>Ga0308157_10000004_pt1 | contig 1418180 bp, 1180 predicted proteins | sample PhyBR1_FD_201035 | JGI IMG/M metagenome (GOLD analysis project Ga0308157, IMG submission 201035) | Phyllosphere microbial communities from UC Gill Tract Community Farm, Albany, California, United States - DLSLB.R1 | ecosystem: Host-associated > Plants > Phyllosphere > Unclassified | place...
AGCGCTTGTATAGCTGAAACGGAATTACCAAATTGCAATGTATAATCAAAATAAAAATAGCAAAGGCTGGTGTATAACCAGTATCAAATTAATTCATTAACCTGTATAGCTATTTTAGGGTAAGACATCTTCGACAAATAAGTGAATTTCTTCGACTCTCCTTCGACAAAACGTCCCCTTTCTTCGACTCCGCTTCGAGTCCTTTTCGACTCCGCTTCGAGTCGCTTTCGAGTCGTATTCGTAAAAGCTTCGTACCAGCTAGGAGACATCTTCGAGGCAGTCCCGACATTTTTTCGACTCATTTCCGTCGCCAGCCGAAAAAATCCCGAAGAGCACCCGAAGACATCTCGGATCTGGTAATAAGTTGATACGAAGCAGATACATAGCATAGCCAACCAATCAGCCTTAAAAAAGTTCAGGGGTCATTCAGGGATCGCTTAGGGATCATTCACCGTTCAATTCGGATCATTTTTTCAGTTTCCAACGAGCTCAATCTATGTTTGATCCGGCAATTAGCTATACCGGTAGAAATAAAGCCAACAATTAACAATTTTTTTTAACCCTTTAAAATTTAAAAACATGGGAACAATTAAAAATGGAGCCAATGGTGGCTTCTCCGGCAAGGCCGGAAGTGTAGTGGGAAGTAGATGGAAAGATATCAGTTATATCAAAGGCTTGTCTAAAAATAGAACTAAGCCCCCATCTCAACTTCAATTAGAACAACAGGCAAAATTTGCCACGGCAGTGAAATTCCTGAGACCGATAAAGGACATGCTAAACATTACTTATGCAGGTATGAAAGCCGGCAAGTCTACGGGATTTAACATGGCTCTTAGACAGGTAATCAAGTCGGCAGTACAGGGCGTTTATCCAGATTATGAGATAAACTATAGTGCAGTTGTACTTGCTGAGGGTGGAGTTGCTATTGCCGAAGGTTCGGTTATTGCAGCAGCAGGCCAAAAGCTTCTTGTAAGCTGGGAACCAGAGGGAAACGAAAACGGCAGGTTTCCTGAAGACAGGATCACCGTAGTGATCTATGACCCTACAACTAATATCTTCCGCAACGGGGTTGATGACAAGACCCGTGCAGATGGTGAATTGGAAGTGGTGCTTAGAAGCGAACTGATCGGCAGAATACTTCAGGTATATTACTTTTTCACGTCGAGAGATGGGAAAAAAATATCACCAAGCATTTATGCTGGCGAAGTAACAGTAATCTAAAACACACTGCGCCCCGTGTACTTGAACGGGGCGCTTTTTACCGCGTTCAATTAACTCACCTAACAAATTAAAAAAATGGAATACCTAAAATCAATCCTCTTTGAGGGGCCACGCCTCAAAAAAGAATACCTCGGCATTATCATCGTATTGCTGCTTTTCGTCATCTTCCCACAAATTGTGCGGTTTGTAGATGCAACTGCAGCACCAATAGATCCCGGCGCACTAAGCGCCATACTTATGGCTGTATTAGCCATGTTCATTTTTAAACTGGCTACCTGGTGGCTTCTCAAAACCATATGGCCAATATTTGCAATTTATGCAACCTATCATTTCGAATTTAACTTTAAACACTTAACGCCATGGCAAAAATTAACTATTTTTCTCAGCTTTTACTGCTTTCTGTTATTGGGATTCATTCTTATACTGGTGGCGATATTGTAGTATCAAGTAGCGAGTATCAAGTATCAAGACTGGGAGATGAACCTGCGCTCGCAATGAGGGAAGCGAAGCTTAAAAACAAAGTAAAGCAGATATACGACTCGCAAATCGGCATTAGGGAGCATGGCAATAATTCAGGCCCTGCCGTTGAAAAATACCTTGCCTATACAGGCCTTACTAAAAGCAACCCATGGTGTGCGGCATTTGTATGCTGGGTTTACGGGCAAGCAGGCGTAACCAATCCGCGAACGGGTTGGTCGCCAAGCCTGTTCCCCAGCAAAAACGTTATCTGGGACAAAAAGATGGCAAACGCAAAGCGAGCAATAAGTAAAGAAAAACACCCTACACAAGCCGACATCTTTGCCATCTACTTCGCCGATAAAGGTCGCATTGCCCACACCGGCTTTATTGATAGTTGGGACGGCACCTGGCTTATTACCGTTGAAGGCAACACCAACACTCAAGGCAGCAGAGAAGGGGATGGCGTTTACCGAAAACGCAGGATGGTAAAGAGTATTTATCAGGTTGCGAGGTATGTTAACTAAGCGTCATTGCGAGCACAGCGAAGCAACCAACTAACCAACCCAACCAAAAACTCACCCTCAAACCCTAACCTCCAAAAAAATGAAAACCCTCACCCTTACCCTAGCAGCCCTTATACTAACCCTCTCTGCCTGCGGCGTTAAAAAATCATTAACCCGCTTGCAAACAAAAACCTCTGTACAAGAGCAAACAACCACCAGCGACAGCCAATTACAATGGAGCACTTACACTCGCCAAAGCACATTAAACGACTCGACCGAAAACTTATACAAGATTACCATCTTCCCTGCCGACACCCCGTTCCAATTCTCCATACTAGAGGGTTTTAAAGGCAAAGCAAACAAAATAGAGATTACAGGCTTAAGCAAACAACGTAGCTACGCTACCGATACCACAAAAATGGTTAGCATTACAGGCAAAGACAAACAAATTCACACAACCAAAAAAGCTACCGATAAGGCTACTTCGGTTGTAAAAGCTGTTAATAAGCATCAAAATTATTGGGTATGGCTAGTTATGCTGGCGGTGGGGATTGGGCTGTGCTATTTTTTAAGATTGTCACTGCGAGCGTAGCGAAGCAATCTCTTTGGTTAATTGTTCAATCGGTTAATCGTTTGGGTTGTTCGTCATTGCGAACGTAGCGAAGCAATCTAGTCGCGAGATTGCTTCGTCGCTACACTCCTCGCAATGACGGGTACCTCACAATGACGACCTGAACAACCACAACCAAGCACCTATGAACTTCTTGATTGATCAGGAAGTCGCCTTATTTTTGCTAACTTTAGAACGGATAGCGACAATGATGATGAACTGGAATTAATGATCAACATGCTTTTAAGTGCTAAAAAATCATAACATGGATCTAATGAAAAGAATAACTATAACATGCCTTTTAGCATTTGCTTTAATACCGGCATTTGCACAAAACGACAAGGGCTCAATTAGCCTTAAAGGGCAATTAAAAAACTTTAGCAACCAGGTAGAGGTAGAAGATCTTTCGGAATTCCAGTATCTATTGCCCCCTACTGCCGCAAGAATAATTGTACCCGACGAAAATGGAAATTTTAGTATCAGGTTTAAAGCCAACTCCCCAAACTATTATCGCTTAGGGAGAAATACCATGTACTTGAGTCCTGGCGATAATTTGGAAGTGCATATCGATAAAAACAACCCAAAACTAGCAAGCTTTAAAGGAGTAGGTGCCGAAGCGAATATTTATATGCAAGGCACACCCTTTCCGAAAGGAGGTTCTTATTTGGAAGCTGGCCGCTTGATCAAGGAAACACCCGCAGAAACTATTGTAGCCATAGAGGCCGCCGCTAATGAGCGCATGAAAGAATTGCAACTGGTTAACAAGGTGAGTACGGAGTTTAGAAGATTAGAAACGGCGCGGATCAAAGCCGATTTAATCAATAGTTTATATAGCATGCGCACCTATGGGCCCATGAAGAAAAAGCTAAAGGCTGATGGTACGGCATATATGGCTGCAGATTATGCGCAGGCCTATGAAGCGAAAGCAAAGGCACTAAATCAGAACTTTGCAGATGCTTCTTTCATGAAAATGACCGTGTATCGCGATATTGCCGATGAAACCGTTAAGCAAGGGGGTAAAGCAGATCAAATACAACTCATTAACGACTGGTATAAAACTGATGCATTGGTTAGAGAAATGCAGAAACACAGCGATAAACAAGAACTAAGCTTGTTTGCACCTAAGGTTGCGGCCATTAAAACTCCAATTTTTAGTAATGCAGCCAAACAAATGTTGCAAAGCTTGATGGCCTTTGGTAAGAATGACCCTGCAGCAGATTTTACGGCTATCGATTTAGCTGGAAACCCTGTGAAGTTAAGCAGCCTAAAAGGTAAAGTGATCTATGTGGATTTATGGGCAACTTGGTGCGGTCCCTGCATGCAGGAGATGCCTTACTTTGAAAAGTTGAAAGTAAAGTACAAAGATAATCCAAACGTTGCTTTTGTATCCCTTTCCATTGATGATGGTCCCGAGATCTGGAAGAAAAGCGTAAAAGAGCGCAACGCAGACGGAATTCAATGGCAAATTAACCGGTCAAAGTTGGATGCCTATAACATTGTGGGCATTCCGAGAGTATTGCTCTTTGATAAACAATTTAAGGTTGCCGATATGAGTGCTCCCGCCCCTTCGGAAGCAGCGACCATTAAAGTAATCGACGACCTAGTGGCTAAATAAGGATTCCTTACAGCGATTTTCGATCTTCTTTTTTGGTAACCCAAACATACCTGTTTACAGTGCATTTTGGACACCAGAAAATTCGAATAGGAAGAAAGCCAAGTACCGATTTGAGGAAAAAACCCCTGGGTACCTGATAGTGGAAATCGCACTTGCATTTCCGACAATGATAGTCTTGATAGCTCATAAATTTAGATGTACCAATTATTATCAAAAACTAAACCAAAAATAAGTAAACTAATAGCATGTACGAACATTTACGCGCAACGGTTTGCTGATAAGTAAATTATTTTTCGATCCGTTAAAAATAAAAAGCCATATAAGACTTTGTTTTTAAGTAAAAGTTAAGACAAGATGATCATTTTAAGTTGCCAGAGCCCTATTTTCGAGAAATGTTAAGATACTATTAAATTTAATGAATTTTTTCAAAAGAAGTCTTTTTTCTTAAAAGCTTCCCTTGCTATTGTCCTTAAAAAAATCCATTCATGTTTAAACTGCTTCTTGATTTTAGTGAATTTTGATTACCTTGGTCGTAAAAACTAGCTAGATCAATGTTCTTCTTTCGAAAACGAAATAAAAATTCAGACTTCTCTGCAATTGGGGTCGACATGCACTCCCATTTAGTTCCCGGTGTTGACGATGGCGCAAAAGATTTAAACGATAGTTTAAAGTTAATTAGTGGGTTAAAAGAATTAGGCTTTAACAAATTAATTACTACACCCCACACTTTACAAGATATCCATCCAAATACGACTGAATCTTTGCAAACAGGCTTTTCGCAATTAAGTGGAAAGTTACCCGAAGGTATAACAATGAATTTATCGTCTGAATATTATTTAGACGATCAGTTTTTAAGTCAGGTAAGTGCTGGTACGGTTTTGCCTTTACCAGGCAACAGGTTGTTGTTTGAATTTAGTCAGATCGCAAGGCCACATGATTTAGAAGACCAAATTTTTGAACTGGGCATTAAAGGGTATCAACTCATTTTAGCCCACCCAGAACGCTACTTGTTTTTCCACAAACAATTTAACTATTACACGAGGCTTAAAGAAATGGGTGTAGAGCTGCAGGTGAATGCGCTTTCTTTAACGGAACATTATGGCAAGAACATTAAACAAATTGCCGAAAAGTTAATAGAAAAAGACATGATCGATTTCATTGGCACCGATACACACCACGTTAAACACCTCGAAACCTTAAAGCAAGTTCCCCAAAGTAAACATTTTGCCCGTTTATTAGACAGCGGATTGTTAAAGAATAGCAGTTTTAGTTAACCTAATCGGTTGGCGAGAGCACCAACCGATGGATTTGCAGCACTAGTAAGCCTTACTAAAATTCCAGGCCCAGAAGTAATTCTTAGAGTCGCATTTATGGCACCAATAAATGTTTAACGCCACAACTTTGAAAACTAAATTAGTAGGCATTTGATAATACAAATTATCGTTGCCACAACGTTTGCAGGTACAAGGTTTGTTGATCATGGTTCATACGGTTTATACATTTAGTGTGCAAACATTAATCCAATAGGAACTGGCCTAATCCCTTCCTATCGGATTTGCATTAGAAAATTAGGGAATAAAACATTAAATAGCTAGAAATATAAATTTGAAAGGCCCCTTATTTATCCACAATACATATTAACACCTTGTTAAAAAACGCTGAATCCATTGTGTAATGACACATTTTAATGTTAACTATTTATTAAATAAAAGTTAATAACAAACGTGACGACGCAATTATTAATTAATAATTTTTCTTTGAAAAACAAATAAAATACCTTTTAGATAGCATTCATGCCAAATAGGATTCTGAATTCCCACTTCCTTAAATTGTGGAGAATTGAGGAAATAGCGCAACGAGCTTATTCAAAATAATTGAGGGTTTGATACCCCCCATTCTTCAAATACTCATCTTTTTGCATCAAATTTAAGTCTGATAGGATCATATCCTTTACCAAAGCTGGCAAATCATACTTAGGCTCCCAGCCTAATTGGGTTTTAGATTTGGTCGGGTCGCCCAATAATAAATCAACTTCTGTTGGTCTAAAATATTTAGGGTCTACCTTTACTACCGTTTGTCCAAGTTTCAATCGTTCATCATTTAAGCCCAAAGACTTTACCCTTTCAGTATCTACGTCGATGATGACTCCTTTTTCATTTTCGTCTTTCCCCGAAAACTCAATTTCGATCCCCAACTCGGCAAAGGTCATTTTCACAAAATCACGAACTGTGGTGGTTACTCCCGTAGCAATCACAAAGTCTTCGGGTTTCTCTTGTTGCAAGATCAACCACATCGCTTCAATATAATCCTTTGCATGCCCCCAATCGCGTTGAGCGGAGAGATTGCCCAGAAAAAGGCAATTTTGCAAACCTAGTACAATCTTCGCAGCAGCTCTTGTAATTTTACGGGTTACAAATGTTTCGCCACGTAGCGGACTTTCGTGATTGAATAAAATACCGTTACAAGCAAACATGCCATAGGCCTCGCGGTAGTTTACGGTAATCCAATAAGCATAAATTTTGGCAACAGCATAGGGAGATCTCGGGTAAAACGGAGTAGTTTCACTTTGAGGTACTGCCTGTACCAAGCCATATAACTCGGAAGTGGAAGCTTGATATATTTTTGTTTTTTTGCTTAAGCCTAAAATCCTTACCGCTTCCAATAAGCGTAAAGTGCCTAATCCGTCGGCATTTGCAGTATATTCTGGCATTTCGAAACTTACCTGCACATGGCTCATTGCCGCTAGGTTGTAAATCTCGTCTGGCTGTGTTTCTTGTATAATCCTAATTAGGTTTGTTGAATCAGTTAAATCGCCATAATGCAATTTGAAGTTTACATTTTGCTCATGCTGATCTTGGTACAGATGGTCGATCCGATCGGTATTGAACAACGAAGAACGACGTTTAATACCGTGTACAAAGTATCCTTTTTTTAATAAAAACTCTGCTAAATAGGCGCCATCTTGGCCTGTAACTCCTGTAATTAGGGCAACTTTCATTGAAATAGATTTTGGAAAACAAACATAAGGAAAATACGCTACTTAATTACCCTCAATAAATACTCGCCATAACCACTTTTAACTAGGGGTGCAGCAATTGCTTTTAGTTGGGCAGCATCAATAAAGCCCATGCGGTAGGCAATCTCTTCGATACAGCCAATTTTTAAACCTTGACGCTCTTCGATGATCTGCACAAACTGTCCTGCTTGCATCAACGAGGTAAATGTACCTGTATCAAGCCATGCTGTACCACGGCTCAACACGCCAACCTTTAATTTGCCCTGTGCTAAATAAACTTTATTCACATCGGTAATCTCGTATTCGCCACGAGCCGAAGGTTTAATATCTTTGGCAATCTGCACTACCGTATTATCGTAAAAGTATAAACCCGGCACTGCATAATCTGATTTTGGATGCTGGGGTTTTTCCTCAATAGAAATAGCCTTTTTGTCGGCATCAAATTCTACCACGCCGTAGCGCTCTGGATCGGAAACCTGGTAAGCGAAAACTACGCCTCCATCAGGATCTGCACTAGCCTGTAACAAGCGCGCCATCCCATCACCATGAAATATATTATCGCCTAAAACCAAGGCTACTTTATCGTTGCCAATAAACTCTTCTCCAATTACAAACGCCTGGGCCAAACCGTTAGGTTCATGTTGCACGGCATAAGAAAACTTACAGCCTATAGCAGATCCATCGCCCAATAGTTTCTCAAAGTTGGGGAGGTCATGAGGCGTAGAAATAATCAGGATTTCCTTAATCCCCGCAAGCATCAAAGTAGAAAGCGGATAATAGATCATCGGCTTATCATAAACCGGCATCATTTGCTTACTGCAAGCTAATGTTAAGGGATGTAAGCGTGTGCCGCTTCCGCCTGCTAGGATGATTCCTTTCATTTCTTTGGGTAATTGGGGTTATTGATTAAGGGTTAGCAACCGAATTTTCTAATTCAGTATACCACTCCAAACCATATTTTCTGATCAATGGTTCTTTTAAAAACTGATAAACTGGCACTTTTAGTTCTCTACCAAAAGTACAAGCATCACTACAAATGTGCCACCTATCATAATTCAACACATCAAACTCTGGGTAATTGGTAATCCTAATAGGGTATAGGTGACAAGAAATAGGTTTCTTCCAGTCTACAATACCTTGCTCATAAGCCTTTTCTATCGCACATTTGGTAATGCCCCCTTCAAAGGTTACATAAGCACATTCTTTATGCCCATCAACACAGGGCGTTGTTAAATCACCATCTGCATCTATTACCGAGGTACCCTGCTCTTCTATTGCTTTAATACCCTTTTCGGCAAGTAAATGTTTAATCTTAGGATAAATCTCAGCTAAAATAGCTGTTTCTGCTTTCTCCAATGGCGCACCCGCATCGCCCTCTACACAGCAAATACCTTTGCATTTATTTAAATTGCACACAAAGCTTTCGCTAATTACATCCTGATGTACTAAGGTGTTTTGAACTTCAATCACAAGTGCAAAATTAAGTTTTTAGAAAGGAATTACCTAATCTTAGTTCAGGCTCTGGTATTATTCGTCATTGCAAGCTTCCCGTCTAAACCCCTTAACCTTTCCCTATCGGATACTTCAGCCCTGCTGCCGATTTGATTTCCATGGTAACGGAGCCAACTAAGATCTCTACCTCGGCCTTTACAGGCACCCTGTTCCCATCATCGGTAATCCAGAGATATAACCTGCTATCTTTTTTAAAGATACGGCCAGGCTTAATTGATGGACTAAATTTAAGGCATCTTATATTCCCCAATTTACTCTTAACCATTTCCTTGCCGATATATTCGATTTCCAAGGCCGAGATTTCATCCCCCAAGAAATAATTAAGCTTAAACTTATCGCCTACCTTTAATTTGGTCATGTCTAAACTTCTCGAAAAATAATAAGCCGAAACAAGATCGAAGGTTTGTGTAGTTGGCGTAGTAAAAGTTCCCCTATTAGCCACCACCTTCTTGGTATCTTGATAAAACCTAGCTTTATCCTGGCGACGGTAATTAGCCTCCCTGATATTTTCTTGATAGAAATAAGGCGTTAAATCTGTTTTATCGATGTATGAATCGTAATGATCCCTAATTTTATAAAAGATATCAAAAGTACCTGAGGTCTGCGCATCGACTACCAGCTTATAGGTAGGTTTATTATCGAACTTTAAATCAGATGCTTGTACTTTAATGGTCGCTTCAGCAGCAGTGATAAATCCATATTTCAATTTATATTGCAGCACTTCCCCCTCCATAAAGATGGGATCCTTTTTTAAAGGCAATTCTTGGGCAAAACTAACGAAGCTAACCAGGCTCAGCATTAGTGCAATCATTTGTGGTTTCATAAGAAAAAGCTATGCAAAAAGTAATCCAAGTTTTTTAACGTCATCGGGGGGGGCGCTATCCGTCATCGGGAGTTGCCCGTTTGCGAGTTTCCCGTCATTGCGAGCGCAGCGAAGCAATCTCACGGCTTAAGATTGCTTCGCTGCGCTAGCAATGACGGTTTAGTAACGCCGCTGTTCAAAAACCGCTATTCAAAAGCCTCTTATTCGAAAGTCGCTATTCGAAACTTATTTTCTCTTATAAATTGGCACTGTTGAACAAGGTTCTCCATACATTAGGCTTTTTACCACTGGAGTAAGCATTGCAGTAATCTCTACATAGGCCGAAACGGGCACGGCAATATCGGCACAGCCTTTAATCACTACACGCTGATCTGCAAAAGCATTCACATCTATCTTAGCAAGCGCTTTGGCATACATCACCGCTTCTAGCGTTTCTAAGCTACCAAACACGATTTCGTTAGCATAAGGTTCCATTTTGTTAGCTAGCAGCATATAGGCCCAAGTTGGCACAATTGCATCCGCGCTGCAGATGATCGCGATATTCTTATCTTGGTATTGTTCCCAATTGTGTTCTTTGATAAAAGCCCTAAAGTCTTGCTCCTTTAAAATTAATCCATGAAATAGATTGTCTTTAATATCATACACTAATCGTTCTCCATGGTGGAAATACTCTTCAAGGTTTAAGGTAACCAAGCCGCTATTTGCTACTTTATTGATGATGTTTTCTTGAATTTCCATGATTAAAGCAATTTAAACACAAATTTAAACAATTAAACTGAGGATATAATTTTGAATGGTTATAGAAACGTCATATCAAAAAAAAGGTAATGAACCTAATCATTACCTTTTTTTTTGTTGATAATTGACTTACGAAGTTTAATAGGCAAGTCGCTTTATATTGACTTACGAAGTTTAATAGGCCAGTCGCTTTATAACTTCGTAAGTCTTGTCCTAATAGAACTTAACTCTATTATCAGTAATCTCAGCTTTATCTTGTAATGCTTGGAAAGCAGCACCTAACGAACGTTGCGCAATACCTTCCATCATTGTTTGTTTTTGTTTGAATGTATTTGCTAATGGCGCTGGATTAACCAAAGCATCAACTACAAAAGCATAAACGCCTTTTGAACCTTCAATAGCTTTGGATAATTTGCCTACTTGTGAACCAAATACAGCACCAATTACTTTGTTCTCTTGTGATACACCAGGAATTACTGGGTTTGCAAACACAATATTTTGAAGTGGAGTAACAGTTGCACCTAACTTCTGAGCTACTTGCTCCAAGCTACTTGCACCTGCCAATGCTTTGTTCATTTTCTCTGCTAAGATAGTACCTTTCTTTGCGGTAAGTACTGCTTGCTCAATTTGTTTTTTAACATCAGCTAAAGCTAACTGACCTTTAGGTTGAACACTTGTTAAACGTGCTACTACAAAACCATTATCCATTTTGAATACTTCTGGAAGCACTTCGCCCTTATCAGCAGCCCAAGCAGCTTTGATTATCTCACGTGGGTTTTCCAAGCCTGGAGCATATCCCTGTGAAGCGGTTAATCTATCAGCAACGCCAACTGTATAACCTTGTTTTTTAGCTATCGCACTAAAGTTATCGGCTTTTACTTCGCTTAAGAAAGCAGTAGCTTTTTTATAAGCGATATCTCTTGTTTTTGAACTTGGAATTAAAGTTTTCTCAATGTAAGCTAATTTAGCAACTTTAGATGAACCTACTTGTTTTTGAATGTTAAGTAAGTGAATACCGAATTGAGACTTAACGATTGTGTAATCGCCTGGTTTACCATTAAATGATGCGTTATCAAATTCTGGAACCATTGCACCACGACCAAATGTACCTAAATCGCCACCTGAATCTTTAGAACCATCAACGCTGTATATTTTAGCTAAAGCAGCAAAATCGCCACCTTTTAAAACCATCGTTTTTAATGAATCGGCTAATTTCATTGCATTTGCCTCGCCACCAACTTTAGTTGGATCAATTAAGATATGTCTGGCTTTTACCGAATCTGGTGAGAAACGGGTATCAACAACTTTAATTAATTTGTAAGAATTACCCGAGAACTTTGGCCCGTAATAACTTCCTGCTGGGTAGTTGAAGATTACTGAATCTACAGCAGGGTCTAACTTGCCTTTAGCAATATAGCTATATGGAATTTTAACATCAGAGTTAGTAGCTGAAAACAATGAATCGTTAGGAGCATTTTTGAAATCAGCAGCTAATTTTTCGATCTGTGTTTTAATTGCCGCCGAATCTGCAGCTGTTGGAAGAATGCTAAAATTAACATACTCTAAGCCACGTGTTTCAGCTTGATTTTTGAATGCAGCCTTATGCTCATCATAATAAGCTTGGTAATCAGCATCAGTTAATTTCACAGTAGCATCTAAAATAGAACTGTAATCTAAATTTACATATTTAAAGTTTGCCAATTTATTACGGTTGTTATATTCATCCGTTGCCTCAAGTGAGCTTACATAAACCGAATTACGGATTAGGTTAGCATACTTTTGTTGTAAAGCTTGTTTTTCAATCTCAGCTTGCAATAAATCCCATTGCTCTCTTAGCTTAGGATCTTTGTCTTGTGCTTTTAAAGAACTGATAACCGCAGTACGGTCTAGCTGACCAGTTTGTTGGTTACCGAAATATTGCATGATAAGTGGACTAGGGTTTTTGCCCTGTAATAAATCAAATAATTCATCGCTCGAAATGGTTAAACCTAAACGTGCATATTCTTTGCCCAAAAGAACGCTGGCAACTTCTGCCTGCCAAGCATTGTCTACAGCCATAGCTTGCATTTGTGGATTTACTGCACCACCATATTGTTGTTTGAATTGAGCAACACTTTGATCCACTTTTGGTCCAAATTGTTCAATGCTCACATCTTCTCCATCAATTGACCCAACTACCCTTTGTGAGGCTGCCCAAAACGGCTTACCAGTGTTTACTAAATCGCCAACTATAAATGCAATAATTGCAAAAGCAATCGCACCAACTAATACATAGCCTGCTCGGTTGCGCAAAAATGTCATTAATCCCATATTATTTATACTTTATTATTTTTTTTTAGAGGGCGCAAGATACAAATTTGCAGGTAAATAGAAAATATTTTAAAAAATTGTCTGTTAAGGTTTGAAATCGTTCTTAACATAACCTTCTGCAGTAGCAGTATTTATCTTATAACTGCTAAAATCTTGCGGTGCCGAAAACGCAGAACCTGTTAAAACATCACCTCCTTTGGTAACTACCGTACCATAAGGCGACGAATACATTTTCAAGTTTTCATCCCAGGTTAATTCTTCGGTGGTAAAGGTCATTTTATCATTTACAACCACCACATTTTTCCTGAATATGGTAGTGCGCTTGGTTTCGTCATTGATGCAATAGTTAGACGTAATCGTTCCTGTTACCTGTAAATAAGCATCATAAAATTCCAATTTTACCCCTTTAGGCATTTCGTTGTAAATAGCTCCCTCTGAAGGTTTAACCTTATCGTAAATAGGAGCATAGCCTTTTGCCTTCACAACCGCCGAATCGCTATAGGTTACTTCCATACCATAGGTACGATCCTTGGTTAAGGTAATCTTCTTAGAAGAAATTGCAGCAGCATTTTTCAGATCGTCCTCTGTACAAGAACAAATACATAAGATGGATATGGCTAAAAAACCTATTTTTAGACCGTTCTTAAACATTAATCGAATTTAAATCTGCGGAACCATGAACTATCATTCAGCGTAAATCCTAGATGAAAAGTAACATATCTTTCTTGTAATAAACCATTGCTAAGTGAGCCACGTTTACCAAATTCGGCTGCAACATTAGCCTTATACAGAGTCCCTCTGGTGAACGAACTTAAAGGTAAGCCTAATCCCATGGTAATGGCCATTTGCTTCACATCTTGGTTATTCATCTGAATATAGGTTTTATCATAGCTAAAACCTAAACGGTATTCTACTCTTTTAAAGTAGTTGTTGATCGAACTAAAGTCGGGCGTTATTTGTCCCCCAACAGAGAAACCATAAGTATCTTGCAGGTTCTGATTTACATTATCGATTGATAGGTTAGACCATTTTCCCATTCTATAATCGACACCAATTAACCAGTTATCATTTTTTTGAATGGCAATACCAAAGTTATGTACCAAAGGAAGTTTTAAATTTGTTTTACCATTTTCGGTTGTAAACAAAGTATCTGCCGCTGGGTTTTCTCCTCCGGTTGCATCTAAGGTATATTGGGTAACATACTTACTTTTTGTACTTCCTAGTTTCGATGCTGCTGAACCTGAATAGCCTATTACGAAGGAAGTTTTATTGTTGATACGGATATCATACTGTGCACCGTAAGAATAATTTACTCCACCTACACTGTTTCTATCCTGGATACGAGAGTGAATTGCGCCCGCATCTGTTGTATATTGGGTAGATCTGTTTTCGGAAAGATTACCAAAAAGGTATTCTAAATTTGCACCTACTTTTAAATGATCTCCAATACCAAAACCATAACCTATATAAGCTTTTGTTAAGCCTCCCTCACCAGAATATAGGAAGTCGACGTCCTTAGTGCCAACTTTAGTAGTATTTTTAAAGTTATAGCCCAACTCCGAATATGGTAAAATACCAAAGCTTAAGCCCGATCTTCTGCCAAGATTAAAAGCAAATGCTGCGTGACCTAAAGTGGCGTTAAAACTATTTTCTTTTAAAGAATTATTTTTTAACTCGCTAAAAGTTCCATTCATCCCAATATCTAAGGTAACAGAACTAATACCAGCATAAGTTGCCGGGTTCTGCATATTGATATTATTGAAGATTGAACCTTTGGAAACCGCTGTAGAAATACCACCCATTGCCCTAAACTGTGGAAGTATGGACCCTTTAATATTGCCTATACCAAACTTAGAGTATGGAGACTGAACGGTAATTTGTGCATTTACGGCAAAACTAATAGTTAATAAGCATGCAGCAAGTGTGTATTTTAATTTTTGGTACATATTATAATGTAATAACTTCATTTAATCCTTTTAAAACCAAATACGGGTCTACTGTAATTTGGCTTGCAAAGATGCTATTTTTTAATTGCTCCATCAAAAAATCAGCATCACCTCCGGTTAATAGTACCAAAAGGTTTTTGTTTTTATCATTTTCAGAGGTAATAAAACCTCCTATTTCGTTCACTATTCCTTGTAAAACGCCATTTTTAATAGCATTTTCGGTATTCGTTCCTTCGGGAATATTTCTGGCCTGATCCCACTTAATTAAGGGCAATTTACCTGTATAATGATGCAATGCTTCAAATCGCATCCCTATTCCCGGGCTTATGCTCCCCCCAAAATACTCACTTTTTGCTGTCAGCACGTCGTACGTTATGCAAGTACCAGCATCAATAATTAAACAATTTCTATCAGCATACAATTGATGGGCAGCTATAATTTTTGCCCATCTATCTAACCCTAACGTATCAAGTGTTTGATAATTATTGATGACTCCTGCTTTTATCTTTGTCGAAAAAGGAAAATAGTTTAGTTTATCTTTTAAAAAAGCAACTAGCCCATCAATTTCCTTACTTACGCTCGAAATAGTGAAATTTTGCACCTGATAGTTCGCTATAATTTCTTTTAAGTCATTTTGAATTATGGTTTCTACCCGCTGATAATGCACCAACTCCTTGGTGTTAAAAACAGCTAGCTTACTATTTGTATTCCCGATATCGATGACAAGATTATGCATTGATCATATTCGTGCCACAAAGCTATTAATCTTTAGGTAGTTTTAAGTCGTGAATTTGTTAAAAAAGGTTAAAGGTGGCCTTTCCGCTGGATGCATAACCCACCGTTCTTATTATATGGCGAACCTACGTTCACCTCTAGGCCCGGCATTCTAGACTTTTGGGATGCACCAACTACCCAAACCACTGCCTTAAATAAACCTGCGAAGCAAGCTTGAAGACCTATAAAAACATAGAAACTACTGAAAAACGACTAGCAGCCGAGCTCGGCAAAGCCTCGGTTTGTTTTCTTTTGTTGTCAAAAGAAAGGCCCTCCGCCCTGAGGAACGCTTAAACAAACAGAAAATACTGAATACTGATCACTAATATCGCAAATAGCGACTCATAAAACCACCTCTTCTTTGCATTGCTAAAATAGTAAGCCAAAAGTACAGCGCCAGGCGGAACGCACAATAAAAAGTGATACACCCTAAAATCGGGCTTAGTATAGAAACTGATGATCGTTACAAGAAACATAAAGAACAACATCTGAAATGCCTTTCTTGTGCTGATAAAGCTTCTGAAAAAGTTTTCGCGAAGTTGTAGGGCTGCCAATATCATGATGAGGGCTAAAGGCAACAATACGACATAATCGCTGTAATTTATTTTGAGTACCGACGGGAATTTATTACCCAAAGGTCTCCATATCTGAAAGAATTGATTGATGTTATCGTTCCAATAGTAAAATACGGCAAGGAAAAAGAAGATGGTTAAAAACCCGATAAAGCCTGAAACCCACTCGCGCCAACTAAATGAACGATAAAGCAATAAACTTAACCAAAGCATAACCAGCAGCACAATAAATGGAAAATAAATTAAGGTTCCCAAAGCAATTAACATCCCAATATCAAACATCATCATGATGCCATTGCCAGACTTGCCCAGTTTGAGCAGTTTATCCATAATCCACAATAGAATAAAGTTACAGATGAGTGGTGGACTTACAATTAAAAACTGCAAAAACAAACTCGATGCCGTTACATAAAGTAGCGCTGGCAAATAAGTTGGTTTGCTTAAAAGGTTATGCCTATTAACTATCGTGTTAAATAAAATTGCCTGAATAAGTACGATCACCACAGCAATAACAACATTAAGAAGGGGTGACAAGGCACTTGCAGAGGGAATTTGAATAAGCAGCTTAGCATAGGGTTCTAAAAACTCAAAATCGAACTTCTCGGGCAGGTTAATAAAGATAGCCATCCGCATAAAAAACGTAAATGCGACAAGTAGGACAAGGTTAACTAGACTTAAAGTTCGAAACTGATTGATCATGCTGTATGTTAAGCAAAGTAAAGAAAATTATCTGAGATAACACCCTACGTCATTAGGAAACAAGCCTCTCCGTCCCTACGCCATTCCGAACGGCTACCGCCGGAGGAATCGGTAGTGAGATGGCATGCCATTGAACGGTGCGCAGCAGGAATTAAATCCTGTAACACTACGGCCGCGAGGTAGCAGGCTACTTCGCTAGAGATCTCTCGCGCGGATGCGCTTCGAGATGACGTAGGGAATAATCAACATTGACTGTGGGAATAATCAACATTCTCCGTTCCTAAAACCAAAATTACCGGACTCTAAAAGCTTTATTACCAACTATCTAATTTATCTGTAAGATCTTCAAGCATTGGGTTTGCCTCTGTGATCAAAATAATTTTCTTTTCCCTCCTCCACTTTTTAATTTCCTTTTCTCGTGCGATTGCTTCTATAATAGTTGAATGACACTCAAAGTAAATACAATATTCTAAATTGTATTTTGCAGTAAAAGAGCGAGGATAATAATGAGATTTATGTTGAAAGATCCGTGCTGGAAGATTTGAAGTAACACCTACATACAATGTAGTTTTGTTTTTGTTAGTCATGATGTATACCCAGCCGCCCCTTTCCATATTTCAAGTTAGCTGTAAAATTTATATTAATGAAAATAATTCATCTTTTTATCAACCTTCTCCATCCCTGCGCCATTCGGCGAACTTTACCTTGCAAAATCCTTCACTACCTTTGCTACGATGTTGGCGGTTTCGTCTGGGAAGTTAAATACTAACGACTGCGGAGTTTCGACAAACTGCTTGATAATTGGAAACCAATCTTTAGTGCTTCCCCAAATAACGGGGATACCCAATTGTTTCAAGGCATAGGCATTGCATTGTTGCTCGTACTGGAATTTCATTGGGGCCACCAATAATTTCTTCCCTAAAAACAACGCCTCGGCCGGCCCCTCAAAGCCACCACCGGTTAATAGGCCTTCGCAACTTGCCAAGCTCCGATTGAAGTGCTCGTTATGGATAGGCTCTACCACAACATTCCCAGCTTGATAACCGAACTTGGTATGCTTAGAAAAAACTTCCCACTTCACATGAGGTAATCGCTGTAATAGCTTCACAAGACTTTGATCGGATACCGCTGGCAAATAAACTGTATAATGACCTAAATTGGTCGGCGCCAAAGCTCTTATTTCACTTCTTATAACAGGGGTATAAATATAATCGTCGTAACGCTCAAAGTGGAAACCAACATGATGGGTTGTTGGTGCATAATGGCTTAAGATTAACTTTCCCCAGTCGATTGTTCTGGGCCTGGGAACCTTTTTTGATTTAAAAGCCGCTTGGTGGCTTAAAGAAACGCTTGCTATTTTTTGAATTTTACAGGCCCAAGCCGTAACAGGTTCAAAATCGTTGATGATAAGGTTGTAACTATCTAAAGGGATTTTGCCCATGTCGCTTTTGAACCTTAACAAGTTCATGCTTTGCCAGGTTTTGAAATGATCTACTCCACCTCGTTGACCAAATACAAAACTAAAGCCATGCAATTGATACTTTATTTCTTGGGCTAATTTAACATCGGCCTGCGTACCGGATATCAGGATATCAAGATCGCCATACTTTTGCAACAGCGGAACAATTTCTCTCGCCCTACTGATATGCCCGTTCCCTGTACCCTGTATTGCATATAGTATCTTCATGCGCCTAATATCTGTATTTTTAATTAAAATTCCGACTTCGTAAGTAAGCCGACTTCGTAAGTCGGCTTACTTACGAAGTCGGTTAACCGGCAGTTAGTTTTATTTTCTCCAATAACACATTAACATCTAGTTTGTGTTTCAAATTTTCTCCATCCGATAGAACACCCTCTTCAACCAGGTCATTTTCAAAATGTTTAGCCTCATACTGGAATACTTTCCATTGCTGATCAACATATTCTAATGCCGTTAAACTCTCCACCCAATCTCCGCTATTTAAGTACAGCACTGAACCTTTATCGGTTAATATTTCTCTTTTTTCGGCATGATGGATATGTCCGCAAACAACATAATCATAACCCTTTTCTACAGCGAGTTCGGCAGCGGTTTCCTCAAAACTATTGATAAACTTTACGGCATCCTTAAACTTTGCCTTAATCTTTTGCGAGAAGCTCATTTTCTCCTTACCAATCTTGGTTAAGATCCAGTTTACGAAACTATTGAGCAAAATTAAACTATCATAGCCTATTGCGCCGAGCTTGGCAAGCCATTTTGAATGCTGCATGGTGACATCAAATACGTCGCCATGAAAGAACCATGCTTTTTTGCCATCAAATTCCAAAACCAATTTATCCTGGAGATGAAAGGACGCCAAATGCATATCAGAAAATTTGCGGAGTAGCTCGTCGTGGTTCCCTGTTAAATAATACACAGTTACCCCTTCAACCATAAACTTCATAAGTTTACGGAGAACTTTCATGTGCGTTTCTGGCCAGTAGTTCTTGCTAAATTGCCAAATATCGATGATATCGCCATTTAAGACGATTACCTTAGGGTTAATACTTTTGAGATATTTAAGCAATTCTTTTGCGTGACAACCATAGGTTCCCAAATGCACATCAGAAATAACAACTACGTCTAAAGCTCTTTTTCCCATTGGTCATCTTCTCCATCGCGCATCCGTAACTCGTAAGGACTAAAGAAAAAAGCAATTATCGCAATAGCGCAGGCTACAAAAAGCAATTCAGGCATATTGATACATTTTATAAATGCAAAAATATAGCCTGAAGATTAGCAATTTGTTAAGGGAAAGTTAAAAGTTGAATAGCTACGCTATACTAAACGTTATGCTTTCTTTTTCCTATCGGTATAAAAGCCTAAGCCTAAAAATGCGATCAGCAATACCGACCCCGCCAAGGAAATTTTCTCTCCCATGTAATAAGATTTAGGCTCGAACTTAAATTCAACCTTATGGTTACCTGCCGTTAGCTGTGCAGCTCTAAGCACGTAATCTGCTCTGAAATATGGTTTTTGTACACCATCGATGTACATGTTCCATCCTTTATCATAATAGATTTCAGAGAAAACCGCGATTACATCTCTCGGCGCACTATATGAATATTCGATATGATCTGGATGATAGCTTTCCATTTTAATAAAGGCCGTTGGATCAGCTCCCAAACGGGTAGTATCTAACATACCTTTATACTGCTCGTCGACAATAGCCTGTAATTTAGGATCGAAACTACTAATAGCCTTCATTTCTTCATCCGAATTTTTAACATATTGCACACTTTTAACCAACCAAGCATTTCCTAAAGCGGTAGCATTTCTCGACATTTTATATGACCCATTTTGAGGATCTTGGGTAATAAAATATTTAGCATTTAACATGTCGAGCACATCTTGATTAACGCTGGTAGATAATTGGTTTTGGATAAGCTCATCAAAACGCTTAAGTTTTGCAGCATGGTACCCACCAATTGTTTTATGGAAGGCAGTAGTGCTGGCATCATTAAAGGTGCTAACCGATTGATCATAAACTCTAAAGTTAGGATCCTTATCTGCCAAAATAAAATTATCTACATCGCGTGGCGTAAAGTTATTGGCCAATTCTGATTTGGTCCTGAAATTATCTTTATTCAAATAACGTTTATCAACCTGCCACATATCAATTAAAATAGCTAAGCCCAATAAGCCATAAGCTAATTCCATTTTAATTTTCTTAGTGATAAATGCCCAGATAAGCACAAAAGCAATTGCAATGAATAAGAACGAACGGAAAGCATCAGCACGGGCAATGTCGGTACGATCTTGCACCAATGCATCGGCAATTCTCTGCGCAACACTAGCATTATTTTGGAGCTCTTGTGTTAAGGCTTGTACTATTTGAGAATGGTTTTCTGTTTTAAAACTGAAGAATAAAGTTGGCAGGATAGCTACAATAAGGGCAAAACCACCTGTAATTGCAGCAGACCAAGTTAGCTTCTTGATTAATACTTTTTGATCGGTATTCCCTTCCTGTATCTCTTTAATAGCTAAGAAGGCTAAAATTGGAACCATTAACCCAACGACCGCCAATATTGACTCTACTGCTCTAAACTTATTATATAGTGGGAAATAATCGAAGAAAAGATCAGATACCAATGGGAAATTCTTCCCTAATGAAAGAAGGATGAACAAAACGGTAACACTTAAAATCCACCATTTTAAACGGCTCCGTACAATGAATAATCCGAATACAAAAAGGAAGCAAATAATTGCACCGAAGTAATAACCACCTTGTGTACTAGGTTTTTCGCCCCAATACTCAACCATGTTAAATCTTCCTGCTAATGCACCAATTGCTTGTTGGGTATTTGCTGGATCGCCCCCTGTTAAGTTTTCTGAAACAGCTTTGTATACATTACTTTCAGGCTTGATCAATTTATCGATACTAGTAGTTCCGCCATAAAGATCTGGAATTAAGATACTGAAGGTTTCACCCACACCTTGGCTCCAACCATAAGCATATTCTTTAGACATGCTTTCGGTTTTACCGGCTGCATTGGTTAAATTAGATTTACCCCTATTGGTTTCTTTGGCATACTCGGAGGTAGTCCACAATAAGCTGGCATTTACCATGACGCTTAATAAGGCCGCAACAGCCAAAAAGCCAATTGCTCTACCTAAAGCTGGTAATGTTTTATTTTTGTAGGCTTGATAAAGCTCAATACCCATATAGATTAAAATAGCCAAAAATAGATAATAGGTCATTTGAATATGGTTAGACCTAATCTCTAAAGCGAGAAACAAAGCTGTTAAACTTGCGCCAAGCCAATATTTGCCCCGTAACGTTAGGAGAATACCTGCTATGATGGGCGCAAAAAAACCAATCGCTAAAGCCTTATTGCTATGCCCCGTGGCAATGAGCACAAAATTGTATGTGGTAAATGAAAATGCGATGGCCCCTGCCGCAGCGAGCCATGGATTGATCTTTAATACGATGAATAGGAAATAGCTTCCTAATAACAACAATAATACAGTACCAACCGGACTAGGGAATGTTTTAGTAACTACAGCGATGCCATATGTTGCAGCATTATAAGCATAGGGTACCCAGATTTGATAGGCTGGCATACCTCCAAACATCTGATTTGTCCAGAGTGGACTTTTACCGTCCTTCTCCTTATACTCCATAATCTCTTTTTGCATTCCTTTAGCCTGTAGCACATCACTTTGTGCAGGCCTTTTGCCTTGGAGTACCGGACTAAAATATGCGAAACATATTACAACGAAGAAAGCAATAATGGCTAAATGAGTGCCATTTTGTTTGAACCAATTATTCATTTAGATCATTTAAAATAAAACGTAAGTCCAAAAATAGAAAATTGAACGAGATTATAAAGGAAATAAATTGGTTGTTGATTTAAACCTATTGATTTATGATGCTCTGTGCGCTGAAACTCTGCTCGTTTGTGCCCGGATTTATCATACCGCGAGCTATAATGGTGTAATAACGACCTGCAACAAATTCAATATCTGGCAAAGTGGTTTTGATCGCACCAGAAGCAAAGTCTGTAAGATTAAAGGTATATGTTTTTGGATCAACCTGCACAAATTGTGTTCCCACTTTATAGTTTGTATTGGTAAAGAGATTAGCTCCTCCAGCAATATCTAAATTAAGTGACGGCGCATCTGGACTTAGATTAATGAATTTTACGAATGCCTTTGTTGTAGAGGTTACACTGGCATTATCAATAAACAGCAATGCATCCATCTTAGCTCCAACATCTACCAGGTATAAAGAATGGATTTGATTTCCTGTTAAATTGATTTCCTTGGTAAAAACAGGCTGATTACTGCTAGCGGTTGTATATTTAATGGTGTGTTTGCCAAAAATAAACGGGCTATAAGACACTGTACCACCAAAAGGAATGGCTGCTGAGTTTAACATTTTATCGTCTAAATAAATATTATAGGTACCAAACGTTGGTGATGCATTCACAAATCTGATGTAAGAAGCATCTGGAACCTCAACTTCTTTCTTTTTACAAGAGCCAAGAATAACTATGCTGAAAATTAGCAGGAAGGAAAATAAACGGGTAGGTATCAAATTAGTCATAATTCAGTGTTTATTAAATATAACGATAGCCCAGGCCAATTCGTTACAGCAAATATTAGGTTTATTTGTGTAATAAACCGTTAAACTTTGTTAAAAATGATTACTGGATCTATTTAACCTCTTCGTATTCAACAAAATCACCTAATTTATCTGCATTGCCCTTTTTTTCCTTTTGAGGCATATAATCGATAGAGATAGAGCCCTCTGGTCTGGCCGAACGTTGTTGTTGTTGGTTGGGATTTGTCGCTTGCTGCTGCATATTACCAACCATATTTTTAAGCATTACCGGAAAAATTGCTCGGATTAATAATCGGATAACCCAAAGGATAATAATGGTAATGAAGATAAATTTTATTAGATAACCCATGCTTTATTATATATTAGTAAACGCAAATATAGACGTGGAGTTCAAAATTTTGTTACTTTTTAGCGAGATAATTGCAATTACATTACAATCCTTCGCTACTGCTCTGGATGACACTCAGCTACTCTGCCCACTTGCCCGTCTTCCAATCTAACCTTAATTCCCCTCGAATGAAATGCCGAAGAGGTTAACAAATCTTTAACCACACCATAGGTGATATGACCATTTCGCTGATCTTTCTTTAAAATAATCCCTACTGCTAAACCCGGGTATATATCTTTTCTGTTCTGTCCGTTCATATTGATTTGTGTTGCGTTATAGGTTATTGATTTACGTCATTGCGACGAGTTACGAGGTACGAAGCAAAACAATCTTATTGAATTAGTAAGGTTATTGATTTTATGCGTCATTGCGAGGAACGAAGCAATCTAGTCGTGAGATTGCTTCGTACCTCGCAATAACGGGAGTACCCCGCAATGACGGGAGTACCCTCAATGACGCTTACAGTTAGATCCTTCACTAGGCTCTAGTAACAAAGTCCCAGTCTAGGGCAAATAATTAAAGTTTATAATCGGCTTATGATCAAGTGTTTTTCTTTTGAAGCTTGTTTTAGGTATAGTAAAATCACTAAAGAACCCACAATTTCGTAAATAAAAAGCCTCCCCATTTACCCCACCACCATAATCCATTCTGTAACCTTTATTCCCTGTATTATCTGTTGTAAATCTCGCTGTATTAATTTCTGTCCAAACGCCCTTGGTATCACAAACCCATTGATTTTTGAATAAAACCTTTCTGGTTTGATCGCCAAATGCGGGGTCAAAATTCTCTAGGAAAGAGTGTAATCTTTTCAAATATGTTTGTGTTTGCGGACGTTTAAAAGAAGCTATCAATCTCCATTGGCCACTTTCGGGTGTAAAGAAGTAGGCTGTATAGGTGGTATAATTATCTTCTGAAGGAGTAGCCTTTAACAAGAAGCTATAAGTTTCGCCAGCCTTCCAGTTGTATTTCAAATAGCTCTGTCCACCCGAACCTTCATTACCAAACTCTCCGGTATATACATCCTTACCTTTCTTCAATAATTTAATTTTGTGGCTTTCGGGAATTTCCTTTGGGTTATCGGTTTGAAAAGGGCTCCATACCGAAAATAAGATTCTTCTTTCTGTTGGCGAATTTACTTGAATACCAAAATAGCCTTCAGCGAAACCATTCGTCATAAAATACGACCCTTGGATATCTTCGCCTTTTGGCACGGTGATTTCATTATAAAACCATTCAATATCTGTTTTCTCTGGCAATTGATAGTTAAGATGAACCGATGGACCTCTGCGGCCCCAATAAAAGAAGTTACCTTCATTATCTTTTACAAAAGCAGTCTTCGCATCTACAGCCGTACCAGCTACCAACAAGCTTCCAATAGTGGGAAACTGGGTGCCTGTTTTACTAAGGCCTTTAATTTCCACAGCTACATAACCGGTATCCTTGATAGTCCAGTCGCCTACTGGCAGTGAAACATCGCCCTGTTTTACTGAAACTTTTTTCACTTTACGATTGATACTTACGCTCAATTCACTTTCGCCATTAACTTTGCTCAATTGATTTAGGCTAACTGTTAAATTTCCTTTTTTGGCCAACCTGACATAAACCTTGAAAGAAGTTTGAGGGTCAGTCCAATTATCGATTCCATTTCTGGTAATGGACCCATTTTTTGTTTGATTGGCGTAAGTATTGCCACCTAGGGGTACCGTTAAAGTGGGGCTAACTTGTGCTCGAGTTTGATTGCTTAAAAAAGCAAAAAGGATTGCCGTTAAAAGTTGTTTGCGCATCATCGTTTCTTGTGTGTAAAGCTAAATTAAGGAATATTTTAGAAGATAAAAAAATTAGCGACGCTAAAGCAGTATTTGTGATCGCGTAGTTGGTTGTCATCCCGAGTTTCGAGGGATCTGAACGTTAAGACCCTTCACTACGTTCTGGGTGACAAATCACCTTCCAGGTGACAAGCTTACTTACTAAATCGTTCTGCAAAAATTTTCTCTAGCGCAAACATCTCATCTCTCATTCTAGCAGCCATTAAAAAGTCCATTTCCTTAGCTGCCTTCTGCATATCCTTGCGGGTTTTATCAATTGCTTTTTGCATTTCGGGCTTGGTCATATATTGGATAATCGGGTCAGCTGCAATACTCACCTCATCAATCTCTACATAAGCTTTTTTACGTTCGCCGCTTTCAGAAAAATCCAATACCGAACTCTGCTCTATTATTTCCGCTCTGGTTTTACCTACTGTTTTAGGCGTAATTCCGTGCTCAGCATTATAGGCAACCTGTTTTTCTCTCCGTCTATTCGTTTCGTCTATTGTTCTTTCCATAGACATGGTCATGTTATCGGCATACATAATTACCCTACCTCTATCATTACGTGCTGCCCTACCAATAGTTTGGATCAATGCTCTATCAGAGCGCAGGAATCCTTCTTTATCAGCATCTAGGATCGCTACCAAACTAACCTCTGGCAAATCTAAACCCTCTCTTAATAAGTTAATTCCCACCAAAACATCAAACTCTCCCAGTCTTAGGCCTTTTAGGATCTCTACACGCTCCAAAGTTTTTACCTCAGAGTGAATATACCTACATTTAATATTTAAGCGATCCATGTATTTGGTTAACTCTTCGGCCATGCGCTTTGTTAATGTTGTTACCAATGCCCTATCGCCCATTTTAATCGTTTTGTCTATTTCATCCAATAGATCGTCGACCTGGTTAATTGCGGGCCTAACTTCTATAATTGGATCTAATAATCCAGTAGGCCTAATTACCTGTTCAATCACAATCCCATCAGATTTCTCTAGTTCGTAATCAGCAGGAGTAGCACTTACATAAATAGTTTGGGGTGCTAAACGCTCGAATTCGTCAAAATTAAGCGGGCGATTATCTAATGCCGAAGGAAGGCGAAATCCATATTCAACCAACGACATCTTCCTGGAACGATCGCCACCATACATGGCTCTAATTTGAGGAACGGTTACGTGGCTTTCGTCGATCACCATTAAGTAATCATCTGGAAAATAATCTAGCAAACAGAAGGGGCGCATGCCTGGCGATCGGCCATCAAAAAATCGGGAGTAATTTTCAATTCCCGAGCAATAGCCCAATTCTTTCATCATCTCGATATCGAAGTTCACTCTTTCTTCAAGCCTTTTCGCTTCTAATAATTGCTTATCATTTAAGAGTTGGTTTTTACGGAGCTCGAGCTCTTCTTGTATTCCCCAAATAGAAGAATTGAATTTCTCTTTGGGTGTAACGAACAGATTGGCTGGGTAGATAGCCATATCTTCTAATTTTGCGATCGTTTTACCTGTAATGGGATCAATGATAGATAATTCTTCAATGTCATCGCCGAAAAAAGAAACCCTATAGGCTTCATCTAGGTAGGCGGGAAAAATATCAACTGTATCACCTTTTACCCTAAATGTTCCACGTTTAAAATCGGTAATGGTACGAGCATATAAAATTTCTACTAGGCTGTGTAAAAATGAATTTCTACTGATCCTAGTTCCTACTCCAAAGCGGAAAACAGAGCGCGAAAAATCTTCAGGGTTTCCCATACCATAGATACAGGAGATAGAAGAGACAACAATTACGTCTCTTCGGCCAGACATTAAGGCCGAGGTTGTTCGTAGCCTCAGTTTTTCGATTTCCTCATTGATACTTAAATCCTTTTCGATATAAGTATTCGTGGTTGGCATATAAGCTTCGGGCTGGTAGTAATCGTAATAGGAAACGAAGTAGTTGACAGCATTTTCAGGAAAAAACTGTTTAAACTCCCCATACAATTGTGCTGCAAGGGTTTTGTTGTGACTTAAGATTAAGGTCGGTTTTTGCGTTTGCTCAATTACATTAGCTACCGTAAAGGTTTTACCCGAACCAGTAACGCCTAACAAGGTTTGGTAATGCTCATCGCTATTAACACCCTCTACTAATTGTTTGATCGCAGTTGGCTGATCGCCAGTTGGCTTATAATCTGACGTAAGTTTGAATTTCATTGTTTATTCCTTGCTCTTTATCCCTATTCCCCTTTTTTAACAGATAGGCACCTAGATCACATAGCTTTTATCCGCTATAGCTATGTGTTCTAGGTATCTATGTGGTGCAAAGCCTTTATTCCCCTTTTTTCTCTAGCTGCATCGGGTTTGCCCCAACAGATTGGCCACGCGCTGGTCCGCCACCTGCACGAGCTTTAAATAGTTGGAATTTTGATGCCTTTTCGCCACCGCCCCATACATTATTAGCCTCATCAATATCGGCCGTTTCGCGCATTGGATCAAGTTTAATACTTGCCACTTCTTTGTCATGAACATAGAACTTGGAAGCTTTCAATTCATTTAATCTCCAAATTTGTGCTGGAATTCTGTCAACTGCTTTCGTTCCATCTTTGAAAGTGAACTCAACAATGATAGGCATTACCAAGCCTCCTTTATTGGTAAAGTTTAACTCATAAAAGAATTTATTGCTATACTTTGCTTTTTCATCCTCTGTAAACTCTTCCATTGGCAACCTATTTGGCTGAGCATTTTTAGGCGCTAAGGTAGTATCTATTTGAACAAGACCTCTATCATATTTCCAATAAAAATCTCTTGCTGCAAGATCTTTATCTGTATAGAATTTAATATTATTATCCTGACGGTTTCTAATTTTTGAAATATCTTCGAAAGGATTAACTGCAGGTTGATCTACTCTTCGCGATCTGTTACCACCTACGCTATTATTTCCAGCAGGCGCTTTAGGGTAATCTGCTTTAGCGAACTTCACGCTATCCAAGGCAATATCGCAGGCATCTGTTCCATAAAACCAACCTCTCCAAAACCAATCTAAGTCTTCACCACTTGCATCTTCCATTGTTCTAAATAAATCAGCTGGTGTAGGGTGTTTAAATGCCCATCTTCTTGAATATTCTTTAAATGCATAATCAAAAAGTTCGCGTCCCATAATAGTTTCTCGAAGAATGTTTAATCCCGTTGCTGGTTTAGAATAAGCATTCGGACCAAAATTTACGATATTCTCTGAGTTAGACATGATTGGCTCTAGTAGATCTTTAGACATTTTCATGTAAGGTACAATGGTGTATGCCGGACCTTTTTTGCTTGGGAATTTGTTATCCCATAATTCTTCTGTTAAATATTCAACAAAGGAGTTTAATCCCTCATCCATCCAAGTCCATTGGCGTTCGTCGCTGTTAATGATCATTGGGAAAAAGTTATGGCCTACCTCGTGGATGATTACGCCTAACATGCCATTTTTAGTGCTTTCGCTATAAGTTCCATCAGCATCAGTACGCCCATAGTTAAAACAGATCATCGGATATTCCATACCATTTGCAGCTTCGATACTTTGAGCAACAGGGTATGGATAAGGGATCGTAAAATCTGAATAAGTTTTAATGGTATGTGCTACTGCACGTGAAGAGAATTTGCTGTATAAGTTATACGCTTCTTTTCCATAGAAGCTCATGCACATTACATTTTTACCGTTAATTGGCTGTGCCATGGCATCCCATACAAATTTACGCGAAGAGGTCCAGGCAAAATCGCGAACATTATTTGCTTGGAAAACCCATGTTTTCTTAGCCTCGCTTTTTTTAGTTTCTGCAGCCTTTGCCTCTGCTAACGTTACGATCTCGACAGGTGCTATTGTGCTTGTTTTTGCTTTATTATAGCGTGCCAGTTGTGTTGGACTTAATACGGCACTATAATTTATACACTCACCTGTTGAACCTACCATGTGATCGGCTGGAACGGTCATTTGTACTTTGTAATTACCAAAAGTTAGGGCAAACTCACCTCTTCCAGTGAACTGGTGATTTTGCCATCCCTGGAAATCACTATACACACATAGGCGAGGGAACCATTGTGTCATTGTAAATAGATAGTTGCCATCTTGGGGAAAGAATTCATAACCTCCGCGACCTCCTATCGTTAATCGATCAGAGATTTTATAGTTCCAGTCGATATTGAAAATGATTTGTTGTCCTGATTTTAAAGCAGGAATCTCTATACGCATCATCGTCTTATTGATCGTATAACTTAATTTTCTTCCAGTTACATCGGTTAGCTTAGTAATTTTTATCCCTAAGCCATTATCTTTAGGAGTGGCTGCAAATTCCTTATTGTCTATTTGTGAATTTGCCGCACCCATTGGCATTTTTGAACTATTTTGATAATTCGCATTGTTAAGGCTATTATGCTCGTTTTCATCAAGCTGGATCCAGATATAGGTCAATACATCGGGCGAATTATTGGTATAAGTAATTGTTTCACTTCCTTTTAGCAAAAGATTTTTCTCATCGAGCTCGCACTTGATATTATAGTCGGCACGTTGCTGCCAATATTTTACACCCGGTGCGCCACTTGCGGTTCGCTGTTCATTTGGCGTATTTAAAATAGTACCTAATTGCTCGAATTTGTTACCGTGGTTACTACCTGGATTGTTTAAAATGTTTTGAGCAAATGAAACTTGGCTAATTAACACCAAGAAAGTGAAACACTTGTAAAAGTTCTTCATCATAAAATTGAAATTTAAAAAGGTATTCTTTGTAGAGCCATTTGGAGTGCCAGGCTAAATACGGCGGCCGATACAAAAATAATCCAAACTTTCTGCTTAACTCTAAAAACAGAAATGAATAGCCAAGTTACACATAAAATTATAATTACAAAAAAGATTTGGCCCACTTCGAGACCAACATTAAAGCCAAATAAACCCCAGCCAATGTTTTGATCTTTAGCCAACATCATCCTAATCGTATTGGCAAATCCCATTCCATGAATGAGGCCAAATAGTAAAGCAAGAAAGTAATTGGTCCCTACTTTTTTAGTCAGATTTACCAGGGCAGTAATTACAATAGTACAGGGGATAAAGAACTCTATCCATTTACTAGAAAACCTGATAATATCTAAAACACTTAAAAGAAGCGTTAATGAATGGCCAATGGTAAAGGCGGTAACGAGAATTAAGACTTGTTTAAAGTTTTTTGAGGTAAATACTGCCACCAAAGCCAAAATGAAAAGTTGGTGATCTAAGGCGTCTAAGCTTACAATATGCGACCAACCAAGTCTAAAATAAAATAGAAAATCGGTTAATGGCATGGGATGTATTTCATAATTCAAAATAGCTGTTAACTTTGTATAGTAAATGTAATTTGTTTTAATCCAATGTTAGCTATTTATTCAAAATTGTTACTTGTTGTTCTTTGGGTGGCAGGCCCCGTACACCCACTTCATGTGAGTACTACGGAAATAAGTTTTAATTCAAAAGAAAAGAGTTTAGAGATAAGTTGCAGAATTTTTACTGACGATTTTGAAACTATTTTAGCCAAAAGCTTTAAAACTAAAACAGACCTAATTAAGCCAGAAATGCACAAAGAAATGGATGCATTGATTAAGAAATACTTGGCAACTAACTTAAAATATCAGGTAAATGGCAAACCTGTAGTGGCAAATTATATAGGTTTTGAAATTGACCATGAAGCTACAAATGTATACCTGGAGATTCAAAATGTATCGACGTTGCAGCGCATTAATCTCACTAATAGTATATTATACGATCTATTTGACGACCAAATGAATATATTGCATGTTGAAAGGGCAAGCGTGAGAAAAAGTGCTAGAACAAATTATCCATCAACCAGCTTAAGCGTAACGTTTTAATTCATTTTCACTATGCAGTCATTGCTAATCTATTGCCCTAAAGTTTCGCCAAGAACTAAATACATATTCAATTTTATTTTTAGAGAAATTTTAGGCTGTGATTTTGAATTTACAAGCATCATTAGTGATTTTGAACAAAGTAATGCACCTAAAATAAGTTATGCTGAAAAGGCGTTGGCAGATGAACTTTTCTTCTGTGCGGCACCTTTGCTAACTAAGCATAACATTGAGCCAGTTAATATTGAAACCACCCTATTTGGTGATCAAAAAGTACCTTTTGCCGTAAAAGGTGGCGCCCTGCCATTTGATGTCTTTGCAGCTTCTTTCTATTTTATGAGTAGATATGAAGAATATTTACCCTTTAAAGCCGACGACCATGGCCGCTACCGTGCCGAAGAAAGTTTACAATACAGATTAGATTTATTAGAAAGTCCGGTAATTGACGGTTGGGCATTAATTTTAAAGAATATCCTGTTAAAAAAATTTCCCGCCCTTACTTTTGGCAAAAGAAAATTCACCTTTGTACCGACAATAGATGTTGATAGGGCCTATCATTTTAAATCGAGCGGATTGGTTAAAAATACTGCTAGAATTTTCCAGGCCGCGATGAAGTTAAATACAGAAAAGGTAGTTGATATCATTTTAACCGGATTGGGTCAACACGATCCTTTCGACACTTACGACTATCTTACAGAAATTCATGAGCGTTATCATCAGCGAGCCACCTTTTTCTTTCTATTGGCCAAAAAAGGCCATGAAGAATTTGACACCAATGTAAGTCCGGAGGATGAGACGTTTATCACATTGATCAGTGAAATTGCTTCAAAATCCAATATTGGCATCCATCCTTCTTATGCTTCTAATACCGAAACTAAAAAGATTAATGAGGAGTTAATCTCCCTTCAGCAAATTGCCAATCAAAAAGTTGATTCATCGCGACAGCACTTTCTAAAATTACACCTACCTCATACCTACTTAAAACTAATAAAAGCTGGTATAAACCATGATTATTCGATGGGTTATGCTTCACAAGTTGGATTTAAAGCAGGCACTTGTACTCCATTTTTTTGGTACGATTTACAACTAGAGAAACAAGCCCATTTGAAAGTGCATCCTTTTGCAGTAATGGATGTTACCTTACAGCAATATTTAAGTTTAAGTCCGGAGATGGCCATGCAAAAAATAGATCAATTAATTGCTTCGGTAAAAATGGTCGACGGCACGCTTTGCAGCTTATGGCACAATGAATCATTATCGGAAAAAGGTAAATGGAAAGGCTGGAAAGCGGTATATGAGCATTTATTGAAGAATACCCATCACTAAGCCAACTTACGAAGTCGGCTTTTTTTATATCTTTGCTTCATGATGACTATTTTACTATTAGGCTCTGGCGGAAGAGAATGTGCTTTTGCATGGAAAATGAGCCAATCTTCATTATGTGCTAAATTATTTATTGCACCTGGCAATGCTGGAACCGGCAGCTACGGAACGAACGTTAAACTAAATCCAAATGACTTTGAGGCAGTAAAGAATTTGGTATTAAAAGAAAATATCAACTTAGTTGTAGTTGGTCCTGAAGAACCTTTAGTAAATGGCATACATGACTTCTTTGTAAATGATGAAGCATTAGCGCATATTCCTGTAATTGGACCAAAAAAAGAGGGCGCAGTTTTAGAAGGAAGCAAGGACTTTTCTAAGCAGTTTATGGAGCGTCATGGCATCCCTACTGCGAAATCTAAATCCTTTTCTAATGCCAACTTAGCTGATGGATTAGCTTATCTGCAAAATCATGCAATGCCAGTGGTTTTAAAAGCCGATGGTTTAGCAGCTGGGAAGGGTGTATTGATAATCGATAATCCGGCCGAAGCACAGGAAGAGCTGAAATTGATGTTGGGCGGTAAATTTGGCAATGCGGGATCTACTGTTGTAATTGAAGAGTTTTTAACTGGAATAGAGCTATCTGTATTTGTATTGAGCGATGGCAAAAACTATGTAACCTTACCTGAAGCAAAGGATTATAAAAGAATTGGGCAGGGCGATACGGGGCTTAACACAGGGGGAATGGGTTCGGTATCTCCGGTTCCATTTGCTGATGAGGTATTTTTGGCTAAGATCAAGCATTCCATTATCCAACCTACTATTGATGGTTTATTGAAAGATGGGATTGATTATACTGGTTTTATATTCTTCGGCTTAATTAAAGTTGGTGATGAGCCTTATGTAATTGAATATAACTGTAGAATGGGCGACCCAGAAACAGAAAGTGTAATACCAAGGATAGAGAATGATTTGGTGGAGTTATTTATGGCCTGTGCTGATAAAAAACTGACAAACTATCAATTGAATATCAGCAAGAAGCATGCGGCTACGGTGATGATCGTTGCTGGCGGCTATCCTGGCGATTATGAAAAAGGCAAGGCTATGTCGGGTATTGAGAACATGCGCGACTCTTTGGCATTTCATGCTGGAACAAGTTTAGAAGGCGGCGTGGTGAAAACGAATGGCGGTAGGGTTTTGGCAGTAACAAGTGTTCAAGATAATCAGTTTGAAGCGTTACAAGCGGCCACTGCTGATGCTGCTCGCATTTACTTTGACGGTAAATATTTTAGAGAAGATATTGGGTTTGACTTGATGTAAGCAAGCTCACAAGTTCATAAAAAAAGCCCCGTATTTTGATAATACGGGGCTTTTTCGTTGTTAAAAACAACTCATTATTTAGTTTTATCGCCTAATAATTTTGCTAATGTATTGTGTAATTCTTCACCTCTTAATCCTTTAGCAACAATTTTACCAGTTGGATCTACTAAAAAGTTAGCAGGGATAGAGCGGATACCATATAGTTGGCCAACTTCATTTTGCCATCCGTTTAGATCGGTAACTTGTGTCCAATCTAATTTATCATCAGCAACTGCTTTTAACCAATCTTCTTTGGTTGTTTTGGTAGTACCACCGTCGAAAGAAACACCTAAAACGGTAAAGTTTTTATCTTTGAATTTATTGTATGCTGCAACAACGTTTGGATTTTCTTGTCTGCAAGGACCACACCATGCTGCCCAAAAATCGATTAGTACATATTTACCTTTAAAGTCTGATAATTTAACGGCTTTACCATCTTTATCATTCTGTGTAAAATCCATTGCCATTACGCCAACAGCTGTTTTCTTTGCCGCTGCAAAAGTCATCGCTAAGTTTTTACCTACTTTGCTTGATTTCAATTCGTCACTTAAACTAGCAAAAATGGTTTCAGCTTCATTGGCATGTTCTGCACTACCTGTAAACTGTGATAAAGTTGTTAAGCTAATATATGATTTCGGATTTTGTTTCGCGAAAGCTAAATAAATAGGATCCATTGCTTTTCCGATAGCTTGGAATTTCTCTGAGAAAGGCTCCATTAAAGCTTTATCCTTTCTTTGCTCAGGAGTTAATTTGGCAACTTCGTCGCTTAATGCAGTCCTTTGATCATTAAGAGGTTTTAACATGGCTGTTAACTTTCCGTTATCATCATTTACCGGAGTGCCCGACGCTTTTGATGATTTGATCGAGTCTGTAGAATTTACTTTAATATTACCTGGCTCTACATATAGCATTGAATAATCTAAAGTACGTGAATCCACTCCCTTTACAACATAAGGGTTAGTATTTCTAAATAAATTACTAGGAAGCGGGTCTGTTGAAGCTAAGCTCCCTTTAAATTCGAAAGCTCCATTTGTTACAATGGCAGAATCTGTAACGCGGGCACCTCCTTGACTATAGACCAAATATATCTTGTCGCCATTCTTTAAACTTTTTGCACTTCCTTTTACGGTAAAAGGATTTTGTGCCATCAATGCCATTGGTGCTAAGCAAAGGGCAGATAATATCAATTTTTTCATAACTTTTATATTTTGCTCAAGCTAAAAAATAGCAAAGCTGTTTAAGGGTTTTTAGGTATTTTATTATTCAAAGATAGCACTTTACAGATAAACTCAATTAATTCAATTGTAAAATTAACTTAGCTTTTGGTAAGTTCGCCACCACAAATCTGGCATCTCTCCATTAACTGCAGTATTGTAATCATCGTACCTACATGGCACTAAATGATATCTTTCATTTTTAGATATCCCAATTGGGTAAGGAACCTGCATCCACCAACGATCTGAACGCTTACTTTTAACGAAACTCATTTCGCCAGAGCCATCCTTTAAACTAGTTCTGTAAATGATATATTGGGACTTTGGTGTGAGTGGGAAATCTTGCTTTCTATTATAATATCCTTCGATAAAATACCAAACCATTTGGGCTAAAAGCATTGCCGTCTGACCATTCTTATCAAAGGCTGGATTAAACTCATAAAATCCTATTGAGGTTAATTTATCGTTCATGCCGGCATACCTAGCAATCCTACAAGCATCCTCTCCGTAAAAACCGTTTGGGCCTGCGTTAGCGTTTGCCCCTGCATCTCCAGATCTTATCGCTCCTATATCAAAGCTAATCATATTCGCATTTCGAATAACAGGCTCGGTTAAACCAATATCCTGCATAAATTCACCTAAACGATGTACGTCGAAATACAGCTTATCCATTACTTTTAAGCTCTCTTGGTTTACAAAATAAGTTTGGTAGCCAATATTGCTAAAATTGAAAAGGAAATTTGGCTGATGTAGAAAAATCTTGCTCAGATAAGAGTTCGAGGTTGTGATGATGTCTTCATGCTGATCCTCTTCCAAGTCAAACTTTGAATCGACTACCACTAAATCTACCTTTTGTTCCAAGCCTTCATAGGCCATGTATTGCGCATAAGTTAAGTCTTGGCCACCACCAATAATGACAGGTAAAATATGCCATTTAATAAGTTGCTCAACCACAGTTTTAACTGCAAAGTAAGTATCAGATATTTCATTGCCAGCAATAATATTGCCTAAATCAACAATTTTACTGGTGAAAGCTCCTTCATTTAAAAGGTAAAATTGTTCTCTAAAGTAATCTGCTGCTAATGAACAGCCGCTGTTATTGATCGCTCCACGGTCATCTTTAACGCTAAAAATGGCAATATCATAGCTTTTCTCTTCCAATTCAGGAAAATGATCAGTATAAAAATCAACTTTCAATCCTAGCTGACTTGTGTAAAATCCATTTTTGGGACTGAACTGGTCAGGATTGATGGGCGAAAAAAAATCTGATAAAGACATAAAAGCGATATAAATGTTTGGGCTCAAATATCTATTTTTGGACGCATATATTAATGAACATCCTAAAAAAAATGAACCGTCCATGGTTAAATCATTATTAAACACCTCAAGAAATAGCTATTTAACCGTGGAAAGCTCCGTCTGACAAATGAAAACAACAAAACAAACAGATGAAATGATACTTGTAACGGGCGCAACTGGGTTTTTAGGGGCAGAATTAATCCATCAGCTGACGGCTCAAAATTATAAGGTTCGTGCTTTAAGAAGAAGTAGCTCTGTTATTCCAGATTTAATTAAAGAAAATACTTTAATTGAGTGGTTTATTGCCGACATCAATGATTCGGAAACTTTAGCGGAGGCTTTTGACGCAATTACCCAAGTATATCATTGTGCTGCCTTTATCTCTTTTAATCCGAAGGATAAGGCTAAACTTTTGAAAATAAACATTGAAGGTACATCCAACATTGTAAATCTGTGTTTAGAAAACAACGTACGTTTATTGCATGTAAGTTCAATTGCTGCATTGGGCAATGCAAAAAAAGGGGAATTAATTACGGAGAAAAATTATTGGGAGTATGACCCGCGTGTTCATGCCTATGCCATTTCGAAATATGAGGGAGAGATGGAAGTTTGGCGTGGGATTGCAGAAGGTTTAGACGCAATTATTGTGAACCCCGCAGTAATTATAGGAAAAAATGCAGGGTTTGATGGCAGTGGCGCAATTTTTAAATTGGTTAAAAACGGGTTAAATTTTTATACCGATGGAGCAACTGGGATAGTAGATGTAACTGATGTAGCCACTTGTATGATCAGCTTAATGAACAGCAAAAATAGCGCAGAACGTTATACTTTATCTGCCGATAACTTGAATTACAAAGACTTTTTTGCGGAAATAGCCAAGGGATTTGGTATAAAGGCTCCTTCAATTGAAGCCAAGCCATGGATGCTTGGTATTGCATGGCGCGCAGCTAAACTAGCCTCTTTGTTTACCAGAAAAGTGCCCGCCCTTACAAAAGACTCGGCTCGAAGTAGCTTTAATTTGAGCTATTATAGCAATGAAAAGATTAAAACGACAATAAATATTAACTTTAAGCCCTTAACAGAAAGCATTCGAGAAGTTTGCGTTGCCTTAAATAAAAGATGAACAATAAAAATTATTACATTATTGATTTCGATAGTACTTTCACTCAAGTAGAAGCGCTAGATGAATTAGCCAGAATCTCCCTTAACAAACACCCAGAAAAAGAAGCCATCTTTAAAAAAATTGAAGATTATACCAATTTGGCTATGGAGGGTAAGCTTTCCTTTTCGGAGAGCCTTGCTAAACGGGTGCAATTATTGGAGGCTAATGAAGATCATTTAAAGCAATTAATTACACGGTTAAAAAAGAAAGTATCTGCTTCATTTTCTCGTAATGCAGCTTTTTTTAAAAAACATGCTGATGAAGTATTGATCGTTTCTGGTGGATTTAAAGAATTTATTACACCTGTCGTTAGTCAGTATCATATTAAAAAGGAAAATATCTATGCCAATACTTTTGTAACTACAGGTGATGGAAAAATTATAGATTACGATCATGCGAACCCATTAAGTGAGGAAGGTGGCAAGGTAAAATTGATGCGTCAAATGGAGTTAAAAGGTAATCTTTATGGCATTGGCGACGGTTACTCGGATTATCAGCTTCGCGAAAGTGGGTTAATTAAAAAGTTCTTTGCCTTTACCGAAAATATTGCTCGAGAGAGTATTGTTTCCAAAGCTGACCACGTTACGCCAAGTTTTGATGAATTTTTATATGTTAACAATTTACCAAGGGCAATATCTTATCCCAAAAATAGAATTCTCTGTTTAGTTATTGGAGATATTCCAAAAGAAAGCATTGATATACTAAAAAGGGATGGTTTTTCTATTAGGCATAAAACCACATTCGAAGAAAAATATGTTGGTGATGTGGGAATGATTTTATTAGCTGATGGGGAGAAAATTGAGCAAGAAAAATTAGAACGAGCTGTAAAATTAAAAACCATTGGTTATTTAGGGAGTGCTAAAAACAAGTTCTCATTTCAAAGCTGCACAGATATGGGGATTGTTGTTTTCGATGACCCAAAAAGCAACCCAAGGAGCTCCACTTTCATTCCTAAAAGAGTAATTGATTTCATGAACAAGGGAACAACTTACATGAGCAGCAACTTTCCTAATTTACAATTGCCTGCTATTGATAAATCGCACCGTTTAATTCACATTCACAGAAATGTACCTGGTATTATGGCGCAAATCAACACCATTTTCGCGAAACACGATATTAATATTGTTGGTCAATTTCTAATGACGAACGCAAGTGTTGGTTATGCGATAACCGATATCAATACCGAGTATGATAAGCAACTATTTAAGTCTTTAAAGAAGATTGAGAATACGATAAAATTTAGGGTGTTGTATTAATTTTTGTTGGCGGCTTTAGTTGTGTGTTTTGGCTTACGCATTATTAGAGACTTTGTTATTATGCACTTGTTATTATTCAGTAGTTGTTATACACTTTGTTATTATACACTTTGACAATCTTTAAAGATTGTCAAAGTGTATAATAACAACTGAATTCGAGACTACGTTTAAGTTATAGAATTAAAGTTTGCAAACTATTTTTTAACTACCAATATGTAATTAAAAATAGTTTATAATATGTTCATTTTAAAGCTATAGATTAAGCTATGGCTAAAGTAGAACACTATTTTACACGCTTCGAGGAAGGTGAATTTTATCATGTTTATAATAGAACAATCGATAAAAAATTAATGTTCAGAAATGAAGAGAACAATCATTTCTTTCTAAAAAAAATCCACTTTTATTTGGATGAAGTTGTAACAATATATGTCTATTGTTTATTGCAAAATCATTTTCATTTTCTAATAAGGGTCTCGGATAACCTTGATGAATATAGAATGGAAAATCCAATTTATGCCACTTCCAGCACTCATGATATAGTAAGTAGACAATTTAGAAGATTTTTTCAATGCTACGCCTTGTCTTTTAATAGGCAGCATAATCGATGTGGTACACTATTTCAAACTCCCTTTAAGAGAGCTCGTATAAAAAACAATGAATATTTGATTTACCTCGTTTATTATATTCATTCGAACTCCCAAAAGCATGAACTTGTACCCGATTTTAAGCATTGGAATTGGAGTTCATACAACAAAATTTTAGAAGAAAAGAATCCTACAAACCAAGAAATTATTCAATGGTTTGGAGGAATAAAGGATTATATCAATTTCCATTCCACCCACTTTGACAATCTTTAAAGATTGTCAAAGTGGGTGGAATTGCCAAAGTGGGTAGAATTCCCTAAATTGCCCCCCAATGAAAACATCAGTAATGGCTAATTTAATTTCTTACGATTTTAATACCTGGAAATGGGTATCTTTAATTAGCTTGATTATAGCGAGGCCAAGTTAATTTGATAAAGTATAAACAGTCGTCAATATACTTTTATTTTAATTAAATGCTTAACAATGGATTTCACCCCACAAATCAAAGATAAACTCGATAAGCTTCAGGAGAAATACGAAGCTATGGGTCAAGATATGGCTTCTTATTTAGATGGCCTTTTATATGCAGATTTTTTAACCTACTGGGATTATATACACTTAGATACTTTATTAAGTTTACAAAGTCCCAAAACCCCATTTCCTGATGAAGAGATCTTTATCATGTATCATCAGATTACTGAGTTGTATTTTAAACTCTCTCTTCATGAATGTAAACAACTTTCGACTCATGAGAATTTAACTGCGAACTTTTTTACCGAACGCATTAAAAGAATTAATTCCTATTTTAATGCTTTAACTAGTTCGTTTGAAGTAATGGTTAATGGCATGGAAAAAGAACAATTCTTAAAATTCCGTATGTCGTTATTACCAGCCAGTGGCTTTCAATCTGGACAATACAGAATGATTGAAATATACGCGACAGACTTTAATCAACTAGTGGATAAAAGTCAGCGCGACATCTTAAAAGACTCCAGCATTGACGACAAATTTGAGCACATCTATTGGAAGTTTGGGGCAACTGAATTAGCGAGCGGTAAACAAACGTTAACGTTAAAGCAATTTATTAAAAAATATGCCGAGCAATTTTTAAGCCTAGCAAAAGCCAATGAACACACAAATTTTTCGGCATTATACCTTAAGTTAAAAGATAAAGGGGAAGATGTTACTCAACTTGCTGATGAATTAAGAAAATTTGATCTATATGTAAATGTAGAATGGCCGCTTTCGCATTATAAATCGGCAGTTAGGTATTTAGAACGCGATCCAGTAGACATTGCCGCAACAGGTGGAACAAATTGGCAGAAATATCTGCCTCCGCGCTTTCAAAAGAGAATATTTTACCCTTTCTTGTGGACAGAACAGCAAATGGACGAATGGGGTAAAGGCTGGGTGCTTAGTGTATTAAAAACACTTTAAAATTGATATAAAAAAACCACTTTTGGAAAAATAAATTCCGTTTAAAGTGGTTTTTTCGTACTTTTGCGGGGAATTAAAACGTTATAGCCGTGATAGATACCTTACAAATTAAGATTACTGAAAATAGCAATCCAAGATTAGCATCAACAGAATTTAAAGATATTCCTTTTGGTAAAATTTTTACTGACCATATGTTTATGGCAGATTACGAAGACGGAGAATGGAAAAATCTACAAATTTTGCCTTATGGCCCTATCCCAATGAGTCCTGCAATCTCTGCTTTACACTACGGACAAGCAATATTTGAAGGTATGAAAGCATATCGTTTACCAAATGGTGAGGTAAGTGTATTTAGAGCTGACAAAAATTTTGAACGTTTTAATATTTCGGCTGATCGCATCGCAATGCCAACCATTCCGGAAGAGATCTTTATGCAAGGTCTTGCTACGCTAATAAATATTGATAAAGGTTGGGTTCCGAATCAAGAAAACTATTCTTTGTATTTGAGACCAGTTATGTTTGCAACCGACTCAGCATTGGGTGTAAAGGCAAGCGACACTTATAAATTTGTAATTTTAGCAACACCAACAGGTCCTTACTATACTAATGCGCTAAAAGTTAAAATTGAAACAAAATATACTCGGGCAAATGAAGGCGGTGTTGGCTATGCCAAAACAGCTGGAAACTATGCTCGTTCATTGTACCCTTTTGCAGAAGCTCAAAAAGAAGGTTTTGATCAATTAATTTGGACCGACTCAGCGACTCATAGCTTAATTGAAGAATCTGGTGCAGCCAACGTAATGTTTGTTTTAGATGGCAAATTAATTACCGCAGCTGTTAGCGAAACCATTTTGAATGGCGTAACTAGAGATACCATTATTGCACTTGCAAAAGATAAAGGCATTACGGTTGAAGAAAGAAAAGTTACCGTGGCAGAAATTATCGAAGGTGCAAAAACTGGTGCTCTAACTGAAGCGTTCGCCGTTGGTACCGCAGCAACCGTTACTCAAATTGGAGAAATTGGCTATAATGGTGAACTTTATAAATTAAGCGACCCAAGTACGCGTACAATTTCTACGAGTATTGCAAAAGAATTAAACGATATTCGAAATGGCTTAGCAACAGATAAATACAACTGGAACTGGATCGTATAAAAGAATTTCACACCGTATATCAAATGCCTTACGCTTAATTGCATAAGGCATTTATTTTAAGTAACAACCCTCTCACAATTTCAATTAAGTAAAACGCAATACCTACTTTAGACCCAAAATTAAAACAATGAAGAATAACATATTACTATGCTTACTTGCAGCTTCTAGCATTGGCTTTGGTGCAAAAGCACAGCAAAAAAGATTAACTCAAGCCCAGGCGTTAGGAAACCAGCTTTCATTAACAAAATCGATGAACATGGTGAGCGGTTGGAGCGATGACACCCACTTTATCGAGTTCGACGCAAAAGATCGCAAGCAATATGCGGTTCATATGTTAACAGGTGAGCGTACCGCCTACACACCTCCTCCTAAGAGCGATGTAAACGTAATGATTAAGGACAAAGATGTTTATATCCAATATGGAAAGGAAGAAGCAAAACGTTTAACAAATAACCCAGCCGAAGAGCTTAATCCAACTTTATCGCCAGATGGCAAATATGTAGCTTTTACACGCAATAATGATTTATATGCTGTTGAAGTTGCAAGTAGCAAAGAAATTCGTTACACAACTGATGCAACTGATGTAATTTATAACGGCTATGCTTCATGGGTTTACTTTGAAGAAATTTTAGGCCGCGCAACCCGCTACAAAGCTTTTTGGTGGGCACCAGACAGCAAGCATTTAGCTTTTATGCGATTTGACGACACCAAAGTCCCAATGTTCCCAATTAATGGATCAACAGGGCAACATGGTTATGTAGAAAAAACCCGATATCCTAAAGCTGGAGATCCAAATCCAGAAGTGAAAATTGGCTTCACTCCAACAGAAGGCGGTCAGGTAGTTTGGGCAGATTTTAACGAAAAAGATGATCAATATTTTGGGACCCCTTATTGGAGTTTCGATGGCAGTAACATGATGGTACAATGGTTAAACCGTGGACAGGATAATTTAAAATTCTACGCTGTTAATCCTACAACAGGAGCTAAAAAAGAGATCTACGACGAGAAACAAACTTCATGGGTAGATTTAGATTTTGATGGTAGAATCGAATATTTGAAAGACAATAAGCACTATATCTTAAAAAGTGACAAAACAGGCTGGGCCCATTTCTATCTATATACATTAGATGGAAAATTAATTAACGCAATTACTTCAGGAAAATGGCAGGTAAGCAATTTGCTTTATACTGATGAAAAAGCGAAGGTTATTTATTTCACTGCACGCAAAGAAGCAAGTACAAGAACAGATTTATACAGAGTTGATTACAGTGGTAAAAACCTAAAACGTTTGACGTTTGGAGAGTACACGCATCAAATTCAAATGTCGCCAAACGGCAAGAATTTCATCACTACTTATTCTAATGTTTCTACACCTCCAAAAAGAACATTGTTAGATAACAATGGTAAAATTGTAAAAGAGTTGGGGGATAGTAAGGCTGACGATTTTGATCAATACATTTACGGTAAAACTGAGATGATAACGATTCCATCAGAGGATGGCCAGTACCAACTACCTGCTGTAATTACCTATCCAACGGACTTCGATCAGACTAAAAAATACCCTGTTGTGTTTAGCATTTATGGCGGTCCAAATGCAGGTAGCGTTACCAATAGCTGGAAAGGAACTGGAAATCAATGGTGGGCGAATGAAGGCATTGTTCAAATTGCTGTAGATCACCGTGCATCAGGTCAGTTTGGAAAAGAAGGCGTAGCATTGATGCACCGCAACTTAGGCAAGTGGGAAATGAAAGACTACGGTACCGCCGCACAATGGCTGAAAGCAAAACCATGGGTTGATTCTAAAAAACTATTAATCACCGGACACAGTTATGGCGGTTATATGAGTGCTTTAGCTTTAACGATGGGTGCCGACAATTTTGATTTTGGTTATGCAGGTGCGCCTGTTACCAGTTGGGAATTGTATGATAGTCATTATACTGAACGGTTTATGGATACTCCACAAGAAAATCCTGAAGGCTACAAAGCTGCGTCGGTATTAACATATGTTGATAAATATAAAGGCTTATTGCGTATTATGCATGGTGATATGGACGACAATGTTCACGTTCAGAACACCATTCAATTAGTAGATAAATTAACCAATACGAACAAACATTTCGAATTGATGATATATCCAGGTAGCCGACATGGATTTGGCCCTGCCAAAGCAGCACATGATCGTGCAGAAAGATTCCGTTTTTATTATCAATACCTATTGAACAAACTAGTCCCAGAAGGATTGATCAAATAATTAACAATCCACTCAGTGCACTGAGTGGATTGTTAATTTGCACTATTAATTAAAAACTGAATATATTTGATATCCATATTCAGTTTTTATTTCCTTAGAACCTTAATCTATCTCATGGTCTTGTTTACTCATATAAGCGTTATGAGTTAAGAAAGTTAGCAAGTCTGAATTTTTGTAAATATTTCGGTTTAAGTCATTTTTAGTATTAGTAATCGGTTCAATTGTTTCGATTGTTCCAATGGATGTAAAATTCTCTACTTTCGTTGTATTTTCTGCAATCGACTTATCAAGTATTACTTGCTCCCACTCTTCTTTGGCCGCCTCAAAATTAACAGAACTATCTGAAATAAGTTCTTCTACCTCTTGAAGCGAAATGTGCTTCCTCAATATTTCGTTACCCATAAAAAATTGGTTTTCACGCCCTTCGATTTTTAGTAGAACTTTCAAATAGCCCCATGGAACTATTTGCATCAGTTCTATGGGCGGATTGTTATGTTCTCCGTATTCATTTACAAAATAAATACAATGAGATAATTCCTTTTGATTAAAAATAGATGGGAAATCGTTTTGAAATTTCTGTATACAAAGATCTATCAAATTGTCTAAGGTTAGAGTATTGTTCGATTTGGAAAGTTTGATTATTTCGACACCTACACCCCATATTAAAATGTTAAATTCCAAATTTAACTGATGATTGTATTCGGATTGGAATTCTATAATTTTGTTATAGATCCTTGTAATTAAATCGATATGAACCAACTTTTTTGAAGTTAGACCGGCAAGATATTCACTGTGCTTATCTTGCGGCTCAAATAATTTACGGAAAGTATTACCGCTTTTACCGAAGTACAATTCAAGTGTACTTCGGTAAAATGCAGACGCTTTCTCAGACATAAAAGCATATTTGTCAGGATTTAGTTTCTTTCCTGTTTTTTCAAATGCTTTATCTGAAATTTTTTCACATAACTCAATAGCGGTCAATGATTTGGTATATATCAAGTCAGAGTAAAATGCCCATTCCTCATCCTCCGTCAAGTTCAAAAAATGAGGTAGATAATCCCAATTGATAATTGCAGCTACAAACCTCTTTTTCCCAGAACATTTGTCTGCAAATTTTGTCATCAAAAATAGGTTCTGATTACTTAAATGATTGCCAAAAATTGGTTGTAGATTATCTGCAATTTCTTGAATAAGGATATTTTTTTTATCCGTGGAATGGAGGTTTTGTACTTCACGATTTATTTCTGCGCCAATATTAAAAAAAAGAGAACTCACTGCCTGATTGATGGTTCCGATAAGTCTTTTTTGCCTTATTTCTACAGACTTCTTTATTACCTCAATTACATCATCTCTTAATGTGAGATCTCCCTTTTTTTTATTTGACATATTGTTTTTTAACAAGCTCTTTTATTGGCATGATAATAATATCTTCTCCATTTTTTCGGGTTTCAATAGTAACATTGTCATAATTTAAATTATTGCTGACAAGTTCGAGTGTCATTTTATCCTTGCTTTTTCAATTGTGGGGCTTTTTACTTTTACGCAATTGCCTTCTCAATCGACGTTCATCCCTATCAGCCTTCATTTGTTCAAACTTGGCAATTTGAGCCTTAATTTCAGCCTCTTTCTGCGGCGTAACTCCTACGCTATATTTCACGCCCTGAAAAAGGGTTTTCCAAATATAATTAAAGAATGAAGCTGTAATTTCTCGTTTGTAGTTGATAGCTGCAGACGTAAATTTTCCGTCCTTGCTAGGATTATCAGAATAAATGATTAAATTATTAGCTAGAAAGGAGATTAAGCCTTGTCTAACTAATCTCTCTTTCCCTTCTTCTTTCTTCATTAAAGCAACTGACAGATCGTTATAAGTAAAATCTACTTTACCCTTTGCTACATTTTCATCTGCTCGGATTGAAAAGTCCAATTTTCTGATCTCGCCTTTTTTAACTAATACCATTCCCAGCGGCTTAGTTAGCTGATTCAATGTCTTACCATCTAAATTGGTTAAAGCACCATTGTAATTAAATGCCCCGATAGGAGAATTTAAATCAAAATTAAAAGTTACCTTCAACTTCCCTTGGCCCATCATATAGCTTTCTAAATTGGCCGTCATAATAGGATTCCGGGCCTCTTCTTTCGGCATATTTGTAGCATTTAAAATAACGCCACTGGTTTTTTCAAAGGTAAGTTTACCTGTTTGTCTGCTATCCTTATCAAATTCAGCAAAGCTGATATCAATATTGTTTAGGTTAATTTTTTTGATGTTTAACTTTGCTTTTAGCGTCTGCAACAGCTGATGGGAAAATTTTCCAGTTTTATCAACTTTACGTTTAGGGTAACTATTGTTATTGTACACTGCCACCGAGCCGTCGGTAATATGCATCTGTTGTGCAATTAATTCTTGCTTTTGGATATAAGCAGGAAGGTTTAGTCCATCAATTGCCAAATTATTAAGCATAATGGTAAATCTATCTCTAGCATAACCATTTACTTTAGCGAAATCTGCGGCACTATATCTTGGCTCTAAAGCAAATTGTTTAATATTCAGCTTTCCACTTGAAGCAGCAAAGTCTAACTGATCTAACTTTAGGAAATACATGCTATCAGGTGTTGCATAGGTATAGTTATTTACATTAATGGCAATATCCTTTAGTAAATAAAGTCTACTTGTATCTTTCGATGAATGCTCATCAATCAACCAATCTTTCAATGTTACATTAAGGTTAGCAACTGAATCGATCTCTGGTATTGAATCATTATTATTTACATACTTGAAGTTTGCATCTTTAAAATCGACAACCTCGATACGTAGTGACTTAAATAGTTTAGCAATGTAATCATAAGGCGACCTACGTGGTCGTGGCGGCCTATCTTCATTAAACTCAAAATGTTTGTTCACCATGGTTACATTTGGTTTGTCAAACAGCAATAAGTCTATTTTGGCTTCCTTATTGAAATACATCGCAAAGGGGTGAAATCTCCTTATAGATAATTTTTTTAACGCGATATAATATAAGTTATTAGGCGCCTTTTCTTGCGCTACGAGGTTTTTAAAGACATTTGTATCTGGACTAATTTTCACATCGGTTATCGATGCCGAACCCGTAACAAAGTTAGTGTGTATGGTTGTAAACTCGATTCGATACAATCCGTGGGTTGATTTATTTACCAATTCGGCAATCTCTTTTCGAATTAAAGGTTTTAGTTTTACGCTAATATACCATGAAGCAGCTACTGTGATCAACGAGCAAAATAGCACAACACCCAATAGCCATTTTAAAAATCTTATTCTTTTCTGATTTTTCTCACTCATTAACTTTTAGCCTTTTGTTGCTCCAATATACGTTTTCAGCATCATATCAACCTAGTGAATTAACCTATTTTAACTTTTTTTACGCGCTGCACGCCTGGCCGCTCTTTTCTGTTGCCTTTCTTCCTTTTTACTGATGTTAGCTTTCGCCATTGGTTTCATTGGAATGGCACCGATCCCTACAATTTCCCTAATTCCTACAAAAACACTTTTCCACATTAAATTAAAGAAAGAGGCTTGTGGAACCCTATTCATGACAATATTTGCCGTTCTTACAGGTCCTCCTTTCGACGGGTTTTCATCTTTGATCAATAAGGTATTTGCTAAAAATGAAAGTAGCCCCTTTTTCTCTGCTTTACCCTGTTCATCCTCCTTCAAAAGTTTGATCTTTAAGTCTGTATATAAAAATTTGACTTCCCCTTTAGCTCCATGCTCATTGGCTGCGATATTGAAATCTACTTGTTTTACATTTCCACTTTCAATTTCCACTTCACCTAGGGCTTTTGAGAGCGGGTTTAAAATCCGCATGTTAAAAGGGCTAACATGGCCAATATAACTGAACGAAGCGGCTGCATCTGTTAAATTGAAATCTATTTTCATATTTAATTTACCCACACCAAATATATGTGTCGTTAAATCTGCATTTGCGTGATTATTCTTGGATAATTGTAATGGATTATTGGTCAAATTAAGAATCCGTCCCGTTAAATTCTCCAGTTTCAGCGTCCCTCTATCCTTAGTTTTTGGATTAAATTCGGTATAGGCAATATCAACTTTACTCAACCTTAGCGTTTCTACGATTGTTTCGATGGGCAACCTTTTCAAGGCACTATGGGGATAATTCCTACCCTTATCAAAATCTGGCAATGGAAGCGATCGGTTTAAGAAAACCCCTACTTTGGCGGGACCAATTGTTACCAGTTGAGCGGACAAGTTTCCATCATTGCTTAACTTGATAAAATCTACACCGGTGGCCTCAATGCTACTAAAGTTAAAATCATATCTGTCCTTTTGTGTTGCATACTTTCTACTAAAAGTTAAATCTGGAAACATCGGGATTAATTTTAGCCCTTTTACTGTTAGCGTCCGACTGCTAATAGATCCGCTCACCGAATCTATTTTAAGCGTATACATTTTATCCTTTGTTAAGGATTGATAACCATTTAATTCAAAACCGATGTTTTTTGAATTTAATACCCTAGTTGTATCGTATTGTGAGGCCGAATCAATCAAAACGTCTTTTACATTCACTGATAAATGCTTTACTGCATTGAGCTTTTTTAACCCACTATAATAGTCGAAGTCGGCATCTATTATTTTTATATTTAAAACTTGGATAGATTTGAGAGACTTTGCGATTTGTTGATAAAGTGTGCTATCATTTAGATTTGTGTCTATTCTCTTTGGCACCTTATGGTAAATCATATCGATAGAGGGATTATCGAGAATTATTGCATTCATGCTAATCCGTTTCTTAAAATAAGCAGTTATCATACCTACTCTACTCAGTTTTAAATGGTTTGCTTTGATCCTAAACAAATGAGTTGGCGCCTTCTTGATAAGCTTCAATCTATGATAGGCAATCGTATCTGGCATGAGTGTAATCGTATCAAACACTACACTACCAGTAAGTAGGTTGAGATGTATATCTTTGAAATTAATGTTGTATAAACCGTGTGAGCTTGTATAAACGCCCTCCTTGATTTTTTGAGTAAGTACGGGTTTCCATTGCGAGCTTAGATAGATGGCAGCTATACCAACTATTAAAATTATTGCTCCTAAAATACTTCCAATCCAGATCCAGATCGTGCTCTTCTTGTGTAAACCCATAAACGTTATTTGTGAGGGTACAACATTTTGAAAAGCAAAAGGTTTGATTGCTAATTACCGAAGATTGAAGCCAGCTTTTCGTTAAGCGATTTTCCTTTTAAGTCTTTCGCTATAATTTTACCACTAGGGTCGATTAGTACGTTAGCAGGTATAGCGGTAATTCCGTAAAGTACTGCAGCTTCATTTTTCCAGCCGTTCAAATCACTAACATTTGTCCACAACAAACCGTCATCTTTAATGGCCTTAAGCCATGCTGCTTTTCCATTTTTATCATCAAGAGATACACCTAAAACTGTAAATCCCTTTGCTTGATATCTTTGATATGCCGAAATAACGTTAGGATTTTCTTCCCTACAAGGCAAGCACCACGAGGCCCAGAAATCAACCAATACATATTTACCTTTGTAGCTTGAAAGCTTAATCATTTCTCCATTAACATCTCTTTGGGCAAAGTCTTTCGCCATCATGCCTAGGGTTATCTTTTTAGCAAATTCAATTCGTCGGATAATATCCTGGGCCATTGGCTTTGCTTGGAGGGCTGGACTTAACAAAGTAAATGTTTCTTCCACTACTGGTAATAACTTTGGATATACTGATAAGGAATTTAAGGTAACTAAACTCACATAAGAGTTGGCATTTCGCTTAATGAAATTTAATTGCACAGGAAGGATTTGTTTATTCAAATCTTCCCATTTTCTTTTCAATGTTGCGACTAAAACTGAGTCATTTTGTTCTTCCTCACTTAGGTCGTCAATCATTTTTAATTTTCTTTGTTGACTCGTGAAAGGTTTTAATTCGTTTACTAACCTCATATAATCATCATTCAAGGGTGTTCCGGTAACTACCATATTGTTCAAGGTATCTGCTGACTGCATCCTGATATTTCCTGGCTCTACATAAAATCTGAATGAATCTTTAACTGTATTACTGTATACCGGATCGATATTTCGATATATACCTCCGGTAACAATATTGGTAATAGCTCCTTTGAACTCAAATGCACCGTTCTTAACAAGTGTCGAATCTGCTGTAGAGACGCTCCTCCCAGGTTCTCTGTATAACAGAAAAATCTTATCTCCTTCGTTAAATCCTTTACCAAATCCCTTGATGGTATAATTAGCCTGAGTATAACCAATTAAAGGAAAAAGAACAAGTAAGAAAACGGCCTTAAGCGAGGAGGTATGCATAACTAACGAGTTAAATAAAATCAAATATAAGCAACTGAGCTGGTAATTATTGACCTTAATATCTTATGACAATTTGTCATTTATCAATTAAATTCATTACTTTTGATGCCCATAATTATTGATATTGATGATTGATTTACAGCTAACAGATAAGACCCACGATGAAGAGCGCCAAGGTGAAGCTTTAGTAATTGATGCCCCGGTAAAAGCAGATGGAAGGAAACTTTATATAGAAAGTTATGGCTGTCAGATGAATTTTGCTGATAGCGAGATTGTAGCCTCAATTTTGGCTGATACAGGATTTGAAACTACTGGAGACTACCATCAGGCTGACGTAATTTTCATAAATACTTGTTCTATCCGCGAGAATGCAGAACAACGTGTTCGTAATCGGCTGTCTCAATTTGGTGTAGAGAAAAGAAAAAATCCCAAATTAATAGTAGGCGTATTAGGCTGCATGGCCGAGAGATTAAAAGCTAAATTTTTAGAGGAGGAAAAATTGGTTGATGTGGTTGTGGGACCAGATGCCTATCGCGATTTGCCTGGATTGATAAGTCAGGTAGAAGAAGGGCATAAAGCCGTAAATGTAATTCTCTCTCGGGAAGAAACTTATGCCGACGTTAGTCCGGTTAGATTAAACAGCAACGGCATTACTGCTTTTGTTACCATTATGCGTGGTTGTGACAATATGTGCTCATTTTGTGTAGTACCATTTACACGTGGACGCGAGCGCAGTAGAGATCCCCATTCTATTATTGCGGAAGCCAAAGATCTGTTTGCCAATGGCTACCGTGAAATAACTTTGTTAGGACAAAATGTTGATTCTTATCATTGGAGTAAACCAAAAGAGAACAAAGTTGTACAAAACGACTTGGACGACGAGATGAATACCCTAACGGGCGACGCATTATTAGAAGCGCTTATCAATAAAACAGACTTGCCTGGCACACGTAGAAACGAAAACGAGATGATGGATGTTGACTCTATTAATTTCGCTCAGTTGCTAGCTGAAGTTGCTAATATTAGTCCTGATTTAAGAGTTCGCTTTTCTACTTCTCACCCTAAAGATATTACCGATGAAGTATTGTATACCATAGCTAAATATGACAACATCTGTAACTATATCCATTTGCCTGTACAATCTGGAAACTCGAGAATTTTAGCATTGATGAATCGCACCTACACACGCGAGTGGTACATGAACAGAATTGATGCTATTCGTCGTATTATTCCTGGCTGCGCTATTTCAGCTGATATTATTGCGGGTTTTTGTACCGAAACCGAAGAAGAACACCAAGATACTTTAAGTATTATGGATTATGCAAGATATAATTTCGCATATACCTTCTCTTATTCGGAGCGTCCGGGAACTTTGGCTGCCAGAAAATATACTGATGATGTTCCGGAAGATGTAAAGGCAAGACGGTTAGCAGAAATTTTCAAAAAGCAGCAGGAGGATTCATTAGCCTGTTTAGAAGACTTTGTTGGCAAAACGGTAAAGGTTTTAATTGAAGGGTTTTCAAAAAAATCGGACAAAGAATATAGAGGCCGCAATGATGAAAATGCAATGGTAGTTTTCCCTGTTGTTGATTCTGTAAAACCAGGTGACTATGCCAATGTTTATATAGAGAGATGTACATCAGCAACGCTGATCGGAACAATAGTTTAAAGGTTGAAATTCTGCACCCAGTCTTGATACTTGACACTAAATACTTGATACTAAATGGACATACAAGACATTAAAAATAGGTTTGGGATAATTGGTGGTTCACCGCTATTAAACCGTGCCATCGATACTGCCAGACAAGTTGCACCAACAGATATGTCGGTGCTAATTACTGGAGAAAGTGGCAGTGGAAAAGAAGTGTTCTCTCACATTATCCATCAAATGAGTGCTCGTAAGCACGGCGCTTTTATTGCGGTTAACTGCGGAGCCATTCCGGAAGGAACGATAGACTCAGAATTATTTGGTCATGAAAAAGGTTCCTTTACAGGTGCCCACGAAGCTCGTAAAGGCTATTTTGAAGTAGCTAATGGAGGGACAATCTTTTTAGATGAAGTTGCGGAATTACCATTAGGTACTCAAGCTCGCTTATTACGTATTTTAGAAAGTGGAGAATATTTACGTGTAGGATCTTCAAAAGTTCAAAAAACGGACGTTCGAATTATTGCAGCCACAAACGTTGATGTATATAACCGCGTTAAATCTGGCAAGTTCAGAGAAGATTTATATTACCGCTTAAACACCGTCCCTTTGCGAATCCCTGCGTTGAATGAGCGTAAAGAAGATATTTACTTATTATTTCGAAAGTTTGCCGCTGATTTTAGTGACAAATACCGGAGTCCAGGTATTAACCTGGAACCAGAAGCCATTCAAATGTTAAGCAATTATAGCTGGCCTGGAAATGTTAGACAATTGAAAAATATTGCAGAACAGATTTGTGTACTGGAGAAAGATAGAAACGTTAGTGCACAAGCCTTGCTTAATTATATCCCGAATGAGGCAGGAAGTAATTTACCCATGGCAATTAACGGGAGCAATAAGGAAGATTTTTCTGAAAGAGATATTTTGTATAAAGTGCTTTTCGACATGAAAAAGGACATGATGGAATTGAAAAAACTCGTTGCCGAAATTATCCAAAATGGCGGCAATACTTCGCATATCATGGCCGATAACCCTCAATATATTAATCAGCTTTATCAAGAAGTAGATTTGCCAAGCCACAATGAGGCTACTTTAACCATTAAACATCCCACTCAAAATGTGCCTAATGAATATAATTATGCTCATGATGCAGAAGAAATTGAAGAGTCTTTATCGCTAATTGACAAAGAATCTGATTTGATCAAGAAGGCATTAAAAAAGCATAAGGGTAAACGTAAATTTGCGGCACAAGAATTAGGTATCTCAGAGCGGACGCTTTATCGTAAAATAAAAGAGCTCAATTTGAGTTAAATTAGAAAAAACTAATCAATGAAGAGAATATTATTAGCTTGTATTATACTTATCCTTAGCAGTTGTAGCTATAAATTTAACGGGGCATCGATCCCGCTTGAACTGAAAACCGTAGAAGTACCTGTTTTTGAGAATTTGGCTCCTTTGGTGGATCCGACTTTAAGCAATACACTTACGGAAGCCTTTATGACTCGCATTCGTACCCAGAGCAAACTAAATATTAGTAAAAATGGTGCACAAGCCAAGTTTGAGGGGAAAATAACGGATTATGACATCAGGCCGATCGCCATACAGGACAATACTAAACCTGTAGCAGGAGCTACCCGGTTAACCATTACGGTCTCCGTTACCTATACGATCAATGTTAAAGGGAGTGAAAAACAAGGGTTTGAGAATAAGATTTTCACCGCCTTTACCGACTTTCAAGCTGGACAACCGCTCGCTGGTGCTTATCAACAATCATTAAATAAAAAAATAATCGATCAGCTTACAGAAAATATTTTTAACGCTGCATTTGCACAATGGTAGAGAATTTCTACTTTCAATTGTTAACTTAGCAACAACATGGAGCTAACTATCGAAATCAAACAACAACTAACAGATTTACTTGCAAAGCCAACAATGGTTTCGGATGAGCATATTGATTTGTTAACAGATTTGATAAAAGCCTACCCATTTTATCAGCCTTTACACTTGCTTTTAGCTAAAGCAAGTCAAACTACGCCGAATTACACGCATACATTAGCAAACGCAAGCCTTTATAATGGTGGAGCATTAACTTATCAAATGATGTTCAGGCCGGAAACGTTAGTTGACATAACTGTTGACGTTAAACCCTTCTCAACAAATAGCGTTAATGATGAGCAAGAAACCTTTGAAGAAATTAGCGAGTTTGAGCAAACTTCTTTTAAACAGGAAGAAAGTGAACAGGAAGAAATCTTTGAAGAGATTGCGGAAGTAGATTCTTCTTTGTTTGAATCTCAAATAGACAAAGTTGAAGACATTATCCCAAATGAACTGGCTATTGAAAGCATTGTATCATCGGATTTCTTTGCCTTTGAAAAGAATTTCAGCACAGAGCAGACCGACCCTCTTCATAAAGAGGATAGTATTGTTGTTGTTACTCAGCCAGAAGAATATAACCAGGAGGCAGAAGCCCAAAGTACAGTAAGTAAATACGATGACGATAAATTGCCTTATACTTTTTTATGGTGGTTAGCTAAAACACGTAAAGAACACGAGCAAATATTTCAACCTTACGTTACACCTAAGCAGCAACAGGAAGCACCTATCGGTGAGCTTCAGCACCAATATGTAGAACATATTTTCCATTTGCAAACGCCTTTTAATGTTGGTGATGAGGCGAAACGGGGGCCTATCAGTCTTCAAGCACAGCCAAAAGGAATAGACCTTATTGATTCATTTATTAAAAATGATCCACAAATTAAAGCCTTAAAGGCCGAACAGATCAATACCGAAAACAAGGCGAAGAAAAGTGCTGAGGATAACTACGATTTAGTTTCGGAAACTTTAGCAGCCATTTATATTGAGCAAATGCTTTATCACAAGGCAATAGATACTTATGAAAAATTAAGTTTGAAATTTCCAGAAAAAAGCCGTTACTTTGCCGACCTTATCCAATCTTTAGAAAAGAAAATTTAACAACATACTGTACCATGACAACCTTATTGATTATCTTATTAATTATTTTTTGTATCGCCCTTGGCTTATTCGTACTTATTCAGAACCCTAAAGGTGGTGGCTTAGCTACTGGCGGATCGGGCAGTAACATGTTTGGCGTACAACGTACAGGCGATGTGCTTGAAAAAGGAACCTGGGTATTGTTAACCCTAATTGTAATTGTTTCTTTAGCGATTACAACTGTAGGTAAATCTGGTGGTGGCGCAACAGGCGGAACTTCTAAAGTTCAAAACCAACTTGACAAAACAGCAACACCTCCTCCAATTGGAAGCAATGCCCCAAGCTCAAGCGCAGTTCCAGCAAAAACTGGCGATACTACAAAAAAATAAATTGACATTAATGATTTGTGAAATACAGATCATGAAAACTCTCTAACCTATGGCTAGAGAGTTTTTTTGTTTTACAACCGTTATTCGGCCTAGCATTGTTTATGTTTCGAGAAGGGATAATACCACCGTCGTAACACAGTCGTGAAGGGGTCGACATTTCTTCGTGACGATCCCGAGGACTTCCCGAACACTTCCCGAACGCTTCTCGCACCTTTCCCGAACACTTCCCGAACAAATAGCCCTTTTTCCCGAACAACTCCCGAAGACTTCCCGAACAAAAGCAGTGTTTTCCCGAAGACTTCCCAAACAACATATCAACCGCTGTTCTACTGCCAGACTGACACCTAGAATTTCATTACCCAAACATAAACTGACAGCTAATGTAAATTTGGCAAGCAAAACAGGCTTGGCATAAAAACTGATAAAACAATTATATCGTATAAAAGAAATACGAATTAATTCAATTATTAAAACTAAAAAATAAAGAGTATTTATGGCTTTGAACTTTAAACCTAATGCAGATAGAGTAGTTGTTGAAGCTGCTGCTGCAGAAGAAAAAACAGCTTCTGGTATTTATATCCCTGATACAGCTAAAGAAAAACCACAACAAGGTGTTGTTGTAGCCGTTGGTCCAGGTAAATATGCTGACCAAACCGGAAATTTAATCCCACTAAGTGTTAAAATTGGTGATCAAGTTTTATATAGCAAATATGGCGGTACTGAAGTTACCATTGAAGGTACTGAGTATTTAATCATGAGAGATTCTGATATTTTAGGAACATTATAAAAACATTCTAACAATAAGAAAATGGCAAAACAAGTAAAATATAACGTTGAAGCTAGAGACGCTCTGAAAAGAGGTGTTGATATTTTAGCGAATGCTGTAAAAGTAACTTTGGGTCCGAAAGGCCGTAATGTAATTATCGATAAGAAATTTGGTTCACCAGCCATCACAAAAGATGGTGTAACTGTTGCTAAAGAAATAGAATTAAAAGACCCAATTGAAAACATGGGTGCTCAAATGGTAAAAGAAGTTGCTTCAAAAACTGCTGATATTGCAGGTGATGGAACAACAACAGCTACTGTTTTAGCTCAAGCAATTGTGACTGCTGGAATTAAAAATGTTGCTGCTGGTGCAAATCCAATGGATTTGAAACGTGGTATCGACAAAGCTGTTGCTGCTGTAGTAGCTAACTTACAAGAGCAGTCTCAAGCTGTTGGTGATGACAACAACAAAATTAAACAAGTAGCATCTATCTCTGCTAATAACGATGAAGTTATTGGTGCTTTGATTGCTGAGGCAATGAAAAAAGTAGGTAAAGATGGTGTGATCACTGTTGAAGAAGCAAAAGGTACTGAAACTGAAGTTAAAACTGTGGAAGGTATGCAGTTTGATAGAGGTTATTTATCCCCATACTTTGTAACCAATGCCGACAAAATGGAAGCGGAATTAGAAAGCCCTTACATTTTAATCTACGACAAAAAAATCAGCAACATGAAAGAATTGTTGCCTGTTCTAGAGAAAACTGTACAAACTGGTAAACCATTAGTAATTATCTCTGAAGATTTAGATGGCGAGGCTTTAGCTACTTTAGTAGTAAATAAAATTCGTGGTTCACTGAAAGTTGTTGCTGTTAAAGCTCCAGGTTTTGGCGACAGAAGAAAAGCAATGTTAGAAGATATCGCAATCTTAACTGGTGGTATCGTGATTTCTGAAGAAAGAGGTTATAAATTAGAAAATGCTGACTTAACATATTTAGGTTCTGCAGAAAAAGTTGTGGTTGACAAAGACAATACAACTGTAATTAACGGTGCTGGTCAATCTGAAGACATCAAAGCTCGCGTTAATCAAATCAAAGCTCAGATTGAAACTACTACATCTGATTACGATAAAGAAAAATTACAAGAGCGTTTAGCTAAACTTTCTGGTGGTGTTGCTGTACTTTATGTAGGTGCTGCAAGTGAGGTAGAAATGAAAGAGAAAAAAGACCGTGTTGATGATGCATTACACGCAACTCGTGCCGCTGTTGAAGAAGGTATCGTTGCTGGTGGTGGTGTTGCTTTCATTCGTGCAGTTGAAGCTTTAGCTGGCTTAAAAGGTGTGAACGATGATGAAAACACAGGTATTCAAATCATTCGTCGCGCGATAGAAGAACCATTACGTCAGATTTGCGAGAATGCTGGTATCGAAGGTTCTATCGTAGTTCAGAAAGTAAAAGAAGGTAAAGCAGATTTTGGTTACAATGCACGTACTGATGCATATGAAAACTTAATCGGCGCTGGTGTAATCGATCCAACTAAAGTTGGTCGTGTAGCATTGGAAAATGCAGCATCAATTGCAGCTATGCTATTAACTACAGAAGTTGTTTTGGCTGATGAGCCAGAGGCAGCTGATGCAGGTCACGCACACCCACCAATGGGCGGCGGCGGCATGGGTGGCATGATGTAATCCAATCGTTTTTCATTAGACTTAATATAATCCCTCAAGGCGAAAGTTTTGAGGGATTTTTGCTTTATACGTAGTCTCGAATACGGTAATCCCCTACCACTTTGTCAATCTTTAAAGATTGACAAAGTGGTAGGGGAATTGGGGGGAGTCTAAACAAAATAGCACGCTTTTAACTTATATTAGAAAAAATATTATATGCATATGCTTTTGTTGATCCAAGATTACCTAGACAGCGCTCATTTTATTACACAAAGTGAAGTGAATAAATTTCTGATGGCAACGTTACTTTGCGGATTAATCGGTGCGGAAAGAGAATTTAGAGGTAAGCAGGCTGGCTTAAAAACAATGATCATGATTGGTTTAGGCTCCACCCTATTTACCCTTCTTTCTATCAAAATCGGACTAAATAGCCAAGACCGTATTGCTTCCAATATCGTAACTGGAATAGGGTTTTTAGGTGCAGGCGTAATTTTTAAAGAAGAAAACAGGGTAAAAGGACTAACAACAGCTTGCGTCATATGGATAGTAGCCGCTATAGGAATGGCCATTGGCGGCGGATATTATGTACAATCCATTGGTGTCACGGCAGTTGTCTTAGCGGCGCTGTTAATTTTTCCTTTCGTAGAAAATTTCGTAGAGCGTCATTGGACGAAAAGAACTTATCGTATTGTAAAAAAATATGAAAACGAAAGTCTAGATACTTACGAAGATTATATTAGGACCTCTAAATTAAAACTACATCGTGGCAAACAAGAGCTGGCCAACGGCATCATTAGCGGTTCGTGGACTGCAGTTGGAAGTCCTAAAAACCACAAAAAATTTGTAGATAAAATGTTGAGGGATCATAAAATCCTCGAATTCGATTTTTAATTCCTAGCTCATTTTAAACACCAAAGCGTGCTTTAAACCTTTTACGCTTTTCGGTAAGGTAATTTGTAGATCATCCCCAACCTTTTTCCATTTAACCGCTGTTTTTAAGCCTAGCAAAGTAACTTTTCGTGGCGCAAGTGGTATTCCTTTAATCACAAGAGAAGTTGGCATTTCCTTACCTTCGGCAATTAGCTGTAGGGCGTAAATACTGCCGTTTTTACTTTTGGTAAAACATACTTGTTCAGTTTTATAAGGAGCAATCGGAACGGTTTCGTAGATTGCTTCTTTATTAATATCCATCCAATTGCCTATCTCCGTTAACCGTTGTAGAACTGGCTCAGGGAACGTGCCATCAGGTTTAGGCCCCACATCAAGCAAGAAGTTTCCACCTTTAGCAACGATATCAATTAACAAGTGCACTAAGGTATTCGTACTTTTATAATTATCATTTGGCACATAACCCCACGCCCCGCCCATGGTCATGCATGTTTCCCATGGATAGTCTAATGGTTTTTCTGGGATCTTTTGTTCTGGTGTTTGATAATTTTCGTATTGCCCATGAACCGTACGATCTACCATAATCAATCCCGGTTGTTTTGATCTTGCCATTTCTGCAATCTTAGGCATATTGATATCCTGTCCAGCTGCTGGTATTGGCATACCCCATGATAATACTTCTTCGTTAATAGTCCCTTTTGGCCTTACCCAACCCCCATCTAACCATAAAATATCCATTTTACCATAATCACTCATCAACTCCTCTATTTGGTTATAGGTATATTTTTTAAACTGTTCCCAACGCCATGGGTGTTTAGTGATATCGTAATTATAATTTCGATCGGGTGTGGCATACATTGGCCACCAATAATATTCGCTGTGCCAATCGGGCTTTGAGAAATATGCACCAATCATAAACCCATCGTTCCGAAAAGCATTAAACACTTCTTTAGCAATATTTGCTTTTGCATTACTGTGAAAAGGCACGTCAGACGCTGTTACTTTATAGTTAGATTGTTTTGTATCGAACATTGCGAAACCATCATGATGCTTAGTTGTGAAAACTACATACTGCATACCCGCTTTTTTGGCATAACTAGACCAAATTTTAGGATCGAATTTGGTAGGATTAAATTGTTTGTTTAATCCAAAATACCATTTCTTATAATCGTCGTATGCTATGGTGCTATCTCGAGAAATCCATTCTTCATTACAAATACTCCAGCTTTCTATAATCCCCGGCACGGCATAAATACCCCAGTGCATAAATAAACCAAACTTTTTATCGCTCCATTGAGCTAATTTGGCTGCAACTTTTGGGTCGGTTGGTGCTTGATAATGTTGCGCAAAGCCGCAGAAACAACTTACTAAAAGAATAACAATAAGGGTAATTTTTTTCATGTGTAATTATATTTAATTTACCGGATCAAGACGCCGCTACTACATTCTATTTAAAAAGGTATTGAAAATTTAATAGGGATATTATATCTTACCCTCATCGGAACGCCTCTAATTTTTCCAGGAATCCATTTTGGAGAGAATCTTACAACGCGTTGTGCTTCATAGTCTAGTGAGGGATGAACAGCTCTTTTCACCTTTACTTCAGTTATACTTCCATCCTTTTCAATGGTAAACTCTAAGTAAACAGTACCAGTGGCCCGCTCCTTCACAGCATCTGCTGGATACTTCATGGTGTGGCTAATATATTCATAAAATTTTTGAATGCCTCCTTTATACTGAGGAGCATCAAAAGCAGTCACATACTTATACTGTACACCATCAATGTTTGATTCGCCGCCCATAGACTTTCCCATTTCGTATGTCTCCACAAAACTAGACCCTTGCTGCATTCCACTTCCCTTCCAAACTCCATGCTTAACACCTTCTTTGTAATCTCCCTCTTCGATAGTCTGCCCTTTACCAGTTCCATTCATTTCTATAACATGTCCATTTCCATCTTTAACTAACTCCACACCAAGAGAATCAACAAGATAAATTAATTTAACATGTGGGTTAAATATTGCACTTTCGGGAGGAAAGATAGCGGAAGTAGGCGGATTGGGATTAAACGCTAAATACTCTATTTGTTTATGTATTTTCCCATTTTCAAAATATCGATAAGCCATTCCCAATGGCATTCCATTTTTATAGGTTGCCACATCTACTCTTCTCCCCGCGGGATTATACTTCACCACTACCCCTTCAAATACTAGCCTTGGATCAAACGAAGAAACTTTACCCGCCGTTTTTCGTTTGCCATTTGCATAAAATTCTTGAAATACAAAATCTGTTTCTCCCGAGTCAGGCTCTTGGATTATCCTGATAAAATCTGCACTATCTTTTAGCTGTACCTCCTTACCATTATTTTTAAAGAAATAAACATTTTGTTTTTTTTGTGCTTGGATACTATTAAGCACAAAATATACGCAAACAAAGAGGTAAACTTTTTTCATAATTACTTTTATGGGAGCGAAGATAAACGATAAAACAGATATAATCGTAAATTTGCATATGCCAAATGAACAAATCTCAGTTTTTGATATCTTTAAAATAGGAATAGGCCCCTCAAGTTCTCACACGCTGGGACCTTGGCGTGCAGCCCAACAATTTACAAACTCCTTAAAAAAACTGGATTTATTAAACGATGTAGTTCAAGTAAAGATATTGCTCTATGGCTCACTTGCTAAAACTGGTAGGGGGCATGGTACTGATATCGCTATTTTATTAGGTTTAGCAGGGGGTGATCCGGTTACTTTTGATGTAAATCAGATTGATAGTACGGTGGAAAACATCAAGCAAACTAAAGAGCTAGCATTAGCTGCGACAAAAAAGATCGAGTTCTCCTATGCGGATGATTTAATCTTTTTATTCGCTGAGAGCCTACCTTTTCATCCAAATGCAGTTACATTTCAAGCATTTTTAGCTTCTGGAAAGGCATTTTCAGAAACATATTATTCCATTGGCGGGGGCTTTGTAGTAAAAGACGGCGAAAATGGAAGTGAGAAAGAACAAGTAGATCTTCCCTTTCCTGTAGAAAAAGCGAGTGAGCTCTTGCACTGGTGTCTATCAACGGGTTTAAAGGTAAGCGAAATTGTAATGGAAAATGAGGCAGCCTGGCGACCAGAAGCAGTTACAAAAAAAGGTATTCTTCAGCATTATCAAGTGATGAAAGAATGCATCTATAGAGGCTGTCATACTGCTGGTTTTTTACCGGGAGGATTAGACGTAGCACGAAGAGCTGCAGCCTTAAACAAAAAGTTATTAGCTGGCAAAGCCTATACTGATTATGATAGCTGGATAGATGCCATTCGAACTGGAGGAAATGGATTCAATTATATTTTAGATTGGGTAAGTTGCTTCGCCCTTGCGGTAAATGAGGAAAATGCAGCCTTTGGTCGAGTGGTTACTGCACCAACAAACGGAGCTGCTGGCGTAATTCCGGCAGTGCTTCATTATTTTATTGCTTTCTGCGATGGTTATAAGGAAGATAAAATTATCCAATTTATTGCATGTGCATCCGAGGTAGGGAGCATTTTTAAAAAAGGAGCTACCATTTCCGCAGCAATGGGTGGCTGTCAGGCCGAAATAGGTGTTTCTTCTGCCATGGCCGCAGCAGCCTTAACTGAATGCCTAGGAGGCTCCCAGAGACAAGTTCTTATGGCAGCGGAGATTGCGATGGAACATCATTTGGGCCTAACCTGCGACCCTATAGGAGGCTTGGTGCAAGTGCCTTGTATTGAACGTAACACCATGGGCGCCATAAAGGCAATTACTGCCAGTCAGCTCGCATTGCAAAGCAACCCTGATAAAGCGAAAGTAAGTTTGGATGCTGTAGTAAATACCATGTGGGAAACAGCATTAGACATGAACTCCAAATACAAAGAAACTTCTGATGGAGGACTAGCAACCAACATCCCTATAAGTTTACCTGAATGTTAAAAACCCATTGTAAATGCATCTTACCAGAGTAATGTAGTCCATCGCTAGCAACTAGTGATAAATCTGTAGCAGCCTTTCGCGAACTAGGAGTTATGTCGGTATAACTTATGCTTAAAGCTAAAGTCTCTTCTCTATTGATGGCATTGAATGCATCTATCTCAGCAGTGATAGCTTTTACATCTCTTCCGCTCGCTAAGCCAAATGGCGTTACGCCCCAGTCGGGTATAGAAATTACAAAAACCAGATCCGTATTCCCTCCTGCAAAGTTAAGAGCAGTCTGCAGCAATTCTTTAAACTCCTTCCGATAAGTTTCTTTCGAATAATCCCGGTATTGGTTATTCACCCCAATCAATAAAGTAACAATATCAAAAGTCTGCATTAGCTTTTCTGCTTTAATGGCGACCTGCAATTCATCGGTTGTCCACCCAGTTTTAGCAATTATTTTTGGATCAGCAACATTAAGGCCTTTCAGTTTCAATTGAGCAGCAAACTGATAAGGAAATGATTCGTTTTGTGCAACAGCTTCTCCAATGGTATAAGAATCGCCTAAAGCAAGATATGTTAACGGTGTTTTATGACTAATTTTTGGATTCACAATTATGTTTTTTGTACAGCTCAATATTACACATAATGGCAATAAAAACAAGTATCCGTTACAATTTAACAACTTCGAATCGCTGTTCCTTTAAAGAAATAGCCCTCAGAACAAATCCATTTTAAAGAGTGCAGCAACATGGCTTTTCAGCTTTTCTTTTACTTCTTCCATAGGTAAAGGTTTACCTAATTCTCTTTCCATTGAGGTTACATCTTTATCATCAATTCCACAAGGCACAATATTTTTAAAATAATTTAAATCTGCATTCACATTGAAAGCAAAGCCATGCATGGTTACCCATCGACTGCAGCGAACACCCAATGCGCAAATTTTTCTTGCCTTTTCATTGTCGGCATCCAACCACACACCAGTAAAGCCTTCATATCTCCCTGCTTTAATACCATAATCGGCCAAGGTTAAAATTACTGCCTCTTCAAGGGTTCTCAGATACAAATGGATATCAGTAAAAAAATTATCCAAGTCAAGAATTGGATAGCCCACTATTTGTCCGGGTCCGTGATAGGTAATATCGCCGCCACGATTAATTTTATAATAGGTGGCGTGTTTTTCCTTAAGGCCTTGTTCATCTAACAAAAGATTTTCTGGATGCCCACTTTTCCCCAAAGTATATACATGCTGGTGCTCACAAAACACCAGATAATTTGAAGTAGGAAGTCCCGTACTTTCTGTGCGATTCTTCGTTTTCAAGGCAACGGTACCTGTGAATATTTCTTCCTGTCTATCCCAAGCTTCTTGGTAATCTATCAGTCCCCAATCTAAAAATTTAGTTGCTTTATTCATAACTACGGCGCTACTACATAACCCAACATATATCCATCTTCAGTTTTAAAATAATTTACATCTAATGATTTAACACCCTCTGGCAATTCTACAACTGCTTGCAAAATGCCTTCATCTTTGAGTTTAAAAGGTTTAATGTGGATATGTTGTTTAAATTCTAATCCTTTTCTTCCATTCCATTTGTAAATAGCCTCTTTAGCACACCAGCTAACATACAAGCCGTTGGTATTATCGCCAATCTGTTTTTGTGCTAATTCAACATCCGATAAGAATTTATGCTTGATGCTTTTTATCTTATGTTTGATCAATTCAATATCAACGCCAACTTTTTTATGCTTGCTCATAATTACAGCGGCATAATCATATGAATGGCTTAACGAGATCTGTGTATCAGAATTTACTAAGTAAGGCTTTCCATGATCGTCCATTTGACAATCGATATAATCTGCCGTATTTAACATTGTTCTTAAAAGTAGGCGGGTACTTAACCAATGCAAAGCACGCTTTCCGTTGCTTAAAGATGCGATTACATCAAGTTCATGCTGCTTTAATTGTAGACCTGCAAGCAGTTGTTCCTCAGTTTCTTCGATCTTCCAAACTGCAAGACTTGTGTGCTCGTCAATATTTTTACGATATACTATGGGCATCTCTTATTTAAAAAAGTAATGCAAAAGTATCTTAAATTAATCATAATTTAGTCCAAAATACTTAAAAATGATCCTCTCAGATAAACACATCTTACAAGAAATAGATAAAGGAACCATCATTATAGAACCTTTTAAAATCGATTGCTTAGGCACAAACTCTTATGATGTGCATTTAGGCAAGTATCTTGCTACTTATAAAGATCGTGTTTTAGATGCAAAAGCACATAATAAAATTGAACATTTCGAAATTCCAAAAGATGGTTTTGTATTGCAACCTGGCACCTTATATTTAGGGGTGACTTTAGAATACACAGAAACGCATGCCCATGTTCCCTTTCTCGAAGGCAAAAGTAGTACAGGAAGATTAGGGATTGATATTCATGCAACAGCTGGAAAAGGCGATGTTGGATTTTGCAACACTTGGACCTTAGAGATTTCTTGTGCGCAACCCGTTCGTATTTATGCGGGAATGCCTATCGGGCAGCTCATTTACTTTGCTGTTGATGGCGACATTACCAATATGTACAATACAAAAGACAATGCTAAATACAACAATAAAACGACTAAACCTGTTGAAAGCATGATGTGGAAAAATACCTTTTAGCTTAACCAACTAATTTTTTAAGATTTAATATAAAATAAGCCTTAGGTTTTGTAACTTAAGGCTTTATTATTTAGATCCAAATATGAAGACGAGGTTTTTTGCCCTTTGTGCGTTGCTCATTAGCACACTTACCATTTCTGCTTTTGTAGCTGCTGAAGATCCATTTACAGAATTATTAAAAAAGTTAGAAGAATTCACTAAAAAGTATCCTCAAGAAAAAGTACATCTACATTTAGATAAGCCATATTACGCGATAGGAGATGATATTTGGTTTAAGGCATACGTAACTGATACAAGAACTAGTGCTTTAACTACTGCCAGCAAAATATTATACGTAGAACTAATAGATGAGAAAGACTCGCTAAGGCAACAGCTAAAACTACCGCTGTTAAGTGGCATAGGCTGGGGCGATTTCAAATTGCCTGATTCATTAGATGAAGGTAATTACAGAATAAGAGCCTACACCCAATTAATGCGAAATGCTGGGCCGGATTTTTTCTTTGATAAAACTATAAAAATTGGAAACTCTTGGGCCAACAAGGTTTTTGTTAAAACAAATTACTTATTTAGTCAAGAAGGAAGTAATGAGAAGGTGAATAGCACCATCCAATTTGCCGACAAACAAGGGAAACCTTATATTAATACTGAAGTAAGTTATGTGGTAACATTAAGTGCAAGAACCATTGGTAAGGGAAAGGCCGTTACAAATGATAATGGAGAAATTACCATCCCAATTGTAAACAATCAACCTAACCTATATAAAGCAGGTAGCATAACAGCAACTATAACCCTACCTGATAAGCAGAAAATCACGAAATTTATTGCTCTCCCTACAACCTCCACAACAATAGATATACAATTTTTTCCCGAAGGCGGAAAATTAATCCAAAATCTCCCTAGTAAAATAGCACTTAAAGCAGTAAATGCAACTGGGAATGGGGAAAACGTAAAAGGGGTAATTACCGATAGTGATGGCACAGAAATCACTAATTTCGAAACCTCCTACCTAGGCATGGGTTCTTTCTATTTCAATCCTACAACCGACAAAACCTATCAAGCGAAAGTTAAATTTAAAAATGGTAGCGAAAAAATTTTTAATCTCCCTAAAATTGAAAATAGCGGTTATGTCTTGAATGTAAATAATAATGACACTAATAAGCTTACTGTAAAAGTACTGTTCTCTGATGATTTAATTGGAAAGGGCGATTTGCATTTGCTTGCCCAACAAAACGGAACAGTTTATTTTTCGGTAAAAATCCCTTCCGGTAAAAATATTGCAATGGCATCTTTGCCCAAATCAGAACTTCCATCGGGGGTTATTACCCTTACGCTATTTAATGCAGAAAATATCCCAGTTGCAGAAAGATTAATCTTTGTAAAGAATAAACTCGATCAAATAAATGTGAATGCTGAAAATCTTAAAGGTATTTATCAAAAAAGAGAGTCTATGAATCTCACCTTCAATAGTACGAATAACGGTAAGCCCATCGTCGGAAGCTTTTCAGTTGCAATAACCAATGCGTCCATCGTTAAACCAGACACACTTAATGAAAGCAATATTTTTACTAGCTTACTCTTAAAATCGGATTTGAAAGGATACATTGAAAAGCCTAACTATTATTTCATGGCCGATGATCTAACCACTCGACTTGCATTAGATCATCTTTTACTTACTCAGGGATGGCGTAAAATAGACTGGAAAGCAGTTAACAGTTCTCAGCCGATAACCGCTCCCGGTTTTCAAGCAGAAACCGAGTTGAACGTTAGTGGAACAGTGACCACAAACAGTGGAAAACCAGTACCAAATGGAAAGGTTTCATTGCTTTCTTCATCAAGCGGTCTTTTTGTAATCGACACCTTAACAGATGCCCAAGGTAGATTTAATTTTAATAACCTTGAATTTCCTGACAGCACAAAATTTGTCGTTCAGGCACGTAATGAAAAGGGTAAAAAAGATGTGCAGATTAAGTTGGATATCAAGCCTCGCCAACTAATTACCACCAATAAAAACACAGGTGATATTGAAATAAATATCAACGAACAGTTAAAAAATTATCTACAAAATAGCGAGGATTATTTTAATGAATTAACTAAGCAAGGGCTTCTAAGCAAAACAATTCTACTTAAAAAAGTAGAAATTGTAGGGCAGAAAAAAGTTGTGGAGCATTCCTCAAATTTAAATGGCGCAGGCCATGCTGATGCGGTCATCACAGCAAAAGACCTTGAGAATACTACTCAACTTTCCTCTTTTCTATCTGGTAGAATTGCAGGTGTTATGGTAAGAGATGGAAAAGCGTATGCACGCCAGTCTCAAGGAGCTATGAGTGTTTCTTTAGATGGAATGGTTATGGAAGATTTTTCTTTAGATGACATTAATGTGTTTGACATTGAAACCGTTGAGGTATTAAAAAGCATAGGAAATACAGCTATTTATGGTTCTCGAGGTGCTAATGGCGTATTGGTAATTACTACGAAAAGAGGTGGTGGTTCATCGTCAATCAATGCCTATGCGCCTGGTATCATTACTTATTCTCCAAAAGGCTATGCCATTAGTCGTCAGTTTTATTCGCCCAAATACGATAGCAATACCGACCCTAAACCAGATTTACGTACAACTGTTTATTGGAATCCTTCCATTTTATCGAATGAAAAAGGGGAATTCAAGCTCGAATATTTTAACGCTGATGAACCTGGCTTATACAGGATTGTTATAGAGGGAATCGATTTAATTGGTAATCTGGCACGAAGAACGTTTACTTACAAGGTAGAATAAGCTGACTGCAATACCATCTTGGAAATCTCGACAGAAAACAATATACTTACTGTTAAAAATTCAAAACTATGAACACCATCGAGGTTACCATAAAAGATCATTTAGCCATTATAACGTTAAACCGTGGAAAATCTAATGCACTAAACCGCGAGATGGTAACCGAATTAACCGATATGTTAAAAAATATTGAAAACGATTCGACTATTGGTGGTGTGATGATCACAGGAAAGGACCATTTCTTTTCAGCAGGGTTAGATTTAATAGAACTCTATAATTACAACGAAGAAGAGGTTAAAAGTTTTTGGCATTTGTTTTTAAACTTCGTAGCTAAAATAACCGCTTTTAAAAAACCTTTAATTTGCGCAATAAATGGTCATAGTCCCGCAGGTGGGTGTGTAATTGCATTAGCTTGTGATGCCCGCGTAATGGCCGAAGGCAAGTATATTATTGGATTAAATGAGGTACCTGTAGGCATTATTGTGCCTAACAGTATTTTTAATCTTTATTCTTTTTGGATAGGCAAGGCAAATGCGACAAGAAGCCTACTAGAAGGCAAGTTATTTAACCCTGAAGAAGCACTTGCAATAGGTCTTGTGGATGAAGTGGTTAAGCAAGAAAGTATTTTAACCGCAGCCGAACGCAAAGCTAGAAAATACATGGCTTTTGAAAGCAATACTTGGCAACAAAGCAAGCTAAACATCAGAAAGGAATTGATCGCCATTACAAGTAGCGATCAAAGTGCCGACCTCGAGATTATGCTAAAACAATGGTGGTCGCCAAGTACCAGAGCCATTTTAAAAACAATAATTGATAGTTTGCAACGGAAAAACTAACAACCCAAAACTCAAAAAAATGTACAACCAACCCATGTTAAGAGATGATGCCCTAAAAGGCAAAACAATAGTTGTTACTGGTGGCGGAACTGGCTTAGGGAAAGCAATGGGCACCTATTTTTTAAAATTGGGTGCCAATTTGGTTATTACCAGCAGAAAATTGGAGGTATTACAAAAAACTGCAGTGCAAATGATGGCCGAAACTGGTGGTCAAGTTTTAGCAGTACAGTGTGATGTACGTGATTATGAACAGGTAGAAAATGTTTTGGCACAGACCATCGCTAAATTTGACAAAGTTGATGGCCTGTTAAATAATGCGGCAGGGAACTTCATCTCGCCTACCGAACGCCTATCTGCCAACGCGTTTTCGAGCATTATTGATATTGTATTAAAAGGAACCGTTAATTGTACGTTAGCATTCGGCAAACATTGGATTGCGGCAAAACAACCTGCAAGCGTACTAAATATCGTAACTACCTATGCATTTACTGGCTCGGCATATGTTGTTCCTTCGGCTTGTGCAAAGGGAGGAGTTTTAGCCTTAACACGTTCGTTGGCGGTGGAATGGGGCAAGTATGGTATTCGCACCAATGCAATTGCACCAGGTCCATTTCCTACTAAGGGAGCATGGGATAGATTATTACCAGGAGATTTAGCAGAGAAATTTGATTTTAAAAACCGCGTTCCGCTTAAGCGTGTCGGAGATAATCAAGAACTGGCCAATTTAGCAGCCTTTTTAATTAGTGATTTTGCTGGATACATAAATGGCGAAGTAATTACGATTGATGGTGGAGAGTGGTTGCAAGGAGCTGGCCAAATGAACGGATTAGAAGCTATCCCAAGTGAAATGTGGGATATGTTGGAGCAGATGACGAGGGCGGCGAAAGGGAGTTAGTATATTACCAAAATCCCGCCATCAAAAATTTAACCAATTCTATCTATTTTTGACATGTTTGTCCTTTTTCATTATCAATTCCTGTCAAAAAGAACTTATGCAAGGTACTTTGCTAGGGAATCATGAACTTTTTTTAAACATTGTTGATTCAAATTTTAACGATACCACTAGTAATGGTCTTTACGACCAATTTAAAACATACCAAATAAATGGGAAAAGATATTTTGGCGGCAAAATTTATTTAAATTCTCTAAACTTGGCTGGTGCTGCTAAAGAATTTACTACAGTTATCTTGTATCATGAAGTGCTACATGCTTATTTATCTAAAATTGGTTCAGGTTTAACACAAGATCAACATGAAAATATTGCAACAAATTATAGAGCAATGATATCTAATGCCTTAATGGAATTATTCCCAGGTCTTAGCGAAACGAATGCGAATAGCTTATCTTGGGAAGGCCTACAATACACCGGAATATGGGCGCTAAAACAAAAGAATGAACAGGACGCTATTGCACTTAGAAATTATAAATATAGGAAAGGCAAGTTAGGGGATTTGTGTCTAGCATTTGAAGAATAGATTGATTTGTAAATATTAGATTACTTTCCTTTAATAATTTGAAAAACTAACAATATTACTCTATGAAATTAAAAATTATTTTAATATCCTGTTTACTTCTATTATTTAAACTAACGGTAGTAAATGCACAAGTTCCATCATATAAAACCTTTTTAGATAGTTTAATTAAAATAGATGAAAGCTTACTTAAAAAAGATTCATGGTATCTAAACCGCAGCTATTTATTTTTTGTGGGCATTAGCGTTAATAAACATGGCCTGGTAGACACCGTTACCTATAATACCAGAAACCAACTATATGCATACGACCCCCAACTAAAAATCATTGACTTGCCTAAAATAGCTACTAGCATAAAAGCCAATAAAAAGGGCTTCATTTCTTGTAAGAATGAATTTTTGGTCTTTCTGATTTACCTTAGAAATGGTGATGATAGCACTATAAAAAACGGCGATGATCTTTACGAAAATTGGACTAATTTGTCTAGCGAGATTGGTAAATATTCCGGTAAAAAGAAAATTATCATGCTAACACCTTCTATCTATTATTATCCACAAAAAGTTATTAAAGATTAGTATCAGGTATCAAGATTTGATGCTTAACCTAAAAATTAATTATGCATCAAGTCTTAATATTTGAATCTCGATGCTCCTATTTAAATATCACTTCTGTTGCACCAAAACCAAATTTCTCCTTCTGCGCATCCATAAAGGTTCGTACTTGCGGATGTTTACTAATCACCTTGTGAATATGGTGCCTTAATGTTCCATTCCCAACACCATGGATAAATACGATCTTCGGCATTTGGTGCACGATTGCTGCATCCAGCATTTGCTGAAAATAGGCTAATTGGATATTTACCATTTCCGATTGATCTAAAAATTGATAATCATCGCGCAGTTTCTCTATATGTAAATCTATCTCTATTGGTGGAATAGCAACCTTAACTTGTTCACTCGCTCCTCTAAATAAAGATTCCTTTAGTTTTTGAGCATCTATTAAAGGTAAAGGTTCATCCAAGCGAATAAGCCAACCATATTTGTTAAGCTCGGGGATCAGGCTTTTTGAAATACTGAAATCCTTTGCTCTAAACTTTCGGGTAAGCACCAAAGGCACTTTTGGCATTAAGTTAGCAGTAGTATAAAATAAAATTTGAAAGTTAAATTCTGGCCAAATCTCTAAGTCAGCTAGGTTCTCGCTGTAAATCTGTGTTTGTGTTTTTGCCTGTACAACACTTCCAAACTCCCCCTTATATTTTCCTTTTAAGTCTGTCTTAAAACTCAATAGCAATTGAAAAGAGCTTCGATTAATAAGCGTAAAATGAACAACTGAACTAGCTTTTTGTGATTCAACAACGGCGATATATACTCCTTCCTCTATGAATCGGTCATCACTGGGGCTTGATGGATTGGAAACCTCCTCAGCTTTAGCCACATTAGCTTGATGTCCGTAAACACTCGTTAAATTACTAACTGCCACTGGAATTTCAAATCCATCGGTATCGGTAACGCCTAAGGTTTGAGCATCGATTATTCTCGTTACATAACCTTCCCTTTTCTCATCAACAAAACGAACAAAATCACCTAGTTTAAATTGCATGGCCAAAGATAACATTTAATTCTCTACCACCTTATTAAAGCACTAGCCCAGGTAAAGCCGGAGCCAAATGCTGCTAAGCAAATTAAATCGCCATCCTTTACCTTGCCTTCTTCCCATGCTTCACATAATGCAAGTGGAACGGAAGCAGCGGTGGTATTTCCATATTTTTGAATATTATTGAATACTTTTTCATCTGGCAATTTCAACAATTGCTGTACATATTGACTAATCCGTAAATTTGCTTGGTGTGGAACCAGTAGATCAATATCATTTGCGGTTAAATTATTACTAGCTAAGGCCTCTTTAATTACCTCAGGAAACTTAACAACAGCTTTTTTAAAAACCGCCGGACCATCCATATACGGTAAAGCTGCGCCGCTCTCTATCTGTTCTGTAGTGATAAACAAACCACCCAATTCCTGATCGGGAAAACCGGGTTTATCCTTCATCCATTTATTAGCATGTGAGCCTGGATAAAACATGGCTAGAATTTCTGCATCAGCGCCATCACTATGGAGGTGTGTGCTTAAAATTCCTTGACCTTCCCTTTCAGCAGGCTGTAACACAACAGCTCCCGCGCCGTCGCCAAAAATGACAGATACATTTCTACTTCGGGTTTCGAAATCCATTGCAAAGGAGTGCTTTTCACTTCCAACAACCAAGATGTTTTTATACATCCCAGTTTTGATGAATTGATCTGCTACAGAAAGGGCATAGATAAAGCCCGAGCATTGATTACGAATATCTAATGCTCCTACTTCTTTCATTTTCATCTCTCGTTGCAGCAATACACCACAACCTGGAAAATAATAATCTGGGCTGAGCGTAGCAAAAATGATAAAATCAATATCTTGCGGTGTTATTCCAGCTCTTTCGATGGCAATTGTGGCTGCTTCAACGCCCATAGTGGTCGTAGTTTCCTCCAGCCTATCTGCAAATCTACGTTCTTTAATTCCGGTACGCTCTTGGATCCATGAATCGTTGGTATCCATAAACTTAGACAGATCATCGTTAGTATAAATATTTTTAGGCACATAACTACCAATACCTGCAATTTTTGAACTGTACATAAAACTTTGGTTTGAAGAGTAAATATAGTCATTAGCAGTTAGTATTTAGTATAAAGTAGTTAGGCTAAGTGTATAAGAAATACTATAGGCTAACTACTAAAAATTGTTTATTTTTGCCCTATGTCTACAGAAACAAAGGAAGAAACATTTACACTAGAAGAAATTTTAACTTCTTTAAAAACAGTTCATCGCCTTATTTTGTGGAATGATGATGTAAATACCTTTGAGCATGTGATTTGGTGTATGATGAAATACTTGGATTATACCGAAGCACAAGGTGAAAAGATTGCTTGGGAAGTCCATAACAAGGGCAAATGCGCCGTGTTAGAGGGTTCCTTTACCGAAATGGAAGTATATAGAAAAATATTACAGCAAGAAGGCCTTACTGTATCGGTTGACTAACAATTTTTAGACTAGTTTCCTCAAAACTTCTATTAATTCCTTTTGGGTTTCCACTGTTTTGTCCTTCGCATACCAACCGTGCAACAATTCTTCAATTAACATTAAATCTGTATGTTCTTTTTTCCATCCCGCTAATAACGATTGCAGCACCGCCGGCCGCGGGCCCCATTTAGGCAATATCAATTCTTTATTTTGATCTAAAACCAAAAGTACGGGAATTGCTCTTCCACCATTAGTTAAATGTGCATCAATTAAAGGAAGATTTTGATCTCTTAAGACTAAACGTAAAGAAAACTTATCGGGGGCAGTTGAAACAATTTTATCAATCACGGGAACAATCTGTGCCCCATCACCACACCATCCTTCGGTAATTACCAAAAAATGGTACTGTTGTTTGATTGCAGAAATTGTGGCGATTAACTCTTCATTTAACACTGTGGTTTTCTCTATCCTTTTCATTCGCTGCACATTCAGTTTTGTATAGTGCAACATCTCTTCCGAATTATTAGGGCCAGTGGTTTTGCCAGTGGCTAAAAGATCATCAACCAATTCTCGGTACCTTATATAGGTTAACCCTTCGTTATCAAAAATATTACTGTAGTTAAACATAAAATAGCTGTAATAAAATAGTTACGGCTCTTTTTTTAAACCTTCAAGGCCGACCTTTGTCTTCTTTAAGAACAAAACGAAAAAAAGATTAAATGAGACGTATTACTAGCAAAGTTCTATTATTAATTATTACCATTTGTATTACCACTGTAAAACTTTACGCACAAAGCCCTGGAATAGGTAAGATTACAGGAAAAATTGTTGATGCACAAACTAATGAGGGAATTCCTTATGCTTCGGCAGTGTTATTAGATAAAAAAACAAAAGCAATCGTAAAAGTAGTGCAATCTGATGTAGAAGGCACATTTTTACTTGGCGCCCTACCTAAAGGTATATTCACTTTTAAAGCGAGTTATGTTGGCTTTCAAACTATGGTTAGAGATTCAGTTGCTATAACTGATGCAGTTACTGAAGTGAACTTTGGTGCTATCAAAATGAAAACAGCAAAAGGAAATATTTTAAGTGAAGTAAATATTACTGCTCAAAAAGCAACTATGCAAATGGGCATCGATAAAAAAATATTCTCTGTAGATCAAAGTTTGGTGAGTGAAGGAGGATCTGCTTCAGATTTACTCCAAAATGTTCCTTCAGTGCAAACTGACATAGATGGAAACGTAAGCTTACGTGGATCAGCAGGGGTAAAGGTGTTAATTGATGGCAAACCATCCTTAATTGCAGGGGGTAATATTGCCCAAATCTTACAATCTATTCCTGCAAGTTCAATTGAAAGCGTAGAACTAATTACCAATCCCTCGGCAAAGTACGATGCCGAAGGTCAGTCTGGCATCATTAACATTGTATTAAAGCGAAACAAAAAGCTAGGCTTTAATGGATCACTTGCGCTAACTGCTGGTAATCGCGAAAATTATAATACGAATACAAGCTTGAGTTTTCAAAATAAGAAAGTAAACCTGTATGGTAATTATAGCTACCGCTATGGTAATAGAGTTGGAGGTGGATACAATAACATTTCTTATTTCAATACCACAAACCCAACAGCATTTGCGATGCAAGACAACGATTCTAGATCGTTGGATAAAGGACATAATGTAAAAGCTGGAATTGATTATTACGTAGCACAGAAAAGCGTATTAAGTTTTTCTGGGGGTTTTAATATCCGTGAAAACAATCGTAGTGAAGATTTAGCAATAAACCAATTCGATTTAAGCTTGAAACCATTACAACTTAGCAATCGCACAAATATTAACAATGGCAGCGGTAATAGCTATGATTTAAACCTCGATTTTTCTCAAAAATTTGCTAACCCAAAGGAGGAATTAACCGTAAACCTTGGACTTTCTGAGGGGCAAAATGATAACATCCAAAGTTATGGCACCAATGTATTTAATATCAATGGCAACCCTGTTAGTTCGTTACCTGCCATACAGCGCACCAACGGCACTGGTTCAAATAAAAACTATAATTTTCAGGTAGATTATGCTGTACCGTTTGGAAAAACTGGTAAAATTGAAGCTGGATTGCGTAGCCAAAATCGTGTTTCTGATAACAATACCTATGCTGACCAGTTTAATCAAACCTCTTCGCAATTCGATTTTAATTACTTACTAAGCAATGATTTTAATAGTACCGATAGAGTTCATGCTGCATATTTCAATTTTCAAAACCAAATTAAGAACTTTGGTTACCAATTTGGGCTAAGAGCTGAAGATGCATCTTTAACTACCAACTTAGGAACTTATAATGTTAATAGCAATTTAAGTTATACTCCTGGAAAAGTTGCATATAGACGTATTTATCCAAGTGTTTTCTTAACCCAAAAATTAAATGGCAATCAGCAATTACAGCTAAGTTATAGCCGTAGGGTAAACAGACCTAGGGGATGGGATACTAATCCTTTTTTAGATGTATCTGATCCTTTGAATTATCGCCAAGGTAATGCTAACTTGAAGGCAGAGGATGTGCATGCATTTGAATTGGGTTACAGTAAATATTGGAAGAAATTCTCACTGATTTCTTCACTCTATCTACGCCAAACAAATGACGTAATCCAACGCATACGTACTGAGCCTGATGCCAATGGAATTACCATCAGCACTCCTCAAAACTTAACGAGAAATACAGCAAGTGGCGTTGAATTAATTGGAAAATATGATGTGGTTAAGGCTTGGAATTTCACAGCTAATGTAAACCTATATCAGAGCAAAATACAGGGCGTACCTGCTTTTGGCATTGTAGACAATTCAGGTTTTAGTTGGAATGCCAATTTAACCAATAACTTTGTGCTTCCATTGGGCATCACTTTACAAGTTAAGGGAGAATACCGCGCCGCAGAAGTAATGGCACAGGGAAAAAGAAATGCAATGTATGGAATGGATGCAGGCGCTAAGTATGATCTTCCAAATAAGAAATCAAGCTTAAGCTTAAATATAAGAGATGTTTTTGCAACTAGAAGGTGGAAAATGACTACAACAGGTAATACCTCTACTGTAGATTTTAGTCGCCAAATGCAAGGTACTATGGCTAATTTAACCTATTCTTATCGCTTTGGAAAAACTGCATTTGGATTTAAGAAAACAAAAAAACAAGACGATCAAGGTGGCCGTCCAGATGAAGAATCATTTTAATAATTTAATACCTTAGCTGAACCTTGAGAAGACTGATCCGATTTTTTTTAGCCTTTACCCTCTTAAGTTTAATTACCTTCAATATTACTGCATCTGCCTATAAACCATTTGCTGAAAAGGGACTTATTCAAGGTAAAGTAGTTGAAGAAGTTGGGGGTTTAGTTGTTCCTTTTGCGGGGGTGGCACTTTATAGTTCAAATGTTGAGCAAGCATTATTTACAACGCAAACCGATGAGAATGGCGATTTTAAGTTTATCAACTTAAAGCCAGGATCCTATAAAATAAAGGTAAGTTCTGTAGGTTTTGCTATTCTTTTTGTGAACGACATCCTCATAACTGAAAAGGATTTCGACAAAAACCTAGGCAACATCAAACTTAGTAGCGAGCTAAGTAACCTTTCTGAAATCGTAATCACTGCGCCAAAACCAGTAGTAGAGTTTGGAGCAGATGTAATTACCTATAATGTAGGCTCATCTATATTGGCCGAAGGGAGTACGGCAACAGATGTATTAAAGAATGTACCAATGGTGCAAGTCGACATTGATGGTAATGCCTCCATTTCGGGTAAGAGAAGTACACGTGTTTTTATTGATGGCAGGCCATCTGAATATATGACTTCAAATATTGCCGATTTATTAAATGTACTACCTTCTGACGCCATTGAGAAAATTGAAGTGATGACCAATCCGCCTTCAAAATATTCAGGTGATGGTGAAGGAATCCTTAATATTGTACTGAAAAAAGGTTTTAAAGTTGGGTTCAATGGCAACGTGGGGGTAACGGCGGGCTTGCAAGGCAATACAAACACCAACGCTAACGCCTCCTATAAAGGCAAAAATTACAGCTTCAATGGGGGCGGTGCATTTGGGAAAAGCATTGGAAAAAGTAATAGTGAAGTGTATCGGAAAAACTTTTTTGCTGATACTACATTTTACAACAACCAGTTCAATAATAACCGAAGCAATGGGGAGCGGAGCTTTGCCAGATTAGGTTTAGATTGGGATATTACTCCAAAACAGAACTTCCGCCTCTCAACGAACTATAACATAAGCGACAACGAAAACCGATCGGGGAACGACTTCTATTATATTAACGAAGAATTGCAAGAAGTACGTTTGCGTAACCAGCAAAATTTAGGAGATGGAAACAGCAATAACTTTGTTATTAACGCCGATTACAATTTGCAAACCGACACTATCGGTGGAAAATTAAGCATGGGCTTAACGTTCAATGCCAATTCCAATAACAGTTATAGAACCTACAATCGTAGTTACGCATTCCCTGCTAACTTAAACCCAACTTTACAACAGAATAGCAATGAGACTGGAAACAATGGTTTAACATTTAACCTTGATTACGACAAACCAGTATTTAAAAAACGTGATCGATTTGAGTTTGGCTTGGCTTATAATCATCGCAAAAATGACAATGATCTATTGGTTGAGAATTTCAACTTTGCTTCACAGCAATATATAACCGATAACAAATTAACTAATAAATTCTTCTACAACGAAAACATTCTAGGAGGTTATACCGCCTACAATTTCCGCAAGAATGGATGGGGTATTAAAGGAGGTTTAAGAGCCGAAATAACAGATGTTAATTTCGATCTTTCAACTGGGAAAGGCTATAATGTAAACCCTTATGTGAGCTTATTCCCTAATCTCTCTTTAAATCGTTTTTTCAGAAAGCGATATAATTTTGGAGCAACCTATAGTGTTAGGGTAAATAGACCAAGAGAAAATACGCTTAACCCTCAGGTTAATAATGCAGATAGCTTAAATATTTCTTATGGAAACCCCGATTTGATGCCTTCTTATACGCATCAAATGGATTTCAGTTTCGGTGCTTTTGGAAATAAATGGTCTTTTACCCCACGTATTTCCTATTCAAGAAGTACGGGCGTAATTGAACGTTATCGTATTGTAAACAAAAATGGTGTTTCAGAAAGCACATTTGAAAATGTAGGAGCTAATACCGCTATATCGTTAATGTTAAATGGTAACTATCGCCCAACTACAAAGATTACAATGAATGCGAGTTTTAATATATTTCAGTCAAAATATACCTCCCATTTAAATTCTTCTTTAAATAGAGATGGTTTAAGCTTAAGAGCTGTATTTGGTCTTTCCATGCAATTACCTTATAAAACTGCGTTCGAATCGAATGTAAACTATACCAATACACTAAATGCACAAGGAAGAAGTAAAGGGTCAATTATTAGCAGCTTCGGAGCGCGCAAGAATTTTCTCAAAAACAAAGTAACTGCTAGGATCAGCACAAATGACCCATTTGGCAGAAGAAACAACATAACAATTAACCAAGGTGATAACTTTACTTCTGAGAGTTATGGAACAAATAACTCAAGTAACGTAATGTTAAGTTTGAGTTATCGCTTTTCTAAAATTAAATCTACCAAAGCCACTGTTCCGCCGCCACCTAAAAATAACCAATAATATATTGCGTTAAATTATTAGATAAATTTTAATCGGCTCTACGTTATTGTTTATCTTTACTAGATGATTTTCGACCTAAGCAAAACAAACTCAATCGCTAATACGTTCCTCGCCGAACTAAGGGATGAAAATATTCAAAAAGATGCCATGCGCTTTAGAAAAAACTTAGCACGATTAGGCGCTTTTTTTGCTTACGAGATTAGCAAAACATTAACCTATACCGAAGTGAGTACACCAACCCCATTAGGTACTGCAAAAAGTCAGATATTAACGGAACAGCCTGTTTTAGCTACCATTTTAAGAGCTGGCTTGCCAATGCAGCAAGGTCTACTCAGTGTATTCGATCGTGCGGAATGTGCTTTTATCACTGCCTATCGAAAAACAAAGAAGAGTGGCGATTTTATCATTCAAATGGAGCATATTTCTGCGCCAAATCTGGAAGGTAAAACCGTTATTTTAGCCGACCCAATGTTGGCAACTGGATTAAGTATAGTGCTATGTGCCAAAGAATTAATTAGCCAATATCAAATCCAAAAGCTACATATTGTAGCTGCAATTGCAAGCGCTGAAGGTGTAAAACATGTAAGAGCAAACCTACCTAAAGCAGATTTATGGCTAGGTGCAGTTGATGAAGAAATGACCAGTAAATCTTATATCGTTCCGGGCTTAGGTGATGCCGGTGATCTAGCGTATGGAATTAAACAATGATTAAACATATTTTCTTCGACCTCGACCATACTATTTGGGATTTTGACCGCAATGCAAAAGAAACACTTCTTGAACTTTACGAAATTCATCAATTAAAGTCTTTAGGCATCCATTCGGCAACAGAATTTATTGATCGATATACCGAAAACAATCATCAATTATGGGCTAAATACCATTTAGGAGAAATCAGTAAAGAAACGCTGAGAGCCGAAAGGTTTAGCAAAACGTTTATAGAACTGGGAATAAAACCTAATTTGGTACCACAACAGTTTGAAGACGATTATGTAAGGATGGGCCCTACACGAACCAACTTGTTTGATGGCGCAGCAAACGTTTTGTCTTATTTACAGCAAAAGTATACTTTACACATTATTTCTAACGGCTTTAAAGAAACTACATTAATCAAAATGAGAGTCTCGAACCTCAATTCTTATTTTACGAATGTAATTATATCGGAAGATGTTGGGGTAAATAAACCAAATCCAACGATTTTTCAATACGCATTAGCTAAAGCTAAAGCGAAAAAAGAAGAGAGTATCATGATTGGCGATAGTTTGGAAGCTGATATTAGAGGCGCACAGAATTTTGGGATCAGGGCAATTTATTTTAATCCCTTAAATATCCCGCAACCCAGCGATGTAAAGTGGCAGATTAATCATCTAAACGAATTACTTAATCATTTTTAATTTTTATTCCATGGGAATTGCTAAAATAAGTCAGTCAATTTTAAAAATCGTTGGCTCATATAAAACTCATCTATCCACTAAAGCAGAGGAAGAGTTTCAACTTAGCCCCCCAATTGGAGGCTGGTCATATAGCGAAGTATACTCACATATTTTCGATTCAAGTTTGCTTTCTTTAATGGCTCTTCAAAACTGTATCAATGGTGAGGGAAAACCTGAAGCAACTCCATTAGGCACTAAAGCTGTTTTATTTTTTGGCATGTTGCCTCCAGGAAAAAAATACCAAGTTCCAACTAGGCTTGTCGAAAGAGTAAAGAAAATTAACATCATGGCGGCCCAACAGTTTATGTTAGATTTTGAACTTCAGCTCGCTAAAATTTATCCCCATATTAATGGCGCTGACCTCAAAATAAAAACTAAACATCCGCGACTGGGATATTTGAATGCCAAACAATGGCTAAAGTTTATAGAAATCCACTTAAATCATCATCTTAAACAGTTAAAGAGGATAGAAAATAGTTTTGAGTTAGCGGTGTAATTTTATCATCTTTGAATAACTAGCTAATTAGATATGAAACGGATATTATATGTATGTTGTCTTTTAAGTTTAACCGCTTGTAACAACAAAAAGCCTGACACAGCTCAAACATACCCTAAAACACCTACAGGAATAAGTGGTATTCAGCAGTCTGGGCCAAAAAGCACCATGCAAGCGAGTAATACCGGCGGGTTAAATCCCGTTCATGGAGCACCCGGACATAGATGTGATATTGCAGTTGGGGCACCTCTAAATTTAAAAGCCTCCAATGCAGCTGCACCTAAAATTAATCCTCCAGCTGACACCATTCTTTCAACACCTCAAGTGCTCAATGAAAAAGGGCAACGATTAAATCCTGCGCACGGTAAACCCGGACATAAATGTGAAATCGCTGTTGGAGCTCCTTTAACTTAATCGATGAAGCTACCGGCAATAAAAGGTTTTAATGAGGATGCATTTAACAAGTATTTAAAGAATACTGGTTGGTTAATGATTGCACGAGTTGGGAGTTTAGCAATTAAAATTCTAGTCGGATTTGCCATAACCAATTATTTAGGCAAAGAGCTCAACGGAATTTTAAATTATCCTACTGCATTCACAACTTTTTTCGTCGCTGCCGCTGCGCTAGGTCTGGATGGTTTTATTACACGTGAGCTTTTGAGGACACCAGAAAACAGAGATCAACTTTTAGGGACTGCTTTTTGCCTAAAACTCATGGGGGGCATTCTCATCACTCCTTTGATCTATATTTCATACTTGCTCTGGAATAGCCATAAAGAAATAGAAACTCCGCTAACTTATGTCCTAATTGTCGGTTTAACTGGAATTACACAGGCCTTTTACATTACAGACAGTTATTTTCAGTCGAGAGTGCAAGCAAAATACGTGATGCGTGTTCAGGTGTTTGGGAATATACTTTCTGCCTTTCTTAAATTAATATTTATATTCCTGAAATTGGGTGTCGAATGGTTTGTTTTTGCATTGTTGCTAGATACACTAATTTTAGCCATCGGCTATGTATACTTCTACCAAGTAAAAGCAGACAGCATTTTTAAATGGGTTTTTAACCCCACCTTGGCAAAATATTTAATTAAAAATTCATGGCCCCTAGCACTGTCGGCTATATTGGTTTCTATTTACATGAAAATCGATCAAATAATGGTTGATAATTACCTTGGCACAGGTGCTTTGGGTATTTATTCTACCGTTGTATCCCTTAGTGAGAGCTGGTATTTTATTCCGGTCGCTATTGTAACATCGGTATTCCCTGCAATTATGAATGCAAAAAGGGATGACCCAGAAAGGTATATAAAAAGATTTCAAAACATGTACGATCTAATGGTTTGGATCAGTTTAGGGGTTGCAATATGTATGACCTTTGCATCTCCTATCATTTATCGTATTGTTTATGAAGAGGAATTTTGGGGTGGTGCCCACGTACTCACAATTCATGTATGGGCCGGAGTTTTTGTTTTTTTGGGAAGTGCGAGCGGACAGTATTTAATCGCCGAAGGTTATACAAAACTCTCCATGCTACGTACAGCCATGGGTGCACTGGTAAATATCTTATTAAACATTGTTTGGATTCCAAAATATGGTATTATGGGAGCAGCTTTAGCAACCTTAATAGCGTATTTTACGGCAACTTTCTTTATTCTTTTTATTCCCAAAACACGACCGCAAGGAATAATGATGTTAAAATCCTTATTTTTGGTTTCATTATTTCAAAAAATAGTTAAACGTTGAGTAAACTTAAAGCATTAGCAAACTTAATAACAAAGCCAAAAAGGCTTTTTTCTCTCTTATCGCACGGGCATAAGGGATATCTCGATACCATTGGCTGGTTTAAGGCTTTCGATAATCAACAAGCTGTAGATGGTAAAGGGTTACCTATTCCCTGGGTTACCTATTCCTTTATCGACTTCATTAAGCCGAGATTAACTAAAGATTTAACCATTTTTGAATATGGTTCTGGGAACTCTACTTTATTCTATGCTAAAAATGTACGCAGGGTAGTGTCTGTTGAACATGATGAAGCCTGGTTTCATAAAATCGTAAAAGAAAAGGCCGAAAATGCTGAGATGATTTTCTGCAAGTTGGATACTGATGGCGATTACAGTAAAAAGGCAGCATCGTTAGGCGAAAAATTCGACATTATTATTGTTGATGGTCGCGATCGAGTAAATTGTTGCAAATATGGAGTTGATGCACTCACCGAAAAAGGCGTTATTGTTTTAGACGACTCAGAACGAGAAAGCTATCACGGCGCAAGAGTTTTCTTACTAAAACAGGGATTTAAAGAACTCTCTTTTTCTGGAATTTCTCCTGGCTTATTTTACGAAAAAGCAACCTCTGTTTTTTATAAGACAGATAACTGTCTAGCTATCTAATTTTCAATGGCAAATAATACCAATATGTTAAGTGAAGAGGTAAAAACTGCTTACGACGATTTCTATACAAATAGTGATACCGAATGGAGAATGCTAGGCGCTAAATATAAGGCCCAGAATATCATTGATGTATGCCAGAGCCTTCAGCCTAAAAAAGTATTAGAGGTTGGCGCTGGCGATGGGAGCATTTTGTATTACCTAAATGAATGGAACTTCGGCGAAGAATTATATGCCTTAGAAATAGCGCAAAGTGGCGTAGATTTAATAAAGAACAGAAACTTAGGCCGACTTAAAGACGCCCAAACTTTTGATGGTTATCAAATTCCCTATCCTGATGATAGCTTTGATCTAATTATCTTAGCGCATGTATTAGAGCATGTAGAACATGAGCGAATTTTAATTCGAGAACTAAAACGGGTTGCCAAGCATATTGTAATCGAAGTACCAAAAGATTACCGTTTTGGTGTTGATCATCGAATGAAACATTTTCTGGATTATGGGCATATCAATATGTACACCCCAACTTCATTACGGTTTCTGCTAAAAAGTGAAGGGCTCGAAGTGATCGCTGATAAAGTTTCTATGACTCAACCAGAGGTAAATTATTTTAATGAGTTCGTAAATAAAAAATCAGACAAATCTCTTGTTAAAAAATTAAGAATAGCTTTAGAATATTATGTAAAAAATAGCTTAGGTAAAATTTTAGGAAAGAAAAAACAAGAGCAATTTGCCAATGCTTATACCGTTTTAACTAAAAAATCTGATCAAAATTTACATATTTTTTAGTCAGTTTACCTAGACTTATGCAGAACCTAGCTCCTATAGCACTTTTCGTTTATAACCGTCCGCAACATACGGAGCGTACTATTAAATTCCTGCAGCAGAATGAGCTGGCCACAGAAAGTAGATTATTTATCTTTTCTGATGGCGCAAAAACTCCTGCAGACGAGGAGAAGGTATTGGAAGTGCGAAGCTTTATACAAAAAGTTGATGGATTTAAGTCGGTCACACTGATCGAACGAAAAGAAAATATGGGCCTGGCCAATTCGATCATTGATGGGGTAAGCCAGTTAACAAAAACATACGGACAAATCATCGTTTTCGAAGATGACCTGATTTCATCACCCTATACCCTTACCTATTTTAATGAAGCGCTGAACCGTTACAGAAAAGAAGAAAGGGTAATGCATATTGGTGCTTATATGTATCCTTTAACACAGCAGAATTTACCAGAAAGCTTTTTTTATAGAGCTGCTACCAGTTGGGGTTGGGCTACATGGGAGCGTGCTTGGGCACATTTTGAGCCTAATATCGATAGCCTGATGAAGCAATTTGATAAACCCAAAAAAACTGCATTCTCAATAGACAATACGATGAATTTTTGGAAGCAGATGCGTCAATTCAAAAAGGGCAAGAACAACAGTTGGGCAATTAGATGGTATGCTTCTATTTTCTTAAAAAATGGCTTAACATTAAATCCTTCGCAATCTTTGGTCAATAATATTGGTCACGATGGAACTGGTGTCCATTCGGGCATCAATGACATTTATAATGTGATTATCAATCCAAAACCTATAGCAGAATTTCCAACTCTTCTAAAAGAAGATGAAACAGCTTATAAAGCCATTAAAGCTTTTCTACAACATAGAAAAGGTAGCATGATGGTTAGGGTTAAACGCTTTGTGAAGGAAAAATTAACGCAATATTTTGGCCGCAAATAATCATAAATTATTAGATTTAGACCTCATTACAAACCATATCATGAAGAAACTGCTAATTATTATCCTATTAACTCATTTGTCGTTCGCTTTTGCACAAACACCGCCAAAACCTTATGGCGCAGTACCTAGCGAAAGACAATTAGCGTGGCATGATGTTGAAATGTATGGCTTGGTGCATTTTACACCCACAACTTTTGAAAATAAGGAGTGGGGATATGGAGATGCTGATCCAAAAATTTTTAATCCATCAAACTTTGACGCTGAACAAATTATCAAAGCTGCTAAAGATGGAGGGCTAAAGGCCATCATACTTGTTGCAAAGCACCATGATGGTTTTGCTTTATGGCCGACAAAAACTACTGAATATAACATTTCAAAAAGTCCTTTCAGAGATGGAAAAGGAGATATGGTTAAAGAAATGGAGCAAGCTGCACGGAAATATGGTCTAAAATTCGGTGTGTATTGCTCTCCTTGGGACAGGAATAATAGTAAATATGGCACAGCTGATTATTTACCCCTTTATCAAGCACAACTTAAGGAGTTATATAGTAATTATGGTGAACTTTTTATGAGTTGGCATGATGGTGCAAACGGTGGTGATGGTTACTATGGCGGAGCTAAAGAAAAACGATCTATAGATAACACTACCTATTATGATTGGAAAAATACTTGGCAAATTACAAGAACCATGCAGCCAATGGCTAACATCTTTAGTGATGTTGGCTTAGATGTACGTTGGGTGGGTAATGAACAGGGATTCGCTGCAGATACCAGCTGGGCAACTTTTACTCCTATGCCTGCCAAAGGACAAAATGTAGCTGTTCCGGGTCAATCTAATTATCCCGATAGTCCGAAAGGTATTAGAGACGGTAAATTTTGGATGCCTGCAGAATGTGACGTTCCCCTACGAAGAGGATGGTTTTTTCATGAAAAAGAAAAGCCAAAAAGCCCAGATCAGCTATTTGACCTCTACCTTAAAAGCGTTGGTCGTGGAGCAGATTTAGATTTAGGATTAGCGCCCAATACCAAAGGATTGCTGCATGACGATGATGTAGCTTCATTAAAAGCATTTGGGGAAAAGGTTAAGCAAACATTCGCAATTAACCTTGCTAAAAAGGCTAAAATAAGTACAGAGAATAGTCGTGGTAAAAACTTTAAGCCAAGTTTTATCGTCGATGGCAATAAAAATACTTATTGGGCAACTAGCGATGAGAAAACACAGGGCGTAATTACCCTTGAATTTAAAGAAGCCGTAACATTTGATATTGTTAGTCTACAGGAATATATTCAATTGGGCCAACGCGTTGATGGCTATAGCATTGAAGTAATGGCAAATAACAACTGGAAAGAAGTTGCTGCAGGCGCTAGTATTGGTGCTAAGAGGCTTATTAAAATCAATCAACCCATAAGTACTACCAAAGTTAGAATTAAGTTAAGTGCACCTGTTTGCATTACACTTAATGAAGTGGGACTTTATTCATTGCCCAAATAAGGCAACAGGGATTTCCATTTTCTTAAAAAGAGCCCTTAATTATGGGAAGCTAGCTAATGAAATCAATTTAATGACAAAAGCTAACTACGAAACATATTATCATCAGGCAATAAACAACCCAAAAAGTATGATGTGGATTCGCAATAAGATTTAGTCTTCTTTCTTCGCTCTTAACTTATTCAATTCCCTAGTTAATTCCCTTATTTCGCGCCGATAGTACTGAGTACTTTCGGCGCATTCCTTATATAGCAATGCCACTATCTTCGACTCGATCTCTGCCACTTTCAATCTAAATTCGGCCTTTGAACGTTGTTGCTTTGTAAGCTTAAGCGCGAGCATTTGTTTAGCAAGCGATTCGTTTTCTTTCCACAAATCGATGCCCCTTTCTTGAACTATGATCAGTTTTCTCCCTGTAGCTAGATCACTAGGAATCTTGAAGATGGTATGATATGTCTCCCAATTTTGCCTATATTTTTTCTCCAACGCCATAAATTCTGTTGTTTGAATACGAGGCGTATTCTTGATCACAATAAAACCAAATACAAAAGTTAAACACCCAACTAAGGCATATCTTATCATTGCTGATGCTTTCCACTTCCCCAACGTATCATTATACAACAGATAACTAATGATAAATCCAGCAAATAAGCCACCAATATGTGCCGCATTATCAACTCTTTCCTTTAAGCTACCATTGATTAGCATAATCGCCACCACAAATAGGGTACTAATTAACAATGCTTTGGTAGCATTTCGTTCAAATGCTTTGCTAAGCAATAATGCCATAAAAGCACCAAATAATCCCATGATAGCACCAGATGCGCCAACCATATATCCGGTATCGTGATAGACCGCACTTAGCAATCCTCCACAAATTCCACTAACTAAATAGATAAATACATATTTCCATCTACCTAATTTATGCTCTAGCATTAACCCTATATAAACAAGGGCATACATGTTAAAAAAGAGGTGCAAAATCCCCGCATGTAAAAATTGATAGGTGATTAAACGCCAAAACTGCCCATTCAAAAGTTGTTCCCTAGCAGTTGCTCCAGTGAAATAATTAATCGAATCAATTTTTATAACTGTACGATTAGCGTGTACCAAGCTTAAGAATACCACAATAAAAGCAATATACAGCACAAAGCAAAGAACATTCAATAAAACAAGAATGGGTGTTACCATATAATTCTTTTGAGGCAAAAGAAGATAGAATATGTTTTTAATCTTGTTCTTAGCCGTTAGCGGGGCTTTTTCAAAATAGTCTTTATCTTGTGTAGCTATAAAATCATGGAACTTTTGCAAGCTTTCTTCCCAGGTGTCTTTCAAATGAAATTCTACATACTCAAATTCATGGAAAAACTTCTCCATGTTAACAGCATTTTTGCCGTAGTCTGTAAACAACATCTGAATGCCTACACATTCACTTTTAAAAACTGCGAAGTTATTCTCTATGCGGATAGAGATTTCCTCACTATACGATTGAAGTGAAACTGGTGTATAGGCAATAATTCCCCGTTCAGATATATGGCTTAAATTCCAGCCCAAATTCTCAATCGCCTGCCTGGCAATAATCAAATACCGATCGGGTGGAAAATCACCCAGCGGAATAAATTTTTCGATTTTTGGAGAATAGCCAAAGCTCATGGTCATCATTAATTATTTTTTTGCTTCTAGCAGTATATAGGGAGATAGCCACTTCGAATCAAAAGCGAATACCTTGGTAAATAATTTCCCTACTAGCCACATTGATTTTTTGAGTAGCCTTACGCCAATCGGTTTCTGTTTTTCATTCTCTAACCACAAACTAAACTTACCGAAGTAACGAGCTTGTACAACTTCTAGCCCAGCATCTGTGCAAATTTTCGCTAGGAGGTCAGGGTCCATACAATCGATATTGTGCTTCTCATAATTATCCCTATCAAAGTTTTTTTGAAACCAGCCATTTAAAGCTTTAAAATTAGGTAGGGTTATAAATAAAGTCCCGCCAGGTTTTACAAAAGCAATATGTCGATTAATGATATCTCTAGTATCGTTAAAATGTTCTATCAAACCACAGCTAAGCACTAGGTCGTATTGTGTTGTTGTTTGATAATTAAATAAGTCTGTTTCAATGATTTCAATAGCATCTTTACTTAATCCATTGGCTTCAAGTAACGCTCCAGTAATCGGCGCATGCACGAAATAATCTAAAAGTGTAACCTCTAGTTTTAGGTATTTTTTTAAAAATACTGCATAATACCCCGGAAAGCCCCCTAATTCAATTGCTGTTTGAACTCCATTTTTCTGCACAACATCGGCCAGTTGGCGATGAAATAAATAATTTTCAGGAATAACAACCGACAAATCTGTTTTACTTTCCCAATACTTTACCCAAAAATCTCTGTCGGTTAATAAATTGCTCATTTGTTTTTTTTAACTGGTTAGTTGGTTAACCCAATAACCCTATTTCAAGTCTTTTAATATTTCGGCTATCGCCCTTTCTAATTGTGGGTCTTTATCATTTAATCTATCCACAAATGTATTCTTCACAAAGATATCAGGTTTTACCCCTTCTTTTTCTATGTTTTTGCCATCCATTGTATAGCAACCCCATGAAGGCAAACGATAGGACGACCCATCCACCAAGCCCTTGGCCGAGGTAAAAATAATCCATCTATAACTTTCTGTGCCAATAATCTTACCTAATTTCAACTGCTTAAACCCTGCTGCTGTCATTTCTGCATCACTTAAAGATTGTTCATTAATTAACAGCACAATAGGCTTCACTGCCGGACCGAAATTACTTTGTGGTGCCATTTTTCCGCCCCGATACTTCCACTGCAAATAAGGTCGTTGAGATAAAAACTTTAAAACAGCATCATGCACATTTCCACCTGTATTGTAACGCAAATCCAAAATGATAGCCTCTTTATTATTTTCCTGTTCAACCATATCCAATAAAAACCTTTCCAGTTCCCCTCCTCCCATATTTTTCATATAAGAATAGGCAACACGGTTTTTTCCCCATTGGTCTACATTTTCCTTATTTCTTGCAATCCATTCATCGTATAAATTGGTTCTTAACGCCCCTGAACTTTGCGGATGAACATTTACATTCACTTCTTTCCCTTTACGCATCAAAGTTAAAGTCATTTCACGGTCTAACGATGGTTTGGTAAAGTAATAATCACGATCTAAATCTTCATTCACTTTAACGCCATTTACAGCTGTTAATACATCGTCTTTTAAAATCTTATCTCCAGTTAATGTCGCATTGCTCTTAGCAACTAAACGGGACACTTTATAAGGATTTTCACTATCAAAAATAATCCCAGTTTCATTCGTAACTGCCGTAAAATTTCTCCGCTCTTCGGCCCCAAAACTATTAAAGCCCATATGGGATGAATTAAGTTCTCCAAGCATATCATTTAGTAGGATCCTTAAATCAGCGCGGCTATTTAAATAAGGCAAATAAGCTGCGTAACGAGCTTTCATTTTCTCCCAATCTACCCCATGAAATTGATCATCATAAAAATTCTCATCTAAACCCACCCAAGTTTCATAAAACATCTGGTTAAACTCTGCATTCAAATTCTTGTTAAACTTGTAGCTATGGTCTATTTTATCCAATTTATTGGCGTCGAGGTTATACTTATTGATAACACCTCTATTTAGCGCATAAAATTTTGCATTAGATTCAATAATATCAAAACCGCTTTCTCCTACTTTCTCCGTCTTATTGTTCTCAAACGGCTCAATAATTGTCCTATATGTTGCCCCGGCACCTTCGTGATTAGATGAATAAAATACATAGGTTTTATCACCTTTTGCAAAAACAGCTGAAAGGTATTGGGTACCAAAGGATGGGCTGACCAACTCAATACGGTCTAAAATTTTTTGCGTGTTAATGGTAATGAGCACTGGAGGCTTTGGCGTAGGTTTAACCTCTAGTTTTTTCTTTGCAGTATCTGCTCCTTTCTTTTCAGGAACTACTGGCTTAGTGTCTTTTGGTTCTCCAGGCTTATCCTCATTAAATAGTTCGTCAAACTTATCCGAACGGAAAGGAGTATCATAATGGTTTAATGCCATTCTATAGACATGCGCATTAAGCATCCCCGTTGGATAAGAAGGATTGATTCGATCACTCGTAAAGTAAATATATTTCCCGTCGGGCGACCATATAGGACCGGCTTCTGTAACCCCAGTATTCGTTAAATTAATGGTTTTATTCGCTTTGATATCATGTACTAAAACATCTTGTTCAAAGTTGCGGAAAGCTGTAAATAAAACATATTGATCGTTTGGCGAAAAACTAGGTACTGAATTTTGGATAGCCCAGAACTCATCATTCACAATTGTTTTACTTTCCAAGGTCTTCAAATCCATTAAACGAAGTTCGTTTCGTCCACTTAAATAAACGGCCAGTGTCTTGCTTTTATTGAAAGTAATATCGCCATTATTGCTCTTATCTTTTGTAAGCTGCTTTGCTACTCCTTTTCCATCACCAGTTATGGTATACCAATTCTGATAACCATTGAAGGTTTGATTAAAAAGTATCGTCTTATTGTCCGCAAGCCATTTTACCTCTAATGCTCGTTCACCACTATTGCTGATTTTACGAATAAATTTTCCATCTGCATCGCTTACAAAAATTTCACCTCTCGAAATAAACGCTATTTTTTTTCCATCAGTTGAAGCATCAAAAGCAGAAATAGCAGCTCTCACTTCATATTCTTGCTCTTTGCTTAAAATTTGGTTTCTACTGGTATTGATATTTACTTTTTGAGACTTTTTTGTCGCGACATCGTAAGTCCACAATTGATAATCCTTTTCAAAAACGATTAAGCTGCCATTAGCAGCTACAAAAGGTCGCTTAACCGAAGTTTCGAAACTAGTTAAGGCTGTTTTTTTCCCATTTATAAAAGTGTAAAGATTATACTCTTCATTCCCTTCGTCTGATACGAAATAAACTCCCCCTTTTTGATCAATGGTAGTCCAAAAATCCTTCCCTATATAATTAGTATATTGTTTATAACTCTTTGTTTTTGGATTGTATGACTGAATATCTGGATTATATGCTCCTTTATAGTGCTTACGATTAGCAAAGTTCCTGCTTTCCCAGGTATCGTTAAAAAACAACTCTCCGTTAGGGGCTTCTGCAACGTTGTGAGTAGTATTAAAATAATTATCGAACAACCGTACTGCAGTGCCTCCATTAATACCTACTTTATAGCTCGAAAAGGAGTTATACCTAGATGAGGTAAAATAAATAGTTTTCGAATCCCAGCTCCAGTTATCCACTTCATCTGTTCCATCGTTAAAGGTCAATTGTTTAATATCTCCGCCCGCCATTGGAACAATATAAATATCATTGTTGCCAAATTGATTGGAGCTAAAGGCTAACCATTTACCGTCTGGCGATACCTTGGGATTAATTTCATCACCCTGCATAGCTGTTAAGCGCGAAGCTTGTCCACCTTTTGAGGGAACTTTCCAAATATCTCCATCATAGGTAAAAACAATATCTTGTGCATCGGGCGTAAGCGCCGGATAAGCTGCAAAATAAGTTTGCCCTAAAGCAATAGATGGCCATAAAAAGGCACATGCAGCGAGTACGTTAATAAGATTTTTCTTCATATCTTGGTTTAAAAGGATGATTGGTAAGGTGAAATTACATAACAGTTTTTATAATCCTAAAAATTTAAATGTATTTTTGACTAATTGAAAATAATACACCTAAATACCTATGATGGAAATGGCGGCGCCGGAAGAGCATGCTTACGTTTAAGCAATGCGTTACGCGGTGATGGAGTTGATTCGAGCGTGATGGTGTATTATAAATTCGGAAAAAATCCAGCCATTATAAATTTAAGTAATGGAATTTTCGCTAAAGCAAAGGCTATATTTAACATTATGGCCGAACGCTACTTGGCTAAACTCTTTGTAAAAGCACTTAAAACTCCCTTTTCTCTACAATGGTTTGGCAAATCCTTACATCGCAATAGCGCCCTTAAGGAAGCGGATGTTATTCATTTGCATTGGATAAATCATGGTTTTCTGTCCCCTAAATTCTTAGCTGCCCTTGATGAATTAGAAAAACCGATTGTGTGGACTTTTCATGATAGCAACGCTTTTACTGGAGGTTGCCATGTGCGCTATAGCTGCGAAAATTTTCATCAGCAATGCGGCGATTGCCCACTATTACGTTTTAGCGGGAAAAATGACCTGTCGCATGTTAACTGGACAAGAAAGCAAAAAGCTTACTCCAAGTTAAACTTTCATGTAGTAGCACCAAGTAAATGGATGGCGGCCTCCGTTAAGCAAAGCAGCTTATTGGGTATTCGGAATATAACCGTTATCCCGAATACAATTGAGTCGGATGTTTTTAAACCTTATGTAAAAACAGAGGCAAAAAAAATACTAAAAATAGCAGCAGATAAATTTGTGATTATGAGTGGCTTCATGCCTTCAAAGAACGATAAACATAAGGGAACACAATACCTGATCCATGCGCTAAATGAACTTGCTTCACGCAGTGAAATAGCTAATGACAAAATAGAATTAGTCATTTTTGGCAATAAAGACACCGAGAACATGCCTGAATTCCCTTTTAAGACTACTTTTTTAGGCACAATAAATAAAGATGAACATTTAGCGAAATGCTACTCAGCCGCCGATGCGTTTATTCTGCCTTCGCTAGAAGATAATTTACCAAATACAGTAATGGAGAGTTTGGCTTGCGCCACCCCAGTCATTGCATTTAAAACTGGTGGCATCCCCGATATGGTTAAGCATTTAGAAAATGGGTATTTAGCAGATTATAAATCTGCCAGCGACCTCGCAGATGGTATAGAATGGCTGTATCTGCATGGAGATAGAGAATCGATACAAAAAGAAGCTAGAAGAACTATTTTAATGGATTTTTCGCCTTCAGTAATTGCTGATAGACACCTAGCGTTATACAAAACCTTAATTAACGCTCAACCTAAATAAAATGAACCCAAAACTGAGTGTAATTACCATCGTTTATAACAATGTAAAAGGTATCGAACGTACAATGTTATCGGTTTTAAATCAAACTTATAGCAATATCGAATATCTAATTATTGATGGTGCCTCGACAGATGGAACAAAAGAGATTATTGAAACTTATCAAAGTAGGGTAACCCGTTTTATTTCTGAACCTGATAAGGGTATATATGACGCCATGAACAAAGGCTTAGCTTTAGTCACCGGCGACTATGTATTATTTATGAATTCCGGTGATGAAATTTATGCGCCAGAAACAGTAGCAGAAGTTTTTGCTTCAGCGCCATCAGGGGATATTTATTATGGTGAAACAGAAATGTTCGATGAAAACTGGAAAAGCTTAGGCCAGAGAAGGCACAGGGCGCCTGAGCACTTTGATTGGCACAGTTTCAAGTTCGGAATGAATATTAGTCACCAAGCCATTTATATTAAACGTAGTTTAACAGAACCATTTAACTTAGCATATAAATACAGCGCAGATATTGATTGGATCTTAAAAGCTGCAAAGAAATCTTCTAATATTGTGAATACCCATCAATATGTTGCCAAATATTTAGTTGGTGGAATTTCTAAGAAAAAACATTGGGCAAGTTTAAAAGAACGGTTCAAAATTTTAAGCCATTATTATGGTTTTATACCCAATGTGATTAATCATTTGTTTATTGCCTTAAATTTAGCGCAATACTTTATCAGACATCGTAAAACAAACGATTAGCAGCACGGGGCGATCGAAAAAATCCAAAATTTCAAAACAATAAGTTCTAATTCCCTATTTAATAGCTATAAATATTAAATAATATGGGACAGTTAAGTAATCGTAGAATTGCAATTTTATCGGAAAGTGGGTTTGAAGAGGTTGAATTAACCGAACCACTCAAGCGTTTAAAAGAAGAAGGTGCTACAGTTGACATCATCTCTTCCAAAAAAGAAAAAATCAAAGCCTGGAGCCATGATCATTGGTCTATTGAGATTGATGTTGATCAGACCATAGCCGAAGCTAATGCCGACGACTATGATGGATTAGTTTTACCAGGAGGTGTGATAAATCCAGATCAACTTCGCGTTAATGAGGATGCTATCTCCTTTGTGAAAGCATTTTTTGAAGCTGGAAAACCAGTGGCAGCTATTTGTCATGGCCCCCAAACATTGATTAATGCTGATGTTGTAAAGGGAAGAAGAATGACTTCAGTGAAAAATATCTCGCAAGACTTGATCAATGCAGGTGCCGAATGGTTGGATGAAGAGGTTGTGGTGGACGAAGGTTTAGTAACTAGCCGAACACCAAAAGATCTGCCCGCTTTAACGACAAATTGGTGGAAGAATTTGCTGAAGGCGTACATGCCGGTCAGCACGGATAAATAATATAGCCCTAGTTTTAAACTAGGGCTATATTCTATTTTGCTTTATTAACAGTGGGAGCTTTATAAGTAGGGTCATTTTGCCTAAATCTAGCAAAAACCTTGGCAAGCTCAGCATCAGTAAGTTTCGTCGTTAGTTTTAATGCTTTAATAAAGGATTCTACTTCTTCTTTTGAAGCAGGGCAGCCTATAATGCCTTTTCCTTTAACATCCATTCCAACACCCTCAGGTCTCAGATGAGAATCTACTAATAACTTTCCATCTGTATCGAATATAAACCAAACTGGGATTCCAAATCCATCGCTATTATGCTTTTTTAACAGATCTGCAGCACCTGGGTTTTCTAAATTTTCTTTACCTTTTGATTCCATTACGATCAACTGTCTCATTACAAAACTCTTATCAAATAATGGTTTCATATCGGGTTCGTTCATGCTCGCATCCATTTTATGGCACCAACCGCACCAAGAAGCACTGAATTTAATAAATACTTTCTTTTTTTGAGCTTTCGCTTCTTTCATAGCCTCTTTCAACACATCATCAGCGGACGGAGGCGTAGTTTGGGCTGATACAGTATTAAGTGCAAATAGCACAATTAAAGCAAATAGAAGATTTTTCATGGATTTAAAATTAACTTTCTCTAAACTAATAATTTATATAGAAAATCCAATTTATTTATTGAAAAATTTATTAAATTAACTTTATTGAAACGTTGCGAATACTGCTTCCACATTTCCGAAGTGAAGCACGCATAATCCTTTAAGTTTCCTTTAAATTTTCTTCGAGAAAGGTAGGTATTTTCTTCGAGCCTGGCTCGGGTCTTGTTCCTATCAGTTTCGTGCCACGTTCGGAATGAGTCCAGGTTTTGCCTTAAAAAGCTGGATTTATGCTAGGTTAAAGTTTAACTTAAATTGAAGATATATCGAAGCAGTTATAAAGGAGTGTCGAAGAAAATGAGAAAAGTGGTATCGTTTGTAGATACCTTAATTGCATGGGGCGATTGCGTAAAAGAGTTAAAATAAAAACCCGTAAACTAAATGCTTACGGGTTCTAATATATTAAAATCTTAAAGATTTACTCGCTTTTATGATTGGAAAACTTTTCCTTTTACTTTACGTTCTTGCTCTGTTAAGAAAATTTTACGTAAACGCATTCCCACAGGAGTAACCTCAATATATTCGTCGGCTTGGATATATTCCATTGCTTCCTCTAAAGAGAATTTAATAGCTGGTGCGATACGGGTATTATCATCTGTACCAGATGCACGCATGTTAGTTAATGCTTTTCCTTTCACAATGTTTATCACTAAATCATTATCACGGATATGCTCACCTAAAATCTGTCCTTCGTAAATATCTACACCTGGATCAACGAAGAAGCGGCCTCTGTCTTGTAGTTTATCGATAGAATAAGCAGTAGTCATACCTTTATCCATAGATATCAATACACCGTTCAATCGACCTGGAATATTTCCTTTCCAAGGCTCATAAGCTTTGAAACGGTGTGCCATAATGGCTTCACCAGCAGTTGCAGTTAATACGTTATTACGTAAACCAATGATACCACGAGCTGGAATTTCGAACTCTAAGTGTTGTAAATCACCTTTTGGCTCCATAATCAACAATTCACCTTTACGTTGCGTTACGAGTTCAATTACCTTTCCGGCAACCTCAGCAGGAACGTCAACGATTAAAGTTTCAATTGGTTCATGTTTTTTACCATCAATTTCCTTAACAATTACTTGAGGTTGACCAACTTGAAGTTCATAACCTTCACGACGCATAGTTTCGATCAATACCGATAAGTGAAGAATACCACGACCATATACCAACCATGAATCTGCGCCTTCAGTTTCTACTACTTTTAAGGCTAGGTTTTTCTCCATTTCCTTCATCAAACGATCTTTGATACGTTGTGAAGTAACTAATTTACCTTCTTTACCAAAGAATGGCGAGTTGTTAATGGTAAACAACATGTTCATTGTCGGTTCATCAATTTTGATTACCGGCAATTGCTCTGGTGCCTCAAAATCAGCAATTGTATCACCGATGTCAAAACCTTCGATTCCTACAACCGCACAAATGTCTCCAGATTTAACTTCTGTAGCTCTAATTTTTCCTAAACCTTCGAAAGTATATAATTCTTTAACTCTTGATTTAACTAATTTTCCGTCACGTTTAATCAACGTTACTGGTTGGTTTTCTTTGATACTTCCTCTATGTACACGACCAACAGCGATACGACCCACAAAAGATGAATAATCCAATGAAGTAATCTGCATTTGCAAAGTACCTTCATTTGTTGGAGCTGGAGGAATAGTAGCCACAACTGTATCTAATAAAGCAAAGATATCAGTAGTTGGTTTTTGCCAATCTGTACTCATCCAACCTTGTTTAGATGAACCATAAATTACTGGAAAATCCAATTGATCTTCTGTTGCTTCCAAGTTAAAGAACAATTCAAATATTTGCTCATATACCTCTTCCGGCCGGCAGTTCTCTTTATCCACTTTGTTTACAACCACAATAGGTTTTAAACCTAGCGACAAGGCTTTTTGTGTTACAAAACGAGTTTGAGGCATTGCACCTTCAAATGCATCGCACAGTAACAAAACACCATCTGCCATTTTCAATACACGCTCTACCTCACCGCCAAAATCCGCGTGACCAGGAGTATCAATGATGTTAATTTTTACATCTTTGTATTGAACTGAAACGTTTTTAGAAACGATGGTGATACCACGTTCACGCTCTAAATCGTTGTTATCCAATATCAAATCTCCTGTTTGTTCGTTATCACGAAAAATAGAACAAGAGTGTAAAATCTTATCAACCAATGTAGTTTTACCGTGGTCAACGTGTGCTATAATAGCTATATTTCTAATCTTTTGCATAAAATGCGCCTATAAATTTGGCGCAAAGATATGATTTTTAATTGGATTTTTAAGGGTTTTGCTTACTATTTATGTCAATATTTTTTTGTTAAAATTTGATTGTCAATAGTTTGTGCGAAACTTAGTCAATCACATACAACAAATAGGAATAATTTCATAACTTCTATAAAGTTAAACCCAAACAATACGGAAAGTCAAGGGAAGGCAAGAAAATGCTAGTAAAGCAATTGATACTTACAAGAGCAAGGCCATAGCAACTATCCAAAAAGATAAAAAGACCGTGTTTATTAAATCCCTGTTTTTTTAAAAGCCCATTCTAAAAATTTAGGCATAGCTTTAGCCCACGTAGGCACATTGTGTTTCCCGCCTACCATTTCATAATAACATATATCATTTGGTCGTTGGTATCCTTTTTTCAACAGCTCTTTCACCACATCAATTGTATCATCAATTGAATCGATAATAAAATTCTGGTTACGATCTGCTAACTCATCATCGGTACCAGTCATTAACCAAAATTTTAAGGCAGGTTTGGTTTTTGTTTCACGGATCATTTCATGTAAAATACGATCATCATCTGTATAACCGTCTTTCAAATCCTTTTTCCGCCACCAAAAAGAGCCAGAAAACACCCCTACCGCATCGAAATAATTATCGTTATTCCACGCAATATCAAAAGCTGTTAAGCCACCCAATGAAAATCCCGCAAAAGCGCGTTTACCATTAATGGTTAAGTCTACCTCACTTTGCACATACGGTATTAATTCTTTAATGATAAATTCTCCATATAAATTGGCCTTTGTTCCTCTTTTCTTAAAATCTGGTCGATTGGCAACCCCATACTCCATTAATCTATCTTCTGATGCTTTTATTCCAACTACAACTGTTGGCTCAATTTTCCAAGCTTCGTACAAATGGCTTAAAGTATTTTCCATATCCATTTGCTCCAAATCTTGTCCGTCATTTAGCAATAGTAAATTAACACGTTCATTACCCAATAAATTATCAGGACTGAAAATTTCAATATCTACAGTTCGTTTTAAAAAATCGGACTTTATTTGATGGCTTGTTTTAATAACGGTGGGCAATAATGTTGTATACATTTGATGATGGCTTTCTCACTAATCAGCTGCAAAGGTACAAATCTTATCATAAATAGAAAGTGCCGAACAGGAAATGGGCTGAATGCTTAAAGGGCGCAATTAAAATCAGTTAATTCCTTTGAGTTTGGATTAGATTTTTATACCTTAAAGCATCTAAATCTATAACTATGCAGGAAGAACTAAAAGAATGGTATAGCCCAAATTTAAGCAGGGATATTAAAACGTTAATTTTTGGACATAGTGGATATCCTATTCTACTTTTCCCAACAAGTATGGGTAGTTATTTTGAGAATAAGGACTTTAAATTAATCGATTCTGTTCAAGATTTTGTTAATGCTGGCAAAGTGAAAATCTATTGCCCCGATGGCGTAGATAAATTGAGTTGGTACAATAAAGAAATTCATCCTGCCGATAGAGTTAAAAATCATATTTGGTACGATAAATTTTTACTTGAAGAACTCCTCCCTCTTGCGAAAAAGGAAACTGGACAACAAAAGGTAATTACTGCAGGCTGCAGTTTTGGGGGCTATCATGCAGCTAATTTTGCCTTTCGGCATCCTTGGGCCGTGAGCCACCTATTTAGCATGAGCGGCGCTTTTGATATCACTAGTCAGCTTGATGGCTTTTACAATGATGACACTTTTTTCAATAACCCTGTTGATTTTCTCCCCAACGACATGAACCCTGAGCTTTGGCATATGAAAATTGTACTTGGAACTGCAGATCGCGATATGTGTAAAGGAGATAATGAAAGGCTATCTGGCATTTTACATCAAAAAAACATTAATCATTGGTTGGATATAAGACCGAATGCTGATCATGATTGGCCAACATGGCGACAGATGTTCCCTGATTATTTAGCACAACTTTAAAACATTATACCTTAAACCATATTACTAATGAAGAAAATAGGAATTTTATTTGGACAAGAACGCTCTTTTCCAGAGGCGGTAATAGCGAGAATTAATCAAAAAGCTGACAAAGGCATTACAGCTGAGGCGGTAAAAATCGATAAAATGTTCCAGAACTCGCCATTGGATTATGCGGTTATCATTGATCGTATTTCTCAAGACGTACCGTTTTATCGTGCATCATTAAAAAATGCAGCAATTACCGGAACAGCAGTCATTAATAATCCATTCTGGTGGAGTGCAGATGAGAAGTTCTTTAACAATGCGCTTGCAGAACAAATTGGTGTCCCTGTTCCTAAAACTGCCCTAATCCCTTCAAGAGAACACCCAGCAGGAACAACAAGTGAGTCTTTTTCAAATTTAACAATGCCTTTAGACTGGGATGCGATTTTTGAGTATACAGGCTTTCCGGCTTACATGAAACCCTTTGACGGCGGCGGTTGGAAAGACGTTTATAAATTACATGACAAGGAAGAATTTTTCGATAAGCATAGTGGAACCGAGCAATTGGTAATGCTTTTACAAGAAGAAATCATTTTCGAAGAATATTTTAGATGTTATTGCATAGGCGGAAAACATGTACGCATTATGCAATATGAACCACGAAACCCGCACCATTTACGTTATGAAGTTGGTAAAGCGCCATCTAGTGCGAAATTATTAAAAACGATTGAGGAGTATACATTGAAGCTTTGCACCTATTTAGGTTACGATTTTAATACTGTTGAATTTGCAGTAAGAGATGGTGTGCCTATTGCGATCGATTTCTGTAACCCGGCTCCAGATGCTGATTTAAAAAGCGTTGGTCAAGAGAATTTTGATTGGGTTGTAGAAACTACTGCCAATTATGCCATTGAAAGAGCGAAAGCTCAAAAACCCGGTCAAGATAATTTAACTTGGGGTAAATATGTAAAGGCATCAGCAGCTGGCTTACCTATAACAGAGAAAACCATCGCAAAAAAAACAAGTTCAGTTCCTAAGGGCGAAGCTAAGCCTAAAGCAAAACCTGCCCCAAAAGTTAAGAAGGCAACAACACCAAAAAAATAATTACGCTTTATAATGTAAAAGATGATGAACGAATTTACCCTAGGTATAGAAGAGGAGTATATGGTTGTTGATCCTGTAACAAGGGAGTTAACTTCGCACGATCAAAAAATAGTTGAATCGGCACAAAAAATCCATAAAGATCAAGTTAAGGCAGAAATGCATCAGGCTGTAGTAGAAGTTGGTACCGGCATTTGTCATAATACTGAACAAGCACGAAAGGAAATTTCACAGCTGCGCTATACTGTTTCTCAATTGGCAGGCGAACAGGGTTTAAGAATTGGAGCTGCCGGGACGCATCCTTTTTCACACTGGGAGAAACAATTGATTACCGAACATCCTCGCTATAGTGAAATTGTAAATGAACTGCAAGAAGCTGCCAGATCTAATTTGATCTTTGGTTTGCATGTACATGTAGGATTTCAGTCGCGCGAGTTAGCGATTCACATTGCCAACCAAGTACGCTATTTTTTGCCCCATGTTTTTGCGCTTTCAACAAATTCACCATTCTGGGAAAGTCGAAATACTGGTTATAAATCATTTAGAACAAAAGTTTTTGATAAATTCCCCCGAACGGGTATTCCCGATATCTTCAATAGTATTGAAGACTATGACAATTATGTAAAATTGCTCATTAAAACTAATTGCATGGATAACGCTAAAAAAATATGGTGGGATATCAGGGTACATCCATTTTTTGATACGGTTGAATTTAGGATTTGCGACTGTCCTATGTTAATTGACGAAACAATGGCTTTTACTGCGTTATTTCAAGCACTATGTGCAAAATTGTATAAATTACGCTTGCAAAACATGGAGTTTATTAGCTATTCTAGAGCGTTGATCAATGAAAACAAATGGCGTGCTGCTCGCTACGGGATTGATGGGAACTTAATCGATTTTGGCAAAGAAATGGAGGTAAATTGCCGCAATTTAATCTTAGAACTTTTGGATTTTGTTGATGACGTTGTAGATGATTTGGGAAGTAGGAACGATATTAATTACGTTCATAAAATATTACAAAATGGCACTGGGGCAGATCGGCAGCTTGCAGTTTACGAGAAAACTGGTAGCTTTGAATCGGTTGTAGACTATATTACAACCCAAACATTAATAGGAGCAGGAGCATAAATGAGAGAGAAAAAAAATATCAAGGTAGCCATTATAGATATGAACAATGGCAGCCCTAATCAAGGTATGAGGGGGATACAGGAGATTTTACAGAATTATCACTTTGATTTAACATATGATATTTTTGACATCCGACAAAAGGGTGAAGTACCCGATTTGAGCTACGATATATTTATCTCTAGCGGAGGTCCAGGTAGTCCATTCGATGGCGTGAATTCAAAATGGGAGCATGATTTCTTTAACCTACTTGATGAGATTGAAGATTTTAATAGTCATAACGAGCTTAAAAAGTATGGCTTCTTAATTTGCCATTCCTTTCAACTCGCTTGCAGGAAATACGGTTTAGGCAAGGTAACTCAGCGTAAATCCAATGCATTCGGCATTTTCCCCATCAGTTTAACTGAAGATGGAGAAAGGGAAGCCATTTTTAATGGGTTGCCAAATCCTTTTTATGCTGTGGATAGTAGGGATTGGCAGGTTATTCAACCCAATCTTGATGATTTTATGGCAAAGGGCGCAAAAATTTTAGCACTCGAAAAGGAACGTCCACATGTAGCATTGGAGCGCTGCGTAATGGCTATTCGTTTTTCTGAACAGCTCATAGGCACCCAATTTCATCCTGAGGCCGACCCCATTGGAATGAAAATGTATCTGCTTCAAGATGAAAAAAAAGCAGCCATAATTAAAAATCATGGGGAAGACAAATATCTAGACATGTTAGGTAGTTTGGATGATATTGGTCGGATTACTTTAACTCAAAGTGTTATTTTGCCAAATTTTTTAGACCAAGCTATCTACACTTTACAGGAAGCATAAATTCAATTCTCAACAAAATTGCCATCCAACGCATAGCAACGGATCTTAATATGTAAATAATATGATTCCAAAATATCGCCGATCTTTTAATGCCAATTTTACTGATGATCGATATCATCAGCTTGTTGAGGATTTAGCAATAGGCTATCCGCCTATTCCATTTCGAGTTGCCGAGACGCCAATTTTTATTCCACAAGCTTTAAGAGAGAAATTGATAGCGGCTGGTGAGGAAATTATTGCCCTTATAAAACAGGATAACTTCAAAGATCTTACGCAAAAAGCAATTCCAGTCCAATGGAATGTTAAAAATGAAACTGGTAACCCTCACTTTTTAACTTTCGATTACGGTTTATGTAAAGATGAAAACGGAGAGGTTACTCCTATGTTAATTGAGATGCAGGGATTCCCTTCACTATATGGATTTCAGTCGCATTTAGCCAATACTTTTAAAGCCGTTTATCGTCTTGACGATCAACTGACACCCTATTTTGGCGGATTAAATGAAGCTACTTATTTTGATTTATTGCGAAAGGTTATTGTGGGTAACCATGAGCCACACGAAGTTGCATTGATGGACGTTGATGCACCAAATCAGAAAACAGCTATAGATTTTTTCGTTACCGCTAAAAAACTTGGCATTAAAGTCTTAGCACTAACAGAAATCAAAAAAGAAGGAAAGCAACTCTTTTATGAAGAAAATGGTGAAAAAATCCGCCTTAAGCGCATTTATAACCGACTTATTTTTGATGAGATTGGAGATGACACCACCATTTTTGATAAAGGTTTCGATCCTCGCGCTGAGTTAGATATTGAATGGGTTACTCATCCAAACTGGTTCTATCGGATTAGCAAGTATACGATGCCCTTTTTAAAAAGCAAGTTTGTACCTGAAACGCAATTTTTAAATAACCTGGCCAACATCCCATCCGACTTAGAGAATTATGTACTTAAACCGTTGTTCAGCTTTGCTGGTATGGGCGTAATTATCGACGTCACTGCCGAAGACATTCATGAAATTAAAGATCCCGAAAATTGGATCTTGCAGCGTAAAGTAACTTATGAACCAGTTATTCAGGCGCCTGATTCGGGTGTAAAAGCAGAAATCAGGATGATGTATCTTTGGCCAGATGGCGAAGAACCTCAGTTATGTATTAATTTGGGGAGATTAAGTAGAGGTAAGATGATCGGCGTTCGCTATAATGCTGATTTTGATTGGGTTGGTGGAACAGTTGGGTTAATGGAGAAATAAATCGTAAATTTGCGGTATGGATATCCAGTTCATTTTAGTGATTATTATTTTTACTGCAGCAGTATGCTATGTTGGCAGGATAATTTATCGTGCTGTTTCCCCGAAAAGTGATGGTTGTGCCTCTGGTTGTGGTAAATGCTCAGCAAATTTTGATAACATTGTAAGTCCAAAAAATAATGACTGATGCTAGACAGATTTGCCGCCTATCTTAAAAAAAGACTAGCCATTTCAGAACAGCAGGCCATGGAGGCAGTAAGCTGCTTAAAAACCAAATCCATTAAAAAGGGCCAGGTCTTATTAAGCGCTGGCGACTTAAAATCCGAGGCTTACTTTATTAATAGTGGATTATTAAGGTACTTTTCAATTGACGATAAAGGCAAAGAACATATTATTCAATTTGCACCAGAAGATTGGATGTTGTCGGATAGAGATACTTCTGTTTTTAACGAACCAGCCGAATTTTATATTGATGCGATCGAAGATACTGAAGTAGTTATCGTTAAAAAAGATTTCTTTCCAGCTATTAAACACATCGTTCCAGAAATATTAGAGCTTAATATTTTGATGTTGCATAATTCTATCCGTTTCTCCCAAAAAAGATTAAATATGCTTTTAAGCGCAACCGCTGAAGCAAGGTATTTGGATTTTATTAAGCTATATCCTAACCTCACCTTACGTGTACCTCAGTGGATGATTGCCTCTTATTTAGGAATTACTCCAGAGTCATTGAGCCGCGTAAGAAAAGATCTTGCGAAGAAGCACTTTAGGATTTGACCCCACCACTTTGTCAATCTTTAAAGATTGACAAAGTGGTGGGGTAGTCTCGAATTCGACACTACGTTTAAGTTAATTAATTAACATACATCAATGTGTAGGGAAAACCCTTGCCCTAACTTTGTGTTATTAATTAAGACAATTTAAAACATATTATTATGGCAACTACTAAATGGGCATTAGACCCAACACACAGCGAATTACAGTTTAAGGTAAAACATTTAATGATCACTACTGTAACTGGTAGTTTAAAATCTTTTAATGCGGAACTTTCTTCCGAAGGAGAGGATTTTACCAATGCCGCTATTTCATTTAGCAGCGATATCAGTTCAATTGATACTGGCAACACTGATCGCGATAATCACTTAAAAAGTGTAGATTTCTTTGACGCTGAAAAATTCCCTACCATGACTTTCAAATCAACTTCAGTTGAAAAAGATGGAGATGACTATATAGTAAAAGGAGATTTAACCATTAAAGAAACCACTAAAGCTGTTAAATTAACCGCAGAATTTGGAGGCATCGCGACAGACCCATGGGGAAATACGAAAGCTGGCTTTACATTGAGCGGAAAAATTAACCGTGCAGAGTTCGGCTTAACCTGGAATGCTGCTTTAGAAACTGGCGGAGTGATGGTAAGTGAAGAAGTTAGAATTTTAGGCGAATTACAGTTTGTGAAACAAGCGTAATCAGCTTTGTTTCTCAACAATCAAGTATCCAATACACCGTTCTATGGAAATAAAACAAGTTTCAGCAATTTTAAACCCGCCAGCCCCACACATGGTTGGTGATGGTTTTAGGGTACACAATTTTTTTCCGAGTGGATATAAATTGAAAATGAGCCCGTTCTTTTTACTTGATTACAATGCAAAAATGGAATTTTCTGCACGTAATGAACCTAGAGGGGTTGGCGTTCATCCACATCGCGGATTTGAAACAGTAACGATTGCTTATCATGGTGCCGTAGCTCATCATGATAGCGCGGGTAATAGTGGTGTTATTTACCCTGGCGACGTACAATGGATGACTGCTGCAAGCGGCATTCTACATAAGGAATACCATGAAGAAGGCTTTAGTAAAACTGGAGGCCTGTTTCAAATGGTGCAACTATGGGTTAATTTACCTGCTAAAGACAAAATGAGCACACCAAAATATCAAGGTATTAAGAAGAATGATATCCCAAAAGTTAACTTGGAAAATGGTGCTGGAACCGTTGAAATAATTGCAGGAAATTTTAATACTATTAAAGGTGGCGCAAGTACATTTACCCCAATCGAACTTTACAATACACGTTTAAATAAAGGAGGGAAAGCTAAATTTAGCTTTCCAGCTAATTTCAACACTGCATTGATAATTATAGAAGGCCAGATTCAAATTAATGGTTCGTCCATCGCGAAAACCGATCAACTTGTTCACTTTAAAAACGACGGAGAAATTATTGAAGTCGAAGCATTAGCCGACAGCCTGGTATTAATGCTTAGCGGCGAACCAATCAATGAGCCAATAGCGCAATACGGACCCTTTCTAATGAACAAGCCACAAGAAATACAACAAGCAATAGCAGATTATAACGAAGGCAAATTTGGCTATTTAGAAGAATAATTAACTGATGGTTTTTGGATCAAACAGACGGCATAGGCCACAACACCTTCTTCTCTCCCAATAAAGCCCATGGTTTCGTTGGTAGTTGCTTTAATAGAAATATCGTCGATTGAAATAGCAGTAGCTTCGGCGATATTTTTTTGCATTTGGGGAATATGGGGATTGATTTTTGGTGCTTCCAAACATAGCATCGCATCAATGTTATTAATTTCCCAACCCTTTGCGTGAAGCAATTTCATAGTTTCTTTTAACAAAACCAGGCTACTAATCCCCTTCCATTGTGGATCTGTATTCTTAAAATGGAAACCAATATCCCTAAGATTAGCGGCGCCCAAAAGTGCATCACATATCGCATGTAATAATACATCCGCATCAGAGTGACCAAATGCCCCTCTATGATGTTCCAAATTTACTCCACCAACGATAAATGGATGATGATCTTTTAACTGGTGAACATCAAAACCAAAACCAACCTTAATTTTCATTTATTTAGTATTCCCAAAGTTAAATAATAAGCTAAATCGTAATGTATTAGCTAAAGGGCTCTTTTGAGGATTTGCCAATAGATAGGCGAAATCGATATTGAAGATATTATATTTTAATCCAGCACCAAGCGTAAAATACCTTCTATCACCTTTCTCTGGGGTTTCATAAAAATAGCCTGCTCTTAAAGCAAATTGTTGATTGTACCAATATTCTGCTCCCAATGCCACACTTACTTCCTTAATTTCTTCGCTAAATCCTCCCGGGGCGTCGCCAAATGAACCAAATATACCACCAGGAACGGAGCGATCAGGATCTTTGCCAGAAATAATCTTTCCATTTGCATCTCTGATAGGTTGCGTAGGCACCAGCAACTTATTAAAATCTAATGCAAACGTGAACTGGTTGTAATCATCGATAATAAAGGTTGATGCTGCACCCAATTTAAGATTTGTAGGCAAAAAGTACCTATCACCCCCATCAACATAACTAACCTTTGTACCAATGTTTGAAATATTAGCACCTAGAGAAAATATAGCGTCTTTGTTAAAGATTACGGTAGGTTTTTTATAATACGCTGACACGTCAGCAGCAAACGCAGTACCTGCCTTAGTTTGTTGTCCGGCAGAAAATTGTCCTGAAGTTAAATTTGAATAAATAAACCTAAAAGTAGTTCCTAACGAAAATTCTTCTCCAAACCGACGGGCGTATGTCGCATCAAATGCAAATTCATTCGGGCTATAAATCCCTAGATCTTGCTGACTTTCATCGGTTAGCTGAATTTGTCCCAATGAAAAATACCGCAATGAACTACCGATTGTACTAACATCATTTAATTTAATAAATCCGCTGATATAAGCTAAGTTAATATCTGGCACTAAACTTTTTAACCACGGGCTATAAGACGCTGAAAAACCATAGGGCCGATCTAAAAAAGCCAATTTGGCGGGATTTATGGCCATTGCATTAGCATCTGGCTGAATTGCAACACCTGCCTCACCCATACCTCCAGCCCTAGCATCGGGCGTTATTAACAAAAAAGGTACTGCAGCAGAAACATTATTAGCCTGACTCCCATTTGTTTGTGTACCAGGTTGTACAACTTGTGCATGCAACTTATCGCCACAAAGCATAACTAAAGGAAGAATACATATTGCTGTTAGGCTAAAGTATTTAGAATTCATTTACAAGTTAATCAGAATAGGACGTAAGTTAATATAGTGAATGCATATTTGAGTATAAATGTATAAAAGATTATTCACTTATCCCATCATTTTAACAAAACGCAATTCAGGTTTTAAGACCAAATCTTGGCTATCTTTTTTAATTATAATTATTTTTGGCAAATAGTCCTTTTTTTATGTAATTTTAACTTTATTGCATAATACAATAGCTGCGTTTCCTTTATTCATTGAGTGGCCTAATTGTCTTATTTAGTACAAAAAATAAACAAATCTGATGAAACGAATTTTATACTACTCTCTAACTTTTATATTTGTTTTAATTGTATTTGCTTCTTGTAAGAACAGGAAGAATAGTGCAAATACGTCAAATAAAACAGGCTATGCTTATAATAATAAGGATAATGGTGGCTTTGAAGTAGCAAGCAAATTTAAACGTGGGGTTGGTCAAGGTTTAATGGAAATAGAGGGTGGCCAATTTATTATGGGAGGTAGTGGTATTGATATTCCTGGTCAGGAGTTAAGCAATTACAACTATAAAAGAGAGGTAACCATAAGTTCATTTTACATGGACGAAACCGAGGTTTCTAATACAAACTGGCTAGAATATTTAAACTGGATCCGAAGAACTTATCCAACAGACGAACAATATTATTATGAAGAGCTTCCAGACACCTTAGTTTGGAGAAGCCCATTGTCTTTTAATGAACCTTTTGTAAATAATTACCTTCGTCACCCAGCCTATAAAGACTACCCAGTAGTTGGCGTAAGCGCTTTGCAAGCAGAAAGATATTGTGCATGGAGAACCGACATGGTGAACGAGAAATTATTAAGAGAGCAAGGCTATATGAATTCATTTGCAGCTGTTAATGGAACTGCAACTGGAAGGAATGCTCCTGCAACTCCTATTACCAAAAAAGACAAACCTTTTAATACAGAGTTATATTTAAATGGCCAGTACGACGATAAAGGCCCTCAAGCGAAAGCAGACTTAAATCCTGCAGCAGTGGCAAATACAGGCGCTCCAACTACTAGACGTAATGGTGCCCCACAGGCTACAAGAAATGTACGTTTAGAAGATGGTGTGATCTTACAACCTTATCGTTTGCCAACTGAAGCAGAATGGGAATATGCGGCTTTAGGACTAATCGGCAATACAAAAGACCAGAATATTGAGAGTAAAAAAATGTATCCTTGGAATGGCCTAGGTATTACTTCTGCTAAAAAAAGAACAAGAGGCGAAATTTTAGCAAACTTTAAAAGAAGTAAGGGCGACTTTATGGGAGTTGGTGGTTCATTAAACGATAGAGCTGCTTTCACTGAAAATGTAATTAGTTACTTGCCAAATGATTTTGGCTTATATAACATGGCAGGCAACGTAAACGAATGGGTGGCCGATGTTTATCGCGCAGCTACATTTGAACAAGCCGACGCTTTAAACCCTTTTAGAGGCAATCAATTCGTAAATAAAGATAGAGATCCTGCTACAGGAGCTTTAAAAGCCGACAAATATGGCAAACCTGTTATGGTTAAGGCCAACTCTGGGAAGAAACAAACTTGGGCAGAACTTACTGCGGTAAAAACGGACAGCGTTGCTAAAACTTCTGGAGCAGAGCCTTACAATCCAGATCAGCGTGGGTATCGTGATGAACAAAGCCCTTTATACGGCATTACTACCCTAGTCAATAATAAATCAAGAGTTTATAAAGGTGGCTCATGGAATGATCAGGCTCAGTGGCTAAATCCTGCTACCCGTAGACATATGCAGGAAGATGATTCATCTGCTGACATAGGTTTTAGATGTGCAATGACCATGTTAGGCTCATCCGCTATCAAACCAACAAAAGGCGGCTTTAAAACAGGCAGATAATTAGAACGCCTTGTAGATTAAGAATTTACGAGGCGTTTTTGTTAAAAGTTAATTAATACCTGATTCTTTTCTACCTTATCGCCCCGTTTAATTCCTATTTTTTTAATTATCCCATCTGTGGGTGATTTGATCATATTCTCCATCTTCATTGCTTCGAGCACTAAAAGGTTATCACCTTTTTTGACTTCATCGCCCTCAGCAACTAAAACATTTAACACTAAACCAGGCATGGGAGCTTTAATCTGCTGAACCTTGTTAACTGCTAAGCTATCCATCCCCAGTTGTCTCAATAACTGATCAAACTGATCTTCAACATCAACTTTATAAATAGAACCGTTCACCTTTACAACGGCCATTTTCTCTGCTTTATCAAATGCTACAATTTCGACAGTATATGACTTGTTGTGATAAATAACATGCTTAGTTTTAGCATTAAGTTGCTCACTATCTACAAGCACGGCCTCGTTATTTACCGAAATAGTCGAATTATCTGTCGAAATAGCGAAGCTATATTGATCATTTACTTTTACGTTGTACATCTTATTGAGTTAATGCATATTGAACAAGATTTGCGCCCATTTTAAGCGCCTTAGTCCTGCTTTCTTGCGTGTCTGTAGGATAGGTCCCAAAGTCTTCCCAGCCATTGCCTAAATCGCACTCATAGGTATAATAACAAACTACTCTCCCCTTCCATATCAATGCTAAACCCTGCGGTCTTTTTCCATCATGCTCGTGGATTTTAGGTAAACCGTTAGGAAACTTAAACTTTTGGTTATAAATCTTATGATTTGGCGGCAATTCTACAAAGCTAAGCTCTGGAAAAACCTTCTTCATTTGAGGCCTGATAAACTTATCTAACCCATAATTATCATCAATATGCAAAAAGCCACCACCGGTTAAATATCTCCTCAGATTGCCAGCTTCCAAATCACTAAAAATTATGTTACCATGTCCGGTTAAGTAAATAAATGGATAGTTATAAAGCTCGGAGCTTCCAACCTCTACAATACTTTCATCCTCAGAAAAGTTGGTAGCGATATTCTTATTACAAAAATCAATTAAATTAGGGAGTGCTGTTCTATTTCCATACCAATCGCCTCCTCCGCTATATTTAAGCTTACCCATTTTGTAAGTAGGCACCTTAAAGCTTGTTAAAAAGCTTAAAGCTAAAATACTAAAGACTAAAGCGCATGGAGCATGTAGCATGGAGAAACGCTTTGTAGCCCAACCCAACAACGAGACACGAGAAACAAAAAAACTAGTCATCGATTAAGATAATTGACCTCAAAACAGGCAGCCAAAGCAGCAGTTTCCGTTCTTAGGCGTGTATTACCTAAAGTTACAGGTTTAAAACCGCTTTGCAAAGCATTTGCCAATTCTGCAGGACTAAAATCGCCCTCAGGGCCAATAAGCACCAAATAAGATTGATGTTTTGAAACTAGCTCATTGATAAACTGTTTAGCGGTATCGTCCATGCAATGTGCAATTAAACGTTCTCCGATAAACTCCTGCTTTAAAAAATCGCCTAATGAAATTGCTGGATTTAATTTAGGGTGGTATGCAGTTAACGATTGCTTAACAGCTGACGTAATTACTTTATCTAAACGTTCCTCTTTAATGATTTTGCGTTCAGACCTATCGCAAATAATTGGCGTAATTTCGTCGATGCCAATTTCTGTGGCTTTTTCTAAAAACCATTCTAATCGATCAATATTTTTAGTTGGCGCGATTGCAATATGTAAATGATGATTTCGCTTACCAAATTCGAGTTGCTGATTCACAACTTTAAGTTGAACATTTTTCTTGCTCATTGAGCTTATCTCGGCTTCAAATAAGCCACCTTTCCCATCAATTAAATGAACTCGATCACCTAAACCTAAACGAAGCACCTTGCTGCAGTGCTTACTCTCTTCCTCATTTAACGTGAAGACGGTAGAATTTAAGTCTGGAGTATAAAAAATGTGCATTTAATGTGTGTCTACCATATCACTTTTACGGATAACCAATTCTAGCTTGATGGTTTCTATATTTTGCTCTGTTTTTTTCAAAATCGTGAATAAATAACCATAGCATTCCTCACTATCTCCCACCTCTGGAATTTTCCCAAAAGCATGAGACACCAATCCACCGATTGTATCAAAATCTTCATCCTCTGGTAAATCATGGGGCAAATGTTCATTCACATCGTAAACAGTAGCATAAGCATTGATTACAAATTCAGTATCTGATATCTTTTCTACAGTTGGTTTTTCCTCGTCATACTCATCTTGAATTTCACCAACAATCTCTTCCACAATGTCTTCAAGGGTAACCATACCAGCAGTACCTCCAAACTCGTCTATTACGATGGCAATTTGAATGCGTTTTTGCTGTAACTCATTTAACAGGTCGTTAATTTTCTTCGTTTCCGGGACAAAATATGGCTTTCTAATAATATCGGCCAAAGCCCATTGTACGTTCCCAGCTAATAATGGTAAAATATCTTTTGCATGAACAATTCCAATAATTTTGTCGATAATATCATCATAAACTGGTAGCCTTGAATACCCTTCTCCAATAATCTTTTGAACAACCTCATCTTTTGGCGTACTTAATTCAATTCCCGAAATCTTAGTTCGCGGAACCATGATATTTTTCACAACACGTTCATTGAAATCGAACACATTTTTAATCAATTCGTGTTCGTTATCTTCTAATGCACCACTTTCCTTACCTTGATCTAAAAGGTACTGAAGCTCTTCGTTACTATGCAATGATTCGTGCCCTCCTGCAGTATTGATACCGAATGGTTTTAAAATGATAGAAGCTAAGCTATTCAGCGCCCAAATAAATGGCCTGAAGACCACATAAAAAATTTGTAATGGAACCGAAACGAATAAAGTCGTAGCTACTGGCCGTTGAATCGCTAATGACTTTGGCGCAAGCTCACCAAAAACAATATGCATAATTGTTATAACCGAAAAAGCTACTACAGTTGATGCTGAATGAATAAAGGCCTGACTTACTTGTAAGTTAAAACCTAAAAACATATTCTGAAATATAGTGTGCATCACGTCTTCACCTACCCAACCTAAGCCTAATGAGGCCAGCGTAATGCCAAGCTGTGTTGCCGCTAAATATCCATCCAAATTATGCACAATGCTTTTTGCCATCTTACCAACCCGACTACCCGTTTTGGCTTTAATTTCAATCTGCGACGCTCTAACTTTAACAATAGCAAACTCTGCTGCTACAAAAAAACCATTTAGAACAACCAAAAACAAGGCAAGCAATATGCGCCAGCCAATTGAATCGGTGTTTGGGTCTTGAGGCGTTACCGCCAAAAAAACAAACGAATTCATGATATATGTAGTAACTGAGCTAAAAATCATTAAGAATTATTTCTAAATTTTTTATCGTAAAGCTCTATGCTTTCTTGAATTACCTTATGTGCATAACGAACACCCAATAGATGTTCAATGGTAACCTTTTTTTCTTCTAATGCTTTATAATCTTGAAAGAATTTCACTATTTCTTTCATGGTGTGTGGAGGAAGTTCTGGTAAATCATTAATATAATTTACCGACATATCGTTTTTTGCAACTGCAATAATTTTATCGTCTTGTTCTCCATTATCCACCATATGCATCACGCCGATTACTTTTGCTTCAATGATGGTCATAGGATAAACATCAACCGAGCAAAGTACCAAAATATCTAATGGATCATTATCATCGCAATAAGTTTGCGGAATAAATCCATAATTTGCTGGGTACATTACTGAGGAGAATAAAACTCTATCTAATTTGATAAGATTGGATTCTTTATCAATTTCGTATTTCGCTTTAGAACCTTTTGGAATTTCTATGATGGCATTTACAGTTTGAGGCAAATTACTACCTGGAGATACACTGTGCCAAGGATGATGATCGTCTTTCATATTTTATTGATTACTGTCTATTTCATCGTCAACCCCTGTTTTCACGACCTGCTTTTTTACAAAAGTAATGATCAAAGGAATAGTGGTAATAAGGATGAAACCTATTATAATATAAACTAAATATTCTTCAATTTGTTGAGCAAATCTTCTGCCCAAAAAATATCCTAACAAAGTTAAGGAAGCTATCCATAAAATTGCACCCAGAATGTTATAAAGTGCGAATTTTTTAATATCCAACTTCACTACACCCGCAAATATAGGAGCAAAAGTTCTTACAATTGGCACAAATCTGCCCATTATTAAGGCAAAGGCGCCTTGCTTTCGATAATATTTCTCGGCTGCTAATAAATACCTCTTCTTGAAAAAGAATGTCTCTTTCCTATTATAAAGCACTGGCCCCGTTTTGCGCCCGAACCAATACCCTGTAAAATTTCCTGCAACTGCTGCAATAAATAACCCCGCAATTAGAACATAAATATTTACGTTAAGTTTGCCCGTCGCAACAAACATTCCTGCCAAAAACAAAAGGTAATCTCCCGGTAAAAAGAAACCAAAGAATAAACCGGTTTCTGCAAAAATTACAAATACAACAACATAAAAACCACCTTCTTTTAGTAATTTTTCGGGGTCAATAAAATGCTGTAATGAATTCCAGAATTCTTGCATAGTTCAATTATTCGTAAAACTACAAATAATAATCTACATCATTAGGTTATATCAAATTTAAAATGATTGAAGGATAAACCCCTAATAACAAGGTAACTATTGCCGACAGAATTAAAACAATCTTGTACTGTAATGAGGTAGTTAAGGTTGTGTCCTCTCCCTCTTTGAACCAAACAGCAACAATTACCTTAAAATAGTAATAGAAACCTATCAACGCATTTAAGATAGCTATCACCACTAAAATAGTCTGGTAATCTTCCATCACATTTAAGAACATCAGGTATTTGCCAACAAACCCTGCCGTTAATGGAATTCCAGCTAATGATAGCATAGCAATAGTAAGCGTTAACGCTGCTAATGGATTTTTCTTTCCTAAGCCATTGAAGCTCTCGATTTGATCACTTCCTGTTTTTTGTTTTACTAAGATTAATACAGCAAAAGCAATAATACTTGCAAAGGTGTAGGCAGTTGCATATACTAAAACATTACTTGCAGAATTGGCAGTTAGTACAACCAAAGAAAATAGCAAATATCCAGCATGAGAAATACTAGAATAGGCCAACATCCTTTTAAAATTCTTTTGAAATAGGGCTGTGATATTACCTACACATAGGGTAACTACTACGATTACTACCAAGGCAGGTGCCCAAAAATCATGCAGCGGTTCAAAAGCACCCGCAAATAATCTTAGAAATGCAGCAAATCCAGCGGTTTTTACAACGGTCGACATAAATGTCATGATCAATGTTGGAGAACCTTCATAAACATCTGGAACCCAAAAATGAAATGGAGCTGCACCAACTTTGAAGCATAGGCCGATCATAATTAAGATTACGCCTGGATAAAATAAAGGAGAAACCGAATGTACATTGTTAATTAGGTATTGTTGAATAACCCCTAAGTCAAATGAACCTGTGGCACCATAAACTAATGTAATCCCGAATAATAGGAATCCAGTAGAGAAGGCTCCCATTAAAAAATATTTCAAAGAAGCCTCATTTGAAGCAAAGTTTAACTTTCGAATACCTGCGAGTATATATAAACTTACCGACATAATTTCGACCCCAATGAAGAGCATCGACATGTTCTGGTAAGAAACCATCATAACTATTCCCGTTAAAGCGAACAGAATAAGGGTAAAATATTCGGCCACGTTATCACTACCCTCTGCAAAATAGCGATCTGTAAGTAGAAAAATAAAGAAAGTTCCAAGAATCGAAATCGCTGAGAAAGCCAAAGCGAAATTATCCATTCTCATCATAGTATAATAGGTAGTGGGATTGTTCCACGAGCATGCAACAAAGCCTAAAGCAACAAGCAAGCCTATAAGTGTTAAGGGCAATAAAGCTTTTCTTGCCTTAAACAAGCCTGCATAAAGCACTAAAAAGGCCGTTATAGCGATGGTTATAATAATGTTCATCTGTTTAGTTTAACCCTGTTAATTTTTGATTTACTTGTTCCAATAAATGTTGTACCGATGCTTCAGATAAATGTAAGATTGGTTTAGGATAAACTCCCATTATAATAATCAGTACACAAATCGTATAAAGCACAATTTTCTCCGTTCCTTTAATGTCTTGAAAGGTAATCGTTAAGTCGTTAGTAGTCCCCAATATTACTTTCTGATACATTCTAAGCATATAAACGGCACCGAGAATGATAGTTAAGCCAGCAACTGCTCCCATCCATGCATTGTAATTATATACGCTAAATAACAATAAGAATTCACCTATAAAGCCATTAGTCCCTGGCAAGGCTACGGTACCTAACACAATAATTAAAAAAGTAATAGCTAATTGAGGCGCAACTTTAGCTAAGCCTCCCAGTTCTTCAATCTTGTTAGTTTTAAGACGAGATGATATAATATCCAGTACAAAGAATAGACCTACTACATTAATACCGTGGCTCAACATTTGAATCATTACACCCTGCATTCCTTGTTGGCCTAAGTTACCAAGATTATAAGATGCAAATATCCCTGCAGCAATTAAACCAACGTGAGCTATAGAAGAATAAGCAACTAAACGCTTTGCATCTTTTTGAGTAAAAGCAATAATAGACGCATAAATAATACCGATAATCGACAAAATCATTGCCAAACAAGCCCATTCTTGAACTCCTTGCGGAACAACAGGCAGTAACCATCTTATTACCCCATAGATACCCATCTTTAGCATAATACCTGATAATAACATGGTTCCTGAAGTAGGAGCTGCCGTATACGTATCAGGCTGCCAAGTATGGAATGGGAATATTGGCATTTTTATCGCAAAAGCAATAAAAAACGCCCAAAATACCCAGCCTTGCTGATAACTATCTAAGTTTAACGCATAAAATGCATTGATATCGAAATTATGCGCCGGATTTTGGAGGTATAAATAGATAATCCCTAACAACATGAAAAGAGACCCTGCAATGGTATACACGAAGAACTTCATGTTTATTTTAATCCGATCTTTTCCACCCCACATCGCACAGATAAAGTAAATTGGGATTAAAGCTGCTTCCCAACCGATATAGAATAAAAAGCCATCTAATGCGGTAAAGACTAACAGCAAGCCACTTTGCATAAATAAAACTAGTGCATAAAAAGCATTGGCATTTTTATATTCATGCTTAAAAGTTGACAATAAAATTAAAGGCACTAATACATTAGTCAAGATTATTGTAATCATGCTAATCCCGTCGATACCAACATGAAAGTTAATTCCTAATTGTTGGATCCAAGGATAATTTACCACAAACTGCGTGCTTGCATCTGGTGTAAATTTGAACAATACACCGATTGTTGTAGCCAGTGTGAGGATTGAAAATGCTAACGCAACCGTCTTAGCTGTATTTTGCTTAGCAATAGCAGCGGTAATTATGGCGCCAACTAATGGGAGAAATATGAGTATTAAAAGTTCCATTTATATCTGTTGAACCGAATTAAGCGATAGATAAATAAGTATACAATAACAACGCGACGATACCGAATACCATCATAAAAATATAGAAGCCAACGTTGCCCGACTGTAGTAAACGTAATCCTTTACTACCTTCATTGGCTGTCCAGCCCAAACCATTTACCAAACCATCAATGAGTTTTTTATCGATAATACGATAGAAAAATGCTGAAAAAGCGTCTAACGGTTTTCTAATGATGGCATCATAAATTTCATCTAAGTAAAACTTGTTGTAAGAAATCTTCGCCAAAATAGAACGCTTACCTTCATCAGCTACTGGTACATGTGCATTTTTTACATATTTAGTATAGGCATATAGTGTTGCTGCCAATGCTGCCAGTACCGAAACACCCATCAACGAAAACTCCGTAGTATGATCTAAACTTAGCTCATGCTGTGCAATTCCCGCTCCAGCTAACCAATGTGCTAACCATTCATTTCCTCCAAAAACATGAGGAATATTGATCAGCCCTCCGATAGCAGCTAAAATCGCTAACACAATTAAAGGAAACGTCATTGTTTTAGGAGATTCATGAATGTGATTCTCTGCATGGTGAGTTCCACGATACTTTCCAAAGAAAGTTAAATACATCATTCTGAACATATAAAAAGCTGTTAAGAATGCTGTAAATAAACCTATTGCCCATAATACTTTATTGTGTTCAAAAGCATGTGCTAAGATCTCGTCTTTAGAGAAAAATCCTGAAAATGGTGGTAAACCTGCAATTGCAATCGTCCCAATCATCATCGTAGCAAAAGTAATTTTGAGTTTTGATTTTAAGCCGCCCATGTGACGCATATCTTGTTCATGATGCATCGCATGGATAACAGAACCTGCACCTAAAAACAATAATGCCTTAAAGAATGCATGGGTTAATACATGAAAAAATGATCCTGTATAAGCTCCTACACCTAGACCTAAAAACATATAACCTAGTTGAGATACAGTTGAATAGGCTAATACTTTTTTAATATCTGTTTGTGTTAGGGCAATGATTGCTGCGATTAAAGCTGTTGCAGTACCGATAATTGCAATAACATCCTGCGTATGAGGAGCTAAATCAAATAATATACTTGAACGGGCAATCATATAAATCCCCGCTGTAACCATCGTTGCAGCATGTATTAATGCAGAAACAGGAGTTGGACCAGCCATGGCATCGGGCAACCAGGTAAATAGCGGAAGTTGTGCAGACTTACCGCAAGCACCAATAAATAGCAACAGTGTTATGAAGGTAATTGTAGCTGTACCAGACATCATGCCTGCCGCTTGCGGAAATACCTTTGCGAACTCTACACTACCAAAGGTGATAAAAATCAAAAACACTCCTAAAAGGAAACCTAAATCTCCAATCCTATTCATCACAAAGGCTTTTTTTGCTGCACTAGCATAGCTGCTATTCGTATACCAGAAACCAATCAACAAATAAGAGCATAAGCCTACACCTTCCCAGCCAATAAACATCACAATGTAGTTTGATCCCAAAACCAAAATCAACATAAAGAAAATAAACAGGTTTAAATAACTGAAAAACTTCCCAAAGCCAGCATCCTCATGCATATAGCCAACGGAATAAATGTGGATTAAGAAACCCACTCCAGTGATGATCAATAACATGATCGAGCTTAGCGGATCATATAAAAAAGAAAGTGGAATATGTAAATTACCCGCACTAATCCAGTCGAACAGATCAACTGTAAATTGCTTTTGAGTACCAGCGCCCAATTCGAAAAATAAGGCAACGCTTAATGCAAAAGAAGCTAAAATAACACCACTCCCAATTATACCGATCAGGCTCTTACTTAATGTATTTCTGCCTAGGCCATTAATTACAAAGCCTAAAAGCGGAAGTAAAGGAATTAACCAAAGTAAACTATTTATCATCTTCTATATACTTACCACTTAAGGCGATTTAAAACATTAATATCTATCGATTGTGTATTTCTGTAAACCATTACGATAATACTTAAGCCAACAGCCACCTCAGCTGCCGCTAAAGCCATAATAAAAAATACAAAAACTTGTCCCGAAGGGTCATTATGATGTACTGAAAACGCTGTCAATAATAAATTAACTGCATTAAGCATTAATTCTACCGACATAAAAATCACTATTGCATTTCTCCTAGTTAAAACACCAATTACACCAATGGTGAATATGATAGCGCTTAACCAGATGTAGTGATTTAGTGGAACCGCTTGCAGAGTTTGCGTTAAATTATCCATTTGCTTTTTCCTCCTTTTTTGTTAATAATACTGCACCAACCATAGCTGTAAGTAGCAAAATCGACGACAATTCAAATGGTAACATAAATGGTCCGAATAATTCTTTACCTAAATTTTTAACCAATCCTAGATTAGGGTTTTGCAAAACTAATGGAGTATTAATTGAAACAGCTTTCAGTGAGCCAACTAGCGTTACTATTAAGCAGCCTCCAGCAATTACACCAAGTATTTTAACCAGATTGGTTTTATTAGGTTCGTTTTCCTTGTTTAAGTTTAATAACATGAGCACGAATAGGAACAATACCATAATGGCTCCCATGTACACAATAAAATTAACCACGGCTAAGAACTGCGCGTTTAAAAGCACATAATGCACGGTAAAAGTGAAAAAGGTAAGAATCAGATATAAAACGCTATGGATAGGGTTCTTCGAAAAGATAACCATCAGCGAAAAAATGATGCTTAGTGTTGCTACAAAATAGAATACTGATGTACCCATTAATTTATTGTTTTAGTTTAGTCTCATCATCGCGAGGCCTGAAGCCTACGTCATTGTGAGGTACGAAGCAATCTTATTCGTTAAGTCTATTGCTTTAGGATTGCTTCGTTCCTCGCAATGACGCTTATTTACTATTTAACCTCCAAAGGAGCCTCTACCAATTTATCCTTGCCGTAAATAAAATCCTTACGTAAGTAATCAGATGGCACAATTGGTCCATCTAAATAAATCGCTTCTTTAGGGCAGGCTTCTTCACAAAGGCCACAAAAAATACAACGCAACATATTAATTTCATACACTGCAGCATATTTTTCTTCACGGTATAAATCTTTCTCCTCTGGTTTACGTTCTGCCGCAATCATGGTAATTGCCTCTGCCGGACAAGATAGTGCGCACAATCCGCAAGCTGTACAACGCTCTCTTCCTTCTTCGTCTCTTTTCAAAGAGTGCATTCCTCTCCAGTTGATAGAGAATTCTCTTTCCTGTTCTGGATATTTAATGGTAGAACTTTTTTTGAAAAAGTGGCTCATTGTAGTACCTAAACCCTTAACAATTGCAGGCAAGTACATGCGCTCAGCAAGATTAAGTGGTTTTTGTTCCAGTACTTTTTTCTTATTACTTAACGATTCCATATCTCTTCCTTAAAACTTATTTACAACGGCGATAACTATACCTGTAATAATAATATTGGCAATAGCCAGTGGGATCAATCCTTTCCAGCCTAAATTCATCAATTGATCATAGCGGAAACGAGGGATAGTCCAGCGTACCCACATAAAGAAAAAGATGAACATAAATATCTTTAAAAATAATACTGCTGTCCCGATTAATGGTGCGGCAATTGGCCCTACTTGCGTAGCTACCCAATCCATTCCAGGGTAATTATAACCACCAAAATAAAGTGTCGCCATCACAGCCGATGAAACAAACATATTGATATATTCAGCAAACAGGTAAAACCCTAATTTCATTGATGAATATTCTGTATGGTATCCTCCAATAAGTTCAGTTTCACATTCCGGTAAATCGAATGGTGCGCGATTGGTTTCAGCAAACGAACAAACCATAAAGATGATAAAGCCTAGTGGCTGATATAAAACATTCCAGTGCCATCCGTGTTGCTGTGCAACAATTTCCTTTAAGCTTAAGGTATTTGTTAGCAATAAAAGTGCGATGATAGATAAACCCATTGCAACCTCATAACTAATATTTTGAGACGCAGCTCTAATGGCACTTAATAATGAATACTTATTGTTAGAAGCCCAGCCACCAATCATTACCCCATACACACCTAATGATACTACACCAAACAAATAAAGTACACCAACGTTGATATCTGTTACTTGAAGTGGAATAATTCTACCTCCAACATTTAAGTCTTGACCCCAAGGAATAACTGCCGTACCAATACATGCGCAAAGCATGGCCAAACCAGGTCCAACCATAAATAACCATTTACTCGCATTTGAAGGAACGATTTCTTCCTTCATAAACATTTTGATACCATCAGCCAAAGGTTGCAAAATCCCAAACGGACCAGCTCTATCCGGACCTAATCGATCTTGTAAAAATGCAGCCACTTTTCGCTCTGCGTAAGTAGAATACATTGCAATTAGTAAGCTTATGGCAAACAGAATCGTAACCAGTAAAAATTTCTCTATTACAAAATTAATATCCATTAGAATTTTTCGGTTTTTTCGAGTTCAACTTTATTGGCTTCTTGCAAAGCTAGATTTTCTTTAATTACAGGCAACGGCTTAAACGTTTCATAATGATTTGATGAAATAACAGACGTATCAGAAATTTGTGTAGGCTGTTCAATAACCCAATCAGAAGTTGCCTTTTTATCAAAGCGACAGGTATTACAGATAAATGATTCTACCTCTCCAAATTGATCTTTCCGTGCTGTAACGCGTAAAACATCAGCGCCTTTATACCACAATGTTACTTTACCAGTACATTTTTCATGGTCACAATCTCTATGAGCATCAACAGGCTTAGTAAACCAAACCCTATTTTTAAATCTAAATGTACGGTCAGTTAAGGCCCCTACTGGACAAACATCAATCACATTCCCAGAAAAATCATTGTCAACCGCCGTTTGGATATAAGTAGAAATTTCAGAATGATCACCGCGGTTTAAAATACCGTGCACACGTTTATTGGTAATCTGATCGGCAGTAAACACACAGCGATAGCATAAAATGCATCTATTCATATGTAACTGGATTTTATCACCTATATCTATTCTATCGAATGTACGACGTTCAAATTCGTATCTAGTTTTTTGTAATCCATGCTCGTAGCCCAAATTCTGCAAATCACATTCTCCTGCCTGATCACAAACTGGGCAATCTAACGGGTGATTGATCAATAACATCTCTACCACACCACTTCTAGCTTCAAGTACTTCTGGAGAAGTGATATTCTGCACCTCCATTCCGTCCATAACCGTAGTACGGCAAGAGGCAACTAGTTTTGGCATCGGACGAGGGTCTTTTTCAGAACCTTTGCTTACTTTCACAATACAGGTACGGCATTTTCCACCGCTACCTTCTAGTTTAGAATAATAGCACATGGCAGGTGGCACAATATCTCCTCCAATTTGCCTTGCTGCATTAAGAATGCTTGTTCCGGGCGCTACCTCTACTGTAATCCCATCTATCGTTACTTTCATTAAGTCAGCCATGATTAAAGATTATCCTGTTTAACTTCTTCCACTTTTTTCTCTATTGGTTTAGCATAATCTGCCAATCCATAATTACTAGTCAAGCTTTTAACTGGCTCTTTTACATGCCATTCAAACTCATCTCTAAAATGTCTTATGGCACTTGCAACTGGCCATGCCGCTGCATCTCCTAATGGACAAATTGTATTTCCTTCTATTTTTTTAGACACATCAACAAGTAAATCGATATCACTCATTTTTCCATGTCCGTATTCTAACCTATGTAATACTTTCTCTAACCAACCTGTACCTTCTCTACAAGGCGAACATTGTCCACAGCTTTCATGGTGATAAAAGCGAGAGAAATTCCAGGTGTTCCTTACAATACATTGATCTTCATCAAATGCAATAAACCCACCAGAACCCAACATTGTTCCAGTAGCAAAACCGCCTTCAGAAAGTGATTCATAACTCATTAAACGTGGTTCACCATTGGCATACTTTAAGGTAAGATTTGCAGGTAAAATAGGCACCGAAGATCCTCCAGCTACAGTAGCTTTTAACCTTTTGCCATTTGCGATACCCCCACAATATTCATCTGAATAGATAAATTCTTCAACTGGTAATCCTAATTCAATTTCATAAACTCCTGGTTTAACCAAGTTTCCAGAAGCTGATATTAGTTTTGTACCTGTACTTCTACCAATACCAATTTTCGCATATTCATCACCACCGTCGTTAATAATTGGAACAACAGCAGCAATCGACTCAACATTATTTACTACAGTTGGGCAACCATACAATCCTGCAATTGCCGGAAAAGGTGGCTTAATACGAGGATTACCTCTTTTACCTTCTAATGATTCTAATAATGCGGTTTCTTCACCACAGATATAAGCGCCACCACCAGGTTGAACATATAACTCTAAATCATAGCCCGATCCTAAAATGTTTTTCCCTAAAAAGCCAGCTGCCTTAGCTTCTGCTATTGCTTTTTCCAGAATACGGATTTGAGGCATCATCTCGCCACGCACATAGATATAGGAAGTATTTGCTCCCAATGCAAAACTAGATACGATCATTCCCTCAATTAAAGCATGGGGAATATAGGTCATCAAATACCTATCCTTAAAAGTTCCTGGCTCAGACTCATCAGCATTACACACTAAATAGCGTGCAACACCTTCGGGCTTAGCCAAAAAACTCCATTTCATCCCGGTTGGGAAACCAGCACCGCCTCTGCCGCGTAAACCCGATTTTTTTACTTCTTCCACCACTTCGTCAGGGGTTAAAGTTTTAATCGCTTTTTCAACGGCACGATATCCACCTTTTTGGCGATATACCTCTAGCGTATTAATGCCGGGCACGTTTATATGTTCGAGTAATAGTTTACGTGACATTATTTCTTGCGTAAATTGTCTATCAAATCATCAACCGATTGCTCAGTTAAATTTTCATAAAAAGTATATTCGGGTCCTATTTGAAGCACGGGTGCATACCCACAGGCAGCTAAACACTCAACTCCTCTCCAGCTAAATAAACCATCTTCCGTAACTTCACCTTCTTTAACTCCTAATTTACCTTCGATATGGCTCATTATTTTTTCTGCACCAACTAAACAGCAAGGTCCTGTACGGCAAACTTCCAATACATATTTTCCTTTTGGTTGTAAGAAGTACATGCTATAAAAAGATGCAACTTCATAAACTTCAATTGGTTCAATATTTAAATATTCGGCAACTTTATCCATGGCAGGCACGCTCGTCCAACCATATTCGGCTTGCACCAAATGTAAAAGTGGCAATAATGCCGACTTCTGTTTCCCTAGTGGATAACGCTTTACAATTTCATCAAAATTGGCTAGCAAAGCTGATGAAAATGTCACAGGTTGTTGTTCTTCTACTTTAAGCATCTAATTCTCCGGCAATAATGTTCATACTACTCATGTTAATGATTGCATCTGATAATAGCATACCCTCACTCATTTTGGCAAACATCGAATAATTAATAAAACTTGGGCGTCTGAAATGTAAACGATAAGGTGTTCTACCACCATCATTTATCAAATAGAAACCTAATTCACCATTACCACCTTCAACAGCATGGTAAACTTCAGCTTTTGGAGCATCAATTTCTCCCATCACAATCTTAAAGTGATAGATTAAGGCTTCCATGTTATTATAAACTTCTTCTTTTCCTGGCAAATAAAATTCAGGTACGTCGGCGTGGAAAATACCTTTAGGCTCAGACTTTATTTTCTCTAAAGCTTGTTCAATAATTCTCACACTTTGCCACATTTCTTCATTACGCACCAAATAACGGTCATATATATCTCCGCTGGTACCTACAGGAATTTCAAAATCAAAATCTTGGTAAGAAGAATAAGGCTCGCTCACCCGTACATCGTAATCTACTCCAGTAGCACGTAGCAATGGGCCGGTCCACCCAAAACTTAAGGCAGTTTCTTGTTTAACCTCAGCCACACCAGCTGTTCGATCTATAAAAATACGGTTACGGTTTAACAAACTTTCAAACTCTCTTAAAGCAACAGGGAACTCTTTTAAAAATTTATTGATTTTTGCAAAAGCGATGTCGTTAAAATCTCTTTCCAACCCCCCAATGCGCCCAACGTTAGTCGTTAAACGTGCTCCACAAATTTCTTCGTAGATTTCGTAAATATGTTCTCTAAATTGAAACAAATAAAGGAAAGTGGTGGTTGCACCTGTATCTTGGGCAATGATCGTATTGCAGATAATATGATCAGATATCCTTGCCAGTTCCATGATAATTACCCGGAGATAATCTACACGTTTAGGAATTTGGATATTCAATAACTTTTCAACCGTCATATGCCATCCCATATTATTAATTGGTGACGAACAATAGTTTAAACGGTCGGTTAATGGTGTGATTTGATAAAATGGGCGATGTTCAGCAATTTTTTCAAAGGCACGGTGTATGTATCCAATGGTAGACACACCACTTACAATACGCTCTCCATCAAGCTGTAACACGTTCTGAAAAACACCATGTGTTGCAGGGTGGGTTGGACCTAAATTTAAGGTTACCAGCTCGTTCTGAGGGTCGTTATCTGTATATATTGGCTGATTGTGTTTCATTTATGTTTATCTACCAAAGTATTCATCTTTTTTATCTACTCTATTTGGATCTTCTAAAGGGTATTGTTTAAGCATCGGGAACACGCCTAATTCGTCCATATTCAAAATCCTTCTTAAATCAGGGTGACCTTCAAATTTAACCCCAAAAAAATCATAGGTCTCTCGCTCCATCCAATTTGCCGAATTCCATAACGTAGATGCAGTTGGGATAGTAGGGTCATTCTCTTTTAGAAATACTTTCAACCTTACTCTTATGCCGCTCACCATGCTATGCAAATGGTAAACCACTGCAATTTGGTTTTTCTCTGGATAGTGAACTGCAGTTAAATCAGTTAAAAAATTAAAATTGATCTTTCCGTTCTCTTTTAAAAAAGACAAGACCGTTATTAATCTATCTTTAGTAGTAGAAAAAGTAAGCAAACCATAAGGCTCTGTTACGTCAAATAATTGTTCGCCGAACTTTTCGCCAAGCAAATCAATGAGTTCTGTATTTGTTGCTTTAGCCATTATTCTATTCCGTATGATGCTAGCATTTGTTTGTATTGATCAGAATATCTTCTTCTGCCCGATTCGTTTTTCACTAATTCCTGTATTTTACCGAAACCATCCAAAATAGCTTCTGGACGTGGCGGACAACCTGGAACATATACGTCAACTGGTATAATTTCGTCAATGCCTTGTAGTACCGAATAAGTATCAAAAATACCCCCACTAGAAGCACAAGCACCAACAGCAATTACCCAACGAGGCTCAGCCATTTGCAGATAAACCTGCTTTAAAACAGGCCCCATCTTCTTAGCTATTGTACCCATTACCATTAAAAGATCGGCCTGACGAGGAGAAAAACTTAATCTTTCTGCGCCAAAACGACCAAAATCGTAATGTGAACCCATGGTTGCCATAAATTCAATACCGCAGCAAGAAGTTGCGAAAGGCAATGGCCATAATGAATGTGAACGAGCCAAACCGATTACCTTATCCAGGTTAGTGGCAAAAAAACCTGAGCCTTCTATGCCCGGTGGCGCATCAACTATATTAATTTCACTCATGTTTGTAAACAAAAAATGCTTATTCCAATACAGAATAAGCAGCAAATTTACGATATTTTAAAAGTAAATTGATGACAGGATTGGCATTTAGAACAATTCTAAATAAATAGCTCCTTCAAACTGAAAATCATAAACCTGATTAATTCCAGTCTAATGCTTTTTTCTTGAGAATGTAAATAAAGCCCAATAATAATGTGCCCATAAAAATGAACATTTCAATAATGCCATTCCAACCTAATTCTCTAAAATTAACAGCCCAAGGATACATAAAAATAACCTCCACATCAAATAGAACAAATAAGATAGCTACTAAAAAGTACTTAATGGAAAAAGGCTGACGAGCATTCCCGACAACTTTTATCCCAGCTTCGAATGTAGAAAGTTTATCATTAGTTTTACGTTTTGGACCTAAAAAGTGCGTTGCAAACAAAGTAACCAATACAAATCCTAATGCTACGATTACCTGAAATAGGATAGGTAAAAAATCTTGTGCTGTGCTTTGGGTTTCCATTTTTTAATATTTTATGCAAAATTAAAAGAAAAAGGCAGAATTACAAACCCTGCCTTCTCTTAATGCTAGCTATTCCCTAGTCACATCCAGACCTATTTATGGAGATGGGGGACATTCAAACTCACCATCAGGCATTAGTACAGCAGTTGCACAATCATAATAAACGCTGCTTTGTCTAATAAAAGGGCAGCACATCTGATTTGCTGGACATGGAGTCTCAATACAGCCATCTTCAAATCCTGACCCATTACCCCCAACTACTTTTTTCAATTGCGCTCTTGTAAGCACCTCACCTTGGCTAAAGGCATTTAACTTTAAAGTTAATTTTTTCATTTACATTAGATTTAGATTTACAATTTTATAGGAACTCCCGTGAACTAATCTAATTTAAGAATGTAAATACAAATCTGTCTTATATTCTAAGCATATAATTATGCATGAATTTAATGAAATAATTATTATTTTAATTTGTTAATAAATTGATTATGATTTCAAATTTTTTTAAGAAGGAAAAATTAACTCGAAATGAATTAAAAAACATTGGATTAGGTGATGATATTCGTAAATATCGAAATGAGCGATGCTATTCTCAAGAGTATTTAGCGAGTCAACTGGGTGTTACCCAAAGCACTTACCAGAGAATAGAATCAGGAGCAATTAATATCACCTTCGAAAGATTAAACCAAATCGCTAAGATTTTAAGGTTACCAACTGAAGTTTTTCTTGAAGAAGGTAAAAACAAGGACGATGTTCTTGTTTTCATTAATAAAAGCGAATTGGACACATTGAGAGAAACCTTATTATTACAGCGCGCCCAAATTGAACAGATGGAAACTAAATTAAACAGCATACAATTCAAATCTGAGTAAAATAAGGCATCAATCTATTTATTAAATAAAGAATTATTCAGTTACAGTAATGGTATTCATTCAGGGTAATGGACACATTACTCACGAAATCAGAAATAAAACTATTTTATGGCGATGAAATTCAACAATAGAAATTTCAAACAAGAATCGCTAGTTATTTGATATTAATGAAAGAGAATGAGTACAAAAAACAGCAACATGCGAGGGGAATTGCCCTATAGTCGTTTAAAGATTAAATAATAAAGTCAAAAGGTTTCAAATAATAAGAAGGCAGGATTACAAACCCTGCCTTCTTATTATTTGAAATCTTAACTTCTTACGTCTACTACTTCTTCGGACTAGGCGAAGGAGTATTTAAAATCTTTAAAGAGGACGTAGCATACGCATTCTGAGGGTCGAGTGCTAAAGTTTTATTTAAATATTCTTTAGCCTTCTCTTTATCAGAACTAGAATAATATGAACCAAACCAATTATAGGCTTCTATTAGATTCTTTATGTTTAGCGGTGTACTAGCCTTCTCAGGTCTCGTTACAGTAACTGTTTCAATAAATTTTAAATAATGCGGAACCGCTAAACCGGCAGGGCTTTCTGTATTGTCCAATAATTTCCCGATACGTGCTCTATATAAATAAGCGGTCTCTATATCGTGCCCTGGAGCTAATTGATTTACTTTTGAAAATGCGCTATCAGCTTCTATTAACACATTTTTATCTGGATTCTTTCCTGCCTTAAGCAAATCAGCATAAGCAAAATAGGTAGAATAGCCTAAATAAAAATAGCTATTCGCTATGTTTAAGTCTGCCGAATTAAGATCTATACTTTTTTTGTAAGCTTCTGCTGCTCTACCATATTTTCTAGCATCGAATAGCGTTTTACCCAAAGCGGCTAATGCCTCAGCTTTAGTGGTATCAAGTTCTACCCCTTTGGTTATATTTACCAATGCCAAACTATCATTACCCATACCTTGATATGCATTACCTAAATATAGGTAATCCCCTGCAATAATACGCGAAGCATCTGCTGGATTAGCAAATAATTTAGTTAGACTTTGAACACCCTTATCGAAGTTTTTATTTTCCACTGCTGAATAACCTTGCATACGGTTAATTACGAAGTTCTTCGGATTATTAGGATCCGTTTGTAATTTAGCTACCTCAGTTGCTAAAGTCGCCCAGTCTTCAGCATATACTAAAAACTGTGCGTAACGATATCTCGACTCAAAAGACTTATCTGTCAAATCTAAATATTTCTTCATATTCACTAATGACTCCTCACGTTTAGCTTTAGAAACAGCTGCATCACGGAATGACCATCTTGAATTTATCTCTGCTAACACGCGATAAGCAGGGCCATAATTAGGATCTGCGGCAATTACCTCTTTTACTTTATTTTCTGCCTCAGTAAACCCATCTGTCTGATTAAACATGTTTGCAATTTGCACCTTTGCCCTTTTAATATTTGGATCGATGTCTGTTGCTAACAGATATTTTTCATAAGCAGGGCCATTTTTTCTTTGAGCGGCCCAATAATCACCTAAAGCAATAAAAACATCAGGATCTTTATCCTTTGTTTCCAACTCATCTGCCTTGGTCAAATTTGGCAATGCTGCATCAAAATCAGGTTTCGGTTGCTCGAAATAAGCTTTACCTATGTACATATAGGTTTTATAATCTTTCTTACCTAATTCGATTGCTTTATCGAAATTAACTTTTGCACCAGCTGTGTTTCCTCCATACAAATCAGCATGACCTAACCCAACATAGTTTAAAGCATTTTTAGGATCTGCTGTTGTTCCTTTTGAAAATATCGCCTTTGCCGAGTCAATTTCTTCATTAAGCAAGTATACATTACCTAAACTAAAATATATGTCCCCTTCTTTCGGATCTGAATTTACCAAAGTTTTAAGCATAGATGTAGCTTTTTGATATTGCTCTGCATCTATGGCCTTCTTAGCATCAGCTAAACTCTGAGCAAATGAGGCAGCTCCTCCCATCATTACTAAGCCTAATGTAAAGGCTATTGTTTTCTTAATCATTTTCATCGTCTTCATTTGTTTTTTAAATTGAAATATTTAGCTGTAATTTATTGTTAATTTTATGGTTCTGTTAACAGCAAAACTATTTCTTTAGTTTAAATATAGTAATTTTTATTTAATATTAAAATCTCTTGACATCATCTTATGTGGACCTAGTCCAGATTTAAGTACGATTAACTGTCCTCGCGGACTATTTAACCAATTTGCAAATCCTGTGCCTAAACCATTTTTACCTTCGCAATTTATAATATAAATATTTCTTAAAAAAGGATAAATGCCATTAATTAGATTTCCTTGGGTAGGTTTATAAAAATTATCACCCCCTTTTTTACCAGGCAAACCTTTGACTCCCATCGTCTTAACCTGTGACAAATACGTCAAATTGTCACCTTTATCTTTTAATAACCAATTAACTCCTACTACTCCAATATAATCTTTATGCTCAGCTACGTACTTAATAACTTCGCTATTATTGTTCAAGGTATAGATGCCTGATTTAGGTAAGCTGGTAATTTTTGCCGAATCTATAAAGTATCTTATTGTGCTTGAATTTGCATTGTCAAAAACAAGCTTCCTTTTATTATTTTTCCCCTTAAAAACATCAAAAACTTCATTTGCTGTAATTACACTATCAATATTATCTCTATGGGTAATCAATGCTATACCATCTATTGCAAATCGATCAGTAAAAATGGGAATTTGCTTTTGCTTATAATAGTATTCTTCACTAGGTTTAAGCATGCGCGAGAGAATGATTATTCTTTCCTTACCATTTAATAGCTTAGGTAAAATTTCAGCCTCATTTCCTAGGATGGTCGTTACTTTTGCATCCGGATAATCATAGCTAAAAACTTCAATCTGATCATCTAATACGCGCGAAAAAGACTCATCCACTAACAAGGTGGCCTTACCTGTCGTTCTACTATCGGCAACTGAATTTGCTTTTTTACCTCGATTACATGAAAGAAACGCAAAAAAAACCAATACTAAACTCAAGTACTTCATTTAATCTGAATCTTTCTGGTTAATTAACCTGGTAAACCTGATTGCTCCATACAATATTAAAACAACGCCAAATGCTATTTGATATTGTTTTGGAAACCTATCTGGGTCTAAGGGTAATATATTCGTAAATATAAGAACTACACCAATTCCAAAATATAAGAGAAGCATGGTAAGCCCTAAAATAAACAGAAATCGCTGTTGAGGCGATTTCTGTTTAAAAAAATTTAAATTAAACATGCTTATTGTGGCATTGAGAATTTAACTGGGATATTATATTTTACCCTAACTGGTTTACTATTCTGCATACCAGGGTTCCAACGCTTGCTTAATTTCAACACACGGGTAGCCTCTTCGTCCAAGCCATATCCCAATTTACGACCGTCGACCTTCACGTCAGTCAAGGTGCCGTCTTTTTCAATCGTAAATGAAACATACACCGTGCCCTGAATATTATTTTCACTCGCCATTGCAGGATACTTAATTGTATTTCCTAACCAGTCGTAAAACTTCTGGATACCACCTGGATATGTTGGTGGATTCTCCATACTCGTGTGTTGATAAATGGTATTATCCTCTACGATTACTGCCTGTTTTGGTCCTTCACCTGCTGGAGCAATCTGCACAATCTCCGCATTCGGATCGCCTTCGATTGTTTTCTGACCAGGATCTGCAACTTTCAAATCCTCTGCCTTAGGCGGTTCTTCATCACGCACTTCTTCATCTGGTTTTACAATTGGAGGTGGAAACTTCAATTGATCCGTTTTAGGTGGTGGTGGTTCAACCGGTGGAGGTGGTTGTACTTTTTCGTCAAGTGGTGGTGGTGGTTGCATAACTACCTCCGTCATTTTTTCAGGAGGAGGTTCAGGTACCATTCCAGCGATCAAAGCGTAAATTTTTGGCGCCATGAAAAGCAGGATAAATACCGCAGATGCAATAAGGAGTGATTTAGTAGTATTTGCTGCACTGGTTTGACGAAGCTCGTAAGCACCGTAACTTTTGTTCTTTTTAGCAAATACAACATCAAGCCACTCTTTTTTAAATAAATCTATCTTAGATCCAAACATTGCTTAATATTTTAATTGTAATTAATTGTTTATAAAAGACCTTCTTTTTTCAAGAAGGTAATTTCTGCTTCAGAAAGGTGCTTAGGATCATCATCCACTGCAGGAGCGGTAATATTCGTTTTCGTAATACTTAACTCGTCCATGATATCTACAAAGTTCTGATAAGTAGACGCGTCAGTAGGCTTCACAATTATCATGATGTCCTTACCAGAAGCATCTTTCACTTTCTTTTTATTCTCTAACAAAGATTTTGTAATACCAGCATAGCCTTCGATGGTTGGTGCAGTCTCTCCTGCAATTCCCATGTACCACATTATTTTATCTCCTTTGCCAAGGATGATCGTCATGGTAAGCGATTGCTTCACTTCTAATCTATTGTCTTTTTCCGTTTCGTCTTTATCAGGCTTTGCAATATCCATTGCAAGCGGTTTTGATAAAGATGTGGTGAGCATAAAGAAGGTAATCAATAAGAATGCTAAATCTACCATTGCCGTTAAATCAACACGCGTAGATTGCTTTTTACTTCTTACTTTACCACCTTTATCACCACCCCCGCCGGTATTTAATTCTGCCATATCTTAATTTTTAGGAGCAGCTTCTGCTGATGTGATTAAACTAAATGTATTAACTTGTTGTCTTTGAAGAACATCCACAATACTTCTGATGGTTTTGTATTCTTCTTTAGAATCTCCCTTGATACTGATACGCATCTTAGCTTGATGTAGTTCTTCGGTCGCTTTTCTAGCGGCAAAAATCCATCTAAACAACTCGCCGTTCTTGGTAGAATCTGTTGGAATTCCAGTCTCAATCCCCGATTTGGTCCGTTCCTCGCCATTCATATTGATATAGCGACTCATTTGGTTCATTGGAACACCGAATGCTGATACTACGCCAAAACGTTTGTATTGATCGGGAGTATAGGAAGTACCGTAAAGCTCTGCCATTTTTTGAAGGGTCGCTTTTTTAATATCCTGACCAATAATCTCCATGAACACTTTTCCTTTACCAATACTCAAGATTGCTAAATCTTTATCTGGCACTTTCATTTGAACCGTTGATGTTGGAGTTTTTACTTCCAATGGATCGGGTTGACGAGAAGTTGCCGTTAAAATAAAGAAAGTTAACAACAAGAAGGCTACATCGCACATCGCAGTCATATCTACTGCCGTACTCTTTCTTGGAACTTTTACTCTAGGCATAATTTAAAAATTATAATATTTTAATTAATGATGTTAATTCTTCCGGTTTTCCATAAAGCCGGTAAAAAAAAATTAAAATAATTCTTATTTATGTGTACTAGCGTAAGTTTGAATGATGCTAAAACCAGCTTCATCAATAGCGTAAGTCAATTTATCAATTTTTGAAGTCAAGATATTATACATGATAATCGCAACTGTTGAAGTACCGATACCTGTAGCTGTGTTAATCAAAGCCTCAGAAATACCTGTTGCTAATGCTGCTTGATCTGGTGCTCCAGAGTTAGCCAAACCACCAAACGCCTTAATCATACCTGTTACAGTACCCAATAGACCCATTAACGTACCTACTGATACCAACGTAGCTATAATTGTTAAATTTTGCTCTAACATCGGCATCTCTAATGAAGTTGCCTCTTCGATATCTTTTTGAATAGCTAAGCATTTTTGGTCTGTATCCATATTTTGCTCAACTTCCATCTCACTATATTTTTTCAATCCAGATTTGATAACATTTGCTACAGACCCTTCTTGCTTATCACATTCAGCAACTGCTGCTTGAATATTTCCTGAACCTAATAAAGATTGAATTTTTTTTACAAAACCATCTAAGCTTCCTTTTCCTGTCGCTTTTCCAATTACGATGAAACGTTCAACAGAGAACACGAATACCATTAAAAGCATCCCGATAAGAATTGGAACGATGAAACCACCTTTGTAAGCCATACCACCGTAGTTACCTGGATGTGGTAAATAAGTATGTGTATCAACATCATAAAATGCTAATGAAATTGCACTGTTAGCCTTAGCTACGTCATCAGGAATAGTGAAATTTGATGGCTTACCTAATACAAAAATGAATAAACTTATCCCGATAAGGATACAAATTGGAATTACGAGCGTTGCAAATAAATTAGATGCTGTTGAGCTCTCTTTTTTAACTGTTGTTGGTTTTGGTGCGTTTGCCATTTTTTTTTAGTTTTTTAGTTTTTAGTACTTGTTTTTAAATTTAGAAAATTTATTTAAATATTATAGTAATACACACAACGATATTAAAAGCTAATTGTTGCGGTAACAAATTTATAAATTGATTTTAAATTACAAATTAAATAATCATTACACAATTAATTCGTTACGTTCTCAGCTCATTTTTTCAATGACCAATGGTGTATAACCAAAAAAGATTGCCTTTTGTTGAGACAATCTTTCACAATTAAAACTAAAAATTTAATTAAAACCAAATTTTAAGCAAAAAAAATGCATTAAAGTATGTTTTCTACCACTCTGGGAAGTGCTTGCTGAATCTCTTCAGACGAAAATGTTTCGAATTGTTTATAATTACTCAAGAACGCATGAGCTAATTCATTTGCTTTTACATCGTATGCATTTTTATCTTCCCACGTATTTCTTGGATCTAATATTTCCTGCGGAACTCCTGCACAATTCGCAGGCATTAAAAGTCCAAATATTGGATGTTCAGTAAAATCAGTATTTGCCAAAGTACCATTCAAAGCCGCTGTAATCATAGCTCTCGTATAGCTTAATTTCATTCTTTGTCCCACACCATAGGCTCCACCACTCCAACCTGTGTTTACTAACCATACGTTTACTTTGTGTTTTTGCATTTTTTCGCCCAGCAACGTTGCATATTTTGCCGGATGCAATGGTAAAAACGCCTTTCCAAAACAAGCCGAAAAGGTTAATTGTGGCTCTGTAACGCCAGCTTCTGTACCTGCTACTTTTGCAGTATAACCAGAAATAAAATGAAACATGGCTTGACCAGTCGTTAATTTTGCAATTGGAGGCAAGACTCCGCAAGCATCTGCCGTTAAAAAAAATATATTCTTAGGGATTGCCGCAACAGATGGGGACACAGCGTTATCTATATAATATATAGGATAAGCAACTCGAGTATTTTCAGTTTTCTCAATGTTGGTAAAATCTACCGTTCTAGTTCCTGATTTATAGTTGGTGTTCTCAAGCAACGATCCAAATTTAATCGCATTAAAAATTTGTGGTTCCTTTTCTTTGGTCAAATCTACACACTTTGCGTAACACCCACCCTCAAAATTAAATATCTCTGTATCACTCCAACCATGCTCATCATCACCTATTAACCCTCTTTGTGGATCAGCAGATAATGTAGTTTTACCAGTACCCGATAAACCAAAAAAGATAGCCGTATCTCCATCCTTACCTACATTTGCAGAGCAATGCATAGATAAAGTGTTTTTTTGTAAGGGTAGGATAAAATTCAACACTGAAAAAATCCCCTTTTTGATTTCCCCTGTATAAGCAGTACCGCCTATTAGGATAATTTTCTTTGAAAAATTTAAGATCGAAAAGTTTTCTTGACGCGTACCATCAGTTGTGGGGTCAGCCTTAAATGAAGGCGCAGCTATAATGGTCCACTCAGTACTTTCAGGAATCTCTCCTTGGCCGTACCTTAAAAACAGATTATTAGCAAAAAGATTTTGAAATGCATGTTCTGTAATTACCCTAATACTAGTTTGATAATTTTCACTTGCACAAGCATAAGCATCGCGAACATAAATTTGCTTTAAATTTAAATGCGCAATAACCTTTTCTAATAAAGCATCAAAATGTTGAGGAGTAAATTTGATATTGATGTCGCCCCACCAAACCGTTTCTTCTGTAAGTTCATCACAAACAATAAATCGATCTTTTGGAGAGCGACCGGTAAACTTGCCAGTATCGACCGCAAGAGCTCCAGAATCAGCCAAAGTACCTTCGCCGTTTTTTAATGCTTCTTCCACTAATTCGGCTACGCTTAGCTGATATTTAACTCCTTTAGCACTTAGTTTAAGAGAGCTTAAATCTAAGTGCTTTACATTCACACTATTCATATATTTGGTTTTATACGCTGCAAAGCTAAGCAGATATAAACGCAAAAAATAGGTATTTTACAGAAAAATTTTACTTATTGTGGCAAATACACTAACAGATAACTATCTAAAATTGAGATAATTAACTCATAAATTAACCGCCAGATTTTTTTACTTTATAGCCTTCTTTTTGGAGCAATAATATCACCTTATCCCTAAAGTCTCCTTGTATTAAAATTTCTCCATCCTTGGCCGCTCCACCTACACCACATTTACCCTTTAAAAATTTCGCAAGTATTTGCAATTGTTCGTCACTTCCCCGATATCCTGTAATTAAAGTCACGGCCTTTCCTCCTCTATTTTTTCGATCTAGTGTCACTCTTAAATCTTGCTGAGCATTGCTTAGAGGTTCATCGTTCGTTGTTTGAGGATCTTCGTACACAAATGATGGGTCTGTTGAATACATAATTCCACCAAAATCATTCATTATTTTTCTTTTTTCTTTAGCCATAATTTATTGCAACTTATTTTATTGCGGTAATTACATTCAGTGCATTAGGAATTATTTCTATTTCAATATTTTTTCCCATAAAAAATGGTTCGCCATCTATATGGATCGAATTTTCTTTAGCTCGAACAATACTGATCTTCTTACCACTTATTATTTCTACTAAATCAGATCGATGGGTTTTAGCGCTCAGCATTTCGTAAACCAGAAGGGGCAACTTATATAAAGAGACTGGTTTTACAATACAAACCTCTAACAAACCATCACTTAGCAAGGATTTCGGTGAAATATGAACATTATTCCCATATTGGGAAGAGTTGGCAATACTTAAAATAAAGGCATCTCTTTGATATTTTATGCCATCTATTTCCAATTCGTAGTGTTCAGGCTGATAAGTTTTAACCTCCTTAAGTCCCAAAGTAACATAACCTTTTAAACCCCTTGTTTTATTGCCAGCAAAAGCTGCGCTAATACGGGCATCAAATCCAATTCCAGCCATGTTAAAGAAATACTTCCCATTTAATTTTCCTGCATCTATCGTTTGTACATTAAACGTATTAATTACCTGAATTGCCTTGATCACATTCATCGGAATATGCAATGCACGCGCTAATCCATTCCCAGACCCGAATGGAATAATACCCAAAACCTTTTCAAGCGAGGAGACTTTACTCGCGATTTCATTGATTGTCCCATCGCCACCAACTGCTACAATAATATCGAAGTTCTTACTAGCGGCTTCTTCAGCCAATTCTGCAGCATGCCCACTATAAGCCGTAAAGCTAAAATTCGCACTAAACTTTGAATGATCTAAATGTTTATCGATCAAAGCTGGAATCTTCTGCTTTTGTTTCCCTCCAGATATGGGATTTATGATAAATAAGATATTGGATTTTAACAATGGCTTGCTTTTAAGGATAGGACAAAATAATTGATATTTTTTGACTATTAATAATATTTGTAGTAATTTTGTGGCGTTAAAAAAAGTGGACTGATTTGCGATGCCCTGAAATATGAGCTGGATTGCAACCACGTAAAAAAAAGTGCTAATTAAATTAATCATTCAACATGTCATATCTTTTTACATCAGAATCTGTATCTGAAGGTCACCCAGATAAAATCGCAGATCAAATTTCGGACGCCTTAATCGATAATTTTTTAGCCTTCGACAGCGAGTCTAAGGTTGCATGTGAAACTTTGGTTACAACGGGACAAGTTATCTTAGCGGGCGAAGTAAAGTCTAAAACTTATCTTGATGTTCAACAAATTGCACGTGATGTAATTAAAAAGATTGGCTACACAAAAAGCGAGTATATGTTTGAGGCTAATTCTTGTGGCATTTTATCAGCTATCCACGAGCAATCTCAAGATATTAACCAAGGTGTTGACAGAAGTACAAAAGAAGAGCAGGGTGCAGGAGATCAAGGGATGATGTTTGGTTATGCGACTAACGAAACTGAGGATTTTATGCCTTTAGCGTTAGATTTATCGCACAAACTTTTACAAGAACTGGCTGTATTAAGACGTGAAAACCAGGAAATTTCGTACCTAAGACCTGATGCTAAATCACAAGTTACCTTAGCATATGATGATAATAACAGACCTGTACGGATTGACGCCATTGTAATCTCTACACAGCATGATGATTTTGCCGAAGAGACTGTGATGTTAGCAAAAATCAAACAGGATTTAGTGAGTATATTGATTCCAAGAATTATCAAAAATAATCCGCAATACGCCCACTTATTTAATGATAAAATCGAATATCACATTAATCCAACTGGTAAATTTGTTATTGGCGGGCCACATGGCGATACAGGTTTAACAGGTAGAAAAATTATTGTTGACACCTACGGTGGAAAAGGTGCTCATGGCGGTGGTGCTTTCTCTGGAAAAGACCCTAGCAAGGTGGATAGAAGTGCGGCTTATGCCACTCGTCATATTGCTAAAAATCTTGTAGCTGCAGGTGTTGCCGATGAAATTTTAGTTCAAGTATCTTATGCAATCGGCGTGGCTAAACCAATGGGTATTTACATTAATACTTATGGAACTGCTAAAGTGGATAAAACAGATGGCGAAATAGCTAAAACTGTGGAAGAGTTATTCGATATGCGCCCTTACTTTATTGAACAACGTTTAAAATTAAGAAATCCTATTTATAGCGAAACTGCTGCTTACGGCCATATGGGCCGCAAACCAGAAACTGTCACTAAAGTATTTAAAACTCCAAATGGCGAAGAAAAAACAGTGACTGTGGAATTGTTTACCTGGGAGAAATTAGATTTTGTTGATAAAGTTAAAGCAGCATTTAACATATAAAAAAAGCGCCTCAAATGAGGCGCTTTTTTTATATCAAGCAGAATCTAACTATTTTACTTTATCCCTTCAATCACTCCACAGCCAACTCTTGGGCCAGAATTACCAGTAGGTTGCGTCGTATAATCATCGGTACCTCCATGTACAATTATCCCTCTTCCGATAATATTGTTCATATCATTTGATGTTATGTTCCACCTATCAGTAGTTACGGTGAGTGTAGCATGTCCCTTTGAATCTAATTGAATATTCCCTATGTCACCAGAATGATAAGCGGAGGAGCCCCATTTTCCATGATTTTCATTTGTTGGATTCCAATGTCCATGCGTATTTTCTCCCATATTACCGCAATCCCCATGTTCGTGAAAATGAACTGCTACCACGCTGTCTGCTCGTTCAGGGAAATTTAGCTCCAAATCCATTTTCATTTTTCCATCAGCTAAGCTGAAAAATTTTACAGTTCCAATTACCTCATTATTCGCTGTTGAATTTAATGTTGCTTTGGCGACTTCTTTATCAATTTGCGTACAGGCAGCTATTAGGCTTGATAAAGCGAGCCCTACGATTAACAAATAATATTTCATGATTTTAATTTTATTAAAAAACAACCCTCATCCAATAAGGTTTTAAAATATTCATGCCAAATAAAAAAACCAATTGCATTAGCCATTGTTTTAATAGCACATAAAATTTAACGATCATGGAACAGCCAGTAGAAATGAATACCTTGAGTCAGATCTTAGAAAAATTAAGGCTTAAAGGAAAAGATAATGAAATTAAAATGTCTGATCATGGCAAAATGCAATCAGCAAACCTTAATAAAATCTATAACCCAGAAGATTTAACTATTGTAAAAAGTTATCGTTTTGAAGGGATGTCGGATCCAGGAGATAGCTCAGTACTTTACCTGGTGTTAGATAAAGATGGCGATATAGGGTATATGCTAGATGCTTATGGAACTTACTCTGATAATGATGGTCCCGGCTTTGACGACTTTCTAAAGAAAATACCTGTTGCCGATAGGGATGAACAAGAGTTATTTGGTTAACGAAAAAGCTTCGATTTTGACATCGAAGCTTTTTCGTTAACTTTAGGGTCTATGTGGATTTGCAACCTATGTCATCAGCAATTTAAAAATAACAATCAAACTCATTTTTGTACCACTTTAAGCATAGCTGATTTTATGCAAGGTAAAAGTGAGCTCGCTGTTCAACTATGCCTACACTTTATCAAGGTTTACACACAAATGGGAGAAATAAAGCCACATGCTACAAAAACAATGATTGCATTTAAGGCCGACAAAAATTTTGCTTATTTAATTAAATTAGGTAAAGATTTTATAGATATCGTTCTTCCTTTCAAAACAGCTTATGAAGCTAACTTTTGTTTTAGCAAGATTGCACAAGTTCCAGGAACTAACGATTATAACCACCATCTTAGAATCTATAGGATAGAAGACATTAATGAAGAAGTGCAGTACTATATGAATTTGGCTTATCAAAATGGAAAAGCAATATGACCTGGCAAGCTGTGCAGTATCCGTGATCTACAGTCCAAAACTAGTACGAATAACAGGGTCTAAACAACTTTTAATATTTCTTAATACCAATTTAATTGCAAATAGCCTTAAGCTTGTAAAGTTGATCAAGGCTGATTATTTAATAATAGTTGGTAGGCGATTAAAGATAACCAATGCATCTTTAATGGTAGAAATTTGGGGGCATTTATATGCTAGTCATTTTGCGAACGCAGTAAAGGAATTGATAAAACTAAATATAGTTGGAGATTTAACCGATTTAGTTACAAGAAGAAGCGACACGATAGATTGCGGTGAAGCTGATATAGATTCGAACAGAAAATTTTGGGATACGCTCTCCAAATTCAACCACATTATTGTGAAATGCTTACCAAAGCCATGATACATAGAAACATAGTTTAGAGACAACTATGTTTCTATGTATTTGAAATTCATTAATCTTTACTGTTTTTTACCTTAATGTAGTACATCTTTTCGATTGCGCTAGGTATAAAAAGGTCAATTTGCTCAGGTTTCAAAGCTATAGTCTGTAAAGTTGTCGTCGGCAATAATTTTAAAACTACTTTTCCGTACTTCAGCACAAGAGGTAAATTAAAGCCCTCAACACAATCCTGATATTGATAGGTAACCTTTCCGTCTTCTAGATAAAATCTGAAAGTAGGAATTTGGGTGGTTCTAAGATATTGATCAAAAACCTTGCTATAGTTAAATTTCGCCTGTGTTGAAATATAGTTTTCTACCTGGGCCGAAGTAACGGTTTGATGATAGAAACGACTATTTAAGCCACGCAAAATTCCTCTAAATTGTGCATCGTTATTTAAACTATGGCGGATAGAGTGTAGTAAATTACCCCCTTTTGGATACATATCCCCACTACCTTGCGCATTTACATTGTAGGCAGGTATAATTGGTTTATCGTTTCTAATACCTTTTCTAATGCCAAAATTATACTCATTACCGGCAGTTTCACCAAAATGATAGTCAACAAACAACGTTTCGCTATAATTGGTAAACCCTTCGTGCACCCACATATCTGCAAGGTCATTGGTAGTTAAATTATTTCCAAACCATTCATGCCCACTTTCGTGGATGATAATAAAATCCCACTTTAATCCCCATCCATAGCCGGAAGCGTCTCTACCACCATAACCAAATTTATATTTGTTACCATATGAAACGGCCGATTGATGTTCCATTCCAGTATGTGAAGCATCGATCAATTGATAGCCATCTTCATAAAATGGATAAGGTCCGAACCAATGCTCCAAAGCTTTAAACATCTTATGAACCTGATCTGGCATATAGGCTTTTGCTTTATTCAGGTTATAATCAAGTACCCAATAATTTACACTTAGTGGGCCTTTTTCGCCTTTATAAATTTCTTTGAAGTTTACATATTTACCAATGTACGGAATAATACAATAGTTACTTATCGGGTTTACCACATTATACTTGTAGGTTGCCGTACCGTTTCCATTCACTTTTTTAGATACAAGTCGCCCGTTACCTATAGCGACAAGCGAATCAGGTACAGTCATGGTTAATGAAGCACCCTTATTTGGTTCATCACTTTGATGATCTTTATTAGGATACCAAACAGACGCTCCCAAACCCTGACAGGCAACGGTCATATAAGGTCTTTTCAATGAATCAACTCCAAAAATAAATCCTCCATCCCAAGGCGCTCTAACTGCCTGGTGTACTTTACCTTGATAATAGATTTTTACCTTATTAAATTCTGCAACTTTTTGAGCGGGAACCTTAATAAGCCAAACACTTTCCTTTTTTTCGAATGAAAGTTTTCTTTTCCCATTGTACAGTACGCTATCAATCACTAAGGGGTCTTGCAAATCAATTTGCATTTTAATGCTACCGTTATTGGCTCTAACTACTTTATAGGCAATTTCGTTAGCACCGCTTATTGTTTTAGCAACAAAATTAGGTTCAAATGCCAATTCATAGCGCTGTACATCCCACCAGATACGTTCGGGTGTTAAGCTGCCTCTTAAGGTATCAGCATGTGTAAATTTTTTAATTGATGGTTTTGTTTGCGCACTTAGGTTTATAGCACAGCAACAAATTAGCGTCATCAAAGTTAATTTTGTTATTGGAGAATTGATCTTCATCTTGTTAATATAATTTAAGCGTTAATATTTTAATATGCTGCGGCTCTAATTTCTTCAATATCATTTACCGAAATTGCCAGCTCCTTACCCAACTTTCGATAAGAATTTTCAGTAATGACATAATCATCTTCCACTCTAATCCCTCCGAAATCTTTATACTCCTCTACTTTATGATAATTAATAAAGTCTGAGAATTTAGCAGTAGCTTTCCATTGTTCAATTAATTCGGGTATGAAATAAAGGCCTGGCTCCACGGTCAATACATATCCATTTTCAAGCTCTTTTCCCAATCGCAGCGATTTTAAACCGAACTGACTGGTATTCTTCTTTTGTTGATCGGTATAGCCTACATATTGCTCTCCCAAATCTTCCATATCATGCACATCCAAGCCCATCATATGTCCTGTTCCACATTGGAAAAATAAAGCATGAGCTCCCACAGCAACGGCATCGTCCATATTACCTTTCATTAAGCCTAAAGCCTTTAAACCTTCCGCTAATGCTAAACATGCGGTATAATGTATATCGAGATACTTAACACCCGGTTTTAATGCATTTACAGCCCTATCATAAGATTCCAACACGAGCGAATACATTTCATTTTGTTTAGTGCTAAACTTTTTCCCAGCTGGAAACGTCCGCGTTAAATCGCCGGCATAGCCCATTACAGATTCTGCTCCAGAATCATTCAACACTAAATCGCCCTCTTTTAAAATGTTACCATGATAATGATTGTGTAAAATCTGTCCATCTACAGTTAATATAACAGGATAGGCCAAGTTTCCGCCATCTTTTAAGGCTACCTGCTGAATAGCCGCAGCGATTTCACTTTCCTTCATACCTGGCCTGGCAATTCGCATGGCTAACAAATGCATATCTGCCGAAATAGAGGAGGCCACATCGAGTTCTGCTAGTTCACTGGCAGATTTAATAGATCGTTGGGCAACCACAGCTTTAATAAGTGCAATCGAAGCGTGATCTTTTACAGAATCAATCAACCAGCCTAACATTGAAGCTATTTTTAATTTGTTTTCAGCTCTATAAGGAGGTAAGAAATGGATTGCTCTTTGCTTGAGTTGAACATTTTTTAAATAAGATGATAACATACTTGCCGGCTCAACCAATGTGATACCAGATTGTGCTGCCTTATCTGCTAAGGTTTGTTGCCTCCCCATCCAAACAATCTCATCAATGCTCATTTCATCCCCAAAAATAATCACTTTATCTTCGTCGATATCGATGATGGCGGCAAGCTTAGGAGCGCTAATTCCGAAATAATATAAAAAACTACTGTCTTGTCTAAAATGATAGGTGTTATCAAAAAAATTGATAGGACTTTCTTCATTCCCTAAAAATAGTAAAACACCAGAGCTAAAATTACTTTTTAAACTCTTCCTTCTATTGATATATTCGTCTTTATTAAACATTGCAAAGCTATTCGTGAAAATATAAAGCAAATATGTCAATTTTTTTATAGCAATTGATAGGAGGTTAAAATATAAAGTGTTTTGGAGAATTAATGGTTATTGATTTACAGGTGTGTTACTCCAAACCTCATAAATCTTAGCACCCTTACTACTCAATCCGCTATGGTGCCATTGTCCATTTTCAAGTTTACCATCGAAAACCAAAGAAGCTCCTACACGCGTATTATCGCGGCTAAAAAATTCAATATTTTCTGTGTACTTACCATCTTTAAAAGTATAAGAACCGCCACCAGTACCAGAAAATTGTTTTTTAGCTGGATCTATGGCAACCCATTGAAATTTAGTACCAGTTAGCAATTTGTAAGTCTGACGGGTTCCTGTTTGATGGATTTCCGCTATTTTCCCATCATCTCCCATCCTTCCGGTAATATGCCAAACGCCTGCAAGCGGTGCTTTGCCATCATCTACGCGCTCAAATTTTGTATTCGCTCCCCGAAGACTTAAGGAGAGTACACCCTTATTTACTAAAAAAGGAATCGTTAGCTCTTTAGACACTTCATTCGTATCGGCACTATTAAATAATATTTTGACCATTAGTTTAGCCCCATCAAGAGAAAAATTTCCACCTCTGGTCATTACAAATTGATTGCCTTGATGTATCGTGTGGAAGAAAAAACCATTTTGAAAAAAAAGTTGATGATTGTTTTTGTCGTCGGTTAATTTCCACGCACCATTTATTGTAGATTGTGCTTGTAAGTTAATATTGATTAGAGTAGCTAATAGGAGTAAGGCTATCAAATTTTTCATAACAATATGATTTAAGTTTAACCAATACTAAACTACACAAAATTTTAAAGCATTTTTAAAGCTGCATTCATAAATCCGAGTGTATAGGCCATTCCTGCATGCCATGGAGCATCGCAAGAAATTTGCGGAGTATGGTCTGGGATTAACACACCATTAAAATTATTACGCTTGAGAATTTTCAATATTTTAAACATGTCAATATCTCCTTCATCAACAAACACTTCTTTGTAGTGCGGAGCTTTGCCTTTTACATTTCTGAAATGAATATATGCTATGTGAGCTGCATATTGCTCTGTTGCCTGATACACATCTCCTTCGGTCATCTCTGCAATAGATCCTAAGCAAAACTCCAGCGCATTCGATTTGGAAGGCTTAATGGCTAAAAGTTGCTGATACATTTCAGGTTGATAAACGAGCCTCGGCGTACCCCTCAACGATGGCACCGGAGGGTCATCAGGATGAGCAGCAAGTACAACGCCTGCTTCTTCAGCAATAGGCACTAATTCTTGTAAAAAATAAGTAAGCCTATCCCATAGCTCTTCATGTGTAATCGACGGCATATAGCCTTTTTCAGCATTAGTCTTATAAACCATATTCCATACCATTCCGTTTGGAATAGGGTTATCATCCGTCCCATCCATTCCTACTGATAATGCTCCCCCGCGAGCAAATGAACCTGTTATACGGCTACTTACCCCTGCAAGGCTAAAGTTATAACCCATGATGGGTATACCAGCTTTTCCAACATTTCTGATGATCTGCTTAACATCTTCCATTTGTTCTTTTTTGCGCGGGCCATCCAGCAAGATATCATGCCAATTGGCCGGATCAAAATTTTCGATTGCTTCCAATTCAAGACCAGATGTGTTCACTGCTTTTTTTAAGGTCAGTAATTCATCCACAGACCAAATCTTGTTTGGATCTCCTGCCATGCCCCAGCCAGAATCATCGCCTATTGGCTGGTCATTTTTACCCGATTGAATTCCTTTATTAAAATAATCTACCAAGTGTACAATTAAATGGGTACAACCGCATTGCTTTGCAAAATCAAAATGCTGTTTGTTCAACATGTGCTTATATAAACCCAGTCCTAATTTCATCGTATGTTAAAACTATGTAGAAGTTAAAGTATTGATAAATTATACCATTATTCATGCGTCATTACGAGGCACGAAGTAATCTATTTTTAAAGTATTCCGTATTTCTTAAAGGCATCAGTACTCGACATGCCATTCTCTATTTCTTTTCGAACTAGCTTCTCTCCGCGTGCTTTTTCAAGAGCCTTTATAATTACTTCAACTTCATGTTGAGCCGGAATAACAAGTACCCCATCTAAATCCCCAAAAATCAAGTCGCCAGGTTTTATCCAAACATCGCCTAATTGTATATCGCAACGATAATCAGCAACCTGCGTTCTCACACCAGAATCCTGCGCAAACCTTCCTCTGCTAAAAACTGGCCAGTTCTGCTCTATCACCATTTCCGAGTCTCGGTAATATCCGTTAATAACCGCACCTACAGCACCTCTCTTTTTTGCAGTTGCCGTTAATATTTCACCCCAGTAGGCACAACGCATGTCTCCGCCTGTTGCTACATAAATTTCTCCTTCGTTTAGCTGATCCAGGGCTTCTGTAAGTTTCCCAAATGGTTGTTTCTGTGGCCCATATACATCAATCATTAATACTGGCATAGCCCTACCAATCAATTTATCAGTATCATGGATCGGTTTGATGGGTTGTGGCAAAAACTGATGATAACAACCAAGCTCATCAAGTATATCTCCTACAACTGGCGTATATAATTCTTTTTTGAAGAGTTCAATCAACTCTTTATCATTTTGCCAAGTCTGGATATTATCATTTACATTCATTGTGATGATCAATTTTAGTTTGTAGGGTAAGTTCAATTGTATTGTATAAATCAAGAAGTTCGCCTTTTAATAAAGGCACGTAAACACAATCATTGAGGTGTGTATTACTCTTTTCCACAATAATTACCTCGGCATCAGTATCCATTGCAATGTTATGCCACGTACCTACCGGAATATTATAGGTAATTCCAGGCTTCATGATAAGGCACTGAAAAGAAAAAGTGTCTTCATCTTTTTCAGCTTCTATTAAGATAGCTAGCCCTTTGATCAAGATAAATGCCTCGTCTGTGTGAACATGTTTATCTATTTTAACAATGTCTGTCATCCCCTGGCCAGCTATATAGTTTAATTTCGCTACCTGCCAGCTATCACGAATCAGGTAAGGATTATAACCCTTACCATCATACTTATACGTTTCAATTAACATTTTATCATTTATTTGGGATTATCTGTTTGGTCTGGGATCATAAGGAATGGTACCCTCTTTGTATCCACCATCAATATATATTTCTGTCGCAGTATAATAAGCCGCTTTATCACTGGCTAGAAATGCACAGGTCCAAGCCACATCATCAACATTGCCTACTCTTCCCAAGGGAATCCAACTATTAAATTTCTCACGCCCAAATTTGTCGATTTCCGTTCTGTTCATTTCGGTTTCAATTGCTCCTGGAGAAACTGCAACAACACGGATATTATTTTCAGCTAATTCAAGTGCGAGGCATTTGGTCATCATATTTAATCCTGCCTTAGCTGCGCAATAATGCACCAAACCTTTTCTTGGTACTTTATCATGAATGGATGAAATATTGATAATCACACCACTGTTTTGGTAGACCATCCTTTTACCCGCTTCCTGCGAACATATAAATGCTCCTCGCAAACCAACATTGAATACCTTATCCCAATCATCCAAGTCTAAATAAATGGCATGATCTATAGTTTCGAAGGCAGCATTATTTACTAAAATATCTATCCCTCCTAAAACCTGATCGCTAAATTCGAACATGGCTGCAATAGCCGCCTGATTGGAAACGTCCGCTTTGAAGCAGAAAGCTCTTATGCCATACAATTTCTTTAAATCCGTTACTACCGCTTCTGCTGCTTGTTTGTCATCCAGATAATTCACCAATATATCAGCTCCGCAGGCAGCCATAGCGTGACATATAGCGGCACCAATTCCTTGGCTTGCACCGGTAACGAGCACTTTTTTATTTTTTAGATCGATCGTATTGTTCATCATATTCTTCAAATATCAAATAGTCAAGCCTCTTGGGTAGTTAGATAGAACAAGATGACCTTCGGCCGTAATTAAAACATTATCTTCAATTCTTACGCCGCAGTTAATTTCAACGCCATAGATGCCGGGTTCAACAGTCAATACCATTCCTTCCGCTAAAACACTGGTCGACCCAGGCGACAGCCCTGGGCCTGGATCATGATACCTAAAACCAACATGATGTCCTAGCGCATGATTATAAAGATGGCCAAAACCAGCTTCAGTAATATATGATCTGGCAGCTTTATCAATTTCGCCCATTTCAACACCAGGCTTCATCATTGATATCGCCAATTGCTGAGCTGCAAAAACTGTATCGAAAATATTTTTTTGAAGTAAAGACACTTCACTTGTTTGCCCAGTTCTTGTTACATCAGCCCAATATCCATTTACACAAATGCTCATTTCCAGCATCACTAGTTCTCCACTTTGTAAGATCCTGCCTGTTGTTCTATTGTATCTCCCTCCAGATACTCCATTAACACCAGATTGGATTAGCGGCCATGCTTTCGCATATTGGACACCATTTTTTCCGGTCATTTGCTGCACCTCCATTTCTATAGCTGCCGCAATAGCTGCTTCAGTACTACCAACTTCTAAAGTATCATAAAAAGTTTGTACGGCGATAGCTGCTACCTCATGCACCAACGCTAAACAACCTAAATCTTCTTTATTTTTATATAAATAAAGTTTCATTAAATCGCTGGTCACATCTGTAAAACCAATATCGCTTACTGTAGTTAATTGCTCGGTTAGGTTTGATGGCAAATGAGGCTGTTCGCCTGACATTCGACAAGGAGCAGTTCCACCAATATTTTTAATAAAAGAGACTGAATAATTGCTAAGCCCTTTTTCTCGAATTATTTTTCTAATCTGGTCGAATAAATCTTTCCATGGATCAGGGCAGTAAATATTACCCCAAGGAAATTTTCTTATTTCTATGTTTGCCGGCAGGATATCTTCGGGCTCCAATTCAGGAACAAATAGAATAGGTGCACCATCCCTTGTATATACTAAAAATGATAAGCCCCATTGAGGCATATAATCCAATGCTAATACCAGTTCATCTGGTCTCCAAAGAATAACTGCTCCCAATGAGTGCTGTTCAATGATTTGTTGTAGCATTTGTCTTTTCAGCGTATTCATTTTCCCAGCATTTATTTTGTTAATTTAATTACTCATTTAAACTCGCGATGATTTCATCTATGCTCGATATCAAAATTAACCCTCAGCTATTCATTTTTATAAAATCCATTTAATGAATACTTAAACTATTTTAATCATTTATTTTGATTTAGTTAAGAATTAATACTAATTTATAGTATCCAATTAGTGCATGCCACATATGAAACCTAATCTAATTAAAATAGGGAATGATGATACTAGTTCAATCTTAATAAAAAAAATTGAGGAACACCATTATAGCTCTCCTTATCACTTTCACAATTTATGCGAATTAAATTATGTGGTTGATAGTTGGGGAAAAAGAATGGTGGGAGATAATATCAATAATTTCTCGGCGGGCGACCTTGTGCTGATGAGTCCCAATCTTCCACATATTTGGTATAACGATTCTTCTGTTTTGAATAATCCTGTCACAACTAAACTGGCCAAGGCGGTAGTTATCTATTTTCCGTCCGATTTTTTAAGTAATCTTGCGGGCGAAGACATCGTATTAGTGAAAATCCAAAAGTTATTGGAAAAGGCAAAAAGAGGGTTAAGGTTTTATGGGAAGACCCAAGAAATAGTAGTTTCGAAGCTTAACTGTATCATGGATAAAAAGGGTTTCTTTAAGACAATCGAGTTTCTTGAAATCATGAATATCTTGATTGATTCGAAGGAATATGAACCTTTGGCGTCAGTGGGTTTTACACATAACCTAAATGAAAAGGATACTGAAAGGATGAATAAGGTCTTAAAACATGTAATGCAAAACTTCAGGAGACCAATTTCTTTGAATGAAATTGCAGATATTGCCAATATGACCCCGCCAGCATTTTCCAGTTTTTTTAAAAAAAGAACTCAAAAATGTTTTAGTTTATTTTTAAATGAAATTAGGATAGGGCATGCTTGTAAATTATTGCAAGATCTTGAAATCACCATCTCAGCAATATGTTACTTATCGGGATTCCAAAACTTCACCAACTTCAATAAGTTTTTTAAACACTTTATCGGGAAAGCCCCTAGAGAATACAGAAAGCATTTTATTGAACTACAAAACTAATCAGGCAATCCTTTAACGAGTGCCGTCACAAACACCCTTAAAATAGCCAACCGATTCAGCAATTCCCGCTAATGGGTCTTTCATGTCCTTTTCATATTCTAAACTACAAGAACCTTTGTAATTCACTTTTCTCAGCATTTTTACGAATGCGGGGATATTGATTACGCCTCTACCCAACTCACAAGTGGTCCCTTCATTAGTTGCTGAGGTTACATTTTTTAAATGCATATCGAAAATGCGCTTTGAGAACTTCTGAAGGTCTGCAACTGAATCCCTTCCATCTCTTTTGTTATGGCCCATATCAAAGCATATCCCTACACGCTGATCTAGGTTTTTAATGAGATTATAAATGCTTTCTGCATTTGGATATAACTTGTCCTGGGGACCATGATTGTGAATAGCGTAGCGAATATTATATTCCTTTGTCTTTTGAGCTACATATTCCAGATCAGCATGAGCGGGAATACCTATGAGCAAATCAACACCAACCCTTTTTGCATAGTCGAATGCATTATCGATTTCTTCTTTATTCTTAGTGTAGATAGGCCCAACAGCATAGCCTGTTACATCATGCTCTTTTAATTTAGCATGAAAAGCAGAAATCTCTGCTGCAGTACTTTTATAAGGCAAGTGAAAATCCTTAATGCATAAATAATGTACATCAACCTTTTTCATCATTTTAAGCGATTCATCCAGGTTAAAGTTCAGAAAGCTATAACCTGCGATACCCAATTTAAACGAGTCGGTACGGACTTCTTCTTCTTTAGGTGATTCTGCGAAAACTGATGGGATACTGGTTAATGTAACCGCAGTAACGCCTAATATTCCTTTTTGCAAAAAGCTTCTTCTTGTACTCATAATAATTTCACTTGTTTCCGAAAGGTAGTATTTAAATTTATTTAGTTCAAACTTATCGAACAAAACATTGCAAAGTTTTAGGGCAAACGTTTGCGTAATTTCCAGAACTTAGAAAGCATATTGAATCAAAAAAGCCTCAACTTTTCAGTTAAGGCTTTTTGCGGACCGGACGGGACTCGAACCCGCGACCTCCGCCGTGACAGGGCGGCATTCTAACCAGCTGAACTACCGGTCCGTTTCCATAAAACAAATCTCTTCGTTTCGGGATTGCAAATATAGTGTCTTTTATTAACTTTCCTAAAAAAAGTTGAAAAAAATTGTAATGACCTAAATTACAGAGCCTTCTTTCATCTTCTCTGCATTCTCAGCAAATTGCAAAGCATCAATCAACTCCTGAACGCCGCCATCCATCACTCCATTTAAATTATAAAGTGTTAATCCGATGCGATGATCAGTTACCCTTCCTTGAGGATAATTATAGGTTCTAATCTTAGCAGACCTATCTCCAGTTGACACCATCGTTTTACGTCTTGCTGCAATATCACCATTTTTCTTCTGGAGCTCAATATCGTAAAGTTTACTACGAAGCATTTCCATAGCAATTACTCGATTACCTAACTGAGAGCGCTCTTGCTGGCAAACTACCACAATTCCCGAAGGCCTATGCGTTAATTGTACCTTTGTTTCTACCTTATTTACATTCTGTCCACCAGCACCGCCAGAACGAGAAGTCTGCAAATCAATATCTGCTGGATTAATGTATAAATCAATTTCCTCTGCCTCTGGTAAAACCGCTACAGAAGCAGCCGAAGTATGTACTCTCCCTTGGGTTTCAGTATCAGGTACTCGCTGCACACGATGCACTCCAGATTCGTATTTTAATTGGCCATAAACATCATCCCCACTCACTTTTAGAATTACCTCTTTATAGCCACCTGCAGTACCCTCAGTCACATCAACTGTTTCAACTTTCCACCCCTTCTGTTCAAAATAGCGACTATACATTCTATATAAATCGCCAGCAAACAATGCGGCCTCATCTCCACCTGTACCACCTCTAATCTCAAATACTGCATTTTTTGCATCCTCGGGATCTTTTGGAATCAACATCAAACGAATATCTTCTTCCATTTTCTCTTGTTGTACCAATAAAAGATCTAACTCTTCTTTCGCCATTTCTCGCAGCTCTTGATCCTTTTCAGTACTCAAAATCTCCTTATTGGCATCTATATTACTCATTACATTTTTGTAGATTTTATACTCATCTACAATTTTGCCTAAATCTTTATATTCCTTATTTAAAGCTGCAAAACGCTTCATATCCTGCATCGTATCAGGATTGCTTAGCTGCTCTTCTACATCTTCCCAACGCAACTTTATCGCTTCTAGTTTTTCTAACATACCGCAAAAATAAGGAAAAAAGGTTAAATCTTTTAGTACTTAATATATAGTAGTTAGTACTTAGACAAGAAGCAAGGAATTAACGCGGAAAGTAGGTCTACATCCAGTCAGAATACCAAGTACTGTATACTAAGTACTCCGTTCAAAATATTCCAACTTCAAGTCATTTCCATCAAAAACTGCGTAAGAATTATAATTGATCCATTCGCCAATATTGATGTATCGACTATTTTCATTTAGTTTAATATCGAGTGGCAAATGCCGATGCCCAAAAACAAAGTAATCAAAATGGGTCTTCATTAATTGCTCCTTAGCAAAAATAGCCAACCATTCATTTTCTTCCCCTAAAAAAACTTCCTTCTGATTACTTGAAAGTCTACTTTTACTCGACCACCCATTGGCCACAAACAAACCTATCCTAGGAGGTAAGATAGCAAACAACCATTGGCAAAAGCGATTCCTAAAAATCTTCCTTAAAAATTTATACTTAGAGTCACCAGGACCGAGGCCATCCCCATGATGGAGAAAGAATTTCTTCCCAGAGCGTTCGATAATTAACTCATCGCTGATAATCTCTATCCCCATTTCCTTTGTAAAATAATCATCCACCCACATATCGTGATTACCTTTAAAAAAATAGATTTTAATACCACTATCTGCCATTTGAGCTAGCTTTCCCTGCAAGCGAATAAAACCCTTTGGAATAACGTTGTGATACTCAAACCAAAAATCGAATACATCACCCATTAAGAATAATTCACTACAAGTAGGGCTTATAAAATCTAACCATCTTACAATTCGGGCCTCTCTTTCACGGCCTTCACCGTAATTTGGTGCGCCCAAATGAAAATCAGAAGCGAAATAAATATTCATACGTAGCTATATCTAAATTCAAAGGTAAAGTAAAATTTTTAAGTACCTCAGGTCGCCCTAACAAATAAAAACTACTAATTTTATCGATTTTTTTCAAAATAGTCTGGAATATGTCTAAATAGTGTGTTGGTTTTTGTAACTTTGCACTAAATTTTAAGACATGATCTCTACAGATATAGCCATTATAGGCGCTGGACCAGTTGGTCTCTTTGCAATTTTCGAAGCTGGTTTATTAAAAATGCGTTGCCATTTAATCGATTATCTTCCTCAAGTTGGCGGACAACTTTCAGAAATTTATCCCAAAAAGCCTATATATGATATTCCTGGTTATCCAACTGTATTAGCTCAAGAACTAATCGACAACCTTGTTGAGCAAGCTAAGCCATTTCACCCTGGTTATACTTTAGGCGAACGTATCGAAGGTTTAGAAAAACGTGGTGAGGCCGACTTCGTGCTGACTACTAACATGGGAACTATTATTGAAGCTAAAGTAGTGGTAATTGCCGGAGGCTTAGGTTGTTTTGAACCTCGCAAGCCTGCTGTAGCGGGACTTGAGCATTTTGAAAACGGCAGAGGCGTTAATTATATGATCTTAGATCCAGAGAAATACCGTGACCAAAAAATGGTTATCGCAGGAGGGGGAGATTCAGCTTTAGACTGGACAATCTTTTTAGCAGATATTTGTTCTGAGTTAACCTTAATCCACAGAAGCGAAAGTTTCCGAGGCGCACCAGATTCGGTTGCCAAAGTGATGGAATTGGCGCAAACTGGAAAAATTAATTTAGTATTAAATAGCAACTTAAATGCCGTTACGGGTGAAGGGAAACTAGAACGTGTAGAAGTAATCCACAACCGCACAATGGAAACTAGCTATTTCGAAGCAGATCATTTAATCCCGCTATTTGGTTTAAGCCCTAAATTAGGCCCTATAGAGCAGTGGAATTTAAACATAAGCAAAAGTGCCATTGAGGTTAATACCGACGACTACAGCACTAATATACCAGGTATTTATGCAATTGGCGACATAAACACTTATACCAACAAATTAAAGCTAATTTTGTGCGGTTTTCACGAAGCAGCCTTAATGAGCCACAGTGCCTATCAATATATGAATCCTGGTATTAAATATACCATGAAATATACAACAGTTAATGGTGTAACTGAATTTTAAACATGGAAGCAAACGATATTTCAATACAAGTAGAAGATAGAGAAGGAAACATTACTGAATTAACAGCTCCAACAGATATGGGCTTAAGTTTAATGGAGTTTCTAAAAGCTAGTGAATATGATATTTTAGCCACTTGTGGCGGTATGGCATTATGCGCTACCTGTTGCGTTGATGTAATGGAAGGCGAAGAGAAGCTCAACGAAATGACAGATGACGAATATGCAATGTTGGATACTTTGCCAGATTTGTTACCTAACTCGAGATTAGCTTGCCAATTACAATTAAGTCCAGCTATGGCCGGACTTAAAGTAAGGTTGCACGCAATATCATAAATCGCGCCGCTTTTAACTACAAGGAATCGTTATAGACTAATAACTTAGCTACATCCTCATTATTTTTCAAATTAAGCTTATTAGTTTTCACGTAAGCACTTAATTCTGGTTTGCCCAATGCACTTAAGATAGACTTCTCATTATTCTTCACCACTTCTGGTTTACCATCCTGTTTTACGATAAAATACTGAGTATCATCTACTATTTTCTTAACCGCTGCTGTATTATAACCTTTAGTTTCCATAATCATTTTTCCTACTTTCGTAAGATATTTTACTTTTCCATCGAACAGTACTTCATAAAATGATTTCTCTGTATTTTTCCCAATTGGAGCGAAGCCATTTCTAAAAACTCTTTTATCATCTTGAAACTTAAACTCTAACACAGTTTCACTAAATGTAAGTTCTTGCCCCGCTTCATCCTTTACAACAACCTCATCTCCAAGCTGATCATACTTAATGTCATACAATGAGGTTTTACTATTAGCAAACCTTACAAAAGCTTTTTTATAGTCTTTGTACAAATAAGCCTCGCCTTCCAACCCCGAAAGCGACTCCTTAGAGTTTATTGCATTGCGGCTAGCAGAATTGACCGTACTATAAACCTGTGCGTAGGTAATTGCCGAAAAACACGTCAATACACCTATTAAAATTATCTTTATTGTTTTCATCGGTAGTCGAAGTTTAGCGTTTTATGTATAACTAAAATTACGCTAAAATATTATCTTTATCAAATGGATACAACTAAATCATCTAAAATATCAAACTATAAAAGGAGTTCCAATACCTACTGAAACTCCTTTATCAAACACTACTACCTGATGCTAATAGTAACCAAGAAGGCCCTTGTATTCAAGTATACCTGAGCTTGAAGTCGGTTGAAAATAAACGCGGATTTCCCATGGGTCAGTAGGGAGACTTCTGAAAACGCCCAATGTATAAAAATAATACACATCGCCACCTCCAAAGTAAAAGGTTAATGCGGTAACTGCACCTGTTGATGGATTACCATAGACCGCATAGACTGTCCCATCCTTTTCGAATTCTCCTAATTCGACGCTTGTCACTAAAGTGAAAGGATTTGTCATCAATGGCGCCACCGTCCTGTTTTTAATGGTAAGGATTGATGCCGAGGCAGACTGACTGAATAAGCCAATAGCACTAAACATGGTCAAAATAAAAATAAGTTTTTTCATAAGAAATAATTATTTAACAATAAATTAAATTTAATACTAATACTTAAATAATGCAAGCTTTCTTGCAACAATCATAATGTTATTATTTTACCAATGCAATTGACTTTCAGTTCAAAAAAAAATATAAAAATAAAAATCCAGACTTTTAGCCTGGGCTTTCAAAATAGATTATGGATTTAATTATATAACACCGAAATAAACTGCATTTTTCATCAAGTGTCCATACTAACTCATCCGATAACGAAATGAAGTTATATGTATTTAGTTCTGGCTTACCCAAGGCCGCTAAAATACTCTTTTCATTACCCTTTAGCGTCTCTAATTTACCATCCTGTTTTACGATAAAATACTGAGTATCTTCTACTCTTTCTTGGTAATCGTAGATAATTTTAAGAAAAGCCTAGAAGTGAAAGGACCACCTCATACCGCAAATAACCAAATAAAAAAGAGTCTCGGCATAAACCGAGACTCTTTAAATAATAGTCTAATGAACTAGCTTACTTATCTAGATCCAAAATAAACCCATTTCTCATCAAATGTTGCTCTAATAAATGGAGCAGGAAGAGCTGGCGTAATATTGGCTTTTTGAGTTAGGTTATACTTAATTTCCATAGTCTTGGTAGCATCATTAAATTGATTAACACCTGTAGGATCAAGTCTTGCATTTCTGATATTAGCAGAAACATCTGCTCCATAAAAATTAGTAATGCCCACGATTTTACCCGTTGTAGGATTAAACTCAATGATTGGATCGAATGAACCAAATGAGCTCACGCCAGTACCAGTATAGAAAGGTACATAATTACCACCACCATTAAAATATTTAGGATCCCAGATTACACAAGTGGTAGCTGTAACAGTTCTTAACTCTAATCTGTAAGGTGTCGCACCTAGAAAGGCAGAATAATGTCCAAACGCCGAATTTGTAACATCAACCATTGTACCAGTAACGGTATATACCCCATCCCATTTGTTTTTAATACTAACAATCACCAGAATCTGTTTTTGAGTTCCCGCAGTTAATACTCCACCATTGCTAATATCACCTACGGTGAAGGCCATAGCATACTTTTTACTCAAATCGTACTTAGATCCATCGATATTTATCGCAAAATCTTTATTAAATTCTCCACCTGAGAATGTAACTGCATAACCGGTAGCATTCTTAACAATCCCTGGAGTTCCTAAAGTAAAGATAGACTCCGGTAACAACTCTAAGTTCGCACCTGCATTAGCCGTATTGTAAGCTGTAATTAACTGTGGAGCAGAAACAAGTTGTACAGTTGAGGCCGTACTGATTGCGGCATTTGAATTAGCATCCTTTGTTACACTAAAAAGTTGTACTTTTCTAGTATCAGTAAATGCAGTTAAAAATAAGGTCTTCTGAGGGCCATCAGCAATCTTGATGATAGTTTTCCCACCGTCTCCAAGATCATTATCCCCTACAAATTCATCTTCTCGGCACGAGGTAAAAGCAACCGATAAGGCAATGCCTAATAACAGACATTTAAATATATTTTGTTTCATAATATGAAATTTAATTAATTAAAAAATTAGCTTACTGATCCCACCAAACTTTAGCGTCTTGCGTATCGCCACCTGGCAATCTATCAACAGCTGGCTGAACATTTACTTTGTTGTTTGTATATTCAGTAAGCGCATAAGTATATCTTCTAACAATTTGTTTTGAAGTATTTGTTGCCGCCGGAGCAGGAATTAATACTGGGAACCCAGTTTTACGCCATACATTCCAACCCATGTGACCATCAGGATAACTTGCAATCCATTGTTGAGTCGCAATCTTCTTTACATTATCTGTTCCTAAAGCAACGTCTGGTCCAGTAAAGTAAGCAGCTGAAGGTGCTGCTAAGCCCCATTGTTGATGAGATAATGTAATACCGTCCTGATAAAGAGCTGCAGTATTTTCAGTAGTCCAACCTAAGTTAGCCGCTTCTGCTCTAGCTAATGCTACTTGTGCTGCAGAAATTAAATAAACAGGGCTAGATTCAGTTCTTAAATCACCTCTTAATACACGAGCCCAATTATTATTGTCATTTACGAATTTTCTCGCAGCAGCTTCAGCTAAACCGTAAGGGTTACCAACATCTGAAGTTCCAGTTCCACCAGTGTGTGAATCACCACCAAAAGGATTAATTCTAGTATCTGAAAGACTCTTTAACATGTCTGTCATTGTTTTAGACTCACCATCATCAGCACGTCCATTATACCATCCCCATATTGGGTTTTTGAAGTTTGGCGCTGCGTAGTTAATTTGGAAGTTCTGTCCATTAGTAGCAATATATCCGCCATTACCAGCTAATGCAGCTTTAAATTCCGTAGCAGCATAATCAGAAGCTCCAGGATATTTTTTAGAAAGTTGAACAGCCATTAGCATTCTCAACGAGTTAGCCATTCTTTTCCAACCATTTGCATCACCATTGTACATGATATCACCTGGTATTGGAGAAGAATCCATTGAAGCAACCGCATCAGTTAGCGCTTTGATCATTCCTTTATAGATAACTTCTTGTGTATCATACTTAGGAGAACCATTTTCAATTCCCTTCAAAGCTTCCGTATATGGAATATCACCCCAACGGTCAGTAATTTGCCAAAAGATAAATTGTTGTACAATTTTAGCTACACTGTTTAAGTTCTTGTTCACATTCAAATTTTGAATATTCTGCAAGTCATAAAGCGAACCATTATAACTTCCCGAGAACGAAGCTATAGGCAAGCTATACAGCGATTGGCCTGGGTACTGAGTTTCTGTAAAATATTGAGCATAACGGCCTGGTTGTCTATCAGTAACCCAACCACCTAAACCTGCTAACGAGTTCGTTAATAACGCAGGTGCACTTGCCACTGTAACAGCTCTTGGATCAACGTTGGTATCACCAAAATCACTCAGCTTATCACAGCTCGACATTCCAATTGCCAAAGCAAATGTCAATGCATATATAAATTTATTTTTCATCTTAATTTCTTTTATATTAAAATTTCCTTAAAAACCAATTCTTAAATTAAATCCAACACCTCTAGATGAAGGCAATTGCGCATTTTCACCTGAAACGGTTGCAATTTCAGCTGGATCGAAATCCTTAGTTTTTGCATAAATAATTAAAGGGTTTCTAGCAATAATTGAGAACGTTGCACTCTGTAAAAATTTCTGCATTCCTAATTTCTTAACTGGAATACGGTAAGCAACAGAAACCTCACGTAATTTAACAAATGTTAAATCGTAAACATAAGGATCCCAAATAGATCTAGACTGGAAGTTTGAATAGTAAGTTTGAGCAGGAACATAGAAAGTAACTGGCTTATTCGCTGCATCAACTCCATCTACTCTAACACCACCACCATCAGCAACAGCATCACGAACAGACATTCCTTTATCATTTATTGTAGCAGTACGTGCAGTTAATCCACTATAAGAACCCCACATATTTGATAGAGACGAGAATTTACCACCAATCGAATAATCAATATTCGCATTCACGTCAAACATATTAAAGATGGTGAATGAGTTTTGGATACCTCCGAAATACTTAGGTAAAATACTACCAAAAGATTTACCACCTGGTTTTTGTTGATATAAACCATTGGCATCTAAGATAGGCACACCAGCATCATTAGTTAACCAACCGTTACCAAATAGTTGTCCCCACTGTTCTCCTTGACGGTGAACGCCACGTGGAAGACCAAATGAAATACCATCATCAGCATTAAGCGTTTTAATACCATACTTATCACTGATTTCAATAATCTTATTATTGTACATTCTAGAATAAGTTGCCGAAACGTTCCAAGTAAAATTAGGTAAGCGAATTGGATCAGCACCTAATTGCAATTCTATACCCTTTTTGTTAATCTTACCAATGTTAGTTAAAACTGAACTAAAACCAGATGTTGCATTAATACCAACAGATAGCGGGAATCCATCTTCAGATTTATCCCATAAAGTAGCAGAAATATTTAATCTTCTATTGAACATTTTTAAATCTAATCCAATCTCTTTAGCTGATTGTACTGCACCGTGAATTTCTTCATCAACCAATCGATCTGGTGTATTCATTAATAAGTTGCCATTCCATTTTAAGGTATTCACACCATAGGAAGCACCTGGATACAAATAAGGATCTATTGATTGAGGAATTTGACCCCATGACGCTCTCAATTTAGCTTCAGATAACCAGCTACCTTTTATACTAGCAGGCAATATTTCACTAAATACAAATGACGCACCAACAGATTTTGACAATACATCATTATTTTTAACTGGCAATGTAGAGAACCAGTCATTACGAATCGTACCATCAAGGAATAAGAAGTTTTTATAACCTACGTTTGCAGTTGCAAATATTGCTCTATATTTATTTTGAGAAAGACCTCTGCCAATGCTAGGCGCATCCACTGAGTTAGTTACTGTAAATAAATCTGGAATAGCTAAACCATTGTTAGTATTTGCACTATTACTATTACTATGTTCTGAAAAGATATCAGTACCTGCTAAGGCAGCGATACTAAAATCTTTAATCATTTTGTTATAGTTAGCCACAAACTCGTAGTGTTCTTGATTTGAATACGTGTTTGCAGCACTATAGAATGCTTTTGTTCCTGTTGAACCACCACTACGCTCTAAGATACTATAAGTTTTACCTTCAGAAAATGTAGTATTTTGATTTTTACGGTATGTACCTGTAAATTTCAAATCATTATTCACTTTATAGGTTAAGTAAATACTACCATATAAACGATCTCTCTGGTTTATGTTAGTATTCAAATCTTGGAAAGCATACATATTATACCAATAGTGACTTTGGAACATGCTATGAGGATTTGCAGGATCATAAGCAGTAGGATTCATGATATTCCAAGAATTTAGCAATGGACCACCAACGCCTGGGTATGTTAAATCTTTCAATTCTTTAACAATATTCATATCCAAGTCCCTGTGAAACCATTGGTTAAATGAACCTGTACCTAAGTTAGAATAACCATCTTCGATGTTTCCGTTTAATGCCGATTTAACATAGTTGATATTTGCACCAACAGTAAAGTGCTTGCTGATATCATAATTTCCAAGCAAGTTTAAAGTATTTTTCTTCAAACTACTTGTTGGAATCATACCATTAGTATACACATTTCCGTAAGTCATTTTAAAATTAGAACGCTCATTAGCTGTACCGTATGTAATTGAATTATTCAATTGTACACCTTGTTCGTAATAATTTAATGCATTATCTGGTTGCGGAGTTAACGAAGCCGTTTTATATGAATATTTAGTACCTGGGTACCAAGCATACCAAGGAATATATTCTTGACCTACCATACGCGGACCCCATGATGAATCATCACTATAATCAGGATAATACTTGCCATCTAATGCTTTCCATTCAACTGGATCATTAGCTTTCCAGGTATATTTCGTCAATGAGCCTACCGCACCACCAGCATAAGAATTTTGATAATTAGGCAAAACGTACATATTTTCGAAAGTAACCCCCATGTTAGCGGTAACACCTGCACCTGCGCTTGCTTTACCTTTTTTCATGGTAATCATAATCGCACCATTTACACCTTGAGAACCCAAAAGGGCTGCTGCAGCTGGACCTTGTAATACAGTAACATCTTCAATATCATCTAAGTTCAAATCATCCGCATTTGGAAGGATTGTACCATCAACAACATAAAGCGCACCAGCACCACCACCAAATCCAGAACCACCTCTCAACCTAACTTCCGTATTTCTACCAAGCGTAGCAGCCGACTGGCTTCTTACTTGAACACCCGCTACTTTACCCGCTAATGCATTGTTTACGTTAGTACTTCTTACAGTATTTAATTTATCACCTCCAATACTTTGAAGATTTGTTGTTGCAGATCTAGGTGTTTGTTTAGCACCATAAGCACCTGTAATGATAACCTCTCCTAAGGTTGTCTGATCTTCTTCTAAAACAACATTGATCACATTTGCCGAACCAACTGTTTTGCTTTGTAATAAAAATCCGATTGAAGTAAATTCTAATACGGTATTTGCAGATTGTACTTTAATGGCGTACTTACCACTTCCATCTGTAATGGAACCACTTTGGTTACCTTTTACTCTCACACTTACACCGGGAATTGGTAGCCCATCTCCCTTTGATGTAACCGTACCAGTAACTGTTCTGTCTTGCGCCATTGCAGAAACCGCAACGCATACCAGCAGAAATAAACTTAGTACAAGTTTTTTCATAAATTAATAAATTTAGGTTAGTTATTAGTTAGTTATTATTCTTTAATACATAAATATGGACAAAAGTATCTTATAAACAAAATAATAATCAAGACATTAATATTAATTGCCTGATTATTAAATGTTTAAGTTTTAACATTTTTTAACACTTCTAGCTCTAAATTGCTAAAATATTAAAGTCCAATCCCTTAGTTAACAAATTAACTTTTAGTTTATTGGCGCGAAGAAATTCTTCCTTATCTACTTTGATTGCTAAGTTGCTTTGGAGTGCCAATTGTTCTATAAGTGCCATCTCCCTTCAAGATAGCAGATAGCTGAGAATCAGCATTAAGGATTTTTATTGCACTATTCACTTCTTGATCATATTGAAATGCTTGCTCAATCTTTCCTTTTTCAAAATAATAACGACTTACGATTTGTGTTTCTAAAACCTGTTTTATTTCCTGTTTATGATTAGCAAGTTCATTCTTTTTAGAGAGGATCAATTTTTCTTTCAAGATTTCAAAATCTGCTTTAATAGCGGCCAATCTATTTTCCTTTTCTACTTCTAGACTAAATCGCTCCAATAATTTATCTGCATTTGAGGTATAAGCATAATCTTTACCTTTTAAGGAAGCCAAAAATAACTGATAATCAGAATCACTTAAACGGAATGATTTTACATCACCTATTTCTTTATGGCTCTGCTTAAATTGATTAGCAAATTCGAAAAACAAATTATTTGAACTTAATGTCTGTGTTAACATACTATGAGTTGAAGGAGCAACAACAACATCTGGGTAAATTCCATTGCCGTTATACACTGTTCTACCACCTTTTGTTGAAAAGGCTTTCATTACAGAATCGGCAAACTTTTCAGCTAGCCCATTCTGGTCTTTGTGTCCATAATCCAATGCTTGAATGCACCTGCCAGATGGAGTATAATATTTTGCGACCGTAATCTTTACTAAACTATTGTAAGGAAGGTTAAACGCTTGTTGCACTAATCCTTTTCCATAACTACGTTGTCCCATAACAACTGCCCTATCTAAATCTTGTAACGCTCCTGCTACAATTTCAGATGCTGAAGCAGAAGAACCATTAATTAGTACAACTAAAGGAAGGTTTAATGCAATTGGTTTGGCTACTGATTCGTATCTAACAGTTTTAGCAGGGTTCCTGCCTTTTTGAACAACCAGCAATAAATTCTCGGGAACGAATAAGTTCACAATTTTAACGGCCTCTTGTAATATTCCGCCCCCGTTATTTCTTAAATCCAAAATAAGGCCTCTTGGTTGTTGCTTATTAATGGCCACTAAAGCATCTTTAACTTCTTGACCAGAATTTTCTAAAAATTTATCCAATTTGATATAGCCAACTTGATTACTCAACATCCCGCTATAACTTACATTGCCCTGTTTAATTTCCTCTCTAACTACCACTTTGTCTATGGTTTGCCCTGCTCTTTCGAGTTTCAGCTTTACAGCAGAACCCTTAGGTCCACGCAGTAACAAACTAATCTGGTTTCTATCTTTTCCAAATGTGGGAATATCATTGATACTAATAATTTGATCGCCTGGCCTCACATCTTGTTTATGCGCAGGATTTCCTTCCAATATCTCGTTCACGTACAATTTTTGAGCAATAGAAACCGTTCCAGCACCGATTCCTCCATATTGTGTACTTACATATTTCAGCTTATAGGCTTCAATTTCTGATTCAGGAACATATTCTGTATAAGGATCTAATCCTTCCAGCATAGAATCAATTCCCGAGCGCATCAAGTTTGCAGGATCTGTATCCTCCACGTAATTGATATTGATTTCTTTATAGAGCGACGCAAAAATATCCAAGTTCTTAGAAACTAAGAAGAGATCTTCTTTAAAAGAAAAAACAAAAAGTGCTAAGAATGCGGCAACACAAAGGACTAAGGCTCTAAATTTCATCATGCTATTGGTTTTACGAATAAAGTAAATGTACAAAAATCCGTATAAAATAAAAAAGCAGCCCCTCATCTGAGGGACTGCTTGCATTAAATTATATATAATTTAACTCTAAAGACTAATAATTATAATTTAACGTATTGGCTAAGTTCATTAACGTTATCAACGTTAACACCTTTAGCTTTTAAAGCTTTGATTACATCACCAGGGATAGCAAATACTTGTACTTGAACTAATTTAGTAGAAGTAAAGTAAGCAGCATCTTGACCACCAGTTCTAGCAATGATATCAACATTACCTGTACCAGTGATAGCAACGTTAGAAGTTAATTGTGGAACTGAATAGAATGCAGTTTCAAAAGCACGGTTAACAGCAGCAGGTCTTGCACCAGTTGGAACGTTAATAGTAGTTGACCAGTAAGTCATCGGACCGAATGGAGTTGAAGTTGGAGCACTAGCTAAGTTAGTACCAGAAGCGATAGTCCAGTTCATTACAACATTACCATTTAAGTTAGCAGTTGAAGCTAAAACAACTGGAGTAGCAACTTGATTTGGAGCAAGTGTAACTGCAGCAGCACCTAAATAAGCAGTACCCATAAAAGTTGTAGGAGTTAAAGAGAATGGATTAACATCAGTAACACCACCAGTTGTATAACCACCAGCACCTGTTACATAAGAGTTAGCATAAGTAGTTAAATCAATCCAACCAGCGTTAGCACCAGGGTGAACTATTGGGTTGTTACCAGTAGCGTTAGTACCATAATATTTGTATTTTACAAATACTTTACCATCTTGTTTGTATTTCTCGTAGTTAGGAACTAATGCATTTAAGTCAAACTTAGTTTGAGCTGTATAAGTAGCATTATAATTAGCACCTGAAGTCTCAGCAGCAACATTTACATCTTTAACCCTAGCAAAATTTAACGTTTTACCAGTTGTTAATTCATTCTGGTTTGTTGGAGTGTAATTGTTAGCTGGATTTGAATCACCAGTAGTAGCTTTAGCATAAGTTAAATAACCAAAAGCAGCACCAGCGTTAGAAGTTAATCTAGCGATATCAACAGCAGTTAAGTTAAATGTTGTTGTTGGGTTTGCAGTGTTACCAGTATACATAAATCTACGACCTACAACAAATGGAGCAACACCGAAACTAGCAGCACTTGTAGGTACAGCATCAAATACACCAGAACCATTAACAGTTTCGAAAATCATCTCTCTGTTATCTGACCAACCTGGGTAGTTAGCGATACGGATCGCATCATCAGCATTGATATCATAAGTAGTGATGATATCAAAGTTTTTGTAAGTTACTTTAGCAACTTGACCAAAAGTTTTTGTAACTTGAGTTACACCTTCAAAACCTCTAGTAATAGTATAAGTTCTCGCAGCATAAGCAACACCTAATGGCATTACGTTAGTTCCCCAAGTTCCATCAGCCAATTTAGGACCGTAGAAAGTTGAAGTGTTAGTGTCAAAATAGAAATCACCAGCTACCGCGTTTGTAGGGTTAGCAGGAGTTGGAGCACCAGCACCAGCTAAAAACTTAGTACCAGCAGCACCTGTAGCACCAGTAGCGCCAGTTGCACCTGTAGCACCAGTAGCGCCTGTAGCACCAACTAATGAAACACCTGCAGGCCATACACCACCAGCTTTAGGGCCATAAAGCATTTTTGAAGTTGGATCGAATGCATAGTCACCATCAGCACCACCTGTAGGAGCACCGCTAACAGATAAAATTTTCGAACCTGGAGTACCAGCAACACCAGCAGCGCCTTGAGCACCAGTAGCACCTACAGCACCAGCAGGACCAGCAGGACCTGTAGCACCCGTTGGGCCAGCAGGACCTTGAGGACCTGTAGCACCGTCTTTCTTACAAGCGTTAAACGCAAGAAGAGAGCTCACCATCATTACAGTTAATAAAACTTTTCTCATAATCTTAGAGTTAATAAAATTTATTTTCTTTTTTCTTGCTTACTCTTAGTACAGTTTTCAGCATTCCCTGTTGAACCAAAATAGTTCACGGTACGAATATACACTTAAAACAATAATTTAAAAAAAAATTTAATCTTTTTTAACATTATTGCTCTACAGATAAATGTTCGATACCACAAAAAATTTGTATCCGATGACAAATATCAACTTTAGTTTTAATATTACCAATTTTTTTTACTTTTTTTTATTTTTATCTGCCTGTAATACTAAACATTAGCTAGTTATTGCTCAACTATATATTATATGTATATATAAAGGTTACAAAATAAAAAGATGATGGTTAAGTCAAGTAATTTGAATCAAGCAGAATCGCCCGAAAGAGGCTAGCTCATCCGAATAACATTTAAAATAGATCGAGTATCTTCGAAATGCGTCCTTACAAACGATTTCCCGCTGGATCGGCTAAGGCCTTACGGATCGTAAATTCTATATATGCCTGGTCTCTTTTTACCAAACTCATAAGCTGCTGCACTAATTGATCTTCCTGACCAGGAACAAAAGAAAGTTCTACCTGCGCTAAATCACGGTATTTTCTTAAAAACTTGATTTTAACTCTTTCCCAAGCGTCTGGAGTAAGGGTGAAATTTGCCATTGTTTAATATATAATAGACAAAAGTAAGAAATTTTAGCAAAAAAAAAGGCTGTAGCATCTTTTAATGCTACAGCCCCCAATTATCAGCTATTACTTACCAACCAGTTGTCTGACTTAGTTTAAATCCTTTTTGTTGATATTCTACAATCTGTGTCTGTCCAACAGGTGATAAATACGACTTATCAGTAAAGGCATTTCTATTAACACCTCCAAGAACTACCCAAAAACCTACCATATCAGCGCCGTTTGTTCCATTATAGGTAACAATGGTACCGTCCATTTTTTTAACTTTTACCTTGCCTATGTTGGCTGTAGTTAAAAACAATGGGATTTGGTTCTTCACATCAACCCACGGACCTAATAAGGCATCGGTATTAGCGCTAAAATCCATGTAATTTAGTTTCTTCCAACGTTTAATATCTAGCAAACGTGTGTGTTCAAAAACAAACTCCATTCGTCTCTCGCGGCGAATCTCCCAAATTAAATCAGGAACATCTGCATCACGCGAAGGATCTACAGGAATTGCACCTAACATTAAAGGTGCTGTTTTCTTTACACCTTTCGCAATGGCAGCCGCATCCAATGGCCTGTTACGAATAGCGTTGATTGATTTATCCAAATCAGCTTGTGAAACAGCTGCACCGCCCATGTATTGAGCTAATACCGCTTTTGCCTCAATCCAGTTAAGCACTACCTCTGCCAAGCGCATTACAGGCGCATCGCTAGTATTGGTGCTACTTCCCCATACTGGAGGATAAGGTTTGCCAATATAAGTTATGGCTTCTCTTGAGGCAAATTTATAGCCATATAGCAAAGTTGCAGATGCATCATTAGGCACGTCCATAAAGGAAGCCTCAAAACGAGGATCGCGTGTTTTCGCCAGATCAGCAAATGTAAATGTGCCTGCATTGGCTACACCCGAGTTTTGCCAAACCTTACCATCATTTACAATAAAAGATTTTACCAAGGCTAGGTTAGCATCAACTCCTACAACTTCTGTTCCATTTGAATAAGAACCAATAGAGTGCATTACAGACAATGCCGCATCGTACACACGGTACATTAATACTTCTGGATGTCCAACTAAGCTCTCAGAGGTAAACAACGACTTGAAGTCTTTTGAAAAATTAAACTTCCCATTAGTGTTCATCACTACTTCTGCTGCCTGTACAGCAAGCTCAAGATATTTTTTAGCTCTGGCCGCATCTAACCCATGGTAATGTTGATAAGTTCCCTCGAACAACATAAACCTTGAAATAAATCCAGCAGCAATATATCTGTTCAAAACATTGGTACCATCGTTTTCGCGCATATTCGTTAATACGTATTTGAAATCGTCGTACACTTTATCCATTACGACACCGCGGTTGTCGCGGTCTTTAAACAACTCTGGCAATTCGTTGTCTTTCAACTCACGATCAAAATAAGGCACATCACCAAATACACTTACTAAACGGCTATATTCAAAACCTCTGTAAAAACGGGCAACTGCCGTCCAATGGTTATAGGCTTCTGCCGAAATATTTGGCTTGGTTACGTTATTGATACGATCAAGAAAGATATTGGCTTTCCTAACCCATGCAAAATCCCAAGTCGGCCCTGCATAACTTCCCATCCATGCTGCAGATTCGGATACTGAACCCCTAGAACTAGGTATGTTACTTTCAAAGGACGATTGCACATTTTTACTTGTTAAATCATCAGAAAAGGTATAACCTCTTACCGGTGTATAATCTACCGTAAATGAACTGTTATATCCTACAAAATAATTTGTATAAAAACTATTTCCGTACAATCGGAGGTCACTTTCGTTTCTCCAGAAATTGGCATCTACATAAGTGGTTAATGGCGGTCTGTCTAATATGTCCTTATTACAAGAGACAAATAAAAGCGTTGCCGCGGCGAGACTATATATATATTTAAAATATTTCATCTTTTTACTTTTTAAAAATTTAATTGAACTCCAAATGAAACGCTTTTGAAACTAGGCACACCTTCCCCAGTACGGCCTGAGTTGTAATTACTAGAATTCCACATTGAATATCCATTAATTACCTCTGGATCTACAGGAAGGCCATTTAGGTTATCCCAAGTTTTAAAATTCTCTAGAGACGCATATACCCTTAAAGAGCTAACGTGTATTTTCTGAAGAAGTAATTTAGGTATTGAATAACCTAAAGTTACATTCTTAAGTCTCAAATAAGCCATGTTTAATAGATATCTATCCTGAACCTGGTTATTATTAATACCAGCAGTACCAGCATTACTATAAGCCGCAGGATAGAAAGCATCGGTATGATCTGGAGTCCAGTAGTTATCAGCTATAGCTGCAGGCATTGCACCATCACTGGCATGCCATCCTGGAACAACCAAAAATCCATTACCTACAATTTTACGGCTACCCACACCTTGGAAAAATGCACTTACATCAAAGCCTTTGAAATCAGCCCCTAATCTGAATCCATACTCGTAACGTGGATTAGAGTTTCCGATTTTCTCTAAGTCTCCATGATCGTTCAATAACGAACTTCCGTTATTAATCTCTCCATCACCATTTACGTCTTTAAATTTAACATCACCAGGCCCAAAACGGAAGTTGGCAGAATTCTGCAAGAAAGGTTGATATACTGGTTTTGCTCCATTTACAGTTTTCAGCTTATAAGCAGCTGGCCCTGCGGTACCGGCCTTACCATATAATGCACTTTCTGCTGGCGTTAAATTAATCAGAATTGGTTTTCCATTTCCGTCCAATTCAAAATCATCATTTTGGTATAATCTTTCTGTACGGTAACCCCAAATTTCACCAATTTCGCGGCCAACATAGTTACCATTTACACTTTGAGAAGAACCATACGCAGTAAGTATCGATTTGGCATCACCTATGTTTGCTCTTAAATTAATTCCCAATCCATTGCTAAATTTGTGGTTAAAATCAACCGCCAGTTCCCATCCTCTAGTCTGGATAGAACCATAGTTACCTTGAGGAGCGCCAACACCTAAAGTAAGAGGTGCGCCTTCGGCAGGAACAATCATGTTATCAGTATTTCTTTGGAATACCTCAGCAGTTACATTTAAACGATTGTTTAAGAAGCCTGCATCCAAACCAAAGTTGGTAGTCACAATATCTTGCCACATAATGTCGCCAGAAACAGCAGTTGGTGTACCAACATAGTTTATCTTACCTGTTGAACCAATCCAGGTAGACTGACCGCTTCCATTTGCAGAAGATATGTATAAGCCAGAAGGCACGGTTTGATCACCAATTGACCCCCATGAAGCTCTCAATTTTAACATGCTCAATACTGGTTTCGTCCACTGCATAAATGATTCTTCAGTAGCTACCCATCCACCAGAGAACGATGGGAACCATCTCCATTTCAAATGGGTTGGGAATTTTGATGATCCATCGTAACGAATATTTCCTTCAAATAGGTATTTATTTTTATAGGCATAGTTCATCCTTCCGAAATAACCTAACTGTGCTTGCCAGCTTTTATTAGCACTGGCAGTAACGGTTCCAATACCAAAATCGAACTGAGGATTGTGAATATCCGTTAAGTTGGTAATCTGGCTCCAGTTATCTTCATAAGCTTGGGTTACCCTATTTATACCAGCAATGAATTTAAAATCATGGTTTTCTGCTACTCTCAAATTATAAGTTGTGAGTGCATTGATAGTATGGCGGAAGGAGTTTGAAGCTATTCTATAGAAGTGATCTGGGTTACTTCCGGCAGAGGTGTATTCACTCAACGAAAGATCATAGGCTGCAATAGCTCCCTGTGTACCGCTTGGCACAACTTGACCTTCTGAATTTACATATACTCTATTACCACCCGAATCGAATCTAGCTAAAGGCGCCGACCATGAATCTCTTGCGGTAAACCTCGTTCCCGGACGTTTCCAGTTTTCTTCCTCATTAGAAAAAGTGTAATCAAAATCTACTTTCCAGTTGTTAGTAATATTTAAGGTACTACCAAGGTTCACATTCAAATAATTGTTAAGAATGTTAGCAGTATTCGCAGCAGCAATTTCACTGGCCGGACTACGGATCGGATCGCCATTCTCATCGTTACCCAATGGATACAAAGAGCTCCAACGATATAAATATAACCAAGGATCTGCAGTAGTAGAACTAGTTGCATAAGCATATTGCTTATTTCTCTGCGAAAACAAGGCTCCTCCACGTACAGTAAGATATTTATTGATTTCGCTTGATAACCTCAATGAAGCATTGTAGCGGTTAAACTTATCTACTTTAGCCGCCTTCATCATCCCGCTCTGATCTAACAAACCTAAGCCAATATTATAATTGGTTTTACCAGAACTACCGCCAATTGATAGCGTATGCTGTCCAGTTGGTGCCCATTCTTTAACCATTAATGGATAAGGATCGTAAGTTCTTACCCCCATTTTTGAACTAGTTCCTTGTACATACCAGTCTCTTCCAAATACAGTAGGATCATTTGGACCAATAGTGCTACCATATTTTTCTTTCCATGCTACAGCTTTTTCATAAGACGCACGGTCTACATAATAGAATGCGCCAACTGGTTGAAAGTTGCCAATACGCTCTGCTGCATCGACAGTATATTTAAGCGCATTTACATCTGCCATCTCATAGTGTTTCGATGGATTTTGATAAGAGAAGTTATTGGTATAGCTAATTTGAGGCTTCTCTGTTTTCGAACCTTTTTTGGTAGTGATCAATACTACCCCAAATGCAGCTTTAGCACCATAAATAGAGGCAGCAGCAGCATCCTTTAGCAAAGTAATCTCTGCAATATCACTTGGATTAACCAATTGGATACTAGGAATTTCTACGTTATCTAATAGAATTAAAGGGGATGATCCACCTTGAAACGAACCAATTTGACCTCTAATTTTGATGATCGGATCTGAACCAACCTCTCCACTTGGAACGGTTACGCTCAACCCTGCCGCAGCACCTTGTAAGCCCCTACCAACATCGGCAATTGGCCTGCCTCCTAAAGTTTGATCAACATTGATACTGGTTACAGCACCTGTTAAGTTCGCTTTTTTCTGCGTGCCATAGCCTACTACAACCACTTGCTCTAGCCCTGTGTTTGAAGGGCTTAAATTAACATTCATCGTAGTTGAGGTTCCAACGGTTTGCTCAACCATCGTAAAACCTAAATAAGTAAACTGAAGCACATCTCCTGCTTTAGCTTTAATGGAATAAGCACCAGCAGTTGTAGTTTGGACAGCTGCAGTAGTACCCTTAATTTTTACTGAAGCTCCTGGGATGGGCTGCCCGTCTTCTGCTGAAGTTACTTTTCCAGTAACCGTTATTTGCTGGGCCATTACTTGTATAGCCAACAAAAACGTGCCCAAAAACAGCATGAGTAGTTTTTTTTTCATAAACGCCAATTTGGTTAAAATTTGTCTTGTTTTTTTGATTTTATGCCTTCAGCAAAAACACGCACTAATACGCAAATTACCAAAAGCGAAGTAAATATGATAAATGTTTTTCAGTTAAAAAAGAAATTACGTAACTATTTTGACACGTTGCACAAAATTTTTATTGCAAAAACCTGCAAATACCTGCATAGTAATTTTATTTACGTATATTAGTATTCCAAACAGCTATAAAGATGCTTAAAAAAGAAAGACACGATTTCGTAATGAGACAGATTAACTTGCATAACAGGGTGTTAACGTCAGACCTTGTTCAATTGCTCAATGTTTCTGAAGACACCATCAGAAGGGACTTGCAAGAGTTATCTGATGACAACCGATTATATAAAGTACATGGCGGCGCATTGTCAAAGTCTTATCATTCAAGTTTTGATGATAGTACAGTATATGCAAAGGATGCGAAAATTAGCATTGCCAAAAAAGCATTGGCTTTAATTAAAGATGGCATGTTTATTTTAACTGGCGGGGGAACGACAATTATAGAAATGGTTAAGCAATTGCCAGAAAATCTCCAAGCAACATTTTTTACGATTAGTCCGCTTGTAGCTGTCGAGCTAGCAAAATATCCAAAAATTGAAGTTATTTTAATCGGAGGACTATTCTCAAAAAATTCGCAAATAACTTATGGCGGTCAAGTAATCAATCAGCTTTCTGAAATTAGTGTCGACTTATGTTTAATGGGCGTAAGTGCGGTACACCCCACAGATGGTTTAACGGATACCGACTGGGAAATTAATCAGCTGAAGAAGACAATGCTAAGTTCCTCAAAAAAAACGGCCGTATTGTGCATCTCCGAAAAGCTGAACATCACTTTGAGGTTAAAAGTGGCTGCCCTAGGGCAAATTAGCTACCTAATTACCGAATTAGATCCAAATGATACTGGTTTAATAGACTATCACGTTAAGGGGCTACAGATTTTATAATTTTATTTCTTCTGTTTAGTCGCGCCTGTTTCGAGATACTTTCTAGTCTGTAAGTATTTATCCGCCTAACTCTCCGATTTGTGTAGGGTAGGCTAGCATAAGACATTGAAAATTAACTCGGCAAGCAAATCTTGCCCATGCAAACCGATGGAACCCCTTCCCGATCACCAAAGTGAATGGGTGAACCAGCAATAGTTTCATTTGCTAATAATGCAAACAGCACTGCTTCTTTGGCATCTGGATTGATTGCGAGTTCGGCAGTGGTGCTAAATGTACAATTCGGCAGATCTGTTTTAAGCAACTCAACCAATAATGGATTATGCATTCCTCCGCCACTCATATATATTGTAGGCTTTACAAGATGATGAAGTGAGTCTTTTATGGCCTTGATAATAGATGATGCCGTAAAATGACATAAGGTAGCCAACACATCGTTGTTGCTTATATCGAGCGTTTTACTTTGCATTTGTGCTTGTTGCAAATAGGCTAAATTAAAAAGCTCTGGGCCTGTTGTTTTAGGAAATTGCTTGTCAAAAAATTCATTTTTAAGCAAAACAGTTAACAATGCATCGTTTAGGCTTCCTTTACTTGCAAGTGCTGCATCTTGATCAAAATATAGGTCTGGATACTTAGTTTGTACAAATTGATCCATCAAGGTATTACCTGGCCCAACATCTGTTGAAAACACTTTGGCTGCGTCTTTATCCGCAGGCAAAAATGTAAAATTAGCTATGCCTCCAATGTTTAGCATGATCCTATCTTCTCCCAAGGCAGAAAACACCAAATAATCACCATAAACTGCCAATGGCGCTCCCTCTCCACCAGCCGCTATATGTTTTTGCCTAAAATCAGCAACCGTAATAATGCCTGTATGTACTGCCAAATGATCTCCATCGCCTATCTGCAAGGTGCCATTCGGATAATTTGCCTTACCATGAAGGGTTTTTGGCGCATGAAATATAGTTTGCCCGTGACTAGCAATTAAATCTATTTCATCAACTGAAATATTCCAATCTTTTAAAGCGGATAGAATTAGTTCGGCGTGTTTAATAGCAATCACTTCATTTAGCAAGCACACTTTCTCTAAATCTGCATCCTTCTTAGCAAAAACACTTTTTACATCGGCCCTAAAGTTCGAGTCGTAAGGCATCGTTACAAACTTTGTTACAGCCACCTCTGTAGTCGTACCAGAGCCTTTACATATGCAAAGCGCTATATCGAGGCCATCTAATGAGGTGCCTGACATTAAGCCGATAATTTTTCTTTCAGGCTTTTGTGCTATCTGATAAAGTTTGGAAATATTCGGGTTCACGGGTAACGGTTTAATAAGAATCAAATATAAGGAAAATGTTTGGCGAGCAGGAGAAGGCGCAAGTGTTGAGGGAGAATTTTGAGGGATTTATATCAAACGTTTGATAAAGCCATTATTGTGAGTTTTCAAAAATACTTGCAATAAAAGTAGCTTCTTGTGTCATATTTTACACATAACTATCTATATTTACTGCTCCGTTTACCCCATAAATATAAAAAAATGGCAAGATTAAACCTTTTAGAGGAAACGAGGTTCGAAAAACTCCCTGTTACTGTTTTCAAAAATCCAAAGGAAGCTTCTATCAGCGTTGCACACCGCATCGCAAAAATTATTCAAGAAAAACAGCTTAGCAATCAAAATGCTGTTTTAGGTTTAGCAACTGGTGCAACTCCAATTGCTGTTTATGCAGAGCTAGTTCGCTTGCATAAAGAAGAAGGATTAAGTTTTAAAAATGTAATTACATTTAATCTAGACGAGTATTTCCCAATGCGCCCAACCGCGGCACAGAGTTATGTTTATTTTATGAAAGAACATTTGTTTGATCACATAGACATTCCTGCAGAAAATATTCATATACCTGACGGCACACTTAAATTAGAAGATATTCCGGCATTTTGCTTGGCTTATGAAAAAAAGATAGAAGAGGTTGGCGGGCTTGACATGCAAATCCTGGGAATTGGACGTACCGGTCACATTGGTTTTAATGAACCAGGTTCGGCGCCAAACTCTGGCACAAGGTTGGTTACTTTAGACGACCTGACTAGAAGAGATGCAGCGAGAGATTTTGGAGGCAAATCTCATGTGCCTACAAAAGCGATTACTATGGGAATCGGAACAATTTTCAAAGCTCGCGAAATTGTGTTAATGGCATGGAACCAAAAGAAAGCTCCAATCATTAAAAAAGCAGTTGAAGGCGAAATATCAAGTGAAGTACCTGCAACCTATTTACAATTATCGGATAACGTTGAGTTTATCTTAGATGAAGATGCGGCCTCTTTATTAACACGTTTTGATACGCCATGGTTGGTAAAAGACTGTATTTGGACTGAGAAACTTACCCGAAAAGCTGTTATTTGGCTTGCCAATAAATTAGGCAAACCAATTCTAAAGTTAACGGAAGACGATTTCAACAACAATGGAATGGCGCAGTTGGCTTTAGAAAAGGGCCCTGTTTACAACATTAACATCCATATATTCAATAAATTACAGCATACCATCACCGGATGGCCAGGTGGCAAACCTAATGCTGATGATACACAAAGGCCTGAGAGGGCAAATCCTGCTAAGAAAAGGGTTGTGATCTTTTCGCCGCATCCAGATGATGATGTAATTTCAATGGGTGGTACTTTTATTCGGTTGGTTGATCAGGAACATGAAGTTCACGTAGCCTATCAAACTTCTGGCAATACAGCTGTATGGGATGACGATGCGCTTAGATTTGTCGAATTTAACATCGATTTTGCCGAGAAAATTGGTCTGGGTCAACCAGAGATGAAAAGCATGTACCAAAATATGCGTCAATTTATGGAGCAAAAACAACCCAACCAAGTTGACACGCCAGAGATACAAACCGTTAAAGGATTAATCAGAAAAGGAGAAGCCATTGCTGGCGCACGTTATTGTGGTTTACCTGATGATCAGATTCATTTTATGGCCTTGCCTTTCTACGAAAGCGGGAAAAACCAGAAAAATCCTGTTACAGAGGCCGACGTATTGCAAACAATGGAATTATTACAAAAAATTAAACCTCATCAGATATTTGCTGCAGGAGATTTTGAAGATCCACACGGAACCCATATTGTTTGTTTTAATATTATTCATGAAGCGATAAAGCGCTTACAAAAAACCGAAAGCTGGGTAAACGATTGTTGGTTATGGTTGTATAGAGGTGCTTGGCTAGAATTCGAAACTCATGAAATTGAAATGGCTGTCCCGCTTAGTCCACAAGAAGTAGAACGCAAGAAATTCGCTATTTTTAAGCACCAATCTCAAAAAGACAGAGCTGTTTTCCCAGGTGATGACGCAAGAGAGTTCTGGAAACGAGCCGAAGATAGAAATAGAGAAACGGCAAAATCTTATGATGATTTAGGCATGGCGGATTACGAAGCTATGGAAGCTTTTGTAAGATATAAATTTTAATAAACTCTCCCACCTACTTCGTAAGTTTCCTTACTTACGAAGTAGGTTCACAAAGTCTTGTGAGCAATGATAAATTGCGTTAGATTTCCGAACCAATTTATTACCTCATCTTTATTCAAACGAGAAGGTACGTCGCCCAAGTATTCGCGATAAGACGAATATTTGTAGTCTTCCAACCTATCTACAGCTGGAAGTACCAAAGGATTTTGATGGATATAGGTAATAATTTTGGTAAAGTAACTATCAGAGTTTACTTCGCGAACCCTATACCTTCCTTGAAACAGGCTGCCAACCCTCTTATACTTTAAATTAATGTGCTTAACATAGGAGATGAAGAAATTTTTTATTCCTTTTTCAAACTCAACTTTATTTTTAATCTTGACAAAGAAGTGGAAGTGATTTGGCATTAAACAATGTGCATAAATTTCTATAGATGATTTTAGATATTTGCTGAATTGATTGAGAAAATGGGCATAGTCCTTTTCATGAAAAAAAATCATTCCTCTGTTATTCCCACGATTATAAACGTGATAGTAATTACCCGCTTCAATTTTCATTCTTAAATCTAGTCACTTGCATGGCAAAATTTTGCCGTATGCAAATTGAAATTGCTAATTTCAAAAATTTTAGGCTGTCATTTCCCATTCCTAACTCCCCCTGGGAAGGTTTCTGATCTAGAAATCTCCTTTGAGAAAAACTCGAATTGTGGAAAAGTTTTTGAGATTCAGGGCTTTTTCTGTCTCCGACTTCGTAAGTAAGCCGACTTACGAAGTCGGCTTACTTACGAAGTCGGAAATTTTTTATAAATTGCTCCTACCAAATATATTTCAATGAGCTTACCTAAATCACAACGCCTCCTATCTCTAGATTTTTTTCGTGGCTTTACCGTCGCAGCAATGATCTTAGTTAACAACCCAGGAAGTTGGGGTCATATTTATGCTCCACTTGAACATGCAGAGTGGAATGGCTGTACACCAACCGACTTAGTTTTCCCTTTTTTCTTGTTCATTGTAGGCGTATCGATTGCTTACGCATTGGGAAACAAAAAAGAAGATCACTCAAGCCATACAAAAACCATCCTTAAAGCGCTAAAGAGAGCGCTCATTTTATTCGGATTGGGCTTCATTCTTGCTTTTTTCCCTCGAAATTTTAAGGATTTCAATTTTGTGGATTCATTACAGCATGTTCGTATCCCGGGGGTTTTACAACGAATAGCAGTTGTTTTCTTCATTTCTGCAGTTATATTCTTAAAGCTCTCTACAAAAAACATTTTTAGAACCATCATCATTATCTTATTTGGTTATTGGCTTTTAATGACGTTTGTTCCCGTACCGGGTGTGGGCTATGCCAACTTAGAAAAAGAAACCAATTTAGGTGCTTGGTTGGACAGAACCATTTTAACGGAGGCACATTTATGGAAATCTGCCAAAACTTGGGATCCTGAAGGCATTTTAAGTACGCTACCTGCTATTGCGACTGGATTATTTGGCGTTTTAGTCGGTGTTTATCTCAGAAGAAAGGATGTTGAAGTTGGAACAAAAATGGCTTGGTTATTCTCAACAGGAGTAGCGGCGGTGCTACTCGGACTACTTTGGGATTTAGAATTCCCGATTAATAAAGCGCTTTGGACAAGTTCTTATGTGCTTTATACCGGCGGACTTGCTACCATTATTTTGGCTTTTTCTTATTGGATTATTGATGCTAATAACTACAACCGATTTACCAAACCATTTGTAGTTTATGGCGTAAATGCAATTACAGTTTTTTTTGTGTCCGGATTAATGCCACGCCTCTTAAATATGATCAAGATTAAACAAGAAAATGGCGACCAAATTGGGGCATTAAGCTGGTTCAATCAAACATATTTTACACCCTATTTTTCTCCCATAAATGCGTCATTGGCTTACGCTATTTTCGTTGTGCTTTTCTTCTATGTAATTCTTTGGGCGATGTATAAAAAGAACATCATTATTAAGGTTTAACTTAGTAGTTTTGAAACAAATTAGTTGCTAACGCATCTAACTTATTAGAAAAATCAAATATTTATGAAACAACACATCTTAACTTTGGGGTTGGCGACAATCCTATTCTCTCAACCGCTATTTGCTCAACAGAAGGCTAATCTACCCAAAACGGCCACAAAAACTGTAAGCAAAGCAAATACAGCTACACTCATACCCTCAGATCCAAGTGTAAAAATTGGCAAGCTTCCAAATGGCTTAGTCTACTACATTAAAAAAAATATAGAACCTAAAAATAGAGCAGAATTATATTTAGCTACCCGTGTAGGCTCCTTAATGGAAAATGATGCTCAACAGGGCTTAGCCCACTTTACGGAGCACATGGCATTTAACGGCACTAAAGATTTCCCGAAAAATGAAATTGTTAATTATTTGCAAAAAGCGGGTGTACGTTTCGGTGCCGATTTAAACGCTTACACTGGTTTTAACCAAACAGTTTTTCAATTACCAATACCAACAGATAGTATCGCTGTGTTTAAAACAGGTTTTAAAATATTGGCAAATTGGGCTGGCAAGGTAAGCATGAACGCCGCAGATATTGATGGTGAAAGAGGCATCATTGTAGAGGAAGATCGCCAACGCGGAAAAAATGCCCAACAAAGAATGAGCAATCAATTACTTCCGCTTTTATTGGCAAATTCGAGATATGCAGACCGAATTCCAATTGGAAAAGTTGAAATCCTAAATAGTTTCACGCATGATAAAATCCGTTCGTTTTATGCGGATTGGTATCGTCCAAACCTCCAAACAATTATTGCAGTTGGAGATTTCGATGTAGTGCAAGTTGAAAAATTAATCATTGAAAATTTTTCAGGCCTAACAAATCCAAAAGTATCAAAACCAAGGGTTAATTATACAATGCCAGATAATGTGCAACCAATGGTTAAAATTGTAACAGACGCAGAACAGCCATATAACGTAGCGCAAGTTATTTACCGTCAGAAAAGCACCCCTTTAAAAACAACTGCCGATTATAGAAGGAGTATGATCAACAACATGATCAACAGCATGTTTGCTGCTCGTATCCAAGAGCTTACACAAAAGGCAGGTGCGCCCTTCTTATTTGCACAAGGTACTTATGGACCATATCAAGGAGGATTAGTTTGGGGTTATGATGCATTTACGATCGCTGCTGTTTCAAAAGATGGCTCAGGCATCAAGAATGCAATAACAGCAGCTGTTGCTGAAGCAGAACGGATGAGCAAATATGGCTTCTTGGCATCTGAATTAGAGGCTGCCAAAAAGAATGTTACAGCAAGTAATGAGAAACGTTTAAAAGAAAAAGACAAAACTGCATCAGCCTCTTTTGTGCAAAAATATTTAAATAACTTCTTAGAAGGAACGAGCATGCCTTCAATCGAATATTCTTATGAGTTAACAAAAAAAGACCTAGAGAACATTAGTCTGTCAGAAGTTAATGCGGTAGCTAAAACGTTCATCACTAAAATCAATCAGGTAATTGTAGTTCAAGCTCCAGAGAAAGAAAAAGCTAACCTACCTACAACTGCAGAATTATTAAGTGCCATTCAAACTGCTGGAAAAGATGTAGTAGCCTACGTAGATAACAGGGTTAACAAACCATTAGTTGCAACAATCCCTACTGCGGGCAAGATTGTTAGTGAGGTTAAAAATGATAAAATAGGAATTACTACACTGAGTTTAAGCAATGGTGTTAAAGTTGTATTAAAACCTACAGATTTTAAAAACGATCAGATTATTTTTACATCATTTGCTAAAGGAGGCTCTTCATTGGCGAGTAATGACGATTTCTTATCTGCTGACAACGCGAGTTTAATTGCACAAAGTGGGGTTGGTGACTTTAACCCAACTCAGCTTGCTAAATACTTGGCAGGTAATACTGCAAGTGCAGGATCTTACATTAGCAATGACTATCAAGGATTTTCAGGAAGTGCTGCACCAAAAGATTTAGAGACTGCATTTCAACTGATTTATGCTTATGCCACAAACCCTCGTAAAGATGCTGAAATCTTTAATAAGTCCATAAGTGACATGAGGGCGATGCTGGCAAATAAAGATGCTAGTCCAACGAGCGTTTATAATGATACTGTACAAGCCGTTTTATCGAATTACCACAAACGTGCGATGCCAACTACCTTGAGCGATCTTGACAAAATCAATTTAGACAAAGCGTATGCCTTTTATAAAGATCGTTTTGCAGATGCAAGTGGTCAGACCTTTGTTTTTGTAGGGAATTTTGACATCGAAAAAATCAAACCGTTTATTGCCACATATATAGCAAGCTTACCAGCGCTAAACAGAAATGAAAACTTTGTAGACAATGGTATTTATCCGCCAAAAGGAAAAGTAAGTAAAACTGTGGCTAAAGGTATTGAGGACAAAGCAACAGTACAATTGTTTTTGCACGGAGATTTTGTCTACAATGCAGAAAATAACATTCAACTAGACGCATTGAAGAGTGCGTTAGAAATTAAGATCTTAGAACGTTTACGCGAGAAAGAAAGTGGCGTTTATAGTCCGAATGTTGGTTTAAGCGTAGAAAAATATCCTGTTGGACATTATTATTTCACCATTTCTTTTAACTGTGCAAAAGCGAATGTCGAAAAATTGATCAGTGCGGCATTAGATGAAGTAAACTCATTTAAGCAAAATGGCGCAACGGAAGAGGACATTAAAAAATTCAAATCAGAAGAACAGAGACAAGAAGAGCTTAGTTTACGCAACAATGGTTATTGGTTAGGTTATTTAAGTACTCGTTTAAAATATGGTGATGATATTAACATGATTTTAAGCACTAAAGACAGGTTAAACACTGTCACTGTAGGCAGTAGCAAAGCCGCTGCGCAACAGTACCTCAATGGAGAAAATTACATCCGTTTGGTGTTAGTTCCAGAAAAATAGTTATTACTGGGATAGTAAATGACATTCTCATTTGCTATCCCTTTTTTCTCCTCTCAGAAAATGAAAAACCTCCACATTTTAAATGGTGATTCTACTGCTTTAGTCTTTAAACAAACAGGCATTGCAGGCGACATTTTAATTTGGAGAGAAATTTTGTCCGAAGGTCCGGTTTCCAACACTAACCTATGGTCGATCCGCTCGCCATGGATGAAGGAACATTTTGCTGCAAATGAATCCGACTATCAGCAATTAGTGATCAACGAGGTAGCGAAGCTCGAAGATCTTTCTAAATACCAGTCCACCACCCTTTGGTTCGAATTCGACTTAGTTTGCCAAATTAACCTTACCTATGTGCTAAAGTTATTGGCTGAAAAAAGCGATGGACAACCTATCTTTCTAATTTGCCCTGATCATTTTGAGGGTTTACCAAATTTTAGAGGTTTAGGAGAATTAAATCCTGCTCAACTAAAAAGTTTAGAAGCCTCAAAAGTAACATTGACACAAAAAGACCTAGATTTTGCAAAAAATGCATGGAATTTATATGTTGCCAACGACATCCCCCGATTAGAGAAATTATTGACGACTGACTTTGGTAACCTTTGCTTACTTAAGCCTGCACTTGAAGCACATCTTTTACGATTTCCAGCAATTGGCTTAAACTATATTGAAGAGCTCCTTTTAGAAATTATAAACTCAGGGCTAAGCAATAAGGCAGAAATCTATGCTAAGTTTTGGGAGCTTGCACCGATTTATGGAATGACCGACTTACAAATAGACTATTATTTAAAGAAATTGAAAGCTAAAGAACTAATTACATAAGCACATAAATTCTTACTTCGACATTACCCCAACTGAAATACTCGCTTCACTCTCATTCTTTAATCGGTCTAATGCCGTGACAATATAGGTGTACCTTTTCCCTTTTTCCACGGTTGTATCTAAGTAAAATGGATAATCTTCAAAAGATATCTTTATAATATTTTTGGGGTTAACGATATTTGGTTTTTCACCTTCCTCAAAACGGTAAATTACATAACCATAAGCTGTTTCTCCATCTTCTGCCTTTAAGGGCTTAACCCACTTTAAATGAATGCCATCATTTTGAGCTTCTGCTGTGAAATCTTGAGGTTTGTTTGGCACGATTTCATCTAACCATGGCATTAGAGGCGGCAATGCCGGATATTTATAGAAATCTTTTTTTAATGAATCTGCTAGACTTTTCCCCACGGTCGACAAAGACTTTGAGCTAAAAAAGACACTTCCCTGTGCTCTTCCATTCTCTCTTATCCTTCTAATTTGGTTTGGAATTTCGCTATAAACTCCCCAAGCAGCCTCTCCTTTAGCATACGGACTATGAATCAAATAAGCAGCTTGCCCGATATATAAATGCCTACCAAAAGTATTGTTGCCCCACCAATCTAATAACACTCCGAAAGGCGCTACTGCCCTGCTAAAAGTAAAATAGATCTGCGGATTGATATAATCTACCCAACCTTCTTTAATCCATTTCCTTGAATCAGCATATAATTCGTGGTAGTTTGATAAGCCGTTGGTCTTTGAGCCTAGTGTATCTTCTCGATAATTTTTCCAAATACCGAAAGGGCTCACACCAAATTTGAGGTATTTCTTATAATGATGCACACTATCATTAACCATTTTCACTAAAAGGTCAACATTATTTCTACGCCAATCATCAATATTTGTAAATCCATTAGGGTATTTCACAAAGGTGGCTTGATCAGTTATTTTTTGTCCAGCTATTCGATAAGGATAAAAATAATCGTCAAAATGAACTCCATCGATGTCATATTCTTTAACAACATCTAAGATTACTTGAACGATATACTCTCTTACTTCAGGCAAGCCTGGATCAAACAACTTTTGACCGCCATACGTATAAAATAGTTCTGGTCTTTTTTTGGTAATATGCTCTGGACTGGTGATAGCACGAGCGCTCATTGTTGCTCTATATGGGTTAAACCAGGCATGCAGCTCCATCCCTCTAAAATGAGCTTCCTTAATGGCAAATGCTAGTGGATCATAACCGGGTGCTGGAGCTAAGCCTTGCGTTCCCATAAGCCAATGACTCCAAAGCTCTCTTGACTTCGCATAAAATGCATCGGCAGTTGGCCTTATCTGAAGCATAACAGCATTTAATCCGGTTTGTTTATGCTGCTCTAAAATCCCTATTAACTCTTGTTTTTGTTGATCAACAGACAAACCTGGCCTCGATGGCCAGTCGATATTGGTAACCGTGGCAACCCAAACTCCCCTAAACTCACGCTTTGGCGGTATTGCTTCTTTATGCTGGCAAAAAGTAAAAGTGGAAACGGTAAGTGAAATTAAAAACGTGAGAAAAATACTTTTGGTCATTATTCTATGTAGGAGCTTAAAAGGTTTTTGGTAAACGTACAATTGCATTCAGATTGAGCGTTACTATTTAACGAGGTTTTTAAAAATTTGATACAAAAGTGCTACATTTTTTACACTTATCACTTTTTTATATTAAGTTAGCGTTCCAAAAAGAGCGCATTAAGCTTCAAAATTTGTATTATTGAGCCCAAATTTACTCAATAAAAACTATTCAAAATATGCAAGAACAAGATCCTGTTAATAAGGTTGATCGGAACAAAGTCTATTTTTTAATCATCGTTATTGCTGCCCTTTTAGGGATAAATGCCTATTTGTATTTCAAAGACAAACAGCAGAGCAGTCGATTTGTAACAGTAAGTACTGAAAAGGACAGACTTAACCTGGAGGTAGAAAAAATTGAGGCCGAGCTAGATAAGGTTAACTCATTAAACGTTACACTTAGCGATAGACTGCTCGAAGAACAAAAGCTAGCAAGAGATAAGATTGCAGACCTTAAACTTGCTTTACAAAAGGGGAAATTAACCCAAGGTGACTTAGATGAGGCGCAAAAGCAGATTACCGCTTTAAAAGAATTTGTAAAAAATTATAATGACCAGATCGGGCGGCTTGAGAAAGAAAATTCCTATCTAAAATCTGAGCGCGATAGTTTAAAAAGCACCACACAGGTGATTACCCAAAAGGCTGAAGAGCTAGAAAGGCAAAATGAAAACCTAAATGCGAAGGTAAAAGTTGGCGAAGCTCTTAAAACAAGTAGCATAAACATTGCTGCCTATAAAGTAAAAAGTAATGGCAAGTCTGTATTAGTGACCAAAGCCAGCACGGCCAACAAGTTAGGCTTAACTTTTACCTTGGCTGCCAATGATTTGGCAGAAAAGGGTTTCAAAACCATCTATTTAAGAGTTTTTGATCCTGCAGGGAACTTAATTGCCAATGACAATGATTTTTTTGAGAGTAACAATCAACAAATGCAGTTTAGCAATAAAATGCAAATTTCTTATAATAATGATGAGACCACCTATAGCATGGACTGGACCAATCCGAAAGAGTTCCTAAGAGGCATCTATGCTATCATCTTATATTGTGACGGATCCGAAATGGGAAAGTCGCAGATTTCGCTTAAATAATTACTTCGCGCTCCTAAACTTCCGCTAAAGGAAAGCTTAAATAAAACGTTGTTCCAGCATTAGGAACCGAAACAAAATGAATATTTCCACCGGCATTTTCTATTGCCTGTTTCACAAAAGCTAAACCTAAACCAGTACCAGAAGATTTTGTTGTAAAATTGGGAACAAAAATCTTACTTTGAAGGCTCTCCTCAATACCCTTGCCATTGTCTTCCACTTCAACAAAGGCGAATTTGTGATCATTTACTACCTTTATCCTAATCACACCTTTTACCTTACTTTCAGTTGCTTCTATCGCATTTTTTAATAAATTATTGAAAGTCCTCAATAACTGATCTTTATCCCCAAGCACAATCAAGTCTTCCTTTACTTGATTGGTCATACTAATTTCGATATGCTCTGTTGAGTTAAAGACGCTAATGGCCTGTTCTATTACTGGAATTAGTTTAAGATTTTCCAATTTAGTATCTGGCATTTTCGCAAAATTAGAGAATTCAGAAGCAATGGTTGCTAAACTATCAATTTGCTCAATAAATGATTTATTAAAAGTGGCGAATTTCTTTTCAAAATTAGGGTCTTTTTCCTTCCACGACTTTTCTAACAACTGAACACCCAATTTCAATGGTGTTAAAGGGTTTTTAATTTCGTGAGCAACTTGCTTAGCCATTTCACGCCAGGCACTTTCTCGTTCTGACCTAGCCAATTTAACTGCGCTCATCTCTAAGGCCGTCAGCATTTTATTATACTCCTTAATCATAGAGCCAATTTCATCCTGCCTATGCCATACAATGGGCTGATTAGTTTGTCCCAACTTAGTTTTTTTGAAACTCTCCTGTATAAAAGTGAGTGGATGTGTGATTTGATCTGCTAAGAAAACCGCTAAGACTCCAATTAACACGAAAACTAAGGCATAAATATTAATTAAAGTGTTAATGAATAAACCTATTTTTTCCTGATAGTCTGCTTCATTGCTATAATATGGCAAACCAATATAGGCGATTGTTTGGCTTTGCGCATTGCGTATTGGGGCGTACCCTGCAGCATAAGTGAAAGTTCCAATTTTTTCGGCGCTATTGATAAACTCCGATTTTTGATTAGTTCGCATATTGATAATAGCTTTAGGACCAATCTTAGGGCCCAAAATACCATACTCATACATTTTTGGCAAAGAAGTAAGATATATGTCCCCATCTACATCATATAAATTCAAATACGCTGCATTTACATCAGCAAACTGGTTAAACTTATAACGTGCTTCTTCATCATTCCGTAAACCATTGTTTAAAATCTCCCTTTCATAAGCCAACTGAACCTTTCTGATCTTTTCCCTAATTTCATCTTCCTGTTGCCCCATATACTCATTTTTAATATAAAAGAAGGTGGTCCACCCTACAATTAATAAGGTTGCAACTACCGATAATACAATGGTAACCTGAATTCGAGTCTTATATAGAATTTTATTGGCATTGATCATTAAATACCGATTTACATTAAACCAGCCCGATTTTTGATTATTTATGTTGTTAAATAGCCATAACAAACAATATAATAAAACGCTAAAAATGATAAACACCAAAAAGAAAAAGGACAAGGTAGCTAGTCGGATAGTATACGACATTCTTTCCTTGCTAATCACAATAACCTTAGACTTATCTTGCTTGTAAATTGCGTGGTTATAATCTGGATTATGTTCATTCCAAAAAATAACTTTATCGAGCAGGCCATCAAACCTCTTAGTGATAGTTTCATAAGTATATTTGCCCGACTGGCCGAAGAGCTTATGGTCTTTATAAAAAGCGAAAGAATAGAGGCTATAATCTTCATCACTTTTTAATTTTCCATCTATTAATAGCTCTGGGAAATGACTATTGATATCGTATGACTGAGAGGTAAGCTCAATTACCAAAAAACCAATAAGATTTTCCTCATCAGAAATTGGAATAATACCAAAATATTTTTGGAAGCCAAAAGTATCGTTTATACGATAGAAATAATCTGAGTTTTCAATTTTTATAGAGCCTCTGCGAACCAATGCCCTATACTTCGTTAATGGCGTACTGTCCTCATTCTTAAAGGCCAAATCAGCCTTGTTATACTCAAATATCTTATATTCAAAACGCGATAAATAGCCATCCAGATAACTTTTATTAATGTGGTTATAAACCTGGAGCGACTGTGTTTTTTCCGGATGCTTGAAGTAATCGACAATCAAACTATCCTTCGAAATTTTGTTCTCAAAACTTGTAATTGAACTGATTACCTTAGGCTCATCAGTTACCATCAATTTCTGCGCAATTCCTTGTCTAATCGAACGCTCTTTAATATCAATGTACTTAATATACTTTTGGGCAGTTAAAAATGCCATACAAAAGAATAGGAGTGAGTAAATCCCAATGTAAAACCTTCTTCCTTGGATATAGTTATTCCAGCAAAGAATAAAAATAAATAACGCGTACACCAAAAAGTACACGTTGAAGTTATCAATTAACCTATAAATAAAATAGATAGACAAGCTTCCTACAAATACGGTTACTCTTTCTTTATTGGTTACATTAAACTGCTTGCTTAGCTCGATAAATATATTAGCTGCTAAGAAAATATTAAACCAAACTAAACACAAGATAATAATACAGATAAAGCTGATAAAGCTGAGATTGATAATATTAGTAATATCAAAGTTGATTTTCGAATTATCTATCAAGCCAAAAAATACCTCATCCGTTAAAAAAGCTATTCCACCCAAAACCAGTAATAGCCCAAGATGAAAAAGGATGCCAATAATTTTGTTTCCTGCGGCCCATTTAGGAACAACATACTTCTTCCTGTGTGTATAGGCAAATAGGGAAATCCAGGTAATAGCAATCACATTTAACAAGAAATCACCTAGCGAGGGCAAGAAATCACTTTGTGCGTAAATGGAAGGGTTGAAGATTTCTAAATCGAATTGGTGGTTGAGCCATCCGTAATTAAGGTCAGAAAGGCGAAGTGCGGTAAAAAATAGCGCTAAAACTACAACTCCTACCAATACAGATCCCTTACTTACCAACCAGGTACAATAAGAATTAATGAACAGACAGATGGCTAATAAACCAATAATCCAAAGCCATAATTGAATGTTAGTATAGATACCGCCTGTATAAGAATCTTTAAGTTTAACTTGAAATAAATAATCCTTATTTATACTGAAAATATTTCTAGTTTCCTTGTCAGTAAACCCTGCCAAGTCTAAGCTATTATTAGCAAACAACTCAGGTACTATTTGATTTTTTAAATACTGGTTTTCAATTACAAATTGTGTCTTTAAGCTAATTACGAAAAGAAAAGTGTAGTTATTTACGGTCTTTTTTATCAGCTCATAATAGCCATTTTTTGATTCAAAAAATGAATATCCTTCTTTAGTCCTACTAACAACGGGCAATACTTTTGAGGAGCTCCAAAATTGAAGAACATTATTTTTAAAAACCAGGATATTGATGCCAAAATCCCGATATGCGTCGATAAACTTGAGTGCATCTTCTCCATTCCTATTAAAATTTTCAGCAGCTTTAAGCTGAGCAGGATCAGTAAGAAAGTTTTGGACTGTCTTTTCCTTTATCGCCAGATTTTTTTGTAGTTGATTAGCTTCATGCGTTAAAAGATCCGTTCTTGTTACAGCATGATCTAAAGATATTGCTGTAGTGATACAACAAATGCCAAAGATCAATAACAAAAACCTGATTTTACCTCCTATACTCACAATTAACGAATTTTAATTACAAAAAAGAATGCCTCAGCTAGCAGATTACGCAGAATCTGCTAGCTGAGGCTTAAAAGTAACAAATAATCCTGTAAAACGTTCCTATTTAAAGAACTGTTGCGCTGCTTGTTTGCACTTCTCTACTTACTTTCTTCACCAAGCCTTGTAATACATTTCCAGGTCCAACTTCTATAAATTCTGTAGCACCATCTGCCAGCATATTGATTGAAGTTTGCGTCCACCTAACAGCCCCTGTTAATTGTGCAATTAGATTTTGTTTGATAGTTTGCGGATCCGTAGTTGGCTTAGCATTTACATTTTGGTAAATAGGACAAATAGGTACTAAAACGTTTGTTTCTTCAATTGCTTTCTGCAATTCAACTTTCGCTGGTTCCATTAAAGGTGAGTGAAAAGCTCCACCAACATTTAATTTCAATGCTCTTTTGGCGCCTGCTGCAGTTAATTTCTCGCATGCAAGATCAATTCCTTCGATACTGCCTGAAATCACAAGCTGACCAGGGCAATTGTAATTGGCAGGAACAACAACTTCGTCAATACTGGCACAAACTTCTTCCACTACTTCATCAGCAAGGCCCAATATGGCAGCCATGGTAGAAGGTTGAAGTTCACAGGCCTTTTGCATTGCATTTGCTCTTGCAATTACCAGTTTTAAACCATCTTCAAAACTCAGTGCTTCTGCAGCCACAAGCGCAGAAAACTCTCCCAATGAATGCCCAGCAACCATTTCGGGTTTAAAGTCGCTTCCTAAAACTTTAGCTAAAATTACCGAATGTAAAAAGATAGCGGGTTGTGTTACTTTAGTCTGTTTAAGCTCTTCATCAGTTCCACTAAACATGATATCGCTAATACGGAAGCCAATGATTTCATTTGCCTGTTCAAATAATTCTTTTGCTAATGGGTTTTCATAAAGCTCTTTACCCATCCCTGAAAATTGAGCACCTTGCCCTGGAAATATATATGCTTTCATTTTTTTTGTTGTTTGGTTTTTTGGGTGTTTGGTTGTTAGTTGTTTGGGTCTTAGTTGTTGGGTGTTTGGGTGTGTTCCCTAGCGCCCGTCATTGCGAGGTACGAAGCAATCTTTGTTAATGTAAATTCGCTGTTATTAACCTCAAAAACTCTGCTCTCGTTTTATCATTTTTCAAAAACTCACCTGTAAACGCTGAGGTAGTCGTTACTGAGTTTTGCTTTTGCACCCCTCGCATAGCCATGCATAGGTGTTTACATTCAATAACCACAGCAACACCTGCTGGCTGCAAGGTATCTTGCAAACAGTCTCTAATTTCATCCGTTAATCGCTCTTGGACTTGCAACCTACGCGCAAAGGCATCAACTACTCTTGGTATTTTACTTAATCCAACTATATGTCCATTTGGAATATATGCAATATGCGCTTTACCAAAAAAGGGCAGCATATGGTGTTCGCACATCGAAAACACTTCGATATCCTTAACTACCACCATCTGACTATAATCTTCCTTAAACATAGCAGAACGTAGAATTTCGTCAGGCTTAATATCATACCCATGAGTAAGATAATGAAGCGCTTTCGCTACGCGTTCAGGCGTTTTAAGTAAGCCATCTCGTTCAGGGTTTTCACCAAGTTTTCCTAAAATATCTTTATAGTGATGTGCAACTGATGAAATCTTTTTATCATCATAGCGGTCTATTTTCTGGTAGCCCAAAGCTTCGTCGTCGTGATCGTATTTATCGTTTTCCATGGATAGGTTTATTTTTTAACCAAAGTACTCTACAAAGTTATTTTCAGTTTCGTAAATTTTTATGCAATGCAACTGAGCGCCACTTTCACGCACATGGGGTGTTAGTATATCCCAGATGGCTATGGCTAGATTTTCAGTTGATGCTAATATTCCCTTCATAAAATCGACATCAAGATTTAAATTCCGATGATCAACTTTATCAATAACGTGTATATTAATAACCTGCTTTAGCCATTTCAAGTCTACCAAAAAGCCAGTTTCAGGGTTTACTTCTCCCTTAACCGTTACATATAATTGATAGTTGTGCCCATGCCAATTAGGGTTGGCACATTTACCATAAACTTCGGTATTTTTATCTTGGCTCCAATCGCTCCTTGATAATTTATGAGCGGCATTAAAGCTTTCGCGACGTGTGATATAAATCATTGTTAAAAAATAAAAAGCAAATATACGGAATGTTTAATTTGGTTAACTGGTTAATTGCATTAATTGGTTAACTGTTTTAAGAGGTTAATTGTTAAATTGCTAGCGAAATTTAAGTCCCATGAACCAAAAAATCCTTATCGTAGCTGCAACATTTGAAGAGTTAGGAGTAACTTTTGACTATTTTAAATGGCAAAGGGAACGTTTTATTCAAAGTTCGGTAGCTGATGTGCTCATTACCGGTGTTGGGATGACCGCTACAGCATTTGCACTCGGCAAGCACTTAAATAACAATTATAGGTTAGTGCTAAATGTGGGCATCGCGGGAAGTTTTGACAAGCATATTACACTGGGAAGCGTAGTAAATATTACAAAAGACTCCTTTTCAGAACTAGGGGCTGAAGATGGAGAAAACTTCCTAAACCTTGACGAACTTGGGTTCGGGCAATCTTCTTTTGCAACTGATTTTTCCTCAAACATCGATCTTATCGAAGATTTGCCGATTGTAACCGGGATTACGGTAAACACTATACACGGTTGTACAAACAGCATTGATAGGCTATTGGAACGACTTCATGTTCAAACCGAAAGCATGGAAGGTGCAGCAGTTTTTTATGCCTGTCAGCAAATGGATATCCCTGTTTTGCAGGTACGAAGCATTTCCAACTATGTAGAACAAAGAAATAAAGATGCCTGGCAAATTGGACTTGCCATCAAAAACTTAAACGAATGGCTCATAAAGTTGATTAAAAATGACTAACAAGATTATATTTAGCATTATTTTTGCACCATGAAGCTTACTTTAGGGTTTTCGCCTTGTCCAAACGACACCTTTATTTTCGACGCATTAATTCATCATAAGATTGACACCGAGGGTTTAACATTTGATGTTTCGTATCATGATGTGGAAACGTTAAACCAAAAAGCCCTACAAGGCGAACTAGCCATTACGAAGCTTAGTTTCAATGCGTTTGCACATGTAGTAAACCAATACGCCTTATTAAACGCGGGTAGCGCACTAGGCTTTGGTGTTGGGCCGCTTTTAATCTGCAAGCAAGAAAACCTGGCACAAATTACGGGCCAACTGCAAACTGAAAACGGCAAACTGAGAACTGGAATTCCCGGCAAGTACACCACGGCTAATTTCTTATTGAGCATTGCCTATCCACACCTTATCAATAAAAAAGAGCTCGTATTTAATGAAATTGAAAACGCCTTGTTGAATGACCAAATTGACGTTGGCTTAATTATACACGAAAACAGATTTACTTATCAAGAAAAGGGTTTGGCTAAAATCATAGACCTTGGTGATCATTGGGAGCAATTAACTGGTTGCGCTATTCCGCTAGGTGGAATTGTTATTAACCGTAACATCGACCCTTCCATACAGCAAAAAGTAGATCGATTAATTAGGAAGTCGGTTGAGTATGCATTCACTAATCCTAAATCTGGAATTGATTTTATCCGTCAGCATGCCCAAGAAATGAGTGAAGAAGTAATGTACAAGCATATTGAGCTGTACGTTAACCAATACTCCATCAATCTGGGCAAAGAAGGCAAAAGTGCAATCGACACATTGTTTAGCATGGCTCAAGAAAAAGGAGCTATGCCGAAGTTTACCGAAAGTTTGTATGTAGATGATTCCTTAGGTTAGCCGAACAGCCCTACTGCGCACAAGGCCCCGCTGGAATTTGCTTACTTATTTTAAGCAACTTGGTAACAACCATTGTCGAGTCGTAGTTTGCTGAAGCTGCTATCGTATCCGATTTAATAAAGTGATATTCCACTTCAACGTATACAGGCGTATAAGGCTTTTCAAATTCCAAATTATGATAGGCAAGTTCTAAGGTTTTGGCACTGTCGGCCACCCAATATTCCTTGCCATTTTCGCAAGTTGTAAATGATTTTACTTCAGGTCCAAAACTATATAAGCCTTTTGCAATCTGAACCTTCGACGACTCACTTACTTCTTTTTTATTACTCGTACAAGCCGTCGCCAAAAGCACCACAGCTAAAACTGAAAAAATCCCTATTTTATCTTTAAACATGTCTAAAGGTCTTGATTTAATTTATCTATTCTTTTAACGCTTAAATTTGATGCCAATGATGAGGCCAGCCCTGAAAAAATACTAACAGTTATAAACACTAGCAAAAAATCAGTCCATTTTAGTCCTATTGGATAGGCATTTGTTGCTAGCAGCGTCTCATCACCCATTTTCACAAAACCATATTGCTGCTGCAGAATACAAAAAACAAACCCCGCAATAAGTCCGAAAACACATCCCGCTAGGGTGATCATCAAACCCTCTACCAAAAATATCTGTTTAATTAGCTTTTTCCCTGCCCCCAAGCTATTTAAAATGGAAATATCCTTCAACTTTTCGATAACCAACATCGTTAAAGAGCCTATGATGTTAAAAATAGCGATAATTACAATAAATGTTAAAATGATATATACCATCCATTTCTCTGAACCCAACACATTATAAAGTGCCTGGTTCTGCTGTATTCTATTCTTAACTACAAAAGCATCACCCAATGACTGTTCGATGGTCTTTTTAAGCTCTTCCACATCACTATTTTCATTTAAATTAATTTCTATTGCCGATACTCTATTTGCTTCACCAAATAACTCTCTCGCAAAAGATAAGGGTACAATGACAATATTATCAAAGTCTTGTTGTACCTCAAAAATGCCTGACGGTGAAATATCAAGTGCCGTAAAATCATCCATCGGATTAATGGATGGCATCTTTAATCCCTTTTTGGGCGAATAAATTCGAAGCTTATCAAATGGGTCGCTGGGATTAACGTTCAGATATGCATGCAATGCTGAACCTACTACCGCAGTAGGCCCTGCTTCATTTACTAACACAAAGCGTCCCTCAATAATGATACTATCCAAGCTTTTATTCTTCAGAAAATCTTTGCTAACGCCTTTTATCAAAGCGGGCGACTGCTTGTCATTATACCATACCAAGGCATTCTCAGATAAAACTTCGGTGTAGGAATATAGCTGTTTATCAGTTTTTAATTTTTGGAAATAGGAGGTATTGGGGTCAAACGTCTTGCCTTTTGCGGGCGTAATAACTAGTTGTGGAGTTATGGTATTGAACATTTTAAGCACAACATCTTCGAAGCCGTTAAAAACCGATAGGATAATAATTAATGCAGTAGTTCCCACAAAAACACCTACTACAGAAATTGCCGAAATGATATTAATGGCATTGGTAGATTTTTTTGCAAAAAGGTAGCGCTTCGCGATGTAAAATGCAGTGTTCACGCTGTAAAGATAACTAAATCAAAAAAGGATTGTTCATCTTCTCAAAACCAATTGTGGTAGAGGGACCATGCCCAGGGAAGACCTCACAATCATCTGGGAGCTGAAAAACATTTTCCTTAATACTTGATATCAATTGTTGATGATTACCTCCTGGTAAATCGGTTCTTCCAATACTTCGGTAAAATAGTACATCTCCACCGATTAAAAAGTTTTCTTCGCTTGCATAAAAACACAAATGTGCCGGTGAATGCCCCGGCGCAAAAATTAGAGCTAAACTGCTAAGCCCAAAAGATATCGTTCCACTCTCTGGTAAAAAATGTTCTGGTTCCGGACTAAGCTCGTAACGCATTCCCATTTGCGGTGCATAACCAGCTACAGCTTGTAAGATATAAAGCTCGCCTTGGTGAAACTCTGGCTTTAAGCCCCAATTATCGAATACAAATTTATTACCCAGCACATGATCAATATGGCAATGCGTATTAAGCAACCTTTCGGGCTTCAAAGCATTTGCTTTGATAAAGGCGACCAATTCGTTTTGCTCAGCTCCATCATACATGCCTGGATCAATAATCACACAAGCACCACTTTCATCGTATAAAACGTAGGTATTTTCTTGGTACGGATTAAAGGTAAATTTTTTAATGTTGATCATTTTGTCAATAGTTGGTAACTAATTATTGCTTCCATCTAAACGTTTCAATCATCCGATCTATATCTTTTTTAATAAATTTAATAACAGGCTGAATTGAGTCGTATTGTGGAGCTTCATTGAAATAAAGCGCACCTCTAAAGTAATGTTTTGCACTATCCGTTAAAAAAAACTGCGCAGACGAAGCAGTATTGCCTTCAATCTCATAATATATTCCGTAAACTTTCTTTGCAGGATAATTAATCAGTCGTTGGTCTATTGCACTGGCTTTAATAGTATGTTTCATCGCTAAAGTTCTAGCGGCTTCTGTCATTTTTCGATAGTTTTCTGCAGAGAAGATCCCATGGTAAGTAAGATGCAATCGCCCATTAAATTGCGGAAAATCTAAGTTATTCCAAAAGGGTTGGGCACTTGGCTCAGTATCCTTTGTCATGATTGCATAAACAGGATAATCGAATGTAAAAGGTGCATCAGAAACATAGGTTCTATAAACCTTTTCTGGAAATTTAATCCGAAAATAGCCTTTGGGTTTTGGGGTATTTACCTGCTCGCTACTGCAGCCAATCATGAATCCCAACGCCAGTAATGAAACAATTAATTTCTTCATGTTATGCATTCCATATATACCAGGAACGTTCTGCTTGAAGATACAACATTTCCAAACCATTTTTAATTTTAGCCCCCTGCTCCTTTGCTTTAGTAAGGAATACTGTTTCTTCAGGGTTATAAACCAAATCGTAGGCCAAATGTTGTTTACTTAATGCTTCATAAGGAATTGGAGGATATGATTCAAGGTTTGGCGACATTCCCAGCGGCGTAGTGTTAATCAATAGCTTGTATTCTTTTAACAAATCTGCAGTAATAGCCTCATACAAAATTGCATGCTCTGTTGGCTTTCGTACTACCACTAGAAAAGGGATACCCAATTGATTTAATACATATTTAACTGCTTTTGCTGCTCCCCCGTCGCCAAATATCAGCGCCTTTTGATGTTGCTCTTCGAGCAATGGTTTTAACGATTCAGCAAAGCCATATGCATCTGTGTTAAATCCTTTTAAAAAAACCGTTCCATTACTGCGCTTAATCGAAATGCAATTAACCGCTCCTATTTCAGCCGCGGCACTATCTACTTCATCAAGCAAGGGCAATACTGCCAACTTATGGGGAATCGTAACATTTAGCCCGCACAAAGAGGGATTTTCTTCCAGGAGTGTAGGAACAGTGTTTGCATTTTGTATGGGAAATAATTCATACTCACAAGCTGCAATCTGTTCGTTCTTAAACTTCTCTGTAAAAAATTTCTTGGAAAATGAATGCGATAAGGGGTAACCTATTAAACCGAATGTTCTCATAACGGGGGGTTAACTGGCTATTTTACCTGATTCAAAAAATAATCGAAAGTATCGCCTCTTAAGCCCAATCTTATAGTTTCTAATGGAATAACTTCCGCTGGCGCTATATTGCCCAAGTTTACATTGGTACCAATAAGCTTGATGAACCAAACTTGTTGTTCTTTTTGAGGCGCCTCCCAGATAATTGTTTCTTCAGGTATCTGTGTTAAAATCTCATCTACCAATCCTTCTCTAACCTCTCCGGTACCACGATAAATACCAACATTACCACCTTCACGGGCCTCTGCAATTACCTTCCAAGAACCCGCTTCAATTTCTGCTTTCATTAAAGCAATCCATTTATAGGGTGCAAATATTTTGGCTGCATCTTTTGAACCAACTTCTGAGATTACCGTAACCTGCTCGGCCAATTTTCTAATGAATTCACATTTCTGATCATGCTCAATATCCATCGAACCATCAGAAACTTCTGCATACTCCATTCCAAATTCCTCTAATACCCTTCTATAATCATCAAACTGATTACGAATGGCAAAAGCCTCAAACAATGTTCCACCAAAATAGGTTGGTATTCCTGCACTACGATAAAGCGCTAATTTCTCTTTTAAATTAGGGGTGACATAAGAAGTTGCCCAACCTAATTTCACAATGTCGGTATGAACACCTGCAATATCTATAAAATCTTCAACTTGTCTTAAACTTAACCCTTTATCCATTACCATCGTTAATCCTTTTTGACGGGGTTTAACCGGACGCTCTGGAATATTATTTAATTTATAATTCATGTATTTCTTTTTTTAACCTCGTTCTTCGGGTTAGTATTGCTGCAAAGGTTAAAAAACTCTGTTATTTTTTAAAATAAACCTTCAAATATTCTATTTAATATATTTATTGATCACTTCAAGGATTAGCCCATTATCTTGCAATTGTGGCAAATATTCAAATAAAATGTAGTGTTTTTCCGGATCGGTTGTAAGTGCGGTTTCCAAATAGGTTATTGCATCCTGGCTTTGGCCGAGGGCAAAAAGATAGGCAACCATTCTATAATAGAGCTCTGCCGCCTCTGGATTATTTTTAATCGCATCAGCTATCGTTTCAGAAGCCTCTACTAGTTTGCCCTGCTCGTATAGCACAGTCGAAAAATCAAGCCAAGCTTCAATATCGAGCGGATTATACTCTAAAACTTTATAATAAGCTTCAATCGATTGGTCAATTTGCCCTAATTTATAATAGGCATCTGCAATGGCAAACCAAAAATCTGCGTTCTCCTCATCCAGCTCCAATGCTTTTTTATAAAAATGCAAAGATTCGAAAAATCGTTCTTCAAAATTCAAGGTTACGCCAATTCCAAACCAGGCATCAGCCATTTTAGAATCCATTTTAACCGACTTTTTATAGTAAGAGCGTGCTTCGTCCATTTGCTCTAGCTTTTCATAACATTCGCCAATGGCGCAATATGTGTCGGCATTGGGTTGCTCGTACTCAAAAGTTTGTTTATAAACCTCTATCGCTTCAGCATATTTATCAAGTTGAACCAATGCATTTCCTTTATTGTAATAAGCGGAAGCAAAGTTTTCTTTAATTAAAATCGCATAATCGTAGGCATCAATTGCTTTCTCAAATAAATCTAACTTGTGGAATGAGTTTGCTAAATTATACCATGCAGCATAAGAATAAGGATCATTATCGATATACTCTTGATAAAACTGGATACTTTCTTCTTGCTTGTCTAAAATATCGTAACAAAAAGCCAATTCATATAAGCCATCTTTGTTCTCCATATTTTGTTCTAAGCTCCGCTTGATGTAAACAATCGCATTTTCATAATCGTGCATATTTTGATATACATAAGCCATCTGAAGCAGAATTTCGTCGGTAGTTTCGGCAAGGCCTAAGGCTTTTTCAAAATTCTCAAGCGCTTCTGCATTCCTCTCCAAATTATGGTAAATACTCCCTCGTAAAACATAAATATCAGCCTCAGAAGCCTCGAGCATCTCTGCCTTTTCTAATGCAGCAAAAGCCTTGTCAACCTGATTGGTAAATAATAGCAACTGCGCTTGCTTAATTAAAAATACCGCAGCATAAGGGTGTTGATTTAACGCAAATTCAACTACCTGTAGTGCTTTAACAGGATCATTTTTATCAATGTAATTGTCGATTATATACTCAAAAGCCTGTGCATCAAAAAAATATTGATCTTGGTTACGAATCATTTCCTCATAACGTTCAATCGAGTTTTGTGCATCTTTACTAAAATCAAATTCAAATTCTTCTTCCATGTCTCAAGTATTTAAAGAGCCTCTCCTGTTAATTAATACATTATAAGTTTACGTTTTTTATAGACTGAATGCCTATAAAAATTTTCAACATCCACACATATATAGGGCTAATTAACTAATAATAAAATGCTTAGCGATAATTATTTGTGAACGCTATCAGCTTAATTTTGTTTAGGAGGGTATATACTTATTAAATCATTGCAAAATAACATATATTTAATTCCAAATCAGTAAAATTCAAGTCATGAAACATTGTTATATCTTATTAATAATCTTCTTTATTGGAATAAGCAAGAATAATGCCCAAACGATAAACTCCGAAGAAAGTGCCGTAAAGGCAGCGATAGCTAATCTATTTGATGGAATGAGAGCATCAGATTCCACACTTCTTAGAAAGGCTTTTGCTCCTAAAAGCATTATGCAAACTATAGCAACCCGCGAAGGTAAAGCCCTGGTTAGAACAGAAAGTGTTGATGGATTTATCAAAAGTGTGAGCGCACCGCATCCTGAAAAATATGATGAACGCATTGTATTTACAAAAATACTGATCGATGGAAATCTGGCCAGTGTTTGGACCGATTACAAGTTTTATATCGGCGAAAAATTTAGCCATTGCGGCGTAAATTCTTTTCAACTTTTTAAAGGCGAAGACGGTTGGAAAATCATTTACTTAATCGATACACGGCGAAAAGATAATTGTAATTAACTTTGCACCTATGAACTCAACTATAAATTCTATCCTAAAACAGTTGGAAATTGACCCCATCAATCCTGCCTATAGCACAGGCAGTAATTGGGGAAAATCAACTAGTGAGAACTTAATCGCAAGTTATTCGCCAGTTGACGGTCAAAAAATTGCCGCCGTATGTGCGGCTACTGAAGAAGACTATAATACAGTTGTTAAGACTGCTCAACAGGCATTTTTATCATGGAGAACCGTTCCTGCTCCAAAAAGAGGCGAAATGGTTCGTCAGTTTGGTGAAGCTTTAAGAGCCAACAAAGAAGCCCTGGGCACTTTAGTTTCTTATGAAATGGGCAAAAGCCTTCAGGAAGGTTTTGGCGAAGTTCAAGAAATGATTGATATATGCGATTTCGCAGTAGGTTTATCACGTCAATTATATGGCTTAACGATGCATAGTGAAAGGCCTAGTCACAGGATGTATGAGCAATGGCATCCATTGGGGATTGTTGGAATTATTTCGGCATTTAATTTTCCTGTGGCAGTTTGGGCATGGAATACAGCACTCGCATGGGTTTGCGGAAATGTTTGTATCTGGAAACCATCAGAAAAAACACCATTAACGGCAATCGCTTGTCAGCATATTATCGAAAAAGTTTTAAAAGCAAATGAAATCCCAGAAGGTGTTTCAAATTTAATTATCGGAGATCGTACTATTGGCGAATTATTAAGCAATGATGGCCGAATACCACTAGTATCAGCTACGGGTTCTACCAAAATGGGCAAGGCAGTTGGTGCAGCAGTTGGTGCTCGTTTAGGTCGCAGTTTATTAGAGCTAGGGGGGAACAATGCAATTATTATTTCTAAAGATGCCGATTTAGATATGTCAATTATTGGTGCTGTATTTGGCGCAGTAGGTACTGCAGGTCAACGTTGTACAACTACCCGCCGCTTAATTATTCATGAAAGTGTATACGATGCTTTTGTAACTAAACTTGTTAAAGCTTATGGGCAATTAAGAATTGGTGATCCATTGGATCAAAATAACCACGTCGGACCATTAATTGATCAAGATGCTGTTACGAGCTATTTAGATTCCATAGCAAAATGTAAAGCTGAAGGCGGTAAGTTTTTGGTCGAAGGGGGCGTTTTAACAGGCGAAGGCTATACTTCTGGATGTTATGTTAAGCCCTGTATTGCTGAAGTTAAAAATGACTTCAAGATTGTGCAGCACGAAACCTTTGCTCCAATTTTATACCTTATTAAATATAAAGAGCTTGAAGAAGCAATAGCCTTACAGAATGGCGTTCCGCAAGGACTTTCATCCGCAATTATGACCTTAAACCTAAGGGAAGCTGAATTGTTTTTATCAACACAGGGCTCAGATTGCGGTATTGCCAATGTAAACATTGGAACTTCAGGGGCTGAAATTGGGGGCGCGTTTGGAGGCGAGAAAGAAACCGGTGGTGGCAGAGAAAGTGGTTCTGATGCTTGGAGAGCATATATGCGCCGACAAACAAATACTATTAACTATTCGAATACCTTACCTTTGGCGCAGGGAATAAAATTTGACTTATAAAAAAAGCTCCGACACTTTGACAAACTTTAAAAGTTTGTCAAAGTGTCGGAGCTACTATATATTGAGGTGATTATTTTCCTAGTTCTGCGATAGCCTCCAATGATAAGCGTTTTACTGTTTGTTTCACCATTGCCGAAGGCACGCTGCTAACAGTACTGTTAGCTGCAATAAATTGGTTTGTACTCATTTGAGCTACAGAACCTAACATTGCTGTATGATCTTCGCTAGTACCTCTTAATGTTAAGGTTGCATTATCTTTTACCGAAGTATACAAGCTAATCGTTGAAGCATCGATATCAGCAGAAGCTTTATCTTTTAAAATTACGTCTAAAGTTAAGAAGCTAATTTTACCATATGTTTTGATACTTGCATTGTCAGCTAATTGAACTGATGAAAGGTTGCGAACATATACTGCTACAGTTAAAGGCTCGTCTTGGAATGAGCTAATTCTTAATACTCCATTCTGTTGTTGAACTAATGCATTTTTTGAATAGTAACTGTCATAAACCTTTACACTTTCTGTTGGCGATTGCATTAAAAGAACCTTAACGTTACCATTCACTTCCAATTTAGTGATATTTTTTACCTGATCTAAAACGGTAATTGTATTTTTTTGATCATCTGATGATGCGAATGCAGAACTGGTTAAAACTACTGTTGTTAATACTGCTGCGATTAGAGTTTTGATAGAAGTTTTCATGTCTTTTATATTTTAAATATTTGTTTATCTGTTAATTATATTTTTGTTTTCCTGTCAATCCTTTTAGCCAGGTTTCGTAAATAAGACGACATCAAGTACAAAAGGTTTCAATGAGATTTGGGGTTTTAGACCATAAGCAGTTAACCCTAGACGAACGGCTGTAATTCTTCGACGAACTCGAACCGTTTCAATCACCTATTTATCCGCTTCATTAAAATTTACAGAGATTTGCTTTAGCTATTGGCTGAATACACCTAACCTTACAGGCCTTTGAATTTTGACTTACGAAGTTATAATCGCATTGTGAGTTAAACTTTGTAAGTCAAAAAATTTGATTACACAACAATTTGGTGTAAGTTTAGAATTTTTTAGCTGCTTACCTTTTCTTTCTTTTAGCCTTTGACCCAATGTTACGCGTAAATAGTTCCAGCCCCTGTAAAATCGTATATTCCTTATGTAAACATGAGTTTTTAGGCTATTTAATAGAACCTCATATTGTTCAACTTAATCCACACGGAGATTTTTCCTTAACCTATCAACGGTTATTTACCCATACAGCAAAAGAATTCGCCAAACATCTTACTGAGCTCGACTTCAAATTGATTAAAATCCTTGATGAGACCGAGCAAGATTTTATCATCAAGAAATATCATAAAAAGGCTATTCGACCATTTGAATTCTTTAGCAAGTTTTACGACGAGAAGTTTTATGACAATGTTCGTCCCAAAATTGAAAAAAAGCTAGCTGAAGTTTTAGAGACCTTAAAAGTAACGGGTGGTCTTTACTTAATGGATAAGGATGGCTGGCCTGCTGAGCGAAAAATTGACTTAGCTACTGAGCCGGCTACTGTTCTTTTTCATTTTAGAAGAAGTGAAACAGAAACTAGGTACTTCCCAACAATTAAGTATCAAGGCATGCGCATCGATTTTATGTTTAAAGATGCGCAAATTGTCTGCAATCAACCTGCTTGGCTCCTTTTAAACGATGTATTGTATTTTTTTGAACAGGACATTGAAGGCAAAAAATTAATGCCCTTTTTAAACAAGCGCTATATTACTATCCCAAAAGCAACTGAAGAAACCTATTTCGAGAAGTTTGTTGGTCCTTTAATCGAAAAGTACCATGTATACGCTGAAGGGTTTGAGATTAAAACTGAAAAGCATGAGGCAACGGCGGTTATCAAAGTAATTTATGTAGATGGAGGAATCTCCCAAATTCAACTTTACTTTAAATATGGGGCGTATGCCTTTGCAATGAGCAACGAGCATAAAGTTACTGTGCGCCTAAGCAAGGAAGATGATCATTATACCTTTACCAGGATTAAGCGAAATAGCGAGTGGGAAAAGCAAAAATTTGCCTTTCTATTAAGTTTAGGGCTAAAAAAAATAAGCGCTATTTTTCATCATTTAGAGCTCCCAAACCTAACAGAAAATGATAATCCATCTTATGCTATTATTACGTGGGTAAATGAGCATATAGAATTGTTGCAAGAGCAGGGCTTTGAAATAGAACAGGCAAGTTCCGGGAAGCGTTTCGTTTTTGGAGCCAATAAAATTGATTTCGAAATTAAGGAAGATAACGATTGGTTCGATATTAATGCAATCGTTTACTTTGGTTCACATCCTATTCCTTTTATCGCGCTAAAACAACACATACTTCATAAAAAAAGAGAGTTTATTCTCCCTGATGGAGATATTGCCATCATTCCCGAGAAATGGTTTACGCAATATAGCAGCTTGTTTAGCTTGGCCGACGGGAATAAGGGCCTAAAACTTAAAAAACATCATATTGGACTAATTAATGATCTGGCAGAAGATAGCTTAGCCAATGTTACTTTAGATAGAAAGCTACAACGGCTAAACGACTTTGAAGATATTTCGGACACAACGATGCCGGTTAACTTTAAAGGAGACCTGAGACATTATCAAAAAGCTGGCTACAATTGGTTTAGCTTTTTACGTGAATATAATTTTGGTGGTTGCCTAGCAGATGATATGGGTTTGGGAAAAACCATCCAAACCTTGGCGATGCTCCAAAAACTAAAAGAAGAAGATGAGCAAAATGGAACGCATAGTACTTCTTTAATCATTATGCCCACTTCATTGATCTATAACTGGCTAAATGAAGCTAAAAAATTTACGCCGAAACTTAAAATCCATGCCCATACAGGAACTTTTAGGAACAAAGACATCAGCCTTTTTAATAAGTACGACCTTGTAATCACTACCTATGGCATTACTAGGGTTGATGCAGAGCTTTTAACAGGTTTTTACTTCAACTATATTATTTTAGATGAAAGCCAGAACATTAAAAATCCATCATCTAAATCATTTAAGGCGGTAAGGCTCTTAAAATCCAGACATAAACTCGTGTTAAGCGGTACCCCGGTTGAGAATTCTGTTGCCGATCTGTGGACTCAGTTAACATTTCTCAATCCCGGTTTATTGGGTACACAATCATTTTTTAATGAAGAATATGTACAGGCCATTGAGAAACGCAAAGACGAAGAAAAAGCAAAGAAACTTCAGGCCATCATTAAACCCTTTGTATTACGCAGAACCAAAGAACAGGTAGCTGCAGAATTGCCCCCTAAAACGGAACATATCTTTTACTGTGATATGAGCGAAGATCAGGCTACCTATTATGAAAAAACCAAATCGGCTTACCGGAATGATCTATTAACGAGTATGGACAATGGCACTTATGCTAAAAAACAAGTGCAATTATTGCAAGGTTTAACCGCGTTAAGGCAATTGGCTAATCACCCAGTAATGATTGATGAGGAATACACTTCTGACTCAGGAAAATTTGAAAACGTAATGCATACCCTTGATAATGTGTTAAAGGGAGGCCATAAAGTTTTGATCTTTTCTCAATTTGTAAAGCACCTCAGTATTTTTAGAGCAAGCTTAGAAAAAGAAGGCATCCCTTATGCCTATCTAGACGGCGGAACAAAGAACCGTGGCGAAATTGTGGCCGACTTTCAAGAGAATAAAGAATTAAAAGTATTTTTGATTTCGATTAAAGCAGGGGGTGTAGGTTTAAACTTAACGCAAGCAGATTATGTTTTCATCTTAGATCCATGGTGGAACCCTGCAGTTGAGCAACAAGCAATTGACCGAACACACCGTATTGGACAGGACAAAAAAGTATTTATCTATAAGTTCATTTCTAAAGACACGGTAGAAGAGAAAATCTTAGCCTTACAAAGACGCAAAAAATCATTGGCAAATTCCTTAATTACAACGGAAGAAAGTTTCTTTAAATCGTTAAGCAAAGAAGATATTAGGGAGTTATTGAATTAACTCCATATATCGGTCCCTTCCGATCATTTCCGCGCCCATACTCATCAAATGATCATTAGGCAACTGGCAGTCGATTAATTTAAACTCTCCTTTTTGAGCCAAATAAATAAGCGCAAGCTTGGACGCGTTGCTTACTTTACTGAACATGCTTTCGCCACAAAACACATCTCCTATCACTACCCCATACAATCCTCCTACGAGTTCATCTCCTTTCCAAACTTCTATGCTTTTGGCTATTCCGTGTTTATTTAGGTCAATATAAGCTGCTTGCATCTCGTTGGTAATCCAAGTTCCATCCTGTCCAATCCTAGGAGCTTCAGCGCAGTTATAAATTACCTCAGCAAAAGCATCGTTCTCGGTGATCTTGAAAGTTGCTTTTCTCATCACTTGTCGCATGCTTTTGCTAATGTTAATCCGATCTGGAAAAATTACGCAGCGCTCATGTGGCGAATACCATAAGATGGGTTCACCTTCACTAAACCATGGAAAAATCCCACTTTGATAAGCCAGCAATAGCCTTTCTTTACTCAAATCTCCTCCAATGGCCAATAACCCATCCTCTTCTGCTAAGGCAGGATCTGGAAATAGCAGTGCATCATCAAGGAGTTTAAAAAATAATTGGTGTTTCATTCTCTAATTTATTTGTGTGTGTTTGTTTGTCTCCTTATGTAACAATTTTCTCAGCTTTAACTCTTAATTTAAAAGCTAAAATGAGTTTTATAGGAAATGTTATCTGGGTTATTTTTGGGGGAATATTTATCTTCTTCCAATATATTTTTGGTGGACTGGTATTGTGCTTAACCATCGTAGGCATTCCTTTTGGCATTCAATGCTTTAAGTTTGCAATTGTAGGCTTAGCACCTTTTGGCGTTAAAATAACCGACACTTCCTCCAACATTGGCTGTTTATCTACCGTTATGAATATTATTTGGCTGGTATTTGGGGGAATTTGGATTGTATTAACACATTTGCTATTTGGCTTATTTTTCTGCATTACCATCGTGGGTATTCCATTCGGTTTGCAGCATTTTAAGCTGATGAATTTAGCATTTTCACCCTTTGGCAAATCAATTGGGTAAACGGTTTTTTACTACTCAGCTTTACTAAAGACCATTAACACTTGCCCATCTTTCATTAAGGACAATTTACCACCAGAAACCTTCCCCGAATTAATACTTTGCAAGTCTGCCGTAAATTTCGTTTCGGCTTCCGCCAATTCATTACAGAACATCTTAGTGCTAAAAATTTGGCTAAACTGAATTGAATTACCATTAAAAGATGCATTGCCACCATAAGTGTTACAAAAAGCTTTGCCACCAATTTTATTTCCGTCGCTGATGTTTAGGGTTCCCTGGGCAGAAGTAGGTATCATTTTACCCGGCCATTCTGTTAACACCCACTTTGAATTTTGCTTGGTTTCCATAGCTAGTTCTTTAGCACATGAACTCAATCCAAGAATGATCACGAATGCAAAAAATAGGTTCTTCATAACATTGATGTTTTAAACTATTTATAAATATAAAGCTTAGCTCACAATTAATTTAATTTTTTTAGAATGTGCTATTGCTTCTTGACTATTTGCAAACAAACACGTTTCAACACCCGTTTGTTTAATTTTTTCCAAAAGCTGCTTCGTAACTTCTTGCCGTTCTGGTCTTATATTTCTAATATAAACTGCGGCCATATTTCGACTATATTTTTCTGAGATTTTTTGATAAATAGCAGGATCCTGCTGTGAATTATCGCCAAAGAATACAAACTGCTGATTTGGAAAGGCATCAATAATCCGCATAACCCTTAAGAGTTTACCTTCATGACCAGTTTTACCTGTTTTAATCAGGTTCTTCCATCGTTTAAGCTGATTTAGCAAAAAAGTTCCTTCTGGAAGCTCATTAAATCGAAACATTTCAACCAAATAATCATATAAATTCCACTCACTGCTCGATACATAGAAAAATGGGTTTGGCTGCTCAATAGTCGTATGTGCATTAGCCAATAACTGATAATGTTCTTTGAGGGATTCAAAAGTTTTTCGTGTCCTTGGATTTTTAATAAAAAGCTCTCTTAATCTTCTAGCTATTTTAGCCGAATGAGAGATCATGATGGTATCATCAATATCAGATATGAATGCATATTGCGTAATGTGGGGAACGTATAACTTCCCTTCAGCATACGCAATTACGTTATTGTCGTCATCCAAAGCTTCTACCTTCACATCATGCCAACCCGCTTTAACATCCTCCTTAGCTCCCCATTCAAATTTAAAAAATCCATCGTATTCCGCTGTTTGATCAACACGCTGATCGTAAAAATAGAGTCGCACCTTCGCAAAAGGGAAAGGCTTAACTACAAATAGTTTAAAAAGATGCAGAATATTTACAAGGAAATTATTGCTGAAAATTTGGGTAGTTTTTGCTTTAAACTTAAAAACATGCCCATATAATACCAGATTATGGGTATGGCCATAGCCATGATATACTTTAACACTTGCATTGCCCATATGATATTTAAAACAGATTAATCAGTAAGTTGTTTGTAAAGCGTATAAATTATAGCTTGTGAAATCTAAACAACAAAAACTACTATTCATTATAAATCCAGGGTCTGGAAGTGGAGATATCGATTATAAAGCAGAGATAACAACTTTTTTTAAAGAGCAATCTACTACGATCGAAACTTATGAATTACCTGTTTCTTGCAGCCTTGATCAATTAAATGCTGCCATTAAAAAAGCTAAGGCCAACCGCGTAATTGCCGTAGGCGGCGATGGAACTTTAAAGCTTGTAGCCGAATGTTTAGTTAACACGGAAACGCCGATAGGAATTATTCCGGCGGGATCTGCTAACGGCATGGCCAAAGAACTTGGCATCCCATTGGATCTACAAGAGGCAATTGCCTTAACAATAGCGGGAAAACCAAAAAAAATCCATGCCATTATGGTTAACAAAGAACTCTGCATCCACTTATCTGATATCGGTTTTAACGCTTATATCGTTAAAAAATTTGACGAATTGCCAGAAAGAGGGATGCTTACCTATGCCAAGGCTGCTTGGCATGCCTTTTGGAACCATCGGAAAATGGAGGTGAGTTTCACGGCAAATGGCCGAACAATTAAGCAAAAGGCAGCTATGGTAGCATTGGCGAACGCTACAAAATATGGGACCGGGTTACAAATTAACCCAGATGGCAAATTGGATGATGAATTGTTCGAGGTTATTCTCGTGAAAGAATATGCGGTGATGGAAATCCTCAAAATATGGGTTAGTAAGTTGCCTTGGAATCCCAAAAAGATAGAAAGTTTTCAGGTTTCGGCGCTAAAGATCAACACCAAACATAAGGTGCATTTTCAGGTAGACGGTGAATACATGGGAAAAGTTGATTCCGTTAGTGCCAAAATTATCCCTAAGGCATTGAATATTATTGTTTCGGAAGGTTAAGCTGTATTTTTATTGTTAAATACAATCTAATAAATTCCGCAACAAAGCACAGTTTTAGCAAACTATCAAACCATATATCTTCAAATAAACCCAACGCTTCTGGTATAAATGTGATAAAACCAACTGAAAAGATATAAAGATATAACCGGAAAGGGAACTGAATGTAATACAAAATAAGACCAAACCTTTTACCTGAAACCAGACCTATTACACCTATCGCAATGATGATAAACATAGGAAGCAATAATATTGCCTGTATTTTTTCGGAAAGTTTTGTAGTCGATAGATAAGCGTAGTTTTCGATTTTCACCCATAACTGCATTCCCAAAAAAAACAACGATAGACCATCTAATGCTGCAAAAGAGCGGAGCGTTATTCTCATATTAATTACAGTATTTAGCCAGTAAGTTATCGGCTTTATCAGAACCCATATATTTTACAAAATTGAAATCCGCGCAGGCCCCTTCTTTATCGCCTTGCTTAATCTTTTTTAAACCAGCGGTTATTTTATCTGCTAAATATTCTTCGTCAATGCCTAAATCCGATTTAAGCTTCACAATCTTCAACTCTTCTTCGGCTGTAGATTTACCCTTTTCCTTGCGCTTATAAAAGTTAAGAATAACATTTGTAAGTTCGGCTTCCGCTTTATAAGCTCTAATGGCCATGGCAATTGACTGCTTATCTTTGTTTTCACAGCCATAACCCTTTAATGTAAAGTTCATGGGTATTAGCACAAGCGATAACGTATCATGATTGGCAGGCAATATCCATTTCCCACTAGTTAATTTAATCAACCTTAGGGCTTCGTCATCTAAATCTGTCCCCATACCGCGAACAACGGTAGCCGAATAAACCTCACCTTTTGAATTTAATTTGAAGCCAACATCTACCGTGCCCTGAATGCAGTTCTGTAAAGAGAAAGCAGGATAAATCGTATTATGCTTCATAAACTCTGTCAAGCCCCCTTCCAATCTGGGTTCTTGAGCCCTGGCATTGAGCGCAAAAAAAATAAGGAAAGCAGCTAGGAGGTTCATGGTATTAAATTTACATATTTATTTTTATATTAGACTTAGGATTTACTCGTACACCGTTCTATTTAAACTTCGTACATCCATCCTTACTTCGTGTACTAGTTTTGTTCCGTTATTGCTTAATCCACCAGTTCAAAAATCCCTGCTTAGTTGTGCATGCGCTCTGCATTTGGCTGCATGGGGGCACAGCTTATGCACGGCCAATGCACAGGATATGCACGGCTGGTGCAGGACTGTTATGAACGAATCCCGAAGCGCGGACGAAGGAATCCCGAAGGACACCTCAGACAGTCGACCCAAATGTAGCCGATAGCACAAGTGCTGGATCTGGGCAATTTTCTAAATAATATGCTCTTTTAGAAAATTGACAAACGCCAGGATAATCACCTCGCAAACCTTCCATGTCAAACATTAATTGAAAGTGTAAATGTGGTGGCCAATATCCATTTTCTTCTTTAACACCGAAGCTCGCAAATTGTTTTCCAGCCGCTATGATCTTTCCCACATTTAAATCTTGAAGTGAGGCAAGGTTTAAATGACCATATAAGCCAAATAAGGTAAAATCAGCAAGTTGATATTGCAAAATTATCGTTGCACCATAATCGCCAAAATTATCGTTAAACTTAAAGCTATGCACTTTGGCTTCATAAAAATTATAAATTGGCGTCCCTGCTGGTCCCCATATATCAACTCCTAAGTGAAGCCTTCTGGGTTCTGTTGAGGTATCGAAGTGTTCACTACGACTATAAATAGTACGGTGTTCGTTATAACCTCCAATGCCATAGGTTGCACCATGTTCAATTAATTGGGCATCAACCCAGCGAGAAAATAAATCAGTATCGGCTAAAATCTCTGGGGTTAAATCCGTGTTGCTTGCCGTGAAGTTGAACGGGAATAATGAATTTGTTGCGACGTTAAAATCTACAACTTTCCCAATTTGATGATTTGGATTAGCTAAAAATGCCTGTAATTTTTGTAGCCTATTCATTGTCAAAAAATTAAGTTCCAAGTCCCACGCCACTCGCTGTTCGTTCTAAACCGAACACGTAAACATAGTTATAAATAAAGTGCGACAGCGCCCCAAAGTTTACAAATACATGCCACAATTCATGGCTATGAAAAAAGCGACTTAGCTGCTTATCCTTCGCATAATAGTATGTTCCGCCGACATAAAAAATGCCCCCTAAAATTAACCAGGCAATAGCGCTCATTGGCAATGTTTCGAGCATCTTTTTTAGGAAAGGAATCACCAGGCAGCCCATGGCAATGTACAAGCCAGTTGATACCGCTCCGTTCTTTAATCGATTAAAAATTTTAAGTAGGCAACCTACTATCGCAACTAGCCACACCATTCCGAAAATAATCCAGCGCAAGCTTCCTTCAAAAACCAATAATGCGGTTGGTGTAAATGAACCTGCAATCATCAAATAAATGCAACAGTGATCAAATTTTTGCCAAAAACGAATTCCATAGGGTGTTTTAGGCACACTGTGATAGATGGAGCTTACCCCAAAAAGAATAATCACCCCTACTCCATAAATTAAAGCAGCAGTATATTCAAAATAATTAATTGCTTTATGCAGCAAAAGATACAATCCTGGAATAGCTAAAAGAGCAGGAACAACGTGGGTAAAAAAGTTTCCAGGCTCACGGATATACCTATTGCTGATCATCAGTCTCTTCGCCGGTTTCCTTACGTTCGCTTGCTATTTTATCAAAGATTTTATCCATGTGCTCTACATACTCATTGGTGTCATCCACAAAAAACGACAATGTAGGAATTACCCTAGCTTGGTGACGAATGCGAGAACCTAGTTTATATCTTATTTCACTTGCATGAGAATTTACGGTTGCAACCGATAAACTAGTGTTATTTGTATTTAAAAAGCTTAGGTAAACTTTAGCGACAGCCAAATCTGGTGAAACTCTCACTTTCGTAATCGTAACTAATGTATTTGGCAAATATGCAGCCCCTTCACGCTGAAAAATAGCAGCAAGCTCTTCCTGTAATAAACCTGCAAATTTCTGTTGTCTTTTAGTTTCCATAATATTTATTTCTTTACTTCATTTAAAACGAATTGCCAAGATGGGTATCTCGATCCCGTTTTGGTTTGTATTTGATAGATAGTTAGCATGCCCGAATCAAAGTAACCTGCCATTGCAATACTTGTTCGTGCTTCTGAGGGCTTAAATAATGTACCTGCAATATAACCCTTTTCGCCGTTCTCTGCACGTTTTTTATCAAAAGCTGACTTTGAGTTTACCCATTCTGCATGGGTTTTCTCGCCAGTAAAGTAAGGTAAAAGCCATTCTACTGATTTTTTTAAAGAATTTCCTTCACTTGATTGGTAGGTATAAAAATCATTTTGATGATCAGCGGCTCTGGTTAAAATTGTAGCAGCAACCAATAAGGGATCTATGTCGTACACATGATAATGTAGCGCATCTCTTTCATGGAAATCGAAGCTACTGCCATCGCTTTTTAAATTATTAGCAATTTGAGCTTCATAACGTTCCGCAGCATATTGCAGTAAAACTTTATCTTCCAGCGCCGCTGCAACTTGAGTAATAGCTTTTATACGATGTGAATTCCAATTATTAAAACTCTTTCCACTTCTTTTATTAGCTAGTGCTAAGTCGAATGTTTTCATTTCTTGTTTAGCTACTACGGTTAACCATAGTTTAACTGCCGATGCTACTGCTGGCTTTAAATCAGTTTTTAGCAAATCGTATGTAAAGATAATTCGATCTAAATTGGTGTCATTGATAGGATTGCCCTGAGGCTGATTACGTTTTGCCCAAGCTAGTAAAAACTCGCTCGCTTTATCAAGGTATTTTGAAGAGGATGTTACTTTATAAGCAAGACCTAGTGCATATACTTTTTGCATATCCTCTATTGATTTCCACGTTTTCGTTTTGCGAGGATCACCTTGCAGGATTCCTTCTGACAAAATGGTATCTGCAGGATTCGGCTTGGCCATCAATGCTTCATCAGCAATTTTCAACAAAGCCTGCCATTGATTTTTCACATCAGCATCCGTATTGATCAGCATTTTTAGCTTAGCTATCTCGGCCGCTTTTAAGCTTACGATTTGAGCTTTGACACTAAGAAAAAACGCGCAGCAAATGCTGAATAGAAAAAGTTTCTTCATCCTGCGTATTAATATAATAACTTATCGTATGGATATCTTTTGGTATGAATATCCTTTACTTTATCATACAATAGTTGCTTAAACTCTTCTATGTTTTCTTTACGTGTTGCAGATATAAAAATTGCAGGTGCATTATGATGCGCCATCCAGCTCTTCTTAAAATCCGCCAGCGTTAATGGGCTCGTTTCTTCTTCATCAACGTTAAACTCGTCTGCAGCAGGAGTTACGTAAGCGTCGATCTTATTGAAGATCATAATGGTATCCTTATCTCTCGCACCTAAATCATTTAAAGTTTCATTAACCGTATGGATTTGATCTTCGAAATTTGGGTGTGAAACGTCAACCACATGGATTAAAATATCCGCTTCCCTAACCTCGTCCAAGGTAGACTTGAAACACTCTACCAAGTGGTGAGGAAGTTTCCTAATAAAACCAACGGTATCTGATAATAGAAATGGTAAATTTTCAATCACTACCTTACGAACGGTAGTATCTAAAGTCGCAAATAGTTTATTCTCCGCAAATACATCCGATTTAGAAAGCATATTCATAATGGTTGATTTACCCACATTGGTATAGCCAACCAAAGCAACGCGAATTAATTGTCCACGGTTTTTACGCTGCGTCTCGTTCTGGCGATCGATTAATTTTAGGCGCTCTTTCAGTAACGAAATCTTCTCCAAAATCATCCTTCTATCACTTTCAATTTGCGTTTCACCCGGCCCACGCATTCCAATACCACCTTTTTGGCGTTCCAAGTGGGTCCATAACCGAGTTAATCTCGGCAACAAATATTGCAATTGCGCCAGTTCAACTTGTGTCTTAGCCTGTGCAGTTTGAGCTCTTCCAGCAAAAATATCGAGAATTAAATTACTCCTATCTAAAATTTTAACTTGTAGTTCACGTTCAATATTCCGCAGTTGCGATGGTGAAAGTTCATCATCGAAAACTACCATATCTATTTCTTCCGCTTTTACATAAGTCTTTATTTCTTCCAATTTACCAGTCCCCACAAAAGTTGCCCGATCGGGGCGAAGCATTTTTTGTGTAAATACCTTCTCTACTGCGCCACCTGCTGTATCCACTAAAAAGGCCAACTCGTCAAGATATTCTTTTGTTTGTTCGGGCTTTTCACCGGGTGTAATGACCCCAACAAGCACAGCTCGTTCTTGTTTAAGAGCGGTATCGTATGTTTTTTGTTTTCCCATAGTATAAGGCACAAATATACGAAAGTTCTACGGACTCGCCGACTTCCGTACGTAAGGCAACTGTAGCGTTTCATCAACCTTACTCGTTTTAGCTCTGAACCAACACCTCTCTATGAAAAGCATCATGATCTGCTTCTTTTTATCTTTTGCTTTTTTTGCGCAGGCACAAAAAGGAACTACAACTTTTTCTGTAAGTTATGGTGACGGCAAAGGCATCTACAAGCCAATTTTAGCAAAAGCTGAAATGTTAGGGACTTATACCAAGGGCCCTATTCGTACTTTCGATCTAAGTTTGGTAGGGGCTATCAGTAAAATAGCATCTCTAGAAATCGGGACTTCCTTACTCAATCACCAATATCAATTTACCGAATTTACGGCGCTTGGAAACCTAGTTACCGAAAGTAGATCAATTAATACGCTCGTTTTCCCTATCAAATTGCGCTTCGATATCTTGAAATACTTTTTTATTAGTGGAGGTTTTATGTTGCATACTGATGTAGGGGAGCACGGAAGTGATTTAGATTTCGGTGTTGGCATTGGCGTTGGTGTACAATATTATTTCAAAAATAAATATGGCGTTTTTATTTACCCACAAAGAAATATCCATAGATTAACGGTGGGTTTGGTAGAAGAACATGTAGCCTTCGGATTAGCTTATCGTTTTCAATAAAATTAAGATCCTAAAGCTTCCCTACAAAGTCCCGTATGGCCTGCCCAGGATCTTGGGTTTTCATGAAGTTTTCGCCAATTAAAAACCCGTTATAACCAACTTTTTTAAGTTCTTTAATTACTTCAGGGTTATCGATTGCACTCTCTGAGATTTTCAAAAATTCATTTGGGATTTTATCAACCAAATCAAAGGAGGTTTGAATGTTAACAGTAAAGTTCCCCAAGTTCCGGTTATTCACACCTATGGCGTCTAAATTCGGACAAATGCTCCGCTCCAATTCTTTCAGATCATGTACTTCCAATAACACGCTTAAGCCTAAACTTTGTGCAAATTTTCCAAATTGAACAATTTGCTGTGGAGTTAAAATAGAGGCGATCAACAATATTAGATCAGCTCCCCAAGCTTTTGCCTCCAAAATCTGATATTCATCAATCATAAAATCTTTGCGCAGAATAGGAATTTGGTTTACCGCCCTTGCCGCGATTAAATCTTCAGCCTTGCCACCAAAAAAGTCTGTGTCTGTTAGCACCGATAACGCAGAGGCCCCAGCCTCATTATAGGCTTTAGTTACAGTTTCAACTGCTGCAGTACCATTGATCAAACCTTTAGAGGGCGATTGCCTTTTAAACTCAGAGATAATTCCTGTACGATTTTCAGCTAAAATGAAATCCTTGAAAATCAAAGGCTTTCTATCGAAGTTCGGAAAAGCCTCCAACTGTTGTATACTCATGTTTTGTTTAGCTAGCGCAACCTCTTCCTTTTTACGAATAACTATTTTATCTAATATTGACATATTCCTATCTGCGTCATTGCGAGGCACGAAGCAATCTCCTTACTTACATTATCCTTTAGGATTGCTTCGTACATCGCAATGACGACTTAGTTAGTTAATTAATTTTCCAACCAATTCTTCATCATTTGTTTTCCACTTGGTGTAAGTACACTTTCTGGATGAAACTGTACCCCACAAACATCGTATTGCGCATGACGTAATGCCATGATCTGCCCATCGCCGTCTACCGCAGTAATTTTTAAGCTACTCGGCAAATCTGCTTGATTAACTACCCACGAGTGATAACGACCAACCTCAATTAGCTCAGGGCAATTGTTAAAAATTAACTCTGTTTGATCTAATACGCTAATAGGAGTTGCGATGCCATGCATTGGTCGGCCTAAATTAAGCAGCGAGCCTCCAAAAGCCTCGGCTATTGCCTGCTGACCCAAACAAACACCCATGATACTTTTGCTGGCAGCATATGTTTTGATCACATCTAATAATAACCCAGCCTCAACAGGTATTCCTGGCCCGGGCGAAAGCAATATTTTATCGTATTGTGCTACATCTGCTAATTCAAACTTATCGTTTCTCCATACTACTGCTTCAAAACCTAGTTCATTTATCAAATGCACCAAATTATAGGTAAAACTATCGTAGTTATCGATTACCAGAACTGTTCCTTTATGATCTTTATTCATTTCCATTAACTCTTTAAATTCCCTCTGCCATTGAAATTGCTTTCCTTAACGCAGCAATCTTATTATTTACCTCATTCAACTCACTTTCTGCCACAGAATCGGCTACAATTCCGGCTCCCGCTCTGTAATGTAATTGGTTATTTTTGCTCATAAAAGTTCTAATCATAATAGCATGGTTAAAATCATTATTGAAGCCCATGTACCCAATAGCACCTGCGTAGAAGTTGCGACCCAATTGCTCATACTGATCGATCAGTTGCATGGCTTTGTATTTCGGGGCCCCACTTAATGTACCTGCAGGATAAGTATCGGCAACCACCTTAAATGCACTTACGCCATCTTGTAAATTGCCACTTACTTTCGAAACCAAATGAATTAGATGAGAGTAATACTGTACTTCTTTAAAAGATTTTACTTCAACTGCATTACAGTGCCTGCTCAAATCGTTCCTGGCCAAATCTACCAACATTACATGCTCAGCACTTTCCTTTGGATCCTCTTCAAGCCTTTTGGCTAATATAGCATCTTCCTCATCATTCCCGGTTCGCTTAAATGTTCCAGCAATAGGAAAAATGCTAGCTGTATTATTGTTAACGGTAATTTGTGCTTCAGGCGATGAACCAAATAATTTAAAACTACCATAATCAAAATAGAATAAGTAAGGAGATGGATTGATGGAACGCAAACAACGGTAAACATTAAATTCATCCCCTAAAAACCGCTGACTAAATGCTCTTGAAGGTACAATTTGAAAAACATCTCCTCTGTAGATATGTTTCTTTAACTGATCAACCATAGTCATAAAACCTTCATCTGTTAGGTTCGATTCTTCTTTACCGGTAGCTTCGAAGCTATATTCGGGAAAGTTCTTATTTTGAATAAGGTATTCTATTTTGGACAGATCTTCATCATCATCTTCATTAAATACATTTTTTACCAGTGTAACCTCATTTTTAAAGTGATCTATTGCAATAATATATCGATAAACATGATACTGCATACATGGAATTTTATCATCGTCTGGTGTTGTAGCAGTAAACGCAATATCTTCAAAATGAGGTATGGCATTCCAAGTAAAATAACCAAATAATCCTGTTGATATATGCTTGTCTTTTACTGGATCTATCTGAGCAAATCTCGCTTTAAATTCAGCTATTTCCGAAGTTAGAACGAAATCTCTTTTACTTTCCTTTGTTCCATCAGGAAAATAAATGTTCAATACTTCATCATTTAAAACTATTCCTGCTACCGGCTCAGCGCATACATAACTAGTCGCATTCTCACGGCTATGATAATCAGAACTTTCTAACAAAATAGCATTTGGAAATACATCACGCAGGCGTAGGTAAATACTTACAGGTGTAGTTGTATCCGCTAAACGCTTTTTCGAGTATGATTTTATTTGATATGTTTTCATTTGTTTTTGTTGTTCATTTTTAAATTTTTCACTTTTCGCCACCAAGCTCTTTATTCCATATACGCTAACTCCTCGCAATGACGACAATAGATATCAGGCCCTCCAAAACAAAAAACCCGGCGTGTGGTTACGTCGGGTTTGATAATGTGGTTTAAGTTTAGGTTTAGGTTGATAAACTATAAGGTACACAAAGCTTCGACATAACTCTTGTTAGAATTAAACGCCATTGCCATGTATGTATATTGTTAATCATCGAGCAGCAAAAATATACAAAAAGTTAAGTAAACAAAATATTTTAGTGTTTTTTTTGAAATAAATATACTTACAGCTCAAAGGATTATAAAAAGGGATATACTAAATTCCAAATCCTAACGTTCAAGCCTAGTTAATCCCTAACCAACTTTTGCTTGGATCACTATTTACCATCATAAAAATAGCAGCGATAATAAATAAGAAGGCTAATCCAAAATATATGCCGATTGCTCTATGCTTACCCGTCTCGTCAACAATCTTCTTCGATTGAGCATTCCCAACTGTGATTAGGATTATAGCTAAAATCATCATGCTAATGTGCTCCACTTTCCAGTAGCGATACATTGCCTCACCCATCGGTCCTTTGGTTAAAGGGCTCAAAAAGTACAATACTATACCAAACACTAATTGAATATGTGCACTAATTAAGGTAAACACATTTAATTTCCTATTTCCTTCCGTATAACTTTTAGCGCCTAACCAACCTTTTAAAGCGGTAATTACTGCCACAAATAGCAAAATAATAACTACATATCGCCATCCTGAATGAGCATTTTTTAATATTTCGTATAAAGTCATGATATTTTTATTTACTCAAACATACCAATAATTTAAGAGCCTTGCAAAAAGATCCTCAATTGCTTATTAGCTTTTCTTTTGTTTATTTTTTATTTCAAATAAGAGAATTAGCCTTTATAATTTATAGAATAGTCAGGATTTATTTCAAGTATGACTGAAATCTCAATGAAATCAATTTCATATTATTCCGTATACTTATTTTGCTTTATTTGATGAATAGCATTTGATAGCTAGCTATACAAGTATTTTGCTGATTTTATAACAAACAGTGAATCAGGTAATTTCATAAAAATAGCACTAAGACTATTCTTGGCCCATCTTAATGAAAATATAATAAAAATTCCTTTTTAATTTAATATTTTATCTTTAGTTTCGTTTATACCTAATTGATTATTAAACGAAAGTTAATGTAATGTTAATTTCCGATAAGCGATTATAAACGAAATAGGCTACAAACTCAACCAAATATAAATTAACTAAATTATGACCAATCGAATCCTTTCCATCGCAATGCTTCTGGTCTGCTTTTTTGCAACCCTAAGCGTATCAGCGCAAACTACTCAGGCATCAATTTCTGGTGTCATAACCGACGATCAAAAGAAGCCAATTCCTGGCGCAACTGTGATAATCAAAAACGAATCAACGGGCTTTACCACCAAATCGAGCACCAATGGCAGTGGTGAATTTACCTTCAAAGAGTTACCATTGGGAGGTCCTTATACCGTAAAAGCAAGTTTCATTGGATTAGGCGAACAAACGAGATCAGGCTTTACCTTAAATCAAGGAGATGCAGTTAAAGTATCTATTAATATGCAGGCAGCAGCACAAACGCTAGAAGCAGTACAAATTAATGGAAATGGCCTAAGGAATAAGGTTCAGCAATTTGGGGCTTCAACAGAAATCTCATCCAAAACCATGAATCAGCTTCCTGTAAATGGCCGTAATTTCTCCAATTTAATGGATCTATCGCCCTTAAGTCGTGGCGGTGGTATTTCAGGTCAACTAGGATCGTCTACCAATTATACCATCGATGGGATGAATGCCAAGAACCCAACATCTGCAGGCAGCACAACAAGTAGAAGTGGTGCACCCTACTCCATATCCATCGAATCTGTTAGAGAATTTAAAGTTGTTACCAATGCTTATGATGTTACTTTCGGTCGCGCAGGAGGGGGAACCATTAGTGCAGTAACTAAGGCTGGAACGAATGAGATTAGTGGTAGCGGTTTTATATATGGTCGTGCAGACAAATTGGCTAGTAGCTATGATATCAGGGGCGTTAAAAGAGATAATGATTTCTCTACTTATCAATACGGTTTTACTTTAGGCGGACCGATCATCAAAGATAAGTTACACTATTTCGTTGGTTGGGATCATCAAAAAGATGCCCGTCCATTGATTATTGCCGACGTTAAATCACCAGCAGACGAGGCGAGGTATAATATCACCAATGCCACATTAAACAGTTTGGTAGATATTGCCCGTGCGAAATACGGCGTATCTAGCGAGCCCCAATTCGGGACTTTTGATAAAAAGCGTGGTACTGATGCAGGATTTTTAAGATTGGATTGGCAGGTTAATGATAAAAATCTACTAACCATTAGAGATAATTATACCAACGATAGAAATCCCCTAGGCTTAGCGGATAACACCGCTATCAATCTCTATGAAAGTTATGGTAACGATAAAAACGTGGATAATAGTCTATTGGCTACTTTACGTTCAAGTATCAACAGTAAACTAACCAATGAGTTAAAAGTTCAACATCTATACACCTTTCAATCGAGCGAACAAGGCGATCAGCTTGGCAAATCGATTCCAAGAACGATTGTTGGTAATTTAGAATCTACTATTGCTGGGGCTAAAAAGACTACGAGTGTTCAATTTGGTGGCCATCGTTTTGGACAAGAAGCATTTACCAATAATGTTATCCAATTAGTAAATAACCTTTATTACAATACCGATAAAGCTAAATATACTTTTGGTATTGATGTAATGTATACCAATGCCGAATCATTATATGGTAGCGAAGTGAATGGTCGTTTTGAATTTTCAAATAGTGGCACTGGCGCAGCTGCACAAACGTCCTTACAGAACTTCAATAACCTCATTGCAAACAGGTTTTACCGTGAGGTACCCTTGGTAGATGATCCGACTGTAAATGCAGGAATTTGGAATTTTGCAGCCTATGGCCAAGTACAAACTAAATTAGGCGTAGGACTTGATTTTACTGGTGGTTTACGTTTAGATTATAGCAAATATCCTAAATCTCCCTTAAACGAGACTTTATTTAATGCGATTGGTGTAAGAACAGATCATGAAGTTTCTCAACTTTTACTCCAACCACGTATTCAGTTAGATTGGGATATCAATGAAAAACATACTGACTACATTCGTTTAGGTGCAGGTATATTTGGCTCTGACTTAAACAACTACATGACCATTAACAATTTAACCTTTGATGGAAAGCATTTAGCTACTGTTGACGTTTTTGGTGCAGATGTGCCAACGCCAAACTTCCCTGGGTATAGAAATGGCTCAGCATCGGCACCAAGCTTGCCTAATTTTCAAGTACCTACCATTAATACTTATGCTGATGACGCCCAATTACCCGTTATCTATAAAGCCAATTTATCTTACAACAAGATCATTAACGATAAATTGAGAATTGGACTTACTGGCTATGCTACACTAGGCCGTCATAACTATATGTATGTAGATAGAAACATGGTTGCAAATCCATTTTTTACATTAAACAATGAAGGTGGAAGAGGAGTTTATGTTCCAACTTTTACAACAAACGGAACTGCTGATTGGAAAACTGGTCGTTTAAGTAATCAATTTGGCAGGGTATTAGAATTGAATAGCAAAGGTAGGGTAAACCAATTTGCGGTAGTATTAGACGCCTCATGGCAGTACTTTAAAGACGGCCAAATCACTGCTAGCTACACAATAAATGACGCGAAGGACAATACCTCATTCAATGGAAACGTGGCCAACACCGCAACATTAAACCTTCCGGTAAGAGATGACCCTAGAAACTTGGACGCAATTAGTTATTCGGACAATCACTTCCGCAATAAGGTAGTGATCTACGGAACGCTCCCTACTTTTAAAGGTGTTACCATTGGTGTTCGTTATTCGGGAATTGGAGGTACTAGATATACGTTAACCTCTGGAGCAAATAACAATGGAGATTTTGTTACCACCAACGACTTAGCTTACATATTTGACAGAAACAATCCCAATACCCTTCCAAATGTTAAAGCGGGTTTACAAGCATTATTAGACAATCCTTTGGCAAGTCAGAGTATAAAAGATTATATCTTAAAGTACGAAGGGCAAATTGCTGCACGTAATGGCGGGGAAAACGGCTTCAATGGCTTAGTAGATTTAAGGATAACAAAGAAAATTATGATTACTAAAAAACAAAATATTGAATTCTCTGGCGATATTTTCAACTTAGGCAACTTAATTAAAAAGAAATGGGGTGTAACTGAAAACTTGGGCAACTCGGCGCTATACGCACTTGGAGTACCAGCCGCAAATGGCAATCCCGCCTTACCAAGTTTCGATACTACAAACAAAATATTTAACTACCGAGTAAACCACTCTGGTGTAATTAATCCTTCTGGTAATCCTTGGCAAATACAGTTAGGTGTTAGATATGGATTTTAATAGTTGACCATCTATTTCCCAAAAGAGCTGCCAGAAAAACTGTGCAGCTCTTTTGTTTAAAGAACACTGTAAAATAAAAGTTAGATACACGATAAATCTTTATTTATCAATAGCTTTAAAACATATTAAAACTAAAATTTATGAAGAAAATTCTACTTGCGCTCGCGCTGGTATTTTCTACTGCTTTTTTGTTTGCACAGCAAACTTACCCTGTTAACGGCTCTTATGATATAAGACCAGGAATGTATGCTTTTACTAATGCAAACATTGTAGTTAATGCCAATCAAACTATTAGCAATGGCGTGTTGCTAATCAAAGACAAAACCATTCAATCAGTCGGCACTGGAACTTCAATTCCGAAAGGATATCAAGTGATAGACCTGAAGGGGAAATACATTTATCCTTCGCTAATTGATGCATTTACATCGTACGGAATTACAGAAGCTACCCGTTCGGCGCCAGCTGGAGGTTTTGGAAATCGCCAATCTGTATTTACCTCCACAAAAAAAGGCCCATATGGCTGGAATGAAAGTATCCGCGCTGAAGTTGAGGTCAAAAACATCTTTGCAATCGATGCGAAAAAAGCAGATGATTTGCGTAAAGCTGGCTTTGGAAGTGTAAATTCAATTAGTAGAGATGGCATTGCTCGTGGTACGTCGGCTGCTGTTACTTTAGCAGATGGCAGAGAAAACGACGTAATGTTAAACGACCAAAGTGCTGCAAATTATTCATTTAATAGAGGTACTTCAAGTAACGATTATCCCTCATCATTGATGGGTTCAATTTCCTTACTACGCCAAACATATTTAGATGCAAATTGGTACAAAGGCCAAAAAGAAGAATATAATATTTCTTTAGAGCAGTTCAATAAACAACAAACTTTACCACAGTTATTTGAAGCCGATGGTTGGGCAAATATATTGCGTGCCGATAAAGTGGCTAAAGAATTTGGAAAATCGTACATCATTAAATCTACTGGTGATGAATACCAGCGCATTGATGCTGTTAAAGCAACGGGTGCAACCCTGATTATTCCCATCAATTTCCCTAAAGCTTTTGATGTGGAAGACCCCACCGAAGCAAGGAATTTAAGTTTAGCTCAATTGAAAGGTTGGGAATTAGCCCCTACCAATCCTGGAGTACTTGAAAAAGCGGGTATTAAGTTTGCCTTAACTTCATTTGGTTTAGAAACACCTAAAGAATTTTGGACCAATATTCAGCAAGCGATTACAAATGGCCTAACAGAAAAGCAAGCCTTGATGTCGGTTACTGAAATCCCCGCAGCAATATTAGGTGTGAGTGACAAGGTTGGCTCCATTGAAAAAGGTAAATTGGCCAACTTCTTGATTACCTCTGATAATATTTTCAAAACTGGAAACATCATTTATGAGAACTGGGTTCAGGGCAAGCGTTTTGTAGTAAGCAAAATGGATGTAACTGATTTACGTGGAACTTATTCGTTAAATATCGATGGACTGGGTAGTGCCTTATTAAAAATTACCGGTTCAGCTACTGCTCCTACTGCAGCAATTGAAAGATTAGGCGCTGATAGCGCGAAAATGAACGCTACTTTGATCAGAAACGGAGATTGGGTGAATATCAATTTTAACTCAAGAAAAAACCCTGTTGGAGATGTTCGCTTAAGCGGATATTTAACGGCTATTAATCCTGTAGCTTTTGGCGGTGATGTAATGATCAACGGACTAGCGTCAGGCTCATGGAATGGCACTTTTAAAGAAGCTGCAAAGGAAACACCAAAACGTGATGAACCAGCAAAACCCTTGGCTTCCAAAGGTGGTTTAATTTTCCCATTCATTGCATTTGGAAACGAAACAATACCTGTACAAGAAAACGTATTACTAAAGAATGCTACTGTTTGGACCAACGAGAAAGAAGGAATCTTGACCAATGCAGATGTCCTTTTAGAAGGTGGTAAGATTAAAGCGGTTGGTAAAAATCTATCAGCTGGTTCGGCAAAGGTAATTGATGCAACCGGAAAGCACATCACTGCCGGCTTAATTGATGAGCACTCACATATTGCCGGATCTGGCGGTATCAATGAAGGTGGTCAATCGAATTCTGCTGAAGTTCGCATTGCGGATATTATCAACTCAGAAGATGTAAATATTTACCGCCAGTTAGCTGGAGGAGTTACTTCTTCCCAAATTTTACACGGTTCAGCCAATGCGATTGGTGGACAAAGCCAGTTAATCAAACTTCGTTGGGGCAAAACACCTGAAGAATTAAAGTTTGCTGGAGCTGATGGCTTCATCAAATTTGCACTAGGTGAAAATGTAAAGCAAAGTTCTTCTCAAAACAACCAACGTTTCCCATCAACACGTATGGGTGTGGAACAAGTATATATTGATGCTTTTACCCGTGCTAAAGAATATGAAAAAGCATTAGCTACAAAAGGAAGTAACGTACGTAGAGACCTAGAATTAGATGCTTTAGTAGAAATCCTAAACAATAAGCGTTTCATCACTTGCCACTCTTATGTACAAAGTGAAATCAACATGTTGATCCATGTTGCCGATAGCTTAGGTTTTAAGATCAATACGTTTACGCACATTTTAGAAGGTTATAAAGTAGCCGATAAAATGAAGGCCCATGGTATTGCTGCCTCTACCTTCTCTGATTGGTGGGCCTATAAAATGGAGGTTCAAGAAGCTATCCCATACAATGGTAAAATTATGCATAACGTAGGCATTACAACTGCTTTTAACTCTGACGATGCTGAAATGGCACGTAGGTTAAATCAAGAAGCTGGAAAATCTGTATTGTATGGTGGTGTACCTGAAGTAGAAGCTTTGAAGTTTGTAACCTTAAATCCAGCTCGCATGCTGCACATCGACAATAAGGTTGGCAGTTTAAAACCTGGTAAAGATGCAGATGTAGTTGTTTGGTCGGCCAATCCGTTGTCTATTTATGCAAAAGCCGAAAAGACCTTTGTAGATGGCGTTGCCTATTGGGATATAGATCGTGACGCTGCTTTACAGAAAGCACAAAATGCGGAGAAAGCGCGGATCATTCAAAAATTATTAGAAAGCAAAACTGCTGGAGCACGCACCCAACGTTCTTTCGGGCAAGCGCCTCCACGTCTTTATCATTGCGAATCGGAAGAAGACTATTGGGCTGAAGTAAATAAAACGGAAGGAGAACACAATCATGAATAAATATATAAGCACAGCTATTGCGTTATTTGCCTCGATTAGTATAGCTTACGGACAGGCAAATATCTCTCCAGCAAAAGCACAAAGCCAGAGGATTATCGTTATGGGTGCAACGATCCACACCGGCGATGGTACAGTAATCCCGAATGGATACATTACTTTAGAAAAGGGGAAAATAACCGGTATTGGTGATGCTACTGTGGTAAAGTTTAGCACGGACGGCGCAAGGTTAATTACCGCTAGCGGGAAGCACATTTACCCAGGCTTTATCGCCCCAATTACCAATTTAGGCTTAGTAGAAATTGAATCCGTTAAGGCGACCATTGATGAGCGTGAGCTAGGAGAAAACAATGCACACATAAGAGCATTAATAGCTTATAACACAGACTCAAAAGTTCCTGCTACTTTAAGGAGCAACGGTATTTTAATGGCACAAATTACACCTGCAGGCGGTTCTATTGCTGGCAGTTCTTCTGTTGTGCAATTAGATGCATGGAACTGGGAAGATGCCGTAATTAAAAAAGAAGATGCAATGCACATGTCATGGCCAGCCGTACCTAGAGGCAGGGGATTTGGCGGTGGTAGAATGGGTGCGGGTGCTGCTCTTGGAGATCCAAATGAACGTGTAAACAATGTAATTGCTGAATTAAATACTTTTTTTAGTCAGGCTAAAATGTACAGTGAAAATACACCTGCGGTAACCAATACACGCTTAGCAGCAATGAAAGGCCTGTTCAATGGAACGCAAAAACTCTTTATTACAGCAAATGCTCAAAAAGACATTGTTGCAGCAGTAAATTTTGCGAAAAAACATGGTATTACCCCAGTTATTGTAGGGGGAGATGAGGCGCATCTATTAACGGCTTTCTTAAAGTCGAACAATGTTCCCGTTGTTGTTAAACAGCCTCATGCATTACCTAACAATGCGGATGACGATGTAAATATGCCTTATAAAAATGCTGCTGTTTTAAATAATGCTGGTGTAACGGTAGTTTTAAGTATTGATGGTTTTTGGCAGCAACGCAACCTTCCTTTTATGGCAGGAACTGCTTCTGCATGGGGTATGAGTAAAGAAGATGCCCTTAAAACAATTACATTAAATGCGGCCAAAGCAATGGGAATTGATAAAACTACAGGGAGTTTAGCAGTAGGTAAAGATGCTACTTTCTTTATTTCTACAGGCGATGCGTTGGATATGATTAGCAACAAAGTTGAAGAAGCCTTTATTCAAGGCCGCTCTATTAACTTAGATAATTTGCATAAACAACTGGATAAAAAGTTTAGCGATAAGTACGGAATTAAGTAAGTAATTCAACCAAAAAAAAGGCCGCAAGTGAAATATTCATCTGCGGTCTTTTTTTGTCAAATCTTATTAATCTTATGGTCCCGAAAATCCTGGCAAAAAAAAGAGCGACCAATCCTGGACGCTCCTCCTAACTAACTTATTATTTATAAAACTGGCTGTTGGGGAAGGAGTCGAACCTTCAAGGGGTAGTTAGCTGCAATTCAAAATTAATTTGTGGTCAACCCATAAATTGCGTTTGTCCCATGATCCCCACCACCGAGACAAGGAGGTGTGTCTGCCAATTTCACCACCCAACATTAGATCCTTCGCTTTCGCTCAGGATGACAATAGCTGTAGGGGAAGGAGTCGAACCTTCATAGAGTGGTTGTACCGTTGCCGGATTTCCCATTTCCTCTACCACCGAGACAAGGAGGTGTGTCTGCCAATTTCACCACCCTACAGAGTATAAGCAATTGTTAAAGAACTATTTCGTTTCATTTGCTTGATACAAACATAAGACAAATAGCAAATATGTTGCAAATATTTTAATCATTTTATTTTATTTTTACCAAAATTGTAATTAAATTAGATAATCATTAAAAATAATAGAATTTATGCTCAAAAAAGAAACCCAAAATTTAGAAATTGATAACCTAGATATTCAAATTTTAACGCACTTAATGAAGGATGCGACCAAACCTTACACAGAAATTGCTAAAGAACTGATCATTTCTGGAGGAACTGTGCACGTAAGGATGAAAAAATTAGCCGATTTGGGAATCATTAAAGGTTCGCATTTGATCATCGACCCTAAAAAAGCAGGCTTTGATATTACGGCATTCTTAGGGATCTATCTAGAAAAAGGGTCGCTCTATAAAGATGCTGTTGAGCAGCTCAGCAAAATAAAAGAAGTAGTGGAGCTTCATTATACCACCGGCTCTTATAGCATGTTCGCTAAAATCACCTGTCGTGATACCAATCACCTTCGCCATGTGTTAAACGAAGAAATACAAGCCGTTAAAGGGATACAACGAACCGAGACATTAATTTCTTTGGAAGAAAGTATTAAGCGGCAGATTGAATTGTAGGAGATTTTACTTAAACATACCTTTTAACGCTTGTAACTTTGCTTGCAAATCACCTTCAACTTCTTTCTCTTCCTTAGGTTGAGCTTTGGGCTTAGCCTGAAAAGCTGGCTTGTCTCTAGGCACGAAACTCGTTGTTCTGTTATCCTTTGGACTTTCCGCCTTTTTATTTTTAGGGCTCTCGTCAGTCTTCATTGTCAGCGAAATCCTTTTCCTCGCTATATCCACATCAACAACGGTTACCTGTACTACCTGGCTTACCTTTACAATCTCATTGGGATTGGCTACATAACGACTGGCCATTTGACTTGTATGAACTAACCCATCTTGATGTACACCGATATCAACAAAAGCTCCAAAATTGGTAATGTTAGTAACGATACCTGCCAATTTCATTCCTGCCTTTAAATCTTCAATTGCATTCACTCCATCGGCAAAACTAAAAGCTTCGAAAGCTTCTCGCGGATCACGACCAGGCTTTGCCAATTCTTTAACAATGTCGTTCAAAGTTGGGAGGCCCACGTTAGCGCTTACGTAACGCTGCAGGTTAAGCTGCTTTTGCAAAACCACGTCTTTCATTAAATCATCAATCGTACAACCAAGATCTTTGGCCATCTGATTTACTAAATCGTACCTTTCTGGATGCACACCGCTACGGTCTAGCGGCTGTTTGGCATCACGGATGCGTAAAAAACCTGCTGCCTGCTCATATGCCTTATCGCCTAAACGAGGCACCTTTTTTAAACTTTCACGGTTCTTAAAAGCACCATTTGTATTACGATAATTTACAATATTTTGCGCTAAGGTATCGCCTAAGCCAGAAACATAGGCCAATACTTGTTTAGACGCTGTATTTAATTCCACTCCAACAGCATTTACACAGCTAATTACGGTATCATCTAAACTTTGCTGTAATTTATTTTGATCAACATCATGTTGATATTGCCCTACACCGATCGACTTTGGATCTATCTTAACCAGTTCAGCAAGTGGATCCATTAGTCGGCGACCAATTGAAACAGCGCCCCTAACCGTTATATCTTGTGTTGGAAATTCTTCTCTAGCCAACGGTGATGCCGAGTAAATAGAGGCACCGCTTTCATTCACCATTACAATGACCACATTCGGGATTTTTAACCCCCTTACGAAGGTTTCCGTTTCTCTTCCAGCCGTACCGTTTCCTATTGCGATAGCCTCAATTTCATGCTTTTCACACAACTGTTTCAACTGCCATTCGGCATCTTTCAAGTTCCCCTGACCAGTGTGTGGGTAAATGGTGGTATTTTCTACTAATTTCCCTTGTTTATCTAAGCAAACTACTTTACAGCCCGTTCTAAAACCAGGATCGATAGCTAACACACTTTTTTGCCCCATTGGTGCCGCTAGCAAAAGTTGACGTGCATTTTCTGCAAAAACTTTAATAGCCTCCTCATCGGCCTTTTGCTTTGTTAAAGCCCTTAATTCTGTTTCCATCGCAGGGCGAAGCAATCTTTTATATCCATCGATAATTGCCAATTGCACCTGATCTGCACAAGCGTTTTTCGCCGTAATAAATTGGTTTTCCAATAAGGTAATGGCATCCTCATCAGCAGGAAGCACATCCAATTTCAAGAACCCTTCTTGCTCACCTCTGCGCATGGCCAATACTCGATGGGATGGCGCATTCTTTGCACTTTCTTCCCATTCAAAATAATCTTTATACTTGATCCCAGCTTCTTCTTTTCCTTTAACTACAACTGTTTTATAAGTTGCTTTTTGCGTGAAATGGTGGCGCATCTTTGTTCTAGCGTCAATATTTTCACTGATTATTTCAGCAATAATATCTCTTGCACCCGCCAATGCATCAATCACATTCGCTACACCCTTTTTATCGTTGATATAAACGGCAGCCTCTTGCTCGGGCTCAATTCGGCTTTGCGATAAGATTCGGAGTGCCAATGGCTCTAAACCTTTTTCTTTGGCTACCGATGCCCGGGTTTTACGTTTTGGCTTATAAGGCAAATAAATATCTTCTAAGGCAGTTATTGTTTTTGCCTCGTTAATTTTCTTTTCTAGTTCTGGTGTTAATTTTTCCAGCTCTACTAGCGATTTTAAGATAGCTTCTCGGCGTTTATCTAACTCCCGTAGTTGTTGTGCTAAATCTCTAATAGCAGCCACTTGAACCTCATCTAAACTGCCCGTAACTTCTTTACGGTAGCGCGAAATAAAAGGAACAGTTGCTCCTTCATCTAATAAAGCTAAGGTTGCGCTAACTTGTTTGATAGCGATGTTTAGACTGGTGGCGATGCTTTGAAAATGTGTATCCATACTAACAGCAAATTTAGTTAGGATTTTTAGGATTACAAGGTTTTAGGATTATTTAGTGTTCACCAAGTATTACCTCAGTTTTAACTCGTAAGGCTTAAAAATACCTTTTTGCATATCGATAATGAGAAGTGCTTAGGTTATTCGGGATTTGGAATAAAAAAATCCCCTAAGAAAAATCTTAGGGGATTTATATTTTAGATCCTTCGCGTTCGCTCTGGATGACAAGTTAATTCGAGATGATAAAATTATACTCGGGGCAATTATTCGTTGCTCGCCAAATTACTGTTATTTGTTAACGTACATTACTTCTTTTACCGCTTTTACAACTCTCTCTGCATTAGGTAAGCTTGCCGCAATTAAAGTTGGTGCATATGGAAGTGGAACATCTGCACAAGTAATACGTAAAATTGGTGCATCTAAATGATCGAAGGCATTTTTCTGAACGTTAAACGTAATTTCAGAAGAGATCGAAGCCAATGGCCAAGCTTCTTCAACGATTACTAAACGGTTGGTTTTTCTAACTGATTCTATAATGGTTGCATAATCAATCGGACGAACAGTTAACAAATCTACGACCTCTGCATTAATGCCGTCTTTAGCTAATTCTTCTACTGCTGGATTAACAACACGGGTTAACATTTTACCGAAAGTTACAATCGTTACGTCAGTTCCTTGTTTAACAACTTGCGCTTTACCAATTTCTAAAGTATATTCACCTTCTGGTACTTCGCCTTTATCACCATACATTACTTCAGATTCCATAAAAATAACTGGATCTGGATCATTGATAGCAGCTTTTAACAATCCTTTTGCATTATACGGTGTTGATGGAACAACTACTTTTAATCCTGGGCAATTAGCAAACCAGTTCTCAAAGTTCTGAGAGTGCTGAGCGCCTAATTGACCGGCATTACCTGTTGGTCCACGGAAAACAATTGGAACAGAAAACTGACCACCGCTCATCGATAAAATCTTTGCTGCTGCATTGATAATTTGGTCGATTGCCACTAATGAGAAATTGAAAGTCATGAACTCTACAATCGGGATTAATCCATTCATTGCAGCACCGATGCCGATACCTGCAAAACCAAGCTCTGCAATTGGCGTGTCAATGATGCGCTTGTCGCCAAATTCATCTAACATACCCTGACTAACTTTATATGCACCGTTATATTGCGCAACTTCTTCGCCCATTAAAAAAATGTTCTCGTTTTTACGCATCTCTTCGCTCAATGCTTCACGAAGTGCTTCTCTAAATTGGATCTCTCTCATTGTTTAATTCAAAAATTACCGTCCGCAAATATAACTATTGTATCGTAATATTAAAGTAGTGTTTATTGATATTGTTACGTTGTTTTTTTAGCGGCATAAATGAGCTCGCAAGCTCGGTTTAATTACACTTTGCATACGCGTCAGAAGGCAAATAGGCAGTATTTAATTTGTCGAAATGGCTTCGCCGAAATGGATAATGTTGCCATTGTTAAATTTTAATGCCTGGGGGTAATGAGTCCATAAACCTCGCTATCCAAAAACTCTCCGTTAAAATAATGGTCCTCTCTAAAATAAGCCTCTTTTACAAAGCCATGTTTTAATAAAATTTCTTTGGAAGCATTATTCACCGGACTAACATTTGCTTGTATGCTATGTAATTTCATTTCTTTAAAGCCAAAATCTATGGTTGCTTTTAATGCTTCCGAAACGATGCCTTGTCTCCAATATGCTGGATGAAGCATATACCCAATTTCTGCTCTATGATTTTCAAAATTAGTTCGCCAGTAGCCAATAGAGCCAATCATTACATCTGGATTTTCTTTCAAAGCTATAACCCAGGCTAAATGTTGGCCTTGTTTAAATCCTTCATTAAAAGCAGTTATAAATGTTTCGATATCACCAATTGTTTTTGGTCGTTCTCTATGGATATAACGCATCACATCTTCATTGATGCGCATCTTAAATAAAGCCGGCGCATCAGTTAATGCATGCTCCCGAAGAATTAATCTTTCTGTAGTAAGAACTGGAAATTCTGTAAAGTTTAAGGTTAACATACGCTAAAGATATAAGATTGCTTCGTACCTCGCAATGACGAAACGAAATACACTTCGTAAGTGTTAGTCGCGCTAGCTTCGTTTGCTATTTCCCAAAAAGGGTCTTGTAGATCGAGTACTTATAATTATCAGGCACTGCACTCACCACAAAGTAAGGCGCTTCAAATAATTCGGTTAATTTTTTACGCAGTTCATTTAAAAATTCAGGCTTGATCTCCTCTAGATAGTCGCCCGCTAAATTCTGACGGCCCGACTTAAACCAAATTCCATCTTGGCTCATTGTTTTAACGATATACAAATTTGGCTCTACACAAGTTTTCCCGGCAAACTGTTCGTAAGTATAGGTATATAGCAAGGTTTGAATTAATGCTTTGTTAATATGCTTACCGTCCGAATTAAAAAGTTCGGGAATATCTTTAAAAGTTAGCTTGTCACTCCCGGTCTTATAGTCGATTATCTTCGTTATACCATCTTTTACATCAACTCTATCTATATAGCCAAAAATCTTTACGCTTGCCTCCTTTCCATGAAGGGGAAAAGAGATCTCAGCTTCTACCTTTTGCTCCAAACTAATGATATTAAATGGTGTTTGCTTTAGATCCTGATCTAAGATGATACTAACATACTCGTTTACAATCGCCAAGATAACCTTTTGCATCCCTTTGTATTCAATTATTTTATCGGGATGATTAAACATTACGGCATTAAAGGCCTTTTGAATTAAGGCAGGAACTTGTATACGTCTTTCTATGATCCGCTCTGCTGTAATTTCTCCACTCCTCAATTCTTGATAGAAATACTCCATCACTTTATGTAAAATCGAGCCAATTTCATTCGCCTCCACAACGGCGCTAACCTCTTTGGGCTCTTTAATTAAAGCAATATAATTGAAGAAAAAATCTATAGGATTAGCAATGTATTGGGTTAAAGCCGATGGCGATAAAACCTTTGTTTTGTTAAGGTATTTTTGAAGTGTCTTTTGAATAAACTCGTTGCCTTTCTTTTCAATTTTAATTTCCTTAACAGGTTCTGTTTTAACGGCAAGATTAAGCTCGTTATAATTAAATTCAAAATTGCTTTCGAACTCCAGCTGTTTCAAAATCCTGCTCACTTCACCCGACGTAGATTCATCCGTTAAGCTATTATAGACAAAATTTATATTTGTTGCTCGCTGTAATAGACGATAGACCATGTAAGAGGAAATCGCGTCAAGATTTTCTAGCACAGGCAATCCATACACCCTGCGAATGCTATCCGGAATAAAGCTATTTCCAATAGACGACTTTGGAATAATACCTTCATTAAAGCCTAAAATAACAACCTTATCAAAGTTTAAATTCCTAGTTTCCAATAAACCCATAACTTGCACGCCATTCAATGGATCTCCGGCTAAAGGAACAGCAATTGATTGTAAGGATTTTTGAACCAGGTAAATAATGAAGGAGATTTCTTCCTTCCCTATATGTTTTCCAAAAGTATCGTGCAAGCGATTAAGCTCTTGTATGGTTTTTACAAACAGTTCTGCATCGATTTTTTTAAGTGATTTTGCATTCGATAACTTTGTTAAAACATAATCTAAAACATTTAAAAGGTTAACTATTACGCTTTCAGGTTTGTCTATTTTTTGATAGAAAACTTCAAATAAGCCACTTTGTCGAAGCAAACGTTCATGCTCAATTTCTACAACATTCTCAACCAACAAAGCCGTTTGAATTTTATCTCTCATTTTCTGGCTTAAGCCAGCTAAAGGATGCGTAATAAAAGCTTCTACATTTTTATAAGAAAGTCGGTTGCTTTGCAAAAGTTCTAGTTGACTTGTTAACCATAAATCGATCAATCCAAATATGCTTGACGTGGCTAATGCAAAACCCATGGTCACATTTAACTCGATGTTTTCACCGTTATGCTGCGTCGGGATGGTTTGCAAAGTTGGAATGAGCAAGCTTTCGTCGGCTAAAACAATCACCGTCGACCCAATTCCTGTTGTATGATCTTCCTCTGCAACAATGGCATTTAAAATTTTAGCCTGCGCAGACTGGCCTTGCACTTTAAAAACATTAACAGTGTGTTGTGCGGTCGTCATCAAACTTGGCGAGTCTTGAAACACATTTTTTAGCCCTAATTGATAGATGTTTTTCCTTAAAAACAAACCCGCTTCTTGCAAAGGATCGTTCATGTAATATTGGTCAACATCGAAATAAAATAGTGCTTTATCAGCTTCTTGCAGTTGGGTAAATATCTTTGCTTCGGCGCTGCTAAGTGCGTTAAAGCCTACAAAAATTATTTTACCTTTTTCAAAATTCTTCAAAAAGTCTTGCCCACTAATATCCTCTTCCGCCAACAGGCGATAAGCGTAACCGTTAGTAATGTAATCTTGCGCTTTTAATTCGGCATTGAAAATTTGATATAGCTTCGGCATTCGTCGCCACATCTTGATAAATAGTTCTTGCTGTTTTTTATGCTTTCCCTCCGAATAGGACGTCCAAAATTGAGACAGGAATTCATATTGTTCTTGGCTTAAATAATCAAAATCTTTATTGATAACGGAGATATCTTCTAAATCTCTATAAAGCTTTTTGGCATCTACCAAATCGCTATCTATTTGATTAAAATCACTTAAAATAATTTTGGCCAAGGGGAAAAACTTATGGCTAGAAATAGTTTCTAGTTTTTCTTCGAATAATAGCTGATTATAGATTTTATGTAAAATGAAAAACTGCAGGTAAAAATCAGCTATTTTATAATTCGTTGCCGATGCAAAAAACTCTTGTATAGTAAAAAAAGAAGGACTAAAAAATGGTCGTTTAATATGATCTGCCAGGTACTTTTGCAAGTAAGCCGCTGGTCGCTTATTGTTAAAGATAATGGCACAATGCTGTAATTCCTTGCCAAATTTAGCTATCAAATCTTCCGCAACTTCTTGTAAAAATGTTTTCATTACTTAACTATGAGATTTGAATTTAAACCATGCTCCATTTTAAACCAATTTTAATTTTCCGCTAATGGCATAAAAAAGGTAGCCTTTAACCTGTTCATATCCCATTTCGAGCAATAGATTTTTATAGGTATCAATCTGGGCAATATGTTTATTGCTTTCTTCTAAAGTAAATTTATAGTCTATAATAATCACCTCATCGTCGGCTATTAAAACTCGATCTGGCCGATGCAATTTGCCTTTTGCATCAATGATGTTTTTTTCTGTAATACTTTCTGTCGCTTTATTTAAAATCGACTTTAAGTCTGGGTTATTGAGCACTTCCATAACACCGTTAATCAAATCAACACGTTCATCAGCACCAATAATTCCCTGTAAAACCAACCCATCAATATAAACTATCACTTCCTTCTCGTTACCAGCATTTGCTAAGATATCGTGTAATAAGGAGCCTTTTCTTCCCGATTTTTCAATATTTACCAAATGCTTTAGGTGCTTTTCTTCTGAGGAAATATATAACTCTGATAAGCGAGTAGTAGTCGGATAGCCAGTTAGATTAATGAAGTTTTCATCCTGGTCTTTTGGCGCTAGGATAACGTTGTCTACAATCTCATATTTATTATTTTCATCAAAATCTTTCTCAAAAGCAAGATTAATAACATCACCCATGGTGGTTAATTTAGGCTCTTTTTTTGCCATAGTGGCAATGTATAAATAATCCTTTGACCTCGTAGTGGCTACATAAAGCATGTTCAATGCATCCATGTTGTTATAAAGTAGCTCTTCATAATATGCCTTTGAAATCGCAGAATTACTTAACTCTTCGTTGTATTTTAAAGGAATACCACCCAATTCTTTATAAACAGTATCTGTTGAGGATACCCAAAAAGTGGAGTTGGGTTTTCCTTTAATTTCCCAATTACAAAAGGGCACAAAGACGGCTCTAAAAGCCAAACCTTTTGATTTGTGAATAGTAATAATTTGAATGGCGTCAACGCCTTCTGGAGACGGCAAAGATTTTTTCACCCCGTCTTCTTCCCACCAAGTTAAAAAGGATATAATTCCCTTCTCACCTAACCTACTCGCATTAGATGCTAAATCTCTAAATGCTAATAAATAAGCTAAATGTGCACTAAGATCTTTTAACCCATAGCTTTCGATTAAAATCTCCATTAATTCTGCTAACGGTAATTGCAGCCAACTTTGCCAGTTTTCACATAAATCACTCGGCATTACCTCTCTTAATGCTGTTAACGAAACTCCATTTAAGTTTAGATAATGATTTGCATTGGCTTCCTTTCCATGTAAAGAGTGATAAAGTGCAATACAATTTGCCTTGTATAAGGCCGTTTGAGCGTCTATTCCAACCAATACCTTCAAGGTATTGATGATTAATTGTACCGCAGCATTGTTAGAAATTAACAAGGCATCTCCTGAAAGGACAGGTAAATTTTGTGCCATTAACTGCTGAACGGTTAACATTGCTTCACTGTTAGAGCGGACTAATATTGCAATATCTTTTAAAGAATAGTTAAGCTCGCTTTTTAAGTAGTTAATTTCTTTAATTACATCAGCTAAAGCTAAATCCCTAAAAACCGTTTCGGTAAACCTTGCTTCATTTGGTGCATCTTCTTTTGCGAATTTCTTAATCTTTATTGTCCCACCTTTCTGGGTATTAGGCGCAAAATTCTGGGTAGAAGAGCTATAAATAGCAGTTATAATTTGATGATAGTTTTCTCCTTGCCACCAGGCTACTATACTTTCTGGTTTACTTGAAATATTTTCATTTAACTCATTTTGCAAGGCCAACGGAATAGAACGATAGAGAAAATTGTTAAAAGAGATAATATTTTCAGCGCTTCGGTAATTTTCTGCTAAGCTATCTTCCAAAACATTGTGTACACCAACATCAGCTTTAGCATGTTTATGTAAAATATTCCAATCTCCGTTTCTCCAACGATAAATTGATTGTTTGGTATCGCCAACAATTAAATGGTCGATAACATTTGGGTTTGGCGTTGCGATTGCATTTGTTAGCAGCGACTTAAAACTGCCCCACTGACTTGTTGACGTATCTTGGAACTCATCGAACAAGAAATTTCGGTATCTGTTACCAACCTTTTCCCAAATAAATGAGGGGTTATCACCCGCGTCATCCGTTATCCCGCTTATCAGTTTTTGCGCATCGCTGATTAACAAATTATCATTTTCTGCTCTATACTGTTTCAATAGGCTGGCAATTTCTTGCATTAACCTTAAGTAATATAGATTTTTGTTAAACGCAACAGCCAAGCTATAATTTGGAAGATGGGCTACATAATGAGCTTTGATTTTTTGAAGAATAGGGTTGATTGTCTCATAGACTTCTGGAAGATCTACATTTTTTTGAAACCATTCCTCTGGTTCGTCTATATAATTAAAAATAGCTTCAAGTTTCGAAAAATCACCTCTTGCCACTAAAATTATCTTCCGCAATCCATTTCTAGATTTTCCTTTTAGCTGATCATTCTCAACACCTAAAGCATCGAGTACATTATTTGCATCAGTTGCTAAAGCAATTATTTCTTCTTCAAAATTCTTAACTTCAGCCTTGGTAACTTGAATATATTTTTTAAAGAGTTCATCTATATTTTCTTCACCTAAGCTTTCAACAGCTGTTTCGAACACTTGAAAACGTTCAGAAAAAATCTCTCCAATTAAATTGTACAGCTCTGTTTTATAATTCCAACTTTTATTATCCCCAATTCGTTCAATAGCTAGATCAATAATCCACGCCAATAACTGTTTATTATGATCTAGGGCCTCATCTAATTTGTTTACCAAATCATCCTTAACTTTATCATAATTCATTTCTAAATTATAATCGGCATTTAACCCAAGTTCAAAGGCAAAGCCTCGGATTACCTTTTGTACAAATCCATCAATCGTACTCACTGAAAAACGGCTGTAATCGTGCAAGATCTTCCTGTAAATCAGTTCTGCTTTAGCCTGTAAGCTTTCGGCATTAAGTGATGGATGCGAAGCAAGTACCAGCACACGGTAATCATTGATCTTTTTTGATTCATCACCTTTAGCGAAGCCTAAAAGCACCTCCAAAATCCTGCTTTTCATTTCTTCGGTCGCTTTATTGGTAAAGGTTACCGCTAAAATTTCGCGATACTTATTGTCGCCACTAAACAGCAAAGTAAGGTAATGAGCGGTTAAGCTAAATGTTTTACCGGAACCAGCAGAGGCTTGAAGAATCTTAAGAGGTTTTATTGCCATTATGTGAAGTTAAAACAATAATCCCGATTTGCTAAAAACGTTGATAAATTGCTAGCCTTTCTTGGCCTTTTTCTTTGCTAATGTTTTATGGCTAATCCGTAAGGGTCTTTCTGCCATTTCAATTGGCAAACCTAACAAATCGCGGATAACAACTGATGCACAAGCACCTCCAAAAGCAGCGGGCAAATAAGAAACAGTACCGTAAGCAGAACGTTTGAAATTACTACCGTCTGTCATGATCATAGAATTTTTATCCATTTGTTCGGTAGAAAAAACCGCTTTAATCTTATCAGCACCAACCAATTTGTTTAATCTTTTGCGCACATAACTTGCAAATACGCATTGATAGGTATCAGGAAGTAAGGTAATCCTTAATCTAGTAGGGTCCATTTTTCCTCCAGCACCCATTGAACTTACAATGGGGATATTTTTCTCTAACGCCTTAGAAAGCAAGGTGATTTTAGGCATTACACTGTCGATGCAATCCATGATGTAGTCGAACTTCGATTCCAATATTTCCCTACATTTTTCTGGGGTAAGGAAGGTATCTATTACATGAAGTTTTAATTCAGGATTAATGGACATTAACCTTTCCTGCATAATTTTAGCTTTACCCACACCATGGTTAGTAGCCAATGCAGGGAGTTGTCTATTTCTATTTGTGGGATCAACAACATCTCCATCTACAATAGTCATCTCACCAATACCAGATCTACAAATAAACTCTGCTGCGAATGATCCAACACCACCCAGGCCAATCACTAAAACATGCTTGCTTTGTAATTTTTGGATTCCTTCATCTCCAAGTAATAATGCAGAACGCGATAACCAGTTTACATCAGCCATATGTTTCCATTAATTTTTTCCAATCGCCAAAAATACGTGCTTTTAACACTTCCATGCTACACTTTTTTAAATTAGCTACATGCGCATAAATTTCTTCTATGGGTGTCTCACTATCATCTGTTTCTAAAAAGAAATTGTCGATTTTCTGAACTAGCCTAGCTGCGCCCGAATTAGTTTTTAATATTCCTGCTCCAAATGAAAGCAGGAAGCCCTTTGCCAACAACTGCTCTCCTAATTTTTCGTCCTTGTTAAATCCATGGATAATCATTGGCACTTTAACTTGCATTTTTTCTTTTATCGCTATCAATTCAGCAAACGATCTTACACAATGCAGTATCAAAGGTTTATTTAACGTTTCGGCAAGTTGTATTTGCTCTTTTAAAATAAGCAATTGATCTTCGATTTTTGCTCCTCGTATTTTATCTAAACCGCATTCGCCAATCATCTTAACATTAGCTTGTCTCGCGATCACGTTCAGGTATTTTAAATACAGTTCCAATTGTCTTAACTCGGCAAACCAAGGATGTAAACCAACGGCAATTGGTTTGGATTTTGGCATTGCTAAGAAAAGATCGTTCGTTAAAGATAAACTTTGTATACTTATTACGCCATTTCTTTGCTTGGTATGATGGGTATGTATGTCGAGATATTGCATTTAATTGCTAAATTAGCATAAATGTAGTTTTTCTGTAATTAATAATTGTATACTCTATAAATTTAATAGACTTTATTTAGTTTTGTATTATGAAACATTTAATCACCTTATTTGCTGCCCTATCTATCAGTATTGCTAGTTTTGGGCAAGCTGCACCAAAACCTGTAGTTAATATTTATAACCCAAAAGCGAATGCACAGAATGATATCGACGCTGCTGTTGCTAAAGCAAAAAAAGAAAAGAAGCACGTTTTTATTCAAGTTGGGGGTAACTGGTGCATTTGGTGTATTCGCTTTCATGATCTTGTAGACGCTACACCAGAACTTAAAAAACTCTTAAATGATAATTATGAGACCGTTCTATTAAATTATAGTCCCGAGAACAAAAATGAAGCTGTATTAAAGAAACTTAATTATCCTGGTCGTTTTGGCTTCCCTGTATTTTTAGTGCTGGATGGTGATGGCAAATTAATTCACACCCAAAATTCGGCATACTTAGAAGAAGGAAATGGACACAGTGTTAAAAAGATAACTGAATTTTTGAAGAACTGGAATTACGCAGCTTTGCAGCCAGAGAATAATAAATACTAATTTGAGCACTTTGACAATCTTTAAAGATTGTCAAAGTGCAGGCAAAATTACAATCCTGCTCCGTATTTAAAGAACTGACTTGCTGTTATAGGCAACTTTCCTGTAGGGATAAGTTGGTTTGTTAACACCGAAGCTGCAGCCTTTTGCATAAACTCTTCCTTTTGGTAAGCAACCAATAATGCTTTTGCATTTTCCATGCCAGGCATTGCAGCTAAGTTATACGGATTAGCAAATAACACAAATGCAGCATCTTTATTTGCCATATCAGTGATCATTGTTTTCAAATCGGCGTTTAATGGCATGTTATTACCCGGGCGCAAGCGCGTATCATGGATAGCAATTACCACCTGATCATCGGGAGTAATTTGCGATAATACTTTTGCAATATCTGTTGGGGAAGCCGTTTTTTCTAGATTAAAAGCAATAGAGTTCTTATAAACCATTGCCATTTCTTTTTGAAATTTACTGCTTTCTGTTAAGCCTATATCAATCATAAAGGTTCTTTTATTTGGTGTTAAAGCTTGAATAAAGTCCCTACCCCTTAATAAAGTCATACTAGCATCGGCTAATTGCTGCAATATCACTTGACTTTCAGAACGGTTTACACCCTCCCATACATTTTCTTCATTTATTGTTTGCTTTATATTTAAACCTGCCCAATATTTTGCGGTTAAAATTTTCTTTACGCTTTCATCAATTCGCTCAATAGTTAATCGCTTATCCTTTATTGCTTGTCTTACCATTTTCACAGCTCTTTTACTATTCTCTGAAAGTTCTAAAACATCATTTCCAGCAATAACACCCATCACATCGGCTTCACCATCTTTAAAGTGCTTTACTACGCCTTTCATTCCCATTGCATCAGAAATAATAATCCCTTCAAATTTTTGCTGATTTTTTAAAATTCCAGTTACAATGGGCTTCGACAATGTGGAAGGCATATTAGGTGTTGGATCTAATGCGGGAATATTCATATGCGCTATCATTACTCCAGCAGCACCTTGTTTAATTAGCTCTTTAAAAGGATACATTTCCAAGCTATCCAAGCGTTCCTTTGTAAATTTAAGCTGAGGTAAATCATAATGAGAATCTACATCTGTATCTCCATGTCCAGGATAATGTTTAATGCTTACCAACAGCCCCCCATCCTGCATTCCTTTTAAATAAGCACTGGCTTTTTCGGCTACATTATATTTATTTTCCCCAAAAGAACGATAATTAATTACTGGGTTTTTAGCGTTGTTGTTTACATCAACATCTGGAGCCAAATTCATGTGCATACCAACTCGCTTAAAATCCTTAGCTACCTCTAAGCCCATTTTATAGATGAGTTCTTTATTCTGAACAGCCCCTAAAGCCATTTGATAGGGGTAAGAAATTGTACTATCTAAACGCATACCCAAGCCCCATTCTCCGTCTGATGCGATGAGAAGAGGCACCCTTGCCAATTTTTGATATTGATTTGTTAAGATTGCCTGTCTACCGGGCCCTCCTTGAAAGAAAACCAGGCCGCCTATTTTTTCCCTTTTTATTACCTTTCCAATTGAATCGGTAAATCTCTCACTCTTATTAGTATAGGCCGCAACAAAAAACATCTGTGCGATTTTTTGCTTTTTATTTAACTTCTTAAAAACAGAGTCAACCCATTTAGGCTGCTGTTTTAGCATGTCTATGTAAGAAGGTTGTTGTGCACTTGCAACGAAAGTGATCAATAAACTAAGACTGATCGTAAATAGTGGTTTTTTCATATGATATAACTTAACCCAACTTCGTAAGTAAGACAACTTACGAAGTCGGCTATGCAAATTACCCCAATATTAACTAATTTTTAGGGGTTTATCGGTGTTTTGCCTCTAGTTGTATTAAATTTGATACACTTTCCGCATAGCAATTTAAGCCTCATCCCATTTTCGCTTTCGTTAACCAACTGCCAATAAAGGCTTCATTTTCAGTTAAAAGCCTCCCAAATTTACATTTTTAATAAATGGAAGTCTGTCTTGGCACATTTATTCGATATAACTGTGAAATCAATTATAGAAAAAATAGCCTAACTAAAGGAATTGGCTTTATAAAATTAAACATTATGAAAAGAATATTCATTCTGGCAATCGCCCTGTTAAGTACAGGAATTGCTAATGCACAATCGACAGATAAGCCCATCAAATTCGGTGTTAAAGCGGGCGCAAACTTTTCTAATATCATCAAAGATGATGGAGATAATGACTTTAAAACAGATTATCTAGTGGGTTACCACGCTGGTATTACACTAGACATTAAATTATTGGAAAATCTAGCATTTACACCAGAAGCTTTATATTCAACTAAAGGTTATAAATCTACTTCGTCTATTGGCGAATTTACCCAAACCACCCACTTTATTGATATTCCAATTTTAGCAAGTATAAAATTAGGTGGCGGACTGAACTTAGTGGCTGGTCCACAAGTATCATTCTTGATGTCGACCACCAACAAGTTTGAAAGTGGTTTTGGCACCGCAGAACAAAAAATCATTGAAGACGACTCGGATCGTTTTAAAAAGAGCTTAGTAGGCGGCCTTATTGGTTTTAGATACGACTTTAGTAATAGAGTAGGTTTAAATGGTCGTTATGTACTAGATCTTCAAAAAAACAATGAAAATGGAAGTTCACAAACACCAGAATTTAAGAATCAAGTGTTTCAAGTTGGTTTAGGCGTAAAATTCTAACCTAACATAAACAACCTAAAGCCGCCTTTATCAAGGCGGCTTTTTACTTATAATCAATTCATACACAAATCTAGAAAACATGAGAAAGTTATTTATGATTGGCCTCGGATTAACATTATCGTTAGTAGGCCTTAACACAAAAGCGCAAACTATGAATGCCAAATTCGGCATCAAAGCGGGCGGGAACATGACTATGATGGGAAAGTATAAAGTTCTCGACAAAGAATATACCTCAAAGTATGTTCCTGGATGGCAGGCTGGTTTCTTTTTAGATCTTCCATTAAGCGAGAAGTTATCATTCATGCCCGAAGTTTTATATTCACAAAAAAGCAGTAGGGTTGAGGGCACAGAAGGTGGTACTAACGGAGAAATTAAGCTAAAAACCGGATACATTGACGTTCCGGTATTGTTATCATTTAATGCTTCTCCGGAATTTAGTATATTGTTTGGTGCACAAGCTTCATTTCTAATGAACCAAACCACAAAAATCTATGCGAACAACATCTTAGTTACTTCGAGTACAGATAAAGACGACTTTAGGTCATCTATAGCTGGAGGGATTGTAGGGTTAGGTTATAAAATTACTCCTAACATTAATTTAAATGCGCGATATAGCATGGATTTTCAATCTATCGCGAAGGATGATATTAATCAGGACAAATCTAAGTTTAGTGGATTTGCATTATCACTTGGTTATGATTTCTAAGTAACAATTTGAGACTAAAGAAAACCCTCGCAAATATCAATTTACGAGGGTTTTCTTTTAAAGCTTAACTTCCTGGAACTCATCGTAACTTTTCTTAATATAAAGTGTAAGTTCATAGCCAGTCATTTTCTTTAAACTTAAAATACTTGGCCGGTAACGATCCATAAACTTATCAAGTGCCTCTCCATCCAATCCAGTGAGCAATTTTACTTTCTCTTTTGAAAAAGCATGATCGATATAATTCAGTTCTTCATCGCGCAATAATATTTCTTTTAGTTTAGTACTTCGTGTGTTTTTCTTTCCTAGAAAACTAAAAACCTGCAAAACGTTTAAACTTACAAGAGAAGCCGTTGACCTAGGATTACTAAACCCAAAAGGGGAATTATACCTGGGGTCTCTCAGAATAAATGCATCAGAAAAACTAGGGCCTTTAAAGGCAAAAGCCTTAGCATATTCTTTCCTTGTATTTAACGAATCCAACTTATAATTTTTGTTGGTTTTAATCATCACCTCTTTTAAAACAATCGCATCTTGCTTTAAATATACCAACAAGGTGTCGGTTAATTGACGAATCACCATCTCGGATGTTTCATATCCCATAATTCGGACGGCAAGTCGATCACCCACCTTCATATTACTCAGGGTAAACTGTCCCTTACTATTAGTTAAAACGGTAACTTTCGGTGTAATAACATAAGCATTTGCAATTGGCGACCTGTTAAACACATCCTTTACCACACCACTTAAATTTTGGGCATGAAGCGAGACTGGATAGGCCAAGACCATGCCCATCAGGGCGATTCTTAATAGCAACATGAAAGTAAATTAACCTTTAACTATATGATTATAAAATTTTTAACAGAGATTAACATATTATATCTTTGCATATGCCCGAATTACTTGTTTTATGCTTTATGCTTATCCCTCAATTAGTGGCCGGCGTGTTCGCAGCTAGTCAGGGGAGGAGCTTTTGGTTTTGGTTTTTTATTTCTTTTCTCATCCCAATCGTTTCATTAATTGTGCTTTTAATAATTGATAAGAAAAATAAAGACATAGGTAGGAAAGGCTATGACCTTGCTGATCACGTAGTGAAGGACGAGAAACCTAACTAGTTCCCTTATTTCTCCAAAAACTTTTCAATTTCCTTTGCTTTCTGCTGAATACTGGAAGAAGACATTTTCCATGTCCCATTTACCACCTCTCCTTTATCATTTACCATAAAATGGGATGGATAACTATGAAATTGAAATACATTATTCATGATTTTAACTTCATCGTTACTAAGGTTCACAAAATCTCCATTGATCTTAAATTTTTCTTTTATCGTTAACATACTTTCTTCACTCGTGAAAACCGAAAGGAATAAAAATTTAATCGGTTTCCCGTCTAATTCAGTAATTAACTTTGGGTAATTGGGTAATTCACTCATACATGGACCGCACCATTCGCCCCAGAAATCGATGTACAAATTCGTGCCTTTGTAACTTGTAAATAAGGTGATTAACCTTCGCTTTAACTCCTGACTTACTTTTAAGCTTTTTAAACGTTCAACGACATCAAATTTCTTAAAAGGTGCGTGCTCCAAGTTAGCATTTCCTGATAATTCGGTTTTTAAAAACGGATTGACAACTACTGCCTCGAAACGATCTTGGTAAACCGCAGGATCAGAATTAGAACCTGCCCTGTCAGCAAACACGTTGGCATAAAGCAACTCCTTTGTTAACCCTGTCGCGAATTTATCAATCTCATCCAAACAAATTCCAACAGTATTCTTACCCTTTTGAGCTTTAATAGCGCTATACATTGGGTTAATATTGATAATGATCTGTTGATCTCCACCTAAGCTATTTAAAAATCCATAATAGTTAGCATTGTTAAAAGCACTTTCATTATTAATTGGAATGGGCTTAATGAGCTGAAGCAATTGTGCCTGAGTAATATCCTTATTATACTTCCCTGCAAATGGAAAAAACAAAATCTCTCTTGCTAATTCGTACTGTAAGTGATTACGTTGCCAACTGATAAATTTTTGGTCGGTAATTCGATTGCTTTTAATAAATGAATTTAAAAATTCTAATTGCTCATTAAGCTTAATGATTACGCTCGTTGCAAAAGAACTATCAGTCTGTTTTTTTTCCCCCATATCTGTTTGGGAAACGAAAGAATGTTGATTGAATGCTGTTTGGAATTTAAAAATTAGATTATTAATACTTGCCAATTCTCCATTCGCAACAAATGCCCCTTCATTTGCTGTGGCCCGATTAACTTTTTCATCATCGATCGTTAAGCTTAAATTTTGCTTCGGTTTAGTATAGATGTTGATATATGCATTTTTATAATTCAACTGCATATCTCCTTCGAAGGGTTGATACAACTTAATCCAAAAGCTCCCATTGTCTTCTATCTGAATAGCCTGATCTAACGACTTTCCAAAAAGGTTATAGGTGGAAAATGTGATGAAATGATCTTCCTGTTTAGGATTATATCCAATAATTTTACCGCTAATTTGCACACTATCCTTGGCATTAAAAGGGTTAACTTGAGCGAATGCCTGATGGGTGCTCATTAAGGCAATCATAAATCCTAGTATTTTTTTCATCTTTGATAATTTAACTTAAGCTAAGCTAAATATGAATTACCGATAACAGAAATGCATTAACAAACGTTAACATTATTCAATCGAAAGTGGGCAAAAGATCCGCTATGACTTCAGTACTTAAAGAAAGGGTAAATTTAAAACATGTTCCCACACCCACTTCGCTTTCGATAGTGATACTGCCACCATGTTGAGAGACAAAGTCTTTCACTAAAAGCAGTCCTAACCCACTTCCCTTTTCCTTATCAGTACCCGGTTCTGAAGTAGGGTTATACATTTCAAACAGCATATTTTTCCTTTCTTCAGACATTCCAATGCCATGATCTTGCACACATATTTCAAGCATATGATCAATTGCTGATGCCGTAATCAGAATGGCCTCTCCTCCAATAGGAGTATATTTGATCGCATTGGTAATAATATTTTGAAGTATAGACCTGAGCATATATTCATCCGCATTTACACAGATGTTTTCTTGGACATAATTTTCGAGTCTAATTTGTTTTTGATTAGCGAAAGATTTCAAAAGTTCAATTGCATGATTTACTTCATTGATCAATTCAAGTTTACACGGCGTAAAACGCGATTTGTCTCGTTGTTGCATCGCCCAATCAACTAATTCATTCAATTGCAATAACATCTCCTTTGAAGTCCTATGAATCATCCCCGAGATTCTTTGGAGCTGTTTCATTTTAACCTTCTCTGAATTCAAATGCAAATATTCTGACGACAATAGGATAGAACTTAAAGGATTTCTAAGGTCATGAGAAATTACAGAAAGAAATCTGTCTTTAGATAGATTTAAAGCCTTAAGATCGAAATTAAGACTTTCTAATTCGGCTGTTCGCTCTTTAACTCGGTTTTCTAATTCAGCATTTAGCTGAACCAAGCCGTCGTTGCTAATTTTTAATTCTTTTTCCTGCTTTTTTAAAAGTTTGTTCTTTTTAAAAAGCTCTGCGAAAACCGCCACCTTCGCTCTAAGCATCTCAGGGTTAACAGGCTTTCTAATAAAATCTACAGCACCAGCTTTATATCCTTTAAATATCGCAGCTTCTTCATAATCGTGAGCAGTAATAAAAATGATGGGTATATGCTGCAAGCTCTCCCGTTGATAAATCAGTTCAGCCGTTTCATATCCATCCATGATTGGCATTTTTACATCCAATAGAATAAGTGAAAAGTCTTGATCGTGCAATAAAACCCTCAAGGCCTCTCGCCCAGAAAGTGCTGTAGCAAATGCATATCCTTCACTTTCCAAAACAGTTTCCATTGATAACAGATTGTTCTGGTTATCATCGACAAGGAGTATTTTAATGTTTTTTCCGGCTTTCATCCAATTAACTGTTGTTATTTGATTAGCGAAACTCTCATGAGCGATAACAATTGATCTGTTTTCACAGGTTTAGTAATATAATCTGAAGCCCCTGATGCAATGCATTTTTGCCTGTCACCTATCATCGCTTTAGCAGTAACGGCAATAATGGGCAAATTCTTATGTTTAGGCTCTTTTCTAATCATTTGAATAGTTTCATAACCATCCATTTCTGGCATCATGATATCCATTAAAACAATATCGATTTTCTTGCCGCTGTTCAAGATCTCCAAGGCTTCTCTACCGCTCTCAGCGGTTAAAACTCCGATATTCGACCTTTCAAAAGCCGCCGTTAAGGCAAACAGATTTCTTACATCATCATCTACTACCAAAACATTTTTCGAGCTTAAAATGTCATTGTCAACCTGTCTTTTTTCAATCAATTTCATCTTTTCGTCGCTCACCTGCTTCTTATTAATGTGCAATAAAATCAACAATTCTTCTAAAAGATTGACATTAGAATTAGGGTTTTTAGTGATGATCTTATGCTTAAGCCTTTTTAGCTGCGTTAACTCATCCTGATTAAAATCCTTAGCTGAGTGAATGATGATCGTTGTTTGTGGATGCTTTAAAAGATTTACTTTATGCAGCAATTCCATGCCTTTTACGTCTGGCAAAACATAATCTAAAATAATGCAATCAAACATTTCACTTTTAAGGAAATGCAGGCCTTTTTTTGCAGTCCTCGCAGAAAAGATCTCGATTCCATCGTTTTTTAATAGTTCAGTCAACTTGTTAAGCTCTTGTTCATTATCATCAATTACAAGTATTTTCTTGGTTTTTTGGGCATGAAAAGTAACAATCCCCGACATTAAGTCATCCAATGCCTGATTAGACAAAGGTTTTAAGCTAAAGCTTTTCGCTCCCAGCTTTAACGCCATCATCTTATTATCTTCACCAGAAATTAAATGAACAGGAATATGCCTCAAATTGATGTCGCCCTTTAAAAGTTTAAGGATTTTCCAACCATTAGAATCTGGCATATTTACATCTAACGTAATTGCGATGGGATCGTACTTTTGGATGCACTCAAAAATCTCAAAATAACTAATCGCTACAACAACTTTCAAATTAAGATCATGGGCTTTATCCATTACAATTTTTGTAAAACGGATATCATCTTCAATTACAATAATTACCTTATCCTCGGCAACAATATGGTGACGATCATCTTCGATCAAAGCCTCGGAAATATCGGTAATAGTTGACCTTGTATGAGCTAAGTATTTCTCTTTATTTAAATTCTGTGGCGTTACAATTGTTACTTCTTGGTATTTTGATGGTAAAAAGAGGGTAAACACACTTCCTTTTCCTAATTCACTACCAACAGTAATGGTTCCTCCCAATAATTCTGCAAAACCCTTGCTAATAGAAAGGCCTAAGCCAGTACCTCCATACTTGCGGCTTGTTGATCCTTCTGCCTGTTGGAAGGCTTCGAATATGATACCTTGTGTATTTCTAGAAATCCCAATCCCAGTATCTTCAATGGAGAATGCAATTGCCGATTCGTGATTATCTAAAGGATTTTCCGCATTGCTAGGTCTAAAAATATTTAATTTAACACTCCCTTTTTCGGTGAATTTAAACGCGTTAGAAAGTAGGTTTTTCAAAATCTGATTTAATCGTTGGATATCGGTTTCTATCATTTCTGGCAGGCCAGATTCTACGTTAATTTCAAACTTTAGATTTTTAGTTTCTGAGATAGGCTTAAAGGTCGATTCTACGAAATCCGCAATTTCTTTAAAGCTAACAGGCAATACATCAGCGGAGATAACCCCAGACTCGATTTTCGAAAGATCCAAAATATCATTAATAAGCTGGATCAAATCATCACCACAAGAGTGGATGGTTTTTGCATATTTAATTTGCTTTTCGGTAAGGTTGCCCTCATGATTCTCAAACAATTGTTGTGCAAGGATCAATAAACTATTGAGTGGGGTTCTCAACTCATGCGACATGTTAGCCAAGAACTCTGATTTGTATTTTGAGGTTAACGTTAGCTGCTCGGCTTTCTCTTCCAGAGATCTTCCCTTATCATGTAATTCATCATTTGCTCGTCTCAATTCTTCCTGTTGTGCAGAAAGTTCGCCTGCTAGGGATTGCGACTGACTAAGCAACTCTTCCGTCCTAGTATTGGTTTCAATATTATTGAGTACAATTCCAATACTTTCTGTTAATTGGTCTAAAAAGTCGATGTGTGTATCACTAAAACTATCAAAAGATGCTAACTCGATTACCGCTTTAATGTTATTCTCAAATAACACTGGGAGGATAACCAAATCTAAAGGTGTGGCGCTTCCAATTCCAGAGCTAATCTGCAGGTTGTCTGTCGGGAAATTAGTGATTCTAATCTGTTCCTTATCTCTCGCACATTGGCCTACTAGCCCTTCATTGATGGAAAACTCTTGATTGATGAGTTTCGCGTTTTTCTGTGCATAACCTGCAAACAATTTTAATTTAGGTTCATCAAGTGGTTCGAGTTGCTCAAGGATATAAAATGCACCATATCGGGCATTTACAAGCTCTGCTAGCTCAGATAATACTTTATTGGCTACCGCATTACGATCGCGTTGTCCTTGAAGCATCTGTGCAAACTTAGCTAAGTTTGATTTTAACCAATCTTGCTCATGATTTCTTAAGGTTGTTCCTTTTAAGTTGGCAATCATTTGGTTGATGGTATCTTTCAAGGCCTCTAGCTCTCCTTTAGCATCCACGCGAATGGTTCTCGTTAAATCTCCCTTAGTTACCGCTGATGCCACTTCGGAAATTGAACGTACTTGTGTAGTTAAATTCTGTGCTAGTTGATTTACATTTTCCGTTAAATCTTTCCACGTTCCAGACGCCCCTGGTACACTCGCTTGTCCACCTAACCGCCCTTGCACGCCCACCTCACGTGCTACAGTTGTTACCTGATCTGCGAAAACAGCAAGTGTATCGATCATTTCATTGATCGTATCTGTTAATTGCGCAACTTCGCCCAATGCATTAATTGATAAACGTTGTTTCAAATTCCCTTTTGCAATACCCGTTGCTACTTTGGCGATACCCCGTATTTGACCTGTAAGGTTAGAAGCCATTTGATTAACCGAATCTGTTAAATCCTTCCACGTTCCACCAACCCCCATTACCTGCGCCTGACCGCCTAATTTTCCTTCGGTACCTACTTCACGTGCTACACGAGTTACCTCTGATGCAAAAGAGTTCAACTGATCCACCATCGTATTAATGGTGTTTTTCAAATCCATCATCTCGCCCTTTACATCAATGATTACCGTTTTAGATAAGTCGCCACTCGCTACCGCCTTGGTTACCTCGGCAATATTACGCACTTGCGAGGTCAAATTACTCGACATCTGATTTACCGAATCCGTTAAATCCTTCCAGGTACCAGCTACACCAGGTACAAATGCCTGTCCACCTAAATTCCCATCTGTTCCTACCTCTCTAGCAACACGGGTTACCTCTGATGCGAACCCCCTCAGCTGATCCACCATCGTGTTAATGGTTTCTTTTAATTGGAGGATTTCACCTCTTACATCTACCGTGATTTTTTTGGATAAATCGCCATTTGCTACCGCAATCGCTACATCAGCAATGTTCCTCAATTGCGCGGTAAGATTTCCGGCCATTTTATTCACCGAATCCGTTAAATCTTTCCAGGTACCATCTACACCTGGCACGTTCGCCTGCCCGCCTAATTGCCCTTCAGAACCTACCTCTCTCGCAACACGGGTTACCTCCGATGCAAATCCCCTCAATTGATCTACCATTGTATTGATGGTATCTTTAAGCTCTAAGAGCTCACCTTTTGCATTTACTGTAATCTTACGCGATAAATCGCCCTTTGCTACCGCTGTAGTTACCTCAGCAATATTACGTACTTGGGAGGTTAAATTATCGGCCATTTTATTTACCGAATCCGTTAAATCTTTCCAAGTACCACCTACACCAGGTACGTTTGCCTGACCTCCCAATTGCCCCTCAGAACCCACCTCCCTCGCCACACGGGTTACCTCCGATCCAAATGAGTTCAATTGATCCACCATGGTATTGATGGTAATCTTAAGCTCTAGCATCTCTCCCTGAACGTCTACTGTAATCTTTTTAGATAAATCGCCCTTTGCTACCGCTGTGGTTACTTCGGCGATGTTACGTACTTGTCCGGTTAAATTTCCCGCCATTTGGTTTACAGAATCCGTTAAATCCTTCCAGGTACCTCCTACACCAGGCACATTGGCCTGCCCACCTAATTGCCCCTCAGAGCCCACCTCTCTCGCCACACGCGTTACCTCTGATGAGAATGAGTTCAATTGATCCACCATGGTATTAATGGTATTCTTCAATTCCAATAACTCCCCTTTAGCATCTACTGTAATCTTTCGCGAAAGATCTCCTTTTGCCACCGCCGTTGTTACTCCCGCTATATTTCTTACTTGGTCGGTAAGATTACTCCCCATCTGATTTACCGAATCGGTAAGATCTTTCCAAACCCCACCTACACCTTTAACCCGTGCTTGCCCTCCTAACTTACCTTCTGTACCTACCTCCAATGCCACACGTGTTACCTCTGATGCAAATGAATTCAGCTGATCCACCATCGTATTGATGGTTTTCTTCAACTCAAGCATCTCGCCCTTTACATCAACCGTAATCTTTTTAGATAAATCGCCGTTTGCTACCGCTGTTGTTACCCCTGCTATATTCCTTACTTGCGAAGTAAGGTTCCCCGCCATTCTATTTACCGAATCTGTTAAATCTTTCCACGTTCCCGCTACACCAGGTACTTCTGCTTGTCCGCCTAGCTTACCTTCAGTACCTACCTCTAAAGCAACACGCGTTACCTCCGAAGAAAATGAATTCAACTGATCCACCATCGTATTGATGGTGTTTTTTAATTCTAAGATTTCTCCTTTAGCTTCAACCGTAATTTTTCTGGATAAATCACCTTTAGCTACCGCTGTAGTTACCGCGGCAACATTCCTAACTTGAGCTGTTAAGTTACCTGCCATTTGGTTCACCGAGTCGGTAAGCTCTGCCCAAACCCCAGCAACTCCTTTTATTTTTGCTTGTTCCCCTAATTTCCCTTCTGAACCTACTTGACGTGCAACACGGGTTACCTCCATAGAGAACAATCTAAGCTTAGAAAGCATTTGATTAGATTCTTTTGCTATTCTGAGGAACTCACCTCTTAATGGTTGTCCGCTAATTTCTAAAGGTATGTGTTTTGAAAGGTCTCCGTTTGCTACGGAGTTAATCATGTTGGCTATTTCTAAAGTCGGTGACGTTAGATCCGTTATTAAGGTATTTAAAGAAGTTACGCCTTCTGCCCATTCCCCTTTTGCATCTGGTAATTCAATTCTTTTAGCAAGATTCCCTCTTTTTCCGATTGTTTTTTCTGCCGAAGATATTTCTGCAACCAACCTTTGGTTCATATCGATAATATCGTTGAGCACCTCACATATCCTCCCTTCAATACCAGCCTGCCTAACAGACATTCTAATATTTAGCCTCCCACTCTTAACAGAGGAAAGAACATTTAACAATTCTTTCAAATCTAGGGATTGTTCAATTGGAAGACCATTAAGAACAGGTTCTGCAACAGCTAGTTGGCTTGCATTCATAAGAGGTAATTTTAGATTTAGCGAAGACTAAAACACGCGAAATCAAGAATTGTTTTGATAAGCGTATTGAAATATTTTAAAATCTTGATTAAATAATTTAACTCTATCGAATTTATGAAAAAATCTTAATCTCAGCAATATGCAAAATTATTTTTTTTGCTGTTATCCTTTATTTTTCAGTCGGTTACAGGAGCTCCTGATGATACACTTTTATATTTATTTGGAAAATGATGTATATCGACTCGTGGACTGTTCAACTTTATATAAGGAGTTAACAGGGGGTTAATAGGGAGTTTACAGGGATTTATCCGAGTATTCTCCCTGTAAAGTCCCTGTTTAATCCCTGTTTGATCCCTGTTTAAGGTTCTTTTTATCCAACGTTTGTGCACCGCAAATATGTTAGGAGTTAAGGGAAGAGCTATCCATCAAAAGGGTTGGAAGGGTTTAATAAGAAAAGGAACTTAAGCTCAAACAAAAAATGCCACCCTTGGGGGTAGCATTTTTATTAGCGGAGAGAGACGGATTCGAACCCTCGATACCCTTTTGAGGTATACACACTTTCCAGGCGTGCTCCTTCGACCACTCGGACACCTCTCCGATTAACTTAGTCGATTAAGGTAATCTTAAGCATATTGGTTTTGCCCTTAATTTCCATTGGAATAGCGGCAGTATTAATCAACACATCACCTTTTTTGATTAACTTTTTCTTTTTTAAGAAATCATTAACCTCTGTAATCGTATCATCAGTACTTTCAAACTTGTCGTAGTAAAAACCTCTTACACCCCAAATTAAACTTAAAGTATTTAATAAAGTTTCATTACTTGTAAAGATAAAAATTGGTGCTTTAGGGCGATGTGCAGAAATTTCAAACGCGGTATATCCGCTTAACGTCATCGATACAATACCTACTGCATTAGTTTGTTTAGCTAGTGAACAGGCTGAATCACAAACAGCATCACTTAAGAAACTCTCAGAATTATGTTTTAAAAATTTTTCTGGGTGGAATGGATAGCTGTTATCTTCGATGTTGCTAATAATTTTCTGCATCGTTTCGATCACAATTAGTGGAAATTCACCAACTGAAGTTTCGCCACTTAGCATCACTGCATCTGCACCATCCAATACCGAGTTAGCCACATCATTTACTTCCGCACGGGTTGGGCGAGGAGTTGTGATCATACTTTCCAACATTTGGGTAGCAATGATTACAGGTTTCGAAGCTGCACGACACTTCTGTACAATCATTTTCTGTAACAATGGAACTTCTTCCATCGGCATTTCAACACCCAGATCACCACGGGCCACCATAATCGCATCAGAAACAGCAATAATTTCATCAATATTCGCAATTGCTTCTGGTTTCTCAATTTTAGCTACTACCCTGGCAGATTTACCTCTTTCCTTAATGATATCTTTTAATTCTATGATATCTTCCGCATTACGAACAAAGGATAATCCAATCCACTCAACATCATTTTGAAGTACAAATTCAAGGTTTTTACGGTCTTCTATCGTTAACGAAGGAATAGAAACTTTGGTGTTAGGAAGATTTACGCCTTTTCTTGAGGTTAGGATACCGCCATGCACAATTTCACAGATTACTTCATCTTTATAGTTTGTTTCAATAACACGCATTTGTAATTTTCCATCATCCAACAAGATAATTTCTCCCGCTTTTACATCTTGAGGAAAATTCTCATAAGTGATATAAATCCTTTCTTCATTACCAACGCATTCTTTAGTAGTGATAACGGTACGGCTTCCGTTTACCAAATGAATTCCACCGTCTTTAACGGTACCAATTCTAATTTTAGGTCCTTGTAAGTCGGCTAGAATGCCAACATTGTATTTATATTTTTTATTAATACTTCTGATTGTGTCTAAAACTTCTTGGTGATCTGCTTGAGAGCCATGAGAAAAGTTTAGACGACAAACATCCAAACCGGCATTAAACATACTATATAAAACTTCTGGTTTAGCTGACGCCGGGCCTAAAGTAGCCACGATTTTTGTTCTTGAATGAAATGGTTTCATCTATCTATATTTTTTATTAAGATAAAACAGAAAAGCAGCAATTGGTTCAAAGCGAGCTTGTTTTATCTGTTATTTTATTTTTTTGTTGGTTTGATTAAGATTCAAATATAGTGTATTTAATACACGAACAATATAAAATTTACATTATCAAATTTTCTTTCGACTTCAACTTAAGAGGATTAATCTGCGCAGCTACCTGTATATCAGGAAGTTTATTAAGTCTACTTACGATAAAATCTAATTCCTCTTTGGCTATAAATTGTTGGATGATCATAAAGAAATCTACTTTGTTCATTTCTGGGACTAAAAACCCTTCACTATTCCTATTTCCAACTAAATAATAGTCCATTTCCCCTTCTTCAACAAAAAAATGATATCTTGAGAAAGCTAGTGGATCTTCATCGATATTATAGTAAATCTCATGATCATCAATTTTTTCAAAGTCGAACTCTAGGTTCTTATTTATTTTATGACAAAGCGTGTAATCCTTTAAAGAAGAAGTAATTGCGATGAGTATAAAATCAAGGTCTAAAGAAAGTTTTAAATAAGTTTTGTTCAAAACTGAATATTTATTTAGAAATACAAAATTATAAAACTAATTTTACATTAAGTTTGAAATAAAAACATTAAAATTGATTGAGAAATAAAAACATTTGAAAAGTGTTAGAATTTTATTTTTCTTTGCACAGAATTATTTAACCATTAAATTATAAAATTATGTCTGATATTGCTTCAAGAGTTAAGGCTATTATCGTAGAAAAACTAGGTGTTGATGAAAGCGAAGTTACGCCAGAAGCTTCTTTCACGAATGACTTAGGTGCGGATTCTTTGGATACTGTAGAGTTGATTATGGAATTTGAAAAAGAATTCAATGTTGCAATTCCTGATGATCAGGCTGAAACCATTGGTACAGTAGGTCAAGCAGTTGCTTATTTAGAAAAAAACGTTAAGTAAAAATACGCTTCCGTACAATACGTATAAATGGAATTGAAAAGAGTAGTAGTTACAGGTTTGGGGGCACTCACTCCGATTGGAAATACAACCCAAGAGTTTTGGGAGGGATTGATTAATGGGGTGAGTGGCGCTGGGCCAATTACAGGATTTGACACTGAAAAGTTCAAAACAAAATTTGCTTGCGAGCTAAAAAACTTTAATCCGGAAGATCATTTGGATAAAAAAGAGGCTCGTAAACTAGATCCATTTGTTCAATATGCGCTGGTTTCAACAGCTGAAGCTGTAGCAGACGGCGGTTATGATTGGGAGAAAATAGACACTAATCGTGTAGGTGTAATCTGGGGATCAGGAATAGGCGGATTTAAGACATTCCAAGAGGAAATGAAAAATTTCTTCTTAGGCGATGGTACTCCGCGTATCAACCCATTTTTTATTCCAAAAGTAATTATCGACATTGCTCCTGGCCACATTTCTATGAAATATGGTTTGAGAGGTCCAAATTTTTCAACCGTTTCGGCTTGTGCATCTGCAACTAATGCAATGATTGATGCTTTCAACTATATCCGTTTAGATATAGCTGACATCATTATAAGCGGTGGTTCAGAGGCCATTATTAACGAAGCTGGTATTGGCGGGTTCAACGCCATGCATGCGCTTTCTACTAGAAATGATGATCCAAAAACTGCTTCTCGTCCATTCGATAGAGACCGCGAAGGTTTCGTTGCCGGCGAGGGTGCAGGAACAATCATTTTAGAGGAATTGGAGCATGCAAAAGCTCGTGGCGCTAAAATCTACGCAGAAATTGTAGGTGGCGGTATGAGTGCTGATGCCAATCACATTACGGCTCCACATCCGCAAGGATTAGGTGCAAGGTTGGTTATGACTAATGCATTGAGAGATGCTAAAATGACTACTGCTGATATTGATTATATCAATGTTCATGGCACGTCTACTCCACTTGGAGATGTTAGCGAAAGCAGAGCAATTGTTGATTTGTTTGGTGAAGATGCCTACAAATTAAACATCAGTTCTACCAAATCAATGACAGGTCACTTATTAGGTGCAGCTGGCGCTATTGAAGCCATCGCAACAATTCTAGCTGTAAAAAATGACATTGTTCCTCCTACAATAAATCATTTTAACGATGACCCAGAATTTGATCCTAAATTAAACTTTACATTTAACAAAGCTCAAAAACGCGTTATCCGTGCTGCCCAAAGCAATACATTTGGTTTTGGTGGCCATAATGCCTCTGTTATCTTTAAAAAATACGAGGAGTAACATTTAAGTTTAACTCGACGCCATTGTTTAATTTATATAAGCTTTACCTATCTAGCGACAAAGAGTTTGTAAAAAAGCTAAAGAACATCTTAGGTTTTATACCTGGGAATGTAACTTTGTATAAAATGGCTTTCAGGCACCGCTCCGCAGCTATGATTTTAAAGAATGGTAGCCGAAGCAGCAATGAACGACTTGAATTTTTAGGCGACGCCATTTTAGGTGCTGTGATAGCCGAACTCCTTTTTAAAAGTTATCCCTATAAGGAAGAAGGATTCTTAACGGAGATGCGTTCTAAAATTGTAAATCGAGCCAACTTAAATCAGCTTGCCCGCAAAATGGGCTTCGAGCTGCTGATTGTATTCGATCAAAAAACAGTGAACGTACAAACGAAGCATCATTCGATGCTAGGTGATGCCTTTGAAGCACTAATTGGCGCAATCTATCTCGACAAAGGTTACAATTTTACCCGTAACTTTCTATTAAAGCGAATTGTTAAGCCTTATATTGATATCCATACACTTGAGATGACGGAAACTAATTTCAAGAGTAAATTAATTGAATGGTGCCAAAGACATAGTAAGGATATTTCTTTCGACATGGTAGAAAACGGAGAAGGAGAAAGTGCTAAGCTATTTACTATTCATGCAATTGTAGACGGCGAAAACCAAGGAATAGGAAGAGATTATAACAAAAAGAACGCAGAGAAATTAGCCGCAGAAAAGGCTTGTGAGTCGCTGGCTATTTAGATTTAGTTTCGGTAATGCTGAAGAAAATAATTATCTTTAGTTAAACCTAAATCTCACCTTTTTATAATGAAGTTTAAATTAACCTTAATCTTTCTTTGCTTGTTTTTTTATTTTGCTGCAAAAGCACAATCTGAAATCTCTGTACGCATAGCAAATTTAAAATCAGACTCTGTCATTATCAATATTGGGCCGGTTAATGACCCAGAATCAGGAAAAGTCGATACCCTTGTATTAAAAAATGGAATGACTAAGTTTCCTTATAAGGTAAAGGAATTTAGTCAAGTGATCATAATTCCATTAGATTTAATTCATAAATTTAAAAATGGGAGACAATATTCCTTACCTGGTTCTAGAATTATCTTCTATGTTAACGAAGCAGACAATATTAACATCGATGCTAGGATAGACGATAAACTTGTACTTTATAGTGTAAAAGGAAACAAGTTCTCCGAACAATTTGCAGAAGCACGTCAACATCAGACACTTACCTTTAAAAATAGGTATCTGTTCGAAGCAGCTTATCAAGAGAAAAGTGAAAAAGAAAATACAGCAGAAGATGAGCGCAAATATATGGCAAAAAGGGGCGCAAATAATTTAGCTTACCAAAATGCCAATATTAGCTATGTAAAAAAACATTATGATAGTGAAGTTTCACCATTGCTTTTATTAGACGTTAGCGCTAAGGACAGCGTAATTTCATTATATTCTAAATTGAGTAAAAATGTCCAAAATAGTTATTATGGGCAAAAGTTAGGTAAATTGGTGAGACAATGGTACATAACCAAACCTGGCCAAAAATTACCTGAGCTATTCGCTACCTCAATAGATGGAAATTCAATTCAGCTAAGCAAATATCAAGGTAAATTTTTATTGCTAGATTTTTGGGGAAGTTGGTGTGCACCATGTCTTGGAGAGTTCCCTGCTTTGAAAGTATTTTCTCAAAAGTATAGTGCTAAATTGTCCTTAATAGGACTAATTTGTAAAGACACAAAAGATAACGCGCGAGCTATAATTAAAAGTAAAAGTTTGAACTGGACCCAGTTATATAGTGAAACTGATGAATTTGGACCGCTTTTTGGAATTACAGGTTATCCTACCAAAATATTAATAGACCCTTATGGAACTGTGCTCAAAACGTTTATAGGAGTCAATGATACTGTTTTGGATGAAATAGCCACAATTATCAGCAAATAAGTTATTTTCTCTGTACTGTATCCGAATACTTCTTAAACGATTCTTTAATCCACTTTAACCCATCATACGTATTCCAATTTTTGGATTGTTCGTATTCAGGGCGGTAATTGATCATAAAGTTATCTAGTTCTTTACCCGTTAAACCTGTGTTACTGGTGATAATTGATTTATTAAAAAATGTATCAATATGGCTTTGCTGCATTTCTGTAACGTAATAATTGTTAAAACGCCTAGCATTCTTCGGTGTTCGCCCCACCAGTTCATAAATTGCGGTTAAGGGTGTAAATAAAAATGACAGGAAAGAAGGTTTTCCAGCATAAAAGGACCCTTTATTTTTAAAATCTCGTTTAATTGCATCCAAAGATTGCTTCTTGCTTTCGCCATTTATAACCACCTCGTTTAAGGTAATCCCCTTATTTAAGTAAACGATTAAATCTTTCGGCGAATTAACCACCATCTGCTGATCATTGTATCCCCTCTTGATAATGAGTAAAGTATCACCTACGCTCGCAGTGATCGTAAACAGGCCCAAATCGTTACTCCCAACACTATAGCCATTTCGCTTATTACTGATGCTAGCCAAGGCAATTCTGAGCTTTGACTCCTTTTCCATCACCACCCCATTTAGTTTAAAATTTTGCGCACGGAGCGCAGCGCAGGGAACGTGTAGGATGAAGAAAAGTATACACAGAAATAAACCAAGCTGTTTCATTAGGGTATCAACTAATAATTTTGTAAACTTAAGGAATGTTAACTCATTAAGTAGTTAAAAAACGTTAATAAATGGCTAAAGTTTTATCTGCTTTATATTTATTGTATGCCGGGATTATTTTTATTGTCCTCATGTTCATCACCTTACCTTTCGTTTTGGTGGTAACCTCCTTATGTAAGCCCTTATCTGGAAAGAGAATTGGCCTTTTCTTTTTACGATGTTGGGCATGGGGATTTAGCCTGCTTTCATTTTATTGGGTTCGTACAAAAAATGTGTCTCTGGTTAACCGCGCTACACCGCACATTTATGTAGGAAACCATGGTTCTTATTTAGATGCCATTGCGGTTTGCATAAGTATACCACAATCTTTTAGCGCCTTAGGGAAGATTGAGATGGCTAAAGTCCCTGTCTTTGGTTGGATTTATAAGCGCATTGTGGTAATGTTAGATCGAAACGATAAAGAAAGTAGAGAACAATCTGTGCTTATTTTAAAAGAAGAAATTAACAAAGGCCAATCTATCTTGCTTTTTCCAGAAGGTACAATGAATAAAACCACCAAGCCTTTAGGTGAATTTTATGACGGGGCTTTTAGAATTGCGATCGAAACACAAACACCTTTACAACCTTTTGTAATCTTGAATAATAGAAGATTGTTATCTAGAGTAGCACCCCTAACAGCACATCCGGGATTAATCACAACCGTTTTTCTTCCAGCCGTTGCCGTAACAGGGTATGGGGTTCAGGATGTAGCTATCTTAAAAGGAAAAGTATATGCTATGATGGAAGAAGCCTTGTTTAGTACTAAGTAATTATATAAAGTATTTAAACAAGTTGTGTATCGATAAGAATCCGATCAGGGTACCCAATACTAAATACTAAGTACTTTTTGTATCTTTGCACATGATAAAATCGATGACAGGCTTTGGCTTGGCTGCTACAGACCACGAGAACGTAAAAATTGCGGTAGAAATAAAATCTTTAAACTCCAAGTTTTTAGAATTAAGTCTTAAGCTTCCCAGAGCTTATTCTGATAAAGAAGTATTATTGCGCAATACCTGCAGCAAAGAAATTGAACGTGGAAAAGTAAATGTCTCTATCAATATTGAGCGTAGCGATGATAATCAAAAAGGTGCAACCATCAACACCACACTACTTACTAGATATTACAAGCAATTAGAAGAAATTAATGCCACTTTAGGAGCGAATGCTCAGAATTTGTTACAAACTGCATTAAATTTTCCTGAAGTAATTACCTATACAGAAGAAGAAGTTAATGAAAATGATTGGGAAGTGCTTCACCAAACATTTACCAAGGCACTTGCTAATTTCAATGAATTTAGAGTCGATGAAGGAGCTGTATTAAGAAAAGATTTGGAGCTTCGAATTGAGAATATTCTTAATTTCTTTGCCCGTATCGACGAATTGGCGCCGCTACGTGTTCCTCAGATCAAAGCAAAGTTAGCGCAGTTTTTAGAGGAAACAGTTGGAAAAGTAAATGTTGATCAAAATCGTTTAGAGCAAGAGCTGATCTATTATATTGACAAATTAGATATCACAGAAGAAAAAACCCGCTTAAGAAGTCATTGCGATTATTTTGTAGAAACCTTAAAAAGCAAAGACGCCAACGGCAAAAAACTAGGCTTCATTTCCCAAGAAATTGGCAGAGAAATTAACACAATGGGCGCCAAAGCCAACGATGCACAAATACAACAATTGGTAGTGGGTATGAAGGAAGAATTAGAAAAAATTAAAGAACAACTACTTAACGTATTATAAAGAAGCTTGAAGCTTGAAGACTAAAGACTAAAGCTTTGGGCCTTCTGCTTTAGACTCTAAGCTCAAAAAAATGAAACAAGGCAAACTTATTATATTTTCAGCACCCTCCGGAGCAGGTAAAACAACCATAGTTAAACACCTATTAAAGAAATTTCCTAATCTAAGTTTCTCCATATCAGCTACCACTAGGGAATTGAGGGGCAGCGAGAAAAATAATGCCGACTATTATTTCATAAGCAAAGAAGATTTCTTGCATAAAGTTGCCCATCAAGAGTTTGTAGAGTTTGAAGAAGTTTATAATGGAACATTTTATGGCACTTTGCGCTCGGAAATTGAACGGATATGGGATGAGGGTAAACATGTAATCTTCGACATTGATGTAGAGGGCGGACTTCGTTTAAAACGTAAATATGAGGAGGATGCATTGGCTATTTTTGTTCAACCCCCATCATTAGAGGTGCTGAAAGAGCGTTTAACTGGCCGTGGAACTGACAGTGTCGAAAAGCTGCAAGAACGCTTTGCAAAGGCTGAAAAGGAGTTGGAATATGCAGATAAATTTGATGTTGTTCTGAAAAATTTCGATCTTGAAACTGCCTGTGCAGAAGCTGAGGTATTGGTTAAGGAGTTCTTGTTTAAAAATTAGGCAAATTGAAAATTGGTCTTTTCTTCGGTTCATTTAATCCAATCCATATAGGGCATTTAATTATTGCCAATTATATGGCTAACCATACAGGCTTAGATGAGGTTTGGTTTGTAGTTTCCCCACAAAATCCACTAAAAGAAAAAGCAAGTTTAGGAAATATATACGACCGACTTGAAATGGCCAAATTAGCCACAGAAGATTGCACTAATATTAAGGTAAGTGATATTGAATTAAACTTACCTAAACCTTCTTATACAATAGATACGCTCACCTATTTAAAAGAAAAATATCCTGAAAAAGATTTTGCTTTAATTATGGGCGCCGACAATCTAGCTTCCTTAAAAAAGTGGAAAAACTACGAGGTTTTACTTAAAAACTATCAGATTTACGTGTACCCTCGTCCAGGAGCAATCGTTACCGAATGGGAAGGTCATCCTTCAATTACCTTTACCTCTACCCCCTTAATGGAAATCTCTTCAACGTTTATCCGCAAAGCCCTTAAAGATAAAAAGAGTATCCAATTTTTTGTGCCAGATCCAGTCTTGAAATTTATAGAAAGCAAAGGATTATACAGCTAATTGCTTTAAAAAATCCGCTGTATCCTAATTTTCACTTTTGTAAATGACCCCTTCTTTCATTACGAATTTAACATTGCCCATTGCAGTTACATCCTTCGTCGGATTTCCATCCACCGCTATAATATCTGCTAATTTTCCTTTTTCTATCGTACCTAAAATAGCTGACGCACCTAATAAATCAGCTGCATTTACTGTAGCGGCCTTTATACATGCTAATATCGGCATTCCAGCTTCAACCATATAAGCAAACTCTTTCCAGTTCTTGCCATGTGCAAAAACTCCCGCATCAGTACCAAATGCAATTTTTACACCTGCTTTATACGCTCTACCAAAGGCTTCCTGAATTAGCGGACCTGTAGCTAAAGCTTTAGGTGTTACAATCGCCGAATAATAACCCTGTATTTTAGCGCTGTCTGCCGTAGACTTTCCCGCAATAATTGTAGGAACCAAATAAGTACCATACTGCTTCATCAGTTGCAGTCCTTCTTCATCCATAAAGGTTCCATGTTCAATAGAGTTTACCCCTCCCTTTATCGCTCGCTTAATTCCTTCGGCGCCATGAGCGTGAGCAGCTACCTTAAAACCATAATCTTTTGCAGCTGCCACAATCGCTTTAACTTCTTCGAGGGTAAACTGAGCATTTGCGCCATCTTTGGCCTGACTTAAAACGCCACCGGTAGCTGTAATTTTAATCAAATCACTTCCTTCCTTATAGCGTTGTCTTACAGCATGATAAGCTTCTTCTGGACCATTAATAACACCTTCATTCGGGCCAGGGTTACCCATTAAATCTTTTCTGTAACTGTTGGTAGGATCCGCGTGACCTCCAGTTGTAGCAATAGACTTCCCTGCCGTGAAGACCCGTGGCCCTATAATTGATCTTTTATTGATTGCATTGCGCATAGCTATGTTAACACCATTCCCTCCCAAATCTCTTACGGTTGTAAAGCCGCTCATTAAGGTGGTATTTGCGTATTTTACCGACTCGAAGGCAACATCTGCAGGATTTGTGGTAAAGGCCTCGGCAGCGTTCCCCTTTTTTGTTTCTCCAGTAAGGTGAACGTGACAGTCTATCAGTCCGGGCATTACCGTTTTACTTTTAAGATCTATAATTTTATCGCCGGTAGCCGGCTTAAGATAGCCTTTTTGAACATCAATAATTTTACTGCCTTCTATTAAAATACTCATTTCATCACGCATCTCTAATGTTTGTGGGATGATTAGCTTACCACAATAGATGATCGTTCGTTGTGCAAATGCAAACGTTGAACTTAATACACACAACAAAACGCAGAGAATTTTTAATGCTACCTTCATGTTAGTAAGATAAGAGGTTAATAACTAACAATAAATGTAATGAAATACTATTGAATCTGCGTTTTTATTTAGCTGGTTAAGACTGTTTAAAAAGTAGGAACACAGTGGGTTTTTTATGCAGATCTATTCTTTCGCCTTTCCATGCTCCGATAGGCAACGTTTTAATAAACTCGCCTTCGCCATTAATATTACAGGCTATGCATAGCTGGGTACTGCCATGGCAATTTTTGATGACATCTTCTAACAAGTGGTTATTTCGGAATGGCGTTTCCATGAATAACTGTGTTTGCCTATTTTTTTCGGACAACGATTCTAACTCTTTGATACGTTTTGCACGCTCTATTTTATCAATAGGCAAATAGCCATGAAAAGCAAAGCTTTGTCCGCTAAAGCCCGAGGCCATTAATGCTTGTAACATCGAATTAGGTCCAACCAAAGGCACTACTTTAATTCCGCGTTTATGTGCTTCGGCAACAATTTCTGCCCCCGGATCGGCAACACCAGGGCAACCAGCTTCACTCATTAAACCTACATCGATGCCCGACATTAATTCTTTAAAATAAGGAACTAGGCTATTCCCACGTTTGTGCTTACCAAAATCGTGGATAATTAAATCGCTTTGTGGGGTTTTTAATCCCGCTTCCTTTAAAAATTTACGCGCTGTCTTTTCATTTTCAACAATGTAAGTTTTTATGGTATTGATGGTATCAATCAAAAACGGAGTAAAAGACTTTTGACCAGCATTTTCTGCTAATGGTACAGGAACTAAAAAAAGGGTGCCTCGTTGCATAAAATTTTATTATACGACAAAAGTACGGTTTTAGCTTGATTGTTTATGCTCAAGTCTTCACACTTGATACTGGCAGCTTGGTACAACAATGTAGCAAATTTAGTTCCGTCTGACTTCTTTTTTACACATTAATTCGCACTTCAAAAGAGAGTAACAAAACACTTTATTGCATGGAAATGCGTTAAAAGAGAATAATAACAAAGAATAGCTGAAAATTGTTTAAACCATTTTTAAGAATGGTGTTCAAATTGATATACACAAAGCGTTAGGTTAATTAAATAATTTAAAACACACACAAAATGAAAACCATGATGAAATTACCGGCAATTGTGCTAGGGCTCTTGCTCCTACTTACCGGAACCACACAGAACGTAATGGCTCAAAACGATGAAGTATCGTTACAATCATTTTATGATGAATTGTCGCCCTACGGACAATGGATCCAAGATCCGCAATATGGCTATGTTTGGCGACCAGATGTAGACCAAGATGAATTTAGGCCTTACTATACAAATGGTCGTTGGGCCATGACAGAATATGGTAATACCTGGGTTTCAAATTACGATTGGGGTTGGGCTCCGTTTCACTACGGCCGCTGGGTTTACAACCGATATAATAACTGGATTTGGATTCCTGACACTGTTTGGGGACCAGCGTGGGTTAGCTGGAGAAGTGGTGGTGGATACTATGGATGGGCTCCACTAGGACCAAGCATTAGCATTGGTATAAATATTGGCCGTGGAGGATACAGGATCCCTGACATGTGCTGGAACTTTATTCCTTATAACAATATTTATTACAACAGCTACCCTCGTTACTACGGAGGCAGAAATAGAGTTTATATTCAAAACACCGTAATTATTAACAACACTTATGTGCGTAATAATAGAACTTATTACACCGGGCCAAGGGCTGATGAAATTAGACGTTCAACCAATCAGAATGTAACTGTTTACAATGTGAATAGAAGTTCGAGACCTGGCGCAACTAGAATTGACAACAATACTGTGAATATCTATAATCCTCGTCCAGTAAGAGGTTCGGCAAATACTAATGCAGCGCCAAGAGATGCTGTACAAGGCAGTATTAACCGTGGTGTAGTAAGTAGAGATAACAACGTAAACGCAAGTAGAGGCGACAGAGGGAATGTAAATCAAGGTGGAGATAGAAATGTGTCTACTCGTCCAACTAGAGATGGAAATGATGTAAACTCAGTTCAATCGGGCAGAGGAACAGAAAACCGTGGTAGAGATAGTAGAAATCAAAACGGAAATTTTGGAAACCAACCTCAACGTGTAGAACGTGGAAACCAACAAGAAAGAGTAGAACGTAGCAGAGATATCCCTCAGCAGGCACAACCGCAAAGAATGGACCGTGCTCAGCCTCAGGAAAGAGTGGAACGTAGCAGAGATATTCCTCAGCAAGTGCAACCACAAAGGGTTGAACGCCCTCAACCGCAAGAACGTGTAGAGCGTGCAGAAAGAGTTGAGCGTATTGAAAGACCGCAGCCACAACGTGTTGAAAGACCGCAACCGCAACAACAAGCACCACAACGTGTAGAAAGAGTTGAGCGCCAGCAGCCACAACCGCAACGTGTAGAGCGTTCATCACCTCCCCCACAAAGAAATAGTGGCGGTGGAGAAGGCAGAGGCAGTAGAGGAAATGAAAGTGGTGGTGGAAGAGTGAGAGGCGGAGAATAGAAATGTGAAGATTTGAACAAAGGAAGTCAGCTGAAGAGCTGGCTTTTTTTGTTCAAAATATCTGTATCTTTGCAAATTATCCCCAATCCATGGTTTACCCTGAAATAGAAAAAAGAAAAACATTTGCCATTATTAGTCACCCCGATGCCGGAAAAACAACCCTAACGGAGAAGTTCTTACTCTTTGGAGGGGCAATTAACACCGCTGGCGCCGTAAAACGGAACAAAGCTAACCAAAGTAGTACCTCAGATTTTATGGAAATCGAGAAGCAGCGTGGTATTTCTGTTGCAACATCGGTAATGGGATTTGAATACAATGGGAAACGCATTAACATTTTAGATACTCCAGGTCACAAGGATTTTGCCGAAGATACCTACCGTACATTATCAGCTGTTGATAGTGTAATTTTGGTGGTCGACTGTGTAAAAGGGGTGGAGGAACAAACTGAAAAATTGATGTCGGTTTGCAGAATGAGAAATACGCCCGTAATCATTTTTGTAAATAAAATGGACCGTGAGGGTAAAGACGCATTCGATTTATTAGATGAAATTGAGAGCAAGTTAAATATTAGTTTATGTCCGCTAAGCTGGCCAATTGGTCAGGGGCATACATTTAAGGGCGTATATAGCATTTACAATAAGCACTTAAACCTATTTGAACCTGATAAAACAAAAATTAGCACTCCTGTTATTGAAGTAAGCAGTTTGGCTGACGAAAAATTAGGTAATTTTTTGCCCGCACCAGCTTTAAATGCTCTTAAAGACGATTTAGAATTGGTAGAGGGGGTATATGGGGCGGTTGACAAGGAAATGTACCTTGAAGGATTATTAGCCCCAGTATTCTTTGGTAGTGCGATTAATAACTTTGGGATTAAAGAGCTGTTAGATACATTTATTAATATTGCGCCTAGCCCGAAAAGTAGAGATGCCGAACAAAGAGAAGTACTGGCAACAGAGAAAAACTTTAGCGGTTTTGTATTTAAGATTCATGCAAACTTGGACCCCAACCACCGCGATAGGATTGCATTTTTAAGAATCTGTTCGGGTAAGTTTGAGCGTAATAAATTTTATTTCCACACAAGAAATAATAAGAAGATCAAGTTCTCCAACCCGATGGATTTCATGGCCAACGAAAAGAGTATTGTGGAAGAAGCTTGGCCGGGAGACGTAGTGGGTTTATATGACAGTGGAACCTTTAAAATTGGGGACACCTTAACTGAAGGGGAAAAACTCCAATTTAAAGGCATTCCTAGCTTCTCTCCTGAGATTTTTAAGGAAGTAGAGAATAGAGACCCATTAAAAACCAAACAATTAGAAAAAGGCTTACAACAATTAACAGAAGAAGGCGTAGCACAATTATTTGTAATGCAGCCAGGTAATCGAAAAGTGATTGGAGCGGTAGGCGATCTACAATTTGAAGTTATTGCCTTTAGATTGGAGCACGAATATGGCGCAAAAGCTCATTTTAGGATGTTAAGCTATACGCGTTCGAATTGGGTGACCTCAAAAGACCCCAAAAAATTAGAAGAGTTTTTAAAGCGTAAGCAACAACATATTGGTGAAGACAAGGACGGAAATCCAGTTTATTTAGCCGATAATGAATTTATGATCAATATGACCATGCGCGACTATCCTGATATTGAGTTTCATAAAACGAGCGAATTTAAATAGGCAAAATAAAGCCCCGATGCGGGGCTTTATTTTATTTCAGCTTCCCAAGCGCCTCAGCAATTCGTGGGATCATATTTTTAATATCTGCTAAGGAACACCCACCAATCGAGGCTCTAAACCAAGGCATATTTTCGTCGTTCCCAAAGGCAGAGAAGGGTACAATTGCCGTTTGTGCTTCTTTGATAAGATAGAAGTTTACATCAGCACTATTTTTTAGTAAATCGCCATCGGGCGTAGTTTTACCAATATAATCTATTTTTAAAGTAAGATAAATTGCCCCCATTGGCACAACTGCATCAACTGCAAAACCTTCACTTTTTAACTTTTGAAATCCGTTGTACAATTCATCAAGGCTTGCTTGCACCTGTGCTTTAAAACCTGTTAAATATTGATCTACTAGTTCTTTTTGTTTGAAATACCCAGCTACGGCAACTTGTTCTGCTTTTGGAGCCCAAGCACCGATATGGCCTAAAAGAGATTTCATTTTGCTGATGATAGTAGCGGGTCCAAATGCCCAACCAACACGTACACCAGTGGCCGACAAACATTTTGAAATTCCGTCAATATAAACCACATATTCTTTTAATTCTGGGCGTAAGCTAACTGGATTTACATGCTCTTTACCAAAGGTTAAGAGTGAATAAATCTGGTCGTACATAATGTAAAGAGGTTTTTCATCAGCTGTGCGTGATTTATTTTCTTCAATTACGATATCACAAATTTCTTCCAACTGTTGTTGAGTAAACATGGTACCCGTTGGATTTAAAGGAGAGCATAAAGCCAATAAAGTTGCTCCTTTTAAATGTGGTTTCAATTGTGCGGCAGTAGGCATAAAATTATTCTCTACTGTAGTTTCTATGGTAACGCCATTTGCTGATGAAAGATGGCAATAATGATTGTTATTCCAAGATGGGGCAGGATATAAAACTTTATCGCCCGGATCAACCAAAGCTAAATAAAGCGCATAGATTAAAGGTCGAGACCCACCTGCAACCAGAATATCGTTAACAGTATAATCCAATTGATAACGGTCTGCTAATACCTCAACAATGGTTTCGCGCAAGGCTAATATGCCATCTGCTGGAGGATAATTGGTATGTCCTTCATGATAAGCCTTCACAATAGCTTCTTCTAGCGCTTCTGGAATAGGAAAAATTGCCGAATCAAAGTCGCCTATAGTTAAATTGGCGATTTGTGCTCCCTTTCTTTTCATGTCATTAACCTCGTTCCCGATTTTAATTATCTCTGATCCTATTAAGGTGTTTGCTAATACTGATACGTTCATGGTAATATTTGGTTTTTCACTAATATGTTAATTTCGTCATTGCGAGGTACGAAGCAATCTCTAATATTTTTACTTAACTAATTTCTCAATAGCTTCATTCATCTTCTGGAACTGGAACTGCGCCAAAATGGTAGACATCATATCTTCGATTTCCGGATTGCACAGATTGCCGATACTTCCTTCGTGGGTATGTTTAAGCGTTTTATTTGGCGAGAATGTTCCATTGTCTATTGTTTCTCCAACAATTTTATAGGCTTCTCTAAAAGGTGTTCCGTTTAAAGCTAATTCATTTACTGCATCTACACTAAATAGATAATCATATTTCTTATCGTCCAAAATATGATCCTTTATCGTCATATTTTGAAGCATGAAAGTGCACATTTCTAAACATTCGTTTAGGGAAGTAATCGCGGGGAAAAGGTTTTCCTTTAAGAGTTGTAAATCGCGGTGATACCCGGAAGGCAGGTTCGTGGTCATCATCGCAATTTCGTTTGGTAGAGCCTGAATTTTATTACAGCGAGAGCGGATTAATTCAAAAACATCCGGATTCTTTTTATGCGGCATAATACTCGATCCAGTAGTTAACTCATCTGGAAAACTGATAAAGCTAAAGTTCTGGTTAATGAACAGGCATACATCCATCGCCATTTTAGCTAAAGTTGCTGCAACCGACGACATTGCTTGTCCTAGGATCCTTTCTGTTTTACCACGGCCCATTTGTGCATAAACTACATTATAATTAAGTTGCTCAAATCCCAGCAATGCTGTGGTTAAAGTCCTGTTTAAGGGAAATGAAGATCCATAACCTGCGGCAGAACCCAATGGATTTTTATTACAGATTTTATAGGCCGCTAGCATCAATTCCATATCGTCGACCAAGCTTTCGGCATAAGCGCCAAACCATAGGCCGAAAGAAGATGGCATAGCAATTTGCAAGTGCGTATAACCTGGCAATAATTTATCTTTGTGCGTATTACTTAACGAAATTAATTGACTAAAAAGCGCTGTAGTATTTTCAACTAACTCTTGGATGCAAGACCTGAAATATAATTTGAGATCTACTAAGACTTGGTCATTTCTAGAACGCCCGCTATGGATCTTTTTCCCAGCTTCTCCAATGCGCTGGGTTAATAGCCATTCTACTTGCGAATGAACATCCTCTACACTGTCGTCTATTGTAAATTTACCGAGCAAAATATCACGATAAATCTCCTTTAAGGCAACTTGAACTTGGCTCAACTCTTCTTCACTTAACAGGTTAATGCTGGCTAACATTTCTACATGGGCCAATGAGCCCAACACATCAAAAGCCGCCATTTGCAAGTCCAATTCTCTATCCTTACCTACGGTAAATACTTCTATTCCTTTGTCGACTTCAATGTTTTTTTGCCAAATCTTCATTTTAACCTGCTTTTGTATCAATTATGCTGCAAAAATACAAATAAATCCTTTAGGATATCTTACTTTAGTAAAACCAAACCCTTTACGATGAAGAATTTAAAATTTATTTTATTGGCATTTCTTATGCCTTTTGTTGGCAATACTTTTGCGCAGCAAAAACCAGCCTTAACCTGGAAAGACGTTTCAAAATGGACCTATAATCGAGGGAATACATTATCACCCGATGGGCAATGGATGGCTTGGGCCAGCGGTCCTACTGAAGGTGATTTGAAAATGACTATTCGAAAAACCCTTGATACATTAAGCTATTCCTACCCGATTGGAGCAAGCGCAAGTCCGTTGTTGTTTGCGAACGATTCGAAATATGCTGCTTTTAAAGTGTCTGCAAAAGATGCGGAAGCTAAGGCTGCCAGAAAAGCTAACAAGCCATTATACGATAAGTTAATGCTTGTTTCTTTAGCCGACAATAAGCAAACTACTTTTGAAAGAGTAAGAAATTTTAGTTTTTCGGGAGATTCTCCTTCCTGGATAGCAATTCAGTTTATGGCCTTAGAATCTGCTCCAAAGGATCCAACTGCAGCCAAGGGAACTGATGTTTTATTGTATAATTTAAGCACTAAAAAAAGTTTTAACTTAGGTAATGTTGCTGAGTTCGCCTTTAACAAAGCTGGCGATCAATTAGCCTATACTGTTGATGCAAATGGCCAAAATGGAAACGGGATTTTCTTGCGCGATATGAAAACTGGTATAACCACTGCATTGGATAATGATAAAGCAAATTATAAAAGCATTAACTGGAATGAGAATGGGACGGCTTTTGCTTTGCTAAAATCAAATAAAAACGAAAAATATAAGGATGATGTGTTTAGTGTAATTGGTATCAGCAAAATTAAGGGTGATTTAACCAATAAAGTTATCTATAATGGCTTAGAAGATAAGAATTTTCCAAAGGGAATGGGATTGAACACGAATGGCAGTCCTTATTGGTCTGATGATCAAACAACGCTTTATTTTGGCATCAATACTTTAGCTAAAAAAGAAGACAAGAAAACTGATAGCACAAACAAAACTAAGCCTGAGCCGAAGAAAGAAGACATTGAAAAACCAGATATGATTATTTGGAACTGGCAAGACAAACGTCTGCAATCTGCCCAACAAACTCAGGAAATGAGAGATAAAATGTTCAACTATACTAGCTCTTACCGAGTTACAGATCAGAAGTTTAGTCAATTGGCTGATAGCAATATGCGATCGGTTATGATTGCCCCAAAGCAATTGTATGCCATTGGCTACGACAATTCAAGCTACGAATTGATGGGTAATTTAGATGGTCAGAGCTATACCGATATTTACCTAATTGATCTTAAAACCGGCTCAAAAAAACGTTTATTCGAAAAAATGTATGCTAGCAATGGTGGACGTTTAGCCGTGGCTCCAAATGGCAAAATAGCAAGTTATTATGTTGATGGCGTTTTCTATAGCATCAATTTAGAAACAGGCGCAACAGCAAACCTCACCGGCAACATTAAGTCTTCCTTCATTAATGAATTAGATGATCATAACGTTAATAAGCCTTCAACCCAAAATTTAGGTTGGTCTGCCGATTCAAAATTTGCCTTGATCATGGATAATTATGATTTATGGAAAATCTCTGCTGATGGAAAAACTGTGATAGCTTTATCAGACAATTGGAAAAGCAAAAAAACAGAAGTTGCTGGAAGATTTAGAATCTATCAAGATGAGAAAGGTGCAGATTTTAGCAAGGATCAATATTTTGCAGTGTTTAATGTCAAAGATAAAAAGTCGGGAATTGGATTATTGGCGGCAGGGAAAAATAAAATTGACATATTGTTTATGGACGATAATTCGTACGGAAGCTTCGCCAAAGCAGAAAAAGGTCAGGTATATGTTTACACCAAAAGTAATTCTCAGGAATCACCCGTTTATTATGCTAGCACTACTGCTAATCTAGCTTCCCCAAAACAGGTTAACAAAAACACGCCAGACCAGGCTAAGTATGCGTGGACATCGGGTGTTAAATTGATCAATTATGTAAGCGCACATGGTGATAGCTTACAGGCAGCACTATACCTACCGGCTAATTATGTAGCAGGGAAAGCGTATCCAACGATAACTTATATTTACGAGCGCTTAACAGATGGTTTAAATAATTATTCAATGCCAAGCTTCCCAGGTGGTGGATTTAATAAGGCGATGTATTTAAGTAATGGTTATGCAGTTTTAGAACCAGACATTAAATATAAATTAAATGATCCGGGCATGTCGGCTGTTGCCTGCGTAGTACCTGCTGTTAAAGCAGCGATTGCTACCGGTATAGTTGATGAGAAGAATGTAGCGATCCATGGCCACTCATGGGGCGGTTATCAAACTTCATTCCTGATTACTCAAACTAATATATTTAAAGCGGCCGCTGCTGGTGCGCCTTTAACAAATATGATTAGTATGTATAGTTTAATTTATTGGAACAGTGGCGGTACTAATCAAGCAATATTTGAAGCCAGTCAGGGTAGATTAACCCCAGGCTATTGGGATAATTGGGATGCATTTGCACGCAATTCGCCTATTTATCACATTAAAAAAGTACAAACACCATTGTTATTACTACACAATGATAAGGATGGCGCGGTTGATTTTACACAAGGTATTGAATACTATAATGGGTTAAGACGGTTAAATAAACCTGTAGTGATGATTACTTATCGTGGCGAAAATCACGGAATTGCTAAAGCTCCAAACCGTAAAGATTATGCGGTGAGGATGATGGAATATTTTGACTATATGTTAAAAGGTAAGCCTGCTCCAGAATGGTGGAGCAAGGGTGTTAACCGTTTGGATATGGAGAAACATTTAGAAGTGCGCGCTTTTGAAGAAAAGTAAACAAACTCCTTATCAACCTCATTGCGATGGAAAAAGGCGGGTTAAAAAACTCGCTTTTTTTTTGTTCAAAAAACAAAACAGGTAAAATTACCTGTTTTGTTCGGTAATTTTTCCTATATTTGAGTATGGTTTCTCAAGCAGTCCAATTAAAAAAAATAAAGAACATTCCAAACATTCGGAATTACGCTGATATATTCTTTTATATCCGTAATCACACCATTGATTGGAGCTATTTAAACTATTTAAAAGAATTAACCACCTTTAGTGATGAAGTGATTTCAGACTGGCTTAATATTAGTGTTAAAACATTAAGAGCTTACAGAAAGCCCGAAACAACTTTTAAAGATAATTTAAAAGAACACATCGTACTGATCTTATCTCTCTATGAACATGGCACAAGTGTATTCGAGCATAAAGAGAATTTTGATCAATGGCTCAATACGAAAAATGTATTTTTTGATGGGAATGAGCCCAAAAACTACCTTGACACCATAATGGGCATCAAATTTATTGACGATAGATTAACTGCTATTGAATACGGAGACAATGTTTAGCAATGAAAATATTCAAAATTTGCAGAACAGTACACGCTAATTTATCAGCTTCTGGGATAGAAAATAGGTGGAATAGAAAAGGGCAATACGTAATCTATGCCGCCGAAAGCAGATCATTAGCAACCTTAGAAATGGTTGCACATCGATCAGGTATTATGCCTAAAACAAGTTATCAAATTATAGTGATTGACATTGCTGAAGAAGAGATTAAACACGTGCTCATTTCTGATTTGCCTGGAAAATGGAATAAACTAGCCGCATATCCGGCGCTTCAAAAGATTGGATCAGATTGGTATGAAGATAAAGAAACGTTAATTCTGAGAGTGCCATCTGCAATAATTCCGCAGGAATATAACTATATTATTAATACAGAACACCCCCTGTTCTCTTTAAAAGTAAAGGTATTGTACCAAGAAGATTTTCATTGGGATGAAAGGATTTTGTAATAAGATTTTAGCTTATGGAGCACAACGATACTAAAAGACTTTCGCGATTAACGGCTATTTTAACGCAATTGCAAACAAAGAAGTTAATTACGGCCGCTGAATTAGCAAAGAAACATAACGTTAGTATACGAACAATTTACAGAGACATCAGAGCTTTGGAACAAGGCGGTATCCCCATTTTCACGGAAGAGGGGAAAGGCTATTCGTTATTAGACGGCTATAGAATGCCTCCAATATCTTTTACCGAAAGTGAAGCTAATGCATTAGTTACAGCAGAGCAACTGGTTATCAAAAATAAGGACGCGTCTTTTGTAAGAGAATATGTAGGCGCCATTTCAAAGATTAAATCAGTATTACGAAAAAGCACACAGGAAAAAGCTAACATGCTAGCTGCTAGAATGGAATTTAGGCCACTCTTGGAAACTACACAAACTAGCAACTACCTATCTGCTTTACAACTAGCCCTAACCAGCTATAAGCTAGTTAAGCTAACTTATAATTCGCTTAACGCCAATGAAACAACACAAAGAATAATTGAGCCCTTTGCCCTATATAATACCCAAGAAAACTGGCTTTTGATAGCAATTTGTCGTCTGCGCAAAGAGCACAGAACTTTTCGGTTAGACAGAATTGAAAGTCTAGAAATTTTGGACGAAACATTTGCACCTCACAAAATGACCTTGCCAGAATACTTTGAGATTTGCCGAACAAAAAGTCTTGCCAACCCCTGACATACCCTTGTCACAAAGGGCTTCTATCTTTGGGAATAATTAATTAAATCCCTTAAAATATGAACGCTAAACTTAACGAATTTTATGTAGTCGGAATTGCTGTAAGAACTACCAATGAAAACGGTCAATCTGGTATCGACATCCCAAAACTTTGGGAAACTTTTATGAAAGAAAACATCTTGGACCAGATTCCAAACAAAGTAAGTTCAGCTATTTATTGCTTGTATACAGATTATGAAAAAGATCATACCAAGCCATACACGACGCTATTAGGTTGCAGTGTAGCAAACTTACGCGACATTCCCAAAAACTTGATAGGTAAAACAGTTGAAGAAGCTGACTATACCAAATTTATTGCAAAAGGTAACTTGGCTAGCGGTGTAGTTTACAATGAATGGTTAAAGATCTGGGACGCACCCTTATCTAGGGCTTTTACCACCGACTTTGAAGTTTATGGTGAAAAAGCGCAAAATAGTGAAGATGCAGAGGTTGATATCTTTATTGCAGTTAACTAAAAATGGCGGGTGGGAAAGACTTACGAAGTTTGAATAGCACAACATGCAAGCAACATCGTAAGTCTTAGTCCTCTATTTGCCGTTAACAACTGGTTTTAGCATAGCAATATAGCCTTCAATGCCTTGTCTAATTTCTGCAACATATAGAAATTCATCTGCCATATGAGACCTGCCGGAGAAGCCCGGCCCACATTTTAAGGAAGGAATGGATAATAGTGCTTGATCGGACGTGGTAGGCGAGCCGTAAGTGTTCTTGCCTAATGCAATTCCGGATTGGACAATTGGATGGTTCTTATCAATTTTAGATGGCTTTAAGCGAACAGATCTTGGGTTAACGTCACAGCTTACATTTTGCCTGATCATTTCTACCACTTCTTCATTGGTATAAGAATCTGTAACCCGAACATCAACAGTAAAATTACAGGCCGCTGGAACCACATTATGCTGAGAACCAGCATTGATAATGGTAACGCTCATTTTTACCGGACCGAATACTTCCGAAACTTTTGGAAACTGAAAGGTCCTAAACCATTCAATATCTTTTAAAGCTTTGTAAATGGCGTTGTCACCTTCTTCTCTTGCAGCATGGCCTGCTTTCCCGTGAGCTACGCAATCAATAACCAACAGCCCTTTTTCGGCAATTGCCAAATGCATTTCTGTAGGTTCTCCGACGATAGCAAATTCCAATTCGCCCAAATCTGGGATAACCAATTCTAAGCCATCATTTCCAGAAATCTCTTCTTCGGCAGTTGCTGCAAGGCAAAAATTATAGCTTAAATTTTCTTGGGGATAGAAGTATAAGAATGTAGCGATGAGCGAAACTAAACAGCCACCGGCATCATTGCTTCCCAAACCAAACAACTTATCCTCTACAATATCTGGTGAAAACGGGTTGCGTGTATAACCTGAATTAGGCTTTACCGTATCATGATGTGAGTTTAATAATACTGTTGGTTTTGATGGATCATAAAATTTATTGTAGGCCCAAATATTATTGAGTTTCCGGTTAGTTTTAACGCCATGTTGTTGCAGAAAAAGCTCAATTTTATTTCCGGTTACCTGCTCTTCTTTACTAAAGGAAGGTGTTCTGATTAATTCTCTTAGAAGATCAGTACTTTCTTGGATTAATTTTTCAATCATAACACTGGCATTAACCTTCTTTGTATAATCCACCTGCTTTAAGCGCAGATAATTTAATTCCTTTGATAAATGCTGAGCTAAAGCCATTGTGCTCCATTTCATTCAAACCAGCAATTGTACACCCTTTTGGGGATGTTACCTTATCGATTTCCCCTTCTGGGTGGCTTTGGGTAATTAAGAGTAAATCTGCAGCGCCCTTGGCTGTCTGCACAGCCATCTTTAAGGCATCGTGTGCATGAAAACCTATCTCTACACCGCCTTGAGAGGCAGCTCTAATGCTTCGTAAAAAGAAGGCTATGCCGCAAGCACAAAGAGCTGTTGCGGAAGTCATCAAATCTTCGTTGATGGTTACCACGGCTCCAACTGTTTCGAAAAGCGTGGCAACTTCCTTCATATTTTCCTCGTTTGCATTATCGCTTGCAATACAAGTCATACTTTGGCCAATAGCGATAGCAGTATTTGGCATTGCTCTAATTACTTGCACATTATTCCCCAATTCTTTGCGTACATCCTCACAGGTTACGCCAGAAACTACTGAGATTACTAATTGCTTTTCTGGATTAATAGAAGAAGCAATTTCTTCCAATACCTTTTTGAGTTGTTGTGGTAAAACTGCTAGCACAACGATATCCGCATCATAAATAGCTACGATATTATTGTCGCTAACGTTAAATCCCGCAGCCACTTCGTTGGTCATTAATTTCAGGTTACGTCGTGTAAGCGTAATATCTGCCGGCTTGCTATATTCTTTTTTAACTAGTCCGTTGGCTAAAGATAGTCCGATGTTTCCCGACCCTATAATGGTTATTTTCTTCGACATGATGTATGTTTTAAATGGATTTACCGTGTAAGATAATTCCACTGATGAGTTATTAAAATTATTTTATCCTAATGTTAACCTAGCTACTAGGCCAGCATTTTAGTACCAAATTCTCTTATACCCAACATGGGGAGATCATCAGCCTTTCCAATATAAACAGCAGAAACACCTTTTTTAATTGCCTCAAAAGCATTGTGTAATTTAGGGATCATCCCTCCAGCAACGGTGCCATCGGCTTGCAGACTTTCAAAAGCATCAGCTTTGATTTCTCTTACAACTGAGTCTTCATCATTAACATCTCTTAGGACGCCTTTTTTCTCGAAACAATACACCAATACGGTTTCATATTGAGCGGCCATGGCAACAGCAACAGCCGATGCAATCGTATCTGCATTTGTATTTAATAATTGCGTATCACCATCATGGGTAATAGCGCATAACACAGGAGTTAAGCTCGCCTGAAGCAGGTTTGATAAAGTTAGGGTGTTAACAGACTTTTCATCCAAATCACCTACATAACCATAATCTACAGTTTTAACAGGTCGCTTATGTGCTTTAATTACATTCCCATCGGCACCAGTAAGCCCAATAGCATTACATCCTTTTGCCTGTAATTGGGCAACCATATTTTTATTGATGAGCCCGGCATAAACCATCGTTACAATCCGAAGGGTTTCGATATCGGTAATGCGTCTGCCATCCACCATTTTTGCTTCAATTCCAAGAGACTCGCCCAGTTCTGTTGCAATTTTACCGCCACCATGTACCAAAATCTTATCTCCGGGCAATGCCGTAAAATCTAACAAAAACTGATGTAGATTTTCGGAATTGTCGATTACATTCCCTCCGATTTTGATAATGGTTAATTTTTTCATTTTATTTATTCTTTTGTCATTGCGAGGAACGAAGCAATCTTAAAGCGAAACCATACTGTAAGATTGCTTCGTTCCTCGCAATGACGTATGAGTTCTATAGTTCTTCCAACATCGCTTTCAATACAGCTTGGGCCGACCATAAGCGGTTTCCTGCTTCATGGATTACCAAGGAGTTAGGGCCATCTAATATCTCTGAAGATAGCTCTAAATCACGGCGAACCGGCAAGCAATGCATTACTTTAGCATTATTAGTTAGGTTAAGCTTTTCATTATTCATCATCCAGCCGTCTGGATAGGTTAATACTTTACCATATTCTTTGTAACTGCTCCAGTTTTTTACATAAACATAATCAGCACCAGCTAAAGCTTCTTCTAAATTATGTGTTATTTCGGCTCCCGGAGTAAAATCTTCTGAAAGTTCATATCCCTCTGGCTGCGCAACGGTAAAATCTATCATTCCTTCTGCCTGCGCTTTGCACATCCATTCTGCAAATGAATTGGGTACTGCTTGCGGTAAAGCCTTTACATGTGGTGCCCAGGCCAAAACAACTTTCGGCTTGGCATTAGCGCCTACTTTTAACGAATCCCAAGTTTCATGAATGGTAATAATATCAGCAAAACTCTGTAAAGGGTGACGTGTAGCACTTTCTAAACTTACTACCGGAATAGCACAATATTTTACGAATTTGGTGAAAAAATCTTCGTTATAATCTTCTTCTCTATTGTTCAGTTTTGGAAAAGATCGCAGACCCAAAATGTCACAATATTGACCCATTACAGCTGCTGCCTCACGGATATGCTCAACTGTTGAGCCATTCATCACCACACCATCTTGAGTTTCTAATGCCCAGCCCTCTTTATCAAGATTCATCACCATCACATTCATCCCCAAGTTTAAAGCAGCTTTTTGAGTGCTTAAACGGGTACGCAAACTAGGGTTCATAAAAACTAAACCCAATGTTTTATTTTTCCCTAAGCCTTGATAAGCATAAGGATTTGCTTTTAATGCAAGGGCATCATTTACAAATTGCTTGATGCTTGGGACATCGTGTACTGAAGTGAAAAGTTTCATACTGTATGTTTTAATATAAAAGCTCCTATTTATTCAAAGTTTTCTCAAATGCAGCTAAAAATTCGTCGGCGTATGCCTTGGTCATATTTAAAGCAGGCAATAAACGGATAACGTTTGGCTTTGCTTCCCCAGTAAAAATGTGATGGGTAAATAGCAATTCCTTTTTTACATGCGCTAGTTCCTCTGGCAATTCTATGCCAATCATTAACCCACGGCCACGAATTTCTTTAACTTGGTCAAATTTCTTTAACTCCTCGATTAAATAGTTGCCTACTTCTTCGGCATTTTGCATCAAGTTATCTTGCTCCATCACCTCAAGAACAGCTAAGGCAGCTGCACATGCCAGGTGATTCCCTCCAAAAGTGGTGCCTAATTCGCCATGCCAAGGTTTAAATTTTGGCGCAATAGCAATTCCAGCAACAGGGAAGCCATTTCCCATGCCCTTTGCCATCGTATATACATCAGCCTCAACGCCTGCGTAATCGTGCGAATAAAATAAGCCTGTACGACCATAGCCGCACTGTACACTGTCAGCAATGTACACGGCATTATATTCATCACAAAGTGAACGAATTTTTTGTAAGAAACTTTTTGAAGCCTCCTTAATCCCTCCAACTCCTTGGATTCCTTCAATAATTACTGCAGCTATTTCATCACCTTGTGCCTTAAAGGTTTCTTCTAAAGCAACTTCATTATTATGTGGTAAAAAGATGATGTTGTCATTTTCATTTACCGGTGCTACAATCTTTGGGTTATCAGTAACTGCAACAGCTAAGGAAGTACGACCGTGAAAGGCGCCTTTAAAGGCAATAACTTTTTTTCTTCCGTTGTAAAACGAAGCTAGTTTTAAGGCATTCTCATTTGCCTCTGCACCAGAATTACACAAAAATAACTGGAAGTCTATTTTACCAGAAACCTGTCCTAATTTTTCTGCTAGCTGAACTTGCAATGGAATTTTAACAGAGTTTGAATAAAAACCAACTTTATTTAGTTGATCAGTGAGGCGTTTTACGTAATGAGGATGAGTGTGACCTATAGAAATTACGGCATGACCGCCATATAAATCTAAATATTGTTGATCATTTGCATCCCAAACATGAAGGCCGGCTGCTTTAGTTATTTCTATATCGTTTAATGGGTATACGTCGAATAAATTCATTTTTTTTAGGTTGAGGGTTGAGCGAACTAAGTCGCTAAAATTTAATATATACAATTAGCATTGCGATGATTTCGTTTTAATAAGTGCGCCGCCGAAGTTGCTGTGTTAATATTAAATTTTTCATCTAAAAATAGGTTGCTTTTAATTTCAATCCCGCTGTTTCCTCCAAACCAAACATTAAGTTCATATTTTGAACCGCTTGTCCACTTGCGCCTTTTAATAAGTTATCTATGATACTAATTATAAAAAGCTTATTTCCATGTTTCTCTAGGTGGATTAATGCTTTATTGGTGTTAACAATTTGCTTTAAATCGATATTCTTTTTGCTCACATGTGTAAAAGGGTGGCCCGCATAATAGTTTTCATATATCGATTGTGCCTCAGCTAAAGTTAGCTCGCTCTCTACATACATCGCTGCCAAAATACCGCGTGTAAAATCACCTCTTTGGGGTATGAAGTTTAATGTTTTATTAAAACTAGCATCCAATTTGGTTAAGCTTTCGCCGATTTCATTTAAATGTTGATGTTCGAATGCTTTATAAATAGACAGGTTATTATTTCTCCAACTAAAGTGAGAGGTAGGCGACAAGCTTTGTCCCGCACCAGTTGAACCTGTGGTTGCATTGATATGAACCTCGTGATTAATTAAGCCTTTTGAAGCTAATGGTAGTAGTGCTAATTGAATACAAGTGGCAAAACAGCCAGGATTAGCTATATTATTAGCTGATTTTATGGCCTCACGATTTAACTCTGGAAGTCCGTAAATAAAGTCTTTAACCTTCAACTCCGAGTCTGGAGTTGAAAAGCTAGCATTTGCAGAAAGTCTGAAGTCTTGCGACAAATCAATGATTTTGATATGATCAGCTATTGGATTGGCTGTTAAAAATTTCTTTGCATCACCATGTCCAACACACAAAAATAATACATCGATATCTTGAGGCAAATCGCCCGTAAATTTGAGGTCAGTATCGCCAATCAAATCTGTATGTACATCAGCAATTAAATTTCCAGCATTACTGGTACTATTAACGAAAGCGATGTCAACATTTGGGTGGTTCAATAAAATACGGAGCATTTCTCCTCCAGTATATCCAGCCCCACCAACAATTCCTGCTTTAATTTCTTTCATCTTTATACTTTAAGCCTCGTCGTTCACCTTGTGCCAAATCATTACCTGATTGCCAAATATTTTAGAAAATCCTTTTACATCATCACCACTCCAAGCATTGTTCATTTCGCCATAGCTACCAAATTTATTGCTCATTAAATCGTGGTTTGATTCAATTCCAATAATTTGGAAACGATATGGCAATAGCTCTACAAACACTTTTCCGCTTACGGCTTTTTGTGTATCGCTTAAAAAAGCTTCAATATTGCGCATAATTGGGTCGTGAAACTGACCTTCATGCAACCAGTTACCATAAAATGACGATAGCTGTTCTTTCCAACTTAATTGCCACTTAGTTAACGTATGTTTTTCTAAAGTATGGTGTGCTTTAATGATGATAATTGGCGCGGCAGCTTCAAAACCAACACGTCCCTTAATCCCAATAATGGTATCACCAACATGAATATCTCTACCAATACCGAAAGGCTGGGCAATGGCCTGCAACTCTTGGATAGCAGTTACAGAATCTAACTCTTTTCCATCAATCCCAACTAACTCACCTTGTTTAAATGTTAATTCAATTCTGCGGGCCGTTGTTTCAGAAACCTGAGTAGGCCATGCACTTTCTGGCAAGGTTTCATTAGAGGTAAGGGTTTCCTTACCGCCTACCGAAGTTCCCCAAAGTCCTTTATTGATAGAATATCTAGCTTTTTCAGCACTATATTCAACCCCATGTTCACTTAGGTATGCTATTTCCGCTTCGCGGGATAATTTTAAATCTCTAATTGGAGTTATGATTTCCACATCAGGAATTAAAATATTAAAAATCATGTCAAAACGAACCTGATCATTTCCTGCTCCGGTACTACCATGCGCTACATAATCGGCACCGATTTTTTTCACGTAGTTAGCGATTGCTGTGGCCTGACTTACGCGTTCAGCGCTTACTGAAAGAGGATAGGTAGCATTTTTTAAAACATTTCCAAAAATTAAATACTTGATACATCCTTTGTAATAATTTTCGGTCTCATCAACTACCGCATGTGAAGCAACTCCCAAAGCATAGGCTCGTTTTTCAATTTCTTGCAATTCCTCTGCAGAAAAACCTCCTGTATTCACAATTACAGAGTGAACTTCCAATCCACGGTCTTCCGCTAAGTGAATACAACAAAAAGAGGTATCCAATCCTCCACTAAATGCTAAAACAACTTTCTTCTTCATCTTTAATATAGGTATGAAATTTATGACTTAAATAAAACGGTAAATAATAACACAATAGACTTTAATCCAGACTTTGGCTTAAGTACCAAACGTTGTTTAATACGCATAAAACGTTCATAAAGTCCTGGTTTTTTTTGCAACTCTTCTGCAAAAACTTTGGCTGCCTCGTGTTTCTTCTCAGCCGGGTCGTATAACATTGCGGTACACATACAGTTCTTACGATCTTTACTTTTTAAAATATCAAAGTTTACACAACTTTGGCATCCCTTCCAAAAATCCTCATCTTGGGTAAGCTCAGAGTAAGTAACTGGCTCATAACCTAAATCAGAGTTAATCTTCATTACGGCTAAACCTGTAGTTAAGCCAAATATTTTTGCCTTAGGATACAACGTTCTTGAAAGCTTAAAAATGGACTCCTTAATCGCATGTGCTAAACCGGCCTTTCTGTATTTCGGACTTACAATTAAGCCAGAGTTAGCCACAAATTGACCATGGCTCCATGTTTCAATGTAGCAAAATCCGGCCCATGAGCCATCTTTATGAAAAGCAATAACCGACTTTCCTTCTTGCATTTTGCCTGCAATATATTCAGGCGAGCGTTTAGCAATACCAGTGCCACGAGCTTTAGCAGATTCTGCCATTTCGGTAACGATCTCTTCCGCAAAAACATGATGCTCTGGGATGGCGACCTGTACTATAAATTCATCAATATTCATTCGTTTTCTAACGAAAAATTAAGATATTCTTGTTAATTGGGTTTTTAGAGAGGATCAATTCCTCGTTGGTATTAGTAAGATGTACTAAATACGCGGCGTATAATTTTGCCGATCTGTGGTGATATAAAATACGGGTCGCAAGCGCTCAATAAACAAGCTTTCAGCAGCAATATTCTTTGCTTCTAAAATTGAAAGTTTATGGATAATCTGTTTGCTCATTGTTTTATTGATGTTCCGTATTAAATTACTTGAGCCGCAAAGGTTTAAATAAAAATCGAGTTGTGCAATAATAATCGTGTTTTTTTATACTTTTTTTAGTACAAAGATTGCTTTCAGCTTACATTACTCCCCAAATTCAATAAATAAACTAACCTATAGCCGTTAAGCTTTTACGCAAAACCTTATTTAGAATTATTCAAAATAATTTGGATGATAAGAAATTACATCGTTAATTTGCGGCTGTTTAGAATTAATCCAAATAAGAATAATCATGCGAAATCCATTACAATTAAAAATTACGTTCCTTTTTCTCTTCATTTCTATTACGGCATTTTCCCAAATAAATGGCACCATAAAGGGGAAGATAACTACTGCGGATGGCAAACCAGCCATTTATGTTACAGTAGGCCTTACCGATAAAAATCAAAGTGCTATCTCAAATGATAAAGGAGAATATACTTTTGCCAGGGTTAAAGCAGGAACCCATAGTTTAAAAGTTAGTGCAATTGGCATCACTGCACAAGAAAAATCGGTTACTATTGGCGCCAGCGAAACCAAAACTGTAGACTTTATCTTAAAAGAAAGTAATGAAGTATTGCAGGAAGTAACCATTGCTGGGAAAAAGAATAAATACAAGATAAGTTTACCGTCGGCATCACTCAGACTTAATGAACCTTTATTAGAAGCTTCTCAGAACATACAAATAGTTAGTGGCGAAGCAATTAAAGATCAGCAAATTATCAGCATGAGCGATGGAATGTTAAGAAATGTGAGTGGCGCAGTGCGTTTAGAGCATTGGGGTGATTTGTATACTAATATCAACATGCGCGGTTCTCAAATTCAGGCGATGCGTAACGGCTTCAATTTCGTTGCTTCTTACTGGGGTCCATTAACAGAAGATATGAGTACTGTTGATCATATTGAATTTGTAAAAGGACCAGCTGGTTTTATGCTAGGGAATGGCGATCCAAGTGGCATGTATAATGTAGTTACGAAAAAACCTACTGGTTTTAATAAAGGTACAGCAGAAATCACTGTAGGTAGTTACGACTTATATCGTGCCACTATAGATGTTGACCGAAAGTTAACTGAGGACGGAAAATTACTATTTAGATTAAACGCTGCGGCGCAATCTAAAGGGTCATTTAGACCTTATGAACAAAACGATCGCTATACTTTTGCACCAGTTCTTAGTTACCAGTTAAATAACAATACTAAAATCACAGCAGAATATACCTGGCAAAATGCAAGGATGACAGAGGTTGGCTCTTATTATATTTTCAATACCAATGCTTACGCTTCATTACCTCGAAACTTTACGTTTACACAACCAGGAATTGATCCAACCAAAATCAACGATCATAGTGGCTTTCTAAACATACAACATAATCTTAATAACGATTGGAAAGCAACTGCTCAAGTAGCCTATTCGAAATATCTTCAAACTGGCTATAGCTCGTGGCCATCGAGTGTTAACACCAACAATACCGTTATCAGAAATGTAGGTATTTGGGATGCAGAAAGCACCATGAAATTAGCCCAATTTTTTATTAACGGAAAAGCCCAAACAGGAAGCGTTGCACACCGAATTTTAGCAGGTTTTGATGGGGGAAAGAAAAATTATATGGCAGATTGGGGGCAATCGCATGATTTAGACCTTCCTTCTTCACCATTTGATGTGAACAACCCTAACTATGGTTTTCCGGCCAATGGTTATCCAAATTTTGATCGAGAAACAAGCTTAGAAAAAAGGGCAATTGCTGCTGGTGGTTTGATGGATCAAAAATACTTAAGCGGTTACCTGCAAGATGAACTAGGCTTTTTCACTAACAAGGTTAGGTTAACACTAGCGGGAAGATACACTTATGTTAGCCAATCGGCCTGGGGAGGACCTTCGGACAAAGCGAAACATTTTACCCCAAGAGTAGGCCTAAGTGTTTCCATTGATAAAAATACGGCCATTTATGCTGTTTACGACGAAGCATTTACCCCTCAAAGTGGCTTATTACGTAACGGTAACACAGCTAGTCCGATTACAGGAACCAATAACGAAATTGGCTTGAAGAAAGACTGGTTTAGTGGAAAGTGGAATACTACCGTTTCAGCTTATCGTATCATGAAGCAAAATGAGCTCACCTCAGACCCGCACAATAAAGCAGGCGAGAGCTTTAGCATTGTTATTGGCGAAAAGAGAGCCCAAGGAATAGAGTTTGATCTAAGGGGTGAATTAACTTCAAATTTAAGGCTAATAGCAAACTATGCCTATACAGATGGAAAAGTGACTGCAGTAGCCGATGGAGTTTCAGGGATCTTTGTTGGTCAGGTTGTACCTGGCTTTGCTAAGCACACTACTAATGCATGGTTAAGCTATAGCATTCAAAAAGGAAGGTTAAAAGGAAGCGGAATCTCTACTGGGTTTACCTATTTAGCCGGAAGAGCTGTGGGCACCTACAGCGGAGAAAACTCAAGTGAAAACTTACCTAATTTTTTCAAGCTTGATGCTGGTCTTTTCTGGGAAAACAAAAAAATTAAAGTAACAGCAAATGCATTTAACCTATTAGATAAATACTTGTATAGCGGAGCGTTTTATACTAATTATTGGAATGCTCCAGCTTATAATCAAGCGGTATATTCTTGGCAGGCAGAATCACCACGAAACTTTAGGTTAAGTCTCGCTTACAAGTTTTAATTAATATAACATTTAAGCTAAATGGGGTTATCAAAACCAATTAACAAAAAGAAACGGACCTTTAAGTATTGGACAGGTAGAATACACCTATGGCTAGGCTTAGCCTCTGGCATATTAGTATTCTTTTTGGGCATAACAGGTTGCATTTTAGCTTTCGAAAGAGAAATTGAAGATGCTATCCAATCTTATCGATTTACAACAGTTCAAGCTAAACCCCTATTACCGCCAACAAAGTTAAAAGCTATTGCCGACAAAGCGTTACCGAATAAAATAGCACATAGCGTAAATTATCAACCGGGTAGAACCGCTCAAGTAGTTTACTATCATGATGAGCCCGCATATTACTACATTGTTTTTATAAATCAATATACCGGCGAAATCTTAAAAGTCAAAAATATGGATGATGACTTTTTTAGGATTGTAATTATGGGGCATTACTATTTATGGCTACCTCCAGAAATTGGTCAGCCGATATTAACGACAGCAACAATGATTTTTGTTTTTCTGTTACTGTCAGGTTTGATATTATGGTGGCCTAAAAGCAAGGCAGCGAGAAAACAACGCTTTAGTGTAAGATTAAAATCAAAATGGAGACGACTAAATTATGACCTACACAATGTTCTAGGTTTTTATATGACCTTCATTATTATTTTCGTTGCCTTGTCTGGAATGGTGATGGGTTTTCAATGGTTTTCAAAATCCGTTTATTGGCTAAGTTCAGGGGGTAAATCGATGAAGGAGTTTGAAGAAACTTTTTCCGATACCACAAGAGTTAAAGCTTTAACTGTAAATGCAGCAGCTGCCGACATACTCTGGTCGCAATTTGTAAAAGAAGAACCAACTTTTAAAGGAAGTTATGATGTACATATTCCTGAAAATGGAAAAAGCACTGTCGAAATAGCAAGAAACCCCGACCCGTCTACCTATTGGCAAGCAGACTACAGATATTTTGATCAACACACCCTGAAAGAAATCGAAGTGGAGCATCTATTTGGAAAACTTTCCAATGCCAGCATAGCCGATAAGGTTATTAGAATGAATTACGACGTACATATTGGTGCAATAGCAGGGATACCGGGAAAAATACTTGCTTTCATTGCCAGTTTAATCGCTGCTAGCATGCCGGTAACTGGTGTGATCATTTGGTTGGGTAGAAAGAAGAAACAGGCTAAAGCAAAGCTTACTTAGCATTATTTAATACAGCAAATTATAATCATGAAAAAAATAAATTTACTCCTCGTCTTAGTCATTATCGCAATAAGTGCAAACGCGCAGACTAAATTTGAACAAGATCGCGAGGCCATTAAAGCTTTAGCAGGATTTTATAAAGTGACCTTTAATTATACCGAAACTTTTTCACCTGATGACGACTATAAATTTCATGAAAAACATCGTTCATCAGCTAAAGAATGGGCACTAATCTTAGAGGATTCTCCAAAGAAAATCGTTATCCAACATTTATTGGTAATGAGAGGCGACAGTATGATCATTAAACACTGGAGAGAAGACTGGACTTACGAAGACACACAAATTCTAGCGTATGACAAAAACGATACTTGGAAAAAAGTTTCTTTAACGGCAAATGACATAAAAGGGAGATGGACTCAAAAGGTTTATCAAGTTGATGATAGTCCGCGTTACCAAGCTATTGGCACCTGGGTTCATGTTGATGGCAAACATCAATGGCAAAGTAATTCTGACTCACCATTGCCACGTCGCGAGTATTCGGAACGGAGTGACTACAATGTACTTAACCGTGGCAACACGCTTTACTTAACCAAAACTGGATGGATGTTTGAGCAGGATAACAAAAAAATTATCCGCTCAGAAAGTGGCGATAAATTATTAGCCATGGAAAAAGGAATGGAAGAATTTGTTAAAACGGATCCTAAATCTTTTGGTTATGCACAAGCTTGGTGGAAAGAACAAGAGAAATTCTGGAAAGATGCCCGCGAGACTTGGGATACTGTTTTTGCGGAAAACAATGTCATTAAACTTACTTCAAAGGTGGATAACAAATTATTATACGAGCAATTTTTCGCACTAGGAAACCAATCTGTAAAAGAGAAATGGGATTCTGCTAAAAATAAAGAAGGAGTTAAAAAAATCATTTTAGCTTACCTTTCTAAAAGCTAGTTTTAGCCGACACTCAAATATATTAGCCGATGCATAAGTCGCAGCAACAAAGTAATTTTTGTAACTGCGACTTTTTTATTGCTCAACTTCCTATATTGCATTGATGAAGAAAGTTGCCATTTTACTCCTATTATTATATAGCAGCTGCAGTTTTGCGCAAGACTTGGCTTATACACATAAAACCCTTTCAACGCTAACTTCTCCTAACTTTTGGGGAAGAGGCTATACAAAAAATGGTATGGCAAAAACGGCGGATTATTTAGCGCAGGAATTTAAAACTTTAGGGCTAACGCCAATGAATGGGTCGGCTTATAAACAGTCTTTCACATTTCCAATAAATTCGTTTCCTGGTAAAATGATGTTGACAATAAACGGGAAAACCCTTGCTGCAGGTAAAGACTTTATTGTTCATCAAGCGAGTAGGGGCCTATCAAGCAAAGGAGTATTAATTCAAAGCGATAGTTCGCATTATATTGCTCAGGAGCAAAAATTAATCATATCGCTCCAACCCAAATTAACCTGGTCTGTAGCTACAAAAATGGAAGATTTTACAGCGGTTTCAATTCAAAAAGAGGCTATCATAGAACCGCTCAAAAGTTTCGATATAGCCATTGAAAATGAGTTTATTCCACAATTTAAGGCCGCTAATGTTTGCGCCATGGTTAAAGGAACTGAACATCCCGATTCGATAATTGTGATTACTGCACATTACGATCATTTAGGAGGCATGGGAAATGATATTTATTTTCCTGGAGCAAATGATAATGCCAGCGGAGTTTCGTTGCTATTAAACTTGGCCAAGTTTTATGCTAAAAACCCCCAACCTTATACCATTGCTTTTATCTGCTTTGCAGCTGAAGAAGCCGGTTTAATTGGCTCGAAATACTTCACAGAAAACCCCTTGATTAAGCTATCACAAATTAGGTTTTTGCTTAATTTAGATTTAGTTGGAACTGGCGATACTGGAGCAACTGTTGTCAATGCAACGGTGTACCCAAAGGAGTTTAGCCTTTTAAATTCAATAAATGAAACGCACAAGTTTTTGGCCAAAATAAATCTCAGGGGCAAGGCTGCCAATAGTGATCACTATTTTTTCACAGAAAAAGGTGTTCCTGCATTCTTTCTATATACCCAAGGTGGTATTAGTGCTTATCACGATGTAAATGATAAGGCAGAAACGCTACCCCTTACAGCTTACCGAAATTTATTTAACCTCATCTTAAAATTTAACACAGGACTAATGGAATCAGCTAACCATTAATTAGCATCCTGTCATTATTTTGTTTGGATTGCTATTATCATGAACAAATTTGAACGGAGCATGTTAACTTGTAAAAATTTTTAACACTATGTCATTACTTTTTACACCGTTCACTATAAAAAATATTACTTTCAAGAACCGAATCGCGGTATCGCCTATGTGCGAATACTCGGCAATCAATGGTTTTGCCAATAACTGGCACTTAGTTCACTTAGGTAGCCGCGCAGTTGGAGGGGCGGGGTTAGTGATGATGGAAGCCACTGCAGTTTCTCCAGAAGCAAGGATTTCTATTGGAGACTTAGGAATTTGGGATGATGAGCATATCCCAAAGTTAAAAGAAATAACAACCTTTATTCATGAAAATGGTTCAATAGCTGGCATTCAATTAGCGCACGCTGGTCGAAAAGCAAGCTTTGATATTCCGTGGGTAAGTTTGCAGCAGCTAGCTAATGCAAGTGGAGGATGGGACACCGTATCTGCAAGTGCCGAACTATTTAACCCGAGTGATAAAACACCCATTTCTTTAACTATTAGTGGCATTGAAGAAATAAAAGCAGATTTTAAATCGGCAGCACAAAGAGCAATTACAGCGGGCTTTAAAATTATTGAAATCCATGCCGCACATGGCTATCTATTACATCAATTCTTATCTCCCATTAGCAATAAGCGAACCGATAAATATGGAGGGACATTTGAAAATAGAATTAGATTTTTACTTGAGACCGTTGCGGCAGTACAGGAAGTTTGGCCTAAAGATAATCCATTATTTGTACGTATCTCGGCAACCGATTGGGCAGATGGCGGTTGGTCTCTTGATGAATCTATTCAACTAGCGGTTTTGCTAAAGGCCATGGACATTGATCTGATCGATACCTCTTCTGGTGGTTTAACTTTAACTCAACAAATCCCCCTTTCTGCGGGCTATCAAGTGCAATTTGCCGCAGCTATTAAACAAGAAGCAAAAATAGCAACCGGTGCTGTTGGCTTAATAACTAGTGCAAAGCAAGCTGAAGCTATTTTACAAAATAACGAGGCGGATCTAATTTTTATCGCCAGAGAGTTTCTAAGAGATCCGTACTTCCCGCTGCACGCGGCATTTGAATTAGAAGATGATGTAAAATGGCCATCTCAATATGAAAGAGCAAAGCCAAGAAAAGCCCGGAATTAAGGTAGTATTTTGTAAATTTGTTAATTAAAACTTAAAATAAAATTATGTTCGATAAATTAATGGCCGCACAAGGAATGGCCGCTGAAATAAAGAAGAGATTAGATACGATCTCTGTTTTTGGGGAAGTAGAAGGTGGGGCAATTAAGGTAACTTCGACCGGAAACAAAGCGATAACTGCCATCGAAATTGAAGAAGAATTCTATAAACAGGCAGATCGAGAAGAGCTAGAAGAACTTTTGTTAACAGCAGTAAATAAAGCATTGGCGCAGGCCGATCAAGTTAGTGCTACCGAGATGCAAGCGGCCACAAAGGACATGTTGGGCGGTTTAGGTGGCATGTTTGGAGGATAGAAAATGAAATACACGTATTATGGTCAATCCAGTTTCCTGTTAGAAACCGAAACCACGAAATTATTATTCGACCCATTTATCTCTCAAAATCCATTGGCAAAAGAGATAGACCTTACCAAAATAGCAGCAGATTATATTTTGGTAAGCCACGGTCATGGCGACCATGTAGGCGATTTAATTAGCTTGGCAAAACAAACCAAGGCTACCGTGATTGCTATTCCTGAAGTAATTGGTTGGGTAATGAAGCAGGGGATAGAAAATGTTCATCCCATGAACTTTGGGAAGTTTAAATTCGATTTTGGTACTGTACGAATGGTTTGGGCAACACATTCTGCTGGCTTACCAGATGGCAGCTACGGTGGAAACCCTGCAGGATTTGTTTTAGAACTTGACAACAAACAAATTTATTTTGCAGGAGACACTGGCCTCACTTTAGAGATGAAGTTGTTAGCAGATCTATATAAATTAGATTACGCAATCTTACCAATTGGAGGTAATTACACTATGGATATCGATGATGCGGTTATTGCGGCTGATTATATAAATTGCAGCAAAATTATTGGGGTACATTACGATACTTTTCCAGTGATTGAAATCGACTCGAATGTAGCGGTAGAAAGCTTTAAAAGAGCACAAAAACAATTGTTTTTACCTGCAATTGGCGAAACAATTGTCTTATAAGGAAATAAGACTTACGAAGTTGTTATGTTAGCTATGCTACACAAACTTCGTAAGTCTGTATAAAGCTTAATTTTTCTTTGCGGCTTCTTTATTCGATTTAAAGCGCATATCTGCTGTACCATCTTTTTTGGTTGGCCCTACAACTTTAACGGTTTTATTTTTATTCACTTTATAACGCATATCTGCTGTGCCATCTTTCTTTGTTGGACCAGCAACAGTTACCTTTTTTACCTCTTTTTTAACGACAACCGGAGCATTGGTTTTTACAGCAACCGTTTTAACTTCGGTTTTAATTGCAGCAGATGGTTTATTGGCAGTTGTTTTTACTTTTGTTGCTTGTTTAGCAGGAGTTTGTGCAAATACAGAACTAATGCCAAATAATGCAATTGCAAGGAGAATGAGTTGTTTTTTCATAACTTTGATTTTTTAAATTAGCTAGAATGCCTTCTTTTAATAGAAAGTTATGTAATTAAAATGAAGATATCATGAAGGAGGATCATCATAATTTTCCTTACGCTCTAATTTACCATCATTTAAAAACATTTGCCATTCTCCCACTCTTTTGCCATTGGCATATTGACCTTGTGCTTTAAGCTTCCCATTATCCCAATAAATTACGCTAGCCCCATGTAATTTGTCCCAACTATACCTTACTTTTTCAAATAATTGCTTATTAGGATAATAAGATTTCCACTCTCCATGCTTATAACCTTTATCATAACTCCCTTCTTCCTTTACATTACCATCTTTATAAAATTGATAAGGCCCTCTCCTTTCCTCTAGGTTTTTATCTGCAAAAGTTATTTTCTCTTGTAGAACATTCTTTTTATTATATAAGCTAAGCACCCAAACATCACCCTCTTGTTTTACTTCCTGTCGCCATTTAGAGCGAATGGGATCCGAATAAAAACCTTTTGTCCTTTGGTACACGTTCGTCGTGTCTTGTCGGTAATTATCAACTTGTTGCGCATTAGCTTTGTGTAAGCTAAACAAGAGACCTACTAATAATAAAAAGCTCTTTTTCATACTGTTTATAATTAATGTGCGGCCAGCCAGTTATTACCTTCGCCAATCTCTATTTCAATTGGTACCTGGGTTTTAATAGCTGATTTCATTCGATTGGTAATAATCGCTTTCATTTGATCTACTTCTGTCTTTAAAACGTCGAAAACTAACTCATCGTGTACTTGCATGGTCATTTTTGAGTTTAGTTTCTGGGCAACCATATCCTTATGGATATTAATCATGGCAATTTTAATTAGATCAGCTGCCGAGCCTTGGATCGGTGCGTTAATTGCATTCCGTTCTGCAAAGCCTCTTACTGTCATATTTGCTGAGTTGATATCTCTCAAATACCTTCTTCTGCCCATAATTGTTTCGACAAATCCATTTTCTCGCGCAAAATTCATCGTATCGCTCATGTATCTCTTAATGCCCGGATATTGGGTGAAATATTGCTCTATAATTTCTGCCGCTTCCTTTCTTGGGATATTGAGGTTTTGAGATAATCCAAAAGCTGATTGACCATAGATAATACCAAAATTTACTGCTTTGGCATTTCTACGCTGTGTTGCATCAACTTCATCAATTCCTATCCCATAAACTTTGGCTGCCGTAGCAGTGTGAATATCTATGCCATTGTTAAAAGCATCGAGCATGTTTTCTTCTTTGCTAATTTCGGCGATGATGCGCAGTTCTATTTGCGAATAATCGGCGGATAACAACACATGATCCTCATCTCTTGGAATAAATGCCTTGCGAACTTCTCTTCCTCGTTCAGTACGAATTGGGATATTTTGCAAATTAGGATTATTAGAACTTAATCTGCCCGTTGCGGCAACCGCCTGATTAAAGCTAGTATGTACTCGCCCAGTTTTAGGATTAACCATTAAAGGAAGTGCATCCACATAAGTAGATTTTAACTTCTGTAATTGCCTAAAATCGAGGATATCTTGAACGATATCGCTTTTATGCGCCAACAATGTCAATACATCTTCTCCGGTTTGATACTGGCCTGTTTTTGTCTTTTTTGCTTTAGGGTCTAATTTTAAATGATCAAATAGCACTTCTCCGAGTTGCTTTGGCGAGGCAAGGTTAAATTTCAATCCAGCTTTCTCATAAACACTCGCTTCGGCTTTGCTAATTTCTGTCTGAAGTTCTATGGAATAAGCATTTAATGTTTCGATATCAATTTTAACACCTTCCTTCTCAATCTCTGCCAACACATAGATCAGTGGGTTTTCAATCTCTTCAGCAAGTTTATTAGCATTTCGCTCGCCAAGCATAGGTTCAAAAACATTGGCAAGCTGAAGGGTAATATCTGCATCTTCTGCTGCATAATCAACTACCAACTCAACTGGTACATCGCGCATGGTACCTTGGTTCTTCCCTTTAGCACCAATTAACGTAGTAATGGAAATTGGTGTATAGCCTAAATAGTTCTCCGACAACACATCCATGTTATGTCTCGTATCGGGGTCTATTAAATAATGTGCCAACATCGTATCGAAAAGCTGCCCTTTCACCTGAATATCGTACCACTTGAGCACCAACATATCATATTTAATATTCTGCCCAATCTTCAAAATATGTTCCGATTCAAAAACCACTCTAAATTCCTCCAAGATGGATTGGGTAATCGCTCTATCTTCGGGCAATGGGATATAATAACCTTCTCCCGGTTTAATTGAAAAAGACAATCCAACTAAATCGGCCTGATTAGCATCAGTTCCAGTGGTTTCGGTATCGAAAGAAATCCGTGGTTCTTTTAACAACACCTCAATCAATGCCTTTCTTTTATCCAACGTATCTATCAAAAAGTATTCATGTGGTGTATTGGTAATATTTTTAGCATCAATTGGTGTATCGAACAACGATGGCTGTGCATTAACAACTTCTTTTGTCGGTATATTATTCCCAAATAGATCTTTTTGTTGATTTGTGCTTGCTTTAGCATCGTTCACGCTAAAATCTTCTCCAAAAACGCGTTTGCCAATCGTTCTAAATTCGAGCTCAGCAAAAAGCGGCTCTAATAATTCCTTGCTAGGTTCTTCTAATACCAAAGAAGCTTCGTCAAAGGCAATAGGTACATTTAAAATAATTGTTGCCAATTTTTTAGATACTAAGCCTTGCTGCGCAAAATTTTCAATATTTTCTCTTTGTTTTCCCTTTAGTTCGTGTGAATTGGCGATGATATTCTCCATGCTGCCGTATTGCTTTATAAGTAACTTAGCAGTCTTTTCTCCGATACCGGGAATACCTGGAATGTTATCAACAGCATCGCCCCACAAGCCTAAAATATCGATCACTTGGTCTACCCGTTCTATCTCCCATTTTGCCAAAACCTCTTTAACGCCCAAAATCTCCATCTCATTGCCCATTCTCGCAGGCTTGTAGATGAAAATATTATCCGATACTAACTGTGCAAAGTCCTTATCTGGGGTCATACAATATACTGTGAAACCTTCCTTTTCTCCTTCCTTCGCTAATGTTCCGATAATATCATCGGCTTCATAGCCATCTACTGTAATTACAGGTATATTAAACCCTTCTATTAATCGAAATACATATGGCAACGCTGCCGATAAGTCTTCAGGCATCGCTTCTCTATGCGCTTTATACGCTTCAAAATCTGTATGTCGTTCTGTAGGGGCCTCTGTATCAAATACAACTGCAATATGACTGGGTTTTTCCTTTTTAAGCACCTCTAATAAGGTATTGGCAAAGCCCATTACAGCTGAGGTATTTACTCCGCTCGACGTAAAACGAGGGTTTTTACTTAATGCAAAATGCGCTCTATAAATAAGTGCCATTCCATCTAAAAGGAAAAGTTTTTTGTTGTTCATGTGACTACACAGATTATAATGATTACACAGCTCTATAACTGGGTTAAATGTAAAGTTAAGAATAGGCTTGATTGTATTGAATTTTATTTTGATTTAGCTTATGAAAAAATCAAACTTATTGCATCTTTACTAAAATTTGGCTTATGAAGAAATTAATTACTTTATTCTTACTCTCTTTCACGCTGGGTTTTGCCAAAGCGCAATCAACTGAATTGTTAAAGTGTATGTCCTTTGAAAACTTGCAAAACTCAATGAAAAACGATTATGGAAGCAAAAACAATCCCATACTTTCTGGTGCATTCCTCAACGTCAATGATCGATCAAAAATGATCAGGCTAAAGAATAGTTATCGTTGGCCCGACGGGCAGCGTATTGATTTTAACCGCAGAAATAGTGAAGCGGGGACCAGTTCGGGAGAAATCCTAGATCGTTATACCCTTGTTAAATCAGGAAGTACAGATACCATCATCCTTTTTGTAAATCCTTACAAGGTTTCCGACACTTACTATGTACCGAAAGGGTTAGTAGCCATTAATTCATTGCTATTAAAGAACGAATTAGTTCCCTATCTAACGCTTGTTGAAGAACTTGAGGACAGCAAAGATCCTATGAACTTAAAAGAACAGGCCGCAAAGTTATTGGATTATATTGGCTCCTCATGTGGAATGGCTCTATTTACGGATAGCGATTTAAAGAGCTTTATGGAAGATAAAGAAATTGAGCTTGCGTTAAAAAGTTTTCTCTTTAGGGCGTATATCTTTAATAAATTCTATGCCTACGGAAAAGATATTGGCAATGAAAAAACTTATGCATTGGCTAAGATGAAATCCAACTTTGAGAAATATATCGCTTTACATCCGGATGTGAAAATTGGAAACCTCAAGGAATTCTTACATTAAGCATCTAGCGATCTTGTCCAATATTTCTAAATATTTTCCGTTATTTGTTTATATGAAACGGCTAGTATTATTTATTTTTTTTCTCTCCCTTTTTTCCTTTGGTTCCTACGCCCAAGATGCGGTTTTAATAAGTGAAGGCAATTTTGTGCGTGGTATCATTAAAGGCACAAACTACAGCACGGTAGCGTTACAGCAAGATGATCAAACTATTGTTCAATACCAGGCAAAAGATATCCAATCCTTTGTATGGAATGGAGAAACCTATGTAAGCAAGCCCATACTTGTGAAAAAAAAGGTAGAAAATCGTTTTTTTAAATTAATTGAGACTGGCACCATAAATTTATATTCACTTGGTGATAAGAAAACAAGCGAACAGCCGCAGCCGGCAAGGGTTAAAGTGAGACCAACCTTCGGTGTTGGAATAGGAAGTGGCGGTTTTGGCGGTGGCTTGGGCGGAGGCATAAGTATAGGCGGCGGCGGTGGCGGCCGAAGAAATAACGACCCGATCGTTAGCCCTACAAATGGCAAAGTATTCTATTTTATCGAAAAACCAGGATCCGGACCCATGCAAGAGGTTACTTTGGAAAACACCGCAGCTGTAAAAAATATCTTATTGCAAAAATTAACTAATGATGAAGACCTTGCCGAACGCATAAAAGCTAGTGAAGAATTTACAGATCTAAATTTAATTGCATTTATTAAATCTTACAATGCTAGTAAACCTTAAATTTTTAAATCAACTTTCAAAGAACATTGGACGGGTACCTGTTAACAAATCTATTCAGATTAAGGGGATTATTAGCCTTTTGGCACCAAATGTCCTGTATTGTCACTAAATGTCAGCTGAGCATGTGACTAGCTACTGACTCTGTTAGGGATTGCAAGTTAATTGGCATAGGTTTCCTATACCTTTTGCATAGCTTTTCTATACCTACAGGTATACAATCACTATAGAAAAGGTATAGAAAAGCTATAGGATAGGTAAGGAATGGGTATAGAAATAGCGAAGTAATTACGAAGAGAGTCCGAAGCGTATCCTAGCGAGCTACGCAGCCAATTATATGGTCGTTTACCATACCTGTAGCCTGCATAAAAGCGTAACAAATGGTCGTTCCAAAGAACTTGAAACCTCGCTTTTTCATGTCTTTGGCAATCGTATCAGAAATTTCAGTCCGTGCAGGAATTCCCCCGTTCTTAAAGTCATTTACAATGGGCTTTTTATTGGGAATAAAGCTCCAGATAAAATTGGCAAAAGAGCCAAATTCCTTTTGAATAGCCATAAATAGCTGCGCATTTTTAATTGCAGCATTAATTTTAAGACGATTACGGATAATTCCCTCGTCGAGCATTAACCGTTCTACATCGTTAGGTGTTAGCGCCGCTACCTTTTCAACGTTAAAACCTTCGAAAGCATTCCTATACCCTTCCCGCCTCCGTAAAATTGTAATCCAACTTAGGCCTGCCTGGGCACCCTCCAAAATCAAAAATTCAAATAAGGTCTTGTCATCAAAAACCGGTTTACCCCATTCTTCGTCGTGATATTTTATATAGAGCGGATCTGATCCGCACCAGTGGCAGCGTTGTACTAAGTCTGGAGTCATGTTAAGGATTATGAGATCAAATATAATATTTTTATCTAGGCTTAGAACTTTCAGAAAGCTCATCCCAATATTCAACTGCTCTTCGGTAATGCGGAATGACGATAGATCCGCCCACTAAGTTTGCAATCATAAATACTTCATTTATTTCAGCCTGATTAACCCCCTCCGTGTAGCATTTCTCTAAATGATATTTAATACAATCATCACACCTTAACACCATCGAAGCGACAAGCCCTAACATCTCTTTAGTTTTAACATCCAATGCCCCATCTGCATAGGTTGTGGTATCCAATGCAAAAAAACGCTTGATATTTGTATTCGATGTTTCCATAATCCTATCGTTCATTTTTGTACGATAGTCATTAAATTCTTCTACTAGCTTTCCCATTTTTTCGTTGAAATGTTTTGAATTTGGAATATTGAAAATTTAAACGGCTAAGAATTAAAGTTCCTCTAGCGGGTTCCAAAATATCTTTTTAAAATCTTTTACTTTATCATTCACTACTTTAATGCCTTCTTGCGCTAACATTTGTTGCATTAATTCTGGCGGCGAAAAATGAAATTTACCAGTGAGCAGGCCACTGCTATTCACTACTCGGTGGGCAGGCACTTTAGGATGAGCGATACCTGCGTTACTCATCGCATAACCAACCATTCTGGCCGAACCTCCTGCCCCCAAAGCTTTTGCAATAGCGCCATATGAACTTACTCTTCCCTTTGGGATTAATCTCACAATTTCGAAAACCTGTTCATAAAATGACGCTTCCATTAGGCAAAAGAAAATTGAATATAATTAATATTTTTATCGTGTTTCAAATAAATACGCTCATAATGGGTTTTAATCGACAAAACCTCATCAGCGAATTCAGATTGATATAAATGTGCTGTATTTTTATGGGTAATTAGGTTTAATTCAGCTACTTTTTCACAGGTATAGGCGTATAAACCATCATTATCAGTTTTAAGATTTACTTTACCGTCGGGCTTTAATAAAATTTGATACTTGGCTAAGAAACCAGGGAAGGTTAATCGCTTTTTCTCTCGACTTATTTGAGGCTGTGGGTCGGCAAATGTTATCCAAATTTCGTCGATTTCTCCAGCTTCAAAATATTCTAGGATATCTTCGATTTGAATCCTTAAAAAAGCCAAATTGGCAATACCTTCATCAACCCCTGTTCTGGCGCCTCTCCAAATTCTGTTTCCTTTTAAATCTACTCCAATAAAGTTCTTTTCTGGGAACATTTTTGCCAGATTTACTGCATATTCTCCCTTTCCACAAGCCAATTCTAATACAATTGGATTTTCATTTTTAAAATGCTCTTTTGCCCACTTCCCCTTCATTACCTTTCCTAAATGCAATTGGTAAACATTAGGGAATGTATCTATTTCGAAGAATTTTCTTAATTTATCTTTACCCACTTTATTTTTTTTAACGAATACAAAAGTAGGATTGTCAACGTAATAATCTTTATATAATTTAATTTTTACATCGTTAAGCATTAACTTCAAACAATTAATTTATGATATGAGAAGACCTTTAGTTACCGTTGGATTATTTTTAGCTTCATTTGCTGCAAATGCACAGCAAGAAATTAGCTATGAATTAAGTTTTCCAAACGCAGTTCATCACGAAGCCGAAATTAAGATGTTAATCCCTAATGTACCTACAGGCGCATTAAAGGTTAGAATGAGCCGTTCTTCACCTGGAAGATATGCAACGCATGAATTTGGTAAAAATGTGTATCGTTTTCAGGCTTTTGATGAACAAGGTAAAAAGCTTACCATACATCAACCCGCAGGCGACGAATATCTTATCCCAAACCATGGTAATACAGTTACCATAACCTATACCTTATTCGGAAATTGGATAGACGGTACCTATGCGGGGTTTGACGAAACCCATGCACACATGAATATTCCAGCAACTTTTGCTTACCCGATAGGAATGGATAAAAGACCACGTACGGTTAAGTTTAATGGAGCGGAGAAGCAAAACTGGAAGGTTGCTACACAACTCAAGCCTTTAGGGGGAGGAATATATTACGCTCCAAATTTTCAATACTTTATGGATAGTCCCATAGAATTAGCAGCGTATCATACAAGCAGTTGGACTGTTAAAAACCCCGATGGAAAAGCTCAAACCATCCATTTGGTATCTCATTCAAAGGATGATCAAAAAAGCATTGATAATTACGCCGAGATGCTAAAAAAGATGGTAGATGAACATTTTGCTGTTTGGGGCGAATTTCCGACTTACGATTATGGCAATTATTATTTTTTGCATGATGTTTATCCTGATTACGCAGGTGATGGAATGGAACATCGCAATTCGACCGTTATTGTGCAACGCACACCAAAAATTGCTGGTTATGAATCTAGTCTTCTAGGTACTTTCTCACATGAATATTTTCATAGCTGGAATGTTGAAAGATTAAGGCCAAAAACCTTAGAACCTTTTAATTTTGAGCATTCAAATGTAAGTGATGAACTATGGCTGGCAGAAGGTTTTACTCAGTATTATGGAAATTTATTGTTAACAAGAGCTGGATTTAGGTCGGTCGATAATGCAGCGCAAACCTTTAACGGTATTATTAATACAGTATTGAATTCTCCAGGAGCAAAGAACTTTTCTCCTATTGAAGCCAGTCGTTATGCAGTATTTGCTGATGCTGGCGTAGCTATTGACCTAACTAATAAGGGCAATATATTTACATCATACTACACCTATGGAGCATCCGTAGCCTTGGCTTTAGATCTTCGCCTAAGGGCTGAGGTTAAGCTTACGCTCGATGATTATATGCGCGCTTTATGGAAATCATTTGGCAAACCTGAAATACCATACACTGTTGCCGATTTGGAAAAAACCTTGGCATTGCTGACTAAAAACACAGCTTTTGCAGCCGATTTCTTTAAAAAATACGTTTACGGAACAGAGAAAAATGACTATGCAAAGTTGCTACATCATGCGGGGTTTATCTTGCGTAAAGCCAGTCCTAATACAGCTTACACCGGCTTGGGTAGAGTAACTTTCGAAAATGGAAAAGGAACCTTAAGTTCTACTTTTATCGGTACTCCAGCCTATGATGCCGGACTAGATTTTGGCAGGGTTTTATTAACCATGGATGGCGTTGCTATTAAGGATCAAACTGCTATAAATAATGTAACAGAAGCCCATAAACCCGGTGATACCATTAATATTACCTATAGTTATTATGGGGAAGAGAAAACAACTAAACTAACTTTCACCGAAAATCCAATGTTAGAAATAGTTTCAATCGAAAAAACAGGAGGAACTTTAACACCTGCGATGCAAACTTTTAGAGATAATTGGTTAAACACTCAAGTAAAAAAATAATCAAGCCGACTTACAAAGTCCAACAAAACGAACAATCATGATCAAAAAATCAATTTACACCTTATTCTTATTGCTAACAGCCTCGGTTGCATTTGCTCAAGACATTAATAAAATTATCAGTAAAGAATATGTGGACCATTTAATTAAAACGCTTAGCAGTGATGAAATGCAAGGCAGGCGGGCTTTTACTCCAGGTATTGATAAAGCTGCAACTTTTATTGAAAGCGAGTTTAAGAAAATCGGTTTAAAACCCCTTGATGGCGCAACTGGTTATCGCCAAACGTTCTATAAGTATCAATTAACTCCAGCCTCTTCACAAGTAACGATTGATGGGCAAGTTATGGCTTCAGAAAATATTTTAGTGATAGGGAGCAATAGTGAACAGCTTACCTTTGATCAAACAAATAGTGATGCTTGGGCAAAGTTAGACACTTCCAAAACTTTTCAATCGCAATATAGAACTTTGGCTAGAGGCGGTAAAAAACAAATCGTTTTTGTAGATGCTAAATTTGCTACTGAATTTAAAAGTTTAAAAAATGGCCCTGCGAGACCTACGATGGTGGATGTTGTAGCCCCTGAAAAACCATCTGCTATCATCTTTATTTTGGGTAAAGAAAATGCTTCAACCTATAAAGTTGAGTTAAAGAATAACGTTGAAAAAATGCCATTATTTAACGTCGCTGGGATTATTCCGGGAAAATCTAAAGCTAAAGAATTAGTTGTTTTTTCAGGTCACTATGACCATATGGGAATTGTTAAAGCAAAAGATGGAGATAGCATTATGAATGGGGCAGATGATGATGCCTCGGGAACTTCTGCAATGATTGCCTTAGCTAAATACTACAAGGCATTAAATAACAATGAAAGAACTTTGATTTTTGTTGCCTTTACCGCTGAAGAAGTAGGTGGCTTTGGGGCACGTTATTTTTCGCAACAGTTAAATCCCGATGACGTAGTCGCTATGTTCAATATCGAAATGATCGGGAAGGACAGTAAGTTTGGTAAAAATACGGCTTTCATTACCGGTTATGACAAATCAGATTTTGGAAAGATCTTGCAAAAAAATCTTGAAGGAACAGAATTCACCTTTCATCCAGATCCATACATTTCACAGAATTTATTCTACCGTAGCGATAATGCCACATTAGCTGCTTTAGGTGTTCCTGCACATACAATTTCTACTGATCAGATTGACACCGATAAACATTATCATCAGGTTAGTGATGAGTACAAAACCTTAGATGTAGAAAATATTTTATCTACCATTAAGGCAATTGCTAAAAGCGCTGTTAGTATTGTAAAAGGGATAGATACACCTTCACGCATCCCAAAATTAGGAACTAATAGATAATCTTTAAATCTTAAGAAAATGTTTAAATTAAAACGCTATTCAATTATTTGTGGTGCAATTGCTGCCTTGCTGGTTCCAGAATCTGTTTTCGCACAAACAAATGAAACCTTATTGGTAAGAACACCTACCGTAAGTGCTAACCATGTTGCTTTTGTTTATGGAGGCGATATTTGGGTTTCGGGCAGGGATGGAAGTAATCCGAGAAGATTGACCATAAATCCAGCAGTTGAGCAAAACCCTGTATTTTCACCGAACGGCAAACTCATTGCCTTTACAGGAAATTATGATGGAAATACGGACGTATATGTTATTCCAATTGAAGGTGGGGCACCTCAAAGGGTAACTAATCATCCTAGCGCTGATATGGTTAGAGGGTGGTTAAATGATAACGAAGTCTATTTTACGGCAACACGTGATTATAATTATGCATTAAGTCCACGAATGCACAGCATAAAACTTGATGGCACAAATGAGCAAGCCCTGCCAATGCCAGAGGCCACGCAGGGTTCTCCTTCTGGCGATAAACGCTACTGGGCTTACATTAAAAACACAGATCCAACAGATCGTTCTAACGTAGCTTTTAAGCGCTATCGTGGAGGAGGTATGCCACAGATTTGGATTTTTGATACGCAAACCAAAAACATTGAGATTATTCCAGGCAGTGGAGCTAACAATGTTAAGCCACAATGGTTAGGCGATAAAGTGTATTTTTTGTCTGATAAGGACTTAACGCTGAATCTTTTCAGTTACGACACTAAAACAAAGAAAACAGAAAAGTTAAGTGATTTTAAGGATTACGACATTAAATCACTCATTGCAGGACCAGGTACTTTAGCCTTTGAGCAGGGTGGAAAAATGCACCTTCTTAACGCCTCGACAAATAAGCTAACGACTATAAATGTTAATATTCAAGCTGATGCTCCCTATAAACGCCAACATTATGTTGAGCTGGCCAGTGATATTCGTAATTTCGAAATCTCACCTAAAGGGGTGAGAGCATTATTTGAAAGCAGGGGAGAAATTTTTTCTGTGCCTAAAGAAAAAGGTGATGCGAGAAATATCTCAAACTCACCTGGTAGTTATGAAAAATATCCAGCTTGGTCGCCAGATGGGAAATACATTTCTTATTTATCTGATAAGAATGGTAAGTATCAGTTAGTGCTTCAAAATCAAGCGACAAAAGGTAATCCAGAATATATTGATTTGGGGACTTCGCACTTTTATTTTCAACCTATCTGGTCGCCCGATAGCAAAAAGTTATGCTACAGCGATAGCCATTTAAACTTATATTATATTGATGTAGACACCAAAAAACCAATTTTAGTAAAGCAAGACAAATTAGGATCTCATACCAATAGAACTTATAATCAGCTGCAGCCGTCATGGTCGCCCGATTCGAAATGGATTTCCTATGTTGCTACCTTACCAAGTACAGTTAGTGCCATTTACCTCTATCAATTAGAAAAAAATTCGCATACCCAGCTAACCGACGGAATGAGCAATACTGGGAATCCAACATTTAGCAGAGATGGCAAGTACTTATTCTTTATGGCTAGCACAGATGTAGGCTTGACCAATAGCGGCTTACACATGTCGGCCTATCAACGCCCAGTAAGTTACACAGCTTATGCCTTAATTCTTTCTAAAAAAACTCCATCACTATACAAAACTGAGAGCGATGAAGAAACCTTTAAAGCCGAAGAAGCGGCAAAAAAGGAAGAACCCAAGAAAGCGGATAAGAAAGATGCCAAAACGCCGGTAATAGCCGCCAAACCTACTGAGACAAAGAAATCTATAGACATTGATTTGGATGATCTAAGTAACCGTATCATTTCTTTGCCAATTGCTGCTGGCGTATCAGGTATTGATGGATCGGTGGAAGGCAATCTATTGTATATCCGCAATGGCGAACTAAATACGTTAGAATTAAGTAAAATGGAATCTAGGCTACTCGTTCCAGGAGTATTTGGCGTAACCGTTAGCGGTGATGGAAAGAGCATGATGTTTTCGCAAAGAGGTGGGTATTATGTTGTACCTGCGGCGCAAAAACCAGCTACCTCAGAAACTGGCAAGCTAAAATTAGACGGAATTAAGGTTCTTGTTGACCCAACAGCCGAGTGGGAACAAATGTTTGAAGAGGTTTGGCAAATGGAAAAGGAATACTTCTATGCCGAAAACATGCATGGTGCAGATTGGCAAGCCATAAAAGCTAAATATGCTAAATTCCTTCCTTATGTAAATCATCGCGCTGATTTGGCTTATGTTTTTAATGAAATGATGGGCGAAATGGTAGTTGGCCATAATTATATTTATCCGGGCGATGAGCCTGCTGCACCAGCTGTTGGTGTAGGCATGCTAGGAGCTGATTATGAAATTGAAAACGGCCTTTATAAAATTAAAAAAATCTTTAACCGCTTAGACTGGAATCCAAGCTTTAAAGCCCCATTAGCTGAGCCGGGCTTAAATATTAAGGAAGGGGACTACTTAGTTGCCGTAAATGGAGTTCCACTTACATCGGCAACCTCCATTTATAGTTTATTTGACTTTAAAGCTGGCAAACAAGTAGCAATTAAAGTAAATAGCAAACCTAGTTTAGCAGGAGCGAGAGAGGTTGTAGTTATTCCGATTAGCAATGCTGCTGAAATGGAATTGCGAAAAATGGAGTGGGTAGAAAGGAACCGAAAACGTGTTGACGAGCTTAGTAACGGTACGATTGCCTATGTATATATGCCTAATACGGGGGCAGATGGCTACACCTATTTTAACCGATATTATTTCTCACAAATGGACAAAAAGGCCTTGCTATTAGATGAACGCAATAATGGTGGTGGTTGGGTTGCAGATTATGTAATTGATCTTCTGAGCCGCGAATTGGTAAGTTATTGGGCTATTAGGGACGGAAAAAGCTTTACTACACCAGGCAATGGAATTTTTGGCCCAAAAGCTATGCTTATCAATGAAAACGCTGGCTCAGGTGGCGATATGATGCCTTATATGTTTAAAAATAAAGGTTTAGGTAAATTGGTTGGCCGAACAACCATGGGAATTTTAGTGGGCATTAGTGGTTACCCAACCTTACTAGATGGCGGCAGAATAACCTCTCCAAATTTTGGAATATATGATACCAATGGAAAATGGATTATAGAAAATGAGGGAGTTGCTCCCGATATCTTTGTTGAGCAAACGCCAAAAGAATTACTAGAAGGTAAAGACCCTCAACTGGAGCGTACGCTTAAGGTACTTCAGGAAGAGATGAAAACCTATAAATATCCAAATGTAGTGAAGCCAAAAGATCCAATAAGAGGACAATAGCTATAGCGGACGTTCCATAATGTAATCATTCATAAAGAAACCGTTGCCAATATCAAGGTCAACGGTTTCTTTGATATTAAAGCCGGCCTTTAAATAGAAATCTTTGGCGTTATTGTTTCTATTTACATTGAGCTGCAAAGATTTCCCGCCATCGTGAAGCGCCAAATTTACTACCTCATTAATCAAAATCTTACCTACACCTTTTCCATGCATTTCGGGCAAAACATATAATTTATGTAATTTATATGCTTTCTTTCGAGGATCAATAATTGAAAACCCAGCGAAACCAACGTCCTTCCCATTTTCCGACGCAATTATAAAGGTATGGCCATTTTGTAATTGCGATAGCAATTCACCCTTATTATACATTTTATCGAGCATAAACCTTAGTTGCTCTTCACTAATATAAGCGCTGTAGGTTTGGGGCCAAATTTGCTCAGCCAAATCACTAATTATTGCAATTTCTTCCGCTTTCGCTTTTCTTAAAAAAATCATAATAACTCACTCAAAAATAAATAATCAGTTGTAAAGTCAAACGTCACAAAGCCATCATTGATCACCACAAAGTCGCCGTTATCTGCTGGTTTTAAATTACTTGTTTCGAAATAAGAAATGATGTCGATATGAAAGATTGTCCCTTTTGGTTTCCAAATGCTAAACCCTGGTTTAACAGCGTAGGATTTCTCTGTTTCTGTAAACAATACAATATTGATTTCGGGCAAAAAATCTACCAAATCATCAAATCTATTTTCATTACCGATGATATTAACTGCGGGATATCCCTCGGCAATGAGGTATTTAACCACAGTAGGTAGATTTTCTACCCCTGCATAAATAAATTTTGTATTTTCTTGAACTTGCAATTGATCTGCTACGCCAACTACAACGTCGATTTTAATTCCGAGTGAAAGTGCTTTTTCATATTCACTTGCTGCAACCAACACGGATGGGCTCCATTCTAGTAGTTGACCCAAGTTCTCTTGGTCAAAATCTCCTAAATAATGAATGTATAATGCTGGCTCTTGTTTTTCCCTTATAATATGATGTGATGACATACGCGAATATAAAACTTTACAGGCTAGTAGCGCAAAAGTTCTCAAAGCTATTTTGTAATTTTAGCTATGAGCAAATTCGAAATCTCTAAAGAAAGCGGGCAACATTTACAGCTACCGAAGTTAACTGACGTAATTGTTATTTAACTTTTCTTGTTTTCTCAGAAACACTCGTTGATCGGGAAACTGCGTAGACAACTCCACCGGCAGACATCTGATAGCCTGTAGAGATGGAATATAGGATTTTCTCCTGAATAACCCCTGTTCCATTATCAATCACATATGTTCCATTTTGATTGGTGTTGAGCAACTTGGAGGTAATTGAACTTGAAAATTTAACAATGGTGGTTTTTTCTGTTATATCTTCTACCCAAAACTTCGTAATTAGCCGCTGCTTATCAATTTCAACTGAATCAGTCCACGTAAAGTTCTTTTTAATCTGGGGATTATAGGTAAAACTAGCAATGAAACTTAACATCGTGCCTTTCTCAAAAGCTTCTGGTTGTAGTCCGGCAAAAGAAACCAGGGTATCTGTAGCCATTTCTGCTTTATAATCGGTAAATGATTGAATAATGCCTTCTTTATTGATCTGCACGTCAATCGATTTATTCAGCATAAAATCTAGGGCTTTAATGATGGTGGAATTGGTATCCTTTTTATTCTCGACACTGCTATAATATAATTTTTGGCCCATTACATTAATGTCATTTTCCATTTTTTTAATTTTAACATTAAAAGTATAGCCTCTGTCATTCGCTAGAATTGCTGAAAATGCTTTCGTAGCTGTCGAAATCGTGTTTACAGTTATAGTTTGTTTACCTCTCTGAATGATCGCGTTAGAATTTGCTAAAATTTCTGTTTGATATTCGTCTCCTGTATTAAACTTAAATACTCTATATTTTTGTTGTGCTTCTGCGGCAAAAGTCAATAACATAGACAGCAAGAGTAGTGCTGCTCTTAAATTATATTTATTGTGATCCATGAATTCTGTGTCGTAAATTATTAATTAGCTCCAATGGGAACCCTTATATCGGGCATCGCTGGCAATGCAGGTAAAGGGGGTAACAACGGTACCTTAGGTAAATTAATTGTTTTAACGTAAGTTACCGAAGCAGGTGAACTTCCTATAGGAGGAGCTGACGGTGGCGCTGGTGCAACTGGAACCGCTGGCAAGAGTGCAACACCTGTAATTGTTGGCGTTGGAGCTACTATTGGTGGTGTCAATACCTGTAATGGTGGGGCCGCCGGCACCGTTAAAGGAGGTGCAGACAGGGAAACCAAAGGATTTGCCTGAGGAGTTTGCACCGGAACTGGCACTCCATGATCTGAGGCATTGCCCGTGGCATTTTGTGCTTTAGCGTTATTAACGCTTATCGCTGCTGTAAATATTAGCAAAATCAATAATAACTTTTTCATAATTCTATCCTATTAATTTCTCATGATTAATCCATTTTCCCCACCTCTAAAATTGGGAGGCGTACGGTCATCTCTTATGCTATTTTTATCATTTTTTAGCCTATCCATTTTTTGCCTTCTGTTTTCAACTCCCCTTCCAAGCACAATTGGTAAGCCCATAGACGCAATAAATTGAATTCGATCGCCAGAATATTTAGTCAAATTATACACCCCGAAGCCAACGGTTAAAGGAGAGCCTTTAAACGGCCTCACCCCGCTCGAAAATCCTAAATTCATTCCAGACCATTCTGCATTGAGATTAACCTGTCTAACTATCTCGTAGGAGATATTCGCAAAAAAACCTGTTCCAAATTTGCCTTTACCATTTAACGTATCTTGTGGACTTTTATGTAAAAAACGCCCAGTTCCATAACCAATTGTATAGCCTAATCCAGAATAACCAGCTGTTCTCGATCTAACCGATTGTGCGGCATGGCTATAAGCAACATAAAAAGTTGGGTCTGGCGCATCTGAAACAGATGGAGAGGCAAATAATTGAAGCCCCCCTACAGAGATACTACTCCCTTTAAATATTTGCCTGCTTAAAATAATATTTGCTGATAAATCCCGTAGTTCACTTACGCGGGTAACGTTTAAACTAACAGAAGCGTTGACATACTTTACCGGATTTCCTCCACTAACGCCCACCACACCAATTAAATCTCCCTTCTGTGGATCTGTGTACATTGCAGGAAAAACACCCCCTATGACCCCGAAAATATACGTTGAATTTCCTCCGCCCCATCCAGAAGGCGTCATGATGCTTTGCACACTATTATTCGGCAATAAAGCCTGATTGAAAAACTTATAATCCCCTTTTTGAGTAACGATAGAGTCCATTTTTGCTTTTAAACTATTTTCGAATACTGTTTGAGCAGGGGTAATGCTAGGAAATAGAAAAATAAAACCTAAAATTAAAAGGAAACTAATTTGCTTTAAACCACCGATTTTACTTTCCTTCATAAAATGAAATAGATAATTGTTTTGATTCACTACTTATGATGTATAAATATATTATTATTTTATCCATTCACCAATCAAAACTTATACCAATCATTTTTATTTGTTTCTTACGTGTTTTGGAGCAAAAATTTTGAACAGGTTAATAGCTATAATTGATACCTTTATAGGAATACATTAATGCTAATTATATGACCTTAGTACAGCTAGAATATATTGTTGCAGTAGACACCTATAGAAGTTTTGTGAGCGCGGCCGACAAATGCTTTGTTACCCAGCCTACGCTGAGTATGCAAATACAAAAACTGGAAGAGTTTTTAAATGTAAAAATCTTCGACAGAAGCAAGCAGCCTGTAGTACCAACAGAGATCGGTGCCCAAATTATTGCTCAGGCAAGAACTGTTTTACAGGAGAATGAAAAAATAAAAGAACTTATTAGCAGTCAGCAGCGAGATGTTATAGGCGAATTAAAAATAGGTATCATCCCTACGATCGCACCATATTTACTACCAGAGGTAATTGCTGCCATGCTTGAGAAATATCCTGAGCTTAAGCTGCTAATTTGGGAGTATACAACCGAAGACATTATTAATCATCTAAAGACCGGGGTGATTGATTGTGGGATATTAGCTACGCCTTTAGTAGATGCGAATCTTACTGAATCACCTCTATATTATGAAAATTTTGTGAGTTATATCAGCAAAAACAGCAAGCTCTATAAAAAGAAAATGATAGACGCTGATGATTTGGCCGACGAAAATATTTGGCTGTTAAATGAGGGGCATTGTATGCGGTCGCAGGTATTAAATATCTGTAGATCTACCAAGAATAATCGTCTACAGTCTTTAACCTATAATACCGGTAGTGTAGAAACATTAATTAGAATGGTTGACATAAATGATGGCGCAACCCTATTGCCAGAATTATCCATTAAAGAACTCAACAACAAACAACTAGGTAAAGTTCGTTATTTTAAATCTCCAGAGCCTGTAAGAGAAATTAGCTTAGTAACACATAAAAACTTTGTAAAAAAAAGAATGCTTAATGCCTTACGCGAGGAAATATTGGCAATGATTCCTAAGCCAATGAAACATCGTAAAAAGAAAGATATAATCGGGATTTAATTATTGCCGGTTTTTAAGCCTTCAATACCAACAACTTTCTCTTCCTCTTCCCCTTTTTTAAGTTTTTTCTTCTTTTTATTAGGGTCTATTCCGCTCAGTCTTTCTTCCGTAAGCTTATCATATTCAGTGATTTGATCTGCTTTTAGAACTGTTTTTATGCTTTTATTAACATCGTTTTGTAATCGATAGTAGCGTGTCATTTCTTCATCATTGTATCCAGTTGCCTGCTGCTTTTTATACAATGCTATCTGCTCTTTCGCTAAATTAAATGCGTAATTATAGATTACATTCTTTTGTGTTGAACTTAATTTTAAACGTTTTTCAAGTTCATCTACATTCTTCTTTGCAATTTCTTCTGCAGTGGGCTGCTTTTGCGCAAAACTGGAAAAAAATGCCCCAATAATCATCACTACTGTAAAAATTAATCTTCTCATCTTTAATCTCTTTATTTAAACTAGTCTCCTCAAAATTAAGAATTATCCCATAATAATTATAATACTACTTTACAACCTTTGGACAGGTAGCCAAGCTATAAAAAAACCGCCCCATAAATATGGGGCGGTTCTTAACTTGTTATTAGAATTTATAACGCTTTTTTATATCGTTCAGCCACTGCATCCCAGTTTACTGCATTCCAAATCGCAGCTAAGTAAGCTGGGCGCATATTTTGATATTTCAAATAATATGCGTGCTCCCACACATCAACACCAAAGATTGGAGTTCCTTTTACTTCTGCGATATCCATTAACGGGTTATCTTGATTAGGCGTTGAGGAAACCACTAATTTTTTATTAGCATCTACTGATAACCAAGCCCAACCAGATCCAAAGCGGGTAGCTCCGGCATCTTGAACTTTAGTTTTGAACTCTGCAAATGAACCAAAAGCTTCATTAATTGCTTTAGCTAAATCGCCAGTTGGCTCTCCACCTTTATTTGGCCCTAAAACAGACCAGAACAAAGAGTGATTAAAATGACCGCCGCCATTATTACGAACGGCTGCTGGAAATTTTGAAATGTTTTTAATAATATCTTCTATAGCAGAATTGGCTTCAGGCTTGCCTTCTAAAGCCTTATTTAAATTGGTAACGTAAGCTTGATGATGTTTTCCATGGTGAATTTCCATGGTTAATTTATCGATATGTGGTTCTAATGCGTCTGTAGCGTATGATAACGCGGGTAATTCAAAAGCCATAATATTTATTATTTTAAGTTTAAAATGTTACTGTACAAATATAACTCACAAAAGTTGTGTTTTATGCGATTATTTGTCAAATTCTTTCCGTTTTTCTTTAAAAAAATTGGTCATTAAGGTGCCGCACTCTTCAGCCAAAACTCCCCCTTTTACTAACGTTTTTGGATGCAATATGTTTTCTTTAATTTTCGTAAAACCCCGTTTCTCTTCCTTGGCGCCATAAACTATTCTACTAAGCTGCGTCCAGTAGCTAGCCCCGGCACACATAATACAGGGCTCGATGGTTACATAAAGCGTGCAATTCTTTAAATATTTTCCGCCAATAGTTTGTGAAGCAGCTGTAAATGCTTGTATTTCTGCATGCGCTGTAACATCATTCAGTTGCTCAGTTAAATTATGTCCGCGCCCAATTACTTTCCCGTTGCACACTATTACTGCGCCAATAGGGATTTCTTGGAGAGCAAAAGCTCTTTGCGCCTCATTTAAAGCTAATCGCATAAAATGCTCGTCTTCTTCTGGCAAGTTTTTACTTTCTTCGAAATTATAATAACTCATTTTGATGGTTAATTGTTAAATCTTTATACTAGCTTACTGCCATTAGGAACTCTCTTATCAATAGTCGTTAATACAATCTCCCCGTTTTCATCTGCAAAGCCTGTCACTAAAAATTCGCTCATAAACTTTCCAATTTGCTTCTTAGGAAAATTGATCACTCCAACAATTTGTCTTCCTATTAATTCTTCTTTTTTGTAATGATGGGTAATTTGGGCACTGCTCATTTTGACACCAAATTCTCCAAAGTCAACTTTCACTTTATAGGCCGGTTTCCTCGCCTCAGGAAAGTCGTATACTTCGAGTATTGTTCCCACTCGAAGCGCTACCTTTTCGAAATCATTCCAAGTTATTTGTTCCATTGCATCAAAAATACAAATTTTCTAATAACCCGACTTCGTAAGTAGGCCTACTTACGAAGTCGGAACAAAAGGCTTGCTGACTATAAGCACATTTCACTACCTTTGCGATATGGTAGAAATCAAGCTCAAAAAAGGAAAAGAAAAAGCAGTTTTACAACGTCATCCATGGGTGTTTTCTGGTGCATTAGATAAGATTAAGGGTACTCCAGTAAATGGTGAGGTTGTTAAAGTGGTAAGTGCTAGTAACGAATTTTTAGCTTATGGTTATTTCAACGATCAATCTCGCGTTGCGGTTCGTTTGTTGGAATGGAGCGAAGAAGTAACGATAGACGAAGAGTGGTATGCAAAAAGAATCCAGGCGGCAATTGCCTCTCGCAGCCATCTTCTGGAGAATTCAGATACGAATGCCTACCGTTTAATTTTTAGTGAAGCTGATTTTTTACCTGGCTTGATTGTCGACAAGTACGCTGATTTTCTTTCTGTTCAAATTTTGAGCAGTGGGATTGAAAGCGCTAAAGAAATAATTATTCCCATTTTATGCAACACCTTAAAACCTAAGGGAATTTTTGATCGAAGTGACGCAACGGCTAGGACGCATGAAGGCATTACCGCAGAAAATGGACTGCTTTGGGGAGAAGCTCCTGCAGAATTTATTGCCGTAAAAGAAAACGGCATCACCTATCATATCAATATTGCTGAAGGACAAAAGTCTGGCTTTTATTGCGATCAGCGAGATAACCGTCGTATACTAGCCGAATATACCGCTGGTAAAAGCGTTTTAGATTGTTTTAGCTACAGTGGGGGATTTAGCTTAAACGCGTTTAAAAACAATGCAATGGAGGTATTCAGCGTAGATAGTTCTGCACTTGCGATCGACACACTAAAACAGAATATAAAACTTAATCAATTTGACAAAAAGAACCACACCGCTATCCAGTCTGATGTAAATAAACAGCTAAGGGCATTTAAAGAAGAAGGTAGAAAATTTGATATCGTGGTCTTAGATCCCCCAAAATACGCTCCATCTCGGTCGGCTTTAGACCGTGCAGCAAGAGCTTATAAGGATTTAAATAGACTAGGATTATCTTTATTAGAAAGTGGTGGACTACTCGCAACTTTTTCTTGTTCGGGGGCTGTTGATATTGAAACTTTTAAGCAAATCATTGCTTGGGCGGCGCTGGATGCAGGTAAAGAAGTTCAAGTAATTAAACAGTTTTCACAACCTGAAGATCACCCTGTTCGTTTATCTTTTCCAGAAGGCGAATATTTAAAGGGGTTGCTGGTGAGGGTTGTTTAAAGCTCTTTCGAGCTTTCTGGCAACTTCTCATATTCCCCAGATAAAGCATATCGACCAAAAATAACAAGGCCAACTGCAATTGGAATGAAAATAAGCAAAATAATGCCCCATTGCAAGGCAGTGTTGGTTTGCGCAATTCCCGCAGGGGCGTTGCTAACCTTGTCCCAGGCTTGGAGAAACATCAATATAACGGAAGCTGGACCAAGAATAATCCAAACTATGCCTAAGATTTTTTTTAATGCGTTCATTTTATAAAAATTATGCTTCAACAAAGTTTTGCGCTTTGTAAAAGTGGATTAATCATTAACGTTTTCGTCTGTTTTATTCGATAAATAAACTGCACCGATGACAAAGCTTAAAGCTGCAATTCCAATTGGGTACCATAATCCGGAAAGTGGTGTAGAGCCTGCAAAACTTGCAATTAAAGTGGCTATAAAAGGCACTAATCCTCCAAAAACTCCATTCCCGACATGGTACGGCAATGACATCGAGGTGTACCTAATTTTAGTAGGGAATAATTCTACTAAAAATGCCGCAATTGGTCCGTATACCATTGTGACCAACAAAATCTGAAAAAATACAAGTCCTACAAAAATCCAAAAAACCTGTGTTGTCAGTTTCTTATCTTTATAAACTGTTGGTGCGTGACCTATTCCTTTACTTACGTCGGCATAAACCGTATCTACTTCTAATTTTACAAAAGAAGACCCGTCCGTTAAAGTAACTTTACTAGCTGTGTTTACCAAGCTATCAACTCCATCATGTATGGCAACCTTAGTAATAATAGGAGCCTCAGTTTCCTTTATCATGCTCACTTCAGTCTTGCTCACGTCGGTTTGATCAATAAACATCTGGTAAATTGGGCGGTAAAAAATAATGCCAAGGAGCATCCCTGTAAGCATGATCCACTTTCGCCCTACTTTATCACTCCACGACCCGAATACGACAAAGAATGGCGTAGCAAAAGCTATGGCCCAGAGTAAAATATATCTCGAATCATTAAAATCTACCTTACACGTATTTTCGATAAATGATTGTGCATAGAACTGCCCTGTATACCAAATAACTCCTTGTCCCATTGTAGCGCCAAAAAGCGCGAGCAGTACCATTTTAAAATTACCTTTTTTGCTGAAGCTTTCTTTTAGTGGGTTTTTAGATATTTTTCCTTCTGTTTTAAGCTTCGTGAACATTGGAGATTCGTGCATCTTTAGTCGTATATATATTGATACGCCTACCAATAAAATGGAAAGTAAAAAAGGAATTCTCCATCCCCAATCGGCAAAAGCTTCTGCGCCAATTATATTTTTTGATAAAACTATAATGCCCAGTGATAAAAATAGTCCTAGTGTTGCAGTAGTTTGAATCCAACTTGTAAAAAATCCGCGTCTTCCTTTTGGAGCATGTTCTGCTACATAAGTTGCCGCGCCCCCATATTCACCTCCTAATGCTAACCCTTGTATTAATCGTAAAATGAGAACCAATATCGGCGCCGCATAACCAATACTTGCGTAAGATGGAATTAAGCCTATTAAAAAGGTAGAGCCGCCCATTAAAACAAGCGTTAATAAAAAGGTATATTTCCTTCCGATTAAATCTCCCAACCGACCAAAAACTAAGGCCCCAAAAGGCCTCACGATAAATCCAGCAGCAAATATGGCTAGCGTATTAATTAAAGCTGAAGCGCCCGCATCGGCCGGGAAAAGTTGTGCGCCAATGATACTAGCTAAGCTTCCAAAAATATAAAAGTCGTACCACTCAATTAAAGTTCCTAATGAGGATGCTCCGATTACCTTAAAGATGCTGTTCTGTTTAGTCGAGTCGTTCATAATTCTTAAAACTAATGGTTTAGAATTAGAATTACAACAACCAGAAGAAAAAGCAGCCATTTAAATAAATTGTCCGCCCGAAACTTCTATTCGTTGTCCATTTATCCACCTGCCTTCTTCTGAACATAGAAATGCAATAACGCCGCCGATATCATCAGGTAAACCAACTCTTCCCAAAGCAGTATTCGATGCTATTATCGCATTCATTTGTTCGTTATCGCGCACTACTCCACCTCCAAAATCTGTTTCTATAGCACCGGGCGCAACAACATTGGCAGCGATTTTTCGAGGTCCTAATTCTTTCGCTAGATATTTTGTAAATATTTCTATCGCACCTTTCATGGCGGCGTACGCACTGTATCCTGGCAAAGTAAACCGAGTTAAGCCCGTAGCAAGATTAATTATTCTTCCCTGATCGGCCAAAATCGGTAGCGCTTGCTGAGTTAAAAAGTAGACTCCTTTAAATTGGATGGCATTTAACAGATCGAATTGATCTTCAGTTGTATCAGCAAAAGGGACATTAATTCCTATACCAGCATTATTAATTAAGAAATCAAACTGCGACCTCTCCCATTTTTCTTTTAATACTTCTTTTACCTTGGCTATAAAACCGTCAAATGATTTAACATTTCCCGCATCAAATTGAAGTGCTATAGCTTTCCGCCCTAGTAATTCGATTGAGGAGACAACCTCATCGGCTTCTGTTTTCTTGCTTTGATAAGTTAATATTACGTCAATACCCTTTTTGGCTAAAGCTAAAGCCATGTTTTTCCCTAATCCGCGGCTACCACCGGTTACGAGTGCTATTTTCTGTATTTGCATATCTTTCTTTTTAGTGATATACAAATGTGAGAGGAAATTATGGTAAAAAAATGGTGCTAGTTTCCGAATTAATGGTGCTAGTTTCCGATTCTATAGTTTTTTACGGAATTGTTTAGGAGTAACTCCTTCAAACGACTTAAAAAATTTGGTAAAGTTAGTCGGTTCATTAAAGGTAAGTTTATAGCTTATCTCGGCGATAGACAAGGGCGTTTCGCTTAACATTTTACGCGCCTCCACCATCGTTCTTTCTTCGGCAAAATGGCATGGCGAATAACCAGTAGTTAGTTTTATGGTATTACTAAAATGAGTTGGATGAATAAATAACAGCCCTGCAAAATCTTTGATCTTATACATTTTATCACACTTACCCGATAAGATTTCCTCAAAATGTTTTTCAAGCAAATCGAAAAATTTGGCAGTAATTTCATCTTTGCGTGTAATTATTTTCTGAGGAATTGCCATTTATTCTTCGTCTCTAAAGTATACTTTATAGTAATTCATCGATTTATCATCATCAAAACCTTTTTCTATCAACTCCTTATTACCATGAATATAAATGTGGAAATTTTTATCGAGTTTCAAAATGCTCTTAAAGGCCTTGGCTTGTTTTTTTACCGCGGCATCAGAAATATCAAAGGTATCCGCTATAGCGGTATCAAACTCCTCTTCATAACTCTTTTTGTAGTTTTTAAAAGATTCAATACCCTCTTTATTTGCAATTACTTCGTTAGAAAATTCGTCTAGATCAAAGCTATCTTTCTCTTTGAAATATTTCATCGATCGATTTAGCAGATCTATCTTATCCGTTTTGGAAATCTCAAAATCATCGTCCAACTTTTGCGTTACAAAATTTTTGTATACGCCTAACACATTTTGCGTTTGATTATAATTGTCGTTGCGAATCTTCAATTTTAAAAACTCGTCTTTCCAATAAACAGCTTCTGCACTGCGATTTGTTTGGTCAATTACTGCAACTTTGTAGCCTTCTATTGTTTCTGTATTAAAGATTAAACAACCTTTATCTAATTTATTAATGTTAATGGCTTCTTGCTCATACTTCAATCCAAATCCGCCCTGTTCTGGATAAACTGTTAAATAACTTTCTTTCGTTTCTGATTTAAAAATACCAATGGCATCATGTAAATCGCCTTCAATCTGAACATTTTCAAAATAGGCAACATATAATTCTCCCGATTTTATTTTGGGATGATTAGAAATTTCAAACAAATAAGTAGCTAATTTTTTAGTATTTTCATGAAATACAGCGCCATTTGCGAAGATTTCTGCAGCAAAATAGTAAACCTCATTTAAATTAAGGTCGTTATTTGGATGCATGAAACGATAGATCTCATTTACTTTTTCGTATGGAGATAAAAAATATTGCAACAAGAGTTGTTTTAACATTTCATCTTCCACATGCATAGACTGATCTGAGAGCACATAAAACTCATCCTGTAATTTATTACCTATTCTATGGATGGAAAGTTCTGCTAAGGAGGCTTCTGAAAAAGAGATCATAATTGAGCTAAATGTTGGGCAACAAAAGTAAGTTTATTTCCTAAAACTCTTCCTCTATTAATTCCTTATTTGAAAAAACACCCGCAAGGTTGCCGGCATACACAGACTCTGAGATGGAGCGCATCATATTTGTACAATCGCCAGCAGCAAAAACGCCAGCAACATTGGTCTTCTTAAAACTATCTACAACAATATAGCCTTGGTCGCTAAGTGCTATTTTTAGTCCATCTATGATGTCTGTATTTTGCTGCATGCTCCCTTTCGAATAAATTGCGGCAAGCTCATGAGTGGTTCCATCTTTAAAATGAAGTTCCCTAACCCGACCATTTTCATGAATTATTTCTTCAATTTCTTTGTCAACAACCTTAATGTTTTTGCTTATCAACTTTTCTACATCTTTTGAATCTAAAGTTATCGGGCCATTGGTAAATAAAGTGAGTTCCTTTGTCCAATTACTGATCAACCGGGCAAACTCAAAACCCATTTCTCCATTTGCAATAATGCCTGTAGGTTGATGGGCAACCTCATAACCGTGGCAGTAAGGACAATGTAAAACTGAAATCCCCCAACACGCTGCAAAACCTTTAATCTCTGGAAAGATGTCTTTAACGCCTGTAGCAAGGATCAGTTTTTTACCTAAAAATTGTTGGTTACCCGAACTAGTAATACTAAATCCATTGGTTGTTTTAGTTGCCTTATTAACCGTATCTGTTAAAAAGGTAACCGTTGGATAAGCTAAAACCTGAGCTTTTGCAATGGCCGATATTGCTGCCGGGGTTTCTCCATCTCGGGTTAAAAAGTTATGGGAATGTGGTGTTTGTCTATTGCAGGGCTTTCCACTATCAATAATCAAAACTTTCCTTAGTGACCTTCCTAAAGCCATTGCGGCAGATAAACCAGCGTAACTACCACCAATAATAATTACATCAAATAGCTCTTGTTCTGTTTGTACTTGCATACTACAAACTTACTAATTAAGCAATCAAATGCAACGGCGTTGCAACAAATGTTACCTTGATTTTACTTTTCAGTTTCTTCTTCAGGAACGTTTCTGAGTTTAACGGGTTTTTTATGGTTCTTTTTCATTTTGAGATTAAGCATCTCTACCAAAACTGAAAACGCCATTGCAAAGTACACATAGCCCTTTGGAATATGTTGATCCAATCCTTCGGCCAGCAGAGAAACGCCTATTAACAATAAAAATGACAAAGCCAACATTTTAACAGTTGGGTGATTATTAACGAAATTACTGATTGCTCCTGCAGATACCATCATCACAATTACAGCGATAACAACTGCAGCGATCATAATTTCTATATGATCAGCCATTCCCACCGCAGTAATAACCGAATCCAAAGAGAATACAATATCAAGAATCAATATTTGTACAATAGTCCCAGTGAATGAATGCACTTTTTTCCCTTTGCCTTCTGTTTCCTCATCTCCTTCCAGCTTGTTATGAATCTCATGCGTACTTTTATAAATTAAAAATAACCCTCCGATTAACAGGATCAAATCACGCCCTGAAATAGCTAATTTAGCTAACCACTCCTGACTGGTCATTCCAATCCAATCGCCCATGTTAAATAATGGAGAAGTAAGGCTCATTACCCAGCTTAAAGATAATAATAGCAAGACCCTAGTAAACATCGCTAATGCTAAACCCAACTGGCGTGCTTTTTTTTGTTGAGATTCTGGCAATTTTCCAGATAAAATGGAAATAAAAACGATGTTATCTATCCCTAAAACAATCTCTAAAACAGTAAGTGTTAAAAGAGAAATCCAGGCTTCTGGCGTAGCTAAAAAATCCATAGTTGAGAATTATATCTTGCGAATATAAAAAAAAGCCTAACACTTTGACAAACTTTGTAAGTTTGTCAAAGTGTTAGGCTCAGTCGTTATTGTTTGTTTGGTTTTTATTTAAAGCTAACTGACCCGTACTCTGCATCAATATTAATTTTTGCAGATCCTCCTTTACCAATTTGTCCAGTATATTTTTTTGAAGAGCTCCAGCCTTTATCTCCGTCGCCTTCTTTCCTGGCTTTAATGGCACTGCTATACTTAAAGCCTCCATAATTTGTGGCTACATTAAACTCTGCATTATAATTACCATTAAACCCAAGATTAATGTTTGAATAATCTGCTTTTACAGAAATGCTTTTACAGCCTGTTGAAATTTCGGAAATATTTAATTTTCCGTATTGTATTGCACCGGAAGCATTTCCCTTTAATTCAGCAATATTAATATTGGTATACTCGGCGTTTAAATCTAAATTGCCAATGCTAGCGATTGTTAATCCACCTCCATATTGAAGTCTAATTTTAGCCTGGTCTATATTTTTTGCTACAGTTTTGCCATAGTCTACCGCAATGTAATTATTACTGTTATTTAAGTCGCCAGCTATTAAATTACCATATTGTACTTTCAATAAAGTAGGGCCAGAGAAATCGCTCAGGTTAATATTACCATAGCTTTGAGAAGCGGTCAATGAATTTGAAGGTGGCATATAAACAATTAAGTGAATCTTAACCTCCTTACGCCACTTTTTCCCGTTGTTATTCCCACTTCCCCAATTCCAACCGTTCTTATTGCTGTTTTCTATGACCGTTTTAAAGCTAGCTAAGTCTCCGGTCTTAGTGGCTATAATTGATACATTATCCAATAGTTTTTGTGCATCAGCATCGGTATTTGCGTAGGCTTTGATATCAGCATCAACCTTAATCTCGTTTTTGTCCCATGTTTTAATGGTAATAGAACCATATTGATTTGTTAAGCTAACTTTATCGTTTTTATCAAGACCGAAAGTCTTTGTAAATTTCTTAACTTTTAAAGGATCCTCGGCCTCCTCCTGAACATTGATCCTAGTATTTACAGAAACATTGCTATTATGCGATGTTGAAGTAGATCTAGGGGAATCCACACTAAGCTCGGGTTGCTGTTGGGCATTAACCTGTGTAATGAGTAGCAACGCACTCCATAGACTTAAAATTAAAGTTTTCATATTATATTCTCCTTTTTATATTGATTGACTTGATTGATAATATTTAATTGTTGACTAAGGATGTTCGACCTCGTCTCAAGGTTCTTCATCATTGCTCTTACAATGGCTTCTCTATTCGGACTGGTTTGCAATTGTTTTTTTAGTGTCTCATAATCGGCATCTAGCTTACTTAAATCAGCAATAAATTTATTATATAGTTCAGGGTTATCATCTGAGTAAATTTGTAAACTGTCTTTTTTCTCTTCAATTAAGCTGGCAAATTGAACTTCTCTTGCTCCAAAAACGGGATTTACATCTGCTATGGCTATACCCTCTACCGCTTTATTTGTTATTGTAAAATAGATGCCCATGCTTACCACTAACACTGCTGCGATGCTCATCCACTGATATAATTTGATTTTTTTGGCAGGTCGTTCCTGTTTTTTATCCAACTCCTGTGCAATCCGCTCCCACAATTGGTTTGAAGGTCCTTTTTCTTCAAATAATTTTTTGTTTTCCTTTATAAATTCTGCTAATTTATTGCTCATCTTCCTACTCCTTTCATTTCTAATAAACTATTTAATTTTCTTTTTGCGCGCATATACTGCGAACGTGATGTGTTTTCTGTGATTTTTAAAATATGTGCAATCTCTTCATGATCATACCCTTCAAATAAATAAAGCGTTAACACGACCCTATATCCATCTGGCAATTCATTTACTGCAGCCTTTATTGCTTCTACCTTAAATGATATACTTTCTTCATCCGAAAGCTCTTCATCGGCAACTTCAACTTCATCCAAGTTCACAAACTCGGCCTTGCGTTTTCTTAAGTAATTAATGGCCCTGTTAATTACAATCTGTTTTAGCCAAAGGCCAAAGGTTGTTTCTTGCCGAAAGTCTGCTATTCGATTAAAAGCATCTAAAAACGCTTCTTGCAATACATCTTCGGCCTCAGCATCGTCATTCACAATTCGAAGCGCCACATTATACATCGCATTACCGTACAACTTGTATAGCTCAAATTGTGCTTTCCGATTACCGGTTCGGCATTCGTTTACGAGTGATCCGTGCTTATCAATATATACAGTTTCCAAATGCTAGCGTTCTGATTAAAAGACAGTGTAATTTTTAAAACGTTGCATCAAGGTATAAAAAAAGTTTTTTCGTTGTTAGTTGTTTAGTTGCTGGTTCCATCTTAATACTCGCTACTTGTTACTTTACTCCAAAATCGGTATTTTTGCCGCTCAAAATTTAATATAAAAATGTTAAGAACAACGACTTGCGGGGCTTTAACACTGCAAAATTTAGGCGAAAATGTAACTCTATGTGGTTGGATGCAGAATTCAAGGGATTTAGGCGGGATGACTTTTATAGATATCCGTGATCGTTATGGAATCACCCAATTGGTTTTTAACATGAATGACAATATCGAATTATGCGAAGGCGCGCGTAGCTTAGGTCGTGAATTCGTGATTAAGGTAAGTGGAACGGTTGTAGAACGCTCTAATAAAAATAAAGAAATCCCAACAGGGGAAATAGAGATTAAAGTAACTGCATTAGAAATATTAAATGAGGCAAAACTACCTCCTTTTTTAATCGACGATAAAACTGATGGCGGTGATGATTTGCGCATGAAATATCGGTATTTAGATTTACGCCGTAATCCGATAAGGAACAACATGATTTTACGCCATAGAATGGCACAATCTGTTCGTCGTTATTTAGATGCCCTAGATTTTATTGAAGTTGAAACTCCAGTACTAATCAAATCTACTCCTGAAGGAGCTAGAGATTTTGTGGTCCCAAGCAGAATGAATGCTGGTGAATTCTATGCTTTACCTCAGTCGCCACAAACCTTTAAACAGTTACTGATGGTTTCTGGTTTTGATCGCTATTTTCAAATTGTAAAATGCTTTAGGGACGAAGATTTAAGAGCAGATAGGCAGCCAGAATTTACGCAGATAGACTGTGAAATGTCTTTCATAGAGCAAGAAGATATTTTAAACACTTTCGAAGGTTTAATCCGTACTTTATTTAAGGAAGTACGTAATTACGACCTTCCGGTAGTGCCGCGTATGCAGTATGCTGACGCAATGCGTTTATATGGCTCAGATAAGCCTGATACACGTTTTGATATGCAGTTTGTAGATTTAACAGCTATCGTAAAGGGAAAAGACTTTGCAGTATTCGACAATGCAGAATTAGTGATTGCGATTAATGCTAAAGCCTGTGCACATTATACCCGCAAACAATTAGACGAATTAACTGATTTTATTAAGCGTCCTCAAATTGGGGCAACAGGTTTAATTTATCTTCGTCATAATGAAGACGGCTCTTTAAAATCTTCTGTAGATAAATTTTATAGTGAAGAAGAATTAACTAAATGGTCGGCCGCACTTAATACAGAACCAGGCGACTTAGTATTAGTAATGGCAGGGGGTACGGATAAAGTTCGTAAGCAATTAAGCGAACTCCGCTTAGAAATGGGTACTAGATTAGGCTTACGTAACAAAGACACTTTTTCGGCACTATGGGTGCTTGATTTCCCTTTATTAGAATGGGATGAAGAAACTGAGCGTTATCATGCCATGCACCATCCATTTACTTCACCAAAACCTGAAGATATTGCTTTACTAGATACTGACCCTAAAAATGTGCGCGCCAATGCATATGATATGGTTGTAAATGGAACAGAAATTGGTGGCGGTTCTATCCGTATCCATGACAGAACGTTACAGGCTTTAATGTTTAAGCATTTAGGCTTTAGCAATGAAGAAGCCCAAAAGCAATTTGGCTTTTTAATGGATGCATTTGAATTCGGCGCACCTCCACATGGCGGTATTGCCTTCGGTTTTGATAGATTGTGCTCTATTTTTGCTGGGTTAGATAGTATTCGCGATGTAATTGCTTTCCCTAAAAACAACTCTGGCAGGGATGTAATGATTGATAGTCCGAGTACAATTGACGACAAGCAATTGAAGGAATTGAAGATAAAGACTGATTTATAACGCTAACTGTACGGCGAGATCCTCAACGTCCTTGCGAGGTACGAAGCAATCTAATGCAGATTGCTTCGTACCTCGCAAGGACGTTTTTATTAAGGCTCCCAACAGGGCTTATTAATTCACTAAGAACAAGGCATTGGTAAACAGTTGTTTCCCATTTTCCCAGAAAGAACGAAACAGCACATCGGCACCTAAATAAATAATAGCCCCCTTGCCTGATTGTTGAACACCAAATAGCATTCCTGATGCTAACTTCTTTTTTACTTTTTCTCCAGCGATCCCAGCCACATAACTGTTTTCTTTTAAAGTTCCAACATTCCATCCATTCTCTAAAGGCTCGTATATTTTTTCATCCGTTTTTAGCGTGTAATAATATTTTCCTAAGCCTATTGCTAAAGGGTGGCTAAGATCTAGGTTAACCCTATAAATCGCTCCTGGAATAGCGTTTTCCAAGTCATCTTTATCTTTTTCTGCATATCTTCTTTGTACTGCTAGTTTTTCATCCTTTTTAGGATATTCTTTCTTTTTGATATCAAATGGTCTTTTGCCAACCATTGAAGTAATCGCATCTTCACACAGTAAAACTCTCCCTCCAGCAGCAATCCATGTGCTTAACTGATCACCAATTTTTTCACCATAAAAGCCATCTGGCAAAATCAGCGTATTAATTTTATTAATATCTAGGCTTGATATACTTTGGGTGCTAATCATTGTAACTGGGTAGTTTAATTCTTGCTCAAAAAAGTGCCAGATTTCCCCGACCGATAAAGAAGAAACCTCTTGTCCTGTAACAACAGCAATTTTAGGTGCCGTTAAGAGCCTGTAGGTAGATGATCCAAAGTCTTTACCCTTTTCAACATAACCGCTATTGATCGGATAAAATGTGGTATTATAATCCTTTGCTACGTTAGCAAGTATGGTTGTCAAGTCATTGTTTACTTTTTCATTCTCCGTACGATAAATCAATAAAGAACCTGCGCGATATATTTTACCACCAATTGTAAAACCCTCATCTGCCATGCGTATCTTTATTCTCTTCTTTTGAAGTGCGATCAATGTTTGCGCATCACTAACCGAATTCCAGGAAATTGCCCAAGCATATGGTTTTTGGATAGCAGGAATACTTTCGCTTTTTTCTGCTATGAAATTAAAATTGCCAGATACAGCTTCTTTTACACCATAGGCATTTAAGCCATAAGCATAGGGTAATGCCCAAGCTGTTATATCATAAGTATTAGAATCGGTAACAAATGTTTGTGGTTCAAATAAAACATTTGCCATTACTGCGTGAGGCTGCTGTAAGTTTACAATGAGGTCATTTCGATCAACTTTAAAGTTTTCTACTTTTTGCGTTTCGTAATTATAACCACTTAAATTTCGATCGCCTCCAAACGAGAAATTAATTTTGTTTCGTTTTAATAAATCCGCCAGTTTACGTAATCGTTCAATATTTTGTGCCTTTACAATATAGGTTTTATAAATCCCAGGCGGATTAGTAGCACTTTGATCAAAGTATTTTTTAAACTCGTTCAACAGTTTGTCTGAGTGAATGGCGGTGGTTTCCAAGGTAGCCATCGACGTGGTAAAATGATGGTCTATCCTATCTTTTAAAGTTAGGGTATCACCATCTGCCGTAATTATAGCAAGGCCTACAGAACCTCCCTGCTCGTAAGTCATGCCAATTGCTCCATTATATAAAGGATAGGTGTCGCCATAAGATGGATAAAGTAGGTCAAAGCGTTCTTTTGTAAAATATTGCCAGCCATTTTCATCAAAATATTTCGCATTATTTTTACCTATTGTAACCTGAAACTCTCTTTGCCAAGCAGTAATATCTTGATGAATCGGTTCGGCAGCAGGTGCAAAATAATAGGGTTCATTATAACTTTGTTCATGAAAGTCTACATGAACTTGCGGTAGCCAATTATGATAAGCTACCAAGCGTTGCTGGCTTTCTAATTGTGTTTGCCATGCCCAGTCTCTATTTAAATCGTAGTAATAATGGTTCGACCTACCACTTGGCCATGGCTCACTATGCTCTCGTGAAGAACGATCTGGGTTGGGCTCTTTGCCTACTATTCTATTATAATTGCTCACATATCTTTCTCTACCATCTGGATTTAAACATGGGTCGATAATAACCACCGTATTCTTTAACCATTGCTTAGCTTGTTGATCAGTTCCTTTTGCCAAAGTATATAAAACACGCATAGAAGTTTCGGTAGAATTGGCCTCATTTCCATGAATATTGTAGCTTAGCCATAAGATGGCAGGTTGTTTTGCAGGTTTAACGACATTTTTATCGCCGCTCGCTAGCTGGAGATTGTTCTTCCTAATTTGCTCCAATCTACTCATATTTTCTTCATCAGAAATTACGGCCAGCAATAACTCTCGCCCCTCATAGGTTTTTCCATACACTTGAAGCTGGATATTCTTTGCAGTTGATGCTACTTTTTTAAAATAATCGACTACTTTTTGATGAGGCGTAAAATGACTCCCCAAAGGGTAACCTAAAAACTCATCAGGAGAAGGGACTTGTGCATTCGCTGCCATGGTAACTATCAGTAATAGGCACAGCGTAATTAATTTCTTCATATTAATTTGTATATGTACATTGACAAAGTTTTAGCAATGTGCATAAAAACTTTGTCAATGTTTGATGAATATACTAAAAAGAATAGTTGTATTTATCTTTGCATTTGTAATTTTACGATGAAAATTCACTTATAAGATCAATGACAAGCACCGAAGCGCTTTATCAGCATTATTTAAAACACCCAGTAATTTCTACTGATACCCGAACAATTACAAAAGATTGTTTGTTTTTTGCTTTAAAAGGGGAGAATTTCGACGCGAACACCTTTGCTGCAAAAGCCTTGGAGCAAGGCGCAGCATTTGCAATAATTGACCGAGCTGAATTTGCGATAAATGAAAATTGTATCCTCGTTCCTGATGTTTTAGGTGCATTACAAGCTCTGGCAGAATTTCATCGAGACCAACTGAATATTCCGGTTATAGGATTAACGGGGAGCAATGGAAAAACGACGACTAAAGAGCTAATAAAGGCTGTTTTGGCCGAGAAATATAAAGTTTTTGCAACAAAAGGAAATCTAAATAATCATATTGGAGTTCCCTTATCTATTTTATCAATCTCGCATGATATAGAAATTGCAGTTATAGAAATGGGGGCTAATCACCAACAAGAAATAGCAATGCTATGTGAAATTGCAAAACCTACACATGGTTTAATTACCAACGTTGGCATGGCTCACTTAGATGGCTTTGGTGGCTTCGAAGGTGTTAAAAAAGGTAAAGCAGAATTATATGCTTACCTAAAAAAAGTAAATGGTTATACCTTTATCTATCGCAATAACCCTTATTTAATTGAGATGAGCAACGCTGCCGGCTTAAACAAGATTGTATATTATGGTACTGCTGGTGAAAATACAATTAGCGGCGAACTAATTGACACCGATCCTTTCATTGAATTAAAATGGTCGTTTCAAGAGGGCACATTTAATGTAAAAGCCAATTTAACCGGCACCTATAATTTTGAGAACATTCTCGCAGCAATTTGCATTGGAAATTTCTTTAATATTAAACCATCTGCTATTAATGAGGGATTAATCAATTATTTTCCAGTTAACAATCGCTCTCAACTTACCAAGACGGCAAAGAACAATGTAATTTGTGACTTCTACAATGCTAACCCGAGCAGTATGATGGCTGCTTTAAACAATTTAAAATCTCTATCAGCCAAACATAAAACGGTTATTATTGGAGATATGTTTGAATTAGGTGACGAAGCCGCAAAACAACATCAGGAAATCGCTAAAATTGCTTACGATGGCAATTTTGATGAGCTAATTTTTATAGGCGAAAACTTTTTTGCTTTTAAAGATCAAAATAATGGAATGTTCTTTAAAACAAGGACCGAAGCCTATCAATATTTAGCAGAACATACAATAAGCGATAGTTTGGTCTTGTTAAAAGGAAGTAGAGGAATGGCTTTAGAACAATTGTTACCTTTGCTATAACCTTTAGGGATTTGCTATTTCAACTGTAATTCCTACATCGCTTATGCCAACTAAGGGATTATCGCGCATATTTTGTTCAACTTCGAGCTCATATTTACCAGCTTTTGGAAAATGAAACCGCTTCAGCAACGGGAAAGTATTGATATATAGATCTCCCGAGCCTTTTCCTAGCCATTCTCCATCAACTTTAGCAAGCTGAAACTGATACCTTGTGCTTTTTGCCAAATTGTTTCCTTTAAGGCGAGCAATTACATATAGATTTGAATATCGATAATCGCCAGTATTCCTAACCTTAAAAAAAATATTATAGGCTATCGATGGATCCTTGATGTCAATTATGGCTTTTGCGCTTTTAGCATACATCCAGCTATTTTCTGGCACCTCCATGTTTACATCGATCAAATTGTTATTGTTACAACCATTAAACAACAGTACCAATACAAATGATAGCAATAATACTTTAAGTTTATTCACTCGCAGGTTTTTCTGATGTTCCATCGGCCGACCTATTTTTATTTCGGTTTTTATTACGATTTCTATTATTTCTATTCGCCTGTTTTGGTGCATTTGGCTGTTCTGGATTTGCTGCACTTGACACCGGTTTTTGTGATTGTGCCGGTCTTGGTTGTGCAGGTTTTGGATGTTGTCCAGTTCTAGGTTGTTGACCAGGTTTTGCTACAGCATTTTGATCTCTAGCTTTCTGTGGCTGTTGTTTTGGCGTATTTGGCCTAGCTTGCGGATTTGTACCTTGCTGGTTGCGATTTGGATTGCGATCGTTCCTGTTATTACTTTTGTTGCGGTTATTTTTATTTCTCGACCTATCATCTAAACGAGTTAAACTATCCTGACCAACTACATTTTCATAATCATGAACCTTCTCTATCACAGCTGTCTTTTTTAATTCAACTGCTTCGTCTTTTAAGTTAGAGGGTTTTTCTCCTTTTTTGTTCATCGCCATTATTTCCTTAACGCGATCTACTTTTAAGGGAATCCAGTCTTCTTGGTTAGCATAGCTAAACCACATTAATTTCTTAAAAATATCCGTTTTTTGATGACGAGCGACGCCAACTTCTGTTTGCAACGAGTCAATACGGTCTGGAATATCCTTTAAGGCATCCAAATAGGTATCTAATTCGTAATTTAAACAGCATTTTAGCTTACCACATTGTCCGGCAAGCTTTAACGTATTTAACGATAAATTTTGATAACGTGCCGCGGCAGTAGAAACTGTTTTAAAGTTGGTAAGCCAAGTAGAGCAGCAAAGTTCTCGTCCACATGAGCCAATCCCACCCAATCTTCCTGCTTCCTGGCGCATTCCGATCTGACGCATTTCAATCCTGATCCGGAAAGTTTCTGCCATCTTTTTAATGAGCTCTCTAAAATCAACCCTACCTTCTGCTGTATAAAAAAAAGTTGCCTTCGTTTTATCCCCTTGATAATCTACATCACTAATCTTCATCGATAAATGTAAATCCAATGCCAAAGTACGAGCCTTGTGCATAGTTTCCCATTCCATATCCTTTGCCAGTTTCCACTTATCTACATCGGCTTCGGTTGCTTTTCTGTATATTTTTCTGGTAACTTGATCTAATGGCGTTTTACGACGTTTCATCTGCATTCTAACCAATTCTCCTGTTAAGGAAATATGGCCAATATCATATCCGCCAGTGGCCCCTTCTACGGCAACCAGCTCACCTATCTCAAGATAAATATTATCGTTATTTAAAAAGAATTCCTTTCTAGCGCCTTTAAACTTTACTTCAACCACTTGAAAAGGAACATAATTTGAGGGCATATCTAAGTTAGAAAGCCAATCATGAACTTCCATTTTCTGACATCCACCAGTAAGGCATGAACCATTACTTTTGCATCCAGAAGGGGCACAACCGCCACCTGTCGAACAACTTCCACATCCCATATTAATTATATATATATTGAGTCCCTTTCGGGAGCGATTTAAACTTAATTATTTTAACTAGTTGTAAAGATACATCTAAAAACAGAATTTTTGGATTCGCATTACGTTCGATATGATAATGAGCTTTTTCTAGCTCTACAATTAATGCCTCAACCATGGCTAAGTTTAAGACATGTGTTGATAACTTTATGGCAACTTCTAAGGTTTGGGGAGGCAATTTAACCAACTCATCTCCACCACTTAACAGTAAGCTGCACTCACGAAGAAAATTAATGCCATACTTCAAAAAATTCTTCTGATTTTCTCTTCCCCAACTAGTCGCTGTTTCTGTAAAAGAAATCATAGCTGGCACTTTATTTCCAAAGCCCATTCTTAACCACTCCGCAAAATAACTGGCATTGTTATTTGGTAAATCATTCAATAACAGTTTTGCATCAATTAAATTTCCATCCGCCAAAAAACTATATTCCTCTGCCTGATGTGGCATCAGCTGTGCTTTATTGATTAGATATTCTTCAATCTCTGAACTATTAAGTTTTGGGATTTTGATTAATTGGGTTCGCGACAAAATAGTGGATAGAATTTGTTCCTGATTTTGCGCTACCAAAATAAACAGGGTATTTGCTGGTGGTTCTTCAATGATTTTTAACAAGGCATTTCCTTCCTTATCCAAAAATTCAGGCAGCCACATAATCAGCACTTTTGTATCGGCCTCGAATGCCTTATAACTTAGTTTTTTGATAATGTCGTGACATTCTGCTATGTTAATGTTAGCCTGTTTATTTTCTGCGTTCAGCTTAGATCGCCAAATATCCAAATTAAAATAGGGATCGTTAAGCAACATTGTGCGCCATTCTTCTAATACATCTATAGAAACTTTTACATCCTTTGAAGCGAAAAAAGGATAAGAAAAATGAAGATCTGGATGAATATATTTTTCATACTTGCGACACGAAGAGCATAGCCCGCAACTATCATTTTCACCTTTATCCTGACAGTTAATGTATTGTGCATAGGCAATGGCCAAAGGTAAGGCACCACTACCCTCGCTTGATAAAAAGAGCTGGGCATGGCTTACACGATTTTCTTTCACCGTTTGAATTAGCTGGTTTTTTATCTGTTCTTGGCCTATAATCTCTTTAAACTGCATTGGTGCAAAATAGGGATAATTAGCTAATTCACCAATTTGCTAATTAGCTAATTGAGATTATTGTAAAATATTAGTTGACATATCAATAATTATTCAACATTGTTTATTTTTGTTGGTAATTACTGTTATGGAAAAATTAAACGATACTTTTTTATATACGATAGATAAATGTTTTAGGAGCTATCATCAATTTGCACAAAAAAATGTGCGAAATGCTGGCTTTGATATTACAATAGACCAATGGCTAATTTTAAAGAATGTTGCCGAAAATCCCGATATCACACAAAACGATCTTAGCAAACTTGTTTTCAAGGATAAAGCCTCCGTTACACGAATCATTCAAATGTTGGTTAATTCTGGATTTCTCCTAAGAGAAACGCATCCCGATGATAAAAGAAGAGTAAATCTGTCGATTACTAAAAGTGGTGAAGAAATAACATTTGCCGTCGAGAAAATTGCCATTGAAAATAGAGCCGCAGCATTAAAGGGCGTTGACCCCAAATTAATGGGTGAGATGAAAGAGATCTTACAGAAAATTATCAAAAACTGTACTTTCCTTTTGCTCTGCATATTTTTAGGAACTAAAGGCCTATATGCGCAAACTACGAAAGCAGATACCACCGCAAAAAAATTAAATGAAGTTACCATTACTGGCAAAAAACAGTTGGTAGAACGTAAGCAGGGAAAAACAATTGTGAACGTTGATGCAGCGGTAACCAACGCTGGAACAACTGTTTTAGAGGTACTGGAGAAATCGCCGGGAGTAATGGTTGATAAAAATGGCAATATCAGTTTGCAAGGAAAAGCCAGTGTATTGGTTATGATAGATGATAAGCCTACTTATCTATCAGGAACTGAATTAAGTAACCTATTGGGAAGCATGAGTTCAACCCAGGTTAACCAAATTGAGTTAATTACGAGTCCGTCTGCCAAGTATGATGCTAGTGGAAATGCCGGAATTATCAATATTAAAACCAAAAAAAATAAGCAAGATGGTTTTAACGGTAACCTAACTACAAATATTGGGCATGGAAAGCATCTAAAAAACAACAATTCACTAATGCTAAATTATAGACAGGGGAAGATAAATGCCTTTGTTAATTATAGCATGAATTACAATAAGGGTTTTACAGATATATATGCTTATCGTAAATATTTTGATGCACAAGGAGCAATTACTTCGGCCTTAGATCAACCTAGTCATTTAGGTAATGAAGGCATAAACAACTTAGTTAGAACCGGAATCGATTTTTATCTGAGTCCCAAAACCACCTTTGGATTAACTCTTACCGGTACAGCTGTAAATAGAGAAGGGATGGGTAATGCAACTGCAACTTGGTTAAGTCCGCAACTTGTACAGGATTCTGCTATTACAACTAACAGCAATAGCGATTTTAATTTAAAAAATGGCTCTATCAATGTATACGGGAGGCATAACATCAACAAAGTTCAAGATATTGGATTTGACATCGATTATTTGAGATATGGAATTTCCAATGATCAAAATTTTCAAAATATTAGAACTGGGGCTATAAGCTACAATCAGGGCTCAAGAGGAGATATTCCTTCTCAACTAGAGATTTTTTCGGCAAAAGCCGACTATATTTTACAATTAGGTAAAAGCGCTAAATTTGAAGCGGGGTTGAAATCGTCTTCTATTAACACAGACAATACTGCAAATTACCAGCTTTTTAATGGCACTAATTGGGCCGAAGACCTTAAAAAAAGCAATCATTTCTTGTATCAAGAAAACATAAATTCGGTATACAGCAGTATCGAACAAAAAATTAACCGATTAAGCTACCAAGCAGGGCTACGTTACGAAAACACAAATTACACTGGCAATCAATTAGGAAATGCTTCACAACCTGGAAGTAAATTCTCTAAACATTATCAAAATTTATTCCCGTCTGGCTACATTACTTATGAGCTCGACTCAGCCAACTCCCTTTCATTTACAACAGGGCGTAGAATTGACCGACCAGCTTATCAGAAATTAAATCCTTTTGTGTTCATTATCAATAAATATACCTATCAAAGAGGGAATCCATTTTTCTTACCGCAACATACCTGGAATTTCGAGCTTAGTCATTCATACAAGCAATACATAACTACAGCTATTTCTTATAGTAGCATCAAAAATTATTTTTCTCAATTATTCTTATCCGAAGGAAATGACATTTTAGTTTATACAGAAGGAAATGTGGGCCAAATGCATAATCTAGGTCTTTATGTAACCTTACAGGTAGCTCCATTTAAATGGTGGTCGTTAACTGCACAAAGCAATTTCAATTATAAAAAATTGAGTGGTTACCAGAATGTCGATTATAAATCATCCGTGAAACAGCTACACACAACGATGAATAATCAATTTCGAATTAATCCTACGCTAAATGCAGAAATATCGGGATTTTATACTACACAAGCCCGTAATGATTTACAAGAGCTCCTATCTCCAACAGGTCAGGTTTCTGCAGGTATTGTAAAAACAATTTTAAAAGGAAAAGGAAGCTTACGATTAACTGCAAGAGATATCTTTTACACCCAATCTATGGAGGGCATAACGGATTTTCCAGGCGCAAACGAGTATTTTATTCTGTGGAGAGATACGCAAATAGTTAATATTGGGTTTAATTATCGTTTCGGCAAACCATTAAAAGCGGCTAAACGTTCTGCCGGTGGCGCGGCCGATGAGATTAATAGGGCTGGGACATAATTAGTCTCTAGCCATCCTAGTAGTAAAACGGCAATTTTTTCAGATATTTAGCGGGTAAATAAAAAGACATTACCTATGGCCCGCATCTTAGCTTTTGATTATGGTACCAAACGGATAGGCGTAGCAGTAACCGATCCCTTGCAAATTATTGCAACGGGATTAGACACCATACATCCTAAAGATATAATTGAATACCTAAAAAAGTATCTTTTAATAGAGGAGGTTGAAGCCTTTGTAATTGGTGATCCCAAACAAATGAATGGAACACCTTCAGAATCAGCACAACATGTGAAAGGGTTTGCTACGTTATTAAAAAAATCCTTTCCATCAATTCCGCACTATTGGATTGATGAACGCTTTACTTCGAAACTAGCTCAACAAGCTATTATGAATAGCGGGTTAAAAAAAACTGATCGAAGAGATAAAGAAAGGGTAGACACTATAGCGGCCACCATCATTTTGCAATACTTTATGGAAGGTCGCTAATTTTACAAAAAACAATAACTTCGTTAAAAAAACCGTTTATAACCACAATGATTAGTGACGAACTGCAAGATTTATTAGTAAAGTACTGCGAACCAGAAGATAAGTTATTACAACACATTGATAGGGAAACTCAGTTAAAAGTGTTAATGCCACGTATGCTGAGTGGCCACTACCAAGGAAGGGTATTAAGCATGCTGAGCAAGATGAATCGACCAAGAAGGATTCTAGAAATCGGAACATTTACAGGTTATGCAACTTTGTGTCTTGCGGAAGGTTTAACCGATGACGGTCTTATTTACACCCTCGATATTAATGAAGAACTAGAAGATTTAGTAAGGGCTAATTTTGCAAAATCATCTTTGAACACAAAGATCAACTATATGATAGGAGATGCTCAGCACAGCCTAAAAAGCTTAAGGAAAGAAATTTTTGACTTGGTTTTTATCGACGCTGATAAAAAAAATAATGGCACCTATTATGATTTGGTTTTTGAACAAGTAAGACCTGGCGGGCTCATTATCGTTGATAACGTACTTTGGAGTGGAAAAATTTTAAGCAAAGCTCAAGATAAAGATACCAAAAACATTAGTACTTTTAATGATCAGATTGCGGCCGATAAAAGAGTAGAAAAATTAATTCTTCCAGTTCGGGATGGGCTTTTTGTAATTCGAAAAAACGATTAACTGTTTAATAAACAGGAAATGAAAAAAATATTACTTCTTCTTTTGTTTACTTTTAGCTTTTTTTTCGTTAAGGCTCAAACAACACAAGATTACATTTTAGCTAATGTAAACCACGCACAATACCTAATGCAGAAATATCAATTACCGGCTAGCATTATTTTGGGTGTAGCTATTCATGAATCGGCAGCAGGTAGGAGTAAAATTGCTAGATATTTAAATAATCATTTCGGTGTTAAAGGCACAAACAGTAATTCCGAGATTCAATCTTCATATCGTGATTATCCCTCGGTCGACTCGTCGTATAGCCATTTCGTTTCCTTTTTGCAAAGCAGGGATTACTTTAACATATTATTTAACAAATATGATCAATATGATTATAAAAATTGGGCCTTTGGCATTCAGCGTGGAGGTTATGCCAGTAGCCGAACTTGGGCATCGCAGGTTATAGCAATTATAAAAAAATACGAACTATTTCAATATGATAACCGTCCCGAAGGATACACGGAAACCATTAGTCCTCCATCTATCTCCATCAAGAAACCATCAACAATTAAGAAAAATAAATTATACACTGTTAAAAATGGCGACAATTTAAGTTCAATCGCAAAAAAAAATCACACAACCGTTTCTTCTTTAATGAGGAAAAACGGATTAAAATCACCAGATTTAAAGCTTGGTCAAAAAATTAAACTCTAATGAAGAAATCTACCCTATTTTTAGTAATCACAACGATAATATTTGGCAGCTGTACCTCACAAAAATATAGCCGCAATAACAAACAAATTGAGAAAGAAGCAATAGCGCATACACCAAATTTCCCGAATTATACTACATTAACTTATATCGAGGCTTTTAAAGATGTGGCCATTGAAGAGATGAACACCAATGGAATTCCAGCCAGTATAACTTTGGCCCAGGGAATTTTAGAATCGGGGAGTGGAAATAGCACTTTGGCTAAATATGCAAACAATCATTTTGGCATCAAATGTACTGGCGATTGGAAGGGGAAGGCTTATTACAAAAATGATGATCAAAATAATGATTGCTTTAGAGTTTATCAAGATGCAACAGAATCCTATCGAGATCATTCTACCTTTTTAAAGCGCAAGCGTTATAGCTTTTTATTTGAATTAGATAAAAATGACTATAAAAACTGGGCGACAGGCTTGAAGACGGCAGGTTATGCTACCAATCCAAAATATCCTGAATTGCTTATCAATGTAATCGAAAAGTATAGTTTGTTTCAGTATGATCAGGCTGAAACGGAAAAAGATAAAATCAGCCGCGAGGATCGTGTATTTAGCGAAATTAATGCAAACATCCCCTTGGAAACGAAAAAGTTCACTCCAGTAGCTGTTGCGCCAAAGGACCCGCCAAAAGAAGCGGAACCAGTAAAAACTGCCGACACACCAAAAGAAACACATTATATTGTAAAGGCTGGAGATACGCTCTTCAAAATCGCTAACCTATATAATTTAACAGTTGATGAACTAAAGGCATTGAATAAAATAGTTGATACGACGATTAAAGTTGGGCAAAAACTATTGGTAGTTAAATAATGTTAAGATTAACAGGAACTATTTACTTATATTGTAGTTTTGTTGCTCATGAAGTTATCAGCCTTTTTCTTGCTTATTTTCATAAGTGGGCGTCTTTTCTCACAAACTGTTTCTGTTCAAGGTTTTGTAATCGATAAGGATACCAAGGCTAGGTTAGCTCGGGTATATATTTATAATCCGGCCAATGATGAGGGGATTTATAACAATTTAAAAGGTGAGTTTACGACAAAGGCCAAAGTGGGCGATACTATATTCGCTGCATTATCTGGCTATGCAATGGATACCATTGTATACAAGGGAAAAGGGGCAATTATCCTTCAATTAAAAGCCCTTTCGATTAAATTAAATCAAGTAGAAATTTACGGCAAAACGCCGACGCCCCAAGAGCAATACGCCAAAAAGCTAAGAGAATATAAATATGCTTTAGATAAAGGAAGTACGAAAGACCTCTTAAATTTAGGCCCTGGAGGAGTGGGCTTGGGAATCGATGCGATTTATAATTTATTAAGCAGACAAGGTAAAAATGCTAGGCACCTCCAGGCTATTTTAGAAAAAGATTATCGAGAAGCTATTATTGACTATCGCTATAAACCAGAATATGTAAAATCAGTTTTAGGTTCTCCGCCTTTTGATATCAATGATTTTATGCTACAATATAGGCCAACCTACCTTTTTGTCTTGACAGCTACGGATTATGCTTTTGTATCATTTATTAAAAATAGTTACAACTCTTATAAACGTAATCCTGCAGCTTTTAGATTACCACGGCTTCCAAAAATAACTCCGTCACAACCCCTTGGACAATGAAACCAATTTTAATTGTTTGTCCATATCTTCCAGCAAATGGGATGGCAATTTGTCCTTTTATTTTTGTAAAAAGTAAAATACTAGCTAATCACTCTGTGCTTATTAACCATGAAAAAATTCACATTAAACAGCAACTAGAATTATTAATTTTGCCCTTTTATATTGCTTACTTACTTCATTACGTTATTAACTTAATTATTTATCAGAACCACCAAAAAGCCTATTTAGCCATTGTTTTCGAGAAAGAAGCTTATGCAAAAGATAAAAATCTTAACTATTTGGAAGAAAGGCCCATTTTTTCATGGATTTCCTTTTTTAAGGCAAAATAAATCACGAGTGTTAATACTCGTTGAGAAGTAAATTATTCGTCACTCTCTTTTAAATAATTAACTATTAACTTACTAATCTCCAAATTTTTGTTTTTCTTTGCAACGATGAAGCGTTTATTTTCCCTATTATTCCTTCTATTTGCCGTTTCTTCTCATCTCTTAGCACAAGAAATAGATACTATCCCCATTTCTACTAAAGATTTAGATATCAAGCTGAAACGAAGTCCTTTACCTTCAAGAACAGGAACTATCCCCTTTAATCCCGTAAGCCTTAAGCCCGTTATTGTCAATGCTAAAGTGAATTATTGGAAAACCAAAACTCAGGTTGGCATTAATATTAACCAAGCAGCTTTTAGCGATAACTGGAAAGGTGGTGGAGTAAATTCATTCGCTCTCGGAGGACTAATTAATTATAAAGCAGAATATAGCAAAGAGAGCTATAGCTACGTGAGTGAAGTTATCCTACAATATGGGAAAATAAAGAACAAAAGTCAGTTGCAAAAGAAAACAACCGACCGCATTTATTGGGATAACAAAGCTGCTGTTCAATTGTCGAAAAATTGGTATTTCTTTGGCTCGATTAACTTCGAATCACAGTTTGATCGCGGATTTGCTTACAGCAGAGACGCTAAAGGAACAGAAATAGAAAAGCTTTTATCTAAATTCATGTCGCCCGGCTATTTAACCGAATCTCTTGGTTTTGAATACAAGCCAAATAAATTTTTCTCTACGCGAATTGGTACGGGTACTGCGCGACAAACATTCGTATTGGATACTTCCCTATATCGTACCAATCCAAATAATTTTGGGGTAATTAAAGGGAAGAATTTTAGAAATGAGCTCGCTTTTCAAATCGTAACAGCTTATGAAAAGGAAATCTTTCCCAATATAAATTTAAAAACGAGGTATAATATGTTTATCCCTTATGATAATTTTGGGCATATCGATTATCGTTTAGATGCAAGTTTAACTGCCAAGATTAACCGTTATATGAATACATCTATAACTGGTGTTGGCATCTATGATAGAGATACGGATCAAAAACTTCAGGGCAGTCAAACCTTCGCATTAGGTTTAACATTTGTGTTTCCGAGATAATTGATGGGGAACCGAAACTATTTTTTCTTCTTTACCAAATTCAAATAATCTACATAATACAACACTTTTATTGACAAGCTATTATTTTGAGGGCCTGACAATACATGGTCGAAGTTTCTTCCATAGCGCTTGGTATAAAAAGATTCACTAGTTTCTGCTGCATTTTTATAAGTTATGCTTAGTTCACTGCCTGGTGAAAATTGCCACACATAAACGAAGTCGATATTAAACACATTATAATTACGATCTAGCTTTGGCAATGCAGAGCCGTTGTAAGGATCTAATCGACCGGCCGTATTTAAAGCGTAGAAGTCCTTATTTCTTCTGTCCGACCAATAATGTCTAACACCTAACTGTAATCCCATTTTATTTGTAAAACTATACTTGGCATCCATCGTATTTTCCACTGTATTTCTATCATATCGTGAAAAAATGGCTTGGGTTCCTTTACTTGTTACCCAGTTTACAAAATTATAGCTTGGCTGAAAGTTTAAATCCAAACCAAAGGCCAATTTATCGCTTACTCTTAAGTTTTGAAAGAAATAAAAGTTATAGCTCACGCCATCCATTAGGTCTCTTTTTTCCCTAGAAACATTTCCTCCGAAGTTATATGCCTTTGCTCTGTTAGGGTTTACAAAAACAGCCAATCGATAACTTCCAGGAGCCTTATAGAGTTGACCATTTCTCGATTCATAAAAATCGTTAGCTTCTGCCAAAAAGTTTCCAATAAGCTCCGTTGACCAAAAATTCTTATATTGAATATAAATCCCAGGAAAAAATCCTAAGCTCTGGTAATCTCCAGGTTTATATCTTCTCGAATATTCTACTTCTGTCCAAGCTTGAATCTGATTATACCATTTGCCTGGCTTATAAACATTATATCCGAAATTTACCGATTGATCAAAAAAGTTATTATTAGTGTAAAAACCCATGTCAGACGGATCAAATTTAGTATCCGAGAACTCCTGCTCATAGGCAAAAGTAAAAGTGCCGCTCTTCTTACCCGCTTCAAGCTCATAGCTATATCCGTTTCGATTTTCTTTAATAGGATTGGAAGTAACGTAGCTCATTTTACCTGCGCCACTCACAAAATATTTATTGCCCTTATCGTTAAAGTTAAAAAGTGCTGCACTAACGTTCGCATCATAGGCAGTGCCTTGTCTCAACACATTTGTATTAATTACACTTATGGAACTGTTATTTTTAAGTGATTGATCCAACACAAAAATGTTGTAATTCGTTAATGGTTGGCTTTGCACCTCTCTTCTATTTCCAGCGGCATCTTCTACTTCGGCAAACATCCTGTTGGTTACTGCATTAAATAAGCCTATACCTAAGCCTTTTGCTGTACGGCCGGATATTTTAGTTGCATTAAGAACTTTCCCTTCTTTAGGGCTCTTAATGACTTTATCCGTGCTCTTGATACCGCTTTCGTCTAAATAAGAAGGAATAGACCCAATTCTTTTCGAATAAAACAAATCACCTTTGTTAAATAACTCTGTGCCTTCGGTAAAAAACTGGCGGTTTTCATTAAACTTAACTTCAAAAGGTGTCAAGTTTAAAACTCTGTAATCACTTTGTACCTGGCCAAAATCAGGAATCAATGTCATATCAAGTGTAAAACTTTGATTGATCCCATATTTTACATCCATTCCTCCATTAATAGCTACTTGGGTATTTTTTACCCCTGGAGTATTGTAAGGATAGTTGCTAATTAAGGTCGATACATATGGAGAAAATGATAAACGTAGTGGAGCTTTGATATTTTGCAATCCTTCCAGCACACCGCTTTGATTAATAAAACCATTAACTTTAGGATCTACATAATTCCAAAAAGTTTGAAGATTTTTACCCGTCCGTTTTCGTGTTACATTCATCCCCCAACTTTGAATTTCTTTACTCGAAAATCGCAAAGCGGAATATGGGATTTTCATTTCGGCAGTCCAACCCTTCCCATCAATTTTTACGCTACTTTCCCAAACCGCATTCCAATTAGGATCTTCATCACCAATTAACGAATATTTAGCATCGAATTGTACCCCAGCGGCCGTAACAAAAAAACCATTGCCATTTACCCCGTCTAAAAAGGTATCAAAAACAATTCCTACAAAATCGGCATTCCCAATTTGATCTCTAGAAACCAATTCCTTTACTACACTATCGGGGTTATCATACATCCTAGCCGAAACATAAATCGCATAATCGTCGTATAATATCTTTATTTCAGTTGCACCCTCCTTAGGCTCAACTCTTCCCGGAACTGGTCTTAATTCAATAAAGTCTGTCGCAATCGCTGCATTTACCCATACGGCGTCGTCTAATATTCCGTCTATCTTAGGACTAATAGAGGTTCGTTGTGCAACTAACTTCTTTTTTGGTTGTGTATTTTGTGCTGAACTAATTGTAACACTTAGTGCAAGAATCAGGCAAGTAAAAAATAATTTCATTCAATTTGTTTGTTTACATAAGACTGTTATCGCCTATGAAATGTTGCACCTTAAATATGTTTTTTATTATTTAAGTAATTTTACGCTCAAAAACTCCATAGCTCCGCCCAATGATATTTTATAATTCATTAATTATTAATGCATTAAGATATAAAAGGATGCTCCTTACTTAAAGATTTTGCTTGATAAAGAATCTGTTACAATCCGTATAGAACTTTTTTTTCAACGTATTTACTTATCGAAGGGTAATTATATCCCTTCTTTTTCATTTCTTCAATGAAGGTTGGTGTGGTTCCCGTTGCCATTGCACCAACCACTGCCTCGACCGTTAAGGTTTTAAAGCCCAGTTTTTGATAATTTTTATAATCTTCGGCGGTTAATCCAAGGGCTTTCATAGAAACAAAGGCTTCGGAGCTAAGTTTGCCCAATCCCAAATTTTCAAAACTCTTACAGTATTCCGGCGTAATACCTAATGCCTTAATAGCCATAAGCTCATCATCAGAGAATTTTAATCCCGCATTTGTAAACGTTCTTATATAATCTCCAGTAATATTAAGCGCCTTTTTTGCAATTATCATTCCCAATTCCGACATATCGTCTTCATTATCATTGCCATTTGTTTGATGGTTCGTATTAATATTAATTTTTGGAGGCCTAGCACCTGCTCGAGTGGACGCATCACTAGCATTTTTTGCGTTTTTTAAAAATTCGCCATCTATACCCTGAGCTTTTAAAGTAATTAATTTACTTGGAGTAACGGTTTTATAACCCGATTTTTTAATTCCGGCAACAAAAGCCGCGTCTACGTCTAGCGCTTTGAGTGGAATAAGATCCTGCAGACTTACATCGTCTAATCCCTGGCTTTTTAAGGAATTGATATATTGTTCCGTAACACCCAGTGCCGAAAGCGGAATTAAATCATTTTTAGACAATTGAGTATAGCCTTGGTTTTTAAGCATTTTGATGAAATCCTTTTTTAGATTTACCATATAGAAAACCATTGCATCTTTATCCTTATTGGCTGCAATCCCTTCTCTTTCTAAAAGTTTAAAAAAATCTTCATCCGCCTTAAACTCGTAACTGCCCATGCCAGCATTGCCGTCAAACTTTCCAGTAAAATAGATCGTTCCAGCTTCTCTTGTTAATGAAAACGTTCCTTTCTCCGCTGTCGGTAAATTTTTGAAGTCCGCTAAAGCAAAATCGCTATTGTTATGATTTTTAATGTTGTCCTCATCTTCAAAGCGGATACTTATTTTATCCTTTTTGATAGTCGCAAACCAAGTTCCCTTATTCGAGATCTTTAAAAAACTACTGCTGCTTTTCCCATCAGTTGATTTTCCAAATGCTACAGGTTCGTTTAACAGGGAAACAAACACCAACAGTAGCGGAACAATACATAGATATTTCCATGTAGAGTTAATATTTGATTTTTTCGATTTCATCATGAGTAATCTTTTTTTAAGTATTGATTGATTATAATTTGTAGTTAAACTTGCAGGGAAATTTGGAGCAGAGACCTTTACCAAACTCATTTGATAACTAGCTGGTTCAATATCAGAATGCGTCAAAAGTTCGTTATCAGTTAAAAACTCCAGGTTATCTTCCATGGCTTTACGGTAAAACCACGCAAAGGGATTAAACCATTGAAAAATCAATGCTAGTTCTGCTAAAACTATATCATAACTATGCCCTTGCTCAATGTGTATTTTCTCATGTAATATGATCTGGCTGTAGGTTTCCCAATCGTACTTATCAGGATTTATAAAAATATTATTTGCAAATGAACAAGGAGCCTGTTCCCCTGAAAGCTCCACAATCCTGAACTTCCCATCTTGGATAAATGGCCGAGCATAACTCTTGTATATTAAAATGCAGAGCTGAAATAAAAAGTTTAGGCCAAAAATTATCACTCCAAGCCAGTAGATCCATATCATTATTTGGAGAGGAGAAATTTCTTTGAAAACGGATGTTTTTGTTGTATTTGGTGCCAGAGTAATCGGTTTAACATTATCTGCAATTGGCAGCGTTTCATTCTTTAATACTGTATTTTTTCCATCGGATAACTGTATTTCAGTGCTTGCCTTTCGAAACGACCATTGCTGTGGAACTGGAATCAATGGCAAACTAAATGAAAGAAACAGGCAGCCGAGTAAAACAAAGCGGTTTAATGGAAAAAATGTTTCCTTTTGCAAAAGCAGCTTATAAAATATAAAGCAGCCCGCGAGCATTAACGCAACATTTAAAGCATAAATCATCATGATTCCTTATTTTTAATGAGGTTTACGATTTCAGTTAATTCTTCTTCAGAAAGGTTTTGCTCTTTTGCAAAAAAAGCAAGCATACGCGGGTAAGAATTGTCGAAATACTGACTCACCACATCTTTTAATGCATGCTTTTGATACTCCTCTCTACTAACCAATGGAAAATAACAAAACATATTTCCAATTACATCATGACCCAAAAATCCCTTTTCTTCTAAAATCTTAACCATAGTAGCCACGCTATTATAATGAGGTTTTGGATCTGGAAGCAATGGAATGATATCCCTAATAAATCCCTTACTAACATCCCAAAATGTCTGCATGATCTGTTCTTCTCTTTTTGCTAGTTTAATCATCTTTGTAAAATTGTATAACGAAGGTAGTACTAATTAATTAATAACAAAACTAATCGATTAGTAGCTTGGTAACATTATAGATACAATTTGACTGCCGCTCATGAAACAACCAACCATTATTAGCTTTAATACTTTTGCACAAATTTTAATACCTTTGTACTTTAAAATATAGACCAATATGTTTGAGAATTTACAGGATAAGCTAGATAGAGCATTTAAAGTTTTAAAAGGACAAGGAAGTATTACTGAGATCAACGTGGCTGAAACCATGAAAGAGATTAGAAAAGCTTTGTTAGATGCCGACGTAAATTATAAAACGGCCAAAAGCTTTACCGATGAGGTTAAAGAGAAAGCACTTGGCTTAAATGTTTTAACAGCTGTTTCACCGGGACAATTGTTAACGAAGGTGATGAACGATGAGCTTACAGCTTTAATGGGTGGCGAGGTAACAGAAGTGGATTTAAAGAACAATCCAACTATTATCTTAATTGCCGGCTTAAACGGAGCAGGTAAAACCACTTTTACTGGTAAGCTAGCACTTCATCTTAAAAGCAAGGGGAAAAAACCTTTAATGGTTGCTGGTGATGTTTATCGTCCAGCAGCAGTAGACCAGCTACAAATTTTAGGGGAACAGATCGGTGTTCCAGTCTATGCAAATATTAACTCAAAAGATCCAATTGCTATCGCACTAGAAGGTGTTGCTGAAGGCAAAAAGAACAACAATAATGTAATTATCATTGATACCGCGGGCCGCTTATCGATTGATGAAAGCTTGATGAATGAGATTTCGGAAGTGAAGGCGCAAACTAAACCTCACGAAATTTTATTTGTGGTAGACGCCATGACAGGGCAAGATGCCGTAAATACGGCTAAAGTATTCAACGACCGGTTAGATTTTACGGGCGTAGTCTTGACAAAATTAGATGGTGATACTCGTGGTGGAGCTGCACTTTCCATTAAATCGGTTGTCAATAAACCTATTAAATTTATTGGAACAGGCGAGAAAATGGAAGCCCTGGACGTGTTTTACCCAGACCGTATGGCATCTCGTATTTTGGGCATGGGTGATGTTGTTTCCCTTGTAGAAAGAGCACAACAACAATTTGATGAGAAGGAAGCTGCTGAACTACAGAAAAAAATCCGCAAAAATAAGTTCGACTTCAACGATTTCTATAACCAAATTCAACAAATCAAGAAGATGGGTAATATGAAAGACCTAGTAGGAATGATACCTGGAGTTGGCAAAATGATGAAGAATGTAGATATTCAAGATGATGCGTTTAAAAATGTCGAGGCCATCATTCAATCAATGACTCCATTTGAGAAGGAAAATCCAGATAGTATACAACAAAGCAGACGGTTAAGAATTGCAAAAGGCTCTGGAAACAAAGTGGAAGAGGTAACCAAACTTATTAAACAGTTTGAGGATATGCGTAAAGTAATGAAGCAATTTTCTAATCCTGCTGCTGCGGCAAAAATGATGAAAAATATGCCAAAGATGCCGCAGGGCAGATAGTAGATTCGCTATCCTTATTCCTTAATTTTTGCTTAAGAAAAAAGCAATTTTCTACCTCCTCAATTAAACAAATTTCTTACTGATTTGAATTTCAAAAAATCGGTTTAAGGAATGCGCCAAATCCACTTTGCTTTGCATACATTTAGTCATTATGCTTGTAAAAACCTATGGAAGTGCAGTTTATGGAGTCGATGCTTTAACGATTACCATTGAGGTAAACGTAAGTAGTGGAACTAAATATTTTATGGTTGGCTTGCCAGATAATGCCGTAAAAGAAAGTCTTTTTCGAGTGGCAAGTGCCATTAAAAATTCTGGCTATCATATGCCTCGACAGCGAATTTTGGTGAACCTTGCTCCGGCCGACATTCGAAAAGAAGGATCAGCCTACGATTTAGCAATTGCTATTGGCATACTCGCCGCTTCAGGACAGATAGATCCAGAAACATTAGGCGATTATCTTATAATGGGAGAACTATCACTAAATGGCGATCTGCAACGGATAAGAGGCGCATTGCCCATCTCTATACAAGCTAGAAATGCAAATTTTAAAGGTTTTATCCTTCCAAAAGAAAATGCTAACGAAGCTGGAATTGTAAACAATGTGATGGTTTATGGCATGGATACACTATTGGAAGTAATTAATTTTTTCAAACACAGCAAAAAGCCTACTCCTGTTAAAATAGATACAACCGCCCGGTTCTTACAACAGATCAATAGCTATGAACAAGACTTCTCGGATGTAAAAGGTCAAGAAAATATTAAAAGGGCTTTGGAGATTGCTGCAGCTGGGGGCCACAATATAATTTTGATTGGACCACCAGGAGCAGGTAAAACTATGCTAGCAAAACGCTTGCCTACAATATTACCCCCTTTAAATCTCCAAGAAGCTTTAGAAAGCACCAAAATATATTCAGTTGCTGGCAAATTATCTTCCGTCAACGCTTTGATGACTGAAAGACCATTTCGCTCGCCCCATCATACTATTTCTGATATTGCCTTGGTTGGCGGTGGAATAAATCCGCAACCTGGAGAAATTTCGCTAGCGCACAACGGCGTACTCTTTTTAGATGAACTTCCAGAGTTTAAGAGAAGCGTACTAGAAGTGATGCGTCAGCCTTTAGAAGAAAGAAGGATGACCATTTCAAGATCCCGCTTCTCTGTTGAATATCCAAGTAGTTTTATGTTAGTAGCATCGATGAATCCCTGTCCATGCGGTTTTTTTAATCATCCTGATAAGGAATGCATTTGCCCGCCAGGTATGGTTCAAAAATATCTCAGTAAAATTTCGGGGCCTTTATTAGACCGCATAGATTTACATGTGGAGGTTACCCCCGTTAATTTTACAGACCTTGCATCCTCTCGCGAAGCGGAAAGAAGTAGTTTGATAAGGGGAAGGGTAATGGAGGCGAGGGCTATTCAGGATAAACGCTTTGAAGCCAATGATGCCCTCCATTTCAATGCGCAAATGAGCCCAAACATGGTAAGGCAAATCTGTGTTATTGATGAGAGCGGACAAGTATTGATTAAACGGGCAATGGAGAAACTGGGGTTATCTGCCCGTGCCTACGATCGTATTTTAAAGGTTGCCCGCACCATTGCAGATCTAGTAGCCAGCGAAACCATAGAACCAGAACACCTGGCAGAAGCCATCCACTACAGGAGCTTGGACAGGGAGAGTTGGGCACGATGAGATATAAGAAAATTTAATCTAATTTGTTGATAGATAATATTCAAGAAAAATTTCCTAACTTTGCAATCCGTTTAACGGAGCATAATACAAACCCCATAAATTATTTCATTTAATGGAACAAACAGTAGAGCAAAAGCTAAAAGCTTTATACGAATTACAGAACTTACATACTAAAATTGATAAAATACGTCAAATTCGTGGCGAATTACCAATGGAAGTTGCTGATCTAGAAGATGAAGTTGCTGGATTAGAAACCCGCATACAAAAGATTAAAGCAGAATTAGACGATACTGAAGATGCGATTGTTAATCGTAAAAATATGATTAAGGATGCACAAAACTTAATTAAAAAATACGATACTCAATTAAAAGATGTTAAAAACAATCGTGAATACGATGCTTTAACTAAGGAAGTTGAAATTCAAAATCTAGAGATACAAGTTTGTGAGAAAAAAATTAAGGAGCATGGCTTCGAAATTGCCTCAAAAACAGAAATTTATGAACAGGCTTTAGCAAACATTGAAGCAAGAAAAGGTGATTTAGAGCTTAAAAAAGCAGAACTAGAAACTATTACTTCAGAAACTGAGAAAGAAGAGCAAGGGTTAGTAAAAAAAGCAGATAAAGCCGAAACTCAAATTGAAGAGCGGTTACTAACAGCTTATCACAGATTACGCACTAACGCAGTAAATGGATTAGCTGTAGTTACTATTGATAGAGATTCGTGCTCTGGCTGTTTCAATCAAATCCCGCCTCAGCGTCAGTTAGACATCCGCCAACGCAAAAAAGTAATTGTTTGTGAGCATTGTGGACGTATCTTGGTTGACGAAGCATTAACACAAGAATTAGCTGAAGCATAATTGTTTCAGAACAATATTTAGAAAGGCTGGGTTTATATCCAGCCTTTTTTATTTAAGAAAATCAACCTTTAAAAGTTAATATCCGCAAACTGCTGTTGCCATAGTGCATAATAATGGCCTTCGGCAGCGATCATCTCATGATGAGTTCCTTCCTCTATAATTTTTCCTTTATCTAACACCACAATATGATTGGCGTGCCGTATGGTTGTTAAACGGTGTGCAATCATAATAATTGTTTTATGTTGCTTAGTCAACAAGTCGATCGTACGCTGTACATCGTGTTCTGCCGCAGTATCAAGAGAAGAGGTGGCTTCATCTAAGATCAAAATTTCTGGGCTTCGATATAATGCCCTCGCAATGGCGATACGTTGCTTTTGCCCTCCAGAAAGTGTAGCCCCATTTTCACCAAGGTAAGTTTGAAAGCCTTTTGGCAAAGTCTCGATAAATTTAATGATGCCCAGTTGTGTGCAGACATCGACAATCCTTTGCATACTAGGCTCACTATCTCCCACCGCAATATTATCTATAACACTCCCAGCAAACAGATCTACTTTTTGGGGAACTACGCTTAGCAGCTTTCTTATGGATGCGGTGCTAAAATACTTAATCGAATATTGCCCAATAAGAATGCTCCCCTCTTGTATTGGATAGATATTCTGCAGCAATGCGATCAGGGTTGATTTCCCTGATCCACTTTCCCCAACAATTGCTGTAAAACTACCTGCTTTAATGCTCACGCTTAAATTATCAAAGATGTTTACCTTATTTCCATATCGGAAGGATATATTTTCAAAACAAATATCGCCAATCAAATTTGGCGTGAGCGCTATCTTCGATGAGTCGTCTTCTATTTCTAAATCCATAATCTCAAACAACCTGTCAGCGGCAATTCTTGCATCCAGAATAGCCTTGTTAGCATTAATCAGTGATGCTGCTGGTCCGGTAAAATAACCTATCAGAGCATAAAATGAAAAGAGTTCGCCAGGGGTAATTTCATTATCTAAAACATAACCAGAACCTATCCACAGTAAAACAACGACGAACAACCTTGATATCAATTCAACAGCAGAATTTGAAAAGATAACAACCTTTCCCGAACTGTAAAGAGTACGGAGCATTTTTATAAACCGTGTTTCAATTTTAAGATCAATAAACTCTTCCAATCCAAATCTTTTTATAGTGCCTACTGTGTTTAAACTTTCGATCAGTTGCGATTCGAGCTCCGCCGATTCCTCCATTAGTCTACGCTGATTTTTTTTATTAACTGTATTACCTATAGCATAAATTAATACATATAATGGGATGATCATTAGGATAAGAGATGCCAATTTCCAGTAGTAGGTAAACATAAGGGCAAAAGAGAAAAGTATGATGAACGTATTTAGCACCAAGCTGATAGAAATATCGTTAATAAATGCTCTAATCTTAACTGCATCATTGACTCTAGAGATAATCTCGCCTAATCTCATCGTATCAAAAAATTGTTGTGGTAGCCTTAGCAAGTGCCTGTGATAACCTAAAATCAAACTGGCATCTATCTGCTGCCCCGTACGCATGGTAAATAAGTTTTTAATAGTTCCGACCAACAATTGGATCAATAAAACCACAATCATTATCATACTCATTAAATTGAGCAGGTTTCGATTGCCATCAGCTAATACGTAATCGGTTATTTTTTGAACGAAAATAGCTGTACATAGTCCTAAAATCGTGTAGATTAAAGACCCAAACAACGCTTGCAAAACGACACGCTGATGGGGTTTAATCAATTGCCAAAAGCGCAATGAGTTAGTCGTTTTTTGATTCCCTATTTTAAATTGCTCATTAGGTAATAATAAAAGTAAAACGCCTGTCCATTCATTATTAAACTCCTCAATCTCTTTGCGGTGCATTTTTCCATCTTTTGGGTCCATTATCCTTATGGATCTAGTGCTAACTTTATAAATCACAACATAATGCTGTATGGCTTCTTCAATAACCAGATGTGCAATAGCTGGCAAAGGTATTTTTCCCAAACTCTTTTGCGTTCCCTTAACTCCCTTAGCTTGGAAGCCCATCTTCGTTGCGGCCTCAATTAGGCCTAACAATGTTGTTCCTTTCTCGCCTGTACTTGCATACTGTCTAATTTTAGCGACAGACAGTGTTAATTTATAATAAGCAGCGATAGCGGCAAGGCAAGCAGCTCCACAATCCGTTATATCATGTTGCTTAATGAACATATTCTGGGTAATAAAGATAATCTTGAAAACAATTTATGGGTCTTGTACTCCTTGTGCTAAAACCAATCACTACTCTTATCGAATATTAATTGATATAGGCTACGTTTGGTTATCGTAAAGTTGGCTGTCAAAGCCATTCCTTTTTTTACATTACCCTGGTAGCCGCTTTTTAATTGTAGATAACTTTTAGCTAGCCTACACTTTACCTTGAAAAAAGAATCTTGATTTAGCACAATTACATCATCCGAAACATCAACAACTTTCCCTACTAACATTCCCCATTGGCCGTAATTGAAGGCATCTATTTGAAATCTAACAGATTGATCCTTTTTTATTAAACCAATATCTGAAGATTTTATATAACAAACCGCTAGCAACGAACTATCCGGACTAATTTCTCCTAATTTTTGATTGGCATGTACATAGGCACCATTTTGTATTCCAATTAAGTTTTGTACTGAGCCAGTTACTGTTGCTTTTACAACATATTGTTTTTCTTGCTCTTTCAGCTGGGCTGTTTGACCGTTAATATTCCTTAATTCATCGCGATATTGATTAGCCTCAGTTAACCATTGACTATGACACTTTCTATGTACCATGCGTTGTTCGGATAGGGCCTGTTCATAATTAAACTTATATTGTTCAAGTTCAGCTTGGGAAATTATATTTTTAAGATACAGCTTTTGATGACGTTGGTAAGCAAGTTCGTTCTGATGTCGAATGTTTTCTGCGTATTTAACTTGTTCGGCGTATAACTGCCAGCCTGCAATGTAAATTTCGGTTTTCAGGTCTTGGGGTAGGGTTGTCAATCCTACTTCCATCGTCAAACTAAGCCTTTCCGCGTCTTTTAACTGAGCTAGCAGCTGTAATTTTCGACTGTTTAATGCCTTAATTTGCTGCATTGGTAATGTGCCGTCAATAACTAGTATCGTTTCCCCCTTCTTTATCTTCTGATTATCCGCTAAGTTTAAATGTATTAATCTCCCATCAATAGGCGCTATTAGCTCCGATTTTCCTAAGGTACTTTGGATTAAACCTCTTCCTTTTACACTAATCGTAATATTTAAAAACGGTAATGAACCCATCGCTACTAGTATAAATAATAGGAAGATACCGTAAATAATTTGGCTGCTAACCCCAATTTGTTTCAGATAAACCAAATGAGTGTTCAATACCGTTTCTTGGTCATATACCGGCATAGTAATATATCAGATAGTCTAATAATTAATGCTTTAAATTTTCAAAAGCTATCTTGCTATTTAGATAGCTTTTGAATAGTTCATTTTACACAGATCCCAGCATTTCTACTTCCTGCAGAACTAAACTCAATAAGCCCGTTAATTAATTCTACGCTAGTATAGCCAAGGGTATACCAAAAACTACTTTTCGGTGTATCACTCCCCCCCTCAATTTGCTGACATTCTAAATTTGTGAGTGCTACACAGTCGATTTGTTTTAAATTTTTCATAATCTGTTTTAGTATAATTAAAGTTTACTTCACCATCTCGGCGGGCTAAGCTTAGGCTAAATTAGACTTGGAAAAGGCAACAGCCAAATTTTAGTGGTTGATATAATATCAACTATGAGTTTTGATGAAAATTACTACTTTAGTAAAAATGTACGCCCAATTAATTCATCCCTGAATTATTAAAAATGTAAAGATCATTTCATGGATAACATTGGAGAAAACATTAGAAAAATAAGAGTCCTTTTAGGTATTAAGCAAGCTATAATGGCTAAGATGCTTAAATTATCCGTAAACTTCTACGGCAAAATTGAAAGAAATGAGGTTGATATTAAGACGGAAAGACTGATTCAAATAGCGCGAATATTTGATATTGACCTTATTTATATCATCAACTTTAAACTCTTTTTAGAAATTTTAAAAGATAAAACAACAGATTTAGAAGTCAAACAAGATTGATTGTAATGAGAGGAAAAAAAAGAAAATTACTATTACTGTTTCTATTAACACCGCTAACTATTCTTGCTAATTTCGATTTTAACGCCAATTGCTTAAAGGCTTATCAAAATATTTTTGAGCTTAAGCTAAATACGGCGCGACAACTTATTGCCAACGAAAAAAAGTCACATCCTAATAACTCCATTGTACCTCTACTTGAAAACTATGTTGATTATTTTTATCTGATAAGCAGCGATAATAAGCAAGATTTTGAACGTTTAGAAAACAATAAAGAGAAAAGATTAGCTCAGATAAGCAATGATGATTCTAAATCCCCTTATTATCTATATGCAATGGCGGAGATTAACCTCCAATGGGCTTTAATTAGAGGCCGGTATGGTTCATACTATACCGCAGCTCGAGAAATTAACAAAGCTAGTAATCTACTAGAAGAAAATACTAAAAAATTTCCCGCCTTTCATTTAAACGCCAAAGGATTGGGGCTGATCAATACCGTAATGGGGACACTTCCTGAGGGCTTTTTAAAATCCGCTCTTTCTGCCTTTGGAATTAAAGGAAATGTTCAGCTAGGTTTAGCAATGCTTGATAAGTTAGCAGAGAACCTCCCTAAATCCGCATACGAGCCGTTTTTTGAAGAAGTTGTTTATTGCTATACGTATGTTTTAAATGATGTAGTACATAGTCCGGTGGCTTACGCTAAAACGATGAAATACACAGAACGGTTTGCTGAAAGCAGTTTACTGAAGACTTACCTACAGGCTTATGCCTCAGCGAAAAATGGGAAGAATGACCAAGCTATTGCTATTTTAAATGAAAAACCAACGGGATCCTTATATCAATCCTTTCCCTATTTAGACTATCTAATGGGCGTTGCACTTTTAAACAAGCTAGACTACAGTGCTGCCAACTATTTCGAAAGATATTTGCAAAACAATAAAGGAGTAAGCTATATAAAAGACACCTATTTACATTTGGCATGGCTGGCGCTTCTGAAGGGAGATGAGAACGGATACGGTGAGTATATTAATAAAGTTAAAACTAGTGGTTATACTTACCAAGAAAAAGATAAACAAGCTATTAACGAAGCGATTGCAGCAACACCCAATAAAACCCTACTCAGTGCGCGGTTATTGTTTGATGGAGGTTATCTAAATAGAGCCAGTGAAATGTTAGCTAAACTCGACAATGAAAATTTTAATTCTCTAAAAGATAAAGCCGAATTTAATTATAGGCAAGGAAGAATTAACGATGACCTAGGGAAAGATGATAGCGCCCTAACCTATTACCAAAATGCCTTTAATTATGGTAAAACTTTAAAACAATATTATGCGGCAAAAGCAGCTGTTCTAATGGGTAAAATATACGAAAAAAAGAAAAATATAGATAAAGCTAAAGCCTATTTTAACATCGCAATAAACCTCAAAAATCATGAATATGAAGCTGGGATTGAAAACGAAGCTAAACAGGGCTTGAGACGTCTGTAAAGAACAATATTACCGTTCTTAAAATTTATACACAAATGCATTAATATGCATTCCTGCACCTACAGAGGCAAAAACAGCATATTCACCGATATTAATTTTATACCCTTTAACCTGCCCATTACGAACCAAATCTAATAACGTTGGTATCGTTGCTACTGAGCTGTTGCCCAGCCACGAAATCGTCATAGGCACCAAATTATCAGGCACAGCATCTTTTTGATAAAGCTTAAAGAGACGCTTCATAATTGCATTATCCATTTTACCATTAGCCTGGTGGATAAAAACCATTTTAATTTGATCCAACGGAACTCCCGATTTATCAATTGCCTTTTTAACTACTTGGGGTACATTAATTACTGCAAATTCATAAAGCTTCCGCCCATTCATCTTTAAATAGGTATTCCCACTACGCTCGTCTGGATTATTACTTGAGCCCATTACCAGTAGCGACGCATAATCAACAGCAAAAGTTTGTGTTTTATGTGCTAAAATACCAATTGGTTCGCTCGATTCTTTACCTTCAAAAATTACCGCACCAGCTCCATCAGAAAAAATCATACTGTCGCGATCGTGTGGATCAATGATACGCGAAAGAGTTTCTGATCCTATCACCATCACTTTTTTGGCATCACCACTTCGAATCAGATAATCGGCTTGAATTGTGCCTTGGACCCAACCGGGACAACCAAAAATAATATCATAAGCTACACAATCTGGATTGCTGATATTTAATGCCTGTTTCACCTTGGCGGCCAAAGCAGGTAGCATATCCATACGGTTCGAACCCGTTTTAACATCTCCAAAATTGTGGCAAAAGATAATATGATCCAATGTTTCTTTATCAATGCCAGCATCGTCAATAGCTTTTTGAGCAGCTATCGTCGCAATATCGCTATTTACAAGATCGGCATCTGCATAGCGGCGTTCAACGATTTCAGTTATCTCACTAAATTTATGGATGATCTCAATGTTTTCTTTATCAAGTTTAACTCCATTATCAAAAAAAGAAGCTTCCATAAAATGGTCGCCAGAGATTATATTTTCTGGAATATAGCTTCCAGTGCCAGTTATTACCGAATAAATGTTGTTCATGTTCACAAATCTGTACCGTATACTAAAATAGTATTCAGTATAAAATTATTATATTTTACTGAAATTAAAAATTATCCGCGATAAAAATAAGTTTTATATTAAAAAACCTTTAATTGAATTAGCTAAAATCATCAATTAAAAAAACAAATAGTTCTTTAGGGCCGTGCGCTCCTAATACCAAGGTTTTTTCTATATCGGCCGTACGACTTGGCCCCGTGATATTACTAATCATAGAAGGGATTTGTGTTCCGTACTTATCTTTTAATAGTTGAAATGCATCTTTTAAGTCTAACACCAATTGTCCTGTTCGCGCAATGACAATATGTTGATGTGGAAAAATACTTAGCCTTCGTCCCGCAGCATGTTGGTTACTTACCATTACAGAACCATTTCTCGCAATAAGGGCTTCACAAAGGGTAATACCCACCTCTGCGTTTTCAAAACCCTTATCAGTTTGGTAAAATGGAAATTCATAGTGTGACAAAAGCGCTTGCAATTCGGGCTCCCAACAGTAGATCTTTCGCCAGTTAAATTTATCAGCTAACTCTAAAATATTCTCTATAAAATCTACACCATTCTCACAGAAGATAAAATTGCCTGAGACCGCTGTTAGCTGTTCGGCAAATAGAATTTCCAGTTCTTCTTCGTTTTGTTTATAAAGCGGGCTTTCTTCTAAATTAGGATAAGGGTTATCTCGCTTTTCCAGCAAAGCCTTTCTTATCTTTTTTAACATCAGTTCTTTCGAAGAAATATTCTCTTTCATCCTATCCTATATCGTTTGCCAAAAATAGTTATCGTAAACCATATAAACAAAGCAGCCTGCTTCTAGGCAGGCTGAACATTGTTTATTTTGCTTCTTCCTCTGCGTGGGTAGCAGATGCACTCGGGTCGGTTGTGGCACCAACACCGTCGTGAATTAAACCCTGTGCTGCAGGAGCTTGATCACCTGTGCCATTTACAAACTCATCGTAAGTGGTTCGGTTATCAAACGGACGTTTACCTAAAATCTCTTCTAGATCGGCTTGGAAAAGAATTTCCTTTTCAATTAATTTTTGCGCCAATTTCTCTAAGCCTTCTCGCTTCTCTGTTAATAATTGCTTAGTTCTATCGTATACGTCGCTAATTAAAAGCCTTACTTCATGATCAATCATTTCCGATGTTTTTTCTGAATAAGGCTTGTTAAAGTTATATTCATTTTGAGGATCGTGGAAAGATACATTACCAATATTTGTATTCATACCATAAATGGTAACCATGGCATAAGAAAGCTTGGTAATGCGCTCTAAATCATTTTGTGCTCCGGTTGATATTTTACCAAATACGATATCTTCTGCCACACGTCCGCCCATGGTCATGCACATGCCATCTGTAAGCTGTTCTGTAGTATATAAAAATTGCTCCTTAGGCAAATATTGTGCGTAACCCAATGCTGCTACACCGCGAGGTACAATTGACACTTTTACCAATGGATCAGCATGTTCCAAAAACCAGCCTGCAATAGCATGCCCAGCCTCATGATAAGCAACAATTTTCTTTTCTTCTGGCGAAATGATTTTATTTTTCTTCTCTAAGCCCCCAATTACGCGATCAATTGCATCTTGAAAATCTTGCATATCAACGCTTACCTTATTGCGACGAGCAGCGATCAATGCTGCTTCATTACATACGTTGGCAATTTCCGCGCCGGCAAAGCCTGGTGTTTGAGCTGATAACTTTTTAGCATCAACCTCTTCCGAAGTTTTAATCGGCTTTAAGTGAACTTTAAAAATCTGCTCGCGGCCATTCAAATCGGGTTTATCAATGGAAATTTGTCTATCAAAACGACCTGGGCGCATTAAAGCTGAGTCTAAAACATCCGGGCGGTTGGTTGCAGCTAAGATGATAATTCCAGAATCAGTTCCAAATCCATCCATTTCAACCAATAACTGATTTAAAGTATTTTCACGCTCATCGTTACCTCCCATCATGCTATTTTTACCGCGGGCACGGCCAATTGCGTCTACCTCGTCAATAAAAATAATACAAGGTGCTTTATCTTTTGCTTGCTTAAACAAATCACGAACACGAGATGCTCCAACACCAACAAACATCTCAACGAAGTCTGACCCCGATAAAGAGAAGAATGGAACTTGTGCTTCACCAGCAACAGCTTTAGCCAATAAGGTTTTACCTGTACCTGGCGAGCCTACTAGTAGTGCTCCTTTAGGGATTTTACCTCCTAAGTTGGTGTATTTTTTAGGGTTTTTAAGGAAATCTACAATTTCCATTACCTCTTGTTTCGCTTCCTCTAAGCCAGCAACGTCATTAAAGGTAATGTTTACCTGGCTTTCTTTGTCGAACAGAGTAGCTTTAGATTTGCCTATGCTAAAAATCTGACCGCCGCCACCGCCGCCACCGCCACTCATACGGCGCATCATAAAGATCCAAAGTCCAGCAAATAATAGCAATGGTAATACAATTTGAAGGAAACCACTTAGCCATGGGCTAGATTTAGTTTCAACTTGAACAATTACCTGATTGGCCGCTGGAATTTTTGCAGCATCTTGCGCATCTTTTATCTCTTTTTTAAATGAATCGATCGAAGATAAATTAAGGCTAACCAAAGGGCCCTTATTTGAAGTATTAAAGCTATTTTTTGGAATATATTTTTGATACCTCGGATCATTTAATTTATCTTTCTTAATGTAAATTTCGGCTATTGCTATATCTTCAGATTTATAGGCAACGATCTTTTCTACATTCCCCGGGAGGAGCATTTCATTTATAAAGGTAGTTTGGTTTACCTGTTGTGCATTGTTGCTGCTAAACATAAACTGCAACACCAACAAGCCTACAATAATTGCAGCATACACCCAAAATATATTAAACTTTGAGCCTTTTTGAGGCTTTTTAGGAATATTTGGCATTCGCTTATTTTGTTTTGGTTGTGGTTTTGTATTTTTATTCTCTTCCATGTTGGTTCAATTCTGTGTGTTTAAATATTAGGCGCTTTTATATGTGGTGGTTTCGGCATCTCCCCATAAATCTTCAATGCCATAAAAGTCACGTTTTTCTGTTCTAAAAATGTGAACTACTATGTCGAAATAATCAAGGATAATCCATTCTGCATTTTCTAGACCTTCTTTGCGCCAAGGGTTGGTTTGGGTTAGTTTATATATTTCATCTTCTACGCTATCGGCAATTGCTTTAACTTGCGTAGTAGAATCGGCGTTACAAACAATAAAATAATCGGATACAGAACTGTTTAGATTTCTCAAGTCCAAACGAACAATGTCGTTTCCTTTTTTTTCTTGAATGCCATGAACGGCTATTTCTGAGAGGTATGTAGAAAGGTTTGCTGTTTTCTTTTTTACCATTAAAATTTTTTAATTTTGGTGATCAACAAATATAAAATCAACACTTGCAAAATAACACTTTTTCAACATTATTTGTTGGTCAAAATCTTATCAAATTACCAGCGGTCGATTCTACCAATAACTTTTTAAAAAACTTACTGTCAAATTCCGAGCCATTGCCAGAGGGAACTGTAATTATGGCAGACAACCAGTTTGCAGGTAGGGGTCAACAGGATAGTATTTGGAAAGTTGAACCAGGAAAAAACCTTACGTTTAGCATCTTATTAAAACCCTTTTTCTTGCCTTTAGATAAGCAGTTTTTATTGAATATGGCCGTCAGCATTGCTATTAACAACGCATTAACGAGCATATTAGGGGAAAAAACCTTTATTAAGTGGCCCAATGATATTTATTTCCGAAATCAAAAATTGGGAGGCGTTTTAATAGAAAATACTATTGTTGGCAGTGTTATAAAAAATGCTATCATCGGCATAGGCATCAACGTTAATCAGCAACATTTTGAAGAAGAGCTGACATCAAAGGCGACTTCTGTATTCCAAATTTTACAAAAAGATGTTAATTTAATGGGCTTATTGGCAGAGATTTGCAAAGGGTTAGAAAGTTTATACTTACAATTGCGAGCAGGAAAACACAACATTTTAAAAGAAAACTACGTTGATAGGCTGTATCAACTAAATACACCAGCGAGCTATCAAAAAGATGATGGGGTTTTTGAAGGAATCATTAAAGGGGTATCGGATGCAGGATTACTTCAAATAGATAAGCAGGGTGAGCGGCTACAGTTTAATTTTAAAGAGCTAACATTTTTAACGCATTTGTAAAAAATATCCTCATCAAAAGACATTTAAATTATTAATAAAACTACACAACATGAAAAGAATAACCTTAGTACTAACCCTTTTGTTTTTTGCTACACTTGGCGCTTTTGCACAAATAGAAGACCCCATTACTTGGTCATATGTAGCCAAAAAAACAAGTCCCACAACAGCTACAATCTATATTAAGGCCAAACTTGAAGAAAAATGGCATCTTTATTCACAGCAAACGAAACCTGGAGGGCCAACCAAAACTGTTTTTACGTTTAGTCCATCCAAAGATTATACCTTAATAGGTAAAACGATAGAGCCCAAACCAATTTCAAAATTCGAAAAGGTATTTAATGCAACCTTGCTTTTCTTCGAAAACGAAGTAATTTTTCAACAAAAAGTAAAACTAAATAAGAAAACGGCTATTGTAAAAGGGAAAGTAGAGTTTGGAGTATGTGATGACAAGTCTTGCCTACCCCCTACCGAAGTAGCTTTTAGTGTACCCGTGAAGTAAATTAGCTGGTTTAAACCATTAAGCTTTTAAACCATTTGCAAAAAATAACATCCTAATAAGAAATAACTTAATAAAACTATAAAATACACACAACATGAAAAGAATAACTTTAGTGCTAACCCTATTGTTTTTTACTACCCTTGGCGCTTTTGCGCAAATAGAAGATCCGATTACCTGGGCTACCGTGGGTAAAAAAACAAGCGCAACAGAGGCAACGATTTTTATTAAAGCAACAATTGAAGATGGGTGGCACCTTTACTCGCAAACAGTTAAACCTGGTGGCCCGAATAAAACAGTGATTACTTTCGCTCCTTCTAAAGACTTTACTTTAGTAGGTACAACTATAGAGCCTAAACCCATTAACAAATTTGAGAAGGTATTTAACATGAATGTCCCTTATTTTGAAAATCAAGTGGTCTTTCAACAAAAAATTAAATTGAAAAAAGGTTCTACTGCTGTGAAGGCTAAAGTAGAATTTATGGTATGTAACGATAAACAATGTTTACCCCCTACCGAGATTGAATTTACTATCCCGGTAAAGTAGTTACCTAATAATCTTTCAAAAGAGGATGTCCAGCTAAAATGGTTCATCCTTTTTTTATGCCCTCTAAACAACTGCATCTAGTAGGGTTCAAGCGGCGCTCAAGTAGGGTTCAAGTAGGTATCAAGTAGGTATATGAGCTACTATTAGTGTACTTCGTATTTAGTTCATAACTACTTTATCCTTACTTCTTCAATATTAGGATGAAGAGCAGCAAAACCAGAAAATTGACCTTCGTTTAACCTAGTAAAGCGTTTAATTACAAAATAATCCTTAATTTCACGCTCTTATTTAAAAAGGACCATCAAATGAAACGAATTATCATTTTAATTTTCTTAGTAGGCTTTTTTGTGAGCTTTACTACCGAAAAAACCTTTGCATTAACTGTACAAACAGACACTACTACGACAATTCCAGACGACCTCGAGTTTACAACCGTAGGTAGTGAACAAGATAGCCTAGCGGCAGACTCGATAGCAAAGGCCGATAGTTTAAAAAAGGATACGGCGAGCTCAACCACAGTAACGCCCATAGCTGGGAAAACACCTGATACGTCAAAAACATTATGGCAAACTTTTATAGAGGGATTGGTTGGCGGCTTCCTTGCCTTTTTGATGCCTTGTATCTTCCCAATGGTGCCGCTAACTGTGAGTTATTTTACCAAACGGGCCGGTAGTAAAGAAAAAGGAATTGGTCAGGCCATTATTTATGGTCTTTCTATTATTGTCATTTATGTAGCCGTTGGTTTGTTGATTACCTTACTTTTTGGTTCGGCGAAGCTAAATGAGTTGAGCAGTAGTGGCACATTTAACATCTTTTTCTTTGCCCTACTAGTGGTATTTGCTGTCTCCTTTTTTGGTGCATTTGAAATTACTTTGCCAAGTTCGTTTGTTAATAAAATAGATGCGAAGGCTGATAGTAGTAAAGGACTAGGGGGCATTTTCTTCATGGCGGCTTCTCTTGCCTTAGTTTCGTTTTCTTGCACAGGTCCGATTATTGGAACCTTATTAGTACAGGCTAGTGAAAAAGGGGATGTGCTTGCTCCAGCCATTGGAATGTTTGGTTTTGCTTTAGCTTTAGCTTTACCATTCACCTTGTCTGCAATATTTCCAGGTTTTTTAAACAGCATGCCTAAATCGGGCGGTTGGTTAAATAGCGTAAAAGTTTGTTTGGGCTTTTTAGAGTTAGCTTTAGCCTTAAAGTTCTTATCTTCTGCCGACTTAGTTTGGCATTGGAATTGGTTCGACAGAGAGGTTTTCCTGGCACTGTGGATCGTAATATTTGTGCTGATGGGCTTCTATCTTTTAGGCAAGCTAAAATTTTCGCACGATAGTCCGCTTGCGTATGTCAGTGTACCCCGCTTACTATTTGCAACGATCTCTTTTGCTTTTGCTGTTTATATGGTACCTGGTTTATGGGGTGCGCCAGTAAGTGTTTTAAGTGGTTTGGCGCCACCAATGAATACACAGGATTTTGTTTTAGGCGGTTCGTCTGCCCAATCAGCCCCTGTAGATACTACGTTCCCGAAAAAAGTAAAGTATAGCGAGAAAATACACGCTCCAAAAGGCTTTAATGTATTTTTTGACCTAGATGAAGGTGTTGAGTATGCGAAAAAAGTTAACAAACCAATTATGCTAGATTTTACTGGGTGGTCTTGTGTGAATTGTCGAAAAATGGAAGATAATGTATGGATAAATCCTGAAGTAGGGAACCTTATCAAAGATAAATACGTGTTAATCCAACTTTATGTTGATGAACGTACAATTGAAATGCCCGAAAGCAAAGTTCATTATTCTAAATATCTAAAAGGAAAGACAACCGATTTGGGTAAATGGAATCAGGACTTACAGGCAACAAGATATAAAGCAAATTCGCAGCCTTATTACGTTTTAACAGATCATGCGTTAAACCCGCTTGTACCACCAGTTGGCGCAATTTTAAACGATGATAAAGCTTATGCTGCATTTTTACAAAGTGGCATAGATAAATTTAAGCCGCTGTAATAGATACAATGAGTTCAATTAAAAATATAGGGGTTTTAACCTCAGGAGGCGATTCGCCCGGAATGAATGCTGCAATCAGAGCAGTAGTGAGAGCAAGTTTATACCATAATTTAAAAGTTACAGGTGTTTTAAGAGGTTATGAGGGCCTAATTCAGGGTGACTTTATTCCAATGGATGGTCAGTCGGTAGCCAACATTATACAACGTGGCGGAACCATTTTAAAAACAGCTAGATGTGATGCCTTTCGCACCAAAGAAGGTAGAATTTTGGCGCATAAAAATTTAGTTGAAAGCGATATTGATGCATTGGTTGTGATAGGTGGAGATGGAACTTTTACTGGAGCTGATCTATTTTCGAGAGAGTTTGATTTTCCGGTAATTGGGTTGCCTGGCACGATAGACAATGACTTGGCAGGAACAGATTTTACCATTGGTTATGACACTGCAATTAATACAGTAGTGAATGCTGTTGATAAGATTAGGGATACAGCCGAATCACACGACCGCTTGTTTATAGTGGAAGTAATGGGCCGGGATTCGGGTTTAATTGCTTTACGAAGTGGAATTGGAGTAGGTGCTGAAGCTATTATGATTCCGGAAGCTAAAATGGGGGTTGATGACCTCATTAATCGTTTAGAAACGGGCCGAAAAGATAAGGCCTCAAAGATTATTATTGTAGCAGAGGGCGATGAAGCTGGAGGAGCTTATGTGGTTGGGGAAGCCTTAAAAGAAAAATTTCCAAATTCAGATATAAGGATCTCAGTATTAGGACATATTCAACGTGGCGGAAAACCAAGTTGTATGGACCGTGTTTTGGCAAGTCGTTTTGGCGTTGCTGCTGTTGAAGGCCTATTGGAAGGCAAAACAGATGTAATGGTTGGTCAAATTAACCGTGAGATTGTATTCACTCCTTTTTCGCAAAGTATCAAACACATCGACGCACAGGCAATTAGTCCGGCATGGTTAAGATTGGTAGAAATTTTATCATTATAGTGCTAAGCACTATAATGATAAATAAATATTAGTCTTCCAGTACTACCGCTGTTCCACTGGCGGTTACCATCAGCATACTGCCACCATTGCCAACAGTTTCGTAATCTAGATCTACACCTATAACTGCATTTGCGCCCATTGAGGAAGCATATTGTTGCATTTCATTTAAGGCAGTGTTTTTACCTTCGCGTAAAACTTGTTCGTAGGAGCCCGACCTTCCACCTACTATATCACGGATACCTGCAAATAAGTCTTTAAAAATATTAGCGCCAATTATAGTTTCGCCGGTTACAAGGCCAATGTACTTAACAATTTTTTTGCCTTCTACTGTGTTTGTGGTTGTAATTAACATAATTCTTTAGGTTTTATATTTCGATGCTATTAATTAGGATTTGTTACATTTTTCTTCCTATTCGATTTACTGCACCCACAAAGCCAGTTGTGAATGAGTACTTCTTCTAACGTCGTTCTATTCTTCTCCGTCTATTATTTGTTTTAAACCTGTATTTCTTTAGACTTTAGGTCTAAGAGAGTCTAAGCAAACTCTGACCAAACTCTAACAATAGTCTGAACTGCATTGAGCATAGGGTGGGCTTATATCCTTATAAGAGTTTGTCCAACACTTGCTCCCAATTATCAACTCTTTCGTATTGGGTAAGTAAAAGGTTATGTGGTGAGGTAAACAGCAATGTTCTTCCCTTAAAATCAATAAAATTTTTTGCCCTGTCATCGATCATTACATCAGTATTTACGATTTTCTCCCCGCAAAACACAATGTTTTTCCAGCCTATGAATGGGAAGTGTTCAGCCAACCAGTGATATTTATCTTCTAATGAATTTGGGAACTCCATTGCAGCCGAAACTATATAAACTTCATGTTGTTCTTGTAATCTTTGGATGGCATTTACAGCTCCGTCTATAACTGGCAAATCTCTAAAAAATCCCTTTTCGTTAATATAATCAAACCATTTATGGTTAATATGTTCCGGCACATGATGGTAAATCTCATTGCCAGCATTGATCTTAAGGTCAAGAGGAATACCATAATCGCGGTTATAAAGTTGGATGAATTTGTGGAGAGGATCTGCCAAAACCTCATCCATATCAATAGCTATCTTCATGTTTTCAAATATCCTAAAATCCTGTCAAACCTTTATAGTTTGAATTTAAAATTTAATGCAGTTTGTTAATTATTAGGATTTTACTTACTTTTGCATCCCCGCAAGCACGAAGCTCCGGGAACTATGTTGAATACATAAACTTAATACAGAAATGGCAACTAAAATCAGATTGCAAAGATTCGGTAAAAAAGGTAAGCCTTTTTTCCACGTGGTAGTAGCGGATTCTCGCTCTCCAAGAGATGGTAAATTTATTGAGCGTTTAGGTTCTTATAACCCAAATACCAATCCTGCTACTATTGAAATTAACTTCGAAAAAACGTTAGACTGGGTAAACAAAGGTGCTGAACCTACGGATACTGCTCGCGCTATTCTTTCTTACAAAGGTGTTTTATACAAGAAACACTTACAAGGTGGTGTTAAAAAAGGCGCTTTAACAACTGAACAAGCTGATGCAAAATTTGCAGCTTGGTTAGAAGCTAAAGGCGGTCAAATCGAAGGCAAAAAAGACAGCTTAAATGCAACTAAAGGTGAAGCTAAAAAAGCTGCCCTAGCTGCTGAAGCTAAGAAAAATGCAGACCGCGGTGCTGCTATTGCATTGAAAAATGCACCAGTAGCAGAAGAGGTTGTAGAAGAAGAAGTGGTTGCTGAAGAGGCGCCTGCTGTTGAAGCTGCAACTGAAGAAGTAGCGGTAGAAGAAACTCCAGCTGTTGAAGAAACTGTTGCGGTTGCTGATGAAGCACCTGCTGCAGAAGAAGCGCCTGCTGCTGAGGCTTCAACTGAAGAAGAAACAAAAGAAGAAGCTTAATCTATAGATTTGCTTTAATTTTATCATAGCGTTCTGAATAATCAGAACGCTATTTTTTTTACTAGTAATTATTAACGTTGCATCATTGCGAGGAACGAAGCAAGCTACATTATGAAACACGAAGAAGCATTTTATATCGGCTATATTACCAAAACAAAAGGTTTAAAAGGAGAAGTTCAATTATATTTTGAATTTGATGCCTACGAGGATTTGGATTTTGAAGTTCTTTTTGCCGACATGAATGGCAAAATGGTTCCTTTTTTTGTTGCCTCACATAAATTATATCCGAATAGTACAGGCTTATTTTATTTTGATGATGTAGATCATATTGACAAGGCTCAAGCTTTAGTTAAAAAGAAAATCTATTTACCCCTAACTAAAATGCCAGAGCGCGGGGAAGATGACTTTACCTATGATGATTTAAAAGGCTTCGTTGTAAGCGACGAAACTTATGGGGAGCTTGGTAAAATTATTGCCATCAATGAATATCCTCAACAATTTGTGGCTACTGTACTTTATAAAGAAACTGAAATCTTGTTCCCGCTAAACGAAGATATGATCGTAGAAATTGATGAAGATGAAAAAATGCTATTCGTAGATTTACCAGAGGGGTTATTAGATATTTATTTAACATAGTAAATAATATGTTAGTTTGTGGAATTTAGTAGATTAGTGCATCCTTAAAACAAATCTTAAACATATGACCCGAAAATTGTTACAATGCACTTTAACGACCCTGGTTTTTTTCTTTGCCGTAAATATTGCCAACGCACAAAATCCTAACAAAAACGATCAATTTATTGGAACTTGGGAATTTGTTAAATACCCCCCAAATGATACCGCAAAACGTACAACCCCTTTTTTTACTACTTTAAAATTCTTTAGTACAGATAGCTCCTGTACACAGGTCCGTGTTACTGAAAAGGGCGCATATGTACAACAAAAAGGTAAATTTAATGTAATCGATCACGAATATTTTAATGATATCCTTTTATCCTCCACTACAAATAAAGAGGTGAAATTGGAAGGCAAAACATATAAAGTTAAATACGAATTTAAAGCGGACGATCGTGGAAATAAATATGTTATTCTACAAGGCGTATTAGAGGGACAAAATGGATTGGAAAGATATAGCTGGAAAGAATTATGGCGAAAAGTTGAGGTAATTAAACAATAAGCAATTTTTTAAAAGAAACATTTTCATTCTTTAATCGTTGAATAGCTGTGAAAAACCTATTTTTTTTGATTGTTAGCATGTTAATCCTCAGCAGCTGCGGAAATAACAAAAAAGAGGCAAAATCGGAGTCCAAAGATACCGTCGAAATAGGGAATGCTCCTGAAACAACAGGACTAACCCAACAAGATTCAATTAAAGCGACAGCCCGCCAGATTCTAGTGCTTTTAAAAGAAAACAATATTCCCGAGCTAACGAAATACTTCTCTAACAATGGTGTGCTTTTTTCTCCCTACGGCCACATAGATACTATAAAAAGTAAAAAATTACACTCCGCCGATTTAATCGCTGCCATAAATAATAAATGGATATTAACATGGGGAAGCTACGATGGCACTGGCGAACCCATTAAACTAACAGTGCCTGCTTACCTAAAAAAATTTGCCTATAGCGCCGATTACTTAAATGCTGAAGCGGTTGGTTATGATGAACTAATTAAGGAGGGAAATTCGCTTAATAATATCAAAGAAATTTACCCCAATCATCACTTTGTAGATTATCATTTTAGCGGCTTTGATCAAAAGTATGAAGGGATGGACTGGACAAGCTTACGTCTGGTCTTTGAAAAGCAAAACGGAGAGTATTGCTTAGTTGCTGTGATACACGACCAATGGACGGTTTAACTCTTAATTTTATTGTACTGATTTACAGCTTTTTGTAAACTATTTTATTCTTTTTGTCAATTTTACTTGACATTGATGTAAGCTTTGCTTTACATTTGGTAAATAAAATTTGACACTATGAAAGAAATTAAATTATTGCCTTATAATTTTAAATATGCAGGGGCTGCAATTGTAGTTTGTGGAGGTGCGTGGAATGTATTCCGCACTATTAAATATCATTTATTTGTAGACCCTTACGATCCGTTAATAGGAGCTATTATCGGGATTGGCTTTTTGCTTGTCATTTTCTCGAAACAAAAATGTGAAGATGAATTTATAAATCAGCTTCGTTTGCGTTCCTTTTTAGCTACAATGCTTTTTACATGCATATGGGCTATCATAGGGAATGTTTGCTCATTCGCCGCAATGCCAGTTATGGCGGCCGTAATAAGTCTTAAAGCAGTATATATTCAGGCCTTTTATGTTTTATATTTCCTTTTTTCTATTGAAAAAAAATAGCTTTTTCAAACCCACAAAAATGAAAACTAAATACTTATTTCCAGCATGGTGTAGCTTGTTTGGCTACCTATTAACCATCCCAGGCTTTGTACTGGGCTATCTTAATGTAATGAAAAATTTTGAAATCTCTGGTTTCGGGTTTAAAATGCGAGAAAAAGATGGTTTTTTTCAAAAGGGTTTTGAAAATTTTACAAATGAACTATGCGTGTTCTTAGTGGTAATCGGTTTGATTTTAGTGGCCTTCTCCAAAAGTAAAAACGAAGATGAGCTGAATGCCAAACTTAGGCTTAATGCTCTTTACTGGGCAATTATGATTTATTATGGGCTTTATTTTATATGGGTCTTCCTTACTATTATTGTTGGAGAAATTCCATTTTTTAGCGGACACATGGGAGAACTTAATTTATTTACCCCATTGTTAATCTTCATTTTTAGATTTTATTACCTTAAACATATAAAGAATGAAAGCTATTTAATTAGCGAACCAAAGTTCTTGCCACATCGACCATTTAAAAGGATCGGCATTATTATGTCGCTCACCTGTTTAGTTGGACTTATTGTTGGTTTAGCCATAGATTTGCAAAGCGATGTGAAAGACTCGGCGCTGGCTATCATTTATGCAGGCCTTATAATTGGGCTTTTATTATGGGCTTTTTCCAAAAACAAAATAGAAGATGAAATGGTGATGCAGCACCGACTAGAGAGTTTACAAATAGCAGTTTATTTAAACTATGGATTAATTTTAATCGGTACATTATTACTTTATTCCCTCAGTTACTTATACTTTTTGCTATATGCTGAGTTTTCTTTGCTTTTATACTTTGTATTGAGAATGGAGTATGTTAACTATAAGAACGTAAGGTTACTGAACACAATTGAAGAAGGGATTTCTTATGAAAAATAATCTAAGGGTACAACGTGCCATCAAAAATATCACGCAGGCCGAGCTTGCCGATTTAATAAAAGTTTCCCGTCAAACAATTAATACCATAGAATCGGGAAAGTATGTTCCATCAACGGTCTTGGCTTTGAAGATGGCGAAAGTATTTGGTGTCAATGTTGAAGAAATATTCGATTTAGAAGAGGGAGACTAGTTCATACAAAATAGTAAAAAACCTTTTACACTAGTCTCGAATTCGAGACTAGCCTACCACTTTGACAATCTTTAAAGATTGTCAAAGTACATGCTTATCTTTGTCCCATGCGTTTCGATATCATCTCCGTTTTACCCGATTTATTAACCAGCCCTTTCGCCCACTCTATCTTACAAAGAGCGCAAAAAAAGGGCATAGCCGAAATTGTGGTTCATAACTTAAGAGATTACGCTACCAACAAACAAAAGAGCGTAGATGATTATCCCTATGGCGGAGGGAGCGGTATGATTATGTCTATCCCGCCGTTTGCTGCCTGCATTGAAAAACTTAAAAGTGAGCGGGAATATGATGAAGTTATTTTTATGAGTCCTGATGGGGAAACATTAAATCAAACCATTGCCAATCAGCTTTCTATCAAAAAAAACATTATCATTTTATGTGGGCACTATAAGGGCATTGATCAACGTATCCGAGATATTTTTGTTACCAGAGAAATTTCTATTGGTGATTATGTGCTTTCTGGGGGTGAATTACCTGCAGCGGTGGTAGTCGATGCCGTTGTACGATTAATACCAGGTGTGTTAAACGATGAAACCTCGGCTCTTTCTGATAGCTTTCAGGGAGAATTATTGGACGCACCTAACTATACCCGTCCGGCCGACTGGCGGGGCCACAAGGTGCCCGATGTATTGCTTAGTGGGCATGAGGCCAAAATTAATGATTGGCGTCATGACGAGGCTTTAAAACGCACGCAAGAACGGAGACCAGACTTATTAAAATAATCAATGAAATCTACCTAATCTGGGAAATCAAAGGCAAAGTGCGATTGTGGAAAACCTGCATCTTGTTAAAAAATAAATTATTTTCTGTAAACCCTTTTATTTTTAAAATAAAATTCCTAATATTGCAGTCCGATTTTAAACAACAAAAAATCGGCTTAATAGCTTAAAATCATGGATTTAGTAAAATTTGTAGAAGAGCAGGTAATCGCGAAAAATGAGTTTCCTTCTTTCAAATCAGGAGATACAGTGAGTGTTCACTATAAAATTCGCGAAGGTAATAAAGAACGTATTCAAATTTATCAAGGTGTTGTTATTCAACGTAACAGCGCTGGTGCAAACGAAACGTTTACTGTTCGTAAAATGAGTAATGGTGTTGGTGTAGAGCGTATCTTCCCAATTAATTCTCCAAATATTGAGAAAGTAGAAGTTAATAGTCACGGTAAAGTGCGTAGAGCTAAATTGTTCTATTTACGTGAATTAACTGGTAAAGCTGCCCGTATCAAGTCTTTAAGAAAATAATATTTCTTTTTAAAAAATATAACCTTCACGATATTCATCGTGGAGGTTTTTTTGTTTATATCTTTGCCCCACCAAATATGAAAGTAATGAATCGTCGATATTCATTACCGCTAAAATAAATGAACAACATGAAAGATCTGTTAAAGAAGTATGAAGAAAAACAACCAGAAATTGTTTTTGAATGGAAAGACAAAGAGTCGGAAGCCGAAGGTTGGGTAGTTATTAATTCACTACGTGGAGGCGCTGCCGGAGGTGGTACGCGTATGCGCAAAGGATTAGATAAGCGTGAAGTAGAATCGCTCGCAAAAACAATGGAAGTAAAGTTCACCGTATCAGGACCTCCAATTGGTGGCGCAAAATCGGGCATCAACTTCGACCCTGCGGATCCACGTAAAAAAGAAGTTTTAGAACGATGGTATAAAGCAGTAATGCCTTTGTTAAAAAGTTATTACGGAACCGGAGGTGATCTAAACATCGACGAAATTCACGAAGTTATTCCAATTACCGAAGGTTATGGTTTATGGCATCCGCAAGAAGGTGTAATTAGTGGTCACTACCAAGCAAGAGAAAACGAACGCATTCACCAAATTGGACAATTGCGCTATGGTGTTTCTAAAGTATTGGAAGATTTAGAATATACTCCAGACATCAAAAGAAAATATAAAGTGGCCGACATGATTACGGGTTATGGAGTTGCCGAATCAATTAAACATTATTATCAAATCTGGGGAGGCAACCTGGAGGGCAAGAAAGCGATTATACAGGGATGGGGGAATGTGGCAGCTGCAGCAGGATATTATCTCGCTCAGAATGGCGTTAAAATAGTAGGTATTATTGACCGTGTTGGAGGACTAATTAAACCAGAAGGTTTTACCGAAAGAGAAATTAAAACACTCTTTAACGACAGAATAAATAACACTTTAATTGCCGACAACCTAATTCCTTTTGAAGAAGCTAGTGAGAAAGTTTGGAATGTTGGCGCAGAAATTTTTGTGCCCGCAGCATCTTCCCGATTGGTACAGCAAGCTGAAGTTGATAAAATGATTGCTGGTGGGCTAGAAGTAATTGCTTGTGGTGCAAATGTACCCTTTGCAGATAAAGAGATCTTTTTTGGAAGCATTATGGAACATGCAGACAACCATGTAGCGGTAATACCCGACTTTATTGCAAACTGCGGAATGGCCAGAGTTTTCGCTTACTTAATGCAACGCAATGTGGAAATGAGTGATGATGCAATCTTCTCTGACGCGTCAAAAGTGATTGAAAACGCTTTAAAAGCAGTTCATAATGCATCAACCAAAAGAACAAATCTATCGAGTACAGCATTTGAAATCGCATTAAAACAATTGGTATAATTTAACCATCATGAGCAAACGTTCATAAACAAAAATGGAAATTGCTCATGATAGCTTAATCACCGATAAAACAACTTATATACCGAGTAAAATGGGTCAGGATTTTTTTAAACAGGTTTTTTGGGGCAATACATTACAAGCATATTTTATGTTTGCCTTAATTATTCTATTGGGGTTAATCTTTAAAAAGATAGTTTCTAGATTTTTAAGTCAATTGGTCTTTAAACTGTTTAAAAAATTCGCTGAAGAAATACGATTCGAAGCCTTTGTTGCGCTCTTGCTAAAGCCTTTTGAGTTTTTCATTACCGTTTCATCAATATATTTAGCCATTAACCAATTAAAGCATCCGCTTGAAGAAGTTATCTTTCACTATCACAAAACAATTGATAAAGTAAAGGCCCTAGAAGGATTCACCCTTGGAGAGCTTCTAGACAAGCTTTTCCTCTTCTTAATTATTCTTTCCGTATTCTGGATATTTTTAAGAATAATTGATTTTGTAGCACATGTATTGATGTATAAGGCGGCAAAATCTGAGAATAAAGCTGATGATCAATTAGTCCCTTTTTTAAAGGAACTTTTCAAGTTTTTCATCTATTTTATTGGCTTCTTCGTTCTGCTGGGTTACGTATTTGAAGTAAATGCATTAAGTTTAATAACTGGCCTGGGCATTGGTGGTATAGCCATAGCACTGGCTGCCAAAGAAAGCTTAGAAAATTTAATCGGTTCATTTACGATTTTTATCGACAAACCGTTTACAGTAGGCGATTTAGTGAAAGTGGATGGCGTAGAGGGCACAATAGAAAAGGTTGGCTTTAGAAGTACCATTTTAAGAAGTACAGATAAAACAACCATCATTATTCCCAATCGGGCAATGATTGATGGTGTATTAGAAAATTTAACCCGTAGAAATTATCGACGGGTTAAATTTAATATCGGCATCACCTACGAAACAAGTTCAGAAACTATCAAGAAAATTATTGCCGAAATTAACGCCTTTTTAATAGCGCACCCACATACTTCAGACAGTACCGTAACGTTCGACAGTTTCGGCGACTCGGCCTTAAACATCCAGGTTTTATACCTGGTAGAGAATATAGATTACAACGAATACTTAAAGATCAAAGAAGAGGTAAACTATAAAGTGATTGAGTATGTTAATCACTATGGCTCTGAGTTTGCCTACCCAACGCAAAGAACAGTAGGAGATAAGAAAAAGGAGTAAATATCATTTGCTTAGCTACGCTCGCAATGATGGATAACGCTTATTAAAGCTCCGCTAAAACGGTAATTCCGCCTTTAACAACCTGGCCGAGAACCAATTTAACATCTGTTCCAATTGGAAGAAAAATATCAACTCTTGAGCCGAATTTAATGAAGCCAAATTGTTCTGTTTGTACAACTTGATCTCCTTCTTTAATATACCAAACAATTCTGCGAGCAAGTGCTCCAGCAATTTGCCTAAATAAAACCGGTGTTCCATTAGCATGCTCAACTACCGTTGTAGTACGTTCGTTTTCGGTACTCGACTTTGGATTCCATGCAGCTAAATATTTACCAGGATGATATTTAAAAAATTTTACCACCCCAGAAATTGGGTTTCTATTAATGTGCACATTAACTGGCGACATAAATATCGAAACCTGCAAACGTTTATCCTTAAAATACTCTCCCTCTTCAGTTTCTTCAATTACCACAACTTTTCCATCTGCAGGACAAATCACTAACTTATCGCCATTTGTAAAAACACGACTCGGATTTCTAAAAAACTGTAGAACGGTAATAAATAAAGCAAAGGATAAAATATAAACAAACCAACGAAGCCATGTTATATCTCCAAATTTATAATCAACCAACGCATTGATTACAAAAATAAATAATACTGAAATCGCTATGGTAGTATAGCCTTCTTTATGAATGGTCATGGAGTTTTAATTTAATTTTAGCAAAATTGGGAAAAAAAAAGCAGATTATATAGACTTACGAAGTTTATATAACTCGCCGTATGATTAACTTGGCCAGCCTTTAGGCTTAAACCGCCCGATAAATATCTTTTAAATTTCTACCCAAGTCATTATAATCTAACCCATAGCCCACTACAAACTCATTAGGTATTTCGAATCCAACATAGGTTAATTCAGGGATAGGTGATTTTAAAGCGGCAGGCTTAAATAATAGACTACATACTTGAACGGAAGCCGGATTTTGAGATTTTACTTTATCAAGAATATAATTCAACGTTAGACCCGTATCAACAATATCTTCGATAATAAGCACATCTCGATCAGCCAAATCATCAGGCAGTCCGAAAGCCTCTTTAATTGTGCCTGTACTTTCCGTACCATGATAAGATTTTATACGAATAAAACCAATCTCACAAGCGATGTCTATTTCTTTTAATAAATCTGCCATAAAAACAAAGCTTCCATTTAAAACGCCAATTAAAACTGGACAGCGATTTTCGTAATCTACATTAAGTTGAATGCCAATTAAGCGTGTTCTCTTGCTAATGGTTTCATTCTCTAGAAAGATTTCAAAATTTTTACCGTCTACTTGAATCTTGTTCATCATGCCTATTTATTTTTGAAAAAATCACTTATCGTTATCTTGCTTTTCTTTTCTCCGTTGCTCCCTACGTTCTTGCCTGAGCTGTTTTTTTGTTTTAGTAGTATCGGTTTTTATGGCTGGCCGATTCACTGTGTCTTTTTTAGAAGGGAAAAGGCGGTCGAAAAGCGTTTTGCCTTTGTCAGGAGTAATTTGTGGAATAATCATTCCATCATCATCGAAATCTAAAGCAGTGGTATCAATGGTTGTTGAATCTGGCAGTAAGTACTGTCTTAGCCCCTCTCTAAGCCTAACATTGTAAAAACCATACCCACTAGTATCGGCATAAGTTAAGCCTCTTCTGGCCATAGTATTGCCAATAAAATTAAAATATGGCAAAAGATATGGCTTTAGTCCGCCGTCACTCATAAACTTATACATCGCTGCCTTTGGTTTCGGAACAATATTAGCTAAAAAAATACCTTCTCCAACGCTTAACTCCGATGGATGTTTTCCAAAATAATGCCTAGCAGCCTCACCAATACCATATACATTGGGACCCATCTCAATAATGTTAAAATAAACTTCTAACATCCGCTCTTTACTTACTAAACGATTATTTTCGATTAACCAAACAATTAGAACCTCTTCCGCTTTTCGAGATATAGTTTTGTTTCTACTTAAAAAAACATTTTTTACCAACTGCATAGAAATCGTACTTCCCCCGCGCTTAAACCTTTTTTCTTTAAAATTAACTGCAATAGATTTTCGGAAAGATTCTTCAACAAAACCATGGTGCCTAAAGAAAGATGGGTCTTCGGAAGTTAAAAGCGCATTTCTAAAATTAAACGAAATGTCTTCCAATCTGGTAAAATTGGGATTTGATGGGCCTATTAAAATATTCCGCATAGGCTTGCCGTACTCATACGGCGTATAAACAAATTCCCGGTTGATTTTTTGAAGATCTGTTTTACCCCATTTTAAAATTTTAAAATTATTCGGTGTCAAGTTAGAACTAAATTTTACGCTATCAGGAATTGATGTGTCCAAATAAAAATCGAGGTTGTATTTTAACTTCCCGCTTACTTGCATCCCATCCAAAGATTCAAACAAACCCTGCGGAAAAGCTTCTAATAGTGCTTGTGCATCTTGTTCTTCTGCATTTAATTTAAGTTCGTATACTTTGTTTGGTGATAAGGTATATTTAATATAGGGATGAGCTACCGCGTTCCTTAAATAGACCGTAGACGTGCTATCCAAGCAGAGATAATTTGGGCCAATTAGCATATCTGCATCAATCTTAGCACTGCTTACCACAATATCGGTCGCCGCCACTCTTGCCTGATTAATCAACAGGTTTTTAACCGACCAAGATCCAGATATTTTAAAGTCATCACCACTATAATCAGCATCTGTCATTTCGGTCCTAACCGTATCAAAACTAAGCTTTGCATGCAGCTTTTGCTGAAGATAAAGGGGAAGCTCTACCTTTTGATGGTTTGCGGCGTATAGCATTACATCCAACTGTTTTCGCCCGGGCTTTAACATTCCTGTCATATGCCAAGTGGCGATGGTATCATTAACTAAAACGGTAGAGTTAAGCTCTCCGTCATCAATAGTTGCAGTAGTAGTTAAAAATTTTAATGATGCAGTATCGTTATCATTCAGCTGCACCATGAAGTTCTTCACCTCCATATCATCTGGAATTTTGTAAAGCACTTCATTTAAAAGATTACTCGCCAACTTACTCAAATCTACTTTATCTTTTGTCGTGCTGCTACTATCCTTTCTTTTTCTCTTCAAGATAAAATCCAGGTTAGTTAGCGAATCTCTAATTACTATATTTAATTTCCCTTCGGTCAGCTTAATTTCAGAAAGCTTAACATTGCCAAAAAGCAGGGGGAATATCTTCACGCCTACTGTTAAGTTCTGAATAGCTGTTAAGGTGTCCCTATCTTTGGGGACCACCGAAATTTTTTCCATGCTAACGGTACTTAATCCACTAAAACCAGCCTTTCCTATTTTAACCGTTAAGCCATAGTCATTCTTCGCCTTGTTAATTGCTTTTGCCATAATGGACTTAAGCATAGCTTCTCTTTTATTGTAAGCAATCGCTCCTAAGGAAATTATTAACAGCAAAAACACGCCTAAAACCCAGGCTCCAATCTTATAATACTTTTTAGGGATGCTTATTTTTGGTAACTGCATAAACTAATTTAAAAATTAATGCTTAAACAAACGCTCATAGCAAATGTTTATTTCGTGTTAAAATTACAATAAAAAGGCTGATAGAAAATTTAATATAGTTATGTTTTGTTAATTTTGAGGAATGATAATTACCAATGAACAGGTTTTAGAAGCCTTACGCAATGTTGAGGACCCAGATCTGAAAAAAGACCTGGTTACTTTGAACATGATTAAAGATGTTAAAATTGAAGGCAGTCACATTGCATTTACGCTAGAATTAACTACTCCAGCCTGCCCGATGAAGGAAATGCTAAAGAATGCATGTACAAATGCTATCAAACATTTTGTTGAGGCAAGCGCTACCGTTAACATTAACATCACATCTCGTGTAACCAAACCGAATGATACTACACAGTTGAACGCAATTAAAAATATTATTTTAATCTCATCTGGAAAAGGAGGCGTAGGTAAGTCAACAGTAGCAAGTAATCTAGCCGTTACTTTAGCAGCTAATGGCGCCAAAGTTGGTTTAATTGATGCCGATATTTATGGACCCTCTGTACCTATAATGTTCGATCTAATTGGAGCAAAACCTAGCGCAAGAGAGACAGAAAATGGTAAAACCTTGATTTTGCCAATTGAAAAATATGGTATTAAACTATTATCGTTAGGCTTTTTTGCTGACCCTAACCAAGCTGTGCCATGGCGTGGGCCAATGGCTTCTAATGCAATTAAACAATTATTTAATGATGCCGACTGGGGTGAATTGGACTACCTAATTGTAGATTTGCCACCGGGAACAGGAGATATCCATATTACCATAAGTCAAAGTTTTCCAATTACAGGAGCAGTAATTGTCACTACGCCACAACAAGTTGCATTGGCCGACACAAGAAAGGGCTTAAGTATGTTTAAAATGCCTGGCATAAATATTCCTATTTTAGGTGTCATAGAAAACATGTCGTACTTTACACCAGCAGAATTACCAGAAAACAAATATTATATCTTTGGTAAAAATGGTGGAAAAGATTTAGCAGCGCAATTTAACGTGCCTTTTTTAGGTGAAATACCCCTCATTCAAGCCATCTCAGAGGCTGGCGACCAAGGCTCGCCCATTGCATTGGATGCCTCAAGTCCCCTAAAAAATGCTTTTAATGAAATTGCTGGCAAAATTGCCCAGCAAGTGTCAATAAATAACATACAATCAGTGAATTGCTAAAAATTTACTATTTTTATACTTTAATATAAATAAAATGAGTTTAACAGAACAAGTGGAGCAAGCATTAGAAACAATTAGGCCATATTTAATTGCCGATGGTGGAAATGTTGCCATAGAAGAGATTACGCCAGACCATGTTGTTAAATTGAGATTATTAGGCAACTGCGGTTCATGTAAAATGAGCTTTATGACCATGAAGGCAGGCATCGAACAAGCTATTATGAAAGCTGTACCAGAAATTACCGGTGTAGTGGCTGTAGATCTGGCCGAACAGGAATAAGGGTTTATTTAACACAATTTAACTAATATATTAAGCATTTACATCTATTTTTGTAAGATGAAGCATTGGTTAACAATCATATTGCTATTAATTGTGACTACCACTTTTGCGCAAAATGTGCAGAAAAGTAACAAATTGGTACAGTTTTCGGGCATAATTACCGATACTGACAGTAATTCGGTTGTTCCCTATGTTACCATTACCATTGTGAATAAAGGATTGAAATATGCCGCCAATTATCAGGGTTATTTCTCCATAATCGTTAACCCTGGAGATTCGTTAGTATTTAGCGCAATTGGTTTTAACAATAAAGTATTAGCATTACCGCATGAGATAAGCGATACTAAGTACACTGAAATGGTTAAAATGAAGCCAGAAACCGTGTATTTAAAAGCAGTAAGAATTTATCCCTGGGCTACAATAGAAGAGTTCAATAAAGAGTTCTTGTCCATGAAAGTTGCCGATGACGATATGGCAATTGCCAAAAGAAATCTATCTCCAAAGAGTATTCAAGGTATGATTTTATCGTTACCTCGTAATTCAGAAGAAATTAGCAATAGCAACTATCGCTACAATTTTGATCGAATGATGAATGTAAACATGCGGCAAACCAATCCATTGCTAAACCCATTTGCATGGGGTAAGTTAATGCAGCAAATTTTTGCAGGCGATAAAAGCAGAGAATCAGATAAGTAGGCTTGTGTTAGGTAACTTTAATTACCTTTTTTTGTTCTGTCTAGGATAACGCATCTTGTAATCAGTTCTAACGTTTCCTTTAGCAATAGCCTCTAATTTGCTCTTCAATAATTGCTTACGAAGTAAACTCAATTTATCGGTAAACAATTTCCCTTCAATGTGATCATACTCATGCTGAATTACCCTAGCGGCAAATCCACTTACCTTTTCTTCATGCAACTTCCAATTTTCATCATAATAACGAATTAAGATGTTAGGCTTGCGCATTATATCTTCTCGTACTTCAGGAATACTTAAGCAGCCCTCATTAAATGACCAGGGCTCACCTGTTTCTTCCAAAATCTGGGCGTTGATAAATACCTTTTTAAAAACTTCCTCATCTTCATCTGCTTTAGTATCAACGATGAACAAACGAATAGGCAAACCAACTTGAGGCGCAGCTAAACCAACCCCGCTAGCATTGTTCATTGTTTCGAACATATTGCTAATAAGTTGTTGCAGGTCTGGGTATGTTTCATCAATATCAACGCAAACCTTCTTTAAAACGGGGTCGCCATAGGCTACTATTGGTAGTTTCATGCTACAAAAGTACAAATTATTGGGAAAAAGGGGAAATGCGATTACGCTGTTGGATGGAATGTTAATGAACTCAGTCTTTTCTCGTCTAAAACATCATTCGCAATTGCATTCATATCTGCAACGCTAACTGCCCTTATTTTATTAAATACTGTTTCTAGATCATCAATCTTCTGATAGTCGATCAAGCTTTTAGCCATCGAAATGATTAAGCCGATCCTATTCTCTTCACCTAGAGCAATTTGGCCTATAAATTTATTTTTAGCCTTATGTAGTTGTACCTCACTCATTTTTGTAGCGCGAATCTTCTTAAATTCTTTAAGAATTAGGTTAGTAGTGCGTTCTACCTTTTCTTTATCAGTACCGAAATATAGCGCAAAAATACCCGTGTCGCTTAGGGGGCTATAATTAGATTCAATTGTATAGGCAATGCCATACTTCTCACGGATTTGCAAATTAAGAACAGAACTCATTCCATTTCCACCTAGTATATTGTTAAGCAGCAATAAACCAGCTTTATAAGGATGATGTAAAGAGTAGGTTTGTGTACCCAGCATACTATGCGCTTGCATAATTTGCTTATTCGCCTTAATGTGTTGTGGTACATTTACGGTAGGCGCGATCCTTGTTGCTATAGCACTGTTCTCAGGAACACTACCAAAATATTTTTCGCCAATTTTAACAAGTTTATTTAATGAATAATTACCGAGTACCGCTACAATTATCTCGTCTGTTCGGTAATTGCTTTTGATAAATTGCCTAATGTCATTTTGATTAAGCGCCGTTACAGTTGATGGTGTTCCCAAAATATTTCTGCCCAAAGCATGGTTAGCAAAAAGCATATCTTCAAAATCGTCGTTAATCGCTTCCTCTGGTTGATCTAAATAAGAGGTAATCTCATCTAAAATCACGCCTTTTTCTTTCTCCAACTCCTCTAGCGGAAATACAGAATGAAACACAATATCATTAAACAGCTCGAGTGTTCTATCAACATAAGGCTGTAAAAAAGAGGCATGAATACAAGTGTACTCTTTTGTGGTATAAGCATTTAAATCTGCTCCTACACTTTCCAAACGGTTTAAAATCTGATTAGTAGTCCGCTTTTCAGTTCGCTTAAAAATAAGATGCTCAATAAAATGAGCTAAACCCATTTGGGCATCCTCTTCATCCCTTGATCCGCTATTGATTAAAATACAAGCATGAGAAATAGCCGAAGCTGAAGGTACATGTAAAATACGTATGCCGTTGCGTAAAGTATGAACGTTATATTCCATTTAGAGGGTAAAGATACAAGCTTTGACAACTTTATTTACATCATCCTAATAAACTTATCAAAGCGCTTGAAAGTATTATTTATTTATCCCTTCTAATGCAAACAAAAATGCCCATCGTAACGAAACATCTTTTAAATAATCAAACCTGCCCGACGCACCTCCATGTCCAAACTCCATATTAGTTTTAAGCAATAGTACATTTTTATCGGTTTTCATTGCTCTAAGTTTGGCTACCCATTTAGCCGGCTCAAAATATTGAACCTGGCTATCATGTAAACCGGTAGTCACCAACATATTAGGATAGGCTTTCTTCGCTACATTTTCATATGGAGAGTAGCTCTGCATATAATCGTAAGCGGCCTTTTGCTTCGGATTTCCCCACTCGTCGAATTCGTTTGTTGTAAGCGGGATACTTTCGTCTAACATGGTATTAACTACATCTACAAAAGGAACGTCAGCGATTATCCCATTCCACAGACCAGGAGCAAGGTTAGCCACTGCACCCATTAATAAACCTCCTGCGCTACCTCCATGCCCATACAAATGGCCTTTTGAAGTATACTTTTGATCAATTAAATATTCACCACAAGCAATAAAATCTGTAAATGTATTTTTCTTTTTCAACAATTTGCCGTCTTCATACCAGTATCTTCCCATTTCCTGGCCCCCACGAATATTGGCAATAGCAAAGACAAAGCCTCGATTCAGCAAGCTTAATCGTTGAGAAGAAAAATTAACGTCTGAGTTTGAGCCATATGAGCCATAACCATATAGCAATAACGGGGATTTTCCGTTCTTCTCAAAACCTTTTTTATAAACTAAAGCAATTGGAACTTTTGTCCCATCTTTTGCTGGAGCAAAGAGACGCTCTGTTACATAATCCTTAGAATCATAGCCTCCAACAACTTCTTGTTGCTTCATCAGTTTTTGATCCTTGGTAGCTAAATTGTAGTCGTATACAGTGCTAGGAGTCGTTAGTGAGGTATAAGAATAACGTAGATTCTTACTATCATACTCTGGGTTAGCTCCTACTTGAACATTGTAAACCGGTTCCTCAAATTTGATATAATAATCGCTGCCATCTTTTTTCAGAACACGTAATTCTGGTAGTCCATTTTTGCGTTCTGATAAAACAACATAATCTTTAAACTCTTCTGCACTCGCCAAAAGCACGTCGGTACGGTTTGGAATAACTTCTTTCCAATTTTCCTTAGCTGTTTTATCTAATGGACATTCCATCAAACGAAAATTCTTTGCGTTCCAATTTGTACGGATATAAAATTTTCCGTCAACAGGCAATACATCATAGAGCACGTCTTTTGCGCGCGCAGAGAATACTTTAAATTCAGATTCTGGCTGATCTGCATTGATCATCCTAAGTTCATTGGTTAATGTGCCCGAAGATCCTATGAAAATATATTTCCCATCTTTAGATCTTCCAACTCCAATATAATTAGTGTTGTCTCTCTCATCATAAACAACCTTGTCATTTTTTGCATCGGTTCCTAGCTGATGCTTTTTTATCTTTTCACTTAATAAAGTTACTGGATTTTTGGCCGTGTAAAATATCGTTCTATTATCATTTGCCCAAGTAGCATCGGCTTGGGTATTGATAATGGCGTCTTTGTAAATTTCCCCAGTTTCCAAGTTTTTAATATTAATGGTATACTGCCTGCGAGAAACCTGATCAACCCCAAAGGCAAGTAATTTATTGTCTGGGCTTATGCTAAATCCTGTTGCGCTGTAATAAGCATGCCCTTTAGCTAACTCATCAACATCCAACAAAACCTCTTCTTTTGCACTTAGGCTCCCCTTTTTGCGACAGTACTTGAAATATTGCTTTCCATCCTCGGTACGGGTATAATAAAAATAACCATTCTTGAAAACTGGAACGGACTCATCTTTTTCTTTTATCCTGCCTTTCATTTCTTTAAACAGATCTTCTTGAAATTGGACAGTCCCTTTCATCATTGTATCAAGATAAGCGTTTTCGGCTTTTAAATAATCCACTACTTTTGTGCTATCTGGTCCCTTTTTAAAATAGTCAATCATCCAATAATAATTATCGGTAACGGTGTCATTATGGATAATTCGTTGATGGGGAGTAATTGCCGCTATCGGAGCTTTGGCATTAGGCCATTGATATGTCATTGTTTTTTCTTTAGCGTTTGTACAGGCCAAAAGCGTACTCAGTACCAGAAGGCCAGTTGAGAAATGTTTCATTAGTATCTGTTTAAGGTAAAGCAATTTAGGAAACTAATTCATTATCCCAATATAATTCCATGTAACACTTTAAACATCAAAGTAATAAGGAGGGCAACCCTGTCATTTTGACCTATAATCTATTTTGGAACAGCCCTTGATAAGTAGAGGTATAATCAAAAATTATAAAATCAATTATGACAACAGAAAAGGGAAGTATTTCCATACACACAGAAAACATTTTTCCAATCATTAAGAAATTCCTGTATTCGGATAATGAAATCTTTTTAAGGGAATTAGTTTCTAATGCAGTTGATGCAGTTCAAAAAATAAAACGTTTAGCTGCATTAGGGCAATATAACGGTGAACTGGGCGAACCATTAGTAGAGGTAAGTTTAGACGCAACAGCTAAAACTATCACCATTAGCGACAATGGTTTGGGTATGACCGCCGAAGAGATCAAAAAATACATTAACCAGGTTGCCTTTTCAGGAGCGAGTGAATTTGTAGAGAAATTTAAAGATGCAAAAGACGCCAATGAAATCATCGGTAAGTTTGGATTAGGTTTTTATTCTGCATTTATGGTTGCAGACTTGGTTGAAATCCAAACATTATCTTATCAAGAAGGTGCAGAAGCGGCGAAATGGACCTGCGATGGTAGTACTTCATTTGAGATATCGGCAGGCGATAGAACAACTCGCGGCACCAGTATTATTTTGCATATCAATGCTGAATCGGAGGAGTTTTTAAGTGAGCACAAGCTACAAGAAATATTAGATAAATACGCCAAATTCTTACCCGTTCCAATTCAGTTTGGCACAAAAACGACACAAGAAGAAGACGGCGTTGATGAAGAGGGCAAAGCCAAATACAAATCGGTTGAAGTACCCAACATCATCAATACTACACACCCAATTTGGGCAAAGGCACCTGCTGATTTGTCAGACGCCGATTATTTAGACTTTTATAAACAACTTTATCCATTTGCCGAAGATCCATTATTCTGGATCCATCTAAATGTCGATTATCCATTTAACTTAACGGGCGTTTTATATTTCCCGAAAGTGAAGGATGATTTTGATATGCAACGTAACAAAATCAAATTGTTCAGTCGTCAGGTTTTCATCACAGATGAAGTGAAAGATATTGTACCCGAATTTTTAATGTTATTGCACGGGGTGATTGATTCTCCAGATATTCCCTTAAATGTTTCGAGAAGTTTCTTACAGGCCGACAGCAATGTGAAAAAAATCAACAGCTATATTACTAAAAAAGTAGCGGATAAGCTAGGAGAGCTTTATCAAAAAGACCGTAAGGCTTACGAAGATAAGTGGAGTAATATTGGCTTATTTGTAAAGTATGGGATGATTAGTGAAGAGAAATTTTATGATAAGGCTAAAGATTTCGCTTTGCTAACCAATACCAAAGGGGAACATTTCACATTTGATGAATACAAAGAAAAAGTAAAAGACAGCCAAACAGATAAAAATGGCAGCCTAGTTTACTTATATACTACTGATCCCGATAAACAGGATGGATTTATCCAATCGGCCGAGAAAAAAGGATACGATGTGCTGACTATGAATACGCCTATCGATAGTCACTTCGTAAGCAGTCTAGAGCATAAGCTGGAGAAAACTCAACTGAAGCGTGTTGATGCAAGTGTTGCCAATCAATTAATTGAAAAAGACGAAGTACTCGAGTCGGTATTAAGTGAAGAGCAATCGGCTACAGTAAAAGCCATTTTTGAAAAAGCAATTGTAAAGCCAAATTTCAGTGTTGAGGTTGTTGGACTTAGTCCGGATGATGCGCCAGTAACTGTAACAATGGATGAATTTATGCGTCGTATGAAAGACATGGCCAAAATGGGAGGCGGAATGAGCTTTTATGGCACAATGCCTGATAGCTATAAAGTGGCCATCAATGGAAACCATAAATTGGTAAGCAAAATCTTAGCTTCTGCCAATGAAGAAGAACAAAGTAAGTTTGCTAAGCAAGCAGTAGACTTAGCTTTGCTTTCACAAGGCATGCTAACAGGAGCAGAGTTAACTGCTTTTGTAAGTAGAAGTGTAGAGTTAATATAATTCAATACCCCCGTCGTTGCGAGGGTACTCCCGTCATTGCGAGGCACGAAGCAATCTAGTCGTGAGATTGCTTCGTGTCTCGCAATGACGTTTATCACCAGAACTAAGATGAAAAGAAGATTTCAATTATTACCGCTCATCATTTTTGCTGGGCTGTTCTTTTTACTGAGCTGGTATGCTTTAAGTGGTTTGCAAACAATCGTGCAATCAGGCTATGTTTCTGGTGTTTTCTGGGCGGTTATTTCGATAAGCGTTCTTGCATTGATTTATGCCATTCAGGGCATACAAAGCAGGGGGATGGGGATCTTCTTTAAAATAGCAACCCATGCTTTCTTAATATTATTTGTAAGTGAGCTTGTTTTCATCATTAATCTATTGCTAGCGGATGTTTTCAGGGTGTTTATAGGCCTATTTCAACTTATCAAAGAAGGCCAATTTATAATACCCCCTAGAAATGTGCATTGGATTGAGTTTGGAATCGGGCTATTCTTAACCTTCATTTTATTGTTTCTATATGGAATGATAAAAGGCAAGTATGCATACAAAGTAATTAAACATACCCTATACTTTAAAGATCTTCCTCAAGCATTCGATGGCTTCACGATAACTCAAATATCTGATGTCCACGCTGGTAGTTTTACTAATCCCAAAGCTGTTCAAAAAGGGATAGCGCTAATTAGTGAACAACAGTCGGATTTGTTTGTTTTTACTGGCGATCTAGTGAATAATAAAGCTGAAGAAATAAAACCTTGGATAGGTCATTTCTCACAAATTCGCGCACCGTTCGGACAATTTTCTATTCTAGGTAACCACGATTACGGTGATTATGTGAAATGGGAAAATGACTTGATTAAAAGAGGAAATTTACAACAACTTAAAAAATACCATGCAGATTTAGGTTTTCGTTTATTACTAGATGAGCATGTTGAATTAAAAAAAGATGGGGAGAAAATTATTTTAGCAGGAATTGAAAACTGGGGCTTAGGATTTGGTGAACGAGGTGATTTAGAAAAAGCGTTAAAAGGAACAAATATCAATGACTTTAAAATCTTACTATCTCACGACCCTTCTCACTGGGATGCTCAGGTTAAAAATCACCCCTCTATAATTAATTTAACTTTATCTGGCCACACGCATGGGATGCAATTTGGTATCGAAGCATTCGGAATTAAATGGAGCCCGGTTAAATATCGATACAATCATTGGGCAGGCATCAAAAAAGAAAATGAACGTGTTTTAAATGTAAACAGAGGCTTTGGCTTTCTCGGTTTTTCTGGACGGATTGGGATATGGCCTGAAATTACCGTGATTGAACTGAAAAAGCGTAATTGAAGGATTAATTAATGTAGGATCGTAGCTTAAGATTGCTCAAACTAATTTGTTAAATTTTGTAAAAAATATAAAACGCAACCAACTAAAGATTAAGTTTGTAAGTCTAACCAGATTAAGTTGAAAACACGGCTAATTGTCCTCTTCATGCTCCTCCTATTTGCTGCACAAAATGGGCTTGCGCAAATCAACAGGCGCGTGCATGGTATGGCAATGGATACTGCTAAAAATGCATTAAGCCATGCGAATGTGATCTTAATTTCGGGTAAGGATACACTGCGAACAATCACAAACGACGAAGGCTACTTTAGCTTCTCTAAAATCAAGTTTGAATCTTTTTCATTGCAAATCCATTCAATCGGCTTTCAGAGTTATAACAATAGTTTTCAATTTGGTAAAGAAAAACAGTTGGAGATTAAAGGATTATTAAAACAATCTGCTAATATGCTCAAAACTGTTGAGATTAAGGGAAAGCCCAACCCAATCCGTATTATGCAAGATACCATTGAGTATAATGCCGCAGCATACCATGTTTTTGAGGGAGATAACGTTGCCGATTTGATGAAACAGTTTCCAGGGATGGAAATTGATGGCGACTATAATGTAAAAACCATGGGTACAGAAATGACGAAGCTCCGCATTAATGGCAAGGACTTTTTTACCAACAACATCAAAGACTTTATTGGCAAGCTTCCCGCAGGAATTGTAGCTAAAATTCAAATTATTGATGACTTCGGAGATGAGGCAAACTTTACTGGAATAAAAATTGGAGAGCCCAAAAAAATGCTAAATATTATAACCAAACCCGGCATGAATAAAGGGAAGTTTGGCAGCGCAGATATAAGTGGCGGTACAAACCAGCAATATGGTGGTAGCGGAAGTTTTAGTTTATGGAATGGCACTAAGCAACAAATGGCCGATTTTGGCTACAATACTGCAGATAATGGCGCTGGGACTAGCAAAACCGCTAGAATAATGACCAGTTATCGAGATAAATTAGGAAAATTTGGGGCTTTAGGAATTAGTTACGGTTTTAATACAAATAATAGCGCATTCGAGTCCGAGCAAGCGGTAGAAACGATTAATCCCCTGGGCACCTTTTATAACAATTCGAAAAGTAATGGCGAAAACAAACGACATGGTCATACTTTTAATTCAAATTATGATTTTAATAATAAAAAAATTTATTTAAACTCCGCAATAAGCGTAGGATATAACCAAGCAAATAATATCAATACCTCATTTAATAATCAAACTGGCGTAATTAGACAAGATCTGAAAAATAGCAACCAAAATAGCAGTGAAACGCCAAGGGTAAACGGAAATTTAAACTTTGCCAAAATCTTGAAAAATAAAAGAAACTCTTTTTCGGCAAACTTGGCTTTTTCAACCAACCCAACAAACTCTATACAAAACATTAGCACAAATACCCTTTATTACGACAAGGACACGCACGTTTTGAAAAAAGATTCGTTGTTAAACAGAAACCTGGCTACTAGTAGTAACAATCAGAATATTAGCATAGGAATAAATTATAGCATCGGTTTAAAAAAGTTAAAAGACACCCTAGCAAACCGAAACTTGAACTTTATGTATAATGCTTCAATTGGGACGAGCGACAACGACATTGCTACTTTTGTTGTGAATAATACCAATCTTATTCCCGCCTATGTTGATTCGCTAAGTACACATTATACCTCCGTATTTATCAATCAAACATTAGGACTGAATTACAATTATTCTAACAAAAAAATGCGCTATAGCTTTGGGTTCAATGCACGCCCTACCTTAATGGATAACAACTATATTAACCTTAAGCAGAAAATAAAAAACAATAATTTAAACTATGCGCCGACCTTAAATTTTAGCAGAACCATCACTAAAGGTAAAACGATTTCACTTTCCTATGCAGGAAATAACAATGCTCCATCAATTAGCCAGCTGCAGCCCATCCGAAATACTCAAAATTTGCAAAATATCGTTATCGGAAACCCAAATCTAAAACCTTACTTTAGGCATAACTTAAATGCGAACTATAATTATGTTCATACTAAATCTGCCATTTCTTTTCACTCTGGACTTACTTTCTCAGCAACACAAAATGAAATCGTCAACAATGTGATCTTGGTTCCCGACACACTCAATAGCTTAAAACAGGAAACTCGATTTGAAAACACAAATGGCACTTATAGTGGCGGAAATAACTATGTTCTTAATATTCCTATCAAAAAAAACAAATACTCCATTGCATATAGTGGCAACATCGGCTTTTCAAATAGAGCGATGTTTATCAACAATCAGAAACGATTTAATAAAGGGCTTAATCTCTCTCAAAATATCAGAGGGTCTATTAATTTAAAAAAACTCTCCCTATCAGGAAGCACCAACTATAACTTTACTTCCAACACTAATGTGCTAAATTCCAACAACATTACCGATCTATATTATTTAAATTTAGGGCAGATTGGAGGCTCTACACTTTTTAATACACATAATTATAGCGCCAACTTTAATAGCGCTTTAAGATTAATGAAATTGGTAGTTAACACGAGCATAGATTATACCGTTACACATAGCGATGCAGCGTTTAGCACAAATAGCCAAAGAAATGTCCAGAACTTAAACTTAGCATTTTCAACAAGGTTAACTATCAAAAAAAGGTTTTTCCTAGCAGTAAACACCACCAAAAGCATCAATAAAGGATATTCCTTAGCCAATGTAAATCCATTGATATTGAACACTAACTTGACCGCGGCATTGCTAAAAAACAAAATGCTTCGTTTAAAGGTCAGCGCAAACGACCTTTTAAAACAAGGTAACAACTTATCTCGATATATTTCGGGGAATTCAATAATTGATAGCAGAACCAATCAGGTTACGCGCGTTTTTACGATCGGCCTAAATTACAACCTCTCTACATTTGGTGGAAATGCATTTTATGTAGACCCCGACTAATCTTTGTTCAAAGAGAAAATAATGGTATTTTTATAATTATTTTTTGATTATCGTGTAGCGTTTCGTCGCTTTAACTCGTATTCTATAAACGTGTTAATGGAAATTGATCGTTTGTTTTTTATTATTACCAGAAAATTAATCATGGAACTATCAATAAATTATAAAAATATTATTGCCACTTTCCTTGTATCAATATTACTAATTTCTTGCTCAAAAGATAAAGATCCTGTACTTATTGATGTTTCTGGATTAAGCATTGTTAACGCATCTCCAAGTGCTGAGAAATTAGATGTTTATGTTGATAATACCAAAGTAACAAATGATGCTACTGATTTTATATTTGGAGGGAAAATAGATTATTTATCTGCTTATTCCGGAAGTAGAAAGATGACTATAACCCGAAAAGGTTCGGATGTTCCATTAAGGTCGGAGCTTTTTGTCTTGGAACCACAGTTTGGCTATACCCTTTTTATCATTGATAAATTTGCAGACATTAAATTTATGCTATTACCCGATAACTTAACAAAACCGCCTAAAGGCAAAGCATCGGTAAGATTTGCGAATTTAAGTCCAGATTCTGGTCCCCTTACCTTAGCTGTAGCTGGTTCAAATTATTTAATTACAAACGTTGCTTTTAAAAATCATTCCACTCAAATATTTGTTGATGTTGGCGATAAAGTTAATTTTGAAGTACGAGAACATAGCACAGGAACATTAGTCGCAACTTTACCAGACGTAAAAATTGAAGAAGACAAAATTTATACAATCTATGTTAAAGGACTAAAGGCCGCTACCGATGCTACAAAACTAGGTGTTGCTATTTATACACACAAATAGGATTGCCAAAAGCCATTTGAAGTTTGAATGGCCGTTTTATTTTTATACCGAACCGAAATCATTTTATATGATTAAAAAGAACCAAAAGGCCTAACAATACGAATGCTCAATTTTGAGGAAACTATTGTAGGCTGCCTACGAAACCAAAACAAGAGTAAAGAAATGGTCTATAAATCATTTTATGGCTATTTAATGGCTGTTGTTTTGCGTTATGTAAATGACAGAGATGACGCGGAAGAGCTTGTAAATGACGCGTTTATAAAAATATTTAATGCCGTTGGTCAATTTAATTTTCCAACAAATAAAGAAGAACACCAAAAAGCATTTAAAGCATGGATCTCCAAAATTGCCTCACGTACTGCGATAGATTTTTTACGTACAAAACGCAACCTAATATCCATCGAAGAAATAGTTGAAGAACAAGAACCATTAACAGAAATAAATATAATAACCGCATTAAATGTGAAAGACATTCTTAAACTCCTTGATGCGTTACCAGAGATACAAAAATTGATTTTTAATTTATACGAGCTAGAAGGTTTTTCTCATGATGAAATTGCCAAAACCTTAAATATTCCTGAAAGTTCCAGCAGAGTTTATTTAACAAGGGCAAAAAACAAATTGAGAACACTTTACGCCAAAACATTAGTAAATACATATGCAACCTACTGAACATAAGCACGAAAATGATGTAGAGCTGATTGCCCACATCAAGCAAAGCCTTAAAACTCATGAGGAGTTGTACGAATTAGGCGCGTGGGAGAAATTTAACGAAAAACAACAGACCAAAAAACGTCCCATTTTTTGGATAATGAGTTTAAGCGGTGCAGCAGCCGTATTAGCGGTTTGTATATCGCTTATTTGGTTTACAAATAGTACTCCAGAAAACGAACAGGTTGCTAAAGTTGACCCTTTGAAAGGCATTAAAACACCAACGCATCAGCAGCCAAATAATGAGGTAAAAAAAGTTGAAGAACATTTAGCTTATGAACCATCAAAAGATAAAAATTTAAGCGAAAAAATATTAGCTGCTAAGCTTCTCACTGAGAAAGAAACGCCTAAGCAACAAACCCAATTAATTGCTAACGCAGCCGAAATAAATACCCCTATTATACCAACCGTTGATCAACCAAAAATCAATGGTCAAGTAGCGGTGGTAAATCCTCCAACGGACAATCAACAGGTTATCGCACAGGCTGAAGAAAAAGTTAAGCCAAATACCCAGGACTTTCTTGCGAGCGAAAGTCAAAAAAATGCTGGGATCCGCGAAAAACTGGTTCTTAATAAAAAGCAAAGTAAATGGGATATGGGTTTGATGTTAGCTCCGTCATTTGGTAATACCAACGAACTAAATATGGGCTACGGAATTAGCATGAGCTATAATTTTTCTAACCGGCTTTCCGTAACCTCTGGTATCGCCTATAATAAAATGAGTGCAAGTAAAAATTTGCCTACTAATATCGGAATGTCATCGATTGTAACCGGAAATACCAAAAACTTGGAAATGATCAATGAGGAAGTAACAGGATTAGACATTCCGTTAGAATTAAAATACAGTCTCAATAAAAATGTGTATGCTAACTTTGGCGTTTCGGGCTTCGCAGTACTTAACCAACGTCGAAACAATACTTTTGTAGAGCAAGTAGTTATTAAAAGTAATCCTTCGGGTTCCGCTAGTGTGCCATCTGGGCCAGATGGAGCATCGAGTACCACCGATCCTTCTGGACCAAAAGGTCAATTTGCTAATTCTTACATCATCAATAAACGTACTACCGAGCAAGCAGCCGCATCGGCCATGCAGGACGTAAATTATATTGGATTCTATAACCTCTCTTTTGGTTATACAAAAAAGGTGTATAAAAATCACTCTTTATCAATAGAGCCTTTTGTTAAATTACCCATAAAAGTAGTTAGCCAAGATCATTTAAAATTAATGGGAACTGGTTTGAGGCTAAAAGTGGGATTTTAGGCTAATGAAGAAAGAATTGATCACAAAGAAAAATATAGCTAATGTCTTATTCATTGGGCTACTGCTGACGATTTTTTTTGTCCCTTCGGCTAAAGCTTTGGTAATGCAGGGCTTAATGAAAATTGGGCTTTTTAAACCATCCTTAAATGAGCAAAAAAGCACCCTTAACATCGATCTTTCGACAATAAAATTTAAAGATGCCAAAAACAAAGTAGTTAGTTTGGCTGATTTCGAAGGGAAAGTGGTATTCTTGAATTTTTGGGCTACATGGTGCCCACCATGTTTAGCAGAAATGCCTGGTATTCATAAATTATATCAGCAATTTGCCAATGATGGAGATGTTGTATTTTTAATGGTAGATGCAGATAGCAATTTTAAGAAATCACAAAGCTATCTAGATCGAAAAAACTATACGTTTCCTCTTTTTGTCCCTGCCAGTGATGTTCCTGATGTAATCTTTAAAGGATCCCTACCCACAACAATTGTATTTGATAAAAAAGGAAGAATAGCCTATAATGGCGTTGGGGCTGCAAATTATGCAAATCTTAAATTTATTGCCTTTATACAAACTTTGAAGACACAAAAAGATTAGTCCTTCTAGGATTTAATTTATAATCTTTCGTTTATTACCTTTGCAAGGAGAGACTTTAAAGCTATTAGCTATTAAATACTAGCCTTCAACTTAAGCCCATTAAACAGAAATGCAACAACCATTTGATATAGCAATTGGATCCATTAATTATGCTTTGTTTCCTGAAGGAAATGATACATATGTGGTTTTTAAAGATGGAAAAGAATACCTGCAGATCCAGAAGGACGACGCGGCACAATGGATTAAATTTGATAAAGAAACTGGAATCCCATTATTTGAATTCGATGATGAAGTTAATCAATTAGGGAAGTTAATTGATGCTTACAAAGAAAATCCGGAAGATGAAGACGAGGAAATAGATTCAGAATGAGCGAAGCATCTTTTTACTTTAAAATAGGCAAGGTTATTTACGAAGCTGTTCGCGAAGAAGATGGCGTATACACTATTTTTAAGGACGGGGACGAGTATATACAGGTTATGCAATATAAAAGCCTCAAGTGGCTTAGAATTGACTACAAAACGGATCTTCCTATTATTGAAGAAAATGAAGAAGTTGATTCTATAGGTCGAGTAATTTTGAGGTATTTAAAAGAAAACCCTTAACCTTGCTTATGGATGTCCGTAAGTGTAACGGTATGATCCAGTAGCTGAATTAACGATCACAATCAAGCTTGTTTCAGTGAGCTCGCTTATTTCCATTAAGTTTCCATCTTTAATCTGTACGCCTTTATCTACAAAACTCCAGGTTCCGGAAGCAATAACCTGACCACTCCCAGGAAGTTTTAATGCTCCTTCATTAATTGTCCAACCATACCAAGGGTCAAAAATTAGCGCGTTATCCTTTTCAGAAGGAAGTGGGTTTCCAGTGATATCAAGCCAAGTACCTGTTGGCGATTTTTGCTCTAATTTTAATTGAAGCCACCCAGAAGGTTTAGTTAAAAGAACCGTCCGCTCTTGGGTTTCTTTAAAATCTTTTTTGCATGAAGCGGTTACTATAATAACTAAGAGGGCGAGTACTTTAAGAGCTGATTTCATTTATAAGGTTAATATGCAATGCTAAATTACTGTTTTAAAAGTCAACCTCCAAAACCTGGCTTTGTTGCTTAATACAATATTATACGATTAAATGGCAACAAACGCTACAACCTTCAGCGTTTTTCGGATTCTCCAAGCAAATACCTAGCGGATATGACTACACTACCGAAAAATTTAAATAAAAATGATAAGAAATTTGTTGGCATAGTAACGCATAGCCTAACTAAAATAGTTTACTGGATTTGTGTTGTGGCTAGTTAAATAAATAGCTAAGTCTGGAAACTTTGTGTACAACAGATCTAGCAACAAATTGGAGGTAAATTGTTCGCTTTCATAATGGCCAATGTCGCAAATAATAAGCTTGTTTTCAGCGTCAAAAAATTCATGGTATTTAAAATCTGCTGTTACAAAGGCATCTGCTCCCGCAGCAATAGCATCTTTTAACAAAAAGCTTCCAGCACCTCCACAAACCGCAACTTTTTTAATCTTCTTTGGCAATACCGCAGTATGTCGAATAACCTTTGCTTGCATTTTTTCTTTAACATGCCGTAAAAAATCAACGCCATCCATTTCTTCCGATAGCCAACCTACCATGCCAGCTCCAACAGTCGCCAAGCTGTTCGAAATTGGATAAATATCATAGGCAACCTCTTCGTAAGGATGATGTTCCAATAAAGAAACCAAAATCTTACGTTCATCTTGTACTTTAAAGATTACTTCAATACGTTGCTCTGTTTCGCTGTGTTGTTTCCCCGGTATGCCAACAAATGGATCCGTATTTTCATTGCCATTAAATGTGCCCGTTCCTTCGTTGCTAAAGCTACATTCACTATAATTACCAATATTTCCCGCTCCAGCATTAAATAATGCCTCTTTAACGGTATTTGCTGAGGCTGTTGGACAAAAAGTAACTAATTTCTTTAACAGACCCGTTTTAGGAGCTAGAACTTTGCCGTTCGCAATGCCAAGGCGTTTGCAAATTTCACCACTTACGCCATTGCTAACATGATCTAGATTGGTATGGATAGCATAAAGGGCAATGTCGTTTTTAATCGCTTTCTGCACAACCCGCTCCACATAGGTTTTGCCATTGAACTTCTTTAAGCCTTTAAATACAATTGGATGATGAGTGATAATTAAATTGCAATGCTTAGCGATAGCTTCGTCGATTATTTGTTCTGTACAATCTAAGGCTACAATAGCTGCCGTAATCTCCTCATCGGGCCGACCAACGATTAGCCCAGCATTATCATAATCTTCTTGATAATTAAGTGGCGCTATACTTTCTAGGTAATTAGTGATCAATGCAAGCTTCATGCGTTAAAAATAAGAAATCCCTACAAAGTTTTAGCCTCATAGGGATTATTTATCATCGTTTGTTTGTGGGTTCTACTGAAAATTCCCCATTCTCACCATCTGCAAACTTTCAAATACCATGCGTTGATTGTGCTCAAAGGCAAGCTCTTTATGGTTAACGATATCTACAATTGACCCGATAAAACATAGTCCTATTGTAAACAGATATAAAATACCCATACCAATTTGCCCAATAATAAATCGCTGTAAGCCCGGCAAGAGAAACAACCCAATGATACAGAAAAGTAACATATCGCTAGGGTTTTTACGTTTACCTGAATAAATCATCAGGAAAGTGCGCAATTGTTGCTCATTTAAACCATTAGTTGCAGTTTGTAAATATGAATATTCTTGTGGGGTTATACCCGGTAGTGCCATAAATTGTGAATCGAACATTGTTAATCCTCCTTATATTTTAAATTAAATTCCTTTTTTCTTTTTATTTCTATTCTAACCAGTTTCACTATTCTATAAATAATCAACATTAAGGCTGGTAATCCAAACCAATGAAAATTAAAACTCTCCTTTAGCTCTCCTTGGAACAAGGAACTAATTGACCTTCCTAAACCACAACCGGGACACCAGTCGATGCCCAAATTTGCTAAAGGGCATAGAGTAAAGTGGTGTTCATGAGGGTTTGCCATTGCCAATAACATTAAAGATGTGATCCAGAAACCTAATTCTAAAGGAAAGCTCTTTATGTTTTTCATTCTTTTATCTTTTGTTGTAATGGCAATGAAGCTGTCATGAGTTTCTATTCGTTCTGTTTGCGCCAACTCATGATGGCCTCCTATTTCTTGTTTTATATAATATAGAGGCTAAAATATCCCCTTTGTTACTGAAAATCTGCCAATTTCGACGAAAGGTAAAAAAAAACCGACAAACTGGTTGTATTACCAGAACAAATCTTATGCTTCGAACATTTAGAAATATTGGATTCCTTGTTTTTAATCTACCTCAATTGTTTGCACTACACATCTAACAAAATTTATTACCTTTGGTTAGTGAATATTCGGGACCTCATAAGTAGATATAAAACCGATGAGCGTGTTGTTGCTTTTGCACAAGCACTCCAAAAAGAAAAGGGCAGCAAAACCCAATTAAGGGGATTGGTGGGTTCGGCCGATGCTGTAATTGCCACAGCAAGCTATTTTTTACTCCATCAACCACAGCTATTTATCCTGCCCAATAGAGAAGAAGCCGCCTATTTTTTATCCGACTTAGAAGGCATTTTAGGGAAAGAGATTTTACTTTTCCCGTCTTCTTTTCGCAAGGCATTTGAATTCACTCAAATAGATACCGCCAATGTTTTGGCAAGGGCTGAAGTCTTAAACGAACTTAACCATCAATCTGAATATGGTAAAATTGTAGTCACCTACCCCGAAGCTTTAGCTGAAAAGGTAATTGACCGAACCGTTTTGGAAAAAAACACCCTCGAAATAAGTATCGGTATCAATTTGGGCATCGATTTTATCAATGAGTTTTTATTTGATTATGATTTCGAACGGACTGATTTTGTATACGAACCCGGGCAATTCTCAGTACGAGGTGGAATAGTTGATATTTTTTCTTTCTCACACGAACTTCCTTACCGAATCGAGTTTTTTGGCGATACTGTTGAGCGTATCCGAACCTTTGAAATCGAAACTCAGCTTTCGGTTGATGACGTGAAGAACTTCACCATCGTACCTAATGTACAAGCTAAATTTTTAACCGAAAATAATATCAGCCTCTTAGATTACATAGAAAAGGGTACGCATCTTTGGTTTAAAGACGTAGAATTCACGCTCGATGTTGTTAAGGGAGGTTATAAAAAAGCCGTTGAACTATGGAAAGCATTGGGTGCAACTGATAAGCAACAAAACCCAAATTGGTTAGACCCTAAGTTTTCTTTTTCTGACGAGAAAATGCTAGCTGATCTTTTTCAAGACTTTAGTCTAGTAGAATTTGGAAAGCAATTCTTTTATCAAACAGCTAATGTTTTTAATTTCGAAACGAAGCCCCAGCCATCTTTTAATAAAGATTTTGACCTGTTGATTAAAAATCTGAAAGAAAACGAGAGCTTAGCCATCCATAATTTTATCTTTACGAACTCTATTAAACAAACAGAACGTTTGTATGCCATATTAGATGACATTGATAAAACGGCTAAGTTTACACCCGTTAATATTCCTCTTCGCGAAGGGTTTTTAGATCCTGCACAAAAGGTTGCTTTTTATACCGATCACCAGATTTTTGATCGATTTTATAAATACCAGTTAAAAAGAGGTTATCAGCGTAGTCAAGCTATTACCCTAAAAGACTTACGAGAGCTTAAACCTGGTGATTTTGTAACACATATTGACCATGGCATTGGAAAATATGCAGGCCTAGAAAAAGTAGAGGTTAATGGAAAGATGCAAGAAATGATTCGTTTGGTATATGCCGATAACGATTTGCTCTACGTTAACATTAACTCTTTAAATAGGATAGCAAAATTTAGTGGTAAAGATGGTACGCAGCCAAAAATGAATAAGCTGGGTACCGAGGCATGGGACAAGCTAAAGAAAACTACAAAAAAAAAAGTTAAAGACATTGCCCGCGATTTGATCAAGCTCTATGCAATGCGTAAAGCGCAAGTCGGTACAGCATTCAGTCCAGATGGCTATTTAGAAACTGAGCTCGAAGCATCGTTTATCTATGAAGACACGCCCGATCAGGTGAAGGCAACAGCTGATGTTAAAAAGGATATGGAAGCGCCTCACCCCATGGATCGATTAGTTTGTGGTGATGTAGGCTTTGGCAAAACAGAAATTGCAATCCGTGCTGCCTTTAAAGCTGTGGCAAATGGAAAGCAGGCAGCGGTATTAGTGCCTACTACTATTTTAGCCCTGCAGCATTTTAAAACATTCTCGTCGCGCTTAAAAGAATTTCCGTGCACGGTAGATTATATCAATCGTTTTAAAACTAGTAAGCAAATTAAAGAAACCTTAGAAAAAGTTGCCGCAGGTAAAGTTGATATCGTAATTGGCACCCATCGTTTGCTAAGCAAAGATGTGAAGTTCAAAGACTTGGGTATTATGATTATCGATGAAGAGCAGAAATTTGGGGTTGCCGCAAAAGAAAAATTACGTGCCTTAAGGGTAAATGTAGACACGTTAACCTTAACCGCAACTCCTATTCCCCGAACGCTACACTTTTCGTTAATGGGTGCGCGCGATTTGTCGATCATGAGCACTCCACCACCAAACAGGCAAGCGGTTAATACAGAGTTGCATGTTTTTAATGATAAATTAATTCAAGAGGCTGTTCAATTTGAACTGGATCGAGGAGGACAGGTATTCTTTATCCACAACCGTGTGAATGATTTAAAACAGTTAGGTGGTTTAATTCAAAGCTTAGTACCAAAGGCCAGGATCGGTATTGCCCATGGACAATTAGATGGCGATCAACTAGAAGATGTAATGCTAGATTTCATCAACGGTGAAAAAGACGTGCTCGTAGCTACAACCATTATCGAGGCTGGCTTAGATATTCCAAATGCCAATACCATTATTATTAACCATGCACACATGTTTGGTTTAAGTGATTTACACCAGATGCGGGGTCGTGTTGGCCGTTCAAATAAAAAAGCATTCTGCTATTTACTGAGCCTACCCCTATCTACGCTCACCAACGAAGCTAGAAAGCGCCTAAGTGCTATTGAAGAGTTTTCTGATCTGGGTAGTGGATTTAATATCGCCATGCGCGACTTAGACATTCGGGGAAGTGGTAACCTACTAGGGGGCGAGCAAAGTGGATTTATTGCAGAGATTGGCTTCGAAATGTACAATAAAATACTAGATGAAGCTATTCAAGAACTAAAAGACGCTGAGTTTAAGGATTTGTTCAAAGATGAGCCTCAGCGTGCCTATGTGAACTTTACGCAGGTTGATACCGATGTAGAACTACACATCCCCGACGATTATGTAACAAGTATCACCGAACGTTATAACCTGTATACCGAACTATCAAAACTAGAAAATCATGATCAGCTGGATGCCTTTGAGCGTGAATTAAGAGATCGATTTGGCCCTGTTCCGCAACCGGTTAAGGCTATGCTTAAAGTTTTGCGCCTACAATGGGTAGGTAAAAGGTTAGGCTTTGAAAAACTAAGCTTTAAAAAGAATATTTTAAGGGGCTATTTTATCACCGATAAACAATCTAAATTCTTTGATTCGGAGGTGTTTAACCGTATCTTGGCTTTTGCACAGCAACATCCTCGTTTATGCAACCTCAAAGAAATAAAAGATAGCCTACGCATTGCATTCGATAACATTAACAATGTGGATGAGGCAATAGAAATGCTGGAGTTGATTTAGTAAGCACTATGGATTCATCGTTACTGCTCGATTTGGTTAAAATGCAAATGCCCTTTGGTAAGTATAAAGGCTGGGTAATTTCCTCCTTACCTGAATCATATTTGGTATGGTTTCATTCGAAAGGTTTCCCGCCCGGTAAATTAGGGACTCTACTAGCAACCATGTACGAGATCAAATTAAATGGCCTCGAGTATTTGCTACAGCCACTTAAAAAATAAAGCATTAGCAAAAACAGCTATATCTCACATCCATTTTCGTCACAAACTGCATCATCATTTTTGTTTAATGATTTTAAGACTGTTTTAGGCTGCGTGGCTTTCCATTCGGTAAAGCTTTGAGTAATTGCCGCCTGGAAGGTTTCCGTTGGCTGTGCGCCAGATAAAGCGTATTTTCTGTCGAACACGAAATAGGGCACTCCTCTTATGCCTATTTGTTGACTTTCGTAAATATCATAGCGAACGGCTTCCGTAAATTCGTCATTAGCTAGCGTCTTGCCTAAATCTTCTGCTGCTAGCCCTATCGTTTGCCCTACAACTGCCAACACCTCTTTATTGGCAATATCTTTGCCTTCTATAAAATGAGCATGAAATAGCGCCTCTTCTGCTTCATTTTGTAGTCCTTTTGTTTTTGCAAAATGAATTAAGCGATGTGCATCGAAAGAGTTTGCCGGTACGCTTTGCTCAAAATCGAGCTCAAGGCCGGCATTATTTGCCATGGTCAGCACATTACCAGTCATCTGTTTAACTTGTGCTGCATTCATTCCCTTTGCACGACCTAAATAATCGTAAAGGCTTTCATTCGTTGTATTATGGTATTCGGGGTTAAGCTGATAGCTTTTCCATTCGATTTCGATTTCATTTTTAAAGGGTAACTTTTCAATTGCCCCCTCAAGATGCCTTTTGCCTATATAACAAAATGGACACATTACATCCGACCAGATTTCTATCTTCATGATGTAAAGGTACGGTTGAGATAATTTTACTTCGTAAGCCCCTTGTAAAAATTCGTCATTGCGAGAAACGAAGCAATCTAATTATTGCATACCTTTTAAGATTGCTTCGTTTCTCGCAATGACGAGTTATTTGTTATTTATATAATTGATTAAACATCCATTTAAAAGTACCATGAGTTTGTGCTCTAAAAGTAATTTCTGGTCCAAAAGCAAATACTTTACCCTTTCCATAACTTGCTTCAAAAGCTGCTACGCCGTCTTGTAAATAACTTTGTCCCCATGCCCAGCCGCTGCGTAAAGGTGTTGCATTCCCAAACCATGCGAGTGGCTTAATTTGACCAGACGATACTGCATTAGGATTTAACTTAAATACCGGACTATTGTCAAAATAAACATCTGTTGCTGCGTCTAATCCCCAATTTGCAGTTTGAGTTTTATCAACTGTTAGGCTTAAAACACTTCCTGGAACATAATATTTAGTTGCAGGTAATCTTTTCTCTTGCCCATCAATCATCTCAACCATGGCATTTCTCACAGGTAGGTTTAGGTGTGCTGCAATATTGGTTGCTGAACCGATTGCTACAATCTCTCCACCCTCTTCTAAAAATGTTTTTAATTGAGGAATTGATTTCTCTTGGGTTATTCTCCCTACTCTTGCCTTAAACTCTTCTGGTATTGATGCATCAGCTGCAGGCGCGCCAAAATTGCCTCGCCCTCCTTCTCCACCCGTGCTTAAAGCTGGGATTGATCCACCAACAAAAATGATAACATCATATTTTTCTTTAAGCTTGCCCGCATCGATATCTGGTGCGTAAATCACGGTAGCATCAAAGTGATATTGCTCCATGATGAACCGAATCCATCCCGACGGCATTGAGCCTCCGTAAGTATCCCATAAAGCGATCCGTGATGGAGCTATTTTAACTGCTTTAGCAGGTTTTGACCCTGCTGTTATACGCATTCCAAAACCGTGTTCTGCTTTGTTTAAAATGCTTTTAGCTTTAGCTGACGCCGGAACATAAAACGATCCATCAGTGGCATTGCGATATACTTCTGCACCATTTTTTAACAGTTCATTTACCGCTAAAAAACTCTCGTTAGCTTGTGCGCTTAGTACAAAACCACTGCCAGATGGAAGAGCTTTCGGTGTTGCGTTCAATAGTTCGCCAGGAGGCAGCTTTTCAAATGGCCCATCGAATTTATCCTGAACACGGTCAAATTTAACATTCATTAAATAAGCCAATGTCCAACCCGCAGCATCATAAGGAGCGACCGGAGGGCCACCTTCATATTTAAAATCATTCGGGTGATCTTGCGGTTCAAACATATCTAAAACATGGGGCCTAAATGCCTGGTCTGTTTTAACAACATAACTTCCCGCGGGATAGTTCTTGCCGGCGACCGTAAAAGCAGCTGTGGCTTTCTGCACTATTACTCCTGTTCTAATGAGGGCGTTTAAAAAACGGATAGCTGTAGTAAAATCAGGTTGATCTGCCGAAAGAATATAACCTCTTGCGTCACGATTTTTTTTCGCCTTCATCACCGTATCTAAATATTTGACAGACATTCCTGCTCCTCTGCCTCCAAAACCAACTGTTGTAGTAGCTGCGGCCGACCTGTCTTTTTGGTAAGCGTCATTGATCGCGTCAATCTTTTTAGGAGAAAAAGACCAAGTATCTTTGCTTCCTCTATCGATTGAGTTTTTACCCATCTGGTAGATATTGTAAAGTAGCTCATCACTATGGCGCTGTGCATAATTTAGCACTGCATAATTTAAGGACACTGAATAATCTATCGAATTTCTAAAATACCATTTCTGTGGTAAAACAGGGTTTGGCGAATCTCCGTTTGGCAATAAGCGAGCCGGAACTAATGGAATATCAGACGGCGTAGGGCTACCTACAATTTCGGTAAGCAATCCAATCATATTATGGAAATAGGTTGTAGTCCTTAATCCTCCATTATACCAAGTAGAAAATACCGAACCCCCGCGTTGGGTATAGCCCGGCTTTCCCTCTACATTCATTCTGTTATGCATTGCTGCTCCAACGGCATCGATACTTGTTAATACCATTGGGTCGAAAACGTAGTTGTAAGGGTCGCGGTATGGAGGACCAGCTACAACGGTTCCGGCAGGACCAGCCTGATGGTGATTATACATAATTTGTGGAATCCACTCTACAAATAGCTGACGGCCTATATTTTGGGTTTCTTTAAGGTTGAGCATAAAGAAATCTCTATTGTTATCGTGACCGGCATATTTTTCATACAAGCGCGGCACACCGCTTAAGGTTCTTTTTTTAGGGTCTTTTTCACGCATGTACCAATCACTGATTAGTTCTTGTCCGTCAGGATTCGCATGCGTCATTAAAACGATTACGTTGTCCATAATCTTATTGGTTTCAGCATCTGTACGACTTGCAAGATCATAAGCCGTTTGAATTAACTGATGCGCTCCCACAACCTCATTAGCGTGCAAGCCTCCATCAATCCAAACCACTGCTTTACCTTCGGCCGCTAACGCTTTTGCTTGCGCTGGACTTAATCCTTCGGCGCGACCAAGTTTTTGCGAAATCTCTTTATATTTTTCAAGGTTTTTATGGTTTTCAGGAGAAGTGATGATCAGCATATATTGTGACCTTCCTTCTTCAGTTTTACCGATATCAACCAATTTTACTCTCTTTGATGTTTCGGCGAGTTTTTTAAAATAAGCGGAAGTTTGCGTATAATTTGCAAGTTGATAATCATCACCAATTGTAAAGCCAAAGTGCTCTTTGGGCGATGGGATGTTTTGAGCTATGGTTGTTTGAACGCAAAAGAGCATTGCAATAAACCATACAGCACGAGGGTAAAATTTTGCCATGGGGGTTAGTTTAGTTAATTATCCAAATATAAATTACTAAACAATTGAATCTATAGCTGTTGTAATTTTGTTACAAGGTTTAGTACTTTAGAATTACGCAGTCTTAAAGACTTGGTAAGTCTAAAAATAATTCGAAATGTTAATAAGCTTGATGGTCAATCCTAGAAAAGTATTCTTTTTAATAAAGTAACATTCTGGCCTAATGATGATAAAGGTCCTCGGAAGTCCGAAATTAACAAACACTTTAAAGGTATTGCGCTCAAAGTAGTTACCTTCGCGTTGTATAAGATAGCCCACTCCCGACGATAGTTCGGTTAGCGACCTATATCCACCTTCTGTATTCATTTTGTTGCCGATGGTAAATTCTAAAAAAGTGTTTTGATAGGTTCGATAATTATTTTCTTCTTCGCGAAATGTAGATGTGGCATAAGCCGATAGATTAATGAAACTATACATACCCTTTTTTTTGCGATAATAATCTTGTTTCTGAGGCGCGAATTCAAGTCCAATTGCTACAGCTGGACTTATTTTGTCTCTAATTAATCCCAAACCAAACTCTCCTGTAACTCTGAACATTTTTTTCTTAATGATCTTAGTATATGATGAATCGCTGTTGATTTTAGATTTTGCCTTGAAGGATTTACCTTTTGGTAGTGAATCAATAATTTTATAGAGCGCTTTTCTGATCAGTTCTTCGGTTTGCATTGGAGCAAATTTTAATAGCGAATCGGAAACTAGAATAATCTGGCCATTTTTTGTGCCAATTACCAGTGTATCTGGGTTTTTCTGTGCGAAAGTAGGCTTAGAAAAAAGCACAAGTAACAATAGGATGATTAAGATGTTGAATGTAATTTTCATTTAGTTTTCTTTTTTAAAGCTCAACTTAATTATCGACGCTTGCTTTTCAACTGTATTGGCTATGTAAATGTTAGTATCCCGTTTTAACCTAAATTTTCTAAAGGCCGTGTAAACTGGGGGCTCTTCTTTTACCAAAGCCGTAGATCCTCGTTTAAATTGTACAGTAAATTCTTCTTTTATGGGCTGTGCTATAGTTGGGCTGTTGACCTGTATTTCTTTTTCTATTGGTAATGCTTGAGCAAAAACTACGCTCGTCACCGGTTCGTTTGTTGGTTGTTTTGGTAAATGCTCTTCTTCAAAAACCCTATCAATCAACCTTTGAGGAGCTTCAGCAACCTTAAGATGGCCTATTTTTCTGGCTTTTTCTGTTGGGGCAGCAACCTTCACTATACTTGGAGCTTGTGTTTTTTTCGAAATAGTTATTGTGTGTTGTTTAATTGATATGCTATTGGTTTCATCATTAAAAGGTATTCCAATTGAAAATCCAATAATTAAGATTGCCGCCGCCGCGTAGTACCATCTTTTTTTCCTATTCGTTTGTATTTCAACATTTGTCCATATCCTTTCCCGATGACTAGCCCCTACTATTTTTTGGTCTGCCTGAACTACAATTGCCCTTAATTGTTCTTCAAAATTATCTTGTTCCATAATTGCTCAATTTATATTGTGCCAATTTTTGCTTCAATGCTTCTTTTGCCTTACTTAATTGCGATCTAGAAGTTGCCTCTTTAATATTTAACATTTTTCCAATCTCTAGATGCGAATAACCCTCTACGATGTATAGATTTAACACTGTTTTATAGCCGATTGGGAGCTCGGCAATTTGCTGTAAAATATATTGGCTATCTATTTCTTCTAAATTCAGCTCATCTGTGATGAGCTCTTCTGCATCTGTTAAAGGAACCAAATAAAAGTTATGTCTCTTGCGAAGGAACATCAGACACTCATTAATCATGATCTTTTTTATCCAAGCCCTAAGCCCATGCTCTTGCTCATATTTAAATTGGTGGATGTGTTTAAAAACTTTAGTAAAACCTTGCGACAGCAGGTCTTCAACTTCCATTTCATCTTTTACATACCGTAGGCAAACGTTAAACATTTGGTTATAATGAAAATCAAAAAGACTCCTTTGCGCTTTCCCGTCGCCCATTTTGCAGCCTTCTATTAATTCAACTGGGAACACTTTCATTTAATTACCAAATATGATTGCAAAGGAAAGATAAAAGCCCCTATTATAAACATTTACTTCTTCAGACCGGTGCATATCCCTCAAGCCAACATTATATCCTATAAATGGCTCGACCGTTCCCAACCACATGCTCATTCCTGCTTTAAAACCATAATCCATTTTGTAATAGTCCCTTATAAAATTAACCTTTTGACGATCATTTAGCCACTTTTCATTTCCTCCCAAAGCAATTGAGGTATAAGGATTTATGGAAAATTTCGCTTTTCTTAAGGGCTTAACGTGTCTTAGAAATTTAAATATATAACCGTTAAAAAGTCCGAGTTCCAGATAATTAATGTTAACATCTTGGGTAGATCCATTTTTTACCAGGCGACCTCCTTTTGAAGTAAATAACAAGCCCGGCTCAAAACTATATCTGTTATTTTTACTTCTAGTTTCAAAAAAAAGTCCTATTTCACTTCCCGCTAATGAGGCGCTACTTTGGGCAGCGCCCGAAAAATGCATTAAATTCATGCCTGCTTTTATACCTGGCTTCCATCTACTAACCATTGAATGAAACATGAATCTCTCAAAAAGGGTAGGGTTAGTATGGTTGGCCGTAAGTTGTTTTTGAGCAAGACTATCTGCCAGCGCACGATATAAAACCATTTCTTCTTTATTTCTCATGAGAAAATCAAGAAGCTGGGATGTTTTCATCCCGCCTACAGCTTTTTTTAAAACTTCTTCATTAGCATTGCTAATGATAAAAGCTGGCACCCCTCTTGGACCGGCGGGTTGATGCATTTTCAGATAAATAAGTTTCCCTTCTTTAGTATCAACATCCAATTTTAAGGCGATATAATGTTGTTTTATATAAATAGATAGGGTAGTGTCGGGAAAAATATATTGCTGCATATATTTACAGGGTCCGCACCATGTTGCCGTAAAATATAGCAATAGGGATTTATTCTCTGTTTTTGCTTTCGCTAAAGCTTGCTGATAACTGCCACTATAGAAATCGACCGCAAAACTGACTTTAAAAAACAGGATCAGGGCAAAAAGGGTAAAGACTATTTTCTTCATAACTATCTTTTACCTCTATAATGCAGGTTTATGAAGAAACGTTGCCTCGCTTAATGAATAATCAAATATAAATAAACATACACAACAGGGGCGGCAATTAACAAACCATCAAACCGATCTAAAAAACCTCCATGCCCTGGTAAAAAGCTTCCTGAGTCTTTGGCATCTAGGCTTCTTTTCAACATTGACTCTACCAGATCTCCAAGCGTTCCGAAACAGGAGATAAGAATTGCCATTCCAGCCCAAGTGGCAATCGTCATTTCAGGAAAAATTCTTGCCATAATGAAAGCCACGATTAAACTTGTAAAAATACCCCCAAAAAAGCCCTCCCATGATTTTTTCGGAGAATGGCGCTCAAATAACCTTCGTTTTCCAAATTTAACACCAAATAAATAAGCGCCAGTATCATTTGCCCACAACATCAGTAAAAAAGCCAAAGGTAAATGGTAATCATAGGTTAATACGTTCGCTAAAAATCCTAATGAATAAAAGAAGCAAAAAGGTATAGTTACATAAATAAATCCTACAAAAGTATAGGAGATGTTAGCAAATGGAATTTTGTTCTTTTTATATAACTCACTAATAAAGACTGAAAAAATAAGAGGAACAACCAGTAGGAGATATTTGGTTTCAAATTGCAAGAAATGATAGGCCGCGGTGATAAAAAACAATATTACCGCTACTAAAACACCAATGTTGCGATGAGGTCTAATTCCGCCCATTTTTACAAGTTTATAAAACTCTAATAGCGCCACTATGCTTAGTATCAAGTAAAAGCCTGTAAACGTATAGCTTCCTAAAAAGATGGAGCCTAACATAACAATAGTAAAAAAGAACGCGGTTATTGCTCTGGTTTTCATTAGGATGTTTGAGTTGTTTTATCTTTCAATAATTTAAACAAAGCTAGGGTTAATATTGCACTAATAATATAACCGTACCATTGTACTGGGATTTCTTCTTCACTATTTAAGGGTAAGTTCTTTTGCTGAAAATACCAGGCTATGCTTACCGCAAATCCATTGTTTAAAAAATGTGCAAAGATGGTATACCATAAGCTCCCCGTCCAAAAATAGATATAACCAAAAGCAGCGCCTAAAAATAACCTAGGGAAAAATCCATAAAACTGAAAATGTATCACACTAAAAATGATGGCAGAAATCCAAATGGCTATGTGTGGATTTTTGACCATTCGTAAAAATGTTCGCTGCAAAGCACCCCTAAATAAAAACTCTTCACAAATTGCTGGGATAATAGCGATGACAAAGAGTGTGATTAGAAAATCGCCTATCGACTTCATCTTTAAAATGGCGGCAGTTGTTTTTGCAGCTTCATCTTCCATTTTACGCATCCACGTTTCGATGCTCCTCAAAAAGTCGGGCAAATACATTTTTTGGTTGGCTTCATTTATCCAACTCATTAGGGGCATAGAACAAGCCATGATTAGAAACACCACAAAAAGTATATTGATATTTGGCTTCCTTAAGTGATAAAAATTTTGCGGTTTTTTCCCTTCAATTATTCCCAGCAATAAAGCCGGTGATAAAAAGAGCCCTATTTGCTGTGCTGTTAGCAAAATTTTTAACGCCCCTATAAATTTGGGGTTATTACCACTTAGCCAAGAGGTGTCTGTTAAAATAATACTCCCATAGCAAAAAATTGCGATGATAAAGCCAATAAACATGGCCACTAGAAGTCCCCCAAAAGCGAGGAGGCCTAGGTATAAAAGCTGTAGATAAGGGCTGTTCTCTTGCTTGGATGTTGGTATAAACTGCATTATTTGTAAATTGTGTACCTTTGTAGCTTTAATTTTGCATTGAAGATAGAAAAATGTCTGTAAAGATAGGAAATATAGATTTGGGAGCGTTCCCTTTATTGCTGGCGCCAATGGAAGATGTGAGTGATCCACCTTTTCGTTATGTGTGTAAGCAAGGTGGTGCTGATTTGATGTATACCGAGTTTATTTCTTCTGAAGGGTTAATTCGGGATGCCGCAAAAAGCAGAAAGAAGCTTGATATTTTTGAATATGAAAGACCGATTGGCATACAGATTTTTGGAAGCGATATAGAGAGTATGCGGGAGGCAACTGAAATTGCTACGCTTGCTGGTCCCGATTTAATGGATATAAACTATGGGTGCCCGGTTAAGAATGTTGCGTGCAGAGGCGCTGGAGCTAGCTTACTTCAAGATATAGATAAGATGGTTAAAATGACAGAAGCAGTGGTTAAAGCAACCCACTTGCCTGTAACCGTTAAAACCAGATTGGGGTGGGATGACAATACCAAAAACGTTGAAGAGGTTGCTGAACGCTTACAAGACATTGGCATTCAAGCCTTGACGATTCATGGTCGCACAAGGGCACAACTTTACAAGGGAGAAGCCGATTGGACATTGATTAGAGAGATTAAGCGTAATCCACGTGTTAAAATTCCCATTTTTGGAAATGGCGATGTTGATAGTCCGCAGAAAGCTGCCGCTTGGAGAATGGAATATGAAGTTGACGGAATCATGATTGGTAGGGCAGCAATTGGATATCCTTGGATATTTAGAGAAGTGAAACACTTTTTTGAAACCGGAGAGCTAATGGCTGGTCCTACGCTAGAAGAAAGAATAATTGCTTGCAGAACCCATCTTGATAAATCTATTGAATGGAAAGGCCCTAAGGTTGGCGTATTTGAAATGCGCAGGCACTATGCCAATTATTTCAAAGGCCTTCCTGATTTTAAACCATACCGTATGTCGCTTGTCAAAGAAGAGAACATTGCAACAATTCATGAGCTATTGGACGAAGTGGCAGTTAAATACGAGCACGTTATGCCTTTTTCAGAAATGGCTTGATTATTGAAATGCATTTCTTAAATTTAAATAATGGTTACTGCTATTACTCAAGGTATAAAGATTTCAGTTGATACCTCTTATGAAGAGGGGTATTCTGATTCGGCCAACGAGCATTTTATGTTTGCTTATCGCATTGAAATACAGAATTTGTCTGATTCTTCGATTCGCTTGATGCGTAGAAAATGGTTAATTTTCGATTCAAACGGTACCCAAAGGGAGGTAGACGGAGAAGGTGTTGTAGGTGAACAGCCCATTATCAACCCGGGAGAATCCTACCAATACGTTTCTGGTTGTAACCTTAAAACCGAAATTGGAAGTATGAAGGGTCATTATCAAATGCTTCGCTTAGATAACGAAACATTGTTTGATGTTGATATTCCAGAGTTTCAATTAATTGCACCCTATAAGCTTAATTAAGTTCTGCTGCTCCAATATTATCAATTAAAAAAACGCAACGGCTTAGTTTCTACTTCTTCCAAACAACATCGAAGCATAATAAATTAAATTGGCTAGCGCGCCTAATGCTGCAATAACGTAGGTCATCGCTGCCCACCAAAGTGCGTCTTTTGCTTGGGCATTTTCTTCGGCCGTATGCATTACGGTTTGATTATTCCTCAACCATAATAATGCTCTTCTACTGGCATCAAATTCTACAGGTAGGGTGATGATACTAAACAAAGTGATAAGAACTAAGCCAGCTACTCCAATAGCCAAAACAATTGGATTTCCTGTAAAGCCAATTAAAAGTACCCCAAGTAACAACACCCATTGCAATAAATTAGAGGAAATGCTCACTACTGGTACCATACTCGATCTAAATTGCAACCAATGATAAGATTTGGCATGTTGAACGGCATGTCCACATTCATGTGCAGCAACAGCAGCTGCGGCAACACTTCTTCCATAATAAACATCTGTGCTTAAATTTACCGTGCGGTCTGTTGGGTTGTAATGATCCGTTAACTGTCCCTCGGTACTCATAATTTTTATATTGTAAATGCCATTATCATACAACATTTTTTCTGCTACTTCTTTTCCCGACATGCCAGAGTTAAGCTGCATTTCGGCATACTGAGAGAATTTACTTCTAAATCGCCACTGTACAAACATGCTTAAAAGCAATACAGGTATAATTAAGATTAAATACGATTCCATTTTTATTCGTGTTTTTTACTCGTAAATCAAAAAGTGTTCCCATATTTAATAGCTGTTAAAAAAATTACAATATTTATAACCATGACTAATCATCAATCATATTGGGAAAGGCAAAACTTTTTTGCCGCCGATGTCGTTATTATAGGCAGTGGAATTGTTGGTTTAAATGCAGCCTTAACAATTAAGCAGGGAAGTCCGCAAACAAGTGTATTAGTACTAGAACGGGGCTTTTTACCTAATGGTGCCAGCACAAAAAATGCTGGTTTTGCTTGCTTTGGAAGCATCTCGGAACTCATAGAACAGGAAAAAGTTTGTGGAACGGATGGCTTATATGAGTTGATTTCGAAACGTTGGAGTGGCCTTTTAAAGCTTAGAGCTTTATTGGGTGATAAAGCTATTTGCTATCAAAATTATGGCGGTTACGAATTATTTCGGCCAAATGAAAATTCTTTGACCCAAGAATGTGTATTAAAATTAAGCCATTTTAATGCCCTAATTGCAGACATTGTTTTGGAAAAAGAAGTATATAGCATTGCTGATAATCAAATTACGTCCTTTGGATTTAAAGATATTACCGCCCTTTTAAAGAACAAACTGGAAGCACAAATTGATCCAGGCAAGATGATGAAAAACCTCCTAACTAAAGTTTGTGCTTTAGGTGTGCTAGTACTAAATACTTGCGAGGTTCATAAGATTAATGAAGAAGAAAAACAAATTATTCTAGAAACTAGTCAGGGTGATTTTAAATGCAAAAAAGTCGTGTTAACTACCAATGCCTTTATCAATAAATTTAGTCCTACCATCAATGTCGTACCTGGCAGGGGGCAGGTGATAATTACCAACCCCATTCCAAATTTGAAGTTAAAGGGTACCTTTCATTACGATAAGGGTTTTTATTATTTTAGAAATGTAGCTAATCGAGTACTTTTAGGAGGGGGCAGAAATTTAGATTTTAAAACCGAAGAAACAACAGAATTTGGTGAGACGGAGAAAGTTCAGACAGCACTCTTACAGCTGTTGCACAATGTCATTTTACCCAATACCGATTTTGAAATTGATCAAAAGTGGAGTGGGATAATGGCTTTTGGTAAAGAATTACATCCAATTGTTAAAGAAATAAAACCAAACATTTTTTGTGCTGTTCGCTGTAACGGTATGGGGATTGCAATTGGCAGTCATACTGGGCAGGAGGTGGGGGAATTGGTATTGAAAAGCCTATAGGACTTACGAAGTTGGGCAGTACAACCTTCGTAAGTCTACTCAAATACAATCGTTTTATTACCGCTAATAAAAACCCGGTCTTCTAACACCTGCTCTAGTGCCTTGCTTAATACTGCTTTTTCAATTTCTCTACCTCCAACAGCCATTTGTTTGGCATTTAGGGTGTGGTTTACATGAATTGTTTGCTGACTAATAATCGGTCCTTCGTCTAAATTATTAGTTACAAAATGGGCGGTAGCGCCAATAATTTTAACCCCCCTTTCAAATGCTTGTTTATACGGACTAGCGCCAATAAATGCAGGTAAAAAGGAGTGATGGATATTGATTATTTTATGAGGATATTGCTCAATGAATTCTGGAGACAGTATTCTCATAAACTTAGCTAATACAATGTAATCTAACTCGTAATTTGCTAACAATTGGCGGATCTCTTGCTCAAAATCGGCTTTGCTCTTATTTTCATGTGAAACATAAAAGAATGGTACTGCCAATTTTTCGGCAAACTCTTGTAGTGTTGGGTGATTTCCTATAACGCATTTAACAACTGCTCCTAGGGTTTTAAAATGAGCTCTTACTAAAAGATCGGCCAGGCAATGAAATTCCTTAGTTACTAAAACTGCGATGTTCTTTTCTTTTTGCGTAACAAGATTAACATTTGCCTCATTGGGTAAAACCGCTATTAATTCTTGTTTTAAAGCGAATTCGTCTGCTATAATTCCGTTGCAAGCTATTCTTGTAAAGAACTTATTTTCTGTTTCGTCCACAAACTCTCGCATCGCAATGATATTAAGTTTATGCATGGCCAAAATCCGAGTAATGTTTGTTACTAAACCAACACTATCTTTACATTGAATAAGAATTAACAAATTGTTCATGTCGTAAATATAATCTCCCTTAACTTATATTTTGTTATTTTGAATAAAAATTTAAAGAATGGAAATAGTTGCTGTCGTTTTATTGTTACTTATCTTATTGGTTCTTTTTATCTTATTGCTGCGCAAACCGCCGGTTTATAAAAACGATGAAACAATCAGTTATTTAAAAGATGAAAAGCAAAAGTTAGCCGACGAATTGAATGACCTACGAGAACGTTATACTGAGGAGCGAAGTAAACTGATACAAACTGAGGCACTATTAAATCTACAATACGATAAATTTCAGGAACAACAGCAGAGCTTGGAAGGTTTACAGCAAAAATTTACACTGGCTTTTTCAGAAGTAGCTAATAAAATATTGGATGAAAAAACCGCGAAATTCACCGTGCAAAATCAAAGTAATCTGGAAACGATATTAAGTCCACTAAAAGCAAATATTAAAGCTTTTGAAGAAAAGGTGGATAAAGTATATAAAGATGAGGCCGCGGAAAGAAATCATCTTAAGGGAGTTATATTTCAATTAATGGATCAAAGTAAACAGATCCAAACTGATGCAAATAATTTAACTAAGGCATTAAAAGGCGACAATAAAAAACAAGGAAATTGGGGAGAAGTAATTTTAGAACGTGTATTAGAAAGTTCGGGCTTAGTTAAGGGACGAGAGTATCGTGTCCAGGCAAGCCTTAAGAGCGACGACGGCGCAAAATTGCAACCAGATGTAGTGATTGACCTTCCCGATGAAAAACATTTGATTGTAGACGCTAAAATTAGCTTAGTTGCTTATGAAGAAATGATGAATTCCCCAACAGAAGAGGAAAAGGTTTCAAATTTAAAGCGGCACTTAATTTCTGTAAAATCACATATTGATGGCTTGGCTGGTAAAAATTACCAAAATCTTTATCAAATTAACTCTCCCGACTTTGTTTTACTCTTTATGCCAATAGAGTCTTCTTTTAGTGTTACCGTACAGGCCGATCATGAATTATTTAATTACGCTTGGGATAGGAAAGTTGTGATTGTTAGTCCAACTACCTTATTAGCTACACTTCGCACCATTGCCAGTATTTGGAAAGTAGACCGACAGAATAAAAATGTTTTTGAAATTGCCGAAGAAGCTGGCGCATTATATGATAAGTTTGTGGGTTTCATAACCGATATGGAAAAAATAGGCAAGCATTTAGATCTTTCACAAAAGGCCCATGAAGAAGCTTTTAAAAAACTACAATATGGCAGTGGAAATTTAATTGGAAAAGTTGAAAAAATTAAGAAGCTAGGTGCAAAAACTAAATCCAATAAGCAGATAGATGCCAGATTTTTGGGAGAGGAGGAATAACATTACTTCCCCTTTGCATACATTTTCAACAGCGTTTGATAAATGCTATTATGAAGTATTGTTAAATGATTTTCCTTTTCAAAAAATTCAAAACTTACTTTTAAGCCTTTAGATTTTAGGAGGCTTTCAGCAAGTTTTTTGGCATCTTCTTTCATTACCTTACCTTCTTCGCCAACGGCAATAAAGACATTGGTATTGCTAATTTTTTGTCTGTTTATCTTATCATCTACCTGGTTTAAAAGCGATTCATTATCCCACCATAAGCTTGGGCTCACAATAATGTAATTGTTAAAAACAGGAGCTCTTTTTATTAAAATCTCTGTGGCTAACAAGGCACCAAACGACTGTCCAATAACAGTTTTTGATTCGTTAGTCTTAAAATTCTTTTCAACAAAGGGCTGTAATTCTTCAGCTAAAAAGTTAATGAATTTAGCTGAACTACCCGTAGTTGGAAAATCCGTTTTATCTTTTACGATCGTTGTTGGAAAGGTAAAATCTCTTCTTCTATCAACATTTGCAATGCCAACAATAATGGATTTTGGCATTGCTTCAATCATCGTCAAAAACTGAACTAAACCTGTAATGTGTATAAAATCTTCATTTACAGAACCATCGAGCAGATATATAACTGGGTAAGTCTTTGTCGAATCAGGATGATAACCTTCTGGGGTGTATATGTTTAAAACTCTGTTTTCATTTAATATTTTTGAAGGCAGCTCATATGTTTTTCCTATGATAAGATTGTTTTGAGCCGAACAAAAATTAGCTATTAATAATAACAAGAAAAATAAACTGACTTTTTTCATATTTAACCTTTAAAAGCATTCCAACCCTGCGCTTTTAATTCATGCGAAACATTTGATTTAGAAATCATATTACATCCAGCATTTTTATCTGTTATGTGTCCAATAATGCTGATATCAATATCATTTTTAAGTTTATGATAATCTGCTTGTTTAATTGTAAATAACAACTCATAATCTTCTCCACCATTAAGCGCGCAAACAGTAGGGTCTAAGCCTAATTCGCGAGCTGTTTCATAGGTCATAGGATCTATTGGAATTTTCTCTTCATACAGCGTACAGCCCTTTTCAGATTGTGTACATATGTGTAAAATTTCTGATGCTAAACCATCAGAAACATCTATCATTGATGTTGGCTTAATCTTCATTTGAGCTAATAGATCAACAATATCTCTTCTTCCCTCTGGCTTTAACTGACGCTCGATAATATAATCTTTACCTTCTAAATCTGGTTGTAATTGTGGATTTTCTAAAAAGATCTGCTTTTCTCTTTCTAAGATTTGCAAACCCACATACGCTCCCCCTAAATCACCCGAAACACATAATAAATCTCCTTCCTCAGCTCCATTTCTATAACAAATATCTGCAGCATCTGCAAAACCAACACTGGTTACACTAATAACCAATCCCTGTTTACTCGATGAGGTATCACCGCCTATTAGATCAATATTAAACTTATTGCAAGCTAGTTCTATCCCTTTATAAATTTCTTCAACTGCTTCTAATGGAAATTTACTTGATAATCCTATCGATACAGTAATTTGAGTTGCAATACCATTCATGGCATAAATATCACTTAAATTAACCTGAACTGCTTTATATCCAAGATGCATCAAGGGTACGTAAGCTAAATCAAAATGAATTCCTTCTAACAACAAATCTGTTGAAATTAAGGTTTGTTTCCCAGCAAAATCTAATACAGCTGCATCATCTCCAACTCCCTTAATACTACTTTCATGCTGGATTTTGAAATTCGTAGTTAGGTGTTTAATTAAACCAAATTCTCCTAGTTCTGAAATCGCAGTGCGTTCTTTATTCTCAAACATTTCTTTATTTTTTATATTATAATCTTAGCGTCATTGCGAGGTACAAATTTTGTCCCTACAAGCCCAATTTTGCAGATATTTCTAACATTCGTTCAATTGGTTTACGTGCCTGAACGATAATATCTGCAGGCACAGTAACTTCTGGTAAACCATTTTTTAGACACAGGTATAATTTTTCTAAGGTATTTCTTTTCATGTAAGGACAATCATTACAAGCACAATTATTATTTGGAGGTGCGGGAATAAATGTTTTATGCGGATTAGCTTTTTCCATTTGGTGAATGATACCACTTTCGGTAGCTACAATAAACTCAGTAGCTTCATTGTTGATACTGTATTTTAACAATCCAGTTGTACTACCAATATAATCGGCCATTTGTAATACTGATTCTTCACATTCAGGATGAGCAATAAATTTCGCATTCGGATGACGCTCCTTTAACTTCGTAATTTTTTCCCTAGAAAATATTTCATGAACCATACAGGCTCCATTCCACAATACTAAATCTCTACCTGTTTTTTTTGCTACCCAAGCTCCTAGGTTTTTATCAGGCCCAAAAATTATTTTTTGATCCTTTGGTAAGCTTTCCACAATTTGTACAGCGTTTGTTGACGTACAAACAATATCACTTAATGCTTTAAGTTCGGCGGTACAGTTTACATAAGTAATCACCAAATGATCAGGATATTTCTCTTTAAATTTCTTAAATAGGTGAGGTGGACAACTATCAGCTAAAGAACATCCAGCTTTTAAATCTGGTAATAAAACAGTTTTAGATGGTGATAATATTTTAGCAGTTTCCGCCATAAAATGAACTCCTGCGAATACAATTACGTCAGCCTCTGTTTTTGCAGCCTCCTGTGATAATCCTAAACTATCACCAATATAATCTGCAATATCTTGTATATCAGGTTCTTGATAATAGTGTGCCAGGATAATTGCGTTTTTTTCTTTTTTTAATTTTTCAATTTCTTCAAATAAATCCAAAGTTGGATCTATTTGTTCTTCTACAAAACCCTTTCTGTTTAATTCTTCTAGGATATCCATGCTCATTTGTATAAAATTTTATTAAGCTATTTTTTTGATGGTGTAAAGGTAACAGCTTTTAACACTTCAATAATTAATAGTTATTTTAAATAAATAGATTCTTATTGTTTATTAGGATGTTGGTATTGTGAATAAGTTATTAATTAAAATAGTAAGATATGAGTTATTAAATACTTACTAACATTGATATGATATTTTTATTTTAAATATCAACTGATTTACAATGGTATACTATTTAGCCTAAAAACTTACCAATATAAAAATGTGTATTGATTAGTGTGTTGTTAAAAGTTGATAAACTATGCAAAGTTGCTTAAAAATAATGTAAAAGATTGTGTCAAATTACGTTTTTACCTTAGCTTTAAACATTCAAAAATAGTTGTTGGTTTAATTTATACATTCCTTCCACATAAATAAGGATGTTATTAACAAGTTTGGATATTATTAAGGTTTAGATGAGAAAAGTTGATTTTTTAGTTATAGGATCTGGTATTGCTGGTTTAAGTTTTGCATTAAAGGCTGCAAAATATGGGAAAGTATTAATTGTTACAAAGTCGAATGAAGACGAATCTAATACTAAATATGCCCAGGGTGGGGTTGCTGTAGTGGTTGATGAGTCTGATTCTTTCGAAGATCATATTCAAGACACTTTAATTGCAGGAGATGGTTTATGTAATGAGGAGATTGTTGAAATTGTAGTTAAAGAAGGGCCGCAACGCATCCAGGAGATTATCGATTATGGAATTAATTTCGATAGAAATACTGCAGGTGTTTTTGATTTAGCGAAAGAGGGAGGGCATTCAGCGCACAGAGTACTTCATTATAAAGACATTACTGGTTACGAAATAGAGAATGTACTACTCAAGCAAATTCATGAAAATGAGAATATAGAGATATTAACACATTACTTCTGCCTTGAATTAATTACACAACATCACCTAGGGGTACATGTTGATAAGAGCAGTGAAAATGTGAGTTGCTATGGTATATATGCCTTTAACACAGAGCTTAACGATGTGGAAAAGATTTTAGCCAAGGTAACAGTCATGGCTTCTGGAGGTGCTGGGCATGTATATGCTAATACTACAAATCCGGTAATAGCCACAGGAGATGGAATGGCAATGGTATATCGTGCAAAAGGAAAAGTTAGGAATATGGAATTTATTCAATTTCATCCAACCGCCCTTTATCATCCTGGAGAATACCCTTCATTTTTAATATCCGAAGCTGTTAGAGGTTTTGGAGGAATATTAAAGAGAAGGAATGGCGATGAATTTATGTATGAGTATGATGAACGAGGATCGTTAGCTCCACGTGATATTGTAGCCCGTGCCATAGATGCGGAAATGAAAAAATCAGGTGACGATTTTGTATACCTTGATATTACGATGCGTAAAAAGGAAGATATTTTAAACCATTTTCCTAATATTTATGCTAAATGTTTGTCGATCGGAATTGATATGACTAAGGATTTTATTCCAGTAACACCAGCTGCACATTATATGTGTGGCGGAATTCTGGTTGATGAATTTGGAAAGTCGTCTATTCATAATTTATATGCTTGTGGGGAAGTTTCTTCAACTGGGTTACATGGTGCGAATAGGTTAGCATCAAATTCATTATTGGAAGCAACTGTTTTTGCACATCGTATTTTTGTTTCTGCTATTGAAAGCTACCAGCATAACATAATACCTGCCGATATTCCTGAGTGGAATGAACAAGGTGTGACGCAATCAAATGAGGACATTTTGGTTACCCATAATCTTCGTGAAACACAGAAGATTATGAGCGATTATGTGGGCATTGTCCGTTCAGATTTTAGATTGGATAGAGCAATGCGAAGGTTGTTTTTATTGTATGAAGAAACAGAAGAATTTTATAAGAAGAATAAAGTATCCGTTAAACTTTGTGAGTTAAGAAATGTAATTCAAGTAGCCTATATGGTCATTAAATCGGCAGTTGCCAGAAAAGAGAGTAGAGGATTACATTATAATACGGATTACCCGCATCACGCTAAAGAGCTCGTTGATACCATTATTTAATAACTCGTCATTGCGAGACACGAAGCAATCTTAAAGCACAATGCTATTTAGAGATTGCTTCGTACCTCGCAATGACGGAGAAACAATTATACTATGCCAGTTATTTTACCAGTTAAAGAAGTTTACCCTAAATGGGGTGATGAGTGTTTTATTGCTCCTAATGCAACTATTGTAGGTGATGTTGTGATTGGTCACAGTTGTTCAATTTGGTTTAATGCAGTAATTAGGGGAGATGTTAACGCAATTACAATTGGGAATGAAAGCAATATTCAAGATGGGGCAGTTATCCATGCTACTTATTTAAAAGCTTCTACCCATATAGGAAATAGAGTTTCTGTTGGCCACAATGCAATTGTGCATGGTTGCATAGTCAAAGATAATGTGCTGATAGGTATGGGGGCCATTGTAATGGATAATGCTGTGATAGAGGAGTTTTGCATCATTGCAGCGGGCTCGGTAGTACTCGAGCATACTGTATGTGAAACAGGGTTTTTATATGCAGGCACACCCGCGAAGAAAATAAAGCCCATTACTGATGAGCAAAGGGCTTTATTAACAAAATTGCCTGATAATTATATCATGTATGCGTGTTGGTTTAACACCTAATTTTTAAGTGGTGTTTTGATGTCTGCGTCTTTTTCTGTTGCAGCTGGTTTTGTAATGGTATCAGTTGACGGAGGTGGTATAGCCCAGGTGAAGATTTGTTCCCAATTAGCCTTTAAAACTATTTCTTGAGGATTATTAAATGTTTTCTCTGGTTGAGTACCCAATGTTAAACTCCCAGTATCCCATTTACCGTTTTTATTGTCGTCATATATGATACGCGTAAAATAAGTAGCCACTTTATAATTGGCAAATTTGATAGTTCTATTTTTAGTGATTACCTCTGTAGCAACAACCGCTTTTTTTTCATTTAGTATCTCTAGTACATAACTTTTTGACGTGTCAGGGACTTCAACTTTTAGTGAAAAGGTACCGTAATCATCGGCACTTGCTAACTTAAATGTTTTTTTGAATTCTTTATTCTTCACACCAAATATACCTGTTATCGCACCTTCAGCAAAGATGATATTATAAGAGGCTTTTTTTCGCCATGGGTAGTTAAAATTATAGACCAAGAAGTTCGTACTATCTTTAGTAAGGGTAAAATTTGTTCGTGAAATAGAATCTTCTGTTAATTTTATTTTCGTTACATCAACTTTTTCAATGGGGAAGTTGAATGATAATTTATATGGCCGATAAGGATTATGTGCACCAAGATCCAGATTATCAGTTATTTGCATGGAGCGTGTATAGATGTCTTTTTTATCTCTATTGAAGATAACCGTATCTAAAGGTTTGCCTTCATCCTTAACTTCAATTCTAACAGAATCGAATGTGAGATCTTGCAGCCATATTTTAAGGGAATCATTATTCTTATTAAATCGTAATAGTTTCGAATCGTCTATTGATTTTTGATCCAGTACAGTTATGGTTGGCTTAGTAAGTTGTTGATTAAATATCATTGCAATGCTCCCATCGGGATTCAACTTTCTATCAACAATTCTAAATGTTTGTGCCAATTCTTTAAATATGCCAATGTTTACATCGGTCATATTTTTCGTTAAAGTGATAGGTTCTTTTACAAACCCTATTTCATCTGTACGTTGCTGGTATATTTTATCACCGCCGGTTTCCTTTAAAGCGTAGACTTTATAGGTTTCTGTTTTAAGATTTTTTAAAATATATAGACCGCTACTGTCCGTTGAAGTAGAGATGGGTGCTTTCTTTTTGCCGAAAATAGAATCCCTAGAAAGGGGTATGATAAATACAGTTGCATCGATTTCTGGTTTTCCAGTAAGTAAGTTGGTTACCTTGCCGCTAATACTTAGGGAATCTAAAAATGGTCCTGTTGAAAATGCATAGGTTAAGTTCTTTAGGATATTTGATTCATGAATATCTACAATTGCTTTTCCAAAGTTTAAGGTATAGGTTGTATTTCGTTCTAAACTGTCTTGGAAAATAATTTCTAGCTTTTTGCCATCTTTTTTAAGAATAGGAGGGCGCTCTTGTTCTGGCGAGACTGAGAATTCCTTTGCTTCATTTTGAATATTAAAGTATTCATCGAAAGTAATGACGATTTTCTGGCTGTTAAAATTTCTAGTTAAATCTTTTGGCTCCATCTTTAAAACTTTTGGTGGAGTTTTATCTATTGGCCCGCCTTCTGGATTTTTCATGCTAGCACAGCCGTAAATACAAAGAGTAAGGAGCACAAAGGCTTTAAAATAGCTGCTAAATGATGACGTCGTGTTTTTGCCCATTTATCTCTCGCGTGTTTAATTTTTATATGTTTTGGAACTATTATATTAAAAAACAAAATTAGTCGCTTGAACAGCTTTAAATTGATTGTTGTTTAACTAATTGTTTTACAATAATTTAAGTGTTATTTAGTTATATGAACCATTAAAACTGATATATCGGAGGGTGATACCCCTGATATGCGGGATGCTTGTCCTAAAGTTCTCGGTTTTATTTTTAATAACTTTTCTCTTGCTTCTTTTGAGAGAGAAAGTAATTTGGTATAATCAAAATCTGGGTTGATAGACTTGTCTTCCATTTTTTGCATTTTACTTACAATTTCATTTTCTTTCTCAAAGTAGCTTTCGTATTTAATTTTAATTTCTGCTTGCTCAATAGTTTCTTTATCGAAGGTATTAAGTAGCTCATTAAAAGAAGGACTTACTTTTCTAATATCTTCAATTCCAACTTGCGGCCTACTTAATAGGTTAAACAACTTAACGTTTTGATTAAGCGTTGCAGTACCTAAGCTTGCTAATAAATCGTTGGCACTGTTCATATCGATGCCTTGCTTTTTGGTAAAGGCTACAATGGCGTCAGAGTTTTCTACTTTCTGTTTAACTATTTCTAAGCGTTCGTCGTTAATAAGGCCTAACTGGTGAGCAATAGGGGAGAGTCTAATATCTGCATTATCTTGTCTTAGTAATAGACGATGCTCTGCTCTAGAAGTAAACATCCTATAAGGTTCTTCGGTGCCTTTTGTTACTAAGTCGTCTATTAATACACCTATATATGATTCAGATCGCTTCATAATGAGCTCATGCTGGTCGTTCACCTTAAGGTGAGCGTTAATTCCTGCTATAAAGCCCTGACTAGCAGCCTCTTCATAGCCGGTAGTTCCATTAATTTGGCCTGCAAAGAATAGATTATCAATCAATTTAGTCTCTAATGTTAGCGAAAGCTGGGTAGGCGGAAAATAGTCGTATTCTATGGCATAGCCTGGTCGAAACATTTTTGCGTTTTCGAATCCTGGAATTTGTTGCAAGGCTTTATATTGGATATCTTCTGGTAGCGAGGTCGAAAATCCGTTGACATAAATTTCACAAGTGTTCCAACCTTCTGGCTCAACAAATATTTGATGGCGCTCTCTTTCGGCAAACCTATTTATTTTATCTTCGATAGAGGGACAGTATCTAGGGCCAAGGCCTTTGATCCTTCCAGTAAACATTGGCGATTTTTCAAAACCTTCTTTCAAGGTTTCGTGTACGTCGCTATTAGTGTATGTTATCCAACAGCATCGTTGCTCTGTTGGTCGAACTACATTTGTATAAGAAAAGCGACCAGGGTTTTCATCACCCCATTGCTCTTCCATTTTGGTATAGTCTAGTGATCTTCCGTCTACCCTTGGAGGGGTTCCGGTTTTCATTCTACCAGCATCAAAACCCAAAGAGGTTAACTGGTCCGTAAGTCCAGTCGCTGCCTTTTCTCCGGTTCTTCCGCCACCGAATTTTTTTTCTCCAATATGTATTAATCCATTTAAAAACGTACCGTTTGTAAGCACTACACTTTTTGCATTAATTTCTACACCGAGCGCAGTTTTTACGCCAACTACCTTTTTGTTTTTGATTATTAAACTTCCAACCATCTCTTGCCAAAAATCTACGTTGGGTGTTCTTTCTAATGCGAGGCGCCATTCTTCTGCAAATCTTTTTCTATCATTCTGTGCCCTTGGGCTCCACATTGCGGGGCCCTTAGAAAGGTTGAGCATTCTAAATTGCAGGGTAGTTTTATCGGCAATAATACCAGAGTAGCCGCCCATAGCATCAATTTCTCTAACAATCTGTCCTTTGGCTACGCCGCCCATTGCCGGGTTGCAGCTCATTTGGGCAATCGTTTCCATGTTCATTGTGATCAACAAAACGGACGAGCCAAGGTTGGCTGCTGCTGCTGCTGCTTCACATCCAGCGTGACCAGCGCCTACTACTATAACATCATATTCTTTAAACATATCTATAGGGTGTTTCACGTGAAACACTAAATTTATTTGTTTTAATTGTAACTATGTTTCACGTGAAACATAGAAGTTCTTCTCAAATCGATTAAAAAGGAATAGAGTATTAGCTAATTTGATTTGTCTGAAAGCTCTACCCAGCGTTCCATTATTTTCTCGAGTTCAATATTTAATTTTTCAATTTGCGCAGACTTATCTTGGATTTTTTTATAATCGGCAGCGTCTATACTTGCGAGTGATTTAGTTAAATCATCTATTTCGTTTTCTTTCTCAGCAACTGTTTCCTCTATTTCGTCTAGCTCTTTTTGTTCTTTAAAACTTAGCTTTTTACTAGCTTTTGTTACAGACACTTCTTCTTTTGGTTTGTTTTTTACAACAGGATTGTCTTTGGCGTTGTCTAAACTAATGCGATATTCAGAATAATTCCCGTTATAAATACTTACTCCTCCATCACCCTCCATGATGAATAATTGTTCACTCATTTTATCTAAAAGATATCTATCATGTGAAACTAAAATAAGTACGCCCGGGAAGTTCTCTAGAAATTCTTCAAGCACATTTAAAGTGTCAATATCTAAATCGTTGGTAGGCTCATCTAAAATTAGGAAGTTAGGATTTTGCATTAACACCTTCATTAAGTGTAAACGTTTCTTTTCGCCGCCACTTAATTTTTCAACCATGCCATGCTGCTTCTTTGGAGGAAACAGAAAAAGCGTGAGTAGGGCCGAAGCAGAAATAGTTTGCCCATCAGCCATCTTAATATATTCGGCATCTGATTTTACTATGTCGATTACACGTTCCTTTTCATTAAAAGCTAAACCACCTTGCTTATAATAACCATATACAGTTGTATCACCTACATCAACCGTTCCTTTTTCTGGTTTAAGAAAGCCCGTAATAATATTTAGTAAAGTAGACTTTCCAGTTCCATTTTTTCCAGCCAAGCCAATTCTATCGCCTCGCTTGAAAACGTAAGAAAAGTTATTGATAATCTTTTTCTGATCAAAAGTTTGTCCAATTTGATCTAGTTCTAGGATTTTATTGCCTTGGCGAGACATTTTAACATTCAGAGTAACCTTTTGATTGTCAGAGCGTTGCTTAGTTTTCTCCTCCAGATCATAAAAGGAATCTATTCTCGATTGAGATTTAGTTGTACGGGCAGCTGGCATGCGCCTCATCCACTCTAATTCTTTCTTCAATAGGTTTTTGTTCTTTTGAAAAGTGCTTTCGTCTGCGGCTTCTCTTTCGGCCTTCTTTTCTAGGAAATAAGCATAATTGCCATTGTAATTATAGATTTTTCCTCTATCTAGCTCTACGATCGTGTTGCATACATTGTCTAAAAAATACCGATCATGTGTAACCAATAAAATAGTTTTATTACCTGAGGTTAATAGTTTCTCTAACCATTCTATTGTATCGATATCCAAATGGTTGGTAGGTTCATCTAAAACATAAATTTCAGGATCTTCTATCAATAACTTTGCAAGAGCTAAACGTTTCTTTTGTCCACCCGAAAGCGTATCTATTTTTTGTTGAAGATGATTAATGCCCATTCTACTAAGAATGGTTTTAATTTCATGTTCGTATTCCCAAGCATTATGTTCGCTTAATTCTTCATATAGTCGATTTAATGTTTTCTCATCTGGGTTGGGGTTTTCGATTAATTCTTCATATTCTCTAATCAGTTGCTGCTGTTTATTCTCTAAAGAAAAAATAAAATCACTAATCGAATAGCCGTCGGGAAAGGAAGGTTCTTGATCTAAAAAACCAATTTTCACAGACTTGTTTTTAACAATCTTTCCTTCAAGAGGAGAAAATCGTTCGGCAAGTAGTTTTAATAGGGTGCTTTTGCCGGCACCATTAATACCAACCAAGGCCACACGCTGACCAGGATTAATACCTAAAGTTAAATTTTTAAATAACCATTCATCATGGTATCCATGGCCTAAGCCCTCCGCTGCAATTAATGTACTCAAAGTGTTTTTATCGATTTAGCTTATAAGAAATTACAGCAAAAGTAAGGAATAATTTATTGGCTATTAATGTAAAGACTAGAATAACGATGTATTTGCTATAAATGTTATAAGAAGGATGTACTAACTCTCTGGAAAGTTTAAATAATGGTTGTTGGAATAAGCCCAATCTTATTCTGCTTTCATTTGGATATCAGTGGGGGAGATTTGTCAGGTATCCGAACAATATCCGTTTTAATTGTCATCATATTTGCCAATTAATCCTAGGGACTACAGCGTGATCCACAAATACGCATAAAAAATGCGGACATCCATCCGCATTTTTAAACTAAACTAAAACTAAAACTAAATTTATGATGGATTGTGTGTAGACTAATTATTCTGTAATAGCTAGCTCAACAGGTTTAACTACCGTAGCAGTGTTTTGAGAACGTACTGAAGAACTTTCTGCAACAAATGCATTCATGTTAACCTTTGAAATGTTGTTAAGTGAAGCAGTATATGCTAAGGTTGAACCAGTTAATGTTAAATCTGCGTTGCCTTTTACATTTGTATTTAAGCTAATTGTGTTTGTATTTAAATCTGCTTGTGCGTTGTCCGATAGGTTAACCGCTAAATCTAATGCGCTAAATTTACCGAACGTTTTAATCAAAGCGTTATCTGATGCTGTGATTGAGCTCAAGTTGCTTACATAAACAACTACAGTTAATTTTTCCTTGTTATAAGAACTAACTCTTAGTTCGCCATCTTTTTGTTGAACTAATGCATTGTTGGTATAATAGTTATCGTATACTTTAACGCTTTCATCAGCACTTTGAACTAAGATTAATTCAACATTACCTGATACGTTAATTTTGCTTACCTTTTTAACATCAGCTAAAACGGTTACTTTATTATCATCTGCTTTAGTAATCATTGTAGTGCTTGTTAATACTACTAGGGTTAAAACTGCTGCGATTAAATTTTTGATAGAAGTGTTCATAATATTTTATTTAAAATTCTTTTTTTTATTTGCTAAACCGCCCATTATCAGGCTGGTTTCGAATATAAGACTGCATAAAGGGCAAAAGGTTGCATGAAAAGTTGCTGTATTATACCAGCAGGGGCTAGCACTCGACCAACGCCCGTAATTTTTCGACCAACGGGACTCAATTTTTTGATTATTTAAACAACATCCAATTAGATTCCTAAATCTTTAACCGCTTTCAAGACACCAATGTTATATGATAGGCTATTTCTCGCTTACTAACTGGGCTTTGCTAACCGACATAAGTAGACGGAGTTGGTTTAAACGCAAATGCTTTGTAAAAAAAGAGCTCCACATTGAGTATAAATCCAAATTTAGATTTACATTTGCAGCTATTTAGAATTAAACTTAATAATAACATGAAGATATTAGCTTCAATCCTAACGGGTTTATTATTGATAGGGGGCCAGCCCAATGCAAATAAAACCAAAACGAGCGCACGTTTATATGTGTCTAACTATGAAAATGTTTTAGGGACATCATTAGAATTTAAATTTACGAGCTTGTCTGAGGCCGAAGCAGAGAAGGCAGAATTGGCGGCTTTAGGAGAAATAGAAAGGTTATCGGCAATTTTCAGTGCATATGATACTAATAGTGAGTTCAATAAATGGATGAATAGCGATTTAAAAAAGCCTGTCAAGGTTTCAGAAGAGCTTTTTAACATGCTTCAGCTTTTTGAACAATGGAAGGAACGCACAGGTGGAGCAGTTGACGCGTCGGCAGCAGTTGCCACTAACTTGTGGAAAGAGGCAGCTAAAAATCAAAAACTACCTTCCGAAACACAGCTTAATGATGTAGTTAACAGAATGAAACAACAACATTATAGTTTAAACAACAAGGATTTGACAGCAACTCGACTTACGCAGGCTCCCTTAGTAATGAATACGTTTGCAAAGAGCTATATCATTAATCTAGCATGTGATGTTGCACTTGCTTCTGCTAAAATTGATGCTGCTGTGGTAAACATTGGCGGGGATATAGTTGTAAAAGGGAATGTAAAAGATGTTGTTAAGGTGACCAATCCTTTAGCAAATGCAGAAAATGATGCACCGCTTGATCAACTTTTAATTCATAATAGGGCAATCGCAACTAGCGGAAATTATCGCAGAGGTGAGCAAATAGGAAAGCATTGGTATTCGCATATTGTTGACCCTCGCACGGGAAAGCCTGTTGATGGGGTAATTAGTGCAACGGTTGTTGCGGCAAACGCTACCGATGCGGGGGCATTAGCAACAGCTTTTAACGTATTATCATTAGCTGAGAGTAAAAGTTTAGCCGAAACTGTTGAGGGGGCAGAATATTTAATCATTACGGCTTCGGGAAAAAGGGTAGAGAGCAAGGGATGGTCGGAATTAATTGATCCAGCAAGTAAAGTTACCAAAGAGGCTATTAAACCAGTTTATAATGGAGCGGAGAAGCCTTGGGATCCCAAATACGAATTGAATATCGCTTTAGAATTAAATGCAATCTCTGGAAACTCACACAGACCATTTGCGGCTATTTGGGTTGAAGATGCAAACAAAAAATCAGTACGAAACCTAGCGCTATGGTACAACAAAACTAAATGGGTTCCAGATCTTAGAAATTGGTATAGGATTAACGGAGAGACTTTTAAGGCTGACAAAGCTAATTATGCTTCAGTTACAGGCGCAACACGTTCGCCAGGCAAGTATACGATAAAATGGGATGGAAAAGATGATAATGGAAATTTCGTTCCACAGGGAAAATACACCATCATGATCGAAAGTTCTAAAGAACATGGCACAGATGAAATTATTCGTCAGCCTTTAGAGCTAAAAAAATCAGCGAAAAAGGTAACAATCCCAGGTAATGTAGAAATCTCAAACGTAACTTTTGACTTCCGTAAAAAATAACCCAGTTCAGCAAGCCGCTGCTTCAAAGAAGAAGGCAGCAAATAAAGCAAATGGCCCCAAAAAAGAGGTGGCTAAGCTATCGAGGTGGCTGCATATTTACCTTTCGATGGTAAGTTTTGCTATTGTATTATTTTTCTCCATAACCGGTTTAACACTAAATCATCCTTCTTGGTTCGGGGGCGATAAGCAGGTCATCGTTAAAAATAAAGGGGTTTTAAATGTTAAGTGGGTTAATAATGCCGATACTAACAAGATTGCCAAGCTCGAGATTGTAGAGTTTTTACGAAAGACCTATCAGGTAAAAGGTGCTGTAAGCGAGGTTAGAATAGACGATTATGAAGTAAGTGTTTCCTTAAAAGGCCCAGCATATTCTTGTGATGCATTTATAAACCGGGAAACCGGAAGCTATGAAGTCTCGGAAGTAAAAATGGGAATCATGGCCATCATGAACGACCTACATAAGGGTAGAGATTCTGGCAAGGGATGGGCATGGATTATTGATATATCGGCTGTGTTTTTGATCTTAGTTTCCTTGAGCGGATTAATTTTGTTATGCTTTATTAAGAAAAAACGGATGGCTGGATTTATTACAGGCGTTATTGGCCTCTTAATTTGCTATTTAATTTACGTTGTTTTTGTGCCCTAAGATTAAGCAAAGAGAAGTGTGGCCTGAATTATGATAGCTAATCTCTATTTTAGCTTGAAATTTATTTATGGAAATCGGTAACATAAGCCATCTACAAATAAATGCTGCTTATGAAATCTACTTTACGCTTATCCCTATTTTTAGTTTTTTCACTTCTTTTTAACACTGTTGTATTTTGTCAGAAGTATACAATAGACGATTTTTATAAAGTCGATTCGATTGCTAATCAGGCAAAGCCGAAAGATGCACTAGCCTTGATTGAAAAAATGAGGGCACAAGCAAGAGACAATGGAGATTCGCCCATGCTCATCAAGGCTGTTATTTATAAAATGCTGTTTCAAAGCTATTTAGAAGAAGATGCTTTTGATAAGATCTTAATTGATTTGCGAAACGACATCAGCCTTGCCAAACAGCCAGAGAAAAGCATTTTGCAATCTTTGCTAGCGGAAACCTATTGGAAGTTTTATCAGGTAAACCAGTGGAAAATTTCTCAACGCACCAACGTAAACGCTAACATTGGTGATGATATTAATACTTGGTCTCTTCAAAAATTAACAGACGAGATTACCAAAACCTTTCTAAATTCATTACAGGAGGTAGTGCTTTTACAAAATACCAAAGTTGATTTTCTTGATCAGGTTTTGGCTGGCGATAAATACAATAGATCCTTAAGGCCTACGCTATACGATTTATTAGCCCATAGAGCATTAGATGTTTTTAGCAACACCCAAATTAATATTACACAAGCAGATGATGAGAACAGTAGCACTTCGTTTTATGGGGAAGCTCTGCAGCTATTTAAAACCCTTATGGAGTTTCATCTAGCTCATAAAAATGAAAGCGCCTTAGCCGATGTTGATTTAAAGAGGCTAAAATTTATTTTTCTAAGAAACAATAATAGTGAACAATACCAGCATGACCTTCAAAATTTGGCCATTAGCAGTGTTGATACAGAAGTTTATGCAGACATTTTATTTGAGTTAGCATCACTTTATAGAAATAACCAAGTAGGAATAGACACCAACAAACAAAACCTGGTTAAAGCCGTAGAATTAAGCAATAAAGCCATTGCGGCTTTCCCCAAAAGTATAGGAGCCACAAATGCCGAAAATTTAATAAAACAGATCAAGTCTGTTGAACTGAATACACAAACCAAGGCACTCATTGAACCTAACAAAACAGCACAGCTTCATCTGTCTTATAAAAACCTAGACACAATTTACTTTAAGTTATTTAAAAGACCAGTCCAAGAAAATATTTACTATAAATTAAACAACAAAAAGGATTTCTTCAACTTTTTAGAAAAAAATAAAGCGTTAAAAGAATGGTTTATTGTGGTTCCCCATACAACAGATTATCAAACTCACACTTTGGTTACAACAATAGATCCGCTTCTATATGGCAATTACACGCTAATTTCACAGAACACTAAAACAAATTCAGCGCATACTTTTTTTAGTTATTCGAGTTTTAATGTTACTTCCTTGGTAATTTCAGATCGGATTATTAATGATATTAATCACGAGTATTTAGTCGTTAACAATACTAGTGGCGCCCCTATGAAGGATGTTATCATCCAACAAAAAAGCAGTTATGTTAAAATAAACGAAAACAAGCCGCTCATCACTAATGAATTAGGTCATGCAACAACACAAGAAATTAAAAATGTTAATTCGGCTATAGTTTCTTTAGGTAAAGATTCACTGTTAGTTAATGTCAATAATTATTTCAGAAATAGTAGAGATGATGACCATCAAAAAGTAATACTATTTACTGATAGACCAATTTATCGCCCTGGGCAAACAATTTTTTACAAAGGCCTTTATATTGATTATAAGGATGATAAAAACATCGTAATCACCAAGGAAGCAGTAGAGGTTGCATTTAAGGATGTAAATGGGAAAGAAATCGAAGTAAAAGAGTTAACTACAAATGAATTTGGCACTTTTCAAGGTTCATTTACTATCCCATTGGGAAAATTAAATGGCTCGATGATGCTTGAAACAGCTTATGGAAGTATTCAAATTCAAGTTGAGGAATATAAAAGGCCAACTTTTGAAGTGGTATTTGACAAGCCAAACCAACATTACAAACTGAACGATAGCATTAAGGTACTCGGTAAAGCCGTGGCATTTGCCGGCTATTCAGTTGGCAGTGCAAAGGTTTCTTATAAAATTTATCGTCGGGCGATTTACGATTATCGGCTAAACGACTATGAATATGCAGCCATTTACGGCAGCGCAGCATTTAACAAACAGCAAATTGCTATTGGTAAAACGACGACAACAGCTGATGGCAGATTTGAACTGAGCTTTTTTGCGAAAATACCAAATGATAAAGTAAATTATGCCTTCGACGTTGAAGTAACAGCCACTGATATCAATGGGGAAACCAGCACAAAATCATCCACCATTAATGTTGGCAAAAAGGACCTTTCCTTAGTGGTAAACAACAGTAAAGTGTTTTTTGTAAGTTCAAAAACAGATAGCATTCCCTTTTCGGTTACTAACTTAAACTATGAACCTATAAAAGCTAATTTAAAAGCCGAATGGTTTTTGTTAGAGTCGCCAAAGAGGCTAACGAATAAAAGCCCATTTTATGGCGAGAAATATACATTGAGCAAAGAGGAATTTATTAAAACTTTTCCTACCGATGATTACGATAATGAATACGATTTAGCTAAATGGCCGATTTTAAAAAATCAGTATCATGAAAATAGTACAACTGATAATGGAAAGGGTAATTTCACGGTCAATCAAAAACAATTAGCGCCAGGCCATTATAAGGTTAAATATACCGCAAGCAATGAGTTGAACGACAGCCTAACTATTGAACAATTTGTAATTGTTTATGGAAAAGAACCCGCAATCATTAAGAGCAGTTCAGAATGGATTGTGCCAGAAGTAAATACTATTAGTGCAACCGAAAGCGCCGTATTTAGGCTTGCAGGATTATCAAAAAATAGCAAAGCCTATTACGAAGTTTATTACAAAAATACCATTGTAGAGAAAGTTTGGTTAACGCTGTCACCGAAGCAAAACATGGTAAGGGTTAAGCCCAAAGCAAATTTCGAAGATGGGTTTGCGGTGCAATTTACGATGGTAGAAAATGGCACGATTTATAATTCACTTCAAAAAATATACATCGTAGACCAGGCTAAACAACTTGACATTAAATTTTTAACCTTTAGAAACAAGCTTCAACCAGGAGAAAAAGAAAGCTGGAAGCTACAGATTAGCAGTCGCAATGGCGAAAAAGAAATGGCCGAAATGGTAGCTACTTTATACGATGCTTCATTGGATAACTTTAAAACAATGAACTGGAATACAAACTTGAGAACCAGTTTTTATTATGATAACTATACTTGGAGGTTTAACAGAAACAATTTAAGCTTTGGAAGTTATCTTTGGTTTTTAAATACAGATACTTACTACGGGGTAAAACCTAGGGTTTATGAAAACCTTTACCTTTTTGGTTACAATTATTATGGTGGTTATAATTATGGTTATAGAAACTACATTGAGCAGCTTAAAGATCGACCGAAAAAAGGATTGTCGCCAGAGGCTATCACAAAATTAGCTGAATTAGCTAAGGGAAGCCTTGTTTATGGGGTTGTTTATGATAACCAAGGTTATGTAATTCCGGGGGCTATTGTAGGGAATGCAAAATCATCAACCACTACCAATAAATTTGGTGTGTATGCTATTGCCGCAAAAGTAGGGGATGTACTAACTGTTAATAGCATAGGCTATAATCAATTTAAAGTAAAGGTTGGAAAAAATAGAAGGATAGACTTTACGCTTAAAAATGATGGAAGTACGTTGAACGAGGTAATGGTTATGGCTCCTGCAGGTGAAAGTAAGAAGATGCAAATGGCGAGTGTTGCCTCTATCGCAAAGGCTGAACAGCCAGCGGTAGCGTACTTACAAGGTAAAGTTGCAGGGGTAGTTGTAGAAGATAATAAGGTTTATAATTATGTGAGTATCATAGACAAAAGGGCGACTATTACTCCCCGTACCAATTTCAGTGAAACAGCATTTTTCTACCCACAGTTAAGAACGGATGAAAATGGAGAAATAAAGATTGAATTTACCATTCCCCAATCGTTAACACGGTATAAAATGATGGGCTTTGCCCATACCAAGGATTTAAAAACAGCAACCATAAGCAATGAACTAGTTACGCAAAAACAATTAGCCATCTCTGCCAATGCGCCTCGTTTTTTCCGAGAGGGTGATACCATTTTGTTCAGCACTAAATTGAATAATTTGGCGGGAAGGAGTTTAAATGGGGAGGCGTCATTAACATTAAAAGATGCCTTAACCGGGAAAGCTATTCAAATATTAGCTAAAGGGGATAAATTGAGCAAGGATTTTGCATTAGCCAATGAAGGGAGCGCGGTATTAAAGTGGACTTTAATTATCCCTTCTGGAGTAAGTGCTATAACTTATACTGTTTCCGCTAAAGCAAACAAGTTTAGCGATGGTGAAGAAATGACTATTCCCGTTCTACCAAATTCCATGCTGATTACCGAAAGTATGCCCATCAATGTTAGAGGTAACAGCAGCAAAACGGTTAGCATGGAGAAACTGATTAATTCGGGATCTTCTAAAACAATGCGAAACCAAGGACTGACGTTCGAATTTACTTCGAATCCAATTTGGTATGCTATCCAAGCACTTCCCTATTTAATGGAATATCCCTATGAGTGTGCCGAGCAAACTTTCAGTCGTTTTTATGCCAATAGTTTTGCAACAGGAATTATCAATAGTTCGCCAAAAATCAAAGAAGTCTTTATACAATGGCAGCAAACTAACAATGGGGCAGCACTTTTATCGAACTTAGAGAAAAATCCAGAATTGAAATCAATTTTATTGGAAGAAACACCTTGGGTTAGAAATGCGAACAACGAAACAGAGCGCAAAAAAAGATTGGCAGCTTTGTTTGATTTGAACCGGATGACTTACGAGCTGAAAAGCAATTTCGACAAACTGGAGAAAATGCAATACGGTGATGGATCTTTCCCTTGGTTTACTGGCATGGAGGGCAATCGCTATATTACGCAACATATTGTTTTGGGTATTGGGCAACTTAAAAAGTTAAAGTTAATTGACGATAAAACGTACCCGAAACTCAATACAATGCTTAACAAGGCCATGATCTATTTGGATAAGGAATTGGTAAAAGATTATAAGGCTGAGCAAACAGGCAAGCATTTCGGCTATCTGCCCTTGCATTATTTGTTTGCCAGAAGTTACACCAATCAAGTTAATAACACGGCAGATTTTGTAAAAGCCAGAGACTTCTATTTGAAAAAGATTGCGGAAAACTGGAAAACATTTGATACTTACCAATTAGCGCAAGCGGCAATGGTTTTACATAGAAGTGGAAATAAGGCTGAACCCTTAAAAATCATAACGCTTTTAAAACAGACTGCCCAACAAAGCGATGAAATGGGTATGTACTGGTCAGGCAACATCAATGGTTGGTGGTGGTATCAAAGTCCGATAGAAACACAATCATTATTGATCGAAGCATTTGATGAAGTTGCGGCAGATGGTAAAGCAGTTGCGGAAATGAAAATTTGGTTGTTAAAGAATAAACAAGCCAACGATTGGAAAACGACCAAGGCAACCGCAGCAGCTTGTTATGCCTTACTCATGAAGGGATATGGATTATTGAACGAGTCTGCAGAACCAGAAATTTTAATCGGCAATAAAACCATTAGCGATTTAGGGTTTGCGAATGAGCCCAAGGAAGCCGGAACGGGTTATCAAAAAATAACCATCGCAGCTGCGGATGTAAAACCAGAAATGGGAAAAGTGGCCATTAAGAACAATAACAACTCTATTGCTTGGGGAGCACTATATTGGCAATACTTTGAGCAGTTGGATAAAATTACACCTGCTAATACCGGTGTTAAAATAAAAAAGCAATTGTTTATTCAAAATGCTAGTACAAAAGGAAATGTGCTAAACCCCATTACAGCAAGCAATGTGCTTACGCCTGGAGATTTGGTAAAAGTTCGATTGGAGATTTACTGCGATAGAGATATGGAATACGTGCATCTAAAAGATATGCGTTCGGCAGGTTTTGAACCTGTGAATGTAATTTCTGGCTATAAGTATCAAGATGGTTTAGGTTATTACGAAAGCACAAAGGATGCTAGTACTAATTTCTTTATTGGCTATATGCGCAAGGGAACTTATGTGTTTGAATATGCTTTAAGGGTAACACATGCGGGTAATTTTAGTAACGGGATTACCTCTTTACAATGCATGTATGCTCCCGAATTTACAGCACATAGTCAAGGAATTAGGGTTTCTGTTAAGTAACGCTTAACCTTCTTGCTCCGCGCGCTTTGTTAAATAATAATCCTCTTTAGCCGTCATCTGTGTTTTGGCGGCTTTTGTTTTGTCCTTATAGCCCAACAAGTGCAGGGTGCCGTGAATCATCACCCTACAAAGCTCGGTTAATGAATCGGATCCAAATTGCTGAGCGTTTTCTTTAATCCTATCAACGCTGATGAATATGTCGCCCACAATCGTTTTAAGCTCTTCTGAGTTGTCGAAAGTAATCACGTCGGTATAATCGTCATGTTGAAGGTAATCTTGGTTTATACGCAATAAATATGCGTCTGAGCACAGGATGAAGTTTAGCTCTGATAGTTGATACCCTTCTTCGGCAATGGTTGCGGTGATCCACGACCTGATTTTGGTCTTTTGCTTTAAAGTATAGTTAATGTCTTCTGTGAAAAAGTTGATTTTTGGCATGTTTTTTAGTTCATGCGTCATTGCGAGGTATGAAGCGTTGCGCTTTGAGATTGCTTCGTACCTCGCAATGACGATTAATTTTTCGGCGAATTTAGCAATTTAAAGTATTCAGCTATTTTATTTTTGTAGTAGTAATTTAGGTTTGGTGATAATTTCTGAATTAGCTCACTTTCACTCTGCTGCTGTTTTTTAAATTTATCGAGCATTTGCTGATAAGAGGGAGGAAATTCTTTGGCAGCGGCGCTTTCTCTTTTCGAATCCTCATCTTGTTCTCTTTGTGCTTTATCGGCATCAAGTAATTTAGTAAGCAAATTCTTCTGGCGATTCAAAGTTTCTTGTTCAATCTTTTTATTGACAAGTTCTGTCTCTGTTTGCTTCATATCCTTGATGGCCTGATTTAAATCTCCCAAGGATCCTTTGCCATCTTTATTCTCTTCGGAATTAATTTTTTGCAAAGCTTCTCGGATCATTTGCTGTTGCTTGGCCATCTGCGCAAATTCTTCACTCATTTGTCCCTTTCCAACAGTACCCTTATTTCCTTCTCTTTGCATTTTCTCTCTGGCATTTTGCATTTTTTGGTTCAGCTGTTCCTGCATTTTTTGCAGTTGTTGCATACTCTGCTTTCCTTTACCACCTTTGCCACTCTTTTGGTTTTTCTGTAACTGATCTAATGCTTCATTTAACATTAGGGCCAAGTTATTTAAGGAAGTCATGGCTGTTTGTTGATACCTATTTGCTTCGCCAGTACGCCTGTCGCCCAATTGATCGATCGATTTTTCGATATTGAAATTAATTTTGTCAACTTCAGCATTCACGGTACTTTCAATTTGAGGCACTCGCTTACTCAATGAAAACAAGCTATCTGCAATGGTTTTCATATTGTCTTTGATCATGTTCTGTTTTTGAACGTTTGCAACATACGAAGGATCGTTGACGGTCATTTTCCTTAAAGAAAGCATAACCTTTTCTTGCTCAAATGAAGTAGTTAATAAATTTTCTAAAAGGCGCCTTAATTCTTTCTCGTTTACTTTCAACTCTTGCTCTTCTCCCTCTTGCTGTTCTTCTTGCATTTTTTTCGACAACTGCTCCATTTGATCTGCGGCTTGTTCCTGTTTTTCAGCAGCTTTTTGTTTGTTGTTCTTGCCTAGTTGATCTTTACTTTCCTGTTGCTTTTGCTCGATATCATTTGTTTCCTTTTCGGGATTTTCAAAAGAGTTAGGCTTCTCTAACTCCTGATTTTTCTCGGCCAGTTTTTTCAGCTCTTGTTGTAGGTCCTTGAAATTTTTGTTCAATTCGTCTTGTTTGGCTTTGACCTCGTTTGCTGTCGTATTTTTATCCTTACTTTGTTGACTTAACTCTTTTTGCTCTTTGGCCATCTCGTTTAAACGGTCTATTTTATTTTGTAGATTTTGCTCAAACTCAAGTTGTTTATACAATTCTAGGATACGGTCTAGCTCATTTTTCAAACCTTTATTGTCCATTTGCATTTTAGCCAATTCATCACGGGTTTGATCCTTGCTATTAAGCTCCATTAACCGCTGCAGTTTTTGTAAAAGATCCTTTGTCTTTTCGTCCAGTACATTATTGAAGAGCTCATCTATTTGTTTTTGCTTTTCTTTCAGCTCATCGTTAATAGCCTTATTTTCTTCTTTATCAAAGCTGTTTTTTTCATTCTGCTTTTTAATCTCTTTAACAGCATCCTCTAGTTGTTTCTGCTTATCAAGCAATTGCTCGATTTGTTTTTTGTCTTCAAAATTCAGCTGTTTTTTATCTAATAGATTCTGACTTAATTTTTTGCTCTCTTTTTCAATACTGGTGGCTAACTTAATTGTCGCCTCCATTTTTTTCTTTAGCGCATCGCTTCCCTCGGCCATCTTTGCTGCTATTTCTTGCTGCGAGGGGGCTTCGTAGGTTTTAATTGCCGAGCGGCTAACCTTTGCGCCATTCACACCGTCATTGTCGGCCACTTCGAAGTAATACGTTAATACCTGACCGGGCTTTATATCAATGGCATTCAAATTCCAAAGATGAAAGAATGCACTTTCAAGCTGGTTGGCTTTAATCGGAATCGATACACTATGATTGGCAATTTTTTTCCCCTTTTCATTTAGGTTATAAATAAATTTTAAGGACGAAAAGCCATAATCATCTGCTATTGCGCCCGAAAAATAAAGTGCTTTGCTGCTCAGCGAATCAGGGCTTTCGGTTACGTCGATACTTGGAAATTGATCCTGTATAACTGAAATTTGGTGACTTAATGAATCGGAGTTGCTTACAAAAGAATTTTTGGGAATGATGCGGTATGCGCTATTATTTTTAATAATACTGGTAAACGATGCGGTATTATTTGCTACAGCTAGTGGGTAAATCTTGTTTTGAAGCACAAAAGACAAAGAAGAGGTGTTTTCTGTTGCTAATTGCCAGGTTACTTTTGTTCCTTCAGGAATAAGCAAATCGCCAACATTATTTAGTTCTTCACTTTTACGATTGAGATAAGCAGGATAGGTTAATATGGCGCTCATATTAAGCAAGGTTGGTCGGGGCCTTACCGAAATCACAAAAGTTGAAGAATTAAAACCTCCGCCAAAGAATCGGAGCGTTTTATTTTGTTGAATATTCCTGAATGTGTAGTTAAAATGACTAATATTTTCTTTCTCAAGTTTATAGGTATTTATCCCATCTTCAATATAGATATCTTGAGGAAACTCGTCTCCCGTTAACTTTAACTTTAATAATAAATCATCTCCTTGGGTAATATTTAAATTGCTATTTAATACTACAAAATTGAATGGCGCTTTAGGTAAAACCTCTTCGTTGTAACGGATAAAACTGTTTGTACCTTCTCGCAAAATAGCAGGAGCGATGATTCCAATCATTAAAATAACGGCCAACGGAAAGAGGATAAACTTGATATGCTTTCGGTTATCATTCAGGTTTATGGCATTTGAAAACGGAATGGGCCTTAACGCGCTTATTTTTTGGTCGATTCCAGCTAAAATTAAAGAACTATTTTGAGGAGAACTATCAGCAAGGGCCTTAAGCTGTAAGGTATTTAATAACTTATCTTTAACGTTAAAAAAATGATCTCCAATTAGCTTTGCGGCTTGCTCAACACTTAAATTTTTACCTAGTTTGAAGTAAGCTAGGCCTGGCTTAACAACCCAAAAGCCTAATGCGAAGAAAGACAATACTAAAAAGGAGAAAAATAGGGTTGTTTTTAAACCAGTTCCTGGATTTGAATAATAAATGAAGAGAAATAGGAAAAGATAGGCCGCTAAAATACTTGCAGCAGCATAAATACTTCCCCGCAAAAGTTTGTTAAGATAAAACTTTCGGGTAAACTCATTTATTTTCCCAATTAAAAGGTCGTAGCTATTGCCCATTTTACATTAACGCTTCACTCTTTGTAATAAAGATAGATAAGTTAATAAAAAATCACTATAAAGTTTGTTACAAAATCATACTTTTATAAATTGAAAAGAATACGTAATAATTCGAAAGCAAAAAATAACAAATAAAAACATGAAAGCAATTTTATTAGGAATGTTATCGGTGGTTATAGTCAGTACAACGGTACGAGCTCAAAAAGTATTTACTTCTTGGAATAAAAACCCAGTTATCGCGCATAGGGGAGCGTGGAAGAAAAATAATATTCCCGAAAACTCTATTGCCTCATTAAAAGAGGCAATTAGGTTAAAGTGCCACGGATCTGAGTTCGATGTTCATCTAACGCTTGATAGTGTGCTTGTAGTAAGTCATGATCCTACTTTTTTAGGGATGTCTATTCCTAAATCAACCTATGCTCAGCTATTGACCAAAAAATTACCTAATGGCGAATCAATCCCAACGGCAGAAGATTACCTTAAGGCTGGATTGAACCAAAAGAAAACAAAATTGATTTTCGAGATCAAGCCACAGAAAATGGGTAAAGAAAAAGATCTTTATATTGCCGAACGGAGTTTAGCATTGGTGAGGAAATTGAAATGCGAACAATGGGTTGAATATATCAGCTTCAGCTACGACATTTGCCAATATCTGGTTGCGCACGACCCTCAAGCAAAGGTTCAGTATTTAAATGGCGATTTTGCACCTGAAAAAGTTAAGGCCGATAAGATAACAGGCTTAGATTATCACTATTCAGCGTTTCAAAAAAACAATTGGATCATTCCTGCAAAAAAACTGGGACTTACCTTAAACGCTTGGACGGTTAATACTGTTCCCGAAATGGAGTGGTTAATCGCAAATGAAGTTGATTTCATTACCACTAATGAACCTGAGCTACTTTTTGAGGTATTAAAGAAATATGCACCCGCTGCAAAAGGATGGAGATTGAAATGGGCCGATGAGTTTAATGGAAAAGGGCTTCCTGACCCTAACAATTGGACTTACGATGTTGGTGGAAATGGATGGGGAAACAATGAGAAACAGTTTTACACCAATGCTGATACCTTAAATGCGAAAGTAGAGAAAGGGGTTTTAAATATCACCGCACTCAAAACGGATAAATATACCTCTGCAAGAGTTACTACTCGGAAGAAATTTGACTGGAAATACGGCCGTTTAGAAGTGCGTGCCATGCTGCCAAAGGGAAGAGGAATCTGGCCAGCAATTTGGATGTTGCCAACGGAGATGAAATACGGAGGCTGGCCAAAAAGTGGAGAAATAGATGTGATGGAGCATGTTGGTTATGAGCCTGATTCGGTTCATGGAACGGTTCATACTTTATCTTTTAATCACAACAAAGGTACACAGGTTGGAAAAGCATTGAAAGTAGGAGATTTATATGCCGACTTCCACGTTTATGCCATAGAGTGGCACGAGAGCCATATTGATTTCTTTATTGATGATAAGCTTTATTTCACCTTCAAAAACAGTAAAAAGGGAGCTGATGAATGGCCATTTGATCAGAATTTCCATTTATTGCTAAATGTTGCTGTTGGGGGCAATTGGGGAGGAAAGAACGGAATAGACGATTCTATATTCCCAGCAACGATGAAAGTAGATTATGTAAGGGTGTTCCAACGATAGCTTACTTACTTTCTTGGTGGACCAAATTGTTCAATAAGCGGCTTTAAGATTACCCACTGCTTGGTCGGAAGATTAACATTTGGAAGCATTTTTTCAAAAGAGTCTAAAAACCCAGATCGATAATCAATGATATCATCATCCATATTATGATAAAAGACAGGGATAAAAACGAACTTTGAGGAGTATATTTTATATACTGAATTTTGATCCTTAATCCTTTTAACAAGTGCCGAACTTAGTTTCATTACTTTATTGATGCGCTCGTCTATTTTTTGTGGAAAGTATACTGTATCTATCTTTCCTGCGTCATCAAAAGAAAGCGTAACCGAAAACAAGTATACATATCCCTTTGGGGTTTTGCCCAAAAGTTCTTTGTCGGTGTTTAACGTAATTGCTTTGCTTATCCTGAGCCTAATATCACCAATTTTTGGATTCTCTTGCGCTAAGCCTATTTGACTAACAAAAAGAAGGAGTAGGAGTATTAATTTCATGTTAGTCGCGGTGTTACTCAGTTTTCCCGTTAAGCTTAATCGAGGGGAACAATATGCAAGAAACTCCGAAAACCTCATTGCTTGTAGATTTAATGCCTAAAAAACTATCATAATCATTTTGAGAGATTGGCGCTGGTATTTTGTCTACAGCAACTGAAGGGACTTGATTTAATAAATCACTTGCACTTATAGTTAGGGCTGTTTTGTAATTATAGTAAACAGGAATAATTATACATTTTAATGAACGAGAATTTGTTTTTAAAATGGACTTTTGTATAACACCTTGCAGCATACTTATCAGTTGAATAGGATGTTCAGACGAAAATGTAATGTTCTTTGTTTTTCTATCTAACAACTCAATTTTTATTAATAAAATTCCATTTTCATTACTTTTTTGAAGTTCATCAATATTTTTATTGGCTGCCTGATAAATGTCGTTATAAAGACTTTTGCCTCCAATTAATTTGACAGGTTGTTGCCCAAATGTTTGTATTCCAATTATGGCTAGTATCCAAAAAAGGCTGAATTTTAATTGCATTTGGTTCCTTTAAACAATCCCTTATTAATATTTCTTCATTTGAATTTGCAAGGTTCTCTTGTAGAAGAGTTAATTATATATGTTCTTGTCTAATTCAATTAACATAACCCCCAAATTATACATTTCCTTTTTGTCTAGTATATTATATAAATACTTTATAGATTTAGGAATGTCATCAAGTTTAATCATATTTATTTCCTGCTTTGAACCATATACTAAGATGTATGTGCTAAATGAAAAAGACATTTTTTTTCTTTTCACCATTAAAGGAAGATAGTTTATTTCTTTCAATTTTTCCAACCCGTCAAAGAATAAAAGCGCTTCAGTGTTGTTAATAGATGTGCTCACTGTTTGCCCCTTTTTTTCTCTTTGAACGTTTATCGTAATGGTATAACTATAAATAGCGGTCGAATCATTTATTTTTTCGGGGATAGTATATTCGAATACAGTTTTTTCAACTGCTCCCTTTATCTTCTTAATAATGTTCGAATCTATGGTCTGGGCACAGACATTAGATGTACAAATTATTAAGATTAGACATAAAAAAAATAAAAAGGTTTTTATTGACATAATCCTTTACCCTTTCCATTTGATTTTAGAGTATAATCTCTAATTTGGTCTAACACATCTTGCTTTGAAAGGGTTGTTGCATTTGCCCCAATTCCTATAGTGAACGAAGTAGCTTCCGTAAAGGCTTTTGTCCCGCGTACTCCATTCCAAGAAATTGCCATTGCATCTGGGACGCTGATTCCATAAAGACCCGAAATAAATCTGAATTTTAAATGTATTTGCCCCCTATTCTTTTTGTGCATTTCTATAAAGATTCTGAAAATCTTTTAAATTTAAAGAGTTAATAGTTATAATTTTAAGAAATTGGGTTTGATTGAAGGATATTTGTTTCTTTAAATATGCATCTAAAGTGCAGTTGATTATTCCTACGTCGGCTAAAAACTCAAAACTACCAAGGCCTAAATTAAATTCGTATAATTTGGGGATGTTTAGTAAAGAACTAACCACATCATCGTTAAGGTATTCCCAAAACTTGAATGTTAAATTATTAAATTCTTCAGATTTCTGGACCGAAGAGACATAAATCTTATTGTATATTTTCTCGAGATAGCTATTCGGAATTTTCTTTTTTCTCATATCCTTTTCAAAAGCTAATATTTCGTCTAATTGATAAGTTTTTATTTCAGGGTTGATGTTTAACACACCATTCTTGAATTCATTGGGAAAGTACCAATTATCTCCTCTTAAAATGAATTGAGAAACCAGAAGCTTGTGCTTAACCATATAGTAATGGTTGTTTTCCTTAATGACTAATCCTAATTCAATAGTTTTAAGAGGGGGCATTTGATTTTTTCTTTGATTCAAATGCACATAGAAGTCTTTTAGTGTTTGAGTTAGGAGTGTTTCTTGAGAAATAATTTTAAGTGTTTTAAACTCCGCCACGCTTAATTTTCTGACTTCAAGATTTTCTTTTGGCGCTATTAACGGCACTGCTGTTATTAAAATTCTGTTTGCAATGCCATCATGCACTGTTGTTAAACTTGGATCTAAGCTTGACCACCTGAAGGCGATATTAGGGGTGTAATACCAATTAAAAATAAACAAATTTGTATCTGCGGCCTTTAAAGATATTTCATTTTGAGAGAGCTGAAGCCCTGGCTTAAATTCTCTTTTATTAAAGCCTTTTTGCCTTTCAAAAACAATATATTTTTGAGCATTAGAGGCTTCATTTAAAAAGAGAAGCAATCCGGTTATAAAAAATAAAAAGGGAATATTTAATTTCATGTTATTGACAATTTGTTGGTAAACGCTTATCAGCAGATACATTTTTTACGTTGTTGTTGTAAAATGTATTGATTTGTGCAGGGGTCAATTGATACTTGGTTAATATCTTATTATATATGGAATTTAATTTACTTGCCCTCTTATTAAAGGCTATAATTTCCGCAGAAGAAGATGTATTTGGATTTGGGGCATCACCTGGATTGTTCATCCCATATAACATTGCCATTCTATAATCATTTTTAGGTTTTGAACTTGCGTCATATTCTTGAATAATATCTACCATTCTATCAAAATATGATTCAAGAAAATTTGAATGATCAATATAATTTCCTTGACCTGCTTTGTGCAATGAGTCGGTGATAGACCAGTATTCAATATCGTTTGCCCAAGAACCATTATTTTGATTAGGGAAATAAATATTTTTCTTTGTTAAATATGTCGAATAGGCATGAGCGGTTTCATGTATTGCTGCTGTGGCTACAGATAAACTTCCTCCAAGTTTGATTTCAGTTTCTTAAAAGTAGAAAAATTTTCTCACAAAAAAAGCCCCGATTTTCGTCGGGGCTTGGTAAAATATGATAATAATTAGATTACTTTCACATTAACGGCATTCAAGCCTTTTTTACCGCTTTCAACATCGTATTCAACTTTGTCGTTTTCACGAATTTCATCGATAAGGCCTGTTGAATGTACAAAAATTTCGCTATCGCCATTTGCTGGGATAATAAATCCGAAACCTTTAGTTACATTAAAAAATTTTACTGTTCCTTCTTGCATTGTATTATGTATTAATAATTAAGTGTGCAATGTACATAATAAATATTTAATAAATGCAAATCCCTCATTTTTTGGCGACTATAAGTTTTAAATCCTTATTTAGCGAGTTTTCCAATAACAGTAAGGGTTATTTGAGTGGAATGAGGAATACCTAAAGTCTTGCCCGGAGTTATCTTTAACATGTTTTTCAAATAAACATCAACAACCCCCTGCATCATCCTTTTTTTGCCTTCGGGATTTAAAACATATTGAACCTCATCAACCACCATTTTTCCATTCGCATCAACAATTACATTCATTGTATGATTAAACGATTTATAACACTTTTGAATATGGATTACAAATTCGGGATACATATAGTCGAAAACTTCTGCCCGATGTTTAGAAATATCATTGCTTTTAATTTTTTTAACCGTAATGCCTTTGCTTAAAGGAGTGAAGGTAACAGGGTTCCGTCCAGCAAAAGCTAATTTTGCATTATAGGGATCTTGATAAGTCTTTTCAGCTAAACCTTTGATAAAGGCAGTATCAGCTTTTGATGGCTTTTGCAGCTCGCTTGCTGTGGTATGCAATTGGTTTTCGATGTAGTTTTTTGAATAATAGGTAGCGTATACTTCAGAACGATAATCATCATCTCCTGAGATTTTTCTTCCTTCCACATGGAGCCGTTGTAAAATCAAGCTGTCTTTAGTGATGAGCTTTACCCTAAAAAATTCTCGCATGAAATTATAAACTTTCCCATGATCAAATTGCAGATAAACGGTTTCAAAGGCATTTTTTGTAGGGCTAAATACCATGATGCTATCTCGTTTCTTCACTTGGATTATCCAGGAAGGCTCTTGCTGAAAACCATCTTTATTAAAAGACAGCCCATCTTTAAACCTACGTTTTACCTCATAAAAACGAATACCTTTTACATCGGTAAAGGTTAGGTCGGATAACGCTTCCTCTTTTTCACTAGAATCCGTTTTAACGTTGTTACACGAAAATAGGGTAGCTACGGCAATTAAAAAAATTAACAACTTCAACTTCATTACTTCTTCTTCTTTAAGATCACCACATTAGCAACTTTTCTTTCCCCTTCATGATCCCATTTTTTATTGTCAGACGGATAGTTAACCACCCCCTCTTTTACCCATAAGGTTGTTGAGCCACCCCCATCTAAGTTTATCGCACTAACACAGCCAAGCCAACGCATAGTTTGGGTAAGCTCATAAAGGCTCATACCCGCCGAATTTTCTTGCCTGCCATCAACAGTTAATAAAATTACTTTACCATTTTCCCTAATCCCTATAGCCGTTCGAGGGTGACGGGCCTTAGTAAAGGAAGAAGTATCTAGTTCCGCTATCTTTCTATCAAAAATAAGCAATGGCCCGCTTAACATAATGTCTTTTTCGGTTAAATTGTTTTCCCAATTTGGAGTATTGTCCCATTTTTTGAGTGCCAATTTTCCTTTATCGTCTATTACAATTGCTGTTTGCTGATGCCGGGCTCTTTTCCCATTTTTATCAAGTACATTTTGCTTGATCACCACACCATTTATTTTAATAAAATCAACTGAGCCACCGTTTGCCACATCAAAAAATGTACCGTTTATGGCTGCAATTGCACCCAATTCTTTTCCGAAAGTAGAGGTAGTTTTTTTAACCTTTACCTCATTGCCAAAAGCAAAAATAGGGGCATTTCCCTTTCTTTTAATTTCGATGTACGAAATATACTGGTTGGCCAGGAAAAGATCTTTTTGATTAAAATGATGCGTAATAAGCTTCGTTTTTGGAGCAATTTTTTGTGTTTGCCACCATGCATTTACAATGGCTAGGGAGTCGGCATTTTGAGCAAAGGTAAAATTGCTTATGGCAAAAATGAAAAGTAAAACGGCTAGAGATATTTTCCTCATATTAACGCATAAAAATGCCCCGACCGAAGGTCGGGGCTAATAAATTATTTCTTAGGATTTAAAATATCATTTATTCTGATCGCTAAATCTTCATAGTGAGCTTTAGTGATCGCATCACCAGCAGCACCGCGTGCTTTTGCTGTTGCTAATAAAGTTTTTAATTCGATTCTAACTAATGGTCTAATGTCAGTTAAAGAAATGTTTACTGGAGTAAATGTAAAACCTGGTGGCAATCCTTGTGGCGCAGGAGCATCCACCATCAAGCTACCTAATCTATCAACAAAGCCTCTTTGCAAATTACGTTTAAACGCATCTGGTCTAGCAGCCGAGAAAATGGTTCCTCTTAAATCGTTAAACAATTCTGGCATGGTATAAGCCGATGCAGTTCCATTTTTTGTTTCGTTATCTAACATCCTCAACAACCTAGCAGAACTGATGATATTATTAACAGTACCAGTTTGTACTGCTTTAATTCTATTCATCATCGTTCCATTGTCGAACTTATTTAGTTGCTCATTATTGATCAACCATAACGGTGTAGTAAATAATTGTTGATTAAAGAAAGCTACAGCTTCTTTTTGTTTCGCTTTAGAGATATAATTATAAACAGCACCGGCTTGATCATAGGTTTTAAAGTTTTCGCTCAAACCACCAATGTTAAAGGCAACGTGCCCCATATATCTGTTAAACTGACCAATAATTTCACCATATATTTCAGCTAAGTTTCCATAATCTTTCCCTTTTTCGAAAGTCCATTTTTCAACATTAGGTAAAATGCGTTTTAAGTTAGCAATACCATAAGTACTTGCTTTCATGGCATTATCACCTAAGTCTTCACTCTGATCACGTGGATCATAAGGGTTGCCTTGACGGCCATAGAAATAAAGTGGATTTCCAGCTCTTTCAGTTGTCCAAACATCTAATTTCTCTTTTTCTTGTTGAGGAGTTAACCCACCAGGAAACCATGAGTAACCCCATTTAATTGCCCATTTATCATAAGCGCCAATGCCAGGGAACATTCTCACAACACCATCACCAGGCTGTGCAACGTAATTAAAACGAGCATAATCCATAATTGAAGGGGCTGTAGCGTTTTTATCTGTGAAAGATTTTGAACGCAATGAGTCAACAGGATAAGCATAACTTGAACCAAAGTTGTGTGGTAAACCAAGCGTGTGGCCAATTTCATGAGAAGAAACAAAGCGAATTAATTCTCCCATAAACTGATCACTGAATTTTGCTTTACGAGCTTCTGGATTAATGGCTGCGGTTTGAACAAACACCCAGTTTCTTAATAAGCTCATTACGTTGTGGTACCATCCGATATGCGTTTCCAAGATTTGTCCCGTACGAGGATCTGAAACGTGTGGTCCGTATGCATTAGCAATATCTGATGCAAAATAGCGAACAACAGAATAGCGTGAATCATCTACGCTAAACTCGGGATCTTGTTCAGGTGTTGGAGCCTCTTTACCAATGATCGCGTTTTTGAAACCAGCAGCCTCAAAACCGGCCTGCCAATCGTTTATACCTTTAATCAAGAAAGGAACCCATTTTTTTGGAGTTGCAGGATCTATATAGATCACGATCGGTTTAACCGGTTCAACTAATTCACCACGTAAGTAAGCCGCAGTATCTTTAGGAACTAAATTCCAACGATGGATATAGGCTGTGTTTTCTGCTTTTTGAGCGTCAGTACCATAATCTGTTTGACCTTGGCCAAAAAATCCTACTCTAGCGTCCATTAAACGCGCTTTCACGGGTTTTTTTGGCAACAATAACATGGAGGTGTTGAATTCAAAAGTGATGGCACCAATACTGTTGTCGATTGGAGATTCGGCCGATCTATAGGTCTTTGCAGTCGCTACTTCAATGTTAAGGGGGAAAGTTTTAATCGTGTCAACATACGATCTAGTCGCGTCGTACATCGAAGTTTTATAGGCTTTTCTTAACTCATCTGTTGCACCAATCGCCATAATATCTCCGTTGTAGAAATCGGTCACATCAATCACAACACCTGTTGTATCTTTGTTATAAGCTTTTATCTCAAAAGAAGCTAAAATGCTAGAAAGGTTAGAGTTTTTAACCGACTGGTACATATCGGTGTTCTTTTCAGCTCTTACAGCATAACTAGGTACGCGGATAAATATTTGCTTACCTCTGCGTTCCCATTGCCATACCTGCTCATTAAGTTGTTCGCCGCCGTATTGTTGATTGCCAACTTTCACCTTCGAAGGTACTTTAGCTAACCTGGTAACAACAAGCATCTCTCTATTTAAAATTGAATCCGGGATTTCAAAAAACCATTTGTCATCTACTTTGTGAGTCTTAAATAAGCCGGTTTTGCTTTTTGCTTTTGCTGTAATAACTTCAGAAAAAGCTTTAATCCCCTCTTTTTTTGGAGCGGCAGGAGGTGTAGCCGCAGGAGCTACAGGAGGAGGTGGAGTACCCTTCTTTTTGTTTTGAGCAAAAGTTGTATTGCCCAAAGCGCAAAGTAAAATCACCCCAGCCGTAGCTAGTAATTTTTGATTTTTAGTCATGCTTTATAAATTTTTGTGTTTGGTTATGAGCGCTAAAATTAGAAAGGAGCTATGGCAAAAGACTATTGTATTTAAAATGTTACAGACGTTTGTGGTAGGAGCCCATTTAGAGCTTTCTTTTTAATGTAAGCAGCTTGATATACACTCTGTTTTTTCTAATAAATTCTAGGAGAATTGTTTTTCCATTTTCAGATTTTAAAAGGCCAATAACTCCATCAATGGAGTAATCTCCGATTTTTTTGAAATTTATGGAAAGGATTTCATCATCCGGTAGGATTCCAGCTTTTTCTGCTGGAGACGCTACTTCGACCCTACTCACAAATACTCGATTAAATCCCTGGTTATCAACATAAATTTCAATTCCGGACATATCATGTTCGAAAGGTTCGTGAAAAAAATTGTTCTTTTTGAAATACATCAGGCCAGCCTGGTAATCAAAAATCACGGTAAACTTTTTCAGGATGTCAGCCCCTAAATTTCCAGTTCGTTGTTTTTGCGTTGTCTTGGCAGCAACGTCACTGTAATTTGGAAAACTGGTAAGGACATTTTTAAGCACGTAGCTCCCGAGCTTAATTGATGAAATCCTACCAATATTACCATTAATTTTTCCACCTAAACCTACTCCCAGGTTAGCTTCAAAATTTGGGTTTGGAAGCGGAAATGTATTGCCATTGAACGATTCGAGCGATAATGCGTGACTGGCACCGCAGTCAATAATTAATTTAGCATTAATTTCCCCTAAATCAGGCACTTTTATTGGAACATTGATATAAGGTTTATTCTCAAAGAATTCTAAATCTAATTTATTCCATTTAATTTTTTTTCTAGTTTCGGGCAATCTAAAAGAAACTTTTGTTTGAGCATAGTTTATTTTTACGATAAAACTGTTAAAAAAACTATAACCTATTAAACCATGGATCTTCATCCCCAAATAGCCCGAAAGGTCAAAAACGTCTTCTTTTAAAATTACCGTAGGAACGTGGTCCATAAAAGCTTCGCCAACCTTTGCAGAGATATTGTTTGAAATATAAGCAGTTAATTCATCACCTTCACCGGTTCCATTAATTTTTACCAACCTTAAATTAGTCAATTGGTTTTTATCTACGATGGTGGAATCGGTAATAATTAAAGGGTCAACACCTGTATCTAAAATAAAATTAAAAGGCCCTTTATTGTTGATGAGGATTGGAATTACAACTAGATTTTTAACTAGCTTAAAACTAATTGCATCTTTCTTGAGTTTGTATTCAAAATGGAAGTTTTGACCATAACAAAAGCCCACAAACAAAGTTTGAAGAGCAAAGGCTATCACAAAAGCGACAATAAAAGGTAATTTTATTGCACAATTCCAGTATTTCATCTAAGTATTTTTCTTCATTTTGTTTAGCAAAGAATCCATTAAAAACTAACGAATTAGTAATTGTGTAAGTTAAAATTTACTAAAATTAGATAAGGTTCATAAAACTAAATTAATAAATTAGGGCTCATAATTTACCTTTAATTGGTTAATAAATGCAAAACCCATCTCTAGGAATAAATAAACAGCTTATTTATTTGACTGTCATTTTAGCAACTTGTTTCATAGCTTGCTCATCTAATAAAAATATCTCACGAAAAGTAAGCAGAGAGTTTAAAAAATCGGCAATTGTTCACCAATACCATGCTGGATTTGCACTATATGACATGGCTACCAAGCAGATGATTTTTGAGAAAGATGCCAGCACATATTTTACGCCAGCATCAAATACAAAATTGTTTACCTTTTATGCGGGACTTAAAATGGCTCCAGATTCAATTCCCTCTTTGCGTTACGTTGAGAGAGGGGATTCGCTTATTTTTTGGGGAACTGGTGATCCTTCGTTCTTACAAACAAAACTAAAAGGGACTAAAGCATTCGACTTCTTAAAAAACAGCAATAAAAAACTCTTTTTCTCGCCAGGGAGATATACAGGTGATTTTTATGGTAACGGTTGGCAATGGGACGATTATAATGATTATTATCAACCCGAAATTAATGAATTACCGCTAATGGATAATGTCGTGCTAGTTAGTTCAACAAAGCCCGGAGAAATGCATGTACTTCCACAAAGTTTTGAGAGCTGTTTTATAAAAGATAGTACCTTAAATAACAAACCATTTAAAGTTACTAGAGATTTTAATGCAAATGTATTTAAACTCCCAAGTAGCCCTATTCCCGAAAAAATTAACCAACAAATCCCTTATAAGGTTTCCACAGCTAACACGGTAAATCTTTTAATAGATACGTTAAAAAAAGTTGTTGGCGTTTCGGATCTAAAAATGCCAGTTGATGCCAAAACGATATTTAACTTAAGCAGCGATTCGGTGTTTAAAGAAATGCTTTTACCAAGCGATAATTTTATTGCGGAACATCTCTTATTAACCTACGCAGATAGAATTGGAGTAGAGCTAAATTCAAGTAAAGTAATAAGTTATATTGAAAAGCAATATTTGTCGACGTTACCGGATAAAATTAGATGGGTAGATGGCTCCGGACTTTCAAGAGGAAACCTATTTACCCCACGAGATATGATCGCTTTGTTAGCGTTAATTTATAACGAGGTGAAGGACGAAAAGAGATTATTCAGCTTATTACCTGCCGGCGGAAAATCGGGAACATTGAGAAACGCATATCCTAAAACAGACAGTCCTTTTGTTTTTGGAAAAACAGGCAGTCTTTCCAATAATCACAATCAAAGTGGTTATGTGGTAACAAAAAGAGGGCGGGTGCTGCTGTTTTCTTTTATGAACAATAATTTTGTCTTACCAACAGCAGATGTGAGAAAGGAAATGGTTAGGATTATGACTTATATACACGAAAAATTTTAAGCTTACGACCCATTCGCAACGCTATACTAATGAGCCAAGCCTTTAATCATATTTTAACCCCTTTAGCTAACCGTATTGAAGTAGCGAATGAAAGCTACCTATATTTTGGGGGAACAGCCTATTTGGGGATTCCGCAGCATAAAGGCTTCCAAGAGCTTTATATAGAAGGTATTAGGCGATTTGGTTTAAACAATGGCACTAGCAGAAATAACAATGTTCAGCTTGGGATTTATAAGGAAGCGGAAATGTTTGGAGCGACTTATTTTGGCGCTAACTCGTGCCTAATAACCTCAAGCGGCTATATAGCTGCACAACTTAGTGTTAAATGTTTATCAGCTTTCGGTGAGGTGCGTTATGCACCTGCAACCCATCCCGCCTTATGGATAAACGAATCACCGCAAACAACTGGAAATTTTGATTCTTGGGCAAAGGAGCTGCTCACAGAAATTAATCAAAGCAAAGCGAATACTTGGGTAATTATCAGCAACTCCCTAAATAACCTCCATCCGGCTGTATATGACTTTTCATTTATTGAGGAGATTGATCAACAAAAGAAAATTTTTTTAATTGTTGATGATTCACATGGAATAGGTTTGATCAACGATGGAAAAGGAGTTTTCCCAACCCTGCCAAAATTGAAAAATGTTGAAACGATTGTCGTTGCCTCCATGGCGAAAGCGCTAGGGGTAGATGCAGGGTTGGTTTTGGGCTCAAACGCTGTTATCTCCCTCCTCAAGCAAACAAACGAATTCTTAGGGGCATCACCACCTTCGGCAGCAGGACTATATGCCTTCATGAGTGCGTCAACTATTTACAAACAAGCACTTGTTCAAGTAAAAGCATTAACCGGTCATTTAAGCGCAGTATTGAAAGAGGATAAATCATGGTCTTTTACGCAGGATTTTCCTGTGTTTTTGTCCGCCAAGCCAGCTATTGCAGAACAGCTGTTGAAAAAAAGGATTTTAATGTCATCTTTTGCATATCCAACAAAAAATGGGGACTTAATAAACAGAATCGTGCTGTGTAGTTGGCATACCTTGGCAGATATTGAAGAATTAATTCTAGCTTTAGCAAAATAATTATATACCGATGAGAAACCTGTTTATCATTTTACTATTCCTTTTTGTAGGAGAGCAAACCGTACATGCCCAAAAAACAATTAAGATTTGGGTAGTTAGACATGCAGAAAAAGATGTTTCTGACCCGAAAGATAAAGATCCAGATTTATCGCCACAGGGAAAGGAAAGAGCAGAAGCTTTAGCAAAATATTTAAAGGGAGAGAAAATAGATTCGATCTTTTCGACAAACTATAAAAGAACTAGGTTAACAGGATATCCAACTGCAGATAAAATAGGGTTATCCATTTACACTTATGATCCAAGTGCGCAAAAAGAATTAGCTAAAGGCTTAATCAAAAATGCTGAAGGGAAAAAGATACTCATCATCGGACATTCGAACACTGTACAAGAGATTTTAGTGGCTTTTGGTGCCACAAAACCTGTAAAGGATTTAACAGACGATGATTACGACTATATTTTTACGCTCACCATTAAAGGAGATAAAAGAGAAGTAAAAGTTGATCGTTACGGGGCCGAACACCATACCAAAGAATAAGTCTTTAAGGTAATATGCAACAAGATTCCAAGTCTATTTATACCTTACAATTTGGACTGGTTTGCTTAAGTTCATTTCTTTTTTCGGCCAGTTTTAATATGTTAATCCCCGAATTACCGGCCTATTTGTCGGCTATGGGAGGTGCAACCTATAAAGGTTTAATCATTGCTTTATTTACGTTAACCGCTGGAATCTCCAGGCCATTTAGTGGTAAATTAACAGATACCATAGGGCGCGTTCCTGTGATGGCCGTTGGCTCAATAGTTTGCTTTGTTTGCGGGTTTTTGTACCCTGTATTAACAAGTGTTGCGGGCTTTTTATTTTTAAGATTGATCCACGGTTTTTCAACGGGATTTAAGCCTACGGCTACGTCTGCCTATGTCGCAGATTTAGTACCCCCTGGTAAATGGGGAGAAGCAATGGGAGTACATGGGGTTTGCTTTAGCACTGGCCTGGCTATCGGACCAGCCATTGGCAGTGAAATTACCGCCCACTTCTCCATTAATTACTTATTTTATTGCTCCTCGCTTTTCGCCTTATTATCTATCGTGATTTTAGCAAACATGAAAGAAACATTGCCGAATAAGCAAAAATTTAAAATGAACCACCTAAAAATTGGCACAAAAGAAATCGTCGAATGGAGGGTTATCCCCGCATCGCTTATTGTTTTATTAAGCTACATTAGCTATGGTGCCATTTTAACGGTAATTTCCGATTGGAGCAAGCACTTGGGAACAGGGAACAAGGGCTTGTTTTTTATGGTCTTTACAATATCTTCTTTACTCATCAGATTTATCGCAGGCAAGGTTTCAGACCAATACGGAAGGGTAGTTGTAATCAAAGTATCATTAGGCCTGCTAATGGTTGCTTTGCTAGGAATTGGCCTGGCTAATTCATCATTTGCGTTGATGTTAGCCGCTACACTTTATGGAATAGCAACAGGCATGTTGTCGCCCTCAGCAACAGCGTGGACCATAGATCTTAGCAGGCCAAAACACCGCGGAAAGGCTGTTGCAACGATGTATATCTTTATGGAGGTTGGCATAGGCCTAGGAGCGCTCTTGGCGGGGGCAATCTTTCTAGATGATATTTCTACCATCCCTACCATTTTTTTCACTTGTACTGGAATTACCTTAATTGCTTTGCTCTATCTGCAGTTTGTGTACAAAAGCCTTAAACGCGGCTAAAGCAAAAACGTTTCTTTAATAATTTGGATGTTAACCATACTTGGTTCGAGTTTGAGCTGGGACTGCTTCGAGACTGCTTATCCATGTTTAACAGTTAAGACCAGATAAAGTCTGAGTTGAGTCCCAGCTTTAAAAGAAAAAGTGGGACTCAACTGGGACTCAAGTGGGACTCAACTGGGACTCACTGTTTATCAAGTACCTATCTGTGTCCTAGCAAGTACCTAGCCTTCTCGAAAAGCAATAAAGAAATAGCGTGCTTAATTAAAATTTATAGATTTTCAAACGGTATATCCATTAAGTCATAATCTTGCCAGCCATTGAAATCAAAATGCCACCATTCATTGTAAATAACTTTAAAGCCATGAGCTTGCATGGTTGAAATTAAGAAGTCGCGGTTCTTGATAATTGCTGGAGGGAGATCATTGAAATGAGGAGCAGCTTCGGGGGCAAAACTATCATATGGGGTTGGCATCGGAACATCCTTGCCCGTTTTAAGGTCAATAATAGTTAAATCTACTGCACAGCCACGATTGTGTTTAGAACCTTTAGCTGGATTGGCAACAAAATTTTTATCGCTGGCTTTTTCATAAAAGGCAACCGTTATTGCATAGGGCCTATAAGCATCAAAAATTTTAAGGCCATATCCCTTTTTCTGCAGCTCAGCTTGAATTACTTTCAATTGTTGTACCACAGGCTTCCTTGCAAAAGCACGGGCTTGCTTGTACATTACCTGTTTCATGAAATTGTTTTTGGTAGCATAGCGAATATCCAAAACAATAGAAGGAATGGCCTTTTTAATTTCTATCAATTCATTAGCAGGCTTAGCTTGTATACTCTTTTTATAATCGACATTGGTATGTATAATAGTTAAACCGAAAGGGTTTTGCGCATTATTTTGAGAACAAGCGTTTAAACAAAATGCCGTTAATAAAAGAACAATTAATTTTTTCATATAATTTAGTAATGATGCTTTGGCTTATTGATTAGAAACGACCAATAACTCTAAATCCTTATAAGGTAGGTTAAACATATTGGCTAGATCTTTATTTGTTAGGTTGCCTTGATAGGTATATAGTGCGCCTCTAATGCCGGGCCTTTTCCAGGCCATATTCATTAAGCCACCCATGTCTCCAATATCTACCAGTATAGGTGCAAATATATTTGTAAGCGCATAAGATGCTGTGCGTGGTACACGAGATGCAATGTTGGGCACACAGTAATGGATTACATCGTGTTTAATAAAAACAGGATCTTTATGGTTGGTAACTTCTGATGTTTCAAAACAGCCGCCTTGATCAATGCTTACATCAACTACCACAGCATTTGGCTTCATTTTGGCAACGGTTTCTTCCATTACCAAGCAAGGACTGCGACCGTGCTCTGATCGGATGGCGCCAATGACAACATCGCAGGTGGTAATGGCTTTGGCGAGTACTATAGGTTGCATTACTGAAGTAAAAACCCTACTCCCCAAGTTATTTTGTAAGCGGCGTAATCTAAATATCGAACTGTCAAATACTTTTACTTCAGCTCCTAAGGAGAGTGCCGTTCTTGCAGCGTATTCTCCAACCGTACCAGCACCCAAAATTACAATTTCGGTTGGGGGAACTCCAGTAAATCCACCTAACATTAATCCTTTGCCGCCAAAGGCACTGCTCAAATATTCGGCTGCGATAAAGATAGAAGTAGCGCCAACTATTTCGCCCATAGCACGCACTACACTTAATACATTTCCTTCGTCGCGAAGATTTTCGAAACAAATAGCATTGATCTTTTTATGAAGGAGCGCTTTGAGGTAATTGTCTTTCAGTGTGCCAACTTGAAGTGCAGAAAAAAGGGTTTGTCCTTTATGCATTAGCCCAATTTCTTCCAGGGTTGGTGGCGCAATTTTAACAATGATATCGGCATTCCAGACTTCTTTTTTATTGAAAATAATCTGGGCGCCCTGTTCACTATAGTCTTTATCAGAAAAATTAGCGCCAACCCCGGCGCCAGATTCAATCACTACTTTATGACCGTTGTTTACCAGTAATGCAACAGAAAGAGGCGTTAATGCAATTCTGCATTCTTGAAAAGAAATTTCTTTAGGAATACCAATGTATAAACTGTTGCTTTTTTTATTCGTTTCCAGCATTTCTTCCTGCGCCTGCAATAATCCTCTTTGGGCAATAGCGGCCATGCCTTCGCGTAATCCTGTAGCCATAAAATGGGATAGTTTAGTAGTTTGAAGTTACAGAAAATCTAGTGGATTTGCAAAATCCAATCAGGGTACTATATACTAACTACTTAAAACTTTTTTAAAGCTAAATGATCTCCCCGTCTCTCCAATTATTCCAATCTCCACTTTAATATATTGCTCTGGTAATAGCTCTTCTACTTTGGTTGGCCATTCAACCAAACAATAATCTCCGCTATAAAAATACTCCTCATAACCAATATCGTAGGCCTCTTGCAAATTTTTTAAACGATAGAAATCGAAATGATAAATCGGGCCATTAGCTGTTTCATATTCATTTACAATAGAAAAAGTGGGACTACTAACCACTTCTGTAACACCTAATACGGCACAAAACGCCTTAATTAGCGTGGTTTTACCGGCAGCCATTTCACCTTCAAAAACAAAGAACTTTTCGTTATTAGCGAACTCGTGCAATTGCTCGGCAACAGACTTTAACTCGTTTATATGAGTAATGGATATTGATTTCATTGATACAAATATAGCCTACTTCGAACTATAAGTTGCAATTGGAATAATCATTTCTTCCATGGAAATACCCCCATGCTGAAAGGTTTCGTTGTAATAATTAACAAACTGATTGTAGTTGTTCTGGTAAACAAAATAACGGTCTTCTTTAGCGAAAATATAATTAGAGCTAATGTTTATTTTAGGCAATTGTGCTTCATGGGGGTTTTTAATCAGAAACACTTCCTTAGCATTGTAATTTAGATTTCGGCCTTGTTTATAGCGTAGATTGGTATTGGTATTGCGATCACCAATAACCTTACTTGCGTGTTTTACACGAATAGTCCCATGATCGGTTGTAATGACAACCTTTACCCTTTTTTGAGAAATTTTCTTCAATAAATCAAGCAAGGGCGAGTGCTCAAACCATGATAAGGTTAATGATCGATAGGCGGCGTCATCATTTGCTAATTCACGGATCATTTGCATATCTGTTCGGGCATGAGAAAGCATATCTACAAAGTTGTAAACAATAGCATTAAACTCATTATCCATTAGGTTATTTACTTTCTCAGTAAGATCTTTTCCTTGATCAAAAGTTAATATTTTATGATAGCTAAATTTGCAGTCTTTACGCAAGCTACGCTTGATCTGTTCGCCCAAAAACGTTTCTTCGTGAAGATTTTTTCCGCCCTCATCATCATCGTTCTGCCATAAAGAAGGGAAACGTTTTTCCATTTCTAAGGGCATTAGACCAGAAAAGATAGAATTTCTGGCATACTGTGTAGCCGTTGGTAAAATGCTCGAATAGGTGTCTTCCTCTTCAAGTCTAAAGTATTCGGTAATAAGCGGATTTATGATTTTCCATTGATCGTATCTTAAGTTGTCAATTAAAATAAAGAAAACTGGGGTATTGCTATTAATTAATGGAAAAACTTTTTTCTTTAGCAGCTCGTTTGATAATAATGGGGCCTTATCTCTATTTGGAATCCAATCTAGGTAATGGTCTTCTATAAATTTACTGAACTGTACATTAGCCTCAGATTTTTGCATGGTTAAAATCTCATGCATCTGCGGATCATCTAATTTCTCGAGCTCAAGCTCCCAAAAAACCAATTTTTTATATACTTCTACCCATTCCTCATAACTTAATTTGTCGTTTAAGGTCATACCTAAACGCCTAAAATCTTGTTGATAGGCAGAAGATGTTCTTTCACTAATTAGACGCTTGTTATCGATGATTTTCTTGATGGTTAATAATACTTGTTTTGGGTTTACCGGTTTAATCAAATAATCGTCTATTTTAGAACCGATAGCATCCTCCATTAAGTTTTCTTCCTCACTTTTGGTGATCAAAACAACAGGAACATCAGAACGAATGTTCTTGATAGCAGACAAAGTTTCTAATCCACTCATACCAGGCATATTTTCATCTAAAAAAACGAGATCGAAATGTTCCTGCTCAAATGCTGCCAATGCATCGTTGCCATTGGTAAACGTAGTTACATGATAACCCTTTTCGTTAAGTAGTAAAATATGTGGTTTTAATAGATTGATTTCATCATCGGCCCATAAAATTTTGGTTTCCTGCATTATATATACTTTTTATGTAATTTAAAAGTTTAAAGAGCGCTAGTCTTTTTTACTATCAATAAAAATAGCAATTTTTGTACCGTATAATTTATTTTTAAGAATTGAATAAAAAGAAAATCATAAATGATCCAGTTTATGGGTTCATTACTATCCCTTCGGCATTAGTATACGATCTAATCTCGCACCCTTATTTTCAAAGGCTGAGGTATATTAAGCAGTTGGGAATGACGCATTTGGTTTATCCAGGGGCCTTGCATACGCGTTTTCATCACGCGTTGGGCGCGATGCATTTAATGAGCTTAGCCTTGGAAGTTTTAAGAAGTAAGGGACATGCGATTTCATTTGAGGAAGAAGAAGCAGCAACTATAGCAATTTTACTACATGATATAGGACATGGTCCTTTTTCTCATGCACTTGAACATACTTTGGTAAACGGTATTTTACATGAAGATATTTCCATTTTAATGATGGATAAACTTAATGAAGAATTTGAAGGGCAACTTGACTCAGCAATTGAGATTTTTAAAGGAAAGTATCACAGACATTTTTTCTGTCAATTAATATCGGGGCAACTTGATTTAGATAGAATGGACTATTTAAATAGAGATAGCTTTTTTACAGGGGTAAGTGAAGGGGTAATTAGTTTTGATCGAATCATAAAAATGTTTAATGTGATTGATGATCAGCTGGTGATAGAAGAAAAAGGTATATACTCTATCGAAAAGTTTTTAATCGCTAGAAGATTAATGTACTGGCAGGTTTATTTGCATAAAACTGTAATTGCAGGAGAACAATTATTAGTTAAAATTTTAGAAAGGGCAAAAGAGTTAGCATCCAGCGGGTCGATATTGTTTGCTACGCCTGCCTTGCAACATTTCTTACAACAAGATGTAACGTCACACAATTTTTTTAAAGATGAAAATCACCTTTTGCAATTCTCAAAATTAGACGATCAAGATATTTATGCTGCGGTTAAGGTATGGGAAAATCATACGGATGTAATTTTGTCTAAGCTTTGCAAGATGTTAAATTCGAGAAAGCTGTATAAAGTTGAAATTACAAATGACGCCCCTTCTAGAGAAAGGGTAGCGCTACTAAGTGAAAATACAGCTCTTGCTTTAAATTTAAATGATGATGATATTTCCTATTTTGTGTTTACAGATACAATAAAAAACAGGGCATATAATGCTGGAAATAGCAACATTAATATTTTAATGAAGAATGATGCGTTAATAGATATTACAAAAGCCTCAGATTTATCTAACTTAGCATCTTTAGATAAAACGGTAAGCAAGCATATACTCTGCTATACTAGGGACATTTAAAGCAATTAACAAAAATTAACAAAAAACTGATCCGTTCTCTATTATCTTGCGATTTAATACTATGATTATACACAGTTGTTTATTTGTTCATATCAATTTAACAGTTAACTTTGTAAAATGCAATTTACTGCCGAGCAGATAAGCCAATTTTTAGATGGGACTGTGGTGGGTGATTCAACTGCGATGGTTGGAGAGCTTGCCAAAATAGAGAATGGAAGCGAAGGAACGCTTTGTTTTTTATCAAATCCTAAGTACGAAAGTTATTTATATACAACTAAAGCTTCGGTGGTTATTGTATCAAATGACTTTACGCCCTCACAACCTATAACCTGTACGTTGATTAAGGTTAAGGATCCATACAGTGCGTTTTCTTTGCTATTAGAGAAATACAACGAAGCCTTAAATCAGGACAGAACTCAAATTGGGATTACGCAGCCATGCTATATCCATCCAACTGCAAAAATTGGAAAAAATGTATTTATTGGCGCTTTTTGCTCAATTGAAGAAAACGTTGTTATTGGAGACAATTGCAGAATTTACACGCAGATTTATATTGGATCAGATACGAAAATAGGAAATGACACCACGATTTACGCGGGGGTTAAAATTTATAATCGATCTGTTATTGGCAATAACGTTACCATCCATTCAAATACTGTAATTGGTAGCGATGGATTTGGTTTCGCTCCTCAAGCAGACGGTACCTATAATAAAATAGCCCAAATTGGAAATGTTGTCATTGAAGATGATGTTGAAATTGGCGCAAATACAACTATAGATAGAGCAACAATGGGCTCTACTTTCATCAGAAAAGGTGCGAAACTTGATAATCTTATTCAGATTGCACACAATGTAGAGGTGGGCGCACATGCTGTAGTTGCAGCACAAACAGGTATTTCTGGAAGTACTAAGCTTGGAGATAACTCTGTTATTGGCGGCCAAGTTGGTATCGCAGGTCACTTGGTTTTAGCCAAAGGCACTCAAATTGGCGCACAAGCGGGAATTAATTTTAATACAGAAGAAAATAAACAATGGCACGGTAGTCCGGCACAACCCTTAAAGGAATGGATGCGCTCTACCGTTATTTTTAAAAAGTTGCCTGAGGTTGATAAACGCATTAGAGCATTAGAAGCAAAAGTAGCAGAGTTAACAGCTATTATTGAAAAAACAGGCATAAGACAAGATTAATAATGAACGTTAAACAAAAAACCATTAAAAGTGAAGTTTCGGTTAAGGGTGTTGGATTACATACTGGCGCAAATGTAACCTTAACATTTTGCCCAGCACCTGATAATCATGGTTTTAAATTTCAAAGAATAGATCTTCCCGGACAACCAATTATCGACGCAGATTGCGATAATGTAACCGATACAGCTAGGGGAACCACAATTTCGCAAAATGGCGCAAGTGTAAGTACCGTTGAACATGTAATGGCTTCGTTGGTGGGGATGGACTTAGATAATGTGCTGATCAAACTTAATGGCCCTGAAACGCCTATTATGGATGGTAGTGCAATCATGTTTTTAGAGGCGTTGGAAGAGGTGGGCCTTGTTTCCCAAAATTCAGATAGAGAATATTACACTATTCCCCATAACATAACCTATACAGAGCCAGATCGGAAGGTAGAAATTGTAGCGATGCCACTTGATGATTATCGTTTTACCTGTATGATCGATTACAACTCTCCAGTTTTAGGAAGTCAGCATGCGGGTATATCGAGTATTGCCGAATTTAAGAAAGAAATTGCCTCTTGTAGAACATTTTGTTTTTTACATGAGCTAGAGTATCAATTGCAAAATAACCTCATTAAAGGAGGAGACCTGAACAATGCCATTGTAATTGTTGATAAAGAAGTAACGAAAGAGGAACTTAATCACCTGGCTAAAATCTTTAACAGGGCAGCAATCGAAGTTGCACCACAAGGGATTTTAAACAACATGGAATTGCGTTACCAGAATGAGCCAGCCCGTCATAAATTGCTCGACATGATCGGCGATCTAGCGCTTGTTGGGGTTCATTTAAAAGGTCACATTATGGCAGCAAGACCAGGCCATGCAGCCAATGTTGCCTTTGCTAAAAAGATTAAAGCCGCCATCAAAAAGGAAAAAGGCAAAAAAGTACAAAAGGTATATGATGTAAATGCAAAACCTTTGTATGATGTAGTGCAAATAATGGATATTTTACCACATAGACAGCCTTTTTTGTTTGTTGACAAAGTGCTTGAACTTTCGAAAACGCACGTTGTTGGTGTTAAAAATGTAACCATGAACGAAGAGTTCTTTAAGGGACATTTTCCAGGAGCACCGGTATTGCCTGGGGTAATCCAAATTGAGGCTATGGCACAAGTGGGTGGCATTTTGGTGTTGAGTACTGTTCCAGACCCAAGAAATTATTTAACATATTTTTTAAAAATAGATAACGTGCGTTTTAGGGCTCAGGTTTTACCTGGCGATACGATTGTATTTAGATGCGACTTAATGGAGCCCATTAGAAGAGGAATTGCACAAATGAAAGGCTTTGGCATGGTGGGAGAGAAGATCGTAGTTGAAGCAGAAATGATGGCGCAGATATCCAAAGTAAAAGAAAACGACCCCGCATAATGATACAGCCTTTAGCATATATACACCCCCAGGCAAAAATAGCCGACAATGTAGTTGTTGAGCCATTTGCCGTTATCCACAAAGATGTAGAAATTGGAGAGGGTACATGGATTGGATCGAATGTAGTGATCATGGACGGAGCAAGGATTGGTAAAAACTGCCGAATTTTCCCTGGCTCAGTGATTTCTGGAGTTCCTCAAGATTTAAAGTTTGCCGGCGAGGTTACTACTGCAGAAATTGGAGACAATACAACCATCCGTGAATGCGTAACAATTAACCGTGGAACTAAGGATAAATGGAAAACAGTAATTGGGAACAATTGCCTGATCCAAGCTTATTCCCATATTGCACATGATTGCGAAGTAGGTAACTATTGCATTTTTTCGAATAGCACAACTTTAGCCGGGCATATCACTATTGGTGATTACGTGGTATTGGCGGGCTTAGTAGCGATCCATCAGTTTGTAAAAGTGGGATCACATGCTTTTGTAACCGGGGGTTCTTTGGTTCGTAAAGATGTTCCACCCTATGTAAAAGCAGCAAGAGAGCCACTTTCTTATGTTGGTATCAATTCTGTAGGCTTAAGAAGAAGAGGTTTTACACCTGAAAATATCAATGAAATCCAAGAGATTTATCGTATATTGTTTGTAAAGAACAATAATGTAACTAAGGCATTGGATATTATTGAAGCCGAGTTTCAGCCGACCGAAATTCGTGACGAGATTGTAGATTTTATCAGAAACTCTAACCGCGGAGTAATGAGAGGTTTTGGGTCTGGAAGCAAAGAAAGATAGTTTTTTCGTACGCCCAATCAGGGTACTATGTACTAACTACTAACTACTAACAATGAACATTTCCCTTCAAAACATAGGTCGTAGGTTTAACAAGGAATGGATCTTTAAAGGGATTGATTATGAGTTTGAACAAGGTCAGAAATATGCAGTTTTAGGGCCTAACGGTTCAGGCAAATCAACTTTATTGAGTGTTTTGTTGGGGAGCTTGTCGCCCTCTGAAGGTACTTTAAAATATTTAAACCCTGAGAAAATAAATGTAGAAAGCATATATCAATATATCAGCTTCGCTGCACCATACTTAGATTTAATCGAAGAATTTACTTTACAAGAAACAATAGCTTTTCATTTCCAATTTAAAGCCTACGCGAGAGGCTTAGACGCTGCGAGCGTGCTAAACCTGCTGGGACTTGAGAGATCACAAGACAAGGCTTTAAAACATTTCTCTTCGGGAATGAAGCAACGGACGAAGCTTGCGCTAGCCTGTTGTAGCGATTCCCCAATTCTTTTGTTAGATGAGCCTACTTCAAATTTGGATTCACAAGGGGTAGATTGGTATTTAGCCTTAATCGAGAAATTCGGAGAGGGAAAAATGATCATTGTAGGATCCAATCAGCCACATGAATATAGCTTTTGTAAAAAGCAGGTATCCATTAGCGATTATAAGTAGCAAAACAACCTTTAAGAATTGTCAAAGTTCCGTAAGAAACTAGTCTATTTCTCTTTAAAACAGCCTTATAAAATTATTTTTAATTTACTATTGCGTAATTGAAAAATAGTATTTACCTTTGCGCCACGAAACAGGGCGGAATATTTGCCTAGTTATCGCACATAATGATTAAAACAAGTTGTTCTAAATTCCTAAATAGGAAGATAAAGCAATTAATAATAATAAGAATTTTCATAGTTTAGTTTTAGGTTTAGGTTGATTGTAGCTTCGGAGTGGTTCCCGAAGCTATCTTTTTTTAGCGACAATTTTTACATTAAAACATAGATGAAAAAATTTAAAATAGTTTTACCTTGCGACTTCAAAAAATCAAAAGGCTGCGGAGCTAGGATAGTACCTAAGTAAAACTTCGCAAATCTTTTACAAAAATATTATGGCAAAAGCATCAGAAATAAAAGTTGGTAACATTCTTCGTGTTAACAAAGAATTAGTTACAGTTGAAGAATGGAATCACCGTACACCAGGAAAAGGGGGTGCATTTTACACAGGAAAATTTCGCAATATCAAAACTTCTAGACTTGTAGAAGCCCGTATGAATACAGACGAGGTAGTAGAAATTTGTCGCGTTGAAACTAATGATTATCAATACCTGTATGAGGATGGCGATTATTTAGTAGTAATGGATAACATCAGTTACGAGCAGTTTAATGTGCCTAAAACGTTATTTGGTCCATCTATTAAGTTTTTAAAAGAAGGAATGAGTATTTTGGTAGCTATGGAGAGCGAAGAACCTATCCAAGCAAGTATTCCTAATTTTGTAGAAATGGAAGTCGTTTATTCTGAACCAGCAGTTAAGGGTGATACTTCTACGAATGCATTGAAAGCCGCAACGGTTGAAAACGATGTTGAAATTAAAGTTCCAATGTTTGTTAACCAAGGTGATAGAGTTAAGATTGATACACGTACCGGTGAGTATGTGGAAAGAGTGAAGTAAGCCTTTGTTAAGGAAGGGTTTAAAATAGAAACGTATATTTAAACCCTTCACTGGGCTTCTACATGACGATTCGTTTTAGGGATGACGAAAAATCAAATAAGAAAACAAGCTTTACGGCGCCGCAACGGCTTAAGCGAGGCAGAATGCGCCAGCTTGAGCGAAAAGTTGTTGCAGCGGTTTAAAACGCTTGATTTTTCGACAATAAAAAGCATCCATCTATTCCTTCCAATAGTTGCTAAGAAAGAACCAGATACATTTTTAATGATCGACTGGTTGCAGGAAAATTATCCTGAAATAGAAATTATTGTCCCAAAAGCAGATTTTGAAACCAGCGTAATGAACCATTATACTTACGCCGGAAAGACAGATCTAGCCAACAATCATTATCATATTCCCGAGCCTCAAAATGCTAAATTAACCTCTACCAAACCGGATATGGTCTTGGTACCACTTTTGGCCTTTGATCAACAAGGATTTAGAGTAGGTTATGGAAAGGGTTTTTATGACCGATTTTTGCAAGGCCTATCAACGTTAAAGATAGGTCTATCATTTTTTGATGCAGATGAGGATATCGACGATGTGCATGCCTATGACATACAGCTTGATCAATGCATTACTCCAAATAAAATTGTTACCTTTAACAAAGGTTAGCAGGCTGTATTTCAATCCTTAGGCCTCAATCTAGCTAAACACTCAACTTGCTACTAAAATGGAAAAAGAATTCAAGATTACTTCTGCACAGCATTACGAAGATACCATGATTACTATTTTCGAGCTGCAAGAACAAGAAGACCCATTAACAGCCGCGCAAATCGCTGATATTGAAATTATGCTTCAGGCTGCTGCGAAATATGAGGAAGAAGAGCTTTAATAAAATCATTTACTAAAATCGCAATGGTTTTGGCCGTGGTTAAGTCTTGCCTCTCATCAACTAGTTGTGTAGCCCCCTCGCAAATATGTAAATAACTGAACTTTTTATCATTCGATAAAAATATTCGACGAATATCATTTAAGGTAAAACCTGAAGGACTAATTGCGCTCGATAAGACGTTTGCAATGCTATCTAAATCTAGCTCAAGGCCGCAAGGCTCGGCTAGGTCTTTGACGAATATTTGCCAATTTTGAAGAAAGGACCTGTCACTTTTCAAAAGCTCTTCATAATAAAAAGCCCTAATATTGGTGCTGTTATTGATGTATTTAGGTAAGTCGGCATTTACATAATTTTGTTGTAAGCCAAATATTCGGTATTGGTTTAAATATCCATTTTGTAAAGCATAAGTAAATCCATTTCCGCTATGTCGCCCCTCTGCTGCCCTTAAATCGGCATGAGCATCGATGTTTACAACATTCATTTTACCGTTATGAGCTAAGGAAGCACCCCAAATTATGCCAAGCGCATTGTTATGTCCACCCCCAATTATAATGGGAATTTTATTAGCGTTCATTATCCGTTCTATAATTGGATAAAGTAAGTCGTCTATCGCGGCCACCTTGTTCCTTAAGCCTACTAAGCTGTCATCATCAAGCGGAGAGATAGCAAGATGACCCAATATGAGTAGTTCTTCACCGGTAAAAAAGGGATTGCTTTGCATGTTGAGCAAGGCCTTTAAACTGGGCATCCAAGCCGTTTGTGTTCCGCCTGTTCCCAAATTCGCACGAACACCGATGTCTTCTGGGATGCCCAACAGCACAAATTTTGCAGTACTTTGTGCTATGTTGTCCAATGAGGAGGCATATTGCACTTTTTCACCAAGTTTAACCTCACCTTCCCGCTCATTAACTAGAGATAAAATGTCACTAGAGGAATATATTTTTAAGCTATCCATTGTACACTTCTCCATTCAAGATAACGGTTTCTATTTGACTTTGACCAAAACTGTAAGGTAAGTAAGCGATAGACGGCATTGTTCTGCTAATAAATAAATTAGCGATTTTTCCAATGGCAATACTTCCCATGTCCCCACTTATTTGCATTGCTGCTGCACCATTTAACGTAGCGGCATTAATGGCTTCTTCAGGCATCATCTTGAGTTTGATACAAGCTAGGGAAACAACGAAATTCATATTCCCAGAAGGGGTAGAGCCTGGATTGTAATCGGTAGCTAAAGCAACAGCCGCATGATGACGCATTAGACCGCGGGCATTAGCAAAGGGGATGTTGAGGTAAAAGGAACAAGAAGGTAATAACGTAGCTATTGTAGCACTATTAGCTAAACTATTCAGTACCTCATCATCGGTTTCTTCAAGATGATCAACAGAAATCGCTCCATGTTTAACGCCAATTTGCACCCCTCCAGAAATAGATAGTTGATTGGCGTGTATCTTTGGTTTTAGGCCGAATCTGTTTGCTGCTGATAGAATTTGATCAGTTTCTTCAACAGAAAAAAAGCCTCGCTCACAGAATACATCGATATAGTCGGCTAATTTTTCTTCGGCCACCGCGGGTAGCATTTCATTTATAATTAAATCAATATAGCCCTGATGATTATTTTTATATGCCTGGGGATAGGTGTGGGCAGCTAACAATGTTGCTTTGATGGGGATAGGAAACTTGCTTTTTAGTCGCTTGATTACCCGAAGCATTTTGAGCTCACTTTCGAAAGTTAATCCATAGCCGCTTTTTATCTCAATAGCTCCAGTTCCCTGCTTAAGCATGTCGACAACCCTTGTACAGGCGCTTTCAAAAAGCTCATCTTCACTTGCTTTTGCCAGTTTATTGGCAGAGTTTAAAATACCCCCACCTGCAGCTGCGATTTCTTCGTACCCCTTACCCTCAATTTTCATTACAAATTCTTCTTCGCGAGAAGCAGCAAAAACAATGTGCGTATGGCTATCACACCATGATGGAAAAACATATTTTCCTTCGGCGCTTAGTGATTTTTGCTGGTCGTTTTCTACTGAAGATGGACAGGTCGACATTGGTCCAAAATCTTTGATCAGCCCATCTTCCAATAAGAGCCATGCATTTTCTAGTATAGGCAATAGAGCCATTTCACTGCCGTGAAGAACTAAGGTTTCTTTGGGATGGACACCGATAAGGGCTTTGATATGAGTAATGAGCATAGCTTAGACTTACTGTTAATCCTCAAATAGACGAATTTAGAAATTAATATCAAAACTGCCTTAGCTATCACTTACGCTATTTCTACGAGTATAGGGCAATGATCAGAATGTAGCGCATCTGGTAAAATACGAACATTTTTTAGACGGTTTTCCATTGGTTTGGATACCAAGTGATAATCAATACGCCAGCCTAAATTTTTCCCCCTCGATCCAGCTCTGTAACTCCACCAGGTATAGTGATGGGGGTCTTGATTAAAGTGTCTGAAAGAATCAATAAAGCCATTGTTCATAAATAGTTCCATCCATGCTCTTTCTTCCGGCAAAAAACCCGAAGAGTTGGCATTTGATTTTGGATTGTGGATATCTATCGGGCGATGGCAAATGTTATAGTCGCCAGAGATGATTAAATTTGGAAACTGCCTCCTTAATTCCTCAATATATCTATCAAAAAAGCGCATAAACTCATACTTTTTCCCTTGCCTTTCGTCCCCACTAGACCCTGATGGCATGTAGAGGCTCATAAGTGAAAAATTATCGAAATCAGCCCTTAAGATACGGCCTTCTGAATCTATCCACTGTTCACCACAACCGTAAGCAATATGGTTGGGCTTAATTTTGGTTAATATCGCAACTCCACTATAGCCTTTTTTTTCTGCCGGAAACCAGTAATGATGATAACCCAATTGCTCAATTAAGATAATAATTTCGGGAATTTGTTCCTGTAAGGCTTTTACTTCTTGTAAACAGACCATATCAGCATCTGTAGCCTGTAGCCAATTAATTAATCCTTTGGTTGATGCAGCACGGATTCCATTTACGTTGTAAGAAATAATCTTCATGCTGCCCTAAACTTTATTCTTTTTTAACTCTTTTTCCAGTTTTCTTACTTCTCGTTTTTTTAATACGGTAACTGTCATTTTTATATCTCTTTTAGGACGGTCTGCTTTCCCCGTTGGTTCATTAGCAATTGCATCAACCATTTCTAGTCCTTTTACAACCTCCCCAAATACGGTATAATTGCGATCTAAATGCGGGGTGCCTCCGATGGTTTTGTATACCTGACGCTGCCATTCGGGGATTTTGAATTTTAAGCGTTTTTCTTCTGTTGCATTTAAGGTAGAGTCGTTCCAAATTTTTCCCTGAACGATGTAAAACTGTGTACTGCTAGATGCTTTTGTAGGATTGCTCTTATCGCCTTCTCTTGCGGCAGCTAAAACACCCTTTTTATGGAATAAGCTATCAACAAACTCTGCTTTAACTGTATATGGCAAGCCCCCATTTCCTAAAGTAGAATCGGGATGAGCATTTTTTGAATCTATATCACCTCCTTGGATCATAAAATCTTTAATTACCCGGTGAAATAAGGTGCCAGTTAATTGACCCTCTTTAGCCAATTTAATAAAATTATCGCGGTGTAAAGGAGTTTCATTATAAAGTTTAATAATTACAGTGCCCTTATCAGTTGCAATTCTAACATATTGATTTTTAGGCTTTGCTGCATAAGCACTTAGTAAGCAAAGGCTTAAAAATAACGTAAATAATTTTTTCATATTTTAATGATTTACCGCTAAGTTATTTAAAAAATGGAATACAATTAATAGCCTAGGGGGGATTAATTTATTTACCAATTTTTAACAATGTTATAAGTTTTTATTCGAAAATTTATGTATAGCTTTGCTAATGATGAGTTTAAAGCAAAAATTAGCGATAAGTCTTTGCGCCTTTTACGTGATTAGTGTAATTGGTGTGGCTTTGAGTCTGCATTTTTGTGGCGGTAAATTAGCTGCAGTTTCTGCTATAAATGCTAAGGTTGCTTGTAAGTATTGCAAGGCAGAACCATTAGCACAAAAGGAAAACGATTGTTGCAAAAATACCAAGGTTGATCTTAAAGTAAAAGATAGCCATCAGGTAGAAAGTGTTGTTAAGCTTCCGAAATTATTCAGCATTGATGTTTTCTTTAATGAAACAGTTCAAAATGTTTTAGGTAAGTTTTTACCCGCCTTATTCAATAAACTAGAAAATAAAGCCCCTCCCAAGTCAGGTGTAGCCTTGCATGTGATGAATTGCGTTTTCAGGAATTAGCCTAAATGAATGACTAGCTCACAAGCTTTCGCTTGTTATAAATTATTTATCCATTTAGAAATTTTGAAAATGAAATCGACAAAAATTATCATATTGTTTTTGATGCTTTTTACTATAAATAAAGTATCGGCTCAGCAAATTAATGCTGTAGAAATGCAAGTTAACGGATTAACCTGTTCTATGTGTTCTCAAGCTACAGAAAAGTCATTGCGCACTTTAAACTATGTGAGTAATGTTAATCCAGATTTAAACAAAAACCTGTTTGTAGTTACCTTCAAAAAAGAAGGCACTGTTAATTTTGACCAGCTGCATAAAAAAGTTAAAGATGCAGGGTTTTCTGTGGGGACTTTCGCTGCAACAATTAATTTTAACCAAGCAAAAGTCGACGAGAACGGGCAACTGATCATCGGCAACACTGTATACCGTTTTGCAAATGTAAAGGATAAAGTCCTCAATGGCCCCGTTAAAGTAAATGTGATCGACAAGAATTTTATTTCGAATGCAGCATTTAAACAGAAGTCTGGGCAGCTTAAATTCGATTCCTATGCAAGTGGAACAGGCATCGTAAATGGTAAAAAAACGAGGATCTATCATTTAAGTATTTAACCATGATTAAGAAAACTATTGGATTAATACTCCTCAGTTTTTGCCTTAAAATGTCGCTTTTCGCACAAGAACTTTATGTTTTTACCGAACCGGCAAGTAATATGCCTGCACAATCCATTGGCGTAAGGCTAACTAACGAAGGGATGTTCCATAACCAAACGTTTAACAATAGAAGTATTGCCGAAGTGATGATTGGCCTCAATAAGAATGTGATGTTTCATGTGCAAGGCTTTCTTTCAAATATGGATGGGAGATATCAAATGGAGGGCTCAAGCTTCTACCTGAAATATCGATTTTTATCCTTAGATAATGAGCAGAGCCATTTTAGAGGTGCCGCTTTTGGCAGGATAAGTTCAAGTAAGCGAAAAATAGCTAGTGAGGATATTAACCTAGAAGGGGATAATTCTGGTATACAGGGTGGTTTTATCTTTACGCAGTTACTTCATAAGTTAGCGTTATCTGCTACTGTGGGTTACAGCAAATCTCTCGGAAAACGAGAGAAACTGTTATATGACCATAGTATGCCCGGCATGGAAATGCCTGCTATGCAGGTTACAACTCCTGATGAGATTTTAAGTTATAGTCTTTCCTCAGGCTATTTGTTATTCCCCTTCGTTTATAAGAACTATAACCAACCTAACTTTAACTTATATTTTGAGATGCTAGGAAGGGCGAATCCGGCGAATGGTAAAACAACACTTGATTTTGCACCTGCATTTCAAGTAATCCTAAACAGCAAAACAAGGATAGATCTGGGGTATCGGTTTCACGTTGCAGGGAGTATGGAAAATGCTTACATGAAAAACATGTACCTAGCTAGAGTTGAATTTAATTTTTTTAATGCACTAAGTAAAAAACAATAATTTGAAACCATCATGATTTTCAAAATCACACATTGAAATGAATAAATCATGATAGCTTCGTCACCATTGAAACAAATTTATACGATGAAAAAGATAATTGTAATGATTGCCCTATCAGTGGCAATATCGTTAACCACAAATGCACAAAGTGATGTGGCTAAAAGAGAGCACAATAATAACCTAAAAGCATACTTTGCAGTAAAAAATGGACTGGCAAAAGACAATGCTTCCGTTGCAAGTGAGGGAGCTAAGATCTTGGCGGATAATATAGCCAAATTCCCCGTTAAAACATTAAATGCCGCACAACAAGTGGTATGGAATGGAGAAGCAGAAACTGTTAAAAAAATGGCAGGCTCAATTGCCACAGAAAAAGCAATAAAGGAGCAACGTAAAAGCTTTTGGACTCTTTCAATGGCTATGATAAAATTAACTAAATCTTTGAACATGAATAACGATATTGTGTATGTGCAATATTGTCCAATGGCCAAAAAGAGTTGGTTAAATGAGGTTGAAGATGTGCAAAACCCGTTTTATGGGAGCATGATGTATGATTGCGGTGAGGTTACGGAAACTATTGTAAAGAAGTAACCGTATCTCTAAAATGATGATGCAGATTGAGGTGACTAAACTCGATTTGCATCACCATTTACCGAATGGAGCAACTCATCATCAAAATGCGAAAACAATAGATGAGGTTTAGTTGATTTCTTATCCTACATCAAGGCTGAAGAATAATTATTAGGTTAAATTTGCATAACCAGACAACGATAAGCAAAGTGTTATGACAAGCCTAAATCAATTTAAAAGTTTTACTGGGAGTTTAACCGAAACGGATTTAATGCCCACCCTTTTTATGGGACATGGATCGCCAATGAATGGTATTGAGCTAAATGAGTTTAGCCAAACCTGGATTGATGTAGCTAAGACTATCCCACTTCCACAGGCGGTATTGGTGGTTTCAGCTCATTGGTTTACAAAGGGAACGCGTATTACTGCAATGGATTTTCCAGCAACTATTCATGACTTTGGAGGGTTCCCACAGGCGCTGTTTGATGTACAATACCCTGCGCCAGGACATCCAGCGTTAGCGAAAGAAACGGCTGAACTTATTACCTCGACGACAGTAGTTTTAGATCATGATTGGGGTTTAGACCATGGTGCCTGGTCGGTCATTAAACATATGTATCCAGCAGCTGATATTCCGGTTTTACAGCTTAGCATCGATTATACAAAAGATGCGCAATATCACTATAACCTAGCAAAAGAACTATCAGCCTTGCGCAAAAAAGGGGTGCTTATTCTAGGGAGCGGAAATATCATACATAATTTACGCATGATGAGTTGGGAAATGATAAATGGTGGGGGCTACGATTGGGCATTGGAAATGCAAGAGATCTTCAAAAACTTAATTTTAAATAAAGAACATCACGGGCTTATCAATTATGAATCGCTAGGAAGCGCAGCAAAGTTAGCTATCCCAACACCAGAGCATTATTTACCTTTAATGTACACCCTTGGCCTGCAAAATGAAAACGAGCAAGCAACTTTGTTTAATGACAAGGCTGTGGGCGGCTCATTAACGATGACTTCGGTGCAAATTAAAGAGCAGCGTTGATGTGTGCTAAATGATGCTGTCCATGCCAAGCGTAATTACCCACTAAATAGCCAAGTGTTAATTGGTTATTTACTGCGGGATGAGTATATTTTCGATCGAAGTCTTTAAACTCTAAGGCACGCAAGGTTACCGCTAGCCGGAGATGTATTGCCTTTATAATCGCGATTGACATTTCGATATCCCCGTTTTTTGCTTCAGGTAATTCAGCCCATTTTTCTTCATCGTATGGCCTAACTATGGGATTGCTTTCTGTTAAAACAAGTTTTACGCGTGTATAGGCATTTACATGGCTATCAGCTAAATGATGAATTACCTGTCTTATTGTCCAGCCACCCGGACGGTAATGAGCGGCTAATTGTGGTTCGGTTAATGTTGAGGTTACCGCTATTAACTCCTGAGGGAATTGCGCTAATTGGTTAATCCAAAGCTCAATTTGGGCTTCATCTACGTTCGCCGGGTAATTATACACACCGATAGGGTATTTTAATTTATCTAAATCTTGTATCATTTACATAATTTTTTTTAATAATTTTAATACCCATTCTTTTCCATAATAAGGCGGATAAATGAGTTGATTAAATCCAATACTCGATTGAAAAACTACCGCTCTTTCATGAGAGAAATTTTTAAAACCAAAAAATCCGTGGCTGCTGCCCATTCCACTGCTATTGACGCCTCCAAAAGGTAATTTAGGATTACTGATGTGAATCAATACATCATTAACGCACGTGCCACCTGCAGAGGTGTTTTTAATTATCTTTTTAATATTTTGATTGTTTTTGCTAAAAATATACAGCGCTAAGGGCTTGCTTTTCGCGTTGATCTTTTCAATTACGTCGTCTAGATCTTCATAGGGAATAATTGGTAAGATTGGACCAAAAATCTCTTCCTGCATCACTTTTGCTTCCTCTGGAATCCGACTTAAAATAATGGGATCTATGCTTTGTTGATTTTCGTCAAATGTTCCCCCAAAATCTATTCGAGCCCCTTTGTCAACAGCCTCCGTAACCAAAGCTTTCAGTCTTGTGAAATGTTTGTGGTTAATGATCTTGCCATAATTATCCGAATCTATTTGCTCATTTGCGAAATAGAGTTTATTTACAGCGGCTTTATATAGCCCTATAAATTCATCTACTTGTTGTTGATGAACAAAAACATAATCTGGTGCAATACAAGTTTGCCCGCTATTTACCAATTTGCCCCAAGCGATTTTCTCGGCGGCCTTATGCAGCTGTACTTCCTTATCAATTATCGTTGGTGATTTTCCTCCAAGCTCTAAGGTTACCGAGCTTAAATGCTTTGCTGCAGCTGCCATCACAACTTTGCCAATTTCAGTACTCCCAGTAAAAAAAATATGGTCAAAAGGTAGGCTTAGCAATGATGTAGCAACGCTAGCATCTCCCTCGAAACAAGCAACCTCTTTTTGGTCAAATGTTTCACTAATAATGGTGTGAACTACAGCGCTTGTCGCCGAGCTAACCTCAGAAGGTTTAACCATCACGCAGTTTCCAGCGGCTATAGCAGAAATGAGCGGGCTCATCACTAACTGAAAAGGATAATTCCAAGGAGCCATAATTAAACAAACACCTTTTGGCTCATAGTAAATTCTATTGCTAGAAAAAGGATTGCTTAGCGTTTTCCCAATGTTTTTTGGCTTCATCCAACGGCTCAGGTTTTTGAGCGTAAAATCTAATTCACCATAAATAAAAATCAGTTCGGTAACGGCACTTTCAAATCGGCTTTTACGAAGATCACTATGTAAAGCAGCATATAGCTGGTTTTCATATTTTCTAATCGTTTTTTTTAAAGCCTTTAATTTTAAAACGCGCTCATCTACATTACTTTTTCGAAGTGTATATTTGTAGGCTTGTTGGGATTTAAAGATCAGATTGATTTTTTGCTCCATTTTTTTAACTGTTGAGAGGTTAATTGTTAAATATAGTTAAAATGATAGTAGAAAGCCATAGAAAGATATCCAATAGTCTCATATTGCGTATATTATAGAAAAGTAGCATGATGAAGAAATTGTTTTTTATTTTTTGGTTAAGTCTTGTTGGCCTTCAGCTTAAGGCTCAGACCTCAAAACCAGCTGTTTTGGTAGTTGGAAATGGAAATGCAGCTATAGGAGCAGCCATCCAAGCTGCGGTTTCTGGGGTAAAAACAACGATTTTGCTGCAAGCTGGTGGGTTTGATGTTAACCCAATTGGCGGAGACCTTAATTCGGGCATCCAGGCAGAATTTTTAAGGAGGTTGAATAATAGCCAGGATAAACAAATAGCCAATGAAGTACTCACAAAATGGACAGATACTTTAAAAAATTTGACGGTAATAAAAAATGCGCTGTGGGTTAAGGCAGATCGCTCAGGAAGTAGCTGGTCGTTTAAGTTAAATGATGGACAAACCATTAAAGCGAGAATTTTAATTAATGCCGGGGATGTGAAATTGCAAAATGCATTGAAAATTGATAATTTACCAACCAGTCATGAAATTCCTTTAAACTATGATGCCACCTTATATAGGACAAGTGTTGCGGCAGGTAAGCAAGTAAAAGGCACTACAGCAACCGTTTTCTCTATGTATAATTTTTTTATTCCCGAACAGGAAAATCTTTTATGGTTAAAAGGAGATGAAAGCATGTTGATAGGCCAGGCGGCAGGAGCAACTGCTGCTTATGCAGGTTTTTTTGGGGTTAAGACTTCTGAAGTAAATTTGAAAGCCATACAAGGCGAGCTTATTAATTATAAGTTAGCTTTAATGCCATTCGCCGATGTAAAGCATGATGATCCTAATTGGAAAGCAATTCAGTTTGTTGGCGTAACGGGCATAATCAAAGGAAATATTCAAAATACTAAGGTAGAGTTCTCGCCAAATAGCCTAGTAACCATTGATGATATAAAGCAACCAATTAAAGACTTTTATTATAAAGCTCAAATCTGGTTCGATGATTATAAAGGTTCAACTTTAACACTAAAAGCTGCGATAGAGCTGATTTGTTATGTCGGACAAAAGTCGCGAGAAAGTACCCCAAAGGAAATTGAGAAAAAGTGGAAAGCAACATACAAGCTTGACAGCGATTTTGATTTAAATAAACAAATAAATAGAAGAGAGCTTGCAGTGATTTTACATGACTACATGCCCCCTTTTAATGTAAATGTTGATAAGAATGGGAAGGTAATAAGATAGCTATTAAAGTCCCACGACTTTTTTAAGACTTTCCCTATTTAAAGAGCCCATATGTGTGATGCTTTTTGAATTTACTTTACCATTGGAATCGATCACTACATAAGTCGGAAACCCACCTTCTGCACCAAGCGTTGCTCTTAACTTAGCTAGAACCTTCTCGTCTATAAAGACATGTGTACCCGACACCTGCATTTCTGCAACTTTCTTTTTCCAAAGGTCAATATTCGAGCCATTAGTGGTGCATAAATAAACGTAGTCTATCGGCAAATCCTTGTTTTGCTCATGTAAGCTTTTACTCGACGGTAAATCTGCCAAACAAGGACCGCACCAAGTTGCCCAAATATCTATGATCAATGCCCTTTTCGGAAACTTCGCTTTTAAACTGAAAAGAAAATCATCAGCAATTGTTTGCTCCTCTACCTGGTAAAGATCCGCTCCAAAAGGCAATTTCATTAAAGGTTTGCCAATATCTGTTGTTTCCAACTTTTTTGACACTGCAAACAAGCTATCTACTTTTTTTTGATTTAGGATGGCTTTGGCAAGTTCGCTATTTGCAATAGTTTTGCACCATTTACTTTGAATGCTATTGATGATCGATGAATAGGAGGGGGTAAAATTATCTTTGTAGGTGTCTAAAAGAAAGAGCTTTATGACGTCTGATTTCTGCTGTGTGTACAAACTGTCTAACAGCATGAGTGTACCTGGAAGCCCTTTTTCCTTTGTCCCATACTTCGCGTTTGAGCTATAAATTTGCAGATACTGATAAAACAAAGCGCCGTCATTACTTGTGAAATAGGGCCGGTGATTGCTAATCTCGTTAAAAAGCCGGTCAGGCATCCTATCACCCCAATAGCAAACAGAAAGGTTTCCGTACAACTCAGACATAGACTCGTTTCTAACTGCCCAGCCATAATTAGGAAAACCTGTGATAAACTCGTCATCTATCTGCATTAGCGCTTTCTTTATGGAATCAACCTTAGAAAGAAAGACATCCTCTAAAGTTTTCTTTCTTAATTTACCCAATGCTCTCAAACTTTCATCTAGTTTTTCTTTGTCCTTTTTCTTAAAAAGCACATTTTTGTTCATCACCGTATTGAATTCCCCATCTTCCCCTGAATAGGCTATTCCCTCTCCAATCATATATGCAGCGCCCTCTTTTAGTTTTTCAGCATCAATAATTACTGTCAAGCCCGAATTGACATATATTCCAGCGTATAGGTACTTGCCCACACTTAGCCATATTTGTTGATAGGGCAAATTTTGGTCAAGAATGATTTTAGATAACCCTGCAGCGTTTGTCTCCGCATATTTTTTAGTTTGCAAATTTCCCCCTAATTGCACCATTGTGCATTGGATGTTCACTTTTTTCACGCTATCAGGAAGATTTTTGATCTGAATAGTTAGCGTAGCCGGCTGGCGGTTTGTGAGATAGGCATCCATCCTTTTATCTTCAATCTGAAGAGGAGAGCCTTTTTGTGCCAATAGTTGCGTACAACTACATAATAGCAATAAATATAAGATGTGCTTCATTTTGGATATAATTTTATTTTTTTAACGTATGTAATGTTTTGAGTACATTTTCTTTTTTCCCTCTTGAAATGGGAATGCGCGTATCGTCGTTCAACAATAAATAACCGCTATCTTCCTTGATTAAACTCTTTATGAACTTGCTATTCACCAAATGTGATTGATGACAACGGATAAAATCGTAATTCGTCAACAGTTCTTCATATTCGAAAATGGGCTTTGATACCATGATGTTTTTTCCGTCAGTAAGATAGAATTGAGTGTAAGCATTGGAAGATTCACAACGGATTATTTCACCAGTATTCACGAACCTAATTTCTTTGGTTGAGGCCAGCGCAAGCTTATGCTCTTTTTTAGCATCCTTATTTCGAATGAGGGCCATTAAATTTTCCAGCTGAAAGTTCTGTTTCCTTTGATTGAGTTTTGCATCTACCTTGCTGATTGAGGCTTTCAGCTCATCAGGATTCACTGGCTTAAGCAGATAGTCTATAGCTGAGAACTTTACAGCTTGTATACCATAATGGTCGAATGCAGTAACAAATATAACCTCAAAATGGTAGTGTGGTAATGCCTTAAGCACATCAAATCCATTTTTTCCCGGCATTTGTATGTCTAAAAATAGTAGGTCAGGATTGGTTGCTACAATCAAAGAAATTGCGTCATCAGCATTCGTTGCTACACCTACAATCGTTACGGGTAATTCATGTTTCAATAGTAAACCTTCTACGTTTTCAATGTTGTTTTTTTCGTCGTCAATAATTACGGCTCTTATCATATTAACCAATTTTTGAAGTGGATGGTGATCTGTGTCTTATCTGCTACGCGTCCTACGGCAAATTCAATCTGCTGATCATTGAGCGTTTGATTCAATAGCTTTATCCTTTCCTTTGTGAGCTGCAGGCCAAATCCGTTAGATTCTTTTTGATTGAAACCTTCGCCATTATCCATCACCTGAACAAGCATGTCATTCCCCACTCTTTCAAATGATACGGTTAATCTCCCTTGTTCCTGTAATGATGATATACCATGCTTTACAGCATTCTCTACTAAAGGTTGTAAGAAGAGACTCGGAATTTCTATCGCATTCGTGTCTATCTCACTACTGACAGCTATCTGATAGCTAAATCCGAAACGTAATTTTTCAAGATTTAGATAGTTTTCTAATATTCTTATTTCACTAGAAATACTTACAAACTCGTTGTGAGTAGCTTTTAACGATTCACGCATTAAATTGCTAAATTCAAGTAGGTATTTGGACGCATTTTCTGAATCTTTTTTTGTGATAAGCCCCTGTATAGAGCTCAACGCATTAAACACAAAATGTGGATTAAATTGTGAACGGATAGATTTAAGTTCGGTCTGCACTACCTGCCTTAATGTGCCCTGTGCTTTTAGCTTTTCTGCCTGTTTTCTTGATCGCCACAAAAGTATCAAAAAGCCCACAGCCAACAGTCCAAGGATGCTCAAGCCTATTTTGGCCCATAATGTTTGATGCCAGGCCGCATAAATGGTAAATGGATATTTGCAAATATGCATTCGTTGTACACTATATCGAATTTGTAACTCATAATCGCCCGGCGAAAGATTCTTGAGCCATACTAAGTTAAAATCAAAATCATTTACTTTCCACCCCGTACTATCGCTGCCCTTTACCAAATTGTATTCAATAATGTTTTTAGACTTAATGATGTCATCTAAATAAAAGATAAGATTGTTCTCAGTGTGACGAAAATCCTTTTTCAACTTGAGCAATGTTGAGTCTTTACTCCAGTCAACAGATTTCCCATTCTCCCTCTGGTTGGTCCATTGCTTTTTAAAAATGCTTAAAAACTCGGGAAGTTGGGAAAATGTAAATACGCCGGTTACTTTGGGTCGCCATTTTACCCAATAGGCAGTTAATGACACTTTAATGCTATCAAGATTATCTGTTTGTCTTACCTCAAAAGTTAAAGCTTTGCCATAATCTCCTTTAAATTGACCTAAGTAAGCGGTCACTTCATCTCTTTTGGTAGAGTCGGCTATTTTAGTCATTATATACGCTTTGGTAAATAATTTCGGCGTTGTCCAAGGCAAAACAACTTTCTTATTGTTCTCTAAAACTCGAAACTGATATTTGTGTACGTTCTCTGCATTAATTCCATTTACGGTTATAATTATTCCGGTAGAGTCGAATATAGGTACAGCAAATATCCCGGCATAGCTATCGTTAGCCTGCTCATACATTTCTGATTTCTGATTAGAATAACTTTTCAGTTGAGGTATTTTTTCCAGCACATGGTAATAATTTACCGCCAGTTTATTGGAGAAAAAAGCCGAAATCAATAAGTTGTTCTGCTTGGAAAGTGTGCCGTTGCGACTGTAAAATGTGTGGGAGAAATATTTACGGATAGAATCGCCATGCTGATCGTTCTCGATAATCGGGTTGACTTTATCAAGGGTCATCTCCAGCTTTTGCGCGTAACAAACGGCGATAGAAAAGTAGAAAATAGCGAATGTGATCGTTCTACGCATCGGATTCTTTGAGTTTATATGATTTCAAAGTAAAGGCTTTAAGCCATTGGTTGTATATGAGGATTTGAATCTTGTAACTACTATTTTGAATTTGGTAGTTAAAGTAACATTTGTAAAACCTTAATGTGCTTAAGTTGTTGTAATTGCTTTTTTATATAAATTGCACATAAAACCCAAACAAAATGAAGAAACTTTACCTATTTAGCTTGTTCCTTCTGTTTTTTGCTGCACAGTCTTTTGCACAGAACCAACAGGATTATAGCACAAATGCAATTTTAACCCAAAGGGTTAAGGCGCTAGTTCAGAAATACCCACAATGGGTTAAATCTAAATCTCTCACACAAACACTAGGCGGAAAAGATATTCTGATGCTTACCATCGGATCTGGAAAGACGGAAGGTAAGCCTGCTATTGCTGTTGTTGGTGGTGTAGAGGGCAAGCATCTGCTCGGTGTAGAAATGGCAATTGGTTTTGCAGAAAAACTGCTAGCAGAATCAGGCACAGATAGCATTAAAAAGTTATTGGATAAGCAAACCTATTATGTTTTTCCGAACATGAGCCCTGATGCCACCGAACAATATTTTGCTAAAGTAAGATACGAGCGTAGTGGCAATGAAAATAAAACAGATGATGATCGAGATGGAAAGATAAATGAAGATGATGCGGATGATTTAGATGGAAATGGTAAAATTACTTGGATGCGGATCTTAAACCCAACAGGAAAATATAAACTTAACACCGATGATCCAAGGTCGCTGCTAATAGCCGATGCAACAAAAGGAGAGGCAGGTAAATACATTTTATTACCTGAGGGGATTGATAATGATAAGGATGGTGATTTTAATGAGGATGGCGACGGCGGAGTGCATTTTAATAAAAATTCAAGCTATAACTTTAAAGCATTTGCACCGGGAGCGGGCGAGTATGCTGTTTCTGAAAAAGAAAACCGAGCGTTATTTGATTTCCTTTACGATGCGTTTAATGTATATGCAGTAGTTACTTTCGGCCCAACAAACAATTTATCTACGCCAGTGGCTTTTAATCCGAATGGTATAGCAAAAAGGGTAATTACCAGTTGGTACGACGCTGATGTTAAAGCAAATGCGTTGGTGTCTGATCGATATAATAAAATTACTAAGACAAAAGATGCACCAAAAGCGCCAGGAGAAAGTGGAGATTTTTCACAGTGGGGATACTTTCACTATGGTCGTTTAAGTTTTAGTACCCCAGGATGGTGGGTGCCAAAAGTAACGCCTGATTCAGCTCGCAAAGAGAAAAAATTCGCGAATGACGATGCCGTAGCTTCTTATCTACGTTGGGCTGCGAGCCAAGGAATTACGAATACATTTACACCATGGAAGGCGGTAACTCATCCTGATTTTCCAGGGGAGACAGTTGAGGTAGGCGGGCTAGATCCATTTGTATTGATTAATCCCCCATACAAATTAGTGGATGGTATTGTAACTAAACACACTGATTTTTTAGTTGCCCTAGCGGGGATGGCGCCGAGATTGGACCTTGTGAATATTAAAAGTGAAAAGGTTGCTGATGGTTTAACGCGCGTAACCTTAACAGTGATGAACGCTGGCGATTTGCCTACCTATACTAAAGTTGGCGACCGTAGCTATTTCTTGAAAAAGATTTTGGTAAAGCTGAATACAACTGCCAATCAAACCGTTGTGAGTGGCCGAAAAACGCAAACGATAGAAAGCATTCAGGGAAAAGAGTACAAGGAATTAACTTGGTTGATTAAAGGAAATGGCAAATTGACAATTGATGCCGGCAGTCCAACAACAGGTAGTAAATCTATTGAAGTAACGCTATAATCAGAAAAAGACAAATGAACATAAAACATACTATTCTTCTGGCTGTAATGATATTTTGCGCCGGAATTGTAAAAGCTCAAAAACCAGAGAATCTTTTGGCTGCGGTTGGTACCCCGCCAAATCCGAAGGTACAAGTTAGTTGGAACCGCTATAATGACTATGCCGCCATTACAGATATCTGTAAAAAATTGGCTGCAGCCCATCCAAATTTGGTAAAGCTTGAAGCGATGGGAAAATCGTTTCAGGGGAAAGACCTTTGGGTAATGACAATTAGTGATACCAAGGCAGGAAATGCTGATAAAAAACCAGCGATGTATATTGATGGAAATATCCACTCCAATGAAATTCAGGGGAGTGAGTTTGCCTTATATACTGCATGGTATTTAGTAGAAATGCATGCGGCAGGTAATAAAGCTATTCAATCTTTACTTGCCGAGAAAACATTTTACATTGCCCCAACGATTAATCCAGATGCCCGTGATCATTTTATACATCAGGCAAACACGGCCCACTCACCACGTACCGGATTAATCCCCATTGATAATGATAGAGATGGCGGAACAAATGAAGATGGTTTCGACGATTTGGATGGTGATGGCCATATTGTAATGATGCGTCGAAAAAATGTAAATGGACGTTATAAAGTAGATCCAACAGATAACCGCAGAATGATTTTAGTAGGAGGAGAAGAAAAAGGAGATTACGAATTGCTGGGATCCGAGGGGATCGACAATGATGGTGATGGTTTTGTAAATGAGGATGGTGAAGGAGCGTATGATCCTAATCGGGATTGGGGATGGAACTGGCAGCCAAATTATATTCAAGGCGGCGCCTATAAATATCCGTTTTCATTGCCAGAGAACAGAGCAATAGTCGACTTCGTAATGAAACATCCAAATATTGCCGCTGCTCAATCTTACCATAATAATGGAGGTATGATTTTAAGAGGCCCTGGTGCATTGGAAGATCTAGATACTTACAATGCGCAGGATGTTAGGGTTTACGATGCATTAGGTAAAAAGGGAGAAGAAATGCTGCCTGGTTACCGATATCTTGTGGTGTATAAAGATTTGTACTCTGTTTTTGGAGGCGAATTAGATTGGTTTTATGGAGGTCGAGGAATTTATACGTTTTCTAATGAGTTATGGACTGGCTATTCCATGTATAATAAAACAGATGGCGAAGATAGCCAAAACCAATTGTATACTTTTGACAAAGATCTTTTAATGAAAGATGCATTTGTTGAGTGGCATCCATTTAAGCATCCAACCTATGGCGATATCGAAATAGGTGGATTTAAAAAAACCTATACACGTTTACATCCAGGGTTCTTGTTAGAAAGTGATGCGCATCGTAACATGGCTTTCAGTGTTTACCATGCATATAACACGCCAAAATTAAGCGTAGGAGAAATAGAAGTCGTAAATATAGGTGGAGGATTGACCCAGGTTACTACAATTGTAAATAATGAACGAATGATTCCTACACATTCAAGCCAAGATGTGAAAAACAACATTGAAACGCCTGATATTATTTCCTTAACGGGAGGAACCGTAGTAGCGGGAATGGTTGTTCTAAACCGTGACTTAGGGATTACAACAGAACAAAAAGGTGATCCTGCAAATATCAAAGTCGGCAATATTGCCGGAAATAGCTTCGTTACTGTTCGCTGGTTGGTTAAAGGCGGAACGAAATTTACAGTAAACGTAGTCAGTAAAAAAGGTGGGTCTGCAACAAAATCAAACTAATATGAAACAATATATAATCTCTTTCCTGTTATTGTCGGCCGTTGCTCAAGCACAGCAAGTAGCGCCTTTAACCGTTGAGAAAATAATGCGCGACCCAAAATGGATGGGCGTTGCGCCAACAAACTATAGATGGTCGGCAGATAGTAAAACTGTTTTCTTTAGCTGGAACCCGGAGAGCAAAGAAAAAGAGCAGCCTTATATGGTAAATGTGCTTAGTGGTAAACCAACCTTAACAGACGATAAGAATATTGAGAAGGAGATGGGAAATAGCTATACTTACAATAAAGACCGAAGCTTAGGTCTTTATGAGAAAGGTGGAGATATCTATTTTTATAATTTTAAATCTAAAGTAGAATCTAGATTAACCAATACGGTAGAAAGAGAAACAGCAGCACGCTTTTTATTCAATAACGAAATTGTTTATCAACGTGGCGACAATGTATTTCAACTTAATCTAGCTAACAGTGAACTTAAACAGTTAACTAACTTTGTAAAGGGTAAAAGGCCTGCTAATCCAGAAAGGCCGGTTACAAGCGTTCAAGACTCTTGGTTAAGGACTGATCAAACAGAATTGTTCGATATCATTAAGAAAAGAAATAAGGCAGGCGCAAGGACAGGTGGTTTTGGCGGAGGCGGAAGAGGAGGCTTTAATGCCAACTTTGCGCCTCAGAAAACAATCAAAGCAGTTTATTTGGAAGACAAGCTATTAACAAATATTATAGTTAGTCCGGACGGCAGGTTTGTAACTTATCGCTTAATAACACCAGTAACAACCAATCATTCCATTATTGTTCCAAACTACGTCACAGCATCAGGATACACAGAAGATATTCCCGGTAGAACTAAGGTTGGAGAAACATTAACTACTTCTGAATCGTTTATTTATGACGGGCAAAAAGATAGTTTATACGTTGTTCAAACTGCCAAAATCCCTGGGATTAAAGATTTGCCAGATTACGTAAAGGATTATCCAAAACAATTAGAAGAGCGCACCAAGAAAAATGAAGATAGAAAGATTAATCTTTTAGGGCCAATTTGGAATGAAAACGGTAGCAATGCAATTATGATTGCTGATGCAGCTGACAATAAAGATTTGTGGATCCTAAAGCTGAATGCAACAACTGGCGAAGTAAGTTTGTTAGACAGACAAAGGGATGAAGCTTGGATCGGTGGTCCTGGTGTTGGTGGAAGAAGCATCGGTTGGATAGATGAAAATAGGTTCTACTACCAAAGCGAAGCCACGGGTTATTCGCATGTATACTCTTTTAATATTGCAACTGGTGAGAAAAAGCAATTAACTTCGGGCAAATGGGAAGTGCAAAGTTTGCAGTTATCGAAAGATAAGAAGACTTTTTATTTATCGGGAAATAAAGAACATCCTGGCATTACCCATTTTTATAAAATGAATGTAGAGGGAGGAGATTTTGTTCAAATAACCTCTATGAAAGGCGGTAATGAAATTACGATGTCGCCCGACGAGAAATGGTTAGCTATTAATTACTCTTATATGGATAAGCCATGGGAATTGTACATTCAAGCAAATAAACCAGGTGCTAAAGCAGTGCAGGTTACGAAGTCTACTTCAGCCGAATTCGATTCATACAAATGGCGTCAGCCCGACATGGTTTCGTTTAAAAACCGATATGGCGCTGATGTTTACGCAAGGGTTTATCCAGCAACAAACCCACATCCCAATAAACCTGCAGTAGTGTTTGTACACGGGGCTGGTTATTTGCAAAATGTGCATTACTGGTGGAGCCAATATTTTAGAGAATATATGTTCAACAATATGTTGGCAGATAATGGCTATACCGTAATTGATATCGATTATACCGCAAGCTCTGGGTATGGAAGAGATCATCGTACTGGCATTTACCGCGACATGGGAGGAAAGGATTTATCAGACAATGTAGATGGCGTAAAAATGTTAGTAGAGAAGTATGGTGTTAATCCTAAGCATGTAGGTCTTTATGGCGGGTCATATGGAGGTTTCATCACTTTAATGGGTATGTTTAAGGAGCCGGAGGTTTTTGCGGCTGGCGGCGCGCTGAGATCAGTTACAGACTGGGCACATTATAACCATGGTTATACAGCAAACATTCTGAACGAACCATTTAATGATCCAATTGCTTATAAACGTAGTTCACCTATTTATTATGCTGATAAATTAAAAGGAAATCTTTTAATGGCTCATGGAATGGTTGATGTGAATGTAAATTTCCAAGACATCGTTCGTCTTACACAACGCTTTATTGAGTTAGGAAAGGATAATTGGGAACTTGCGGTTTATCCTGTTGAGGACCATGGCTTTGTGGAGCCAAGTAGCTGGACAGATGAATATAAGCGAATTTTTAAATTATTCGAGACAACACTGAAGAAGTAGGAAAGAACAAGACCTTATTTCTTTAATAGATAAAAACTCTTTTCCTTTATAGTGATATAGATTCTGTCTATATCACTATAAAAATTATAGATGAGCAATAAGTAAATCTCCGTTGTTTTTGACTCCTATTAGCCGTACCTTTGCGCCAAATTAAAAATAGTAATTATGGCATTTGTAGGAAAAAAGTTCCCTAGCGTTAGTATTGATGCAATATCTGAGATGGGCGATGATATGAAGATCAATATCTTTGAAGAAGCAGTAAATAAAAAAACTAAAGTATTGTTATTCTGGTATCCAAAAGATTTCACTTTTGTTTGCCCAACAGAATTACATGCTTTTCAAGCAGCTCTTCCTGAGTTTGAGCAAAGAAATACAATCGTTATCGGTGCGTCATGTGATACCAATGAAGTTCATTTTGCATGGTTAAACACGGCAAAGGATAATGGTGGTATTGAGGGCGTTACTTACCCACTTTTAGCTGATACACATAGACACTTATCAAGCATTTTAGATATTTTAGATCAAGAAGTTAACTATGATGCGGAAGGAAATGAATCATTCGCTGGATCTAATGTTTCGTATCGCGCAACCTATTTAATCGATGAAACTGGTAAGGTGTTCCACGAAAGTGTAAACGACATGCCTTTAGGTAGAAATGTGAAAGAGTACTTGCGTTTAATTGATGCTTATAGCCACGTACAAAAACATGGTGAGGTTTGTCCGGCAAATTGGGAAGAAGGTGCAGTAGCAATGAGTGCAGATAGACAAGGAGTTGCTGAATACTTAAGTGCTCATTTAAACTAGGTTAAAGAATGTTTTTAGAATTAGCAGAAGACAATCTTCAACAATTTTTGGAAGACAACACTAAAGTAATGGTACAATATTCTGCCTCATGGTGCGGAAATTGTAGAATTATGAAGCCAAAGTTTAAAAAGTTGGCAGCCGAAAATGAGGACATTCCGTTTTTAATGGTGGATGCAGAGAAATATCCAAATTCAAGAAAATTTGCGAATGTTGATAATTTACCAACTTTTGCTGCTTTTGAGCATGGCGCTTTAGTAGATCAAATCCAAACCAATAAGGTTGAGGGGTTGACAGAGTTGTTCACCAAGATTAAATAAGTATGAAGATTCCAGTAATAAGACAATTATTTCAAAATAGCACTGCGGAAGAGTTGGAAACAACTTTAGGCGTGCTAGAAGCCTTTTGTGAATTTAGGGGAGTAAGTGAAACCGAAGTTGATGTGGCTGGCGAAATGATTACCAATATTTGCGGGGCACTTGAGGTTCATGCTAAGGTAAAGGAAGGTGTTGTTGAGAAAGATGCCCTGAACGCTTTTGCGCAACGTGTAATGGGGTCGATCGATCGTTAATCTGTTCCCAAATATATTGTATGTCCAACTATACCCCGGTTTTATCAATAAAAGCCAGGTTGTAGTTGGACTACAATTAAACGGTTAATTTCCCTTCAATTGAATCGTCTATTGTTTTGCCAATAATTGCGCCGGCAATCATCTTAACAAAGGCAATGGCATTACCATGTTTATTGTCCCAGTAATATCCTTCTGTTGGCTCTACTTTGATAACCGAAATCCGAGGATCATCCTTGCCCTCGGTAAACCAAACTTTTGCCAAGGGTTCCCAAAGCTCTTCGATCTTAGCACGATCTTCTGAAACTGTTGCAATGCCATAAATGCTTAGAAAATCTGAGTGCTTTGAGCCTTGAAACAATAATTGTACAAAGGGGTCTGCTGTTACTTCAATGTTTTTATGACTGTCATTGGCACTTAAAAACCAAAAATTTCCTTCCTCATCTACTTGTTGAACCGACATTGGCCTGGTAGATGGAGGTAAGCCAGTTTTGATGTTGCTACAAAAAAAACAACTACTATTCTTTCTGGTCATTTCTTTCATTCTTTCTGCTGCAGCAGTACCTGAAAGGTCTTCGTGATTTTTTTCTGCTTGTTGTTTGTTAATGCTATCCATATTGCTGAGTTATGAAAAGCTAACAATGAACTTAAGAGATTGTTTAGCTTTCCATAAAACTTTAAGCTCTGCTGGAAGGTCGAAGCATTGTTCCTATACGATCGAAATCTTGATTCCTAAGCTCTCTAAGCCTTTTCTCATTGCATCAGAAATTCCTTTGTCGGTAATAATATGATCTACCTTGTCGAGCCCACAAATTCTACCAAAGCCACGTTTCCCGAACTTAGTAGAATCGGCAAGTACGATGATCTTTTGAGAAGCAGCGATCATCTGTCGGTTAAGATGTGCTTCTAATGCATTTGTTGTAGTTAAGCCAAACTCTAAATCAATCCCGTCAACGCCTAAAAAAAGCTTGCTGCAGTACGATTCAATTAACATTCCTTCAGCATAAGGACCTGTAACAGATGAGGAACTTTTTCTTAACACGCCTCCTAATTGGATTACCTCAACATTGGTTTGATGGATGAGCTCCAAGGCAACATTTAAAGATGCGGTAATGACGGTTAGCGTTTCTATTGGCTGGATATTTCTGGCGAAGGCTAATACGGTTGTGCCCGAAGCAATGATAATTGAGTCGTTTTCCTCCACTAGTTTAGCTGCAACCTGCCCTATTTGCATTTTCTCTGTAGCTTGCAACAACTCCTTTTCGTTCACTGGGCGATCAACAATATAAGGGTTGTTTAATGTGGCACCACCATGCGTTCTGTATAGCAAGGATTTGTCCTCGAGTAATTTTAGATCCTTTCGAATGGTTACCGATGAAACTTTAAGCTCTTTACATAACGTTTGAACATCTAAACTTCCGTGCTGCTGAATCTTATTTAAGATATACTGATGCCTCTCTGCAATACCAATCATTTTATGAGAATTAAATCTGGGTTCAAGATAAATATATTTTAGAAAATAAAATAATTAATCATCAGAGCTCCTAATCCCATTAAGATAAAAATAATAAGATGAAATACTTTTTTATTTAAAAAATTATATATAGTTTCGTTTTTGATAATTTTAAGTTTAAAACGAAAGTTATCGAAAGCATAATTTAAAAGGAAGTTAATGGACGAAATAACTTTTCATAGGGAAACTTTTTTAGATCAACTAGCGCATCAAAATGACTGGGATGTGATTATTATTGGAGGTGGCGCTACTGGCTTGGGTGTGGCGGTAGATTCGGCAACGAGAGGCTATCGTACCTTATTGCTTGAGCAGTCTGATTTTGCGAAAGGAACATCTAGCCGTAGCACAAAATTAGTGCATGGTGGAGTGCGATATCTAGCTCAGGGTGATATTGCCTTAGTTTATGAGGCTCTGCACGAACGTGGCTTATTGCTTAAAAACGCACCTCATTTAGTAAAGGATCAAGAATTTATTATTCCCATTTACTCATGGTTCTCCAAATATAAATATCTTATCGGCTTAAAATTTTATGATCTGTTGGCGGGTAAGAGTGGATTTGATAGCTCATCTTTTTTGAATAAGGCCAAGGTAATTGCAGCGATACCCGGACTTAAAGAGAAGGGACTAATTGGCGGAGTTCGTTATAGTGACGGACAATTTGATGATGCAAGATTGGCGCTTAACCTAGCGCAAACTGCGTCGGAGAACGGTGGGGTGATTTTAAACTACATGAAAGTTACGTCATTAACTAAAAATGGAGACAAAGCATCGGGTGTAATAGTTGAGGACGTTGAGAGCGGCAAATCTTACAAGTTGACTGCAAAAACGATTGTAAACGCAACAGGTGTTTTTGTGGATGAGATATTGAAAATGGATATGCCATCTGGTGATCCGCTAGTAAGGCCAAGTCAAGGAGCACATATCGTATTAGACTCATCTTTTTTACAAGGCAACGCAGCGCTAATGATCCCAAAAACAACAGATGGAAGGGTGTTGTTCGCTGTGCCATGGCATGGAAAGGTATTAGTAGGCACCACTGATACGCCATTGAATGCACATAGTTTAGAGCCGGTGGCTTTAGAGGAAGAAGTAGATTTTATATTGACAACAGCAGGTCAATACCTCACCAAGGCACCTACTAAAAAAGATGTACTATCGGTGTTTGCTGGCCTTCGCCCATTAGCGGCACCTGGAAAAAATACTAATAGCACGAAAGAAATTTCAAGGAGTCATAAGTTAATTGTTGCAAAATCTGGGTTAATAACTATTACTGGCGGCAAGTGGACTACCTACAGAAAGATGGCAATGGATGTTGTGGACAAAGCAATCGAAATCGGACAGCTTTCTGTAAAGAAATGCATCACACAAAATGTGCATATCCATGGTTACCAAAATCAAAAAGCTAAAGATGAACTGGCTATTTATGGAAGTGATGCGAGTGGAATTCGGAAGTTAATGAAAGCAGATCCAGCTCTTGCTAACCCTTTACATCCATCTTGTCAATATACCGAAGCAGAGGTAGTGTGGATGATAAGATTTGAAATGGCAAGAACTGTAGAAGACGTGCTAGCAAGAAGAATGAGGTTGTTGTTTTTAGATGCGAAAGGTGCTATTGCATTAGCCCCTGCTGTTGCAGAAATTATGGCTAGGGAGCTAAAACATGATAAAAAGTGGATTGATGCACAGCTCTTAACTTTTTATAGCTTAGCTAAAGCATATTTGCTTTATGAGGTTTTTCCTCCTCAAAATGTAGTTGAAAAAGTTACCTAGCAAGGCGCTTTATTAATAAAGAGTTAACATAAAATTTACTTAGAAAAAGGACATTTGCCCCGTTAGTTAAAAAAGAAATAAATCGAAACGTAAGCAAATAAAAGAAACTAACCAAAAATAAACAAAGTGATGAATAGAGATTATCTTAAAAGGAGAGCTATAGGATGTACACTTGGAATAACCAGGTGTTTGACAGCTTTAGCTCTTACCTTATTTTTATTTGAAGTGCCCGCAATGGCCATTGTTAGCGCGCCAATGCTTGTACAATCGCAAGAGATTGTTACTGTAAAAGGCCGAGTTGTTGATGCAGCTGATAATTCTGCAATTCCAGGAGCAACCATAATGGATGCTCAACGTAAAGTACTGGGGCTAACAAATGTTGATGGTATGTTTAGCGTTAAATTGCCTAAGGGAGCAACTTTTAGTATTAGTATGATAGGCTATACAACGCTTACATATACTGCAACTCAAAGTACAGAAAATCTAGTCCTTCGCCTTAAAACGTCAAGCAGCAGCTTAAATGAAGTAGTTATTACTACGGCATTAGGTATTAAACGCTCTGCAAGGGCTTTGGGTTATGCTACCACAACACTTGATAGTACTGCCTTTACAAATGCAGTAGCAACAAACTGGACAGACGCCTTATCTGGAAAGGTGGCGGGTTTAAATTTAGTCCGCAACGGAGGGCCTTCAGGTTCAAATAAAATTATCCTTCGCGGTGAAAACAACTTAACAGGTGATAATGAAGCCTTGATCGTAATAGATGGTGTTGTTGCCAGTAGTAGCTCGAAACGCACGGGTGCTACAGGCGGCGGTGTTTACGGGACATCTGGAGATATTATGCCTGCTGATTTTGGTAGCGCACTTAACGATTTAAATCCCGACGATATTCAAGATGTAACGGTCTTAAAAGGCCCGGCAGCATCAGCGTTGTATGGACAAAGAGGTGCTAATGGCGCGATTATTATCACCACAAAATCAACAAACAAAAATAAAAAGAGACTGAGCATCGCGTTTACTTCAAACACTTCTTTTGAGGAGATCCTTGGGGGACCAGACATTCAACAAGAGTATGGGGCGGGTGTGGATGGCGCCAGCTATTTTTCATGGGGCGCAAATGCTGATGGGGCAAGTACCAGAAGTACAAGTTCAACTTGGGGACCAGCTTTCGCTAATAATAGCTCGTTCTTTCAATATGATCCTATCACTAAAACAGGCTCAACAACCCGCACGCCATGGATATCCTACGCGAACCCTATCAATGGTTTCTTTAAGAGAGGAATCGAAACCTCCAATTCAGTAAGCTTAGATGGTACCGTAAACAATGTGGGGCTGCGCTTTTCTGCAAGCCATAGTAACAATGAATGGATTGTTCCGAATACTGGTTTGGAACGTACAACAGTTTCATTATCTGCAAACACGAATATTACCAAAAAATTGAACGTTGTTTTAAAGGCCATTTATAACAATAGAAATAGCGATAATTTACCAGCAACTGGCTATGGAAATCAATCGTTAATGTATTGGTTTATGTTTGCCCACCCCAATGTTAACATCGATTGGTATAAAGATTATTGGGTAACGGGACAAGAAGGACGTAAATTTGTAGACATTACCTCCACTAATCCAGAAAGTCCGTATGCAATTTCCGAGCAATATTTAAATGGACAGAGAAGAAATGGTGTTTTGGGAAGCGTTCAGGCCAACTATAAATTTACAGAAAACTTAAATTTATTGGTTCGAGCTTCAATGGATTATAATTACGATATCCGTGAAACCCGACGCCCTTATGATGCTGCTGGAATTAAATATACCCAGGGATCTTTCCGTGAACAAAACATTAATTCTTATGAGGTAAATGCAGACTTTTTATTAAGATATAATAAAGATCTTTCAAAAGATCTAAAGTTGTCTGCATCGATAGGTGGAAGTCAGTTAAGAAACAGATATAACAAGGCAGAGCTTAGAGCCGACGGATTAAAGGTTCCAGGAATCTATCGCTTAGATAACAATATCAATCCGCTAATCTCGGTGCCCGACACCGCGAGGTACAATATCAATAGTTTTTATGGAACTGCGTCGCTGTCATTTAAAAACTACCTTTATTTAGATGTGACTGGCCGCCAAGATTGGAACAGTACCTTAGCATCGCCTCTTCGTACGGATAACGTTGGGTTCTTCTATCCGTCTGCAAGTTTATCTTTTATAGCTTCAGATTTTTGGAAGATGCCTAGCACGATCAGTTACTTTAAATTACGCGGATCAATTGCACAGGTTGGTAGCGGAGGAACAACGCCTTATCGTACGGCTTATAACTATATATTAGCCGCCAATGGAATTTATCCAGGTGAGGCCATGACTAATCCAACGGTACTTCCCAATGCTAACTTAAAGCCACTTCAAACCACAACGGTCGAAATAGGAGCAGAATTGAAGCTTTTTAAAAACAGGTTGAATTTTGATATTGCAGCCTATACTGGAAATACAAAAAATCAGATCTTAAGCCGATTAATCGACCGTTCTACTGGTTATAATATTGGAATATTTAATGCTGGACGTGTAGATAATAAAGGCTTAGAGGCATCTGTTAATGCTACAGTCTTAAAATCGAAGAGCTTTCAATGGACGGTAAACGGAACATTCACAGCTAATAGAAATACCATCAAAGAATTAGCTGATAGTTCGGTTGTACTACGTACTGGTCCATTGAGCGGTACAGGCGGTCAGATTGTTGCCAATGTAGGTGGGAGTTTAGGTGATTTATATGGTTTTGCACTATTACGCTCTCCAGATGGTCAGCTCATCTTTAATTCTAAAACAGGACTTGCCATTACCGACCCAACTAAACTACAATACTTAGGAAACACGATGCCTAGTTTTAGGTTTAGCTTCGGTACTGGTGTAACAGTTGATAAATTTAATGCAAATGTATTATTTGATGCGCAGTTTGGAGCTGTTGGCCAATCTTTAACCTTCTCTAGAATGGCATCTTTAGGTAAGCTCAAGCTTACCTTGCCAGGAAGATATAACGGGATAATCGGAGAGGGTTTGATGATGGATCCAAATGATCCAACGAAAACACTATATCCAAACACTACCGTGGCAACAGATGTAGAAGGTTTCTACGATTCAATGTATGGGTCGCAAAATGCAGAAGGAAGTGTTTTTAGAACAGATTACCTTAAATTTAGGGAAGCCAATATCAATTACTCGTTTTCACCTAGACTAGTGTCTATGTTAGGATTGAGCAGACTTTCGATTGGAGTGTATGGTCGTAACCTATTTACTTGGTCGCCATGGCCAGCATTCGACCCTGAGTTCGGTACTTTGGCTGGATCTGATATCACGCAAGGATTTGAAACTGGACAGTTGCCTTCAACTAGAACTTACGGAGTACGTTTAGTTGTAGGTATTAATTAAAAATAAATTTATACAGATGAAAAAGTTTAAAAATATAAACAGATATACATTTTTATTGGCAATTGGGGTTACGCTTTCCGCTTGTCAGAAAGATTTCTCTGAGATAAATACAGACCCAATAGGGGTTTCAACTGTTACTGCAGATAAGCTATTGGCCCCTGCGTTAACAAATGTTTTAACTACTAACCTTTTGCGTAATCGAAGCTTCAACAATGAATTGATGCAAGTTACGGTTGATTTGGGTGATGCAGAAGGTAGAGTTTTCAGATACGATATTAGACGTAACGTGTCAGATGCACCTTGGAATGGTTGGTATCTTGAACTGACAAATTTTAAGGATATCAATGCAATTGCCAGTAAACCTGAGACCGTAAACAAATCTTATCAGGGCATCTCCCTTATTGCAGAAGCATGGACTACACAGTTGATAACTGATACTTATGGAGACGTGCCGTTTTCTCAAGCTAATCAAGGTAAATTAGACATATTAGAACCAGTATTTGATAAGCAAAAGGATATTTATTTAGCCTTGTTCAATAAACTTGAAGAAGCAAATACCTTGCTCACGGCAGGTCAAAGTATTGTTCCTGATAGTGATCCTGTTTATGCAGGTGATATCTCCAAATGGCGTAGATTTGGTAATTCGCTGTATTTAAGGTTATTACTTCGTGTTGCCCGCAAAGCAGAGGTAAGCGCACAGGTAACCGCAAAAATTAAAGAAATGATTGATACCAATCCAACTAAGTATCCAATCATGTTAAATAACACGCACACAGCTAAAATTCTTTGGAATGGGACAAATAGCAGTACTGCTTTATATTCATCACCTTATATGATTAGCGTTCGTGCTGTTGATTTCAGGACCCCAGGAATTTCCCAGTTTTTCATGGATAATCTTTCTACTTGGGCCGATCCAAGAATTAATCAATTGTATGGCAGAAACAATGTAAATAGATGGGGAATCTCACCGGGTCCAGCCGGATATATTGGCGTACCAAGCGGTACACCAATAGGTAATACACCTGTTAAACAATCCTATTTTAATTCAGAAGGACAAACAAATAATCCGCTTACTTTACAAACAGACCCTGCTACAGGCATTATCATGAATGTTGCAGAGGTTGACTTTATTTTAGCCGAAGCAGCCGCTAGAGGCTGGATTGCAGGTACAGGTGAGACTTATTATTACAAAGGTATAGCAGATGCCATCAATTACTGGATTCCAAGCCTGTATCCAAATGGCGATGATGCAGCAGTTAGAAGCTATGCTACTGCGGGCGACTTTGATTGGGATAACACATTTGCGCTAGATAATACTACGCCAGGCTCACAGAGTAAATTGCAACTTATCCATCTGCAAAAATACTACGCCCTGTTTTTGGTAGATTTTCAGCAATGGTTTGAATACCGTAGAACAGGCCATCCATTCTTACCGAAAGGTACAGGATTAGTAAATGGGGGGAAACTACCTGCTAGGTTGTATTATCCAGTGCTCACCCAATCTGCAAATTCAACAAACTATAAAAATGCAGTAGCTGCACAGGGTCCAGATGATATTAACACACTTGTTTGGTGGCAGAAACCTTAAATATTTGATTATGAAAACAACTTTAAAATATTTTCTCGTACTGGCAGCTATTGTTGGTATTTACACAGGGTGTAAGCGAGACGATGACTATTTTGCTAGTAAACCAAGTGGATTTATTTCTAATTTTGATCTTAAAAGACTATTCAAGGAAACAGACCTTTCGTTAAATGCAGATGCTCTTGGAGGAGCAACGATGATTAGAGGTATCGTAATATCAGATTTTAGATCAGGAAACTCTCCAGCAGGGTTATTAGTTATGCAGAATAGTCGGATTTCTGGCGGTGTAGCAATTGACTCTTTGAGAGGAATGTCTTTCAATATTGGAGCTGATGCCTCGAAATTTGTTCCGGGCGATTCGATTCATGTACAGGTAACAGGTGGCGTATTGAAAAGGGTAAATGGAATTTTGCAGATAACTGGTCTATCAAGTTCTGCTGTAACCAAAGTGGCAGCCGACAGGCAAATCAAAACGCAGGCCGTTAGTACAGGTGCAATTTTAACAAATCCAGACCGCTTCGAAAGTACATTAGTTACCATAACAAATGCAGTTTTTGATCCAGAACTTCCAATTGGAACAACCTATGCTGGAGATAAAGGGCTTAACGACGGTTTTGGACTTGCTACTTTACATACAGAAGCTGCCGCCACGTTTGCAAATACAGCGGCATTACCATCAGGCAACTTCAGCGGCATTCCTTTTATTACTGGGACTGGTTCAGCAAAGAAAATTCAGTTTTGGATGCGTACTATAAATGACTTCTTCTTTGTGGAAATGCCAAAGCTTTCTCCTGCAGTTATTTCTGGATATTTGGTTGACCCTAGTGGAGGTGATGGAAATTATGAATACATCCAGTTTTTAGCCTCAAAGGATATCGACTTTGCTGTTACTCCATTTTCTGTGTATACTACAAATAATGCTGGCGCTACAACTTTCCCAATTTTAGGATGGAATACTGGAGCGGCTAGAACCTATAAATTTAATCTTACTTCGGGTAAGGTAAGCAAAGGCGAGTATTTTTATGTTGGTGGTACTGGAAAGACGATCAATGGCTCAGGTTCAACAAGTATGGCTTCTTCTAAATGGATTGCAAGTGTGAACTACACAAATACACCAGGTGCCGATGATGTGGGTGCTGTTACTAGCAACCTGCTAGCCAATAGTGGCAACGTGGCTGGTATCGCGATATTTGAAGGCACAAAAGTTACGCCTAACTCTGTACCATTAGATGTCATCATGTTCGGTGGCGCGGGTGGTAACTTTTATTCAGCTGGTCCACCCGAAGTTGGTTACCGAGTTACTATCACCGATTATTATGGTACGGTAAATCCTGCAACCCGGTTAAGACAGGATTTTTATGGTGCTGGTACGAATACTAGACGTTTATCATTTCCTTCTGCGGCCACCAGCTTTGCGAAACTTGGAGGCGTTTACAATTCTCTAAAAGGTGGATGGGTAACAGGAAGAATTTTGGTTACTGTGCCATTAAAAAGCACATCAGTGCTTACAGAAATTGAAAGCGATGGAACTAAACTATCAAACTAAAAGTAACATATCCGTAAAATTAACCTAGAGATGAATAGAAAGTCATTTTTAAAGCGCGTTGCCTTAATTTCAGGAAGTGCATTTATTTCGCTCAGAACAAATGCACTCGATCAACTGCAACGAAGTACAACCTTAACAGGAACAGTAAGCGCTGAAGGAAAGGGAATTGCAAATGCATTAATATCTGACGGCTTTTCGGTGGTGAAAACTGATGGAAGCGGCAGGTATTCTATCAATACCCATGATAAAGCGCAGTTTGTGTTTTTAAGCACCCCTTCAGGTTACGACTTTAAAGTTGATGGAAATATTGCAAGACAATACGAAAATCTTGGTTCGCGAAACGAATATAACTTTACATTAAAGAAACTAAAAAAGAACGACGACAATCATCAATTCATCATATGGGCCGACCCACAGGTAAAAAACAAGAAAGATGTGGCGCAAATGATGGCCACGTCAGTTCCTGATGTGCAGCAGCTTATTAATGAAATGGGGCCAAATACGCTTGTTCATGGTATCTGCGTCGGGGACATAGTATGGGATAATTTACCCTTGTACGAAGATTATAATGTAGCTGTAGCTAAAATGGGTATTCCTTTTTTTCAAGCGCTAGGTAATCATGATATGGATTACCGAATGGGTGGTGATGAGACTTCCGATAAAACATTTAAGCAATATTTTGGACCGACCTACTATTCGTTTAACCGTGGCAAGGCGCACTACATCGTTTTAGATGATGTGCGTTACCTGGGCAAGGAAAGAGAATATGATGGTTATATTTCGGAAGAACAGTTAGCGTGGATGGAAAAGGATTTAGCTTTTGTACCCAAGGATAATTTAGTGATCATTAACCTTCATATTCCTGTTCACAATGCGGTTAAAAACAAAGCGGCTTTTTATAAGCTTTTAGAAACGTTTACCAATGTTCACATCATGTCGGGGCATACACACTATAATAAGAATGTGATCCAGAATGGCATTTTTGAGCATAATCACGGTACGGTTTGTGGCGCATGGTGGACTGGTGAGATTTGTGGCGATGGAACGCCTAGGGGGTATGGCGTTTATGAAGTAAAAGGCACTCAATTAAAATGGTACTATAAGCCAACTGGATTAACAAAAAAGCATCAGGTTAGCATCGATATAGAAACTTTAACCAATCAGAAAAGGATAATTGCCAATGTTTGGAATTACGATCCCGAGTGGAAGGTGGAATGTTTTTTAGATGGAAAGCGTGTTGAAATGGAGAAGCAGATAGGTTTTGACCCAGAAGCTGTTCGATTATACTTGGGTGATAAACTACCAGTGAGCAGGCCTTTTGCCGAGCCAAATAAAACGGACCATCTTTTTATGGTGCATTGTGAGCCAGCTGTTAAGAACGTGAAAGTAGTGGTGACGGATCGATTTGGTGAAAAATACGAAGCTTCAAAATCATAGCAAATGAAAAAATATATGCTAATTGCGTTAACTTTAACCTTAGGTTGTAAAACAGTTAATCAGCAAAATAAAATGGAGGTTAAATTTCCAGATTTTAGTGCCGAGGCGCATCGTGGAGGAAGAGGGTTAATGCCAGAAAATACGATTGTTGCTATGCTCGATGTGATGAAGTATGACAAAGTCACGACGCTTGAGATGGATACTCATATTACTAAAGATCATCAAGTAGTGGTTACGCACGATGATTATTTAAGCCCGGGTTTTATGCTTAGTCCTGAGGGGAAGGAAATACCAAAAGAGGATGCTAAAAAATATGCCATCTATCAAATGGATTATCAATTGCTAAAAACATTCGATATAGGGACGAAGGTAAATGCAGGATTTAAGCAACAAAGAAAAGTTAAAACTTATATTCCCTTGTTGGCCGACTTGATCGACAGTGTGCAGCATGAGATTAAGCAAAAGGGAAAGAAGCAATATTTCTATAACATCGAAACTAAATGCGGCGTAGAGGGCGATGGTATAGTTAACCCTAAACCAGAGCTATTTGTGAAATTATTAATGGATGTAATTGAGCAAAATAAAATTACGCCGTTTGTAGTAATCCAGTCCTTCGATAAAAGAACAATCCAAATCATTCACGATAAGTATCCCGCAGTTAAAACCTCTTTTCTAGTGTCCAATAAAAAAACCTATGAAGAAAATATGGCCGACTTAGGTTATAAACCTTTTATTTTAAGCCCTGAGTGGAAAACCGTTACTGCTGATTTAGTAAAAAAAGCACACGCTGATGGGGTGAAGATTATACCGTGGACAGCCAATACAATTGAAGATATTAATCATTTGAAATCGCTAAAAGTGGATGGGATTATTACCGATTACCCAAATCTCTTTTAGTAAGCATATACCTAAACTAACCAACCAAATATGAGTTTTAGACTTTTTCCGCCGCCAGCGGCCCATAAACCTTTGTTGCCCGCAGAACGAGTTAATTCTAGCTATTGGAAGCTGCGGCTACAAGTTTTTGCAGGAATCTTTTTAGGCTATACCGCTTATTATTTCGTGCGCAAAAACTTTTCATTTGCCATACCAGATTTAATTAAAAATGAAGGTTATACCAAGGCCGAATTAGGCTTTGCTTTCTCAGCACTTTCTATTGCATATGGATTTAGCAAATTTTTAATGGGAAATGTTTCCGATCGAAGCAATGCAAGGATTTTTTTGTCGGCAGGGTTAATATTGTCTTCATTAACGATGGTGTGTATGGGGCTATTCCCTTTTGCTACCTCCTCGATTACGGTTATGTTCGTGTTGTTGTTTATAAATGGATGGTTTCAGGGGATGGGTTGGCCGCCATGCGGAAGGGTAGTGGTGCATTGGTATTCTGTTAGAGAGCGAGGAACAGCCATGTCGATTTGGAATTTGGCGCATAATATTGGAGGTTTCCTGGTGGGCCCATTAACTATTATGGCTATTGAGCTATTTATGGACTGGCATGGGAAATTATATTTCCCCGGAATGGTAGCTATCATTTTTTCTATCATCGCTTATTTATTAGTAAGAGATACTCCTCAATCTTGTGGTTTGCCGCCAATTGAGGCATATAATAATGATTATCCAAAAAGCTATGATGCTAGTCAGGAAAAGGAATTATCGGCTAAAGAAATTTTCTTAAAATATGTATTAAATAATAGAATGCTTTGGTATATCGCTATTGCCAATGCCTTCGTTTATTTAGTTAGAAATGGAATTGTAAATTGGGCTCCTACCTTTTTAGGTGAGGCAAAGGGATATACACAAGTCCAAGCTGCTTGGGCATCCTCATTTTATGAGTTAGCTGCAATACCTGGTACGATACTATGCGGAGTATTAAGCGACAAAGTTTTTAAGGGAAGGAGGGCGCCAGTAACCATTATTTATATGACCTTAACTTTTATTTCAGTTTTAGTGTATTGGAAAAATCCTTTAGGGGGAAGCCAATGGATTCAAAATGGCTCTTTGTGGGCGATTGGGTTTTTAATTTATGGTCCGGTTATGTTAATTGGTGTACAAGCATTAGATCTGGTGCCTAAGAACGCTGCAGGGACAGCCGCAGGTTTAACAGGACTGTTTGGTTACTTTATAGGAGATTTGCTTGCTAATGCCGCGATTGGAGGTCTAGTTGATAAGTATGGTTGGGATGCATGTTTTATTACCATTCTTATTGCTTGTTGCTTGGCGATATTTTTTATCTCATTTACCTGGAACAGAGAGAAACGTAATTTGATTGTTGAGGAATAATTTAATTTTATGAAGAATTTATTTAAAAAGTCGATACTTCTTTTAGGTGTTTTACTAATTGGTTTAATTGGTCATGTTGCGGCGCAAACTGTAAAATGGGATAGCACTTATCGTCCGGGGAAGTATGTAGAATTGGTTGGTAAATTTAAGGCTGAGCCAGTTTTAAAGAACGATTATATTTTTTTAGGAAATAGCATTACGGCAGGAACAGATTGGGCTAAGCTTTTAGATTTACCCCAGGCGAAAAATAGAGGGATTTCTGGAGATATTACCTTTGGTGTTTTGGAACGCTTACAAGAAGTGATTGATCGTAAGCCAGCAAAAGTTTTTATCTTAATTGGCATCAACGACATTTCAAGAAATATCCCCGATGAAGTAATCTTAGCGAACTATAAAAAAATAATAAGCAGGATAAGGGAAGGCTCCAAGCAAACGCAGATTTATTTTTACACGTTGTTGCCGGTAAATAGTTCATTTGAAAAGTTTAAAAACCATTATGGGAAAGACGAGCATATACTTTACCTAAATGATGAAATCAGAAAATTTGAAGCTAAAAAGGTAAAGGTTATCGACCTATATCCCGCTTTTTTAGATAAAGACCATCATTTAAGAGCCGAACTTACTAAAGACGGACTACACCTTATCCCAGAGGGCTATCAGGTTTGGAAAGAGGTGTTGATAAAAGGAGGGTATTTGAAATAACTCTATGCGGTTAGTCTACCATTTGGCCTACCACTTTGACAATCTTTAAAGATTGTCAAAGTGGTAGGCCAAATGCGAATTCGAGACTACGTTTAAGTTATAAAATCTTCGTTAGGGGAAATTTTACTTCAAATACGGTTCCATAATCTTTTGCCATATCGCATATCCTTTGGCATTCATGTGCAACATATCTGAATTGAAAATATCTTTCATAATCGTGCCATCGGCATTAAACATTGCGTCGAATGTGTTGATAAACTTTGCTCTCTTCATTCCCTTCATTATTTCCGAAATCTTCTTATTTGCTTCTTTCATTTGAGGCCAGTATTTCTCACGCGATGGGCTTGGCTTAATCGATATATAAGCAATATGGACCTTAGGGTTATTAGTTCGAATTAAATCGAATAGTTTTTGAACCCTGCTAACAACTTCTTCTACGGTAGCATTTCCAGTAAAATCATTTTCGCCACAATAGATTACTATTTGTTTAGCTTTATAAGGAAAAATAATATCGTTTGCATAATTTATTACATGTGGAAGGGAAGAGCCCCCAAATCCGCGGTTAATAATAACATGTTTTGGAAAATAATCCTGTACATCTTTCCAATTAGTGAAAGTTGAGCTTCCCACAAACAATACCGCATTTTTTGGAGGGAACTGAACGCTGTCTTTTTTCTTAAAGTTTTGAATGTCCTTAAAAAATGGGACCTCTTGCGCATTAGCAAATATAAAAGTAAAAAGAAGGAGGAAAAGGGGGGTTAAACGTTTCATTGTCATATCATTTAATTAATTTCAAATTGTAAGTTCGCTCTGCCAAAGGTTGTAGAGCAGGTAAATCGTTAGTTGGTTTATCAAGGTAAAAATAACTTGTGGCCGAATAATCATCAACTCTGTAAAATAAAACGCCGCCAGGTCTAAATTGCTCATCGGTAATTTTTGGAGCAGTTTTCAGTGCATTTAATTTCAAATATCCTGTTTTTGAATTAGCAATTACAGGTTTTATTTTAATCCCTTTTTGATACAGCTCTCTAGCGATTTCTAGGCTAGTTCCACCCAGCTCTTGAAGCGTAACCTTTAAAGTGCTGTTAAAATAAATTTCATCTGGTACATGGTATCTGTAGAACGAATAATAACCAGCTTTGTTATCGGCAACCAGGCATCCCTGGTATTGGTGATTAAATGTGCCCAAACCCCATGCTGCGCCTACATAATCTTCAGTTCCGGTGCCATTGATAGTTGGGTATTTGGTATCATTGTCAATAAACATTTTCACTTCGCCTTCTCCCCACCAGGTGCCTTTATAAAGCGAATCGGTAATTACCCCAATATTTGCTCCTAAAAACCTTCCTTTCCCTTTAATCAAGGGTAGAATTTCAAAATCCCTTCCCAGTTCATTGGTTATTTTTCTATTCCAAAAGGCATGAAAATATAATACGTCATCACTATGTTGAGGTGTTTCTAAAATAGCTACGTCATAGAACAAATTCACATTTAGCTGGCTTTCGTTTACAAAGAGAATTCGAACTTGCTTTCTAAAGGGCATCGGAATAAAACAATTAAATGACTTGCCCTCAGGATCACTAAAAAATACTGATTCGAAGGGTCTTTTCTGCCCTAGTCCGATACCAAAGAAATCACCAAAAGGAACATCAACGGCCGGTTTGTCTGCGCCATCCCAAAAAATCTTCAATCTAATAGATCTTAAAACTTCGGGCGATCTTTCGCTAATCGTATACCACATCCGCTGCACTATTCCAGTTCCATTAAAGTTTACGATAGTGCGTGTAGCACCCGGCGAAATAGTTTCTGTGGCATGACCTTTTGCACCATCATTTTCCTTGCCGCCATTTCCTTTTACACCTGTCATGTTTTCAAAGCTGATTAGTTTGGAGTTCACATTGCTCCGCATCTTAAAAAGCTCTTGCGCTCGTATAATTGTACTAAACCCAGTTAAGACAATAATTAAAAAGAAAGATTTTATTTTCACTAGCCAATCATTTAATTATTAATACCATTTCATCGCTTTTTTAAGGTAAGCAGTTAGCTCGTCACCAATTTCTTTTTGTTCCGTTAACGAGGGATGTGAACCACAACCTTTAATGGATTGTTTCGTAAAGAAATAGGAGCCAATATTCTTATCTCCCTTTTTAACTAGCTCAGTCTTTACGGCAGTGATGTATTTCATTAGAGCTGTTTTTAAAGGTTTATCGGCCATCGGACTAGTTAAAAAAATCAATTTAGCTTTAGGGTAATAGCCGCGCAGGGTTTGGGCAAATTGTACATAAGCTTTGCAAAATTGGGCTGAGTCTTGTATGCCATCATTTTGACCTAGGCACACGGTAACTACATCCGGTTGATACTGCTTAAAATCCCACTTAAGCTCGTTTTTAGCCATGTTAATTTTGTCAAACACTTGGGGCATCAGGATTTTCTTATCGCAACAACTGTGTATTAGGCCTATGCCCGAAACTGCCGAAAGATGATATTGCGCATTTAGGCTCCGCGCAATTATTGGCCCGTAAGCCATGTAGGCATTGTGCTGATCGTACCATTGGCTGCCCTTATCCCCACATTTGATTTCACTTTCATCGCTCCCAAAACCACAGGTGATCGAATCACCAATAAATTCTATTTTTCGCTTCTGCTTGGCTGGTGGTGATAACAGCTGCTCACAATTAAAACCAATAATTTCTATGTAACCGTTTTCAAATTCCGTGTTTTTACAAATGACAATGGTATGTTCGCCCATTGGCAAATCTTTAACTAATTCGATTTTGTTTTCTTTATTCTTTAACTGAATTCGATAAGCTGGCTGATTGTCTACTTTTATTTGAAGATAGTTATGAACGGTGCCATAGATAACTTCATCGTTGATGTCAAGGTCGCAAAAGGTACCCTTAAATTTAACAATTACATAGGCGCCAGAGGCCCACATTTTTGGTTTAGAAGGATTAGAGAAGTCCACTCTACCTACATATTGAATCTTTGAATTGGCAGCACTGTAGAAATTGCCTTTGCTTTTAAGGGCAAAGGATGAGCTAAATGCAAGTAGCAAAAGTAAAACAACGTAAATTCTTTTCATTGGCCGCTCCATTCCCATCTATACAAATACCCTATTTCCCGAAAGGTTCTCCCTAAATTCCTTCGGAGTGCAACCTTTCTTCTTTTTAAATATTCGATTAAAGTTTGATATGTTGTTGAAGCCGCAGTTGTAAGCTACTTCAGCTACAGATTCGGTTGTGTCGATCAATTTTCGGGAGGCATGGCCTAGTCTAATTTCAATTAAACTATCGATAAAGCTAATGCCAGTTCTACTTTTAAAAAATCGGCTAAAAGAAACCTCGGTCATGCTCGCAATTCTGGCAACCTCTGCCAGACTCACCTGTTTGTCAAAGTTTACATTAATATACTCCATTACTTTTTCTACTCGCCTGCTGTTATAAGAGAACTCGGCATTGCTAAAGGTAGAATCAGAAAGTGTGCGCATATTACGAGAGGTGGATAAATCGTGCAAAATTGACATGAGCTCAAGAACCGAATCGAAGCCATGTTTCTTGTTCAGCTTTATTAATCTCGGACCAATGCTTTGTGCAGTTTCATTCGAGAACAAAATACCACACTTCGATTTTTCAAATAACTCTCTAATAACACGAAGCTGATTGCGGCGTAAGAATTTTTCGTCGAATAAGTCTTTGTGAAATTGAATGGTTACTTCATGAATCTCTTTGCCGGCTAATTTATGAGTTTCCCAAACATGGGGGAGATTAGAGCCGATCAGCACCAATTCAATATCGCCAATTTCTTCAATATGGTCGCCCACCACTCTTCTTGCCCCGCTGGCATTAGAAATGAAATTCAATTCCATTTCTTCATGATAGTGAAGCGGGAAATCAAAATCTTGTTTTTTCCTTTCAAAAATGGTAAAACAATCGCTATTCGTTAGCGGAGTAATTTCTTTTATTATATTTGAATGCACAGAAAAAGATTAAATAATACCAACTTATAGGATAAAATAATATCAACATTCAAATATAAGTGATGATGTGCTAATTTGCTAATTAAAATAGGTTTAACAAAACTAAATAGCGGTTAATTCATCATTATCAAATGTTAAAGTGATAAAAATATTATAAATGGATAAAATAGTATTATCTAATGCATAGAACTGACGCCTACTTTTGATATAAACCAAATAAAAATGCTTATGCTTAATAAACTATCTACTAAGTTATTTGTGCTACTTGTATGTTTGTTCTCTTTTGCGAATACATATGCCCAAGAGAAAAGGATATCGGGGAAAGTTGCTGATGAGACAGGAGCAATGCTTGCTGGTGTTTCAGTAAGTATTAAAGACACTAAGAGTGCTACAATCACCGATGGAAATGGAACTTTTGCCCTAACTGTTCCGGCAAATGGCAAAACCATTGTTTTTAAATACCTCGGAATGGAGGATCAAGAAGTTTCTATTGGCAATAAAATCATTTTTACTATTACCTTAAATCCCAGCAACACAACCTTATCGGATGTCGTTATTGTGGGTTACGGTGCGGTAAAAAAATCAGATCTTACGGGTTCTGTAGCTAGAATTGGTCGTGATGATCTGCTTAAAGATGCACCAACAAATGTGTTGCAAGCCCTGCAAGGAAAAATTGCCGGCGTAAATGTAACTCAAAATGATGGCGCTCCAGGCGCAGGATTAAGTATCCGTGTAAGAGGGTCGAATTCATTTCTAGGAGGTACAGAACCACTTTACGTTATTGATGGAGTACCATTTAATAATTCCAGCTCTGGATCAACCCCTCTTTCAATCGGCGACGACGAAAAGCAAACCTTAAATGCAATGTCGTTCTTAAACCCTAATGATATTGAAACAATCGATATCTTAAAAGATGCTTCGGCTACTGCTATTTATGGTTCGCGCGGAGCTAATGGAGTTGTGCTAATCACTACCAGAAAAGGGAAGAACGGAAAAGATAGGGTAGAAGCTAATTTTACTTTTGGACAAGCACAGGTATCTCATAAATTAGATGTGTTGAATGCTTCCGAATATGCTGCATACCAAAACCTAGCCTATACAAATTCTAATAAATATACTGGCACAGCCTATAATGTTCCTTACCCTGGCGCACAGGTTCCAGATCCTTTAAACCCTGGGAAAACCTATTACGCAAGAGGCCCGCAAGATTTTGTTGGCAGTAATAATAACTGGCAGGACCAGATATTTAGAACTGGCGCGTATCAAAATTACAATGTAAATGTAGCTGGAGGAAGTGAGGCTGGTAGCCATAGTATTACTTTAAGCTATTTAGACCAGGAAGGTACTATCTCAAACTCTGACTATAATAGATTTGGGCTGGGTATAAATTTAAACAGAAACATTAGCAAGACCTTTAAGGCAGGAACAAGTACTTCATTTGCCAATTCATTAACAAATGGTGTAAAAACAGGAACAGATAAGTCGGATGCTGCTAGTGCAGGCGTAATCCGCTCGGCAATCACTTTTCCCTCTACCTTAAGTGATCCTATTGCTTATGACGGCGTTGGGGATGCGTTTATTACCAACCCCAGCATCTATGTAAATGATGTTTTAAATAGGGTAAAAGGATTAAATATTTTCTCTTCTAACTATATTGAAGCAACGTTTCTGAAGGATTTTAAGTTCCGGCAAAATATTGGTTTCAGCTCTGCAACGAGTACTAGAGATCAATATTATCCGAGAAGTGTATATGAAGGTTTTGCCGTAAAGGGTTGGGGATTAAAGTCGGATAATGTTTGGAATAGCACAGTTGCTGAAAGTATATTAACCTATAACAAGAAAGTCGAAAAACATAGCTTGAACATTGTTGGTGGTGCTACTTTTGAGCGTACTAACGGACAAAGCAAAAGAGCTGAAGCAAAAACATTTGCCAACGATGCCTTGGAAAATGAAAATCTAGCTGCGGGGGAGGTTATTCTTCCAATTATATCAAACCGATACCAATCTACCTTGATTTCGTTTTTAGGAAGGGCTAACTATAGTTTCGATGATCGCTATCTACTTACCTTCTCTTTCCGTCAAGATGGATCAAGCAAGTTTGGTAAGGATAATAAATGGGCAGGTTTCCCTTCGGCTGCTGCTGCATGGAAAATTTCTAATGAAAGCTTTTTAAAAGATGTTAAGCAGATAAGCGACCTTAAATTACGCTTCAGCTATGGTAAAACAGGTAATCAAGGGATTGGCTCCTATGCTTCATTGGCAAAGTTAAGTGTGTATAATTACCCATTTAGTGGAGCTGTACAAACCGGTATTGCCAATGATCTATATGCTGGACCAGCAAACGAAAAATTGAGATGGGAAACTACTAGTGCCTATAATTTAGGTTTAGACTTAGGGTTGTTTAACAACAGGTTGAATTTTACAGTTGAGGTTTATAAGAAATTAACCGACGACCTGCTGCAAAATTTAATCATTCCTTCTTCAACTGGGTTCCAAACCAAATTGGTAAACTCGGGGTCGGTAGAGAACAGAGGATTGGAAGCGACCTTAAGTGGTGTGGTTGTAAAAGCAAAAGATTTTGAGTGGAATGCTAACTTTAACATCGCCTTTAATAAAAATAAGATCCTAAGCTTAAGTCCGGATGTTACCGAACAATATGGCCGCAATATCTCTACCGGAGATGCGCCATTTATCCAAACTGTGGGCAAGCCAATTGGTGCTTTATATGGTTATGTAGAAGATGGCTATTATGACAATGAGGCCGAAGTGAGAAATGATCCAGCGTATACCAACCTTGGGAATCCTATTATCTTAAGAACGATTGGTGAGATTAAATACAAGAACTTTGATGCCGACCCCACCAATATCTCTCAAACAGACCGTACGTTCATTGGTGATGTAAATCCCGATTATACCTTCGGGTTCACCAATAATTTTAAATACAAAAGATTAGACCTTAGTATTTTTGTTAATGGCGTACAAGGGAATGATATCATTAACATGAACACTCGTTTTAATGGTAATTTGGGAACCAATAAAAACATTACGCAGGAAATGGCTGATGGTGCTTGGGCCCAAGGCAAAGATAACAGCATGGCTACTGGACCAAAGATCATGCGCCAGTTCTTCAGAAATCAGTTGTTTAGCAGAAGATTTGTCGAAGATGGTAGTTTTGTTCGGATCAAAAACGTAACACTCGGATATAATGTTCCTGTTAAATCAAAAGCAATTTCAGCATTAAGAGTCTCAATGGGCGTAAATAACCTGTTTACCTTTACCAATTATTCTGGCTATGATCCCGAGATTAATAGTTATGGAGATAATCCTGCTTTGTTTGGGGTCGACTTAGGGGGATATCCAAACTCAAGAACTTACAACCTTTCTTTACGCTGCAATTTTTAATCTTAAAGCAATTAATCATATGAACTCGATTTCAAAATATTTTATAGCATTTGTTGCAGGATTTAGTCTACTTGGCCTCAACTCTTGCAAAAAGGCATTAGAAGAAACACCCTATTCGTTTTATTCGCCAGAGAATTTTTATAAAAATGAAAGTGATGCAAAAGCAGCAATCAATGGTGTTTACAGTGAATTATATACTTATGATCTATATCTTCAACCATTCTGGAACATCACCATTTTGGATGATGACCACGTTTCTGGTGCGGATTGGTTTTTGGGAACTACGGGAGCAGGTAACCCGCAAGCCTACTTTGGCTGGGATAGGCCATGGGTAGGTTGTTATGCCATTATTGCACGTGCTAGCACCGTGATAGAAAATGTAGCTAAAATTGAAAATATGAATGCCGATACTAAAAAGAGAATTATAGGCGAAGCCTACTTCTTAAGAGGTTGGGCATATTTTCAACTGGTACAATTATACGGGGGTGTTCCAATCCGTACAACTTCATTGTCGGCCGACAACCCGGAAACAAATGTGCCGCGTGCAACTTTGAAAGATAGCTATGAGCAGGTGATCAAAGATTTCAAAGCAGCCGAGACAATGTTATTCCCTTTGGGCGATGCAAGAGCTGGTGAGGCTGGAAGAGTTAACCAAGGTGTTGCAAAAGCCTTTCTAGCGAAAACATACTTAACAATGGCATCAGGCTCATTGGCCAATGCCAACGTAATGGTTCGTGGTGGGATGGACAATGGCGTTTATACCTATGCAAAAGCGGTGGTTGCGGGATTAGAGGGATTGGATTCTAAAGCCTATTACACATTAGCAAGAGATAAGGCATTGGAAGTCATCAATTCTAATGATTATGCTTTAACGCCAAGTTGGAAGGATCTTTGGAGCATAGCTGGTCGAAATAACAAAGAGCAGATGTGGGAATTACAATCCCTTGCTGGTACAGCATTTATGAACAACCTAGGGGTCTATTTTTCTGCGCGATCTACTTTTGGGCAGGGTGCAGTATGGATGACGAACAACCAATATAAAGATTACGAAGATGCCGATAAACGTGTTTTAGATGGCGTTACCCATAATTATACAACCTTACAAGGGACAAATATTTTCTATCCGTCATGGCAAGCCTCTTTATATAAAACGGTAAATGGGGTTAACTATAACAATACAGGTACTACTGGGTCCGAAAGGGCATATGTTATTAAATATAGTGCTGTAGCAGATCCTACGGTAGCACTAAGCGATGCGTTTTATCCACTCTTGCGTTTTTCTGAAGTTATATTGATGGTGGCGGAGGCCGAGAATGAAATTAATGGGCCAAATACTAACGCTTATGCGGCATTAAATACCATTCGCGAAAGAGTAAGTGCAAGTGAGGCGCCAGTTGGGATGAACCAAGAACAGTTTAGAAGTTTTGTATTGGCCGAACGAGCGCGTGAATTTGCATTGGAAGGAATTAGGCGCTTTGACTTAATGCGTTGGGGTATTTATTTGCCAGTGATGAACAAAATAACTTCTGGTCAAAATAGTATCTCTAAAGTACGATCGCTTAAAAATCTCTTGTTACCATTACCTTTAAATGAACTCAATTCTAATACAGCCATAAAGGGTAATAATCCAGGTTGGTAGTAGCTTATATAAAAAATTGACAAATGAACACAAAAACGAAATTCTCATCAAGTATCCTGCTCCTTATGGGCATGATGCTATTCATCTTGGCTTCTTGTAAAAAAGATAGCACTGAAAATAAGGCCGCCCCAATCATTAACAATGTTATTAATTTAACCGACCGAGGTACTACACTCACGCAAGTTGATTATGGTGCTTGGATTATTATCAAAGGCGCAAATTTGGCCACTACAACTAAAGTAGATTTTAACGGTACGCTAGCAGCCGATTCATTGTTGTATGCTACCGATAATGAGGTGACAGTGAAAATTCCATCAACCTTAAAAGATCCAATAAATAACCCCATTACCATAACCACTAAATATGGGTCGGTAACTTATAACTTTAAGATTTTGCAACCTAGCCCATTGGTGAGTAGCTTTAACCCAGCTGCAGGCGCTTCTGGCGATGAAATCACCATTAAGGGAGATTATTTTAAAGGCGTTACGGAAGTAAGATTCGATAATACGGTTGCCACCGTCGTGTCGAGCACCCAAACCGAAATTAAAGTGAAAATACCTGCAGGGGTAACATCGGGATACGTTTTTGTAACTACACCAGTGGGTACCGCTAAATCTGCCAATCCATTCGGATTAAGAACAATTATCTTTGATGATGCTTTGGGTAAAGTTGGCACAGTTTGGAGCAATACTTCTTATAGTTCTACTTGGGATATGGATCAAAGCGTAATTGTTAGACGAGGCACCAAAGCTATTGGGCATAAGTTCTCTGTTGGATTTGGGGCATGTAGATTTAGAAGTATTCCTGCTTTTACAATTGGAACACACACGATGCTAAAAATATCAATCTACGGTGGCCCAGGAACAGCGGGCAAAAAAGTAAGAATATCATTAACTCCAGCAAAATCTACCTATGAGCTCATACTAACCGAAGGCGTATGGACAGATTACATTATCCCACTTGTGAACCTTGGAAGTCCTACTACAATAGATTATATTACTTTCCAGGAATTTAGTGGTTTAGCCGGACAAATTTATATCGATGATATTGGATTCTATTAAAAAGGCTGGTTATTTTAAGATGGCGGCGTCATTGCAAGGTACGAAGCAATCCTACAACGATAGAAGGGCTAAGCAAAGTTGCTTTAAGATTGCTTCGTTCCTCGCAATGACGCTAGTGTTATTACTAACTTGTAACCTAGCCAACGCCCAAGAATTAAAAACAAAAAATGTAGTCATCATTACCTTTGATGGTTACCGATGGAAAGAGCTCTTTGAGGGAGCCGACTCGTTGAATCTCTTTGGGAAGAAATTTACCAAGCAAGACTCGACATGGCGGGTTAAAAAATACTGGGGTAAAAGTATAGAAGAGCGTAGAACTAAACTAATGCCCTTTATGTGGAATACCGTTGCCAAACAGGGGCAGATTCATGGCAACAGGAATTTTGGGAATCAGGTAGATGTAAAGAATAAATTTTGGTTCTCTTTTCCCGGCTATAACGAGATATTTACTGGTTATCCCGATTCGCTAATCAACTCAAACTCGCATCCCGCTAATCACAATATAAATGTATTGGAGTTTTTAAATAAACGCCCCGAATTTAAAGACAAAGTTGCCACATTTACCAGCTGGGATGCCTTCTATAAAATATTAAATGCCGACCGATCTGGCTTTCCTATTAATTCCGGCTATAATAATGTGAAGGGCGAAAATTTAAGCGACGTACAAAAAACATTAAATGATTTGATGTGGTGGTTGCCTAAAGATTATGGCATGGGCGAACGACATGATGGTATCACCTATTCATTTGCAAAGGAACATGTAAAATTAAACCATCCTCGTGTATTGCAGCTCAGTTTTATAGAAACCGATGCACTTGCTCACGATGGGCGCTACGATTTTTATCTAGATGCGGCTAATTACAATGATAAGATGATTGCCGATCTATGGAATTACATGCAAAGTGATCCGTTTTATAAAGACCAAACTACGTTTATCATTACCGAAGATCATGGTAGGGGCTACGGTGATAATTGGCAACACCATTATTATACCGTTGAACATAGCAATGAGATCTTTTTTGCCATCATGGGGCCAGATACAAAAGCCTTAGGAGAGGTTAAGCAAAAAGGGCAATTATATCAAAACCAAATTGCCCAAACCATTGCAGCTCTTTTAGGAGTTAAATTTGAAAACGGCCACGAAATCGGTAAACCAATTAAAGAAGCATTGCCTGTAAAGAAATAAATATGAGTATTACCAAAGTCTTTTTTATCGCGCTCTGTCTTGTATGCATAGGTAGTGTTAAGGCACAGCAATTAATAGACCCAAAGGCAACGAAGGAAACCGTTGCCCTTTATAAAAATCTACATTCCTTAAAAGGAAAGCAGGTACTATTTGGTCACCAAGATGACCTTGCTTATGGCGTAAATTGGAGATATAAAGAGGGTAAAAGCGACATTAAAGATGTTGTAGGCGACTATCCGGCAGTTTATGGTTGGGATTTAGGGTATATCGAGAAAAACTCTTCCAAGAATATTGATGGGGTTCCGTTCGATAAGATGAGAGCCTATATCCAAGAGGGATATAGCCGGGGTGCCGTAATCACTTTAAGCTGGCATTTGGATAACCCTTTAACAGGTGGTTCTACCTGGGACACAACGCAGCGAACAGTAGTTTCTATTTTGCCAGGAGGGGCTAAACACGAACTGTTTAAAACCTGGTTAGTTAGGGCAGCGGGCTTTATGAAAAGCTTAAAGGGCGTAAATGGAGAGGCAATTCCTATTCTTTTTCGCCCGTTCCACGAATTAAATGGCAACTGGTTTTGGTGGGGTAAAAATAAGGCAACAGCTGAAGAGTTTAAAGATCTCTGGAAATTCACCATCAATTATTTGCGAAATGAGCAAGGCTTGCACAACCTCATCATTGTGTATAACACCAATAGTTTTGCCGATGAAGCCGAGTTTCTCGAGAAATATCCAGGAGATGATATGGCAGATGTTTTGAGTTTTGATAAATACCAATTTACACCAAATAGCGAAGAGTTTATTACCTCCACTCGGAAGGAACTTCAAATTTTAGCGGAGCTTGCAAAAGCAAAAAATAAATTATCGGCCTTTGCAGAAACAGGTTATGAAGCTGTGCCAGACACGCAATGGTGGACGAAAACTTTATGGCCAACGCTAAAGGACATTCCGATTAGCTATGTATTGGTTTGGCGTAACCAAGGCTATATGCCGTCGATCAAAAAGATGCATTATTATGCACCCTATAAAGGCCAGATTTCGGAAAATGATTTCAAGAAGTTTTACCAAATCCCCGCTATAATTTTCGAAAAAACAACCAAAAAGAAAAACCTTTACCAATATTAAATACATGAAATTACAACTGATCGATATTTCAATTTTAATTGCTTACCTCGTTACGATGGTGCTTATTGGTATTTACATGCGAAATAAGGCTAAACAAGACAAGGAAAGCTATTTGCTTGGTGGAAAGAAACTGCCCTGGTACATGCTTGGTTTAAGTGATGCAAGCGACATGTTCGATATAAGTGGAACCATGTGGATGGTTGCCCTTTGCTTTGTATATGGTTTAAAAAGCATTTGGATTCCCTGGTTATGGCCAGTATTTAACCAAGTGTTTATGATGATGTTCTTATCTAAATGGTTGCGGCGATCTAATGCCAATACTGGCGCCGAATGGTTGCAAACACGTTTTGGCTTAACAGGCAAGGGGGTAACAGGATCGCATATGATTGTGATTGCCTTTGCATTGATAAGTTGCTTGGGGTTTTTAGCCTATGGTTTTGTAGGCTTGGGTAAGTTTATGCAGGTTTTTATTCCTTGGGATGCGGTAAAAGCTTATGTGCCCTTTGAAATAGCAGAAAAATATGTGCCTCATTTTTATGGGATTGTGTTTACCCTATTTGCCATGTTTTATTCGATTTTAGGAGGGCTGCACAGCATTGTTTTGGGTGATGCAATTAAGTACGGTATTATGACGATTGCCTGTGTATGTATAGGGGTTATTGCTGTACAACATTTGCAGGGCCAAAGCTTAAATGTACCTAAAGGATGGGATAATCCATTTTTTAGCTGGAACCTCGATTTAGATTGGGCAAAAATTGCAGCCGATGCCAATAAGAAAATAGCAGATGATGGTTATAGTTTATTTGGCTTGTTTTTTATGATGATGCTAATGAAAGGTGTATTTGCCTCTTTGGCAGGCCCAGCACCAAACTACGATATGCAGAAGGTGCTAAGCACCCGTAGCCCGAAGGAGGCAAGTAAAATGACTGGTTTTGTAAGCATTATTTTATTACCTATTCGCTATTCGATGATTACCGGCTTAACCGTATTAGCCTTATTATACTATAATCAGCTGTATTTAAAAGGCCCTGATGGTGTAACAGATTTTGAACGGATCTTACCAGCTACTATCAACAATTTTCTACCAGTTGGCGTATTGGGCTTAGTGTTAACCGGATTGTTAGGCGCCTTTATGGGCACATTTAGCGGCACCTTAAATGCGGCGCAAGCTTATATTGTAAATGACATTTATTTAAAATACATCAATAAAACTGCGAGCAATAAAAAAGTGATGCGGATGAATTACCTATCGGGTATTGTGGTTGTTGTGATTGGCGTGTTTTTTGGCTTTTTAGCAAAGGATGTGAATAATATTTTACAATGGATCGTTGGTGGTTTATATGGCGGTTATGTTGCAGCAAATTGCTTGAAATGGTATTGGTGGCGTTTTAACGCAAATGGATTTTTCTGGGGAATGGCAGTAGGGATTGTTTCAGCACTGCTGATGCCCTATGTAACTACTGGCCTGCCGCTTTATTGGTGGCCCTTATTATTTGTGCTCTCAATGGTTGGTTGCATTATTGGAACTTATGCCGCACCACCTACAGAGGTAAACGTACTTAAATCATTTTACAGCAATGTAAGGCCCTGGGGCTTTTGGAAACCCATACACGAACTTGTAGTGAAGGATAATCCATCTTTCACCGCCAATAAAAATTTTGCACTCGACATGTCGAATGTAGGTTTAGGTATTATAGCGCAGTTATGCCTTACCATTTTCCCAATGTACCTTATCATGGGAATGTATAAGCCCTTAGCAATTACAGTTGCCTTATTGGCCGTTATTGCCTTTGTTTTAAAAAGAACCTGGTGGAATAGATTAGAAGATTAAACATATGGATATAAATTTCGAAGAACGTATAGCCGAAATGGCAATTAAGCAAGAAGAACTTTTAAGAAAAAGAAATGAACCGGTAGTGCCTCATAACGGTCTTTATTATCGTTATAAAAATCCAGTGTTAACGGCTAGCCATGTTCCCTATACTTGGAAGTATGATCTAAACCCTGCAACGAATCCATTTTTAATGGAGCGTTTCGGAATAAACGCTGTGCTGAATGCTGGGGCAATTAAGTGGGGAGATAAGTTTTTGTTGATAGCGAGGGTTGAAGGCCTTGATAGAAAATCCTTTTTCGCCATCGCCGAAAGTCCAAACGGCATAGATAATTTCCGTTTTTGGGATTACCCGGTAACGGTGCCCGAAACAGACGAACCAGATACCAATGTTTACGATATGCGCTTGGTAGCGCATGAAGATGGATGGGTGTATGGCTTATTTTGTACTGAACGGAGAGATCATACTGCAAGTGAAGGTGATCAATCTGCTGCTATCGCTCAGTGTGGTATTATCCGTTCAAAAGATTTAATTAATTGGGAACGATTGGCAGACTTAAAGACACCCTCGCCACAACAGCGAAATGTAGTGTTACATCCAGAGTTTGTGAATAATCATTATGCATTTTATACTCGTCCGCAAGATGGGTTTGTGGATGCAGGAAATGGCGGAGGTATCGGATTTGGTTTATCGGCTACGATAGAAAATGCTACCATTACCGAGGAGATTGTAATTGATAAGAAAGTTTATCATACCGTTTACGAGGCGAAAAATGGTTCGGGACCAGCACCCATTAAAACTGGAAAGGGCTGGTTGCATTTGGCCCATGGGGTACGTAATACCGCTGCGGGCTTACGCTACGTGCTTTATATGTTTTTAACTGACCTAAATGATTTAACTAAAGTTATCCACAAGCCTGCAGGCTACTTTTTAGCCCCTGAGGGCGACGAACGGATCGGCGACGTATCAAACGTTGTTTTTAGCAATGGTTGGATTGTAGAGCCCGGTGGAGCTGTCTATATTTACTACGCGTCTTCTGATACCCGGGTGCATGTTGCAACGAGTTCGATTGCTCAACTGTTAGATTATGTGATGAATAATCCGGAAGATGGATTGCGGTCGGCAACTTCGGTGCAAACAATTAATCAAATTATTGATGGCAATCACAAATTGAAGGAATCTGCAACTACCTTTATCAATAGTTAAGATTTAGGATAGCAAAGAGGATTAGAAATTCCTGATTAATAGATGGATGATATAAAAGTAAAATTAGCTGAGTATAGTTTAGCTGTTGAGCAGGAGTTAACGGCCATACTTAACTGGTGGAAAGCTTACAGCATTGACCATGAGCAAGGGGGTTTTTATGGCGAAGTTGATGATAATAACACGCCTATTGCGGAACAACCGAAAGGAATTGTGCTTAATAGTAGAATTCTTTGGACCTTCTCGTCGGCGTATTTGCTGAGGCAAAATGAAGAGGATTTAGTAATCGCTAAGCGTGCGTTCAACTACTTGGCTACTCACTTTTATGATTCACTACAGGGTGGTTTTTATTGGTCGCTTTATGCCAATGGCGAAAAGCTAGATGGTAAAAAGCAAGTTTACGGACAGGCATTTGCTATTTATGGGCTTTCGGAGTACTATAGAGCTACGGGTGATGAAAAGGCGCTTGAAATGGCGAAAGAAACCTTTGGATTAATTGAACAACACAGTTTTGATTCCATGCATTTGGGATATATCGAAGCATTTGATCAAACATGGGAGCCGATGACTGATTTGCGCTTAAGTGACAAGGATCTAAACGCAGAGAAATCTATGAATACGCATTTACACATCATAGAAGCGTATGCCAACTTATATCTCTGCTGGAAAGATGAGCGATTGGCAAGGGCCATTAAACAGCTGTTGTTTGTTTTTAGAGCGCATATTATCGTTGATCATCATCTTAGCCTATTTTTTACCGCAAATTGGGATGCGCAATGCACTATGATTTCTTACGGACATGATATAGAAGCTGCGTGGTTACTGCATGAGTGTGCTGAAAGCTTAAACGACCCATCGGAAATCGCGTTATTCAAACAAATTGCGCTTAAAATTACCGTTGCTGCCCAGGAGGGAATTGATTTAGATGGAGGAATGTACTACGAATATGATCCAACAGTATCCCGTTTAGTGACAGAAAAACATTGGTGGCCCCAAGCCGAAGCAATGGTTGGATTTTTTAATGCTTATCAGCTCACCGGCGACGCAAGTTTTTTAACTAGATCGATCCAAACCTGGACATTTATTAGCGCCAGTTTAAAAGACAATGAAAACGGCGAATGGTTTTGGGGCAGGTATGCGAATGGCAGTTTAATGAAAGAAAACAAAGCTGGTTTCTGGAAATGTCCGTATCATAATGGACGAGCTTGTTTAGAAGTCATTAAAAGAACCAAGGCAGCTATTTCACTTCAAATCTAAAGACCCCATTGCCTGGAACACCATTTTTAGATAGGCCATTAATTACACCGATATAGGTGCCAGGTTGATCTGCTGTATAGAAGTCTAACTTTGCAACACCTTTGTCATTAATTATAGTTGATGGCGACCAAAATAATAGATTTCTAAAATCGGGAAGTCGGCTATTCTTTTTCTCTGCCGTTTCATAGCTCGGACTATAAAACTCCCGCTGTAACTGCATTCCTTCATAATCTAACACAACTGCATTTGGATTGATCTCTAGCGCAGCAACGTTTGGTTTGTAACTGGTGAAGCTTAGGATACCATTGAACACTGCAGGCCCATAATAATAGTTATCTCTTATAATTTCTAATTTCTTTATTTTTTTAGGGTCAATTTCCATAACCCGATCAGTATTAAAATAGGGGGCCCCGTCAACCAGCACCAATGGTTCGCCATCTAATAGCGCAGTTTTGCCCAATACGTTTATCACAAAATGCTTTTGGTTTCTACTAATAAATGTTTCCCTAACATATTCCCTAAGTACGTCTTCCATTAAAGTAAAGCGCGTATAATCATCTAGTTTATAAGATACATAAGGCTTCCCATAAAATTTAGTGGTATCTAAATTTAAGGGCTCGAATTTTTTAAGCTTATCGCCCGCATAAATATTCTGTACCTGCATGCCAAAACTATGTGCTTGCAGTTCATTTAAAAGATTAGGCGCCAAGGTTAAGCCTGGGTAAGTGAAAGCGCTGTATTTTTCTGAAAATGGACTTTGAACAGAAATAATAGATGTTGTATCAACATTTGTATTAGATTGTACGATAATTTCATTAGGGCCATAAAAATCTTTCGTATTAAACACAAAATGGCCTGTGCTGTCACTTAATGTACTATAAAACTGCTGATAGGTATTAGATATGGTTAAATAAACCTCATTAAAATTAGCACTATTGATTTTTCCGGTTACTAAATGGCCATTAAATTCTGGCAAGAACTTAATCAATGGCTTTTTGTTCAACACGTCATCCCATACCATTCTCCGCCATCCTTGCGTAAGCAACAGGTTATCTAAGGCTTTATCGGTTTCTTTAGTTGGATTACGGAAATAATAACTTGGAGATTCGATGTCGCCCTTTAATTCCGAACTTAACCAAAAATAACTTACCATATCACTTTGGTCCATGCCCTGCAAAGAATCTATTCTTCTAATAGCGATGGAAACATCCGCTTCGATGGGTTCGTTTTTTTCATCGTTTGCATTAATTGTAACACTTACTTTTTCACGCGATTTGTAAGAGAGATAATCTGAATTAGCCGCGATTTTTAAATTCTTGCTAGGTCTTTTAAAGTATAACCTTTCTGCAACAGCTTGTCCATTTTCAGTAAACAAGGTAAAATGAGATAGCCCTTCCGCAAGCTTAATTTTAGCTATTTTAAAACTCGCTACTCCATTGTTTAGGGTAGCCGTTTCTGCGAGTGTAGTTTTATTGCTATGATGCACAAAAAGCCCAATATTTTGTGAGTTGAAACTACTGTTAACGGTTAAAGTTAAAGTCTCATTTTCATTGTCTTCCAAGAACAGTGCGTAGCCTTGTTTTTTTGCGATAGGCAATTCCTTAATAAGGATTTCCTTTTGATTGGTGCTTGCAATGGCCTTATAGGTATTGTTAACCAAGGGCGTGAATTTAAACTGGCCGATACCATATTTTAAAGTTTGGAACCTAGCTACGGTATCATTTTTTTGATTGATGATCACTCCCTTTACCGCAATGCCCGTTCCGTCGGCACTTACAGCTTTGAAACCCATATTGTTAGCCACTCCTTCGATTAGGTCTCCGCCTTCTGCAAAAAATTGTATATCGTTTTTAGCGAGGTTTTTAGCAATTTTTTCTGGATCGTTTAAGGAATTAATAATCGTAACTTGTTTTTCAAAAAAATGATTCGTGCCAAAATTCTGCATCCAGTTGGTGTAGGCTCTAAGCTTAAAATTACCATTAACTGCTGTTAAGGGAATATAAACAGAGCCACTTCCTACCCCCTTTTTAAGCGAAATTTTTGCTTGTACAATGGGTTGATTTGTGTTGTCCAATAGCTCAATGTAAGCAACCTTACTAAGGTCGGCGGTTAAATTAGTAAAAGCATCTACATTATAGATTTTAAACCACATCAACTCACCAGTTAAATATTGCTCTTTATCTGTGTGTACAAATATTTTTTCTTGAAATGCATCTTGATGAAATGCTTCAAATGCATTTTGTACATTCTTTACTTGTTGCGCCTTTAATATGGATGGCGCTACTAGTAAAAAGCAGGCGAAAATCAATTTTATATATATCCTGTACATATTCATCATTTATTGCCAAAAAATAGGTCTTTTAACAGTTCCACGTAATGTGCAGTCTACGCATGCCCGCGGACTTGCAAGATGTGAAACGATTACATTAGGCAAAACTTCCACTGGTTCTATTGGTATCATTAAAAAAGAAGGAAATACATCTCGCTGATTTTTGAGCAACACTGTGTCGGGCAAGTCACATCCAAATGATTTAACCCGCCAATTTGGTAAGTCGCTTTTCGAGATAAAGATTCGCTTTTGTTGCATCGTTCCGGCACTGATGTAGCCAATTACGGGTTCGGCATTATTGCTAACATTCCTAATATTCCCAGTTAACTGGGATGGGAGCACATCGAAAATTGAACCTAAACTTTCAGTGTTTTTTTTGAGGTTTTCCCAAAATTCGTAGCTTTCTTTGGTAAGTGCGTATTGCTTCACTAAAATGCTATACTTGTCAGAAAGCTTTTCAGATGAAGAAACGATGTCGGTTAAAGGACTTAAATGGATTACATCTTTACTAAGTTTGAGTGATGAACCAAGAAGAATAGTCGTCGATTTTGAACTTCCCCAGCATTTATAAATACTTTCCTCTGGCGACCGCTCAACAGCATAGGGTCCGCCTTTCCATATAGAAACAGAATTATATTGTGCATAAAAAATCCACGATTCTTCATATTCCCAATGGTAATAGTGTGTTTTATTTGCAGGGTCACTTGCGTTTACGTACAACTGTAGGCCTTCGGGTTTAACTACATAATTTACGCTGTCGATTTGGGGTGAGGTTGTTGCATCCACAAAATCGGAGAGGTAGGTGATACCATTTTTGGTTCTTATTCTAAGCCTGTACTTTTTGTTTTGGCCAAAGTTTAAAGCTGAGGTTACATAAGAACCTTTTACTTTTTCAACGAGCGACCTACTTTCATTTGTCGACGTTTCTATGCTAAGTGTCGCTCCATTTTCTGGGTTGAGCACATTTTTATTCGCTAGCGTAACGGTTCTGCTCAATTTAATGAGCGTAGAATCGGCGCCCGTATTGATAAAACCCTCCACCACAAGAATATTGCTATTTATGGAAGTTGTTTCGGGCGTGAAGCGCTCTTTACAGCCGAAGAGACCTAATGCCAAGCAAACCATATATATTTTAAAGCTGTTCATGATTAAAATTTAATATTATAGTTAATGAAAGGAATTACCGATGCAAAAATGGATAGCTTATATCCATTTATTACGCCGCCTTCTTGTGTATAATAAACCGAGTATGGGTTCTTCTGCCCAGTAAGGTTATAAAAGCCAATTGTATAAGAGTTATGGGTGCGCTGGTGCACTTTATGATTTCCTTCTATGTTAAACGACACATCAGACCTGAAATAATCTGGAATTCGATTAGCGTTTCTATCAGCATAGTATACTCTTTCACTTCCTCCATAATAATATTTGGCAATCGGCAAAGTGATGGGCCTGCCTGTACTATAAGTTAAATTTAGAGAAAGATTATAACGATGTTTGAAACGATAGTTTCCGGTAAAATTAAAAGCATGGGGTTTATCATAGTTTGCAGGATAAAATTCACCTCTATTTACTAGGGGCCCAATGGTGATATCATCCATTTTGAGTACTGTTCTAGAATAGGCATAACTCATCCAACCATTAAGCTTGCCATAATTTCTTTTTACTAAAAATTCTATGCCGTAAGCTTTGCCTTTTGTACTAATTAGGTCGGTTTCGATATGTTGGTTAAGCACTAGATTTGCTCCACTTTTATAATCGAGAAAATCGGTTAATTTTTTATAATACACTTCAACAGACGTTTCATAACCTTGTACTTCGAAATTCTTATACACGCCAAGAGAAACCTGATCTCCAAATTGGGGTTTAATATTAGGATCACTCAGCTTCCAAACATCGGTAGGCGCAATAGCCGTTGTATTAGATAATAAGTGGATGTATTGTCTCAATGTATTATAGGCCGCTTTGACAGAAAAATCGGGCTTAAAGTTATACCTGGCCGAAACTCTTATCTCGGGGCCGCCATAACTATTGATGAGTTTATTTTTTCCATACGCTGTAGTACTAAGCATATTGGCTTCAGTAAGCGGTAAGTTTGACGGGTAATTACGAATAGTTTGAGGGCCAAGGTAATTGTAAATCGAATAACGTAGTCCAGCATTGATGGAGAAATCATTGGTTACATCATATTGATCTCCAATAAATATCGCGCTTTCTAATGCCTGCTCTGATGGCACAATATCGGTAGTTACGAGCGATTTATCTCCAACAGGTGTAAAATTACCCGGTTTAAGCTTATAGTAGATAGAAGAAATACCGAAATTCAGTTTATGCTTAGGATTTAAGGCATACACCATATCGTACTTTAAACTACTTTGATTAATATTAAAATTTAACTGATAGGCATTCACCGGGTTAACATCACTCTTAATGTTATACTCATAGAAATCGGAAGCAACAGTAAGGGCTCCATTGAGTTTTTGATTAATTGACTGTTTCCATTTGATGGATATATTACGATTGCTATAATTATAATTGGTGTCGCTATTTAATTTAAAATTATCCTTGCTATAATAAGCAGATAGGGCAATGCTATTTTTTTCGTTGATCTGATGATTGATGCCTAAGTTAAAATCGTAAAAGGCTGCTTTACTTTTTTCATAATCCGCTGGAAGGAGTTTAAGCATCCAGTTTGAGTAAGTTGTCCTTCCGCCGAATATAAAGGAAGTTTTGCCACTATCAATTGGCCCTTCAATGTTAAAACGGCTTGTAATTAATCCAATCCCAGCGCTTCCGGTAATCTTACTTTTATCGCCCTCTCGGTTTACCACTTCCAGTACTGAAGCTAATCGCCCCCCAAATTTTTCGGGAATAGTACTTTTATATAGTTGTACTTCTTTTACAATGTCGGGGTTAAAAGCAGAAAAGAACCCAAAAAAGTGCGATGGGTTATAAATGGTAGCATCATTTAACAAAATTAGATTTTGATCGGCCGAACCACCTCTTACGTTAAAGCCTGTGCTTGCCTCACCTACAGACTGCACCCCTGGTAAGGTTAGGATGACTCTTAAGATATCAGGTTCACCAAAAACTGCAGGAACTTTTCTGATGGTTTTCATGTCGAGCCTATTTACGCCCATTTCTAAACTTTTTACATTAGAAGCCCTGTTCGATACGATTCTCACTTCTTTTAATGATACAACTTTCTCTCTCAGTTCTATATTAAGCTTTCCATCACCATACACTACAACCTGACGCTTTGAATCCCGATTGCCACTTGCTTTTACGATTAAAGTATGTGCACCGTATGGAAGACTAATTGAATAAAGTCCCTGGTCATTTGATAGAGCTTTGATCTTAAAGTCTTCGGTTGAGATAATAGCTCCGCCAATAGGTTCGCCAGACCTTAAATCTCTAACATATCCGGCCACGATACCACTTCCTTTTTTGATGATATTTGATTTAATACCGATTTCATAAATTTTATTTGGCGTAACGGCATTCAGTGTTTTTTCGGCCTGATCATCTAGGTCCGAATCAGCGGTTGTGGGTAGGTCGGCTTGGTTTTGCTGTGCTTTTGAGCGATCTATATAGTAACCTTGTGCTAGGTCGGGTTTAATGCTTTTATGCTTTGTTAAGAAAACATACTTTTGTTGAATGACGAAGTTAATCCCTGTATTCTCAAAAATAGTCGATAAAATGTAATTGAGTGGTTTTTGGTCTATTTTAGCCGTAATTATTACGCTATCTACTAACAGTTTGTCATAATAAAAGTGAAAACCACTTTTAGCTTCAAGATCTGTAACGATTGAACTAACTTTTGCCTGATTATAGTCAACGCTATATACAGATTGTGCATGAACTTTAGTGGAGCACAGAAAAAGCAAGCAACATATGTAAAAGTAGAGAAAGCGCATGTTAATTGGTTAAACTTTCATAATAAGCAGCAAGAAGTGCCATGGCTGCCTCTGGTTGTTTTCTAAATTTGATCTTCTTTTCTTTGAGCAGTTTTTTAAGCTCAGGTTTTTTGTCTTTGAAAAAGCTTAAAAACGATCTCTCCCCACTAATAGTCGAATATTTTTGATTTCTTTCGATGTAATAATTGGTCTTAGGTACAAAATAATAGCGAACAATCTTGTTGTCCAGCGTAAACTGCATGCTCTTAACCCTTTTTACGTAAATCTTAGACTTCCCGTCGTGTATCAAATCGTAGTAACCAGATTTAATAACCGATTCGGTAGTATCAATTACATTAATATATTTAAAATGATGATCATTAAGGTAAAATTCAGTTACCTTTTCACTTATTAGGCTATATTTAGAAAAGCTGCCTAATAGGGAGATTAATTTATCTTGGTGGATATCGTACATTAAAGGAACATTCTCGAAACGAAAACCTTGGTAAACAACAGTTCCTTTGGAGAAAGTATTTAAATCCTGAAAATTTGCAGAACCATCTACAGTAGAAAGGTAATCTTGAAATGCTGCACCGTTATATAACAACGATTGCTGTTTGATAGCTGAATTGAAAAGCAATTCTACAGTATAAAAAGGATTGTTAGTGACAGCTTTGCTGGTTGATTGACCAAAGCTGGTACTGAGACAGAATAGACAAATAAAAATTAGCAGTAAAATTGATCGTAAAACTCTATTCATAGATTCCTAAGCTATCAAACAACAAGTATACTGAAATAGAAAGGCCTTTCAACACACTTTATGTCAGTTTTTAATGTATTATTTTTACGACACATCGAAAGATTTCAAATTTTTGATAAATTAGCAAACCACGATCATTTTACGGAAAATCATGCTCAATCAGATTTCAGAAGAAGGATATAAAGCTATTTTTTACAACAGTCAGCTCGCCATGCTAATTGTTGCACCTGATGAGGCCTATACCATGTTGGATATGAACGATGCCTATTTATCTGCTACTAATACAACTAGAGAAGACTTGGTAGGCAAATCCATATTTGCCGTTTTTCCAGCTAACCCTAGCGATGAAATTTCTAAGAACATAGAGCGAACTTATTTCTCTTTTGAACAAGCTATCCAGACAAAAAAGCCCCATACCATGAGCAATTATCGGTATGATATTCCAATCCGTGGAACGGGTGAGTTTGAAGAACGCTACTGGACAACCACAAATACCCCCATATTAAACTCGAAAGGAGAGGTGGTTTATTTTATTCATTGCCCTTCAAACGTGACTGAACTTTATAAGTTAAGAGAACGGGAGCAAATGGGTGTGGACGCGCTAAAAAGGCATAGAAAGCAGCTTTACGCTACTTTTATGCAAGCACCTGTTGGAATTGCGATTTTTAGGGGGCCAGATTATATTGTAGATTTAATTAATCCTCCACTATGTGAGATATACGAAAAAACAGTTGAGGAAATGCTAGGTAAATCTGTTTTTGAGGTGCTTAATCATGCTAAAGGCTTAGGTTACGAACAGTTGCTCGATGAGGTACGTTTAACAGGGGTTCCTTTTAAGGCACAAGCTTCGGCTGCACCCTTGATGAGGAACGGGAAATTGGAAACGGTTTATTTAAATTTTGTATATGAACCTTTTTATGAAGACGATGGTACTATTAGCGGGGTGATTGCGGTGGTAACTGAAGTTACCGAAGAGATCGTTGCTAAACAACTGATTGAAGAAGCGGAGGAGCGTGCAAGGTTAGCTGTTGATGCAGTTGACCTGGGTACTTTTGATCTTAATCTCTTAACAGGAGAAATGACAACTTCGGTTTTGTGTGCCAATATATTTGGGTTTGAGGAACCGGTTCCAAGAAGCTCCTATATCAAAGTATTTCATAAAGATGATCAAGCGCAACGGCTAAAAGCACATGAAGAAGCCTTAAAAACGGGGAGTTTATTATATGATGCGCGTGTGATATGGCCAGATCAAACTGTTCATTGGGCGCATATCGAAGGAAAGGTATACTATGATAGGGCACTAAAGCCCGTTAGGATCTTAGGAACGGTGATAGATATTACTGCGCAAAGAAAGGCAAGGGAAGAGCAACAAAAGCTCATCACGCTGGTAGCAAATAGTGTTGACCTGATGTCTATTTTAAACATGGATGGCACTAATTCTTACATTAATGAAGCGGGCCGTAAAATGTTGGGTTTCACAACGGAGGAGGAAGTTTTAACGACCCCCATCTCTCAACTCCATGCGCCTGAGGATTTCGATTTAGTTCAAAATGAGGTTTTACCCACCGTGATGGCTAAAGGGCAATGGGCAGGACGAATGATGGTTAAGCATTTGCAAACCGGAGAAATATTTCCAGTTTTTAATAACTGCATAAGGATTAACGATCCCGTTACCGGAGAAGTTATCGGAATCGGAGCCGTAATGAGAGATCAGCGGGCTGAGCTTGCAGCGAAACAAGCCTTAGCAGACAGCGAACAGCTTTTGCGAAACATTACCATGGCGGCACCTACAGGCTTATGGAGGGCAAATAATAAGGGCGAGCTTAATTATGTAAATCAAACGTGGTTAGATTGGATAGGGTTACCTTACGAATCTCAGATGGGTTTTGGTTGGTTAGACTCGATGTTAGATGACGGTAAAGAGAAAGTTAAGCAGAAGTTTTTGGGAGCTGCTCGCCATCAACAGCTGTTTGAAGTTGAATTTAGGATAGTCCATGTTGATGGAACAATTCACTGGTGTAATGCAACTGGTAAACCACAATACTATAAAGACGGAACTTTTTCGGGATATATTGGCGCTTGTGTTGATATTACTGAGCAAAAATTACTGCAGCAGCAAAAAGACGACTTCATAGGGATAGCTAGTCATGAGCTAAAAACGCCAGTAACCAGCATTAAAGCCTATACCCAAATTTTAGAGCGGATGTTGCTAAAAAAAGGTGATGAAAAAGAAGCCGGCATGATCAGCAAAATGGATGCGCAAATTAATCGCCTAACTAGTTTGATTGGCGATTTATTGGATGTAACCAAGATTAATTCCGGGAAACTGCAATTTAATGATCGCAATTTCGATTTTAATGAACTGGTTCAGGAAATTGTGGAAGATTTACAGCGAACAACGGAGCAGCACAAACTAGTAGAAAATTTGCAAAACATTGGAACTGTGTTTGGAGATAGGGAACGTATTGGGCAGGTGATTACCAATTTAATAACCAATGCCATTAAGTATTCGCCTAATGCTGAGCAAGTAGTTATTGAGGGCCGGCTTACCGACAATGAAGTTACCCTATGTGTGGAAGACTTTGGCGTGGGCATAGCAACAGATAAACTCAATCGGGTTTTTGAGCAATTTTACAGGGTAAGCGGCGATATGCAGCATACCTTTCCAGGTTTAGGTTTAGGCCTATACATCTCAGCCGAAATCATTAAACGTGAGCACGGCAGAATTTGGGTCGATAGCGAGCCGGGGAAAGGTTCTAAATTTTGCTTTGCCCTACCCATTAAGAAAAAGAGCAGTAAATAATAGCTTCCGAAAATATTAAACTACGTTGCCCATTAGCGGATCAGTTTTAGTTGCCAAGCCAGTCTCTACCCTGCCCGCAAAGCGTTCTTCAAAATTGGAATTTCCCTTTATTTTAACGCTAAAGTCGTACCAGTTAAAGGATCTTTCAAGCTTTAATTCCACCTGCACCCTGCTTTTAGCAGGTATTTGTTTAGTAATCTCTTTGGTGCCATAGGCATTGTCTAAAATGATCACACTGAATGGATTTGAGCTATTATTTACAAGGTTGATCAATACATTCCCAGTTAGTTTGGCATCATTTTGCTTTACCTTTTGATAACTGAGAGAAACTTTAAGCGGGGTGTTCGTTCCATTTCCCTTAAATTCTCTAAAAAAGCCATTTGGGCCATTTACCCTTAAATGATAAGTTTCATTTTCGAATGAAGTTAAGGGCCATCGGTAGGTTAAATGATCACCTGCCTTAACGGCGAACGACCAGTTTCGGCAAATATCTTCCTTATTGCCATCGGTAAATTTCACAGGACTATAAACTGTAAAAGGACTGCCCGCAGCATTTTTTCCAAAAACCGTATTGCCAGCCGCTAAAGTAATTTCAAAGCTTTTAAGATCTTCAGTTAAACCGCCATCAGCATATAATTCATAGGGAAGCGCGCAAGCTGTACGTATGCCTTTTTCTTGCAATGAAAAAGCAGATGGATTTGATTTAAGTTCATCGATTTCAGCAGATGAAAATTTCTTAAATGCCGATGGATCTTCTTTGAACTTAGCATTGAAAATAGTTTCGATGTTTTTGTCACGGTTTAAGAATGGGATTTTCTCTGGAACTGTGCCGTTGTATGGACTGAACACAGAAGTAAGGTCGCCACAAATAGTACGACGCCATTCGCTAATGTTATTGATCTTGATCGATTTCCCATATTTTCGATTAGCAAAATGCTCTAAAAATTGCAAGGTTGAAGTATGGTCAAATACTTCGGAGCATACGTTGCCACCTCTACTCCATGGCGAAGCAATAATTAATGGAACTCTAAAGCCCAGGCCAATGGCGCCCTCACGAGCTTGGTTTTTGGGAATACCCTGTGCAATTTCATTGGCAATACGAACGTGTTCTATTTCGGTTTCTATCCCTTCAGATACTTTTCCTGTGTTTGGTATTTTGTTATCTGGAATTGAAAAAGGCACTACATGGTCATAATATCCGTCGTTTTCATCATAAGTACTAATGAAAATGGTTTTCTTCCAAACTTCGGGGTTTTTGGTAAGGATCGACAAGATTTCTGACACATACCAAGCACCATACCATGGGGCACTTGGATGGTCGGAAAAGTTTTGGGGACTTGCAAGCCAGGATACAGTAGGCAATTTACCTGTAGTTACATCTTTTCTAAATTGGTGTAAAACATCACCTTTTGGTACATTTAGCTTGCGCTGTATACCATTATCCATATAAGTAAGCTCCACGAGCTTGCGATAATTTGGATCGCCTGTATTTACAGTGAAAGCACTGCGATATAAACTTTTTTGTTTGGCCGTTAGCTTTTCATAACTTTCCTTATTCCATTGCTTTAATTCACTACGTGCATTATCTAAGGCTTCCTGCTTGTTTTTTAAGGCCGCACGAGCTTTAATTGCTTCCTGCTCATCAGCCGGACTAGCTTCTTGAATCTTATCAATTTCGGCAGGTAGAGTTTCTGCTTGTTTTTGCAAGTTGGTAATGTACTGTTCTTTAAATTTTACGTTATAAACTTTAAAAAACTCTAAAAGGTTACAACCAAAATTAGACAGCCAAGCACGTTCCTCACCAGCAAAACCACCCCCACAGGTAATTTCGTTTTGGTAAAACTTCCAAGAGATATCGTTTTCTGTTAACAGCTCTGGAAAAGTTTGCCAAGCTAATTTAGCGTGGCCATAGTCTGTATTCCTAATATGTGCCTTAGGCAATCCATCCACCTCTTCGGTAATTTTGCCAGTCCAAAAGAATGAGCGATTAGGCGTTGTACTGGTCATAGCAGAGCAGAAGTTCTGGTCACAAACGGTAAAAGCATCTGCCATGGCATAATTAAAAGGAATATCATTGCGCGTGTAATGTCCTAATGTTAAAGGCATTGCTGCATATTTTTTATTGCCCGATCTTTTGGCAAGGAGCCATTGATCATATTTGCCCTCATTATTAGCGTCAACCTGGCTAGCTCTGGAGTGGGGAAGATCGCCCATCCAAGTTACTTTGGTGTCTTTAATATTTAACCTAAAAGGCGCGTAAGTATGACCTAACACATCTGTTTGCAACCAAACAGGAAGTTTATTAGGCAGTTGTACAGCTCTAGGGTCGTTAAATCCTCTCACACCTTGTAAGGTTCCAAAACAATGATCAAATGACCGGTTTTCTTGCATGAGAATTACCACATGTTCGGCATCTAAATAGGTGCTTCCCAAGGCGGGGTTAATAGCCATTGCACGTTGGATAGCTGCAGGCAAGGTATTCATCATGATGGCACCACCAGAAAGTAATGCTGCTTTCTTTAAAAAGTCTCTTCTAGAATCCATTTTAATTAAATATTAGCTAATATACCATTCTCGTATTTCTTTTGAGTTAAGCTAATTGAGCTTATCAAAAAAATTACCGAACTGGATGCTCAAAGCTAGACATGCTTTGTTAATTGAAGTTTAAACTAAGGTAAATTGAGATAACTTCCATACAAGCTCCATATCACGTTCGTGTTTTTAGGTTTTTGGATGATTTTTTCTGATAATAAAGGGCATGCAAGAAGTATTGGGAGTATGCTAGGCACATGCTAGGTTATCATACAATAATCACACGGGTATATCGCTATAAGCTCACTATAAGGTCGCTCTAACCTCGCTATATGGCTTAAGTAAAATTTTTAAGAAAGAACCTTCTGATTTGTAGCTTTTGGATGGTAAATAAATATACACAATTTATGGATAAAGAGAAGAAAATATTTGCTGCTAATTTTAAGGACGGTACGTTCTGGAGGAGATTAGCTTCGGTTCTTTGTAGAGCGCAAATTCTCTATATTATTAAGTGCGCACAGCTCAATAATGGAAAATTAAAAGGGCAACTGAGCCAAAAAGTGTTAGTTTTTAAAAAATTCATGAATTCGCGCGTACAAAAATTATATATTTGCCACTTATAATAGGTCCCGTAGTTCAACGGATAGAATAGAAGTTTCCTAAACTTTAGATATGGGTTCGATTCCCGTCGGGACCACAACATTTAGCGTCAAAAACCATCAAAACCCTGTAAGTGAATGATTTACAGGGTTTTGTTTTTCTCAGAAATACCGCTTTTTGGCACCTTTTTTCAATATTCTGGTGAGCAAATCGAGCGCAAAACTGAAAAATCCAATCTGCTCACCAGAAGTGGCTTAATCCATTGATAATCAACATGTTCAAAATTTGAATATCTTGACAAAATGACCCCAAAAACACAATTTTGTTATACTTTTTGAATCCATTTTGGTGAGCAGATTATGAATGTAAAATTTAACCTCCTTTTTTTTCTGAAGAAAAGGGCCAATTACCAGTCTGGGAGCGTCCCAGTGTACTTACGCATTACCGTTAACGGTAAAAGAAGCGAGATCGGAATTAGTAGAGAAATCGAACCCGCTAGTTGGGACTACCGCAAAGAGCGGGCTAGGGGAACCAAAGAAGATGCCCGAGAACTGAATGTGCATATCGAAAATATTTCGACCAGGATCCGGACCATCCAGAGCAAACTGGAGAAAGAAGAAATACCTTATACCTCCGAAGAATTGAAGGATGAATTTATGGGTAGGGGTTCGAGTTCAAAGATGTTGTTAGAGGTGATAGAAGAGCACAACCGGGTAATGGAAAATGAAGTAGGAAGTGAGAATGGCTTTAGTGCCAATACGCTTAAAACGTGGAAAAGTACCCATGCACATTTGAAGCAGTTTATTCTAGAAAAATATGGGAGAGCGGATTTTGAAATACGGAGAGTGGACGTAAACTTTATTAAGAACTACCAAACTTTCTTACGAATTACCAGAAAATGCATTCCCATCTCCTCCGATAAATATGTAAAACACCTCAAGAAAATCATACTCCTTGCGCTTTCAAGAAAATGGATTATCGAAAATCCGTTCCTATTTGTGAAGCTTACGGCCAAACCTAGTCCGAGGGAATTTCTGAGGGCACACGAGCTAGAAGCTATTCGAACCAAAGAATTTACGCTGGACCGCATGGCACAGGCAAGGGATATCTTTGTATTCTGCTGCTATACGGGTTTAGCCTATGTAGATGTAGCAAAACTTAACAGCGATGAAATTGGAATTGGTGATGATGGCAAGCAGTGGATCTTTACCAGGAGGCAGAAGACAGAAACGCCATCCAGAATTCCACTTTTAAAAGAGGCTTTGGAAATCTTAGCATTGTATAAAGAGCATCCGTTGTGCAAGTTCAAAAAGACTTTGTTGCCTGTTTATACCAACCAGCGGATGAACAGTTACCTAAAGGAAATCGCGGATGTCTGTGGCATAAAGAAAACACTAACCTTCCACATGGCTAGACATACTTTCGCAACTACGGTTACGCTCACTAATGGCGTTCCGCTAGAGACGGTTTCAAAAATGCTTGGCCATAGGAGCATCGTTACTACTCAGCACTATGCTAAAATATTAGATGTTAAAATAGCAGAGGATATGCAGTTATTACAGGATAAGTTGGACCATAAGGCTGGAAATAATGCAAGGCTTGATGAGCCTATTCCGAAGGTTAAAATCTTAAAGATGTATAAACGCTAATTATTTAATAACCATCAATTGACAAATATTTAAAAATATTAGGCATTTATCGTTACGTTCGTTAAATTTGTATGATGTTAAAGGAACTTAATAAGCGTGTGGTTGTTGTGCAATGGAAACGGTTTGCAGGAACTGATGTGGATGTGTTTTCGAGCCTAAAGGGATTTTGTGAAAGCTATCCTAGCTATAACTACCATACTTTGAGTAACTATCTTTCTAAAAAGAAAATTCCATTTGAAAACGACGATATCAGGATCGAAAGGCAACCGCTGATTCAAAAGGTTAAACGGCCAGACCTACCAAAGGTATTATTCTGGGACTTTGATTTTGACAAGTTGGATTGGAACAGAAGCTATAGAACGATTATCGAAAGAGTGCTTGATAAAGGCGACACTAAGGATTGGGAGGAGATGATTAAGTTTTACGGGAGAGAAAATGTAATCAAGGCGCTAAAAAATGACATCACCTACCTTTCTGATATGACTACCGAAGCCGTTTGTAAATATTTTCAGTTGAGCAAAGAAAAACTCAAATGCTACACAAAGAAACAGTTACACCAGGGACACTGGATTTGATTCAAAGGCTGATGAACGATCAGCAACTTAATTCCTTTTACCTTGTTGGTGGTACCGCACTGTCGTTAAGGATTGGACACAGGCTATCTATTGATATTGATCTGTTCAGTTCTGCGGATTTTGATGGTGATGTACTGGCTATTTATTTAAAAAACAATTACGATGCGGTGGTAAAACACCACAAAGCAAATTATGTTAGCGGAAGCATTGGTGACGTAGATTTCGATTTCATTTCGCATAAATATCCGTCTATAAAACCAATCGAAACCATAGATGGAATAAGAATGATGTCTAATGCTGATATTTCGGCCATGAAGATTAATGCAATTGTGAATAGTGGGCAAAGGATTAAGGATTTTATTGATGTGCATTATCTGCTTAAAGAAATGCCACTAAACGATATACTTGAACATTATTGTGAAAAATATCCGAATGTAGAGGTAGGTACAGCGACCTCTTCCCTAAGTTACCATGGCGATATCGATTTTAGCGTTCCAGTTATGCTAATGGATAACAAGTTGAAATGGAAAGACATAGAAACTAGCCTCAAGAATGCATTAGCTGATTATAAAAAGGAATTGGCTAAACCTCGAACCTACTTGAAGGAAGAAGAAACCAATTATCTGGGAATAAAAAGGAATAAAAGCAAAGGTAAAGATCGTGATCAGGGACTGAGCATGTAAACTCAGCAAATTTTACGGGGCAAGATTTAAAAGCTTTGCGCATTATGGCACGTGTTTATCCAAACATGTGCTTTTTTATTTCATAATAATAGATGACGCCTCCCTATGTGATTGTCATTATCACGATTACATCTCTCTTAATTTGCGCAGTATTCGCTTTTTCCCTTCTTTAGTAGATGAATGGGTAATATCCAAGAACTGGCAATTTTTGGTGCTTTCTAAGTTGTAAGCGCAACGAAACCTCATTGACTTGGGTAAATCTCCAATTATAGTAATGAGGGCAAATTGGCAATTTACATCCTAAATCGTTGCTGACACATTTCTTGCTAAAAAAATATTACTTATAACTTCTAGTTGATCACTCACATTGTCATAGTTTTGTGCCTCATTATTTACTGTAGAAGCTTTCAATTCTTTCAGTAAAAGAATCAATTTCTGGAATTCATTGTTTTCAGCTCTTGTGCTGAATACAGATTGAAAACGAAATTTCTCAGTTTCTAAAAACAATATAAAATCACTAATTGTGTGTTCAAAACTTTCGTTGTCTACAATAATATGCGTGCTTTCAAGTTTACAGACAGAAAATGCAGATTTTATAGCTGATAAAAGGTTAACAAAATCTTGATAACTATTGGTTTTATAAGCGTTTGTCAAAACAATTGCACTAATATTGAAAAATCTTGCGATAGCATTCTGCAGCACTAGATTGCACAATTGAGGGGCAATACTGCTCGCTGCAGTTTCTAAATTTTCAATTTTTGTTACAAGTCCATCCACTTGTTGACTTTTTTCTAGAGCAGAATTTGAGGATGCAATTGCAGTAGTTGCATTTTGAATTGCAGACGATATCTTTGGCTCAACATCTTTAAATTTGTCTAAAATGAGTTTCTGTTTTTCCTTTAAATCTTGGACGCTTAAAACATTTATAAGTAACGGCACAAATATCCCTAAGAGTGTCATGAAACCGATGCCAATTGTCATGTATAGATTCAGCCTATCTAAATCTTTGTCTATAATACTTTCTGCCCTGTTGGATTCTTTATGAACTTCCTCCGCTAAATAATCTATATGCTCATTTATTTTGTTTATTTCTTTGGGGTCAATTAGAACTTGCTTTTTATTAAGTTTAGTATATTCAATTTTAAAATTTCCATTCTTCTTGGCAGTTGCTATTTTTTGATATGCAATTTCGTTCTGATTTTTAATCTTTGAGATATTATCATTGATGCACCACCATTGAATACATGATATTAAAATTAATATACAAAAGACAGGAATTGCAATGCGTATTAAAATTCTTGCATGATTTGTTTCTTTCATATCTAGTTATTAATTAAATGACTAACAGTCTTTGGGATTTTGTAAAGTAAATTCCAGTACTTTTCGCCATTCTGAAACTTTCTAGTATTTTTCTCTTTATCAGACGGATTAAAGAATCTACCGATAATTGTTTTTTCTTGGAGCTTGATTTTGTTCTCCTTGCATAAGAGGTCATTATCAGCCACATTCTTAAATGAATCAATAGAATCTATTGCACTGCGAAATATTAAATCATCATGGGTAAAAAGAATAAATTGGAAGGGCAAATTTGGTGTATATTTGTAAAAGAGTAATATAACTTTTTGAAGAAATAGAGCAAAGGAATTTTTGCTTATGAAATCACTAGCGAAAAAAATGTCATCGATAATTAGTGGTAAATTAATATTGTATTTTTTTCTTGTTGCTAAAGCCAAACTCAGACTTACCATTAAACAGAAAAGTTTATACCTAAAAGTATTGAAGTAAACATCTGGTGTGACAATAATACTACCTCCATTTACCCTATCTAAACATTCAATATCTGCTACAATTACATAATTCACTATTTCTTCACCATCAATTTCTGTTTTTTTCTCTTTTTTAGAAATTTTTAAGATTATTGAATCCTCGCTTAAGTATTCTTTTAATATCGTTTGAACACTTTCCTGAATTGGATCAAAAGCTTCATTAACCATTTTGTTAACACGAGCATCAACTATTGGAAGAAGTTCCTTAAGGTCATTTTTTATTCTATTGACTAATTCAACCTCTTTTTCAGCTATTTCTATCTGTGGGTTTAAGTTTGTAACCTGGGCCTGTAATATTTCAATTTGACTGCCTATACGCCTCACATCTTCATTTAATATTGCAATTTTTTGGTCAACAGACAAACCTTCCCCTTTATCTAATTCATTTGCTTCATTAATCACTTTCTCTAATAAAGCATTTCGTTCAGCAATAAATAATCCCACATCGTTTATTGATGCTATATAAGAATTGGTTATTGTCTGACCTGTGAGACTATGAAGTTCTTTATAATCTTGAATGTTAGGATATGGTTTTTCATTTAGCTTTTGAACGAGGTCAATCAAACTGGTGTCGTTGATCACTAATGATAATTTCACATACAATAGTTCTTCTTTTGAAAAAAGCTCTTGAAGCTCATTTAACCCTACAGTTTCTGACCGCTCTGTACTTATCTTTTCATAAACTTCAAATGTTTCTTTGTAAAAAGTCAAGATCAGGTTTAATACCTTTTTATAAAGTGATTTCACTTCTTCATCTAGGGCTTGAGAATCCTTAAAAGAAATTATTCTTTGTTCCACATCCTCCTTAATCTTTTCAACAGGCGATAAAGAGTTTTGACAAAATGGACAATCTATATGTGCGTTTAATAATGCAATGCCCAAAGAAAGAAAATTGCGTTCACTAGCATTTCTAGGTTCTTCAGCAATACTTAAAGTTTTATGAAATATATCAGAAAACTCAAGTACCGCTAATCTAAAATCTTCTGCAACTAAACTGTATGTAATAGGTTTTGCTTGTAGCTCATAAAATTTTTTGATGCGCTCATTAACTTGTATATTGCTACTTGTTGATTTATTCTTGGTTAGTTCACCTATATCTAGATTTTTATTCTTTACCTGTTCTGTATAAGTAATAATGCTCTTCTCGGCATCGAATCTTTGGTTTTCTAGCTTCTTTAAACTGTTACTTTCTGTCAACCTTTTGTATGAAGAGGTTTCTTTTATAATTGACTGCAACTGTATGAAATCACCTAAGCCTAGAGAGTCCGCTATTAATGAATGAAAAGAATTTTTATTATCAGCTTCTCCGTCAAAATCTTTTTGTCCATAGTGATAAATATCAAAATCACTGATAAAATGATTAGATGGATTGAAGCTTTTTCTTTGCTCTTCATCTTCGAAAACAACATTATCAAAAGTAAAATCCCCATTAGTTGTAGTAACTGAACAATAGGGCTTAGCTGTGAAAGGGTAACGATCCAAATAACTTTCAAATTCTGATTTTGTTATCTTTTCATCATTGTGGACTCTTAATCTTTTCTCACTTATTTCTTGTGTATATATCATTTCCAATGCCGAAAACACAGAAGATTTACCAGTGCCGTTATTAGCAAGAATAATTGCATTATTAACTATGTTATCATCGGAAAAATCCATGCCAAAGGGTATATTATCAGCATCCTTTTCCGGAATGCCTCTTATACTGGCCAATTGAATATGCTTAATTCTATAATCTAGATTATCACCTAATGAACTGTTATCATTGCTTGATGTTGGAATATCTTCGATATTTAGCTTAAATTCATCTGATATTGCATAATAAGAAATTAGCCCTTCCAAAAGACTTTTTTTATCGGAAAAGTTCAAACTTGGATAATAAAACGCTAATAATCCGACTAAGTGATTCGTATTATTTTCACGATATAGTTCTGATAAAAAAATTCTTACATCATTGTTCATATACACAAATAGTAAAGTAGCCACTCTAAATCTATGTAATATTTAAGAAGAAATTTAATTTAACGAAAATAAAGCTTAATTACGGCTATTTTGAATAAGTACTCCAGTGATACCTAGTCTGTAATTTACCATTTCTACACTTGCATTAAAGTATTTGAAATATCATCTACACTACAATTTCTTTTCAATGCCAAAAGTAGACCTGGCCGTGCGATTTGTAAACATCCTCCTGAGTACTTTGCTTCTCGTTTGTGGAGGAGATTATAATAATGTAAGTTAAATCTCGGACAGGTATATTTTTCAAATTCCTGATGAAAACTTCAATTACACTCAATGGAAATTTAATTAGGAAAAATACTTGACAATACACCCTTCTGTTCAAAGTGCAAAGATGGTAAACTATATTTTAAGCCATTAGGTAATTAAAGCATCCTTAGATTAAATGAACCAACTATTAACCATGAATTTCTAAATCTTAAACGTTAATGGATATAGACCATATTTTAAAGGATAAAAAAAGAATCGAAAAACTAAATAAGGACTTGCAAAATGTATTAAATAACTACCCCTCTCTGATGGTTTCTTATGAAAAGCATGACGCTACCTACGTTTATGGCATATATAAATTATTAGATGGCAATGGATTTGTACTCTACCCCCCCCCCAAATGGGTTCGCCCCTCCCCGAATGATGGGCCACAAAAAGTGTGGCATTTCTAGGTATCTATTCAAGCAAGTACTTTTTAGACGTTAATTATTGTTAACGCCTCCCCATGTGATTGTCAATACCACGATTACATCTTTCTTAATTTTCGAAGTCTTTGTAGTTGGCCCATCTATTTTAGGGTACTACCCTAAAGCACCCTAATGCATAACTAAGATAGCTATAGATATAAATATGACACACCTACCGCCATACTTGCGCTATTGGTTCGGCCACAAGGAAGATATTGGAAATCAAGGGTAATAACCCAGGTTATTACCTAATAATTTGGACGTGGCCCGTTAGGTTTGCCTAAAATAAAATCCCATATGGGAAAGCAAGATGCTACTAATAAAGAATTTTGTAAAAAGATAAAATAGATAACGATGAAGTTAGACTTGATTACTAAAGAAGATCTGGAACAGTTCAAAGTGGATTTGTTGACAGAATTGAAAATTATGCTGAAAGGGAACAATTTATCCGATGATAGGCAATGGCTGAGAAGTGCAGATGTAAGAAAACTACTAAAGATTTCGCCAGGCACCTTGCAGAACTTACGGATAAACGGAACACTGCAATACAGTATGGTGGGCAAGATGTTCTATTATAAACGCGAAGATATTACCAATGTCCTTGAAGGAAATGCGCTAAAAAAATAATGTTGAACAAAACACTTTAACCTATGAAACTTTCAATTCCTGTTGATAATTTTTTAAAAAGGGCAGCTGCAGATGATCGGCTTCTTCCTACGCATCTCTCGCTTTTTATGGCAATTTTCTACCACAGTAAAGACGATGCGAAAATGGCTTTTCAGATCTGTAGAAGAAAACTAATGGAGTATTCAAGGATCAAATCAATTGCCACCTACCATAAGTGCATTTCAGAACTGGTCGCTTTCGGCTATATTACTTATAAACCATCCTATGACCCTATTCGGGCAAGTACAGTTTCCATTATCCAATAATTAAAAACTTCGGCACAGTCGCGGGTTTTGCATCATGCAAAGTCCTTTTTCCTTAGAAAAAAAGGAGCAAGCGGAAGTTGGGCTGCGCCCTACTTTGCTTGCCCCACGCTGCGCTTTGGGGGTTGGAAATATACTACAAGTATATTTCCCCTACTTCAAAGTGTACTAAACTATTAAAACCATATACTGATGAGTATATCTGACGATAAAGTAACTTTAAGGCCAGCCGAAAAGTCGATCCGCTTTTCAATTGAAGTTGATGAGAAATTCCAGAAGCTTGCAGTCAAGTTAGGTCGGTCTAAAATGTTGCTACTTGAGCAAATGGTGGATTACTTCTATCGTACCAAAAAAGATCCGATTGATTTTAACGATGAGATGCTGAAAAATTCCATCCTTAAAAACGCACAAAACCAAATTGCTTTTCTCAAGACTCAGGAAAAAATCTTTCTCTTTCCGTTGAATGAAAAAATCGGTGAGGTAGTTGAGCAGCAGGGAGAAATCCTAGAAGCTATAGATGAGCAGGTTCTGCAGGCCAATCAGGCGCAAGAGGAAGAACACAAAAAACAATTACAACATATAACAGATATCTATCACCAGTTAAAAAACTTGAATACTAGAATGGACGGTAAGGCTGATCTTAAGCACAAATTCCTTTATATCCTGAATAACTACATTAATATGCGTGAAAAGATTACTGGTTTTTTAAGTGGAAAGGAAAAAGATGAGCTGGTAGCTGAAACTAGAAAACAGGTAGAAAGGCTCTAAATATGTTCATCAATATCACCGGTAGTGAAACTGGGAATAACAAGGGTAGCAGTGGGAAATTGGTCCATTATTTGGATAAGGAAAATAGATTATTTAACCATGAACCTGAATTATGGTTCAATGGTGATAATGCTGAGATCAAATCCTATAAGGTAAAACATGCGCTGGATAATAACATTGCTAAGCTTTGTCGGGACGATTCGAAGTTCTTTTTAATTAATATTAGTCCAAGCTGGAAAGAGATTGCCTTCCTGAAGGAAGAATTTGGACAGGATAATATGGGAGAGGCATTAAAGGAATTTGGCATTAAGGTGATGGATGAGTACGCTAAAAACTTTGATCGTCCCGGAATTGAAAGTGAAAAGGACCTATTGTGGTTTGGTAAATTAGAAAACCACCGTTATTACACACATAAAGATGCCGAGGTAAAAAGTGGCGACAAAAAAAGAGGAGAACCTAAACCTGGTGAGCAGATGCATGTTCAGATAATTGTTAGCAGGAAGGATACTACCAATACAATTAAGCTGAGCCCGATGAATAATTCTAGAGGAAAGAATCTCGAACATTCCAAGAAGCTAGGCCAGTTCAACCGTGCAGCTTTTAAAGAATCGGGCGAAAAGGTATTTGACCGATATTTTGGTTTTGATCGTGGATTGAAGGATACATTCCGTTATGCCAATATCCAAAAGAATGGTTCTGTTGAACAAAAGATGGAGCTAGAAAAGGAGTATAGGCAGCAATTGCTGCATGACGCTGAACAAGAAAAGACTTTTGCATCTCAGCTAACCGAAACAGAATATTTAGAGATGCTGCTTAGAGAAGAATATCATGATGACAGTGGGTCAATGGTTGTAAGGAGGAAGAGGGAACAATCTCTTGGTCGAGGCCGATAATTCTACATCTAGCTTCCGGCCTTTTTGTCGGCAAATTTCTGAACAATCCATTTCTCGTCAAGGCCAAGCCCTACGGGTTTGCATCATAAAAATCTTCCCTGCTCGCCTTGCTCATGAGGTATTTTTATTCGCAAAGCCTTGCCTTGAAAATGGATTGGATTCAGATGAGCTCCTACCAAAAAGTTGGAAGCTTTAGTGCCGTTAGTAGTTGATCATGGGAACCCCATTATTTTGTAGGGGTAAGAAAATACAATCTTTCTTAAAAACTAATTATTTTCCATTTTATACTTGGCATCATCAAACTGTTCGTGGACGAAGCTTTCAATATTTCTTTCTGTACTACTGAAATTAATACCAATTAATTTCATCTTCTTTTTCTCCAACATATATGGTTCAAAATAACGGTTTGTATAGATCTGGTCTATAGCTCCCTGACTGTTTCCATCTAATTTTAGTTCTAAAATATAAATGAATTTTTCAAGATTTAAAACGATGTCACATCGCCCTTTTGACTGAATGTCGTCAGATATAGCTTTCGTGCCAAATACAGCCCTCAGTATCAAAAATAGAGGCAGGTGATAAGCTTTTTCGCTTTTTTCAAATAATAAATAGGAAACACTGCTGAACAGGGATTTAATTGTTTCTATAAATTCGTCGACAGCTCCATTTTCCAAGTGTAACTTTGTAAGATAAGAGCCTGTTCCGATTAATTCTGAAATCTCATGTTCCAGTTCCTCAGGTTTTATCACAATACCAAAGAGTTCGGACACTAAAACGTCCTGACACGATTTTTCACAAAGGATACTTCCTTTGCTTTTTAATTTAAGCTTTTTGAGTAAACTGTACTTGTAAAACGTTGGTTTATCTGATTTTTTGCATTCTATACAAGAACAGGGAACTAATTCATCGTATTCAAGCGCCTCGTAGAGCTTGTTAATGCTATTAAATGTTGAGAGAATGTTTGAAAGATAGCCACGACGCTCTTCCCCATAAACTTGTATAGAGATTTCCTTTTCTTCTTGGTCAACTCTTATGACGGCTTGTGCATTCAAGATCTCATCTTCTATAACCATGCCGCTGCGCCAATTCAAGTTTTTCCGAATTTCTTTATGCCTTCTTACCATGAATTTTGGAAGTAAGGCCTTCGGAAGAAGCCCAATATATTTAAACTTGAATTTAATAGAATTGACTGGATTAAAATAGAAGGATGGTTCTTCTTTTTTCAATAAATCAGGAATTAAATATGTGTTTTCGTCAATTTGGTAGCAAAGTTCGAATTTTGACATTAGGCCTAATAAGAAGGAGAATTTTTGTTTGGGATATTTTTTAACATCAAGGATTTTTGGTAGATCTGCAATACTAAAGCGACCATAATTGTCAGCTACAATTCTATCATTAATTATTTTGTAGAAAGCTTCTGTTAACCACGATGGATTAATAACATTAGTTTCTGAAAGTGCTGCGTCTGGAAAATATGTAACTGTGCCAAGTTCATGTAGCCAATTGATCAAAGTATCTTGATGGTTTGGATTTACCCCCGATTCATCGCAGATTTCTCTAAACAGGTCATAATTAATATAGTCCTTAAACGACCTATTATTACGCATAGAATCTAATCTTTCTTTAACATAAAGCCAACTATTTCCCCAAAGCGTCCTTACGTGTAACAGTTCTTGTATTGTGCTATTTAGAAGTTCTTTAAATTCGGCTAAACCTTCACCAGTTTCACATGATATTCGAGCATATCTTCCTTTGAGATTTACATATTTCGTGTCTAAAAATTTGATGTTTTCATGTTCTGAAGGGTTTTCATCTATTTTGTTTGTAACAATTATTACAGGGGAATCGCCACCAAATATTTTTGCCAATTTTAACCATTTTTCTACATCACTTTTTTCCCGTGCGTTTAAAACAATTACATACACGCTGTTCTCCGTTAAGAAAAGCTGATGCGTGTGATGCATGATATCCTGCCCCCCGAAATCCCAAATTTTCATTCGGATTCCATCAGTGCCCCCATATTGTGCAATGTTTATTCCGTGTGTTTGGGATTGGTTTTTGTTGAATTTTTTACCTTCAAGGTAATTTACTATCGATGTTTTTCCTACAGCACCCTCTCCTAATAAAATTACTTTGATTTCGTTTATTGCTTTAGAACCTTGCTCTAGCGATTTAAGGTAATCTTTTATGGAATCATTATTTTGCTTTAGAAATATTCCAGGTACATCCTCTATCTCATTAAGCTTTAAGTTATATCCATTTACCAATTGCCCTTCATTTATGATTTGCATTCCGCTGTCAAGCAACCATTTTGGGAAATGTTTGATTTTATTGGTCCCTAGATTTAAAGCCGTAAGATTCGTTAATTTTGAAAGGCTCTCAACGCTTTTGATTTTATTACCAACTAGTTCCAATGATTTTAAGTTATATAGCTCTGAGAGAAAACTAACGTCCTCAATGTCATTATTATTGAGATGTAAATTTTCAAGTTTTGTTAGCTTTCCAAACAGCAGTGTGTTTTTTAGAATATGATTAGTTGAGTTTATTTTTAGGCTCACTAAGTTTTTACATTCCTGTAAAATTTCTAACGATTCAATTGGATTTGAACTAATGTCCAGCGAAGACAGTGCCAAGAAATTTGCCAATGTACTAATGTCCGTTATTTGATTCTGACTAACTTCAAAATTAGCTAATACCGGTAAATTTTTCATAGTACTTAAATCAGATATTACATTGTACAATAGTGATAACTGAGTAAGTTTCGGCATATTCTGTATTGGCGTTAAGTCAAATATTTTATTAAATCCTAACGAAGCATAATTTAAATTTTTTAGCGATGTTATGGCACTGATATCATCTATCTTATTGCCAATTACTGCCAGAAATTCAACGTTAATCAGTCCAGAGAGTCCTTCTAAATTTTTAAGCTCATTGTTAGAAGCGAATATCTTGGTGAGTTCTTTAAGATTTGAAAGTGGATTTAGATCGGAACACAGATTATTATTAAGGAATATAGTCTTTAGGTTTTTTAATATTGCTACTGGAGCTAAACTATTTACTTGATTGCTTTCAAATGTTAGAGTTCTCAGAGAAGGTGTGAAGACTACAAAATCTAAATCTCGTATAGAGTTATTGCTAATGTCAAGTTCTTGTAAATAGTTCATTATTTCAATGAACTCAATTTTCTGTAGGACATTTCCCTTAAGGGATAAAAAAGTTAGGTTTTTAAATAATGAAAGTGACTTAGGAATAACCTCTAACTGTAAATTGTTAAGATACAGTCCTGTAACGGTGTCCGCAATTATTTTATAACCAGGCCGATCCGAGCTGCTTTTTTTTTCAACTAGTTTTACGTTAAGCTCTTTCTCGAGCAGTCCGATTGAATGAATGTCACTATTTGTCATACTGTCGAGGTTAATTACTGTAAAATTATCGTTTTAAAATGATTTTTAATATTCGTTGCGGCATAATTTTGGTTTTAATGTTTAAGCACTTGGTATTTGTAAAATTAGATTAATGCCTGCTGGAAACCAGAATGACCCTTTTTATATTGATTTTAGAGGGACTAGAAATTTCCCGTTTTAAAAAACATTCACTATCTTAGTATATCATTTGGGGCCAAAACATGTTAAACGGTTTTGGTGAGCACCTTGATGGTTTTCTTCGCTAAAATAGGCTTTAAAACATATAAGAACGGGATTATTCTACTCCCGTCGGGACCACAAAATAGAAAAGCCTTTAGAAATTCTAAGGGCTTTTTGATTATTCTTGATAGTATTCTGTTCTGATCTCTACTAATATAGACTCAGCTTTATTGCTATCTGGTCTATCTGGCAATGCAGATTTTTCATAGGCGATCTTTACTTTTTCCATCTTCACTTCAACCATTTTCATCAGCTCATCAAATTCAAATTCTCCATTACGAATTTTTAATAAAAAACCTCGATCCTCACGTTTCACAATTACCTGTTGATACAATGCAATCTCTTCCGCCATATTTAGTAGCCTAAACGTGTGCATCATATTCTTGGCATCATAGCTTTTACCCTGGGATAAAGTACTTTGATAGCGGAGATCATTACGTGTTTTTTCCCATTTGCGATACTCCTTATATTCGCGACAATAAGTTGAGTAGGCATCTTTATTAAATGTCATTACTGCAATATTTTCTATCCCTTTAGGTACAGAACTAAGTTGGACATCATCAGCATTTGGGCCCGATACGATTCCCCAAAGTCTGCCCTCATTTATCTGCTTTTGATGGTAAATCAAATATACATTTCTGAAATGATCAAGATTAACAAGACCGCATTGTTCCTGCGAATAGTTATATGCTTTAAGCCAATCCTTTATAGAGATACTGCCATTATTGTGGACCACATAACAAAAATCCAGCACAGACTTTCGGTCAGCATCCATCGGTTTATTGATCTTTTTGTTCAAACCACGGGCCTTTCTGATCTGTGTTTGAGCATATCCTGCGAAAGTATCCTGACAGAGTTTAGAAAGAAAATCCTCAGGCTTGATGAGTTCCATTACAGGGTGACGGAACAAAACGTGTTCTTTGGGAGTACTCAATAACTCTAATATGTTGGGATTATTCTTTGTCAGTAACTCTAGAAACCTGCCGATTTCAAAATAAACCTCATCATTTTTAGCATCGGCCAGCTGTTGTTGCTGATTAAACCCATAAAGCTGGTGTTGAGGCATTATGAAGATACCTTTCTTATCTACATCAGAGCCCTTCATTTTCAGGTTATATGCGGTACTTCCACTAAAGCAATCCAATAGGATCAATTGCTTTTGCTCTCTCAGTTCTTTGTAAGTCATGCCAGAATATATTTTCTGAAAACCTCATTAAGCTCATCTGTTTCTTGCTTTATAGCGGGAAGCAGGGGCAGCTGTTCTTTACACCACAGCAAGGTTGTAGCCAACCACTCATTAAGTAATGTTATCGGTGCAATCAACGCTTTCTCATCAACCACTAGCTTTTGTTTCATCAGCTCGTCAATGCTGTATTGAACGGTAGAATCTGTAATCAATGTTCGAAGCGGTTCAAATTCCATTGGCGGAACGCTCCTTCTTTCAATGATCCACAGACATGCAAGAGCTGGGCGCAGAGCATAGAAATAACGTTTCATCTTCACCATTTCGCGTTGCAGATCGTCCCTAAGTGTATTGTGAGCCATCGATAAATAATGATTTGCGCCAGAACGCAGAGAAAAATATTTTGGCATCAGACCGCGTAGTTCATCGGCAAATCCAAGATGTTGATGATATATAATCGGCGATTGCAGCCACTCATATAACGGTCCATTAGATTTTAGGAATAACTTTAACGTCTTTTTTATATCCCAACCGCTGATATCAAGCACTTCATCAACTGGCAAGCCGACGGTATCTGAACCATCGGCTATGCTCAAATAATCATAAGCTGGTCTGGCATATATAAACCGGACATCGAAATCACTATCAGGCGAAGCAAAGCCCCATGCACGACTACCTGACTCGCAAGCAAACAGTATTTTTATATTTTTAGACTGCTCCAATTCGAACAGTTTTTGGAGAATAGTTTCGGTCATAGTCAATTAAATAATAATACAAAAAATTTAAAAAAGGGCAAAAAGCAACTTGTGAATGTAAAATCTGAACTACTTGTAAATGATTACGGGTTGGATTTGAACCAAACGACCTTCCCGATTTTGTCGGGATGTTCTAACCGAAGTATCACGAGTTTACGGCACCTTTTAAGTTTAATAAGCAATAGGTTAAAAGAAGAGCAATAATTAACCAGTGTTTAGTTTAGCGTGACGGGCGAAGGAACACTAATCTACGGCATCTTCTTTATCTATCAAGGGCAATAAAATCCAATATGCGATTTTTACTGCTCTACCACCTGAGCTACATCAGCTAACACTGATGACCGGGGTCGAACCGGCGACACGAAGTAGCGCATATTTACGGCACCTTAATACTTTTATTTCTTTAAAAAGAAAGGCAAAAAGCAACAAGTGAGATACACCTTGCGGTGTTCCTGCTCTAACCAAACTGAGCTACACTGGCTGGGCCAATGGCCGGAATCGAACCGGCGACCTGGTCGTTAAGAGTCGAAGTAACACTTATCTACGGCACTTTCTTTTATATTTTTATAAGGAGCAACTGGCGATATCGGGTTGGGGGACCGCTTTTGGGACTCGAACCCACAGCATCATTTGCATGACACTGCCCACCCCCTCCAATGGTGCGAAGTAACCCGTTTCTACGGCATCCTTAATTTTAATTTCTATTAAAAGTACGGGGCGTTAGCCACCCTATACTGTTTTATAATTCTATTTTGTTAATCGCATCCAATGCAGAGCTACCATTTTCTAAAGCGGCTAACACTTCAAAAACTTTATCACTCCAGCCTGCGATGAGATAAACATCGTTGTGCAACACTTGTAATGGGGTTCTGCCATAGCCTTGCAAGTCAAAGAGGTAGAGCTTTGCGGCTGGCGATACTTCTGCCTTGTAGCGCAACCACAAGGTTTGTATATGACTGCCGGATGCAGATGAGTCCCACAACTGACCATCAGTAAACACCATTACTTTATCCATCCTTACCCTGCGGGAAAGGATGTCTTTGATCACCAGGTAACCATTGGTTGCATAGCCCACTTCACCCTCACGACGATAAAACTCCTGCACATTACTTAATATATTGCTGCGCGGCATTGTGATCGTTTTCCAGGTATCTCCAAACATACCAACCTCTATGTTTTTACAACGTGAATGCAAAAGCATAGCCAGCATTAGTCCCACATCGTACAGCAAGATCTTAGACTTTGCTGACACAGGAGTCTGCATTGATCTCGAAACGTCGCATGCAATCAGCACGCGGGTTTCCTCGTCAAAACCTTTGATGTTTGCCGCGCTTGCCTGAACCGCTTTTTCCAAAGCGTCCAACAAATCACCATGATATCCTTTATTGCCGCCCTGAACCAAGGCTGCTAATTTTTTTACAAGACCTTGTACGGGACGCGTTGCAGGCGGATCAATCAGTTCGCGGTAAGCCGCTAGGTAACGGAACGGGAACTGTTTTGCTCTCGCTACTTCTTGAGCATCACCCAAACGGATACATACTTCTTCGAAGTGTGCATAACTCACACCGGCTTCCTGGATGTTGCGCAAATTCCGCAGCAGCGCCATATAACCCAGTTTTCCACTATCAATCAGCTCCTCCCATTTGGCACGGAACGCCATAGTTTTGGCCTCTTCACTGTCAAAATTCATCTGTCCCACTGCCGACAACTCGGTCTCCCAGGTATAAGGCGCTTGCAGGTCACCCGTTACGATTTTGTTGAACAACAATTGCTGTAACTCATCTTTTGCCTTAGGATGCACCAAAAACAAAGCATCACGCAGTTTAATAGCCCCATCACGGTTGTATTTACCAAACTGGTACTCATCGAAGCGGTTGAACGCGGTCGACAAGCTCTTTTGCAATTGTTTGGACAAGCGGTTCAGCTTTTTTGGGCCTTTACGCTCGTTGAGCAATTCATAGCAAGCCAGAAGCTCGGTGATCTCATCGGCACGACCGATTACTCCGTCCGTAACCCGGGCGACCAGATTATCGCCCGAGTGCAGCTTTGCCAATTCGGTAACTAATACCAATGGTCCTGAACGCATATACATTTTAGTCCGTGCATATATTGCGAGCTTACCCACAAACATGGGTTCGCATTGAGCGATCAGCACACGAAGACGCTCTATCCGCGTTTCATTCTTTTCGTAAAAGGAATCGTTTAAGCTCCAGGTTACGATCGTAGCATACAATTCCATTTCCGGTGCCATCACAAACGCTTTAGCACCTTCGTGATTTACCGTTTGATTTTTTAATTTGCTCAACAGGTTGAACTTCATTTTGAACCTCCTTTTATTTAATACAACTTTCTTTTGTTATACAAAGATTGAAAGCAACTGCGCAGCGTATCTGCGCAGTAAAAACTATTTTAAATTATTTTTTAATCTTCTGGTTTTTCTCTTGGATCGGCCATTCTTACAATCCTCGGCTCAAACTTAGCCAGTACCTCAACCAGATCAATTTGTGCAGCCATGACCGCATGGATGTCTTTATAAGCCATTGGCGCCTCATCCACATCACTACCCATCAATGTAATTCGTTTGTCGATCAGGTTAGCCGCAATAAGCGTTTTATCCAGCGTTCTAAAGGCTGCGCTTCTGCTCATCAAACGACCTGCCCCATGGCTGGCGGAGTTTATGCTGGTGGCGTTACCTTTTCCACGAACTAAGAACCCGGGCGTACTCATACTTCCCGGAATGATCCCCAAAACACCTTCGCCTGCTGGTGTGGCTCCTTTACGGTGAACCATCACTTCAGTACCATCGGCCAGGTGCTCTTTCCAGGCGAAATTATGGTGATTTTCTATTCTGGTAAGTGGCGTAATCCCCAAAGCACGGGCGATCTTATTGTGGATTTCATGGTGATTTGCACTCGCATATTCACCGGCTAGGTTCATCGCTATCCAATACTCTTGTCCTTCATCCTTATCCAGATCCAACCAGGCTAGATGCTTCGCCTCGGCAGGCAGTTTTGTTTTAGTCATTGCGATCTTGCTATAGTGGCCTGCCACAGCCCCGCCAAAGCCACGTGAACCGGAGTGCGATAACAAAGCCAGATATCTTCCTGCAGGAATACCGTCCAAGGCCTTATCTGCAATGGTCAGTTCACCCCACTCCACAAAGTGGTTGCCCGTACCGCTGGTACCTAACTGGGCATAGGCCTTATCTTTTAAGTTACGGATTAGTTTGGTTTCATTCCAAGTCGTGCTGTCGAATAAGGAACTGTCAAAGTATGATTTGGTGGTACAGCCAATACCGAAATAGGTATGGTCAACCAATATGTTTTTCAGTTTGTCCGTCTCCGTATCGATCGCTTCGGCAGGCAGGTCAAAAATGCTCAGGCACATTCTGCAGGCGATATCTACGCCCACTGCAAACGGAATAATCGTGTTTGCTGTAGTCGCCAGTACACCTCCGATAGGCAGACCATAACCTTGGTGTGCATCGGGCATCAGGGCGCCTGCAACTGAGATTGGTAGTTGTATGGCTGTACGCATTTGCACGAGCGCACCAACCTCAATATGTTCTAATCCCCATACCGGAAACTCCGCTATCTCTTCTTTCAGCTTAAAATTGCTGCGCTCTTGTTTGACGAACTTCCCTTCTTTGCGCATGGCGATCACATCTTCTGCCAAGTTTTTAAACTTGCCGCCTTTCTTCAAAGCGTACGGCATCGGATTATCGATCAGCGCTTCTATATTGGCCAGGATTTCAGCCTTGCCCATGACGTTATGTTTCAATAAACCATTGGCTACGCGGCTGAAGTTGACGAGGACTTCTACTTCTTCGATCCCTAGAGCCCTTAATTCGTTGTTGCTGATTTTCTCTTTTTCCATGACTGTTTTATTATTTATTGATACAAAGAAATACCGTAACTGCGCAGTCTATTTGCGTAGTTAAAATTAATTCATAAATTCATTTAAATAATTTCAGATCAGATGCCAGTCAATAGAAATGCCCTAATCCGCTACCGCACCATAGACCAATGCCTGCAAAACCGCTATAAGAAATGGACGCTCGAGGACTTAATTGAGGCCTGCAGCGACGCTATCTATGAATACCAGGGCATTGACACAGGTGTAAGCAGGAGGACCGTACAGGCCGATATGGAGATGATGCGCAGCAATAAGCTGGGCTATGAAGCTCCAATCGTTGTAGAGGATAAAAAATATTACACCTATAGTGATAAAAACTACAGCATCACCAACAGTCCGCTAAACCATCAGGACATGCTGGTGTTGAGTGAGGTATCCGGTTTACTGAAGCAGTTTAAGGGCTTTAACCATTTTGCCGATCTCAATGAAATGGTGAGCAAATTGGAAGACAAGATTTATACGCAGAAAACCCATAGCAGTCCGGTCATCGATTTCGAAAGGAACGATAATCTGAAAGGGTTGGAGTACATTGAAGTGATCCGTAAAGCCATTGTGGCTAAAAAAACAATTTGCATTACCTACCGTTCGTTTAAAGCCCGGCAGGAGAGTAGTTTTTGCTTTAGTGGCTACCTGTTGAAAGAATACCGCAACCGTTGGTTTGTATTGGGTGTACAACACAAGCGGTCAGCACGAAACCTTTATAATTTGGCGCTCGATAGGATTCAATCCATTACTGATCATGAGGAGCCTTATCAGGACAATACCACGCTGGATCTGGCTACATATTATGACAATTGCATTGGGGTCACAAAATCCCCTGAACAACGGGATTGCGAGGTCGTTTTTTGGATAGACAAAGAAAATGCGCCTTATGTCATCACAAAGCCGCTGCACCATACGCAAACCTTGCTGACCGAAGACGAAACGGGGAAGGTATTCAGTATAAGGGTAGTTTTAAATTTTGAACTAGAGCGGGAGCTTCTAGGTTTCGGTGCTAAAATAAAGGTATTAGGCCCCAGAATTTTAGTGAAACAAATCAGGCAGCAATTGCAAAAGACGATTGATCGTTATCATACCTTAGCAGATGATGATGCTAACTAGAGGACAAGTTAACGACTAAGTGGGCTTCAAATAAAATTTGGTTTAGATTTTCAGTGAAAAACAAAAAACAGCTTGAAATCTGTCTCGTCAAGATATTTAAAATCACCCCGTCTAATCTAGAATCTCAATAATCAGCTGCAAATCTTCCAAAAAAAATTTGAAATCGGTGTCTTTGAGACCACCAAACAGGTTACTGTTTTAAAACTCTGGTAGCTTTTTAATGGGCAGCACCTTGTTTACCACTTATTTCTGGTGCATTCAGAAATTGAAGGGCTGTTGAGGTAAATGGAATTGCCGTATTATAAATTGGAACATGATCACCTCCTGGAATAATCCATAATGTTGCATTTGGTATAGCATGAGAAATGCTTATTGGAATTTCTACTGGGAAAAAGTTGTCGCAATCGCCGTGTATCAAAAGCGTACGAGCGGTAATGGTTGATAGACTTTGTGCAGTAAAATTCATATCATCGTAGTTTTCGGCTAAAGCATTAAACTGTGCAATGAGCTGATGAACTTGTTCGTCGCCCCGTTTTGCACACTCTACATACATTTCTTTTACAAGCTGCGGCATAGTGCCGAATGACGCTCTGCGCATAATGGCTCTTGCTTGCTCAGGGAAATAGGATGTCGTACTAATTAATATCATGCCTTCAATACGGCGGGGTTGGCTTGTTGCCATGTGTAGTAGTACCATGCCACCAGAGCTCATTCCCATTGCCGAAAATTCATCAATTCCCAATTTTTCGAGTAAGAGGAATACATCATTGGCCGCTGCTCGATGTGTAAAGGTGTTGTCGGAATTGGTAGAGTAACCATGGCCGCGCAGATCTACGATAATAAGTCGATGTTGAGCCGAGAGATCATTAATAAATGGATGCCAGTTTTGCACACAACCGCCAAACCCATGCAGTAGGACTACAGGTTTTCCCGTTCCGTATTCTTCGTAGTACATCTCGATGTTCCCAACTTCAATTGATTGACCGCTGACATTCGTCTGTTTGGGAGCATAGGTTTTTGTCATATTCAATTTCATTTTTGAAGTAAACCAAGTGCTTCTGTGTTTTTAGGATCGTCCTTTAGTACCTTCTGGGCATATTCTTTACTCTTCCTAGTATTATTTTGTAAAGAGTAACCTTTTGCTATCAACAGATTAATTCTACGATATGGCCAACTTATAATATCAACTTGGTTGGATCTATCTTCTGCAAAACTTAACAAATAATTTAAACCATCTTCAACTCTATAATTATGTTCTATAGAGAATTTTCCTAAATCATATTTCATGTCCGGGTTGTGTATAAACGGGTCATTTAATGCCTTTTGTAACAGCTCCCAAGATTTATCTGGACCATCTTGATTAAAATTTAACGCTAATTCTCGATAACAGGTTACTAAAGCTTGATGCCCTGCTTTCGTATTTATTTCATTGTCTTGGATTTTTTTAATTGCTTTTTGATAATATGAATAGGATAAAGAAATAAGCCCATTAATTTGAAAAAAATAAGCAAAGTTGCGCAAGTCTTGACCTTTTGATCGCTGATTTTCAAAATATTTCACAATAGCTACCAAACTACTAGTATCCTTTTTGCTAGTTGCATCTTGTAAGAGAGAATTGTAGTTTTTAAAATTGAGTTCTAAATTTACACCGTAATATTCATTTAAATGGTTTTCAATACTCACCAAATTTTGGTAAGCCGATAATTTACTGTCATTTTCTAAAAACCGGTTATAAGGATCGAATAAAAACTCTAAAGCATTTGGGACCACGTAAGCAAATAATGTATTATGATCAGCATTAGAGAAATGGTTGTATTTAAATCTAAAATTAGTAGTGTCTAAAACTTTAACTTTTACAGCTATTTCTTTACCGTAATTGATACGTCGTTCTATGTCATTTTCGCCGGTGGCGAGGTAATAACTTCTTGGATTCTCTTTATAAAAATGAATAACTTCATTATTTAATTCAAAACCAGGCTGTCCGACACCTAACTTTTCTGGCGCAATTAATATATAGGAACTGAAGAGTTTTGGCTCATTTAAAAAAAGATAATTTCCGTAACTTGCTGCATAGGATTGTCCTATGTAACTAATGAATGAAGATGCATTATACTTTTTATGGAGTATGGGAAAAACTTCCTCCCTTAAGCAGCTTATTAGTTTTTTACCTGAATTTGTAATATTGCCTGTTTCATAATTATAACCAATTTGATTCATATTTACAATAACGTTAACCACGATGCTATTAGGAATCATACGTAAATGGTTGGCGTAATAATTTACGGTCGAGGCTAACAAATTATCGTTGACTGAACCATAGTTATACATTAAAATAACAGGATATTTTTGCTCCTTATTCCAGTTGTCTGGCAGCCACAAGTTATAGGCAAGGCTATCTTTAATGTTAGTTGAATATATTAATTCTTTGCTTAGTTTTTGAGCATTGGCCGGTATATAAAACCCAATTATTAAGAGCAGTATGATGAATTTTCTAAGATTATCCATATTTAATTACTTGATATAGTAACCAAAAATAAATAGTCTATTTTGCAATAAATTGTAAAATTGGGACATTAATTGGTGAAGCTCCAAAAAATATCTTCAGAACCCACTATTTGACCATTTTTAAAAAAATTAGATGGTGTTAAACCTGTAAGCTGCTTGCAAGCTTTGATAAAATGAGATTGGTCTGTGTAATTTGCTTGATGTGATAATGAAGTAAGGTTGTGTTGCGTTTCATCATTTAATTGATAGCTCATTAATTTCCTGAAACGAACTATAGCCCTATATTTTTGAGGGGTGATTCCAAGATTTTGGCTGAATAGTCTATGCAAATGTTTTCTGCTAATCCCTAACTTGGTCTCTGCCAATTTATCAATATGTAATTCATCTTCTTCAGAATGGAAAATTTCTAAAGCTTTTTCTATATGAAAATTCTCATTGGGATTAAATAATTTAAAAAGTTGTTCTTCAATTGCACTAACAATATTGTTTATACTATTTTCACAGAAAAGGTTAAGAACCACTTTAGCATCAAAAAAAATAAATCCTGGAGAGGAAACCATGCTATTCATTTCTATTTTTTTCGCTAAAAACTGATTGATTCCAAATGGTTTAAAAACAATAGCTATTTTATGTACTGGGCCATATTGGGTCACTTTCAGGAGTCCTTGCCGTATTGGTGTAAAAATTTGAAGTGGGCAGCCACTTTTTTCAAAATTGATTACCGAATTTCCTGATAAAGATTTAATAGTGTGGCTTTTATAAAATGATATTGAATTATTGAAGTGTGGATAACAAATGTATTCATTAAAATAATCCGGAGCATCAGCAACATCAATGTAATAATAGCTGATGAATTTCTCGAGAAGTTTGTTTTGGGGCTTTATAGTTTCAAATATCCTCATTAGGTAAAATTACGTTTTTATGTGATAGTTATTATTTCATGGGGTAAAGAGTTGTTTATTTAATCGTTTTATGAACGAATAATAATACCAGCCAGAAGAGAAGCTTCTCTTAAGCATGTGTCACTCTTATTAACGGTAAATTATCAGGTTAATTGATAAAACACTATGTTTATAACATATTTAATAGATGCTTAAATGATACAATCTCATAAATGTTATATAGCTTTCCTAAGGATCAAGTATAATATATTGTTCATCCTTTTCATTTTCCTTTTAGCGGGCTGTAAGGAACAAAGCTTGGTAGAAATTGAAGCGCTTACCGTTACTTTTAATAGTAATGGTGGCAGTGCAATTCCTAACCAAACTGTTAAGATGGGAGAAACAATAAGTCTCCCAAAGAATCCAGAAAAGAATGTCTGGATTTTTGAAAACTGGTACATCAACGAGGAATATAAAGAAGTTTATGATGCTAAAAAGCCTGTAAATGCTTCTATAACATTGCATGCGAAATGGATTCCAGGTTTTAAAACGGTTAGTACCTTTGCTGGTGACAACAGAGGTTTCGCTACTGGGGAGGGCAGTAGATCTGGTTATGCGGATGGAATTGGTAACCAGGTTAATTTTTGGGGGCTTGGCGGGATAAATATGGATGCAAGTGGCACATTGTGGGTAAACGAGTATAACAATAGACGAATTAGAAAAATCACCCCTCAGGTCAAGTAATAACCATAGCTGGCAGTGGAAAGCAAAACTATAAAGACGGGATTGGGATAGCTGCAGATTTTCAGGGGCCAGGATCAGCGATGGCCATAGACAGCAAAGGGAACTTATTCATTATTGACAGCTTTAGGTTGCGCAAAATTACTCCACAAGGCGAGGTAACTACCATTGCAGGTAATGGACTTCCAAAAGCTGTAGATGGCAAAGGAGTTAATGCAGGTTTCTGGACACCTAGTGGAATGGTTTGCGATGCTAATGATAATATTATTTTAACTGAGTTTGCAAACTCATTGATTAGAAAAATAACACCAGATGGAACCGTTACCACATTATGTAGAACAGATGATCAATTTCAGTATCGCGATGGACCTTTAGCTAATGCAGGATTTAGGTTTCCAGCAGGTATTTGCATCAATTCAAAAGGAGATTTATTTGTGGCAGATCAGCTAAATAACCGCATCCGTAAGATAAGTAATGAGTTGGTTTCTACCTTTGCGGGTAGCGGAGAAGATGGTTACGCTGATGGAAGAGGTGTGAAGGCGAAATTTTCCCAGCCTGAAAGAATTGTTGTAGATCGGTATGATAACCTATATGTATCAGAAACACTATTTGGGTCTTCCAGATTGAGAGTGATTTCTCCTGAAGGGGAAGTGTCAACGGTTATTGGGAGCCATCAAAAAGGTTTCAAAGATGGTTCAGTCGCCGGCTCCAAGTTTGATATTATTCGTAATCTTGTCATTGATAATCAGCAAAACCTTTATATCATGGATGACTATAACTCTCTAATCAGAAAAATCAGCAGATAGTAATCAATATCTTCTTTTGCTAGGGGAACTATTTAAAATTTCCGTTGGTTACTGTTCGCTGAAATAACTATTGAAATATTGGATATGGAAGCAGCTGATTTTTTTACCTCTTTTTGAGTTCCTTCATTAGGTCTTCCAAATAGTCGGTTTGTACTTCTTGAATTTCTAATAGTTTTTTGTTCTGGTGAATCAATAGGTGGTCGATTTTTTCACTTAATAACTTAATTTCAAGTTCAGCTTTTAAATTTATTTTATAATCGTGTTCGCCTCTTTGTCTGTCTTTTTGTTCTTGTCTATTTTGACTCATCATAATGATTGGTGCTTGAATTGCCGCCAAACAAGAAAGGATGAGGTTAAGTAAAATAAATGGGTATGGGTCGAATGGTTTTGTTGTTAAAAACCAAATATTAACCATCATCCAAATTAGAATGAAAGAAAAAAATGTAATGATGAATGCCCAACTACCACCAAAGGCAGCAACTTGATCGGCAAGCTTTTGGCCAAAGGTGAGTTCGGCCTCTATTTCGTCCTGGATATTTTCTGATAGTATTGAATTAGTTTTAAAGGCTTGCATCACATCTCTGTCTATAGTAGCCAATTCACCCTTTTCTTGTATAATTAATGACGTAAGATATAACCGCCTGTATTGATTTAATTCGGCTATCGTTATAAAGTCCTGTTTGTCAAAGTCTGGAAAGTAAGATTTGATCAGGTGAAAAATTCCTTCCCTGATATCCTTGCCTTTTACGTCTTCGCCTTTTTTGATTTCCTGTTTACTAATATGACTTATCTTCATGTGACTCTTATTAAAAAACTAATTACTAAAATAATTTGGTCTAACAAGGTGCCGAACATCATTTCCATAAATGACCCCCATCACTATTTAAGCCGCTCCTATTCAACAAATTTGGTAAGCAAAACAATGCTGGCAAAAAGTTAACCTTAAAATTATGATCCCAAAAACGATGAAGGCTGCTGTGCTCCATGAGTTCGGTAAACCATTGACCATTGAAGAGGTAGAAGTTAAAATGCCTGGAGAAAACCAAGTCCTGATCAAAGTTATCGCAAGTGGTGTGTGCCACACAGATCTCCATGCTTGTATGGGCGACTGGCCTGTTAAGCCAAAACTTCCATTGATTCCGGGGCATGAGGCTGTTGGCTATGTGGTGGCATTGGGTCGTGGCGTTAAAAACGTGAAAGAAGGTGATATTGTGGGAGCTCCATGGCTTTTCAGTGCCTGCGGATGCTGTGAATACTGTATTACAGGATGGGAAACCTTGTGCGAAAGCCAGCAGAATGGTGGATATAGTGTGGATGGCGGCTACGCGGAATATGTAGTTGCAGATGCTAGGTATGTAGCAAGGTTTCCAATAGGAATCAATTTTTCGGAAATGGCGCCGATTACTTGTGCTGGGGTCACTGTGTACAAAGGACTAAAAGAAACGGAGGCGAAACCTGGAGAATGGGTTGCCATTTCAGGAATAGGCGGACTTGGTCACCTTGCGGTCCAATACGCAAAAGCAATGGGAATGCATGTAGCTGCGATCGATGTTTCCGATGAAAAGCTGGAACTGGCCAAAAAACTTGGAGCCGATCTAACCGTAAATGCAATGCAGAATGATCCTGGCCTTTTCCTCAAAAAAGAAACTGGCGGTATGCATGGTGTTCTGGTAACTGCGGTCTCGCCGATCGCCTTCAAACAAGCACTTACTGCTCTGAGAAGAAAGGGTACGATTTCCTTGAACGGCCTTCCCCCAGGAAGTTTTGATCTGCCGATTTTCGAAACGGTACTGAACCGTTATACAGTAAGGGGGTCTATTGTTGGCACGAGAAAAGATATGCAGGAGGCCATAGGTTTTGCGGTTGACGGCAAGGTTAAGGCAACTGTACATTCGGCCAAACTCGAAGATATCAATGAGGTACTTGAACAAATGAAAAAGGGAGAAATAGAAGGACGGATCGTACTTCAGATTGCCCAACCATAAACCATTTAAACCCAAGATCATGAAAAATATTCTGGTAGCCACCGATTTTTCGGCGCCGGCAGAAAACGCCGCTCATTATGCAATTGGATTTGCAAAGGAACTGAAGGCCACCATTACATTGTGCAATGCCTTTAAGGTCCCTGCCGATTCGCCACTGGCAGCCCAAGTAGCCTGGCCATTGGTTGACGAATCAGATCTGGAACTTGAATCCGACGGAAGCCTAAGCGAGCTCGTGGAAAAACTCCAAAAAACAAATTGCGATGATATAGACAACTATTGCCCAGAGCTTATATTCGAAAGCGAAAGGGGCAAAGTATGTGACGTCATAGCCGAATTGGTAAAGCGGAAAAAAATTGATCTGGTGATAATGGGGATGGCTGGTGCCGGCCAACTCGTACAGTGGGCATTGGGAAGTAATAGTAAGCAGATGATAGACGATGCTGATTTTCCAGTGCTCTATGTGCCCTATTCCGCTAAATTCCGAAGCATAAAAAAGATTGCCTTTACCACAAACTTATCAAGCGACGATCTCGAACCTTTACAGTTCTTATGCGCCATGGCCAAAGAACTGGATGCGGAAATTGTGGTATACAATATCACGAGTTTTGAAAGGCAAAAGATGATTGAGGACGAGGGGCTTGACAAACTTTTTTTTAAGAATGTTGTCTCCAATTTGGACTACAAAAAAATCAGCTATGAAAATATCTGGCATTCGGATCTGAATGAAGGATTTAGATGGATCAGGGACAACAAGGAAATCGATATGATAGCGATGGTCCACCACCAGCACAAACTTCTCGATAAATTAGTAAATGGCAGTTATGCCCATAAGCTTTCTAGATTTACGAAAATACCGTTGCTGATTTTCCAGCCATGCGAAAAAATCTATAAATGATTGAGATGAAACAATAAACTTTAATATACTAGCCTATGATACCCGGTAAGTGTTTTTTATTTGGCCCAATGTATGAGGTGTGTGAACAACTGTATGGAGGAAGTTAGCAGAATTATGCCGAGCACTATTTTTCTGAACCAGTTTTGTGGAATAGTTTTGAGCAAGAGCTTACCGATCCACGTTCCAATAAAGCTCACGGCTATCAAAATTGGAAGCGTTGCCAATAGTTCAACTCGAACATATCCATTTGAAGCATAGACAACAGCGCGGCTGGTGTCAACACCAAGATCGATCAATGCAGAAGTAGCAATAAAGATGTTTTTTTCTAATCCGAAGGCACTTAACGTAAGTCCCCGAATGGCGCCGCCTGTCCCGACTAAACCAGCTAATAAACCAGACACTAGCCCTCCTTTAATCAAATTTTTGTTAGAATCGGCGATGGTTTTATTATTGTTGATCAACAGGTAAATGGCCAATGCGAATATGATACTGCTCATCACTATTTCGAGCCAATACTGGGCAATTATATCTGTGAGGTATGCACCGATGATGACGGAAATAACTGCGGGTATACCCATTTTTAGCGCAATCCTTTTATCGATCCCATTTCTGAATAGATAAATTTTCGAAAGGTTGCTGAAGATGTGGAAAATGGCTGTAATGCCAAGGACTATCTTAAAGTCGAAAAACAAAGAGGCAATTGGAATGAAAAGAATAGATGAGCCAAAGCCACTGATCGTTCCGACGATTTCGGCCACCAGAGCCAGCAGGTAAAAAAGCCAGTACTTTTCCATTACTCGCCCAAAATTCTGAGCCTTCGGAAACTCTGTCTTCTTTTCTCTGCATGTTTAGCAACAGCTATGGTCTTGATGTGTTGAAGGGCATCTTCAACAGAATCTGTAAAGAGCAAAAGACCAATATCTTCCTGTGAAATCATTTTGGCTTTGAGCATGGAACTGAAAAGCGGTTGTAATGGTTCCCAAAATTTTGTACCGAACAGGATGATTGGAAAATCCAGGATCTTTTTGGTCTGGACAAGGGTTAGTGCCTCAAAAAATTCATCAAGCGTTCCTATCCCGCCCGGCATAATGATGAAGGCATCTGAGTATTTGAACATTAGTACTTTGCGAACAAAGAAATATTTGCAAATGAACCATTTGTCTAAATATAGATTGGGCTGCTGCTCTTTTGGCAATCGGATATTACACCCAACTGATGGTCCATTGTTCTCCCTTGCGCCCCGATTGGCAGCTTCCATTATGCCGGGGCCACCACCTGTGATCGTTGTGAAGCCCAGTCCCGCAAGTCCAGAACCAATCTCTCTTGCACTTTCGTAATATGGCGAATCTTCCTTAATTCGGGCAGAACCGAAAACGGCAACGCAAGGACCTAAAAAGTGAAGCATCCTGAAACCTGAAATAAATTCGATAAGCACTTTGATAGCAAAAATCAGTTCTTTTAACCGGGAACGTGGTCCTTCCAAGAAAATCTTTTCGCTGTCCTTTAGGGAGGAGATGGCAGCGGTCTTTTTTAAATTTGCCTGCCCTGCTAATGTTTCGGCTGCTTCCATGGTACTATTGGTTTAGTTTGATTGAATCGATTTCGCCCTTGAAGTATAAAAAATCACCAGCTTCAAGGTTCCATGTTGCGGTGAAAGACCTGGGAAATCTTATTTCTCCTTTTTTATGGTAATCAGCTGCTGTGGCTGTCCACTTTGCTTTTAAAAAATTTCCATCTTTGTGCTGTAGGAATCGGTCATAAGTTTCGAACCTAATCATCTCAAAGTTGTGGTTGAAGTAGAAAATGCCACTTGCTTTTAGCCCATGATAGTCAATTGTTCCGCGCACCGTGTATAAATCAATCTCTTCCCAGTGGATGTAGGAATATAGTGCATAATCTGGTATAATCATGGTTTCGGCAAGTATAGTGACAAGTTCTGAACTGTCCATTTGCTCACCTTTTGCATTAGCAATATTGAAAATACCAAGTGCCTTGATATGCATATTTCCCTTTCCGTGCCTAAAGCTATCCATGGCTTCCAGTCCAAAAACCCCCATTAGTTTGGTTTTCATATAGACTAATCTTATTGGATCGGGCAGGAAATTTTGTTGGATGCAATTGATCGGTTTCCAATCTCCCTTTTCTGAAAATTTCAAAAAGGTATTCTTCCAAAGGATCTCGGTACTATGCAGCTTTGGATAGGTTTCAAATCCGGATTGGATAAGGTAGTGTTGAAGGGCATTTGGTAGTTCTTCTAAACTGCGTTTACCACCATATATCTTCTTCACAAGGGCCCGTGCCTTCCGAAGTTCAGACAAATAAAGGGTCTCTAGGTCGTTCCTCATTATATTTCTACTAATTGTGGAAGAACGAGTAAAAGAGATTTCTGACGTTTCATAAACTGCGATGTATGCGATTCGTGCAAAAGCTTCCATGCAAGCGAATGCGGATGATATATGATCCCCAGCATTTCAGCCTTTATTGCCTTATTGAATTTGTGAATTGCTTTCGTAATATTTTTTTCCTTTAGCAGATAGAAACTGATATTGCCATCAGCTAATTTGGAGACGGCATGTTCAAATTTTTGAACCTTTTCTTCTAAATTAAAATCGGGAATGAAAACTGGGGCTGATACATGACATGCGTGAATGTGAAAATGAAGTTTTTCAGCGTAATTCATGATATGCTCAAGTGCAGCTATGTCACCGTTTTGAAGATCGGTGGCCAGCACAAAATTTTCGATATGAAATCTTTGATAGTTTTTTGGCACTATTAAAAGTGGAAGCTTCGTTTTTTTTAGTAAAGACTCTGCGTCGATTGCAGAAAAAAATTGTGGAAGGGAAGATTGGTGGACGCCACAAACTACTAATGCAATCTTTTCGGTAACCTGTAGGGTTTTAATGATTTCGCTTAGGTTGTTTATGGAGGATAGTATTTCGATAGCTGGTTCAGACCGAGATTGTAAGCGTCTGCGAAGTCTACGAGCTTCTTTTTTAAGTCCGATTTCACTTGCTGAAGCAACCAAGGCAGAGTCAACTAATGTTCTTCCCTCGCCCTCGGCTGAGAAAATTGAAAAGGGAATTAAATAAGAGTTTACCAATAAGATAGTGCACTTAAGTTCGCAGGCGATTTCTAAAGCAACATTGGCGGCATTTTGTGCCGTTTTCGAAAAGTCGGTTAGTACGATAATTGTTTTCATGTTATTAATCTTTACCAACCAATTGGAGTCTTGTCTTCAGGCATTACAAGTAGGGGAACTTTGATTGACCTAGCCAATTTCTGGGTATGGCTGCCTTCCAAGATTCTAGAAAAGAGGCTAGTATGCCGATGGATCATCCCAAGGATATTGATCTGACCGTTTTCAGTCAACCATGAAAGTCCGTCTTCGATACTTGTTGCATTGATATGCCTGTAATATATTTTAGCATAATTGAGCTTACAGGTTACCCTGTTTAAGAAAAGGTTAGCCGGTGTTCTCGGGTCATGGAAGTCCGACAACTTTTCATCTACATGAGCAAGCAAGATTTCTGGGTCAAAAAGGCAGAAGAGCCTCGCAATGGCATAAATCGAGTTAAGGTCGCTTTCACTTAAGTCGGTAGCAAAGGCGATTTTTTTAAATGGCTCATATACAGCTTCCTTTGGAATCAATAATACTGGTACCTTTGTTTTTTCTATTACCTGCCTGCTGTTGCTGCCCAATAAAAATTGGTCAAGCTTTCCGGCACCGGCCAACCCCATAATAATTACGTCAAAATGGTTTTCACTGGTCAGCTTATCGAGAATCTGTTTTACAGATCCTGTCTCGCTACTGAAGGTTATGTTTGGAAAATAGGGCGACGCCATCCCTGGGATTGTTTTTAAGTGGTCTATATATCTCGATAAATCTTCATCGGAATCCTCTTGAATATCAGCGAAATTTTCAACTGGCCACATCATTACCCCGGCCATCGGAACTAATTCAGGGATTTCAAGCCCATGGAAGAGGTGGATGTCTGCATTGATTTTTTTAGCAATCTCTATAGCATAATGAACTGCATTTTCGGAGTAGGCCGAATAGTCTATGGGTACAAGTATTTTTTTCATCATCTATTTTTTTATGGAAATATTGGTAAGCTGCTCTGGTTTTTCGAACATCTGAGCTTCTAATGATTTATCCAATTTGTAAAGGTCTTCGTGGTGCACCAATAGTTTATCTTCAACTGTTATGGTGAGATAGGTTATCAAAATTGTAACAGGTTGGTTAAGTGCAAATTTTTGCTTCCTGTAGGCAGACATTGCTTTTTCGACAAGTGGAACCTGATTAGCCTGGTTGTCGTTTTTTAAAAGTAGATTGGCTAGGTATTCAGCATGCTCCACCCGAATGCATCCGTGGCTGATGGCTCTTTTTTTTCGGGCAAAGTATTGTTGTTCAGGTGTGTCATGGAGATAAATATCTTGCGCATTGTTGAACCTGAACACTACTTTACCCAGGGCGTTGTCGCATCCAGCCGTTTGTTTTGCATGATAAAGCTTTGGGTGCTTTTTAATTTCGGCCAACGAGGCTGCTGTTATGGGTACAAAACTTTCTTTCGCATCATATACGGCCATATGGTTATTGTCAAAGTATGCATTGTCTTTGATTGCTTTTGGCAGAAGCTCATTTATAAAAATTTTGTTGGGCACAATCCAATCTGGCGCGGTTTCTAAGTAGGCAATTTGGCTAATTAGCGTTGGTGTAGGGGTGGATGGCTTGCCAATAACCGTTTTAAATAGATAAGTTGAATCCGGTGTTAAATAGGTTAGTTGGAATGAGGGTATGTTAACCTGAACATAACTATCTGAGGTGAGCTCATTCCATCGTAGCCTTTCCATATTCATTACAATTTTCCTAATCTCAGATTCTGGTGTTTCATAGGAATCGCAAATGTATTGTCCAGCAATTAATTTCATGTACTGTTGTAATTGCTTGTATTGATCTATTTTTGGCTGCACGGTTAAGATCTTCGCCATTAAATCCTTACTTTTTAATGCTTCTTGCAGAAAAGTGGCAGTGTTTAATCTTTTAGGCAAACCTTCGTCTAGCGCGCGTTGGTTAAGACTGGGGTTGTATGCACCAAAGTGTAAATGATTGATCATGCTGATCATCGCATCGGTAAGCATAATTTCAAATTCCACTTTTTGAGCTGCAGATTTAAGCGCTGTGCTGTCTAACACCTCATGCATAAGCGTATAGGTTAATATTTCAGGATGATAATTATCATGTTGTAACCCATATTGGCGCACACAGTCTAGCAACAACATGGCAGAGGCAGTGGGACCAATATTAGTTTCTGGCAGTAACCAGCTTGCCTTGGAATCCACAATCCCATAAAAGCGCTTTACAGTATTAGGGAAGTTCAATCTACCTATAAGTTCCGGGTTATTTAATTGGTTGTTAATTTCTACCTGAATCGAATCATCAATGCGGCTTTGAGTTGATGAAATTGATTTTGCGTCAACGGTAAGGTGAAAGGTTAGTTGAAGCACCAAAATGATGACTCCGATAATCACAATGGTTCTATGCTGTCCTTTTTCGTTTTCTTTCACAGCTTGGTGATGTGCTTTCATAACTTTTATTTAATGAGGTAAAGGTCTGTATCACTGAACGCTAAAAATATGACGCATATCACTTTTTTAAATGATCTATGGGCACAGCCGAGTAGTGGCTCACTGGTATTTTTGGGAATTAATATAAGTTCGCAAATGATACATAAATTCCATATTCCAGTCTTAGGCCTCGGTTTTTCCATAGACACTCCCTTAAAAGTTGCTAAATACGGTATCTCATCAGTGGTTTCTGTTGTTGATGATGAATTAATAGAACGGATAAGAAACCATTATGGTCGGGAAAGAGGTGAATTAGAGATGCCTATAGCGAAAAAAAGCACTGATAGTCGTGCTAGACGGATTTCCTGCTACCTTAATAGTGTTTTACGTTGGGTTGAAGAAGATTTTGAGGCGCTAAAACGATTGCCCTTCAAAGCAGGTAATGAACTTTGCAGGTATTTTGAGCTACTTCCTGATGATTCTCAATTGAAGCATGGTTATGAACTGATGATGGAGTATCCGGAAGGTGAGCGAAAAACAATTTTTCAGAATATCCTGCGCAATCGCATGGAAAAGGGAGATATTGATGTCAATATCATGGCTAAAGTAGATCGGGCGAACCAGGAGAAGGGAGGTGATGGAAATAGTGACGCTTTGACTGCGCTTCGGGGATTTGCCAATAGCCGATTAACTTCTTCAGTGGTTTTGTCTGCCGGCATGAACCCACGCTTGTATAGCTATTTGGAGCAATTCGAAGATTTTTTTCCCAATAAAAATAATGAGCTAACAAAGAAAATCATTTTAAAAGTGAGCGATTTCCGCTCAGCTTTCATCCAAGCTAAATTTCTCGCAAAAAAAGGCCTGTGGGTTTCTGAGTTTCGAGTAGAGAGTGGATTGAACTGCGGCGGTCATGCTTTTGCCACTGCGGGCTATCTATTGGGGCCAATATTAGAAGAATTTAAACAGATGCGGGCACAAATGATAGAAGAGCTTTTTCAATTGTATTCGTCGGCTTTGATTGAAAAAGGATTTAACAATATTAGGCTACCCCATCAAAAATTAAGTGCCCAAGGAGGAATAGGAACTGCCAAAGAAAACGAGTTTTTGCTCAAATATTATCAACTTGACTCTACAGGTTGGGGGAGTCCATTTTTATTGGTGCCAGAGGCAACTAGTGTTGATGAACAGACGCTAAATAGGCTTGCAGCCTCAGACGAAGGGTCATTTTACCTGAGTAATTCCTCGCCATTGGGTATTCTGTTCAATAATTTTAAGAATAGCGGAATTGAAATAGAGCGTTTGGAAAGAATCAAAAAAGGAAGGCCAGGAAGCCCATGTACAAAAAAATATCTATGCTCCAATACTGAGTTCACCGCCGAACCCATCTGTACCGCTTCCAGGGAATATCAGCATTTAAAAATAAACGAGCTAAAAACAAAAGAACTCTCGGTTGTTGACTTTGAAAAGCAATTGGAAAAGATAACTGAAAAGGTATGTCTGTGCGAAGGGCTTTGCAGCTCTACCTATCAAAAGATCGGGATCCTGAAGCCGAAAGAAAGTAAGGCAGTAGCCATTTGTCCAGGTCCAAATTTAGCCTATTTCTCAAAAATTTATGCGCTCGACGAAATGTTGGGTCATATCTACGGACGAATTGACTTAATGGAAAAGGTATCGAGACCCAATTTGCTTGTAAAGGAACTCGATCTGTACATCAGCTATTTACAAACAGAAATCGGTCTGTTGGTAGAAGATTTTACAGCCAAAAAGCAACTCTATTTGAACAAGTTCCGTGCACAACTTTTGGAGGGCATTACTTATTATAAAAATCTTTTCAACGAGCTCTCAAAAGAAGGTAGCAACTTCCAGGAAGATGCTTATCCCAAGCTGCTTTCGGCAGAAGCCCAGTTAACAATTCTTTCAATCTAGTACAAAATTTCAACTATATTTGAATGAGATACTCAGCAATGGAAAGAGAAATGTTATTGGTCGCTATCATAGAAAATGCGATCGACGGAATTATTACGATCGATGATCGGGGCTTGATTGAAAATATCAATCCAGCAGCATTGGAACTGTTTGGCTATCCTTCGAGAGAAGTGCTGATCGGCAAAAATGTTTCCGTGCTCATGCCAGAGCCAGATAAAACAAGACATGACAGTTATTTGGAAAACTATCATCATACCGGAAAGAAGAAGATTATCGGGATTGGGCGTGAGGTTTTAGGTCAGCGTAAAGATGGTTCTGTTTTTCCTTTTAGATTAGGTGTAAGTGAAATCACCTTCCACGACCGTAGAATTTATACCGGTTTCATTCACGACCTTACCAGGCAGAAGGAAGATGAGATAAAGATTAAAAGCTATACAGAAGAGCTGGAGACGAAGGTGAAAGAGAGAACTCGGGAATTAATCAAATCGGTGAACGAACTCGAAACCGCAAAAGAACATGTTAGCGAACTTTTTGAGAAGGAAAGGGAATTAAACCAACTTAAAACAAGATTCGTTTCCATGGCGTCGCACGAATTTCGAACACCGTTAAGTGCTATCCAGTTATCGGCATCGTTGATTAACAAATATGTAGAAAAACAGGATGTAGAAAACGTGGAGAAGCATACTTCCAAAATCAAAAATTCCATTAACAACCTCACTACTATATTGAATGATTTCCTTTCGCTGGAGAAATTAGAGGCGGGCAAGGTTGAAGCCAAGGCGCAATGGTTCGATATCTTTGCATTTTCTGAAGAGATAGCCGAAGAAATGCAACTGATGACCAAACAGAAACAATTGATTGTTTATGAGCATCAGGGTACAACCAGACAGGTTTATTTGGATCCAAACTTGTTAAAAAACTGTGTGATCAATTTGATCTCAAATGCAATCAAGTATTCGGGCGAAGACACGATGATTCAGTTTTACAGCATTGTTAAGGAAGGGGAGTTAATTATGGAGGTAAAGGATAATGGAATTGGTATCCCTTCAACAGAAATGGTTAATCTTTTTGAACCTTTTTTCAGGGCACACAATACTGGAGATATTCCTGGCACAGGCCTTGGACTTAATATAGTTAGACGTTATGTTAACCTTATGAATGGTACCTGCACCTGCGAAAGTGAGCAGAACAAGGGTACTACTTTCAGGCTTAATTTTAAATTTTTGATATAAGGATGAAAAAAGCATTGATTATTGAAGATAGCGACGATATCAGAGATGGAATCGTTGAGATGCTGGACTTGGCTGGATATGAAACGTTTGCCGCCAAAAATGGAAAAATAGGGGTGGAACTTGCCGCCAAAAATCTTCCGGATATCATTTTATGCGACATTATGATGCCAGAGCTTGATGGCTATGGCGTGCTGTATCTGTTGCAGAAAAATCCGCAGACCTCAAATATTCCCTTCATCTTTATGACAGCAAAAGCGGAGCGTGCAGATATGCGTAAGGGAATGGAAATGGGCGCTGATGATTACCTCACCAAACCTTTTGACGATGTGGAACTCTTCAATGCAATCGAGAGTAGGTTAAGAAAAAAGAACAAACCTGCAGGTTTTAAATCTTCTGGAGGAGATCAGGATTCTTTGTTAGCATCACTCAGAGGGAAGGGGAAAGCCCGTCCTTTCATGGCTAAGCAGATTATCTATGTAGAAGGTGATGAACCCACTCACCTTTATTACTTAAAAAAGGGCCAAGTTAAAACCTATAAACGGGCCAAGGATGGAAGAGAGCTGTCTGCTACTTTATACAGAGAAGGTGACTTCTTTGGTTATGAAAGTCTTTGCAGAGCGACTGCACATGCCGACAATGCAGCGACAATGAACGACGCTGAAATTATCATGATCACAAAGGTTGATTTTATGGAATATCTCCTTAACCATCAAGAAATTGCAAGCGCCTTTATTAACTTGCTTTCGGGAAGTGTGCAGGATAAGGAAGAGCAAATGTTGAGGCTCGCCTATTTTTCTGTTCGTAAGCGTGTAGCGGAGGCCTTGGTTCAGGTTGCAGAAAAATTTGGGACATCGGATTCCGATAGCTGTACCTTACGCATTTCGAGAGATGATTTAGCAGCCTTGGTTGGAACGGCAAGCGAAACAGTTAGCCGCATGCTAGCCGATTTCAAGGATGAAAAACTGATCGAGAAAAATGGTAATGCGATTGAGGTTATCTCTATCGAGAAGCTAAGGAACGTCAAACAGTAGCCATAGACTTTGTTTTTGTCGAATGCAATAACACAGACGAGCCGAGAAAAATCAGTGAAATCATTTTTATTCCTTCAGCAGCTACATAATAAAGATGTAGGTTGCTTGAAGGCACGCTCGCGCCAATAATGTACAATTCAGCACGTGCGTCAAGTGCTGGAAGAAGCCACACTGTTTGAACAATCAGGACAATGCCAGCGCAAAGGAACGCTCGTATAGCTGCCCTACTTATTGTTTTGAATGGATATTGGAAAAGCAAAAAGAGGATCAATAAAGTCCATTCTACTTTGTTCAATGCGGCAAACACCAATCGCCCAATGCCAAGTCCTATCGGCAGGGTAACTCCTGGAGCTCTGAACTTGAGCCAAGCTTCCATGAAGGAAATCGCGCCCACAAACCCGATCCAGATAAATACTGTAGCGATTGAATAATTCTTTTTCATTTTGGTAAGTTTTAACGTGCTAAGCAATGAATAATCAAATGTGTATTTTTATAAATTAAATTCATAATAGGGGTTTGAGCTTATTTTCCCTATAAAATTCAATTTTTGAGAGAAACATGGCTGCCATTGCCTCACCGCGCCATTTAGCCTCTTTTGCTTTTTCGCCTTCGAAATACATATTTACTGTTTCCTTCCAGATAGCAAGCCATCGATCAAAATGTGTCGCCGTTAATGACATCTGTGCGTGTGGAGGAAATGGACTTCCACTATAAGAATGAACCTCTAGCAACACAGTTTCCCAAAAACGGTACATTTTTGCCAAATGAGCAGACCAATCCGTTATCCTCTCTATAAAAATATCTCCGATTACGGGATCTTTTCTAACATTAGCGTAGAACTCGTTTACCAGTTTTTGGATATCTGATGGCTGTTCGATGTCTGTTTTCATTTTTCCTAATTTATGTATACAAATGTCACATTCTGATTTATTACAAATAATGACATTGGTCATCTTTTAACATGATTATTAGCAAGATTAAGAACCTCAATCGGGTAATTTGATAGCTTCGAAATTTTTAACCAATCTGACGAAGATCATTTTTTTAGCTAACTCTGCTCACGGCCAAGTGATTTCTGGAAAGTAGTTTTGTCTATTGAAAAACATGGATATGAAAGCAATAGCATATAACATTGACCCAAAAGAAAAAGAATGGCTGGTTTTGGCCAATTACAAAAAGCATGATATCACTATTATTGCCAATAGCCTAACCTTAGATACTATTGGCTTTGCCGCGGGTAAAGAAGCAGTGATTTTATTTAATAATGACCCGGTTGATGTGCCTCTTCTCGAGGGCTTAAAGGCATTAGGCATTAAGTATATCGCTACTTCTACTTTCGGTTGTGACCACATTGATCTTGCTGCATCAAAACGATTGGGATTAAAAATAGCGAACGTTCCCTTCAAAGATGGGATAGCCCTGGAGAATATGCACCAGGTGATTACTAACCTAGATAACTGGGCATCTGGCAAGTGTGTAGGCGAGGCATGTTGTTGCCAAAGGGAGTGTTCCTTAACGACTAAAGCTGTAAAATAAGATGAAAACAGTAGACCTTCTCAAAAAATACAATGTTGCTGCGCCCCGCTACACTAGCTATCCTACAGTTCCATACTGGGATAGTAGTACATTTGACGACCAAAAATGGGTGCAATCTCTACAGAAATCCTATGAGGAAAGCAATTCTGGCGGAATTAGCCTTTATATTCATCTTCCTTTTTGCGAAAGCCTTTGCACCTATTGTGGCTGCAATACACGGATTACCAAAAATCATGGGGTGGAAAAGCCTTACATCGATGCAGTTATAAAGGAATGGGAACTATATATCAGGTTATTGGGACGTCGACCAAAGATCGCAGAATTGCATTTGGGCGGCGGGACACCTACGTTCTTCAGTCCAGAAAACTTACAAAGACTGCTTATTGCTATCCTAGGAGAGGATTATGGGCAGCCAATATGTTCATTTGAAGGACATCCCGATAATACAACAGTTGAACATTTACAGACATTGCATCAATTTGGTTTTAAACGACTTAGTCTTGGTATCCAGGATTTTGATCCTAAAGTGCAGATGATGATTAACCGCTTTCAAACCCCAGAACAGGTTTTCAGGATTACAAACGAGGCACGTGCTATAGGATATGACTCGATTAATTTTGATCTAATTTACGGCTTGCCAGCCCAAACACAAAATGGCCTTTCACAAACGCTTACCGAAGTAATCGCCATGAAGCCCGATCGCATTGCTTTCTATAGTTATGCTCACGTGCCATGGATGAAGCCTGGACAACGCCATTATGCAGAGAAGGATATTCCCGAAGGTGATGAGAAGTTCGGTTTATACAAGTTGGGAAGAGACCGACTGGTAAGTGCTGGATATAGGGAAATAGGTATGGATCATTTTGCCCTACCGAATGATAACCTCTGCCTGGCAAGTGATAATAGCCAGCTCCATCGGAATTTTATGGGCTACACAGATCGTTATACAAAAATATTGATCGGTCTGGGTGTTTCATCCATCAGCGATTGCCAAATGGCATTCGCACAAAATGCAAAAACCTTAGAGGGATATCTTGAGCAAATTAACAATGGCAAGCTTTCGGTTGACAAAGGTCATTTGCTAACTGAAAGTGATTTATATATTCGACAGCACATCCTGAACCTGATGTGCAAGGATTCAACTCGGTTCACTACTGATATCTCCTCGGTCATCAAAAATCGGCTACAGCCTTTTATCGAAGATGAACTAATAACGGTAAACGGGTCGGAAGTACATATAGCGAAGTCTGGAAAACCTTTCCTACGAAATATCTGTATGGCATTTGATGAACGCTTGTGGCAGCAAAAGCCACAGACAACCTTATTCAGCAACGCATTTTAACGGCCATGGAACAGCAAACGATACTAGATATTTCATTGTGCTACCATTGTGGAGAGAAAATAACAGAAAACGACTTGGTAGTTGATCAAAAGCATTTCTGCTGCACGGGGTGCGTGGGAGTATACCAAATTCTCTCTGCTAACCAAATGTGTGCTTATTATAACTACAATACAGCGCCGGGCAAAAGGGTAGATACAAATACACACTTTGAATACCTTGATGAACCAGCTATCATTGAGCAGCTGATCGACTATCGGGACGACAAAACTATAATTGTAACTTTTTATATCCCTGCAATTCATTGCAGTTCGTGCATTTGGTTACTCGAACATCTTTACAAAATCAATCCTGCGATATATAATTCTAGGATAGATTTTTTAAAAAAAGAAGTGACCATCAGCTTTAGAAGTAATGACATTAGTTTAAGGGAAGTGGTAGCTATATTGGTAGAAATTGGCTACGAACCTTCTATTAGTCTTCAGGATATCGTAAAGGAAAACAGCAATTCTGTAAACAAGAGCTTGATCCTTAAGATTGCCATTGCTGGGTTCTGCATGGGCAATGTAATGTTGTTCAGCTTCCCGGAATATTTTGGGCTATCGGGATTTGAGAAACAATTTAGCGCTTTGTTCGGCTGGTTGAATCTTGCCTTTTGTATTCCGGTAGTATGTTATTGTGCCAAAGACTATTTTACTTCTGCGCTTTCAAGCTTGAAACATCGTCATGTTAACCTAGACACGCCCCTCGCACTCATCATTGCGGTTCTTTTTTTAAGGACAGGAATGGCTGTATTATTTAATGATGGTGTTGGTTTTGCTGATACCTTGACTGGGCTTGTATTTTTACTCTTGATGGGGAAATGGGTTAAACAACGCACCTATCACCATATCTCGTTTGATCGTGATTACAGATCCTACTTTCCGATTGCTGTGACAACTTTGGTAGATGGTAGAGAAAAACCAAAGGCCATCAATGAACTTGTTATCGGTGATAGGTTGTGGATCAGGAACGAGGAACTCGTACCAGCAGATTCAATCTTAATGAAGGGCAGCGCATGGATGGATATGAGCTTTGTAACTGGAGAAACAGAGCCACAACAGAAGGTTCTGGGGGAAATTATCTATGCAGGAGGGAGACAGATGGGAGAAGGAATAGAGATTGAGGTAGTGAAGAACGCCTCTCAGAGCTATCTGACAAGCTTATGGAACAAGGATAATTATACCAAGTTGTTCAAACAAAACTTTAACGACAGCGTAGCCAAATATTTTAGTATCGCGGTTTTGGTAATCGCCTTTTCTGCCATGGGGTATTGGTTTTTCAAACTTGACAGCCACAAAGCATGGGCGGCCTTTACTGCGGTTATTATTGTAGCTTGTCCCTGTGTCCTGGCACTGAGCACACCGTTTACTCTTTCTGCAATTCTTGCCGTATTTGATAAAAAAGGATTTTACGTAAAGAATACCGATTCGGTAGAGGATTTGTCTAAATGCACTTCGATCGTATTTGATAAAACTGGTACGCTGACCACTTCAGAAGATGCGGAAATTATTTTTTCGGGAACCCTTACACAAGAGGATCGACAACTAATCGTTTCCCTTTTGCAACATTCCTCCCATCCATTGAGTAGACAATTATTAAAAAGTCTTTCCTATGGGAAATTTTATCCCATCTCAAACTATAAGGAGATTGCTGGAAAGGGAATAAAGGGACTTGTAAATAACCAAATGGTTTACGCAGGAAGTCCAGCTATTCTTCCTTTTGGTCTCCAACCTGCCCAGTATAATGGCGTACACATAGCCATAAATAGCACTTATATAGGAACCTTTATAGTCCAGCAGAAATGGCGAGGGGGTCTTGGAAAGCTTATTGCCGACCTGTCAGGCGATTTTAAATTAAAGTTACTCTCCGGTGATAACAACAAGGATGAAGAGATCCTGAAAACATTTTTTCCTGCCAATGCAACATTGCAGTTCGAACAGAGTCCCCATCAAAAACTGGAAGATATCATTCGGCAGCAAAAAAAAGGTGAAAAAGTGATGATGTTGGGCGACGGGTTAAATGATGCTGGAGCATTGAAGCAAAGCGATTTCGGGATTGCCCTTACTGATAACGTAAATAATTTTACCCCAGGCTGCGATGCTATCTTAAAGGGCAGTTCTATTTGTCTTTTGCCTAATTTTTACCAGTTAAGCAAAGATGGGATGAAGGTCATTAAAATAAGTTTCGCCATTGCAATTGCCTATAACTGCATTGGGCTGTACTATGCGATTCAAGGTACACTTTATCCCCTTGTTGCCGCAGTGCTTATGCCTATCAGTACCATAACCATAATTATTTTTACCACGATCGCAACAAGGTTTTTTGCTCGTAAAAATGGATTGTCATGAATATTCTTTATCTATTAGTTGGCTGTAGTGTCCTTATGGCTTTGATTTTTCTCGCGGCTTTTTTTTGGTCGCTAAAAAACGGACAGCATGATGACGTAGTAACCCCAGGCATACGCGTGTTGTTCGACGATGAAGTAAAGGATGATCTTACACAATAAAATAAGCTTAGGCAAAAATGTGATGAGAGTCACTTTTTTGCCTAAGCCGTGTCACCGGCATCCAATTGAGCATTAAATATTTTTGTCCTATTCCAAACAAACCAATTTTTTTTATTATGCAGTTAGAAAAATTTACCTACGATAACAAGATTGTGCGCAATTTTGGCCTTGCAACTATTGTATGGGGCATTATCGGGATGACCGTTGGGCTCTTAGTGGCCATGCAGCTATTCAAGCCCTCGATGAACATGGGCAGCCAATACACTACTTTCGGAAGAATTAGGCCACTGCACACCAACGCTGTAATTTTTGCGTTTGTAGGCAATGCCATTTTTATGGGGGTGTATTACTCCTTGCAGCGTTTGCTGAAAGCGAGGATGTTTAGTGATCTGCTCAGCAAGATCCATTTCTGGGGATGGCAGCTAATCATTGTTTCCGCTGTAATTACGCTTCCTCTTGGATTTACGACCTCACATGAATACGCAGAGCTTGAGTGGCCAATTGATATCGCCATCACGCTGATCTGGGTAGTTTTTGGAGTTAACATGTTCGGTACGATCATCAAACGCCGCGAACGCCACTTATATGTCGCCATCTGGTTCTATATCGCAACATTCGTTACCATTGCTGTGCTACATATTGTAAATTCTTTCGAACTCCCTATTTCGTTCATGAAGAGTTATTATTTGTATGCAGGAGTTCAAGACGCACTTGTACAGTGGTGGTACGGACATAATGCGGTTGCCTTTTTCTTAACTACTCCCTATTTGGGAATGATGTACTATTTTCTGCCTAAAATGGCGAATAGGCCTGTATATTCCTACAAACTTAGTATTTTACACTTCTGGTCACTTATTTTTATCTATATCTGGGCAGGTCCACACCACCTTCTATATACCTCATTGCCAGGTTGGGCCCAATCGCTCGGTGTCGCCTTCTCCATTATGCTAATTGCACCAAGTTGGGGCGGTATGATCAATGGGCTTTTAACGCTTCGTGGTGCATGGGACAAAGTGCGTGAAGATGTAACCTTAAAGTTTATGGTGGTCGCTTTGACTGCCTATGGTATGGCAACTTTCGAAGGTCCGCTATTATCGTTGAAACAAATCAATGGCGTTGCACACTTTACAGATTGGATTGTTGCACACGTCCATGTTGGTGCGCTAGGTTGGAATGGATTCCTAACCTTTGGCATTTTGTACTGGTTAATTCCAAGAATATACAAGACAGAACTTTATTCAAAAAAGATGGCATCGTTCCATTTTTGGATCGGAACTTTAGGAATTCTATTTTATGCTATTCCAATGTATTGGGCAGGGTTTACCCAAGGCCTGATGTGGAAAGAGTTTACGCCAGAAGGTTTACTGAAATATCCAAATTTCCTTTCCACAACCTTGCAGATTATTCCGATGCATGTTCTTCGCAGTGTAGGCGGGGGCCTTTATCTCACGGGAGTGATCGTAATGACTTTTAACCTTGCTAAGACAATGCTCAGGGCTAAATTAGTCGCCAACGAACCTGCTGAGGCCATGCCATTACAATCGGTACTTGTAGAAGATGCTGCAGATAAAAAATGGCACAGGAAACTAGAGCGTAAACCGATTAAATTCATGGTGTTCGCCCTAATTATTATCCTTATTGGCGGTATGGTAGAAATGATGCCAACGTTTACCATCGAATCAAATGTACCTACCATTGCTAGTGTAAAACCATATACCCCGCTTGAGCTGCAGGGAAGAGACCTCTATATCCGAGAAGGATGTGTAAACTGTCATTCGCAAACTGTAAGGCCATTCCGTTCAGAAACAGAGCGATATGGAGAGTACAGTAAGGCAGGCGAATTTGTATACGACCACCCATTTTTGTGGGGTAGCAAACGGACTGGACCCGACCTCCACAGGGTTGGAGGAAAATATAGCAATTCATGGCATTTTAATCACTTGTTAGATCCAACTTCGATGTCTCCGGGCAGTATAATGCCTCCATATCCGTGGCTAATTACCCAGAAACTGGATATAACTACTACTGCAAGTAAGATTCGTGCTATGAAATCCCTCGGCGTACCGTACGACGAAGGTTTTGACCAAAGTGCAAACGCAGCACTGAAGGTTCAGGCAGATTCAATTGCACAAAATCTAAAAAAGGATAATATCAAGGTGACTAGCGATAAGGAAATTATTGCCATTATCGCCTATCTACAGCGCCTTGGCACTGACATTAAAGCAAATAAAACTACCATACTTTCAAACCAATAGTTATGTTCAATCAGATTAAAGACCTTGCAGGAGGAGAATTTTACCTCATCACTTCGTTGCTTGTATTCATGGTGTTTTTCATCGTGGTATCCCTCTATTTGTTTAAACTGAACAAGCAGCATATTGCTACAATGAGCAATCTTCCTTTTGCAGACCAAAAACAGCAGCAACATGAAGAAGTTTAGCTTTACCCTATTATTGGCAGTTACAGGCAGCAATATATTTGCAGCCGTTAAAGAAACTACAGTCACTACCCAAGCCACAGGTGACCCTGGTATTGGCTTGTCTAGCTCAGAATTATTGATTGCAGCACTTTTCATTTTTTCGCTCATAGGGCTGCTATCATCCTATATTATGCTTAAGGCGCTTAGGGTAATCATTAGCGAACGGAATAATCCAACCCCGCATCGCAACGCTGAAGAGGCTCAGTCATTGGATTATCTGGAGTGGCAAAAATTGAAAAAAAGCAAACCAAATATCTGGACTAAAATATTGAGTCTGAAGCCGATCGAGGAGGAGGAATCGATCATCATACCTCACGCTTATGATGATATTCATGAGCTCAATAATCCTATTCCTCGATGGTTCAATGTGCTATTTTATGGGACGATGATCTTTGCCGCGGGCTATCTTTACTATTATCATATAGGCAACGGTCCTCGACAAGACCAGGAATATGCTACTGAGCTAGAAAAAGCCGCTGAAGCAAAAAGAGCATTTCTTGCCAAGGCTGGAGAAAAATTCGATGAAAATACCGTTAAACTAGATGGATCATTGATTGCAAATGGTAAAACGGTATTCATGACCAATTGTATAGCTTGTCATGGTGACCATGGACAGGGTACTGTTGGGCCAAACTTAACCGATGAATTCTGGTTGCATGGCGGGAGCATTAACGAAATTTTCAAAACGGTTAAATATGGTGTGGCAGAAAAAGGAATGGCAAGTTGGGAGAAAAACTTAAGCTCGAAAAATATAGCAGAGGTAGTGAATTATATCGCATCGTTACAAGGCAGCAAGCCAGCCAATCCAAAAGCACCACAAGGTGAAAAATATGAACCAAAAAGCGTAGCGGATTCTGTAAAGAAATGAAAGTATTACAAAAAAAGGAGATGCCAAAGATTGGTGGTAGAAATTTTATTTACCCTAAAAAACCTGCAGGAAAATTATTTACCTACAGGAAATGGGTAAGCTATTTCTTATTGCTATGCCTATTTTCATTTCCTTTTTTAAGATTTAAGGGTGAACCATTGGTGCTGCTGAATTTCTTGGAGCGAAAGTTTGTTTTTTTCGGTGTGATTTTTACCCCGCAGGATTTTTATCTGTTCGCATTGGCGATGCTTTTCTTCATGGTCTTCATTGTCTGTTTTACGGTAATCTTTGGTAGATTATGGTGCGGATGGGCATGCCCCCAAACCATTTTCATGGAAATGGTATTTCGGAGAATTGAATATTGGATTGAAGGGGATGCAAACCAACAAAAAAAACTCGATCAACAATCATGGACGACTGAGAAAATTGTAAAAAAAGGAAGTAAACATTTTATTTTTCTGGTTATCTCCTTTGCGATTGCAAATATCTTTTTGGCCTATATTATTGGAAGCGATACGCTTTACAAAATTATTAGCGAGCCAGTTGCCTTACACGTAAGTGGATTTTTTTCGATCTGGCTTTTTACTTTTGTGTTTTATGGCGTTTTCGCGTATGTTAGGGAGGTTGTTTGCACGGTTATTTGCCCCTATGGTAGGTTGCAAGGTGTATTGTTAGATAATAACAGCCTCATTGTTGCCTATAATGAAACACGTGGAGAGCCAAGGGCGCATCTGCAAAGGAATGCTCTCGATCTCGATAAAGGAGATTGCATCGATTGTGAGCTTTGTGTACAGGTTTGCCCTACTGGAATAGATATCAGACAGGGCACACAATTGGAGTGCGTTAACTGCACTGCCTGCATAGATAGTTGCAATGCGGTAATGGCTAAGATCAATCGGCCAGCAAACTTAATCGGGTTTTATAATCAGGAATTTATCACCTCACAGAAACCGTTTAAACTTGGGCTCAAAGCGTATGGATATGCTGCGGTATTACTTTTGGTGATGTTGGTATTTTCAAGTTTGGTTTATAAGAGACAAGATGTTGAAACTACTGTACTTAGAGCAAGTGGAATCATGTACCAGCTTAACGATGATGGTACCGTTAGCAACCTGTACAATGCCGAACTAATTAATAAGACCAATAAAAATATTTCTTTTAAGTTTAGGACTACAGACACTACTGATCGGATTAAATTTATCCAGTTTCCTGAAGCCCTAGCCAAAGAGGGAACAGTTCATTTAACCTTCTTTCTTATTAAAAAACAATCAAGCTTAAAGGAATATAAATCGGATGTTATGTTCGAAGTTGTAGCCGATGGAAAAGTAATCAGCACTGCCTCGACATCATTTTTTTCGCAGCCATGATCCAGCATTAGTTGACGCTTAAAATACTTGCTACACACTACACAATTTTAAAAATATGAATTGGGGAACAAAAATAATCATGGGCATGATTGCCTTTATGCTTTTCATCATCGCAATGGTGGCCTACATGTTCAGCGTTCATGGAAATGATGCACTGGTAGAAGAAGACTACTACGAAAAAGGCGTTAACTATGATCAGCAATATAATGAAGAAAAAAATGTAGTTGATGATCAAGTACAGCCCATCATAAAAGTAGATCGGTTCAAAGTTATGATCAGGTTAACAGACAGTGCAACGTATGACCTAAAAATGATGCGTCCTTCGAGCAAGAACGAGGATATCGAGATTAAAGGGTCGACAAAGGGGGAATCAAATTTAATTATGCTGGACACCAAGAATATGCATACGGGCCGATGGTTTATGGATCTGAGGTGGACGAGCAAGGGTAAGATCTATCGTCTTAAAAAAGATGTTACGCTATGAATAATCTTCCCCTTTCTTTTTTACTAGGGTTCTTAGGCAGCCTACACTGTGCAGTAATGTGCGGCCCCTTGATGCTCAGCTTGCCGCTTTCCGAACGAAACTACTTTTTATCCACCCTTCAGTTGCTATTGTATCAGGTTGGAAGGACATTGACTTATGGAATCCTTGGCCTTTTGACAGGCTTAATCGGTAGCAGTATAAAGCTATTCACTAATCAGGAAACCTTAAGCCTTATCATAGGGTGTCTCATGGTTGCTTTTACACTTTTGCACTTTACACGCAGGTACAATAGGCGATGGAGCGGACTTCAATTAAAATTGGTTGCTCCAATCAGCAAATTAATGGGCAAGGCATACGGTCAGCGCCTTTGGGGATTGTATGCGGGACTATTGAATGGCTTAATACCCTGTGGAATGGTCTACCTGGCCCTGGCCACCGCAACAAATGCTAGTTCTGTAAAAGAAGCTGCGGGGTTCATGCTAGTTTTTGGGCTGGGCACAACCCCTTTGATGCTTACTATTTCTTTAGGCGGTATCTATATCAAACGCTACATCAGGTTTGAACCTAGCAAACTCATTCCTTGGTTCATGTTGTTTTTAGGCACCCTGTTTATCCTGCGCAGTGCAGATTTGGGAATTCCATTCTTGTCACCAAATTTTCAGGCACATTTATCTGGCCATGTTTCAGAATGTAGGTAAATTGTAAGCATCCTCCTAATTTTTTTAGAAAGTGATGGAGATTACTTTTTTCTCTGTGTGATATCATAACATTCAGTTGTACAATGTTTTAAGTTTAATTAATAAAGCTAACTTAACCATTCATGTTATGAAAAATTTAAAGAAGTTTACGATAAGCAGGGCAGGAATAGTGTCTATAGTTTCGATAGGCGTAGTGCTGTTTTCTATTTCTACAATCGAAACCGGTAAAAAGACTGTACCCTTTCAAGTCACAGAATCTACACTTATGCTCTCGGGTGCAAGTGGACAGGATAAGTGGTCACTTCAGGCCAATTCAATTGCCAGTACTGGCGATTTCCAAACTCAAGAAAATGAACTACTCGACATTTCAAACCTGAGTTTTAAACTGGCTGTAAAGCAGCTCAAGTCTACCAATCATCAACAGGAATCAATCCTACAGGATCTTTTCAGCAAGAATGGTTGTAGCGAGCTAACTTTTAAGCAATCTCATGTGATGATTCTACCGATCCTCAAAAGGGCGCATGTTATCGGCAATTTTTCGATGTTAAACGGCGGCTATAATATCCCTTTGCAATTGCACTATGAACTGAATGAAGGCCGTTCACTGAGAATCTGGGGCAAGCAGGTAGTAAGTCTCAGTGAATTTGGCATTAAAATTCCATCATATGAAAACGGAAGGATCGACGATGAAATCGAACTGGCAATCGACTTTACTTTGGTGAATAAGTCAGAAGAGAGGCCATACCTCATGGTAAAGAATTAAGATGAGAAACTTATCTCAAAGCTGATGGAAATCAATTTCAAAACTGTCGGCTATCAGCTAGAGAGAAATGCTTCCTAGATACCTTTGAACTGTAAGATAATCACTTAATCATGATGAAAAGTATAGGAAGAATAATTAAAATCAGGTGTTGCAAAAGTATCATCTTGACGTTGCTGTTTTTGGGCGTTGGAAATTTATCTGCCCAAAACACCTATAAACTAGGAGCGGGTAAAGAAATAGAAGTCCAGGTTTCGGGTACTTCAAATGTGCATGATTGGACTATGACCTCTACCGTAGCTGATAGCCAGGGCACATTCAAAATTAACGGCAAAGAGGAAATCACCGACTTGAGCAGCCTAGCCTTTTCTATACCTGCTAAAAGCCTTAAGAGCGGCAAATCTTTAATGGATTCACGTACGTATAAAAGTCTAAAGGCAGATGAGTTTCCAACCATTAGCTATCAGTTAAAAGCAGTAGAAATAGCCATGGTCCAGTCTAACAAATTTCGGATCCATACCAAAGGTTCCGTCACCATTGCGGGGAAGACCCAACCAATCACGATGGTTGTTAATTCGGTTGTCAATGCAGACAAGTCGATTACATGTAGCGGAACTACCCTCCTAAAACTTACGGACTTCGGGATTGACCCGCCCAGTTTTATGTTGGGCGCAATGAAGGTTGGAAACGAGCTTACTGTGAAATTTGACCTCACCTACAACAAGATACTTCCAGCAAAATAAATACTCAAATTAAAATGAAGATAATGAAAAATATTTCCCTTAAGATTACCGCAGTCGTTTTGTCGATTACTTGTCTTTTCTATACCAAAGTGGGAGCGCAGGTATTTAACCTTCGTCCTTATGATAGGTCTGGTATAAATGTTTTTGAGCCTGAAAAGGATAGTACTGGTGTTTTTGAAAAGCTGCAGGTACAATTTGGTGCTGGATTTACGCAGTCCTTTCAAGGACTTAAGCACAGTAATGCTTCCAAGGGGCTTTACAAGATAACTCCAGGGTTCAATACAGCAAATGCCAATCTATTTATGGATGTTCAATTGGCTGATGGAATCAGGCTTAACCTCACTAGCTATCTTTCTTCACGCCACCACAATGAGACTTGGGTTAAAGGGGGATACATCCAATTTGATAAGCTCCCATTCAAAGGGCAGCTTTGGAAAGATTTGATGTCCTTTACAACTTTCAAAATTGGGCATATGGAAATCAATTATGGTGATCAGCACTTCCGTAGGTCAGACGGGGGACAGACTATCTACAATCCATTTATTGAAAACTATATTTTAGATGCGTTTACCACTGAGATAGGTGGAGAGATAATGGTAAGAAGAGGACCATTGTTTGCTTTAGCCGGTGTTTCAAATGGCATGATTAAAGGTAATGTCGAAGAATTAGAAGCAACAAAGCAAGATGCTAATACCCATAAATCGCCTGCAATCTATGCAAAAGGAGTATTTGATAGAAAATTAAACAATCATTTAAGGCTAAGAGTCGCAGCTTCTGTTTATGCAAACAGCAGTTCGGGTGGACAGACTTTATATGGTGGAGACCGTACAGGATCTAATTATTTTATGGTCCTAGAAAAAGAGGGCGCATCAACCCCTACCAACGCTTTTTCTGGAAGATTTAATCCAGGTTTTAGCAAAAAGGTTAATGCAGTACAATTGAATGCATTTGTGAAATGCCACGGACTTGAGGTTTTTGCTACTTACGAAAATGCCGAAGGTAGATCAAAAGCTGAAACTGATTTAAGAAGCGCACAACAATTGGCTATTGATGGTGTATATAGATTTGGCGCGACTGAAAATTTTTTTATCGGCACGAAATACAATAAGGTAATCGCAAAGCTTGCTGATGTAGCAGCCACATTAACTGCCCCAGCAATACTATATACTGGAGATGTGCAATTAGACCGCCTTGCTTTTGCAGCAGGTTGGTTCATGACCAAAAATATATTGTTGAAGGGAGAATATGTAACCCAGAGATATAAAAATTTCCCTACTTCTGATTATCGTAGTGCTGGTAAGTTTAACGGCTATGTGATACAGGCAGTTGTGGGATTTTAGTATAAACATTTTAACATTTAATCATGAACACCAACCCAGACTTACAGCTTTCGTCAGAACTTGCGGAGCTATATCTTGAAAATAAGGAATGGAGATCAGAGATCGATTTCCTTAAAGACGAACATCGTTTTTTTACAAAATTACTTGCAGCGGATAGATCGGCCATAAAAAATCCTCCTGCCGAACAGATCGAATTAATTAAGACTAGCCTTGCTGTGCTCAAACAACAACTAGATGATTTGGAAAGTCTAACCAGTAAACATCAAGATTTAATTGAATCAATTTTTACTGACAGCGAACAGCGTGTTGGTCTGGAACTAATTGAACAGAATGCTGTGATTAATAAAGAAATCAAGCAGCTTTTAGCAGCTGATAGAACCATAAAAAAGAATCTTTTTGAATTGGTAGAAGGGTTGGCGATATGAACCATCCAATCTATGTATCAGCAAACCTTGCACTTCAAGTGGTGAAATCTGGAAACCGGGTCTTCATTCATGGAGGTGCTGCAACCCCAATTTGTTTGGTAGAAGCCTTACAGAAACGACATCTTGAACTAGAAAACGTGGAGTTGGTTAGCATTACCACATTGGGCGATGTTAATTTTGATAATCCTAAGTATAAGAGCTCTTTCTATTTTAACTCACTATTTGTTTCCCAGGCAACAAGAAATATTGTTAATAGCGAGGATGGCGACTATGTTCCCATCTTTCTGAGTCAAATTCCCCAGCTTTTTCGCAAAGATATTTTACCGATAGATATCGCATTAATTCAGATTTCTCCTCCAGATGCACATGGTTTCTGTTCTTTGGGAACTTCTGTTGATATTGCTAGGGCTGCCGTGGAAACCGCAAAACATGTTATTGCCCAGGTTAATCCGCTAATGCCAAGGACTCTTGGAGATGGATTTGTGCACATCAGTAAGATCAATTCGATGGTTTGGCACAATACAGCGCTGCCTGAGATAAACTATGCGGGAGAGACCAATGAAGTGACCCAAAAAATAGGTCGCCATGTTGCTTCCCTAATCGAAGATGGGGCAACTCTGCAAATGGGGATTGGCGGTATTCCAGATCAAGTGCTCAAGAATCTCACTCACCATAAGGACTTGGGTGTTCATACCGAGATGTTCTCTGATGGTATTATTCCGCTAATTGAAAGTGGGGTGATTAATAATAGTAAAAAGAAATTGAATATTGGGAGATCAGTTACCTCCTTTATTACTGGGACACGTAAACTCTATGATTTTGTGAACGATAATCCATCCATTAGAGCAATGGCCATTGACTATGTTAATGATACCAGTATTATTAGGCAGAATCCAAAAGTTACTGCTATCAATAGTGCAATCGAGATTGATTTAACAGGACAAGTCTGTTCTGATTCGATTGGTACTTATCAGTATTCGGGAATTGGTGGGCAAATGGATTTTATCCATGGAGCATCTTTATCCGAAGGCGGCAAACCGATTATTGCGGTTCCTTCTCAGACCAATAAAGGGATTAGCAGGATTGTACCTTTTTTAAGACAAGGTGCAGGAGTGGTTACTACCCGGGGCCATGTGCATTGGATAGTAACTGAATATGGCATTGTCAACCTTTTCGGGATGAGCTTGAAGCAAAGGGCAAAAGCATTGATATCGATCGCACATCCCAATCATAGGGAGATGCTTGAAAGATCATTTCAGGAGAGGTTTGTTCGACTCTCTTAACTCTCAGAGTATATCAATGGCCCAAGACTATCATCATAATGTTCAAAGTCGAAGATTAATCTTAAATTCGGTTTAGCTTTAAGTAAGCGTAACAAAATCAGGGAAAATAGTCTAAAATATACCATGGTACAACTTAGCTCGGGCAATTTTTTCGGTAAAACAGATCATAAATTAGAAGCAGATGGACTCATTTTAACCAACACGATGTATACCCACGACTATGTGGATTGGCATCATCATGAAAATGCTTATTTTACATTTGTATTGTTTGGACACGTGATTGAGGGAAGCAAAAAGGGGAAGGTAAACCTTTCTTCAGGCAGCCTGTTGTTCCATCATTCGCAGGAGTCGCATTATAATATTAAGCCGAAGGGAGCAACAAGAGGCATGCATCTTGAACTTAAGGAAAATTGGATGAATAACGTTTTTAAAACTGAAGGCAGCTTTGAGGTTGCCTGCCCGAAAACAAAGCTTCTCTTCTATAAAATTTTGCACGAAAGTAGAATGTCAGACGATGTAACGTTATTAGGTGTCCACAACTTGGTAATCGAAGCAATGGATTCGCTTTTTCCTGCAGAGCCAAAATCGGTATTCCATCCCCCTTGGGTTAAAACAGTGGCCGATTTGTTACAAGATAGTTATCCTTGTCCTCCTGATCTAAAAGCCTTGGCGACACTGGTTGGCGTTCATCCAGTGCATCTTTCTAGGTCGTTTGCCAGATATTTTGGCTGCACAATGGCTGATTATATACGCCAGCTCAAAGTAATCCGTGCCTTGGCGAAGCTCCCTCAGTCCGGCAATTCCCTAAGTACTATAGCCCATGCATCGGGCTTTGCCGATCAGAGCCACATGATCAGGTGTTTTAAAGCCTATAGCGGAACTACCCCTTCAATTTTTCGTAAACTAATCAACTCTTAAATCGAATGTTAATTCTGTTCTATTTACGGCGAAATTAAGTTGGCAACTTTATCGAAAATTAATTTATGAAACAATTACGCTTTGCGCTCGTATTTTTAATATGCATTTTATGTGGACAAGATTTGTTGGCGCAACACCTGAGTTTTTACGACTTTAGACCGCATAGGGACAGTGTTCAGTTGGCTAAGAGCATCCAGGCTTATAATATCGGATCTGAGAAGGATCTGTATCTTTTACTGTCGCCTACAACATCGCTTCAGGATGAGCTTGCTAAATTAGCGCCTGGACTTAAAATGGAAGAGCTGACATCAAAAGGCAATTATAGTCTCGATTTTTTAGTGGATGGCAAACTTGCGTACACCGAAAAGCTTCATCCAGGCGCGATATTGCTCCAGGACAAGATCACCAATCGACCGTTGGATATAGTGTTGATAAGTAGCAGTAGGTCGGGCTTGTGGAGCATTAATATTTGGGACCGTTTTATGGCCAACGCTGGGATGAACTTATTCAACAAACAGGCAAGAACATTAGAGGTTCAGGTTAAAACTTATATAGACCAGAACGGCATAAAGTACGGTCCGTTACTCGCGCACGCTAATCTTAGTGTAACGATGATTCCTAAATATATTGACCCAGCAAGCATGGTTCCGCAAGCCATTGCACCCGAAAGTGGCTTCAAAGTGTCGACAGCATCGTTTAATAAGGAATTAATTACGGCACTGAACACTAAGATTGCGCAAAAGAGCTACCGGATGATCAATGGGATTGTAGTGCTGAAAAAAGGCGAATTGTTGCTTGAACAATATTACAATGGGGAAAGCAGGGAAACACTCCACGACCCTAGGTCGGTAAGTAAATCGATAACTTCAACCTTATTAGGAATGGCCATTCATGATGGTTATATCGCCAGTGCTAATCAATATTTAAAAGATTTTTATCCATTGAACCAATATGCCAACTATAGCGCGAAAAAGGATAGTATAAAGTTAATTGACCTGCTTTCCATGAGTTCGGCCTTTGAAGGTAATGATGAAATCGATTCTTCGCCTGGAAACGAAGAAAATATGTATCCCACGGGAGACTATACCAAATTTACCCTCGATCTTCCGATGGATCCCAAGATTGAAAACGGCAAACGCTGGTCTTATTTTACAGCAGGAACAAATCTACTAATGGATATTATCGATAAGAAAGTTCCTGAAGGTGTTGAAGTTTATGCAAGGAAAAAGCTTTTTGAACCACTGAAAATTGCTAGATATGAATGGGCGCGAACGCCACAAGGAAAACCTTTTGGTGGAGGTGGGTTAAGATTGAGAGCGCTAGATTTTGCAAAGTACGGGCAGTTGTATGTAAACGGTGGAAGTTTAAACGGAAAGCGTTTGCTGGAAAAATCTTGGGTGAACAAAAGTTTGTCGCCTCTTCAGGTTCTTCCTGTCGATAGGCCAGGCTTTTATGGCCTACTCTTTTGGAATAAGACCTTTAAAGTGGGAGAAAAAACGTATGAAGTTTATTATAGCAGTGGAAATGGTGGAAACAAAATCTATCTATTCAAAAATTTACCCATTGTGATTGTAATTACTGCTTCTGCCTACGGCAGGTCATTCGCGCATCCGCAGGTTGATGAAATAATGGAAAAATATGTGTTGCCAGCTATCTTGGAATAATTAAAGTTAGGCCGCGAAAAATCTACTTGGGTTCTTAACCTAAAACTTGTATATTTCAGTTGAGACTAACAGGAATAGGAAAACAGGTTTAGGTATATTAGAATAACGATATGATTCGATTAAATCGCCGTTTGATACTAATAATTGCATGTATAGCGGCTTCTTCATTATTGGCAATTGGGCAGACAAAAAGGGCGACTAAAGTTCGACAACCAAATATCATTATCATTCTTACAGATGATATGGGCTTTAGTGATGTTGGGACGTTTGGTGGGAAATTTGTCGCTACACCAAACATTGATCGGATTGCAAAAAGTGGAATGAAATTACATCAATACTACAGTGGGGCGCCAATATGCTCCCCATCAAGGGTAAGTATGCTTACTGGGATGTATCCTGGTCGGTGGAATTTCACTACTTATTTAGACAACAAAAAGCACAATAGGGAGGCTGAACAGATTGATTTTTTAAATCCCGATGCGCCCACTATGGCCAAGTTTTTTAAAAATGCTGGATATGCGACAGGACATTTCGGGAAATGGCATATGGGCGGAGGAAGAGATGTGAAAAATGCACCGGGATTTGAAAAATATGGCTTCGATGAACATGCGAGTACGTATGAAAGCCCAGAGCCAGATCCAATACTCACTGCAACCAATTGGATTTGGTCTGAAAAAGACAGTGTTAAAAGATGGGATAGAACCAAGTACTTTGTTGATAAAACCTTGGCCTTTATGGAAAGCCATAAAGATCAACCTTGTTTTATTAATCTTTGGCCTGATGATGTTCATACCCCTTGGGTGCCGAGGACTGAAAAAGAATATACCGGCAAATTCCCCATGAACCCCGAAGAAGAAGCCGCATTTAAGCTGGTATTACAGCAATATGATGTGCAAATTGGCCGCTTATTGGATGGACTCAAAAAAAGCGGAGCCGATAAAAACACCATTATTATTTTCACCAGCGATAATGGGCCGTTGCCGAGTTTTAGGGGGAGCAGAGCCGAAGGTTTAAGAGGTACAAAGCTTTCGCTTTATGAAGGTGGTACCAGAATGCCTTTTATTATCAGCTGGCCTGAACACATTACAGCTGGTAAAATTGATGAAACATCTGAAATAAATTCAACTGATTTATTGCCTTCCTTAGCTAGCATGGCAGGAGTTGTTATACCAAAAACTTATAAAGGAGATGGAATAGATCGGAGTTCGGTATTTACCCGGAAACCTTCACGAAGAACAAAGGATATGTTTTGGGAATATGGGAGAAATAATATCGCTTACAATTATCCAAAAGCACCCGATAAAAGTCCTAATCTTGCCATTCGTTCTGGAGATTGGAAATTGTTGATGAACAGCGATGGTACAAATATCGAGCTCTACCACATTGTAAATGACAAAAAGGAAAGCACTAATCTAAGCAAAAGTGAGCCAAAGCTAACCAATGAACTAAAAGATAAGCTATTGAATTGGTGGAGCTCATTGCCGAAATTCTCTTCCAAGTAATATGAAACATTTTAGTTACCTATAAACCTAGTTGGTTATTTGCTGTCAAAGAGTTATATAATACAACTATGAAACTAAAATCTTTACTTTTCGGCTTATTAGCTTTTTGCTTTACGGGCTATGCACAAGAAAAAAAGGCCGATAGCATTATTACCTTAAAATATGTGCTAACCGATGGTTTCGTAGATAAGGATGCGACTATTATGGGTAGTTTTTTAAACTGGGAAGATTTGCCAGTTAACCAAGTATTAGGTATCCCAGATACTTGGAAAAATGTAAAGTTGGCAACTATCATTTTTGACGAGCCCCAATATTATTTTCAGCAATTTTTAGCAAAAAAAATAGATTCATCAGCGTACTCCCTAAAGGCCACTAAATATAAAAACTCTTCAAAATACCTAATCAAGACACAAGTTAAATGCTATACCAATATTGTAGCGGCATTTAATGCGAACGGTGAAATAGAATTTATTATCGATAGCAATAACAATAACGATTTCGGCGATGATGAACGTTTTAATACCAATAAAAGCATTGAAGAGCAACAAAAGGGATATCTTAAAAAAATTGCTGTAGAATTGCCATCAAAAAATGGAATAGCAAAGGAGTGGAGACCTGTAAAGATTTCTTACAGTGGCTTAAAGGGAAATTTAGCTCAGTTATCTTATAATTTTCCCTCCCATGCGTTAGTCAATTTTGAAAAGTACGGGGAGCTGTATGAACTAAAGTTTGCTTCAATGTATTCGATGAAGATGAATTTTTTAGGATCGCAATTTTATGTGCGTAACAAAAATAAATTAGCGATGGCAGTTGAACAGCAGCAATTTATTCGAATAGGAGATGAGGTATATGAAAATATCGGAATAGATATTCATGCAAGAGAACTGCAGCTTAAAAAGATAAACAACGATAAGATAAGCTACCCGAAAGTTGGTTTTTATGCGCCTACATTTTCTGTAAAAGATGTAATAACCAACGCCCAAATTTCTCTAGCTGGTTATAAAGGTAAATATGTATTTGTCGATTTCTGGGCTACTTGGTGCCCGCCTTGTATAGAATCGCTAATATCGATTAAAAAAGCTTCCAAGTTGTTAAAAGATAACAACGTAGTTACGCTAGCTGTAAATATTGCCTCAAAAGAAGATCTGACAAAAGTAAAAGAAATGATCTTAGCTAAGGGTTTTATTGGTGAGCAAGCGTTTTCGGACGAACTAACCCAAATTTTTAAAGTAGGCGCTATTCCAGCAAACTTTTTAATTAACCCAGAGGGAAAGATTATTGGAAAGGATATCGATGTCAACAAACTGCCAGAAGCGTTAAAGATGTTAATTAAATAAAATTAATCAAACGTTTGCGCAATCTTGATGCTTCATATTTACTTAGGAAAAAGCGCTGTGTAACATTTTAATATAAACGTTTTCGGTTATGGTGAATATTTTATTTCCAACTTTGTAAAGTTAGGGATGAAATGAGGAGATAAAATATTTACAACACAAGCGTTTGCGTTGCAATATTTTGGTTTTAAAGAATTTAGCTGCCTAATTTGGACAGTATTAACACCTAAATGAACTATAATGAAACCATTTTCAAGTAAAAAAGTCGTAAAATCAGTTTTAGCTTTAACGATTTTTCTTTTTATACTGTCGCCATTTCAATTAGTAGCGCAACAAACTAATACAAGGCAGGAGAAACAAGCGGATGTAAAAGTAATCAGTGCACAGAAGATTAATCCAACTAGTGTAGAAGTACTTTTGTCAAACAATCAGCGGTTCACATTAGATTTTTATGGAGAAAACATTTTTAGGATGTTCCAAGATAATAACGGAGGGATTATCCGCGATCCAGAAGCTAAACCATCGGCTCAGATTTTAGTTGATAATCCGCGAAAACCAGTATCAAAATTAACTTTGAAAGATGAAAGTGGCCAGATTTTTATCTCTACAGCAAATGTTACTTTTTTAATTGATAAGAATACGATGTTATTTAAAATTATCAATATCAAAACACAGGCATTGGTAGTGGAAGAAATAGCGCCAGTATTATTCGAAAAAAATAGAGTTTCATTAACATTAAAAGAAAATGCCGACGAATACTTCTACGGTGGTGGTGTACAAAACGGTCGTTTTTCTCATAAGGGAAAATCAATTGCCATAGAGAATCAAAATAGCTGGACCGACGGCGGTGTAGCTTCGCCAACTCCTTATTACTGGAGTACCAAAGGTTATGGCGTAATGTGGTATACCTTTAAAAAAGGACGTTATGATTTTGGCGCAAAGGAGATGGGAACCGTGAAGCTTTTTCATGAAACCAATTATTTAGACTTGTTTTTCATGGTAAATGATGGGGCTGTTCCCTTATTGAATGATTTTTACCAGTTGACAGGAAACCCAGTTCTACTTCCAAAATTTGGGTTTTATGAGGGGCATTTAAACGCCTTTAACCGCGATTACTGGAAAGCAGATACGACAGGGATTTTATTTGAAGACGGTAAAAAATATAAGGAAAGCCAAAAAGATAACGGAGGCATCAAAGAGTCACTTAATGGCGAGAAAAATAATTACCAATTCTCTGCCCGCGCAGTAATTGATAGATATAAGGCACATGATATGCCTTTTGGTTGGATCTTGCCAAATGATGGCTATGGCGCAGGTTATGGTCAAACAAGCACTTTAGACAGTAATATTGCCAATTTAAAAAGCTTTGGAGATTATGCGCGTAAAAACGGAGTAGAAATAGGCTTATGGACCCAGTCTGATTTGCATCCAAAACCTACCGTAAGTGCTTTATTACAACGTGATATTCTAAAAGAAGTAAGAGATGCAGGGGTTCGGGTGTTAAAAACTGATGTGGCTTGGGTTGGTGCAGGCTATTCGTTCGGTTTAAATGGCGTATCGGATGTTGGACAAACGATGCCCTACTATGGAAACGATGCTCGACCGTTTATTATTTCTTTAGATGGTTGGGCAGGTACACAGCGTTATGCAACGGTGTGGAGTGGTGATCAAACTGGTGGTCTTTGGGAATACATCCGCTTCCATATTCCTACGTACATTGGCTCAGGCTTATCTGGGCAACCAAATATTACCTCTGATATGGATGGTATTTTTGGCGGTAAAAATGCTGCGGTAAACTTCAGGGATTTCCAATGGAAAACCTTTACGCCAATGCAGTTGAACATGGATGGTTGGGGTTCGAGCCAAAAATATCCGCATGCACAAGGCGAACCAGTTGCGTCTATTAACCGCCACTATTTAAAATTGAAATCAGCCTTGCTACCTTATCAATATAGCATAGCTAAAGAAGCTGTAGATGGGCTTCCAATTATTCGGGCTATGTTTTTAGCCTATCCAAATGCCTATACACATGGTACAGCTACGCAATATCAATATTTATTTGGGCCAAACTTTTTAGTTGCGCCTATCTACCAACCTACAAAAGCTGACGAAAAAGGTAACGATATCCGTGACCATATCTACTTACCCGAAGGCATGTGGGTCGATTACTTTTCTGGAGAAAAATATAATGGAAATGTAGTCATCAATAACTTTGATGTGCCAATTTGGAAACTGCCGGTTTTTGTGAAAGCGGGGGCAATTATCCCGATGACAAACCCGAATAATAATGTTTCAGAAATCAATAAGTCTGCTCGAAGTTATGAAATTTATCCAGCGGGCAATAGTAGCTTCACAGAATATGATGATGATGGGAAAACTGAAGCTTACAAAACTGGGAAAGGTGCAACTACCCTAATCTCTTCAGCAGTTGCAAAAAATAATGCAGTGATTACCATCGCACCAACCCAAGGTGATTATGAAGGTTTTGTAAAAGATAAAACTACCTCATTTACCATAAACTTAACTACCCAACCAAAAGGCTTGAGTGCCAAAATTGGGGGTAAAAGCATCAAATTACAGGAGGCCAAAAGCGAGGATGAGTTTGCTAAATTGGAAAGCGGTTATTTTTATAATGCTACACCAAATTTAAATCGCTTCGCTACCAAGAATAGTGAATTTGAAAAGGTAGTAATAACTAAAAACCCACAGTTGATGGTAAAACTAGCATCAACTGATGTTACCGTTAACGAGATAAGGCTAGAAGTTAAAGGTTACGTTTTTGAGCCAGCTGATAGTTATCGAAAAACTAGTGGCGCGTTAGCTACTCCAACATTGGCAGTAGTTAATGCAAAAAATACAGGTGCTTTTAGCTTAAAGCCAAGCTGGAAAGTGGTGAGTAACGCGGATTTCTATGAAATCGAGTTCAATAATATGTTGTATACAACAATAAAAGACACTGCCTTGGTATTTGAAGGCTTAAACCCGGAAACTTCTTATACATTTAAATTAAGAGCAGTAAATAAAACAGGTGTTTCGGATTGGGTTTCCATTAATGCAAGCACAGTAGCCAACCCATTGCAATTTGCAATTACGCGAATTGCAGCAACAAGCACGGCTGAAAGTCAGGGTAGTGCAAGACCGAACAGGTTATTTGATTTTGACGAAAACAATTTTTGGCGTACTAAGGTTGATGTGAATTCAGTGCCGTTTGACTTGGTAATTGACTTGAAAAGTGTGAACCAAATAGATAGATTACAATATTTACCACGAACTGCAGGTGAGAATGCATTGTTGAGTGGAAAGGTATTTTATAGCACGGATAAATTAACTTGGAGTGAAGAAGGGAAGTTTGAATGGGCAAAAAATGCAGATACTAAAACATTCAAATTTACTACTCATCCAACGGCAAGGTACATCAAATTAACAGTTACAGAAGCTGTTGGTGGCATTGGATCGGGTAGAGAGATGTATATTTTTAAAGTTCCTGGAACAGAAAGTTTCTTCCCCGGCGACATTAATAATGATAAAGTTATTGATGATAATGATTTAACCTCATACACCAATTATACTGGTTTACGCACAGGTGATGGCGATTTTGATGGATACATCAGCAATGGTGATATCAATAAAAATGGAGTTATCGATGCGTTAGACATTTCTTATGTAACTACACAGCTAGAGGGTGGTGTTTATATTGGTAGAGGGGAAAAATTAACTGGAAGCTTGAGTTTAAGTACTCCAAAGACAAATTACGAAGCAGATGAAATGGTGGAGGTGACGGTTAAGGGCACTAATTTAGCAAGTATAAACGCATTGAGTTTCGGTTTGCCATATAACCCACAAGATTTTGAATTTGTTGGCGTACAGCCGCTAGCCATTAAAGAGATGCAAAACCTAACGTATGATAGACTACATACCAATGGCAAAAAAGCGTTGTATCCAACTTTTGTAAATGTGGGCGATCAGGAGACTTTAAAAGGAGATGCCGAGTTATTTGTGATTAAACTTAAAGCAAAACGCAAAGTTACCTTTAACCTGAAACCTGTTGATGGCTTGTTGGTTGATAAGAGTTTGAATGGTTTAGGTTTTTAAATCTGTGACTTACATTCCAGTGGTTACCATAATCGTGGCTTTTTGAAGTGATGCCGATTGTGCTGTAATCTTAATAGGTCCTTGTCTGCCTTTCTTAGCTTTAATGATGAGCAATGCTAAGCCATTAAAAGCTTTTCTATTGGGGCTTTGGAAAGACTCAAAACTAGTAGCATCACCATTATCGGTAGCTACTAGTTCACCTGGGCCTTCGATGCTAAAAGTAATACTGTTGTTTGCTGTTGGTACCATAAGGCCTGTTTTATCGGTTATGGATGCAGTAATAAAGCACAAATCATCGCCATTGTTTTTAATTTTGGTAACGTCCGATTTAAGCTTTAGGGTTGCTGCTTCACTGGTAGTTTTTACGACATCTTGAGCCCATTGTTTGCCATTTTTATAAGCTATCACCTTTAATTCGCCAGGTTGATATTTTACTTGGTCCCAAACTAAACGGAAATCTTTTCCAGCTACTTTTGCTTTTTTACCTAAGCTTTTACCATTTAAAAACAATTCGGCCTCATCACCGCTGGTGTAAACATGTACAGGAGTGATAGAATCTATGCGGTTTGGCCAATTCCAATGTGGTAAAATATGCGCCATGGCAAGTTCTGGTCGCCAATGCGCTTGATAAAGGTAAAAACGATCTTTTTTAAATCCTGCCAAATCAATTATACCAAAATAAGAACTCCGTGAGGGAGGATTTTTCTTGGTCATTTCCTCCAATAATTTAGCAAGCTCAGCTTTTTTAGAGGGATCATTCCTAAAGTTTAACAAATTCGTTTCGTCAGAATTGTACGGAGTGGGTTCGCCTAAATAGTCAAAACCAGTCCAAACATATTCGCCTAATAGATGTGGAAATTTGGCGTTGATGGCAAACTGTGTGTCTGGCGAACTGCCCCAGCCTGGGAATGCATTGTCGAACGAAGAGACTTGCCAATATTGGAATGGGTTTTTGTCGAAGAAATACACACCGCGAGATGATATTGCTGATGAGGTTTCGCTTCCTATAGTTGGCATATTTGCATATCGAGGATCGGCATCCCATTTTGGTTGCTGACTAAAAAAGTAATTTACCCCCATGATATCTAATGACATCGGTGACCCTACCCCTCTTGAACCGTCTGGGTCGTTATAGCCATTCGAAATAGGTCTTGTAGGATCTTCGCGCCTCATAATATCGGCCAGTTCTTTGGTCATAGCAACATTCCGCTGATCGATTACCTCATTGCCAATAGACCATATAAATACCGAGGGATGATTTCTATCGCGGTGCACTAAAGCTGTTAGATCCTTTTCGTGCCACTCATCAAACAAGATGTTATAATCTTTTCTTTTTTTACCCTTTTTCCAAGTGTCAAAGGCCTCATCCCATACCAAAAAACCCATTTTATCCGCTAAGGCCAACAATTCTGGTGCTGGGGGGTTATGAGAGGTGCGCAATGAGTTGCAACCCATTTCTTTAAGCATTACCAACTGTCTTTGTAGGGCTTTAGTGTTAATTGCAGCACCAATTGCACCCAAATCATGGTGGTTACATGTACCTTTTATCTCCACTCGTTTCCCGTTAAGCTGAAAGCCATTTTTCACAGAAAAAGCGATTGTTCTAACGCCGAAGGGAGTAAAATAGGTATCGGTAATTTTTCCGTTTACCCATATTTCAGTTTTAGAAACATAACGGTGCGGGTTTTCTATAGACCACAAAATAGGGTTGTTTAATTGGGCGTTTACTTTTACCTTAGTTTCTTTATTATTGGCTAAGAATACTTGGTTTTCTACTTTGGTGAGTGCCGTTGCACTAGGGCTATCATCATTTTTTAAATGAAAGATGCTGGTTTTAATGATTGCTTTGGTAGCGGCTTGCGTTTCATTGGCAATGGTAAGCTCCATATCAATGTTAGCCAGCTTAGTATCTATTTTTGGCGTGGTGATATAAGTTCCCCATTGTGCAACATGTATATTTTCGGTTTTTACCAACCAAACATGACGGTAGATACCTGCGCCTGGATACCATCTCGAATCCATGTTTTCTGTGTCTACCCTAACAGCAATGGTATTGGTAGCGCCATATTTAAGCGCTGGGGTAATATCCATCCTAAAAGAAGTATAACCATAAGGCCAAGTGCCTATGTATTGACCATTTACCCAAATTTTTGCATTAGCCATGGCGCCATCAAAATCAATAAAAGTCCTTTTATTTTTATCAGTAGCGGGTACTGAAAATTTTTTTCGATACCAGCCAATTCCTTGCCATGGGAGCTTACCAGTGTTTCCGCTCAAATCAATTCTAAAGGGGCCGCTAATAGCATAATCATGGGGCAAGTTTACCTTCTGCCAGTTTTGATCATTGTACGTAACGGACTCTATTTCGGCAGGTTCTTGTTTAGTACTCCCATCAGTTTGTAGGCCAAAACGGTAAAAAGACCAGTTAAGATCAAAACTAGTAGTGTTTTTTTCACCCATGCGGGCGATAACCATTTGAGCGTTACCAAAATTACAGAAAAGAGATAGGCAAAAACATAAGGCCAGCGTTTTAGTAAAGATCGATTTTAACATGAGGTATTGACTTGATAAATAATTAAGGGATGGAAATTACAAAAATTTACGAATACTCTTTAAGTAATTGTCGGTAACTTGTGAGAATTGTGGATTTAGATAGGAAGCCGATAAATTTATTTTGATGATCTACAACTGGGAGATGCCAGCTACCTGTTTCATCAAATTTTCGAATTGTTTCGGGCATTTCGTCTTCGGGGTTTACCAATGCTGCCGGTGTTTTGATAAGTTTTGCAATTGGCAAGGGTTCGTCAGGGTTCTTGAACAGAAATGGGCGGATGTCGTCAAGATTCATAACGCCAGTAAGCTTACACTCCTTGTCAACAACAGCAAAAGCATTTTTCTTTCCTTGGCTGATGATTTCAATCATCTGTTCTGAACTGGAGCCCAGCTTAATAAGCTGCGAATCTCTATCTATTAGCTCTTTAATGCTCATTCTATTTAGCAAGTTCCTGTCGTGTTCTGTCGTAAAGATTTTACCCTCTTCGGCTAGCTGCCTTAGTTCTGGTGAGATTGGCGAAAACCATTTCGAGATGAGGTGCGAAATCACTGCGGTGATCATTAATGGAATGAAGAGATCATAGCCTGAGCTTGATTCGGCTATCAGAAAAATGGCCGTCAACGGTGCGTAGAGCACGCCACTCATTACACCTGCCATGCCAACCAGTACCAAATTTGTAGTTGGCACATCTTGAATTCCCATTAAGGTACAGCTAAAAGCAAAAAGATAGCCCAGTGTACCCCCTGCAAATAATGATGGTGCAAAATTTCCTCCATTCCCTCCGCTAAATATTGTTACGGAAGTTGCAAATGCCTTTACCAAACAAATCAGAGATAGGAAAACTAATACCATCCATTCCTTGAAGTCAAAATATCTGAAAAAACTTTGCGCTATTATCTTTGCCGAATCGCCAGTAGTAAAAGATTTTACTGTTTCGTAGCCTTCTCCAAATAATGGGGGAAAGGCAACACAAAGTGCGGAAAGAATAATCCCTCCAATAATTGCCTTTCGCAGTCTAGAAAATTTGCGGGCATGAAAGAAATGCTCAACCCATCGTGAAACGATTACGAAATAACGTGCGTAGAAGCCTGTGAAAATTCCTAGGAAGATATAAAAAGGGAGGTTGTGATAATCGAAAGCTTGTCTTGCACGAAATAAAAAGAGGATATCCTCCTGTAAGGCAATTCTCGAAATTAGACTTCCGCACACTGCAGCTACCACTAGCGGAATAAAATCTGTAAATACCACTCCTGTGAGGAGGATTTCAAAGGCGAACATCATTCCGGCGATAGGTGCATTAAATGCGGAAGCAATGCCTGCAGTAGCTCCTGCAGCTAAAAGGAGTGTACGTTCTTTATAATCCAATTTATAGGTTTGGGCAAAGTTAGATCCAATAGCTGATCCTGTAACGGCGATTGGGCTTTCAAGGCCTGCTGAGCCTCCCAATCCCACGGTTATCGCACTTTGGATAATTTGTGAATACATTTTTACATGGGATACAACACTCGAGTTTTGTGCAATTTCGTATAAGATTGCACTAATGCCTTTGCGGTCTTGTCCCTTGTAAACATACATTACTACCAGGGTAGTGAGTACTATACCGAGGAATGGAAATAGGATATAAAATAGAAATTGATATTCCAGGTGTATTTGATGGGTAATAAAAAAATGGATATAGTGAACGAGCGTTTTAAGCAATACCCCAGCAAATCCAGCCGTGGTGCCTACCAATATTCCGGAGAAAATCAAAAACTGAGTCCTGCTCAATTGGTTTTTCAAAAAATAGACAACGATTTCATAGCTCCGTACTTTTTTAAGGCTTGAGCGTTGAAAATCCCTCTTGAATTTCAGAAAACTATGATATTTCTTTTTTTTGTTGATTCTCACTTAATTCGATGTTTATTTTGGATTGTTAATCTCGTTTTTAATAAGAGAGGCGAGGAGTGTAAAGTTAATAATTAATGTTTAAGGTAGGTAGACGGCCTAGATTTTTGCATATCTCTTTAATTTTAATTAGCTTCATCACTGTTTAAAACAAACTATACATTGATGAAAAAAGTAACTGGAATTGGGGGCATCTTTTTTAAATGCGATGATCCTAAAAAAATGAATGAATGGTATGCTAAAAACCTGGGCTTGCCAGTTGAAAGTTACGGAACTATGTTTAAGTGGCGTAGTGCCGATGAACCGAGTAAAGAGGGTAGTACCATTTGGAGTCCCTTTGCAAAAGACACGAAATACTTTGAACCTTCAAAAAAGGACTTCATGATCAATTATCGTGTAGAAAATCTGGTGGAACTGGTAGAGCAGTTGAAAAGTGAGGGTGTAACAGTTCTTGACGAAATAGCGACCTATGAGTACGGCAAATTTGTACATATACTCGATCCAGAGGGGAATAGTATTGAGCTTTGGGAAGATATTTAGATTTTTTCTTACTTTTGTAGCTCACCAAAAGCGATAGGTTAATGTAAGATATAATTTCTTTAGAAAATGAATAGAGCCAAAATATATTGGGCTCATTTTTTATTCACTATTAATAAATGAAATTATGCTTATACTACAAGGGGCAACCTATACGCACCCCAATAGAGATTTATTATTTAATAATTTAAATCTCACCATTCAAAAATATCATAAAATTGCTTTAATTGGTCATAATGGAGCAGGAAAGTCTACACTGTTAAAAATCTTGGCGGGCGATTTACCGCTTTTATCAGGTGTTGTTAAAGCTGAAACGGCTCCTTACTACGTGCCTCAACTTTTTGGACAATATAATGATTACACCGTAGCTAAATCCCTAGGGGTAGACGAGAAAATTACTGCGTTATACGAAATTCTTAACGGGATTGTAACCGATGAAAACCTAACCTTGCTTAGCGACGATTGGACAATCGAGGAGCGCTGCGCGGCGGCCTTAAACCATTGGGGACTGCCCCAGCTAGATTTAAATCAAAAGATGCGCGATCTGAGTGGCGGACAGAAAATGAAAGTGTTTTTAGCTGGAATTATGATCCATCAGCCAAAAATAGTTTTGTTAGATGAACCAAGCAACCATTTAGATTTAGAAGGTAGAACAATGCTTTACGAATATATCAAATCCACCTCCAGCACTTTAGTGGTAGTAAGCCACGATAGAACCTTACTGAACTTGCTTGATACCATTTGCGAGCTTAATAAAAACGGGATTACCACTTATGGTGGTAATTATGATTTCTACCTAGCCCAAAAGACAATTGAAGATGAGGCCTTAGTGTTTAATTTAAGAAATGAAGAAAAGGCGTTACGCAAGGCAAAAGATATCGAAAAGGCATCATTAGAGCGCCAACAAAAGCTTGATGCCCGTGGCAAGAAAAAACAAGAGAAGGCTGGTTTATCTCGAATTTCTATGAACACCCTCAAAAATAATGCTGAAAAAAGCACTGCCAAAATAAAGCGCGTGCATACAGAGAAGGTGGGCGAAATTTCAATAGGATTAAAACAGTTACGTACCGAAGTAGGTGATATTGAGAAAATGAAAGTGGGTTTTGATCATTCTTTATTCCATCGCGGAAAGATATTGATTACAGCACAAGATCTGAATTTTGGGTATTCAAATACAACATTATGGGCAAAGCCATTAAACTTTAGCATTGGCGCTGGAGAACGGATTGCGCTTAAGGGAGTAAATGGCTCAGGGAAAACAACTTTAATAAGATTAATATTGGGCCAACTTATTCCTCAGCATGGTGCTTTAAAAAGTAGTGTTACGAATGCTATTTATATCGACCAAGATTACACATTAATAGATAATAGTCTAACGGTTTATGAACATGCTCAATTAAACAACTCAGGCGAATTTCAAGAGCATGAAGTAAAAACCCGTTTGAACAGGTTTTTGTTTACAAAAGAACTTTGGGATAAACCTTGTATAGCACTTAGTGGAGGCGAAAAAATGCGGCTAATGCTTTGTTGTTTAACAATAGCCGTGAAAGCACCAGATTTGATTATATTAGATGAGCCTACAAATAATTTAGACATCCAAAATTTAGAAATTTTAACCGCGGCTATTCAAGCGTATAAAGGAATACTGGTAGTGGTTTCACATGATGAATATTTTTTAAAACAAATAAGTATAGAGAGAAGTATAATGGTTTCTACAGAAACCTAAGCTTCTCTTCTTCTAAGTCTAGGCTAACTAAGTGTTTTCTAATGATATCTTCATCTAAAGTAGCTTCCTCTTGGTTCTTATTTAGCAGCCACTGGCGTTGCTGACTTAAAATATCGAGGTAGATTACCTTGCATGTTTCTGCCATTATCACGTTCTGAGCTAATACACTGCTATCCTGCCATTTTCTAGCCATCTGTTGCAACACGGGTTCTGTGGCTAACTGATCACTGTAATTGGTTCGTAAATGTTGCAATGCATGATCTGCCAGTTGTTTTCGGAGCTGATGGTATACTTCATCTTCAGCGGGTTGAGCAGCTAAATTAGGCGTAATAAGTTTTTTAATAAGATAAGGCAAGGATAAGCCCTGAACTACTAAAGTTAAAAGAATTACGATAAACGTGATAAATAGGATGAGGTTACGATGCGGGAAGGCTGTTCCATCTTCTAAGCGCAAGGGAATGGATAGGGCTGCGGCTAAAGAGACTACACCTCGCATTCCGGACCAACCTAATACTAGTGGAACTTTATACCCAGGGTTTCTACCTTCGGCCACGGTAATAAAATTTCGCATAATAAGTGTAACTACTACAGCGCCGTAGGCGGATATAATTCTGCCGAATACCAGTACCCCAGTAATCAATACACCATATCCAATGGCCGAAGCCATGCTTAAACCTTCATCTTTCAAGCCAGCGGTAATCTCAGGGAGTGCAAGTCCGATGAGTATAAACACTAATCCATTTAGTACGAAGCAAAAACTTTCCCAAACATTCACACCCCGTAAACGTGAAGTGCTGCTCAAAAAATGATGTCGCTTATTGGCTAATAATAGTCCGCCGCTAACTACAGCTAATACACCAGAACTATGCGCCTCTTCTGCTGAAATATACATGAGATATGGCGCTACAATAGATAATACAATATCGGTATTGGCATCGGTAGGTAAATATTTATGCGCTTTCATAAAGATAATGCCGACTAAGATTCCAATGCCTACGCCGCCCAAAAGCATCCAGCCAAAGCTCAAGGCAGCTTCATACCAAATAAATTGACCGGTTGCAACGGCTATAAAAGCGAAGCGAAAAATAATAAGCGATGATGCATCATTAAGTAGGCTTTCACCTTCTAAGATGGACGACATCCGTTTGGGTACTTTTACGAATTTTAATATCGCACCAGCACTTACCGCATCGGGCGGAGAAACAATACCGCCCAGTAAAAAGCCTAATGCTAACGAAAATCCAGGGATATAATGATTAGCTACAAAAGCTACAGACATGGCCGTAAGGAACACCACAACAAATGCAAAGCTTAGGATAATACGTCGCCAGTGCCACAGCTCTTTCCATGAAATAGACCATGCCGCTTCATATAATAATGGTGGTAAAAAAATGATAAATATAAGTTCTGGATTAATGCGGATGACAGGGATACCTGGAATAAAACAAATTAGTAACCCTGCTACTACCAATAATACTGGATAGGCTATTTTTAGTTTATTTGCCAGCATTATCAGCAATACAATTGCAATGATAAGAGTTAAGTAAAAGGGGAAATGTTCAATCATCGGTAGCTTAAAATAAAACAAAGTAAAAGTTACAAACTATCTTAAATATAATGTAATTGTGCCAGTAATTTTTAACTTTTCTATCCTATTTCTTAATTCTTTATCTTTACAATAAGCCATATAAAAACAATGAAAATTAGCTTTACAATTGTCGCGCTTTCCTTATGCATGGTCTTCAGTAAATTAAGCGGCCAAACCGTTTGGAAGAACCCATTAAATGAACAATTTCTGGTAGTGCAGGGACAAGTGCAGGGGAGTGATAATTACCAGCGCTTACCTAGTGCCTTGAAAGATGAGGTAAGGCCACCTGTGTGGGCTTTAGCACAAAATACAGCTGGGGAATATGTTGAATTTAACAGTACGGCGAGCAAAATAACGGTTAGGTATCAGGTAAGCGGAGCGTTAAACATGCCTCATATGCCAACAACAGGGGTTAGTGGAATAGATTTATATGCACACAACGGAAAAGGCTTATGGGATTGGGCGCCTGGCAAGTATTCATTTAAAGATACCATTTCTTATACCTTTGATAACCTAATAGGAAAGAGAGGGAAAATATTTAGACTGTACCTGCCGCTATATAATGGAGTAAAATGGTTGGAAATTGGTGTTGATCAAACAGAAACCTTACTATTTTTACCCATTGCTAAGCAAAAGCCTATTGTTGTATACGGTACCTCCATTGCTCAAGGTGGTTGTGCCAGTAGACCAGGTTTGGCTTGGCCTTCGATTTTTGCCAGAAAAGTAAATACACCTGTCATAAACATGGCGTTTTCGGGAAATGGACGGTTAGAGACACCCATCATTAATTGTATTGCGCAAATTGAAGCAAAACTCTTCATTTTAGATTGTATGCCGAACCTTGGTTCTAGAACATTATACCCCGAAGAAGAAGTCAGAAAACGAGTGAACGAAGCGATTGCAACATTACAGGTTAAGCAACCTAATACACCGATTTTACTGGTAGCGCACAGCGGTGGTGGCAATGATCACCTGTTAGATGTGTTAAGAAACAATGAATTTAAAACATCAAGTCAAATCATCACCAAGATATATGGCGAACTAAAAGCAAAAGGGATTAAAAACATTCACCTACTTTCCACTGCCGCTATAAACATGGGGATCGAATCAACGGTTGATGGCACACACCCCAATGATATTGGAATGATGGAGCATGCGGTGGCCTTTGAGAAAAAGTATAAAGAACTATTTAGGAACTAACTCCTATCTTATGATACTTCCTTCTTCAAACTTACTTCCCGGCGCAACAAATGTTAATTTCCCTTCAGAGTTTTCTGCCATCAAGATCATTCCTTGAGAAACAATGCCTTTGATCTCTCTTGGGGCAAGGTTAACCAATAAGCTTACCTGCTGACCGATAATGTCTTCTGGTTGATAATACTCGGCAATACCAGAAACAACCGTACGCTCATCTAAACCAGTGTTTAGTGTTAATTTTAATAGCTTCTTCGTTTTCTCTACTTTTTCTGCCGCAATAATGGTAGCTACGCGAATATCCATTGCGCTAAAATCGTCGAACTGGATGTTTGGTTTTGCGGGAATAGCTTTTTTATTGGCGGCAATGTTTTCAGACTTGCTGTTATTCAATTTGTCTATTTGCGCTTGTACAGCTTCATCTTCAATTTTAGAAAACAAGAGTACTGGTTCGTTTAATTGATGGCCGCGTTTTAGCAGATTTATGCTTCCAGCATCAGCCCAAAGATGACCACCATAGTTCAACATTTTCTGTAACTTGCCTGCTGTAAATGGCAAGAATGGTTCGATTAAGATTTCGATATTCGCGGCAATTTGCAAACTGATATTTAAAATAGTGCGTACGCGATCTTCGTCAGTTTTAATTACTTTCCAAGGTTCTGTTTCGGCCAAATATTTATTTCCAAGACGGGCAACATTCATCACTTCGCCTAAAGCCTCTCTGAAACGATAATTCTCAATAGACGCACTTATTTTAGCCGGCGCAGCTGCCAACTCATCAATTACTGCCTGGTCTTGTTCGGTTAATTCCATCAGCGTTGGAACTTTTCCATCAAAATATTTATGGGTAAGCACAGTTACTCGGTTGATGAAATTCCCTAAGATAGCAACGAGCTCATTGTTGTTTCTAGCTTGAAAATCCTTCCAAGTAAAATCATTGTCTTTTGTTTCTGGTGCGGTTGCAGTTAATACATATCGCAAAACATCTTGCTGGTCTTTAAACTCTAACAAGTATTCATTTAGCCAAACAGCCCAATTTTTTGAAGTGGATATTTTTTGCCCTTCTAGGTTTAAAAACTCATTTGCGGGAACATTGTCTGCCAATATATAATCGCCATGCGCCATTAACATTGCTGGAAAAATAATGCAATGGAAAACAATATTATCTTTGCCTATAAAGTGAACTAATTTGGTTGTTTCGTCTTTCCAATAGGTTTCCCACCCACACTTATCGGTTTCCACTTGTCTAATATAATATTCTTCTGCTCTTGGATTCCAAACATCAAGTTTAGCGTAGTTACACAATTCTTTGGTTGCCGAAATATAACCTATCGGCGCATCAAACCAAACGTATAGAACTTTGCCATCGGCACCTTTAATTGGCACGCGTACCCCCCAATCTAAATCCCTTGTCATGGCTCTCGGCTGCAAACCTGCATTTAGCCAGCTCTGACATTGACCATATACATTTGGACGCCATTCTTTATGACTTTCGATATAGGCTCTTAATTTATCTTCGTATTTATCTAAAGGCAAAAACCAGTTTTTAGTTTCCCTACGTACAGGCGGCTCGCCAGATAAAGTTGATTTTGGATTGATAAGGTCTGTCGCATTTAAGGTGCTACCACAGTTTTCGCATTGATCGCCATAGGCATTTTCATTTCCACACTTAGGGCAAGTACCTGTTATATACCTATCGGCCAAAAAACTTTGTGCCTTCTCGTCGTAGTATTGTTCGGTAACTTCTTCGGTAAAGACACCATCTTTATACAGCTTTTCGAAAAAATCTTCGGCAGTTTGATGGTGAGTTAGGGATGAAGTACGATGATAGATATCAAAAGATACGCCAAACTCCTGAAAAGAATCGCCAATGATTTTATGGTATTTGTCGACTACCTCTTGAGGTGTAATACCTTCTCTTTTAGCTTTTAAAGTTATTGGCACCCCATTTTCATCGGAGCCGCAAATAAACTTTACGTCTTTTTTATTTGAACGAAGGTAACGCACATAAGTGTCTGCAGGCAAATAAACGCCAGCTAGGTGACCAATATGTACTGGACCATTTGTGTAAGGCAAGGCTGCCGTTACCGTATATCTTTTAATTTTATCGTTATCCAAAACTATTTATTTATTTTGCAAAGATATTGTTTTTACCTATGATTAAACAGCCATCCTACCTAAAAAAAGGAGATAAAATTGCAGTAGTTTGTCCCGCTAAAAAATTACCTAAGCCTATTGATGGGGCAATAGCGATTTTAGAATCGTGGGGGCTCGATGTTATTATTGGTGAGACAGTGAGTGCAGATTACCATCAATTTGCCGGAAATGATGCTTTGCGTACCGAAGATCTGCAAAGATTTTTAGACGACCCGGAAATAAAAGCAATTATTGCGGGCAGGGGTGGCTATGGCACCATTAGGATTATTGATGAGCTAGATTTTACGGCCTTTAAGAAAAATCCTAAATGGCTAATCGGCTTTAGTGATATTACTGTTTTGTTATCCCATACTTTTGCAATGCTGAATACCCAGAGCATTCATGGACAGATGCCTTATACTTTTGAGGAAAGTACTCTAGAGGCTTTAGCAAGTTTAAAAGGAGTATTGTTTGGAGAAAAAGTAAGTTATCACTACGAAAGTGCATTTAGCAATAGGGCGGGAGAGGCCGAGGGTATTTTGGTTGGAGGAAACTTAACTTTGCTTATTGCAGTAGAAGGTTCAGTTTCGGAAATAGACTTTACAGATAAGATTCTCTTTTTAGAAGATGTAGGGGAGCATGAGTATTCGATTGACAGAATGATGAGGATCTTGAAGAGGAAGGGAAAATTGAACAAATTGAAGGGCTTAATTGTTGGAGCTTTTAATGAGTTGGGAGAAGAGAAAATCCCATTCGGACAAACACCGGAAGAGGTTATTTGGGAACTAGTTAAGGAATATGAATACCCTGTATGCTTTAATTTCCCTACAGGGCATATTGATGATAATAGAGCAATGGTTTTGGGTAAGAACATTGCGTTAAACGTAAATAAACAAGAAGTTCAATTTAATTATAAATAAAATGGCAGTTTTTGAAAGTTTAGGCAAGTATCGGAATACAGGCTTATTAATTATTAGAGTGGGTTTAGGTATCATGATGATGGTTCACGGTTTTCCGAAGCTCTCTGGAGGTACAGAAATGTGGACTCAGATAGGGGGTAGCATGAAGATTGTTGGAGTTGATTTTTTTCCGATGGGATGGGGATTTATGGCTGCGGCTACTGAGTCTGTGGGTGGACTATTCCTTTTGCTGGGTTTGTTTTTCAGGCCAGCCGCCATCTTATTATTATTTACGATGGTCATTGCAAGTATCGTTCATTTATCTGATCCAAAACAAGGTGTTATGGATGCTTCACATGCCATCGAGTTAGGTGTTGTATTTTTAGGCTTAGTTTTTATTGGGCCTGGAAAATATAGCATTGACAAGAAGTAACATATCCCTTAGCTGAAATTTGGCTAAGGGATATTAGCATAACTTTTTATTCTACTGTTTTTTTAAATTACTTTTCCAAGTTAAGCGTATCATAATGCTCTTAAAACCAACAATAACCGCTGAAAGTCACTGTCGGCCCATTTGACTGTACTTCTAAGGTGACATCAATCCAATGATTTTCTCCAAGGGTTCCTGTATAGCTATAGACAGGATACATATAGAAACCAGTGCTATCTGTTCTATACAGCGTTTCAATTCCGTATTCATTCCCCCACACATCAAAATAATACCCATCTTTGTAAAAACTGCCGACGTGGTATGAGGAGTTCTTTTTAAGTCCATTGTCCAACCCACTTTTGTAGGTAAAGGATGAGAAAGTAATAAATAATGCAACAAGTAAAAGCTTAGTTTTCATAATTTAATTTTTAGTTTATATTTTTTATATAAATATAAAAAATTCTTTAATTAATTAAACGACTGAGTTTCAAAAAGATAGTCTATTTATTTAAATTTGGTTTCAATGCATGAAGCTTAAAAGGGTAAGCGAAGAATGTTTAAACTAATTAATACTTCGAAGTGATTGATAGACAAAATCTGGAATTTTCTCGGGCAATAATTTAAGCAACGAATGAGCGTTGCGCAAAAAAAAAGGCTTGGATTTTTAATCCAAGCCTTTATAAATCAATAAGTTTCGCTATCTTGTGGGATTCCATAGTCTACGAATGCGACTTCATCTTTTGTTTTGTTCTTTTTACCAGTGAACAAGGATTTTATGACATTAAAAATTCCAGATAAGCTCTCCGCATCTAATGATTTTCCAACTTTTCCGGAAACAATGGCGCCCAGAGCTTTGGTAATTAAACCGGAACCTCTAAAAACGGTACTGTTCATAAGCATAGGTAGAACGATAGACATGATTTTGCTACTTATATTGGTTTTTTCATCAAATTTCAGGAACCCACTAGGGGTAGCATACTTTTTAATCAAATTACCCAAACTAAATTGATTAATATAAGCCTTTGAATCGTGTTTTAGTTGAACACCTCTTTGTTTATAATCAGCTTTTAGGCGATGAACTTCTGCATTCAATTCTGCTAACGTTCGTATGTTCTTATTTGTCTTCATCGTCGTCATCTTTATCGGCCACTTTATCGAAATATTTTCTAATAAAAAGATTAATTAAACCCGGTTCTAGATATTTATCCTTAATCAGGTAAACTATAACCGACATAATCAGATAAATTCCAGCAACGCATCCAAAGCCTCTAGTATAGCTGCCCAAAATATCAGAAAGAAAAAGGGCAAGCGTAAAGGTTCCGAATAGAAATGCTAATATAAAACAAATGATTACTGCACCATTTGTAATTAAATCTGCAAATATTTTTGATCCTTTTTCAACAGCTGTTAGCTTCGTATATTCTATACGTGTATCGATATAATCTCGTGCATCCGAAAAAATATCTTCAATGCCTTTTTCTTTATTTTCTTCCATTATAGCTTAAAATTTTAGGTGAATCAAACGTTTTCTACTTCACTAGAATACTCGTCTTCTACCTCACGTAATTTACCTTTAATGGTGTCAACAACCTTATCTTTTAAGCTAGTAAGGTTATTAATTTCATCGGCCGCTTTATCTTTAATAGAATCTCCTAAATCTTTTAAAGACTGACTTAGTTTATCTCGAGTTTCACTGCCTTTTTCTGGCGCAAATAATAAACCTAATGCAGCACCTGCTGCTAAACCTGCTAATAGCGCTATTACTACTTTTGAGTTGTCGTTCATGATCTTTAATTTTTATGTTTTTAAATCTGTTTAAATATAACCTAATGATGTTAAGTAAATATTAATCCTAGTTTGTCCTAGTTATAACTCTTCTTGTTCCTGAATTGTTTTTATTCGATCTAATCTTTCCGTTGCTTTAGCACTTTTTTCATAAATCTTAATCAATAAAAAGAAATAAGAAAACAGCAAAGGTCCAAAAACCAATCCTAGGATCCCGAATAAAGGAATACCAATAACCACGCCAATCACCGTAATAACGGGATGAATGTTTCCAACTTTTTTGGCAATCATAAAACGAAGTACATTGTCGATATTGATAATTACAACAAAGCCAAATATTAACATAGCCCAGCCGCCGAAGCTATTTCCATCGGCTATTTGGAGCAAGGCTGCAGGTACAAACACTACAGGAGGGCCTAAAATTGGTACAAATGAAATAAATGTTGTAATTACACCCCAGAAAACAGGATCGCTATAGCCCAGAAAATAAAAGGATAAACTTACTAATGAGCCTTGTACAATAGCAATAAATCCTTGTCCTACTACATTGGCATAGGTGGTATTACGCATTTCTTCAGCAAATCGTTTTGCATTTTGTTCTCTAAAAGGAGCATATTTTAGCAATGCATTTTCGAATGTATCTCGTTCTACTAACATAAAGTATAGTAAAAAGTACATCAATAATAGTCCGAACACAATATTGAATACACCAGTAATAAGCGAAGGGAAAAGTCCGGTTGCCCATGTTCCTGCTTTTTTTAACCCGTCTTCAATCATTTGACTTGCATTTTCGCTAAACTCAAATAGATGTTTAATTTTATTAAGGAGATTGGTGAAATAGATTTGATTATTATTCAGTTCTGTTATTTTGGCAATCACCATGCTGCTAAGTGCATAAAATGGAAGAACAAGTATAATTAGCGAAAGGAATAATAGGCAGATTGCGGTAAAGCTTTTATTCCATTTTTTTATTTCTGTTAAATGAATGTAACCAGGTCTGAGTATGGTATACAGTACCAACGTACTTAATATTGACCCAAAAATGCCTTGTAAAGAATAAGCGATTAAGCAACCTAAAGCTATAATAATAACCAGGTTAATATTGTTACGTTGCTTATAGGTAAATATAGACATGGTGTTTTTAGTGATCCAAGTTTATGGCTTTCATTTTATTATAGAGCGTTTTTCTATCTATATTTAAAAGTTTGGCGGCTTTGGTTTTGTTAAAATTTACTTCTCTGAGGACATTTAAAATTGTTTCATATTCTGCTTCCAAAGCTGCATTCTTAAGGTCTCTTGGTTTGTTCGGATTAGCAATCGTGTTTTCTACGGCAGCCTCTATTGCCGATGCTTTTGCGTAGGTTGAAATTTCTAAGGGGAGCGCTTTTAATTGAATTTCTTCATTTTCTGTCAATAAAGTAGCTCTTCGTACTACATTTTTTAATTCCCTAACATTGCCTGGCCAATTGTAGGTTAAAAAACATTCTTCAACTTCATTAGAGAAAGACGTAACATTTCTGTTGAGCTCCTGATTGGCTATTTTAAGAAAAGTGTGAGCAAATACGATGATATCTCTTCCTCTTTTGCTAATGGGTGGTAGATGAATGGAAAATTCGTTAAAACGGTGATATAAATCTTCTCTAAACCTTCCTTTTTGAATGGATTCGCTTAAATTTTCATTAGTTGCTACAATAATCCGAACGTCTAAATCAATTTCTTTCGTGCTTCCAATACGCTTAATTTTTCGCTCTTGGACAGTCCTAAGCAAAGCAGCTTGAATGTCATACGATAAGTTCCCTACTTCATCCAAAAATAAAGTGCCTCCGTTTGCCATTTCAAAGTGTCCAATTTTAGTGTATAATGCACCTGTAAAGGAACCTTTTTCGTGCCCAAAAAATTCACTCCCTGCTAATTCTTTCGTCAGGGAACCACAGTCCATAGCCACAAAAGGCTTATCTTTCCTGGGGCTATTTAAATGAATGGTTTTAGCTACCGATTCTTTGCCTGTACCGCTTTCGCCTGTTAAAATAACACTGTAGCTAGTGGGCGCAACTAGCATAATCTGTTTGATAAGGTCTTTAGAAGCCATACTCTGGCCGATCACAAACTCATCAGTTTCGATAAGTTGCTTAGTACTTTTATCTTTTTTTGGATCTGAAGTGGCCGATTCTGCGTCGTTTGTATTTAAAGCAATTTGAGTTTCGATTGCTTTATTAATTGTGTTTAGAATTTCGTCTGGATACAGCGGTTTTGTAATATAATCGTAGGCGCCAAGTTTAATAAGTTCAACGGCTAATTTGATGTCAGAATAACCCGTAATAATAATTACACCAGTTTTAGGATAGAGTTCTTTTACTTTAATCAAGATATCTTTTCCATCAGTATCTTCTAACCGGTAGTCGCACAGCACCAAGTCAAAACTTTGCTTAGCAAGATATTCCATTGCTGATGTTCCACTTGTTGCAGTTTCAACAGTAAAAGAATTTCGGGTTAAAAATTTAGATAATAACAGCCCAATGTTTACCTCATCATCTACAATAAGTATTTTCTTCATGACAAATGCGTAACCAACTAATAATAGTTAAATATAAGGAAATATTTAGAATGGGCAATATTTTCTACACATTTTTAGCGCCTAAAAAGGCATAGAAGTTCTATTAAAAATCGAAACCAATCCTTAAGCCTAAGAAATTTACTGGGGATTTGGTTAGCTCATTGCCCCCATGTATATCACTCAATCCTTCATATCTCAAACCAAGGTCTAATCCGCCAAAACGAACTCCAAAACTTGGGGCATAACCAAAAGTTGAACCATTAATAAAGCCTTCGGTCGTATCTCCAGATGTCATATCTACATGGGTAACTCCGTAAATTTTAGTAAAGGTTACACCAGCTTCTCCCATTAAGTAAAAATTATTGCCAAGCATATACCTAGCTCCTAGTCTTACCGGAATAAAAATGGAAGCCTTTGTATCAAGTGTTTGATTGGTGTAATCTTCAGGAAGAAAGCCTATAGCGCTACCTGTTAAAAGTAGATCAAGGTTCTCTGCAATTCCTTTTGAAAACCTTAAGCTAGCCCCGGCACCTACTTTGTAGTTATATATCTTTCATGTCGCCCATAGGCAAGGCTCCTTCAAGGCCAATCCCAAAGCGAAAGCCAGTTACAGGTTTATCTGGTGGAATTGGTTTAGTTTGAGCATTTGTAATTGTAGCGCTTATCAATAAGATAGCACTTAAGATCGCGAAAATTTGTGATTTCATTATTAAATAGTTGTTGGTTAATTTCCTTTAAAAATAGGTTTTCTTTTTTCAAGAAAAGCAGTAACTCCTTCTTCAAAATCAGCCGTATTAAAACACTTGCCAAACTCTTCAATTTCTATGTTAAAGCCATTCAATTGGGGGTTTAATGATGCGTTAATTGCATTAACCGCACTGGCAATCGCCAGGGGGGCTCTTTGTTTGATCTTATTTAAGATTTCTTCCGCCTTAGCAATTAATGCAGTTTGAGGTACAACCTCATTCACTAAACCAATTTGAACAGCTTTTTCTGCAGTAATCATATCTGCGGTAGTAATCATTTCCATGGCTCTGCCTTTACCTATCAATTGAGTTAACCTTTGCGTACCTCCATAACCTGGAATTAACCCCAATGTTACTTCAGGTAGGCCCAATTTTGCATTTTCTGATGCGATACGAATATGACAAGCCATGGCTAATTCTAAACCTCCGCCAAGAGCGAAACCATTAATGGCAGCAACAAAAGGCTTCGGACAGTTAGCGATCTTGTCGAATACACTTTGCTGGCCGTTGCGACCAAGTTCTTTACCTTCTTCTAAGGTATAATTTTGAAATTCCGAGATATCCGCTCCCGCGACAAATGCTTTTTCTCCGGCGCCGGTTAATAAAACGCCACGAACTTCGCTGTTGGTGGTAGCGTTGGCAACTACATCAGCAAGCTCCTGAAGCGTTGCTTTGTTTAAAGCGTTTAATTTTGTTTCACGGTTAATAGTGATATAAAGGATGTTTTCCCTTAATTCGGATAGGATATTTTGATAGGTCATATTAAAAGTTTCTATGTTCAGTAACCCAGTTTTCGATATAGGTAACAATGGTAGTCATAGGTGTACCTGGCGGGAATAAACCACCTACGCCAATTTTTTGTAAGGCAATTACATCTTGCTCGGGAATAATCCCACCTCCGGTTAACAAAACATCTGTTAACTGCTTTTGCTTCATAATTTCTACAATTTTTGGAAAAACAGTCATGTGTGCACCTGAAAGGATAGAGATCCCAATTGCATCAACATCTTCTTGTAATGCAGCATTTACTACCATCTCTGGTGTTTGACGCAGTCCCGTGTAAATTACTTCCATGCCCGCATCGCGTAAAGAAGTGGCAATTACTTTTGCCCCTCTATCGTGCCCGTCTAAGCCCACTTTTGCGACTAAAACCCGAATCGGTCTGTTCAGTGCTTTGTTCATAAACTTTATTTGGTTTCCTTAAATACAGTGTAAATGTAAATATTTTTCCTGCTATCCCTTCTATTAAATTTGCTGCGACCGTCATCTTTAAAAACGATGATCAGCAAATCACCAGACCTATTTAAAAGCGTAAAAAACTGATAAACAACTTGCAAATCAATATCGATTCAGGGCTGTACAAGCTTAATAAGAGGAGCGTCTTAGCGGATCCAGAAAAAAAGCAGAACTATTGAAAAGCGTTTTAAAAGACAAGAAAGCATACAGTAGGGCGATTTCAATACTTTAACTTAAAAGAAAATAAAGGCAAATGGAGCGAGATAGTTGATCGTTATTCCCTCTTCAAAACCCAGATATTTTCCTAGGGGCACTTCATAAGCCCGGTTAATTTATTAACTTTGGGGTTCAAAAGATACAATTTATATGAGTGAAGAGAAATCATTAAACTTTATTGAAGAGCTAATAGAGAATGATTTAAGTAGTGGAAAGACGAAAACTTTGGTTACCCGTTTTCCGCCTGAGCCAAATGGTTACTTACATATTGGCCACGCTAAAGCTATTTGCCTAAATTTTGGACTAACACAAAAATATGGCGGATATACCAATTTAAGATTTGATGATACCAATCCGGTAACGGAAAAAACAGAATATGTAAACAGTCAGCAGGAAGATATCCATTGGCTTGGATTTGAGTGGAAAAACGAGCTTTATGCTTCTGATTATTTCGATCAGCTGCATGCTTTTGCTGTAACATTGATAGAAAAAGGCTTGGCTTATGTAGACCATAGTACTGCTGAAGAAATTGCCGAACAAAAAGGAACGCCTACCGAGCCGGGCAAGCCAAATGTTTATCGCGAGCGTAGTATTGCCGAGAACTTAGCTTTGTTTGCAAGCATGAAGAATGGGGAGCTTCCGGATGGTGCCTGTATTTTGCGTGCCAAAATAGACTTAGCTAGTCCAAACATGCTAATGCGCGACCCAATTATCTATCGCATTAAGCATGCACATCATCACCGTACTGGAGATGCATGGTGCATTTATCCAATGTACGATTTTGCACACGGACAGAGTGATAGTATAGAGAACATAACCCATTCAATTTGTACGCTCGAGTATGTGTCGCACCGCGAATTGTACGATTGGTTTATCGAGCAATTAGGAATTTTCCCTTCAAAGCAATATGAATTTGCTAGATTAAATCTTACCTATACTGTAATGAGCAAGCGTAAATTGCTGCAATTGGTTAATGAAGATTTAGTAAGCGGATGGGATGACCCGAGAATGCCAACCATAAGCGGGTTGCGTAGAAGAGGCTACACTCCAGATAGTATTAAAGAATTTTGTGAACGTATAGGGATTGCTAAAAGAGAGAATTTGATCGAGCTAAGCTTGTTAGAGTTTTGCATACGTGAAGATTTGAACAAACGCGCTACGCGGGTAATGGCTGTATTAGATCCTATTAAGTTGGTGATTAACAATTATCCGACAGGGAAGGAAGAAATCTTAGTTGGCGAGAATAATCCAGAAGCTGAAGATAAAGGTGGAACTAGAGAAATTCCTTTTAGTAAGGAACTATGGATAGAGCGTGAAGATTTTATGGAAGAACCGGCAAAGAAATGGTTTAGGTTAGCTCCAGGGGCAACTGTGCGCTTAAAGCATGCTTATATCGTTCAATGCACCGACGTTAAAAAAGGTCCAGATGGCGAAGTAACGGAGGTGCATTGTACTTATATTCCTGAATCGAAAAGCGGAGAAGATACCAGTGGGATTAATGTAAAAGGTACTATCCATTGGGTAAGTGCGGCGCATGCAAAAACTGCCGAAGTGAGATTATACGACCGTTTATTTAGTGTGGAATCGCCGGATAGCGAGGAGGGAGATTTTAAGGAGTATTTAAATCCTTTGAGCATCCAAGTGATTAAAAACGCCTATATAGAGCCTTATTTAGCTACTGTCGCCGAGCATCAGCCATATCAATTTATCCGTAAAGGTTATTTCTGTGTAGATAAAGATTCTACTTCAGAGAAATTGATCTTTAACAGAACGGTTGGATTGAAAGAAGCCTGGAAACCGAAGGTTTAGTTCTTAACTGAAATGAAAAATATAAGTCCCTTCTTAACTGGTGGGGACTTTTTTTTTACATATATTTCTTATACAAATTATACAAGATCAATTTATCTGGCTCAGTTAACGTTTTAGAATCGCCATCTGGTGCAAAATGTATTTTAAATGCATTAATCGCATTGCCTAAGTTACTTACATTGTATCCGATAATACGCAATGCTGCTGTAGTATCAAAATCTGCAGGAGGCATGGTTAATATGTCATCATACCAAAAGCCAAAGCCCTTTTTAGCTAAAGTTTTCCATGGAAAATTTCTAGGATCGTTCTTACGGCCTGGCGCAAAATCTGCGTGACCAATAAAATTGGCTGTTGGAATGCTATATTTCTTTTTTAAGGTTGCCAATACCGCGCAAAGGCTGTTAATTTGTGCGTCTGTCCAAGGATCGCTTACACCGTTGTTGTCCATTTCTATCCCTATTGAGCATGAATTCATATCGGTAACAGTACCCCATTTACCTGCTCCAGCATGATTTGCACGCAAATAGTCATTCACCATTTGGTATACTTTTCCATCTCTGCCAATTACATAATGCGCACTGGTTTGGGTTCTTTTTAACGTAAAGGTTTTTAAAGTTTGTGCGGTTGAGTCTTGCGCCGTGTGGTGGATAATTACGTAGTTTGGTTTGCGAATACCCATGTTCACTGTGCCTACAAAATGCTGTTCATTGTTTAATGAATCGATATACTGACCAGTAGGAGGAGTTGCTTTAATAGTCTTCGAGAAATCTTTCGCCATGCGCTTGTACTCTTTGTCGGTTGCCCCATATTTTGAAGTAGTACAGCTGCTAATCGATAAAGAAATTGCAAACAAAAAGTAAAAAGATTTAGTTAGGTTTTTATACGTCATCATATATTCTGAAAGGTCTAGATTAATTAAAGGCGTCTTATTTTTTTTACTAATTTAGCGCTTTGAAAAGCATTCTGATAAAAGAACAAGTAACAATTTTCAACCAAATGAAAAACTTAAAAAAGAACAGCCTATTATTTTGCGGATTAATGTTAATTGTTGGGCTTTTTGCCTGTAATAATCCTCAACAAACTACTGCAAAAAAAACTGATAAAAAAGAGATTGATACCTTACAGGATTATGTAGATAGTAGAATAAAAATATACGAAAGAGTTAAATTAACAACCAATTTAAATCAGCTTACAACAAGCGAACGTAGAGTTTTGCCTTTGTTAATCCAAGCAGCAACTATTATGGATGAGTTGTTCTGGAAGCAGGCTTATCCACAACGTGATAGTTTATTAAATGCTGTGAAGAATGAAAATACCAAGGAGTTTATTCGAATAAATTATGGCCCATGGGATAGATTAAACGGAGAGAAACCTTTTGTTGCCGGTATTGGCCCGAAATCTGAAACTGGAACCTTTTACCCAGCTAATATGACCAAGGAAGCGCTTGAGAAATCTGATGTAAAAGATAAATATGGTTTATATTCTGTAATCCGTACCGAAAAGGACAAATTAATATCTGTTCCCTACCATGTAATTTATGCAGCTGAGCTACAAAAGGCGAGTAATTTATTGAAACAGGCTGCGCTATTAACTGATGATGCGGGATTTAAAAAATATTTAAACTTAAGAGCTGAAGCATTGGTAACGGATAATTACAAAGCAAGTGATTATGCTTGGTTGGATATGAAAACGAATGGCCTTGATATCATTATCGGCCCAATTGAAAACTATGAAGATAAGTTATTAAATGCGAGGGCTGCTTTTGAGTCGTATGTTTTAGTGAAAGATAAAGTCTGGAGCAAACGACTTTCTAAGTATGTGTCAATGTTGCCGGCATTGCAAAAAGGACTTCCAGTTGCTGATAAATATAAAAGAGAAGTGCCTGGTACTGATTCAGAATTAAACGCTTATGATGTAGTGTTCTATGCAGGAGATTGTAATTCTGGTTCTAAAACAATTGCGGTAAATTTACCAAATGATGAAGAAATTCAGCAGAAAAAGGGAACGCGTAGATCGCAGTTAAAAAATGCAATGCGCGCTAAATTTGATAAGATCTTAGTGCCAATTGCAAATGAATTAATTGATAAAGACCAACAACAATATATCAAGTTTGATGCTTTTTTTGCTAACGTGATGTTTCATGAGGTGGCTCATGGTTTGGGGATTAAAAATACCATTACGGGGAAAGGTACTGTTCGCTCTGCGCTAAAGGAACAATATTCATGGCTGGAAGAAGGTAAGGCCGATATTTTAGGCCTGTATATGGTAACTGGCTTGCTTAAAAAAGGGGAACTTTCTGGCGATATAAGAGAATATTACACCACCTTTATGGCCGGCTTATTACGTTCAGTTCGTTTTGGAGCTTCAGAAGCTCATGGAAAAGCAAATATGCAATGCTTTAATTTCTTTAAACAAAAAGGTGCTTTCCAAAGATTGGCAAATGGAACTTATAAGGTTGATTTCGATAAATTTGCAATAGCGATGAATGAGTTGAGTGGATTTATTCTTGCCTTACAAGGAAATGGAGATAAAGCTGCGGTTGAAAAAGCACAAAAGGAAAATGGCATAATTGCACCAGAATTGCAAGGAGATTTAGACCGCTTAAGTAAAAAAGGCATTCCTGTTGATGTAGTCTTCGACCAAGGTGTTGATGTGTTGGGGGTAAAATAATAGCCCTTTTTAGGTGTTAAGGAATCGGGGAGTAAGAGAACGGCTATTAAACTAGTCAATTTCTTGCTCCCCACTTATTTTTGCCCGTTTTAAAAAAAATAAAATTTCCTGTAACCTTTCGACTAATCTCATCGTCTATATCATAACAAACTAATTAGCGGGATTTTCTCCTTCTTAAACTAAACTAAAATTTTTGGACTAGAACCAAGGTGTGCAAACGCCGTAGACTTTTTGTGCCTTAATTTTTTAAACGATCAACCAAACACAAACAAATGAAACAAATTTACTTACTATCTTTTATCCTGCTAGCTATGCTAAGCTCCGATTTAGCCAAAGCACAGGAAAAGTCGGTGCAGGGGCTTATCAACGGAACGGTTTTAGACGAGAGCCAAAAACCTGTAGATTATGCAACAATTGGCCTTTTTAAAACCGCCGACTCATCATTAATTAAAACAACTTTAACTGCAGTAGATGGGAAATTTCAATTAATAGGCATTAAAGCCGGAAGCTACTACCTTAAGGTAAATTTGATGGGTTTTACTCCATATAGAGGCAAAGCATTTAACATAAGCGATAGCCAGGCTAGTCTTGATTTACCCACTATCAATATCAAATCGGAAGGTAAAATCTTAAAGACTGTCAATGTTACTGCCGTGAAGCCCTTATTAGAAAGAAAAACTGATAAGCTTGTCATGAATGTAGAGAATAGCAGTGTAAATATCGGTTCTACCGCCTTAGAGGTATTACAGCGAGCGCCAGGTGTTACAGTTGATCAAAATGATAAGATTTCAATGCAAGGGAAGCAAGGAGTTTTAATTCTTTTAGATGGAAAACAAACTTATATGAGTAGTGCTGATGTGGCTAATTTATTAAGGAACATGCAAAGTGAGCAGATCGAAAGCATTGAACTGATCACTAATCCATCCTCAAAATACGACGCATCTGGCAATTCAGGTATCATCAATATCAAAACAAAAAAGAATAGAAATGGTGGAACAAATGGTAGCTTAACGGGTTCTATTTCGCAGGGAAGGAATTTTAGAGGTAACGCCGGAATTAACCTAAACCATCGTACGGCCAAATTAAATGCTTTTGGAAATTACAATTTTGGTTTTTATCAGAATAGCAACTTCTTGGATATCGATAGAATTTCTGGTGGAGCTACAAGCACCTTTTTTATGCAAGAAGGCAATACCTTTAGAACAAGAAGAAACAATAATTTTAAAGCTGGACTCGACTATTTTATCAATAGCAAACAAACCATTGGATTTCTGGCATCAGGTTATTTAAACAGGGGAAGTGAAGAATCAGGGAATAGTACATTAATTGGGAAATCATTTTCACAAGTCGATTCATCACTTTTAGCAAGTTCTAATCAAGAAGAAAGCTATAAAAATCTCTCTTATAACCTTAATTATAAAGCTGTTTTAGATAGTGCAGGTTCTGAAATTTCGGCCGATGTGGATTACTCTCGTTTTAATGGAAAGGATATATCGAATTACCAGAATGATTATTTAAATATCAATGGAAATAGGATGAGGCCTTTAAATTTGATCAGAAATACCACACCTACCCAAATTGACATCAAAGCTATTAAACTAGATTACAACGTGTCTTTAAGCAAAAGCATTAAGTTGGAGGCAGGTTTTAAAAGTAGTTGGGTTAAAACAGACAACGATTTACGTGCCCAAGAATTTTTAAACAATGCATGGCAAAATGACGTTCGTAGAAGTAATCAATTTATATACGACGAAAACGTTAATGCGGCTTATACCAATTTGAATAAGCAATTTAAGAATACTAGTGTGCAGGTTGGATTGAGAGTTGAGCAAACCAACTCTACCGGAAATTTAATTACCACAAACGATGTGGTAAAGCGTAGCTATGTAGATTTCTTTCCGACATTCTTTGTTCAACAAAAACTCTCTGAGAAAAATCAGGTTGGGTTTTCTTATAGCAGAAGAATTGATAGGGCCAGCTATGATGCTTTAAATCCCTTTGTTTATTATTTGGATCAATATACTTATAACAAAGGAAATCCATTCTTAAAACCTCAATACACAAACAATTTTGAAGTTTCTTATACTTTTATGCAGAAGTATATGCTTTCATTAAATTACAGTCATGTTAACGACGTAATTACACAAGTTTTATTGCCTGACGAAAAGCTAAAGGCATTGTATCAAACAAACGCGAACTTAGCGAAAAATGTTTCTTATGGAGCTAATGTAAATATTCCTGTAACAGTAGCTAAATGGTGGAATATGAATAATAACTTAAATGTATTTAATTTAAGCTTTGAAACACCCAATTTAAATGGTAAAGCCTTAAAAACAGGAAAAACCTCTTTACAATTTAAAATGCAGAACAGTTTCACAATTGCCAAAGGATTTACTGCTGAGTTAAGCGGCAACTATGAATCCCCGTTAGATTATGGAACGCTGAGTATTGGCCATCGATACTTTATTGATATGGGCTTTAGCAAAACATTATTGAATAAAAGAGCGAGCTTAAAATTGGCTATGAGTGATGTGTTCAACACGAACGATCAATATATTACAAGTGCGTATCCTGGATTAAAATACAATCTCTATCAGAAGAATGATACTCAGATGGGAAGAATTAGCTTCACTTATAGATTTGGTAAAAACGAAATTAAACCTGCTCGTCGTCGCTCTACCGGAACAGAAGATGAACAAGGTAGGATGAAAAATTAATGCTTAAGCCAAGCTAGATTTCACAATTTCTTCGAAATCATGGATGTCAAAAGGTTTTGCCAAATAATTATCAGCGCCCGCTTTTTCAGCGAGCGCTTTTACGTCGTTATTTGCCGAAAAATAGATTACGGGAATATGCTTTAATTTTGCGTTGTTTTTTAATTCCTGGGTCGCCTCCACACCCCCAACATCTGGTAGCCAGTTATCCATGAAGATTAAATCGGGCATATAAGCAGCAACTTGTGAGATGATGTTGTTGGACGTAGCAGAAGTTTTAATTTCGTAACCTGCATCCTCCAGAATTAAGGTGCACAATTCTAGAATGTCTGCATTGTCGTCAAAAATAAATACTTTTTTGTTCATTGTATGGTGGGCGTTAAACTAATGAATTAATATAATCTGCCATATCTTCTGGTTTAAGAATACGATCTATTTTTACTTTTAAGATAGCTTGTTCGGGCATATAACCTACAGAGGCAGTACTGGGCTCTTGCGCCAATGCTAAACCGTTATAGTTTTTTACAATCTGTAAGCCATTTACGCCATCGGCATTTGAGCCAGAAAGCAATAAGCAAGCTAGTTTATTGGTGTATACTTCGGCTGCCGATTGAAAAGTTACATCAATAGATGGCCTACTATAATTTACTTTTTCTGAGTAATCTAGCGAAAAGGTGTGCTCTTTTTCTATGAGCAAATGATAATCCGAGGGCGCTATATAAATGGTTTTGGGCATTATTTCTTCTTTTTCTTCAACCTCTTTAACCCTTAATTGGGTCCTTGCAGATAATAGTTCGGCTAAAAGAAAATCAGCACCTTGTTTTCTATGTACAACAACGATAATCGGGAAGCTCATATCTGTACGTAAGTTGGGAAGAACCTTTAAAAGCACTTCTAAACTCCCGGCAGAGCCTCCAATTACCAATCCTTCACACCCTTTCACCAAATTTCCTCCAAATTTTCTCACTGTCCAGTCGTTTATACTTTTTAGTGATAGGTGAAAAATCAATTGTTTCTTTAGTTCCCAACGCTAAATAACCTAACTTTTCTAAGCTTTGATCAAAAAGCTGCAAAACATTAAATTGCAAACTCCTGTCAAAATAGATTAGCACATTTCTGCATAATATTAGCTGAAATTCGTTGAAAGAATGGTCGGATACTAAATTATGGGTCGAGAAAATAATCTTTGATTTTAAGTCATCACCAAATTTAGCCAGTGAATAATTAGCGCTGTAGTAGGATGAGAAATCTTTTATCCCCCCCGATGAGATGTAGTTTTCGGAATACTGTTTCATTTGGCTAATTGGAAACATGGCTTGCGATGCTTTCTCTAAAACTATAGGATTAATATCTGTAGCGTAAATTAATGATTTATTTAATAAGTTGAGTTCTTTTAATACGATAGCTATAGAATAAGCTTCTTCGCCAGTTGAACATCCAGCAAGCCAGATTCGAATAAATGGATAAGTTCCAAAGTGTGGAAACACCTGATTTCTTAAGGTTTTGTAAAATGCTGGATCACGAAACATTTCAGTAACATTTACGGTAATCTGTTCTACAAAACGTTTAAAATAGCTTTTATCGCTGATAATTTTATATCTGAATTCGGCAAAGCTTACTTGCTTGTCGATACCAAATACGCGATGGATCCTGCGTCTTAATGACGCTCTTGAATAGCCGGTAAAATCATAACCATATAGCGCGAGCACATCTGCTAGCAAAAACTCAATTTGTTCGTCGCTTATGGTGATTTGATTGGGCACGTTATAGATGTTTATTGATTTGAGTAACTAATTCATCGATGTTAATTGGTTTTGAAATATACCCTACGGCTCCGGCTTCTAAACATCTTTCTTTGTCGCCAACCATTGCCTGCGCAGTAACTGCGATTACGGGAATGTCTTTTAATTTTGGCAACTCTTTCATTTTCGACATCGCTTGATAACCGTCCATATCAGGCATCATCATATCCATGAGCACTACAGCTATATCTTCATCATCTTCAATCAGGTTAAAACCTTTTTTTGCGCTGTTAGCAGATAAGCAGGCGTATTTTTTTGCTTTAAGGACAGCCGTTAAGGCAAATATGTTTCTGCTGTCGTCGTCTATTATTAGGATTTTCTTTGTTTTAACTTCCATAAATTTTTAAAACAATTTTTAAACTTTATCATATAACCAAACTCTTAACAATGAAATTAGTTGGTCTATATCTACTGGCTTAGAGATGTAATCTGATGCTCCAGCGGCGATACATTTTTCACGATCTCCCATCATTGCTTTTGCAGTAACAGCTAAGATTGGTAATTGTTTGTACTTAGGCATTTCTCTTATCGTACTGGTGGTTTGATAGCCATCTAATTCAGGCATCATCATATCCATTAACACTACATCAACGGCAGGGTTTTCGGCCAGTACACGTAATGCTTCTTTGCCATCTGTGGCGGATAATACATGCATATGATGTTGTTCTAATGCCTTAGTAAGTGAGAATATATTCCGCACATCATCATCAGCAACTAAAACAGTTTTGTTCTTTAATACTTGATGTAATCCCCCTAAATTTTCTGGAATAAGCGTGCTTTGTTTACCTTTTTCTTCAATTAAATGTAAGAATAAACCCGCTTCATCTAAAATTCTTTGGTAAGAGTGGGCTGTTTTTATCACAATTGAATCTGCGTATTGCTTAATCCTACTTTCCTCTCCTTTAGATAAGCTTTTTCCTGTGAACACAATGATAGGTAAATTTTCTAGGCCATTACTTTTTTTAATGGTTTCCAAAGTTTCATAAGCAGTTTTATCTGGTACACCCATGTCAAGAATTACACAGTCTACCTCTTTTTGCTGTAGCCCTTTAATACTTTCGTTTACATTTCCAACTACTAAAGTTTGAATATTGGCATTGCTTAAGAAATAACTTAGTGCTTTAGCATGTTGTTCATTTTCTTCAACAATCAATACTTTTTTAGGATGCCTACTTAGCGCGTCCTCTAACTTTTCAAAAATCTGTTTCATGTGTTCCAATGCAACAGGCTTGTTGATAAAATCTACCGCACCTTTTAATAAGCTTTCCTTTTTAACAGCTAATGAAGACATAATATGCACAGGAATTGGCCTAGTTTTAGGGTTAGCTTTTAATTCTTCCATTACTTCCCAACCATCTTTTATAGGGAGCTGTATATCTAATAAAATTGCGAGTGGATTAAAGGCATTAGCCATTTCTATTCCGGCATCGCCACGCACGGCAACGATACCCTTATATTTTCTTTTACGTGTAAAATCTAATAAAGTTTTAGCAAATGCGGTATCATCTTCAATAATTAAGATGACTTTATCGTCGGGTAAAATGTTATCGCGGTCATCTTCTATATCATTTGGAATATGTGCAACGGTAAATCGTTCATGAAGTTCTTTTGCATTTTCTGCTAACCTCTGTTGCTCTAACTCATATTGGTCTTGTTGCTCTGCTAGATAAACAGCATTGTCACCGTAATTTATTGGGATGGATAAAGTAAACTCACTTCCAGCGCCTTCAGTGCTTTTTAGCTTTATTTCTCCTCCAAGTAATTTGGCAAGTTCTTTACTGATAGATAATCCTAGACCTGTGCCCCCGAATTTACGGCGCGTAGTACCATCGGCTTGTTGAAATGCCAGAAATACGAGTTCTAGTTTCTCAGCAGCAATTCCAATCCCAGTATCTTTAACCTTAAAAGTAATTGTTTTATGGTGGCGATCGGTCGCCAAACTTAAGCTCACTTTTCCTTTTGTTGTAAACTTAAAGGCATTTGATAATAAGTTCTTTAAAATTTGCTCTAGCCGCATTTTGTCGGTCACTAAAATTTCTGGTAAATTATCGGCAACACTAATTTCAAAATCTAATTTTTTATCTTTTGCGATTGGGTTAAATAAGGAGCGTAAATCTCTAGTTATTGCATTTACATTGACGTCTTCAATCTCTAACTTCATTTTCCCAGCCTCAATTTTCGAGAGGTCTAAAATTTCATCGATTAGTGTTAATAGGCCTTGTCCTGAACTTTGAATAACTTCAGCATATTCAGTGTATTCCTTATCAAGATCTTCATTGTCGGCCATTAATTTAGAGAGTAACAAAATAGAGTTTAGTGGTGTTCGTAGCTCGTGCGACATATTCGCTAGAAACTCAGATTTGTACTTTGTACTAAGTTCAAGTTGTTCAGCTTTATGCTGTATTTCTATATTTCGTTCTTGAATAGTTTGGTTTTTTTCTTCAAGTAAACTGCTTCTTTCTTCTAATTCTTGGTTAGTATGAAGTAGTTCTTCTTGTTGCACTCGAAGCTCTTCTTCTGAAGCTTGGATTTTTTGTGTTTGAGCTTCCAGTTCGGCATTTAAACCTTCCAGTTCACTATGTTGAGCCTGGAGCTCTTCGGCTTGAGCCTGAGTTTCTTCTAAAAATTCCTGTAACCTTTTGCGATTTTGAGCTACGTGAATAGCTACGCCAATGTTATTGGAAACGCTTTTTAAAAACTCTAGTTTTCGAGGGGGATACGTTGTTAAGGTGCCTAATTCTGCAACACCAACCATTAAACCATCTCGTATAATGGGAAATACCACTATTGTTTTAGGTTTTGTTTCTCCGCTTGCATAACTTATAGTGAGATCCGTTGCTTCAATGCCTTCCAGTATCATTAGCTCTCTCGATTGCATACATTGTCCTATTAGGCCTTCACCAATTGCTATCGCAGGTTCTTTTGTGTGCTTATTTAATGCATATGAGCCGGTTAGATGAAGGTATTTGTCCTCTCCAAGAACATAGAGCGCTCCAACATGGCTTTTGGTATGCGCTACCAGTACTTCGAGCATATCGTTTGCCAAAACCGACAATTCTTTTTCGCCAACCATCTTGTCGTTTAGTTTAGCGACCCCAGTTTGTAACCATTCTTTATCTTCTAACAAGCCAAATGAATAGTGCAAGGATTCGGCCATTGCATTGAGTGAGCCAGCCAAACTCCCCAGACCATCTTTAGATTCGTCGTCCATTCTTATCGAATAATTGCCTTTAGAAATTTGTGAGGCTATTGTTTGGATGAGTTGAATTCGATTGGTAGTCTCTTCATTGACATCTTGTAATTTTTGTTGGAGTTTAATACGTTGATTAAGGTCTTTTGAAACTTTTCGGTAAAAGAAAAGTGTAATTAAAAGTGATAAAAGAGCTGCAAAAACAATAAGAACGGGAGTATAACCTGCCAAGGTATTTAGTTCTTTGGTGCGGACGGCCAAAAGTCTTTTTTCTTCGTTTTGCATGTCCTTGATAATTTGTCTTACCTTATCCATGTAAACTTTTCCGTCTAATAGGTAGCTTTCTGATACTACTGCACCGTTTTCTTTAACCTTTATGGTTTTGTCTATGATGTTTAATCTAGTGTCCAGAATTTCTTTTAGTTCATCTATTTTTTGTTGATGAAAGGCATTATCATGAGTCTTTTTCTTGAGATCGATATATAAGTTGCTTACCCTTTCGCTAGCTCCGATATAAGGTTCTAAAAAGACTTTATTACCTGTCAGTAAATAACCTCTTTGACCAGTTTCAGCATCTTTTAAGGTAGATATTGCATTGTCTAGCCCATTCATCACCTCATTACTTCGAGAAACTAAATCTGCATTCTTTATTAAATTATTTATACTAATATAAGACGCTAGTGAACTAAGGATTAATAAAATTAGTGATAAACCTAGGCCTAAACGGAGATTAGTTTTTAAGGATAACTGCATCGAAATAGTTTTAATTTGTTGAAGCTTCTGTTTTTAAATTAATAGGCATAATGAAGTAAAACTCTGAGCCCTGTCCGTATTTGCTATTAACGCCAATTTCGCCGCCATGTCTCTTAATAATTTCTGACGAGATATACAGACCGATTCCTAGTCCCTGAAACCGTTGGGAAGTTTCTTCAACCCTATAAAATTTGTCAAAAACATGTTCGAGTTGTTCGGGCAACATGCCAATTCCACTATCTTTTACGGAAAGATATACTTGTTCATCCTTTACATTAATAGTGATAAAAATTTCTTCAGTGCCTGGTGAATATTTCATGGCATTAGTTAAAAAATTAACAATTACCTGCTCTATTCGCATTTCATCTGCAAAAATATTACAGTTGGCTTTGCCTTTTTTGATGATTTTAAATGTTGGATTAGATTGATGCATGATTTCAATTACATTATCCAGTAAGTAATCTATAGAGAAATCCTGTTTGTTAAGTTTTAATTTACCACTTTCAATTTTCGAGATATCAAGTAGATCCGCAATTAGGCTATTCAGCTTTTCGAGCTGTATTTGTGCTTTTTGAAGGTGTTTTTTAACGGTTTCAGTATCGCCTTTAGTGACACTTCTTTCTAATAATTGTACATAGCCCTTTACACTTGTTAGCGGTGTTTTGAGCTCGTGACTGGCAATACTAATAAATTCATCCTTTTTACGTTCTGCATCTTTTCGAAATTCAATTTCCGCCAATAGACTTTCTTGCATTTCTTTTAGCTTGCGACTTTGGTCGTATATCTGATAAAAGGTCTTCACTTTTAAAAGAAGGATGTTAATGTCGAGCGGTTTAGTAATGTAATCTAACCCCCCTGAAGAGTAGCCTTTTGCAATAAATTTAAGTTCAGTATTTGCTGCCGAAAGAAAGATAATGGCAGTTTCTTTGGCCTTGCTGTAGCCAGAAATTGTTTCTGCAACTTCGAAGCCGTCCATGCCAGGCATCTGTACATCAAGAATAATTAGTACATATGAATTTTTTAATACTTTCTTAAGCGCTTCTTCACCTGAAGATGCTGTATCTACTTCGAAATTATTTTTTTCGAGAACTTTTTTTAGGGAGATTAAATTTTCAGGGGTATCGTCAACAATAAGGATCATTCGCAAAAATAATTAAAGCAAAAAGGGTCGATTATCTGTAAGTGTTACCTATAAGCATAGGTAACAACTAATGTAGGCCGAATGTTTTAATTATTTTTCCGAATTGAAGGTATCGCCTTCACGAATATCACCGGTCTCAAATCCCTTTTTAAACCAATACATTCTTTGGGCAGATGTGCCATGGGTAAATGAGTCGGGAACAACGTCTCCACCCGACTGTTTTTGTAACTGATCATCACCAATAGCATTGGCTGCATTTAGCGCTTCTTCTATATCGCCAGCCTCTAATTTGAAGTTTTTTAAATTTTGTGCTTTATTAGCCCAGAGGCCTGCAAAAAAATCTGCTTGTAATTCTAGTTTTACAGAGAGCCGATTATACTCAGTCTGACTTAAACCACGTCGGGCTTTTTCCATTTTTGCTGCGGTACCTAATAAATTCTGAACATGATGCCCAACTTCGTGAGCAATTACATAAGCTTGGGCGAAATCGCCTGCGGCGTTGAATCGAGTTTTAAGCTCGTTGTAAAAAGAAAGATCTATATAAATTTTATGATCTCCGGGGCAATAGAATGGGCCAACTGCAGCGCTTGCATTTCCACAGGCAGATTGTACAGCTGTTGTGAATAGCCTTAATTTGGGTTGCTCGTAGGTTAAACCCATTGCCGAAAATTCAGCTTCCCATACCTGTTCTGTTGATTCGAGTACGCCCGACACGAATTGAGCTTCCTCATCACCTGCCGGAACGCCACTTTTTACCGGGCCTTGCTCCATGGCTGGCATTTGGTTCACTAAACCAGTTAGATCTTGGCCAAAGATAAGTCCCAAAATCACGATTATAATACCTACACCACCACCCAAAGCAATGCGGCCACCACCGCTACCTCTGCCATCTTCCACATTGTTACTGCCTTTTCCGAACCACTGCATAATTTAATTTGATTTAAAAATGATGAACAATTTTAAACTAATTTAGTTTTTTTGCTTTGAATTCGTAGCATTATTTGCGAATTGACGCGTTGTGGGCTTCCGTCATTGCGAGGTACGAAGCAATCTCAATTAGATTGCTTCGTACCTCGCAATGACGTTTTGTGACTCGCAATGACGGTACTAACTAAAAGCGTTTATAGCGTTTTCAATCCTTTTTTGTGTTTCAGCGATACCTAGCATAACCGCAATATCGAAAACACCTGGGCCAAATTTTCCGCCAACAAGCATCACCCTAAACGGAAGCATCAATTCCCCCGGCTTAAAACCTTTCGTGTCTGCTAAAGCTTTAAATTGTTCCTCCATTTGAACTGCATTTAAATCCGCATGAATGTTTTTAGCGAAATCTTCAAAAAATGAAGCTTTCTCAGAACTCCATTTTGGTTTCACGGCTGCTTCATCATAACTTGTTGGGCTATTGAAGAAATAACCGCTTTGCGCCACAAAATCTGTTAACAGTGTGCATCTATCTTTTACAAGGTCTATTACTTTTAATAGAAATTCATTGTCCTTAACCTCAATTTCTGCATGCTGTAATAAACTGCTAACCGATACCTGCAGACTGCCAGCCGAAGATTTCTTAATCCATTCGTGATTGTACCATTTTGCTTTCTCAAAGTCAAATTTAGCGCCAGCTTTGCTTATGCGAGCGATTGAAAATAAACTAACCAGTTCCGTTAAAGAGAATATTTCCTGATCAGTGCCATCATTCCAGCCCAACATCGCCAAAAGATTAAGGAAAGCTTCTGGCATAAAGCCCAATTCTTTAAACCCTTTAGTAATATCGCCAGTTTTGGGATCTGTCCAATTTTGCGCATAAACTGGAAACCCTAAACGATCGCCATCACGCTTACTCAGCTTTCCATGGCCATCAGGTTTTAAAATTAAAGGTAAATGTGCCCATTGCGGCATTACCTCTGCCCAACCTAAATATTTCCACAATAAAATATGAATCGGAGCCGAGGGTAACCATTCTTCTCCTCTAAAAGCGTGACTGATCTCCATCGCTTTATCATCAACTACTACGGCCAAATGATAAGTCGGCATACCATCAGCTTTTAATAAAACTTTATCATCAACTAGGTTGGTTTCAAAGCTAACATCGCCTCTAATCATATCATTAAAGGTTACAGTTTCGTTTTCGGGGATGTTGATACGAACAACATGAGGGGTATTTTGCGCCAATAGCTCAGTTACTTCTTGCTGAGTTAAAGTTAAGGAATTACGCATCTGCATGCGCGTTGCTTGTCCGTATAAAAAATTAGGAAATTCTTTACGTTTTGCATCTAATTCTTCTGCCGTATCGAAGGCATAATAGGCGTGGCCACTAGCGATTAATTGTTCGGCATATTGCTTGTAGCTTGCTTTTCTCTCACTTTGACGATATGGCCCAAAAGCACCAGGTTTTTCAGGGCTTTCATCGGGTGTAATGCCACACCAGTTTAAACAATCTACAATATATTGTTCTGCTCCGGGCACGAAGCGATTTTGATCGGTGTCTTCAACGCGGAGAACAAATGTGCCACCATGCTGTTTAGCAAATAAATAATTAAATAGGGCCGTTCTAACACCGCCTAAATGTAAACCACCTGTTGGACTAGGTGCAAATCTTACTCTAACTTTCTGTTCCATATCTTATTCGAAAACCAATAACCTTAGTATTTCCGCGCAAAGATATATATTTTGTTTGGCGTTCAGCGTTTAGGCTAATGCCGTTTTACCTTGTTCGATGCCCTATACTCAATGCTTCTCGTTCAATACTTCCTGCTTGATACTTAATCTTTGTTTGTTATTTTGTAATTTGCCTCTATAACTATGAACCCATATCAGAAAAAACGTCGCTGGAAATTTTTCTTGCTCATCTTTGCCGTTGTAATTGGAGGGGCATCCGTTGCTTATTCTGATTTTTTTATCAAGAAGATGGAACGAGAAGAAGCTGCCCAATTTCAATTGAAGACTAAAGTATTGGAACAGCAAATGACGATGTATGATATCCCCCAGCTTACCAGTATTTTCGATGCAATTAAAAAGAATACCAATGTTGATGTAATTATCACTAAACAAAATGGATCTATCTATACTTATTATGGTTTAGATACAACAAAAACCTTTTACGATATCGATAAAACCAGGGTTTATGATTCGTTATATTTTGTCAGACAGTTAGATAAAATGAAAATGCAACACAAACCAGCGTCTATTGCGTTTGGCGATGAAAAGCTCTTAGTATATTACAAAGACTCTTTTATTTTAACGCAACTCCGCTTTTTCCCCTATATCCAGCTAGGCGTAATTGCATTATTTATTTTAGCCGCTTATGTAGCTTTTAGTCAGGCAAGAAAGGCAGAACAAGATCAGGTTTGGGTAGGCTTAGCGAAAGAGACAGCTCACCAATTAGGCACACCAATTTCCTCGCTAATGGCTTGGGTAGAGCTCATCAAAGGGCGCTTTAATGCCGAAGATGATCCGCTTGTTGCTGAAATGGAAAATGACATCCATCGTTTGGAAGTTATTACAGATCGGTTTTCTAAAATTGGTTCTAAACCGATATTGGAAGATCATATGGTATACGTGGTGGTGCAGAATTTTGTTGATTATTTTAAAATTAGAACTTCTGACAAAATTAATATCGTAATTACTGGCGACAATCAGGTAAGAGCCCTCTTAAATGTGCCTCTTTTTGATTGGGTGATTGAAAATCTACTGAAAAATGCAGCGAATGCTATTGACAATGAGGGTACTATTACCATTAACATAACGGAGCACTTAGCTAAAGAAGAGGTATTTATCGACGTGATAGACACGGGCAGAGGTATTCCAAGCTCGAAATTTGATACGGTATTTCAGCCGGGTTATACAACGCGCAAAAGAGGATGGGGATTAGGTCTATCACTCACTAAACGTATCGTTGAAAATTACCATAGCGGAAAAATATTTGTTAAAGATTCAGAAATTGGCAAAGGGACAATATTTAGGATAATATTAAAAAGCAGTATAACATATGAACCGACCACAAATTAATGAGTACCCTGAATGGGGCCAAAATTACATTAGTCAAGTAGAGGGAGATGTACTTGAAATACTGGAAAAACAGGCCACTGATTTTCCTAGTTTTATAAATAGTTTAACCGACAAGGAAAATTATGCCTATGCGCCAGGGAAGTGGACCATTAAAGAACTTGTTGGTCACATGATTGATACTGAACGCATTCTGGTTTACAGGTTACTATGTTTTGTGAGAGGAGAGGCCTCAGCCTTACCAGGCTTCGAAGAAGATGACTATGTAGCAAATGCACATTTTAAAGATGGCAATTTATTGAGCATGGCCGAGGAATTTTCTTTGTTGAGGAAAGCAAACCTTTATTTAATTAACTCGCTTAACGAAAATGAACTAGATAGGATGGGAACTTCAAATGGGAAACGAATGAGTGCGCGTGCTATTGTTTATGTTTTAGCGGGGCATGTTATTCACCATACCAAGATTATTAAAGAAAGGTATTTATGATCTGGTTTAAATCCTTTACGCCAGCTATGCTAAATGATCGACCAAAAAATCATATAGGAGCCTTACTCGGTATCGAGTTTACCGAAATAGGTGAGGATTTTTTAAGTGCAACCATGCCTGTCGACGAACGAACACATCAGCCCGCTGGGATTTTACACGGAGGTGCATCGGTGGTGCTAGCTGAGACACTTGGTAGCATTGCTTCTTATATGTGTATTGATCCTGATAAGTTTATTGCTGTTGGACTAGAGGTAAATGCGAATCACATCAGACCCGTACGGAGCGGGCTTGTAACAGGAATTTGTAAGCCTTTACACATCGGCGCGAAAACTCAAGTTTGGGAAATTAAAATGTATACTGATAAAGGTAAGCTAAATTGTATCAGTAGATTAACAGTAGCAATATTGCCTAAGCCTCAATAAGCTTAGGCAATATTTCATCACTACCCTTGTTGATCAAGCCATTTTTTCTCTACAAAGTAAGAAACGATTAAGCCAAGTCCTCCAAAGATGCCAATGCATCCAAAATAAACTGCTGCTGCTTGTCCTTCTTCAGCATCCGACATTTCGCCACCAAATACTCCTCTAACTGTGAATAGGGCAATCAAAAGGCCAATGCCTAATCCTACTAATAACAATCCAAATTTTAGGCTTAAAAAAGGTTGGGGTGTAGTTTTGCGAACGCCTGGATCTATTCCACGCTCAATCATTGCCATCTTTTCTTTATTGTTAAAATATCTGATTCCGAATATCATTGCGAAAGTGCAGATGAAAAATGTAATTGGTACTAATATTCCTTCCATGATTTTATTTTTTTAATGTTAATATTTCTTGTTGTTTAAGAACGTGTTCTGCATACTATGACTACAACAAAAAAAATTAGGTTACACCCTATATGATTTTTTTGTTTAGCTTTTAAATTGGTTAATCGTTTTATTTTCAACTATCTTTATTTACTAACCAGCTAACAGATCTAAACAACTAAACAATTATAGCTGTAACCTAATTTAAAAACGTTGCGTCTTAGCTACTATAATATGCAAGACAAGGAAACAGATTTAGCTTTAATTACAGCGATACTAGCTGGCCAAACTGCCGAATACGCGGTACTGGTTAAGCGTCACCAGCGTTTTGTATTTACTTTAGCTATGCGTTTCGCTAAGAATAGAGAAGACGCCGAAGAAATTGCGCAAGATTGCTTTGTAAAAGCTTATAGAGCTTTGGGAACGTTTAAACAAACATCGAAATTTAGTACTTGGTTATATACCATAACTTATACCACAGCAATGAGTTTTCTGCGAAAAAAACGATTGGATACCACATCGATTAATGACGATGACCATGTATTGCAAATCGCAAATAGTGGTACTGATTTTGATGCAAATATAATAGAGCGTAAATCAACTTATGCTTACTTGAACCAAGCTATTGACATGCTGTTGCCTGATGATGCAGCAATTATCACGCTATTTTACAAGGGTGAACAAAGTTTGGAAGAAATAGCTTCTGCACTTAATATGGAAGCAAATACTGTTAAAGTAAAATTACATCGCGCGAGGTTGCGATTAAAAGATAAATTACAATTTTTGTTAAAGGATGAAGTTAAGGAATTGATATGAACACGATAGAAGAACAACTTTGGAACTATATTGATGGCAATTGTACGCCAGAAGAACAGTTAAAAATTGAAGCTAAATTAGCTATCAATGCTGAGTATTATGCTGTTTATGAGGGATTACTTAGCGTTAATGAAGAATTGAACAAGTTAGATTTTGAAGAACCATCTATGTCTTTTACGCGTAATGTAATGGATAGGGTAAATTTAGAATTGAAACCAGTTGCGTTAAAGACGAAAATAGATAATCGGATTATTTATAGTATAGGTGCATTCTTCGCACTATCTATCCTGAGTTTATTTATTTATGCAATTGCGACAAGCAGCGCAAGTTTCAATTTCAAAATGCCAACTGTTAATTTTGATGCTAGTAGATATGTTAACTCAAAAACTATACAAATTTTCTTATTGGTTGATGTGGCCTTAGGCTTATTATATTTAGATGGCTTTTTAAGGAAGAAAACTTTAAAGACACAAAAAAAGGGAAGCTAAAACTTCCCTTTTTTTGTGTGAAACTTATTTCTTAAACATGATCGGTAATATCACTTGAGTTGTATCCCAGGCCATGACTAAATTAGCGCCCAAAGGCGATTCAGTAAAGGTCATGGAAAAAACTTCAATTGCTTTTTCTAATTTGCTAACAGGTATGTCAACCCTCACCACGTCCTTTGCTTGGTCGTAATTAAAAGCGCCCCACCTATCAGTTTGCTTATTTACTATCATAGTCCACTTATCTTTACTTGGAATAGCAAATAAGCTATATGTACCCGCTTTAATTTTCTTTCCACCAATTGTTACTGGTTTCGCAAAATGAATTTCGGTATTTTCATTCGCCCCTAAGCGCCAAACTTTATCAAATTGTTCTAGTACCCCAAAAATCTCTCTTCCTTTTTTGGCTGGACGAGAATATAAAACTTTAATAATTGGCAGAGAAGTATCTTCCTTTTTAACTTTAGCAGCATTTAAAGGATAATACAAAGCATCCATCGGACTTGCATCTACATTTGAGAATTTTATTGGGGATGTTTGCGCACTTACTGCAAGACCAAACAATGCCAACATAAGGCATAAACTTAATTTCTTCATAAGTAAATAAATTGCTTAAACCTCTAGTATTCGCGGCCCTTTACAATGCCATTTAAAAATATAGCTGCAAAGATTAAGCCTGCAATTCCGCCTAGTAATAGATAGCCAATATGTAGTGTTAATGACGCAACTGCTAACATTCCGGTTAATATACCAATTACATACCAAACCCACTCAAAGCTATTTTTGTTTTCACTGTTTTCCATATCTTCTTTTGTTATGAAGCAATCTTTAGCACTTTTATATTGTTTAAAGGTTTGCTAATGACGGTTTCTTTATTCTTTTTTGAAATTTGTTTCAAAGGTAAAAATTTATTTTAAAATCTTAACGCATTTGTATTTTTCAATAGTTCATCTACTTTTACCAATTCATACCCTTCTTTTTTAAGTTGTTCAATTAATCCAGGCAATTTATCGTAAAACTTGTCGCTTCTTCTCGGGTCTGTTCCAATATGCAATAATAGGATAAAGCCATTTAATCCTGCGGCATCCTTTCTTGAATAATCGAGAATTGATTGATAGATTTCGTCGCTGCTTCGATATGATTTTCCCATTTCGGGAAAAGTATAATCAGCGTTGGACCTGGTACCCGGCGTAAAATTGATGAGCTGTAAGCCCATTTCATTTGTCCAATCGGCAATAGTTTGATTATACCATTCATAGGGAGGCAAAAAATAAGGAGATTGTTCCTTTTTAATTCCAAATTTTGCCATAGCCTTATAATTGGCATTTAAATCTGAAGTAAATGTGGCTTTATTGACCAATAAACTATCTCGTTTTTTCCAATCGCTGTAAAGCAAATGCTTATCAGAGTGGGCACCCATATAATTTCCATCTTCTTTTAAAGATCTAATGATTGACGAAAATTGAGGGTTTCTATAAAAATTTCCCGTAAAGAAAAAGGAAGCTTTAGCGTTGTTTTTTTGCAAAGTGGAGTGAATACTTTTACCACCATCGGCAAATTCATCGCCGGTAAAAACCAATGCTATCTTTTTCTCTGTCGTTTTACCTCTAATTATAGCACCTTCCTGTTTGTAATGTGGCTGCACCTTACTATCAAATGCTGCCAGAAGATAAACTAATGATGCTGTTCCATCCATTGTGGGTTCATTCGTACTATAATCTCCGTAATCATCATGATATACGGCTAACTCACTCTGAAAATCAGCATATTCATCGGCCTCTGCCAATTGTATGCCAATTAGATTTTTATAAATATTTGTAAATACTGGGCCATCAACTAAACCTCCATCAATTGGGTATTGTTTTAAATGGGTAAATGCCGAATGAGGATCTGCTGGTGTATCAGCCCCATTAGGTAAGCCATAAACCATACTTGTACCCCATGGATTGCAACCGAAGAGCCAGTCGAAATTAGCCTGGGCTAGTTCCGAAAATGTGTCATCCCCCGACAGCTCCTTATACCAAAGACATTGCATGGTAAAAGAAACCGTTAAATTATTACTACACCAAATAAATGGTACACCACGATAAAAGGCATTTTTTTTAGCTCTGGCCCAAACGTGATTTATGCCTACTTTATAGTTGTCAATTAATGTTGCTTTAGTTTTCGCACTGCTTTGTTTAGCTAACTCATAATGACCTAAGTTTATAAACGGATACCATTGATAGTGTTTTGCCGTGTCGCTTATAAACCAAGGTGTAATTTTTTCTCTTTCAGAAAAGGCAAAGGCTGAATCAAGATGTTTTGATTTTTGACCAGCTTTACTAACTTGAGGAAGACTTGCATAGGCTAATTCCATATCATCAACCCAATTATCTTCGGCATAAATATAGGGCGACTTAACAGAAACTGTTTGTGTAACTCCCCTTTTTTGATTTGCATATGTCATCGCACTCGCTGCTTTTTTGCGCAATAATTTTGCATAAGCTGGATTTTGAGCCTTAAATAAAGTATGACCTAAGCTAAATGCACTGGTGAATTTTGCAGCAGTAGAGCTTGTGCCGGTTGTGTTGTTCATAAACTTACCTCGTTGCTGGGCTTCGCCATTAATGAAATAGAGTGGACGCTCAAAGCCTTTGCCATATTGACTATCTTCCTTGGGTATTCGCATGGTGACATGGTCTCGGTCATCAGCCAATTGATTAAACATGATCTTATTACCAGGGTGCATTTTCAATAACCAGTCAAGTCCCCATTTAGCCTCATCCAGTACATCGGCAACGCCATTTCCTCCAGCTAAACCATTCGCCTGGTTTTCATCTTTAAATGCTTTGGGGAAATCTCTATAAGCCATCAATAAATGATAGGTGGCATTTGCAGAGGTAGTCGAGTATTGTAAGTAATCACTAGCATCATGCCAACCTCCTGAAGCATCAAAATGGGTGCTGTCTTTTATTCCAGCCTTTGAACCATATAATACAAAACCATCATGTGTGTGACAGCTGTCTTTTAAATAGGGGTTAAAGCCACTTCGTTGTTGGCGCATATAACGGAGTACAAAATCTGCTGTATGGCGATAAACATCGTCTCCAATGGTTATTTCTGGAGAGTTGATGTTATTTGCCCGAATGATATATTTACCAGGGGTTTTAAAAGTTGAGAAATTAAAACGAGCGGTAGTAGAAAAAGGCCCATATTTTCCGAAGTATTGAATTTGTTTTGATGAGAATACTACTTTTCCAGTTTCTTTGCTAACTAAATCAAACTTATTGGGTGTAATATTACTTTTACTGGCCCAGATGGCAACTTTACTTGAAGAGGGTTGGTAGCCTAGTAAGTTTACTCTAATCCAGCTGTTATTTGGTGCAACAGGACCTTCTGTTGTAAAGGAAAATAGCGTAAGCGCTATAAGAAATAAATAGAGTTTAGCAAAAGAGGTTTTCGTCATATTTATTAAAATTAATTGCAAGTAGTTAAAGGTAAGGATTATCATCAGAATGTAAATTACAAATAGTGATACTAAATTAATCAATCGATTGATTAATTTTGCTGCTTCAAATTGAAAAATAGAGCTATCATGAGTTATGGCAGCTTAGATTTATAAAGATGGAAAAAACAGATAAAAGAACAGATATTTTGAATGCAGCCGAACTGCTGTTTTCTGAATTTGGTTTTGAAGGGACTTCTACTCGTCAGATTGCTAAAGAATCAGGAGCAAACATGGCTATGATCAATTATTACTTTGGAAGTAAGGAAGGTGTGTTTTTAGAGATTATGGAGAGCCGTATTTCTAGCTTTAAATCACATTTAGATTTGATCAACGAGCAGCAAATTCCTGCCAGAGAAAAATTATTAAAGGTAATTGATCAATATACAGCCCGCATTTTTGGTAACATTAATTTTCATAAGATGATGCATAGGGAGCTCTCCTTAATTCAGCGTCCAGAAATGTTTAGCAAAATTAAAGAGGCAATGTCTAGCAATAGATTGGTGATTGAGAAGATTATAGAAAGTGGAATAGCCGAAGGCACTTTCAGGCAAGTTGATGTGAGAATGACTATTGCCAGTTTTATGGGAAGCATTATCCTAATCGCAACATCACCTAGCAAAGTAATTGACGACCCGAATTTTGACATCAACAACGAAAAACAAAAAGAAGGGCTTAAAAAGAGATTAGTAGCGCATTTACAGGACTTCATTATTACGCATTTAACACCCCAAAAATGATAAAGAATACCATAAAATTAATTTTTGCTGGGCTCTTGTTCCCCGCATTGGTGCATGCCCAAACGGTAAAAAAAATAGGCCTAACGGAGGCCATTGAACTAGGCATCACTAATAGTAAAAATTTAAAATTAGCACAGAACAAAATAGAGGAGGCTGCGGCTAAACTCGATATCGTGAATGATAATGCATTGCCAGATGCATCGGCCAGTTTTTTATATAATCATGCCGAGATTCCAACCAATACCTTAAGTATTGGGGGAGGTAACCCTATTCACTTACCAAATAGAGCAGATGCTTTTGTTGGTACAGCAAGTATACAAGAACTAGTGTACGGTGGAAATAAATTGAAATATGCCAAAGAATCTACCAAGTTGCTAACCAATATTGTTCGCTTGGATCTTGAAAAAAACAGGGAAGAAGTTACTTATGCTGTTATCAATACCTATTTCTCTTTGTATAAATTAATGCAAAGTAAAAAGGTAATTGCGCAGAACTTAGAATCGATCGCAAGTCAATTAAAGCAAGCACAGAATTTTTTCGCGCAGGGGATCGTCACAAAAAATGATGTATTAAGGTTTCAATTACAGCAAGCTAATATTTCTTTAACAGATCTTGAAATAGAAAATAATCGCAAAATAGTAAACTATAATTTGGCAATCCTCTTGGGATTACCAGAAGATACTGAAATTTTAGTTGAAGAAAATGATGTTTCTTTAAAAGCAGTAGAAACTTTTGGTAATTATGTGAGTAGTGCTTTAGCAAATCGACAAGAGTTGCAGCAGTTGGACTTGCAAAATAAGGTTGCAGACTATCATATTAAAACCATCAAGGCTGATAAATTGCCGACAGTTGGTTTAGGCGCAAATTTATATTACATCAATCCAAGTGGCAGCTTTATTCCGCCAACAAATCAATTTCTTGTTCCCGTTACGCTAGGTGCAACAGTTAGTTGGAATGTCGCAAATCTTTGGAAAAACAAGCATAAAGTAGCGGAAGCAGCCATTCAACAAAAAGAGCTAAGCATTCAAAAAACTATCGTAAGCGACCAGCTCAAAACAGAAGTCAATAAAAACTATCAAAACTATCTTTTATCAGTTCAGAAAATAAATGTGCTCCAAACATCAATTGCCCAGGCTACTGAGAATGATCGCTTACTAGCTTCTAAATACAAAAATAATATAGCCTCAGTTACCGATAGGATTGATGCTGAAACATTATTGTATCAAGCAAAGATTAATCTTGAAATCGCAAAAGCCGATGCAGGGTTGGCCTACTATACTTTATTAAAATCAACAGGAAAAATTTCAAAATAAAAACCAAAATGACAACAGTAGCAAAAAAGAAAAATAAAGTTCTACCAATTATACTTGGCGTATTACTTGTAGTGGGAGCGATATTCGGATTCACAGAATACCAATATTTCAGTAAGCACGTAGATACGGATGATGCGCAGATAGATGGGGATATTAGTCCGGTTGTAGCTCGCGTAGGGGGCTATGTGAAGGAAATTAAGTTTGAAGAAAACACAAAAGTAAATGAAGGCCAGGTTTTGGTTACGCTAGATGATCAAGATTATAAGATTAAATTAGAACAAGCTGAGGCAGGTAAAGTTAGCGCCAATGCAGGCGTTGGCGTTTCACAGGCCCAAATTGCAGCTACAGCAGCAAATACAAGTACAGCTAAAGCAAATATTGAAGCTGCACAAGTAAAGTTGAATTTAGCCCAAAAGGATTACCAACGCTATGCAAACCTGATTAAAGACGGAGCTGTAACCCAACAGGCTTTTGACCAGGCGAAGGCAATGTTAGAAACAGCCCAAGCCAATTATAAAGCGGCAGTAGACCAATACCATGCAGCAGTAAAACAAGTTGGAACAACCGAATCACAGTTAAATGTAAGTAGTTCTGGGGTAACTCAGCGTCAATCGGAAATAGATTTTGCGAAGTTGCAGCTTTCCTATACTCAAATTAAAGCACCCTCAACTGGGATTGTTTCAAAAAAGAATGTTCAAAAAGGCCAGCTTATTCAGCCTGGACAGTCGCTATTCGCCGTCGTTGATAATAATAGTCTCTTTGTAACAGCAAATTTTAAGGAAACCCAATTGCAAAAATTAAAAGCTGGTTTAAAGGTTAAAATTATAGTTGACGCCTATCCAGATGAAGAAATTGCTGGGGAAGTTTACAATTTTGCACCCATTACAGGAGCTAAGGGTTCGTTATTGCCGCCAGACAATGCTACGGGTAATTTTGTTAAAGTAGTACAACGTGTACCGGTAAAAATTAAAATTCAAGCTAAAGACAAAGCATTACTTGAAAAATTGCGCCCAGGAATGAGTGTTAAAGTTTCAGTTGCTATTTAATATTATTAACCATGGCCGAAGTAGGGTTTAAAAAATGGATAATTACGTTTACTGTAATTACAGCTTCGCTTTTGGAGCTAATAGATACCACTATTGTAAACGTAGCTATTCCTCAAATACAAGGTAACCTGGGGGCTACTTTAGAAGATGTTGCCTGGTTATCTACAGGATATGCTGTTGCAAACGTAATCATATTACCTATGTCGGGTTGGCTAGGCAGTAGATTTGGACGAAAGAACTATTTCTTAACCTCGATCATCGTTTTTACTGTTGTTTCTTTTTTATGTGGTAATGCAACATCTTTGGAGGAATTGATCCTCTTTAGGATTTTACAAGGATTAGCGGGTGGTGGATTGATTTCAACAGCCCAAGCAATTTTGATAGAAACATGGCCGCGAGAAGATGTTGGTATTGCTACCGCTTTATTTGGTTTGGGAGCTGTTGTTGGGCCTACGGTTGGGCCTACCATTGGTGGCTATATTTTGGAAATTGCAGACTGGCCTTGGATTTTTTATGTAAATATTCCCGTCGGGATACTGGCTGCCTATTGTACAATTACCTTTATTCGGGAAACACCGAAAGATGGCAAAGGAAAACCTGTGGATTGGTATGGAATTGGATTATTAGCGGTAGCGGTTGGAAGCTTGCAAACTTTATTAGAAAAGGGTGAAAGTGAAGATTGGTTTGCTGCGCCTTATATTGTGATGTTGGCTGTAACATCTGTTGTTGGTTTGCTATTGTTTATTTGGCGTGAGCTAAGTACCGATCACCCGATCGTAAATTTTAAAATTATGCGCCATCGCAGCTTTTCGATAGGAATGTTTACGTCCTTCATTTTAGGTTTTGGCTTATATGGTTCAGTCTTTGTTTTCCCGATTTTTGCACAAAATTTACTAGGATTTACGCCATTGCAGACTGGAAAACTATTCATTGCGGGTGGGGTTTGTACGATTGCCATGATGCCATTTATTGGAATAATGCTTAAAAAAGGAGTTCCCGCTCAATTTATGGCAACCGGTGGAATGTTCCTGTTTTTCGTTTTTTGTTTTATGTTGAGCAAATCTACGTTATCATCTGGGACAGGTGATTTTTTCTGGCCGCTGGTAATTAGAGGTTTCGGAATGGCTTTACTTTTCGTTCCCCTTACAACATTAGCGGTGCAAGACTTAAAAGGTCCAGAAATCGGTCAGGGTTCTGGGTTAAATAACATGAGTCGCCAGTTGGGCGGGTCGTTTGGAATAGCTGCATTAACCACACTCATCCATGTTCGCATGGGTTTTCATCGAAGTAATTTGGTAGCTAATGTAAACGAATATAATCCTGCATTTGTTCAAAAAGCAAATGCTTTGATCAATGGTTTTATGGCAAAAGGCTCATCCTATTTAGATGCAAAACTGATGGCTATGAAGGCAATTGAAGGATCGTTAATTAAACAAACAATGTTGCTAACTTACAATGATGCTTATTGGGTGGCTGGTTTGATTATGTTATGCTCTATCCCGTTGTTATACTTGCAAAAATTTAAGAAGAACACAAACATCCCAGTGGATGCACATTAAATAAAACAGTCCCGACGAAACGCCGGGACTGTTTTTCCCAAAAAATTAACAATTTATAAAATTTCCTTAAGAAAATTTCATAGATACTTTTAAAAAGTTGTTTTACACGACTTTTATAAGCTACAAGGTAGTAACTTTATCTGGAACTTGCAAAAATTATGGCGGCTGTCGACAGCGCACTTTTTGTATTATTTTTGTTATTAAAGGATAAATTACTATCTTATCCGCATGCAATCACAACAACCTACTAACCAGCGAGAATCTATTTTTAATAACGAAGTTATATCCCGTTTCGAACTTTATAACAGTCTTTTTTTAACTCTTCCTTTTTATAAAATTAAGGATACAGGTACACTACTGCCATTATTTATAAAAAGTTGTGAGGATGGCGTAAAAAATCATGAAACCCCAGCGGAGATTATTGAACAATTTATTGCAAAATATACGTCGAATACCAACAGCAAAGAAATCACCGATTTACTCTTTAGATTTATCCAATATATAGAGCGACAGGTTGTGCTTTTTGATGCTGTTGAAGATGCGTCTTTTAATAAACTCAATGTTAAAGACGAGCAAAGTTCATTAAGAGCCTTATTTCATAAAACGGTTGATAGCAAGGAACTTCATCAAAAAGTAGATAAGCTGATTGAAGATTTTTCATTAAGATTGGTGTTAACCGCTCATCCTACGCAGTTTTATCCAGGAAGCGTATTGGCGATCATCAATGACTTAACAGCAGCTATTAAAATTAATGATATCAGTGTTATTAATCAATTATTACAACAATTAGGGAAAACCCCATTTTTTAATAAAAAGTCGCCTACTCCCGTTGATGAAGCTTTAAACTTAGCATGGTATTTAGAAAATGTTTTTTACTTTGCTGCTGCAAATATTCAAACTGGAGTTAATCAGTTACTGAGTGAGTTTCACGTTGATTCGAAGAATATTATTGAATTGGGTTTTTGGCCAGGTGGTGACAGAGATGGCAACCCGAATGTAGACCCAGAAACAACTTTGCAGGTTTCTAAAATGCTTCGACAAATTTTATTTAGATGTTACTATCGTGATTTTAGAAATATTAAGCGTCGCATTACCTTTAGGGGGGTTGAAGGTACGATGGCTGTTTTACAAGATATTTTATATAAAAATGCTTTTGATAGTAATCTTGAACCAGAAGATATTTCTTTAGATTTAATTACGCAATTGAATCAAATTAAAGATATTTTAATAAATGACCATGATGGCCTTTTTGCGGCATTAGTGGATGATCTATTAAGAAAAGTAGAATTATACAGATGTCATTTCGCTTCCTTAGATATACGTCAAGATAGCAGGATTTTACGCGATGTGCATGCTTTTTGTCGTCAGCAAAAACCTATAAACTCTTTGTTCAATGCAGATTATGGCTCGCTTTCAGAAGCGGAGAAAATAAAATCTTTAAGCTTTAAGAGTGCGAAAATTATTTATGCGACAGCTCCAGACGGTCTGATCAACGATGCATTGCAAACTATTGCTGAAATTAAGGAAATGCAAAAGAGTAATGGAGAAATGGCCTGCCATCGTTTTATCATTAGTAATTGCCAGCAAGCAAGTGATATTTTACAGTTAATCGAATTGTTTTTATGGAACGGTTGGGAAGCCGAAGAACTGAATGTAGATTTTGTGCCATTATTTGAAACCGTAAATGATTTATCAGGCGCAGCCGAAATAATGGAAACTCTTTACACCAATTCATTTTATAAGGCGCATTTAGCACGCAGAGGAGGAAAACAAGATATCATGTTGGGCTATTCAGATAGTACAAAAGATGGAGGTTATTTAATGGCCAATTGGTCTATTTTTAAAGCCAAAGTAGCCTTAACACAAACCGCAGAAAAACACAATATCCAACTTGCCTTTTTTGATGGCCGTGGCGGTCCACCGTCACGTGGCGGAGGAAAAACACACCGTTTTTATGCCTCTATGGGTAAAGAAATAGCAAATAAAAATATTCAATTAACTATTCAAGGGCAAACCATTAGTTCTCAATACGGATCAATTGACAGTGCTGAATTTAATATCGAACAGCTTATCAATGCGGGTATTGCTACGGGTATGAAAGAGAAACATAATGTGCTGTTAGATGATGCTAATTTTACGATCTTAGAAAAGATGGCTACTGATAGTTATGATGCCTTTTTAGCTTTAAGAAAGCACGACCTTTTCTTGCCTTATTTAGAAACTTTATCGCCATTAAGTTTACTTTCTAAAATAACAATTAGTAGTAGGCCAGTTAAAAGAAATTCTGGAGAGGCGCTAAAATTAGACGACTTAAGAGCAATTAGTTTTGTAACAGCCTGGAGCCAACTAAAACAAAATATACCTGGCTATTATGGCATAGGTACAGCACTCAAAAACCAGGAAAATGAAGGTAATTGGGAGCAGGTTAATAAAACCTATCAGCAATCGGGTTATTTTAAAACAATTATTGATAATTGTATGATGTCGATGAGCAAATCTGATTTTACAATTACAGCCTATCTGGCGAAGGATAAAAAGTTTGGTGCATTTTGGCAAACCCTTCATGATGAATTTGAACTGTCTAAAACCATGCTTTTAAAACTGGCTGGTCATCAAGTATTGATGGAAAATTATCCTGTTGAGAAACTGTCTATCGCTGTAAGAGAGAAAATTGTTCTTCCTTTAGTTTTAATTCAGCATTTTGCTTTGGAGAAACTACAGCATCAAGTAACGGAAGACGAACAACAAGCCTATGAAAAGCTAGCTATTCGTACGGTATATGGGGTGGTTAATGCAGGCAGAAACTTGGCATAGTCTTTAGTTTGACCTAATTGTTAATGATAGATGGATTTAACTTGGACTTACAAAAACTTTGAGCAACTGACAGTCAAAGAGCTGTATACTATTTTGCAATTGCGAAATGAGGTTTTTATAGTTGAGCAAAATTGCGTTTATCAAGATGTAGACAATAAGGATTATAAGTCTTTTCATTTAATGGCATTTGATGGGGATAATCTAGCAGCTTATTGTCGGATTATCCCTCCAGGAACATCCTTTGAAGAGGCAAGTATCGGCAGAGTGATTACTTCACCGAATTATCGAGGGAAAGGAATAGGAATTACTTTATTAGAGAAAGCTATCAGGGAAGCTGAAATTACGTTTAACATCAACCAGCTTAAAATTGGTGCACAACTCTATTTAAAGAAATTTTATGAGAGCTTTGGTTTCGTTCAAACAAGTGAAGTGTATTTGGAAGACGGCATAGCGCATATCGACATGTTATTAAGCAAATAGGGAATAGGGAACTATTCTCTATTCTCCCTAATCTGTTCTTTTCGTCGTTCAATCTCGGTACTGGTTCTCGTTTCATGAATGCCATCTGCAACTTCAACGCCGAAATCTCTATCTTTTCTGGCATCATGCATTTGAACGGTTTCTATGCTGTCAATCGACTTATCATAAGGACCTGGGCTGCTCATTAATTTCACAAAAACAGGTAAGCATTCAAAAAAGATAAATAAAAGGCCGATAAAGGTAACTGCAATTGCAGTATTGGTATCTTTTGTGCCGTCGGCATTAAAACTTAGTTGTCCAAGAGCCCAATTGCGATCGGCAAAACCTGCAATATTACTTAAGCTATCCAATTGTTTACTAGTGTATAACTTCTCGGTCATTAAACCATCAAACTGTTTTCTGCCATCTACAAATTTTTCTAAATTCCGAACGTCGCTGGTTAAGGTGTCGAGATTTTGCTCCCGTTGTTTTAGCTCTTGTTCTTTTCTTTTTGCGTAGGGACCATATCCCATTACACCAGATGTTTCGGTTGTTTTATTCCCGAAAATCTCAAAGTTTAATTTCTGTCGGTCAGATTTTATTGCTGCAGCTAAAGAATCCCGTTGTTTTTTTAGCTCATTTAATTTATCCAGTTCAATAGTGTATTTTTTACTGAAGGCATTATTTAAGGTGTCAATTTTTGCACGTTGCCCGTTTAAATAGCTAACTTTTAAACGCTCTTTAATTTCTTTATCAAAGATTTTTAGCTCTAAGGGCCTAGATATAACCATTCCTATCATAATGGCTAATAAAATTCTTGGTGTAGCTTGTAATAGTTGTCTATTAGTTGAAACATTTTTATTGATACTCGATACAATATATCGATCCATATTAAAAATGGCCAAACCCCAAATTATCCCAAATAAGATAGCAAATAGCCAAGCAAAATCACCGCCTTTAAAAACAAAATACATCGCATATCCGCCAGACAACGCTGCAAATAGGCCGGTAAAAAAGATAGTGGCACCAATACCTACATATTTGTTTTCTTCTGTCGGATGTTTTTCTAAGGTCTCTTGGTGTATTCCAGAGCAGAACCAAAAGAAGCGAGAGATGCTATTCATAATGAGCGCAAAAATAAAGAATTTATTATTAAACGCTTTAGCATGCAAGTTGTTACAATTTTATGATAAAAAATAAAGCAACTACGTGTTATTGGGTATATCAAAATACCAATTTAAGGGTATTTATCACGATGTATTTTTAATTCAACTTTGGATAAGAAAATACATACTCATTATGCAAAAACTGTTACCCCTTAAATTCTGTTTGTTGGCATTTGGTTTATGCTTTTTAGTAAATACCACCGCCCTTGCACAAAAGAGAGTCACGTTAACCGAGGAAGAGCAAGTACAGGAAGCCGTAACAAAAGAGGTAGACGCCTTAGTTAAAGGCAAGGATTTTCTAAAAAAAATGCATAAAAAGTTCTCGGCAGTAAAGGGTTATATCATCGTAGATATTGCTGTAGTGCAAAATGGAAAGTTATCATCTTTCTTTAAGGTAGATAGCGATATCACTAATATCGATTTTATCGAATATCTATCAGACACTGTTTTAGCCCACAAGTTTGAATTTAAATTACCAAAGCAACAACGCTATAAAATCAGACAAACTATAAATATTGAATAATAAAAAACTAAAACCATGAACAAGAAACTAACTATTTTATCATTGCTTTTCGTCATTAGTGGCGGAATAGTAAAAGCCCAGAGTAAAAAAGCGGGTAATTTTAAAACAGTGTGGGAATCGGAATTTTCGAATAAAGCAGATGTAATCTCGATGATTAATCAGGAAGGAACATTTATTTTAGGAACAGATGGAAACTCGGCAACTGTACTTAACGGAGAAGGGAAGCAAATTTGGGAAGGCGATTATAAAAAACTCACTACAAACAAGACTAATTCATCAGAGTTTCAATACTACATAAGAAGCAAAGACGGAGGATATCTTTTTTTATTTGACAGTAGAAAATTGGGTACTGATAGAATTGCCGTGCTAGATGTAAAAACTGGCAAAGAGATGTGGAATTCAGAAAATTACCAAAATCTATTATCAAAAGACGGTGGCCCAGTAGAAACAGTAAATTATATCAATGAATTGGATGCCTTTATGATCGCCCAAAAGGATGGATTAAATATGGTTAAGGCAAAGACAGGTGAGAAGATATGGGAAACTAAATTATTTAAGGGAAGTATTGGCAAGTATGTTTATGATAAGAGCAAGAACGAGATTGTAATGATCAATTACAAACCAACAGCCTTGGCAGCATTATTTTCGGGGTTTAAAAATCAATTGGTTAAAATAAATGCAGCCAATGGGGAAATTTTATGGGATGCAACATTTAGAGGCGCAATTGAGAAAAAATTAATCACCCGAGAGGCATTGGTAAATCTGGATATCAGAGGAGATAAAGTTTATTTATGGCTCGATGGCTTACAGTGCTTTAATGCAGATAATGGACAAAAAATTTGGGAAGTTGATTACGAAAATGACATGACTAAATCATCCAGCCTTCTGGGAAACAAAACTCAAAAAGGTATTTATGGAACTTTAGCAGATCCAATTTTTACTGATGACGCAGTATACATCGTGATTTTTGCCAATAGAAGTCGAACTAAATATGTAGAAAAACATGACCTGGCGACTGGAAAACTGCTTTGGGCTTCAGAAAAAATCGCAGGAGCATTTTCAATGCCTAATATTCACAGAACGAGCGACCGGGTAATGGTTCAAGTTGGAGGTAAAGTTGAAGTTCAAGAAATTGCAACTAGAAGATCTGCTTCAGGTGGAATGGAAAAGGAATATAAGATCTATACAGATTATATGGCTCAGAAGAACAGCATCCTTTCTTTAGATGATAAAACTGGTCAGACAGTATGGCGCTCTGAAAAATTTGATAAAAGAATTACCGATATGATTATTCATGAAGATAAAACCGTATTTGTTGGTGATGGAGATCAGTTCTATTCCTTCGATATTTCGTCAGGTAAACAATTGTTTGATGTAAAGCATAATGACGCAAAAGTTGGGAAGGCAACCGATGTAATCGATTTTAATGAAAATGTAGTAGTGCTATCAGAGAAGGGATTAGCCAGTTATAAAAAGGCTGATGGAAAAAGAGTTTATGCAACCGATAAATTACCGGATGTAGATTTCTTCTACGAAGTTGGAGGTAATTATTTCTTGCGTAATCAGAAGAACTCGAAAAATGTAATCTACGGAGTAGATATGGTGAATGGTGACATTAAAGGTAAAGTAGAGTCAAAAGGTAAGGGGGGGAGCGACCGATATGGAGATGGAATCGATATTACCGAAAATGGCGAATATATATTCGCTTTTAAAGGCAAAAAAGTAGAAAAAATTAAGGTTAACAACTAGTTGTGCAAGGCAACATTGTTTATGGTTCGGTTGCAGGTTTTCCTGCAGCCGTTTTTTAGCTAGGATTTCCGATGAAAAAATTGCTGCTTATTTTTTTGTTTTTCCCGCTGCTAGTTCCAGCGCAGCAAATCCAATACGCTGCCAAAGTCCTGAAATATTCGTCAGACTTAGGGGGCAAATTAAATAGCGTTAAGCGCATTATAGGCAAACCTGATGCTTTTCCTCAAGGCGGACCGAGCGCCAATGCCTGGGTTGCTAAGGATGCACTCGGTAGCGCATTCGTTGAAGTAGAATTTGAAAAAGCCCAAACGGTAAAACAAATTGCCATATTCGAAAATCTAAATGCAGGCTGTGTAACACGAATTCAAGTAGGTGATGCCACAGGAAAACTGCATACCGTAAGCAAAAAAGCCGGAAGCTTTGCCAGCTGGATCACATCGTTACAAACTCAGGGGGATACTGATAGAGCATATTACTTCAACAAAAAGAGAAGGAAAATTGAAGTTGCTCAAAATGTAGAAGACAATGCCGATATCGAATATATTTATTTGGAAACAGCAGAGGCTAATGTAAAGATAGTACGTGTTGAATTTAACTTTGGATTAAAGCCCGGCCAAAAACAAATAGATGCAATTGCTATTTCTGATAGCGATCATCCAATACAACCTCAAATAAATATAATAGACGGCGCAGAAGCTTTAGGCTCGGCAGTTAAATTAATCTACTCGCCAGATCGCGACTATGATTTAAGCTCGCTCGCTATCCTAGATAATCAGCTATATTATACCGTCAGCATGTACGAGAAAGCTGGAGAAATTCACGCCATTAACCTCGAAAACCCTACCGAAATAATAGATGTAACTAAGAAGATTAGAAATGATAAAAAGCTGAACTACATTTTAGGTTATGCTCCTGAGACTAAAACCATGCTTATGGGCAGCGAAAATAAGTTTCGATGGGATGGAGATGCCCTTGGCTTCGATTTTTTTAAACTTGATGAAGGAACGTATACCTACTACAAACCATTAAAGATTACTGCTTACAGCAATTATGGCGATTACGCTGATGCATTTCTAACGAATGATGGCAGGCGAATACTTTTTGGAATAGAATCTGACCTGACAATGGGAGGATTTGATCTTTATTTTACCCAACCTAAGGACGACGCGGTTTATGGAATTCTTCAAAATATGGGCAAGGGATTAAATACGGCAGGAGATGAAACAAATCCATTTTTATTAAGCGATCATAAAACCTTAATTTTTACCAGTAATGGCTATAGTGGCTATGGCGGTTTTGATCTGTATGTGAGCACACGATTAGATGATACCTGGAAGAATTGGTCGGAACCTAAAAATTTAGGTCCAAAAGTAAATGGATCTAGTTTTGATACTAATCCTTTTTATGATGAACGAACCGAAAATCTTTACTATGTTACCTTTAGAGATGGAAATTCAGTAATTCAACAAATTAAAATTCCGAGAGCACAATTAACTGGCGCGAAATAGTAGTGGTTTGTATATTGCATATAGAAGTAATTTATCTAAGTTTGTAAAAAACAAATAACATGAAAGAGATTTCAGTACAAGAATTGAAACAAAAAATCGATAATAAAGAGGATTTTCAATTGATAGATGTTAGGGAGACTTTCGAGTATGAAACATCAAATCTTAACGGATTAAATATCCCTTTGGGTGGAATTTTAATCGAAACAGATAAAATTGAAAGGGACAAACCAGTAATTGTGCAATGCCGTAGTGGAAAAAGAAGCGCTGCAGCTATCATGCAATTAGAGCAATTACATGGATTTGATAATCTTTATAACCTTAAAGGGGGGATTTTAGCTTGGCAAGAAGCATTTGATCCAAACATGCCGGTTTACTAGCTATGGGTAAAAAACTTGCTTTAAATGTATTTTACAACTTAATCCTTATTTTATCAATTATCGGGATGGGTTGGGCCTTTAAGAACGACAGCTTATTGATCGTTGCCTTTTTTGCTGCGACATTTGGTGCAATTATGTATTTTAAAATACAGCTGATTAAAACCTTTAAAAACAGAGAATAGCTTTTAAATTTCAAAGCTATTCTCTGTTTTCGAACAACCCTTCCTTAACACCTGTTAGGCCTAAACCGGGTAGGTCATTCAAAACATATCTTCCATCCTTAAGAACTGGTGTGTCAAACGGATTGTTTTTCGTTAACCAAGGTCCATCTAAATCCGCCCAATCGCAAAGTGGTGCCAATGCAATTCCCGCAAGTGTAGCTATTGAAGTTTCACTCATACAACCAATCAAAACCTTCATCCCAAAACTTTTTGCTTTCAAGATCATTTGATGGCCTTCATACATACCACAACTTTTCATCAACTTTACATTAATGCCATGATAGGCACCTTTCAATCTATCCATGTCTGCTAAACGCTGTACAGCCTCATCTGCCAAAATTGGAATCGGACTACGTTCGGTTAACCATGCGTTGCCATCCAGGTTGTTTTTATCCATGGGTTGCTCAATTAACAATACACCCTGATCGTGTAGCCAATAAACCATGTCTATGGCTTGCTTCCTGTCCGACCAACCTTGATTTGCATCTACAAAAAGCGGCAAATTAGTTACACTTCTTATCGTGTTGATTAACTCTTTATCGTTATCACGCCCTAATTTTACTTTAATTACTTTAAATGCATCCGCATCTTTCAGTTTCTCTCTAATCACTTCAGGGCTGTCTATGCCAACTGTATAGGAAGTGAGCGGCATGCTTTTTGGGTCAGACCCATAAATTGAATAACAAGGTTGATTAATTATTTTTCCATGAATATCATTTAAAGCAATATCAATCGCAGCTTTTATGGCAGGCTGACCAGCGGCTAAGCTATCTAAATAGGCAATAATTGCCTTAAAATTAAAAGGATATTGAATTTGCTTCCAATCGATTAGCTTTAGAAATTGAGTGGCACTCTCGTAACTCTCGCCCATGTAAGGAACCATACTAGCTTCTCCATATCCGATAATACCCTCATGCTCAATCTTTAATAACATTAACGGTGTACTTGTTCTTGTAAATTTCGAAATCGAAAAAGGATGTTTTAAAGTTAATTCAAATTGCTTGCAACTTATTTTCATTTGCTTCCGTCTATATAGTATTAGTCAAAATTATTATTTGTTCATGTTAACGCAAAAGGCCATGAAAACTATTTCAAGATTACGGTATTTTATTTATTTATCCATACTAATTGTTGGATGTACCACAGGGAAAAATGCATTGCAAAAAGGCGACTACGATGCTTCAGTTGTGAAAGCAGTAAATCGTTTACAAAATTCACCTCAAAATAAAGAAGCCAAACAAGTTTTGACCTCAGCCTACCAGCTTTCATTGGCACAACATTTAAGAAACATCGACGAAGCAAAAATGTCATCAGATGTTTTACGTTGGGAATCTGTGGTTCGCGATTACGAACAAATTAATGCATTAAGCAATGAGATTAATAGCTGCCCTTCTTGTCTTACAGTAGTGCCAAACCCACAAAAATTCATCTCCGAATTAAATGATAGTAAGTTTAAAGCAGCAAGTGTACGCTATGCATTGGGTGTTCAATTGTTAAATGAAGGAAATAAATTAAGTGCTAGAAAGGCGTATCAAAACTTTGAGAGAACTCAACAGCTATATGCCGATTATAAAGATACCAAACAAAAAATAGAGGACGCTTATTGGGCAGCGGTACTGAAAGTAGTTGTACAGCCGGTTAGGATTAATCGGGAATATTATCAATTAGGGAATGAATATTTTCAACAAAAGGTTAGCGATTGGATGAACAACTACCAGTACAACAAATTTGTAATCTTTTATGATGAGCAGCAAGCCAATGAGCAAAAAATTGTGCCAGACCAAATTATGCGCTTAAGATTTGATGATTTTGTAGTAGGAGAAACATATGTGAAAGAGCGCGTTGAGAAGTTAAAAAAAGACAGTGTTAAAATAAGCGAGCGTAGAGGTGAGCAACCAGTTTATGGAACCGTAAAAGCCACTTTAAGTATCTTCGATAAGAAGGTAACCTCATCAGGATTGCTAGACATGACGGTAATTGATTATGCTACCAATAAAATTGTTCGTCAGCGCAAACTAACCGGAACCTATATTTGGGAAGATCAATGGGCAAGCTACAAAGGTGATGAAAGGGCATTAAGCAAACATCAATTAGCTATCAGTAAAAAGAAGGAACTAATGCCTCCTGCACCAGGTGCATTATTTGTGGAACTAACTAAGCCTATTTATAGTCAGCTGGTAAGTGAGATCAGTAGTTTCTATAATAATTATTGATGCAAGGCAGCTGCTGCGGTATAGACTTGGTTAACCTGGGTGGATGAAAGGTTAGACTATTGTTAGACTATCGTTAGAGTTTGGTCAGACTCTGTTAGACCCCAGCTCTGATAAAAGGCTGTTACTTGTCATTAGATTCACAAATGTGCTGTATGGATAGGACGAACTCAGGTAAAAGGAATTATCTTTGTCGTAATGAATGCACCAATATACAATCCTTTCCAAAACTTCGATTTCAAGAATAAGTTCTGCTTTTTAAGCGGACAAGAACCCATTGAATCAAATCGTGTTTTGCCAGATTGGTTAATAACAATGGCCAATTTAAGTGGCGATGAACAAATTAAGCTTTTGGATGAGAGCATAAGAACCTATAAAAGCTTAACGGTTCCAGCTAATCCTTTAATTTACGCTAATTTTATATCGCCTTTAGAAGATAAAATAGCTGCAGCATTTGAAAAGGGATATGCAGGATTGGTTGCCCTGGAAGAAGTAGATTTATTTAATTGGATAGGTAAATTGATGTATAGCTTTCTATATATCGAAATGCAGGGCGCTATCCGCTTAAACCAACTCAGTGGTGATGGCATGAACATGTCGCAAGGGTTAATGCACAAATTTGGAAATTTGCATACCATGCTCCAAGGCATCTATCGTCAGCTTGTTTTTGAAGAATTTACGCCTTGGTCTATCGTTATTGTGCCACTAGCAGAAGCAAATACAGCATTTAGCTTCAGGGACGAAATTAATACGCTAACCTTTTCGTTAAAGTTTAAAGACTTTGGCATTGTCGCCTGCTTGCAGGATAATGGAACAAATAAAAGATACCATCAAGAAATATTGGAGTCAATAAAAGATACTAAGCTTTCAGAGCAACAATTCGAGGAAATAGCTGCACGTTTCTTTTATTCTGCCTATCTGTTTAATCGCTTACCTGAGTATAATGTTATGCCAGCGCATGATATTATTTACATTGATGCTATGCCACTTAAAGGCACACAGAATAAGGCACTGTTTGATGTTTGGGCCCATAAAACGTATGCACAGGTTTTGGAGAATTTTTGGAAACCCTGGGGTCACACCTTGTTCGAGATCATCAAAGACCCGAGTGCGCCATTAAGTTATTTTAAAGAACCACACTTACCCTCCAATTCCTAACATCTTTATGAAGTGAGGAATAATACCCGGTACAAAAATAACAGTGAAAATTAAGCCTGATATTGCACCAAAAAAGTGGGCATCGTGGTTAATATTATCCCTCGACTGTTTGGACATATAGTAGCAGTAAACCAAGTATAATACCCCGAAAACAATTGCAGGAATTCCGAAAGGGATCGGGAATATCATGATCCCACTTAACGGATTGAATAAGATAAAGCTAAATAAAACAGCACTGATAGCACCTGATGCACCTAAGCTGTTGTACCAAAAATGGTCTTTGTGCTTCATCACCGATGGAATGTCGGCCAACACCATGCTTACAAAATAAAGTAGGCCAAATTGCCAATGACCAATTAATGTTTCTAGTTGAAACGCGAAGGCAACGAAGGTGAACATATTGAAAAAAAGATGCATCCAATCCGCATGGATAAACCCGCTCGAAATAAAAGTAAACAACTTTCTACCTTTAGAAACTGAATACGGGTGGAGCATAAATTTGCCATATAACTGTTGGTCGTTAAAGGCATAAATGCTGGTAATAACGGTGAAAATAAAAATTATGGAAGCTACTGGCGTTTCATTAAGATATTGCATCATCTTATTTTAAATTTAACTTAATGTCATGTTGCATTCTTCCAATGGGATAACGCATAAAGGTTTTTTCAAAGTAATCAGAATTTTTATAAACAAAGTCTAACTGGCCTCTTCCGCTTTTTGCGAGCTCTGGATTTTTTACTATTTCTGCCGCTAATTTTTTCTTCAGCTCAGGGTCTTTCTTTAAGAGTTCTGCTGCGGTATCTTCAAATACATAAGATGAATAACCCTCTTTTTGCCCTAGGATTGAATCGAAAAAGTTCCAATTAAAAAATGAATCGATTGCTTGAGGTTCGAGGGTTTCAACAATGTATCTATTGGTTGCTTGGTTCACGTAAACAACATAATCTCCTTCATAAAATTGTACATCCTGCATTACTGGATTTAAATTTACAGCCGAATGCTGATAGTGGCCTTCGTAAGGCCTGGTGGCAGTTTTCATTTCACCAATATAATACATTTGCAAGTTGAGTTTTACGTCGGCAGTTAACTGCTGCATCTTAACATTGTTTAATTTAAGGAGTGCAATTACTTTATCCCAAGCCTTTGGGATAACATAGGCAATTGGTTTCGTAACAGTTACACTTGGCTCAAATTTATTCCACTGTTTGATATATTTGGTAAATGGCTCCGCTCTGTCGTAATACAATCTATCAACTCCACTAATCTCACTTGGTTTTTGTTTTGCGGTAAATCCTTTAAATTCTATTGTGTCATATACAGACCTATTTAATTTCCAATCTAACGGGAAGTCTTTTTGTTGTGCCGTATATTCATCCGCCTTGCGCTTATTTTCACCTATAATTTTAGCATCGCGTTTAATGATATCTATATAAGTTTGTAATAATTTTTGAGTTGATTCAACGCGTTTGTCAAATGATTTCAGCATATGTGTTTCAGGCATAAAACCAATGCTATTATGTAAAGCTACATAGCCAGTCGAATAACGTGGCGACTCTATAAAGCCAGTAATGCCACTTTCTGGTGTTTCATTGATCGAATTTACATAGGGAATCAGTTCATAGCCCTTGCCTTTCATTTGGCTATATAAATCGGGTACTAACGTTTTGGTTAAATAACTTGATAACACTGGGTTTAATTTGTCTTTTTGCGTCGGAATAAGCGTCATCGTATATTGATAGTCGGCACCATTACTGGTATGTGTATCTACAAATATCTCCGGTTTCCATATGTTAAAAATCTGCTGAAAAGCTTGAGAGTTTTTAGAATCCGTTTTAATAAAATCTCTATTTAAGTCGTAATTCTTGCTATTTCCTCTAAAACCATAAGCAATTGGGCCATTTTGATTAGCTCTAGAAGTGCCACTACGGTTGTGGCTGCCATCAATATTGTAAATAGGAATGATGCAAATCACAACGTTATCAGGAATGGCATTGTTTTTTAACAAATCTCGTGCAAGCATCATGCTTGCGTCTATTCCTTCTGGTTCGCCGGGATGAATGCCATTGTTGATCAGCAGAATCCTTTTATCGCTTTTTCTTAGCGCAACTGGGTCAAATACTTTTTGTTTGGATAAAACCAATAAATGTAAGGGTTTGCCAAAGTCTGTGTTGCCGTAAGTTAGCAATTTAGCTTGCTGTGGAAATGCTTTGGCCAGCTGTTCATAGTAGGCGATGGCCTCGCTATAATGAGCGGTTTCTTTCTTATTGCTGCGTTCAAATGGGGTTAATTGCCCGAATGATTTTAATGATAAAAGAAGTAGAAATAAAGAGGCTATTCTCATAAAACAAATTATAAACCTCTAAATTAGTTTTTTATACGGAATAAAAAATAAAACTATCTTTTTCTATCCAATCCAAGCGGACCGAAATTGTATTTTACGCCAACGGAAAAAAAATTGTAGATATCGTTAAAATTACTGTACGGATTTAGATCATCGTCCATCCCATCTTCTAAGGACGTGGTGACCTGAATATTTAAGTTTAAAACAAAACGACTATAATCCCAACGGTTATGGAAATAGAAATTTATACCTGCATTAAAGGGAAAGATTACTTCCTTAGTTTTATTCTTATGTATATTTCTTTCAATAACATCAACTTTATTTTTAATAACGCCAACGCCAGTGCCAGCATATAAGCCTCTAATTCTTCTTAAAAAAGAATTATTAAGATCTCTAGCACTCATAAATTCACCAGCATGAGCTTTCACATTAAAGGTGAGAGTCGAATAATTATTTAAATATCTAGTCTTATTTTCACCACCTTCTAATTTTCCTTTTTGTTGCTCTGCCCCTAAAGTTATGTACGGTGTTAAATGGTAATCAAGACTTGCATAGGCTGCATAGCTGATAATTGTTTTTCTTGTATCGGCGTAAGTATGAGTTAAGCCAAAACCACTTCCAATACTAAATTTATAAAAATTAGACTGAGCGAATAATCCATTTTGGAGACAAATAAATAGTAAGAAAAGGATTATCTTTAAGCTAGGTCTTAAATGCGGCATCTGCAGGGGATTGGTATTTGTGTGGTCGTCAAAATTAAAAATCTTTGTTGTATTATTTTTATACTAATTTTGAAATCTATGTTTTTATATCAAAATAAGGAGCAAAACCTTCAGAACAGATTTATCAGTTATGCTAAAATTGATACCCAATCTGATCCTACTTCAAGCACTCATCCCTCTACTTTAAAACAAAAAAACTTAGCTAAAGTTCTAGTTAAAGAGTTAATAGAAATGGGAATTGAAGACGCAGCTTGTGATGATTTCGGTTATGTATACGCAACACTTCCCTCAAACTCCACAAAACACGTTCCAGTAATTTGCTTTTGTTCGCACATGGACACTTCTCCAGACTGTAGCGGAGAAAATGTAAAACCAATCATTCATCGCAATTACCAAGGGGAAGACCTAGTATTACCAGACGACCACAATATAATTTTAAGACTTAGCGAACATAAAGATTTAAACGCTCAATTAGGGAACGATATTATCACGGCAAGTGGAACAACATTATTAGGAGCTGATAATAAGGCAGGTTTAGCAGAAATTATGGAAGCCATTGCTTTTTTTAAGGCTAATCCAGCGGTAAAACACGGAACAATAAAAATACTCTTTACGCCCGACGAAGAAATCGGAAGAGGGGTGGATAAAGTTGATCTGAAAAAGTTAGCTGCCGACTTTGCCTATACAATAGACGGGGAAACTTTAGGCTCAATTGAAGACGAAACTTTTTCGGCCGATGGCGTAAAGCTAATTATCAATGGAGTGAGTGCACATCCAGGTTTTGCAAAAGGTAAAATGGAAAGTGCCATCAAAATTTTAGCAACAATTTTATCCGAATTGCCAAAAGATAAGCTAAGCCCAGAAACGACCTCCGGAAAAGAAGGGTTTATTCATCCAGTTAATATTGGCGGTAATGCCGAGCAAGCCGAAGCGGATTTTATTATCAGAGATTTTGACGATGAGTTACTAGAAGCTCACGAGCAAGTATTAGAAAACGTTGTTAAGGAGGTGTTAATTGCCTATCCAAATTCGAGTTATGAATTAATGGTGAATGCCCAATATCGAAACATGAAGAAAGTGCTGGATCAACACCCAACACTCGTAACTTATGGTATTGAGGCAATTGAAAGAGCCGGAATAGTACCTAAAAGACGGAGCATCAGAGGCGGTACCGATGGCTCTCGTTTATCATTTATGGGTTTACCCTGTCCCAATGTTTTTGCAGGTGAACACGCTTTTCATAGCAAACAAGAATGGGTTTCTGTACAGGATATGGAGAAGGCTGTTCAAACTATTATCAATATTGCTTGTATTTGGGAAGAGAAATCTAACTAATTGTTAAACGCGCTAAGTATTGATCTTCACCATCATCGAAGATTATTTCACATTTCCAGCCATTTTGATTGGCAGTATGTTTTAGTGTTTCTTGATCAAGATATAACCAGTTGAACCAATTTCCTTTTTGAGCTTTGTATTCATAGCAATAACTTATTTCGCCGAAGTAGGTTTGCTCAGGCTTAGGTAGCTCTTCATATAAATAAGAAATGTCTGAACTGTCGAACAACAGCTGTCCATTTGGAAGAATAAGGTTTTTGGCTTGGGTGAGGAAATTAACAAAACCCGACATGGTTCCTGTTAAGCCAATACCATTCATTAAAAATAATAAGGTGTCGTATTTCTCATCTGTAAGAAAAATACTTTGTTCCAGCGCTTTTTTAACACCCCGCTGCTTCATTATTTGTACGGCATTAGCCGAAATGTCAATCGCAGTTACGTCGATACCGGCTTTTTGCAACACTAAAGCATGGCTTCCTACACCAGCACCAACATCTAAAACTTTGCCATAACATAAATCGATAGCTTGAAGTTCTAAGGGTGGCATTTCTTCTTCCGACCTAAAAAAAATGTCGACAGGCATTTCTTCTACATCATCGTAAGAATTGTGTAGCCATAAAGTGTCAGCAGTTGCATTGTCTCTATAAAAATCAGTTAGTGCTAAACCAAAAACGTCCATATTTTCAAAGATACTTTTGGTTTAGCTTAAACTAAAATTTAGGCTTCGATTTTTGTCATCCTACCCTTAACTAGGTTCGCTACTAGATCGAGTTTATCTTTTGAGCTGGTTAGCATATCACCAACCCAGTCATTTAATTTTCCTTTAAGGGCACTATTTTTATCAGAAGTTAATACTAATACAAGCGCGGTTCCCAAAGCTGCACCAGCCAGTAGGCCCGTAACTAATTTCGTTTGTTTTGTCATGATCTCTGTTTTTAGTAAATTAGTAACAAATGGCTTTTTGAATTGTTTATATTTTTATGATTTTAAGAATGAGTATTAAAATATATGTTACAGAAACTCTCTTACCTTAATCTGTTTTTGGCCTTAGCTTATGGGTTAATTTACTTAAAGAGTGGTACTTTTCATTCTATTACAGGAGTTCTCATGGTTGTTATTTTTAACTGGCTTGCTTTAAGGAGCTTTCAACTTGATGATTACAGGTGGAAATTGTGGCACTATTTAACATGGCTTTGGAGTTTGTATTACATTGCAACATTAATTTATGGCTTTGTAAATGTTTTAAGTGCGGTATTCGAGTTTAAGTTTATAACCAACGATACGAGCTTTTATTTGACCATCAATTTTGTTTTTTGCTGCTTAGTGATTACGCAGGCGGTTTTATATCAATATAAAAACTATAAACAATTGAAATATAATTGATCTTTAAACTTAAAAATTATGAAAAGTATAAATTTTGTTTTCAGTGCTGTTTTGCTATTGATCATAGCATGCAATAGCGAAAAAAAAGATAAGGCTGCTGATACCACTGCAGTTGTTTCAGATACGGCTACTAAGCCCGTCGATACGGCTGCTATGAATAAGGCTTGGGCTGATTATATGGCTCCTGGAGATGTACATAAAATGTTGGCAAAATCTGATGGCAAATGGGAGGCAGAGATATCTTTCTATTATAATCCCGATTCGCCAAGTGTGAATAAAGTGGTTTGTGAGAATAAGATGATTTTGGGAGGAAGGTATCAACAAGCTAATTATAAAGGCGTGATTGATGGAATGCCGTTTGAAGGTATCAGTACTTTAGCCTATGACAATGCTAGAAAAGTTTATTTAAGCACTTGGATTGATAATATGGGAACAGGCATTATGCAGCTAGAAGGTACTTATGATGAAGCATCGAAAACAATGAATATGAGAGGGAGTGCCACTGATGTTGCTACAGGCAAGGATATTGCTGTTCGTGAAACTTTTAAAATGGTAGATGACAATACCCAGACGATGGAGATGTACGAAACAAAGGAGGGGAAGGAAACGAAGACTATGTCGATTTTGTTGAAGAGAAAATAGTGATTTAATCTTTAATAATCGTTCAAGGATTATTATATAAACCTAAAGCCTAAGAGTTAAAAAACTTAGGCTTTATAAGATCAAATCATGACAATTTTAATGACAGATCAAGTTGTCGTAAATAGGATTTACGAGATGCGTGGACAAAAAGTAATGCTTGACAGTGATTTGGCAGAGCTTTATGGTGTGGAAACAAAGGTTTTGAATCAAGCGGTTAAAAGGAATATTGACAGATTTCCTGAAGATTTTATGATTCAATTAACCGGAACTGAATGGCAAAACTTGAAGTCACAAACTTTTTTCTTCCAACCCTTTGCTAATTAAACTATTCTGCCTATCTTTGCAGTCCCTAAAAAAGAGGGATATTAAATATTTTTTAACAAATTAAATAAAAGCAAGTGAATACGTTAAGTTACAAAACTGTCTCTGCCAATGCAAAAACTGTTAATAAACAGTGGGTTGTTGTTGACGCACAAGGAGAGATTTTGGGGCGCTTGTCTTCTAAAATCGCGATGATTATTAGAGGAAAACACAAGCCAGAGTTTACCCCAAACGTAGACTGCGGTGATAACGTTATCGTTATTAATGCAGACAAGGTAAAATTGACCGGGAATAAATTTACTGAAAAAGAGTATATCTCTTACACAGGATATCCAGGTGGTCAAAGATTCATTTCTCCAAAAGAGTTAATGGCAAAACACCCTACTCGTGTTATTGAGAAGGCTGTTCGTGGAATGTTACCTAAAAGTCGTTTGGGCAAAAAATTGTACACCAATCTTTTTGTTTACGCAGGTTCAGAGCACCCGCATGCAGCACAATCACCAAAAACCATTACACTTTAATTAAAAGAGAAAAGAAATGTCAGTTACAAACACTTCAGGAAGAAGAAAAACTGCAGTTGCCCGTATCTATTTAAAAGAAGGCAACGGCACCATTACCGTTAACGGTAAAGACCACAAAGTATATTTCCCTACCTTACCTCTACAATACATTGTTAACCAATCATTCGAAGTATCTGAATTAATTGGTAAATATGATGTTACTGTAAATGTAAATGGCGGAGGAGTAAAAGGACAAGCAGAAGCAGTTCGTTTAGCTATCGCTAAAGCTATTGTTGAATTAGATGCTGAGAAAAAACCAGCATTACGCGCTAAAGGGTTAATGACCCGTGATATGCGTATGGTTGAACGTAAGAAACCAGGACGTAAAAAAGCACGTAAGAAATTCCAATTCAGTAAACGTTAATCTTAAAGGAGACAAACACAATGGCAAGAACTACATATCAAGACTTATTGGATGCAGGTGTACACTTTGGTCACCTTACCCGCAAATGGAATCCGAAAATGGCACCATATATTTTTATGGAACGCAATGGGATTCACATTATAGATTTAAATAAAACTTTAACTAAAACTGAAGAAGCTGCAGCAGCGATTAAACAAATCGTAAAATCTGGTCGCAAGATCTTATTTGTGGCAACTAAGAAACAAGCTAAAGAAATCGTTGCTGAACAAGCAAAAAAAGTAAACATGCCTTTCGTAACTGAACGTTGGTTAGGTGGTATGTTAACTAACTTCGCAACTGTTCGCAAGTCAATTAAAAAGATGGTTACCATCGATAAAATGACTAAAGACGGTACTTATTCTATTCTTTCTAAAAAAGAACGCTTAATGATCCAACGTGAGCGTATTAAATTAGAAAGCTTATTAGGTGGTATTGCAGATTTAAACCGTTTACCGGCTGCAATTTTCTTAATCGACGTTAAAAAAGAGCATATTGCTGTAGCAGAAGCGATGAAATTAAACATCCCTACTTTTGCAATGGTAGATACCAACTCTGATCCATCAAATATCGATTTCCCAATCCCTGCAAATGATGATGCTACTAAATCAATTTTATTGATTACTGATGTAATTATCAAAGCAATTGAAGAAGGATTAGATGAGCGTAAACGCGAAAAAGATGAAGAAGCTGAGAAAGAAGCTGTAGCGGTAAAAACTGCTGCTGATGCTCCTGAAACTGCTGCTACACCTAGAGAAGCTGGTGCTAAAAGACCAACTAAAAAAGAAACTGCTGAAGCAGAAGCTTCATCAGAAGAGTCTACAGAAGGATAATTCAGTTGCGGGTTGTGTGTTATGAGTTATTGGTTTAGACCCGTAACCTATAACTCATAACCCGTAACATTTTATAAAACTTATAATATTTTAAAAATGTCTACAGTACAAATTACTGCCGCAGATGTAAACAAATTACGCCAACAAACCGGAGCCGGTATGATGGATTGCAAAAAAGCATTAGTAGAAGCCAATGGCGATTTCGAGGCTGCGGTTGATTTATTGCGCAAAAAAGGTCAAAAAGTATCTGCCGCTCGTTCTGGCAATGCTACTTCTGAAGGTCTTGTATCAATCAGTGTTTCAGCAGATGGCACTAATGGTAAATTAGTTGCTTTAGCTTGTGAAACTGAGCCAGTTTCTAAAGTTGAAGATTTTCGTAATCTAGCTCAGGCTGTTTTAGCTGCAGCAGTTGCCAATAACCCTGCTACTGCCGAAGAATTGTCAGCAATTACTTTGGAAGACGGACGTACAGTTGCCGAAACCATAACCGAATTAACCGGTAAAATTGGAGAGAAAATCGTTATCCAAGATTACGCAAATATATCTGGAGAGAAAATCGTTTCTTATATCCATTCTAATGGTAAAATGGGCGTTTTAGTGGTATTTGAAGGCGCTAATGGCGTAGATATTACTGAAGCAGGTAAAGATGTTGCTATGCAAATTGCCGCAATGAATCCAGTTGCAGTTGATAAAGATGGTGTTGATCCAGCTACAATCGAGCGCGAAATTGAGATTGCTAAAGATGTAATTCGTCAAGAAGGTAAACCAGAAGAAATGGTTGAAAAAATCGCTGCTGGTAAATTGAATAAATTCTACAAAGACAGTACTTTATTAAACCAAGAGTTTGTTAAAGACAGTTCGGTAGATGTTCGTAAATTCTTAGACAACACTGCTAAAGGATTAACAGTTACTGCTTTCAAACGCGTACAATTAGGTTCTTAATTTAAGAAACAGCAAAATATAAGCCCTTTCCGTAACTGGAAAGGGCTTTTTTTGTTTAGCCTAATAGGTAATATTTCTCCCTCCTAACTGATTAGCTCCAAATCACTAAACCTTTTTGACCCATTTTTTATTTTAAAGTGAAAAGTTAATTTTCTTATATTTAGTAACTTAACCTCACAAATTATGAGCTGTATTCGATTTTTATTTTTTTTGGGGATAATTTCATTTACGATAACAAATACCCACGCGCAGTTAAAGGTTAAACTCAGTGGCGTTGTTCAAGATAGAAAAAGCGATACCTTGTTACTGTCAGCGGCAACGACTTCAATTAGAGATGAGAGTAGAATTGTCAGTATTCCTATCACAAATGGTAAGTTTGAATATGAAATTAACGTTAATCAGGTGGAAGCTTATCAATTGGTTTTTCTTGATGAATTCCAGGAAGGCGGATGGAAGCCTGTTATTTTCTTTCCAGATACGACTAACATTCATTTTATACTAAACCCTATGGACTCATTTGAAGCAAATGTGATTGCGGGTGGGACGATAAATAGAAATTATTATCGACTTAAGAATGAAATTAGAGATAGGTTTATGGTCCCTTCTACCATGATTTCTAACCAACGCAAGAAGCTTCAGGAAGCTAAAAGCTATCGGAGTAAGGAACACGCTACCGTTATTGCCAAATTAAACGCTGCAAAATCTCAAGATGAGAAAGTGCCAATCTATGAAGAGTTGGGAGAACTGCGTAAAACTGGAGCAGAATATACCGAAGCGGGCCGAGCAGTAAACCTTAGATTTGATTCTTTGGCTATGGAAATTACTAAATTTAAGTACAAGCTGATAGACAAATCCAAGGACTTAGCTTCCTATTATTTGCTGTGGTTAGACGCTACTAATGAAGCAAAGCTAAAGCGAGACGTGGCAGAAATTGTACTTCAAAAATATCCTATTTTTAAAGCAGCTTTTCCAACTCATCCATATACCAGTCAGATTAAAGATGTGGTGGAGGCTATGGTAAAAATTGTTCCTGGAAATAGGTTTGTTGATTTTACCGCTCCAGCATTAGACGGAAAGAGTTATACCTTGTCGGAGCAAATAAAAGGTAAGGTTGCTGTAATCGACCTTTGGGCATCTTGGTGTGGCCCTTGTATCGCGAAAGCAAAAGCCCTGGTGCCTATTTATCAAAAATATAGAAATAAAGGCTTCGCCATTGTGGGAGTTGCACGTGAGTTTAAAAATTTAGATGCCTTGAAATTTCGTCTGGGACAGGAGAAATTTAGTTGGCTACAGCTTACCGAATTGAATGACAAGAATGGTATTTGGAGAAAATATGCGGTTGCAGATGGCGGTGGCATACAGGTTTTGGTTGACCAGGAAGGCCGTGTATTGAAAGTTAACCCAACCGCAGAAGAAGTAGAAAATTATGTCCAAAAGCTGCTAAAAATTTAGCTAACATGCTCAAGCTTTTCAACCGAATATTTGTATCAAAACCTAATTTAATATAAATCGGCATATTTTTTACATATTTGGCTATGCAAACTTTTGATCATTACAGTTACTTTGGAGGTAGCGATATAAAACAGAACCAATCGATAAAAATCAATAATGGCAAGATTATTTCTATCAGCGAAAGTGAGCTAAAGGGCGACAGTGGGTATTTAATTTTACCAGGTCTAATAGACCTGCAAATTTATGGCGCTGGAGGAAAGTTGTTTTCTGCACAGCCAAGCTTAGAAAGCATTCATATTATTGAAGAAGAGCTCCTTCAACAAGGGAATACAGGTTTCCTAATCTGCTTAGCTACTAACACGCCAAATGTATTTGAAGAATGCATCGAAGTAATTAAAGCACACAGAAAAATTGCAAGAAATTGTTTGGGACTACACCTAGAAGGTCCTTTTATCAATCCTAAAAAACGCGGTGCGCATGTAGAAGAATTTGTCCGCAAGGCGACATTAGATGAAGTTAAAAATCTATTAGAGATGGGTGATGGAACGATTAAGATGATGACCCTAGCACCCGAACTGCAAGACGACGAGGTAATTCAGTACTTATTAGACAATAATGTTGTGGTGTCATTGGGACATAGTGACGCATCTTTTGAACAGGCTACCCATGCATATAATCAAGGGATACAGTCAACTACCCATTTATTTAATGCAATGTCGCCGATACATCATCGATCACCTGGTATTCCGACAGCAGTATTTAACCACCCTAAGGCAATGTCGAGTGTTATTGTAGATGGACATCATGTAGACTTCGAAGTGGTAAAAATGGCCGCGAAGTTAATGAAGGAACGACTGTTTCTCATTACTGATGCAGTTACTGCTTGTGATTTAGGCCCATATCAACATCATGCGGTTGATGGAAAATTTGTAATGCCTGATGGAACACTTTCAGGATCTTCCTTAACAATGCTGCAAGCCATTAAAAATTGTGTCGATTATTGTGATATTTCTTTAACTGACGCAATTAATATGGCCACACTTTATCCGGCAAAATTGATTAATAAGGAAAAGGAAATTGGCTCCATTGCCATTGGAGCTGAGGCAAATATGATTGTTCTTGATCAAAGTTTAAACTTAGAGAAAGTATTTTTCAAAGGAGAGGAAATTAAACTCAATAAAGCATCAGCAATTTAAAAAAACTTGATAATTTTGTCCTTTATGAAATACAAACGGATTTTACTGAAACTAAGTGGCGAATCGTTAATGGGCGAGATGCAATATGGTATTGATAACGAGCGTGTTAGGCAATATGCTGAAGATATTAAAGCAGTTCATGATAAAGGTCTGGAAATAGCCATTGTAATAGGTGGGGGTAATATTTTTAGAGGGTTAAGTGCTGAGAAGTCTGGTATGGATAGAGCACAAGCAGATTATATGGGCATGCTTGCTACCGTAATTAATAGTATGGCTTTGCAAGATGCATTAGAAAAAGTTGGACTTAAAACGCGTTTATTATCCGCTATTAAAATGGAACAGATATGTGAACCATTTGTGCGTAGAAGGGCAGTTCGTCACCTGGAAAAAGGGAGAGTGGTAATTTTTGGAGCGGGAACAGGAAATCCTTATTTCACAACAGATTCGGCAGCAGCCTTAAGAGCTATTGAAATAAATGCAGATGCTGTGTTAAAAGGTACCAGAGTTGATGGTATTTACACAGCAGATCCAGAGAAAGATCCGGCAGCTGTAAAATATACCGAAATCTCTTTCAAAGAGGTTTATGCTAAAGGTTTAAATGTAATGGATATGACCGCCTTTACCCTTTGTGAAGAGAATAAAGTTCCTATCATTGTATTTGATATGAATAAAAACGGCAATTTTATGAAAATTGCTAACGGAGAAGAAATTGGTACCTTGGTTCGAGGCTAAAATCTAACCAAATTTTATATTTTTGTATAAACAATACACATTATGAATGACCTCATAAAGAAACAATTAGAAGATGCTCAAGCTACCATGGAAAAGGCAATTGCCCATTGTGAAGCTGAATTAACTAAAATAAGAGCTGGTAAAGCCTCTGCAGGAATGCTTGATGGTATTATGGTCGATTATTACGGTAATCCAACCCCACTAGCACAAGTTGGAAGTATTAATACCCCAGATGCTCGTACATTGATTATCCAGCCTTGGGAAAAGCAATTATTAGTTCCTATAGAACGTGCTATTATGGAGGCTAATATTGGTATAAATCCTCAAAATGATGGCGTAATTATTCGTTTAGTTGTACCACCTTTAACTGAAGAAAGACGTAAGGAATTGGTAAAAAAGGTTAAGGAAGAAGCTGAACGTGGAAGAATTACCGTTAGAAATATCCGTAAAGATGCCAACACCAAAATTCAAAAATTAAAAGGTGAAAGTGTTTCTGATGATGAGATTAAGACCGGAGAAGCTGAAGTGCAAAAAATTACCGACGCTTATATCTTAAAAGTTGATAAGCACGCTGAGGTAAAAGAAAAAGATATCATGACCATTTAGACCACTTTGATAATCTTTTAAAGATTGTCAAAGTAATACAATAAACAAAGGGAATGTTGCTAAGCTTCATTCCCTTTGTTTATTTTTGAACCCCAAACAAAATAAAGATGAAATTACTTCTCCAATATTTAAAAGCACATAAGTGGATTGTAGCATTGGCGCTATTCTTGGCCGCTATGAACATCGGATTTTCATTAATGGATCCCGCAATTACAGGAAAATTAATGGATAGATATATTACAAAAGCTAACCTGTATCAATCAGATAAGGGAGCTTATATTAGGGGAGTACTCGAATTAATTGGCTATGCAATCGGAGTGGCCATGGTGTCGAGGATTGCTAAGAACTTTCAGGATTATTTTACCAGCATTATCATCCAAAAGGTTGGCGCTAAAATGTATGCAGATGGTTTAAAACATTCCCTTGAACTTCCTTATCAAGTATTTGAGGATCAAAGAAGTGGAGAAACTTTGTCTATTCTGCAAAAGGTTAGAACAGATAGCGAAAAGTTTATTACCTCATTTATCAGTATCCTATTTATTAGCTTTATCGGCTTGCTGTTCGTGATTGTTTACTCACTTTCCATCAGTTATAAAGTAACGCTGGTTTACGCTGCGTCTATTCCAATTATTAGTTTCATCAGTTGGTTCTTGAGTAGAAAAATTAAGGCCATACAGCGGTCTATCATCTCAGAAACTACCGCTTTAGCTGGTTCAACAACAGAATCACTTCGTAATATTGAGTTAGTAAAGAGTTTGGGATTAGCAGATCAAGAGATAGGACGTTTGAATAACACAACCTATAAGATTTTAGGGCTAGAGTTAAAAAAGGTAAAATACGTTCGAAGCATGAGCTTTGTGCAGGGTACCACGGTGAATTTAGTGCGAAGTACGATGATTGTGGTATTGCTAATGCTAATTTTTGAAAATAACATTACACCAGGGCAATATCTCTCCTTTTTGTTTTATTCTTTCTTTTTATTCGGACCCCTGCAAGAAATTGGAACGGTAATTTTAGCGTGGAGAGAAGCAGAAGTTTCGTTGGGTAATTTTAAAAAAATCTTAAGTACACCAGTTGAACAGAAGCCGCTAAACCCAGTTTCTGTACAGAAGATCAATGCCTTATCTTTCGAAAATGTAAGCTTCAGACATTTGTCTGGTAAAAATAATGCTCTGAATAACATTTATTTTAATGCGAAAGAGGGCGAGACAATAGCTTTTGTTGGTCCTTCTGGCTCAGGAAAAACAACCCTAGTGAAGTTGCTAGTTGGATTATATCAACCGGTAGAAGGAAAAGTGTCGTATAATCAGATTTCAGGAAAGGATATTGACTTAAATTTATTGCGGGAGAAAATCGGTTTTGTAACACAAGATACGCAATTGTTCTCTGGTACAATTAGAGAGAACTTGCAATTTGTTAAACCAGGAGCCAGCGATGAAGATTGTATGCGGGTGTTACACCAAGCTGCTTGTCAAAACCTTTTAGCGCGTGCTGATAAAGGATTGGACACCGTAATTGGAGAAGGAGGAGTAAAAGTGTCGGGAGGAGAAAAACAACGTCTATCCATTGCAAGAGCGTTATTGCGCAATCCAGATATTTTAGTGTTTGATGAAGCAACATCTTCTTTGGATTCATTAACAGAAGAAGAGATTACAACAACAATACGCGATGTATCTGAGCTCTCTAGCCAGATTACTATTTTAATTGCGCACAGGCTATCTACTATTCGTCATGCCGATCGGATTTATGTTTTAGAGAAGGGTAACATTATCGAACAAGGGAAGCACGCCGAATTATTAGCGGAAAAAGGCCTGTACTTTGCCATGTGGAGACAACAAGTTGGAGAGAGAGTAGATTAAGGATTAGTCTCCTTTTTTAACCCATACTTCCATTTTACTTTTACCCCTGTTTGCCCAAGTAAAGTAAGGTATTGCTTTTAATGTGGCATTGGGGTTTACAGGGTCTTTTACTGTAATGGTAGCAATCCCATTAAATGAATTAGGTTCGTAAACAGGGGTTAAAGTGGCTTTATTCGCTATTGTCCAAGTTGGTTCTTGATTGTCTATGCCTTCTAAGCAATATACAAACGGTCCTCTTTGTAAAGCGATTCTTCCCATGTCGGCTACTACAAGGTCATTTGCTTTCATGCGTAAAATATTCATTGGTAATGAAAAATCAACTACATCACCCTTCTTCCATACTTTTTCAATGTTAACATAACCGTTTTCCAAGGTATATTTCATAGGCTTGCCATTTACCGAGAGCTGTATTTTAGGAGAAACAAAGTTTTCGGCAACATACAGATCTCCGTCTGTTGCAGCTTGGGCTGCCCAGCCAGGAAGACGCAAGCTTATTTCAAATTTGCTCTCCTTTTTAGGATTAATATTCAGTTTAACGTGGCCATCTTGTAGAAAGGTATCGCTTTGAGAAATGTCGACTGCTGTGTTGGCTAATTTAATTTTTGTGCTACTTCCTATATATAAGTTAACCCAAACCTTATTTTGTTCTTGTGCATAGATATAGCCACCAACCGATGCCAGTAACCGAGCTATATTTGAAGGACAGCAAGCGGTACCAAACCATTCCTTTCTATTGGCCCCTTCGCTTGCTAAGGGGTTTGGATAAAAGAAACGATCTCCAGCTAGAGAAATACCCGATAAGCATCCATTATATAAACTTCTTTCCAATACATCATAATATTTCGACTCTCCAGTTAGTTCAAACATCCTACTATTCCAGAATACCATACCTACCGATGCGCAGGTTTCGCCATAAGCTTCGGCATTTGGCAAATCATAGGACTTCGTAAAGCCTTCTATGTTGTGAGAAGAACCTATAGCGCCAGTTATATACATGTTTCTAAAAGCTACATCCTCCCAAATTGCCTTCATCGACTTAACATAGGCCGAATTCTTTTTTAGGGAAGCAATGTCAGCGGCCCCAGTATAATAATACATTGCCCTTACCGCATGTCCAGTAATTTTACGTGCTTCGGTAAGCGGTACGTCGTCTTGTGCATAAGATTTGCCCATGCTCGGATTGTCCCAAATTGCTCCTTTGCCATAATTATGACCTCTTTCGTTGATAAACCAATCTGCAAGATCTAAGTATTTGGCATTTTTTGTTTCTTTATATAATTTAACCAAAGCCAGTTCCAGCCCCTGATGTCCTACTACCCAATGTCGTTTATCTGTACCAAAAACTGTTAATAAATGGTCGGCCATTTTGATTGATACATCTAATAATTTTCTTTTGCCGGTAGCGTGGAAATAAGCGATACCAGCCTCAATCAAATGTCCCGCGCAATAGTCTTCATGCTTTTCCATATCTGTCCACCGCTTGTCCAATCCCTTTAAGGTATAGTATGTGTTTAAATATCCATCGGGCAGCTGTGCTTTCGCAATTTTGGTAATCCATTCATCAGCTTTCTGGCTAAGCTTATTGTCTGGTTTGTTGCGCAAGGAATAAGCAATTGCTTCTATGGCTTTATAAACATCCGAATCATCGTAATAAATTCCTTCATGTCCCTTGTTGTCTTTTAAAGTGCCCGCAACGCGCTCAAAGTTCCTAATTCTACCGGTTTTATTTTCCGTGTAATCAATGCAGGTCCATACTGTTTTAGCCGAGATTGCCGCTTGTTTATCATTCCAAAATCTATCATTTATAGCAACACTGGCAAAATTTACATTTTGTATTTGTCTAATACGCTGCGCAAATGAGTTAGCAGCAAATAACATCAGGAACACCCAAATTCTTATTACAAATTGATACATCGCGTCGTGTTTAAAAGATGATTACTAAACTTGATCTTCAATCTTATCTGCTGGCTTAATATCAGCTAAAGTTAAAGGCAATAAATTCTTAGTCTTAAAGTAAGTAATTGCGGCAATACCTAACGTCATACTTCCCCCAAAAACTACTGCTGGAACTGTACGCATTAGTTTGGCAGTTAAACCAGATTCGAACGCGCCAATCTCATTAGAGGAGCCAATAAACATGCTATTTACTGCCGATACCCTACCACGCATTTGATCGGGTGTAAGCAATTGCATAATTGTTGAACGAATAACCACGCTCACACTGTCAAACGCACCCTCACAAAATAGAAAGAACAAAGTAAGATAGAAGCTGGTGGACAGGCCATAACAAATAATACTAAGTCCAAAACCTGTAACGGCAATCAATAAATTGCGCCAAGGTTTATTCATAGGCGAGAATTTAGTCATAGCCAACATCGTAATCACTGCGCCGATTGAGGCTGCAGCTCTCATATAGCCCAAACCTTCGGAGCCAACTTTTAAGATATCCTCTGCGAAAACAGGGAGCAGCGCAACCGCTCCTCCAAAAAATACCGAAAACAAATCCAAGCTTATGGCTGCCAACATCATCTTGCTTTTAAAAACAAAATTAATTCCTTCTTTTAAACTCTGTACAATGCTTTCTTTAGGGATGAAAGTAGGCGGGTGTACCTTTAAAAAGAAAATACAGATTAAGGAAAGGATAATAAAGCTAATGATAACCAAATAGGTGGGTGTAATTCCATAAAACGCGTAGACTAATCCTCCCGTTAGCGGACCTAAAATGGAGGCCATTTGCCAAAAGGAACTACTCCAGGTACTGCCATTTGCATACAAATTTTTAGGTAAGATTTGTGCCATTAAAGAAAATGTTGCTGGACCAAAAAAGCCCCTTGCTAATCCAACACCAAATATCATGCAGTACATAATTGGTACAATATAGCTTGTGGGTACGTACGTATGCATGCGATCTGATGTAACCACTAACATAATAATCGAACACAATAAAACCCCAGAGAATATTTTTAATAACAATCCCCTTTTTTCCGATTTATCAGCTACATAACCACCATAAAGCGCTATTCCAATGGCAGGGATTGCTTCGCAAAGGCCAATTAAACCTAGGGCCAAAGGATCTTTTGTAAGGTAGTAAATGTGGAAGCCAATAATTACTGCCTGCATTTGATAGGCAAAAGTAAAGAAGAACCTCATTCCAATATAGGAGCGAAATTCTCTAAAGCGCAATGCCGCAAGGGGGTCTTTTTTTTCAGGGATGATGGTCTGTTCTTCCATCTCACTAAATTAAAGGTTGCGCAGGATTATTTTTATAATAATCTAATTTATATTGAAACATTTCGCTCATTTTAGCCGCTCTCCATTTTGCTTCGTCTGCTTTTGCTCCTACAAAGTGTTCGTCAATTGTTTCATTGAACAACTTGATCCAAGTATCAAAATGCTCTTTTTCGATAGGTAATTTAGCATGCTTTAAAAAGGGACTACCGCTATAAGCTGGTGTATCTAACAACAGTGTTTGCCAGAAACCATACATTTTTGCTAAATGTATAGGCCATTTATCGCCAATCACCCCGTTAAAAATTGGAGCCAATAGCTCATTGTCGCGAACTTTGCCGTAAAAATTATCCACTAATAATTTTACGTCATCAATATTAAGAATATCAGAATTTTCCATTGCTATTGGCAAAGATAAGACGTTCTGGTTAAAGCTTATCTATTGTAGGGATATTCGTTTACCCAATTGAATTTTCTATTGATCAATTTATATTTTTTAAGGTCTACTTTTTTCAATAAAATAATCACAGAATCTTTATGGATAAGGCCATTTAACAGCATTTTGTCGCCAGCTACTAAACTATATTTTAACAGGCTCTTTTGAGTGGTGTCAGTAGGAGTATCGTTGAATTTTATTTGCTTAGCAAGGGTATCTACCGTAAACGTTACATTCTTCGTCGAATCGTTCATTGCCTTTATCCTCGCTCTATCAATACGCTGAATAATAAGCTCTCTCCATCTAACACTGTCGGTTGTAAGCGGTGGCAAGTCGACATTGTTAAGGGTAAAGCGTTCAATCTCATAAAGCCCATAAAGTGGAGGTTTAACGGCTGCTTCACCGGATTGTTTGGAGGCGCTTATTAAACCACTAATAAGTGTAGCTCCAAATACAATAATGATTAAATATTTGAAAGCATATAGTGCATAAAACATCCATTTTTTCTTGTATACGGGTGCTTCTATAATTTTTAGGCTTATTGCATTTCCTGTAAGGAAAAATGCTAGGATCTTTTTAAGATACGGAGCTAAAATAAAAATACACATCACCACCAAGGTGGTTGAAAGTATTTTAACCGGCACATCATAAAAATAATTCATGCTCATTACATGTACTGATGCGGCTAAACTTAAAAATGCACCAATAATCATGGTTCGGCGAAACAACAACAAGACAGCCGAAACCTCAATAATTCCCATAAAGATATTGTATCCTTTAGAATAACCAAGAAAGGTCCAGGCCAATCCCATAGGAGATGAATCCCCATATGCTTGAGTTAAACGCGTTAAGTAAGGCGATGGAAATTGAAGTTTAATGACTTTAAACATGCCATAGCTAATCAAAGTAAATGCTACATAACATCGAACCAAAACCAACAACCAATAATATAACTTAGCATAGTTTTTTCTTTTGTAATCAATCGCCGACCATATAGCAGCGCCAATAAGTGATACGAGCGTACTAAAAAGAAGTAAGACATAATCATAACTGGTGTCGCCACTTCCATTTGTAAAAATAGTATAGTCGTACTCATAGCCAACTACGTTTGCAGAAAACCAAGGAATAAACCGATGCATCAACTCGATGGGGTATCGCACTAATACCTCAAAGAAAGGAAATGCTCCATTATTGTTAAATGTGATAAAAAGCACAAATAAAATAAGGAAAAATCTAAAGCAATATTTTTTAATAAAACTCCATTGAGCTTTATCGTTTTCAAGAGCGGGTTCTGCTATCATAACAAGTTGGTTTAATCAAAACTAACTTATTTAAAGCAACATAGCAAATGGCTATTAGCCTAAATTACAGCCTTATAAAAATCCTCATATGCCAGTTTCAGATCATCAGATTGATTGATGGCCGAAGAGACTGCAATTCCATAAATACCCGTATTGAGTAATGGCTCAACATCCTGTAAGGTAATGCCACCAACAGCTAAAATAGGTAAATCAATAGCAAATGATCCTAATTTTTGTATTGCTTTGCTGTAACCCTCTATACCAAGCAAAGGCGAGTTGTTCGGTTTAGTGGTTGTTACGTTAAACGGACCAAAGCCCGCATAATCGGCGCCTTGTTTAGCAAGCCTAACTAAGTTTTCAATTGTATTTGAAGAGCCACCTAAAGTGTATTCTTCTCCAATATCTTTACGTAAGGCGATAAAATCAGCATCCATATCTTCTATATGAAACCCTTGGATATCTGCTTTCCCCTTTAAATGGATATGGTCTGTTACAATTAAGGTTGCTCCCCAATCATCACAAATTGCTGCGATTAAATGAATGTCTGCCAAAAGAGCCTCATCATTTTTGCTTAAACAGCGGTATTGAATCCATTTTGCCCCAGCTTCACAGGCTAGTTGCGCTTGCTCAATATGCGTGTGTTGTGGAATATCATGAGTAATGAAATGTAGTTTCTCGATAAATTTTTTCATTGAATAGGATTTTTGGGAATTAAAACTTCAAATTCAAACTCAACATAAGGTTAGTGCCTGATTGCGCAAAATAAAAATTTTCTGTAGTTAAAGCTCCACCACTAAGATAGCCGAAAGTATAACCGTTACTTTCATATTTTTTATCAAGTACATTGTTCACTAATAAGGCAAGGTTAATATTTTTAAACCCTTTTAAATTCAGGTTATAACCAATCCTTGCATTGTTAACCCAATAGGCTCCTAATTTGCGCACGTTGTTTTGCGTGTTGTCTAAATATTGCTGGCCCACATGTTTTGATTGCCAGCTTAAAGCCAGTGATTTTGTAGGGTTGTAAATTAATTCGCCAGAAAGAATGGAACTCGGAGAGAAAGAAATGGTAGTGTTGGTATAAGTGTTTTCTTGCTGACCGCCATTGTCATAATCATCTATAAACTCGGTAAAATGCTTAATTTTATTGCGGCTCAATGCTGCATTGGCTAAGACCGAAAACTGATCGTTAAGTTTGTAGGTCGCATCAAATTCAACGCCTATGCGGTAGCTATCTGCCACATTCTGTCTGAAATATTCTCCTACATCATTGATTTTCCCAGTAGTTACTAGCTGATCTTTATACCACATGCCATAAACATTTAATCCGCCAGTTAATTTGTGCCCATTGAAACGGTAACCAGCTTCCAAATTCTTTAGTTTCTCTGGCTTAGGTATTGTGCCAGCATTCACATTAATATAGTCATCTCTTCCGGGTTCTTTGTTAGCGACACTTAATGATGCGTAAACATTTGAATTTGTCGAAATAAAATAGCTTGCTCCAATTTTTGGATTAAAAAAGTTTAGCTCATCTTTAACGTTTAGTTGATATATGTTCTTGTCAGTTCCCAGTACATCATAATAAATGCGACGATATTGTAAATCAGCAAAAAGATTTAATTTTTCTGTCGGATTATATCCAACTTTTAAAAAGGTGTTGAAGTCTGTTTTAAAACCATTATTGTCATAGTAATGCCTATCATTTGTGCCATTGCTTGCATATTGTGCATAAATAACCTGCCCAAAATGGTTTCCTTTATATTCATTATAGCCTCCGCCTAAGGTTAACTGCCAATTGGTAGTGGGTTTGTAATTTAACGCGTAGGTAAAGCCATAGAAGTCATTATCAAGCCATCTTCTGCGAATTAAATTAGTTCTGCTAATCGTTGTTCCACCAATTACTACAGGCTGAAGGCCGTAGTTGACTAATTTTTGGGCCTCTTTGTATTCTTCATAATAACCTCTACCCGCTGTATAATGTAATGCTCCATTGAAGGAGAATTTTTCATTAAATTGTTTCGCATAAAGTAATTGATAGTGGTCTTGCCAATAGTTGTCGGTCTGATCCTGATAAGTAAAACTGTTATAGGTTCTACTATTTGAGTTCAATAAGTTTGCAGCATCGGCCGAGTTTAACTCATTTCTAGCAATGTAGGCATTCATCCCAGCCACATCTCCGTTTAAGCGAGACTCGGGAATTCCATTCCATGCCTGATAAGTTTTTTCACTGCCCGAAAATACATTAATTCTAAGTAGGTCTGTTTTGCCGTGATACGCTCCAGACAAGAAATAAGATTTTAAATTAGAAGCCGCTCTATCTATAAATCCATCAGATTTAATGCGAGATAAACGCCCATCAAAGCTCCATTTATCATTAATTAAACCTGTTCCAACTTTTATCGTGTTTTTCCAGGTATCAAATGAACCATAAGTGTTATTAATTTCGGCATATGGAGAGGTTTCGCCAGCGGTAGTTTGGATATTTAAGCTTCCGCCAAATGCACCCGCGCCATTTGTTGATGTACCAACCCCTCTTTGGATCTGAATATTGTCTACCGAAGAGGCAAAATCGGGCATATTAACCCAGAAAGTACCCTGACTTTCACTGTCGTTATAGGGAATACCGTTAAGCGTAACATTAACCCTCGTAGCATCGCTTCCGCGGATGCGAATTCCTGTGTAACCTACTCCAGCTCCTGCATCGGAGGTTACAACAACACCAGGTGTATTGTCAAGCAAGAATGGTAAATCCTGCCCAAAATTATTTTTAGCAATTGCCTCTTTATCAATATTCTTAAAGGTTGCAGCTGCATTGGATGATGCACGTGTTGCGCTTACTACAATTTCATTGGCCAAAAAAGTAAGCTGATTTAGCTTAAAACTTAAAGCTACGTTTGCTTGTAAATTAATTGTTTGCACTTCACTTTGATACCCTAAAAAGCTAGCGGTAATTGTGTAATTCCCTGTTGGTAAGTTTTTTAACTCAAAGTGGCCATTTTCATCGGTGGACGCAATTGGTTTACCTTTTAAGCGAATTGTTGCTCCGTTTAAAGGGTTATTCGAATTTTTTTCGGAAACAGTTCCTGAAATGTTGAATTGCGCCATCATTAACATTGGGCACAATAGGGCAGTTAATACTACCGTCGTAAATTTTTTCAATTTTTATTGCTTTTAGTTAAACCTGCCGACAGTAGGGGTACTCCCGACTTTAGTTAAACTCTATAAACCATTCCCTCCGCCAGCATTATCTGGATCAGGTGCATTCAGAACTTTCGCTCTAAAATGGGTATTTTCTCAGCCCGTATTTGCGTTTTTTACAAAACAAGGCACCCCTTATTGATAGAGCAAAGGTAAAACAAAAGGATCGATAATTAGAAATTATATAAGAAATAAGATTATTTATGGTTTTTAATTAACCAATGCCTAAAAACTCGTCAACAGCCTTTATCACATTTTCTAATCGATCCTCAAGCCCGCCAACCATCACATAATTGGCCTGTAAGGCTTGCAATTCTTTATGCCATATAGCCATAAAATGTTCGCGCATATGCGGAAAATCCCTTAACGGATCATCCATCCACGGTAAATCGATATCCAATAATACATAAAAATCATACGGTTTAGCCTGTAAAGCATCAATCACAATTTGAGGGGTTTCGCCCAACATCTCATCACTCCAAATTTTGACAGTGATGAAAGTAGTGTCGCAAATTATAAAATCAGTTTCAGTCATAGCCAAAACAGATTCCTCTAACGCAACCTGACCATGAAACATATTGATTTCATCTTGCAAGGTGCAGTCAGTAGTTAATGCTGCACAATAATAACGGGCATACTCTGGAACCCAGGGCACATGATAGTGCTTTGCCAGCGCCTGGGAGATGGTTGACTTGCCGGTGCTTTCAGGCCCAACAATCGCTATTTTTTTAATTGTTTTGTTCACGATAAGTTTTTCTCCAATCTAAATAGCCCATTGTTGCAATGCCAATATACAAGACATACATTAAACCTGTTGCATATAAATCTTTTGAAAAATACATGCCAACATAAATTACATCCACAAAAATCCAAATTAACCAGTTTTGCAAGACTTTTCTAGCTAAAAATATTTGTGCTATTAAACTACATGCTGTACAGAAACTGTCAACAAAAGGGAATGCAGCGTCGGTTTGCTTAAATAATAAGAAGCCAAGCGCAATCGTAAATACAATTATGCCTACAATCGATAATAGTATTTCTTTTTTGGTGATGATGCTAACTGGTCGGGATGCTGCAGGATTATTACGTTGTTTACTCCAATAATACCACCCATAAACATTCATTGCAAAGAAATATACCTGCAGGCCCATATCTGCATATAACTTGGTTTCAAAAAATATTAAGATATAAATAAGTACACTAATAATTGCCACAGGCCAATTCCAAATGTTGTTTTTCGCCGCCAACCAAACACATAAAATGCCAGTAAAAACGCCACACCATTCCAATATTCCTGTTCCAAACAAAAATTGAGTAATACTTTCGCGAAAAGTTTCCATTAATAACATGGTTTCAAAAGTAGGAAATGTAATGCGTATTGCAATATACCCCTCAGTCATGACCAAGCCTCACGCTATTTAGCCATATCGCTATAAGGTCGCAATAACCTCGCGGTAATATCGCTATAGTATTAGAAGTATTTTTCTTATTTGCGTTCAGAGATGAACTAACAGGCTGAATATTACGAATATAATCAATTTATGGCAAAAATGTGCTCAAAATAGCGAGATTCTTTAAAGCATAAAAAAGGAATTAATATAGAATCAAAAAATCCGATAGGGAACAACCCCTACCGGATAATAAACCAAACAAACTATTTATGAAGAATATCCTCAAAGAATGAGGAAGCTTTAGATCTATTTTGTATTTGGCGATGAAGTTAAATTAATCGCCGCTCTCACACTCACATCACTTGTTAAATTATTCCTTAAAACGTATTCCATTTTAATTCTTACATTATTTCCTTTAATGTAATCATCAATGAAACGTGAATTGTCTATATCTAGTACAAGATTGTTGCCAATATTTTCTGAAACATCGCTTCTTGACGCTACCATGACTTCAGCGCCACTGCCATTAATGATATATAATTTAACCGATTTGAATATTCCAAGGTTCTGATTGGTGGGGCTACTTGCATCTATCCTTGCCGAAGCAACTCTTACTTCTTTGATATAGGTGGTGCCTTCTTGATTTCCAAAAATCTGATCAAAACTACTCGCAGTGCTCGTGGCGCTAATTAATGTGTTACTTTTTGAACTCATAGGCACAACTAATGTGGCCGTATAAGGGAACGTAGATTTGATAATAGACTGTACCGTACCACAACCAACGCTAACACTGATCATGCAAATTAATATAATGACAACTTTCTTCATCTTGTGTACATAACAATTGAATGGTTCAATATGTTTGTATAGAAAATAAAATTTTTGAACCAATGGTATGTATTTATTTCTATACAGCTATTATTTATTGATTTTCTTTAAAACAATCTGGCAATAAACGTGTTGATTTAGGAAGGAGTTGCAAACCTTTAGTAACGAAAATATAATATGAAGAAAAACTACGCTTAATTAAATAATAAGTTAAACTAAAATTAATGATTATGAAAAGGGCGAGTTTAAAATTTTTAGCCTTTGCAGCTTTAACTGTGGGATTGTTTGCATTTGGCTCGTTTAAAGAAGGTGGGATACAAGGCAAGGTAACGCCTGCCGAAGGTGCAAAGGAAGTAGTGGCTATTGCAGGAATGGACACCTTAAGGTCGCAGATCAGTAATGGAACTTTTGTTTTTAGCAATGTCAAAAAAGGCACATATACTGTTTGGGTTAAAGCAAATGCACCGTATAAAGATGCCGCGGTAGAAAATGTAGCAGTTGCAGATAGTGCAACAACAGATATTGGAGAAATTAAATTGCTTCAATAAAATAATTCATGTGTGTGAATTAAAAAAAGAGGGCTAACTGCCCTCTTTTTTATTTTAAAATCCTATCTTTGCATCCCGACAGATGAGTTGGGATATTTCACATCTTAATAGCGCATTTCTCCCAAGCTATCGTCAACTTTTGAATTTACTTTAGACTTTTTTTAAACCCCCACAATGCCTAAAGATACCTCCATACGCTCAGTACTTATTATTGGATCAGGACCTATTATTATTGGTCAAGCATGCGAATTCGATTATTCTGGCTCACAAGCAGCCCTTTCTTTAAAAGAAGAAGGTATAGCCGTTTCAATTATCAATTCTAATCCAGCAACTATCATGACCGATAAGGTTATTGGTGATCATGTTTATTTGAGACCCTTAACCCTCGAATCGATTGAGCAGATTTTAATTGAACATGCTAATTCTCCAACTTTACCAACCATTGATGCAGTATTGCCAACAATGGGCGGTCAAACAGCCTTAAACCTTTGCGTTGACGCAGAAGAACGTGGTTTATGGAAAGCCCATAATGTAAGAATTATTGGTGTAGATGTAGCTGCAATCGAAAAAACGGAGAATAGAGAATCATTCCGTCAGCTAATGGTCGACATTGGTGTAGGTGTTGCACCTTCAAAAATCGCTAATTCATTTTTAGAAGGTAAAGAAGCAGCACAAGAAATAGGTTATCCTTTAGTTATTCGCCCATCATATACATTGGGAGGCTCTGGAGGAGGCTTTGTCCATAAGAAAGAAGAGTTCGACGCTGCGTTAAAACGTGGTCTAGAAGCATCACCAACACATGAAGTATTAGTTGAAAAAGCTGTATTAGGTTGGAAAGAATATGAGTTGGAACTGCTAAGGGATAGCAATGACAACGTAATTATCATCTGCTCTATCGAGAATTTTGATCCAATGGGTATCCATACAGGAGATTCGATCACAGTTGCGCCAGCGATGACATTATCAGACCGTTGTTACCAAGAGATGCGTAATCAAGCGATAAAGATGATGCGCGCTATTGGTACTTTTGCAGGTGGATGTAATGTTCAGTTCTCTGTAAACCCAGATAACGACGATATTATCGCTATTGAAATTAATCCTCGTGTTTCTCGCTCGTCAGCTTTAGCAAGTAAGGCTACTGGTTATCCAATCGCTAAGATCGCTGCAAAGCTGGCAATTGGCTATAATCTAGATGAGATAGAAAATCAAATTACTAAAACCACTTCAGCATATTTTGAGCCTACTTTAGATTATGTTATCGTAAAGATCCCACGTTGGAATTTCGATAAATTTAAAGGAGCTAACCTTGAACTTGGCTTACAAATGAAAGCTGTTGGTGAAGTAATGGCCATTGGCCGAAGCTTCATTGAAGCGCTACAAAAAGCTTGTCAGAGTTTAGAAATTGGTAGAGCGGGCTTAGGCGCGGATGGCAAGCAAAAAAGAAACATCGAAGAAATTATGCATGGCCTGGAACATCCAAGCTGGAACAGATTGTTCTTGATCAAAGATGCAATGAGCATGGGGGTACCACTTGAATCGATCCGTAAGGTAACCAAAATCGATAAATGGTTTTTAACCCAAATTCAAGAGATGGTTAATTTAGAGATAGAACTAAAGCGTTATTCGCTAACAAATATCCCTAAAGATTTCTTCTTTAACTTAAAACAAAAAGGATTCTCTGACATTCAAATTGCCTGGGTTTTAGGTAATGTTACAGAAGATGACGTATATAATCGCCGTAAGGAACTAGGAATTAAACGAGTTTATAAGATGGTAGATACCTGTGCAGCTGAATTTGCCGCACAAACGCCGTATTTCTACTCTACTTTTGAAGAGTCACCTATCCAAATATCACTTTTAGGAGATGAAATACTTTCAACTGGTGATGAACTAGGTACAAACGAATCAATTTCTTCTGATAAGAAAAAGGTTATCGTATTGGGCTCTGGACCAAATAGAATTGGTCAGGGTATAGAATTCGATTACTCATGTGTACACGGCTTACTTGCCGCAAAAGAAAGTGGTTTTGAAGCAATTATGATCAATTGTAACCCTGAAACGGTGTCAACTGATTTTAATATGGCTGATAAGTTATATTTTGAGCCAGTATTCTGGGAGCATGTAAGAGAGATTATTGATCTTGAAAATCCAATAGGGGTAATTGTTCAGTTAGGCGGACAAACCGCTTTAAAAATGGCTGAAAAGCTGCATGAAAATAACATCAAAATTATAGGTACTGCTTATAATGATATGGATATTGCAGAAGATCGTGGCCGCTTTTCCGACTTATTGAAGGAGTTAGATATTCCTTATCCAAAATATGGAGTTGCCGAAAATGCCGAAGAAGCAATTGTAGTTGCAAATGAAGTTGGCTATCCTGTGCTAGTTAGACCAAGCTATGTGTTGGGTGGACAAGGGATGAGCATCGTGATCAACGATGAAGATCTAGAAAAGGCAGTAGTAAAGCTATTGGGCGACCTGCCTGGTAACAGAGTACTGATCGATCACTTTTTAGACAGAGCCGAAGAAACAGAATCAGACTCCATCTGCGATGGTAATGATGTGCATATTGTTGGTTTAATGGAGCATATTGAGCCAGCAGGTATCCACTCAGGAGATTCATTTGCCGTTCTTCCTCCATTTAGCTTATCGGAAAAGGTAATTGGTGATATGGAAGCCTACTCTAAAAAGATAGCTAAAGCATTAAATGTAATCGGATTGTTAAATATTCAATTTGCAGTTAAGGATGATAAGGTCTACGTAATTGAAGCCAACCCACGCGCTTCACGTACAGTGCCATTTATTGCTAAAGCATACGACGTGCCTTATATCAATATTGCAGCTAGAATTATGCTGGGTGTAAATAAGTTAAGGGACTTTAACATTGTTCGTAAATTAGAAGGTTATGCGATTAAAGAGCCGGTATTCTCTTTTGATAAATTCCCTGAAGTAACTAAAGAACTTGGCCCGGAAATGAAATCTACTGGAGAATCCATTTACTTCATTAAAGATTTAGAAGATCCTTATTTCCGCAAACTATATAAAGATAAGTCGATGTATTTGTCGAAATAGTATATTCTACTTTGTCAATCTTTAAAAGATTGACAAAGTAGAATGGATAAATCCCTTAATAGTAAATTAAGGGATTTTTTATTTTACCCAATTCGTACTGCCAACTGCCTATTGTTTCGTCCAAATCCTGGTATTCAAATCTAATTCCTTAATGATCATAAACATGAAATTAAGGATGTTCATGTCATCATTTAGCAGGTCAGGTCTCAATAAAGTTTTAAATACTGGCGGTTCAAAGTAATTGCGGTCTAAAGGAAAAGCAATATAAACTGAGGAATTAATAAAAGATATAGATACGCAATAAGCCGATCGTTCATTTAACTCACTAATGCTGTCCATCATTGCAGGTGTTAAAATATATCTTGATTCAATTTGATCCGTGCTGTAGGTTACAAAGTTTTTGTTAAAGTATTCATTTTCTAACTGAACAAGGTCTTTATCGCCAAAAGAGAAAAGGTTTTTTGAAAACCAGGCACCAATCGACGATCCCAGATCTTTAGGCCGAACAACGGTAACCCCGTTAAAATTCTTATTAAAATCGGCAGTGAAAACAATCCCCTTTAGGATATCATGCCAGTGCACCTGCCGACCATTTTTCGTTTGAGTTTCCGTTTTATACTCAGCATGAACCTCGGCAAAATAGAAGGTTGTTTTTTCTTCTTTTCCAGAAATCAGGTCCTCTGTATGGTAACGATCAGGTTGCGTTGTAAACAATTGCGAACCTATAAATTCCGTTTCAGCTATCCCATCATTGTGATTAAAAGTTATGCTTTGGTTGATGGTGCTCAATGAAGCACCGATTACCTCTTGTTTAAAACGATATTTATATTGGGCTATATCATCACTAATGCGATAGAGAATTACAATACCAGGGATAATCAACGCTGCACCAATAACCAAGGCAACTATGGCTTGCCCGATCGAGAGTACAATAAAAACTATGACAAGCCCCAATAAAATAGCCCCCCAGCCTTGAAATTTGTTGGAAGCTATTTTTTTACGCTGGATTTCTAGCTCGGCAATTACACTTTCTATTGCCGGACTAAGCTTAAAATCTTCCATTAGTTATTGAAGAGATCTTTAGCGCTGATATTTTCACGCTCTGCCTCGGCAGTTTCTAAAACTTGGATGGTTTGATAACCCAACATGCCCGCAAACATATTTCCAGGGAACATCATTACGGCATTGTTATAGGAAGTAACAGATGAATTATAGTTTCTTCGTGCTGCGGCAATTTGCTCTTCGCTTTCTGTCCAAGTGCTTTGCAAGTTCAAGAAGTTTTGATTTGCTTTCAAATCAGGGTAATTCTCTACACTTACCATTAGTCCTTTTACCGCTGTTCCTATTTGCGCATCTAATGCTAATTTGTCGCCTTCACTTACATCATTTCCCATTGCTTTGCCCCTTAACTCCGTAATTTTAGTTAAGGTATCACCCTCATATTGCATGTATTGTTTTACAGTTTCTACTAAGTTAGGTAGAAGATCAAATCGTTTTTTAAGCATTACATCAATTGCTGAGAATGCATTGGCTACTTGGTTTTTCTTGCCAATTAATGAATTATAAATTCCGATACCGAATATAAGTACGGCGATTGCAATAATAGCTACAATGATCATGGTTGGTTAATTTAAGTCTATGATAAATATATAAATTTTATGATGATATAGATTAACTCAAAGGTTTTCTGTTACAGATTTTTTAAAAAAAGAAACCCTGCTCCGGAGAGAGCAGGGTTCAATCAATCAATATTAAAAAGGAGAACCTTTCTAATTAGTTCAAAATTACAACTCCTTTTGCTTCAAACACAATTTCTTTTTTAGGTTTTGTAATTTTAGCAATTTCAGCTTCCGATTTTTTTGCATCTTCAGCAAAATGCTTTAAATCTTCAACAGAGGTTTCTTTCCTTTCGGCAAAACCATCAATCACAACTTTTTTACCAGCAATGTCCTTAGGCATAAAAAATGCATAGTCCTTGAAGTTTACAAACATTGTTTCCCCATTTGGCATTGCCAGGTTCATGAAACATCCTTTTTTCTGGCAAACTAACGTTACTACTCCAGTAACTTTCATATCAGCCTTTGTCTTATCGCCTAGCTTAGCGCCAATTTCTGCCGTGGTAATCACATCTCCCTTTTTAACGCCTTCACCGAATGATTTGCCATCAAAAGTATTGGCATCTTGGGCATATGCAGTTACCGTTACCAGGCAAAAAACGATGCCTAAAATAATTCTATTCATCATGATAATATTTAAAAATGTTATAAGTATTAATTCAGTTGATAACAAAAATATTCAAAATCCCTTTAAATAAGGAATATTGTAAAATAAAACTAAAAAAACCCCATTACCATCCGATAATGGGGCTAATCATCCCTCTAAATTTAACGCTTAGACAAACTTGCCTAACATTAAAGCTTATTGCAAAAAGATGCCCAAGCAATAGGTGACTTGTATGTAAGCTATTAATTGTTTAACAATCAATGTGTTAAAATATATTTTTTTAATTTCAATTAGGGAATGCCATTAAACAATCGGGGAAAATAAACCTTAATAGCTCTTGCTTTGGGTAAATACCGCCTTACTTTGTTCTTAGTTAAGTAGAAAGAAGGAATAATTAACCAAAAAGTAATGAAAAAACCTCTTCAATTTTGCTTACAGTGATAATTTTTATCTTGAACTTATCGATCACTAATCCTTTTAGGTTGTAATTTGAAATAAATATCTGCTCAAAACCTAATTTTTCAGCTTCAGATATCCTTTGCTCAATTCTATTAACAGCCCTGATTTCCCCAGACAAGCCAACTTCGGCCGCAAAACAAATTTTAGAGGAAATAAAAATATCTTCATGAGAGGAAATAATTGCTGCCATAATTGCCAAATCAATTGCAGGATCTTCTACTTTTATTCCTCCTGCAATATTTAGGAACACATCCTTCGCACTCAACCTAAATCCACATCTCTTTTCGAGCACCGCTAACAACATATTCATTCTTTTGGTGTCAAAGCCTGTTGCAGAGCGCTGAGGCGTTCCATAGGCAGCGGTACTAACCAAAGCCTGGGTTTCTATGAGCATGGGCCTGGCGCCCTCTAAAGTAGCAGAAATGGCAATGCCGCTTAATTCTTCATCCCGTTGGGAAAGTAAAATTTCCGAAGGATTGGAAACCTCCCTTAGTCCGCTGCTTTGCATGGCATAGATTCCCAACTCTGCTGCAGCACCAAAGCGATTTTTAATTGACCTTAAGATTCGATATATATGATGACGATCCCCTTCAAATTGTAAAACCGTGTCAACCATGTGCTCTAAGATTTTAGGCCCAGCAATAGTTCCATCTTTAGTGATATGGCCAATCAAGAAAACAGGAGTAGCCGTTTCTTTAGCAAACCTTAGTAATTCGGCTGTACATTCCCTCACCTGTGAAACACTTCCGGGAGTTGAATCAATATGTGCGGAATGAAGTGTTTGTATCGAATCAACAATGACAATTTCAGGCGCCAATTCTTCAATTTGCTTAAATATATTTTGAGTGGAAGTTTCTGTTAAAATATAGCAGTTCGCTTTTGGCTGACTGGTAATTCTTTCTGCTCGCATTTTAATCTGCTGCTCACTTTCTTCTCCCGAAATGTACAGGATTTTTCTGCCTGGAACATTTAAAGCAAGTTGGAGCATCAAGGTAGATTTTCCAATACCTGGCTCGCCTCCAATTAAAACCACAGAACCAGCCACTAATCCTCCGCCCAATACCCGATCTAGTTCTGCGTCGCCAGTAGCTGTTCTTTCTTCAGTGGCACTTTGAATCTCTTCAACTTTATTAGGCTTGCTTAATCGCTGACTTCCAGTGCTGGTTTTCCATGTTGGAACATTGGTCGTCCCTTTTTCAATTACTTCTTCCACAAAGGTATTCCAGTTGTTGCATGATGGGCATTTGCCAAGCCATTTTGCTGATTCATAACCACAACTCTGACAGAAATATGCTGATTTTGTTTTAGCCACTTTTTAATTTTTAGTTCGAAAATTCACTCCTCACACAAATTTACTTTTTATTCATTTTACTACTCCATAAACTTTTGAACAAAAAAAAGCCCCGAGATTTACTCGAGGCGTTTCTATAAGTTTTTCAATGACTCTTCGCTTCTTACGCTTAAAGCTTAATTTCTTCGTCTTTTGAAGAAAAGAAATGAAATTCAGTAAGATTATAAGAAGGTACTGCCTTCACTTTAATTCTTTGTCCGAACTTGAAGACCCACTTCCATTGCAAAGAAATCAATCCTTTTTTAATGAATGCAGCAATATATGGATGAACTGCTAAGGTGATATTTTTTTCATTTTGCTCTCTTAATATATAAGTGAGATTACTTTCAATATCATCCATTAAAACAATACTCGCTTTAATTTCGCCAGTTCCATCACAAGTAGGGCATTTCTCTACTGTAACAATATTCATTTCAGGTCTTACACGCTGACGTGTAATTTGGACTAATCCGAATTTACTTGGAGGCAAAATAGTGTGCTTAGCACGGTCTAAAAGCATTAACTCACGTAAATAATCAAAAAGAATTTTACGGTTTGTAGCCTTATGCATATCGATAAAATCGATTACTACAATGCCGCCCATATCTCTTAGTCTGAGTTGGCGCGCAATTTCTTTTGCAGCTTCCTTATTTACCTGAAGCGCATTTTCTTCTTGATTTTCTTTGCTAGCTGTTCTATTTCCGCTGTTTACATCGATTACATGTAGCGCTTCTGTATGTTCTACAACTAAATAGGCACCACCAGCAAGGTTAACGGTCTTACCGAAAGCATTTTTAATTTGTTTTTCAACACTAAAATGCTCGAATATCGGTTCTTTATGTTTGTACTGCTTGACAATTTTCTCCATTTCGGGAGAAATTTCATGGACATAAGAACGAATATCTTCGAAAACACCCGCATCATTCACATACACATTCGTGAAATCGGTGCTTAAAATATCTCTGATTAGGGTAGAAGTACGATCCATCTCCCCCCAAACTCTCTTTGAAGGTTCCGCATCTGGTAGCTTTTTCATAAAGCTTTCCCATTTTGAAACAGAATCCAACAAATCTTTTTGCAATTCGGCAACGCCTTTGCCCTCCGACACAGTTCTAATGATTACTCCAAAGTTTTTAGGCTTAATACTTTCGATAATCTTTTTTAAACGATTACGTTCGGTATTGCTTTTAATCTTTTTAGAAATAGAGATTACATTAGAAAAAGGTACAAGAACAATGTATCTTCCTGCAATAGAAAGATCAGCACTTAGCCTAGGCCCTTTAGTAGAAATAGGTTCTTTAGCAATTTGAACCGGTAGAATTAAATTCTTACCAACAACTTCGGATATTTTACCCGCTTTATTGATGTCGGCTTCTAGCTTAAGATTGTCTAGTAAAGTTCCATTAACTGTGCCGTTGCGCTTAATTTTAGTAAGCTTTATTAAAGATTGAACTTGAGGACCTAAATCAAAATAATGCAAAAACGCATCTTTCTCATACCCTACATCAACAAACGCAGCATTTAACCCAGGCATAATTTTTTTAATACGGCCTAAATAAATGTCGCCTACGGCGTAATTGTTGTTAACGTGTTCCTTATGAAGTTCTACAAGTTGTTTGTCTTCAATTAAAGCTATGGTTACTCCCGTAGGAGTTGAATCGATTATTAATTCTTTTACCAAAAGCTACAGATTTTAAGGTAATACTACCTTATTTACACATGGACCAAAAAACATTGAATCCAAAAATAAATGCACAAATTTATGAAGCATTTATTTTTGGTCAATACAAGATAGGAAAGCCTATTTTTTCTTGTGTCTGTTTTTTCTTAAACGTTTTTTACGTTTGTGGGTAGCCATTTTATGTCTTTTTCTTTTTTTACCGCTTGGCATAATTTTAAGTTTTAAATGTTTTTATTAATTCTGTTAATTTTTTAATTCAGCAACCTTCTTATCTATAAAACTAGAAAAGGTAGGGTTAGCTGCTAATTTTTTGCTATTTAAATAAGCGTCTATTGCTTCAGTTTTTTTGTCTAAGCTTTCATAAGCTCTTCCTAAATAAAAGTAAGCGTCAGGAGTTGCTTTAATCGTTTCAATGATGTTTGTAAAACGAGTAACTGCTTTGTCAAATTGACCTGATTGAATAGCAAACACGCCTAAACTCATATTAGCTTTTAAATTCTTTGGGTCTTTTTCTACTACTTCACGCAACATCATAATACCTTGCATAGGAGCGCCCATTCCATTTACAATCGTAATTCCTAAGCCCGTTTTAGCCTCGATATTGGTTGAGTCTAAAGCCATTGCTTTGGTAAAAGATGCGTTTGCTTTTTGTATTAAAACTGGTCTTACTAAACTATCTGTCGAATTATCAAAGCCTTTTAGGAAACGAGTTCCAGCTGCTAACCAATTTGTTAAAATAGGCTCATTATTGGCAACAACTTCCAAATACATTGCACTTGGTATCGCTTGCTCAACATCATCCCATTTTTCAGCTAATAGTTTAGCCTGTTTAAGTTGTTCACTGCCAGACGCATTGTTATAAGCCTTTTCCAACGTCGAAATTTCTTCTGCACTTGTAGCGCTTATTGAAGCCATCCCAATTGTTGAGGCATCAGCAATGCTAAATGAAGGAGTAACTACCTCAGTTTTATTAGCCGCCTTTTTTGAATCTTCTTTTGGTTTAACTAAGCCCTTAACGTCTCTTGTAAACAAAAATCCAACAAGTACTACCATGGTAGCAATTATAATAACTTGTTTTGAACGGACACTGTTTAACATGATAATGATATATTAAGCTTCAGCTTTAGTTTTTTTAGAGTTGTTTTTAACTTTGTCAACAAATACTTTTGCTGGTTTAAAGCTTGGAACAAAATGCTCTGGGATAATGATTGCAGTGTTTTTAGAAATATTTCTAGCAGTTTTTTGTGCTCTCTTTTTAACAACAAAACTACCAAAACCTCTTACGTAAACATTTTCACCGCCAATCATGCTGTTTTTGATTACTTTGAAAAATGCTTCAACGGTTTCTTGTACGTCTACTTTTTCAATTCCTGTCTTTGTTGATATTTCTGAAATAATATCTGCCTTAGTCATATTTTCTATTTATTAAATTATTGTATGTTATAATTATAACTGTTTTGGGGTTGCAAAAGTATTGCTTTTTAATGAGATAGGAAAATAAAAGTTGATTTATTTGTAATTAGACTCATCATTTAATTGCAACTTTTAACGGAATAAGAGTGAATGTAGTATTAAAGGCTACTATTTTCTTCACAATTAATATGATTACATTGTACTTTTGAACTCATGAGTTTTCAGAAAGCAATTGTAGAATGGTATCAAATTAATAAAAGAGCGCTTCCTTGGCGAAATACAACCGATGCTTATGTGATTTGGCTGTCGGAAATTATTTTACAACAAACTCGGGTGGAACAGGGATTACCCTACTTCTATAAATTTCTAACAAACTTCCCAACGGTTCAAGATTTTTCGAATGCTAGTGAGGATGAGGTCCTTAAGCTTTGGCAAGGACTAGGATACTACTCAAGGGGAAGAAATATGTTATTTACTGCACAACAGATTATGGCCGAGTACAATGGTGTATTTCCTGTTAAATATGAACAGCTTATTAAGCTAAAAGGAGTGGGTGAGTATACCGCTGCAGCCATCTCATCCTTTGCGGCAAATGAGTCAAAAGCAGTTTTAGATGGGAATGTTTTTAGGGTTTTAGCAAGATACTTTGGGATTAGCGAGCCTATTAATAGCAGTACAGGGAAAAAGATATTTGCAGAATTAGCACAAAGCCTTATTGAAGATCAGCTGCCGGCGATATATAATCAGGCAATTATGGAGTTTGGCGCATTACAGTGTAAGCCTAAACCAAACTGTGAAACATGTCCTTTAGCTATCAATTGTTTTGCGCTAAATAATCAGCAAATAGCTGTTCTACCAGTGAAATTGAAACTAGTTAAGGTAAAGGAAAGGTGGTTTAATTATTTTGTGGCTTCTGATGGGCAGTATATTTTAATGAAGCAACGTCAGTTGGGAGATATTTGGCAAAAGTTATATGATTTCCCATTAATAGAGGAATCGCAATCATTAAATTACAGTGACCCTTATTTTATAAATCGAGTTAAAGATCTATTTGGTAAAGAGGTGATAATGCGCTCTGTAAGTCAAAAAAAGCATTTATTAACCCACCAAATTATATACGTTCATTTTTTTGTTTTAGAGAATTATATGATTAACTTTAATGAGCATGCAGAAATTAAATCGATAAAGGTGGGTGATTTTAAGTCCTTACCACACCCTAAAGTAATTAGCGATTTTATTGAAATGTATTTATAAAACTAATCAAATATTTATGTCGGGTATTAACAAAGTTATTTTGGTGGGGCATTTGGGTAAAGACCCAGAGGTTCGCCACTTAGAGGGAGGGGTAACTGTAGCAAGTTTCCCATTAGCCACTTCCGAAACTTACAACAAGGATGGGAAAAGGGTAGAACAAACAGAATGGCATAATATTGTGCTTTGGAGAGGTCTGGCCGAAGTGGCGTCAAAATATCTCCAGAAAGGAAAGCTGGTTTATATTGAAGGGAAATTAAGAACGCGCTCGTTCGAGGATAAAGAAAAAATAAAAAAATATGTAACTGAAGTAGTCGCAGAAAACTTTACCATGTTAGGTAGAAAGAGTGATTTCGAGAACACACCAGTTAGTACCGGAACTCCCAAAAGTGAAGATGATTTTGTAAGTCCGGTAGATGAAACAGGGGATTTGCCATTTTAAAAATAAAAAAGGCCCCTTAGGGGCCTTTTTTATTTATTCAACCGTAACAGATTTCGCCAAGTTCCGTGGCTGATCAACGTTACAACCTCTAAGTACAGCGATATGATAAGATAAGAGCTGCAAAGGAATTGTAGCCAACAATGGCAAAAATGCCTCGCTCGAATCTGGTATTTCAATGCAATAATCGGCCATTTTCCTAACCTCTATGTCACCCTCAGTTACAATTGCCAATACAATTCCTTTTCGTGCTTTAACTTCCTGGATATTGCTAATCACCTTTTCATAAGACGAGTTTTTAGTTGCAATTACAACAACTGGCATTTCTTCATCAATTAATGCTATTGGTCCGTGTTTCATTTCTGCAGCTGGATACCCCTCCGCATGGATATATGAAATCTCTTTAAGTTTAAGCGCTCCCTCTAAAGCTACCGGGAAACCACTTCCTCTGCCTAAGAATAAGCAATTTCTCGAGTCCTTAAATTTCTCAGAAATGCCTTTGATCATTTCATTAGATTGTAAGGCTATTTTAATCTTATCTGGAATACAATCTAACTCGGTCAATAATTCGATTAATTTAGAATTGGTAATTGTCCCTTTTTGTTGAGCCATGTAGAAGGCCATTAAAGTAAGAACGGTTACCTGCGCCGTAAATGCCTTAGTAGATGCAACGCCAATTTCGGGTCCAGCATGTGTATATACTCCTGCATGGGTAATACGAGGAATGGAGGCGCCTACCACATTACATACGCCAAATATAGTTGCTCCTCTTTCTTTGGCCATTTCTATTGCGGCCATTGTATCGGCAGTTTCGCCAGATTGGGAAATGGCTATCACAACATCCTTTTCTGTAATAATCGGATTTCTGTACCTAAATTCAGATGCATATTCAACTTCAACAGGGATTCGTGCATACTCTTCAATTAAGTATTCGCCAACTAAACCAGCATGCCATGATGTTCCACAGGCCACGATGATGATGCGATCAATGTTCTTTAGCTTGTCTACAAACTCTTTTATCCCTCCTAACTGTACTTTGCCCTCCTCTGGATAAATCCTGCCTCTCATGCAGTCTCTGATAGAACGAGGCTGTTCATAAATTTCCTTAAGCATAAAATGCTCATAACCTCCTTTTTCAAGCATTTCTAGCTTTAGTTCCAATTCTTGGATGTAAGGGGTTTGGATCACATTATCTAAACGTTTAATCAGTAATTCGTCACGCTTTAAAAAGGCAATCTCATTATCGTTTAAGTAAATTACATTTTTGGTGTATTCGATAATAGGAGTAGCATCAGAAGCAATAAAATATTCGCCTTTGCCTACACCGATTACCATCGGACTACCTTTGCGAGCAGCAATTAACTGATCTGGTTGATCCTGGTCCATAATCACGATGGCATATGCTCCGTTAACCTCATTTAGCGCTATCCTTACGGCCTCAAAAAGATCAATAGCGCCATTTTTGTAAACTTCCTCAATTAAGTGAATCAATACCTCCGTATCGGTGTCGCTATTAAAAATGTGACCTCTATTTAAAAGCTCTTCCTTTAGGGTGGCATAGTTTTCTATTATTCCATTATGGATAATAGAAAGACGGCCGTTATTTGAAGTATGTGGGTGTGAATTCCTATCAGAAGGTGCTCCATGTGTTGCCCATCGGGTATGGCCCATGCCTATAGTGCCAGAAAGATCCTTTCCTTCTGCAAAGTTCTCTAGTTCCTTAACCTTGCCAGCTTTCTTATAGATGTTTAGGTGTTGGTCATTTATCAATGCGATACCCGCACTGTCATATCCTCTATATTCGAGTCTTTTTAAACCTTTAATAACGATTGGCCAAGCTTCGCGAAAACCAATATAGCCTACAATTCCACACATAGTAAATTTTTAAATAAAAAAATAAGTCGCTCAAAAATATTTCTTTTGAACGACTTATGCAAACGTTTGTGTAGGCTTATTTTACTAATTTACCTTGGTATAATAGATGTTAAGTTTCATCACATTATCACCGGCTGCGATATTCTTTTTATAAGCACCAATAACTGCTCTTGAAGCACTAGTTACCGAAGGATTAATCGAAAATTCCTTCGCTGATATTGGTGCAAGAAATGTCCCATAATCTTTCGTTTTTTTAGAAACTAAACTCTGGATATAGGCTGTCAAATTGAAAACATATTGTTTCTTGGTCGGATCGAATGAACCCCCAATAGATTCTGGCTCACTACTATAAACCTCAGTAGTCTGTCTGCGCTCAGCTATGTCATAACGATATAAGGCTAATCTTGGTGCGGCTTCAAATGGTTTAATATCTGTTCCCGAACTTAGGTCAATTACCAGTTCGGCCTTGTTAATTACAATTTGACCAGTACTTGCACTGAATTTTTCCAGCGTAGGGAAGGATATCTTATTTTTTAAGCCCACTAAAGGTTGTAGGTAAGTAACTGCGTATTGCTGGTTTGGGTTGTTTAACTGAGCTTGAACTGGAGTGCCCGTGTAATTGTGCTTAATGGTAGCTCCTACTTTATTTGCCGAAACCCCTGTACCATTGTCTCCCATCGGGAAATTAACATTTACCGTATCTACCAAGGCCGCAGTAGTCCCTTGTTTTCTGTAATAAAGGGATAGATTTGAATTAGCTGCATTTAAATCTATGAACATCATAGCGCCACTTCCAGTTAACCCTGTAGGATTTATATTTACATGTAAACCTTTAAATAAGGTTTTAAAGGCAAAATTAGTTTTCAAACCCGCTTCTGATAGATTAACAATGTTTTGTTGGATAAATGCATTATCTAACTTGATTCTAATTTGAGGGCTAACAGATTTTAAGGTGTCTTTTCCTCCTGTTATCACATCCATTACTTTGTATTTTGTAGTAGGGAAAAGACGGCCAGTTTTAGAGCCTAGCAATTGGTTATTGTACGGATAAGCAGTCGTACTCAGAAATTTTTCGTCGGTTGCGAAATTAGCGCTTAGCTGACGAACATCAATGGTGTAATTTTGCGTGCTATCTCCATAAAATTCACCACCATAATTTAAAACTAATACAGCAGAATCTAGTGTTGGTGTTGTTCCAAATGAATAAGCAGCAGATGGTAAGCCAACAGACATAGAAAGACTTGCTTCTGTTGTTCCGAACACTGGGTCATTTAAAATGCCTAGTGGATGTCTTGCTATGCCGTCTGTAGTGGTTACATCGTCCATCATTGTTCTAGAAGTAACAGTTAGTGTGTCAACTAAAACACCTTTTACAGCGCTATTTGGGTCTATTTCAAGACCAATGGTAGAGGCATTCTCGCAAGAAGCGAAAAGAAAAAGACTTATCAACAAGGTTAATAAGTCTAGTTTTATAAATTTCATATTTGTGTTTTATGCTACTGAAACCAATTCTTCATTAGAAATCTCTTCATAAAAATTGAAGTAGTTTTCGTAATTTTCGGTTAAATTAAAGGCTAAAGTTGGCTTATTAGAATCTTTAACAAATTTTAACACATCATTATCAACTTTTTCATCAGCTATAACGATGGCATCAGAATGAGTTATCGCACCCATATGCAGGCTGTTGCAGTCCGCATTGGTAAAGGCTTTTGTGTCCTCTTCTGTCATACCTTGCATAACTGCCTTTTTATGAAGGTCGATATTCAATTGCTCAGTAAAGCAGTTCTCATAAACAGAGTAAACAACTTTAGCATTCTTAAAAGTAGGATCGTTTTTATAAGTAGTTTTAATATAAGCAGGAACTAAAGAAGTCATCCAGCCATGACAATGTACAACGTCTGGAGCCCAACCTAATTTTTTAACAGTCTCTAATGCACCTTTGCAGAAGAAAATTGTTCTTTCGTCATTATCTGCGTAGAACTTGTTTTCCTTATCCCTAAAAACATACTTGCGTTGAAAGTAATCTTCATTATCTAAGAAATATACCTGCATACGTGCAGAAGGGATGGAAGCAACTTTGATGATTAACGGATTATCGTTGTCGTCAATAATAATGTTCATCCCCGATAAACGAATCACTTCGTGCAATCTATTCCTACGCTCATTAATGTTTCCAAACCTAGGCATCAAGATGCGGATTTCAAATCCTTTTTCTTGCATTGCTTGAGGTAATTGACGAGTAATTTCTGAAATTTTAGTTAGTTCGAGGAAAGGCGACATCTCGTGTGTAACAATCAGTAGCTTCGTTTTTGCCATCTCCATATTCAATATTAAATTATGTTAATTTAAAGATTATCAAGGTGCAAAGGTACGAATAATATTAATAATTATCAATAACTTGTGCAATAGGCTTTGTAAGTTTTAGATTATTGTTCAACTTTGCGCCTTTTATAATTCTAGGTAATTTGGAAATTGTTCACACCATTTCAGCATTAAAAATGCTGCTGACGCCTTTGAAAGAGGCTAAACATAAAATAGCGCTTGTTCCAACAATGGGGGCATTACATAAAGGCCATCTGTCTTTAATTAAGATTGCACAACAACAGGCCGAAATTGTTGTATGTAGCATTTTTGTTAACCCCACTCAATTTACAGATCCTAAAGATTTAGAAAAGTATCCCAGACCTTTAGCGCACGACATCAAAATGTTAAGCGATGCAGGGTGTAGCATCGTATTTATGCCTGCTGTTAAAGAAATGTATCCTTTATTTCCCAAAACCGAACAGTGGCACGTAGACTTAGGCCCGGCAGAGTTCTTATTAGAAGGTGAGTTTAGAAAAGGCCATTATCAGGGAGTAACCCAAATCGTTAAAAAACTGTTTGATGCAGTAAGTCCAGATGTTGCATTTTTTGGTCAAAAAGATTTTCAACAGGTGTTGATGATCAAGAACATGGTTAAAGTATTTGATTTAAGTGTTGAAATAATTTCTTGCCCCATTATTAGGGAAGAGGACGGACTAGCGATGAGCTCTAGAAATATTCATTTGTCGGAAACAGATAGAGCAAATGCATTAATATTAAGTAAAGCACTGCAGTATGTAAAAGATCATTTTGATGAATCGGATATCGAGGCGCTACTAGCGGAAGCCAAATGGATGATTAACAACACTACCGGTGTGGTGCTCGATTATTTTACCATCGCTGATGGGGATACCTTATTGCCAATTGTAGATAAAAACGCTAAAAATAGCGTTGCATTGGTTGCCGCAAAGGTTGGAGAAACCAGGCTGATTGATAATATGCTTTTGTAGTATATAGTACTTAGTATAATCCCAAAATCATATTAAGAAGAGTTATCTAAGTACTAAGCACTAAATACTAACTACTTTTACTAACTTTGCCGCATGATTATCGAGATTCTAAAATCGAAAATACACCGTGTTAAAGTAACACAGGCAGAATTGAACTATGTTGGCAGTATCACAATTGATGAAGATCTACTAGATGCAGCAAATATTATCCCAAATGAGAAAGTTCAGATCGTGAACAATAACAATGGCGAAAGGTTCGAAACCTACGCGATTAGGGGTGAACGTGGTACAGGTACCGTTTGTTTAAATGGTGCAACTGCTAGAAGAGTTCAGGTTGGTGATATTTTAATTATCATGTCTTATGGTTCTTTACCGATAGATGAAGCCAAAAAATATAAACCAATTTTGGTTTTCCCAGATGATAATAACAAACTGCTTAAGTAATAGATAGCTCTTAATTAGCTCTATTTTCTTCGTCGCTCTTTTTGTTTTCCCTAGCTTTATAAGTCGAACTACCAAAATTATAGGTTAAACTAAATACGAGTCGCTGGCTTGCGAAATAATGGTAAAAATCGTTATTGAACATTGTTTTATCCCGGAAGATAAGCCTTCTTTTGATGTTGTCGAATGCATCATAAAGTGTAAGCCTCGTGTTTAGTTTATTCTTTAGCCATGCTTTTTGAAGTCCAAAATCAATCCCATACACAGGCTTCATCATGTAAAGCCCATTCCCACTTTTTGATTCATAAGTATAGCTAATATCCAATAACCACTCTTTCAAGCTAAAAACTTGACTTCCATTAAGTGTATAGTTATAGATGGGTATTTGATAAATGTTCCCAAAATAAGGCCTTAATTCCCTATTGTAATACAAGCCTGCATTGTTATTCATTCGCCACCATTTGTTAAGTGTGATTGGCAAGCTCACCAGGATGTTGGCAAAATCTCGATAAGGGATGTTTCGACCTAAAAAAATCAACTCGTTCGTCTCCGGGTTGTATTCGGGATAGCGCTCCATAGGGTTAGTCTCCCGACCAGCATTTAAGGAGATATTTAACGCCTTCCTACTGAAAGATAAGGCTAGAAGGTTTGTTGTGGAAGGTTGTAAATAGGGATTGCCTATCCAATAGTGACGTGGACTGTAATAAAAACGGAAAGGATTTAGTGCTGCAAAGGTTGGTCTTGTCAACCGTCTGCTGTAACTGAACGTAAGCTGCTCATCCTTGTTAATCGCATAAGTTACACTCAAGCTCGGCAACCACTTCAAGTAACTTCTTTCGGTAATTAGGCTAGTAGTGATAGAATTAGCCTCAGTATTTGTATGCTCTGCTCTTAAACTCACACGATAATTGAATTTTTTCCAACTGACGATATATGACACATAACCCGCTGCAATATACTCTTGATATCGAAATTGATTGCTGCGCTTAGGGTCTAAGCTAAAAACGGTGTTGCCTAATGTATCATATCGGAGATTGTTTTGAGTGGTCGTATAAGCAAATTTACCGCCAAACTCCAGCGTGCCTACGTTCATATTTTGAACATAATCTGCTTGAGCCACACGGATTAAGATATTGTTTCTCGATTTAGTCTTCCAATAGTTGAGCAAAGTATTGGTAAAATCATTGCGGTTCTGAATGTCTTCTGTCTGTCTATTGTCGACCTGCGCAAATGAAGCGATTAAATGAAGTTCGCTGTTTTTAAACGCTGCATCGTAATTGAGACCTCCGGCATAATTATGCTGCTTCGGGAATGCATCGTTATTGCTTTTAATAAGCCCAACTATATTACTTAAATCGGGGGTTTGGGTAATTAGCAAATTGCGTGATGTCGCATTTCTATCTATCTGGAAGTTACGCACAAAAGTTTCTATGGTTTGCCTTTTTTTAAGCTCATAAGAGATTTTTGCCTGTACATTGTAATTCTGATTTGCTGTAGCTGTCCGCGTGTCGGTAGTCATTGCATTTGCATCGGGCAAATATTGTAATGCATGGTATTTGTAAAATGTGCTTCCGGTAGTATGGCCCAGCTTCAGATCGTAGATAAAACGTTTTGATTTATAAACGAGCGACAAATTGTTGTCTAGTAAGCTATAATTGTTCCGCTGAAAACGGCCATTGTAAACTCCTCTTAAACCTAAAGATTGATGCCTCTTCAGCTTTACATCGATAATACCCTGATATTCGCCATCGTATTTTGAAGAAGGTTGGTTGATCATTTCGATGGATTCGACCATGTCGGGCGATAAACTGCTTAGATAAGTTTGGATTTCGTCATTGTTCATGTTAGCGGGTTTTCCATCAATGAACAAAGTAGGAGTTGCACGGCTCGCTAGTTGCATGGTGCCATCTTGATTAACCTGTAAGCCGGGGAGCTTTTTGAAAACATCTAATAAATTGGAGGCCGACTTAAAGAATGCATTATTTGCAACACCAATTTTAAGCTGCCCATTTTGAGTACGGAAGTTTGGGGTCCCGCCTGCTATCGTGACTTCATTTAGCAAATTTAGGTCTTCAACTAACGCAATATCTCCAAGTATGATAGTTTGTAAATCGGTATCACCAATAGAAATGTTACGGGTATTTTTTTGATAACCGAGCAATGAAAAAGATATGGTGTATTTACCTTTTCCAATGTTTTTTAATTCGAAGTTGCCTGAGGAATCGCTCATTAAACTTTTAACCTGGGTTGTATCATGTTGATCGATCAACATGATATTTACGTAAGGAAGGTAACCTTTTTGATCTACAGTTCTTCCTTTAAGAAGAACTTGGGAATAAACATTGACGTTTAACAGTAGTAACGAAAAAAAGAATAGAAGTCGGCTATTGAACATATACTTGGGTTTTGAATATCCCAAATGTATTTAGCTCAGGTGTGGAAGTGGTTTTGATTTTTAAAATCAGGAGTTCGGAATTATAAATTCAGACTTACCGATTCTTTATAAAGTGTTGGCGTTGTGTTTTTAAGTTTTTTGAAAGCGCTGTAAAAGGTAGACTTAGAGTTGAAACCAACTTCGTAACCAATAGCTTCTAATTTGATCATGTTGTCGTTCGCAATGCGTTCACAGGCTTCATTAATTCGATATTCATTAATGTAAGTTGCAAAGCTTTTGTTCAAGTTGTCGTTAAGCAGTTGCGAAAGCTGATGTGCAGAAACATTGATTTTTCGGGCAAGGTCACTTAACTTAAGGTCTGGGTTCTTGTAAAGTTCTTCTTCCGTAATAATTTTCCGGAGCTTTTCTGTTAGGTTATGAGCTTGCTCATTGGCAATTTTCTTATTGGCATACCGTATTGTGTCTGGTAGTGAAGAAAAAAGATTGGAGGTTTTCCTCCTGCTTACGAACATGAAAAGATTAACATAAAGAATAAGAGAGAAACATAAAGCTCCACTAATACAAGGGCCATTAAAAAAGTCAAAAATGGATAATTTAAATGCTATAGGAATGATCGTATTACCAATAAATACAGATAGTATCAATGTTTCAGTTGAGCTCAGTTTTTCTGCTTTAAGAAAAAGCTTTGCTAATAGATTTCTTAATAACCAGCCCGACAATATTAAATAAACAACAAACTGGACCGAAATTATGGTGCCGATATATTTATTCCATATGTCGGGGTTATCGTTATAAGGTACAATGAGTATGGCGCTTATAATTGCTAATCCCCAAAACAGATAGGTACCCACTCGCATTTTATTATTTTTCAAATCTTTATCAAGAGTCGATTTAATAAAGTAAAAAAGCGAAGGGCCCACAAAAGAGCTTCCCAACACGCCTATTTCGATATAAATACCAGGCAAGGTGGGATAGAAATAGAAAATAAAAGATTTACAGATCTTGAAGCAAATAGAAAGGAGCAGTAATCCGAGGAAAAAAGAAGCAGTCGATTTCGGTTTCTTAACGAAAAGTAGGTAGCTAGCAATGATTAAACCATTGAAAACGCCTAATGCACTAAAGAAGAATAAGATTTGCTGACCCAAGTTCATTTAACAAAAATAACAATCTAAAGTTAATACTATGTGTAAAAAATTACTATGCAACCATAGTAATTTCAAACAGAAATACTAGCTTTGCCATTCTAACCATTTATAAATTATAATTATGTTGTTTGAACTAAGCGAAGAACAATTAATGATTCAACAGGCTGCAAGAGATTTTGCCCAATTAGAATTAAAGCCTGGTGTTATTGAAAGAGATGAACATCAAAAATTTCCAACCGAGCAGGTTAAAAAGCTAGGAGAGCTAGGTTTTTTAGGGATGATGGTTGATCCAAAATATAATGGGAGTGGTATGGATGCTATTTCTTATGTTTTGGTAATGGAAGAATTATCGAAAGTTGATGCATCGGCTTCGGTTGTGGTATCTGTCAATAATTCACTGGTTTGTTTTGGATTGGAAACTTATGGAACTGAGGCTCAAAAGGAAAAATATTTAAAACCTTTAGCTGCAGGTGAAAAAATAGGTGCATTTTGTCTTTCCGAGCCCGAAGCTGGAAGTGATGCAACATCACAGCAAACTACTGCTGAGGATATGGGCGACTATTACTTGCTTAATGGGACGAAGAATTGGATTACAAATGGAAGTACAGCAAGTACTTATCTGGTAATTGCTCAAACCAACAAAGCCCTCAGACATAAAGGTATTAATGCATTTATAGTTGAAAAAGATAGTCCCGGATTTACAGTCGGTCCAAAAGAGAATAAATTAGGTATCCGTGGTTCTGATACGCACTCTCTAATGTTTAATGATGTTAAAGTCCCAAAAGAAAACCGAATAGGAGAAGATGGATTTGGATTCAAATTTGCGATGAAGACCCTAGAAGGAGGCCGGATTGGTATTGCTGCCCAAGCGCTTGGTATTGCGGCGGGTGCTTATGAGTTAGCGCTGGAATATGCAAAACAAAGGAAGTCTTTCGGTAAACCAATAGCCGAACACCAAGCTATTGCTTTTAAACTAGCCGATATGGCTACCCAAATTGAGGCAGCGAGAATGTTGGTATATAAAGCAGCTTGGTTAAAGGATCAAGGACTACCTTATGTTTTGGCAGGATCGATGGCTAAGCTTTTTGCCAGTAAAGCGGCTATGGATATTACCGTTGAAGCTGTTCAGATACATGGTGGCTATGGTTTTGTAAAGGAATACCATGTAGAAAGAATGATGCGTGATGCAAAGATTACACAAATCTATGAGGGTACCTCAGAAATACAAAAAATGGTAATTAGTAGAAGTATTTTAGGTAGTATATAGTATATAGTAAATAGTAATTAGTATATAGTAGTTAGAGATAGCGCTTTAGGTATTGTGTATAAACACCTAATCAGGGTACTTAGTACTAAGTATATAGTACTTAGACATGGTGCTTTAGGCATTATGTATACACACCTAATCAGGGTACTAAGTACTATCTACTAAGTACTAAAAATTAATCTTTCTTTACCCCAAAAATCCCATCCAGCAACATTTTAATTAGTGCTACTGCAATAGCTAAAATCGCCGCTGCTAAAAAACCACTTGTATTAAATCCCTCCATTAAATGATCAACTAATAGAACCATTAACACGGTTATAATAAAAGAAACTAAACCAAGAGTTAGAAAATTTAAAGGGAGCGTAAAAATTCTTAAAATTAAACCTAGGGTTGCGTTAGCTATGGCTATCAGCACTGCAGCAATAATTGCACTTAAATATCCGTCAACGTGTACGCCGGGAACTACATAGGCTCCGATGAGTATTGCTAAACCCATTAATAAAATTTCGACTATTGTTTTCATATGCTTAATTTAGTTAAATGTTTAAATACAAGTTATGCCTTTCTTTTGTTTTAGTTGGCTCATTGCTGGCTTGTAACACGCAAGACGCTACGCCTTTATCTATCCGGTTTTCGGCTGATAGCTCATCGATTCTTGTTTCAAACATTGAACCCGCTGCGTTATTACAGCTTAAAAATAATATAAAAACAGATACCCTGTATCAAAAAGTGGTTTCAGTTTTAGAAACTCCTGCCGATGATGATTCAACGAGTATGGAAAGAGAGTGGCCTGGTAAGTTAAGTATGCAGGGTGAAGATTTGGTTTTTAGGCCAGATAGTCCGTTTATAAAGGGGAAGAGCTATTTATTAGAAACTATTCTTAATACTCAATTTGCAGGGAAGGGCGATATTACCCGATCAGAAATAGGACATCAGGTTAAAAGACAACAGAAAATATTGAAATTTTAAAGAGAAAAGCTATACTTTGTTCGAGAGTTGTTCGGGAGTTGTTCGGGAAAAAGCATGTTTTGTTCGGGAAGTCTTCGGGAGCTGTTCGGGAAAAAGGCCTATTTGTTCGAGAAGTGTTCGAGAAGTGTTCGAGAAGGCTGGGAGAAGTGTTCGAGAAGCATTCGGGAAGCGTTCGACTAGGCATCGACTCCATCTCGAACAATTGTCGAAGCCTTCTCGAAGTTATCACGGCTGTGGTAATAAGCTGTCTCGAAGCAGATACAAATAGAGGTCGAATAACCCTATAATCATATAATCCTAAAAATCCTAGCATAATTTAATTTTTTTTCGTACATTTGCACCGTAATAGAGGATGAAGAGGGGACAGAGTCCCCTCTTTTATTTTACAAGATTTTAGGATATGCAAGTAGAAAAAAGAGTTGTAGCGCTTGTAGAGGAGAAAATTGCTGATCGCCCCGAGCTATTTTTAGTAGAGGTTAAGTTGTTGCCTAATCATAAGTTAATTATTCATGTAGATGGCGACGAAGGTATAAGCATTCAAGATTGTGCGGCAATTAGTAGGCATGTTGGCTTTCATTTAGAGGAAGAAAACTTGATTGAAAAGGCTTACAATTTAGAAGTATCATCTCCAGGTGTTGGCGAACCCCTCAAGTTAGTTAGGCAGTATAAAAAAAATATTGGCAGAGAGGTGAGCGTTAAACTAACAAGTGGCGAAAAAGTGGAAGGTGAGTTGTTGGCTGTTGATGAGCAAACTATTCTAGTTGAAGCACAAGTAAAAGAAAAAGGAAAAAAAGCTCAATTGGTAGAAACCCCTCTTGAGTTTAATAATATAGTAGAAACAAAGGTTTTAATTTCATTTAAATAAAGAATGAGCAATATTAATTTAATCGATTCATTTCAAGAATTTAAAGAATTCAAGAATATCGACCGTCCTACAGTAATTAGTGTGCTGGAAGAGGTATTTCGCAGTATGTTGCGTAAAAAATATGGAACGGATGAAAACTGTGACGTAATTGTAAATCCTGATAATGGGGATTTGGAGATTTGGCGTACCAGAAAAGTAATGGAAGATGGGTTTTCTGAAGATGACGATCTAGAGATTGAGCTTGCTGAAGTAAAGCAATTAGATCCGGATATGGAAGTTGGCGATGATTACATTGAACAAATTACTTTAGAGAGTTTTGGACGTAGAGCAATTTTAGCAGCTCGTCAAACCCTAGTTTCAAAAGTATTGGAATTAGAGAAGGACGAGATCTTTAAGAAATATAAAGATAGAGTTGGTGAGATTGTTACTGGTGAGGTTTATCAGGTTTGGAAAAAAGAAACGTTAGTATTAGACGACGAAGGAAACGAGTTGATGATGCCTAAAACGGAGCAAATTCCTGCTGATTATTTCAAGAAAGGCGATTCGGTACGTGCGGTAATTTCTAAAGTTGACATGGTTAATGCAACTCCAAAAATTATTATCTCGAGAATTGCGCCAGAGTTTTTACAACGCTTATTCGAAATTGAGGTTCCCGAAATTTTTGATGGATTAATTACCATTAAGAAAATTGTTCGCGAACCAGGAGAGCGAGCTAAGGTAGCGGTTGAGTCGTACGACGATAGAATTGATCCAGTTGGTGCTTGTGTGGGAATGAAAGGATCTCGTATCCACGGGATTGTGAGAGAACTTAAGAATGAAAATATAGACGTTATTAATTTTACCAATAATGTTTCACTATACATTCAACGTGCTTTGAGCCCAGCTAAAATTACTTCCATTAAATTAGATGATGCTACAAAACATGCTTCAGTTTATTTGAAACCTGATCAGGTTTCATTAGCGATTGGAAGAGGTGGGCATAACATTAAATTGGCAGGTAAATTGACGGGATTTGAAATAGATGTTTATCGTGAGGCTGGAGAAGAAGATGAAGATGTGGATATCGAAGAATTCTCGGATGAAATCGATAGCTGGATTATCGATGAGCTAAAAGCTATTGGTTGCGATACTGCAAAAAGTGTTTTAGCTTTATCTGTTGATGAACTGGTAAAACGTACCGACTTAGAGGAAGAAACCATTAAAGAAGTGATTAGCATTTTGCAATCAGAATTTGAATAAACGTTCTATGCTTGAATAAATAAGAATAAACGTTACTTTTGTATATATAATTTAGTAAAAAATAGGATAATCAATGTCAGACGACAAACCCATAATTTTATTTAAAGCAGTTAAGGAACTTAACGTAGGGATTGCTACAGCCGTAGAATTTCTAAGTAAGAAAGGCTTTGCTGTGGAAAATAAGCCCACTACAAAACTCTCAAAGGAGATGTATGATACATTATTGAGAGAGTTTCAGGGGGATAAAATCGTAAAAGAAGAAGCCAATCAAATCGTTATAGGTAAAATTCGTCGTGATGAACCTGAAGTAGCTGAGAAAGCTCCTGAGACGCCTAGAAAAAAGCAAGAATTTGAAAACGAAGGTATTTTAATCAAAAATCTTCATTCGTATACGCCTCCGGTAGAAAAGCCAAAGGAAGAGAAACCAGCTGTGGTTGAAGCTCCTAAGGTTGAAGAGCCGGTAAAAGCGGTTGAACCTGTTGTAGAGAAAGCTGATGAAGGCTCTTTACCAGGTGTTAAAATTGTTGGAAAAATAGATCTTGATGATCTTAATGCTAAAACTCGTCCTGCTAAACCTGCTGTAGTAGAAAAAAAGGAAGAGCCGGCTCCAAAGGTTGAAGAACCGGTAAAAGTTGCTGAGCCTGTTAAAACTACCCCGGTAGTTGAAAAAGAAGAAGCTCCGGTGGCCCCTAAAATTGAAACGCCAGTGGTTGAAACGCCTAAGGCTCCAGAACCGGTTAAAGCTCCAGAACCTGTAGTTGCGCCAAAGCCTGTTGCAGAAACTCCTGCACCAGAGGATGAAGTAATTAAAGCACGTTCTGTTAAGTTATCAGGTCCGAATATTATTGGAAAAATCGTTTTGCCAACAACTCCAGATCGCAGAAACCAGCCGGTGGCTTCTTCTGCGGGTGACAGTGAGGCAGCGAAACGCAAGCGTAAGCGTAAGAAAACTCCTGGAGGTCCGAATGCTCCTCAAGGACAAGGAAATCAAGGTCAAGCTAACCAAGGTGGTCAGCCTCAACAGCAAGGTCAGGCACCTCGCCCAGCGGCTCCAATTGGAAATCGTCCTGATTTTAGAAATAATACAAACAATACGGCTGGTGGCCGCCCTAACTTTAGAAATGCCAGACCAGGAGGCGCAGCCCCAGGTGGACCTAAAGAGGAACCAACAGAAAAAGAAATACAAGATCAGATTAAAGCAACACTTGCTCGTTTAAGTGGAGCAGGTAAATCTGGTAAATTTGCACAACGTGCTAAACTTCGTCGCCAAAAACGTGATGATGTAGCTTTAACAGCAGAAGAAGCAGCAGCAGAAGAGCAACTACAATCTAAAGTATTAAAGGTAACTGAATTTGTTACGGCAAATGAGTTAGCAAATATGATGGATGTACCTGTAACTAAGATTATTGGTACTTGTATGAGCTTAGGAATGTTTGTTTCCATCAACCAACGTTTAGATGCAGAAACATTAACAATTGTTGCTGATGAATTTGGTTATGAAATACAGTTTGTAAAAGCTGATGAAGAAGCGGATAGTGTAATTGAAGAAGAAGATGCACCAGAAGATTTAGAACCAAGAGTTCCAGTGGTAACCATCATGGGTCACGTAGATCATGGTAAAACTTCCCTACTAGATTATATTCGTAAAGCGAATGTGGTAGCTGGTGAGGCTGGAGGTATTACGCAGCACATCGGTGCTTATAAAGTAACCACTAACTCTGGCAAACAAGTTACTTTCTTAGATACGCCGGGTCACGAAGCCTTTACGGCCATGCGTGCTCGTGGTGCTAAGGTAGCTGATATTGCGATTATTGTAATTGCGGCAGACGATGCGGTGATGCCTCAAACAAAAGAGGCAATCAATCACGCACAAGCAGCAGGCGTTCCATTGGTATTTGCCTTTACAAAGATTGATAAACCAGGTGCGAATTCAGATAAGGTAAAAGAACAATTATCTGTGATGAATATCTTGGTAGAAGATTGGGGTGGTAAATTCCAATCACAAGAGATTTCAAGTAAAAGCGGCTTAAATGTTGATTTATTACTTGATAAAGTATTACTAGAAGCAGAATTATTAGAGCTAAAAGCTAATCCTAATAAGCGTGCTACGGGAACTGTAATTGAGGCAACTCTTGATAAAGGCCGTGGTATCGTAACTACAGTATTGGTGCAGGCAGGAACCTTAAGAGTTGGAGATCCAATCTTAGCAGGTAGCTATAGCGGTAAAGTTAAGGCATTATTTAACGAGCGTGGCGCAAAAGTTAGCGAGGCTGGGCCATCTGTACCAGTTCAGGTATTAGGTATGCAAGGTGCTCCAACAGCAGGCGATAAGTTCAATGCAATGGAGAGTGAAGTTGAAGCGAGAGAAATTGCAAACAAACGCTTACAATTAATGCGTGAGCAAGGTTTACGTACACAAAAACATATTACCTTGGATGAGATTGGTCGTCGTTTAGCAATTGGTAACTTTAAAGAGTTAAACTTAATTGTGAAAGGTGACGTGGACGGTTCAATCGAGGCACTTGCCGATTCATTATTGAAATTGTCTACTGAAGAAATTCAGATCAATATTATTGGTAAAGCGGTTGGTCAGATTTCAGAATCTGATGTATTGTTAGCATCTGCTTCGGATGCAATCATTATCGGTTTCCAGGTACGTCCTTCACCAGGTGCGCGTAAGTTGGCCGAGGCTGAGCAAATTGATATTCGTTTATATTCTATCATCTACGATGCGATCAATGAAATTAAAGCGGCAATGGAAGGTATGTTGGCTCCAGAATTTGAAGAGAAAATTGTGGCTAACGTAGAAATTCGTGAAACCTTTAAAATTACCAAAGTGGGAACCATCGCAGGATGTATGGTACTTGACGGTAAAATCAATAGAAACAGCAAAATCCGTATTGTACGTGACGGTGTGGTTGTTTATACTGGTGAGCTTGCTTCCTTAAAACGCTTTAAAGATGACGTTAAAGAAGTAGCTAAAGGTTACGAGTGCGGATTGAACATTCAAAACTTTAACAACATTGAAGTAGGCGATATTGTAGAAGCTTACGAACAAGTTGAAGTGAAGAGAAAATTATAATTCCTTTAAATATAATTGAAAAGCGACTTTAGGGTCGCTTTTTTTATAACGTATTTCTAGACCCTTAAAACTTAAGGCCATAATACTATTATTCCCAACTACTTTATTACATTAATGGGTGAGGTGAACTATCACTCTTTTATTTACCTTTGCTATTAAACGTTTTAGACTTTTTATTGTCTAAAAAATACTTCTATGCAAGCCGATACTAAGCAGAATTTCAATTTTATAGATACCATCCGATGTATTTCAATGATGGGCATTGTTTGGGAACACAGTTCGAGAGTTAGTATATATGCATATACAGATAACACTTCGCTTTTTGTCCAATATTTCAGTGTTCAGCTATTCAAATTCTCTACTGTTGCTTTTTTTCTTATCGCTGGATTTTTAATTAATCATAAATTTCAAGAGTACTCAGCTACTCAGTATCTAAAGAACAGGTATAAAAATACGGTAAAGCCTTGGCTGTTTTGGGTAATTATTTTTGTATTAATAACCATTATAGATCGATTATTTGCTTGGCATAGAGGCACTGATGTAGGTATCTTATTTACCAACTTTCCACTATATTTTTATAAACTCATGGAGATGATCTTATTTTTCTCTCCTTATTGGTTTATTTTGAATTTCTTACTCTGCATAACCATCCTACTTATTTTTAAACGATACTTGTATAAAAAGTGGTTTGGAGCGCTTTTAGGAACTATAACACTTGTTTATAGCATAAACCTCTATTATAGATGGTTTGAAACAACCCATTCGGCAGCTTTATTTGGCTTTGTGTTTTTCTTGTGGCTAGGAGTTTATTTAAATAAGTATTTTGAGGAATTTAAGAACTTTGTTTACAACCTTTCATGGACTTATATTGGCCTAGGCCTATTGATTACACTCGCGGCGTCTATGAGCGAGGCATTTTATCTTGCTAATTCGGGATTAAAGGACGCTTATAATACCTTGAGAATAACCAATCTTTTATATTCTTTAATTGTGTTTGTTGCATTATTTAAAATAGGGAGTATACGCGTTTTAAATGCTCTTAAACCACGCCAAACTACTTTCGGCATCTACCTTATCCATTTTATTATTCTTGAACGTGGAATGCCATTAATTTTTCAGCCACTGCAGGTAGATTTTGATCAACTTAATATATGGACTAATACGGGGATTATCGTGTTGAGATTCCTTCTAGCTTATGTTATCTCTTTATATCTCACTAAGTTTTTATGCAAGACTAAATTAAAGTGGACAGTTGGGCAATAGCTTAAGTTAATCCCAGCGCTTTCAACACCTTTTTGATTTTGTATTTTAGTTTTCGTTTATCCTTCTGGATTTTAACTTCTTTTTTAAGCTTGAAATTTTCGTATAGGAAATAATCGTTGTTATATTTTAAAAAGGAATGATATAACTTTGGATCTGCAATTAATTGCTCTAATTTTTGATAAACGACTTTTTGATTTTCATACATAAAATCATCATTGCTAGTCATTCCTAGTAAATTAATCCTATAGCTTGCTAACGGTTCAGCAATAAAGACGGTTTTTGGACTTTGCTGATAAATCTGTAACCAAAATATCCAGTCTTCTTTTGCTTTTAACTCTTCATCAAATTCGATTTTTTTAGCTAATGAAAAGGGAAATAATGCACAATGAATAGGAATGGTAAATCGCTTATCCCATTCTTTCAAAATGCTTTCATAATTGAAACAATTTTCTTCTAATTTACAGTAAGCAGGAAATGATCGCTGTTTTTTTTCGTTAAAAAGAATGAAATCTGTAATAACGATCGTGTTTTCAGGATCAGTAATTTTTTGTACTGATTTCAAGAACTTTTCTGGAGCTAGGAAATCATCACAATCCAAAAATTGTATATAATCTCCTGTAAGCTGCTTTAGCCCATAATTGCGGGCAGAACTTAAACCCCCATTTACTTTTTTGAAGTACTTTATCCTTGCATCTCTTTTTTCCCATGCAATAGATTTTTCATGCGTATTATCCGTACTGCCATCATTAATTAGGATACATTCCCAATTTGTATAGGTTTGTGCCAGCAGAGATCCTAAGCATTGATCTAAAAAATGCCCTTGATTATAACAAGGAACAATGACTGATATTTTTAATTCTTTGTTCATTTATTCTTGTAGATTTTAAAACCTGCTATAACCCCGTTCAACATTCTACGAATAAGATTTATTTTTTCTTTAAAAGCATATTCCTTACCTACTATAATCATCCTCGACTTTCTTCTAAAGTTCTTAAAAACGCTGTTATAAAACATCGAGCTGTATCCAGGAGGGTAATGTTTTTTGATGGTTTTACGTAATAGGAATACGTTTCTAAATTCATAATATGCTTGTAATGGTCTCAATTTGGTTGAGCTTGCTTTACGATACATTTTGGCGGTTTTTGTATACATGATATTGGTATGCAAATTTGCCAAGATGCCATATTCAGTATCATCTCCTGCAATAAAGTATTCTTCTTTAGGAAAACCTATTTTTGTTACAACCGATCGATGGATGAGCATGCCCTCAAAGCATGCCGTATTCACAAAACAATAATCCTTATCGATTAAAGAAACATTTTCATGCAGAATCGGCATGCAAGTTCTGTAATCAAGATAATGCTCCCAGTTAAATACGGTATTATTATCTTTATTTATTCTTAAAGGGTGAATGCATTTGGAAATTTCAGTGTATTTCAGCAGTTGTTCCAAGCAGTCTATAAATGGTTCCACATCATCATCCATTGCCCAGATCCAATCATAATTTTGCTCATAGGCTTTTTTAATTCCAGTATGAAAGCCACCAGCTCCACCTGTATTTTCTTGAGAGATAATTTCAATTTTATGATTGTTGAGACTTTTTAAGTATGCCTCCGTCCCATCAGTAGAGCCATTGTTAACAATGATAACTTTGTCGGGTAAATGACTTTGATTTAGAACGGCTTCAATACATTCTTTTAAAAGCGAAAAGCGGTTAAAGGTAACAATGACAGCACAAACAGAAATAGGTTTGATCATAATGTGTTAAGGTTCGTTTTTTTTGCTGTTTCCAATGCATCAGCAATCACATGATGCATATCCATATAACGATAAGAAGCTAGCCTACCTAAAAAAGTAACATTAGACAAGTTTTGTATTTCTGCTTCATATTTTGCAAGCATTTCTAAATCATTGGAAAGCCTTTTAGGATAATATGGAATATCCTCATCATTGGTTTCTTTACTAAATTCTTTGAAATAAACCGTTTTTTCATGGTTTTCCCAAGGTGTAAAATGCTTATGTTCATGAATTCTCGTAAAAGCAGTATCCTCATCAGCATAATTTATGACAGCATTCCCTTGAAAATCTCCCTCGGTTATGTGTTTTTCAAAATAAACAGTTCTGTAACCGAGTCTGCCATGCTTATAATCAAAAAAGGAATCAATGGGGCCTGTATAAAAAACCTGATCATATGTTGATAAATCAACCTCGTTCGGAATGAATTTATGGTTTAAGCGAACAGTTATATTGGCATGGTTAAGCATTTTATTAAAAATCTCCGTGTAACCATTTTTAGGAATACCCTGATAAGTTGTTGCATAATAATTATCATTATAATTAAATCTAACTGGCAACCTTTTTAAAATGCTTGCCGGAAGCTCTGTTGGTTCGCAGCCCCATTGTTTTTTGGTATAGCCATAAAAAAAAGCCTGATAAAGATCTTTCCCTATAAATTTTAAGGCTTGCTCCTCGAAGTTTTTTGGTATGTCGATCGTTTTATCTCCTAATTCTTCCATAAACATTTTTGCTTGTGCTGGAGAAAGTGCTTTTCCAAAAAATTGATTAATGGTATGAAGGTTTATCGGGAGAGAATAGACCTGATTTTTATAAACCGACTTTACCCTGTTAGTATAAGGTATCATTTCGCAGAACTGTTGAATGTAATTCCACACTTCTAAATTGTCAGTGTTAAAAATATGGGGGCCATACTTGTGAACGGTAATATTGGTTTCCTTATCTATTTCCGTATAGCAATTTCCACCAATATGGTTCCTTTCTTCCCATATCTCAATCAAGTTATTCTCACTAAGTCGCTCCGCAAGTACACTGCCAGCAAAACCACTTCCTATTATCAGGTATCTTTTCATTTTGTTAGATCTTTTTCTTTTTAAACAAATCTCTAATCTGTATGAATATATTTCTGCCGTAATAGAAAGCTAATGCATCTAAAGGCAGTATCTTATGTAAGATTTTCTGTTTATCTTTTATAAATTCCTGATCCTCATTATTCCCTGAAGCTCCTTTGTCATTAAATCTAGTTATGATTAAATTGCGATAAATAAATTTATAATCTGTTTTGAAAAACAGCTGAATGTTTAAATAATAATCTGCCCATAACTTATATTTAGTTTCATATTTAAATTGCCTAAATACACCTGAAGGATAAAAAATAGTTTGATGATTGAAATTATGTTTTGCTAGTTTATATCGATTTAACCGTTTGAATCGTATGGTTTTCCGATGGATATAAAAAGCATTTCCATAAATGATATCATAATTATGATCAAATTTTTGCTTAGAAAAGATGTTTGTAAGTACGTCTTTATTATAAAACTCATCGTCAGAACCTAAAAAAAAAAGCCAGTCACCAGTGCAATAGCCTATGGCTTTGTTCATGGCATCGTAAATTCCTTCATCTTTTTCTGTGATGAGCTTACTTATATGACTTTTATATCTTTCCAGTATATCCCCTGTTCCATCGGTTGAATTGTTATTGATAATAATCAATTCTTTATGCTCGTAAGTTTGATCAATTACACTGTTTAGTGCCTTTTCAATGGTAGAAGCTGAATTGAAAACTGGGATAATAATGCTAATTTTTGGGACATCAAGCATCATTTTCTTTTAATAATTTTTTTAAGAAAAGTTTTTTTCTTAGTATATGCCCATTTAAATTTCTCAAACTTTTCAACACCAGCCTCGATCATTTCTTTTCGATAGCTATCGTATATAGGCTTTACATCTGGATTACTGGCAAAAGTGTACCTATAGTGTTTTGATATTTCGTGCTGATTGTATTTATAAGAACTAAAATGATAGAAAACTAGAGGGCTATTTCCGTTGACCAAAAATGCTGAATCTTTAAAATTCAAACTTCTTTCATGCAAATTCCATGGCCCCATATTATATCCCATATCAAGCATAATATGTGTTTCTTTAGGGTAAAAGATAGGAATGTAATTCATCCAAAGTTGGTCTACAAAGAAACCATATTTGGGGTTGTTAAATCCCATTGTTAAGCACCTATCTTCCCACCAATCAAGCGCCTTGTCAGAAACTGCAGATTTTTTTAAACCTAAATAACCTAGATTATATAAACCGTGACGTAAAAAAAGATTTTCATTTGGAGAACCCTCTTGCGGTTTAATGGGACTATGAATATGGGGGGTTAGCAAGATAGAAGAGTTTTCGAAGTAGCTATCAAGCTTATCTAGTGAGGAAAATAGTTTGATATCGGGATCAAGATAATGAACAATCTCAGGTGAGAACGTTGCAAATAAATATTTAAAACAACTAGCTTTGATGGCTGTGCTAAGTTCAATGACATCAAATTTATCTTTCAGGTCATTGCAGTCTATTGGAAGAGTTTGCCAGTTAATAAAATTAATATTTTCTAAGGCAGTATAATTTATATCCCCGTTAAATTCATCTGCTAGAAATAGATAGAAGGTATAATCAGGGGCTATATCTTTAACAGACTTGGCTAAAACACTCGCTTGTGCAAGGTAATTATTCGTGCAGACGGTAAATATAATTTTGGATCGGTTCATTTATTTAATCATTAAAAGCTTGCATCTCTATTAAACGTTTATAAAGACCATTTTGTGACATCAGTTCACTATGGCTCCCTTCTTCAATGATTTGACCCTTATCTACTACTACAATAACATCAGCATGTTGGATTGTGCTTAATCGATGAGCAATGATAATAGAGGTTCTATTTTGCATTAAATTATTTAGTGCTTCTTGTACTAATTTTTCCGATTCAGTATCTAGAGCTGAAGTGGCTTCATCTAATAACATGATTGGCGGATTAGTTAAAACAGCTCTAGCAATACAAATTCTCTGTTTTTGTCCACCAGATAATTTATTGCCTCTATCGCCTACAAAGGTTTGATAACCTGCTTCGGTGGCAAGAATAAATTCATGTGCATTGGCAATTTTAGCCGCATTCATTACCTCTTCTTCTGTTGCATCCGGTTTGCCAAAAGCAATGTTGTTAAATATCGTATCGTTAAATAAAATACTCTCTTGGTTAACGATTCCCATTTTTGCCCTAATACTCTCCACAGTTAAATCTCTATAGTCAAGACCATCAATTTTTAAACTACCAGCTTTAGGGTCATAGAAACGCGGAATTAAATCCATTAATGTGCTTTTTCCACCACCTGATGGACCAACCAACGCAACCGTTGTCCCTTTCTTCACAGTTAGGTTAATATTTTTAAGCACTTCTTTATCGCCATAACTAAACGAAAGATTCTCAAAGCTTAAGTCACGTTCAAATTGATTTAACGGAGCGGCTTCGGGCTTATTAGTTAGTTCGGGCTTAGTATCGATTAAATCTAGTACCCGCTCACCCGCTGCTATTCCAGAATGAATCCCGCTAAAAGCGTCGGTTAATGCTTTAATAGGTTGCATTATTTGAGAAAAGGTTGCTAGGTAAACCACAAATTTCGCAGCTTCTAGATCTCCTTGTCCATTTAAAATTTGCATCCCACCATACAAAAGAATAAATACCACAACTAAAACACCCAATGTTTGGGAAACTGGAGAGGCTAGTTGTTGCCTTCTGGCCATTTTTCGGTTTAATCCAGAATAGAATTTATTTTCTTCGTTAAATTTTTCTTTTATCCGGTATGTTGCATTAAAAGCCTTGATAATTTTAACACCTCCTAAAGCCTCGTCTAAAAAGCCAATCATTTTTGCAAATGATTGATGGGATTGCGTTGACTGCTGTTTCAACCTTTTCACTATCTTACTAATAATGAAGCCAGAGATTGGGATAACCAGCAGGGAGAACAAGGTTAATTTTATTGAAATAGAAACAAGAACTCCTACATAAAATAATAATTGAACAGGCTCTTTAAACACCACTTGTAAGGTGTTTGTAACGGAGAATTGTACAACCTGAACGTCGGAAGCAACTTTTGAAATAATATCTCCTTTGCGCTCATTGTTAAAATAACCAACGTGTAAATTCATAACATTTTCAAATACAGTTCGTCGTAAATTCAACAAGGTATGTACCCTTAAATCTTCCATAAATCTTTGAGAAAAATACCGGAAAAAGTTTGCAAGAAAAACAGTAACTATAATAATGGCACAGATGATCTTTAAGGCAAAAATTTTATCATCGGCAATAATAGGTTCAATATAGCTATCAAACCTAGCTAAGATATCCCATGAACTTGGTTCCTTGGCAATTTTTGTTGGATCTTCACATTTTCCAAGAAAAAGGGCCTGCATAAGTGGGCCAAGTAAAGTAAAAAGAAAAGTATTAAATATGATGGCAAACAGAGTCGCAATCACATAAGGTATTGCAAATTTCTCAATCGGCTTAGCAAAAGATAATAATCTAAAATACGTCTTCATTTAGAGGGTGTAAAGGGTCAAAGTTACGCTTTTTTAATATCAAGTTTTAATGATGTTATCTTTGGCAAGTAATTTTTCCATTTCCCAAAACCACCGAAATTATCGTTATTTGTGGTAAACAGTAGATGATGGAGGCTTACCAAAAATTAAAGGAGGATATCGCTAAAGGCAGCTTTAGAGCTTTAGCCAGGGGTCTAACTTTGGTTGAGAATGAGATCGAGCCTGCACCAGCCTTACTCAAACATATTCAAATTAATCGCCATATTCCTGTTATTGGCATAACTGGACCTCCTGGGGCTGGTAAAAGCACACTCGTTAATGCCCTCGTTTCTTTTTTTGTAAAAGAAGGTAAAAAGATTGCTGTATTGGCGGTCGACCCTACGTCTCCTTTTAATTTTGGTTCCCTTTTGGGGGATAGAATTAGAATGGCTCAGCAATTTAATCAACCCAGTGTGTATATCCGCTCTGTTGCGACTCGTGGATCATTAGGTGGCGTTTCTACAAAAACACTAGAAATGATTGATCTTATTCGTTCGAGCAATTTCGATTTAATCTTAGTTGAAACGGTAGGTGTGGGGCAATCTGAAGTTGAGATTGCTGGCCTAGCGGATAAAACGATAGTTGTACTAGTTCCCGAATCAGGGGATGAGATCCAAAATATTAAATCGGGGTTAATGGAAATTGCCCAGGCTTTTGTGGTGAATAAAGCCGATCGAGATGGTGCATCAACCTTTGCCAATACCCTTAATAAGTTATTAAATCAACAACATCAAAATATTCCAATATTTAAAACCGTTGCGGGTAAAAACGAAGGCATCGAGGCATTGTGCAAATGGCTTATGAAAGAGGAAGAAGTTGACAGCGATAGAAAGAAAATCTTACTTGCAGAAAAAGCATTTAAAATAATTCAACATAAACGGACGCTTGATGTTGACAAAGTAAAACTTAAAGCCGACATTGCAGAAGCATCCTTAAATGCTGACTTTAATATTTACCGTTTTGTTGAAGAGCGGTTCGGTCTGTCTTAAAAAAAGGACTTCCCTGTATAGTCGATTAGGACAGTTTAGAAAATCATTAAAATAAGGAGTTAATTTAAGACTCTTTAAATTATCAAATAGGCTTAGTTAATTCATAAATGATCGTTTTATGCTTATTTATCTCTCCATAAGCAAACGTTTGAGTTATCGCTAACCCATTCTTGCTAAGTTTTTTGTGAAAATGAACTCCTTATCACAAATGAAGATTGCTTATTAAGTATATTGGGGAAAATATTCTAGAAAATTGGGATTCAAACTGGGCTCATTTTAAGTTTGGAACGGAGTTTGTATAGTATTTTGAGATTATAAAAATTTGTTTAATTTTGTTCTACAAAAAATTACACAATTAATATTTGTTTAACCTTAAAAAAGAAAATTATGAATTATTCTACTTTAAAAAAGGGTCTTGTAGCCTCTTTAGTAGTATTGATGGGAGCAACATCTCTCGTTAGTGCACAAGATGCTCCTGCTCCTTCTTCTTCTGCCAAGGTATTTGGTGGTAGAGGTCAATACAGAACTTGGTCACTAGGTGTGAACGCAGGGATTACTCAACCTGTAGTTTTACTAGGTGGTAGAAATGACTTTACTAACTGGGATGTTAATTTAGGTTATGGTGTTTCAATCCGTAAACAATTAGGTCATGCATTTGGCTTAGAAGGTAACATCATGAGAGGTAAAATCTCAGGAAATAACAGTGATGCAACAGGTGGTATGCAAAATGGCATTTCGTCATTCGAAACTAAATTTGGTTATGCAGCTGATTTAAGAGGTGTAATTAATGTTGCGACTGTAGATTTTTTACGTCGTGAAAATTCAGTAAACTTTATTTTATCTGCTGGTTATGGTTTATTGGCATATGAGCCATCTACTCAACCTGGAGGTGTACAAAAACCAATTGATGGTGATAAATATTACCATGGTGCTTATATCCCTGTAGGTGCTGGTGTTAAATTCAAAATTTCTGATAACGTATCATTCAACTTGAATTATACAATGAGTTTTGTTGATGACTTCAATGTAAATGGTGTTCAAGCTGGTAACAGTATCACTTCTAACTTTGATAAATTTAGCTATACTTCAGCTGGTTTAGAATTCTCTTTAGGTTCGAAAGCTAAACCTAACTTAGATTGGGTTAACCCACTTGCTTTAATGTATGATGAATTAAAAGATCCTTCATTACGTCAAGAAGTTGAAGCATTGAAAAACCGTGTTTCTAACGTTGAGAAATCAATCGAAGATTTGAAAAAAGATTCTGATGGTGACGGTGTTGCTGATCAATTTGACAAATGTGCTGGAACTCCTGCTGGAACTAAAGTAGATGGTTCAGGTTGTCCACTTCCTCCTCCACCTGCACCAGTTGCTGCTGAAGCTGTTTCAACTGTATCAGGATGGGAAACTATTCAATTCGAATTCAACAGTTCAGTTTTAAAAACTGAAGCTTATCCAGTTTTAGATAAATTATCTTCTACATTGCGTGAAAACGGTGGTAAAATAACTGCAAAAGGTTATGCTTCTAGCGAAGGTACTGCTGCATACAATTTGAAATTATCTAAAGATAGAGCAAACTCTGTTAAAACTTACTTAGTAAACTCTGGTGTTAATTCTAGCCAAGTTACTGCTAAAGGTTTTGGTGAAGCTAATCCAATTGCTTCGAACGATACTGAAGAAGGTCGTATCCAAAATCGTCGTGTTGAAACTTCAAGAAACTAATCTTTCTTAATTCAATAAAAAAAGAGCCCTGTAGCATGATGTTACAGGGCTCTTTTTTTAGTATATTTGTCTATGTATTTTTTTAGGAAAAGAGATTCAGAGAGACCTACCAATTTTAATATTAAGGTAATGCATTGGATTAATGCGATTGCCATTATACTATTTGTAGGGGGCATAACTTGGAAGCTTATCCAATGGTTTATATTAAAGAAATAATGAAAACAATCATCAACACAAAAAATGCTCCAGCTCCAATTGGACCATACAGTCAAGCCGTATTAGCGAATGGATTTTTATTTCTATCTGGTCAGGTAGCAATTAATCCCGAGAATGGTGAATTAAATCTGTCTTCAATTGCCGAAGAAACACACCAGGTAATGCGCAATATTAAAGCCGTACTTTTAGAAGCAGGTTACACGTTTGACCATGTTGTAAAAACTACTATCTTTTTAGCAGACATGGAATTGTTCTCAGCTGTTAATGAAGTATATGGTTCTTATTTCAGTGATACATATCCAGCTCGCGAAACAGTTGCAGTAAAAGGTTTGCCAAAAGGGGTAAATGTAGAGATATCAGTAACAGCTTACCAAGGGTAATCCATTGAAATCAAAATCGCGGTATTTATTAGCGGCCTTTTTGTCTGTAGCTATTTGGGGTTTCTTTTCTATTCCGCTAAGAAATATTAAAGCTTTCCCTGCCGATGAAATATTGTATTATCGAATTTTTACCTCTTTAATTGTAATATGGATCGCCATAATTCTCTTTAGAAGAAATATCTTACAACAAGATCTTCGGTTTTATAAGGCAGCATCACCAAAAGAGCAAAGGATAATTATCTATCAGGTTATTGGGGCAAGTATTCTGCTTACGCTTAACTGGTATACTTTCATTTATGCAGTAAATAATGTAAGTCTTAAATCTGCCGCATTTGCTTACATGGTTTGTCCCTTGATTACTGCTTTTGGTGGCTTCCTAATTTTGAAGGAAGAATTGTCTAAAGTAAAATTGGTTGCACTCGCAATTGCATTAGTGAGTATCATTATGCTGGCTACCGGATCATTTGTAGAAGTTCTCTGGTCGGTCATTATTGCTGCACTATATGCATTCTATTTAATTATACAGCGCAAAATGCAGCATTTAGATAAACTCAATGTGCTGGCTTTGCAAATTACTGTTGCTGTAGTACTAATGCTGCCATTTTATATTTACCATCATGAAAGCTTTCCGACTGGGGCTTGGTTTTGGGGGCATATTGTACTTATTGCCGTTTTGTTTACAGTAATTCCCTTATTTTTGAGCCTATATGCTTTAATTGGGATACCATCTTCCACGTTAGGAATTATCATTTATCTTAATCCAATCATTGCCTTTACCGTAGCTGTTTTATATTTCGATGAAAAGATAAGTGTGCATCAATTGTTAGCTTACCTTTTATTGTTATTTGCAGTTTTTCTATTTAATTGGAACTTGATAAAGGATATTGTTACTTTTAAGAGAAAATAAAGTCGATTGTTTGCCTCAAATTTAGATACTCCACTCGTATACCTTAAGGGCGTAGGTCCTAAGCGTGCCGAACTTTTGCAAAAAGAGTTGGGAGTTGCTACCTATGAGCAACTTTTAAATCACTATCCATTTCGGTATATTGATCGAACACGTTTCTATAAAATTAGCGAATTGCATCCAGACCTTCCCTTGGTGCAGGTAATCGGTAAAGTGAGTACAAAAGAAATAATTGGCGAAAAGCATAAAAAACGCATATTAGTTAAATTTACTGATGAAACTGGAACAATGGATTTGGTTTGGTTTCAAAGTTTAAAATGGGTAGAAGAAAATATTTTAAGAGGCGGTAAGTATATTGCCTTTGGCAAACCAAGTTTGTTTGGCCATAGCTTTAGTATTTCCCATCCTGATATGGAGGTTTTTCCTAGACAGACAAGTGTTACTGGAAACTTAACCTTGCAACCTATTTATAATTCTACTGAAAAGCTAAAGAAGAGTTTTTTAGATAGCAAAGGCATCCAAAAATTAATCCACCTAATTATCGAACTTCATATCAATGAAGTAAGAGAAACTTTGCCAGCTTATATATTGGAAAAATACAAGCTCGTTAGTAGGAAGGAAGCCTTATTACAGATCCATTTTCCCAAGGATACTTTTAAACTGCAACAAGCAGAACGACGCTTGAAATTTGAAGAGCTATTTTTTATCCAGTTACAGTTATTACACAATAAGCAATTAAGAAGCTTAAAGTTTAAAGGGGCGCTGTTTAATGAGGTAGGCGACAAGATTAATACCTTTTATAATAAGATACTGCCTTTTGAATTAACAAACGCTCAGAAGCGGGTAATTAAAGAAATTAGGCTCGATACGCAACGTGGTGTTCAAATGAACCGATTGATACAGGGAGATGTGGGGAGTGGAAAAACTGTTGTTGCTTTGATGAGTATGTTATTGGCAAATGACAATGGTTATCAAGCCTGTATGATGGCACCAACTGAAATATTGGCTCGCCAACATTATCATTCCATAGCATCACTCTTAAATGATGAGTTGGTGAAAGTTGCAATTTTAACGGGTAACACCACTAAAAAGCAGCGCACCTTGTTGCATGAACAATTAGAAGCTGGGGAAATTGATATTTTAGTAGGAACCCATGCTTTAATAGAGGATAAGGTAAAGTTTAAAAATTTAGGCTTAGTGGTAATTGATGAGCAACATCGATTTGGTGTAGAGCAAAGAGCGAAACTCTGGCGAAAAAATGTTATTCCGCCGCATATTTTGGTCATGACAGCCACACCTATACCGCGCACTTTAGCGATGACTTTATATGGCGATTTGGATGTGTCGGTAATTGATGAGCTGCCAGTAGGAAGGAAGCCTATTGAGACTAAGCATCTATTTGAAAGTCAGCGCTTGAGAATGTTTGGTTTTATGAAGCAAGAAATTGCCAAAGGCCGACAAGTTTATATTGTTTATCCGTTAATTAAAGAGAGTGAGAAATTAGATTTGTTGCATCTCGAAGCGGGAGTGGAGCAAATGCGGTATCAATTTCCGCTGCCTGATTATCAGATTAGCATTGTACATGGGCAAATGCCAAATGCAGACAAACAGTATGAAATGCAGCGCTTTATTGATGGCAAAAGCCAGATTATGGTGGCTACAACAGTTATTGAGGTAGGGGTTAATGTACCAAATGCTTCAGTAATGATTATTGAAAATGCCGAGCGCTTTGGGCTATCTCAACTCCATCAGCTAAGAGGAAGGGTTGGCCGCGGAGCTGAACAGTCTTTTTGTATTTTAATGTCGGCCGCTAAACTTGGTCCAAACTCTAAATTACGCTTAGATACGATGGTTAAAACCAATAATGGTTTTGAAATCTCAGAAATAGACCTGCAATTGCGTGGACCGGGAGATATTACCGGAACTCAACAAAGTGGAGTCCTAGAGCTGAAGATGGCTAATTTAGCAAAGGACCAGGTTATTTTACAGGAAGCAAGAAATACGGTAATCGAGCTGTTCGAAAAAGATCCGATGTTAGGTAATCCAGAAAATGTTTTACTTAAAACGTATTTAGATAAGCGAAGGAGAGCAATCGCTTTTGACAAGATTTCTTAAAATTATTCCAACTTACAACCTCGCAATGACGACCTCACCAGTTGGATCACCTAATCTTCATCACTACCTGGCAATGATCCTGAGCCAGAATAAGCACCCTTCCTAATAATAGGCATTTTTAAGTATTTAAAAAGCTCATCTAAATGCATCAAGCTGCCATTTGTTAAATTTCCAAGAAAAATAACCACAATATCTTTATCAAGATCTCGGATATAGATATGGCGGAAACCATGCCACCAACCTGTGTGATAAACTACTTTATCCATTCCTTTGCCATCAAACATTCGCCAACCGTAACCATAATTAAAATGGCCGTTAACTGGTTTATTCCGCCCTTTATAAGCTGAGTCCAAACTTTTTTGGGAAAGGAGCCTACCGTTTTTTAGATACTTGTCATATAGAACCAAATCGTGTAAAGTGCTATAAATACCTTTATCACCTACAGGGCCATCTAAGAAATTCTGTGCTACAGAATAACGCCAGGTACGGTCATGACCAACTACATCAACTGGAATTTTTGGATATACCGTTGTAGAATAGACATGCGTATTTTTTAAGCCAGCTGGTTTAAAAATATGTTCCATCATGTAATCTGCATAAGTTTTACCAGTAACCTTTTCAATAATGGAAGCCAAAACCATATAATTGGAATTGTTATAATGAAAGCGATCGTTCGGTTTAGTATAACGGTTTGGCTTTTTCTCGGCAATTATTTGCATTACCTCTTGATTTGAAACCCCTTTTCGTTGGTCTTTCTTTTCCTTACGCCAAATATCGTCGATAAAGTAAACATAATTCATCATCCCACTTCGGTGGGTTAAAAGCAATTCGATTGTAATTCCTTCATAGGGAAAATTCGGGTAGAACTTCTTTACATTATCAGTGAGTTTCAATTTTCCAGCTTCAATTAATTGCATGATCGCCACACCAGTAAATGTTTTGGTAACCGATGCTAATTCAAACTCAGAAGAAATCTTTAAGCTGTCGCGATGAAGATAGTCGGCCCACCCAACTGATTTTTCATATAGAATTTTCCCTTTTCTAGCAACCAGCATGTTTCCATTAAAACCAGTCTTTCTATGTAAATTTTGTACAAAATCAGCAATCCAACGATCTCCTTTTTTAGGGTCGTATGCTAGGAGCTTCTTGTCGGCAGCATCGTCGGTTTTAAGCCGAACTTTTTTATCGGCTTCGGCTTTTTTAGTTTTTTCTTCCTGACTTGAGCAAGATGAAATGGTAATTATAGTGAGCGCAAATGAAACGAATAGTAAACGAAAACTCATGGATAGACTAAAAACTGGTTTAAAAGGCGAAAAATAAGAATTATTGGCCTTACAAGCACAAAAGAGTTTTAAACATTTAGATTAATAGCGAGATTACAGCTAAAGCAAAGTGATTTGTTTTGCTTCATTTTCTCTATGTGCAATGTGCTTTATCCTATACTTATTGACAATAAATCCTTATTTTTGAGAAAAAATACACCATACATTATGAGTTTTAGAATAGAACACGATACAATGGGCGAAGTACAGGTGCCTGCTGATAAATATTGGGGAGCACAAACTGAGCGTTCACGTAATAACTTTAAGATAGGGCCAGAGGGTTCGATGCCAAAGGAAATCATCCATGCTTTTGGCTATTTGAAAAAAGCAGCAGCACAGGCAAACCATGAACTCGGAGTTTTATCTGCAGATAAGGCATCACTTATAGCTAAGGCTTGTGATGAAATTATTGCTGGCCAATTAGATGATCAATTTCCTTTGGTTATTTGGCAAACTGGCTCTGGTACACAGAGTAATATGAATGGAAACGAAGTAATTGCTAATCGTGCACATGTAATTAATGGCGGGACTTTGGCCGATGAACAGAAAGTGCTTCATCCAAATGATGACGTTAACAAGTCTCAATCATCTAATGATACCTATCCTACAGCAATGCATATTGCGGCGTATAAATTAACTGCTGAAAATACCATTCCTGGATTGGAAAAACTACGCAATACATTGGCAAAAAAAGTAGCAGAATTCGCACATATCACTAAGACTGGACGTACCCACTTTATGGACGCTACCCCTTTAACTTTAGGGCAAGAGTTTTCGGGCTATGTACAACAAATAGATAACAGTATCAGAGCTATTAAGAATTCACTTGTAATGGTTGCAGAACTAGCTTTAGGGGGTACTGCGGTTGGTACTGGGCTAAATACACCAAAAGGGTATGATATTTTAGTTGCCAAAAAGATTGCAGATTTAACAGGATTACCCTTTGTAACTGCGCCAAATAAATTTGAAGCATTGGCTGCGCATGATGCAATGGTTGAACTTTCGGGAGCATTAAAACGCACAGCGGTTTCATTGATGAAGATTGCGAATGATGTAAGGATGTTAAGCTCTGGACCACGATGTGGGATTGGGGAAATTATTATTCCTGATAACGAGCCAGGATCGTCAATTATGCCAGGTAAAGTGAATCCAACACAACCAGAAGCAATGACTATGGTTTGTGCGCAGGTGATGGGAAATGATGTAGCAGTTGCTATTGGTGGCGCAACTGGACATTTTGAATTGAATGTTTTTAAACCATTAATTGCTGCAAATGTATTACAGTCGGCCAGATTAATTGGTGATGCTTGTGTCTCTTTTAATGACAAATGTGCAGAAGGAATCCTGGCAAATGAACCAGAGATCAAGAAACACCTTCAGAATTCTTTGATGTTGGTAACAGCATTAAACCCTCACGTTGGTTATGAGAATGCTGCTAAGATTGCTAAAAAAGCGCATAAAGAAAATAAGACTTTAAAAGAAGCTGCTGTTGAATTGGGCTTATTAACCAATGAGCAATTTGATGCTTGGGTTAAGCCAGAAGATATGGTAGGATCGTTGAAATAGGCCAAAGATAAAAGAGGATTACTTAATCATGATTTTTTACAAAGGAACCCGGTTTTTAGCTTTAGCCTTTACTTTTTCGGTTTTTTTGACCGCTTGCATTAGGTTGCCAAATGTTCAGGGTGAGGGGGAAGCATCATTACAAGGGGTATGGAATCAAGATAGTGTGGCAAATGCCGCTCAGTTATTAAATTATACTGAGCATAAGTTCAAGTTCAGCTGTGATTCGTTCTATGTGGATTTGACAACGCATTCGAAAGTTAACTATTACGAAGAGGCCTGCTTTAATAAGGGGGTTTGGAATGAGTATGCTAAGGGAACCTATGTTGTTAAGGCAGATACGTTATTTCTTAAAGGAACTTTTACCAAAGCTAATTATAAACAAAAAGTCTCAGGCTGTTATCGAAATGGACAGTATTTGAATAATTTCAAAATTAAATCGGCCAATGCCACTAGTTTGGTTTTAGTCGGATTAAACGATCATAAAGAAGTGACCTTGGTGCTAAAAGAGAAAATAAATTGCGTGCCTAAACAATTATAAAATGAAGAAATCGTTGACTTTAAAGAAAATTGCAATTGTGTTTATGCTCATGTACCTGCCCTTTACGAGCGGAGCTTGGGGAGTACTCGGACACAGGATTGTTGGTGAGGTGGCCGACCAGTATATCAATGCAAAAACGCGTAAGGCTATTCAACAGCTATTAGGTACAGAAAGCTTAGCAATGGCCGCCAATTGGGCTGACTTTATTAAATCGGATACTAGTTACAATTACTTGAGTAATTGGCATTATGTTAATCTTCCAGCAGATTTAACGAAACCAGCTGTATTTAGTTTTTTAGAAAGTGAATCGGGGCCTAATATTTACAATAAGCTCAATGAAATGATTACAGTACTAAAAAACCAGAAGAGTACAGCTGAGCAGAAAAAATTAGCATTAAGGATGGTAATCCACTTGGTAGGTGATTTACATCAACCCATGCATACGGCGAGAAAGGAAGATTTAGGTGGAAATAAGGTACAGTTAACCTGGTTTGGTGAGAAATCTAATTTGCACAGGGTTTGGGATGAAGGCTTAATTGATTTTCAACAATTGAGTTATACTGAATACACAAAAGCAATTAATCATCCCTCAAGTGCTGAATTTACTGCCTGGCAAAAGACGAGTTTAAAGGAATGTGTATTCGAATCTTATGAAATTTGCAATAAGGTATATGCTACTGGGATAAAAAACGATGATAAATTAAGCTACCGATACAATTTTGATTGGATCGGAACAGTAAACCAACAATTATTGAAAGGTGGTGTTCGTTTAGCAAAAATTTTAAACGATATTTATGGGTAGTTAAAATAGTGGTAAATTCTTTCTTGTCACAATTTCCTTAAACAACTCGTATTCATATAAAACTTGAAAAATAAGACATGAAAAAAATATTGTTATTGATCTGTATATGTACAGTGTTGGCTTGTAAAAAGGGTGGGAAGGATGATTTGATTAATCAAAGCTTCGTTTTACGTGCAGCCACTGTTAGTCCGGCGATGATGATTAATAACAAGGCCGAGACAAATTATATGACAATGAGCGGTGCAAGTGCCTGCCTTAATCATGATTATACGATTACCTTTAAGAAGGATGGAACATACGCTATTTCTTCGAAAGGGCCTTTATGCGACATGGTAGCTAATATGGGTACACAAAAATGGACAAAGGAGGGCGATAAGGTTACCTTAACTCATCCCTATGGTGCTGCAATAGTCGCCAGTTTAAAGGATGGTAAGTTAATATATTCATCCAGCTTGCCAAGCGGAGGAGTTACTTATGAAATTGTTTATCAATTTGAAGCAAAATAAGGTTTGAAGATTTTAATGGTTTGTATGGGCAATATTTGTCGCTCGCCTTTGGCCGAGGGTATTATGCGCCATTTAGTTGAAAAGCAAAATTTAGATTGGGAAATTGCATCAGCAGGGACAGGAGCATGGCATGTTGGCAAAGCTCCCGACAGTAGGAGTATCGCAGTCGCAAAAAATGCTGGTTATGATATCTCGCGACAAAGAGGAAGGCATTTCACAGCAGGTTTGTTTGATGAATACGATTACATCTTCGTGATGGATAAAAATAATTATAAAGAAGTAACTAAGCTCGCAAAAACTGAGGCACATAAAAATAAGGTAAGTTATTTCTTGGCAGATTATGGTGAAGTAATTGATCCTTATCATCATGATCATCTGTTCGAGCCTGTATTTGATGAAATCGAAGCTAGGTGTAAACGGTTAATTAAACAGTTAAGCGCAGCGCGCAGAGGGTAAACTTTATAAGATGGAAATTCCTAAATTATTTATGGTTTTATTAGGTGCTACCCCTAAAGGAAGAAATATTGAGCAACATGATATTTTTTTCGGCATTGGAACATCCATTAAAGCTTTGCTACCAGAAATGTTGGCCTTTTGGCCTGAGGCAAAGGATAAAATACATGTGGATGCATACAGGGTTGTAAATAAAGTTGGAAACTATAGGGTGACAGTAGTTGCGAAGGAAGAAGCGGCAAAAGATGATATTACAAGTTTATTCTTTTTGAATTTGGGTGGCTATAAGCAGGGTGAATTTGAAGAATTACATTATAAGATGCTTGTAGTTGCAGATCAAAAAGCCCTTGCAATAAATGAGGCTAAGGAAACAGCTTTCTATAAACATACTGGCTTTAAAGGAGCTACCTCACATATCGATGATAAATTCGGGGTTGACGTTGATGATGTTTTCGAAATAAAAGACATTTTATCAGCTCAAACTAAAAGTAAATACACTTTGAAATTTTCTTCAGGAAGCAATTTAGTAGAGGATGAGCTGATACTTGGGTACATACCCTTGTCGAAATTAAAATAAGGTTAAACAGGTTGCAACTGGGTAGAAATTGCTATTCTATTCCATGCATTAATGGTTACCACCATCATGATGATTTGTGCAATATATTGATCATTGAACAATGATTTAGCTTTGTGATATGTTTCATCGCTTAATCCACGGTTTGCAATCAATGTTACTTCTTCGGTTATAGCTAAGATTACACGCTCTTCTTCGGTAAATAATTCAGTTTCTCTCCAGGCATTTAATAAATAGATGCGTTGTTCCGTTTCTCCATTTTTGCGGGCATCTTTAGTGTGCATATTAATGCAAAAGGCACAACCGTTTATTTGTGAAGCCCTAATTTTGATAAGTTCCTTATGTGTTTTGCTTAGGTTGCTAGTAGCTAAGAAATTTTCCAAAGCAAACATTGCTTTATAACCATTTGGTTCGGTTTCCTCGATGTTAATTCTTTTGTCCATGATTTTGATTTTAAATGATACCACAAAGTTAAAGCCTCTGTAGTAGAGAAATCTTAAACTAGTTTAAGAAAGAACAAAGCAATGGTATTGTGTGCAAATTTTCTACTATCCTTTCTTTCTCAATTCACTCAAATATTCGGGTGTTAAGCCTAAATAAGAAGCCAACATATACTGTGGTATTCGTTGAATAAATTCTGGAAATAACGACACAAATTGGCGGTAGTTTTCTTCCTTTGAGTAATCGTAGAAGTACTTGAACCTCATTTGGGATGCTGCATAAGCTCTTTGCATGATCATTCTGAAGTACCTCTCTAGTTGTGGCAATTTTTCAAATAATTCGTCTTGGATGTGGTAGGGTAAAGCGATGATTTCCGATTGCTCTACTGCTTGAATGTAAAATTGAGCGTTAGACTGCATCGTAAAGCTCATATAATCTGAAAGCCACCAATTTTCTAAGGCAAATTGGATAATTTGTTCAACTCCTTTTTCATTAATGAAAAACATCCTTAATAAGCCCTTTTCTACAAAATAATTAGCCTTGCAAACATTACCCTCTTGAAGAAGAAATTCTTTCTTCTTAACGGTTGATGCTTTTACCTTGCTTAATAGAAATTGGATTTCCATTTCATTAAGCACAACGTATTTGTTAATATGATCAATAAATTTTTGCATAAATTTCCAAACTTATCTGTCTTCAAATATATCAAAGCTTTTTATTTACTTAATGGGTTATATTCCTAAACGTGCTAAATAAAAATAAACCTTTCTATTTCGAGTATGTTGTTTAAATACATCAAAATGATAAGAATATGGAAACTAGAACAGTAAACGCAGAGATCTTGAATGATCTTATTCAAATTAACAACGATAGAGTTGTGGGCTATGAAAAAGCCATTGAAGAGTTGAGTGTTGAAGATAGCGATTTAAAGGATCTTTTCGTGAAAATGATCCGTGAAAGTCACAGACATAAAATGGCCTTAGCTACAGAAGTACAAGCTTTAGGTGAAGACATTGAAACTGGAACTACGAACTCGGGTAAAATATACCGAGCATGGATGGATGTAAAAGCTGTTTTTACAGGCCATGACCGTAAAACAGTTTTAAATAACTGTGAATTTGGTGAAGATGCTGCTCAAAAAGCATATAAAATGGCGATTGAAGAAGAAGGGCTCTCTGCAAATTTAAAAGACCTTATTACTGCCCAAAAAGCAGAGTTAAGAATGTCTCATGATGAAATCAAAGCTTTGAGAGATTCACTATAGCAAGCCCTCCTAATATGAATTGTCATTGCGAGGAGTTGCGAAGCAATCTTATTGTGTATTCTTAAGATTGCTTCGCACCTCGCAATGACGATTCTATTTTCCATCTAATTCTTTATCCAAATAATAAGTTACCTTATGGATAGCATTATCAATAGTGTCACTTAAAATGGTAATAAAAGAGCCGGGCTTAGCAGTTTTAACTATTTTCTTCATTACATCGTCGCCACTGTTATTAATCTCAATAGGCATATTAGGTTTTACTTCTTTTAAGCCGACTAAAAGTAAATCTATTAATTCTTGTTGTTTACGTCCTCTTAAGTATTTCTCCTGACAAATGATTACGCTATCAAACATCCGGGCGGCAATTCTAGCTGTTTCAATAATATCCTCATCACGACGATCGCCAGTTCCAGAAATTACACCAACATGTTCCGTTGCTTCAATACTCTGCAAGTAACCTTTGATGCCGTTAAACCCATCTGGGTTATGTGCAAAATCAACTAATACTTTAAAATCTTTAAATTTAAAAATATTCATCCTCCCCGGTGTTTGTGCTGCCGATGGAATAAATGTTTCTAATGACATTCGAATGTCTTCTGTTTTATATCCCCACAAGAAAGTAGTTAAAGTAGCGGCTAAAACATTTTGGATCATAAAATCTACCGATCCATTAAATGTAATAGGAATGTGTGTTGCTTTTTCAACCCTAATTTTCCAGTCTCCCTTTTTGATAGTGACATAACCGTTCTCATAAATCGCTGCAATTCCGCCATTTTTACAATGCTCTTTTATCGCTGGATTTTTTTCATCCATACTAAAATAGGCAATGTTGCAATCGGCACTTTGTGCAATTTTTAAACAGTAAGCGTTGTCGGCATTTAAAACCGCCCAACCACTTCTTTTAACGGCTCCAATTACAACCGCTTTTACTCTAGTTAAATCTTCCAGGTTATGAATGTCTGATATGCCTAGGTGATCTTCTTGAATGTTTGTAACTACGCCAATGTCACATTTGTTAAATCCTAATCCAGCGCGCAAAATACCGCCTCTAGCTGTTTCTAAAACCGCAACTTCAACTGTTGGCTCTTTTAAGATAAACTCAGCGCTAAAGGGACCTGTGGTATCGCCTTTCATGAGCATGGTATTTTGCACATAAATGCCGTCCGAAGTAGTAAAGCCCACTCTGCTACCGTTATTTTTAACAATATGGGCAATTAATCGCGTAGTAGTAGTTTTGCCATTTGTGCCAGTAACTGCAATAATTGGAATGCGAGCAGATTTTCCCGGTGGATAGAGCATGTCAATTACCGGGGCAGCCACATTTCTTGGTAAACCTTCACTCGGTGCTAAGTGCATCCTAAAGCCTGGAGCGGCATTAACTTCCAAAATTACGCCTCCATTTTCGGTTAATGGTTCAGTTAAATTTTGAGCCATAATGTCTATCCCACAAATATCTAAACCAACAATCCTGGAAATACGCTCGCAGTTAAAAACATTTTGAGGGTGTACCTGATCCGTTACATCGATTGAAGTTCCGCCTGTACTTAGGTTGGCGGTTGATTTTAAATAAACAACCTCTCCTTTCGGTGCAACTGTTTCTAAGGTATATCCTTTCTTATCTAGTAAATCTAAGGTGTCACGGTCAACGGTAATTTCTGTCAGTACGTTTTCATGCCCGTAACCACGACGTGGATCTTCATTCTCTTTATCTATCAGCTGTTGCACGGTACTTTTTCCATCCCCTTTAACATGTGCGGGTACGCGCAAAGCTGCGGCAACCATTTTATGGTCAATAACCAGCACTCTAAAATCGTGACCAGTAATAAAGCTTTCTACAATGATTCTTCTCGAATATTCTTTCGCATAATGAAAAGCAGCAATAGCTTCCTCCTCGTTTTTTACATTAATGGTAGCTCCCTTTCCATGATTTCCGTCTAACGGTTTAAATACCAAAGGGAAGCCAACTCTTTTGATTGCATCATACACATCTTCAATTGAAGAAGCTGTGATGCCTTTTGCTACTGGAATTGCGGCATCATTTAACAATCTTTTGGTTTCATCTTTATTGCCAGCAATATCGACCGCAATACTGCTTGTTCTTTCGGTCATGGTGGCTCGAAAGCGGACCTGATTTTTACCATATCCCAATTGCACCAATGAACTTTTGTTTAATCTTATCCAAGGAATATCCCGAGAAATGGCTTCATCAACGATAGAGCCGGTGCTTGGTCCGAGGCGTTCCGTTTCCCTTAACTCACGCATTCGCTGAATGTCATGCTCTAAATCGTATTCTTTGTCGTTAATTAAAGCTTCTGCGATGCGAACAGCTGATTCGGCGGCGAATACACCTGCTTTTTCTTCCAAATAACTGAAAACTACATTGTAGATGCCTTCTGTTTTAGTTTGCCTTGTTCTGCCAAACCCAGTATCCATCCCCGCTAGGGTTTGTATTTCTAAAGCAATGTGCTCAATTACATGTCCCATCCAAGTGCCTTCTTCTACCCGTAATAAGAACCCACCAGGTGCGCCCTTTGAACAACGGTGCGTGTGCAAGCTTGGGATTAACTTTTCAATCCTATCTCTAAACCCATCTATAGAGTTTGTTGGCCTTTGCTCTAAATCTTCCAAATCCAAACGCATTTGGATTAACTTTTTTCGATTGATAGACCAAATGTTTGGTCCTCTTAGCACCTGTATCCCTAATATCTTCATTATATTGTATTGTTTAAATGGTAGTAATTGAGCGTTATACTCAATTGAGATTCGAACCTCAAAGAAAAAATTAAAGTATAAAAATTTTTTGAATTTTCTGGTGTCTATTTTTTGCCAAGAAGAAATGGATCAAATGTTAATTAAAACTATAATATTGATAAAAATAATGTTAATTATTTAGCTAATGCCTATATATTTGGCATGATTGGGAATATGTAAATTAGTATAATGGCTCCAAAAGGCAAATTAATTATAATAGGTGGCGCAATAAATACGGGGAGCTTTGCTGAAACACAGTTTGGCTTACCGCAGAACATGAACTTTTTTGAACGCGGTATTTTAAAAAGAATAACTACCGAATCCATTAAAGGAAACGAATCTCGTTTCGAGATCATGACTACCGCTTCCTTGATTCCTGAGAAAGTAGGAGAGGAATATATCAAGGCATTTGCGCAATTGGATGTACATGATGTTGGGGTCTTAAATATTGGAACCAGGGAAGAGGCAAATAATCCCGCCCACTCAGAGCGGATCAAGGCGGCTGATGTGATTATTTTTACTGGAGGGGATCAATTAAGGTTAACGTCTATCTTTGGAGGTACAGAGATACATCGGATTTTGCTCGATAAGTATCAAAACACCGAATTTGTAATTGCTGGTACTTCGGCGGGTGCTGCTGCGAGTTCTAAAAATATGATTTACCAGGGAAGCAGTAAAGATGCGCTGCTAAAAGGGGAAGTTAAAATAACAGGGGGCTTAGGTTTCATTGATGATGTAATTGTAGACACGCACTTTGTTCAAAGAGGCAGGATAGGTCGATTACTGTATGCCGCAGCTAGTAATCCTGGTATTTTAGGAATTGGGTTGGGAGAAGATACAGGGCTATATATTTACGGAAATACGATGGAAGCCATTGGGTCGGGAATGGTGATTTTAGTTGATGGGAGAAGCATGGCTGATACGAATTTAACGGATGTAGAAATGGGCCAGCCAGTTTCGATTAAAAATATGATTGTACACGTAATGTGCGATGGAGATATATACGACCTAATGAATCATCAATTAGTTATCCATCATCCAAAAGTGGTGCCTACCGAATAGCATATTACCTTCGCTTACGTCATACACCAAACAAATTTTACGACATGAAAATTATCATACATGGAGGATTTATTGGGGAATCAACCTTAGATCCTGAAACGAAGAAAGCGAAGCAAGAATCTTTAGCGAAGATAGTAACACAAGCTTATCAGTTTTTACAAACTCATACTGCTGTAGAAACAGTGGTTTATGCTGTATCTTTATTGGAAGATGATACGCTTTTTAATGCTGGTTTAGGTTCTCATATCCAAAGTGATGGTAAAGTGAGGTTAAGTGCCTCATTAATGGATGGTAAAACACAAAGGTTTAGTGGCGTAATCAATTTAGAAGACGTTCAAAATCCTATCCAGGTGGCTAATTTATTAACGCAGTATAACGACAGGGTGTTGAGTGGAGAGGGGGCACTGAACTTTGCAAGAAGAAATGGTTTTGAATATTTTAATCCAATTACTGAGCAAAGGCAATTTGAATATCAAGAAAAGCTTAATCAAAATGATAGAAAAGGAACTGTAGGCTGTGTGGCTTTAGACGCAGCAGGGAATATAGCAGCAGGGACTTCTACTGGTGGTAAGGGATTTGAAATTCCATGTAGGGTAAGTGATTCTGCTACTGTTGCAGGCAACTTTGCAAATGAGCACGCTGGCATATCTTGCACAGGTGTTGGCGAAGATATTGTAAATGTGGCTTTAGCTGCAAAAATAGTGACACGGGTTACAGATGGCTATACTTTACAAGCTGCATGTGATAAATCTTTTGCAGAATTAAAGGCTTTTGATGGCTTTGCTGGTGTTATAGGGATTGCTTCAACAGGAGAAATTTATCATTGTGATTCGCACCCAACAATGGTTTGGGCATCTTTTGATGTTAATTTACAGGTATTTAACTAAATTTTATTCGTATCTTTATAAAATGGAATAGCTATATATCGTCATTTGCATTTGTGCGTTATGATATATGGGAAATTCCATATGACAGTTAAAACCAACAACGTCTTTATAATGAATAGAATCTGTTTAGCGCTCGTTTGCCTTTGGATTACTTCAAATGCGCTTGCACAATCCAGTAATTCGGGGCCACAGGATAGTTCTCCTTACGGACCTGCAATTAATGTGGCTGTGTTAAATGCAAATGAAACTGAAGCGGATATTTTTTTTGCTGATGCAGAAAGAAATGAGCGAAGAGGGGAATTGAACGAAGCACTGACCTTATTCGGAAAGGCTGCTTTTGAATATAATAGCAACAAGAAGTTAACACAATATGCTGCCTCATTGTTAAGAATGAGCAATGTTCATTTACTTCTTTCACATTATACTGAAGCCGAGCAAGTGGTTTTAAATGTAGCTTTAAAAACCTATTCGCGCATCGGCAATAAGGCTGGTCAGATGGCAGCTTATAATCAACTAGGTAAAATTTATTTTGGTGCAAATAAACTTACGCAGTCACTTTGGTTTTATACCCAACAGGGCATCTTAGCACAACAACTAAAAAATAATTCTTCCTACATCGAATCTATACTGGGAATTGCAACTGTTAAAATTAAAAAGAGAGAGTATCAATTAGCCCTAAAGGATGTTAGCAAAGCTGAAACATTAGCCAAGTATTTTAAATTTAACCAGTTCAATAGTCAAATTAAATCTGCCAAAACAACTATTTCCGAAAAACAAGCAAGCAAAAAGTAACTCATTGGTTGTAATCCTGAATGAAATATTTACTCGCTCTCATTTTATTTACCTCCTTTCTTTTTCAAGCAAAATCCCAAAATCAGAGGGTTTTAGATAGCCTAACCCAGGTTGCAGAAAACACGAGGGACGAAAGGTTAAAACTAAAGGTTTTAGGTGACCTATGTTGGGGCTATGGCTCAATTAATTTTGATAAGGCCTTGTATTTTGGTGAGTCAGCACTTCAATTGGCCGAGAAACTCAATGACTCTACTTCAATTGCATTAGCTTACAGCGATATAGGCAATACCTATATGCGTGTAAATAAGCTCAAGGAAGCGCTATCATTTCACTTAAAAGCATATGCTTTAAGAGATGGGCTTGGACTAAAAGCGCAGGCTGCAGGGTCAATTTCCAATATTTCGATTATCTATAAGCAATTAGGTAATTACAAAGAAGCATTAGCCTATATGCATCGTTCATTAAAAATATACGAAGACGTGAATGATCAGAACAAGCAAGCAATTGTATTAAACAATATTGGAAACGTTTACCTAATCTATTTAAAATTTGATGCGGCAAAAGATAGCTATCAGCGGGCAATTGTTATTGCCAAAAAAACGAATGCGATGTCTACGTTGGCAAATTCCTACTCGGGAATGTTTAAATATTATTATCACAAAGAAGATTATCAAAATGCTTTAAAACAGGCACTTATTGCGGAGGGATACTTGAAATCGCTAAACATGCAAAGCGATTTGGCAACTGTCAATAATAACATTGGGCAGGTATACGAGAAGATGGATAAGTATGTAGAGGCGATGAAATATTTTAAAATCTCTTTAGATTCTAGGATTGCCATGAATGATCAACTTGGGATTGGAAGCTGCTATAAGAATATTGGAGCAACTTATACAAAACTTAATGACTATGTGGCCGGAGAAAAATATATAAATAAAAGCATTGCCATTTTTAAAGCGCAAGGGGCCAAAGATTACCTTCGAGAAGCCTATGATTTATTAGGGGCCTTATTTGAGCAAAAGCAAGATTATGCTAATGCACTTAAATCTTTTAAGGGAAGTGTTGAGTTAAAGGATAGTATTTACAGCAAAGAAGCCTTGAATAAGATTAACGAGCTTCAAATAGCTTACGAAACTGAAAAAAAAGCGCAGCAAATAGTCGTACTCAATAAAGAAAATAAAATTCAAAAATTAATACTCTTTAAGAAAAATGTTTTTTTGTGGATAGCTTTAGGGGCCTTATTGGTATCAGTAGGTGTAGGTTATTTAGTGTTTAAGAGTTTAAAACTCAGTCAAAAAGCAAATTTGCAAAAGGAAATCATTAAGCAGCAAGATCTTGCTACCAAATCGGTTCTCCATGCTGAAGAAAATGAAAGGAAAAGAATTTCCGCCGATTTACACGATGGATTGGGCCAACTTTTTTCGGCAGTAAAAATGAATCTTTCGTCACTAACTAACGAAATTGAGTTTAAGAGCGATATGACTAAAGAAACGTATCAGAAAACCTTAAGTCTTGTTGATGAAAGCTGTAGAGAAGTTAGGGCTATTTCTCATCAAATGGCTCCAAATGTGCTGTTGAAATCCGGTCTTGCAACTGCTATTAAAGATTTCATTAATAAAATAGATTCTAGAAAATTAAAGATAAATCTTGAAACAGTTGGATTAGCGCAAAGGCTTGACCAAAATGTTGAAACAGTATTATATCGAATTATTCAAGAATCTGTAAATAATGTGATCAAGCATGCTAAGGCTAGCATGTTGGACATCCAGCTTACTCGAGATGATGAGGGGATTAATGCAACAATTGAAGATAATGGATCGGGCTTTGATACTGCATTGCTAGAGAGGTTTGAAGGAATAGGTTTGAAGAATATTAGAAGTCGGGTGGAGTATTTAAAGGGACAGGTAGATTTTTCATCGCGCCCTGGCGCAGGAACTCTTGTGGCTATCTATATTCCTTTGTAAATTAGCCAAATGGAAATGGCTCTCAAAACAAATCTATTCATCGTTGATGATCATCAATTAGTTGTTGATGGCCTTCGTTCACTACTCCATAATGAAAAACGCTATGAGATTGTAGGTTTTAGTAACCGACCAAAAGAGGTTATGGAGATGTTTGATCAATTGAATGTGGATATATTGCTTACCGATATCAATATGCCTGAAATGACTGGTGTAGAATTAACGAGGTTAGTAAAAAGAAGATTTCCACATATAAAGGTCCTAGCTTTATCGATGTTTGGCGAAAGTCAGGTTGTTAAAGAAATGATAGATGCAGGTATTTCTGGTTATATCTTAAAAAATACTGGTAAGGAAGAATTAGTAGAGGCGTTAGATAAATTAGCAAACGGTCAACGTTTTTTCGGAGAAGAGGTAACGCAAGCGCTAATGAAAACATTTAGAAGCAATGATGAAGAATTTCATCTAACCAATAGAGAGATCGAAATTATCCGTTTGATAGAAGGTGAGTATAGTAATAAGAAGATTGCTGATTTGTTATTTATTAGCGAACGCACGGTAGAAACACATAGAAAAAATATTTTCAGGAAAACAGGCACACAAAGCATTGTGGGTTTAATGAAATACGCTTATGATCATAAGATTATTTAGCTAAATGAGCGCAATAGGATAAGCATTATTGGCGTTTAAGCAGAAAGTGATCTTAAGCCAATCATATAAATAATGTAAGTTTACAAAAAAGATACAGTGAAAAGTTGTATCTTTTTTGTTTATTTAAAAAATTGGTATCATATTGGATACGGGAATTATAAGAAATGGATTTTAAATTATTCAAAGAGATGTTAAGAAGAGTTTTAATGGTAACCTTTACAGCCGCCGCGCTTGCTTGCAGTGCTGCGCCTGAGGTACAGAAAATGGTTGATGGTGTGCAGAATATTAAGCCAGATGAGCAACAAAGTTTAGTGTGCAAGGAACTTGTAGGATTAATAGAGAATTATAATTACAAGAAGATTAAGATCAATGATTCAATTTCATCGATTGTATTAGATAGGTATATTAAAGCGTTAGATCCGTCTAAATATTATTTTTTGGCTTCTGATATCAAGGAATTCGAAAAATATAGAACCACCTTAGATGATGCTTTTAGGATTGGCGATTTAAGTGGGCCATTTTATATATTTAATGTTTATTTAAAGAGATATAATGAGCGCATTAATTACTCAATCTCGCAAATAGGAAATAAATATGATTTTACTCAGAACGATACCTACGTATACGACCGTGAAAAAATGCCTTGGCTTTCGACTACTGCGGCATTGGATGATGTTTGGAAGAAAAGAGTAAAATATGAATTGGTTAATTTGAAAATTGCTGGTTCAGACCCAGTTAAAAACATTGAAACTTTAACTAAGCGTTATGAAAATTTAAAGTCTCAAGCGGCTAAGTTTAACAATCAGGATGTTTTTCAGATTGTAATGGATTCGTTTACCGAAGCAGTTGATCCACATACCAATTATTTTAATCCAAGAAATGCAGAGGTGTTTAACCAAGAAATGTCAAGATCTATAGAAGGTATTGGCGCTACCTTACAATTGGATAATGAGGTTACTAAGATAATGGCTATTGTACCTGGTGGTCCCGCTTTTAAGAGTAAGCTGTTAAATGCTGGCGATCGTATTGTTGCGGTAGCACAAGGTGTTGATGGTGAATTTGTGGATATTGTTGGCTGGAGAATAGACAATGCAGTTTCTAAGATTAAAGGCCCAAAAGGCACGACAGTAAAATTAAAAATTATCCCGGTAGGACAAGAGCTATCTGCAAAGCCGGTAGTAGTAACTTTGGTTAGAGAAAAGGTAATTTTAGCCGACCAGTCAGCAAAAAAAAGCGTAAAAACCATCCAATCTGATGGTAAGCCTTTTAAAATAGGAGTGATTGATGTGCCTGCTTTTTATGCAGATTTTAAAGCAGCTAATGCCGGAGATCCTAATTATAAGAGCACTACACGCGATGTACGTTTGTTAATCGATACTTTAAAAAATATTGATAAAGTGGATGCTATTGTAATGGATTTACGTGCCAACGGTGGAGGTTCGCTTATGGAAGCAATTGATTTAACTGGGTTGTTTATAGATAAAGGCCCTGTTGTTCAAGTGAAAGATTTGAGAAACGCCGTTGATGTGAATGAAGACAAAGACGCCGGAGCAGTATGGACAGGCCCACTTGGTGTATTGGTGGATCGCTTAAGCGCTTCAGCATCAGAAATTTTTGCAGGAGCTATCCAAGATTATGGTAGAGGGGTGATCATGGGAACACAAACCTATGGAAAAGGTACAGTACAATCTTCAATCGACATGAATAGATTATTTAAACAATCTTTTCTACAGGAGATTTCAGCGGCATTAAAACCCAAAGCTAAAACTACCACTGTAACTGCGGGTAATGTTGCAGGAGTAGCGCCAGTAGTAGATAAAGATGGTATTATCCAATTTGGACAAGTTAACTTAACCATGGGTAAATTTTACCGCGTTAATGGTAGTAGTACCCAACATAAAGGAGTTATTCCTGATATTACTTTCCCGTCTGTTTATCCAATGGATAAAATCGGAGAAGACACAGAACCTTCTGCATTGCCATTTGATGTGGTGAAGCCATCTAATTATGTAAAAGTGGCAGACTTGTCAGCTGTGAAAGCTAACTTGCTTAAGTTACACGAACAGCGCATGGCAAAGTCGGCAGATTATAAAGTATTAGTGGAAGATATTGCTGATGGTAAAAAACGTGATGTTGAAACTACAGTAACTTTAAATGAGACCAAGCTTAAAGCAGAGCGTGATTTATTAGAAGCTAAAGTATTGGCTAGAACAAATCAGCTTAGAGTGGCAAAAGGTTTACCTCAGCTTAAAAAAGGTGATAAGCCGACCAAAGAAGAAGCCTTTGATTTTGTGCAAGATGAAAGTTTAAGAGTGATGGTAGATTTTATGAAGCTCTCTGGAGTTGATCAAAAATTAACTAGTAACGTAAATCCAGTTATTAATAAGTAGTTTGTAATAAAAGATAAAGGGGCAAGGATTAAAGATTGTGAAGTCTTTAATCCTTGCCCCTTAGTCGTTATAGCCTATTTCTTTCCTTCTTTTGCTATTTGCATGCTCATCATTTCTTTCATGGTTTTGTTCATTCCTTCTGTAGAACCATCTAAAAAGATAACATTTCCATCACTGTTTTCAGCAAAATGCTTAATCGATTCTGTCCACATGGTGAATAAGATAACTGAGATGTCTAGGTTAGCTTGTTCCATTTCCTGTGCCGCTTTCGTCATACCGTGTGCAACTTCGGCACGAAATAGTGCAATACCCTGACCGCGTAATTGTGCAGCTTCACGTTCTGCAGCTGCGGCAATCTTAATCGCATTACCATCTGCTTCTGCACCTTTTGTTTTAGTGATTAACAAAGCCTGACCTTCATTTTCAGCTGCCGCCTTTAAATTGTTAGATGCAACAACGCGGCTCATAGAACGCATAATCTCTTCATCAAAAGTGATATCATTTAATTGCAAATCTTGTAAATGATAACCCCAGCTCTCTAAAACTTGGTCGATTTGATGTTTTACGTGGTCTACAATCTCATTTCTCTGTGCTAGTACATTGGCCTGCTTCTGAGTTGCAACATATGCTCTGATGGACCCTTCAATGGTTCTGATTAAAGCTTGCATTAAGTTGGTAGAGTCAACAAATTTAAACGCAACGTTTTTAATGGTTTCTTCATCATGGTTAATAACGGAATACAGGAGCATTGCTTTAAAGTAAACATTCGCCTGATCTTGCGTCACAGCTTGAAAGGAAAGTTCAACCGAACGATTTTGAATGGATATCCTAGCATGAATTTGCTCGATTAACGGGATTTTTAAACTTAGGCCCGGACTTAACAGTCGACGGTATTTTCCGAAAATTGTGATAACTGCTATAGTACCTTGTTTAACAGTTACGAAAGAACTGAAAAGGATAATTAATGCAAAAAATAATAAAATTAACGGGATATAATTGCTGATCATAATTTGGTTTATTGGTGTAATCAATATTACAAATAAACAACCACTCAAACAAACAGACTTTCACATTGTTATAAGTTTAAAGTTTATCAGGTGAATAACAAAAAATAAACAGATGAATGTGAAACGTATTTTTGGAACAGTATTAACGATCCTCGGTATAATAGGATTAATTTATGCTGGTGTCGGCTTTGTAAATCATAGTATTCAAAGTCGCGAACTCATTGTAATGGGGATAATTGGCGTTATCTTTTTTGTTTCTGGGATTGGGTTAGTAAGAAATACGAAAGATGAGGCTTAATTAGCAAGGCTAATCTTTCCATCTTCCGAAAAAACGAGATTGTGACCTTTAAAATCAACATCAGTTAAGTATTTCATTCTTTTAAAAGCAGTTCGGGTCAAATCTAAGGAAAGGCCTTTAATTTTATCCTGCTTTATAGCAATTACATTAGCGGATAAAAAATCTCCTTTTGAATTAATATTTAGTTTTAATAACGGCGCAAAACCATTTGGGCCTTTTAAACTAAACATGCCGTACGTACAAAAATTGCCTAAACTATAAGCGATAAATTTGTGTTTGTACACTTCTACTGCTCGGGTTACATGAGGGCCATGACCTAAAACTACGTCAGCACCTGCATCTATTACTGCATGGGAAAAAGCATAGACGTTTCCTCTATTTTCCTTGTAAAAAATTTCTGTTTGTCTTGTAACGTGTTCAAAATTAGCTCCTTCACCGCCTCCATGAAAAGAAACGATTACTATATCTGCTTGTTTTTTTAGTGCGGCAACAAGCATTTTAGCGCTGTCAATGTTTTTAATAGAAACTGTATTTTCATTTGGCGCAAAAGCACAAAACGCATATTTTACCTTATCTTTTTCAAAAATGACAAAAGGTTTATCCAGTTGGCCTGCATAATTGATTTGTAGCGAGTCTAAAATTTTAGCAGTGTTTTTTCTTCCCCTCGCATCAAAATCTCCTACATGGTTATTGGCAACACTCAAAACATTAAATCCTGCTTTCTTAAAGATGCCGGCATACCGATCGGGCATTCTAAAAGCATAACAATTAGCAGGGTTAAGTCCTTTGCATTTATTTGAATTCCCCGAATTTAAAAAGCAGCCTTCTAGGTTTCCGAATACGATATCGCCTGTTAATAATGAATCAACCGCTGCAAAACTGCCTATTGCATCATCAGGAGGGAGATTTAATTTACTGGGGAAAGCAGATCCTAACATAATATCGCCAACAGCTGTAATTTGAAGGGTATCTTTTATTTTCTTTAACGTATCGATATGTACAACCTCCTTACTTACAGGAACAGTTCTATGTTGGCAGCTGATTGAAAGATACGCTCCAACAATGATAACCAATAAAAGGCTTAAAAATCTATTCATATTTCATAAAAAAATCCTTTCCGTTTATATGGAAAGGATAGTATGTTTGTTATCCGATAGTGGAGTAAACTGCCAATTGAAAATGTTAACTGGATTATTCCTCAACAAAATCTGTCTTTGTTGATTCCAGAATTCTTCCACCCTTATAAAAGTAACGGCTGTAATAAGGTTCGTTTAAATTACTTATTTTCACTCCTCCAGAACTCGAATGAGCAAAGCGGCTATCACCTAAGTAAACTCCTACATGAGAAATACTGCGACTTTTAATTTTAAAGAAAACTAGATCTCCTTCCTTTAGTTCGTCTTTCGACAATGGATCAGTCATGCTAAAAATATCACGAGAGTTACGTAAGATTGTTGTATTGAATACTTTTTCGTAAATGGTTTTTGCAAAAGCAGAACAATCTATCCCTTTTTTGGTATTTCCGCCAAAACTATAAGGGGTTCCAATCCATTCGTAGATAAACTTATATAATTTTAAATTAGAGGTTGCATTAACCGCCACGCCCATTACCTGAGAAAAATATTGTGATGCTAAGTTATCAGGATCTTCTAATTTGCTGTCTTGTTTGGTTTTACTTTGTGAGAATACAGTACTAAAACTACATAATACGATGAGAGTCGAAAACAAAAACTTTTTAATCATGTTATACTGTTAAGTTTGGGTTAAAAAATACTTACACTTAAACGTACACCACTACGGGCTTATTGTCAGAAAAACAAAAATAGGTTATTTGAAAGTGTAATCCAAATCTTTTATTTTTAGCCTAGGTAAACCGTTAAACTCTTCCTTTTTTATAATTGCCGTAATCTTCCTTTTATAGTTATATAGTTACACTGGTAAATCTGTGTTGGCCTCCTGTTGGTTGTAGGTAATAAATAGTGTTTAATACTGATGTGCAACCTTGAAAAAGGAAAGGAGCATCTTGATTTTAAGCTAAATAAATAATAGTGTGTATTCTCAACACTTAGCAGAATTAAATTCGAAACCTAACTTTAATGATGAAATCTTATTTGTTGATTGTGAATTGGGAGCTATCTCTCGATTTAAAGTGTTCCAGTATAGTAAATGAGAAGGATGGATGAATAAAGCAGTTATCGTAATTTTAAAGATAGTTTATCACGATTTTAGTCTAAAACGTACCATAAAATACAATAAAAAAAATTAGATTTGCTCTCGTAAATAAAAATCAATACCTCAACATGAGTGCAGTAGAAATAAATAAGGATACCTATTTGAAATGGTTTGAGTCGATGTTGCTAATGCGCAAGTTCGAAGAAAAAACAGGACAACTTTATGGACAACAAAAAATTCGTGGATTTTGCCACTTATATATAGGTCAGGAAGCAGTACTTGCAGGTGCAATTTCTGCAATGGGGCCTGAAGATTCGATGATTACTTCATACAGAGATCATGCTCATGGATTAGCCTTGGGTATGAGTGCTAACAGTATTATGGCAGAAATGTATGGTAAGATTACCGGGTGTTCAAAAGGAAAAGGTGGTTCGATGCATATTTTTAGCAAAGAGCATCACTTTTATGGTGGCCATGGTATTGTAGGTGGTCAGATGCCTTTGGGTGCTGGGATTGCATTTGCAGAGAAATATAAGGGCACCAAAAATGTAAATATTTGCTACATGGGTGATGGTGCTGTTCGTCAAGGAGCATTAAACGAGTCATTTAATATGGCAATGTTATGGAAGTTACCAGTGGTTTTTGTTTGTGAAAACAACGGCTATGCAATGGGAACTTCAGTAGAGCGTACCACTAACATGACTGATATTTATAAAATTGGATTAGGTTTTGATATGCCTTGTGCTCCAGTTGATGGAATGGATCCAATCGCGGTTCATAATGCAATGGACGAAGCTATTCAACGTGCACGTAATGGCGAAGGACCTACATTTTTAGAAATGAGAACTTATCGTTATCGCGGTCACTCAATGTCTGATCCAGCTAAGTATCGTTCAAAAGATGAGTTAGAAGAGTATAAAGCAAAAGATCCGATTGAGCAGGTGAGAGAAGCAATTTTGAAAGAGAAATATGCAGATGAGGCTTGGATTGCTGAAATTGAAGAGAAAGTAAAAGAGATTGTTGATGAATCGGTAAAATTTGCCGAAGAGTCTCCATGGCCAGATGCAGCTGAACTTTATAAAGATGTTTATATGCAGGCTGATTATGCCTATAACAAAGATTAATTTTAGAACGCAATTCAATAGAAATATATAAATGGCTGATATAGTAAAAATGCCCAAAATGAGCGACACCATGACCGAAGGGGTAATGGCGAAGTGGCATAAGAAAGTGGGCGATAAAGTTAAAAGTGGCGATGTTTTAGCTGAGGTAGAAACTGATAAAGCCACCATGGATTTAGAGTCATACTGGGATGGAACGCTTTTATTTATCGGAGTTGAAGAAGGTAAAGCAGTTCCTGTTGATGCTGTCATTGCAGTAATCGGTAAGGAAGGCGAAGATTATAAAGCTGCTTTAGCCGCTGAGGGTGGGGCTGCAAGTCCAGAGCCAAAAGCCGAAAGCGAACAACCAAAAGCTGAAGCTACAACGCAAGGTGGTGGTTTAAGTGAAGAAGAGTTGGCTAAAAAAGGAGTAACGGTAATTCGTATGCCTTTATTAAGTGATACAATGACCGAAGGTGTGATTGCTGAATGGCATAAGAAAGTGGGCGACAAAGTGAAGGATGACGATATTTTAGCGGATGTAGAAACCGATAAAGCCACAATGGAAGTTATGGGTTATGCAACAGGAACTTTATTACATGTTGGTGTAAATAAAGGTGAAGCAGCTAAAGTAAATGGCATTATCGCAATTGTTGGACCAGAGGGGACTGATATTTCGGCTATTCTCGCTGGTGGAACTGCTCCTGCCCAATCGGAGAGTCCGAAAGCAGAAAGTCCGAAAGCGGAAACTCCAACTGCCTCATCAAGCGCCCCAACAGTAGTAGCAAATGCCGATGGTGGACGTGTAAAAGCTTCGCCTCTTGCTAAGAAAATAGCAAAAGAAAAGGGTATCGATCTAGCGCAGGTAGCTGGTAGTGCCGAAGGCGGTCGAATTATCAAAAAAGATATCGAAAACTTCAAACCTGCTGCTCAGGCAGCAAGCCAGGCTTCTGAAAGTCCAAAAGCTCAAGCTGCTCCAGTAATTCCGGCATACGTGGGTGAAGTTAAATTTACAGAAGCTCCAGTTTCGCAAATGCGTAAAGTAATTGCAAAACGTTTAGCAGAGAGCCTATTTACTGCTCCACATTTCTACTTAACGATAAGTGTTGATATGGATAACGCAATGCTTGCTCGTACAGCAATCAATGCTGTAGCGCCAGTAAAAGTTTCATTCAATGATATCGTAATTAAAGCGGTTGCAGTTGCACTGAAGAAACATCCAGCTGTAAACTCATCATGGGGTGGAGATAAAATCCGTTTCAATGAGCACACGAACATTGGTGTTGCAATGGCTGTTGAAGATGGCTTATTAGTTCCAGTTGTTCGTTTTGCAGACGGTAAATCATTATCACATATTTCTGCAGAAGTAAAAGATTTTGGTCAGAAAGCAAAAGCTAAAAAATTACAACCATCAGATTGGGAAGGAAGTACTTTCACCGTATCTAATTTAGGTATGTTTGGCATTGATGAGTTTACCTCAATCATTAACTCACCTGATGGAGCTATTTTATCAGTAGGAGCTATCCAAGCAGTACCTGTAGTTAAAAATGGTGCAGTAGTTCCAGGTAACGTAATGAAGTTAACTTTAGGTTGTGATCACCGCGTAGTTGATGGTTCAACCGGAGCTCAATTCTTACAAACCTTAAAAGGTTTATTAGAAGAACCAATTAGGTTATTGGCGTAATAGTACTTAAAATTTATCATGAAAGCCCTGACGTAAGTTGGGGCTTTTTTTATTACCTTTAGTTAACTTCTTAATATTTAACTAAATGGATAACGCACTCAATCAACCCATCCAACAAAATAATAGGACCGTAATTGTAGATATCCTCAGAGGCTGGGCGTTGCTGGGGGTAGTACTGATGAACTATTACGATTTTTTCACTTTAGATAGGAACTGGGAAACATTTAAGCCAGACACCTTTACTAATATCGTAATGTATGTTGTTAGTATCGTTTTTGCTGCCAAATCGTGGACTATGCTAAGCGTTTTATTTGGCTATGGTTTTGCAGTGCTCATGAGTAATGTTAAGGAAAAGGGACATAATCCATATGGATTTTTTGCTGGCCGAATGTTTTGGCTTTTGGTACTAGCATTTATTAATAGTGCGCTATTTTTTGGCGATATATTAAAGGATTATGCGTTGCTGGGTTTTTTAATGCTTTTCTTTTATAAAAGCTCAGCGAAAACTACATTTAGATTAAGTATTGTTTTGCTTATTGCTCTTCCAGCAATCGTTGGTTATGTAGGGTCATTAAAAGATACCGGCTGGAGCCAAATGGAGAAACAATTTCCATTATATCATAGCCATAACTTAATTGATGTGTTCTGGTTTGGATTAAAGGGAACCTACTTAGCGCAAATGATCAGTAAACCTTATTTATATTCGGTGCACGTGGCGATGTTTATTTGCTTTCTTTGGGGTTTCACCCTATATAAAATTAATTTCTTCAATGATCTTTCTACTAAAATAAAACAAGTTAAAAGAGCATTCTGGATTTGTTTAGCGGTAACAATTTTCTTCACGGTGTTTTTTATGCTGACCCAGAAATTAGACTGGGCTTTTTTAAAGCATTATCGAATGCGTTATTGGCTTATTTTCGCAACTATGTTAACCATTGGAAGCGGCATATGCTGGCTATATATTTCGGGTAAGTTAAAATCATTTTTTGCAAGTTTAGCCGTCTTTGGCAAAATGACCTTAACTAATTATATGACGCAAAATTTGATTGGCCTTCTTGTTTTTTCTGGTTTCGGACTTGGGTATTGGAATACAAAACCAGTTTGGTTCTACTTGCTATTGGCAGTTCTTGTTTATACTATCCAAGTTTATTTTAGTAAATGGTGGCTTTCAAAGTATAATTATGGGCCGGTAGAGTGGGTGTGGCGACAATTGAGCTATGGGAAGAGACTTCCCTTAAAAAAGAAATAGGGATTAGTTCTTTGCTCCTTGCCCCCTGTTCTTGTTCTTTACCCGTTACTAAGTCCTTAATCTTTTTTGTACTTTTGCGCCATGTCTATTACCAAGCCTAGTTTACCAAAAGGAACAAGAGATTTTTCGCCACAAGAAATGGTGAAAAGGAATTATATTTTCGATACAATTAAAACCGTATTTAGAAAATATGGTTATGCCGAAATACAAACTCCAAGTATGGAGAATTTGGGCACCTTAACTGGTAAGTATGGCGATGAGGGTGATAAACTAATCTTCAAGATATTAAATAGTGGGGATTTTTTAGGTAAAGTAGATTTAGCTTTGCTCACCGCTAAGAATTCACAACTTACCACCTCTAAAGTATCAGAAAAAGCGCTTCGTTATGACTTAACCGTTCCATTTGCTCGCTATGTAGTGATGCATCAAAGTGAAATTTCTTTTCCATTTAAACGTTTTCAAGTACAGCCTGTATGGCGCGCTGACCGTCCACAAAAAGGACGATATAGAGAATTTTATCAATGTGATGCGGATGTTGTGGGCTCAACTTCATTGTTAAACGAGGCAGAGTTTGTACTGATATATAATGAAGCACTCAGCAATTTGGGGCTAAAGGATTTTGATATTAAAATTAATAACCGTAAAATCTTATCAGGCATAGCTGAGATTATAGGAAAGCCGGAGCTAATTGTTGATATGACCGTTGCAATCGACAAATTAGATAAGATTGGCTTTGAGGGGGTTACAAAAGAATTATTAGAAAGAGGTTTCAGCACTGCTGATATAGAAAAGTTAGAACCGGTTATCTTACTACAAGGTTCGAATGATGAAAAGTTGGAACGTTTAAAGGCTGTATTAGCGTCATCAACCGTTGGCTTAAAAGGAATTGAAGAAATAGAAGTAGTTTTTGACTATGTTTCGAGCCTCACATCTCACAATCCGCAACTGGCAGCAAACATACACCTTGATATAACCCTAGCTCGTGGGTTAAATTATTACACTGGCTGCATATTCGAGGTTAAAACAAACGAGGTGGCAATGGGAAGCATTGGTGGCGGAGGTAGATACGACGATTTGACCGGAATGTTTGGCTTAAAGGACTTAACAGGTGTTGGGATTTCTTTCGGGGCAGATCGTATTTATGATGTGCTAGATGAACTTAACCTCTTTCCTGCTTCTGCTGCTCAAGGCACCAAAGTGTTAATTAGTAACTTTGACGAAATTGCTGAGAAATATGCGTTGCCCTTATTACAAAAACTAAGGAATGCAAACATTGCTGCCGAACTATATCCATCATCCGCGAAGCTTAAGAAACAAATGAGCTATGCAGATGCCAAAAATATTCCCTATGTAATCTTAATAGGTGAGGAGGAAATGAAAACTGGTTTATTGACATTGAAAGATATGCAAAGTGGGGAGCAACAACAATTAGCCGCTGAGATAATTGTCGGTAAGCTAAGTTAGTAGGCTTACTATTTGTGTTGCATGAAGCTTTCTAGGTTTTTCATTGCCTGAGCAGAAATTTTTTTGTTTAAAAAACTAGTCCAGCCCAGCAAAATACCCGGCAACCCTAACGCTTGTCTCGACCAGGTAAAGAAGTTAAAATTGTCGGTATGCTTAACAATTTTCCCATTTGCAATTTCAAAGTTGGCATCTATTCGGTTAATCACCTTTTTGCCGGTTGCTGAGAAGGTATAAAAAGCATCCCAATGTGCGCTGACTAAATTTTCGGAAGAAGAACCCAAGCTATATTCAATACGCAAATCTTTTCCTTTTACGATAAGCATTTCCCACATGGCCTTAACCTGATCTGCGTTCAAGTTTTTAAATACGGCATCATTGAATACGGCATTATCTGCATAACAATCTTGCATACCTTTAAAATCTTTATTTTTAAAGCAGGTATAAAAACGGTCAATTAGCTGTTTGTTAGCGTTCATACAATTGTCCTTAATATGTTTTCCCAGCCAAGATACCCTCTATTTTATCCAAAAGGTCATCAATATCAAAAGGTTTTGCTAAAAATCCATTTGGTTTATGGTCCCCATGTTGGATGTTTTCGGCCGTATATTTAGCAGAAATCATCAGTACAGGGATGTTGGCAGTCGCTGGATTATTACGGATTTGCGATAATAATTCACGGCCATCAGCATCAGGTAGCATGATGTCCAAGATCATGAGGTCGGGTTTAAATGCATCGATGTGCTGCATCATATCCAAGCTTCTGTTCAGTCCGGCTACCTTGTAAGCTTCACTTTGTAAAATTAAAGTGATCACATCCAAGATAGCATGATTATCTTCAATAACAAGAATGTTTTTATATCGTTTAACTTGGTTTGCCAAGGCTTAATTATTTAGATGGACAAATATATTTAATGCAATGATAATTTAATAGACTTTAATTTCTGATAAATAAGAGTTAAATTTATTTCCAGATAATCGTTTAAAAAACAATAATAATAAATTAAAATATAATATATGAAAAGAAATGCAACAGCCGTTTGGAATGGTACAGGAAAAGATGGAAAAGGAACTTTATCTACGCAAAGTGGAACCTTGAGCAATACACAGTATTCTTTTAAGAGCCGATTTGAAGAAGGGGTTGGTACAAATCCTGAGGAGCTTGTTGCCGCTGCGCATAGCGGCTGTTTTTCTATGAAATTAAGCTTCAATATTTCGGCAGAAAATATTACGCCTGAAGAAATTAACACCAAGGCAATTGTGAACTTAAATCCTGAAAAAGGAGAAATTACCGATGTTCATTTAGAGGTAAAGGTGAAAGCTTCGGGCTTATCAAAAGAAAAATTTGACGAATTGGTGGCAGATGCAAAAGCTAACTGCCCGATTTCAAAACTGTTAAATGCCAATATTACCATTGACGCAGAATTATTATCTTAAAACTAAATAAAAATTTGTGCCTAAACTAGCAAAACTCCTAGTTTAGGCAATTTCACAATTTTTAACAATAAAAGGGTTTAATTATCATTAACTTTGAGTTCCGCTAAATGTGGAATGTTTAATGTTATGAAGAAAATCTTTTTATTCGCGCTGCTCCTTTGCTTAAGCAAAGCCTCATTCTCGCAAAATCTAATTAGTTTGTTTAACAAGGCCAATAACTTTTTCTATTATATGGAAGAAGCTAAATATGACTCTGCACATTTATATTTTGATGAGGGGGAGAAGGCTAAAGTTTCGCCCGAAAATTTGAAACAGATTTGGGAAAGTATAAAAGGGAAGTTAGGTAAAGTTAAATCGTTAGAAGCGACCGGAAGTAGGGTACAAGGCGAATATTTTTCGGTAACAGTAGAAGGGAAGTTTGAGAATGATGATCAAAACTTTATTTTAGGATTTAACAAGGCCGAGAAATTGGTAGGTCTGTATATGCCCCCTAAATTGGCCACTTATGTACTGCCAAGTTATGCAGATACCACTAAATACCAAGAAAAGTCGGTGTATTTGGGCCCTGCAGATCGTCAATTGGCAACAATTGTAACTACGCCAAAGAACGCAACGAAATTCCCAATTGTTGTGTTGGTTCACGGTTCAGGTCCTAGCGATATGGATGAAACAATTGGTGCAAATAAACCGTTTAAAGATTTAGCAATTGGTTTGGCTGCCAGAGGAATTGGTTCTGTCCGCTATGTGAAAAGAACGTTGTTATATGCTAATCAGTTTGGTAAAGCATTTACCGTAAAAGAGGAAGTTACTGATGATGCCGTTGCGGCTGTTGCATTAGCCAAAACTATCAAAGGCGCTGACCTGAAAAATATTTATCTATTGGGCCATAGTTTAGGGGGTATGTTGGCTCCGCAATTAGCAACACTAGCTCCAGAATTAAACGGGATTATACTAGCCGCTGCGCCAGCGAGAAAGTTAACAGATATCATTATTGAACAGAATAAATATTTTTTCGACCTTGCGAAGGATACTACTGCAGCAGGTAAGAAGCAGTTAACCGATATCGTTGCCGATATAGAACGAAGCAGACTTACACAGCAAGGTAATATGAAACCAGATTCTACAATCATTGGCTTGCCTATTTCTTATTGGATAAACTTAAATAATTATGATCAAGTAGCCACCGCAAAAAAACTAAATAAGCGCATACTTATTGTGCAGGGTGGGAACGATTTTCAAGTATCGCAAAAGGATTTTAACTTATGGGATGCGGCATTGAACAAAAAGAAAAATGTAAATCTTAAATTCTATCCTGAATTAAACCATTTGCTAACGGTTCAGACTGAAAAGGGAACAACAGCACAATATCAAACGCCAGCCAATGTTTCGGAAAAATTGATTGAGGATATAGCGCTTTGGATTAAAGGACAACCCCTCACCAAATAGTTTGGAGCTGGTTACTGATTTTCAATAAATGGGGTAACCTTGCAATTCTGTTTATTAAACAGTACCTTTGCACAAAAATTGTTTCACTGTTGTTTTGCCGTTAAATTTTTGCAATCATTTCATAAACAATAACCTACAAAAAAATTGTATGAATCCTGAATGGGTTAGCGCTAAAAACAACAGCTAACTCACGAAAGCTTCATTTCAAATAAAAAGAAATGCGAACAGAATGAAAAAAGTTGGAGATTACAGAAAAACATTAGGCGTTACAAAGGCTACAGAATTAAAAGAGATCAAAAGTATTTACAGAAGCTTGATGAAAGACTGGCATCCAGATAAATTTTCTGAGAGTGCTGAAAGCCAATTAGCAGCTGAAATAAAAAGTAAAGAAATTATTGAGGCATATACATTTTTAGTAAGTATCGCTCCCGAGACTTTGGAGCATGCTAAAGATGAATATATTCAAACTACTACTTTATCTAATATCCAAGATTTTCAATTTAAGGATCAAATTCTACGGATCGATTTCTTTGATGGAAGTGGTTATGAGTATTTTGATGTACCTAGAGCAATTTATATCAAATTGGTAAATGCAGACTCACCAGGTAGATTTGCCAGAAGACATATTTTTAACGAATATCCTTATAGAAATGTTGCCAAACTTGCAACAGCTTAATTTTTGTCAGTTCATTAGCTCAATTGTTCATTGAGTTAGTTCATTAAAATATTTATTCCAAGTATCATAAACGTATTCGTAAGCTAAAACTTCGGATACGTTTATGCTTTCTATCTGTTTCCAGTCTAAAAGTTCATTCGTAAACGCTGGTTTTTCAAGGCCACTTGCAAGACAAGCCTTACTATAAAAATCTTTTCTCGACGGATGATCGGGTGTAACACCATGGTAAATATTTCCGAAAGCTTTTTGTGCAATAATTTCCGTCGTAATCCCAATGCAATCAACTAAATGTATGAGGTTAATTGGAGCGAGCCCGTTTGCGATAGCTACCTTACCAGCAAAATGCTTTGCTAAATTTCGGTTTGGACCAATTAACCCTGCAAAGCGGATAATGGTTGTAGTGAAATGTAGATCTTGTTTTAAGGTTTCTTCAGCTGCCAACAATGCTTGGCCAGCATTGGTAGTTGGTTCAGGTATAATTTTTTCATCCACAATAAAATTTCCGTTCTGGAAAATACCAGTAGAACTGATGAAAATAACTTGTTTTACTTGGGCTTTTTTCGCTGCTAATGCGATCTTATTAATCTTATTTGGATAGTCAGCCTGCGCATCTCGCTTGGGTGGAATACAGATTATTAAAACATCACAATTAAAGAAATCTTCCTCATAACTGGCAAAATCGTTTTCAAAGTTGATGAGGTAAGGGATGATATTAGCTGCCTTTAAAAGCGTTAGCTTGTCTTCGCTTGTTGTCGAACCTTTTAGGGTATAGCCTTTTGCCACAAGGACTTTTGCTAAGCCCAAGCCATACCAACCACAACCTAAAATGCTAATTGTTTCTATTTTCATTCGAAATCCACCAATATGAAGTTAATTAGATGGACCCAAAGATAACTTCGTAAATCATAAGATGTAAGCTGAAATATAGATTTATCGTGAATTGATTTTTTAATGACAAACAGCTTCAGCTAATTTGTTAAAATTGGCTAAGATATGTTTAATTTTAAAGAGAAAAACTAAATAAGAAAATATGAAAACAATTATGAGATCGATCGTATTGCTGGTAGTGGTACTGGGTTTGCAGACAGAAAGTAACGCACAAGGTGTAAAAATGCCGCAAGCAAGTAGTGGGCAAACCATTATTCAGGATTTTGGATTAGGGAAAATTACCTTAGTTTATTCGCGCCCTAGCATGAAGGGTCGTAAGATATTTGGCGCATTGGAGCCTTTTGATAAAGTTTGGCGTACAGGAGCAAACTCAGCAACTGTTATTAAATTTACAGATGATGTAACAATTGAAGGCAAAAATATTCCTGCCGGAGAATATGGGTTATTCACTATTCCCAATAAAACAGAATGGACCGTTATTTTAAGTAAGACTTCAAAAACATGGGGTGCCTATACTTATAACGAAGCTGATGATTTTGCTCGCTTTAAAGTTAAGCCTACAGAAATGAAAGAAAGCATGGAAACTTTTACAATGCAGTTCGCGAATGTGAAGCCAACTACAGCGCAACTTCAGCTAATGTGGGAGAAAACGGCTGTTTCAGTTAACTTAAGCACATCTGTAGATGAAAAAGTAATGGCAAGCATTGATGCTGCAATGAAAGGCGAGAAAAAACCTTATTTCCAGGCCGCGCAATATTACTTCGAGAACGGTAAAGATTTAAAAACAGCATTAAGCTGGATGAATGAAGCTGAAAAAGCCGACCCAAAAGCACCTTGGGTAAAATTATGGAAAGGTAGAGTTCAATTAAAGATGGGTGATAAAGTTGGAGCTCAAACCACTGCTCAATCTGGAATTGACATCGCTACTGAAATTAAGAATGATGAATATGTTCGTTTAAATACGCAGTTATTAGCTGAAGCTAAGAAATAGTTTTAAAGCGAGTTAACTTATTAAACCGTTTCAATATTTGGAACGGTTTTTTTACGTATAAACCTTTGCACAATCAATGATAGAATTACCACTAATAGGCAACCAATTACATTTAACCACAAATAAGCTACTACTTGCATGAACCCACAAATGCACACAATAATTTCCGCTAAAATTGCGGCAATAAAAACGGCCTTTGCCCCAATATTTTTAAAATAAAATGCCACTACAAATACGCCTAAAATTGTTCCATAGATAAACGAGCCTAAGATATTAACTGCTTCTAATAGATTGCCAATTTTGCTGGTAAATAAGGCCATGATTAAACAAACTATACCCCATATAATAGTAGCCCAGCGGGAAGCTTTAACATAGTGGTGGTCACTTGCACCTTTATTCATCAGTCTTTTATAGATATCAACCACACTGGTTGATGCTAAAGAGTTTAATGCACTGGCAGTAGAACCCATAGAGGCTAAGAAGATTATGGCTATCAGTAGTCCAATTAATCCCTTTGGAAGATATTCGGTTACAAAACTTAAAAATATATAGTTATTGTCGTTAACTGCCGCATTCTCATCATTCTTTAACATTAGCTTTGTTAAATCAAGCCGAATCAACTTGGTATCTTCATCTGCTTTTTTAACTGCAATACGCTGTTCATCAATTGCGGCTTTATTTTGTGAGGCCAAAGCATTTTCTAGTTTAATAACTTCTTGCTTTTTACGCTCGAACACCTCATTATAGTTAGCGTTTATTTTTTTTAACTCAGCCTGATAAGGACTTTTTTCTAGTTTATTTAATTCGTAGCTATTAAAAAATAAGGGTGCTTTATTGTATTGGTAAAAGGTAAAAACAAGCACGCCAATCAATAAGATTAAAAACTGCATGGGTATTTTAACCAATCCATTCATCAATAATCCTAGCCTACTCTGACCAACGGAGGCTCCCGTAAGGTAACGACCTACTTGGCTTTGATCCGTTCCGAAATAAGAAAGTTGCAAAAAGAACCCTCCAATTAACCCGCTCCAAACGGTGTATGGATTATTCCAGTCAAAACTAAAATCAATGGCATTCGTACGTCCCATCTTACCGGCAATCGATACCGCTTTCGTAAAACCAACCTCACCCGGTAAAAGATGGACAACCATAATTCCCGCGGCAAATAGACCGCAAAAAATAATACTCATTTGTAAAAGCTGAGTATAGGATACGGCTTTAGTGCCACCATACATCGTATAAAAAACAACTAAACTACCAATAAACAGGGTCGTATAAACGGTGTCTATGTTAAGGATAGTTGATAGGATGATAGATGGAGCATAGATGGTAATTCCAGTTGATAAACCTCTTTGAACAAGAAACAAAAAAGCTGTAAAGGCCCGCGTATTTAAGTCGAAACGTTGTTCTAAATACTCATAAGCCGTATATACTTTTAGTCGATGAAAAATTGGCACAAAAGTGACGCAAAGTACAATCATCGCGAGTGGTAAACCGAAATAAAACTGAACAAAACTCATGCCCGATGAGTAAGCCAAGCCGGGGGCAGATAAAAAAGTAATTGCACTTGCCTGTGTTGCCATTACCGAAAGACAAACGGTATACCAGGGCATGCTTTGATTCCCTAATAGGTACGAGTCCATGCTTTGAGCACCTCTACTCTTGTAAACGCCATAACCTACAATGGTAAGCAGGGTAATGATTAAAACAGACCAATCTATATTACTCATTCGTAGTACTTAGTAAATGTATAAAAGATGGCAATCAGTAAAATGAGCCAAAGAACAAGTAAGATATAAAATTGCTTCCAGGTTTTTACAAAGGGAGGTAGCTCATTTATAGGTGGTTTACTATTCATCTTATGGTTGTTTTGGGGCCAATAAATTAGCAAATAAACGATAAGCTCCGGGTACGCCTGCAGGTAGTTCCCTGAAAAACACTAAAGATGTATAAACAAATTTACCCTTGCCATAATCAGCAATAAGTATCGATCCATCTGATGCAGGCTCTCCAGTGTCGTTCATACTTAAAATGGTGGTATACTTTGAATCAATGTCAGTCGCAAAATAAAGTCCACGCTCTTGAACCCAGCCCTCAAAATCTTTTTCACTTATTTTGTTCGGATAATTTAATGCACTATGCTGTGGGCTAAGGAAATTCACCTTCGCATCTTCCTCAGTTACTCTTTTATTAGCTAATTTAAAAGGATAAGGGCCAATATTTTGAGTTTTTAAACCGTTGTTTACATTATATTGAATGAGTAGCGTACCACCATTTTCTACATAGCTCAGGAGCTTTGGTTGTATATTTTTAACCTCTGTACTGATGTTATATAGACGAACTCCAGTAACAATCGCATCATACATGGAAAGGTCGTTGGCCATTATTTGCGCTGGACTTAAATGGGTAACTTCATAACCAATTTGCTTAAGTGCATCAGCTACTAAGTCGCCCGCCCCATCTATATAAGCGATACGTTTACCGACAATTTTTAAGTCGAATTTTTCTATGCTTGCCGTAGCTTGAGGAAAAATGGTAATGTTGGGGATATGATCATAGCTAATAACCTTTAAACCGCGATCATTTACCACACCATTTGTATTTACCTGGATGGTTAAATTGCCACGTTGCGCGTCATTACTTGGCGTGATGCTAAAAGAGATAGTTTGTTCATCGCCTTTTCTTGCTAAATTAAAAGCTATTTTCTCAGGGTTACTTTTCCATCCTTTAGGCAGTTGTGGACTAACAAAGCCACTGCTCAAATTGCCAAAGTTTTTCAGCACCACGCTGATGGTTTTCGGCGTATTACCATTAAAGATATAGGCCTTCTCGCTTAATGTGGCAGTAACTTTTGGGGCAATAACTAAAGGCTGGTACTTTTCTCCCTTAATCGGATCTGTAGATTTATAAACAATAGGGCTATTTATTTCAAAAGTCTGCTCATTTATCACTATCTGAAGTTTCACGCTTAGTTGATTAGGGTTTTCTGGATTGCCGACAAGGGTTTGATCCGCGATGTGGAACTGCCCAATGGGATGATCTTTTCTAAGCCAATAAGGTTGGGTCCAATCGGCTTCAGTTGCTACAATTTTATAGTCTGCTGTACTTTGCCTATTGGTTTCAAGTTCTATTGTTTTTTGATGGTTTATATCTAAAGAGACTCTTAAGGGGAAATCTGTTTTTGCCCTTACAATGGCCTGGATTTTAATGGGAATAGAATCACCAATAGCATACATGTTTTCTGGCGTATTTGCTTCAATCCAAATACCCGAGCATGCTAAAATTAATTCATCTAATAATTGATGGTTAAAAACTTTGTTTTTTGTTCGAGCCTTAAGCGCTAAAAGCTCTCGAAGGGCAGCAGAAGGATTGTTCCCTTGGCTATTTATTTTTGCCAAAGTTTGCTGCAAGTTTATATTCCCATCTTCCGTAAATTTAGTGTCCACCCCATCAAAAAGACTTGTCTTTGCAGTTTCGCCAGCAACGGGACTAAAATATTCGAATGATTCACCTCGTTGTAGGCTAGAGCCAAAGCCCTGACTTTTATGATTGGTTCTGCTAATGGCCGCTATTTCACCATAGCTTTTCCCTAAAGCAGGATTGAATAAACCAACATCTATTTTCAATTGATCAGCAGCAGTTGTATTTGTGCCTCCAAAATTAAAGGTGTTCCAAACTATTCTTTTGGCTTGCCAAACTTTTACATACTTGAGTTGCTCTGGAAAACGTTTAGGATCTGCAGCTGCATAAAAAGCTTCTTTAGCTAAAATTGCAGAGCCTGCGTGATGGCCGTGGCCAGCTCTCGAATCTTCAGGAAAGCGGGTAATAATTACATCTGGTTTAAAATTTCTGATAACCCATACTACATCAGCGAGTATTTGCTCTTTTCCCCAAATTTTGAAGCTTTCATCAGCTGTTTTGGAGAAACCAAAATCATTGGCCCTGGTAAAAAACTGTTCGGCTCCATCAGTTCTACGCGCAGCCAATAATTCTTGTGTTCTTATTAACCCTAATAATTCTGCTTGTTCATTGCCAATTAAATTTTGACCTCCATCTCCCCTGGTTAGAGACAAATATCCCGTTCTAACCTTCATTTCTTTAGCTAAATAAGCTAATAGCCTCGTATTTTCATCATCTGGATGTGCTGCAATATAAAGTGCGCTACCTTTGACGCTTAATTTTTCAAGACCAGCCGCAATTTCGCCTGCATTCATTTGTTGCATTTGCGCGTTTAACAGGATTGGTAAACAAATGCAAATCGCAGTGAGGTATGTTCTAAGGTTCATAAGTTTATTTAGTCGGTCTAAAATAAAGAAAATTTGGATTAATTGGTTAATTGTTGAGCGTGGTTAGCCAATTAACCAAACAAGATGTACCTTAGCTTTCATTTTTACGTTATTATCTTATGAACAGAATAATTTTATATAGCCTTGTAACAATCATTTTATCAAGTTGTGGTATTAATAAACAAGCACAACAGATCAAAGCATTAGAAGAATGTGAGTATAAATTTATTAGCGCAAATAATATAACGGTTGCTGGTACAGACATTAAAAAAATAATAGATCAACAAACCATCAATCTCGCCAATCTTCCATCATTGGCATTAGGTTTTTTGAGGAAGGATATTCCTTTAAGGGCAAACTTAAATGTAGAAATTACTAATCCATCAACCAAAACAGCTGCGATTAATAACTTCGATTATATTATTTTAATTAATAGGCAAGAAATAGCAAAAGGTATGGTAGATCAAGCATTTGACATAAATGCTGGGCAAAAAGTACAAGTTCCAGTTCAATTAAATGTCAATATTTACCAATTTCTAAGCAATAGTAAGACCCTTGATGATATCGGTAAATTTTTATCAAGTGCATCCAATGGAGTAACTGAAGTGGGTTTAGTAACTATCAAAATTAAACCTTCTATCAGAGTAGGGAATAATTTAGTGAAATACCCGGGCTATATTACTATCGATAGAGAGGTGAGCAATAAAATTCTCTTGTAATTGAGCTAAGTTCGTCACATTTTTGTGGCACTTTGTCACATTTTAAAGGTTCGTGCGTCTGCTGTATGTAATTTAGTTATGCACACGTTATCACTTATTTATGAGAAAAGTATTACTTGCCCTCTTTTTAACTTTATCTATTAACACATTATTTGCCCAAAAAGGAACTATTACCGGTGTTTTATTAGACAGTGCCGATCAAAAGCGCACTTTAAACTATGCTACAATCTCTGTTTTTAAAGTAGGAGATTCTGTATTAAGCACTTATAAATTATCAGATGATAAAGGAGTGTTTAAAATATCAAACCTTCAGTTAAATGTAAATTATCGACTTGTAATCAATGCATGGCAATATAAAGTATTACGCAAAGAAGTTCTGTTAAACTCGGCCTCACCAGAAATAAATTTAGGGAAGCTACTATTGACATCTGCTACCAATAACTTGAATGAAGTAGAAATAGTGGCAGAACGACCACCTATAATTGTTCGCAAGGACACGATTGAATTTAATGCTGAGTCATTTAAAACATTACCCAGTGCCGTAGTGGAAGATCTGTTGAAAAAACTGCCTGGTGTTGAAATTGCCTCGGATGGTTCTATCCAGGTAAACGGTAAAACGGTAAGTAAGATCCTGGTTGATGGTAAGGAGTTTTTTGGTGGTGACCAGCAAATTGCTACTAAAAATTTGCCGGCTAATATTATCGATAGAATTCAAGTTTCTGACGATGTAGAAGCGAAACGTCGGGATCCTGATATTGTTGCTGGCAATATTCCCCAAGTGATAAATCTAAAATTAAAAAAAGCTATCAAAAGTGGCGCTTTTGGTAAACTATATGCTGGCGGAGGCACAAAAGAATTATTTGAAGTTGGGGGGATTATGAACTTTTTTAAAGATACAACGCAAGTAAGTGTTTTGGGCTATAGCAATAATGCAAATAAGCCCGGTTTTAGCATTGGCGATATTATGCGAATTGGAGGGATGTCTAGGTCTGGGGTCAATTCGATGTCTATCAATACTGACGGAGGTTTTAGCCTTAACGGAATATCTTTTGGGGGGGCAATGAATGGCGGCGTTCAGAAATCAAGTGGAACTGGGGCAAATTTTAATACCTTAACGAAGGGCGGCACAAAGATTAATGGCAAGTACTTTATGGGTTATAGCAAGAATTTTTTAGAACAGTTCACAGATATTGAACAAACTTTAGGGTCTAATCTATTATTCACTAATACCGTTTCCAGTCAAGTTAGCCGTAGCTATAGCCATAACTTTGGGGCGCGAATAGAATCTAAAATTGATAGCTTAACCAAAATTACAATTGAGCCTAATGTTTCCATTATGCCCATCAGAAATACGGGGAATTTACAAACTACTACTTTAAATACAGCTAGAGATTTAGTAAACGATGGCACAAATGCTTCCTATGTAAAAGGGAATACTACTGAATACAATGTTTCTACTAATCTTTGGAAAGACTTTAAAAAAGCTGGTAGGACCTTAAATATTACCGCAAACATTTCGAAGAGAGATAATTTAACAGACAACTATAATTTAGTGCTTAACAACTTTTATAATCCTATTTCTACGAACTCGCTAGATCAGTTACGAGATAACAATATTGATAACTTTAACATCAATTTAAATGCTAATTATAGTGAGCCAATTAGTAAAGCGTTAACCCTAAATATAGCAACTAACAGCAATTACCTTGATAATGAGAATGCATTGGCTACATTTATAAAAAACCCGAATAACCAAGCTTACGATATTGCTGTGCCAAATTTTACAGAAACTGTCATGCAAAGCGGCTATAAAACTAACAATAGAGCCAGTGTTAGATGGAAAATAAACAACGATTTTAATATACAGCCTGGTTTTGTTTTTAATACAATTGACCTAGAAAATAAGTTTACAAACTACCAAAATTTTGAACAGCATTATACATTTTTTGCTCCTCAACTTACCATTCGTTATAAAAGTTTAAACGCTAGTTATTCGCCGTCTTTTAGGGAGCCCGATGTTCGATATATTCAGCCAGTATCCAATAATACCAATCCATTATATGTACAAAACGGAAATCCGAACCTACGGCCATCAAAAACACATCAGGTTAATTTAAATATTTATAAGTATGATACTAAGCGTACCTTAAACTACAATGTTTACCTTGGTGGAAGCGTGCAAAATGACGGGGTAATTATGGCAAGGTCAATTGATGAAAGTACTGGTATACAAGTTAGCACGCCGATTAATCAAGATGGTCTTTGGCAGTTCCACAGTAATGGAAACATTTCAAAAGAATTTAAAAGTGACCTTAAAAGACAGCTTACTTTAAGTGCTGGATATTGGGGCAATTATAACCAGAGCGTGGTTATGGTGAAAGATGTGATAAGCACTAGTAAAATTATTAATGGCGGTCCAAGAATAGGAGGCCGTATTAACCTTAATGACAAGATTGAATTTGGAGAAACATACAGTTTTGGCTTTAATAAGAGCTTTTACGAAGATAGCTTCTTTCAAAATCTAAACTATTACAATCACAACAGCGATAGTGAATTGATAGTTAGATGGCCTAAAAAGGTAGTTTGGGAAACCAATTATCGCTGGCAATATAACACACAAACTGTAGCTGGGCAAGATAAAGGGATGGCCTTTTGGAATGCAGCAGTAACATTGTTATTTATGAAAAATGATAGATTACAACTCAAGGCCAGTGTAAGTGATATTTTAGATACTAATAACCGACGCTATATTTATATCACGGAAAATATGGTTAGAGATCAAAGAACCAATAATCTAGGCAGATATGGCATGGTTACGCTAACGTATAATATTCAAAATTTTGGCGGTAAGGTTGGTGGTAAAGAAACGATGTTTAGATTTTAATTACTGAAGGGATTACCTAATGTACGAAATAATTCGTACATTAGGTGTTTATTAAAACCTAACAGCAAAATGAAACATTCAATTTTTACTTTACTTTTAATTTTTTTTACAATTGGAAGTGCAGTTGGTCAAGCCCCCACTATTAAGTATGGCGATAATCAGGAGGCAGGTAACTATCAAACTGTAAATGGCATTAAGCTATATTACGAAGTTTATGGAAGTGGAAAACCGCTGATATTACTTCATGGGAATGGTGGTTCTATTCGGTCTCAAGGGAAAAGAATCGAGTATTTTAAAAAGCATTTTCAAGTTATTGCAATTGACAGTAGAGCACATGGAAAATCTATCGACAGCACAACTAAGTCATTAACATATATGCAAATGGCAAGTGATGTAAATGCTTTGTTGGAAACTTTGAAAATTGATAGTGCCTATGTATGGGGGCAGAGTGATGGTGGTATTTTGGGACTTTTATTGGCTATTCACTACCCAGGCAAAGTTGCTAAACTTGCTACTTTTGGTGCAAATATTTTTCCAGGTAAATCTGCCGTATTTGATGAGATTGATCAAATGGTTATGGACACTTTAAAAACCACTAAGAACTTTACCATAAAAAGACTTTATTCATTGTTGGCTTATCAGCCAGACATTACTGAAAAAGATTTGAAAAAAATAAAATGTCCAGTGTTAATTATGTCGGGCGATCGAGATGCCATAAGACTTGAGCATTCGATTAAGATTTTTTATGCGATAAAGAATTCCAACTTTTTTGTAATGCCTGGAGCAACACATTTTGGATCTTATGAAAAAACCGATCTTTTCAATCTAGTCTTGTCCGACTTCTTTCGCCAGCCCTTCTCAAAAATATCAAGCGTAGAATTGTTTACTGGAAAAAAATAATGACCGATTAATTTCAATAAACATGAGGCTTAAATGTGTCTGTTCTAACCATTGCTTTGAGCTCATGTAAAATATTGTATAGGCCAAAATTCGTTCTGTTGATGTAAATGAAATGCTTTACGCCTCTAGCTTGCTTAAATTCGGGCATCTTAGTTACTTTTTCCCCATAGGTATAAAGGTCGTTAAAGAATCCCTCCTCGCTAAAATCGAACGTGTTGGTTACATATGGCTTGGCAAATAAACTAATCATCTCCTTATAAGACTTATAATAAAATTCTATCTGGGCCTCATTGTCATTCGGTAAAATCATTTTCAATTCACGGAAAGCTTTGATCGTGGCCTCCTTATCTTCGAACATACGCGTTGATGTAAGGGAGAAAAAAGGCTTATAAAAATCATCAGGCATTTCTTTGATACATCCAAAATCGATTACGCCCAACTTTTCGTCTTTGGTTATTAAAAAGTTGCCAGGATGGGGGTCTGCATGAACGGCCCTTAACTCATGCTGTTGAAAATTATAGAAATCCCATAAAGCCTGCCCAATTTTGTTCTTGAGTGCCTGACTAGGGTTAGTCTGTAAAAACTCTTTTAGATGCATTCCCTCGAGCCAATCCATGGTGATGATTTTGCCACTCGAAAGCTCAGGGTAATATGTTGGAAAGATTACATCTTTTAAATTTTTACATGCTTCAGAAAACTCAATCGAACGGCGAACCTCTAATTCATAATCAGTTTCCTCTAATAAGCGTTCTTCAACCTCTTTGATATAAATATTCAATTCCTGCTCGCTCATGCCTAATAACCTAAAAGCGAAAGGCTTTACTAATTTTAAGTCAGATGAAATACTATCGCCAACACCAGGGTATTGAATTTTAACTGCAAGTTTCTTTCCATTCAATTGCGCCTCATGAACTTGTCCAATAGAGGCAGCATGGGTAGATTTGATGTTAAAATGATCAAATATTTTCTCTGGAGTTTTACCGAAGCTTTTGGTAAATGTTCTGACGATCAGTGGTCCGGATAGCGGTGGTGCATTATATTGTGATTGTGTAAACCTATCAACGTAAGCCTTTGGTAAAATATTCTTATCCATGCTTAGCATTTGAGCAATTTTTAAGGCTGAGCCTTTCAGCTCGCTTAATGAATTATAAATATCAGCAGCATTGTCTTCATTTAATTCATCACGACTAAGATCGGGATTGAAGATTTTTTTCGAATAGTGCTTAATATAATTTCCGCCGATCTGAAAACCTGTTTTAACAAATTTGGCAGAGCGTTCTACCTTAGTGGTAGGCATAGTTTCCTGTGCTTTCATAGATAGTTAAAATCCCATTTTCTCTTTTAGCTTTCCGTTTTGAGCAAGGAATTTTCCATATTCAAAAAGGTTATCTATTGGTGAACGTTGAAATAAATCAAAAGTTACTTGGATTCCTTTTTCAATGGCTTCATCTGTTTTTTCAAAACCTGCACTGTCATCACTTATCCAAAAGTTTAAAATAAATGCATATTGCACCCATAAAGCATCTTTGTAACGTTTACTAAAGAATTTTCTGTCGGCAAGCTCACCGCTCTCTAAACCTTCATTGATAATTTGCTCAGCAAAGTTTTCAAAAATCGGCTTTACGCCTGATAATACATCTGGTGTAGATAAACGTTTCCCATGATTCTTTAAGCTATAAACCACAAAGCTGCGTTGAGATTTTAACAATTCTACATAACTATAAAAGAATGACAACATCTTCTCTCTTGAAGAATATTGCTCCCATACTTCCTGTTTCTGTATCTCGTCTATCGTTTCAACTGTTAGCTCAAACCAAATCATCTTTTCGATACTTTCGAAAGATGCATAGTAGGCATAAAAATCAGCCTCACTAAGCTTTAGCTTTTTAACAAAGCTATATACAGATTTAGGCTTTTCATCATGTGTTAAAACATAATCAATATACCCTTTTTTGATTTGTGCTGCAGTTGCCATTTTCTTTTCTGTTTAAAAACGTAAAAATTGTTTGACTAGTTTCAAATTTAACGCTTTATTTATCATCGTTTTGCAATAAATGATGATGGGCCATATGGACTTTATAGCATTATTTATGGAGCATTAATCCCAGCCATACTGCAAAGCAGCCAATAATGATACTGCCAAACGTATAAGTAATTAAGCTTAAGTAATTTTGATTTTGCCACAAAGAAATGTTTTCAGCAGAAAAGGTAGAAAACGTTGTGTATCCCCCACAAAACCCAGTGATTAATAATAATTGCAGGTTTTGATTACTATTTTTAATAAAATAGCTAATTAACATCCCAATTAAAAAGCATCCTAAAATATTTGCAATAAAGGTTGCAATTGGAAATGTATTGGTATAATATCTGGCAGTTAATAAAGATGTTGCATAGCGAAGCATACTACCTAAAGCACCACCTAAACCAACTAATGCAAACTGTTTAATCATATAAACGCAATGTTACAATGCCAAATGTATGAAATTTATGTAATTTACGTAGGTTTGCTTTTGGAGTGAAAACAAAACGTTTACATATCAACCAGGTTCTAACCGTAATAATGCTTTGGGTTTTTTCCCTTGCCATTACGCCATGGAGTGCTATGCACCACCATGAAGAAGTAAATATCGAGCCTGTTGAAAAACATTGTACCCATAAAGTTCACTTCAAAACACAGCAAGAGAACTGTTTGATCTGTAAAGCTCATTTTGAGAAGAATTACACAGTTTCATCACAGCTTAACACTATTCACTTGCAAAGTGAAAATGTTATTAGAGGCATTGTTATTTATACAAATGCTTATCCTGCTTTAATTTCTACCTCTTTAAGAGGCCCTCCGTCTTCCTTATTTTCTTAATCCTCCATAAGCATAATTGCTCGTGGAAAATTTATTGTTTACTAAAAGAAAATAATTATGAAGAAAGTACACCTTATCTTGGTGATATTATTGACGATGAATTTCGTCAGCCCACTATTTGCGAACAACTTAGCGGAAATCAAAGGAAAAGTTATCGATGCTACAACAAATGAAGCCTTAGTTGGGGCAACTATTCACATAGCCGATTTGAAAGCAACTACCATTACGAATGCTAACGGCGAGTTTTTGATCAAAAACCTTCCGCTTAAAGGTAAATTTTTAATTGAGATACGTTATGTCGGCTATAAAACAATTTCACAGTTAATAGATCTTGCCGATGCGCAGAGCCTGAAATTTTCTCTCGAACAAGCTGTTATTGAAAGCGCCGAGGTAGTAGTTACGGGATCGCCGTTTAGCTCGAACAATAAAACCAATAGTTTAGCGGTAGTATCGGTTAACCGCGAAAAATTAGCACAAGCAGGTGCTACCAACTTAATAGATGCGATTTCAAAGGTGCCCGGTATTTCTCAAGTTACTACCGGAGGTGCAATTTCCAAACCAACCATTAGAGGCCTCGGTTATAATCGAGTATTAACAATCGTAGATGGTGCCAGAGAAGAAGCTCAGCAATGGGGCGATGAGCATGGGGTTGAAGTGGATCAATTTTCTGCTGCTCGAATAGAGATTTTAAAAGGCCCTGCGAGTTTATTATATGGATCTGACGCCTTGGGTGGAGTAATTAATATTATTGAAGATTTTGTACCTGCTGAGGGAGATTTTAATGGGAATTTTACCACCAATTATGCGACAAATAATGGCTTATCAGCTTCTTCTTTAATGTTGCAGGGAAATAATAATGGTTTGGTATATCGAGGTAGACTATCGTATAAAAATGCGTATGGCTTTGGTTACGCAGGTAAAACCGTTCCTAATGCTGGATTTAATGAAACAAATGCCAGTGGAATGATCGGCCTAAATAAATCATGGGGATACACTCATCTAAACTTGTCGAGGTTTAATACCAATGTTGGTTTGGTTGAAGAAGGGCCAGATACAGATGGAAACTTTGTAGATGAGGATGGAAACGTGCTAAGCAATACCGATGCCCGCACCAGAAAATTAGGTCTGCCTTACCAAAACATTAACCATTATAGAGCGGTATTAAGTAGCAATATTTTATTAGGTGGCGGACAATTGAAAAGCAACTTCGCATTTCAGAAGAATATTCGTAAGGAATTCGAAGAAAGTAAAGATGCTCCTGGTTTACATCTTGATCTCAACTCGTATACTTATGATGTAAAATATTCATTTGCCAATAAGGGACAATGGGAGCCGACCGTTGGCGTACAGGGGATGTATCAAAACAATGTGAATAATGGAGATGAATATCTAATTCCTGATTACAATAGTAATAACATTGGAGTTTTTGGTTATTTGAAGCGCAACTTTGCAAAAGGTGCAGTTAACTTTGGCTTACGTTACGACTATAAAACAGTAACGGGAAAGGAGCTAGCAGAAGATGGAGCACCCGTGTTTACTGCATTCGAAAATAGCTTTTCAAATGTTTCTGGTTCAGTTGGGTTGTCTTATGAACTAGCCAAGAACTTAGGGTTTAGAGCAAATGCCGGTTCGGGCTTTAGAGCGCCAAATATTGCAGAATTAGGTGCAAATGGCCGACATGAAGGAACATTTAGATATGAAATTGGGAACAGTAAGTTGAAACAGGAAACTAGTTTGCAATTTGATCTAGGACTGGAATATACAGCAGAGCATATTACCTTTGGATTAAACGCCTATAGCAATCGTATTTATAATTATATCTATCCTGGGAATTTTAACAACGAAACAACACCATTTACCGACGAAGGGGGATTAACAACTAGTTTGCCGGTTTACCGCTTTGTACAAACTGACGCTAATTTAATTGGCGGTGAAGCGTCGATGGATTTTCACTTGATCAAAGCCATCCACTTTGAAAATACTTTTTCTTATGTAAAAGGTACAAACCAAGCTAATGATTTACCGTTGCCTTTTATTCCTGCAGCAAGTTTAAATAATGAAGTGCGCTTTGTTCCGAATATTAAAGGCTTAAATGATAGTTTCTTTAAAATTGGATTAACCAACGTGTTTAAACAAAGTCGTTTTGACAGTTTCGAAACCCAAACGAACGGTTATACGTTATTAGATGCCGGAATTGGAACTTCATTTAAGACCAAAAAAGGAAAGATTAATGTTTGGATTACTGGTCAGAATTTAAGCGACAAGCTTTATTTTAACCATCTAAGTAGATATAAACCAGTAGGGATTTATAATCAAGGACGAAATGTGAGCTTTGGAATTAGCGTGCCAATTTAGGCTCGCTGATCATTAATTCATCTGCAGCTAGCTCGTCATTGCGAGGTACGAAGCAATCTTTAGGCAAAACGCTAAAATGGAGATTGCTTCGTGCCTCGCAATGACGAGCTTGTTGTTCCACCTCAACCTTCCGCCCTCCACTCTCCACTTTTACCTTCAAATTCTTTTCCCCTTTTAAATCTTTTTTTCAAAAAAATTTGGTAGTTCCAAATTATCGTTATACTTTAGTGTATTATTTAACTAATACAGTATAGCATGATTAAAATAAACAACCTAAATTTTGGTTACAGCAAAGGCAAACTGTTATTCAAAAATATGAGCATGCAATTAAGTGCCGGTCATATTTATGGCTTACTAGGGAAAAACGGTGCTGGTAAATCAAGTTTATTAAAAAACCTTGCCGGATTAGTTTACGCGGAAAGCGGAACTATGGAGGTAATGGGTTACGATCCAACCAAAAGACAACCTTCGTTATTGCAGCAAATTTGTTTCATACCTGAAGAGTTTTATTTACCAGCGGTTAAAATAGATGCTTTTGTGAAAGCTAACGCAGCTTTTTATCCAGATTTTGATCATGCTTATTTTACAGCATTGTTGGCAGAATTTGATATTCCGGTAGGGCAGAAGCTGATTAACATGAGTTATGGTCAGAAAAAGAAAGTAATTATCTCATTTGGTTTAGCTACACAAGCTAAATTGGTTATCATGGACGAACCAACCAATGGATTGGACATTCCTTCAAAAGCGCAGTTCCGTAAAATTATGGCTTCGGTTTTAACAGATGACCGTTGTATTATTATTTCAACACACCAGGTAAGAGATTTGGATAATTTAATAGATACTGTTATCATGCTCGATGAAAGTAGCATTGCATTAAAAGCATCTGTTGAAGAAATTACTAATAAACTATGCTTTAAACGGGTTAAGGAACTCGATGAAACAGTGATTTATTCAGAGCCATCATTAGCAGGCTTTAATGCTGTTGTTCAAAACTATCACCAAGAAGATACTAAGCTAGATATCGAATTGCTATTCAACGCAGTGTTAGCAGAAAAAAATAAATTAAAACCAATTTTTAACTAAATCTTAAACAGACATGAACAATACATTTAACATACAACGTTTCGGTCTTTTGTTGAGGAGACAATGGCTAGAATTTGGAAAAATTTACCTGATTACCTTAGCGGTCGTACTTGGTGTTATTATCACCTTTTATGGTTTTGCTACATGGAGTACGATAGCTGAAAATTATCCTTTTTCTGAAAGGTCAATGCATTTTAGAGAACCATTATTTTTAATATTTGGTTTCTTGTTTATCACAGTTATTTCAAGTAGTTATTTTGCGCATCTGGGCCAAAAACCGAAGGCAATTATAGACTTAATGATACCAGCATCTACTTTTGAGAAGTTTTTAACAGGTATTCTTTTTACGGCAGTATTAAGTACGATAAGTTTTTTAGTCATCTTCTACTTAACAGATCTGGCTTTTGTGAGTAAATTGAGAAGCATAGCTCACAGTACTACCAAAATTAGCTCTGGAGGCATAACTAAAACTGTTGATAATATTACCTATTTCTTTAGCAAGAATAATCCAAGAGAATTTAAATCGATATTTATCTTAACTCCATTTTTTGTGACGAGTTTATTCTTATTAGGCTCTATTTACTTCAATCGCTTTCATTACATTAAGACAGCTATTTCATTGATGATCTTCTCTGGGATTTGGACTTTTATTATTGTGAAAGCAGGGCAAGCATTATTTGAAGGAAGAATTTCGGTTAATCATGGTAATGGTAACATGAACGATGGGAAATTTTGGGCAGAGTTAGCCATTTTCGCACTCATGTTGCTGCTAACCGTAATTGTATGGAGCATTACCTATGTGCGCTTAAAGGAAAAAGAGGTTTAATTTTAAATAGATAGCTATGGAATTTAGAGATAATAAGGCAATATACCTTCAAATCGCGGAATATGTTTGTGAACATATTCTCCTAGAAAAATGGAAAGTTGATGAGAAAGTGCCGTCGGTAAGAGAGTTAGCCGTTGAACTTGAAGTTAACCCAAACACGGTAATGCGTACCTATGATTTACTGCAGAATAGAAATATAATTAATAATAAAAGAGGGGTAGGCTTTTTCGTTTCAGACGAAGCTTTAACCAACGTGAAAAGCTACCGCAAAACACAATTCATGGACGAAGAACTTCCAGTTGTTTTTAGAAATGTGTATTTGTTAAATATTGGGTTTGATGAATTGGAAACCCGTTACAACTCTTTTGTTAAAGAAACTTTTAATCCTTAAGAAAATGAAATTAAGTAATAAATTATTAATCGCTTTTGCATCATCATTAATCGTAATCCCTCTTTTAGGGATGGTAATTGTTTCTGCAACACAATATAAAAAAGGAACATACCAACAGGTTGATCAAAAAATAGAAAACTTTAGTACACCAACTAAAAATATGGTCAGCATAGATTTAAAATCATCATTTCAATCGATCAATATTGCTGATGGTAAACGCTTGGTTTTAAAAATTCAACTGATAAAGGATGATAAATTTGGTATTAAAGTTCCAAATGAATTTAAAGAGCTAGTTAGTACAGCTGTTGATGCGAACGGTCAACTCAAAATTTCCGTTAAGAACTTTCCTAATGAAGATAGAGAAGGAAGAAGTTATTACCTCAATATACTTGTTTATGCTCCAAATGTAAACGCTTTAACTGTTGATGGTGCAAATGATCTTATCATTGCAGCTACAAGTGATAGCTTAACCTTAAATGTTAAGAATACTGAAACAATAGGTTTTGAAGGTGATACGAAAATTAAGAGCTTAAAGCTAAATACGATTGATGTAAACTCAATTAATTTTAGAGAAAACAACATAGAATCGGTTAACTTGAAATTATTTAATACCAACCTTAGCATGGAGGGAAATTCTTTTGAAAATGTTTCCATTACTAGTGCAGGAAACTGTACGATAGAAATTAGGGGAGGAGATAATAAAGACAAAAAGAATTCCATTAAGAATTTAGCCTTAAATACTTCAGATTTTGCAGATGTAAAGTTCGAGAATATGGAAATTGCTAATTGTACAGGCAAGCTTTCTGATAAAACTTTGGTGCAAATGCCCGCAGTTAATCTAAACCAGATGTATAAAAAATAATATAGTAGACTTACGTAGTTTCTTTTACAAACTTCGTAAGTCTTAATTTTCACCCAGTGAATTTTAAAACCTAACATATGATTTTTCTAATTCTCTTAGCACTCGTGTTTTGCTGGCTACTAGGCTAAATTAAACACAAAATGGCGTAATTATTGTTTATACCAAGCAATAACATCGCTATGCCTAAATTTTCTTACCTATTTGTCCTTACCTTCTCTTTGCTAAGCTTTGTTGTAAAAGCACAAAAACAAGATACACTCTCAATTAATCTCGAAAGTGTAAAGTATGCTTACCCTATCAGTTACTTTAACATCAACACAGAGGGTCAAGATTTAAAAATGGCTTATATGGACGTGGCTTCAACAACTGCCCCTAACGGCAGAACAGTGATGCTATTTCATGGTAAGAATTTCGGGGGTTATTATTGGACCGAAGTAATCCAAGCGCTAAGCAATGAAGGCTTTAGGGTCATAGTTCCTGATCAGATTGGTTTTGGTAAATCATCCAAAGCACTGATTAGCTACAGCTTTAGTCAAATGGCCGAATGGAATAAACTGCTATTGGATTCTTTAAACATTGACAAACCAATTATTCTTGGCCATTCCATGGGTGGCATGCTTGCTACTCGCTTTGCCCTGCAGCATCCCGAAAGAACAGAGAAATTATTGCTAGAGAACCCCATCGGATTAGAAGATTATAAAACTTTTGTGCCTTATGTAGGCGTAGAAAAGCAATATCAAACGGAACTAAAATCAACCGCTCAAAGCATCAAAGCCTATTATAGAACTTATTTCACCCTTTGGAAGCCTGAATATGATGAACTCGTTCGTATTGCTGCCGGTGTAACGCTAAGTTCAGATTATCCCCGGTGGGCAAAAGTAGCCGCAATGACATTTATGATGATCTATGAACAACCAGTAGTTTATGAGTTTACAAGTCTAAAAGTACCAACGGTGCTTTTTATTGGCAGAGAAGATAGAACAATTGTTGGAAAGGGCTTGCTAACTCCTAGTCAGCAAGCCCAACATGGCCAATATCAATTATTAGGGAAACTAACTGCCGCAAAAATACCAGGAGCAAAACTGATTGAATTTGATGGCGTGGGACATATTCCCCATATTGAATCTCCCACAGAATTTTTAATTGCCCTTGTGGGGAGTGTTTACAGTAAAACCCGCATACTAGGTGTTGCGCCCAAGGCTAACTTTCTAAGATCTCCAGTTGCGCTAAAATATCCTCTTCAGTAATTGGATAGGGAACATCCTTAACTATATTTTGATAAACAGCTTCAAATATGCCCATATAGTCTCCTTTTTCTGATGGAGTTACCGTTGTAGCTCTGCCGCCATCTTTTGTAACTAACGTTAACCGCCCAGCATCTACAGGGTTCTCAATGCCATATCTTTCATCAGTTGGCTTCATCCCATTTAACAATTGCTCTTCCTGTACATCGGCATGGTTTTTATTAAAGGACCCCATCATTCCATTCACCACAAAAGCATCTTTAATTTCAGCAACTAACATACTCGCCGTTAAAAATACATTTAAATCATTCGGATAACTTAAATGAATGGTAAAATAATCGTCCACCTTAGTATGCTCACGGTGTTTACCTAATACTTTATGGAATTTTTCAGGTTTCCCAAACAAACTAATGGTTTGATCCAGCAAATGTGGGCCTAAATCATACGATAAACCACTTGCCGCATAAGGCTCTTCTTTAAAATATTTTGGACCAATTTCGTTTCTATATCGGTCATAACGAAAATGTACTTCCACAAGTTTACCCAACTGTCCGCTGTCAATTACTTTCTTCACGGCATTAAAGCCGCTATCATATCGCCTGTTCTGATAAACTAACGCCTTCTTTCCAACACTTTTCGCCAAATTGAAGAGTTCTTTTGCTTGCGCTGAAGTTGCTGTAAATGGTTTTTCTACTAAAATATGTTTCCCAGCTAAGAGTGCTTTTTTTGCATACTCATAATGGGTAAAACTAGGTGTATTAATAATCACTAATTCTATCGTTTCATCCGCAATTAGGTCGTCAATAGTATTGTAGCTGATAATTGAAGGATAATCGTTTTTCGCTAATTTATGGTTGCGCTCAGTGATGGCATGCAAATTAAAACCAGGATGTGCATCCACAAACGGTGCATGAAATACCTTCCCAGACATTCCGAAAGCAAGTAGGCCAGTGTTGATTTTAGTGTTCATTTAACAAAGCTAAAAATTTGACTTATATGTGCGTTAAACTCTTTGTCATAAAAGTATATTTGTAACATGAAATTACCTATTACCAATAAAGCAAATCGTTACAATAGGTTATTCCATAAGGCAATAAAAATATAAAAAACTACTTATGAAACCAGCAGAAATACATGCCAAATGGAAAACTTTACAAGACAAGATCTCATCTGAGTTTGATTCAGATACACCAGATTTAAAGGTCGTGTTATTTTTAATTGGGGTGCAAGAATTAGGCAAAGGACCAGGTAAATACAGCAAACGTCAAAAGGAAGAATTAATGCATATTGCCACTTGCAGGTTATTAAGTGAAATGGGGTTTTACGAACTAGAAGGTTTGGATCAAGATGGATGGCCACATTGGAAATTAGTTAAGCCAGTTCCTTCTTATGCATTGATGGAACAAGAATTATTGCTTAAAGGTTTGGCGATTACTTATTTTGAAGATATTTATTCCTAGTATAGGATAATTAGCTACCATACTAGTTTAATCGTTTTCTATGTATTTTCACTTTTTCTCTAGGTAAAGTACCCCAAAACGCAAAAACCCTGCTACAAAATTAATTGTAACAGGGCTTTACGTTTATAAGTAGATAGTATAAAGTCTTAAGCTTACTTGCTTTTTGAAGCAGCTTCTTTTTTCAATTGATCATTCGCAACAATAACAATCTCAACCCTTCTGTTCTCAGCTCTACCTGCTTCTGTCGCATTATCTCCAATAGGCTCAGCAAATCCTTTACCCATCGTTATTAAACGTGAGCTAGGTACACCTTGTGAAACTGCATAAGCTTTTACAGCTGCTGCTCTTCTTTCAGATAAGCCCATGTTATACTCTTCGGTACCACGACTATCTGTATGGCCAATTACTTTAATATCTGTACCTGGATATTGGGTTAATGAGCTTGCTAAAGATTGGATATTTTGTTTCGCTGCATCTTTTAATGCATATTTATCGAAGTCGAATAAAATACCGCTATCAAATTTTACAATAATTCCTTCACCTTCTCTAATAACCTCGGCATTAGGAATAGCATTTTGGATTTCAGCCGCTTGCTTATCCATTCTTTTCCCGATAAAACCACCAGCTGTACCCCCAACAGCCGCGCCAATAATAGCGCCAACAGCCGTGTTCCCAGCTTTTTTACCAATAATCCCACCAATTACACCGCCAGCTGCGGCACCAATGCCTGCACCTTTTTGAGTATTAGTTAAACTGTCACAACCTTGAAAGGTCATGGCACCTAGTGATAAAGCGATACTTAGGGTAGCTATTTTGAATTTTGAAGTCATCATGTCGTTAAAAATTTAGTGTATATAATAAACCCCTATTCAAAGCGTATGCCAATATTAAAGAAAGCAAGGATTTATAAGCTAAGTGGTTGAATAGCTATTATCTATATACAAAATTGTCGCTACCAAACCAAAGGGTTATGATGCTGCTGACCATTTTACTATACAATTGTTACAAAAGCTGATCGTCATTCACTCAGCCAAACGTAAAATAATCCTATTCTGAGAAGTAAGCTTCCAGCTCCTTTAACGTATTTTCGTCGGTATAGAAATCTTTAATGACCAATCCTTTTTCTAGGAGAATAATTCGATCGCATACATCAGTTACATGATTTAAATCGTGACTCGAAATTAAAGTGGTTAGCCTCTCGGTTGTTTTCAATGATTTTAAGAGTGATTTAAGTCTAATCTGGGTAGTGGGGTCTAGGTTAGCGAAGGGTTCATCCAAAATTAGAATTTCTGGTTTTTGCATTAATGCTGCCGCAATTCCTACTTTATTCTGGTTGCCCTTACTAAAATCCCTAATATATTTACCACTGTTTAAGATTTCGCCGTTAAAGAACTCAGCATACTGCATCATGTAGGTATTAACATCAGCAACACTTAAATTATGTAGACTCCCAATAAAGATGAAATATTCTTCCGGTGTTAGGTAATCGATCAAAAAACCCTCATCCAAATAAGATGCCGTATAATTTTTCCAATCGTCATTTTTTGCTACATTTTTATCTTTCGATAAAATCTCGCCACTATCGGGCCTAATAAGGTCTAATAACATTCTGAAAAGCGTTGTTTTACCAGCTCCGTTATTGCCAACCAAGCCAATCGTTTCGCCCGCACGGATAGTTAATCGATCAATGCTAACTACGGTTTTCGCACCATAGGTTTTCGTTAATTGTTTAATTTCTAACATACATATTATTCTCTAAAGCCTTCGGCTATTTTATATCGTTGTTTTTCAAATCTTTTAATAATTAGGTTTATCCAGAAACTACGTGTTAGTAACATAGCGAGCCCAAATACACCAACCGCAATTAAGCCCCAAAACGGCTTGTTGAATAAATTAAATGGCAAGTAAAAAAGATAAGGTACAAGCATAAATGGAATCATGAGTATCCATTGACTGGCGCCCACACCTTGATAATTAAAGGTGGCGCTTTTAGTAATGTCAATCCTTTTATAGTTAAAAGTGGCTAAAAAAAGTACTAGAACAGTGCTAAAGCCAATGTTATATAAGTAGGCCGCTAGTTGTAGTAATAATAATTTCGGACTAATAAAAAAATAGAAACTTGCTAAAACCGTAGTAATGGTGCAGGCAATTGTAAATAATAAAAATTTAGCCTTGATATAATCTTTAAAATCAATTTTATTAACCAATAAACCATCGAAATGGGCGCTTTGCCAAGCAAACATAAATTGCCCATAACTCAAGATGCTAAATCCAGTCATAAAAATAGCACCAAATATCATCATTCCAAAGGCATCTCTATTGAGTGCTTTTTCTTTATAGAAAATAAAGCCATACAATAAAAAAAAGAAACCCATTAATACCGTAGTTCTCGAACGCTTATGTCGAAGAATAAGTTTTAATTCTAATGCTGCTAATTCACCAACCTTACCAAATCGGTTCAAAAAGGCGTAATCAGTACTCACTTTTTTCTCCTGCTTTTTGCTTAATTCTTCTATGTATAGATTTTGAGTTAAATAGGTAGCATTTATCCTAAAGATTACATAGGCAAATAGCGTAAAACCGAAACCTAAATATGGATATTGGATTAACGCTTTAAAAACATAATTGGATGCAGCCATGATAGAAATAACCTTGTAGTACTCTAAAGCAGCAAAACCACCTATAAGTGCAATTCCACCAAGGGTATAGCCTAAATTGGAGATCGACTTCCGTTTGATGTATAAGATTAAATAATTGTTAAATAGGGTGATGGAAAGAATGGAGATCATATACATCAATGTGACAAAAAATCCATGCATCCCAAGAATTTTCATCAAGCAGAATGGAAAGAAGACAAAAATCGGTATAATATTAAATGCGGAGAACAAGGCCTTAACATTTAAGAAATTGATAATCTTAATTTTGGGTATCCGTAAATGGAGGTAAGGGATAATACTCAAAGTCGGCAATTCTTGTAATTGCAATCGCATTAAAAAATCGAACGCAAAATAATATAAGATTAAACCGTTAAAACTAACGATGGCATCTTGATTAGGGAAGATCTTTGGCAAGAGAAAAGGCATGCTAAAGCCAGCTCCAACTGCGACAGCCAAAAAGTAAAGCATAAAGAATCCCAATAAAATTTGGGCAGCAATACTACCACCTCTATTTCGGCTGCGCCAAAAATCTTTCCACTGTTGATTTAAAAAAGTTGATAGCATGTTAATAGTTGTATTTATCTTTCCAATTCTGTTTTAATTTTTCTCTTAATTTGTCTTCCGCAGGATTTTTTCCAGGATCATATAGTTTTGTTCCGCTTAATTGCTCGGGAAAATATTCTTGTGCCGAGAAATTTCCTTCATAACCATGTGAATATTGATAGTCCTTTCCATAGCCAATATTTTTCATCAGTTTGGTTGGTGCATTACGGATATGTAATGGGACTGGCAAATTGCCTGTTTGTTTCACTAAGGCCTGTGCTTTATTTATTGCTTCATAAGCAGCATTGCTCTTAGGTGATGAGGCTAAGTAAGTTACACATTGTGATAAAATTATTCTAGATTCTGGGAAGCCAATCACGTTTACTGCGTTAAAGCAATTATTTGCTAATAAAAGCGCATTGGGATTGGCATTACCTATATCCTCAGAAGAAAGAATTAATAACCTTCGGGCAATAAATAACGGGTCTTCTCCTCCTTCAATCATCCTGGCTAACCAATAAACCGCTGCGTTTGGATCACTGCCTCGAATGGATTTGATAAAGGCGGAAATAATATCGTAATGTTGCTCACCAGCTTTATCGTATAAAGCAAGATTTTGCTGGGCATGGTTAAGCACGTTCTCGTTTGTCAGCGTAATTTCGCTCCCCCCAATCCCATTAATGGCAATTTCAAGTACATTGAGCAATTTTCTGGCATCCCCTCCAGAAAGCCGTATTAAAGCTTCATGCTCTTTAAGCTCGATTTTCTTTTCTTTTAAAACTTCGTCCTTTGTTATTGCACTTTGTAAAAGACCAGTTAATTCTTCCTCACTTAGCGCTTGTAAAATATAAACCTGACATCTTGAAAGGAGCGCCGAAATAACTTCAAAGGAGGGATTTTCGGTCGTTGCCCCAATTAAGGTCACCAATCCACGCTCTACTGCGCCCAATAAGCTATCTTGTTGTGACTTGCTAAATCGGTGGATCTCATCAATAAAAAGAATAGGCAGGCCTAAAAAGCTATCTTTTAAAGCCGCTGCTTTATCGATTACTTCCCTAATATCTTTAACGCCCGAATTAATGGCACTTAAATTAAAAAAAGGACGGTCTAAGTTTTGAGAAATGATATAAGCCAAGGTGGTTTTCCCCACTCCAGGAGGGCCCCAAAAAATCATGGAGGGTAACTGACCGCTCTCTATCGCTTTGCGTAAAACAGCATCTTTACCCACCAAATGTTTCTGACCAACATATTCGTCCAGATTTTGAGGACGCATCCGTTCAGCTAAAGGGGGGAGGTTTTGCATACCTAAAGGTAAGCAATTTGAGGCTAAGATTAAATTTTTTTGTCAACCCCCGAACCCAGCCTAATAACTTATGACTGTGGACTAGCCTTAGGTTTCTTTTTAAAAAATTTCTTCTTTTTAGGATGGGGTTTACGTTCCGGAGCAGCATCTGCTGAAGGGGCTTCTCCTAAATGCTCGGGTATAGACATCCTATCAATTTGGCGCTCGATTAGCTTTTCGATATTTGCTAATTTGCGTTTATCTTTGTTGTTTACCAGAGTTATTGCGGTACCAGTAGTCTCGGCTCTCGCAGTTCTTCCAATTCTGTGAATGTAATCTTCCGGATCTTGAGGAGCATCATAGTTAATTACCAAATCAATCCCAGTTACATCAATGCCTCTACTTAAAACATCTGTCCCAATAATTACATTGAGCTTGCTGTTTTTAAAATCTAACATAATTGCTTCACGTTCTTTCTGCTCTAGGTCGCTATGGAAGGCTGCGGCCTTTAAACCTAATTTTTTGAAGACTTTCCCCAATTCTTTAACCTTCTCTTTTCGGCCAGCAAAAACAATAATGCGTTTATAAGTTGCAGATTTAAGAATCTCAGTTAACAGAGGTACTTTTTGTTCGTCAAAAACAAGATATACTTGTTGATTAATTCCTTCTGCAGGTTTTGAAATGGCGAGACTGATAGATTCAGGTTCGTTTAACAGCTTAGCCGCCAAGGTTCTAATTTTTGGAGGCATAGTTGCAGAAAACATCACCGTTTGTCGGGTCTTTGGTAAATAACCAACAATCTTCATAATATCTTCGTAAAAGCCCATGTCGAGCATACGATCAGCCTCGTCAAGCACTAAATACTGCAATTGATCCATTTTTAAAAGACCCGATGAAAGATGCGCAATTAGTCGGCCGGGAGTAGCAATAATAATATCTACACCTTCTCGCATCGAACGTTTTTGCTGCTCATAGGCAATACCGTCGCCGCCACCAAAAACAGTTAATGAGCTGATGTTGGTAAAGTACGAAAGAGCTTCAACCTGCAAATCGATTTGTTGTGCAAGCTCTCGGGTAGGGGTAAGAATTAACGTAGTATTGTGCCTATCGTGGTTTTCGGTAAGCATATTCATGATAGGCAATAAAAAGGCGCCTGTCTTCCCAGTTCCTGTTTGTGCACAAGCAATAAGGTCTTTTTTTGCTGAAATAAGCGGAATAGCTTGTTGTTGTATAGGCGTAGCGTTTTTAAACCCCATTGCCAGTAAACCCTCTAAAAGTCCAGGGTTAAAATTAAAATCTTTGAAATCCAATGTTTATTTATGTTGTAAAATACTGGGTAAAAGTACCTTAAAATAAGCCGAAAAACAAAACAGTTTGCAGTTATAAGCTGGCGGTATTATTTTGCAGTTGTCAATTAACAGTAAAACCTAAAGCACTTTATCGTAACAGCGCTATCCCAGCTTCGAGACAGGTTATTGCCTGCTTTGAGAATGATTAACCATGTTCAGTAATTGAGGCTAAGTAAAATCCCAGTTGAGTCCGAGTTTTTTATATAAAAGTGGGACTCAACTGGGACTCAAGTGGGACTCAACTGGGACTCAGTGTTTATTTGGTACCTATCATGTATACAGCTGATGCCTCGCTTGTTCGAATGTGTCTCGAAGCAAATGCAAAGCAAGTAGGAAGAATGTCGACTAGCTTAAGAATTTAATCCTTACCTTTTTGAATCTGCATAGCCAAATACCTTTTGTAATAGGCTAGTAGAGCGGGCGCCAATGTTTTCTCTAATTTTTAGCTCTTCTTGGGCTACTTGATAAAACATGCCATCAATGGCTTTTTGAGCTACGTAATTAGAGAGGTTTGTATTTACAGGTTTAACCAAAGGGATTTTATTATAAGCAGTAGCTGCATCGCCCCAATATTTTGTGGCGCCAACTTTATTTAGGCTTGCAGTAATTACCGGTTCAAATTTCTGTAAAAGCTGGGCAGTGGTAACTCTTTTGAAATAACTTGTTGCCGCATCTTTATTGCCTAACAAAATATTGGTTGCATCAGTAATGGTCATTTGTTTAATGGCCGAAATGAAAATTGGCTTAGCTTCTTTTGCAGCATCTTCTGCAGCTCGGTTTATACTTAAAATTACATTGTCGGCCAGTGAATTTAAGCCTAAACTTCTTAATGTTTTTTCTACTTTCTGTGCTTCTGGCGGAAATAAAATCTTCACAGCTAGGTTACCTAGAAAACCATCTTTTGCCGAAAGCTGGTCAGCGCCATGAGAAGTTCCGATTTCTAAAGCTTGCTTAAGACCAGCGCCAATTTCTAAGGCAGTTGGGTTGCCATTGGTTGGAATTTGCTTTAAAATACTTCCTATTTTGTTCTGGCTTTGTATATCGCAACCGCTGAAGGAAATAAGTGCAATAGCTAGCAAATAAACACTAATCTTTTTCATAATCTGTTGTATGTTGTTCGTTTTTCACTAAAATTAAAATGGCGTCATTGCGAGGTACGCAATGACGCATTTTTAAAAAGAAAAGTATAAAAACCTACTTTTCTTTTGCAATAGTAAGCAAATCTCTTGCCATTAAGTGAGTAGATTTTGCCAATTTCAAAAATTCTGATCGATAACCTTCTTTATCGGTTCCCAATGCGCCACTAGCTAATTCAATTATTTGAGGATAGCTACTGTTTTGTTTAAAGTCAGACTCTCGTAAAAGCATACCAAACTCGGCAACGGCAGCGGCGAATCTAAAATTGTCGCTCGTTTTGGCTTTTACATTGTCCATTACTATTTTCTGTATGCTTTTGCTCTCGCTGTCATCTGGTTTTTTATAGCGTAACTTAATGGTGAGCATCTCATTACTTTCGTTAGAAACCACTGGTTTTGGTACCTTTTGATATTTTAGCTCATCAACTAGTCCGGCGAAATTACTTTTCACTCCAACAGGAATAATTTCATATAATGCCGTTACTGTATGTCCAGATCCCATTTCGCCAGCGTCTTTTAAATCATTGTTAAAATCTTCGTCTTTTAGCATTCTATTTTCATACCCAATTAATCGGTAGGCCTGCACTTTTGAAGGATTAAATTCTATCTGCAGTTTTACGTCCTTCGCTACAGTAAACAACGTGCCGCCAAATTCATTTACCAGTACTTTTCTGGCTTCGTTGATGTTATCTATATAAGCATAATTCCCATTCCCTTTATTAGCTAAGATTTCCATTTTGCTATCTTTATAGTTCCCCATTCCATATCCTAAAACAGTTAGGAATATTCCTGTTTTTCGTTTTTCCTCAATGAGGCGTTCCATATCGTGATCGCTACTTGCGCCTACGTTAAAGTCGCCGTCTGTTGCTAAAATAATTCTATTGTTACCCCCTTTAATGAAATTTTCGCTGGCTACTTTATAGGCTAATTGGATGCCCTCACCACCAGCGGTCGAGCCTCCTGCATCCAGCTTATTCAAGGCCTCTTTAATTGTTGTTTTAGCATCGCCAGAGGTAGACGGTAACACCAAGCCCGAATTACCTGCGTATACTACAATAGCTACCTTGTCTTTTGCACGAAGTTGATCTGTTAATAATTTAAATGAAGAAACTAACAAGGGCAATTTATTGGCAGCGTTCATTGATCCAGAAACATCAATTAAGAACACGAGATTGGAGGCAGGTAGATTGTCGGTGTCAATAGTTTTTGCTTTTAATCCAATTTTAACCAAGCGGTGTTGATTATTCCAGGGTGCTGGAGCGAGCTCAGTTTCGATATTTACTGGATCATTTCCCTTCGGTTGTGCGTAATCATAATCGAAATAATTGATCATTTCTTCTATTCTTACCGCATCTTTTGGCGGTAGATTTCCGTTATTGATAAACCTCCTTACGTTGCTATAAGATGCCGCATCTACATCAATAGAAAAAGTAGAGAGAGGATCTTTGCTAACCTTATGGAAGGTATTCTCACTCAGATCTGCGTAACTTTCTGTTCCATTTCCCCTTATTTGAATACCGGCAATTTTGCCTGCTAAAGGTTGGGCATTACGGCTAGGCATGACCACAGACGATGAGCCTACGTATAATTGTTTTTTTTGTGTGCCGTAACCTACAATCACAATTTCTTGAAGGGGATTCCTAGTGGTCTTAAGCTTAATGATAATGTTCTTTTGTTTGGTTAATTTTATAGTCTGACTAATATAACCCAAATAGGAAACAGTTATTTGGGTATCTGTTTCGGGTATTTGCATGTTAAATTTCCCATCTACTCCAGTAGCGGTTGTTTTGTTACTTGGAAAACTCTTAACGATGGCACCAATGATAGCTTGTCCGTCGCTATCACTCATAACTTGGCCAGATACGACGTTAAGATCAGCGGCTTTAAAGCCTGCAAAAGTAAATATGAGCAGTATGGGTAAGAGTAATTTTTTCATGATGTAATAGGTTTGCTTTGGTAAAATAAATGAGGTTGATTTTTAATAGGGATGTAAGGTTTATCAGATTTCCATATCCTTATCGAAAAATATTTTTTATACTTGAGCAAATAATACGAAAAGTCCCAATTTGAAGTTTATAAAAAACACCAATAAAGTTAATGTGCAGGATGATCTTGCGCTGATCGCCCGCTATCAACAAAGTGGCGATCTGGCGATTTTGGGTGAGCTTTACAATCGATATATGCACTTAGTTTTTGGCGTTTGCTTTAACTATTTTAAGGATGAAGAGCAAAGTAAAGATGCAGTGATGCAGATTTTCGAAGAACTGGTAGTTAAATTAAAAGTACACCAGGTTCAGAATTTTAAAAGTTGGCTTCACGTATTAACCCGCAACCATTGCCTGATGGCTTTGCGCAAGTCTTCTAAGAATCCAACTGTTTCTTTAGAGGATAATTTTGTGGAAAATGATGATTTTGTGCATCTTGATATCGATGAAACAAAAGAACAACAGTTAACTGTGATGGAGAAGTGTATGGAAACGCTGCCCGAGGAGCAGCGGAAAAGTGTTGACTTATTCTATTTGCAAGAAAAATGCTATAAAGAAGTAGCAGATATTACTGGCTATGATCTATTAAAAGTGAAGAGTTATATCCAAAATGGGAAAAGGAATTTAAAAATCTGTATAGAGAAAAATAGTGAACAATAGCGATTGGTTAGATATAGAAGTATTAGAGGATTACCTTGACGGGAAGCTTGATGCTAAAACTATGCACCGTGTAGAAAGGCTTACTTTGGAAGATCCTTTTGTTGCGGAAGCATTGGCTGGCTTAAGCTTATCGCCAAAGCGTGTTCAATCTTTATCGTTGTTACAGAAGCAATTGCAAGAAAGGGTTGCTCAAAAACCTGTTGAGCAAAAGCGTTGGCAGATTACCTCACAGCGATTAAGTATTGCAGCAGCTGCGGCAGTGTTATTTGTAACGGTAAGTTTATTATTCTGGATGCGTGAAAAGGGTAACCGAGATCAGCTGGCAGCTAGCGCCCCTAAAAAGGTAGAGGTTGCGATTGCGCCTATTACAAAAACTAAGAAAGAAGTAGACAAAGTAATTGTTGAATCTAAAGCAAGTAAATACGCTAGTAGGCCTCCTGCAAAACCTTCAGTAGCCACCTTGATAGAAACACCGAACGGAGCCGCAGCATTTGTACAGCCGGCGGATGAAGTAGAAGCCTTAGAAAAGAAAGAGATGTTTGCCAAGCCAGCAGCTTCTGTGCAGATAAGAGGTATCGGATCCATGCCTTCAGCACTAGCAGGCAAGGTTGCCGGACTTAGAATCGAAAATGATAAGAGTGCAGTTAAAGGGTTAGTTTATGGAGAAGATAAGCTGCCAATTGTTGGGGCCGCTGTTAAGTTTAAAGGGACTTCTATTGGGGGCATAACGAACGAAAAAGGAGAGTTTAGCTTAAAGTTAGATAGTTTAATAAAGAATCCAAAGTTGAACGTTGCCTATTTGGGATATCAACAAAAAGAAGTTAATGTTAAAGCAGGTGAAACTGTAGGCGTTGAGCTAAAAGCGGATCATAATGCCTTAAATGAAGTGGTAATTGTTGGCGCTGGACCCACACAGAAAAAAGCGAGCATTACTGGTGCTGTAGCCACTGTATTTATTCGGCCTGAGCCTGTTGGAGGCTGGGAGAAATTTCAAGCATATTTAATTAATAACAATAGATTACTTGTAGAAAAAAAACCAAATGGCAAACATATTACGGTGTCATTTGACCTGAAAGAGAATGGTAAGCCGATTAATATCAGTGCATCGCCTACTTTAAAGAGTGAGCAGCCCTTATCTGATGCCGAACAGCAAGAAGTTATTCGCTTATTTAAAAAGGGGCCTAAATGGACTTTACCAAACAATACACCTTCAGGTAGTACAACCGTAAACATCATAATTTAATGTACAAAAATCCGCATTTCGAAGAAAAGGATATTGAGAAGGTATTGGCTTTTATGCAGGCACATTCGTTTATTACCTTAATTGGTTATAGCGGTGATTACCCTGTTGCTACACAAATTCCCGTTAAAATTGAACAACGTGCTGGGGAAATTTATTTAATTGGTCATGTGATGAAAAAAACAGACCATTATCAAGCTTTCGCAATAAACGAAAATGTGCTTGCCTTATTTACGGGTGCTCATGCCTATGTTAGCGCCTCTGTATACGTAGAGCCAGCGGTTGCATCAACTTGGAACTATAGTTCTGTGCAGGCAAAAGGTAAAATCAAATTATTAAACGATCATGAAACTAGGGAGGTAATTAAGGAGCTGACCAATCGATATGAAGATCCTGCAACCAGTAAAGCAGCTTTTCATCACATGAGCGAGGAGTATATTGAAAAGAATCTCAAGGCAATAAGCGGCTTTGAGATTTTAGTTAACAATATTCAAAGTGTGTTTAAACTTAGCCAAAACCACCCATCAGCAAATCGAGCAAATATTATTGATCATTTAGCTAAGAGTGAGGAGCTGAATGATCAGCAAGTTGCCGATGATATGAAAAGGGCTACGCCAAAAAGAAGTTAAGGATATAGTAAATAATTGCTGCTAAAAGCGCTGAAATAGGGATCGTTAATACCCAAGCCCAAATCAGTTTGATAGTTACGCCCCATTTTACTGCCGAAACGCCCTTTGTTAATCCAGAACCTATAATTGATCCAGTAATCGTATGTGTAGTACTTACTGGTACTTTAAGGTGTTCTGTAAAATATAAGGTTAGAGCTCCTGCGGTTTCTGCTGTTACACCTTCAAAAGGGGTTACTTTAGTGATTTTAGAACCCATTGTTTTTACAATTTTCCATCCTCCACTTAATGTTCCAGCAGCGATTGCGCTATAACAAGCTAAGGGGATCCAGCCTGGCATATGCCCCATTATCTCTTCTCCGTTAGGTCCTTTAGAGGGTAAGGCTACATGTAGCCACTCCGGTAAGCTTTCCATTGCAACACCACTTGTGTGGATATAAACTACTACTGCTGCGGCAATAATTCCCATTACTTTTTGCGAATCGTTACCACCATGGCCTAAGCTGAATGAAGCAGATGATAATAGCTGCATTTTACGTAACCAAGCTGTAGATTGGGTTTGATTTAAGCTGCTAAATATTAAGCAAAAGAAACTGATCGATAAGATGATAAAGGCTACCAACAACCATTTAATATTATGGGATTCTAAGATCACGCTTAAGAAATGCGATTCAAATCTAGGGTCTTTAATCTCGTTATAAAAAAGCATTTGGTCGTATACGAACCAGCTAGTTAAAGCCACTAGCGCTATCGTAAAGACTTTTGGCCAAATACTTTTTTTAGATGAATGTAATAACCAGATCGAAATGAAGTAAGATACGATTGCGCCAATGAATGGTGCTAATACAATAAAGCCGATAATAACCAACACACCTGTTGGCATTTCGCCAGCTTTCCCTTCTTTATACCAGTTTACTACATTGATGCCAGCATGCGCAATAGCAGCACCCGCAAAGCCTCCAATTAAGGTGTGGGAAGAGCTAGATGGGATTCCGAACCACCAGGTAAATAGGTTCCATATAATCGCGGCAATCACGCCAGCGAGAATCACAATCAGATTAATTTCCATGGTATGGGCAGTTTTCGCAACTGTATCTGCTACCCCAAAGCCAAATACCCAATAGGCTAAGAAGTTGAAAAATGCAGCCCAAACAACCGCTTGGAAAGGTGTTAGCACCTTGGTAGCAACAATGGTAGCAATTGCATTGGCAGCATCATGAAAACCATTTATATAGTCGAAAACAAGTGCTAAGCCAATAATTACGAAAAGGAGGGTTAAAGTCATTTGTTATAGCTTAAGCGTTTTTAACCAAAATAGATTCTAATACGTTCGCGGCATCTTCACATTTATCGGTTGCGATTTCTAGCGTTTGTAAAACTTCCTTTTGTTTAATCAATTCTATAGCATTGGTTTCGAATTCAAAAAGGCGTGCAATAGCTAAATTGCATACGTAATCTGCCTGATTTTCGGCACTGTTTATTCTTACACAGGCATCGGCAATTACACGGATATTTTTGAAACTTCTTAATTCTTTGATGGCTTTCTCTAAGTCGCCGCACATTTCTACCAAAAGCTCAGCCAATTTAATCATAGCGTCGCCAATATTGGTTACTTGATATAGTTCTATATTGCCTGCTGATGCATGGATATAATCTGCGATGTCATCAATAGCACTTGCAAGTGTATGGATATCTTCACGGTCAAATGGAGTGATAAAGTTTTTACTTAATTCGATAAAAATGGTGTGGGTAATATCATCGCCAACATGTTCTAGGCGTTCTACTTCTTTAATTGCTTCTTTTCTTTTCTCTAGATCGTTGGTAGTAACTACCACTAATAAAGCCTCAGCAATTTTTAATACATTGCTTCCTGCTTGTTCAAACAGGGGTTGAAATTTTTTATCTTTAGGTGTAAAGAAGCTAAATATGCTATTCATGTTAATTTAATAATATTTGCAAAGCTACAAACCCAATGTTAAGTTAATGTTAACAAAATGCATTTCGTTTATTTTGTTAGTATCAAGTAGTTAGTAGCTACTACTATATACTAACGACTATACTCCTTATCCCTTCTCCAGTGTAAAGGCAAAAGTAGTTCCGATGTTGGGGGTGCTTCGTACGGATATGGTTTGCTGATGGGCTTCTAAAATATGTTTTACAATGGCTAAGCCCAAACCTGTTCCACCTTCTCTACGAGATCGATGGGAGTCTATTCTATAAAATCTTTCAAATAGGCGCGTAAGGTGTTTTTCTTCTATTCCTATACCATCATCAGTTACTTCAATTAAAAATTGATCGTGAAGTTCAAATATTTTAATGGCTGTTGATCCATTTTCTTTGCCATATTTGAGTGAATTTTGGATCAGGTTGATCAAGATCTGCCTTACCTTTTCTCTATCGGCATTTACAATAGTAGGAGTAGTGTATTTGTCTTTAAATGATAATTTGATGTGATCGTTGGCGGCACTATCTTCTAAACTATCCATTACTTCTTTGGCTAGCGGAACAAAATCAAATTTTTGATAGTTGATGGGTATTTCTCCAGTTTCCAACTTAGAAATAGAATCTAAATCATTAATTAAATAACTTAATCTTTCAACGTTATTCTCAGCCTTTTTTAAAAACTTCATAGCCAGTTCTGGATCATCCATTAAACAGTCTTGCAAAGTCTCAATATAGCCTTGGATAGAGAAAAGTGGAGTTTTGAATTCGTGAGAAACGTTGGATAAAAATTCTCTTCTAAACTGTTCTTGTTTTTTTAGTAGGTCGATTTCTTTCTTTTTGGCGCCTGCCCATTCTTTTACTTCTTGTTCAACATCATTAATTGGGTCAGAGCTAACATATTCTCCTAGCGCTTCTTTTAAATCTTTCCCTAATTTAAGGTTATGGATCAATTTATAAATGAGTTTAATTTTTGTGTAGATATATTTTTCCAGCAGGTAATAGAATACCAAAAAACTTGTAACGAATGATATACCAAAAGAAATTAATAGATAATACCAACTTCCTTGAAAGTGAAAATTAACCAATCCGATAGAAAGGCCAACGGCAAGTGCTGTAATTAAAACAAGTACGCTTAGCTTCATGAAGCTAATTTACCTATTTTAAGTTAAGGAAATGTTAAGAGATTATTTTTTTCCTTCCCATTCTGCATAAAACTGATCTAAATAACTGAGCATAAAATTATGGCGTTCAAGTGCAATGGCTTTGCCAGTTGCTGTATTCAACATATCTTTTAACAGCAATAACTTTTCATAGAAATGATTGATGGTTGGTGCGGTAGTATTTTTATAACTTTCTTTTGAATGATTTTGCTCTGGTTTTATTGCAGGATCGTATAGAACCCTGTTTTTAAAACCTCCGTAGGTAAATGCTCTAGCAATTCCAATTGCCCCAATTGCATCTAGGCGGTCGGCATCTTGTACAATTTGCATTTCTTTAGAGGTAAAGCCATTTTGATCAAAGCTATTTTTAAAAGACATGTTTTGAATGATCAATTTAACATGCTCAATAATTACTTGTTCAACTTTAATAGCTTGTAAAAATGCTTCAGCTTTATTCGGTCCAATTTCTTCATCTCCATTATTAAATTTTGGATCTGCGATATCGTGCAGTAAAGCGGCTAATAAAACGACTAACTCATCTCCTTTTTCAGTAGCATTAATAGTTTGTGCGGTTTTATAGACCCTTTCGATATGAAACCAATCATGGCCAACTTCGGCGTTGGCGAGGGTTAATTTTACATAATCGATGGTTTGCTGAATAGAATTTTGCATACCTGTAAAGGTATAAGGATTTAGTAACTTGTAAAAGTTCTTTAAGTTCTTTTAAATTTTTCTGGATCAAAGTTAAGCAACTCCATTACTTCAATTTCTAAGATTAAAGCAATATGAAAAAGCCTATCTAAAGTTATTTTACTATATCCTAATTCAATTTTACTGTAGGCATTTTGTGAAATCTCTAATTTTGCTGCTAAATAATCTTGCGTATAGTTTCTATACTCTCGCACTTTGCGGATATTCGCAGCTACTGCTTTCATTTCCAATTTTAATTTCTCTTTCATGATCAAGCAAAATCAAATGATTTTATACGCTATTAACGAATAAAAACTAGAGATGGTTTTAAATAATTAGTTGTTTAGGTCTTTTATTGGCTTAGGTCTATCTTCCTCAGGCCTTCTACTTCCATCATACAACTCATATTCGAGCATTCGGCAGTCTAATTTACCATTGTAGAATTCTATCTTTTTATCAGCTTTTAATCCAATTTTTTTAGCCAGATCGGGATTTCCTGTAAAGATATAGCCAAAGTAGCCCTTACATTTCTTTTTCATGAAATCGCCAATGCGTTTATAGGTAAGCTCTAATTTACTGTGAACCCCTAAGCGTTCTCCATATTCGGGGTTAAAGACCACAACTCCTTTAGCGCCTTCTGGGACATCAGTTTCTTCAAAATCACAAACTTCAAAGGTTATGAGCGTATCTACTCCGGCAGTTTTTGCATTTCTGCGACTTACCTCAACTGCATCTTCAGAGATATCGGTAGCGATAATTTGCAAATCAATATTTTTAACTACTTGATCTTTCAAAATTCTTCGCTCCGCAAAAAACACCTCTTCATCATAACCTAGAATATGCATAAATCCATAATTCATTCTAAATAATCCGGGGCGGCGATTGGTGGCAATTAAAGCAGCTTCGATGGCTAAGGTTCCCGATCCGCACATTGGGTTGATAAAAGGAGATTTTTGATCCCAGGCTGTTGCTAAAACTGCACTGGCAGCTAAAGCTTCCAACATAGGGGCTTTTCCAGGTATCTTACGGTAGCCGTGCTTAGCTAATGTTTCGCCGCTCGTATCGATAAATACATCTGCTTCATCGTCTTTCCAATATAAATGGATAACAGTTTTATTTGCATCCGATCCAGAATTGGGTCTGATGTTCTTTTTCTCTCTAAATCGATCTACGATTGCGTCTTTTACTTTTAAGTTAGCAAATAGCGGGGTCGTGATCGTAGGATTATCGACGTTAGAAGTTACGGAGAAATAGCCTGCAAAGTCGATCAATTCTTCCCATGCTATGCCTGATAAAGCAGTATAAAGCTCATCAGGTGTATTAGCTTTGAAACTATTGATGCAATATAGAATCTGACTGGCGCAGCGTAAATTTAAGTTAAGCTTAATGCATTCAGTAAGTGTTATGTTTAACTCAACACCTGTTGGGAAAACTCTTACCATTTCATAGCCTAGAGCGGCAACTTCATCTTGTAAATAAGGCGAGAGCCTTTTGTTGCAGGTAATAATTACCTTGCTTTTGGTTTGGAAAACTTGCATCATAAGATTACAAAGATACGTAAAGTATCAAGATATAAGTATGAAGTATCAATTAGCGGATGCCAACTGTGGAAAACTAGGTAATTTTTTCTATGCTATTTATCAATAAAAATTTAGAGATTTGGTTGAAGAGTAAAATTACAAGTATTGACATGGAAATTAAAGGAAAAGTGCACGAAGTTGGGGCATTACAACAAGTAAGTGAAACGTTTAAAAAACGTGATTTAATCATAGAATATGCTGAAAACCCTACTTACCCAGAGTATATTAGGTTTGAGGCTTTACAAGATAAAACAGCATTGTTCGATTCGTTGAAACAAGGAGATGAAGTAGAAGTTTCATTTAATTTGCGTGGTCGTCCTTGGACAAATAAAGATGGCGTTACTTCTTACTTTAATAGTTTAGTGGTTTGGCGTTTAACTGCCTTAACCAATACAGCAGCTGGAGCAGCAGCTCCACAATATGCGCCGCCAGTTGATTTAAATGCTTCGGCTGGCGAGGAAGATGATCTTCCATTTTAAGGTTCTTTTTTAGGTAAAACAATTTTAGGCAATGCTGTTTCTGAAAAGGAACAGCATTTTTTTTGCATAAGTTTTTTGTTGTACGTGTTAAAAAGTGTTAAAACAAGGCTATTTCGTTATTAATCAATTATTTTTGAATGATATAGCATGAAGAAAAGAAGTCTTTGGATAATTACGGTTTTAATGACGCTGGCATTGCTCGGTGTTTTTGTAATGCAGTTGTATTACATTAAGGAATCGTATAAGCTAAAATCTGAGCTTTTTGACCAGAATGTGAATTCAGCTCTCAATGCGGTAGTGAACAAAGTTCAAAAGAAAAATGCCTTTGTACACATCAACAAAAAGGGAAGTGAGATCCAAACTCGGAGGGAGAAAGGAATAAAAAGTCAGATGGACGCGATCGTGGCTTTTAAACTTAAATTTAAGGAAGCAGAAAATCTCAGAAAGTTTAGACAAGAGCAGTCGCGTGTTAATTATTTAAATTTTCAGGATAGTTTAATCAAGGCAACCGTTTTTTCTCCTGTCATGATTACGGAAGAGCAGTTCAAATTATATTCTAGTCCGAACCTTAAATCTGCCGATTTTGGTTTAGATATTCAAGATATAAGAGATAATACCACAGGTAAACTGATCAAAAGAAATGTTAGGCCAAGAATACCGCTGTTTAAACTAGATTTACAAATGGACCGGTTGCCAGATACTATCAGGTATTTAGCATTTAATCCTCAAGATCTTCGGCCAATTTTTGTCCGTTTTTCGTCTAGTGATCCAGATTTAGTTACAAAATTTAAGATCGAGGATGCAAAAGCCGAGCGTAAATATCAAATGGAATTGGATAGATTATATGCTGATACCCTTAGCCTATATAATGATGAGAGTTTATCCATACTGCAAGATGTGGCCTCAGAGATGGATGATCCAAATATTCCCTTGAAGCAAAGAATCCCATCTAAGGAGTTTCTGGATACCTTAATAAAGAAGGAGCTGCTCAACAAAGATATCACGCTCGATTACAGTTATTGGATTACACCGGTAAGGAACAAGAAAGAAGTTATTTATCAAAATGCATCTCATTCCGCTATTCTCCCAATTGCAGATAATGCTTACGAACATAGTTTGTTTAGCAACGATTTAATAAGGGACCCGGGAATGCTATATATAAGCTTTCCAAATAAAAATTCGGCCATTTTGGAAAATCTATTTGCTACGATGGCTTCTTCAGTTGCCCTGTTATTAGTATTGATTTTTATTTTTGCGTATACGATTTATGCGATCATTAAGCAGAAAAAGCTTTCGGAAATGAAAACTGATTTCATCAATAACATGACGCATGAATTTAAAACGCCTGTTGCCACTATCATGATTGCAAGTGAGGCATTAAAGGATCCTGAAATTGTAAGTGACAAAACTAGAATTGGAAGGCTAGCAGGTATTATTTATGATGAAAATGTGAGGTTAGGCAATCATATTGAACGTGTATTAAATGTAGCTCGCTTAGAGAATAAAGAGCTAAAACTAGATTTAAGCCCTGTTGATTTAAATGATCTGATAAGTGCTGTAGTAGACAGCATGGATTTACAGTTAAAGAAGAAAGATGCTGAAGTGACTTTGAATTTAGCTGCTAGTCCGGCTATAATTATGGGCGACGAACTGCATCTTTCAAATGTAATTTATAACTTAATCGATAATGCGAATAAGTATAGCACTAATGCTCCAAGAATTAGCATAAGCACAAGAAATACGGCTAAACAAATTTGTTTAACCGTAACCGATGAGGGTATTGGCCTTTCAAAAGATCAAACTAAACGAATATTTGATCAGTTTTATAGAGTACCAACAGGCAATTTACACGATGTGAAAGGTTTCGGATTGGGCTTAAATTATGTTCAGGATATTGTGGCCAAAATGGGCGGAAGCATCAAAGTTCAAAGTGAAAAGGATAGAGGCACAACTTTTGAAATTACCTTACCATTTAAATATAGCAATTAAAAATATGAAGAAGATCTTATTGGTTGAAGATGATCCTAACTTGGGGTTATTATTACAGGATTACCTACAATTAAAAGGCAAATTTGATGTGATTTTGTGCACTGATGGAGAAGAAGGTATCAAGGCTTTTAACAAGCATACTTTTGATCTTTGTATTTTAGATGTAATGATGCCCAAAAAGGACGGGTTTACATTGGGAAAGGAAATTCGGAAAGTAAATGAACATGTGCCTATTATTTTTGCAACGGCAAAGGCCATGATGGAAGATAAGGCGTCGGCATATGATTTGGGTGGCGACGACTATATTACCAAGCCTTTTAGAATTGAAGAATTGCTATTAAGAATAAACGCTTTGTTAAAGCGTGTGTCGAAAGATAATGTGGCTGCAGAACCGGTACAAACTCACTTTGAGATTGGTAATTATACATTCGACTATACCACACAGTTGATCCATTTTAATGGACAACAACAAAAATTATCAACCAAGGAAGCGGAACTTTTACAATTGCTTTGTTTGAAGAAGAATACAGTTCTTACCAGGGAAGAAGCACTTTTAAGTATCTGGCATGACGATAACTATTTTAATGGCCGCAGTATGGATGTTTTCTTAAGTAAGTTGAGAAAATATCTGAAAGAGGATCCCAAAGTAGAGATCCTAAATGTACATGGAAAAGGGTATAAGCTATTGGTTAACTAGGGCAATAGGTGCGCTAAAGTAAAAACTCCTTCAGCGCCTCTTGAGCATTGTCTCCCCATCCTTTTAAGGCGGCTTTGAGGGTTTCAATTAATCCAGCATTCGTTAAAGGTTTACCTTTTGTCGGTGCTTTTAATTTTGCCTCAGCTATGGGCTGATCAACAACAGTTGTAGCAAACCAAGTTGTATGTTCATAGGGCAATGCTACGCCTAATATCATTCCAGGTAAGCCAGTAAATGATTCGGGGCCGCCAGAAACTGGTATTTCATCCGTATAGAATGCTACAACATAAATAGAATCCATTATTAACGCATTTGCTCTTCTACAATCGTAGCCTGCTATATTGCGCATCTCATTGGTAATTTTCCAATTGATTTTTCGTGTACTATCTTTTACTAAATAAAGTTCTTCATACACCTTTTTCTGTACTACGCTTGTTTTAGCAACGGTATTTGTTGAAATGATATTGTTTTGTTGAGCTGCTCCAAATTCTCCGAAAAAATCATTCCCACTTGTTTCAGGTTCTATTGGTGTAAAAAGTGTTTGGTCTTTTGAAAATGCTAAGGTACTTTGTAATACTTTAAACTGACCTTGTTTTTTCTGATATTCTTCCAAGAACATTGGCAAGTAAGTGTCCTTTGGATTTTTCTTAATTAGCTCTCTAATCAAGGCGTGCATATTCACTTTTTTCTCAAAAGTGATGAGCCCCTGATTTGGAAAACGTTTATTTTGAGCGAAGGCCAATTGCGTTGCTAAGGTTAGGAAGGCAAGGATGAATGATTTGAATTTCATTTTAATACGATTTATAATTTACAGCAACTATTTTTTTACTCCACCCATTTTATTGAAATCCCAAATTACAGAGAACATAAAATAGCGCTTAATGGTGTTATACTTTGTTTGGGTAATTGTACTAGCACTAGCATATCGCTGGAAACCGGTATTTTGATTCAGTAAATCGTTAACTGTTAAACTTAGTTTTAGATTGTCTGCTTTGAAAAAAGTTTTACTGAGGGAAGAATTTACAATTGTTTGTTCAAAACTTTGATCAAAGGATGCTGTTTTTGCTGTATAGTTATATCTGGCATCACTACTAATTTGAATTTTAGCAGGCAAATAAATGCGAATATCTCCATAACCTGAATAACCTAATCCATTGTTATTAATATGTTCATTTAATGATGACTGCTGGGTATTGTACGCTGGGCCAAAACTAGCACTAAAACTAAACTTCTTTTCTTTGTATTTACTTAATCCAATATTCGCATTGTAGCTATTGCTTTTGGTTTCATTGAGCACATCATTTACATAGTTGTAGGATGTACTGCCATTTAGCGAAAGTTCTACATTGAGGTTCAAGTCAATTTTCTTTATTTTTCTAGAAATATAACTATTTAAATAATAGTTGGTTGGTGTTTTATCTTTCAGATTGATATATTGGTATTGCGATTTACCTGTTGAATTGTCTGTAGTGGTATTGTTAACAATTTGATTGTTTGTGAAACTGTAGCTTCCGAAAAGATATAATGATGCATTGGAAATAACCTTATATGAGTTATACTCAAAGTTAAAGTTGTTGTTATAAGAAGGTTTTAAGTTTGGATTACCTATCGGAATATTCAACACGTCATCATTTACTTTAACTGGTTGCAATTGCCCAACACTTGGCTGACTGGTACGTCCGTTATAAGCTAAACCGAATGCCCTATATTGAGAGAACCTATACAGATATCTAGCCTGAGGCATCCAGTTAATGAACGTCCTTTGGTATCTGATATCATTAGCTTTATCCAACTGATCAAAATTAACAGCATTTAGTTTCAGCCCCCCATTTAAAGAAGATTTTTTGTTTTTATAATTTAATATTGCACCTCCCTGATTGGAAAATTGCTCACTGGTAAAATTATTACTGAACTGCGTATCCAATATGTCATATTTGCCTGGGGTTGACGCATTATAAGACTTGCGGTCAGCATTTGAATTGCTTAAACTTAGGCCATAATTTAAAACTACAGAAAGCTTCTTGGTAATGGGCTCAGAAAAAGTAAAGTTCGAGGAAAAGAATGTGCTATTAGCTTTATTAGTTTTGAGCTGATCAGTAATCTCAGTTTTATCTGTCAATCCGTTCAGATCAAAGAACTCATTTTTGGAATATAAATAGCCCTTACCGTTTTGCTCACTAATTATTTGGCTAACATTTAGGGAGTAATTTCTGCCAGGTTTCTTAAGTTTTTTATTGTAAAATGCCGAGATGTTAAAGCTTTGTTCATCACCTTTATTTTCCAGGTTCCTTAACTCTGTGTTTAATAAAGTATTGTCTTCTCGTTTGCCAATAGTATTGAAATTATTTGTTGTCTCACTGTTTTTATCAGTTCCAGAAACTGTTAATTTTAAATTACTCGTCGTGTCTAACTTTATTTGATAGGTGGCATCCAGTTTATGCCTAAAGATATAATTGTTTGTTAGCTGGTCTTGATTGCTATTGATGACGCCTCCTGGTAGATTTCTTTGTGTTAGCGTGTTTTTAGTTCCATCAACTCTTAATGAGCCGATTTTGTAATTCGTATTAATTGATTCTTTATCGCTATTCCATTTTGTATCATAGTGGGCACCTGCATTTCGTGCGATTGGTATTCCTTCTCCTCCATACCTTCCTCCCCATGATTCCATTTCATCACCACCTCCCATGATCATCATGCCGCCGTCGATAAATTCGACATCGCCACCGCCGCCATATTTATTGTTATCATCCCAACTTAAACCTGTTTTGCCCGTATTGCTGGCAGTTCCAAAAAAGGAAAACTTTTCTTTTGCTTTAAATTTATTAAAGAGAACTTGGCCGGCATAAAAACCATCCGTTCCCCCGCCCACGTCTACTTTTCCAAAATATCCATTCTTCTTATCTTCTTTGAGCTTAATGTTAAGTGTTGTTGTTTTTTGCCCATCATCTACACCTGTAAAAGCGGCTTGATCACTTGATTTTTCATATAACTGTACCTTGTCTACCATATCAGCTCGAAGATTTTTGGTTACTAAAGTGGGATCATCACCAAAAAATTCCTCTCCATCTACCAAAACTTTTGACACAGTTTTTCCTTGGGCGGTAATTTTTCCGTCCTTATCGACTTGCATTCCTGGGAATTTCTTTAACAAATCTTCAACTTTATCGTTCGGTTGTATCGTATAGCTCCCAGCATTATATTCAGTGGTGTCGCCTTTAATCTTTATCGCTGCTGCCTGCCCCTTAATGATAACCTCATTTAATAAAGTTGCCTTAAGTTTCATATTAAGAGTCTTAAAATTGAAACTGGGATTCGCCTCATCTAGTTTAAATTGATATACATAGTCCGCATATTCCGGATAAGTTAATAGCAAAATGAAATTTCCAGTACGCATAGGCTGGATCTCAAAAGCACCATTTTCTGCTGCTCTAGTAAATTTGTAAAGCGTAGAATCTTTCGCATTTAGAATGCTAATGGTTGCGTTACGAAGTTTAATGTTGGCCGCTGAGTCGACAACGATGCCTTTAATGGAGGAAGGACTTTGAGCAAATAGAGAGGTACAGAGAGCGCATAAAAATAAGACTAAGCTTAATTTCTTCATATAGATAATTTTGATGGCCTAATATATAACTAAACTCTTAATACTAAAAACATAGTTTATATACTTTAACATTTGATAACAAACTTTAACATTTGTTACGTAATTGTTATTAAGGTTAATTTGGGTTTGATTAAAACTATATTTTCGCTCTAAAAGGTGCGATTAAAATCAAAAAATGTATATTGAGCCGAATGTGATTTAGAGAAAACGATGCGACACGAATTAGAACAATTGCAACCTGCCCAACTTGCGGCAAAATTTATAAATTTAACTTCTCGCCATATTTTCTTAACTGGGAAGGCTGGTACAGGTAAAACTACTTTTTTGAGAAGCTTAGTTTCTTTGACGCATAAAAAGTCTGTAATCGTTGCACCAACAGGCATTGCAGCTATTAATGCTGCTGGGGTGACTATACATTCTCTTTTTCAGTTGCCCTTTGGAATGTATTTGCCCAAAAACCCGACGGCCGATTTAGCTACCGCACATCAACATTATAACACGCCTAAGTCTATTATCAGACATCTGAGTATGAATGCTACAAAGCGTCGAATTTTGTTGGATATGGAATTGCTCATCATCGATGAGGTTAGCATGCTTAGAGCCGATTTATTGGACGCAATTGATATGGTATTGCGCTATGTGCGAAAAAATAATGCTAGTTTCGGTGGTGTGCAGGTTTTATTTATTGGCGATTTGCATCAACTGCCTCCGGTAGTAAAACAAGATGAATGGAGTTTACTAAGCGGGTTTTATAAAAGTATTTATTTTTTCGACGCACTAGCGCTAACTGAAAATAAACCAGTGTATATAGAGCTTGAAAAAATATACCGACAAGCTGACGAGATTTTCATTAACCTTTTAAATAACCTAAGGAACAATCAGGTAACGCAACAGGATATTGAGTTGCTTCAAAAATATTATCGAGCAGATTTTAAACCAAACTTGAGCGACAATTACATCACGCTTACCACGCACAACCAAAAAGCAGATGCGCTTAATAGGAGTAGTTTAGCTGAATTGAAAGCTAAAAGTTATCGCTATCATGCGGCTGTAGATAAGGAATTCCCTGAATCGGCATATCCTTCAGAAAAATCCTTAGAATTAAAGGTTGGGGCGCAAGTAATGTTCATCAAGAATGATCCCACAGGGGAGCAACGTTTTTTCAACGGGAAGATTGCAGTGGTTGTTTCCTTAACGGATGAGGTGATTAAAGTAAAAGCTGATGGAGCAGAGCAGCCTATCCTCATTGAGAAATATAGCTGGAAAAATATAAGATATACCACTAATAAGATCACAAATGAAATTGAGGAGGAAGTAATAGGTACCTTCACTCAATTTCCCTTGAAGCTTGCATGGGCTATCACCGTACATAAAAGTCAGGGCCTAACTTTTGATAAAGCCATTATTGATTTAGGAGATGCCTTTGCCCCCGGGCAGATTTATGTTGCGCTATCACGATTACGTACACTGGAGGGATTGATTTTAACTTCCCAGTTGTCAGGAAGAGCTATTAAGCAAGATCCAAATGTAAATTATTTCGCCAAATCAAAGGAACAACAAGAAGATCTAGTTTTACAGATTAAAAGGGAAAGTGATGCATTCTTAATGAATTATATTTTGGAGAGCTTCAATTTTAGAACATTGGATAATTATGTATTCGAACATGTTTTTAGCTATAAAAAAGATGAAAAACGCTCTACCAAACAAAAGCATTTAGCATGGGCTATCAAATTGCAGCAAGAACTCATGGGTTTAAAAGTAAATGCCGACAAGTTCTTAAAGCAGATAGAACGTTTATTCCTAATTGATGATGACGAAAACAAAAATCTACGTCTAGCGCGAACAACAGCTGCTGAAAATTATTTTAATCCTCAAATTGCAAAATTGAGTGATTCAATTTTTGAGATGATAGAGCTTGTTAAGTTGGAAAAGCAAACTAAAGAATATCTGGTTGAGCTATTTGAAATGGAAGCTATGTTTTATGAGCAGTTTAAGAAAATGAGGAAAGCAAAGGCTATGTTAAATGCAGCCTTAAGTGGGATAGAGCTAACAAGAGAAAGTCTAAGTGGTTTATTTAATGAAGCAAAGAGAGCTGAACAAATCCAGAAGGCCTATAGGCTGGCTAATAATGCTGAATTTAACCCGGATCCGGTTAATAGTTTTCGAAAGGTAAGAGCTCCGAAGAAAGACAAAATTCCTAAAGTGCCGAAAGAGGACACAAAAGATGTTACCTTAAGCTTGTTGAATCAAGGTAAGACAGCGGAGGAGATTGCCAAAGAACGCAAAATGACGTTGGGCACAATTGAAGGTCATATTGCACACTTTGTGGCTAAGCAGGAATTAGATCCCAAGTTGTTTATGCCAGCGAAGAAATTGAATGCTATGTTGGATGCGATAAACGAATTAAAATCAATCAAACTAAATGATCTTCGTGATCACCTAGGAAGGGGTTATTCCTATAGTGAAATTAAAATAGCTGTAGCTGCCCATTTAGCAGAAGGGAATTAACACATTTTTCGTCATTGCGAGGTACGAAGTAATTTAAATGAGATTGCTTCGTACCTTGCAATGACGGATTGTACCTGGCAGTGACGAGCTTAGACGGTTCCTTCAAAAACCTTTTCCGCTGGGCCGCATAAAAAAATATTGGTGAATTCTTGTCCGTTATAATCAAATTTGATATTGATATGGCCACCCAAAACCTTAATGGCTGTTTCAATGTGTCCAGTTTGATGTAAATGCTTTGCTCTCGAAAGTGCAACGGCTGTTACACCAGTTCCACAAGCAAAGGTTTCATCTTCAACACCGCGTTCAAAGGTGCGAACGAATAAGTGGTCACCTTTGTCTTCAACAAAATTAACATTAATGCCTTCTGCTCGATAGGTTTCATTATTACGAATGTTTTTCCCGGCGGTAAATACATCTAGTTCCTTTAAATTTGTAACCTCTTCAACATAATGAGGTGAGCCTGTATTTAAAACATAAGCATGTCCGTCTTTTGTGATGTGATTAACGTTAATCATCTGTAAATCTACCCAGTTACCTTCAGCTGAAATTTTGGCATAATGCGGTCCATCAACTGCCAAAAAATTAGCTTCACTGTCAATAATTCCTAGCTGTTTCGCAAAGGCAACGATACAACGACCGCCATTACCGCACATACTGCCCAGATTACCATCTGCATTATAATACACCATCTCAAAATCGAAATTATCATGCTTCAATAGAAACATTAATCCATCGGCTCCAATGCCGAATCTTCGATCACAAAGTCTCTTTACGAGGTTATTGTCAATGTTTTTTAAATTGCTCATGCGATGATCAATTAAAATAAAATCGTTGCCTGCACCTTGATATTTTGAGAATTTTATGTTCATCATTTCTTCATTTAAGCTTGTAATATTTGATTTCTGAAAATGCAAAATCAGTTTTGTTAATTCGATTTAACATTTTTTAACATTAAATCAGATGTATTAAGTATGCAAATATCGTTTATATGGTATTAAATTTGAGTAAATCTTTATTAAAAAGTAAATAATATATGAAAACATGAAGACCATCATAATCTTTTAAAAGAATAACCATAGATTATGATAGTTTGAATACGATTAAAAAACAAATTTTAAACAAATGAAACCATCATGATTTTTCAAATCACACAATGAAATGACTATAAAATCATGATAGCTTCATCACAATTAAAAAACAAATTTTAAACAAATGAAAAAAATAGGATTAATAGTGTTTGCTGCATTCTTAGGAGGTGCAGTCGCAATTGGCGCTTATAAACTATTAGAGCGCGATAATGATAGCTATTCTTTAGCTGAAAAGCAAAATATGATGTTTGCTAACAACCCGATTAAAGTTTCATCAACAGGATCTGTAGATTTTGTTCAAGCTGCTGCTGCTGTTTCTCCGGCCGTTGTACATATTAAAACAACCTATGGTGGTTCCAATCCTTCGAATGAGGGGCAAGAAAGCGGCGGATTTGAAGATCTTTTTGACTTTTTCGGCGGTGGTGGTAGCAGGAGAGGAAGTATGCCGAGAGCAGCTTCTGGCTCTGGTGTTATTTTAACTGCTGATGGTTATATCGTAACGAATAATCACGTTGTTGATAAGGCTGATAAAATTGAGGTAGTACTTTCAAACCGTCGTAAGGTAATGGCAAAAGTAATTGGTAAAGATCCGAATACTGATTTGGCACTTATCAAAGTAGATGTGACTGGTTTGCCTTTTGTAAAAATGGGTAACTCCGATAATGTTCAGATTGGTGAGTGGGTACTAGCTGTTGGTTTTCCATTAGACTTGCAAACTACGGTAACTGCCGGTATTGTGAGTGCAAAAGCACGTAATATTGGGATTTTGAATAGAGAAAGTAATGGAATGACGCGAGAAGAATGGATGGAAATGCAACGTACGGGTGTGAGGCCAAAAGTTAATGCAAATCCTGCGATCGAGTCATTTATCCAAACAGATGCTGCTATCAATCCAGGAAACAGTGGAGGTGCATTGGTAAATGCAAATGGTGAGCTGATAGGAATTAATTCTGCAATCGCTTCTCAGACAGGTAGAAATGAAGGTTATGGTTTTGCTATTCCTGTAAACTTAGCGAAAAAAATATTAGAAGACTTTAAGCAATTTGGTAGTGTTAAACGTGGTTATATTGGTGTTAATTTTACAGCCTTAGATGCAGATGTTGCTGAGCACCTAAATATTAAAGATATCAATGGACTTTATGTTAATGAAGTGTCGCCAAATGGGGCTGCTGCATTAGTAGGGATCAAAGAAGGAGATATTATTAAAAAAGTTGAAGGCGTAGAAGTTTATGACTCACCGGCATTGCAAGAGAAGATTGGTCGTTTACGCCCTGGTGATAAAGTTTCTTTGGGAGTTTTAAAAGCGGATGGTTCTTTAAAAAATGTAGTGTTGACCCTTAAGCCTGAAAGCAGTGTAAGTTTAGCTTCCTCAAATAAAACCAATTCGGCTTTACCTACTGGAACTACAGTAGCTAAGCTTGGAGCAAGTTTTGCACCTGCTTCTGCTGCAGTGAAAGCAAAATATAAAGTTTCAAATGGAGTGGTTGTAACAAATGTAGAGTCGGGTAAACTATTTGACTATTTTGAAGTAACGAAGGGCTTACTAATTACAACCGTTAATGGCAAGGCAGTAAATAGTTCAGCCGATGTAGAAAAAGCATTAGCGACCTCAGGAAATGGCAAAACAACTATTGCTGGTTTTGGTGAAAATGGGGCTTATACATTTTCTTTTAATTAAAAATTATAAAACATGTTAATAAAGGGGACAGCAATTTGCTGTCCTTTTTTTTTTAGAATGTTTCTAAATAGTTTCTTTCTTATGATTTTGTACTCGACAAGCTTATTTTAAATCATATTTTAAATACTTTTGTAACAACTGGATAAAAAAATAAAAAGCTAATGGGTAGTATCGCAAATGCTTTTTCCTCATCTATAGGAAAAAAACTAATAATGGGCCTCACAGGTCTTTTTCTAATCTCTTTTTTAGTTGTACACTGTTTTTTAAATTCGTTTGTGTTTTTTGATAACACAGGTGTATTGTTTAATGAAGGAGCTCATTTTATGGCCACTAACTGGATTATACGTGCCATGGAAATCGTTTTAATGTTAGGCTTGATATTGCATATTGTGCAGGGAGCACGCTTAACCTTTCAAAATCAAGCAGCCAGACCTGAGAAATATGCTTACAACAATGGTAATGCTAACAGTAAATGGTATTCAAGATCGATGGGTTTATTAGGAACATTATTGTTAATTTTCTTAATAGTTCACCTGTCGCAATTTTGGACTGTTTCTAGATTTACGGGTATCCCAACTATAGATGCTGCGGGTCATGAAGATTTATATGCAGTGATGAAGGAAACGTTTAAAAACATATGGTTTGTTGTGTTGTATGTGCTTTCGATGATCTCATTAGGTTATCATTTATTGCATGGCTTTGCTTCAACGTTTCAAACCTTGGGTTGGAACCACAAGAAATATACCCCAATTATCAAGGCAGTAGGGGTTTGGTTCTCCATCCTAATTCCTTTGATTTTTGCCGCAATGCCAGTTTGGATCTACTTAGGTCTTTAAAATAATTTTGAACGAATAAAGCTAAATATATAATGTCAGCACTAAATTCAAATATACCAGAGGGCGAATTAACCAGTAAATGGACGAAATTTAAATCGTCAGTACCTTTGGTTAACCCTTCCAATAAAAGAAGTTTAGAGATAATTGTAGTTGGTTCTGGTTTGGCCGGGGCATCAGCAGCTGCTACTTTGGCCGAGATGGGCTATAAAGTGAAATGTTTTTGTTTTCAGGATTCACCACGTAGGGCGCATTCTATCGCAGCTCAAGGAGGGATCAATGCTGCAAAGAATTATCAAAACGATGGAGATAGTACTTATCGTTTGTTTTACGATACTATTAAAGGTGGCGATTACCGTGCACGTGAGGCGAACGTTCATCGTTTAGCTGAGGTAAGTGCGAATATCATCGATCAATGTGTAGCTCAAGGGGTTCCTTTAGCTCGTGAGTACGGGGGGCTGCTAGATAACCGTTCATTTGGTGGAACGCAGGTGCAAAGAACATTTTATGCAGCAGGTCAAACTGGTCAGCAATTATTGCTTGGTGCATATAGTGCATTGGAGCGTCAAATAGGAATGGGTAAAGTAGAAATGTTTACCCGTCACGAAATGCTTGAAGTAGTTAAAATTGACGGGAAAGCGCGTGGTATTATTGCACGTAATCTAATTACGGGCGAGTTAGAACGTCATTTTGGTCATGCAGTTGTATTAGGAACCGGTGGTTATGGAAACGTTTTTTACCTTTCTACCAATGCGATGGGAAGTAATGTTACGGCTGCTTGGAAAGCGAATAAACAAGGAGCTTTTTTCGCTAACCCTTGTTATACACAAATTCACCCAACATGTATTCCTGTTTCTGGAGATCACCAGTCTAAACTAACCCTTATGTCTGAGTCGTTGCGTAATGATGGAAGAATTTGGGTGCCTAAAAAGAAAGACGATACACGTAAAGCTTCTGAAATTCCGGAAGATGAAAGAGATTATTATTTAGAGCGTCGTTACCCTGCATTTGGTAACTTAGTTCCACGTGACGTTGCGTCGAGAGCGGCTAAAGAACGTTGTGATGCAGGTTATGGTGTGGGTTCTTCTAAACTAGCGGTATACTTAGATTTTAAAGCTAATACTGAACGTTATGGTAGAATTGAGGCTTCAAAGGCTGGTAACCATAATCCTGACAAGGAAACATGCATGCGTTTGGGCTTGGCTGTGATCAAGGAGAAATATGGTAACCTATTTGATATGTATGCGCAGATAACAGGTGAGAATCCTTACGAAACTCCAATGCGTATTTATCCTGCGGTTCACTATACAATGGGCGGTTTATGGGTCGACTATAACTTGATGACCACTGTACCTGGTTTATACTGTACAGGGGAAGCAAATTTCTCTGATCATGGAGCTAATCGTTTAGGCGCGTCTGCATTGATGCAAGGCTTGGCAGATGGTTATTTCGTTCTTCCTTATACTATCGGACAATATTTATCAAAAGAAATTTCGGTTAAGGCAATTCCAACAGATCATCCAGCATTTGCTGAAGCAGAAGCCAGGGCAAAAGGAATACTAGATACTTTAATTGGAATTAAAGGAACGAAATCTGTGGATCATTTCCATAAGAAATTAGGGCTAATCATGTGGGAAAAATGTGGAATGGCTCGTAATGCTGAAGGCTTAAAATCGGCAATTGCAGAAATTCAACAATTGAAAAAAGATTTTTGGAATGATGTTCGTGTTCCTGGATCAACGGATGAATACAACCCAGAATTAGAAAAGGCAGGCCGTGTTGCAGATTTTATTGAATTGGGCGAGTTGATGTGTATCGATGCTTTAAATCGTAATGAAAGCTGTGGTGGTCACTTCCGCGAAGAATACCAAACTGAAGAAGGCGAAGCGTTACGTGATGACGAAGGGTATGCTTACGTTGCAGCTTGGGAAAATAAAGGTGATGGAAGTTTCGAGCTCCACAAAGAAGAATTGATATTCGAAAATATTAAAATAGCACAAAGAAGTTATAAATAGTAGTTAAGATATGAGTACAGGAAATATGAACTTAACGCTAAAGGTTTGGCGTCAAAAGAGCACAAAAGAAAAAGGAAAAATGGTAGACTATAAAGTCGCGGATATTTCTCCTGATATGTCTTTTTTAGAAATGTTCGATGTCTTAAACGAAGATTTAATTACCAAGGGTGATGATCCTATTGTATTTGACCACGATTGTCGCGAAGGTATTTGCGGGATGTGTTCAATGTTTATCAATGGTCGCCCGCACGGTCCAAAAGATGCAGTTACAACCTGTCAGTTGCATATGCGTTCATTTAAGGATGGAGATACCATTGTGGTTGAGCCGTGGAGAGCAAAAGCTTTCCCTGTAATTAAAGATTTAACTGTAGATAGGTCTGCATTTGATAGAGTTATTGCCGCAGGTGGCTTTATTTCGGTAAATACGGGTAATGCGCAAGACGCAAACAGTTTGCCAATTCCAAAAGCTCAAGCAGATGCAGCATTTGAAGCTGCTGCATGTATTGGTTGTGGTGCTTGTGTTGCAACGTGTAAGAATGCTTCGGCGATGTTATTCGTGTCTGCAAAAATATCTCAATTGGCATTATTGCCACAGGGACAACCTGAGCGTTATAAGCGTGTACAGAATATGGTGGCTCAAATGGATGCGGAAGGATTTGGAAATTGTACTAATACAGGGGCTTGCGAAGCCGAATGTCCTAAGGGGATTTCGCTAGAAAATATTGCAAGAATGAATAGAGATTATTACGCAGCTAAATTTATAAGCGAAGAAGAAGGGTAAGGCGATTTGCTTTTATGCGATAAATTTAGTAGGTTTAATCGTCCGAGACAGAGGAGACATATAAACAAAAAACCCCGACCATTTAGGTTGGGGTTTTTTGTGAGTATTGATTTATTATTTTTTCAATGAAAATTTAACGGGAATGTTGTATTTAGTACGAGCTACTTTGCCGTTTTGCATGCCGGGATTCCATCGTTTTGATAACTTTAATACGCGCACTGCTTCCTCATCTAATCCATAGCCTAATTTTTTGCCATCTACTTTAATATCACTTAATGAGCCGTCCTTTTCTATAGTGAAAGAGGTGTATACAGTTCCTTCGATTTTAGCATCTACTGCAGGTTTAGGGTATTTCATATTTGTACCTAAAAAATTATAGAACTTTGCGATACCTCCTGGGTAAGTTGGAGGGTTTTCCATGGAAACATGACTATATACTGTTTTGTCGCCTTCGCCTGATGTTGAAGGAGTAGTATGGGTATTTGCATTATTTGACGTTATGGCCTTTTTTGGTTTATTAGGCATTGCAAATTTTATTGGCATGCTGTATTTCACGCGAACAGGTTTTTCGTTATAAAGTCCTGGGTTCCATTTTCTCGCCAATTTAAGTACTCTAACGGCCTCCTCCTCTGTTCCTGAGCCTAGTTTTTTGCCATCTACTTTAATGTCAGTTAACGAGCCATCTTTTTCTATCGTGAAAGAGGTATATACAGTACCTTGTACATTGTTTTCGATTGCCTGGGTGGGATACTTGATCGTTGCGCCAAGAAAATCATAAAACTTTTGAATACCTCCAGGATAGGTTGGTGGGGTTTTTAAAGATATATGATCATATACCTTTTCATCTTGTGCAAACGCTTGGTTTAGGCACAGATTGAGCATTAACACCGCTATTAGCGATGAGAAAATTTTTGTTTTCATCTTTTTTGAGCTTTAGGTTAAGTTTTTACTGATTCTTTGTTTTTTGAATTGGAACATTCTTGGTCGTCACTATGATTACGCCATTTTGCCCTGAAGAGCCGTAGAGGGCAATAGCAGAAGCATCCTTTAGGATCGAGATTGATTCAATCTTATTGGGGTCTAATTGGTTAATGTTTTCGTTTTCTAATACTTTTCCATCCAAAATGTAAAGAGGGTTTTTGCCATAGGTATTGGTGCCCCTAAATTTCACTTTACTTCCATAATCCTTTATGGTTACTTCATCATTGTTTTTCGAGGCTTCTGCTTGTTTGATTGCTGGAGTTTCTTTTTTGTCTACGCCATTTGCGATAGCATTTTTGGTAGTGATTACAACTACGCCATTAGCTCCTTGAGTTCCATAAAGACTTATTGCCGAAGCATCTTTAAGTATGCTTACTGATTCAATGGTGTTTGGATCCAATTCATTTAAGTTAAGGGCAAACACTTTTCCATCAACGATGTATAATGGCTCTGTTTGTTTATTTGTTGAACGGTAGCCAATAATTTTAATTGACTTTGAATCTGCATTGCTTTTGGCTTGCGGATTTGATGCCTGGGCCATGATAGTTATTGTATTTAGCGCAGTGAAACCAATTGGCATTTTTACCCCGTTATTGATAATAGCCGTACTAGCGCCTTTAATTCTAAACGAAGTTTGCAACGCATACAAACCATCTTTTAAGGTGTTTAATTGCGAGTAAGCCATCAAACTGTTTAAAACAGCAACATCACAGCCATTTCCAAGTTCTGTATGAATATTTATATGTTTTAAATTGCCTTTTATAAGTGTGAAAGTTATAATGCTATTTCCTTGATGGTTTTGTAAACGAGCGGTGCTAGGGTATTCAATACTTTGCATTAAATAGCTATAAAATTTACCTAGGTCATCAGCGCTATATATTTTTCCAATTGAAACATTTTTAGAGTCTGCGCTAACGGTGCCGCATAACAAAGCAGGAATTAAAGATAAGATGATTAATTTTTTCATTGAATTTAAGTTATTTCGTTAGCGATTCTTTTTTTGTTGTGATGAGAACTACCCCATTTTCTCCTTGTTTGCCATAGAGTGAGCTAGCAGAGGCATCTTTAAGTACACTTATACTTTCAATGGTTTCTGGTTTCAGCTTATTAACATCCATATGATCTTGTTTCTGTCCGTCGACTATATATAGAGGTGCTGATTTCGGATTTAAATTTGTGCCTTTTAATTTGATGCCAACCGCTAATTTAGATTCTAATACTTCGTTTGCAGGTGATTTTATTTTAGCAGTTTCATTAGGCATTGAGAATTTAATTGGAATGTTATACTTGGCGCGAACAACTCTTCCGTTCTGCATTCCGGGATTCCATCTTTTACTTAATTTAATAACTCTTATGGCTTCTTCTTCAAGTCCATAGCCTAATTTTTTACCATCTACTTTGATATCGCTCAAGGTTCCATCTTTTTCTACGCTAAAAGATATATATATTGTTCCTTGTATATTGTTCTCTGATGCCATTATTGGATACCTAATCGCTGAAGCTAACCAACGATAGAAATTTTGAAAACCACCTGGGTAACTCGGAGGGTTTTCTAGGGAAACATGGCTGTAGACTAAATTATCTTCAACGTTTTCTTCTTTTTTGATAGTTGCTGGGTAACCCAGCACAACGATTTTAGGTAACTCATTGTAACCTATAGGAGCTTCATTAGCGATGGCTTCTTCTTTGCTGGTAAGTTGACTTAATTTAAATGCTGTAACAAAACTATAATTTCCGTCTTCGGCAGGTAATTCTTTGTTGAAGGCCAAAATACTTTGTTTAACTTCTTGTTCAGTTTGCGGGCCTAAATCTCCAACTACATTTATATTTTGGATTTTCCCTGTCTCTACCTTGAAGTTAACACGCACATCCCCTTGGATTTGTTTATTTATTGCATCAGTAGGATATTTGATAGTTGTTGTTAAAAAGTTATAAAAACTAACCCAGTCTTTGTTTGAATGGCTTGATAAATTATTATTTACCACCTTAGCTTTTGGCTGCGCATCTTTAAAAACTCGAGGCGCGATTTCCACATCAACAATTCTTAACGGTGCCTCAATTGTTTCGCTTACTACAGCTTTAATATTGTTTAGCGGAATTTGTTCGGCTACTTCTATCAGGCTATCATTTTTGCGGATCGTTGCGGAAGATAAGATTAAGGTTAATGCAAATAAAGGAACAAATAAGCCGTACTTTAAAATCGCAGTTTTTTTAGACCGCTGTTTATGCAGCATAAAAATTCTTTTTTTGATAAGTGATTTTGTAAAAAAACCATTTGTTAAGTCGCTAGGTCGCGCCCCAAAAGCCTGACTTAACAATAAAAGAGAATATGTTTCCTTGTCGCCTTGAAAATTTGCTGCGGCTTCATCAGCTAAGAATTCATGAATATTCTTTACTGTATATTTATAAGCGTAAATTATTGGGTTAAACCAAGTAAAAATGGCTAAGAATTCAAAGAAGAGCACATCAATAGTATGTTTTTGCTTGATATGAATTTCTTCATGTAGGTGAATTGTTGCTGGCTCTGGAACGTCTTCGGCGATCACTTTCCTGTTCAAAAAAGAAAAGGCAACCCCACTATTCACATGATAAAACATTTTATTTACCGCAACTAGTTGATAAATAAACCGAAAGATAAAGAATATGATGCCGCACACATATATTGCTACGATTAAATTTCCCCAATTAAATTTTTCTGAATTAGGGCTTGCAACGCCAACCTGCGATACAAAGCCGTTTAATTGATCTACCCCTGTATACACACGTTGAGCAACAGATTGGGTTGCTAGCCATTCAAAGCGTAAAAAAGGGATAGCCAGGGATAGTACACCTGATGCAATTAAGTATATTCTGTTTAAGATAAAATAGGTCTCTTTATCTAATAACAGTTTATAAAAGCAGAAAAATACAATCAGGTAGATATTTACCTGTAGCAAATAATGCGCCCAACTCATTTTGGTTTATTTTTAAATTTGTTGATCATTTTTAAAATTTCATCTACATCTCCTAAATCAAGCTTCTCCTCCTTTACGAAGAAAGAGAACATACTCTCAACAGAATTTTCGAAGTAATTACCCAATAATTTCTCTGTTGCATGTCGCTTGTATTCCTCGCGACTAATTAGTGGATAATATTTATGAGCTTTGCCAAATGCCTCATGACCAATAAAACCTTTAACTTCTAAGATTCTGATAATGGTTGAAACTGTATTATAGGCAGGTTTAGGTTCTGGCAAATAATCCATTACTTCTTTTACAAATGAATTTTCTAGTTGCCATACAATTTGCATGATTTGTTCCTCGGCCTTTGTTAAATCTTTAATTTCCATGTTAATTGTTGTTTTTTATGTATTATGAGCGTTTTTATTTCAAATGAGTGTTATTATTTGAGTAATTTAACGAATAATTAGTATAAACTTAAAACTAATATTTTAGTTTTCAAAATTTTTAGGCAATTTTTTTTAACTCAATAATAAATAAATCAAAATATAATGAAGATAGCTTTTCATGGTGCGGCACGTACGGTTACTGGGAGTAAACATTTGATTACTTTAGATTCAGGTTTAAAGATTTTACTAGATTGTGGGCTTTTTCAAGGGATGGGCCATGTTACTGATCAACTAAATGAACATTTTGGATTTGAACCTTCATCAATAACGTATGTAGTCCTTTCTCATGCCCATATCGATCATTGCGGTTTACTTCCGAGATTGATAGCTGACGGTTTTAATGGAACCATATTTTGTACCCCTGCAACAATGGATTTAGCTCGAATATTAATGTTGGATTCAGCAAAGATACAAATGCAGGACAGTGAATTTTCAAATAAGCACTTAAGGCCGGGGGAGGAAGAAGAGCTGCCATTATATACTGATCAAGATGTAATTAAAGCGGTTGGTTTAATGAAGGTGATTGAGTATGGAGAAAATTATCAAATAGCTGAGGGGATTAAATTAAAGTTTACCGATGCAGGTCACATATTGGGTAGCGCAGCGGTTCATTTAACCCTAGTGGAAAATGGTAATGAAAGGAAATTAACTTTTAGTGGAGATATTGGCCGTTATGGTGATCTATTGCTTAAAAGTCCCGAAGTTTTTGATCAGGCAGATTATATCATTATGGAGTCTACTTATGGCGATTCTTTGCATAGGGACTTAGAACCGATAGAAAGGAAGCTGCTGGAGATTATAAATTATACTTGTAAAATTAAAAAAGGAAAGGTGGTCATTCCAGCATTTAGCGTTGGCCGTACACAAGAGCTGCTATATGCCCTTAATGGTCTCGAATTGAAAAATCAATTGCCTGATGTGCCCTATTTCGTTGATAGCCCGCTTTCAGCGCAAGCAACTGCAGTCTTAAAAAATCACACAGAAGTTTATAATAAAGCGGTAAAAGAAGTATTGACTGTTGATGACGATATTTTTTCATTTAAAGGATTGAGATTTATTGAAAGCACAGAAGAATCAAAAGCCTTAAATAATGACAATCGCCCTTGTGTAATTATTTCCTCCTCCGGTATGGCCGAAGGAGGAAGAGTTAAACATCACATTAAAAATATTATCGGAAATGAAAAAAATACTATTCTAATGGTTGGTTATTGTGAGCCTTCATCACTAGGTGGGAAGTTAATCGCTGGTCAAAAGGTAGTCGAAATTTTTCGTGAAGATTATGAAGTTAAAGCGGAGGTAAACTCCATAAAATCGATGAGTGCACATGGAGATTACGAAGATTTACTGCGCTTTTTATCTTGTCAAGATCCTTTAAAAGTAAAACACTTGTTTTTGGTGCATGGAGAATATGAGGTTCAACAACGTTTTGCAATGCGTTTAAAAGAGAAAGGATTTAAAAATATTTCAATACCTTCTTACCACGAAAACTTTGATATAACTACTTAACATGTACGTTATATTTAATTAAGCCATGTCCGAAGCCGTCGACTATTAATCTTATTCTTGATTTAACATCAAGTTTTTTAAATAGGGATTTTCGATAGTTTTCTACAGTTCGGTGACCAATATTCATTTTCGTTGAGATTTCTTTATAGGTTAGTTGTTCGGCACAGAGTTGAAGGAATAGCTGTTCTTTTTCAGTTAAATTGGGTTTAGTTGGTTCATTATTTCTTAATGAAGCTATTAGCCTTCCAGATACCAGCTCGCTTATAAAAAACCCTTTTTTATGGATGATTTGGATCGCATGGAGAAGATCAGATGGCTTTGATTCTTTTAATAGATATCCACCTGCTCCGCATCTCACTATCTCGGTGATCGCTTTTTCATCTTCGAACATACTAAGAGCTAATACACGCATATCAGGGTAGTTACTTTTTATCCATTGTGTAGTAGCATAGCCATCCATAATGGGCATACTTATGTCCATTAATACTACCGCTACTTGTCCATGCTTTTTAATTTTATCTTGGAAGTCAATTCCATTTTTGGCAGCAAAGATAACATCGACTTCATCAAATTTTTCCATTAAGCTTACTAAGCCTGAACGGAATAATGTATGGTCGTCGACTATTGCTATTGTTATTTTGTTATTCATAATTTAAGGATAAGGTATTTCAATTGTAATTATAGTTCCTTCTAGGGGTTTAGAATCGATTTTTATTTTTCCTGTGAGCTTCTCAATGCGATTTTGAAGGGAGTGAAGGCCAATGCCATTTTTCTGCCTTATAATCTCGCTGTAATCAAAACCAACCCCATTGTCTTTTATCGTTAAGTGCAAAATTTGCTTAGCTATAGAAATACTGATTTCAATTTTCTTTGCTTCAGCATGTTTAATAATGTTATGTAAAATTTCCTTGAATAACTGTAGAATGATATGGTCTTTCGTAGAGGATGATATCGGGAGTGTTAAAATCTTATTTTTAACACTTAACTTATATCTATCAATTTTTCTAATCCAGTCTAATTCCCGCTCAATGGCTTGCCCTAAACTTATTTCAATCACTTGTTCACCGTGAAAAAATTTTGCTAAACCTCTTAGTTCAGCAATGGATTTAGTAACTAAACTTAAAGATAACGCAAGTTTTTCTTCCGACTCACGGAGTTCTGCTAAGTTAATCGAGTTTAATGTAATTGTTGTTAAACTTAAGAGCTGCCCCATATTGTCATGTAAATCTGCCGCAATAATTTGCATAGTTTGTTCCCGTACAGTAACAGATGTTTTTTCGACCTCTGATTCGAATTGCTCGTTCATTTTAATTTTTTCTTCAAGATGTAATCTCTTTTTTCGAAAGTATATGACGATAAAAAAAGGCATGACAATCCCAATAACTAAGACAATTATTGAAGTGATGATAATTATCGCGAATAGGTCTGAGTTTTGGAAAGACATAAAAATGATTTTATCCAACAACCATACATTAGCATATTTAAAATGGAAATTAATACATATCTAAATGGAAAAGAATTCGTTTTGCTAATCATAATTAATCGATCGAGATTGAGATTTACTGTTGTTGATCCGGCATAGAACAAAACGCAACCTGTAACGAACCAAAAACCAGGTTCCTTAATTATAGCTAAGTTTTGTTCTTGATAAATTAAACTATAGTAGTAAAAAACAGAAAATATAATAATGCTCGTCCCAAATAATACGTTTGTAATAGCAAAGAAATGGCTAAATCCCAAGGTATACCACTCCCAGGTATAGCAACTAATCAATGCTACAAAGACAATCTTTATAAGAGTATTGATAAAGGGTAAAGCTATCAATTTAGCAAATAAAAATAAATGGAAGCTCAAATAAATGAGTAAGAACATATTATAAATCGAATGTGTACTTACGCTCTCTGTAGAGGTTTTAACCAGATAAAAACAATAACTCTCTACAAAAACAGTAACAATAAGATAGGGTATCAATGAACGCCAAAATTTAGGCACAACTTTAGTAGTTAGTAAAACGGATGTGATTAAACACATCCATTCCATAATTATTCCAAAGGGAATTTTAGTTAATATCACTATATAGTAGCTGAAGGTCGAGATGGTTCGCTTCCAATGTCAAAGATACAATATTCGGTATCATTATAATCAGGTAAACATTCCTCTGAACAATCAGGGGGGCATAAAACAGATTGATCTAGTCCGTAGCCGCCATCATTAGGGTCTGTGCTCTGAGAAGATAGTATTATATTTTCCTGACTTGTTAAAATGTCTTCAAACTGATATTCTCCTCGAATAATTGTATTACACAGAATTGCGGTATCGAAATTTAGATACCTAGCTTTTTCAACATCATCATTGCCGGGGCAATTTGCTAACTCGAAATGGTTTCCCATATAAATTTTTAAGCCAAATCTTTCTTCATTATTGAATTCAACGTTTGAAATTATCCCATTGTCTATGAATAACTTAATTACTTCTTCTGCGCCAAAGTGAGCATAGTTAAAACGTTTTTGAGTGGGTTGATTTTCTCGATATGCGACAACCATTTCTTTAATCGTTTTTCTATCCATTTTAATGGAGTGGTTACTGTTTGAACCTTCTAATTTTAATGACATAATTTTAATATTTAGTATTTACAATGTTATTTATGGTGAAATTCGTCAAATCTCCATACTCCGATTACCGTAGAATTACCCTTTTTTTAGGCTAAAAAGACGGTAGTTGATTAAATAATTTTAAACTATTTTATAGCCCATTATTGGATTGGTGCATCCACAAAAAAATGCCCAATGAAATTTAATCCACTGGGCATTGAACAAAACGGTTATGATCACCGTTTTGGTAGTTCTTGTTAAGTTTCTCTTAGCTTATTGTCTCGGAGCTGCTGGTGTAGGCATTGTTTTACGAGGCAATTTTTCTGCTCTTTCTGAAGTATGATAAACGAAAGAAGCAACAATAGTAGCCGATTTTTTCAAGTCATCACCATCTAAGCGATCAAAAGTATCTTGATTAGAATGGTGGGTACGTGTATTATAATCCATGGGATCTTGGATAAATTGAAAGCCTGGTAAGCCAACGCCATCAAACGCCTGGTGATCTGTACCGCCTGTATTGTTGATAGTAATCGTTTTAGCGCCTAGATCGGTGAAAGGCGTTAGCCAGGTTTGGAAAATGTCTTTAACCGCAGCATTACCTTGTAAATATACTCCACGAATAGTTCCTGTTCCATTATCCAAGTTGTAATAAGCGCTTAATTTTTCATGCTCTGGTTTTGGTTTCATGTCGGCAGGGTCGGCAAAATGCTCTTTTACGTAGCCTCTAGAACCAAATAAACCTTGCTCTTCTGAGCTCCATAAAGCGATACGAATAGTACGCTTTGGTTTAAAATCGATTGCTTTTAAAATACGCATTGCTTCAATCATCACAGCCGATCCCGCTCCATTATCTGTTGCCCCTGTTCCCGAGTGCCACGAATCATAGTGGCCACCTAACATTACAATCTCGCTTTTTAACTTAGGGTCGGTGCCTGGGATTTCGGCAATTACATTATATCCTTTAGGGTCTTTGTCATAAAATGAAGTCTTAACTTCCGCCTCTAGCTCTACTTTTTCGCCACTACGTAATAAACGTAAAATGTGCAAATAATCTTCACTACTTACTTCAAGTTCTGGATTAACGGGTTTTGCATCTAATTTGTATGAAGCGCCGTTACTGGTAAAGAAAGTACCATGACTACCACGAGCGTAACTTAATTTTAAACCAATTTTTTCAGCCAATAACATGCTGTCGATAGCAGCTCTAACGGCAACTAATTTTAACATCATAGCACGTTGATTGCCTCCGGCATTGCCAAAACCACCTTGACGACCAGCTCCTGGCGCTTGAGGTTGAGCTGCAGCCATTTTTTCTAAAGCTTCCTCGGTATATCTTACTGCATCGGCAGTGTACGAGTTTTTTAAAGGTTGAAGAGTGGCCGATTCGATCATGACGATTTTGCCTGTCAATTTACCTTTGTATTTAGCTAAATCAGTAACTGTGTCGGCCTTAATTAATATTACTTCAGACTTAATAGCTCCTTTTGTACCAGGTGTCCATGCTTTAGGTGAAGCAATAATTGGGCGGTAAAAAGGTAAAGTAGTTGCAGCATAATATTTATCAACCTGCCATCCCTTACCAAATTCTCCCCACGCTTCTAAATGTACATTTTGAAGCCCAATTTCCTTGAAGTATTTAACAGCCCAATCTTGTGCTCTTTTTAAGCCTGGTGAGTTCGATAAACGCGGTCCAGCTACATCTGTAATCTTGTGGGCAATTTCCATGGCTTTTGAATTGTCTAAGCCTTCGGTTCTGATCTTTTGTACAGCAGCATTGTTTATGGGCTCCTGAGCGAAAGCAGAAAAGCATAGGCCAAGTGCCAATGCGCTAAAAGTAAATGTTTTAATCATTGTAAGTTAGTTTTAGTTAAGTAACGTTGTTGTTGGTGAATTTACAGGTAATGCTAATTATTTGTACCTTTCTATTCATATTTTTACACTTGCTTTTTATGACAAAACTGAAATCTTTTAGCATTTTATGCTCTTTTTTAACATTTTATAGTTTAAGTCTCGTTGCACAAAAAACGGAAGTCAAAGATTCCAATATCAGTAGTATGGTGAATGAAGTTTCATCAACTAATTTAGAAATCATCATTAGAAAGTTGGTTTCTTTTAAAACCAGGCATACTTTGAGCGATACTATCAGTAAAACAACAGGCATTGGAGCAGCTAGAACCTGGATAAAAAGTGAATTTGAAAGGTATGCAGCTAGTAGTGGAGGAAGATTACAGGTGAGCTATGATACCTTTACCCAACCAGCTGACGGAAGAAGGATTACTGCACCGGTAGTGCTTAAAAATGTAATAGCTGTATTGCCAGGCACAGACCCAAATGATAAAAGAATGTTAATGGTTTCAGGTCATTACGATTCGAGGGTAACAGACGTAATGAATGTGAAGGATTTTGCACCTGGCGCCAACGATGATGCATCTGGCGTAGCCGCAGTGCTAGAAATGTGTAACGTGATGAGTAAGCAAAAATTTAATGCAACCATTGTTTTTGTTGCTATGGTAGGTGAAGAACAGGGCTTATATGGGGCAACAAATTTGGCGAAAAGAGCTAAAGCAGAAGGTTGGAATGTTCATTTATTGATGAATAATGATATTGTGGGTAACTCCTATGGGATGGAGACTGATATCAAAGATAACAAAAGTGTGAGGGTATTTAGTGAAGGTGTACCTTCGGGAGAAACACCAGCGCAAGCCTCAGCCCGTATGTCGGCAGGAACTGAAAATGATGGCAAAGCAAGACAGGCAGCTAGGTATATTAAAGAGGTAGCGGAGCGCTACGTAGATCAATTAGAGGTTAAATTGATTTACCGTAGAGATAGATATTTAAGAGGAGGTGATCATACTCCATTCTCCCTACAAGGTTTTACGGCCGTCCGTATTACGGAGATGAATGAAGACTTTAACCGTCAGCACCAAGATGTAAGAACAGAAAATGGCTTTAAGTTTGGCGACTTACCCGAATATGTAGATTACAACTATTTACAAAAAGTAACCAGAATGAACTTATCAGTTATGGCAAATTTAGCTTTGTCATGTCAAGAACCAGAAAATGTGGTGGTTCAAACCTCAGGATTAACTAATAAAACCGCATTAAAATGGGATATACCAAAAGGAAGGACCCCTGCTGGTTATTATGTTTTAATGCGTGAAACTACTAGCCCTTTTTGGGAACGGAAATTTTTTGTGAAAACGAATGCTGCAACTTTAGCTTTCTCGAAAGATAATTACTTTTTTGGTGTGCAATCTGTTGATGAGACTGGACATGAAAGTTTGGTAATTATCCCCAAACCAGGAAGGTAAGGGGATAATTACTAAAGTTTTATTTAATAGTCTTTTTCGCTACAATAAAGTATCCGATTACAAAAACAACTGCTCCGCAGATTAAACTGTTATAGATACCTTGGTCAAATACAACCATTTTGGTAACATCAGCTCCAGCATTCATAATTTTGTTTACCGTTAAATTTGGATAAGCATATGGCAAATAATCTACATATTTCCACTTTACTCCCACGGTGATGATGCCCATGATGGTCATTAAAAATCCAATTCCAAAAGGTTTCAAGAAGTCGGACCAGATGAGGTTCATCAAAAATTGGATGGAAATGATCCCAATAGATGATAGAAATAGTTTGCCGAAAAATTTAATGATAATAGTGTTCGGGTTATAGTCGCTAAATTTTAACTCAGGTTTAATGGCTTCTATCACATGCCCCGATCCAATAATGAATCCAGCAAACAAAAACATTGTCACAAAAGTTAAAAATACGATGTAGATATATTTACTTGTGTAAATGGATAATTTGGGTAAAGGCAAAGAAAAGAGGCTTTTCCATGTATCGCCTTTATACTCCATATTGGTAATGGCATAGGTGTTATAAATTACTAATATTGGTAATAACAACACACCCATTACACCTAGGATGGACGAGATGTATCTAAACCAAAGTAAAGGAGCAGGGTTACTGGCTAATTTGGTAGCCTGAGAAATAAAACCCCAACTCATTAATATACAAATAATCAGTGGCAGCAAAATGGCACTCCAAAAAGCAAGCGTTTTTCTTGATTTGTAAAATTCTGATGTTAATGAAACAAGTAGTGAGCGCATAAACTAATTTTTTGATGTAATGTCTAAGAATAAATTTTCAAGGTCCTTTCTTTCTGTACCTATTGTATACACCTTAATGCCATTTTGGATCAATAGGGTGTTAAGATTAGCCATAGCGTCTTTACTTTGAAAGGCGATGGTAATTACATTTCCTTTTCGTTGTAGTATTTCCGTAGCTCCCAATAATTCGATTGTTTTTTCAAGGTTGTCAACTTCTATTTTGATAGTAGGTTTAGAAAGATCATGTAAATCATCTATTGTTCCTTGAAATAAAAGTTCTCCTTTATTGATGATGCCAACATGGGTCGCTGTTCTTTCGATTTCTGCTAATAAATGGCTTGATACCAAAATGGTTTTTTGATGTTTGGTAGCCAGCTCTATCATCAAATTTCTGATTTCGATAATGCCATTTGGGTCTAAGCCATTGGTAGGCTCATCTAGTAAAAGCAGTTCTGGGTCTGATACGAGTGCTAGGGCAATGCCTAAGCGTTGTTTCATTCCTAATGAATATTTGCCTGCTTTTTTGTTGGCAGCATCTGTTAAACCAACTAAGCTTAACATTTCGGCTACTTTAGTTTTTTTAATTCCTAGTAATAAGCATCGGTTAACCAGATTTTCTTTACCAGTTAAATGGCCATAAATAGCAGGTTGTTCTACCAAAGCGCCCATGCGTTTTAAACTGGCAATGCGATTAGTATTTATATCTTTTCCAAAAATGAAAACCTGATCGCTGGGCGATTGTAACAGGTTTAACAAAATTTTGATAGTTGTCGTCTTTCCAGCGCCATTAGGGCCTAAAAAGCCATAAATGCTTCCAACAGGTACTTGAAGGGATAAATTTTTAACTACGGTTTGGGTACCGAAGTTATAGGTTAAACCTACTGTTTCTATAGCTAGGTTACTCATCTTATTTTAAAATTGCAGTAGTTGCTTTAATCATACTAGTAGTTGCTGAAGGAGTGCTTTTTAAAGCTACTGATTCATTTTGATTAATATTAGCAGTAGTAGCAAAGGCTAATACCATCATTATAAATACTGGAACTAATAAAAGGATGAAAGGCGATACGTTCGATAACTTTTTCATAATTGGTTAATTTTTTATTCTGTGGTTCTTCTTGTTTGTTTTGTTGAACAAATAGAATAATTAAATAAAACATGCTAAAATGTTTTAGACCAAGTGCATTTTATTCTAGATAAACACCTAAAATGACTAGTTTTATAGCTTGTTGCCAGATTTAGCCATTTGGTAGAATAAAAATGCCAGTTGGTCGAAAGTCATACTAAAAAACAATAGGAATAGTTACTTTGGATTACCATACAGGCATAAAATAATTTTTTAAAAGATGAAAAGTAAAGGTGCAATAATTGTAAATCTTCTATTTTGGTTGGCAACTGGCGCAATTATTAGCTTAGAGATTTTCCAATCTAAGGACAAAGCGGATTGGTTTAGCCTTTGGGTTAAATTTGGCTACTATGGTATTATCAATGTCTCTTTGTTTTTTATTAATTCACTGATTTTAATTCCCGACATCATTAAAAAACGCCAAAAATCATGGCTTTATCTTTTCTTGATTATCGGATTGATCGGGGTAACGGTAGTTCTTAAATTGGGGATTGCCATGATGTATCCTGAAATTATTTTGCAACACACAAAAGACGGAAAGATCATTCATCAGAGCTATTTAAATTATACTATTGGATGTCTTTTTTTATCAGGCTTCTTCGTAGTGATGAGCTCACTCTTGAAGTTCGCAACAGATTGGTTTTCTAACGAGCGGGTTCAGCGTAATCTGGAGAGCCAGAAAAAAGATATGGAGCTTCAGTTTTTAAAATCTCAGTTAAATCCACACTTTTTATTTAATTCATTAAACAACATTTATTCACTAGCCTATCAAAAATCAGATAAAACTGCTGATGCCATTTTAAAACTTTCGGAAATTATGCGGTATATGATTTACGAGAGTAATGATAGCTGGGTTGCTTTAAGCAAGGAAGTTGAGTACGTACAGAGCTATATCGAACTACAAAAATTAAGATTTAAAGATGGGGCTGCAGTAGAGTTAACGTTAAATGGAGAGATTGATGCGCAGCATGTTGTTCCGTTAATTTTAATTTCTTTTGTTGAAAATGCATTTAAACATGGGGTTGCTAATGATCCTGAAGATCCAATTCGGATTAATATTATTGCTAACCAGAAAATTTTGCATTTTAGCATTACCAATAAAAAGAGTAAAACCAACAAGGACGCAATGGGGGGTGTTGGATTAAACAATGTTGAAAGAAGATTACAATTGTTATATCCGGATCGATATAAATTAAATATTGTAAATTCGGCTACCCATTATACAAGTGAATTGATGTTAGATATATGATGTTAAAATGTATTGCTGTTGATGATGAGCCTTTAGCGCTCGATATTATTGAGGATTATATTTCCAAGATCCCATTTTTAGAATTGGTTAAAAGAACGGAAAATGCAATTGAAGCTTTGCAATTGGTGCAAGCTGGAGGCATTGATCTGGTTTTTTTAGACATCCAAATGCCAGATTTAACGGGAATTCAATTTCTAAAAATAGCAAGTGGAAGATCTAATTATATTTTAACAACTGCTTATTCACAATATGCTTTAGAAAGCTATGATTTGAATGTTTCAGATTATCTATTGAAACCAATAGCCTTCGATCGTTTTTATAAAGCAGTGGAAAAAGTACGCAATCAAATGCAGAAAGAGGAGGTAGCTCCAGTTGTTGAAACTCCACAGAGCGTAGTGCCCGCAATCTCGACCCCTGTGCAAGATTTTATCTTCGTTAAAACTGAACATAAAATTCAAAAAATACAGTTAGACGATATTTTATACATCGAAGGATTGAAGGATTATATCTCCATTTTCACAAAAAATGAGCGTGTAATAACGCTTCAAAATATGAAGAAGATGGAAGAAACTTTACCTAAAGGTGAATTTATTAGAGTTCACAAATCTTATATTATCTCTTTGGATAAGATAGAAAGCATTGAGCGGAGCCGTATTTCGATTGCAGGGAAAATTATTCCAATCGGAGATACTTATAGAGATGAATTTTTTAAATTAATTGACGGAAAGAATATTTAATTATTAGTTGCTAGGGGTTTTACCCTATAACCTAGTTTCCTTAGCCCTTTTATTAAGCCATCATTACCTAATAAGTGACCAGCACCTACGGCAATAAATGTGGATTGATTTTCCATTAAATTTGGTAATTGAGCCATCCATTTTATATTACGATTTTTTAATAGCTGGTCTAGCTCCTCTTGGGTATAACCATCTAATTTTACAAAAAGCTTTTCTAGCTCCTTCATGTTTTGGGCAATATAGTTTTCGTATAATGTTTGGCTTTCCTTTTTATTTCTTTCCTCATCTTTAATGCCTTTTAATAACAATTCTTTCTGTCTTTCAAGGCTATTGCCAAACAGCACGTTGGCTTGATCTTCGATAGTTTCTAATCCGATTATTTTTTTATTATGAGCTTTTCCATAATCTTGGATAGATTGGTCTAATGCGGGATTAGTTTCGCTAATGGTTTTAGGCGCTGTAAATTGCAACATTGTCATTTGTATAGCAACAGGCTTCATTGAATTGAACATTTTAAGGTCGTATCCTGATACCTTTTTCAAGTGACTGGCTACCAATTCATATTGTTCAGCGGTTAACAATTTATCGAGGAAATTGTTTTTCATTACCATGTAGGGTATTAGCTTTCCAGCCATGCTCTTATCTATGATGATTTCGCCTGCTATCGCATCAACTGCATTTAATTTTGATTGAAGAACCTTCATCGTATCAATAAAATCTTTTCCGGCAAAATGGTAGGTGCCAAATAGGTAGGACGATTTTTTTAGACCGTTTCCTGAAATTTCCCAGAGTAGAGAATTTTCTGCTTTTTTTGATTGAGCTTTAGTGCTTTCGCCGATACTTAAAAAGCAAATAATAAGATAAGCTATAATTCTCATGATGAAATGGTTTGGTTTAATTGCTCGCGTATTGCATTCTCTGCAGCTTTGGTGATTTCTTCAGCGTTTTTATCAGTTTTGTCTACCGGCTCCAAGACGGTCCATTTCACTGCATTTCCAATAGTTAATGGAAGTTTGCCATAACGTACAATTTTCCAAGAGTTTTCGATAGCTACTGGTACAATCAGTGCATTTGGAACAACCTTTAGAAGTGTGGCAATTCCGCCAACATGAAATGATTTTATTTTACCATCTTTTGCCCGGGTACCTTCAGCAAAAATAACGGCACTCCAGTTGTGCTCTTTCATTCTACGCCCTAGTTTAATGATCTCAGAAACGGATTGTTTACTATCTTTTCTATCGATATTGGCACCACCACCATATTTTAAGTTAAAAGAAATGGAAGGGATGCCTTTGGTAAGCTCTATTTTAGAAATGAATTTTGGATGATAGCGCCGTAAGTTCCAGATAATGCCAGGTATATCATACATGCTTTGATGATTGGCAATAAAAATGATTGGCTGGTTTAAGGGTAAATTTTGGCGATTTATAAAGGTTACTGAGTTAAAAAGTAACCAATTGCAATAGGTTAAAAAGAAGTTTAAGATGTCAACGGAAACTTTATGCGCTTTATAACCAAAAAGCCGAAAGCAAATCCACTGGATTGGTTGAAAGATGCAAAGCCATAAGAAGAAAAAGAAATGGAATATCGATCCTAGTAGGTAGCCTAAAAACTTCATGTTAAATTTTTCCTTGTTCAATTAATATTTTTGTTTTTAAAATTCCCGCAACACTCATGCTATCTGTAATTTCACTATTGAATACCATTTGATAAGCTTCTTCAAAAGGTAGTTTACGTACTATCAATTCTTCGGTTTCTTCAGGAGATGAAGCACCCATTTGTAGATCTTGTGCGACATAAATAATAGCTGTTTCATCACACACAGAATTAGAAAGGTGCATTTTTTGAATTTCTGTGAATTTAGCGGCGATTATCCCTGTTTCTTCCTGCAATTCCCTTTTAGCACTTAATAAAGGATTTACATTTAATGCACCACCACCTTCAGGGATTTCCCAACTATAAGCTTTTAATGGGAAGCGATATTGGCCAACTAACCACGTGTTATAATCTTCATCAAGTACAACTACCCCAATTGCTAGATTCTTGAAATGTACTTCGCCGTAAATTCCTTGCCCACCTGCCGGATTAATTACCTGATGTTCTGTTAATTTAATCCAAGCATTGTCATAAATCTGATTACTTTTTAAAACCTTCCAGGGATTGTCCAAATTCATGGTGCAAGATAGTTAAAAGCCATCATTCATCAAAGAATTCGGGAAGTACGCCCTAGGCGTCGTGGATATGATGTTAGCCCATTGTTAGACTATTGTTAGAGTTTGGTCAGAGTCTGTTAGACCCTACCCCTGATAAAACTAGTATAATAACCAATATTAGCCTGTCTTGCATTTATTCAATCTTTAAATTTCTATATGTAAAAGATTAAAAGTAGCTTTGCCGCTATCAATGAAACACTTTGTTGCCATATCGCTTGTATTTTTTAGCTTAACACAGCTTGCAAAAGCTGATAGAGCTGAAGGCCTTAGGTTATTAACCGAAGGTTACTGCAGTCAGCAGCAAGTTTCTGTGCAAAAATTTACTCAACAGGCAAATCCTTTAAACGATGAGCTAAGTACCTACTTTTTAACTTCGAGTGAACTTGCTTTAATCGGTACACGTTCTAAAGTATTAACTACAAAATACCGCTTACAAGACCAGAACGTAAGCGATTTAATAGTGGTTAGCAAACCCAATAACAATAGCCCTTAGTTTTCGAAATCTATAAAGCAACGCTATTAATTTAGTGTATTTTACGCTTTTCTTCCCAATACAGCTGCCAAGTTGACTTAATACGTTAATGGCTTGGTTGTTGTGAATTAACCATTTTTAAAGTTTAAATAATAATTAATAATACCCATGCTAGGATTTTTAACCAAGATATTTGGAAGTAAATCAGAAAGAGATATTAAGGTTTTACAACCTTTGGTTCTCCAGATTAACGAAGAATACGCAAAACTCTCATCATTAAGTAATGATGAGTTACGTCATAAAACAATTGAATTTAAAGAAAACATTGCTGCGGCAGTGGCTGATATTGATGCTAAAGTTGAAGCAACTAAACAAAAAGCAGAAGACACCAATTTATCATTGCCAGAAAAAACCGCTTTATACGAAGAGGTTGATGCTTTAGCTAAGGATCGTGATGTTGAACTTGAAAAAGCATTGCAAGCAATTTTGCCAGCTGCATTTGCGGTTGTTAAAGAAACATCACGCAGGTTGAGCGAGAATGAAACACTAGAAGTTACGGCAACTCCTTATGATAGAGAATATGCTGCACGCAAAAGCAATGTAAAAATTGTAGGCGATAAAGCGTTATGGGCTAATAAGTGGGAAGCAGCGGGAACTGAGGTTTCTTGGAACATGGTGCATTATGATGTGCAGTTGATAGGTGGTATGGTTTTACATGGAGGTAAAATTGCAGAGATGGCTACTGGTGAGGGTAAAACCTTGGTAAGTACGCTGCCAGCCTATTTAAATGCACTTGCCGGTCAAGGTGTTCACATTGTAACGGTAAATGATTACTTAGCACGACGTGACTCGGAGTGGAATGGTCCATTATTTGAGTTTCATGGCTTAAGAGTGGATTGTATCGATAAGCATGAGCCTAACTCACCAGAACGTAGGAATGCTTATTTAGCAGATATTACTTATGGAACCAATAATGAGTTTGGTTTCGACTACCTGCGTGACAACATGTCGCAAACTCCAGAGCAATTGGTACAACGCAAGCTGCATTTTGCCATGGTTGATGAGGTCGATTCAGTATTAATTGATGATGCCCGTACGCCATTGATTATTTCTGGCCCGGTTCCATTTGGAGATCAGCATGAATTTCATGAATTAAAACCACGAATTGAACGTTTGGTAAATGCGCAAAAAGCATATGTTACACAGGCTTTGAATGAAGCTAAAAAATTGATCAATGATGGTAAAGCAGGAACCGAAGAAGGTGAAGGTGGTTTAGCATTATTACGTGCACATCGTGGCCTACCTAAAAATAAAGCCTTAATTAAATTTTTAAGTGAGGGTGGAGTTAGACAAACTTTACTTAAAACTGAAAATCATTATATGGCAGATCAATCGAAGAATATGCCTAAGGTAGATTCAGAGTTGTTCTTTTATATTGATGAAAAAAATAATCAGGTGGAACTAACGGAGAAAGGGATTGAATTGATTACCCAACAAGGTGAAGATCCAAGTTTCTTTGTACTGCCAGATGTTGGTACTGAAATAGCCGAGATAGAGAAGTCTTCATTGAGCGGCGAAGAAAAAGTTGCTCAGAAAGACAGCTTAATGCGTGATTATGCTGTTAAAGCAGAACGTATCCACTCGGTAAATCAATTGCTAAAAGCGTATACGCTATTCGAAATTGATGTTGAATATATTATCGATGACGGTAAAATTAAAATCGTAGATGAGCAAACAGGTCGTATTATGGATGGCCGCCGTTACTCTGATGGCTTACATCAAGCTATTGAAGCTAAGGAAAATGTGAAAGTAGAAGATGCCTCACAAACTTATGCAACGGTTACTTTACAGAATTTCTTCAGGATGTACCATAAGTTGTGTGGTATGACAGGTACAGCGACTACTGAGGCAGGCGAGTTTTGGTCTATTTACAAATTGGATGTTGTAGAAATACCAACCAATCGTGTTATGGCTAGAAAAGACCATCAAGATTATGTTTATCGTACCATTCGTGAAAAATACAATGCAGTTGCTGAGGAAATAGGAAAATTAACCGAAGCTGGCAGACCAGTGTTGGTAGGAACAACATCTGTTGAGATTTCGGAGTTATTAAGTCGTATGCTTAAGCTTCGTGGTATTAAACACAATGTGTTGAATGCTAAGATGCACCAAAAGGAAGCTGATATTGTTGCTGAGGCTGGTAAAGCAGGTACTGTAACAATTGCTACCAACATGGCGGGTCGTGGTACGGATATTAAATTAGGAGAGGGTGTAAAAGACGCTGGTGGTTTGGCGATTATTGGTACGGAACGTCATGAATCTCGTCGTGTAGATAGACAGCTACGTGGTCGTGCTGGTCGCCAGGGTGATCCTGGAACATCACAATTCTTCGTTTCATTAGAAGATAACCTGATGCGTTTGTTTGGTTCAGAACGAATCTCTAACATTATGGTGAAAATGGGTATCGAGGATGGTGAAGTAATTCAACATTCGATGATTACCAATTCTATTGAACGGGCACAAAAGAAAGTAGAGGAAAATAACTTTGGTGTACGTAAGCGTTTGTTAGAATATGATGATGTAATGAACTCTCAACGTTCGGTAATTTATGCAAAACGTAAGAATGCCTTGTTTGGTGATCGCTTAGATGTAGACATGAATAACATGGTGTTTGACGTGGCTGAGGATGTAGTGACTGAGTATAAAGAAGTATCAAATTACGACGGATTTAAGCTGGAAGTAATTAGAAATTTCTCGTCAGATACAACGATTACTGAAGAAGAATTTAACTCGAAGAATATTCATCAATTAACAGACCGCTTGTTTGAGGAAGTTACTGATTTTTATGCCCGCAAATCTGATGCGATTATGAATCAATCTATGCAGGTATTAAGACAGGTTTTTGCAGAGCGTGGAGAGCAGATTGAGCAAGTAGTGGTTCCATTTACAGATGGTATTCGCCAAATTAATGTGCCAGTTAATTTGAAAAAAGCCATTACAAACAACGGTCGTGAAGTAACTAAAGCTTTCGAGAAGACCATTATTTTGGCATTGATTGATGATAGTTGGAAAGAGCATTTACGTGAGATGGATGAGTTAAAGCAATCTGTTCAAAATGCTGTTTATGAGCAAAAGGATCCTTTGATTATCTACAAAATGGAGGCGTTTAACTTGTTTAAAAGCATGCTGAATGTGATCAATAAAGAAGTAGTAGGTTTCTTGTATAAAGGCGGTATTCCTATTCATCAGGAAGCTGATGAGGTAAGAGAAGCAAGAGCTCCTAGGAATGAGCAAGCTAAATTACGTACTTCAAAACCAGAATACGGGCAAGCGAGTAATACTGCAATGCCAATGGAAGATACAAGAGAACTTGTTCCACAACAGCCAATCCGTAAGGAAGTAACTGTTGGAAGAAATGAGCCGTGCCCATGTGGTAGCGGCAAAAAATTTAAGAACTGCCACGGTGCGAATGCATAGGGCAAATTGACAAATTTAAAGCCTTAACGAAAGTTAAGGCTTTTTTTGTGATTTGATTTTTTTAACTTAAATGAGTTCTTACATAAAAAAATTATAATAAATCCTTAGCTTCAAGAAATTTTACGAATGACATTTAAATCGCAAAGTAGGTTAGTTGTATTTTTAGTGTCTCTAGCCTCCTTAACACTTATCTTATTTAACTTTTACTCCTCAAAGATTAAGTCTGGAGTAAGAGCTTATATTAATGGCGAATCTGTTTATTCAAAAGGTCAAAAAGACGCTTTGCTAAATTTAACATATTATTTAAATACACAAGATTCTGTCTATTGGCAAACCTATGAACAATCGTTAAAGGTGCCAATGAGCGATAATAAAGCTCGACATGCGATGGCTAATCAAGAGCCAGATTCGGTTGCCTCCAAATATTTTATTGAAGGGAAGGTTCATCCAGCAGATATTGACATTATCATATGGATGTTTAAAAACTTTAGAGAGGTTGAAGAATTTAAAAATGCAGTAGCTTTATGGGCTAAATCTGAAGCTATTTTAGTAGACGTAAGCAAGTCTGCCGAACAACTTAAATATAAAATTGATAAAGGAATACTCGATGTAAAGTCAAAAGAACAACTTGCGTCAAAAATATATGCAGCTAATGTTACGCTGAGTGTTTTAGAAATAGATTTCTCTAATACACTGAGTGGTTTAGCACGAAAAATTGAAAAGCTCTTAAACTGGGTCAATATCCTAGTTACTCTTGTAATTGTCGGCAGCTTATCGGCCTATTTAATGTTTTTGATTGCGAAACTTTACAAATCCAGAGAAGAGCTGAAGAAAAGTTATGATAAAGTTTTTGATTTAAATGTGGAGCTAGATACTTTTGTTTATAGTCTCTCCCATGATCTTCGAGCGCCTTTAACGTCGTTGCAAGGCTTAGTAAGGTTCTCTTCCTTAGAAACTGATATTGAATCCATTAAAGACAATATGCTTTTAATGGATAAGTTGCTAGATAAACAAGATGTTTTTATCAAAGATGTGATTTCTTTATTACAGCGAAGGAACTTAGTTCTGCAGCCCAGAAAATTGGATTTAAAGGGGCTTATAGAAGATGCTTTCTCATTAAATGAGCATAATGCAGATAGTAAGTCGGTTAGCACAGCATTACAAATAACTAAAGGCCTTGAAGAAATTGAAAATGATATCGTTTTTGTTAAAATTATTATCAATAATCTTATCTCTAACGCCTTTAAATATAGTGATCCTATGAAAGTAGATCAATTTATTAAGGTAGGGGTTACCAGCGAAGGTGATAGCATAGTGATTAAAGTTGAAGACAATGGGATAGGTATTTCTAAAGAGTTTCACCAAAAGATTTTTGACATGTTTTATATCCTTGATTCTCGTAAAAGAGGTACAGGCTTAGGCTTGTATATCATTAAACAAGCTGTTGAAAAACTTGGGGGTACAATTCGACTGGATTCCGTTTTGGGACAGGGAAGTAAGTTCACAATATCGCTACCTAAGCAAGGTTAAATAATAACAAGCAATAAAATTAGTTTGTATTACCCGTCAATTATGTCGATTTTTGCTTTCAATGAAGAAGCTACAACTCTTAATTTTAATTTTGTTTATAGGAACGGAGACATTTGCGCAAACGAAGGGTAAAGTTACCATTTTGAAAGACCCTTTAATCGATAGCTTAATCGCTAAAAGAATTGAATTAAATACTAAGAAGCCAACTACAACAAATCCAACGTCACCTGTAATCGTTTCACAAATGGGCTACAGAGTCCAGATTTTTTATGGACTGGATCGTCGTGAAACTTTTAGTGAACAGGCAAAGTTTAAGGCGTTATACCCTCGGTTTAACACCTATATTACCTATAAGGAACCAAATTACTATTTAAGGGTTGGTGATTTCAGAACACGCTTAGAAGCACAAAATCTATTAAATGAATTACGGTCAAATTTTCCGACACTTTTTATTTTTAGAGAAAAGATCAATGCTCCCGACTTGGAGCCATCAAATAAATAGGTGAAAATTAACCAAAAAAGAATGAAGCAAAAAATACAAGCATTATCAGCTACAATTTATAACGATGTAGTAGGTTATCGTCAGCATATTCATGCAAACCCAGAACTTTCTTTTAAGGAGTATAAAACTTCTTCCTTCATTAAAGAGAAGTTAACAGCATGGGGAATTGAGTTTAAGGAAATGGCAGATACCGGTGTTGTTGGTTTAATTAAGGGTGAATTGGCATCAGATCAAATAATTGCCTTGCGTGCCGACATGGATGCTTTGCCAATAATTGAAGCGAACGATAAGCCTTATAAATCAAAAAATGAAGGAGTAATGCATGCCTGTGGACATGATGTGCATAGTTCTTCCCTTTTAGGGACCGCTTATATTCTAAATGAGTTGAAAGCCGAATTTGGTGGTACAATTAAATTGGTCTTTCAGCCTGCCGAAGAACTTCTGCCAGGTGGCGCGAGCATTATGATCAAAGAGGGGGTGCTAGAAAACCCGAAGCCGCATGCAATGGTTGGCCAACATGTAATGCCACTCATTGAGACAGGAAAAGTGGGTTTCCGCTCAGGTATTTACATGGCATCCACAGATGAACTTTACGTAACAGTACATGGTAAGGGTGGTCACGGCGCACAGCCACACCAAAATATAGATCCTGTTTTAATTACTGCACATATCATCGTAGCACTTCAGCAAATAGTGAGTAGAAATGCAGATCCACGTTTGCCTTCGGTGCTTTCATTTGGAAAGGTAAATGCAGATGGTGCAACAAATATTATTCCGAATGAGGTTAAATTAGAGGGTACATTTAGAACATTAAATGAAGAATGGCGTAATGAAGCTCATAGACTAATGAAAAAAATGGCGGAAGGTATTGCGGAAAGTATGGGTGGATCATGCGACTTCAATATCATGAGGGGATATCCTTTTTTAATCAATGAAGAGAAATTAACGGCTAATGCTATATCTTATGCACAGGATTATTTAGGCAAGGAGAACGTAGTAGACTTAGATATCTGGATGGCGGCTGAAGATTTTGCTTATTATTCGCAAGTAACTGATGCTTGTTTTTACAGATTAGGCACAGGAAATGCGGCTAAAGGAACAACCTATTCTGTGCATACTCCAAATTTTGATATCGATGAAGACGCACTCAAAACATCAACAGGATTAATGGCTTATATTGCGTTGAAACAACTGGGGAATTAATTGCGAAGTCGTCATTGCGAGGTGCGGGCAGTAAAACAAGGCATTATTTTTGTATAAGCTAACCAATGAAGAAAATTCTTTTATCGCTACTATTTTCAGTCTTTTTTTTTAACCTCAAAGCGCAGCAAATTGTTCGGTTTAATCCCGATACCATTAAAACAATCCGACTGGATTCGGCAGTTAATATTGTAGGCAAAAAATTCGGCATAGAGACATTTATACAAGCCATTATCAACGATACTAGTTTTTATCAGTCTTTTAGAAACATGAAGCGATATAGCTTTATTGCCGAAAATAGGATTTACACCTACGATAAAAATAATAAAGTAGAGGGAAAGGTATATCGTAAAATAAGGCATAACAACGATGGACCTTATAAAATGGAATACTTGGTGAAGGAAGATAATGGCAAGGTTTATAAAAAGAACGGAAAGTATCAGTTATACACGGTTGAAATGTTCGATTATATTTTTATGAACGCCTATAACACTGATTTCGTTCCGAATGCACCCATGAGCAGTGGTAAACGAGGTGGAACTAATGAAAGTTATAAGGATAAGCTTAAAACTTTGATTTTTAATCCAGGAAGACCAATTAAGGGCCTGCCATTTATTGGAAATAAAACCCAGATTTTTACTGCCAATATGCGTCAGTATTATGATTATTCCTTTTACAGTGCTACTTATTTAGATTCAATTCCGGTTTACCGTTTCAAGGTGGCCGTAAAACCAGAATTAAGTAGTTGGACAAAAGATGGTTTGATGATCAAGGAGTTAGTAACCATTTTTGATAAGCGTAATTTCGAGATTTTAGGTAGATATGTGGATATGAAATATAGTAATATGCTATTCGATTTTGATGTGCAAATGAATATAGAAATGAGCTATTTTGGCGAAGACAAATTGCCTACCAAAATCACCTATCAAGGTAATTGGGATTATCCGTTCAAAAAAGAAGAACGTGCTAGTTTTTTAATAGTTCATAAAGATTATAAGCTCGGAAAAGGGAAGTAGTAGGTGATTTTTAGTATCTTAGAAATCAATTTAAAACTTACATGATGAGGTCATCTTTTCGCCTACCAATTTTGGCTATTTTACTCTTTTCGGGAGTAAGGCTAAATGCTCAAATCTTAACTTCTAAACAAATTGACAGTGTTGCCGAGCAAACACTAAGTACTTTCAATGTGCCTGGAGTGGCCGTTGCTGTAATCAAAGATGGTAAAGTAATTCATGCGAAAGGTTATGGAGTACGATCCATTAAAACCAATCAAAAGGTTGATGAAAATACTTTGTTTGGAGTAGCATCAAATACGAAGGCCTTTACTGCCGCAGCCCTAGGTATGCTAGTTGATGCGCAAAAGATAACTTGGGATACCAAGGTAATTGATGTAATCCCTGAGTTTAAATTGTACGATGCTTTTGTAACAAGCGAATTTACAGTAAGGGATTTATTAACCCATAGAAGTGGATTGGGTTTAGGAGCTGGCGACTTAATGATATGGCCGGATTCGTCTACCGTTGATAAAAAGCAACTCATTCACAATCTAAGGTATTTGAAGCCAGTATCTTCCTTCCGTACAAAATACGATTATGATAATTTATTGTATATCGTGGCTGGAGAGGTTGTGGCAAGAGTGTCAGGAATAACTTATGAGGATTTTATCGAAAGCAAAATCATAAAACCGCTAGGGATGGGTAAAACAGCTGCTTCCTGGTATCGTTTAAAAGATAAATCAAATGTGATAGACGGTCACGCTCCTTATCAGGGTAAGTTGCTTCCCGTGGGTTTGAGTTTCGGAGAAATTGCAAATGCCGCAGGTGGTATATACTCAAGTATAACCGACATGAGTAAATGGGTAATTGCCATGATAAACGGAGGGAAGTATGGAGATAATTTGTCGCAAAAATTGTTCAGCCCTGCTGTACACCAAGAATTGTGGACCCCACAAACAATTATTAGTGGAGGTAATCCGGCCAGTTTTAGCAGTTATGGTTTAGGTTGGTTTTTGAGTAATGTAAATGGACATTTTCAGGCAACACATACCGGTGGTTTATCTGGTATTGTAACACAAGTAACCATTATACCCGACATGAAGTTGGGGATTATCGTTTTAACTAATCAGCAATCAGGGGCGGCATTTAATTCAATCACCAACTCAATTAAAGATGGATACTTAGGTATTAAGGGGCAAAATAGGATAAAGACTTATAACGATAATAGGTTAAAAAGAGAGAAGGAAGCGGATGACATTGTTGCTAAAGTTTGGGCTGATATTAGTGCAGCGCAAAAGGCCCCAACAACAAAGATCGAGCTTAAAAATTATTTTGGAACTTATAAAGATGCATGGTTTGGAGACGTTGTTATTAGTGAGGTAAATGGAAAAATGCATTTTAGTGCTAAAAATTCACCAAAGCTTAGGGGAGATATGACTTTTTATAAGGGAAATACCTTTATTGTGAAATGGTATGACCGCAGCTTAGATGCCGATGCTTTTGTAAATTTTAGCTTAAATACAGAGGGAAAAGCAGATGGATTTAAACTATCGGCAATTTCTCCCTTAACCGATTTTAGTTTCGATTTTCAGGACCTAGATTTTAAACTTAACGATAAAAAATAATATAAACATGAACCTTATCAAAATGACGAATTCTAACAAGTGGACCAGCTTTATTATGGCAATAGCTATATTGATCTCATGCCTAGCTATGCAAAAAAAGGCGAAAAGAGTAATTTTCTTTGGCGATTCGATTACGCAAGCGGGAGTAAAAGGTAATGGCTATATCAACCTATTAAAAAAGGCGACAGACTCTACAAAATTTGAGCTAATTGGTGCCGGTATTGGTGGAAATAAAGTATATGATCTTTATTTACGCATGGAAGATGATGTGTTAAATAAAAAACCTGATCTCGTTTTTATTTATGTTGGTATCAACGACGTATGGCATAAATTGGGTGCAAAAACCGGTACCGATTATGACAAATACCTAAAATTCTATCAGGCCTTGATCAATAAAATACAAGCCAATGGCAGCAAAGTAGTATTGTGTACGCCAAGCGTAATAGGCGAAAAGAAGGACGGGACCAATGAAGTGGATGCCGATCTAAACAAATATGCTGCAGGGGTAAGAGAATTGGCAGCTAAAAACAATCTTCCACTTTGTGATCTAAGAAAGGCATTTATGGATTATGAAGCGACAAATAATACTGAGGATAAAGAAAAAGGAGTATTAACGACAGATAAAGTACATTTAAATGATGTGGGCAATAAGTTAGTTGCCGATACGATGCTGCCGTTCATTAAGTAGGGCCATAAATCATAGTAGATGATTAACCGCGAAACAATAGACAAAATAATGGAAACTGCCCGGATAGAGGAGGTAGTTGGCGATTTTGTGCATTTAAAAAAACGTGGTACGAGTTTAATTGGAAACTGTCCGTTTCATGGAGAGAAGACACCGTCATTTCACGTTTCGGTAAACAAAGGAATTTATAAATGTTTTGGTTGTGGTAAGGGAGGCGATTCTGTGCGCTTTGTAATGGAGCACGAAAAGTATTCCTACCCTGAAGCCCTGAAATTCCTGGCTCAAAAATATAATATTGAAGTTGAAGAGACGGTTGAAACCGTACAAGATGTAGAAGCTCAAAATGCAAGAGAAAGCCTTTACATTGTATCTCAGTTTGCAGGCAATTTTTTCGAAGATCAGCTTTGGAATACCCCTGAAGGGAAAGCAATTGGATTGAGCTATTTCAAAGAGCGTGGGTTTAGAGAAGACATTATCAAGAAATTTAATTTAGGCTATTCGCCTGATGTTTGGGATGCACTAACGCAGGATGCAGTTAAAAATAAACATGCTGAAGAGTACCTTGAAAAAACAGGCTTAGCCATTAGAAATGATAAAGGTAAGCTCTATGATCGCTTTCGTGGGCGGGTGATGTTCCCGATCCATAACTTTACTGGACGTATTATAGGATTTGGTGGTAGAACCTTAAAAACTGATAAAAATGTTCCGAAATATGTGAATTCACCCGAAAGTGATATTTACCATAAATCGAATGTTTTATATGGATTGTTCCACGCAAAAAAGGCTATCCGCGATACTGATAACTGCTATTTAGTTGAGGGTTATGCTGATGTTCTTGCGGTTCATCAGGCATATATCGAGAATGTTGTTGCGTCTTCAGGAACATCCTTAACTATTGAACAAATAAGATTAATTGGCCGATTTACACAAAACGTAACTATTTTATACGATGGAGATGCGGCTGGGATAAAAGCTTCTTTGCGCGGCTTGGATATGATTTTAGAAGAGGGACTTAATGTAAAAGTAGTTTCTTTTCCTACCGGCGATGATCCCGATTCGTATATGCATAAAGTTGGGGCTGGTGCATTTAAAAGCTATATTGAAGATAATAGACAAGATTTTATCTTATATAAAGCCAATATATTATTAGCAGAGGCGGGGAAAGACCCAATTAAACGTGCTGGTATCATTAGGGATATCGTGGAAAGTATCGCTAAAATTCCTGATAATATTAAGGCCTCTGTTTTTATTAGAGAATGTAGTCGTTTGTTGGAGGTTGAAGAAAGGATCTTACTTTCGGAGCTAAATACCATGCGCGCGGCTAAGCTTAAGAAAAGCTCTACCATTTCAGCCCGTCAGCCTCAACACCCAGATTTACCACCAGATAATCTCTTTGCTGATGATGAGGCAGTTGTTGCCATTGAAACTGCTCCTGACGATGAATTGCAAGAGCAGGAGATCGTACGGTTATTATTGGCATTTGGACATGAGTTAGTAAGCTGGGATAAGATTGATAATATGTATATTGGTTCGTTTATCATGCAAAACCTCACGGATGTGACATTCGAAAATACACTTTGCAAAAAGATAATTGATCACTATCGAATAGAGATTGAAAATGGACAATTGCCAACAGCTAACCATTTTATTAAAAGTGAAGATCGCGCTATTGCTGATTTAGCGATTACACTTTCGACTTCTCCCTATACTTTAAGTGAAAATTGGTATAATAAGCATAATATCTATGTACGTGATGAAACAGTAAATTTGAAAGCGACTATACTTGGAGGTTTATATCATTTAAAAAAGCGTAAAGTAGATCGGATTTTATTAGATTTATTGAAGGAAATCAAATCAGAAACTGACGCTACAAATCAAGAAATCTTGATGCAGCGATATGCCTTTATAAAGAATGTAGAAAAGGAGATTTCTAAGTTTTTAGGTTCGGTGATTGTAAAGTAGATTAGAGGTTATAATTTCCTTTTGGATGAAGAAATTAAAGTAAGTATGGCGCAGCATAACGATTTGGGGAGGCATGGGGAAAGATTAGCTGCAGCGTTTCTGATAGAAAAAGGATTTGAGATTTTAGATGAAAACTGGGTATATAGGCGTGCCGAGATAGATTTAATTGTGTACGTAAATCGCATCATTGTATTTGTTGAAGTAAAAACCCGGAGTTCAACTGGTTTTGGCCTACCAGAAGATTTTGTTAATTATAGTAAGCAACAACATATGGCGAATGCAGCCGATGCTTATATCGAAATTATGAACCATGAAGGTGAAGTTCGGTTCGATATTATATCCATACTTTTTAAGAAAAATAATAATTATACCATAAATCATATTGAAGATGCATTTTGGCCAACATAAAAAAATAAAACTTATTACAATTGGCTTGTCTCTATTGCTGCTACATGCATGTAAAAATAACGTGCCGGTTAGCATCAGTTTTAAATCGCCAGATCAAGGGCAGATTGTTAAACATGGCGAGGAAGTTAAAATCCAAATGGATGTTCCAAAGGAGGTTTCCTTAAAGTCGATCCAATATTTGGTAGATGGCAAGGTCGTTGCGGGTAATCAAAAGTACGAACCGTTTAAATTGGCTACAAACGACCTGAAACTTGGTTACAGGATGATTACGGGAATTGTAGCCTATGATGATCAAATAGATACGTTGAATATCAATGTTATTATAAAGTCTGATATTAAGCCACGTGAGCTAACTTATAAAGTTGCTAAGGTATTTCCACACGATACAAGCGCCTATACAGAAGGCTTGGCTTATGTAGATGGAAAACTTTTAGAAAGCACTGGTGAAAACACAAAATCCCTCTTAAAATGGGTGGATCTTAATTCAGGCAAAACATTGTTGCAAACCAAGTTAGCCGATCAGTATTTTGGTGAAGGAAGTTTAAAGATTGGAGATAGGATTATTATGCTGACCTACAGAGAAAAAATTGGTTTTGTTTTCGATGCTAAAACCCTAAAGAAGTTAGACACATTTTCTTATCGAAATAGTGAAGAAGGTTGGGGCTTAGCCTTTGACGGTAAGAATATATTGAGGACCGATGGAACTAATCGGATTTGGCTGATGAACAAAGACACTTATAAAGATGAAAGCTATCTAGAAGTTTATGATGACGCAGGTGAAGTGAAAAACCTCAATGAAATTGAATATATCAACGGAAAAATTTATGCAAATGTTTACTCAACGAGTAAAATTGTTATCATCAATCCCTCTTCCGGAAAAATTGAGGCAAGCATTGACTTATCCAACCTTGTTCCTAAGAATTTCTTCAAAGCTGATGAAGCAGCGGAAAATGTACTGAATGGCATTGCATGGGATGCTGCAAATAAGCGTCTCTTTGTAACTGGAAAGAAATGGCCAAAACTTTATCAAATTGAGCTAGCGGGATATTAAAACTACTTTTTCGGCTCCGCTAAATATCCATTGTAACTGATGCTTTGTTTGTTATTGCTGCTTACAACCAAAGAGGCATAGCCGTTTTCGGAAATTGTAAAGCTCATTCTTACACTTTCTCTGGTGTCTTTTGGATTAATGTTAATTTGCCAGCCTCCTTTTTTTCTAGCCGTACTTTCAAATGAAAATTTGGTAGAGGTAAATTTAAAACCGTTATCATCTCTATTCATTGGCGCGCTAAAAGCTCTTCCATAATAAGGTAAGTATGAAATTAAGCTATCTGGTGTTATACGAACATCATAATTGCTTCCGGTTAAATTTATAGTGCCCCCGCCACTTGCACCAGGCATTCTGCTTAAAACACTGTTAATCTCGTTGCTATTCATGGGCATTGCCGTTGAAGCAACAAAGACGAACTGCTTTGCCTCAACAATTCTTTTGGTAGTTGCTGGATCGGTTTGAGCACTTGCACCTAGTGTAAATAACGATAAACTAAATAGGGCTATTTTTTTTAGAAGTTTCATATCATTGGTTATTAAGGATTACAATAATAAACGTAATTATTGAGCATCACTGCATGCTTTTTTTAATGATGAAGTTTTTTGCTAAAATCCATAAAATGAATGCAATTTATCTTAAAACATTTAGATCTTAAGAAAGTTTTGATATGCACTACTATCAAACGACTGCAGAGGATCATACGTGCTCTGCAGTCGGCCGTGTTTTTTTACGATACTGTCGCTGTTAAAGTATTACCAGATACTGATAAAGTATAAACTTTTAATGCGGCGGTGGTTCCACCATCATTTGGTTGTTTAAGTATTGCACCTGCAGCTGAATATTGAGAGCTATGTAAAGAACATTGAATAAGATTACTTGCAGCAACCCAATTTAAGGTACCACCTTGGTGTGGACAAGTTGCTTGTGTTGCCGTAAAAGAGGATGGTGAATTTCCAGCGGCCAAACGCACAAACAGTACCCCACTTATGGCGGTAAATGCTCCGACAGTTAAAAGCTGAGATCCTAAATCTACATTAACTTTTGAACCACCACCACCTCCGCCACCTCCGCCTCCGCCACCACCAGGTGCTGGATCATCTGATTTGCTTCCTCCACAGCCAGACATGCAACTGCCTGTACACACTAGCGCTATCCCTAGCCCTAATGATTTGATAAATTCGTTACGTTCCATAATTTAAAGTTTTAGTAAATGGTTGATTTTGTTTCTGGGTTTTTATTTTTCGACTTAAAAAGGCTAAAGTTTCTTGAAATGGTGAAGCCGAAACGAACCCCTCCATCTTTCCAAGATTTTTTGGTGCTAGGAATAAAACTATTTTCATTGATATATTCTGAGTTCATGAAATTGAGCGAGAATATGTGCCCGCCAGTCTCAATTTCAAGTCCAACACCCAAAGGATTATATAATGCGTCGGTAAGTTCATTTCTAGATAGTTCGTTTACCAGCGTATACTCCGCTACAAATGACAAACGTTTATTTAACTTTATTCGTCCCGCAAAACCTAAACTAAGTAGATTTTCCGGGTCTGCAGGTCCCAGTGTTTTTGAACGGATTAACAATGCTGGCATAACCTGCAACGAAAGGCTCGATGAAAATTTTCTTGAAAGTATTGGTTGAATCAAATAGGTTAAGCGATCACTATAATTAATAAATTCATTTGCTGCAAAAGGTTCTCTAGCTACTAGACCTAGTTGAGCAAAAAGTGTTAAATTAATGGGCATACCATCTGTTTTCTGTTGGAGTAATTTCTGCTTCACTAAAAAATTAAACAGCTCATCATGCTTGCTCCTGCCAATGCCAATGGTTAATTTATCTGTAACACCGTAATCTAATCCAATAAATAAATCGGTGGCTACATCTAATCCATAGAGTGTATGAGCATTCCCAAATTCACCTCCTATATCACCAAAATGATGTCTTATTCTAAGGTCTAGATCGTGCTTCTTTTGTGTTTCAGTAGAATTGGATAAAACAATGTGGGTTGACTTAAAGGTTGCTTCTACTTTGTTGAATTTTTGGCCGACACTCAGTGTATTTAGCAGTGAATCAGTCTCTTGTGCGCTGGCTCTCATTGCCAATAGGGCACAGAGGAGCAATAGGAAAATAAATGCCTTGGTTCTATTCATGATCGTTTAGTTAAAGAGAGTTTAAATTGCCTTGTATTTTTACTTGGATTATTTCTGCGATTTTGGTGAACATTAAACTGGGAATTTTGATTTGATGTGCCGCACAGGCTACGTTGAAAGTTGCGTTTAGACTCGCCGTTTTATTTTTGATCGTAATTTTTCCGTTTATCGTTCTCGCTTGATCAACTCCATGAACGGTTAGCGTACCTTTTGCAGTTACATTGTATTCGCCATCTTTTGTCCAATCTATTTTTGGATCAATAATACCTTTAAACTTAGCGTAGGGATATTTGTCACTTTCCATGTAGTTCTCATTAAAATGCTCTTGCATCAATTTTTTATCAAACTCGAAACTTTTAATAGCCACTTGAATGCTGAGTTCTTGTTTTTGAACCAATAATACCGCTACACCAGTATTGCTTACTGCTTTAATGTCCTCAATTGGTGTGGACGAAAAGATATTGAACTTGATATTTTTGCCCGTATAAGTTTGAGCCCCAACCTGTAAAGATGAGCTAAGGCCTAACAACAGCACTAAAAGTAGCCTAGTATTTTTTAGTAAGTTCATAATTTAATTTTAAAGAAATTCCGCTCGATTTTAAAGGCACATTTCCTTCGCCAATCCCACCCAATGGGATTTTAACATAAGGCTCTAAGCCTAGGGCAAATTTTTTGTTCCGTAGTTTAATATTATAGGTAGCTGATAGATCGATAACACTTAGGTAATGTTGATTCGCATTTTTTTCTTCTACAAATCGATCTTTCCTGCCCGATGCAGCTGTATAAATAAATCTATAATTTTCTTTAAGCATGATATAGCTCGAAAGGCCAGCGTTTAGATGGATGCTGTTTTTTGGATTGTCTATTAAGAAATAAGATGCTCGCAAAGGAATTTCAAGTACTTTACATGCAGCGTCAATACCTGCTATAGTATTTACAATGTTTGGATTATTAAAAGTATAGTCATAAGCTTTGGCTTCGTAGTTTTTAGTGCCATAATTTAAGCCAGTTTGTACACTTAGCTTTTTTGTCAACCCAATACTCACTCCCAATCCAAGCGCCATCCCACTTTTACCGCCAATTGCATTTTCGGTAGAGTTAAAATCTGGACCAATCATAAAAGCTAGACTAATTGGAAGTTTTGTTTTTAGTCTTCCTGATATTTTAGGGTTAGTCTCTTCTTTTACCGGTGGTTCTGTTGAATTTTGTGAATCGATAATTGTATTATTTTGAACCGGTGCTAAATTTTGAACTACCGTAGGATTGCTGTTGGCCATGATACCTTGCTCAATAACAGGATTAGAGGTGCCTCGGATAATTTGGGTACTATCTGTTATTGATAATTTATTTACAGCTAACTGCACTTTTTGTTTGCTAAAGATTGTCTGACCGGATGCTTCGTTTTCGGTAAAATTCTTCCTGATTTTTGAAGCTGGACTAGTTGCATCAAGTTTATCATCTGTAGCTTTTTTTAGGGCATGTATCGGGCTATTCGGTAGTTTATTGTCTTTCGTAAAATATAGCCCAATGCCAAAAGAAAGGAATAATAAAATGATACTTGCATTTCGGTAAAAGACAAATCGATCCCTTCTACGGAGCTTTTTCTCCATCTTAAGCCACGACTCCTCTTCATATTCAAGATAATTAGCAGTTATCTTATTTTTGAAGATCTGATCAAAATCTTTGTCGTTCAACTCTTCCATTTTAATAATTGACGTCGTGGTTAACGACCATTTTACTTTCAGTTAGCATCTTTTTCAGATTCTCTCTGGCTTTAAATAAATTTGATTTTGAAGTGCCTACAGAAATATGCAGCATTGCGGCAATTTCTTCATGATTGTACCCATCTATCGCAAATAGGTTAAATACAGTTCGATAAGCGTAAGAGAGCTTTTGTACCAATTTAATTAAGTCTTCATAATTGATATTGGAAAGAATATTTTCTCTGTCTTCAACTTCCTGTTTTTCGTTCAACTCTTCCATTTCTATTTGTTTAATACGTTTCCGATATTGATCAATAGCCGTGTTAATCATAATGGTACTTAACCAACTGTTAAATGATTGCTCAATTTGATATTTTGAGATGTTCATGAAGACCTTCATAAAACCATCATTAACAATTTCTACGGCTTCATCTTTATCTTTTGCATACCTCAAGCAAATCCGTAAGGCATAGCCATAATAAAGCTTGTAAAGCTCTTTTTGGCTTATCCTGTCGTTCTTTACGCAGCCTTGGATTAAGTTTGAGGTTAGCAAAATTCTATAATGAGTTTGTTTTATAAGTAGGTACGGTAATTCATGGCAAGCGGTTGCCTATACCTTAAGAAATTTACTCAAAAGAATTTAAATATTGAAAAAGAATAAAGGGTAAGTGTAATTACCTCCAGCGCTTATACTGATTAATTAAACCGTTGGTTGATGAATCATGAGAATTGATCTGTTCATTGGTAGTTAACTCAGGTTGTATTTTTTGGGCCAATTGTTTTCCCAGTTCTACTCCCCATTGATCGAAACTAAAGATGTTCCAAATGATACCCTGAACAAAGATTTTATGCTCGTACATTGCAATCAAACTTCCTAAGCTAAATGGAGTAACTTTTTTTAATAAGATAGAATTTGTTGGTCTATTGCCATCAAAAACCTTAAATGGAGCAAGCTCTGCTATTTGGCTTTCAGACTTTCCTGACTCTTTTAATTCCTTTTTCACTGCCTCTTCACTTTTTCCATTCATTAATGCTTCTGTTTGGGCAAAAAAGTTTGATAATAAAATAGGATGATGATTACCTAAAGGATTTAAACTTTGTGCAGGAGCGATAAAATCACAAGGGATTAAGCGCGTACCTTGATGAATTAATTGATAAAATGCATGTTGACCATTTGTGCCAGGTTCGCCCCAAATAATCGGACCTGTTTCGTAATCAACCGCTTTACCGTTTCTATCTACATGCTTACCGTTGCTTTCCATATCTCCCTGTTGAAAATAAGCAGCAAAACGATGCATATATTGATCATAAGGTAAAATTGCCTGCGTTTCGGCATTGAAAAAATTAATATACCAAATGCCTACAAGGCCTAAAATAACAGGAATGTTTTCTTCAAATGCCGATTTTTCAAAATGCTGGTCAGTAGCATAAGCTCCAGCCAGTAATTGTTTAAAATTGTTGAAGCCTATGCCCAGCGAAATCGACAAGCCAATTGCACTCCATAGAGAATAGCGACCGCCAACCCAGTCCCAAAATTCGAACATGTTTTCGGTGTCTATGCCGAAAGCGGCGACATCTTTTGCATTGGTAGACAATGCTGCGAAATGTTTTGCGATATCTTCAACTTGAGCGCCACTATCCAGGAACCATGCTCTGGCGCTATGTGCGTTAGTCATGGTTTCTTGCGTGGTAAAGGTTTTTGAGGCTACTAAAAATAAAGTTGTTTCTGGATTTACAAGTTTTAAAGCCTCCGCCAAATGGGTGCCATCTATATTAGAAACAAAATGTAAGTTTAAATGGGTTTTGTAGGCTTTTAACGCTTCTGTTACCATTACTGGCCCTAAATCAGATCCCCCAATACCAATATTTACAATGTCAGTAATAGCCTTGCCAGTATACCCCTTCCACGTACCAGAAATAATAGCATCGCTAAATTTTTCCATTTTAGCTAATACAGCATTTACCTCTGGCATCACATCTTTGCCTTCCACCAAAATCGGCGTATTACTTTGATTTCTTAAAGCTACGTGCAAAACTTCTCGACCTTCTGTTTGATTAATTTTATCACCCTTAAACATCGCTTTAATTGCCTCATCCAGTTTACATTCTTTTGCCAATTGAACTAAAAGGGCTAATGTAGTGTCATTAATTCTATTCTTCGAAAAATCAAATAGGATGTCTTCAAACAAAATAGAAAACTTCTGAAAGCGATCAGGGTCTTCACTAAACAATTGTTTAAGATCTGTTTCGCTCATAGAGATGAAATGATCAGTTAAATATTTATAAGCTGCAGTTGTTGTGAAGTCTATTTTAGGAAGCATAAAAGAATGATTTAGGGTAAAAATAGGAAATTAAACTAAATAAGTAAATTTCATTATCTTGCCTTAAAAAGCTAGACTAAATGAAAAGACTTTTACTCACTACGGCTCTTATCGCCCCATTGTTTTTATTTGGACAAAAAGTTGCACTAAAAACTGAGGCGGCGAAACGTGCAGATGCCTTAACTGAAAAGGTAATTGCTTGGCGTCGTGATTTCCACGAACACCCTGAATTAGGGAATTTAGAAACACGTACAGCAGGTATCATCGCCGATCACCTTAAAAAATTAGGGATTGAAGTAAAAACAGGTGTTGCGAAAACAGGAGTAGTAGGTGTTTTGGTGGGGGGAAAGCCTGGTCCAGTTGTAGCTTTAAGAGCTGATATGGATGGCTTGCCCGTAACTGAACGTGTACCTTTGCCCTTTGCATCGAAAGTTAAAACTACTTATAATGCTCAGGAAGTTGGTGTTATGCATGCCTGTGGTCACGATTCGCATGTTGCGATGTTAATGGGCGTAGCGGAAGTATTGGCAGGAATGAAAAAAGATTTAGCAGGTACAGTTAAATTCATTTTTCAGCCTGCAGAAGAGGGAGTTCCTGTTGGTGAAGAAGGCGGTGCAGAGCTGATGGTAAAAGAAGGGGTTTTAGAAAATCCAAAAGTGGAAGTTATTTTTGGCTTGCATGTCAATTCGCAAACACCAGTAGGAGATATTGGCTATCGTCCAGGTGGAACAATGGCGGCTGTTAATGATATGAAGATTACCGTTTCTGGGCGGCAAGCACATGGTGCATACCCATGGAGTAGCATAGATCCAGTTGTTGTAGCTGCCCAAATCGTAACTAGCCTTCAAACAATTGTAAGCAGAAATTTGAATATTACCGAAAATCCGGGAGTGGTAACAATCGGCTCGATACAGGGTGGTGTTCGCTCTAATATCATTCCAGAAAAAGTAGAAATGCTTGGTACAGTAAGGAACTTTAGTGCCGCAGATGAGAAAATGTTTATTGAGAGAATTAAAACGATTGTAACAAAAACAGCAGAAGCCGGGGGGGCGAAAGCTGAGGTGTTGATCCCTTATAGCTCACACTATCCAGTAACTTTTAATGACATTGCTTTAACGGAGAAAATGTTGCCTAGCTTACAATCTACAGCAGGTGCAGCAAACGTAAAATTAAAACCACCAGTGACGGGTGCTGAAGACTTTTCATTTTATCAAGAAAAGGTGCCGGGCTTATTTTTCTTTTTAGGTGCAATGCCAAAGGGTAATGATCCTTTGAAAACCGCTTCTCATCATACCCCAGACTTTTTCTTAGACGAAAGTTGCTTTAATCTTGGGGTGAAAGCAATGATTAACCTAACTTTAGATTATATGTCGATGAAGAAGTGATGAGCAAAACCAATTCTCTATATTTGTAACATGACTAAAGAAAATTTAGAAGATTTAAGGGACAGAATAACGTCGCTGAGGAGGTATCTTTGACGTCGATGAATTACTATATCAAATTGGTGAAGAGCAGAAATCAACGTTAGATCCCAATTTTTGGGATAATCCTAAAAAAGCCGAAAGCATATTGGCTGCCATCAGCAGTAAAAAAAAGTGGACAGATGGTTTTTCAAAGGCAGATGGTGCTGTTGAAGATACGGCCGTGCTATATGATTTTTTTCAAGCAGGTGATGCAAGTGAAACTGAAGTTGATGAGCAATATGCAATTGCGGTGAAAGAGGTTGAAGATCTTGAGCTCAAGAATATGCTCAAGACTAAAGAAGACCAATTGGATGCGGTTATGCAGATTACTGCCGGTGCAGGAGGCACGGAAAGTTGCGATTGGGCTTATATGTTAATGCGAATGTATTTAATGTGGGCTGAGAAGAATGGTTATAAAGTAACGGAACAAGATTATGCAGAAGGTGAGGTTGCAGGAATTAAATCGGTAACTATTCAAATTGCTGGTGAATTTGCTTACGGTTATCTTAAGGGCGAGAATGGAGTTCATCGTTTGGTAAGAATTTCTCCATTTGATTCAAATGCGCGTAGACATACCTCTTTTGCATCGGTATATGTTTATCCTTTAGTTGATGATACTATTCAAATAGATATCAATCCTGCCGACGTGGAGTTCGAGACTTTTAGAGCTGGTGGCGCAGGTGGTCAAAATGTAAATAAAGTTGAAACTGCTGTTCGGCTTTATCATAAGCCTTCTGGAATTATCATTAAAAATCAAGAATCTAGATCTCAATTACAGAACAAAGAGAATGCTTTGCACTTACTTAAGTCGCAATTGTATGAAATTGAGCAGCGTAAAAGAGCGGAAGCATCAGCAGCAGTGGAGGGCTCAAAAAAGAAGATTGAGTGGGGCTCGCAAATCAGAAGCTATGTGTTGGACGATAGAAGAGTGAAGGATCATCGGACGAACTTTCAAACATCTAATCCACAGGCAGTGCTTGATGGAGAGATTAATGAGTTTTTGAAAGCTTATTTAATGGAATTTTAATAGAATATCGAGTAACAAAACACCAAGATTGGATAGTAGTTATACGATATTTGATAGTAAAACATTACTTTTAAGTACTAATAGCCAATTTAATGAAAAAGTTACTTTTATATGTATTTGCTCTTTTTATGCTAGTGAATGAAACTATTGCGCAAGAAATTATCCCCTTGTATGGAGCTAAGATTCCTGGGGCTAAAGTGGCGCCTGCCGATTATCAAGAAACATCGGTTGCAGGAACTGATGGGGTTTTAAGAGTGAGTAAGGTAACGGATCCCAGTTTAACCGTTTATTTGCCTGCAAAAGAGAAGGCGAATGGCACGGGAGTTATTATTTGTCCAGGCGGTGGCTATGGAATTTTGGCTTTTGATAAAGAAGGAACTAAGATAGCAGAAAAGTTTGCTGAGATTGGTATAACTGCATTTGTGCTAAAATATCGCTTACCCAGCGACCTCATTATGGAGGATAAATCTATGGGACCTTTGCAGGATGCGGCCCAAGCTATTTATCTTGTGCGTAAAAATGCCGCTAAATGGAACCTTAATGTTCATAAGATCGGCATCATGGGCTTTTCAGCCGGAGGTCACTTGGCAGCAAGTTTAACGGTACATTATAATGATATTAAAATCCAAAATCAGGAAAATATAAGTGTACGCCCAGATTTCTCTGTTTTAATATATCCGGTAATCAGCTTTGGAACAGTTGCCCATGCAGGATCGGTTAAAAATTTAGTTGGTAGCAATCCAACTGCAGCGCAAACTGATTATTTTTCAAATGAAAATCATGTTAATGAGCAAACGCCACCTACTTTTTTGGTGCATGCAAATAATGATGTTTCAGTTCCTGTTAAAAATAGCATTCTCTTCAATGAGGCCTTGGTAAAGTTTAAGGTGCCTGCCGAACTGCATATTTATCAAGCTGGTGGACACGGATTTGGTTTCAAAGAGAATTGGTTTGGAGCCCTGAAGGATTGGTTAAGAACTAATAAATTATGATTTAACCGCCAATTGCCCACAAGCAGCGTCAATATCTTTGCCTCTACTTCTCCTGATGTTTGTATTTACCCCATTGTTTCGAAGATAAGTAGCAAAGGCATCAATTTTATCCCCTTCGGCATTGATGAAGTCGGCAAATTGAATAGGGTTGTATTCAATCAAATTAACCTTACATGGCACGTGTTTACAGAATTTGACTAATTCCATGGCATCCTGGATTTCATCATTAAAATTGTTGAATACAATGTATTCGTAGGTAACTGGATTTTTGGTTTTTTGGAAATAATATTTTAAAGCTTCTGCCAAGGCTTTTAAGGAGTTATGTTCGGTAATTGGCATAATTTCATGCCGCTTCGTATCGTTAGCCGCATGTAGGGAGAGAGCCAAGTTAAATTTAGCACCGTCATCTCCTAATTTTTTTATCATCTTAGCAATCCCAGCAGTAGATACTGTGATGCGTTTATACGACATATTTAACCCATCTGGGGCAGTAATACGCTCGATAGACTTTAAGACGTTGGCATAATTTAATAGCGGTTCGCCCATTCCCATGTATACGATATTGGTAAGGGGAATATTATAATTCTTTTTAGCCTGTTGGTCTATTAAGACTACTTGGTCATAAATTTCATCAGCATTTAGATTACGCTTACGATCCATGTAGCCGGTTGCGCAAAATTTGCATGTTAAACTACACCCAACTTGTGAACTAACGCAAGCGGTCATCCGTTCTTCAGTGGGAATTAGCACGCCCTCCACAATGTTGCCATCGTATAAACGGAAAGCATTTTTAATGGTATGATCGTTGCTAAATTGAGCTGTATTGATTTCAACTACATTAATGGAATAGTTTTCGTCCAGTTTTTTGCGAAGCTCTTTAGAAAGATTGCTCATTTCCTCAAAACTTCTGGCAGATTTCTCCCATAACCATTGGTATACTTGCTTTGCTCGATAGGCTGGCTCCTTCATCTCAGTGAAATGTTGTTGCAGCTGCGGCAAATCTAGGGAACGAATATCTATTTTTTTATTGATCATGAAAGTGCAAAGATAGGGAAAATGGTTAACTGTTCGAAGTAGTTAACCAAGCCTATTTTCTTTTCGGACTTCGAGTTCTTGCCGCAGGAGCGCCTTGTTTGCCATTTGATGGGCGGGTTGGCCGTTTACTTGGACCGTTTGTTTTAAACCAATCATTAGAGGCTGCGCTGGCTTTATAACCACTTCCACCTGTTTGGGATGTACCTCTTGATGCTCCAGGCTCTTTGCCTCTTGCTGATTTATCTTTAGCAAAACGTTGTGCCGGGCGTTCTTCCTTTTCTCGGGCAGTTTTTTTGGTCACTTGTTTAGGTGTAGCGGGTTTTTCAGAGCTCGATTTAGCAACCATTTTGAAGATTTCGGCTTGTTCTTCTTCTGTAAGCTCTCTCCAATCGCCAACAGGAAGGCCTTTAACGCTAATGTTCATGATACGAACGCGCTCTAATTTGGTTACTTCATAATCAAAATACTCACACATCCTACGTATTTGACGATTTAAACCTTGAATTAAGGTTATCTTAAAAATGAAAGGACTTTCTTTAATAACCTTACATTTTTTTGTCATAATGCCTAAAACAGGAACACCTTTACCCATTCCTTCAATAAACTGATCGGTTATCGGTTTGTTTACCGTAACGATGTATTCTTTTTCGTGATTATTTCCTGCTCTTAAGATTTTATTAACTAGATCACCATTGTTAGTTAAAAAAATCAACCCCTGCGAATCCTTATCCAATCTTCCGATAGGGAAAACACGTTCACTATGGTTTACATGATCTACGATATTGCCCTTTACATTTGCTTCGGTTGTACTGGTAATGCCAACAGGTTTGTTATAAGCTAATAAGATGGTGTTTTCTGCCTGCGCTGGTTCTATCGTATTGCCATTTACCATTACTACGTCGCCAAAAAATACTTTATCGCCTATTTTTGCTTTACGGCCATTGATGAAAACTTGGCCTAGTTCAATAAATCTATCAGCCGCTCTTCTTGAGCATAAACCACTTTCGCTAATGTATTTGTTTAATCGTGTTGTTGAGTCGGCCATTGGGTAGAATTATTTAATAATTCACAAAGTTAACATTTTAACACATCTATACATTACAACTAAGTAGAAACATAGGCCCATCGTGATAAACTTGATGTGCCTATGCGAAAATGGCTTAAAAATTCTGGTCATCGGCACTTGGACCATAGCTTCCAGGAATTGGGATGTTTAATAAGCGTAAGTAAACACCTAATTGAGCCCGGTGGTGGGATACTTGACTATAAGAAACTCTAATCATTTCATAAACAGACATGTCTGCATGAATAGTTTCGCCAGTTCTTAAGATCCATCTTTCATTAAGATCTTCTTCTTTTGCTTCCTCCAAACTGCTTTTTGCCTCTGCTAGGCTTTTTTCTAGGATGGCCAAAAGATCATCATTACTTGCTACAGGAATCGGCTCATAAGGGGCAGTTGCAAAATCTAATTCTTTTGTAGTTAAAGCCAATTTAACCCAGCCCGGCAATTCAGCAATATGACTTGCTAGAGCTTTCATTTTCATGCTTTTTTCATGAGGAGCCCAATCAAATTTGTCGACAGGAACTATGGCTAACATTTTACGGGTAACTGCAGCTTCTTGTGCTAATTCGGTTAATAATAATTCGATAATGTTCATTTCTTTGATTTTAATTAATTGTTATACAAAGAAAATACGCGATACTGACAACCCTATGTCAGTGCGAAAAAAGAATTATTTAAAAATTTACTGGGAGCAATTTCATGTAGTCGCTAACAGGCATATGCTCCTTTTTTCTGAATGGAATATCTGTACAGTTTACCTTAATAATATTATTCAGCTTAAAATCCCGATATTCATTTCTGAGGTGGCACCAAGCAATGAGGTGCCAGTTAAAAGCATAAAAGATTAAACCAATAGGTTCAACTTCACGTTTGCTGGTTTCGGCTTTATTGTTTTTATAATTTATTTCGATTATGCATTTGGCCGATATGGCATTTTGAATTAAAGAAAGATACTCATAGTCATTCTTTAAACGCTCTGGTAGTTGGAGTTTGATATGTTCGTTTAAGGTTTCTAGCTTTTCTCTTTGAGCTGTACGCAGCACATTCTTAACCTTGTTTAATGCGGCAGTATAATGATTGAGGATTGATTTGTCTGCAAACCCTTCTAAAAACCGTTCCATTAATAGGAGGGCATTTGCCTCATCAGAATTGAATGAAATAGGCGGTAAGAAATAACCGTGAACAATGAAATAGCCTTTGTTTGGTTCAAAACTTAAGGGAATCCCTTGTTCGCTAAGAGCTTTGATATCCCGATAAACGGTTCGGACACTGATTCCATATTGTTCGGCAATCCGCTCTGCAGTAGTATATTTTTTTGATTGTAAGAGGATTAGGATTCCAAAAAGCCGATCGATACGGTTCATAATGATATTGCATTGTTTGCGATAAAATTAAGAAAAATATACTTTCAATATCAGGACTATCTCAATTAGCTATTAAGCAAGGGGCAAGTAGTGTTCAAGTAGGTATCAAGTAGGTTATGTACTATGACAAAACTGCCTAATCCTTACTTGATAGCTACTTCACCTGTGGCTTTTCATGGGGTGATAATTTGCTAAACTTAAACGGCTTTTAAATTGTTAGGTACGTCATCGGGTTGTTTGTTCGTTATAACAACATTATTTATCCATATTTTGAACTAAATGGCAGTTGTTGCTGAAAAGCGCTTTCTTCAAGCTACAAAAGGGAAGGTTATTATAGGTTTTTTATTTGCTTGTTTAGCGCTATTGGCTGCATGGGGGGTAAGTAAATTTGTTTTTAAAGAAATGCTAATAACGGTCGAAAAGCTTTCAGCTCCAAACGTTCGACTCAGCATTGTGAATGAACTTTCACAAAAAATAGCGCGTTTAGATCAATTACAAAGAGACCATGCATTTAGCAAATCGGGAAATAGCTTTATAAAGGAGACGAAATATCTAAGGAAAAAACTAGATACGCTTTCTCGCTTATATCATAACGACGAAGCACAACTTTCAAGGATAAAAACGCTAAAAAAACTGCTTTCAGATCGGGATAATCAATTTGTTAAATATCTTGAAGTACGGGAAACCTTGGTCAATACCGAATCATTCTCGGATGACGTGCAAAAATTAAATAAATTGGTTTTACAGCGATCAAGGGAATCGGATAGCGCAGTTTTAACAACCGAAAGAGCAACTTCAACAAAAACAATAGCGCCAGATGAAGAGAAAAAGTCAAAGGGTTTTTTAAATAGGCTTTTTGGGAAAAAGGAAGCGGATGTTTATAAGATTATAAACGAAGAATTTAAGATCAAAAGGGATACTTTAAATGCACTTGTTGAAGATAGCATTATGAAAGGTGTTCAGGAATCCCTAAAATCTATCGAATTAGCACAGCGTCAGAAAAGTGAAAAGTTTTTAAAACGCGAAGCTGTTTTGGCAAAATCTAGTAATGCTCTAACAAAGCAAATGTTAAGTATTTTAAGAGAGGTGGAGGACGAGGTATTGGGCCAAATTATTTTAAATGGCGCAAATGCAAGGGAAGTAGTAAATGAAGGTGCTGTTCAAATAACTGTCATCATTATTGCGTTCTTTTTTATCACCTTGGTTTTGGTTTATTTGATATTAACTGATATCACAAAAAGTAATCAATATCGGAAAGCTGTGGAATTGGCAAAAGAAGAAGCCGAATATCATGGCAAAGCCAAGCAGCGCTTTCTTTCAAATATGAGCCACGAAATAAGAACACCTCTCCAATCCATTTTAGGCTATGCAGAAATAATTACCCGACAAAAAAGTCCTGAAAAGAAAGATATTAATGCAATTTACCAATCTGCAGTTCACCTTCTTCAAATTGTAAATGAAGTTTTAGATTATAGCAGAATTACTTCAGGGGAATTTAGTTTTAATAACCAGCCTTTTTCTTTGCGTAAAGTGCTTGATGAAGTTGTTGCGGTGATGTATCCATTGGCGGAGCAAAAATCAATTAAATTGGTGACAAGATTTAACCTTGAAGAGATAGATCATGTGATTGGTGATGCATTTCGGTTAAAACAAATCCTTTTCAATTTGCTTGGAAATGCTGTAAAATTTACGTCAAAAGGGCATATATTTTTGGATGTTTCTTTTAAACAACATGGCGACGCACTGCATTTCAACTTTACAATTGAAGATACGGGAATAGGCTTATCGGACGAAGATAGCAATCGGATTTTTAATGAATTTGAGCAAGTTGAAAGCCAGGGGGCCAGCCGAATTAATCAAGGCGGTACAGGGCTTGGCTTAGCGATTGTAAAATCGCTTGTCGACCGCCAAGATGGGAGAATATATGTGAAAAGTGAAATAAATAAAGGAACAACATTTAGTGTTTATTTAAAATATATCCGAGCTGATAATCAATTGCAAAAACCTGTTGAACTATTGACTAATCAACTTGAAAATAAGGGTAAGGTATGGGTTATAGATGATGATAAGTTAATATTGGACCTTTGTGAGCTAATTTTTGAAAGGAACGAAATCCCCTACAGAAGCTTTAACGATGTAACTGATATTTTAGCCGAACCAGTAGATGAAAGTATAAAGTATGTGCTAATCGACATGCGCCTTCCTAAAATGTCGGGAATTGACTTATGTGGTTTATTGAGAGAACGAATGCCCGCTGATGTGAAATTTTATGCTATTACTGCGCAAGTTCTGCCTGATGAGCGGGCAGCAGTTTGGAATGAAGGCTTTAACGGAATTATTACCAAGCCATTTAGTGAACGCGATTTACTTGCTATTTTTGAACCATTAGCTAATACCACTGAGTTGGATAAGAGTTTGATGGAGAAAATGACGATGGGTGACAAACAGATGCAAAAGAAAATAATAACGCGCTTTAAGCACGATTCTGAGGAAGATGCTGCGGTATTAAAAGAATGCTTAACAAACGGTGATAGGCAAAAGGCTAGGTTAATCATCCACCGACTTGCGGGCAGATTGGCTCAGATCGGTGCAAAGGATCTTGCAGCAGAGTTCAGAAAGATGGAAGTCTCCATTGATCAAAAGGAATCGATTGATGAAGCTTGCAGGATGGCTATCCTCGTGCTCTTAGCTAGCCTTGAGCAATTATTAGTTGTAATTGAAGAAAGTTATTAGTTGTTGTTTTTTCTAAAACAACCTTATGCAATCCCATAACGTTCCATTTTGCTATATAAGGTTTTGCGGTCGATATTAAGCAGTTTTGCCGCTTGTGATTTATTGTATTTAACCTTGAGTAAAGTCTCCATAATCAAAGCTTTTTCGTTTGCCTCGTTAATGGCTTTCAGATCGGAGGAATTGGTGATTGGCGATTGGTGGATTGCGATCCTCATCTCGTCTGGTAAAGCATCGAGCGTAGCCTCGTGCCCCGGACTAAGAAGTACCATTCGTTTGATAACATTATTTAACTCCCGTAAGTTGCCTGGCCAATCATAGCTTAAAAGTAGTGACTTGGCATCATCTGAAATGCTTTTAACATCTCGTTCTAACGCAATGTTCGCCAATGCGACGAAATGATTGATAAATAGTTCTAAATCTTTTCCTCTTTCACGAAGTGGAGGGAGTTGGATTTTAAATTCATTGATACGGTGATATAAATCTTCTCTAAAATCTCCTTGCTGTACACTTTTTATCAGCTCATCGTTGGTTGCTACAATTATTCTCACATCAACAGCAATCTGTTTGGTGCTGCCCAAAGGCTGTATCGTTCTTTCCTGTAGCGCCCGTAATAATTTAATCTGAACTTCATAGCTCAGATTGCCTATTTCATCTAAAAACAAGGTGCCTCCGTTTGCTATTTCAAACTGTCCTTTTTTATCGGTTACCGCTCCTGTAAAAGCCCCCTTAATGTGGCCAAATAATTCGCTGGCCGCTAAATCTTTAGAGAGTGCTCCACAATCGATAGCGACAAAAGGCTTATCTTTTCTTTTACTTTGGAGATGAAGTGTTCTTGCCGCATATTCCTTACCCGTTCCGCTTTCGCCCTGAATAATAACCGACATATCTGTTGGTGCAACTAAACTAATATGCTCATATAATTTATCGGCAATAGCACTTTTGCCCTTAATAAATTGGCTTGATTCTAGCTGCTCCGTTGGTTTGGATAAAGAATGAGTAATAACCATCAAAAGCTCATCTGGGTTAACCGGCTTTGTGATGTAGTCAAATGCTCCTAATTGTATAGATTTAACTGCGGTGCGCACATCGTTAAAGCTGGTCATGATAATGATCGGAATATGAATTCCTTTTTCTCTTACGGTCTTTAACACATCTAAACCTGTGCCATCAGGCAAACGGTAATCAATTAGTAAAAGATCAAACTCCTGTTGGTTAAGTATGCTGTTTGATTGCTGAACTGTTACAACAGTCTCTATTTGATGATTGTTTTTAGTTAAAAAAATCTCAAGTATCTGGGCGAAAGTCGTGTCATCTTCAATTATCAATATCTTAGCCATAGAACAAAAATAACAAAAGCCAGTTAATTTCTGGCTTTTGTTATACACACATAATGGATTAAATGCTTATTCGATAGGTTTACCATCTGCACCAAATTTCAATGTAGCAACTTTTTCTTCGTTTTTAACATCTACTTGGTAGTATGATTTATCACCATCTTTTACACTAAAAGCTGCAGTTGCAGTCCAATCTTTATAAGGGTCTGTTTTAAGCGTAGCTTTTACAGCGTCTGGTAGCTCTTCTAGTTTGATCGGTGTTTTTACCAATGTATCTTGAACTGCAACAACTTCTGTTTTGTTTACATTACTAGCGTTTGCCGCTCCGAATCCAGCCAATGCAAAAAATGCTGCTGATAGAATTAATTTTTTCATAGTATTAATTTTAAAATTTAATTGTGGATTAATGATATGCCTATAAGCAAAAGGGTGCCAGAAAACTGAAAATCAAGTAAGTTGTTGATTTTTAATATATTGTATTTTTGTGCGTATATTTTCGTTGGGGAGTTTCTCCCCAATGTGATGCGCATGTAAACACGTTAATTGATTTACGAAGTTTGAATAGCACGATGTATATTAACTTCGTAAGTCATATTCTTCTACTTCTCATCAGAATATCCGTTCTTTGCTTTTATGATTACCTATATCTCTGCGGACATAATTTATCCAGTAAGTAAACCTCCAATTAAAAATGGAGTAATAGGAGTTAATGATGATGGTAGCATACATTCAGTTTTAACTAAGGAACAAGCACAGGATATCCATAATATTTGTCATTATGAAGGGATTTTAGTTCCAGGATTCATCAATACACATTGTCATTTAGAGTTATCCCATCTATTGGCAAAAATTAAAGAGAAAACAGGTCTCACTGGATTTATTAAATCCATTTTATCAAGTAGGCAACAACCTGATGAACTAGTGATTGCTGCTATGGAAAAGGCAGATCTGGAAATGTTTGCAAATGGTATTGTGGCTGTAGGCGACATTTCCAATCTGTTGATTTCTAAGGAAGTTAAACTTGGAAGCAAGATATATTACCATACTTTTGTTGAAGTTTTTGGCTTTAATAGGCCTTCACAGCCCATTATTGATGAGGCAATACAGCTTAAGCATAATTTTTTGCCTTTAAAATCATCTATTGTTCCGCACGCACCTTATTCAGTCTCGGCTCAACTTTTTAAAGAAATAGCAGGGATAACAACCGAAGATGATATCTTATCCATTCACAATCAAGAAACCGTTGGTGAAAACGAATTGTTTGAAACGGGTACGGGGAGATTTGCCGAGTTTTTTAATGATCTTGGAATTGCCCAAAGTGAAGCTCATAACTCGGCGAAGAATTCGTTAAACTATCATTTGCCAAAATTGCCAAAAAATGTGAATACGTTGATGGTACACAATACTTTCAGCAATAAAGCCGATATAGCTTTTGCGAAGAAAACACACGAAAAGTTATTTTGGTGCTTATGTCCAAATGCTAACCTTTATATTGAGGATAACTTGCCAAATGTTGCACTTTTTAATGATGAAGCGGTGAAAATAACGCTTGGAACGGATAGTTTAGCAAGCAACCACCAATTAAGTATTTTATCCGAAATGCAAACTTTGCAAGCAGTTAAGGCTATTCCTTTTGAAACTTTATTAAGTTGGGGAACCCTCAATGGTGCTGAGTTTTTGGGAATTGATTCGCAGTATGGGAGCTTAAGTATTGGCAAGAAGCCAGGAATTATTTTGATTGAGCAAATTGATGGCGAAAAAATAACGAATAAAACCACTATTAAACGTTTATTTTAACAAAATGACTAATCGTATTACCTCTTTATTTGCTATCCAATACCCGATAATCCAAGCCGGAATGGTATGGTGCAGTGGTTGGAAATTAGCCGCTGCTGTGTCTAATGCAGGGGGCTTAGGAATAATTGGAGCGGGTTCTATGTATCCGGAGGTATTGCAAGAGCATATTCAAAAATGTAAACAGGCAACAAGCAACCCCTTTGCCGTAAATGTTCCCCTGCTTTATCCCAATGTGGAAGAAATCATGGATATCATTGTTGCCGAAGAGGTGAAAATTGTATTTACTTCGGCAGGTAATCCTGCAACCTGGACTAGTTTTTTAAAGGAGAGGGGCATTATGGTTGTTCACGTAATCGCCAATACCAAGTTTGCTTTAAAAGCAGAAGCTTGTGGCGCAGATGCAGTGGTGGCAGAAGGGTTTGAAGCGGGAGGGCATAACGGACGAGAGGAAACCACTACTTTATGTTTAATTCCAATGATCAAAGCCGCAGTTAAAATTCCGGTAATTGCTGCTGGAGGAATTGCAAGTGGAAAAGCGATGTTAGCAGCTTTTGCTTTAGGTGCTGACGCTGTGCAAATCGGTTCTGCTTTTGCGGTAGCAGAGGAATCATCAGCCCATGCTAACTTTAAAAAAAGAATAATTAATGCTACCGAAGGAGATACCAAATTAAGAATGAAAAAACTGGTGCCTGTTCGTCTACTCCAGAATGAATTTGCTGATGAAGTGGCTCGGGCGGAGGCAGAAGGAGCTAAGGTAGCTGAATTGGTTGAATTGTTGGGAAGAGCAAGGGCTAAATTGGGCATGTTTGAAGGTGATATGGAAAACGGAGAACTGGAAATCGGTCAAATATCGGCTATGTTGAACACGATTAAGCCTGCATCCATTATCTTAAACGAAATATGGGATGAGTTTTTAGTAGAAAAAGAACGTTTAAAGGAAATGTAATAAAGTAACTTCGTAAAAAGGTCGAAGTTGAAAAGGAAAAAAAATGAAGCACATTAATATAAAAATTACAGGCAAAGTTCAGGGTGTTTTTTTTAGAGCAAGCACTAAAGCGGTAGCCGATCAAATGGGCGTTAAGGGCCTGGTTAAAAATGAAAAGGACGGTTCTGTTTACATTGAAGCAGAAGCTAGTGAAACTATTTTGTCAATGTTCTTAGAATGGTGCAATGATGGGCCAGATAAATCGGTTGTAGAAAATGTTGAAGTGGAAGATGGAGAAGTAAAAAATTATCGCAACTTTGAAGTGGTTAAAAAGAACTTACTTTGGTAAACACTTTCAACGCATAGATGTCTGTACTCAAAAAATTTATCGGCCAAACAGCCATTTACGGTGTCAGTACCGTGTTCTCGAGGCTATTCAATTTTATATTAACGCCAATATATACCAAGGTTTACGCCAAAAGCGTGTATGGTATATTTACAAATATGTATGCAAATGCCTCTATTATCAATGCTGTTCTGGCGTTTGGAATGGAGAGCACCTATTTTCGTTACCTCAATAAACATGAGGATAAAAAGCAAGAAGTATATAATAATTCCTTTTTATGTATTGCTTTTATATCCACGCTTTTTCTTATTACAGGGTTAATTTTTTCAAACTCAATAGCTTCCTATCTCGCCGCAAATGCTGCCGAAATACATGATTATAAACAATATGTAGCCTTCTTTATCTGGATTTTATTTGTTGACGCCATTTGTGTAATCCCATTTGCCAAATTGAGGGCTGATGACAAGGCGATGAAGTACAGTATGGCTAAATTCTTAAATATTGGATGCTTTGTAGGCTTTAACCTTATTTTTATTTTTGTTATTCCAGCTATCATTAAACACCATTGGATTGGGGCCGATTGGCTAGCTTCATGGTATAGGCACCAATGGATTGGTTATGTTTTTCTAGCCAACTTAATTGCTAGTTTAGCAACATTTATATTTCTGCTGCCCGAGTTCTTAAAGCTTCAATTTAAGTTTGATGGCGTGCTTTTCAAAACAATGTTCTCCTATAGCTGGCCAATTTTAATCGCCAATCTTTCGTTCATTGTAAATGAAAACCTTGATAAAATTGTGCTTAGGCGATTATTACCAACAGACATTGCTGATGGTGAAGTAGGCATATATGGTGCAGTTTGTAAAATTGCGATCTTCTTAAGCATTTTTATTACGGCTTTTAGGCTAGGGGCAGAGCCTTTCTTTTTTAGTCACGCCAAAAACGAAAACGCCAAAAAAACATACGCTACTATTCTCCATTATTTTGTAATTGCACTAGCCTTAATTTTTGTTGGGCTAATTGCTAATATTGAGATATTGAAACATTTCATTAGTAGAGATGGAGCGAAAGTGGCCGAATACTGGGTTGGTTTACCGGCAGTTCCCTTCTTATTATTGGGCTATGTTTGCTTGGGTATTTATATGAACCTTTCGGTTTGGTACCGATTATCAGATCAAACTCGTTTTGGACTATATATTTCTTTAGTAGGTGCCGTTATTACGATTGTTTTAAACTTTGTTCTTATTCCAAAATATAGTTATATGGGCTCGGCATGGGTTAGTATGATAGCCTATTTTGTAATGATGGTATTGTCTTATGTATTAGGACAAAAATATTACCCTATTCCTTATAATTTGAAAAGAATTTTTGCTTATTTGGTTGTTTCAACATTGATTGCATTTTCTTCTTTCTTTCTTTTTAATCGGAACATATATATAGGAAATGCAATGCTTATCGTTTTTCTGGTAGGAATTATTTATTTTGAAAAAAACGATTTAAGGAAGATATTGAAGAACTAACCAAATAAATCAATCTAATAATATTAATGCGTTATAAAATTATCTTAATTGTTATTTGTTGCCATACGCTTTTATATGCGCAAGATCCTTCACAAATAAAGGTTAGGGATACTAATATCGTGAAAGAGCTTTTTTTTACTGGTTTAAAAGAGAAAATGCTTGAGAACTATGTAAATGCTAGTGTAAATTTTAAAAAGATCATTGAGTTAGCGCCCGACAATGATGCGGCGTTTTTTGAGTTAGCAAACATAAATTTTCGTCAAAATAAATTACTGGATGCTGAAATTGCTATTAAGAAAGCCATACTTATTAATCCAAAAAATAGCTGGTATTTCAAGTTTTTGTCCGAAATATATAAGCGAAATGGCAACATGGACGCTTTAATTCCAGTTTTCAATAAGCTGATTGAATTTTCGCCAGAAAATGAAGATTATTATTTTGACAGGGCAAATGCGATTTTTTTATCGGGTAAGGCTGAAGAAGCCTTAAAGGCGTACGAGTTAATTGAAAAGAAATTCGGTAGCTCTTCTACCTTAACAACAGCGGTTCAGAGAATTAAGTTGCAAAATAATGAAGGCTCTTCTAATGTGGCAATTGAGAAGATTTTAGCCGACAATCCAACGGATGTTAAAAGTCATTTATATTTAAGTGGCGTGCTATTAGAAAAGAATAAGAAAGAAGAAGCGCTTGCAATTTTACAAAAAGCCAAATTAATAGAGCCCGAAAATTACGAAATTGATTTAGCTATTGCTGATATTTATCAATCTCAAAGAAAAAACGAACTGGCTATTGTGCCATTGCGCGCAGCATTTGCCCGTGCAGAAATGCCTGTAGAAAGTAAAATAAAGATTATTAGTCAGATGTTGCCTCGTTTTAGCAATGCTTTGGTGGTTAAAGACGCCACAGAATTAGCTCAGATCGCCTTAAAAGCTAACCCAAATGAGGCTAAACTGCTCATTTTATATGGCGATGTACTTTACCAGCAGGGCAACCTAATTAATGCAAAAGAGCAATACCAAGCGGCGTTAAAAATTTCGGAGCAACTTTATCCTGCTTGGGAAAAATTGTTAGCGATGCAAACCCTAAGTGGTCAATATAATGAAGCCATTAAGACTGGAGAAGACGCACTTTCAATTTATCCAAACCAAGCGATCTTATATTATTACCGAGCATTTGCGCTACATAGAAATGGACAAAATGCGGAAGCTGGCATTGAGATTAAATCAGCATTGCTTTTAGATGGTGATGATACCAAGTTGAAGGCAATGATTTTTGCTTTGCAGGCAGAGGTGTTAATTGATCAGCAAAAACTGAAGGAAGCTGATCTCGCTTTTGACAAATCAATCGCTTTAGAACCGAATAACTATTTAACATTAAGCAATTATGCTTATTATTTAGCGTTAAGAAACCATAACTTAAGTAAGGCCGAAATGTTGGCATCAAAAGCAGCTACAGCACTGCCAAAGAATGCATCAATTGTTGATACCTATGCATTTGTGCTCTTTAAGTTAGAAAAATACGAACTGGCTAAGACATTGATCCAGCAGGCATTGCAAAACAATGAAGCGTTAAACCCTGTTTATTTAGAACATTATGGAGATATTCTTTTTGCCAAAGGAGAAAAGGAAGCTGCGGTAATACAATGGCAAAAGGCTAAGCAAGCAGGGAACAATTCTGAGAAATTAACTAAGAAAATTAATGAGAAGAAATATATTAAGTAACATAGCGCTAGTAGGAGTAATTTTATTTGCATTTGGCTGCAAGTCTAAAAAAGTAATTGTAGCTCCACCAGTTAACCCAACAAAAGTTGAGGTTACGCCTGATAAGAAACCCGAGAATTTGAGTAGACTTAAGAGTAAGGATCTATTATATAATACTTTGGCATTAAAGGGCAAGGCTAACTTAACTATAAATGGCAACGAGAATAATGTGACCATGTTGATCAGGATAGAAAAAGATAAGAAGATTTGGGTTAGTGTTACCGCTCCCATAGTTGGAGAGGTTGCTAGAGCAGTGATCACACCTGATAGCTTATTACTGAGGAATAATTTGAAAAAGGAATATGCTAGAAAGCCATTTAGCTATATTTATAAATTTACTAATAAGCAAGTTAATTTCGAGATGTTGCAATCCGTATTTTCAGGGAATACCATTGCCGATTTTATGACAGTTAGCTCAGATTTGAAACAAGAGAATGGGGTTTGGGTATTAAGCGGTTCAACAAATAATTTGGCTTATCGAAGTGTGTTTAACACCTTGTTGAAAGTAAGCGAAACCAGTTTAAATGATGCTAAGGCCGCACAAGCACTTAAGGTCTCCTATGGGGATTACACCGCCTTAAATGGATCTTTATTTCCATCAAGCTTGAAAATTAACTCGATGGCTGGAATAAAAAAAATAGCTATTGATGTTGATTTCACAAAAATAGAGATCAATGTGCCAGTTGATTTTCCGTTTACGGTTCCTAAAAGTTATGAGCTAATCAAGTAATTTTTATATTTTTGATCCAATGAAGTTAAAAGAACTCTTTCTTTCCCTGTTGTTTATGGTGCTTTGCAGCACTGTTTTTGCTCAGTCAATGGAGCAGTTGAAAAGAAATAAGGAAGCACTAGATAGGCAAATTGCACTAGCACAAAAGAACCTCAACAAGACGGTTAATGGTAAAAAATTAACCCTTGGACAAATTAGCGCTATCAAGGCGCAGGTTCGCTTAATGCAACAAAAAATCTCTACTATTAATTCAGAAATGAAAAATCTGGATAACCAGATTACGGAGAATACTGGTAAGGTACATAACCTGCAAACACGTTTATCGGATTTAAAAAAGGAATATGCTGGGATGATTCGTTTTGCGCAGCGCAATAGAAATTCGTATGATAAAATGATGTTCATCTTTGCCTCAAGCGATTTTAACCAAGCCTATAAGCGGATTAAGTATTTGCAGCAATTTGGTCAATACCGCAAAAAGCAAGCTGCTTATATACAAGGAACTGAGAAAGATTTAAGCGATAAGATTGTGGTGTTGGATAAGAATTTAAAAAGCAAAAGTAGTTTATTAAAAGAACAAGTAAATGAAAAGAGCAAGCTTGATAAAAAGAAGAATGAGCAGTCTGTAGTGCTAAATCAACTAAGTAGACAGGAAAAGCAAATTTCTCAAGATATTCAGAAAAAAAGAAGAGAGCAAGATGCCATTAATAGGAAGATTAAAGCTGAAATACAGCGCATCATTGCATTAGAGCGTAAAAGGGAAGAGGAAAGGGCTAAGGAAGAACAACGAGTTGCTGCAGCTAAAGCGAAGGCAGAGAATAGGCCAGTTCCCGTTGCCCCTGTGGCTAAAGCTAAATCTGATTCGGAAATTCTTAGGGCTACGCCAGAAGCAGCAAAACTGTCAGATGCATTTGAAAGTAATAGAGGAAGTTTGCCTGCTCCGGTAGCAAATGGCTATATTACAGCTCATTTTGGAACATATATGGTTGATCAAGCTTCTGGAAAAAACGATGGTGTAACCTATCAAACAACTGAAGGCGCTGCAGTGAGAGCAATATTTAATGGTTCAGTAAGGGATGTTGGTGTTGTATTGGGAAAATATTATGTACTTATAAGACATGGAGTTTATTTTACACTTTATCAGAATTTAAAAAGTGTAAGTGTTAGTAAAGGCCAAGCGGTAACAACAAAACAAACTATAGGTTCTGCGGGCCTTAATGAAGGAGTTGCAGAGGTGGGTCTACAAATTATTAAGGGTTCAATTCCTCAGAATCCAGAAAGTTGGCTGGCTAAATAAACTAATAGGCGAATAAAATGTCTATATTTCATCATTAATAATTTGTTCTCAATGGTTGAGGAGAGAACGAAAAATGACTTTTATATGCTGACTAATTATATTGCATATAAAAGTAATTTATCTAAGTTTGTATAAAATTGATTAGAGAATGTATCAGGGCACAATATTAGAGATATTAAACATGGGGGGTGGAGAGATCGCACTCATCATGGTGGCAGTACTTTTGTTATTTGGAGGGAAAAAATTGCCTGAATTAGCAAGAGGTTTAGGAAAAGGAATTCGTGAATTTAAGGATGCATCGGAAGGTGTGAAAAGAGAAATCCATCGTAACATAAATTCCGTAACTACAGAGGAAGAAGAGAAACAAGAGGAATTGAATCATAGTACTTACCATCATCCAACTGAGGATCAGACAATGCTGGCTGAAGCGGATACCGAATATCATCGCTCTGGGATAGAAAGTACAGATGTTTCAACTCCTGTGGTTGACGAGGATCAAGTTGAAACAAAAGAACAAGCTCCTGTAAAAGGGAAAGAATCACATATTGAATAAAATATTTTAAATAAAATATCATGACACAAACAATTTTAGCTGCATTAGGTGCGCCAGAAATTATTTTAATTGTATTAGCATTATTGTTATTATTTGGAGGTAAAAAAATTCCAGAACTAATGCGTGGATTAGGAAAAGGTATGAAAGAATTTAAAGACGGAAAAGATGGAATCGATTCTGATACTAAATCATCTACCAACGACAAACCACTTTAATTGAAATTTTAATCTCTTTACTATTAAGTTTTGAAGAAATATACCTCTTTAACAGAGATACAGGGAAAACTTACGCAAAAGGAGCTCAAAATTCAGGATCTACTTTCGTATTATTTTGAGCAAATAGAAAAGAACAAACACCTCAATGCTTTTAATGAGGTGTTTTTTGATTCTGCCTCCAAGCAAGCAGGTATTGTCCAACAGAAAATCGATGCAGGTACTGCAGGGAAGCTTGCAGGAATGGTAATTGGTATCAAAGACAATATTTGCTACTTGGACCATCAGGTTTCGGCCTCTTCTAAAATGTTGGAAGGTTTTGTTGCGCCCTATTCTTCGACCGTTGTGAAGCGATTATTACAAGAGGATGCCATTATTATAGGGCGATTAAATTGTGATGAATTTGCCATGGGTGGCTCTAATGAAACCTCCTATTTTGGCCCTGTGAAAAACGCCGTTGATCAGGAAAGAGTTTCTGGAGGGTCATCAGGAGGTTCTGCAGTTGCCGTACAGGCTGATTTATGCTTAGCAACTTTAGGCACGGATACTGGTGGGTCTGTTAGGCAACCTGCTGCTTTTTGTGGTTGCATTGGGTTTAAACCAACTTATGGCCGCATTTCGAGATATGGTGTGATTGCTTATGCCTCATCTTTTGATCAAGTAGGCACTTTAACCTCGTCGGTAAGTGATGCCGCACTCTTAATGGAGGTTTTAGCTGGCGCAGATGAAGAAGATAGTACTGTTTCAGCATTGCCAGTACCTAATTATAGCAAGCTCCTCACGCAAGGCGGAAAAAAGAGAATTGCCGTATTGGAAGAAACAATAGCTAATAAGGCTTTAGACCCAGAAATTAAAGAGGCTATTTTAGCGGCGATCGAGAAACTGGAAAGCCAGGGGCATGCCGTTGAGTACGTTTCATTCGACTTATTAGCTTACCTAGTGCCAGCGTATTATGTTTTAACTACCGCTGAAGCATCATCTAATCTTTCACGTTATGATGGAGTACATTTTGGCTATCGTAACAAAGAAGCAAAAAATTTAAACAGTTTATATAAACTTTCTAGAGCCGAGGGTTTTGGAGAGGAAGTTAAACGGAGGATATTACTAGGTACGTTTGTATTAAGTGCAGGCTATTATGATGCCTATTATCAAAAAGCACAACAAGTAAGAAGATTAATCCGGGAGAAAATTGAAGATTTATTCCAAAACTACGATATACTGATTAGTCCTGTAACGCCTACACCACCATTTAAAATGGGCGAAAACATGCAAGATCCTTTGGTAATGTATATGGCCGATATTTATACCGTTCTAGCTTCTTTGGCTGGTATTCCGGCAGTGGCGTTGCCTTTGGGCAATAATGGGGAAGGCTTACCGTTAAGTATACAATTAATGACCAAACATTTTAACGAATTAGAGCTATTGGCTTTGTCACATAGTTTTTTAAACGAAGTTTAATCGTCATTGCACTCGTCACCTGCAATGACGCGAATTTTTGCCTATGAAGAAATCAATACTTTTTCTATTTTGCTTTTTGGTATTATTTGTAGCGTCATTGCAGGCGCAGGTTAAAAAGTTAAATTTAGACACCATTGCTGGTCTTCAAGATACCGCGGCTTTGCCGGATATACAGCCCGTAGGCTTTTACAATTATAATTTTACTTATAAAATAAGATTAGACTCCATTCAGAAGACGGTTCCGTTAACTTATAATGAGTACACCCAGAATTTTATAACAATTTATAGCAAACGAAAAGAAATGATGGGTAAGATGCTGGGCTTATCTACCTATTATTTCCCCATTTTTGAAAAGGCGCTAATCGCTTATAATATTCCTGTCGAAATAAAGTACCTGCCAATTATCGAATCTTCGATGAATCCTCATGCTATTTCACGCGTAGGTGCAACTGGCTTATGGCAATTTATGTTCGGTACAGCAAAAGCCTATGGTTTAAACATGGATAACTTTGTTGATGAGCGCAAAGACCCAATACAAGCCAGTTATGCTGCTGCCGCGTATTTTAGAGATGCTTACGATGAATTGGGCGATTGGTTGCTGGCTATTGCAGCATATAATTGCGGAAAAGGAAATGTAACCAGAGCTATTGCCAAAGCAGGTTCTAGAGATTTTTGGGAGATTAGACGTTATTTACCTAAGGAGACAAGAGACTATGTTCCTGCCTTTATTGCTGCATTATATGTAATGAAGTATGCCGCATCACATGATATCGTAGCTCAACCCTCCAAAATGCATCAGAAAACTGATACCATTCAGGTGAATCATTTTGTATCGTTGGCTGATATATCAAAAGCACTGGAACTGGAAGAGGAAGTGTTGTTGAGTTTAAATCCATCCTATAAGAAGAAAATAGTAAATGGTACATCGTTGATACCAAAGCGGATTATTTTGCCAAGTGTTGATCAGAACAAATATGCTCAGCTTTATGAAGTATTAAATAATGATATTGAAACAGCTTATGAAGTAATTCTTGCTTCAACAGATGATGTTAGAGAATTAAAAAAGAAGCTGCCAAGTAAAACCGCCTCAAAAATTGCATATCATAAAGTAAGTGCAGGGCAAAATCTAGGAAGTATTGCCGATAAGTACCATGTTGAAGTACAAGATTTAAAGGTTTGGAATAAATTAAAGGGCACTACCATTGTTCCGGGGCAAAAGCTTAAAGTTTACAAGCCTGGCACCTCTTCAAAAGCTAATAAAACGAAAACTAATTATTTTACTTATAAGGTTAAAGAAGGTGATACTTTATCAACTATTGCCGAAAAATTTGATGGCGCAACAGTAGCGAGCATTAAAAAAGTGAACGGCCTAAGCAAGGTAACCTTACAACCCGGAATGTTACTCAAAATTGTTTCGTTATAGTATATTCGGTCGAGCAATAGTTAAGCCATTTAACATTTAACCAATTAAACAGTTAACCAAATAAGCAGTTAACAATCCAACAATATTCGTAACTTTGTCTGTTACCAAACAGTATTTTATGAGTAAAATAAATAGAAAACAAGACGCTTTAGATTACCATTCACAAGGACGACCAGGTAAAATTCAGGTTGTACCTACTAAACCATATTCTTCCCAGAGAGATTTAACGCTAGCTTACTCGCCAGGAGTTGCTGAGCCTTGTTTAAAGATTGCTGAAAATAAAGATGATGTGTATAAGTATACTGCAAAAGGTAATCTTGTTGCGGTGATTAGCAATGGAACGGCTGTACTAGGTTTAGGTGATATTGGGCCCGAAGCTGGTAAACCGGTGATGGAAGGCAAAGGTTTATTGTTTAAAATATTTGCTGATATCGATGTTTTCGATCTTGAATTGGATACAAAAAATGTTGATGATTTTGTGAAAATCGTAAAGGCATTAGAGCCTACTTTTGGAGGCGTTAACCTTGAAGATATTAAAGCTCCGGAATGCTTTGAAATCGAGCGTCGTTTGAAGGAGGAGATGAATATCCCTGTAATGCACGATGATCAGCATGGGACGGCAATTATTTCTGCTGCTGCATTGTTGAATGCTTGCGATTTGCAGAAAAAGAAAATTGACAAAGTAAAAATTGTGGTGAATGGTGCTGGTGCTGCAGCAATCTCTTGTTCTCGCTTATACGTTTCGTTAGGAGCAAAAAAGGAAAATATTGTTATGTGCGATCGGAACGGAGTAATTCGTAGCGATCGAGCAAATTTAGATCCGATAAAGCAAGAATTTGTAACCACAAGAAATTTGCATACGCTTGAAGAGGCAATGAAAGATTCGGATGTTTTTATCGGTCTTTCATCAGCAGATTGTGTAACGGTAAATATGCTTAAATCGATGGCGAAAAATCCCATCGTGTTCGCCATGTCTAATCCAAACCCCGAGATTGCTTATGATTTAGCTATTAGTTCTCGTAAGGATTTGATTATGGCAACTGGCCGATCTGATTATCCTAATCAGGTAAATAACGTGCTTGGTTTCCCTTATATTTTTAGAGGTGCGCTAGATGTTAGAGCAACAAGCATCAATGAAGAGATGAAGATTGCAGCTGTACGGGCTATTGCCGAGTTGGCAAGAAAGACTGTTCCAGAGGCAGTAAATATGGCATATAATGCCCGTAACATTAAGTTTGGTAAGGAGTATATTATCCCTAAGCCAATGGATTTCCGTTTAATGACCAATGTATCTATAGCGGTTGCTAAAGCTGCAATAGACTCAGGTGTTGCTCGTAAAAAAATTACTGATTGGGATGCCTACGCTGAAGAACTGAAACGTAGACTTGGAATGGACGACTCGATTATGAGGGCCATTACGAATAAAGCAAAATCGGCACCAAAACGCGTGGTATTTGCAGAGGCTGATAACTATAAAATATTAAAAGCTGCACAAATTGTTAAGGATGATAATATCGCCATCCCTATTTTATTAGGTAACAAGGAAATTATCCAACAAATTATCGCAGAGAATGCATTGGAATTGGAAGGTGTTCAGATTATTGAACCTGCTTTAGAGCCAGAAAGGATGAAGAAGTATGCCGAATCGCTGTATAAGAAAAGACAACGAAGAGGAGTTACTTTGTTTGAAGCAAATAAACTGTTGCGAGATCGTAATTATTTCGGCGCTTCAATGGTGGAGTTTGGTGAAGCAGATGCAATGATTTCTGGGCTGACAAAAAACTATGTGTCGACAATTAAGCCTGCATTACAGGTTATCGGTACCGAAAAGGGTGTAAATCGTGTAGCAGGAATGTATATGATGATGACCGAAAAGGGACCTGTGTTTTTTGGGGATACTACGGTAAATGTAGATCCTACAGCGCAAGAATTGGTAGATTTAAGTCTGCTATTAGAGAAATCAGTTAGAAAATTTAATATCCAGCCTAGAATTGCCTTGTTGTCTTATTCTAATTTTGGCTCAAATGAAGGTATTATTCCTGAGAAAGTTAGAGAGGCAGTTAAGATTTTGCATGAAAAACATCCAACGGTAATAGTTGATGGAGATATGCAGGGTAATTTTGCAATGAATAATGCTTTGTTAAGAGAGAACTTTCCTTTTAGTAGCTTAGCTGATGCACCAGCAAACACGCTAGTGTTTCCTAATTTGGAATCAGGTAATATAGCCTATAAGCTCTTACAAGAATTGGGTGGCGCAGAAGCAGTAGGTCCAATACTATTGGGACTTAAAAAACCTGTTCATATTGTTCAATTAGGAAGTTCGGTTCGGGAAATCGTAAATATGGTTACTATTGCAGTATTAGATGTGCAGGGGAAAGAAGAAGAGGCTAATCCAACAAAAAGAAGAAATATTTTAACTAGAATAGCTAAGAAATAAGCAACATGTACGCATATATTGATGGAAAGTTAACTTTTAAGTGCCCTACTTATGTTGTCATTGAAGCTGGTGGCGTGGGTTATCAAATTAATATATCGTTAAATACTTATTCTGCATTGGCTGATACAGAACGTTGCAAAGTATATACTTGGCTACACGTAAAAGAAGACGCTCATACTTTATATGGCTTTGCCGATGAGGGTGAGCGTCGTCTTTTCTTACACCTGATATCAGTTTCGGGTATTGGACCAACAACTTGTAGGATGATGTTATCCTCTATTACACCGGTTGAAATACAAAATGCAATTATCAAGGCGGATGTAGCTCTAATACAGCGGATTAAAGGAATTGGTGCGAAATCTGCGCAACGAATTATCCTTGAATTACAGGATAAACTAAAAAAGGAAGGGCCTGATTCATTAATATCAATGCCCCTACACAATACCACAAGAGACGAAGCGTTATCAGCTTTAATTATGCTCGGATTTGGAAAACAAGTTGCTGAAAAAGCGATTGATAATGCAATTAAAAATGCAGGTCAAGACCTACTCACGGTTGAGCAAATGATCAAAGTTGCCTTAAAAAATTTATAAACGAATTGCCTTTGAGAAATAAAATTACGCTAATTGTTTTTTTACTCTTGACTTTTATTGGGAAATCTACTTTTTCACAAGTAACGCCAGTAAAGGAAGGTACTGATACGCTTAAAAATTCGTTTAACTTAAGAGAAAAAAAGTATCTCGGATTTAGAAATTATGCTAATCCTTTTTTGCAGTTGCCTGCTAATGTAAAACGGGAAGTAACCTATGATGCAAAAACCCAGCGTTATGTTATTACTGAAAAAATTGGCGATCAACTATTCTCTCTCCCTCAATATTTAACGATTTCGGAATACCTTCGTTTGGTAAACAGTGAAATTAAGCGAGAAAATTGGCGAATATTATCCAATAGTGAAATTGCCGAAGTAAGAAGAACAGGTATTATTCCGCCTGTAAAAATAAATAGCCGGGTATTTGAGAAAATTTTTGGTGGTACAACTATTGATATTCAACCTCGTGGTGAGGCAGACCTTACATTTTTGGGCCGAATAAATAAGAACGAAAATCCGCTTTTTAATGAGCGTCAACGTGTTCAGAGTAATTTTGATTTTAATCAGCGAATACAGATGGATGTAGTCGGCAACATCGGTACCAAGATGAAAATCAAAATGAACTATAATACCGAAGCGCAATTTGATTTCGAAAATCAGATTAAGCTCGACTATACAGGTGGGGCGGACGATATTATCAAGAAGATTGAAGCTGGAAATGTGAGCTTACCACTAAATGGTACATTAATTAACGGTACGCAATCTTTATTTGGTATTAAAACCCAACTGCAATTTGGTAAGTTAGACATAGCGGCAGTTTTTAGTCAGCAAAAATCGCAGTCGAGGGAACTGCAGATCAATAACGGTGCACAACAGAATGAGTTCTCTGTAAGTGGGTCGGAGTATGAAGTAAACAAGCATTATTTTTTAGCTAAATATTTTAGGGATAATTATAACAAAGCATTAAGTAATCCTCCAACTATTCTTTCGGGCGTATTAATTACCAAGATAGAAGTGTGGATTACCAATAAAACAAGTAGTACACAAGATTCGAGAGATGTACTCGGTTTTATAGACTTGGGAGAAAATACGCCATACAATTCGGCGCAAATTACAGGGGGTACTTCAACTTTGCCTTCAGCCTTTAGTAATCCTGGTTTTCCGCAACATTCTAATAATTTATTAAGCAAACTTCCTGCAAATGCAAGGTTAACTAACTCGAATGATGTTATCAACTTTTTTCAGGCAAATGGCGGAACGGACAACTTTGCTAAGCTTACTTATGCCAGAAAGTTGAATGAGAGGGAATATAATTATCAGCCCCAGTTAGGATATATATCCTTAAATAATCCATTAAATGGCGATGAAGTGTTGGCGGTTTCATTTCGGTATACTTATAATGGTGTTGAATATCAAGTTGGAGAATTTTCTACCGATGTGCCATTTGATCAGGCTACGCCAAAGGTGTTGTATGCAAAATTGTTAAAAAACGAAACTACCAAAACCAATTTGCCAACTTGGGATTTGATGATGAAAAACATTTATTCCATCAATGGTTTCCAAATTAGCCGCCAAAATTTTAAACTGGATATTTATAGGATCGACGATAAAACAGGGGTAGAGATGCCTTTGGTTAGGGAAGGTGTAAACACGATAGGGAAGCAATTTATTGCGTTAACCAATCTTGATCAACTTAATCAACAGAAGGAGCGTAAACCTGATGGTGTGTTCGATTTTGAAGCGGAGAACAAACCTTTTGTTCAAAATACCAATTATAACAATCCATCTAACTTCCCAAATACCAGTGGCGCAGGTATGAGTAATTTGGTTAATAATACCAATAATGGATATGTTACCATTGATGCTTTAAATGGAAAGCTGATTTTTCCATTGGTAGAGCCTTTTGGAAAGGATCTACAAGCTAAATTTAACTTACCATCGGAGCAGGTTTTGGCCGATAAATATGGCTATCCGCAGCTTTATGATTCGGTAAAACTGGTTGCGCAACAATTGTTTAGCAATAAGGATTTATATCGGATCAAAGGTACATATCAGTCAGAAATCTCCTCTTCCTTTCCTTTAAATGCGATTAATGTAACCGAAGGATCGGTGAAGGTTTTTGCAGGGACCATTCCCCTACAAGAAGGAGCAGATTTCACAGTAGATTATCAGGGAGGTACAGTTAACATCATTAATACAGCGTTGTTAACCTCTGGTCAGCCTATTAGAATTACGACAGAGAACACCGAAATGTTCGGGTTACAGCAACGCTCGTTATTTGGCACACGATGGGATTATCGATTAAGCAATAAGCTTAATTTGGGAGGTACATTTATGAACCTCAACGAAAAGCCCTTAACTCAAAAAGTTAATTATTTAGAAGAGCCGATTTCCAATTCGATATTGGGTTTAGATATTAATTATAGTTCGCCGTCAAGGTATTTAACTAAGTTGGTTGATAAAATTCCTTTTATTTCTACCAAAGCACCATCTACGATAACTTTTGCAGGTGAATATGCTAAATTAATACCTGGACATCCAAAGGCCATCAATGCTGCAGGTGAGCGAGGAGGGTCGAGCTACCTGGATGATTTTGAGGCTTCCCGTTCGGTAATTGACTTGAAAGGTGCTATTCCTTGGCAGCTGTCGGGTACACCGCAATTGTTTTCTGAATCGCAATTTGTAGATAATTTAGCCTATGGTTACAATCGCGCAAAAATTGCTTTTTATAATATTGACCCTACTTTTTACAACAGATCAGGCACCTCTACTTTACCTGCTAGTTTAAGGAATAATAAGGCCGAGTTGTCTAATCACTACGTTAGGGAGATTATTGAGCAAGAGGTATTTCCTTATAAGGAGACAAGTACCGGCCAGTCTGTTTTGCTTCCTACTTTAGATGTCGCTTATTATCCGAATATCAGGGGGCCTTACAATTATACGCCTAATGGATTTAGTTCAAATGGGACGTTGCTTAACCCGAGGAACCGTTGGGGCGGTTTAATGAGAAAGATTGATGTAAATGATTTTGAGTCTCAGAATATCGAATATATTGAGCTGTGGGTGATGGATCCATTTATGTATAAGACAGCTTCGGCAGGTGGGGATTTATATTTCAACATTGGAAATCTTTCCGAAGACATCTTGAAAGATGGAAGAAAATCGCTCGAAAATGCGCTTCCTTCAACTGAAGATCCTACAAAATACGACGAAACAAATTGGGGAAGAGTAGCAAAATTACAACCCGTTATACAGGCTTTTGATAATGAACCAACTGCTCGTAAAGCGCAAGATGTAGGTTTGGATGGGATGTCTAATGCGAATGAGAAAATAAAATTTAATGCTTTAATCAATCAAATTAAAACCCAACTTAATCCAGATGTGGCACTTGCATTTGAGAATGATCCTTCTTCTGATGATTACACTTACTTTAGGGGAAATAGTTTGGATCAAATCAATGCTGGTATTTTAAAGCGCTATATGAACTATAACGGACCAGAGGGAAATTCTAAAACATCCAAGCAGTCTTTGGATGAGCTAGGTTTAGAAAATTCTGCATCTACTTCTTTGCCCGATGGTGAAGATGTGAATAGGGATAATAATATGACCCAGTCTGACGAGTATTTTCAATATAAGATCTCCATGCGCCCGGGTGATTTAGCGGTAGGGCAAAATTTTGTGACGGACAAGGTTGTTTCACAGGTTAAGCTGGCGAATGGGCAAACAAAGAGTGCAACATGGTATCAGATTCGTATTCCTTTAGCGCAGTATCAACAAAAAGTTGGCGGCATCCAGGACTTTAAATCGATCCGTTTCTTTAGGATGTTCTTAACCAATTTTGCGGATACAACGGTATTGCGATTTGCTAAGATACAGTTAGTTAGAGGTGAATGGCGGAGATATAATACAAAGAATGAAAGCCCTCAAGTAATTGTAGATCCCTCGCTTTTGCCAGCTTCTCCAGATAACTCTACCATTGAAGTTGCAACGGTAAATATTGAGGAAAATGGGAAAAGAGCCCCAATCCCTTATGTGGTGCCTCCTGGGATACTAAGGGAGCTTGATTTTAGTAATTTCAGGGGCGATACGCGTCAGAATGAACAATCTTTATCGGTTGTTGTTAAAAATTTGAAGGATGGCTATGGTCGTGCCGCTTTTAAAACAGCAATTAATGATTTTAGATCATATAAACATCTCGAAATGTATGTGCATTTAGAAGGCATAGGAGGTGATGATTTAAGAGATGGCGAGTTGGCCGCGTTCTTAAGGATTGGAACGGATAACCAGGATAATTACTATGAGTATAATATGCCTTTAAAAGTAACTATTCCGGGTACCGCAGATCCTTATGCAATTTGGCCAGACCAAAATAAAATGGATATCCAGCTCGAATTGTTCCAAAAAGCAAAAGTAGCCAGAAATAATGCCCGTACGAGTACTGGACTGCCATGGCCAATCAACGTTCCTTTTAATTATAGTGATGGCAAGAATACGATCATCGTAAAGGGCCAACCCGATATGAGTAAGGTTAGGGTATATATGCTAGGCTTGAAAAATCCATTGCGGAATGCGGCTTCTCCAGCTGGCGATGATGGTTTAGAAAAGAGAGCCGAGGCATGGTTTAATGAGTTGAGGTTGACCGAGTTTGATGAGCGCGGAGGTTGGGCAGCTACTGCAAGAATGAATGCGAAGTTGGCAGACTTTGCCGACCTAAATATATCTGGAAGCAAATCGACTATTGGATTTGGTTCTTTGGAGAAGAAGGTTAGCGAGCGTAATAGGGCAGATAATACTTTTTTTGATGTTTCCTCAAGTTTTGAATTAGGAAAGTTCTTGCCACAAAAGTCGGGCGTTAAGATCCCAATGTATGTTAGTTATTCAACACAGGTGCTTACCCCTCAGTTTGATCCACGCACGCCGGATGTTGAGCTTAAACAAGCATTGGACGGATCAAACAAAGTACAAAGAGATTCAATCCTAAACTTTGCACAAGATTATACAACACGAAGCAGTATAAACTTTACCAATGTTCGTAAGGAAAGGGCAATTACCGACACCAAGTTTAGGCTTTGGGATATCGAGAACTTCAATGTTTCTTATGCGCAAACGAAATTTGCCCACCGTGATTTTATCAATGAAAATAGCCTACAAGAAACTTATAGGGCTTCGTTGGCCTATAACTATACTGGCACCCCGAAAAATTATCAGCCATTTGATAAGCTCATCAAATCTAATGCCCTTAAGCTGTTAAAAGATTTCAATTTTAGCCTATTGCCAAGCTCAATTAATTTTAGGCTGGACATGGATCGCTTTTATTCAGAAAATACCTTGAGAGATAATGATCCTAATAATTTTTTACCAATTAATACAACCTTTAACAAGAATTTCTTGATATCGAGAATTTATGGTATCGCATGGAATTTAACTAATTCATTAAGTCTTGATTTTGATGCAACGAATTATTCTATCATTGATGAGCCTGAGGGAAGGATTGATGGGTTAAAACGAGATACTTTATGGCAGAATTTGAAACGCTTGGGACGTAATACAGATTATAGCCATAATGTGAACTTAACCTATAAGGTTCCTATTGATAAAATTCCCGGATTGGATTGGGTTTCTGTATCTACAACATATGGGTCGACATTTAATTGGCAAACCGAACCCTTATCTACTTTACGCGATCCAAATATTAATTTGGGAAATACCATTCAAAATTCGCGTATTGTACAAGTTAATCCAGTATTAAACTTAATTGGCTTATATAATAAGTTTGGTTTTGTGAGGAAGAGCCTTAATGCAAGTGATTCCGTTACGCGTTTTTCGGACGTGTTAGTTGGTTTGTTAACCAGCGTTAAAAATGTTAAGGTTTCCTTTTTGCAGAATAAAGGCACGTTTTTACCAGGCTACTTACCTAAGACTAAGTTTTTCGGAATTGATGATGTTACAGGCGCACCAGGTTGGGGCTTTGTTTTTGGTGATCAAAGTGATCTGAGAGCAAGGGCATTGGCAAATGGATGGCTAACTACTGATGAGCTGCAAACGCAACTATATATCAATACCCTTAGAGAGGATCTTCAAATTACCAGTACCATTGAACCAATACGAGATCTTAGGGTAACTTTGAGTGCAGCGAGGAGTCGTAATTTAAACTACTCTACTAACTTCAAATACGACAATAGTATCAGCAATTTTAGAAATTTGAGTCCTACTACAACCGGAGATTATAGTGTTTCATTTATTACCTTACGTACTGCATTTGTTGATAAGAATGGGAGCACCGTTTCCAAGTTGTTTAATCAGTTTATGAGCAATAGACAGACAATTTCAAATAGATGGGGCGCATTGAATCCAAATTCGAACGGGGTGATCAATGGTTTTGCACAGGGTTATAATAAAGACGCACAAGATGTTGTGGTTTCCGCGTTTATCGCAGCCTATACTGGTAGAGATGCAAGTTCATCGAGCTTAAGCAGCCTGCCAAAAATACCCCTCCCAAATTGGCAGGTCACTTATGAAGGTTTAACTAAAATCCCTTATATCTCCGAGCGGTTTTCGTCATTTAGTGTAAAACATAACTATAGCTCTTTGTATAGTGTAAATGGCTTTAATAGCTTATTGAAATATCAAGAAACGAATGGTTTTGTGAGTAGTACAGATGTGAATGATAATTTTTTACCTGAATATCAGTTTGCGCAAGTTAGCATCTCTGAACGTTTTTCGCCTTTAATTGGAGTTGACACGAGGTTAAAGAATAATGTAAACGCTAGCTTTGAAGTTCATCGCACACGTTTATTAGCCCTAAGTTTAGCGAATAGCCAGTTAGCGCAGATGTCGGAGAATAACCTGGTATTTAAAATCGGATACCGCACCGCAAAATTTAGGTTCCCATTTGGTTGGTTTAGTGGACTAAGGTTGGATAATAACATGGATTTCAATGTGGATGTAACTGTAAGGGATAATAAAATAGTTATTTATAGAGCTGATGTGGTAGAAGCTGAAGTATCATCAGGATCGAAAAATATAACCCTAAGGCCAAGTATCGATTATGTGCTTAACCAAAGATTTAATCTAAAACTTTTTTATGATTCCAACATTACGAAACCATATACCTCGCAATCATTTAATACTTCATTTGCCAATTTTGGATTTAGTTTGAGGGTAACATTGAATTAATTGGAGTAGTTAGTATATAGTACTTAGTACCCTGATTGGGTTCTTATCGCAATAGCACTTAAAGCACTATATCTAACTACTAGGTACTATATACTAGTTACTAAGGAAGATTGCTTCATTTACTTAATTCAGAAAAATTATTGTAAATTTGCCTAACAAGTCAAACATTTAAACAGATATGAATTTTCCATCAGAATTAAAATACACTAAAGACCACGAGTGGGTTAAAGTAGCAGGTAACGAAGCAACAATTGGCATTACAGATTTTGCTCAGCGCGAACTAGGCGATATTGTTTATATTGATATCAATAGCGTTGGTACTGAAGTTGCAAAGGAAGAGGTTTTTGGTACTGTTGAAGCGGTTAAAACTGTTTCAGATTTATTTATGCCAGTAACAGCTACTGTTTCGGCGGTTAATGATGCCTTAAACAATAACCCAGAATTAGTAAATACTGATCCTTATGGTGATGGTTGGATGGTGAAAGTAACCTTATCTGATTCATCAGAAGTAGATAGCTTATTAAGCGCAGATGAATATAAAGCCTTAGTAGGGGCATAAAATGAATAATTTAAAGGCACTAAAATACCAACGATGGGCTATTTTTTGGTCGGTTGTTATTTTAGTGCTTTGCAATATAGAGCTGCCAGACCCACAAAATACTCCCCGCTTTTTTTTTAAAGGTTTTGATAAATTAGCTCATTTGGGCTTTTTTTATGTGCTAACCATTTTGTTGTTCTACGGAAAGATTAATTATCAGCACAATTATAGTTTTAGATCGTTAACTATCTTTAAGATAATTTTGATATCAGCAATATTAGGAGGTGGGATAGAGCTTTTACAATTAAAGGTATTTACTTATCGATCGGCAGAATGGTGGGATTTTGGTTGTGACATGATTGGCGCCTTAATGGGTGTATTTAGTTATATTTTATTACATAGAGCAAATTACAATGAGCAAAAGGTTTAATTTATTAAACATTTTAATGCTTGTTATCTTACTGGTTGGATGCGGCATAGGTAAAAACGCATGCCATTGTCCAAAAGTGCCAGGTTCGACGTTTCAAGGCTAAAGAACCAGTATAATCAGCTAATTTGTAACGATAAAGTTAGTTGTATTTAAATTGTTACCCTTATTTTAACTTCCCTTAACAAACTTTTTGGCCTCACTTTAGTCTGATAGGGTAACTTTACAAAATTTTTAATTTATAAAATGAAGACATTAATACAAAAGGCAATACTTATTGCACTCTTATTCGTGAGTTATACGGTATCTGCCCAAACGAAAGCAGGTGTTGTAAGTGGAAGGGCATTAAATGGTAAAGACAAATCACCGCTTGATTATGCATCAGTTGCAGTGAAGAAACTATTTGGTGATTCGTCTGTTGCTGGAGTAGGAACAACTAATCAAGCTGGGACCTTTTCAATTACAGGTTTGCCAGTAGGAAAATATAGATTATTTATCGCTTATTTAGGTTTAAAATCCGTGAATAAGGATTTTGAATTAACAGCAGCTGCGCCAGGGATTAATTTTGGCGACTTAAGTATGGAAGATACTGGTGTGGATCTAAAAACCGTAGAGGTTAAAGGAGATATACCACCAGTAAAAGTTAAAAAGGATACTTTAGAATTTAATGCGGCCGCATTTAAAGTAAAAGAGAATGCTGTAGTAGAAGATGTATTAAAGAAATTGCCAGGTGTTGATGTTGCCAAAGATGGTAGCATTACAGCACAGGGTGAAAAAATCTCTAAGGTTAGAGTTGATGGTAAAGACTTTATGGGTAATGATCCATTATTGGCAACTAGAAATCTACCAGCCGACATGATTGATAAAATTCAAATTATCGATGATATGTCTGAGCAGTCTAAGTTTAGTGGCGTTGATGATGGGAATAGAGAGAAGATTATCAACATTACAACTCGTCAAGACAAGAAGAATGGATTTTTCGGTAACAGTACTTTGGGGTATGGAACCGATGATCGTTACGATGTGAATGTGAACGTGAACAAGTTCAAAAATGATGAACAAATGTCGGTAATCGGCCAGTTCAATAACGTAAACAAACAAAACTTCGGTGGCGGTGGCGGTGGTGGCCGTGGGATGAACTTTGGTGGCGGTGGACCTCAAAGAGGGATAACGACTACCAACATGGGTGGTTTTAATTATGCTGATGTATATAAAAATGGTACACAGTTTAATGCTAGTTATAATTTCAACAAAACCTCTTTATTTAACAAAGAAAATAGTTTTACTCAGAATTTATTAGGAAATAACACTACAACTAATAAAGAGACCTATGAGAATACAACCGACCGTATAAATCATAGATTGAACTTCACCTTGGATACTAAATTAGATTCGACTATTTCATTAAGATTACAACCAAACGTACAATTTAATGATGCTGAGACGAATAGCTTAACAAATTATGAACGAGTAGTTTTAGGTGGAACAACAATTGGTAAACAAGGTTATATTACAAACTCTTCATCTCCTTCAGTTAGCAACAATTTATTGCTTCGTAAGAAATTTCAACGTAGAGGTCGTACTTTATCATTAAATGTAAATACTAATATCAACAATAGTGATTCTGAAAACTATTTAGATAGAGTTGAGAATTTGAGCATTCCTGGTAACCCGGGCAGTGTTATTGTTGATAATCAGTTAAACGATCAAGGTACGAAGTCAATTTCAAATACAACTAGATTGGTTTATACAGAGCCTTTATCTAAAACGTTAAGTTTAGAATTGAATTATCAAAATGGTTATTCATTTGATAACCAAGACAGAAAAGTTTATGATTATAATCCAGCTACTGGAAAATACGATGTGATAAACTCGTTATTCACGAATGATTTTGATAACACTACATTTACCAATAGTGTAGGATTTAGCTTTAACAAAAACGAGAAAAAATATAATTGGAATATGGGCCTTGCTGTTCAGAACACCGATCAGGAACGTTATAACGCTACGGATTACTCTTCTTTTAAACGTAACTTTATTAACCTAACGCCAAGCGCTCAGTTCAGATATAATTTTAGTCAGAGCAAACGTTTAAGAATTAACTATAATGGACGTACAGCACAGCCTTCCATCAGTCAGATAGCTCCTATATTCGACAACACAAACGCACAATCTTTCCCTATTGGAAATCCTGATCTTAAACCATCGTTTACCAATAGCCTGAGCGTATTTTACAATAACTTCAATTTTGCTAATTTCCGCTCTCTTTTTATAGGAGGATTTTTCTCGCAACAATTTAACGCATTTACAACCCAGTCTGCATTAATTACAGATACTTCGGATGATAATTATGGTAAAATAAGTCAGAAAAGCGTTAACGTTGATGGAAACTTCAACGCAAATATTTTTGGTAATATTAGTCAGCCAATTATAAAAGGTAACAAGCTATCATTCCAGATTGATTTAAGAGGGAGTTATGCAAAAGGTACAGGATATGTAAGTAATAATGCTGGTTTTATAGAAAATGTAACAAAAAGTCTCTCTGTTACAAATGGTTATAAGTTAACTTCTAACTTAGATAAGTTTGATTTAATTGCAGGTATCTCTGGCACGATGTATCGCGATACTTATTCTGCCAACAGCAGAAATAACCAGAAGTATTACAACTTAGCACCAAATATTGATATTAGCTACATGTTCCCTGGTAATATCCGTTTGCAAACTGATATTACCTATAATAAGGTAACGGGTAGAGGTGTAGGTTTTGATACTGACTTTACTTTAATGAATGCTTATATGAGCCGTCAATTCTTCAAGAGTAGGGGGACATTTAAATTATCTGTCAATGATTTGTTAAACGAAAATACCGGTGTTACACGTACTGGTGGTGCAAATACCATTCAGGATTTAAATTTTAATGTATTGAAACGTTATTACATGGTTTCATTCACTTATTCTTTAAATAGAGTAGCTGGAAGAAACGTAGGCGGTCAACCTGGTCAGGGTGGCGGACAAAGAACAATGATGAGAATGGGAGGAATGTAAGGTTCTTCTTAACAGTCATAAAAAAAGCACCGTCAATTTTGATGGTGCTTTTTTTATGGGAATTCATCTTAACATTTTTTAACTAAAATAATAGTTTGAAATCTACTAATTATTTAGTTTATTTGTTAAACCAAATAAATTATCATGAATAGATTATGCTCAACTATCGCCCTAGTAATGCTGTTAACTATCAGTTTTTCGGCTATCGCACAACAAAAAACAGGTTCATTAAAAGGAAAGGCAATTGATGAGAAGACTAAGAAACCTGTAGAATTTGTTTCATTTGCTATTAAAAATGTAAAAGATTCAACAGTTACCGCCATGGGTGCTACTACCACTGAGGGCCTGTTTACGGCTAAAGGTTTACCCTTCGGACAGTATAAATTTTATCTCGCCCTTATTGGGTATAAACCTATCCTAAAATTATTTGAAGTTACTGCAGAGAAGTCGAGTATTGACTTTGGGGATGTTACGATGCAAGAAGCTGCCATTACTTTAAACAGTGTATTGATCAAAGGTGACTTGCTCCCAATGATTATTAAGAAAGATACAATAGAGTTTAACCCTGCTGCTTTTAAAACGCAGGCAGATGCCAGTTTAGAGGATGCTTTAAAAGCCATGCCAGGCATGGAAGTTGATCAAGAAGGAAAGATAACTTTTAATGGGAAAAAGATCGATAAAGTACTGGTAGATGGGAAGGACTTTTTCGGTAACGACCCTAAAATGGCGACACAGAATTTACCGAAGGATATTATCAATAAAATTCAGGTAATCGAGAAAAAAACAGATGATGCGATATTTAAAGGGGTAGACGATGGTAAGCGTGAAAACATTCTGAATGTGACGCTAAAGGATGATAAGAAAAAAGGTTATTTCGGCAACATTGGAACTGGGAAGGCAAATGGAAGCCTGTACGATGCTTCAATTAATATCAATAGGTTTAACAATAAGCGCCAGTTCTCGATAATTAGTATGGCCAATAACATCAATAAAACCAGTTTCTCTTTCAATGATTTAAATGATTTTCTAGGGGGTGATATCTTTGGCTCCGGAATGATAGGGGGTATCATGGTTGATGGTTCAGGTACTATCACAGTAAGTTATGGTAATGATGATTTTTCTTTTGGTGGTGGTGGCGGTGGGGGTATTAATGATAATAAAGGGATTGGCGTTAATTACAATGATGAATGGGGTAAAAATCCAAAATATCCTAATAAGATTTCAGCCAACTATATGGGGAATCGAAATTATGGAATTCGTGAAAGCTTGAGTAGTAGGCTAAATCTTTTGGGATCAGATAGTTATTTCAATGATAAGGACAATGACGCAAATACCATTACGATGCGTCATCGTATTAACATGAAATTGGATTTGCCTATAGATTCGATGAACAAATTGCAAATTTCACCAAGCTTCGGTTTTAGTGGAAGCGATGTGCAAAATACATCAGTTTTTAGTTCCTATACTCAAAATGGAGCACAGAACATCAATACGGGAAATTCCATAACATCGAACGATAGTAAAACACCTGGATTTAATGGAAGAATATTGTACAATAGAAAGTTTAAAAAGAAGGGCAGAAGTTTATCAATGAGTGGTAACGGAAACTTTAGCCGTACAGCACTAGATGGATTGAATTTTTCGAATTTAACCATCAATAACAGTGGTGGCGTACCTTCTAGCACTATTTTAAACCAACTAATTGATCAAGCCGGTGATGTAAATGGCTATGGGTTGTCTGTAGATTTCTCTGAGCCCTTAACCAAAAAGATAAACCTGAGTGTAAATTACGGTTACAACAAAAGAGAAGATATTATTGATAGAGTTGTTTACGATTATAATTTGGGAGCTACAAAATACGATTTGATAAATAATGAACTGTCTAGAAACCTGCAGAATTTTAATGAAAGTAATAATATCGGTTTAAGATTTAATTATGTCCCTAATCCCAAATTGAATTTTACCTTAAACACTAACCAGAAATTTGTAAATCTTGAAGGTAGGAATTTAATGAATAATAAAAGTATTTCGAGTAATTATGTGCTAATAGAGCCAAATTTTTATCTTTCTTATAAGATGAATAAAGTGTCGAGCTTGTCTGTAAATGGAAGTCGATATATTAATACACCAAGTGTTTCGCAGTTGCAACCTTTAACGGATAATTCTAATCCTTTGCAAATTACTATGGGCAATCCAAATTTGAAACCTTCGGCTGACAATTATGTCAATTTATCCTACAATCGTTTTAATCCAACTTCTTCAACTAGCCTTAATGCTAATATTGGTTTTAGCAGTAGTGATAACAGGATTATTAATAACTCCATACTTGATCCTAAAACTGGTATTCAAACTACATTTTACGATAATATAAGTGGTGCATATAACTTTAATGCCAGATTGGGAGGTAGTTTTAAAATTAAGAGCCTAAGCTTAACATTTAATCCCAATGTGAGTGTTTCGGCTGGTAAGAATAAGTCCTTTTTAAATAAGGAAGTCGTTTCTTCCAACACACGCAGCATTGGATTTGGAACAAATGTAAATTATGCTTTAGGCGCGGATCTTCAATTCTCCAATCGCATTAGTTTTAATTTAAGAGAAGTAAACTATAATTACAGTAACCTAGCTGCTCAAAATTTCACGTCCATTTATAATAATCTGAGTTTAAATGCTGCTTTACCCTATGATTTTCGATTTACCTTGACTAGTAATGTGGGATATAATGCTAATGTTGGAGTAGGTGCAAATAATAATACCATCCACACAGCTAATGTAAGTATGGAGAAAATGTTCATCAAAAAATCTCTAAGCCTAAAAGCATCCGTATCTGATGTATTTAATAACAGTCGCAGTAGTTCGAGGTTTGCGAGTGATACTTACATTTTAGAAAGTGTTAACCTAGGAATGCGCAGGTATTTTTTAATGAGCCTAACTTATCGAATTAAGAAATTTGGCGCAAAAGAGACCAACAATCCTTTTAGAGGAATATCGATTTTTTAGTTTTAATCTCTTTTTGCCATTTAATCCTTCATTCGCGGGCCTTATTTTTTTGCTCTTTTCCTTTATGTTCTCTATTTGGATTTAATATAAATAAAGGGTAAATTGCGCCATAAATTAAAGCACATGAAGCTATCGCAATTGAAGCAAGGAGAACGAGGAACGATCGTAGCGTTTACAGACTTAGAGATGTCGGTAAAATTAATGGAGATGGGTTGCTTGCCTGGCGAAGTAGTTGAAGTTGAGCGTTTTGCTCCTCTTGGCGATCCAATGGCGATACGTGTATCAGGTTATCAGCTTTGCCTACGTAAAAATGAAGCTGCGGTGATTATAATCGAATAAACCTTGGCCGACATTAGAATTGCATTAGTTGGTAATCCCAATACCGGAAAATCTACGCTCTTTAATCTTTTAACAGGATTAAATCAAAAAATTGGAAATTTCCCAGGAATTACTGTCGATAAGAAAATAGGTTTCTGTAAGCTCGATTCAGGCAGAAAAGCTGAAATTATTGACTTACCAGGTACTTACAGTCTTTACCCAAAAAGTAAAGATGAAAGCATCGTTTTTCAGGTATTAGCCGATCCAAGTAATAACAGCTATCCCGATGTAATTGTTCTTGTTGCAGATGCAACAAATCTTCGTCGAAATTTATTGCTTTGTACGCAAGTTGCAGATCTGGGCATTCCTATGCTTCTGGTATTAAATATGAGCGATCTGGCCCATAAAGTAGGCATAGAAATTGATGTAGACAAACTGTCGGAACGATTAGGGATTCAGGTTGTGGCAATGTCTGCAAGGAACAACGACGGCTTAGAAACCCTTAAAATAGCGATTGACAATACTTCTAAAATCTGCACACAAAACGTTAGTATTGATGCGACAGCATTTGCTCCTCAAGCGATTTCAGCGGTAAAAGAAATTATCAAAAACGAAAATAGCTATTATGCCTTGCAGGTATTACATCAGCATGAACATTTAGCTTTTTTTACACAGGCACAGCAGGAAGCAATCGAAAATGCCGAAATATCAAATGGCTTCGAATCATCAAAAATTCAAGGCGAAGAAACAATAGCGAGGTACCGGCACTTAAGTACCATCTTATCCAATGTAATTAAGGATACCGGCGCAAGCAGGAAATTTAAAATTACCGATAAGCTCGATACTGTTTTAACACATAAAGTATGGGGACTTGGTATTTTCTTAGCTATTCTTTTCTTACTATTTAATGCCATTTTTGCCTGGTCATCTTATCCAATGGATATGATTGAAGGAGCTTTTACATGGATTACAGAGGTAGGCCATCGTACACTGCCGCCTGGCATGTTAACGGATCTTTTATTAGACGGCGTAGTAGCCGGGTTAGGAGGAATCGTAGTTTTTGTTCCGCAAATTGCCATACTTTTTGCTTTTATTTCTATACTAGAAGATACTGGCTATATGGCTAGGGTGACTTTCATGATGGATAAAATGATGCGTAAAGTAGGGTTAAGCGGTAAGTCTGTAGTGCCAATGATTGGTGGTTTAGCTTGTGCAGTACCTTCCATTATGGCTGCAAGAAATATTGAAAGCTGGAAAGATCGGATCATCACCATTATGATAACACCATTGGTGAGCTGTTCTGCAAGGTTACCCGTTTATATCCTAATTATTTCACTCATTATTCCAAAGGAGGATGTTTTTGGTATTTTCAATAAACAGGGTTTAGCCTTAATGGCCATGTATTTAATTGGTATGCTAGCCGCAGTACTAGTAGCTTGGGTAATGAAATTCATTATTAAAGCTAAAGAAAGATCTTATTTTATCATGGAGTTACCTGTTTATAGGATGCCAAGATGGAAAAATGTGCTGTACACAGTGTATGAAAAATCGAAGACATTTATCTTCGAGGCAGGTAAGGTAATCATAGCTATCTCCATTGTACTTTGGGTAATGGCTTCTTTTGGACCAGGAGATCGTTTTAAAAAAATCGAGCAGAAATACGAAACAGCCTTAAATAGTTCAGCTCAAGATAAAGACCATATCCAAACTTTAATGAGTAGCGAGAAATTAGAGAATTCTTATGTTGGTATTTTAGGTCGTTGGATTGAACCGGCCATTAGACCATTAGGTTACGATTGGAAAATCGGTATTGCATTGATTACTTCTTTTGCTGCTAGAGAGGCCTTTGTAGGCACCATGGCGACTATATATAGTGTTGATGGAGGAGATGCAGATACCAAAACCATCCGCGAAAGAATGTTGGTTTCTGTGAATAGTAAAACAGGATTGCCAGTGTATACATTTGCAACAGGAATCTCCTTGATGTTGTTCTATGCGTTTGCGATGCAGTGCATGAGTACGGTTGCCGTTGTTTATCGCGAAACAAAATCATGGAAATGGCCATTGATCCAGCTGGGGTATATGACTACCTTGGCTTATGTAGCCAGTTTAGTGGCGTATCAATTGTTGAAATAGCATCGTGTGGTACCGTTAGGCGCCAGATCATAGATAACCAATATCAGTTAGCGAATGTCAGTTAGCGAATATCAAGATTGGATTCCTATTTTAAAAGCCTTAAATTTACACTAGCGTCATTGCGAGGCACGAAGCAATCTCACGATTAGATTACTTCGTGCCTCGCAATGACGGATGACTTGTAATGATGGATGAGTCGCAATCACGGATATAGCAAATGGACAAAATTACCACGTTAGCACAATACATGCCTGCACCAGCGGCACCAATTATCGCCAAGTGGATTGATTATTTTCAATGTGAGTTTAAAATTTCCAAGAACAGGAGTACCAAGCTGGGCGATTATCGGCATCCATTTAAGGAGAAGGGTCATAAAATCTCCGTCAACAATGATTTAAACCCTTATGCTTTTTTGGTTACAACGGTACATGAGTTTGCGCATTTATTAACCTGGAATGATCATAAAAATAAAGCTAAGCCCCATGGTACAGAATGGAAGCAGAACTTTAAAAGAATGATGAAACCATTTTTCGACTTAGCAGTTTTCCCGCCTGAAATACAACAAACTATCATCAACTATCTTAATAACCCTGCTGCATCAAGCTGCACAGATTTGAGCTTGGCTAGGGCTTTAAAAAGCTATGATTTAAGTAAACATACCACCCGAATAGAGGAATTGCCCTCAGATGCTATTTTTACGTTAAAGGATGGGCGCAAATTCAAAAAGGGGGAACGGATGCGAAAACGTTACCGTTGCGTATGCTTGGATAATGGTAATATCTACCTGTTTAATCCTTTAGCAGAAGTTTTACTGGAAACTGGAAGTTAGCTATTCGGTTTGTCCTACTGGACTCATTCACTGGGAGTCTGCCGCTGTGATCCTTTGTCTGCTAACTGGTATATAAACTGCTTCTCTATCTACTACTTCCCATTTAAAGTTTAGCTTTTTGTCTTTAAATAACATGGGGTAATTTAACAGGCTATCAATAAAATTGTCTCTGTCTTTTACCAATACACTGGCTCTATAACTATTTTGGTCTTTGTTCCTCAAATTAATATAACGAGAATCGGGGTAAGTGCTAATGCTTTCAAATAGCATATCAAACTTATCCGTTCCATTTAAAATGTCTTGTAGAACTTCTACATTGTTCAAATAGATTTTATCGGGACTTACATTGTCGGTTAAAGGGATATCAATAAAGGCTAAGCTTTTTAAGGCTGAAGCTGATACTGCTGTGCGACTATCTTTCTTGAAAACGGTATGGTTGCGCATATAAACTCGCTCATCTTTAAAAACCGTTCCATCTTCGTTGGCCAGCTCCTGATTGGTTTTAAAAAGAATAAGGCTATCATTACGGAAGTAATATTTTTTTAAGCTGTTGTTCTCGGCGCCATTAAAGGCATGTTCTACAAAAAGTGTCGCGCCATACTTTTCAACATAAAAAGATAAATCGCCAAGCATGTAAACTAAGCTTTGACTTTTTGGAAGTTGAGTTAAATTTTTATCGACTGAATCAGCGTACCGAAGTACCGATGAGGCGGTAAGATCTGTAGTTCTATTTTTATCGCTAAGGTTAGCTTGCGGATGATCAGCTTTAAATTGATTACAGCCTAACATCACCGTTAAAACAAGCATTATTAGCAAAAAGTTATACATTTTCATACGCTTATCTTAAATATTGAAACTTATTTAAGATAAGGCTATTATCGTGCCAAGCTGTTAATCTAGAACCTTAACAACTTCTCTACCATTTCTCCCAATCTCTTCTTCGCTAAAAAATCTTCTTCTAGCACCTTACTCATGGGGATAGCGGTATCTAAGCTCGCACAACGCATTACAGGAGCGTCCAAATTACTAAAACAATGTTCACCTATCCAAGCGGCTACTTCGGCGCCAAAGCCGCTGCTGAGCGTGTCTTCGTGTAAAATTAAAACCCTACCAGTAGCTTGTACAGCTGCCCTTACAGTTTCTTTGTCCCAAGGTTGCAAACTTACTAGATCTACCAAGGTTACAGATAATTCTGGATGCTCTTTCAAATACTCCAAAGCCCAATGTACACCGAGACCATAAGTAACAATGCTTAATTGATCACCGTTCTTTAATACGTTGGCCTTTCCTATTGCTACAGTATAATAGCCTTCTGGTACCATGCCCGATAGGCTACGGTATAGATACTTATGTTCAAAATACATCACCGGGTTCGGATCTTCAATAGCGGCAATGAGTAAGCCCTTGGCATCATGAGGGAACGCAGGATAGACTACTTTTAAGCCCGGAGTTTTAGTAAACCAAGCTTCGTTACTTTGCGAATGGAACGGGCCAGCCCCCGTACCTGCCCCAGTTGGCATGCGAATCACCACATCAGCTTTCTCAGCCCAACGGTAATGTGTTTTAGCTAAATTGTTTACTATTTGATTAAAACCACAAGTTACAAAATCGGCAAATTGCATTTCCATTACAGCTTTATAACCATTGATCGATAAACCCAAAGCGGCACCAACAATGGCTGATTCACAAATAGGGGTATTGCGTACCCGTGCTTTTCCAAATTCACTTACAAAACCATCTGTAATTTTAAATGCTCCACCATATTCGGCTACATCTTGTCCCATGATAACCAAGTTATCAAAACGCTTCATTCCTTCACGTAAGCCCTCTGTAATCGCATCCAAGTATCTCTTTTCTGTTTGCTCCTTACCTGGGTTGATAACGTTTTGTTGATAGGGATAATACATGTCGTCAAGTTCAACAATTTCGTTTGCTTGGGGCTCTTCTTCATCGAAGGCAGCTTCTACTTCCCCTTCTATCTCTTTCTTAAATTCAGTTTTAATGCTTGAAATTAAGTCGTCATTTAATATATTTTGCTCAATAAGATATTGTTCGAAGGTTTTAACAGGGTCTTTTCCGGCCCATTCTTCAAATAGGTGCTGTGGTACATATTTTACCCCTGAGGCCTCTTCATGGCCCCGCATCCTAAAGGTTAAACATTCAACTAAAACGGGTCTTGGATTAATCCGAATATCTTTTGCAATTTGATCAAGCTTATCGTAAACCTCCAAAATATTGTTGCCATCAATTTGATGGCCTTCTATGCCGTAACCGATTGCACGATCTACTAAGTGCTTGCAGTTAAATTGTTCGTTAATGGGGGTTGACAAACCATAGCCATTGTTTTCTATTAAGAATATAACCGGCAAGTTCCAAACAGAGGCAACATTGATAGCTTCATGAAAGTCCCCTTCACTAGTGGCACCTTCGCCAGTAAAAACTAAAGTCGCATGTTGTTTATCGGCAATTATATCCGCTAATGCGATACCATCAGCTAGTGCCATTTGAGGGCCAAGATGAGAGATCATCCCGATAATTCTATAGTCTTGCGTACCAAAATGGAAAGAACGGTCGCGGCCCTTGGTAAAACCGGATAATTTGCCCTGCCATTGGGCCATTAGTTTTTTTAAAGGAATATCCCTTGTGGTGAATACACCAAGATTTCGATGCATCGGTAAAATGTATTCATCGCGTTGCATCGCTAAGGAACTGCCCACTGCAATTGCTTCCTGTCCTATGCCCGAAAACCATTTGCCAATTCGCCCTTGACGTAAAAGAATCAACATTTTCTCTTCAACCATACGTGGATAAAGCAGCTTTTTATAAAACGCTAGTAGAAATTGGTCGTCCTTATCTTTTCTGTCAAATTGCATACATCTTGGTATATAGTAATGTAGTATATAGAATTTAGATTGACATCTAGTTTTTTATGTATCCAAGGCTCAAGACTCAGGTGTTTTCTGGTTCTCTTCCCATTGCTTAGCGAAAGATTTTGGCGCTATTTCTGGCATTGCCCGGTATTTGCCCCAAGTTTTCTTAAAGAATTTTTTAAGCAGGAAATTTTTCCACTTTCCACCAAGCATATCCATTAACGATCGCTTTTGCATTCCCTTTTTCCATAAATTCCAGCCTATTTCTTCCATTTTGGTATTGTCATGCGCACTAGCCGCATCTCTTCTGTTTAGGAGCAGCATTTTATGGATGTCTATTTTAACGGGACAAACTTCTGAGCATTTACCGCATAAGCTTGATGAATAGCTCAAGTGCTTAAATTCTTTCATCCCTTTAAAATGAGGGGTGATAATTGAACCTATCGGACCGCTGTAAGTGGTATTATAAGTGTGACCGCCTATGTTTTTATAAACTGGACAAGCATTTAAACAGGCGCCACAACGGATACAGTAAAGTGCTTGTCGCTGCTCTTTTTGCGCCAATAAATTGGTACGGCCATTGTCTAAAAGAATGACATACATTTCTTCTGGTCCGTCGGTTTCATTAGCCTGGCGCGGACCAGTTAATATGCTATTATAAACAGTTAAATTTTGTCCCGTACCGTGACTTGCCAGTAAAGGCCAAAACAGATCAAGATCTGCTATTGAAGGGATCACTTTCTCGATGCCAACTATAGCAATATGAACCTTTGGAAAGGTAGTACATAATCTCGCGTTTCCTTCATTTTCGGTTAACGCAATGCTACCTGTATCGGCAATTAAAAAGTTTCCGCCAGAAATACCAATGTCTGCTTGCAAATATTTCTCACGAAGTAATTCTCTAGCTTTTTGCACCAATTGAGGTGGTGTAGCATCAACAGGAGTTCCAAATCTTTCATGAAATAAAGCTGCAATTTCCTCCTTGCTTAAGTGCATTGCAGGCGTTACGATATGATAAGGCTTCTGGCCCAAGAGTTGAACAATATACTCCCCTAAATCACTTTCTAATGATTCGATGTTATGCTCTTCCAAAAATTCATTTAAATGAATCTCTTCGGTAGTCATTGATTTGGACTTGATTACGGTTTTTCCATTTCTCTTTTGAATGATGTTTAGGATTTCCTTTTGTGCTTCTTCAACATCGTTTGCCCATATTACCTTGCCACCTCTTTTCTGGAAATTTGCTTCAAATTCAGGAAGGAATTTATCAAGATTTTCCATCACACGCCATTTTATCACATGTGCTTTTTTCTTCGAAGCGTCTAAATTTTCGAATTTGGATAAACCTCTTTCAACTGCAGCGTTATATTTTCCAATATTATGGTTAATGGTTTTACGATGAGGCATATCAAAGGCCTTTTCATCCGCTTTTACCAAGAATTCTTCTGCAATAGTAGTCATGTTCAAATATAGCAGATTGCTTTGTACCTCGCAACGAAGAGGTACATAAAAAATCCCGATAACTTTTATGCTATCGGGATTTTTTATAGATATATTGTAGTTAGTTCTTAATATATTAAGTATTCTATCATGATACTATTTTGCTTTAGGCGTACCATCGTCATTTTTGTTTACAACCGGACGATTTGCACCATTTGCTAATTCCCATGCTGTGAAATACACTAATTGAGCTCTTTTTGCTAACATAGGGAAGTCAATTTTGCTTACTTCATCTCCTGGTTGGTGATAGTCTTTATGCACACCATTGAAATAGAAAATTACGGGAATACCGAATTTAGCAAAGTTATAGTGGTCTGAACGATAGTAGAAACGGTTAGGGTCAGTACGGTTGTTATATTTCTCATCTAAAGTAATGTTTACATAATCCGTATTTGCTTTTTTACCAATACGATCTAAATCATCACTTAGCATGTTAGAACCAATGATATAAACGAAATCATTGTTACCTGGACGGTCATCATCACCGCGACCAATCATATCGATATTTAAGTCGGTAATAGTGTTCTCAATTGGGAAAACAGGGTGCTCTGAATACCATTCAGAGCCTAATAATCCTTTTTCTTCACCAACTACAGTCATAAATAAGATACTTCTTTTAGGACCTTTCCCTGCTTTTTTAGCTTTCATGAAAGCTTCGGCTAACATTAAAACTCCAGTTGTTCCCGAACCATCATCATCAGCACCGTTGTTTACTTTATCGGTTGCATTAGGATTATTAACTAAACCTATATGATCGTAGTGACTTGTTACCACTAATATTTCATTTTTTAACTTAGGATCTGAACCCTCTAAGAAACCTAAAACATTTTCAGCTCTCACATCAGTTTCTTTGCTGGCAGCTGCAAATGCAACTGGTATGTTTACCGAAACTGTAGCAGGCTTCACGGTCTCAGTAATTTTTTTCTTTACATCGTCAATATTTGTGTTTGCTGCGGCCAAAATTTGGTTTGCTACAGCAGTGCCAATCACAACAGTTGGTAATGCACTTGCATTGGCCATCCCTTTTAATCTTTCTTGAGTTTTTAAAAAAGGATTTCCGTTCTCAAGAGCAGCTTTCATTTGTGGTGAAATATTATCTACCATTGGGTTGATTAATAATACACCAGCAGCCTTGTTGTCCAATAGGTATTTAATTTTTGCTTGTGTATTTCCAGCGCCAGATGGTGCACGACGAGTAGTTCCAGGAGCTGGAGCAGTAGGCGCTGGAGCAGTAGGATCACCTGTAGCGAAAATCATCACGATTTTACCTTCAACATTTTGTCCTTCATACTCATTAAAACCTTCTTTACTTAAGCCATAGCCTGCAAATAAAACTGTATTAGCTTTTACATCATAACCTTTAGCACTTACAGTGTTAGGGGTAATATAGTAATCTTTTAAGTTCTCTTTGGTTTGTCCATTTACAGCCAACACAGATTTGCTCAAACTTAATGAAGCGTAACCTATTTTCTGGAAATAAGGATCAGCTCCATCTTTTACCGGGCCTTTTAAGCCAAAGCTTTGAAATTGTTTTTTAATATACTCGGCAGCCATCCAAGCTCCTTTTTTCCCAGTTTCTCTTCCTTCATATTCATCAGAAGCTAAGATAGAAAGATGATCATGCCCTCTTTCCTTGGTAATGGTTTGGCTAAATTTAATAGCGTTTTTGTCTTGCGCTACCGCACTGAAACTCAGCATTACTGCTAAGCCGGTGTATAATAATGGTTTTTTATTCATTTTGATTAGTTTTATAGGGGGGTATAAGTTAGCAGGATATTTTATTCACTCTATTTGCATGTCTTCCACCTTCAAAGTCAGTGCTGAAAAATGTATCAACCATCTCTTTAGCTAGTGATTCTGAAACAAATCTCGCCGGAATGCAGATAATATTTGCATTGTTATGTTGTCTTGCTAATGAAGCCAACTCGTTGAGCCAGCAAATTGCTGCTCTAATATGCTGATGCTTATTTGCAGTAATAGCTACTCCATTTGCACTTCCACATACTAAAACTCCGAAGTCGAACTCGCCGTTTTCAACCGCAGATGCTACGGGGTGGGCAAAATCTGGATAATCAACCGAATCTAGCGAATGGGTTCCAAAGTCTTTAATTTCAAAGCTACTTAAATGGTCTTTTAACAACTCTTTGTAGTCAAATCCAGCATGGTCTGCACCGATGGCAATTTTTAATTTTTTATCTGTTGACATTTCTCAAATTTATGTAGAATAATAAAGATTATGCGTAAATTTTTTGTTGCGCTAGTTTTTATAAAACTCTTTTTCCGCTATTAATTTTTTCTTTTGAATGTTGGCCGAAATCATGATACTTAGTTCATATAAGAAGAATAAAGGCATAGCTACAATCATCATGGTAAATGGATCCGCTGTAGGGGTGATAACAGCAGCTATCACTAAGATTAATACAGCGGCATATCTTCTGTTTTTTCTCATAAACTGTGGTGTCATTACCCCAAGTTTAGAGAGTATAAAGATTACCACTGGCAGCTGAAAAATTATACCAGTTCCCAAAGTTAGTGTAAGAACGGTAGATAAATAGGAGTCGATTGTAAAAGTATTTTGAATGCTAGGGTCAACAGTGAAATTAATCAAGAAGTTGATAGACCATGGGGCGATAAAATAATAACCAAATAAAACCCCACATAAAAATAATACCGAAGCAAAGAAGACAAAGCCTTGTGATGATTTCCGTTCAGTTTCTAATAAAGCAGGTTTAATGAAGAGCCAGATTTCAAACAAAAGATAAGGTACGCCCAAAATTAATCCTGCGGTAATACAGGAAGTCATCTGTAAAGTAAACTGACCAGACATTTCTGTATTGATAATTTTTGCATCAATTTTGGTGATACAAAAATCTTGCGCCAGAGAAGGAAACATTGCAGCTAATTTACATCCCATTCTATAAGTCCAAAATGTTGGATCTTTTGGGCCCATGATAATCTTACTCCAAATAAAGTCAGAGAAATAAAATGCCCCGATGGTAAGCAAGGTAACTACTGCCAATGCTCTTAATAGATGTTTACGTAAGATGTCTATATGGTCAAAAAAAGACATTTCTGCCTCTAGGCTCTGTCCTTTATTCTTAATAGAATCAAATAGATTCTTTGTTTTATGCTCGCTCATTGAAATTTGTTAGTAAACAAAAATACCATTTACTTTGACAAGTTTGTCAAAGTGAATGGTATATACGATCAAAATTTATATAAAGATGATTTTATTCTGAAAATTCGAATGTTTCCATAAACTTAGTGGTAAAATTTCCTGCTCTAAAGTTAGGATCTTTCATCAATTTCAAGTGGAATGGAATGGTTGTTTTAACGCCTTCAATTACAAATTCACTTAAAGCACGTTCCATAGTGCAAATTGCTTCTTCACGTGTTTGCGCAACACAAATTAATTTAGCAATCATCGAATCGTAGTTTGAAGGGATTTGGTAACCTGCATACACATGGGTATCAACACGCACACCGTGGCCACCTGGAGAGTGGAAGTTAGTGATTCTACCTGGTGATGGCCTGAAATTGTTGAATGGATCTTCTGCGTTAATACGGCATTCGATCGCATGCATATTTGGAACATAGTTATTTCCAGAAATTGGAATACCTGCCGCTACCTTAATCTGCTCTTTAATTAAATCGAAGTTAATTACTTCTTCTGTTACCGGATGTTCTACCTGGATACGGGTATTCATCTCCATGAAATAAAAGTTACGATGTTTGTCTACCAAAAATTCAACAGTTCCAGCACCTTCGTAATTTACCGCAATTGCCCCTTTGATAGCCGCAATACCCATTTTCTCTCTTAACTCTGGAGTCATAAAAGGAGATGGAGCTTCTTCGACTAATTTTTGGTGGCGACGTTGAATAGAGCAATCTCTTTCTGACAAATGACAAGCTTTACCATATTGATCACCAATAATCTGGATTTCAATGTGACGTGGATCTTCAATATATTTTTCTAGATATAGTCCGTCGTTTCCAAAAGCTGCACCCGATTCCTGACGAGCACTATCCCATGCATTCTCAAATTCTTCATCTTTCCAAACAATGCGCATTCCTCGGCCCCCGCCACCGGCAGTTGCTTTTAAGATGACAGGATAGCCCATTTCTTTGGCGATTTCAATACCTTCTTTCACACTTGACAGCAAACCCTCAGATCCAGGAATTGTTGGTACGCCGGCAATTTTCATGGTCTCTTTAGCAGAAGCTTTATCACCCATGCCATTGATCTGTTCAGGTGTGGCGCCTATAAATTTAATCCCATAATCACGGCAAACTGAAGAAAACTTAGCATTTTCTGAAAGAAAACCATAACCAGGATGGATAGCATCAGCATTGGTTAATTCGGCCGCCGAGATAATATTTGGAATACTTAAATAAGAATCTTTGCTAGGAGGGGGACCAATGCACACCGCCTCATCAGCAAAGCGCACATGTAAGCTCTCTCTATCTGCAGTTGAGTAAACGGCAACCGTTTTTATCCCCATTTCTTTACAGGTACGAATAATACGCAAAGCGATTTCGCCCCTGTTAGCAATTAATATTTTTTTAAACATAATATGCGATAAACTTTGACAAGCTTTTAAAGATCGTCAAAGTTGAGTTATTAAATAGGTTCTACTAAGAATAAAGGTTGGTCGTATTCTACCGGTGATGCATTATCAACCAATACTTTGACGATACGTCCAGCAACTTCACTTTCGATTTCGTTAAATAATTTCATTGCCTCGATGATGCAGATTACTTTGCCTGCAGCAATTTCGTCACCTACGTTTGCAAATGAAGGTTTATCAGGGCTTGATGAGCGATAGAAAGTACCGATCATTGGTGATTTGATGGTGATATATTTTGAAGTATCGTCAGCTTCTGGAGCTGCAGCTGCTTTAGTTTCTACTGCAGGTGCTGCTGCTGCCTGTTGTACAGGTGGAGCTGCTACTGGTGCAGGCACGGCTGCATTTACATAAACTGGTGCTTGGTTAGTTTTGATAGTAATTTTGAAGTTTTCTTGCTCAATGGCAACTTCATTTACCCCCGACCGAGAAACAAATTTAATGAGTTCCTGAATTTGTTTGATATCCATTCTTTTGATGTTATGTTAAAAAAATTGGTGTTAAGTTAACTAAGTTATTTTTTAGAAAGAGCCACTAGTTTTTGTTCAGCAACCTTTCTGATGTCTTTGTCTTTTTCAAATTGGGTAACGAAATCTAGTGAGGTTTTACTAGTCAGTTTTTCTACGGCAATCTTCCTGATTTCTTTGTCTTCTTCAAATTTAACAACGTAGTCGAGAGAAGAACTGGTGTCTGCTAGTTTTTTCACAGCAATCTTCCTGATTTCTTTGTCTTCCTCAAATTTAACAACGTAGTCGAGGGAAGAACTTGTGTCTGCTAGCTTTTTCACAGCATTCATCCTGATGTCTTTGTTTTCTTCAAATTTAACAATATAATCAAGGCTATCTTCATAGGCTTTATGACCGGTTTGCGAAAACGCGCAACTAGTAAGGGTTATGAGCATAGCTAGCATTGAAAATATAACTCTCATAATTGTTTAAAATTTAAATTGCTATGAAATATTAAATAAATATAAAATAATTATACTAATAAGCCCACTTTAAATAAACAGACCCCCAAGTAAAGCCTCCGCCAAATGCGGCCAATATTACGTTGTCTCCTTTTTTAAGCTTACTTTCCCATTCCCATAAACAAAGTGGGATTGTTCCGTTGGTTGTATTTCCGTAACGTTCTATATTGATCATTACTTTATCCGTGCTAACACCCATTCTTGAGGCTGTTGCGTCGATAATCCGCTTATTCGCTTGATGAGGCACTAACCAGGCTACGTCATCAGAAGTTAAGCTGTTGCGTTCCATAATTTCGGCAGCAACATCAGCCATGTTGGTCACAGCAAATTTAAATACTGCCTGACCCTCTTGATGTACAACGTGTTCGTTATTGGTAACCGTTTCGATACTCGCCGGGCGCGCAGATCCGCCGGCTTTTTGACCTAAATAATTCCTTCCAGCACCATCCGTTCTCAAAATAGAATCTTGAATGCCTAAGCCTTCTTCATTTGGCTCTAATAAAGCGCAGCCACAGCCATCTCCAAAAATGATGCAGGTAGTACGGTCTTGATAATTGATAATTGACGACATTTTATCGCCGCCAACTACTAATACTTTTTTATGTTTTCCCGACTCAATAAATTGAGCGCCGGTTGTTAATCCAAATATAAATCCTGAACATGCAGCTTGTAAATCGTAGCCCCATGCATTTTTTGCGCCAATTTTGTCGGCCAAGATATTTGCCGACGCAGGAAATGGATAATCGGGAGTTGTGGTACAAAAAATGATCAATTCAATTTCTTCAGCACTAATACCTCTTTTTTTAAGCAAACCATTAACGGCTTCAACAGCCATATCTGAAGTACCTAAACCTTCTCCTTTTAATATTCTTCGCTCTTTAATGCCAGTTCTAGAAGTGATCCATTCGTCAGATGTTTCGACAATGGTTTCCAGTTCATGATTAGTCATGATATAGTCGGGGACATAACCATTAACTGCAGTAATAGCAGCGTGAATTTTATTCATTTCTATTTGATTTTAATTATTGGAATGCGGCTTGTATTTTATTAACCAATCCGGTATTGATCATATCCCTTGATTGGAAAATCATATTTTTAATAGCTAGCGGACTTGAAATTCCATGGCCGATTAAAACTGGTGCATTTACACCTAAAACTGGGCTTCCACCATAGTTTTCATAGTTAAATCGGTCAAAAAACTCATCCTTTAAACCTTTTTTAATGGTCAATACATAAAATGATTCAGCTAGCTTAAGCATTACATTTCCTGTAAATCCATCACAAACAATTACATCGGCTTTATCATTAAATAAATCTCTACCTTCTACATTCCCCACAAAGTTGAAAAGCTTAGTTTGCTTCATTAGGCGATGACTTGCCAAGGTTATCATGTTTCCTTTTTCGTCTTCTTCGCCAATGTTCATTAACGCAACCTTAGGATTTTCGATTTGCATGATATGTTCTGCATACAGGCTACCCAATACCCCAAACTCTAATAAGTTATCGGGTTTGCAGTCGGCATTAGCACCTACATCTAAAAGTAAACCTGTTCCACCTTTTAATTTAGGTACAATTGTACAAAGGCATGGTCTTGAAATACCGGCAATTGGTTTAACGCTAAAAACAGCGCCAACCAGCATGGCACCCGAATTACCTGCGCTTGCAAATGAATCTATTTTGCCTTCTTTTAATAACTGGAAACCTATAGCAATGCTTGAATTTGGCTTTTGAAGAATAGCCTTAGTGGGGTGTTCACCCATACCAATCACCTCATCTGTATGATGATATTCGAAGTGATCAGGATTGAATCCCTGTTCCAAAAGAAGAGGTTTAATCTGCTGGGTATCTCCAATTAGCACAATATGCTCATCAGAGTTGAGGGATTGATGAGCAGCTATCGCTCCCAAAACGATTGCTTTGGGAGCATAGTCTCCGCCCATTATATCGAGACCTATTTTCATAGTAAAAATCTTTCGTGTATAAGACTAGGTCTAAGTTAAACTTAAACCAATGGAAACACAAAAATTTTATTAGAAAATTAACCTATTGAAGTGTTTTCTATAACTAATTTACCGTTGTAGTATAAGTTACCATCAACATTGTATGCATGATGAGGAACGTGTACAGCGCCTGTAGTTTGGCAAGTTGCCAAAGAAGGAGCTACAGCCTTGTAATGCGTTCTTCTTTTATCTCTTCTTTGTTTCGAAATCTTGCGTTTTGGATGTGCCATTGCTGTTTATTTAATTTATTATTTTAATTTTTTTAACGCTGCCCAACGAGGGTCGTCGCTTTGTTCTTCTTCTTTTTCAGTGCTTCCACTTGCTAACTTGGTTAAGGTTGCAACCATTTCTTGATCACACTCTTGGTTAACTTGTTCGCACTTGTTAATATAAGGTATCGCTACAGTGATAAATTCGTAAATTAACTCCGAAACATCAATAGCACTTTCCTTTTTACTTAGCACGATAATCTCTAAATCATCACTTTCTAAGTTATCTTCAGCAAACTTAATAATCTGCCTTTCTTTAATTTCAATTGGCTGAGCAAACTCAGTCAAACATTTATCACAGTTTAATTGAATAGTTCCTTCAATTTGGAAATGTAAAATCAACATGGTCTCTTGTTTGTCAAGGTCGACCGTTGCTTTTAGCGCTCCATCTTTTACCAAAGAGTATTCAAATGCATCAAAAAAGCTTTTATCAATCTCAAACTCGAATTGATGTTTGCCCAATTTTAAGCCTGTAAACGGGATTGAAAATTGTTTTAATGCCTTCAATTGTAACTAAATTTTAGCCTGCAAAGGTAGAAAAATATTTTATTAAAATGAAAGAATTTTTGGAAAAAGGTTCATTAATGTTTCGATTGCTCTTTCATCATCTTTAACATCATCTCTTTCTTTTGTTCGGGCGTCATATTTTTTATTTTTTCTGGATCAATGGTTATACTGCTTTTCTTATAACCAGCAGGGATCGAAAATAACGAAGCATCAAGCGTTTTATTCTCAAATTTTACCAGCTGCATGGAGATGGTTCTTGCATTAGCTCCTGGAGTTTGAAAAACAATTTTAGCAAGTATTCCGGTAATGCCTTTGCTTTTTAGCTCGTTCATTACTTTTAAACTGGTTAATTGGTTATTGCCACTAATCGGGAAATTAAACGCAGGTAGATCTTTAGTGTACCAAGCATCCCATGATTTGCCTTCTGATGTCATTCTAACGTGTGTACAGTTATAAGCGCCAACTTTTTCATTTCCTACAACTTTAATAACTATATCTTTAGCGTTAATATTTGTAGGGGTTTTCGTTTCGGTGTAAATTTTATTTAACGAATTAAATGTGTAGGAAACGTTTGGGTTGCTTTTAAGGAACAAGATCGTATTATTAACTTTCATACCGCCCATATTCATATTCATTTCCGTTCTGAAACTACCATTTTTGCCATAGATTTTACAAACGATAGGTATGTTGCTAATGCCCGTCATCTGATATTCAGCATACATGTCTCCTGCATGTACAGCAGAAGAAAAAAGGATTAAAACAAATAAATTGCAAAGTAAACGTAGTGAGGTTTTCATAAGCTTAGGTTTTTGGCTGTTTCTTAAAGTTGCAAATTTTCTGCCTTAATTTGCATCATCCTTCACATCACTTGCTGTTTCAATAATCTTTCCGCCCGAGCGTAGCTGATTGCTAAGTAAATTTTCTTGTTCTCTACGGTGCTTTACGATGTGTACGGCTGCAAAAAGCGCCTCCATAAAGGAAGTTGGGTCTGCTATGCCTTTACCAGCAATATCATATCCTGTCCCATGATCGGGAGAGGTGCGTACAAAGTTAAGTCCTGCTGTATAATTTACGCCTGTTTCAAATGCAATAGTCTTAAATGGAATAAGCCCCTGATCGTGGTACATTGCTAAAACGGCATCAAATTGCTTGTAGGTTCCGTTTCCAAAAAAGCCATCAGCAGGGTAAGGTCCAAAACAGATTATCCCCTTGTCAAATGCTTCTTGTATGGCGGGACTAATAATTTCTAGTTCTTCTTTTCCTAAAAGGCCATTATCGCTTGCGTGTGGATTTAACCCTAATACGGCAATTTTTGGCTTCTCGATCCAGAAGTCTTTTTTCAAGCTGTCATTAATTAGCTGTAACTTTTTTACAATTTTTTCTTTAGTGATTGATTTCGGGACCTCTAATACTGGAATATGTCCTGTTACCACGCCCACGCGCAAATCTTCACTCACTAAAAACATCAATACATCATTACTTCCGCTGCGTTCCTGTAAATATTCGGTATGTCCAGGGAAATTAAAAGCGGTTGATTGGATGTTATGCTTATTTATTGGAGCAGTAACTAGTGCGTCTATAGATCCATTCAATAAGTCGTCTGTCGCTTTTTCTAATGAAATTAAGGCATATTTGCCACCAATTTCGGTGCTCTTGCCCAGTTCAATTTTTACATCTTCTTCCCAGCAATTGATCATGTTTGCTTTTCGCGGATTTGCCTGGTCGGCCTGAGGAATCACATTGAACATGAAATCGCTCATGGCCAATGCTTTTCTATGAAAAGAGGAAACCTTGGTGTTGCCATAAACAATAGGAGTACAATAATCTAATACACGGCTTTCGGATAATGTTTTTAATATTACCTCTAAACCGATACCATTTACATCGCCAATGCTGATGCCTATTTTAATTTTATCGCTCATGTTGAATTGAGAATTTGGCGCAAATTAATAAAAATAGTTGTTTAGTTGGTTGGTTTTTTCGTTTGTTGGCCTATCAATGAACATTTAATAAGTCAACAATTAAACAATTCGCCAATTAAACAATAACTTTGCGCTAATGAGTTTAGTTAAAGCGAAAAAGCACCTAGGTCAACACTTTTTAACCGACAAGAAAATTGCCGAGAAAATTGTAAACGGCCTCATCCATACAGACCAATACCATCAAGTATTAGAAGTGGGCCCTGGAATGGGGATTCTTTCAGATATTTTATTGGAGAGGAAGGATTTAGAAACTTTTTTAATTGATATTGATGTTGAATCAGTTGCTTTTTTAGCCTTAAAATATCCACAGTTAGGCGATCGATTAATTAGTGGTGATTTTTTAAAGCTTGATCTAACCGCTATTTTTCCTGGGAAATTTGCTGTCATAGGCAATTTCCCCTATAATATATCGTCGCAAATCTTATTTAAGATCCTGGAACATAAAGACCATGTAGTTGAGATGGTTGGGATGTTTCAAAAGGAAGTTGCAGAACGCTGTGCTTCGAAAGCTGGAACAAAAGACTATGGTATTTTGAGTGTGCTAATTCAAGCATATTATGATATTGAATATTTATTTACCGTTAAGCCAGGTACATTTAATCCGCCTCCTAAAGTAAACTCCGGTGTTATTCGCTTAAGTCGTAATAAAATGGAAACCTTACCTTGCGATGAGAAGCTATTTTGGCGAACCGTAAAAGGAGGCTTTAACCAGCGCCGAAAAACACTTAGAAATGCCTTGTCAGGTACCATCCCTAAAGACAAGATGGACAACCATGCGTTTTTTGACAAGCGGGCCGAGCAATTAACGGTTGACGATTTTATTAAGTTAACCCAACATTTAACTTTGTTGATGCAATCTTAAATAGTACCTGCAATGAGTAAGAAAATTTTAATAATTGATGACCTACATCCGGCATTTGCCGAACAAGCCTCGGCACTAGGTTTCGAGGTGGATAACAGGCCATTTATAACCCGTAGTGAAACCTTAGCGATTATTCAAAACTATGTTGGCATTGCCGTTCGAACAAAATTTCGCATCGATAAAGAGCTATTTGATCTCGCAACACAATTAAAGTTTGTAGCAAGGGCTGGAGCAGGTTTGGATAATATCGATGAGTTAGCAGCAGCTGAACGAAATATACAACTAATAAATGCTCCAGAAGGTAATTGTGACGCCGTAGGAGAGCATGGAGTAGGTTTATTGTTATCATTGATGAATAATTTTCGCAAAGCCAGTCAGGAGATTAGAACTGGTATTTGGGATCGGGAAGCAAATAGGGGTTATGAGCTAAAGGGCAAAGTTGTTGGCCTAATAGGGTATGGTTTTATGGGTCAAAGTTTTGCGAAAAAACTATCTGGGTTTGATGTAAAAATTATTGCCTACGATAAATATAAAACTGGTTTCTCTGATGATAATGTGCGTGAAGTGAGCATGGAAGAAATTGTAAAGCATAGTGATGTACTGAGTTTGCATATCCCTTTAACAAAAGAAACCAAGCAAATGGTAAATGACGAATATCTCTTCCATTTCAGGAAGCCTATATTTTTTATTAATACAGCGCGGGGAGAAATTGTAAATACAAATGCGGTGCTTTCAGGTCTTAAATCAGGCAAAATTTTAGGCGCAGGTTTAGATGTATTAGAAACTGAAAAATTTCCGTCATTGGGTGAGCAACCGTGGTTTGATGAATTAAAAAATCGTCAAAACGTTATCATAACACCACACATTGCCGGATGGACATTCGATTCATATCGTAAAATTTCTGAAGTTTTGGCAGAAAAACTAGCTGAAATGAAATTATAATTTCTTAAATTGCTTTAAAAAGTTGGCGATTTAGGGTTGCATGTCCAACTACTAAATACTAACTACTAAATACTTTTTTATGGCAAAGGAACATCAATATAAAACTAATTTAGTTTGGGCGGGTAACAAAGGTTCGGGTACAATGGATTATCGATCATACGATCGTGATTTTGTTGTGTCGATTGAAAACAAACAACCTATTTCTGGGTCATCTGATTCTGTTTTCTTAGGGGATAAAACCAAGTATAATCCAGAGGATCTATTGCTTTCTTCCATTTCCTCATGTCATATGTTATGGTACTTACATCTGTGTTCAAAAAATGAAATTGTAGTACTGGAGTATAGAGACAATGCAGTTGGAACGATGGTCGAAAATGCAGATGGTAGTGGACAATTTAAGGAAGTATTACTCCAGCCCGAAGTACTAATTTCTAAAAAGGCACAAATAGACCAGGCGAACGCTTTGCATGAGGAAGCTAATAAGATGTGTTTTATTGCAAATTCATTGAATTTTCCGATTAAGCACTCACCGATTTGCACCGGCAATCAGTAAGTGCTTTAAGGTTTAGGATCTTTAACAGGCTTACTATTTCGAGGTCCAAATATTATCTTTAGGCGTTGCATCTACATAAATGCCATTGTCGATAGTTACAGAAGTAATTTTCGATTTGCTGGTGATTTTTGTCATGTATACTTTCGGATTATTTTTCCATACCTCTGGCGTATAGTGCTTGGTTTCTGTTTTACCATCCTCATAGGTAATGACTAGGTCAAATGGTATGGCAAAACCTCCAATATTGTCGATATAAAAATTGTATGTTCCTGCCATTTTTGCAAGTTTGTTAGAAATTTTCAGGTCCAGATAGTGATTGCTGAAAAACCAGTTGTTAAAGAACCAGTTTAAATTTTGCTTTGAACCTGCATTCATAGCGTTAAAGTAATCCCACGGAATAGGATGTTTACCATTCCAATTATCCATATAAGTATGCAAAGCGGTTTTAAACAAGGCATCGCCAAGCATATCTTTTAAAGCGAGATAAGATAAGGAAGCTTTACCATAGGAATTATTGCCATAACCACTTCCAGATAATTGGGTAGACATCGTAATGATTGGTTGATCCTCTTCCGTAGATTTGTCTCTGATATATCCATTTACCCTAAAACTTTTGTAAAATTCATCGGCCGATTTCTTTCCATGCTCAGCTATGCCAATCAGGTATTCTAAGGTAGTTGCCCAACCCTCGTCCATAAATGCATAGCGGGTTTCATTAATGCCCATATAAAATGGAAAGTAAGTGTGTGCTATTTCATGATCTTGAACAAGTTGTGCAAACTTATCATCACCCATTTGCGAATCATTAACCATTCCAGGATATTCCATATCTGCAAAGCCCTGGAAAGCTGTCATTTTTGAAAATGGGTAAGGAACGCCTGGCCAGTTATTGGAGAACCATGCCAGCGCATAATTGTTGTTCTTTACAGACTTGATAAAATCGGTTCCCTTAATGTCGTATGCTGCTTGCGTACTCACGCGTCTATTAGTCTTGTTGTCAACAATAACACTCCCTGCGTCCCATATATAGGTGCTACTAGTAGCGAAACAAACATCCACAATATTGTTTACAGCAAATTTCCAAGTATTCCAGTCTTGCTGTTGGGTAACTTTTCCTGCTTTCATCTCATCCGCAGTGGCTACATGGATAACCTCATCACTTAGGTAAGATTTTTTCAAGCGCGCAGCAAATTCCGGTTGTAAAACTTCATCAGGATTTAGCAAGTCCCCCGTTGCATAAACCACATAATCCTTTGGGGCTTTGATGGAATATACATAATCGTTAAAATCATTATAAAATTCTTGACGATCTGTATGCGGAAGCCTATCCCAACCGTTATAATCATCATAAACCGAAACGCGTGGATAGCTATAGGCTGCAAACATACTTGTTGGGTCAATTTGGCCTTCTCGTCCGCTTTCTTTTGATAATGGATAGTTCCAATCGATATTTAAAATAGCTGTCTGCTTTGGTAGGAGCGGTGATTTTAATTTCACATCTCCAGTAGTTCCCCATGATTTTCCATCTATGTTGTAGATCTCGCCATTGATCTTAAAAGAGGTGATCGCCAGTCCGCTCGACAAAAAGTCGTCACTTACGCTACCTCCACGAGGAGAATTGGGTTTGTGAAGATTGTTGACAAAGCGAATGGTAATAGTTTTTAAGGTGTCAGGACTATTATTCGAATAATCGATTGTTTCTGTTCCGCTTACAATTTTCGTCGACGGGTCAATCGTGATTTGCATGTTATATTTACCATGGTTTTGCCAATAATTTTTTCCGGGCTTCCCATCCATTGAGCGGGTTCCCTTTTGTATCGCTGCTTTTATATTGCGTGGCATATATAATTCTTGAGCAAAAAGATTGGTCACGTTTATAGACAATGCCAATAGGAGGAGGATTTTTTTCATTTGTTGATGCTTTTGATAACAACGTTATGCTATTAACGTAAAATTAAGCGAATAACACAATAAAAAACAAGTATAATCTGATTTTTACTTTTGCTTTATCATATTAAATGCATTTTACCTAAAATATTTGCTTTTGTAAGAATTGCCTTATATCTTCGTTTTTGTTGAAGCAAGACTATGTAGGCTAAAAGCCGATGTAGTCTTGTTTGTTTTTTATAGGATTTTATAAATAATTGAGCAATGACAGACGTAACTTATTATACCCAAGAAGGTTTAGATAAACTAAAGGAAGAAGTACATTATTTAAAAACTACGGGCCGTCAATTAATTTCGAAAGCAATTGCAGAAGCCAGAGATAAAGGCGACCTTTCTGAGAATGCTGAATATGATGCAGCTAAAGAAGCCCAGGGGTTACATGAAGCTAAAATTTCCAAGTTAGAAGCAACTTTATCTAGTGCCCGTTTAATTGATGAATCTAAATTAGATTTAACCAAAGTGTTGGCATTATCGATCGTTAAAATAAAGAACCTTAAAAATGGCGCAACCATGTCTTATCAGTTGGTTGCTGAAAGTGAAGCAGATTTAAAAACAGGGAAAATATCTGTAAAATCACCTATTGCACAAGGTTTATTAGGCAAGTCTGTAGGAGATACTACCGAAATACAGGTGCCGGCAGGAAAAGTTGAGTTTGAAATATTAGAGATATCAAGGTAAGTTGAATAAAAAGAGATGAGCATTTTTTCAAAAATTGTAAGTGGTGAAATTCCGGCACATAAAGTGGCGGAGACTGCAGATTTCTTAGCTTTTTTAGATGTAAGCCCTTTGGTAATGGGGCATGTGCTGGTAATTCCAAAAAAGGAGGTCGACTATATCTTTGATATGGAAGATGAACTTTATAGCGGACTAACCTTATTTGCCAAGAGTGTAGCGCAGGGAGTTAAGAAAGCTTTCCCATGTAAAAAAGTGGGAGTGGCTGTGATAGGATTGGAGGTGCCTCATACGCATATTCATTTAATACCAATGAATAATGTGAGTGATATGAATTTTGCTAAAGAAAAACTAAAGCCATCACAAGAAGAATTGGCTGAAGCTGCAGAGCGAATTAAGGCAGCGTTATAAGTTTATTTTAGTTTCTCATTATTCTTATGACGATCGGCATCTCTTATTGTTTTCTTGGCTAGATTTTTAATCAGTGCATCATTTAGGTCAATACCCGTCTGATTAGCTAAACAAATGAGCACAAATAAAACATCAGCCATTTCATCCGCTAAATTTACGGCTTCGTCACTTTTCTTAAAAGATTGCTCGCCGTATTTGCGCGACATAATTCTGGCTACTTCACCAACTTCTTCCATTAGGATAGCTGTATTGGTTAGCTCATTAAAATAACGAATGCCAGTAGTTTTAATCCACTGATCTACCTGCTCTTGTGCTTGCTCTATAGTCATTGCTTAATGGTTATCTCTATCTTTTGTGTCCATGATAATGGTTACAGGGCCATCGTTTACTAAACTAATTTTCATATCGGCGCCAAAAATGCCACATTGAATTTCCTTATGGAGAAGGCCCGCTAACTGTTTAATCATCTCTTCGTACAGCGGAATGGCCTTGTCTGGTCTGGCTGCTCGTGTAAAGCCTGGTCTATTCCCTTTTTTGGTGGCCGCAAATAAAGTAAACTGACTAATTAAAAGGATATTACCCTCCACATCAGCAAGTGATTTGTTCATGAGGTCATTTTCATCACCAAAAACTCTCATGTTAACGATTTTTTGCGCTAGCCATGTCAAGTCTTCCTGCGTATCAGCATCTTCAATCCCTAATAGAACCAAGAAACCATTGCTAATTTCTCCGGTAATTTGCTCGTTAACTTTACAGGTAGCTTGAGTAACTCTTTGAATAACTGCTCTCATTTTTTACGCTCTAGTGTCGTTTCCATGATACATACTTAGATAACTCTCATATCTGCTTACTTCAATTTCGCCATTTTCAACGGCTTTGATAACCGCACAGCCTGGTTCGTTTACATGACGGCAGTTGTTAAACTTACACTGATTTAAACGTTCCCGCATTTCTACAAAATAATGGCTAAGCTCTTCGGGTTTAATATCAAAGATACCCAGTTCACGAATGCCTGGTGTATCAATTAAATAGCCCCCAAAAGGTAAGGTATGCATTTCGGCGAAGGTGGTAGTATGTTGTCCTTTATCACTCCAATCTGATATTTCTCCCGTTTTAATTTCGAAGCCCGGTAATAAAGCATTGATTAAACTAGATTTACCAACGCCCGAATGGCCCGAAAATAAGGTAATATTGTCCTTTAATAAAGCTTTGATCTGGTCAATATTTGTGCCTTTTAACGCTGATACTTCATAACATGGATAACCAATCTTCTCATAGATGGCTTTATATTCAGCTAAGATTTCGAGACCTTGGGCACTAAATAAATCCAGCTTATTAAATACTAAGCAGGTTGGAATGCTATAAGCCTCAGAAGTTACCAAAAAACGATCGATAAAACCCAAAGAGGTACGTGGCGAAGCTAAAGTAACGATTAAAAACGCTTGATCTAAATTTGCTGCAATAATCTGTGCTTGTTTAGAAAGGTTTATTGATTTACGAATGATGTAATTTTTGCGATCATTTAACTTGTCAATTACCCCAGTTTCTGCATTGGGCTCTAACGCAAACTCAACGCGATCGCCAACGGCAATTGGATTGGTAGTTTGAATACCTTGGATCCTAAATTTGCCTTTGATACGACAGTCATAATTTTTGCCGTCCTCAGCATAAACCTGATACCAGCTTCCGGTTGATTTGATAACTAATCCTTGCATATTATACTGTAAAGGTAGTAATATGATTACACAGATTAAGAAGTGATTATACGATTATTAATTATTTTGAAATAATCCTTGACATTGTAAAAAATATTCACCTACTTAGCAGTGTAGAAAATACACTAAGAAAAGAAATGATTTTTAACAATACAATTACAACCACAACTACATCAACAACAGGCCAGTGCCTGATGGGGAAACGCTAGTGGTATAATTGAAACACAAGATATAAGCGCTCCCGACAAAATCGGGAGCGCTTTTTTTTTGGGTAATTTTTTTGAAACAACGTTAACGTACATAAAATGAACATTTTAAAATTTGGCGGAACATCCGTAGGTTCCGTAGAAAGTATTAGCGCCTTAATGGGCATCTTGGAAAAGGAACAGCAGCAAGCAGAAAAACCAGTAATTGTATTGTCGGCAATGAGCGGTGTAACCAATTTGCTAACTGCAATGGCCGAAAAATCGGCATTGGGGCAAGACTATACCAAAGAACTTAAAGCTATCGAACAGCGTCATTTTGAGGTGATAAGAGCGTTGTTGCCAGCAGCGGCGCAAAATCCAGTGCTTACCAAGCTTAAACTTTATTTCAATGAATTGGAGGAACTTTTGCAAGCGATCTATAACTTACAAGAACTTAGTTTGCAAGCGAAAGACCTCGTGTTAAGCTACGGTGAACGTTGCTCAACAGTGATGATTTGCCATATTGCTAAACAACAATTTGCAGATGCTGTATTTGCAGATGCTGCTCAGTTTATTAAAACAGATAGCAATTTTGGTCAGGCAAAAGTAGATATGCAGTTGACCGAATTTTTAGTTAAAGACTTTTATCATACTCATGCAGGTAAAATGCTTTTCGTTACCGGCTTTATTGCCAGTAACGATGCAAATAGAGTAACCACTTTAGGAAGAGGTGGGAGCGATTATACTGCGGCTATTTTAGGCTCGGCATTAAATGCTGGCGAAATTCAGATCTGGACTGACGTAAATGGTATGATGACTGCTGATCCGAGGATGGTAAAAAAAGCATTTTCTTTACCAGAATTAAGTTATATAGAAGCAATGGAGCTATCGTATTTTGGAGCAAAGGTAATCTACCCACCAACTATGACCCCTGCATTCCTAAAGAAAATCCCGATAGTTATTAAAAATACTTTTGATGTTGATTTTGAGGGGACTTACATTCGTCATGGAGCGAAACCATCTGCTTTACCAATCAAGGGAATTTCTTCAATTGATGAAATCAGCATCATTAATTTAGCCGGAAGTGGGATGGTAGGTAAGGCTGGCTTTAGTGGTCGGTTATTCTCGTTATTATCTCGTGAGCAAATTAATGTTGTTTTAATTACTCAATCGTCTTCTGAGCATAGCATCACCTTTGCGGTTAAACCTGCCGATGCGATTAGAGGCGTTGCCTTAATTGAGAAAGAATTTGACCTTGAACTACAAGCTAAAAAATTAGATGCCCCCGAGGTAGAGAATGGTCTTGCTGTTTTAGCAATTGTTGGAGAAAATATGAAACGCACGCCTGGTATTTCTGGTAAATTATTCCATGCATTGGGCAGAAATGGTGTAAATGTACATGCCATTGCCCAAGGCTCATCAGAATACAATATCTCGGTAATAATTGCAAAGCCAGATTTGTCGAAAGCAATCAATGCGGTACACGATGCCTTTTACGCTGAGCTAAATAAAACACTTCATATTTTTTGCCTAGGCACAGGAAATATTGGTAAAACACTGTTCAAACAATTATTGGTTCAAATGCCATTCTTAGCTAAAAATAACGATTTGCAGGTAAAAGTAATGGGTATGAGCAATACACGAAAAATGCTTTTATCCCCAAATGGCATAGCGCTTGAAAATTGGGAAGAGAGTTTGGATTTACAAGGCGAAAAGGCAGATTTAGCTGAATTCGTGTCGAAAATGAAAGATATGAACCTGCCTAATTGTGTTTTTGTGGATAATACTGCTAGCCCAGAACCCGTACCATTTTATCAGGGTGTCTTCGAATCGAGTATTTCGGTGGTTACTTGTAATAAAATTGGCAATTCGGCGAGCTTTGAACAGTACACAACTTTTAAAAATACTGCGCGCAAGTTTGGTGTCGACTTTTACTATGAAACCAATGTTGGTGCTGGTTTACCGATTATTAGAACTTTAAAAGATTTGATGATGAGTGGTGATAAAGTGGCTAAAATTGAAGCTATTTTATCTGGTACCATCTCGTATATTTTTAACCATTTTAAGGGCGACGCAGCTTTCCATGAAGTTGTAAAAGAGGCACAAGATAAAGGATATACCGAGCCTGATCCACGTGATGATTTAAACGGAAAGGACTTTATGCGTAAAATGTTGATCTTGGCACGTGACGCCGGTTATCCTTTCGAAGAATCGGATGTTAGTATACAGAATATGCTGCCGGATGCTTGCTTACAGGCATCTACTGTGGAAGATTTTTACGAACAGTTAACACTTAACGCTTCTTATTTTACCAAGCTAAAAGAAGAAGCCGAAGCAAGTAAAAAGGTTTTAAGATATATTGGAAAATTGGAAAACGGTAAAGCATCGATCACCTTACAAATGGTAGATGAAAACCACCCATTTTATATGCTTTCGGGAAGTGATAATATTATTTCCTTCACTACGGACAGATATAAGGATAGACCGTTAGTAATTAAAGGCCCCGGCGCAGGAGCAGAAGTTACTGCCGCTGGAGTTTTTGCAGATATTATCAATGTTGGAGGTGAAAAAGCATAGGTTATGAGTTTGGTTGATAGCGCAAAAGATGAGATTTTGGCTTTAGTTGATGGAGCATTATTAGATTTTAAAAATATAAAGTCGGGCGATTGGAATGCTAAGCCTAATCCAATTAAATGGTCTAAAAAAGAGCTCTTAGGCCATTTAATTGATAGTGCTTCCAATAATTTAAGGCGATTAATAGTTGCCCAGTATGAACAGGGAACTAAGATTGTTTATGATCAAGATAAATGGGTTAGTTATCAAGGTTATCAGGAGATGAGTATTGACCACGTAATTACCTTGTGGGATTTATTAAATCGGCAGCTAGCATTGGTGATTAGTAGAATTCCTCAAAACAAATTAGACAATACTTGTGATACAGGCTTAGGCAAAGCGGAAGTTCATAGCCTAGTTTATTTTATAGAGGAATATATCGTTCATCTAAAATATCACTTAAAGCAGGTGAGACAAGATTTGTCATCCAGAGCGTAGCGAAGGAACTAGGGTGAAGGAGCAAGAATAAAGATTAAGGACGAAGGAATAGGAAAAAGAAAAGAACATAAGATGAAAGAAATAAAAGTTTTTGCCCCCGCTACTGTAGCCAATGTAGTTTGTGGATTTGATGTTTTAGGCTTCGCAGTTAACGAGCCTGGCGATGAAGTAGTGATGAGATTGGTTGATGAACCTGGGGTTCGCCTGTTAAAAATAACAGGAGATGAGGGCCGGCTGCCCTTAGATTCTGCTCGGAATACAGTGAGTGCAAGCGTACAACATTACCTTAAACATTTAAACCGGGAAGATGTGGGTGTGGAAATAGAACTGCATAAAAAGATGCCAATTGGCAGCGGATTAGGCTCTAGTTCTGCGAGTACCGTTGCAGGTTTATACGCCATTAATCAACTGATGGGAAATTTACTATCTGCCAAAGAATTAGTGCCTTTCGCAATGAAAGGCGAAGAGTTAGCTTGCGGATATGGTCATGCTGATAATGTTGCACCCGCTTTAATGGGGGGCTTTGTATTGGTGAGAAGCTATGAACCTTTAGATTTAATTGCTTTACCTACTCCATCGAATTTGTTTGCAGCAATTGTTTATCCGGAGGTAGAAGTGCCAACTAAAGACGCAAGACAGATGATTAGGGCTAAAGTTTTGCTGAAGGATGCGGTTACTCAATGGGGTAATGTGGCAGGATTGGTAAGCGGTCTCTTTTTGAATGACATTGATTTAGTTGGCCGGAGCATGAAAGATGTGTTAATTGAGCCTGTACGTTCGATCTTGATTCCCGGTTTTGAAGCTTTGAGAACATTAGCCATGGAAAATGGGGCCGTGGGTTTTGGGATTTCAGGTTCTGGGCCATCTGTTTTTGCCTTGGTAAGGGATGAAGCAACAGCAAGAAAAATAACCGATGCGCAGCAAAAACACTTAGCCAATTTAAATATTAACAGCAATGCCTATGTTTCTTCGGTTAACGCCGAGGGACCACGAGTAATTTAACTTTCTAACATGAAATTATACAGCACCAACAATAGAGATTTAAAGGTTTCTTTTCAAGAAGCGGTTTTTAACAGCATGCCTCAAGATAAGGGCTTGTATATGCCAGTTGAAATCCCGAAGCTTGACCAAGAGTTTATCGATCATATCGAGCAATATTCATTACCCGAAATTGCCTATCAAATTGCTTCAACCCTGTTAAAGGATGAAATACCTGCAAATGATTTAAAAGCATTGATTGAAGATGCTGTTAATTTTGAGGCTCCAGTAGTTGAATTGGATCAGCAAACATTTGTGTTAGAATTGTTCCATGGACCTTCATTGGCCTTTAAAGATTTTGGCGCTCGATTTATGAGTAGGGTGATGGCCTATTTCTTAAAGGATGGAGAACAATTATTGGATGTGTTGGTTGCCACTTCGGGCGATACGGGAGGTGCTGTAGCCTTAGGATTTTTAGGGGTGCCCAATACCAGAGTAACTATTCTTTTTCCAAAAGGAAAAGTAAGTGATGTACAGCGTTTACAATTAACCACCAATGGTAAAAATATTAGGGCTATTGCAGTTGATGGTACTTTTGATGACTGTCAGGCCATAGTAAAACAAGCATTTGCTGATAAAGAATTAAATAGCAGCTTTAGATTAACTTCTGCTAACTCCATTAATATTGCCAGATTAATCCCCCAAACCTTTTACTATTTTAACGCTTATGCTCAATTGAAACGAAAAGGTTTTGAAAATGTAGTGTTCTCTGTACCTAGTGGAAATTTCGGAAATATTGGGGCGGGCTTATTGGCCTATAAAATGGGGCTACCAGTTAAGCAATTTATCGCAGCTACGAATGCGAATGATACGGTGCCGCGATTTTTGGCAACAGGGGTTTATGAGGCTAAACCTTCTATACAAACGCATGCCAATGCCATGGATGTGGGTGCGCCGAGCAATTGGGTACGGATTATGGATATGTTTCATAACGATCGCGCATTGATTAAGCAACTGGTAAGGGCTTATCGTTTTACAGATGAAGAAACCCTACAAGGGATGGACGAAATCTATCAACAATTTAATTATTTGGCTTGTCCGCATACCGCGATTGCCTATTTGGCGCTGAAGGCTTTTGCCGAAGCTAAACCTGTAGCAAATGATATTGCCCAAGTTTTCTTATCCACGGCTCATACCTGCAAATTTCCAGCAGTGTTTGCTGAAGAGATGAAGCAGGAAATAGATTTGCCCGAACAAGTTAGCTCACTGCAAGAAAGGGAAGAAGAATATGCGGAGCTAGGAAAAGATTTTGAAGGATTTAAACAGTGGTTATTGAATAATGAAAATAAGTAGTTTGGCTTAAAAAATAGCCCTCGCAATTTGTTTAGTTTGCTCTGGTCTGCCCATTGTATAGAAATGCAGTACCGGAGCACCAAATTCAATCAGTTCTTTACACTGTTTAATCATGGCCGCTGTTCCTATTTCCTTAGCTTCTGCATTATTTTTAGCATGAGATAAAGCTTCCGCTAAGTCGTCTGGTAAATCAATATGGAATATTTTTGGCAATACATTTAACTGGGTAAGTGTACTAATCGGTTTTAAACCAGGTATAATAGGAACATTAATGCCGTTTTCCCTGCATTTATTTACGAAATCAAAATACTTCTGATTGTCGAAAAACATTTGGGTAACGATAAATTCAGCACCCATGTCTACCTTTTTCTTTAAGAATTTAAAGTCGGCATTTAAGTTCGGAGCTTCGAAGTGTTTTTCAGGATATCCGGCAACGCCGATGCAGAAGTCACTTTTAAAAGTATCGATATCCTCATGTAAAAACTTACCATTGTTATGATTTTTAATATGCTCAATTAGATCAGTTGCGTAGCAATGTCCCCCTTTTGTAGGCACAAATGAGCTATCTGCCGCACGGGCATCACCCCTTAAAGCCAACACATTGTCTATCCCTAAAAACTGCAGATCTATTAAAGCATTTTCGGTTTCCTCTTTGGTAAAACCACCACAAATTAAATGCGGAACAGCATCAATCTTATACTTGTGGATTATGGCTGCACAAATAGCAATCGTTCCTGGGCGTTTACGGTAAGAAACCTTCTGCAATAAACCATTTTCCTGCTCTTTATAAATATAGTCTTCCCTTAATGAGGTTACATCGATAAATGGGGGATTAAACTCCAAAAGTGGATCAATTGCATCATAAATCCATTGGATACTTTGCCCTTTAATTGGTGGCAAAAGTTCGAATGAGAAAAGTGTTTTTCCTTTAGAGTTGGCGATATGGTCGGTAATTTTCATTTGTTTTGTTGAAAGTTGAAGGTTAAAAGTTGCAGGTCTGGATGCTTACCGTACCAGTGACTGAAAATAATTTATAAATCCGTTTAATAGTTTTCGTGTTGTTTCTAGTTTTATCAATAAAGTTGTTAAAGTTTGCTCATCAATAAAATTTAAATCGAAAGCAAGATACAATTGTGTTTCAACTTCGTACATTGATCCTCTTGAAATAAAGAAGAATTGGATACTTTCTTTAGCATGGTTTCGTCCACAGCCTTCGGCAATATTTGAGGGAATTGAAACGGCAGCTCTTCTTATTTGACTGGTTAGTCCATATCTTTCTTCGGAAGGAAAATTAGCTGAAGTCAAATAAATTTCCTTTGAAAGTATTCTTGCGGCTTTCCAAATTTCTAAGTCAACGTAATTCCTTTTTTCTTTTTCCATTTTATTTATCCAGTCCTAACTCACAATCTAATTTTATACATCCAAACCTACAACTTGCAACCTACAACTCACAACCCCCTAGTAAGCCAAGTTAGGGCTCAGCCATCTCTCTGCTTCCGCTAAATCCATTGTTTTCCTGGCGGCGTAATCTGCTACTTGTTCCTTAGAGATTTTACCTAAGCCAAAATAACGTGAATCTGGATGTGCGAAGTAAAATCCACTCACTGCTGCGGTAGGGTACATGGCATAGCTTTCGGTTATCTTTAAACCGATCTTTTCCTCTGCCTCCAATAAAGCAAATAAGGTGCCTTTTTCGGTGTGTTCCGGACAAGCGGGATACCCCGGTGCCGGACGGATACCTTCATATTGTTCCTTGATTAATTGCTCATTGGTAAATACTTCTTCTTTTGCATAGCCCCAATAGTCTTTACGCACAAGTTCATGCAATTTTTCCGCAAAGGCTTCTGCCAACCTATCGGCCAGCGCTTTTACCATAATGCTATTATAATCGTCGTAATTCTTTTCGAACTCGGCTACCAACTCATCACAACCTATACCAGTGGTAACGGCAAAGCCTCCGAAATAATCCTGCACACCACTCTCTTTATCGGCAATAAAATCAGATAAAGCATAATATGGCTGTCCATCTGCTTTTTCAGCCTGTTGGCGTAAAGTATGAATCCTTACTTTTTCGGCAGTGCCATTCTTCAGTTTCTCATCTGCTTTAAGCGTGCTGCTTTCCACTTCGAGCTCAATATCATCACCTATTGCATTCGCAGGCCAAAAACCGAATACAGCTTTAGCGGTTAACAGTTTCTCACTTACAATTCTGTTTAACAGTACTTGGGCATCATCAAACAACTTTTTCGCTTCAACACCCACAAATTTGTCATCAAATATCTTAGGATAGCTTCCTCTTAATTCCCAGGTATGGAAAAATGGTGTCCAATCTATATAGGGAACAAGCTCTGTCAAAGGATAATCGTCCAATATCTTTGTCCCGGTAAAGCTCGGTGCGGGTGCAACCTTTGTAAGGTCTAACTTAAATTTATTGGCTCTTGCTTCTTCTATTGTTTTAAAGCGTTTATCAGATCGTTTATTTAAATGGGCTTCACGGGCCTTATCGTATTCTGCTCTAATCCCTGCAACATAAGCATCTTTTGTTTCAGGATTCATTAAAGTACTGCATACGGTTACACTTCTCGATGCATCTAATACATGTATAGCTGGACCAGAATAGTTGGGTGCAACTTTTACAGCAGCATGAATTCGCGAAGTTGTAGCACCTCCAATAATTAATGGAATGGTAAAACCTTCTCGTTCCATTTCTTTGGCAAAGTGAACCATCTCATCTAACGATGGGGTAATTAAACCACTTAAGCCAATAATATCGGCATTAATTTCCTTGGCCTTCTTAATAATCTCCTGTGCAGGAACCATGACACCCATATCTACAATTTCGAAATTATTACAGGCTAAAACTACGCCCACAATGTTCTTCCCAATATCGTGTACATCACCTTTTACGGTGGCCATTAATACCTTGCCAGCAGATGAATTCTGGTCTTGATCTGGATTGTCTAATTTCTCTTGCTCAATAAAGGGAAGGAGATAAGCTACGGCTTTTTTCATCACCCTAGCTGATTTTACAACCTGCGGTAAGAACATTTTTCCTGCGCCAAACAAATCACCTACAATGTTCATTCCATCCATTAATGGACCTTCAATTACTTGAATTGGACGAGCATAAGCCTGTCGTGCCTCCTCTACATCGTCATCTAAATATTCTACAATACCTTTTACCAAAGAGTGCGATAACCTTTCTTCAACAGTACCCTTGCGCCATTCTTCGTCCCTTACTATTTCTTTGCCTTTACTTTTAATAGTATCAGCGTACTCTACTAAACGTTCGGTTGCATCTTCTCTACGGTTAAGTAATACGTCTTCAACCAATACTAACAGTTCTGGTGGAATTTCTTGATACACCTCTAACATCCCTGCATTTACAATACCCATGTCTAAGCCAGCTTGTATCGCATGGTATAAAAAGGCGGAGTGCATAGCTTCACGTACCGTATTATTTCCCCTAAAGGAGAACGAAATATTAGAAACACCACCGCTTACTTTAGCATGCGGTAGGTTTTGTTTTATCCAGCGCGTTGCGTTGATAAAGTCGACCGCATAATTGTTATGCTCTTCTAAGCCTGTAGCAACCGTTAAAATGTTAGGGTCGAAGATAATATCTTGTGGAGGGAAGCCAATTTCATTCACTAAAATATCATAGCTTCTTTTGCAGATTTCTGTTCTACGCTCGTAATTGTCGGCCTGACCTTGTTCGTCAAATGCCATTACTACCACGGCAGCGCCATATTGCATAATTTTACGCGCGCATTCTTTAAACTTATCTTCTCCTTCTTTTAAGGAGATCGAGTTTACGATTCCCTTTCCCTGTAAGCATTTTAGTCCACTTTCTATCACCGACCATTTAGACGAATCGACCATGATAGGCAATTTGGCGATATCAGGTTCTGAAGCGATTAAGTTCAAGAACTTGGTCATCGCGGCTTCCGAGTCGATCATCCCCTCGTCCATGTTCACGTCAATTACCTGTGCACCGCCTTCAACCTGTTGTAAGGCTACGGCGAGGGCAGCTTCATAATCGCCACCTAAAATTAACTTAGAGAATTTAGGGGAGCCTGTGATATTGGTTCTTTCGCCAATGTTTACAAAAATGCTTTCGGGGGTAATGGTTACAGGTTCTAAGCCACTTAAGCGCATGTAAGGCTCAATGGCTGGAATTTGCCGTGGTTGTGCTTTTCTAGCTTTTTCAGCAATGCAGCCAATATGTTCTGGTGTAGTACCGCAACAACCCCCAACGATGTTCACAAATCCAGAGGCAATAAAATCATCAACCAGATGTGCTGTTTCGTGAGGCATTTCATCATAAGCGCCAAACTCATTCGGCAAACCCGCATTTGGATAAGCAGATACATAGCATCCTGCTTTTGCGGCTAGTTCTTCGATATGCGGGCGCATTTCTTTGGCACCCAAAGCGCAGTTAAATCCTATGCTTAAGGGATTGGCATGGCTCACTGAATTTAAAAAAGCTTCAGCAGTTTGGCCAGATAATGTTCTTCCGGAAGCATCGGTTATGGTGCCAGAAATCATAATTTCCAACTTCCTACCAATTACCTCTTCATATTTTTTAATGGCTACAATAGCCACTTTTGCATTTAACGTATCAAAAATCGTTTCTATTAAGATTACATCAGAGCCACCATCAACTAAGCCTCTTACCTGCTCATAATAGGCGGCTTCTAGTTCATCGAAATATACCGCTCGGTAGCCGGGGTCGTTTACATTGGGCGACATAGAAAGGGTACGGTTGGTTGGCCCAACGGCTCCAGCAACAAAGCATTTACGGTCTGGATTAGCAGCCATAAATTCTGCAACAGCTTCTTTGGCTACTCTAGCACCTTCGAAACTCATTTCATACGAAAGATCCTCCATTTGGTAGTCGGCCATTGAAATGCGTTGTGTACTAAAAGTATTGGTTTCGATAATATCAGCACCCGCATTTAAGTATGCTAGGTGAATTGCTTTGATAATATCCGGGCGGGTGATGTTTAGTAAATCATTATTTCCCTTCACATCACAAGGGTGATCCTTAAAGCGTTCTCCCCTAAAATCCTCTTCGGTTAGGGTATAGCGCTGGATCATAGTGCCCATTGCACCATCTATAATTAAAATACGTTTTTGTAATTCTTCTCTAATGCTCATTTTATAGGCCACCAATCAACTAATAAAGGCTTATTTAAAAAGTCGGTTATTGATTAACCTCTTAAAACTTATCTTCTCTCGCCACTGCTGAGATTAGAATTTAGCACCTTGTTGGCACAGGTTGCTAAGACATCGTTGGGTCTAATCCCTCCGTCTTTCTTAATAAGCAGTGCAAAAATACAACATAGCCCTATCAATATCAAATAATTGGAATGATAACCAAATAAAATTACGAAGCCCACACAAAACTATAGCCGTTTTGGTATAATGTTTTGTTTGAGAAAGGGTTGTGCTTTTCCGATACGGCATGTTCTCTCTGTTGAGAACTTATTCGGTTGGGCATTGGCTTTGCATTGAGAAGGGGTATTACCATGGTCTGGACACAGTCTTGACGAGGTCGACAATTGTTCGTGATGGACTCGATGCCCACCCGACCACTTCCCGAACGCTTCTCGCAGTCTTCCCGAACACTTCCCGAACAAATAGCCCTTTTTCCCGAACACTTCCCGAACAACTCCCGAACAAAACATGCTTTTTCCCGAACAACTCCCGAACAAAAAAGGCCGTGCATTTTGCACGGCCTATAAAATATTGTTCTATTTCAGCTGTTATTTTCTGCTTCCGAAAATACGTAATAGGTAAAGGAAAATATTTAAAAAATCTAAATACAAAGATAACGCAGCCACGATAGCGGTTTTCTTAGCCTCAACCTGTAAAACCTGATCGCCACTAGCTTCAATTCCTTGGCCAATTCGTTTTATTTTTTGTACATCATAGGCGGTTAGCGCAGTGAAAATGGCAACTCCCGCAAATGACATAATGTACGACATGGTATCGCTTTGCAAGAACATGTTTACTACACTTGCAATGATTAATCCTACCACGCCTACCATTAAAATAGGGCCAAATTTGCTCAAGTCAACATCCGTAGTGTAACCTAAGAATGCCATAATACCAAATATGCCTGCGGCGGCACCAAAACAAGCAACGATAGAGCCACTTGTATACGTCAATAAAATAAAGCTTAAACTAACACCTGTTAACACGGCATACAATATAAATATGCCCAAAAGTGCCGGATAAGAAAGTTTGCTTAAACCAAAACTCATGGTTAAAACTAAACCAAGCGGAGCAAACATGGCTACATAGCCTAATATAGACATGCCGATTGAACCATCTGGTTTTTGCACCAATAAATATTGCAATAATGCAGCATTATTGCCAAAAATATAGGCAGCAGCTGTAGAAAGACTAAGCGCTACGAACATCCATAAAAAAACATTTGCGAAAAATTTCTTAGATACACTGCCTTCTTGTATTACAAAAACGCTGTCATCCTGGTATTGATAATTTTGTTGTTCCATATTTGATTGCTAAATAATTTTAAAAATAGACAATTAATTTAATCTTTTTGTCAGCAGTTCTTCAACTTTTTTATAGAACTGATGCGGTTTTAACTTGCGCCAATGCAAGTCGTCGAGCTCCCCGCCAAAGTTAATATAGTAATCGATGCTATTATCTCTAAACTCCCGAATTACATGATCGTTAAAATTAACTCCAGCTATCCAGCCTTCTTCCACATCCTGAAACCATTCTTCGTAGTAACTATCATCTGAGGAGTGATAATTCAACACATTCTCTCCAATCAAGATAAACTTATTGATACCTTCATCAATCATGAGCTCAATAATCTCCCGTTTTAAAAACATGATATCATTGTTGATTGCGTCGTTCCATTCGCCCATTAATTCTATGATGGTGTATTGACGGTCATAATCGGTATACAAAACCTTAATGTAAAGCGTATTAGAGCCAAACATATCCCACTGGGGATGAATGAGGTAGTTATAGAGTTGTTTGTCGTAATAAAACTCAGAATATTCGGTGTTAAAGAAGGGCGACCGTTCATCTTCTGCTGCTATATAATCATCTCTCCAAAGATAAAAGGGCTCTATTTCGTGCATCTATTAGTTTTTTGGGTGAATAAACTACCCCTTGGAAGCTTCAACGGCCTTTCTCACACTTCCGTATTTGTTTAATAAATCGGCTGCATGCTCATGGTCAATGTTCAATTCATCCATCACCATTTGCGTACCTCTGTCAACCAATTTATGGTTAGTTAACTGCATATCTACCATTTTATTGCCTTTTACGCGACCTAACCTAATCATGACAGTTGTACTGAGCATATTCAATACTAATTTTTGGGCGGTTCCTGATTTCATTCTTGTTGAGCCTGTTAAAAATTCAGGACCAACAACTACTTCAACAGGGAAATCTGATTCAGCAACAATGGGACCCCCGTGGTTGCAAATGATACAGCCGGTTAAGATCCCGTTCTTCCTAGCGGTGTTTAATCCACCAATTACATAGGGCGTAGTACCTGAAGCGGCTAGGCCAACTAATGAATCTTTTTCGTTAATATTATACTCCTGTAGGTCAATCCAAGCTTGTGCAGCGTCATCTTCTGCAAACTCTACGGCTTTACGAATGGCTGTATCGCCACCAGCAATAATGCCTACTACACGATCAAAGCTTACTCCAAAAGTAGGAGGGCATTCTGAAGCGTCAACAACACCTAAACGACCACTTGTTCCGGCACCAATATAAAATAACCTTCCACCCGCTATCATTCTTTCCGCAATAGCTGTCGCTAATTTTTCTATCTGGGGTAATGCCTTTTCTACCGCTTGTGGAACAATCTTGTCTTCGGCATTGATACCTTTCAAAATCTCCATAACCGACATCTTGTCGATGTCGTTGTATTTTGATTCTTGCTCGGTTATTCTATTCATAACTTGTTTGTATGTTAAAGTTCGTTAATTTCTACTAAACGTAGAAATCTTTTGCATAAATCAGTGCAATTTTAGAGAGAAGATTACACCTCTGCAAATATCTACATAAAATTATTAAAAAAACCAAAAAGAAAGTTGCTTGTTACTTAATTAACACGCTAAAATTCATAACTTTGTAAGGCCCTCTACAGATGAAAAAATTTACGCGCTATAATCTCCTCATTGCTTTAACGTATTCTGTCACGTTAATAGGGGGGATGTTTTTAGGTTACAAATTTCTAAAAGATCAGGGCTTTAAGGTTGAGGGCAAAAGTCGCTATGCCGATAACAGCAACCAAAAGGTAGAGGATATCATCCATATTATCAATAAAAACTACGTAGACGATGTGAATGCAGATAGTTTGCAGCATTTGCCAATTGATAGTTTATTGCATCAATTAGACCCTCATAGTGTCTATTTACCGCCAACCAAAGCCTTTGAAATGGCCGAAACCTTAGAAGGTAATTTTGAAGGAATAGGGGTAGAGTATTATATCTTAAATGACACTTTGCTTGTAACCAATGTTTTAAAAGATGGTCCAGCTTTTTATGGCGGATTAAAACAGGGGGATAAAATTTTAAAGATCGATAGTACGGTAGTGAGTGGCAGGTCTTTGCCAAGATCGGAAATGACAGGTAAAATTAGAGGAAAAAGAGGTACGCCAGTTCAATTGTTGATTACTAGAACAGGTTTAACAGCTCCAACTTTGTTAAGTATTAAGCGTGGAAGGGTAGATGTGAGCAGTATTGATGCGGCTTATATGCTTAATTTCGAGACGGCTTATATCCGCATTAGTAAGTTCGGCGCCAATACCGATAAGGATTTTGTTGATGCAGTAAGGACATTAAAAACTAAAGGCATGCGCAAATTGGTGCTCGATCTGCGCGATAATGGAGGGGGATATGTGAGTGCTGCAACTGGCTTAGCTAATCAGTTTTTACAAGAAAATAAGCTCATTGTATATACCGAGGGTAAGCATGAGCCCCGTACTGATTATTTTACTACTGGTGGAGGCGAATTCGAACAGGGCAAGTTAGCGGTACTGATCAATGAAAATTCGGCATCGGCTAGCGAGATTTTTGCTGGTGCAATCCAAGATTTAGACCGTGGCATTATTGTAGGCAGACGATCATTTGGAAAAGGGCTAGTGCAGGAACAATTTCCTTTTGAGGATGGCTCGGCATTAAATTTAACTATAGCCCGCTATTATACCCCATTAGGTCGCAGTATTCAGAAGTCCTATAAAAAAGGTTATGCGGCTTATCAACACGAATTAGAGGATAGATTAAATGATGGCGAGCTAACGGCTAAAATGCCAGTTGCAAAGGATACCGTGCAAAAAGGAACAGCCTATGTAACGGCAGCTGGTAAAAAGGTGTTTAGCGGGGGAGGAATCCAACCAGATGTGTATGTTAAATTGGATACCATAGGCTATAATAAGTTCTATGCAAACTTGGTAACCAAAAAGGTGCTGATCGATTTCGTGTTTAATGTACTGGCCGAAAGATACTCGCCAACCTATTTAGCGCAAAACTTGGGAAGTTTTACCATGAGCGATACTGATTTTAAAGATCTGATCAATTATATCCAAGCTAAGAATATCAAGATAGAGCCAAAGCAATTAGCGGCCTCAAAATCGATTATCTATAACGATGTGAAAGTGATGTTGTGTAAATACCATCTCGGTGATATTGGTTATTACAAAGCCAGTAATCTGACCGACCCAGTCGTGAAAACAGCGCTCAATAGTCTGCAATAGCTCAGCCATGAATATACTCATAGTAGAAAATGAAAAGGGGTTAGCCCTGGAGATGGCTGATTTTTTGGGTAAGGAAGGGTATGTAATAGAGCATGCCTGGAAATACGCAACAGCCTCGGAAAAGATATTTATAAATACCTACGACTTTATCCTATTAGATCTTGGCTTGCCCGATGGCGATGGTTTAGCGCTGTTAGCTCAACTCAAACGGTTAAATGATAGAGATGACGCGGTTATTATTTTAACTGCCAGGGGCGATCTGGATGACCGTATAGGCGGATTAGAGGCTGGGGCAGATGATTATTTAGCCAAGCCTTTTTCGCTCACCGAGCTTTTAGCAAGAATGCACGCTATTATTAGGAGAAAGCATAAGCTCGAGAAAAATGAAGTGAATGTTCATGGTTTTGTATTGGATATTAAAAACCACCAATTAACCCATCAACAACAACGTGTAAATCTGACCCATAAAGAGTTCGAAATTTTTAATTACCTCGTTCTTAATAAGAATAGGGTAATTTCGAGAATAAACCTAACTGAACGCGTTTGGGGTGATATTTTAGAGGTAAATAGTGATTCGAATTTTGTAGACGTTCATGTAAAAAATCTGAGAAAGAAACTGGCTTCTTTTGAAGATATTGGTTGGTTTGAAACAGTTCGAAGTATTGGATATAGAATAAATAGCTAATTAAGATGAAACTTCAATTTAAGTTGGCTTTGTACAATACATTGACTAAGGCAGCTATTATTGTTCTTTTAGGGATATTAATTATTGTTTTTATAAAGAATATCTCGGTAAACCATATCCACGCCCGCTTAAAAGAAAAACGTACAAAAATTATTAATCATTTATCGGCACCCGAAATAAGAGACTTTTTAACCAAACAGGGTAATTATACCGATTACAACTTGCTGAGGGAGGAGTATTTTACACTCAACAAAATTCCGAAAATTGGGAACAGCAAGGTTAGATTTACCACAGAGGAAAGAACGATTGAGGGCGGCAATTTTACTTATGAAATTTTAGTGCAAGACTTTAGTCATAACGGGGAATACTATCAATTGGAACTTGGTGAAGCGCTCACCACGGTTGATCTGCTCGAAAAAACTATTTTAAAGTTTACCCTACTTATTTTAGCTGCATCGGCAATTATTACCTTGGCTACCGATCTTGTTTTCTCTAAATATCTGCTTTCTCCTTTTTATAAAATTGTAGACGAAAAAATAAATAAAGTGAATGATCCTATTCATTTTAACTACGTTCCCATTCAAACAACTACTACAGATTTTGTGCTGCTCGACGAAAGTATTAGCATGTTAATGAATAAGTTTAAGACCTTCATTTTAACAGAGAAAGAATTTATTGCCAATGTTTCTCATGAGTTGTTAACTCCGATTTCTATTTTAATGGTAAGGATGGAAAACTTACTGAATGAAGAAAAGCTATCTACAGATGGAGAGAATAAAGTTTTCGCTAACCTAAAAACCTTAACCAGGTTAAAGTCTATCATTAATAGTTTATTAATGATTTCCAAAATTGAGCACCATCAATACAGCATGACTGATCAGGTTTCTATTCAAGGGGTCATCACTGATGTGGTGGATGAGCTTGATCACCGCTTGCTAATGAAAAATTTATCTGTGAAAATTGACTTGCCAAGTGATTTTATTTTTACTGGAAATGCATCGCTGATTAATATTTTAATTACCAATCTTATCAGTAATGCGATTAAATACAATGTTCAGGATGGAAAAATTAATATATCCTCAAATACCAATACCGAACATTTTGAATTGTGCATAAGCGATACAGGAAAAGGAATTAATGAGGCGCAATTGGCAAAGATTTTTGATCGTTTTGAACAGTTAAACCGTGGCGAAGAAGAAAGTCACGGTTTGGGATTGGCTATTGTGAAGCACATTGCAGATTTTCATGGAATACAAATAACAGTGAATTCCATCGTTGGTATGGGGACTAACATCGTGTTAAAGTTCCTCAAATAGGCGCTTATCTTCTTCATCATTTCTTCATATTGATGATGCAACTTTGATCTAACAATTTAAACAATTAAATAATTAGATATGAAAAAGTTCATTTTATCATTAGCAATCGTTGCTACATCATTTGGTGCATTTGCAGTTCAAACTCCAGCAACAAAAAAAGTAGAGCCAAAAACAGAGAAAAAAGCTGAGCACAAAGCAAAAAAAGAAGCTAAAAAAGCGGAGGCGAAAAAAGAAGTTACAAAAGAAGTAGTTAAAACTCCAAAAACCAAAAAAGGATAGTTTTTTAGTAGAATTAGGTTTTGGTTGAGGTCCTCAGTAGCACACTGGGGACTTTTTTTATGCCTATTTCCTTCTGCTCCTGCTGGTTATTTCTGTCTAAAATAAATCTGTATCGGCACTCCGGCAAAATCGAAGTTTTCTCGAAGCTTATTTTCTATAAATCGCTTATAAGGTTCTTTAATATATTGTGGCAGGTTACAAAAGAAAGCAAACATTGGAGAGCTTGCGTTAATCTGCGTAACATATTTTACCTTAATATATTTCCCTTTCAAGGCTGGTGGTGGATAGTTCTCGATAATCGGCAACATGATGTCGTTTAATTTCGAGGTAGGGATTTTCTTCGCTCTGTTTTTATGAACTTCTAACGCTGTTTCAATTGTTTTAAAAATACGTTGCTTGTTCAATACCGAGATGAACACAATAGGCACATCGGTAAAAGGTTGCAGTTTGTGGCGAATCTGATCTTCAAATTCTTTAATGGTCTTATTGTTCTTCTCAATTAAATCCCATTTATTTACGAGTATAACAATACCCTTTTTATTTTTCTCTGCTAAGTGGAAAATGTTTACGTCCTGTGATTCTAAGCCATCTTCTGCATCGATCATCAACATCACTACATCAGCCTCTTCAAGTGCTTTAATAGTACGCATTACCGAATAAAACTCGATGTTTTCTTTAACCTTGGTTTTTTTACGTAAACCTGCAGTGTCGATAAACATAAATTCGTGACCAAATTGGTTATAGTGAATGTGGATCGAGTCGCGTGTTGTACCAGCAATTGGCGTTACAATGTTACGGTCTTTACCGATTAGGGCGTTAATTAAAGAAGACTTTCCAACGTTAGGTCTTCCTACAATGGTAATCTTAGGTAGGGCATTTTCTTCTTCAGGAATGTCTTCGAAGTGGGTAATTACCTCATCTAATAACTCACCTGTTCCAGAGCCAGTCATAGATGAGATGGTGTAAATCTCTCCTAGACCGAAGCCATAAAATACAGTTGCATCGTTTTCTAACGAAGTATTATCAACTTTATTTACAACAATAAAAACAGGTTTTTTGCTGCGGCGGAGTAATTGAGCAATTTCATCGTCTAAATCGGTGATGCCAGTAGTTACATCAACCATAAACAAAAGCACCGTGGCTTCTTCAATGGCAATTACTACCTGTTCGCGGATAGCGGCTTCAAAAACATCTTCCGAATTGGCTACATAGCCGCCCGTGTCGATTACAGTAAATTCTCTGTTGGTCCACTCGGCTTTGCCATAATGCCTATCGCGTGTTACGCCACTAAAATCATCTACAATGGCTTTGCGACTTTCTGTTAAGCGATTAAAAAGGGTAGATTTGCCTACGTTTGGTCTTCCGACAATTGCGATAATGTTACTCATGGTGTTTATTATTGGAGCGTTTTATAACGTTGAAACGCTGTAATGTTTGCCTAAATATACTAATTGAAAGCGTAAACATTTCCTAAACATTTTGACTATCAACTACTAACCCCTCAATAAGGGAGTGCAAAGGTACGGTAAATTAATCGTAACCGAAACTCTTCAAGTAATTCTTTTTGCTTCTCCAGTCTGGGAGTACCTTGACAAACGTTTCTAAAAATACTTTGGTGTCTAGAAATTTCTCGATGTCTTTACGCGCTTCCATCCCTACTTTTTTAAGCATAGCACCACCGGTACCTATTAAGATGTTTTTTTGCGAATCACGTTCAACAATTATTTCGGCGGTAATTCGAACCATAGGTCCGCTTTTACTTTCCTCTTCTTTAAATGCTGTTACAATTACTTCGGTACTATAAGGGATTTCCTTTTTGTAGTTGAAGAATATTTTCTCTCTGATGATTTCTGAAACAAAGAACCTTTGGCTACGATCTGTTAATTCTTCTTTATCGTAAAATGCCGGGTGCTCAGGGATGTTTTCTAGGATCATTGGCAAAATACCTTCCAGGTTATATTTGTGTAGCGCAGAGATCGCATAAATATGTTTAGGATTTAATTTTTCTTGCCAGTAGGCAAATTTCTCATCTACTTGTTCTTGTGTAGCATTGTCAATTTTATTTAATAAGACTACTAAAGGGATTTCGGTATTAGTTATTTTTTCGAGTACATCGTTTTCATCATGTTTTTCGTGGATGTCGGTTACGAACAGAATTAAGTCGGCATCACTAAGCGCACCATTCACTGCGGTCATCATCGAATCTTGCAATCCATAAAGCGGTTTTATGATGCCCGGCGTGTCCGAGAAAACAATTTGGAAGTTTTCTTCGTTCACAATTCCCAGAATACGATGGCGTGTTGTTTGAGCTTTCGGAGTGATGATAGAAAGTTTTTCACCCACTAGAGCATTCATGAGGGTAGATTTACCCACATTGGGCTTACCAATAATACTTACAAAACCTGCTTTATGCGACATAAAAAATATTTTTTAAAATAAATTTGCACCACAAAGAAACGAATTATATCTTTGCATTCCAATTCGGAAGAAGAGTTAAGGATTTAACGAAACTAAAAGATTGAAAATAGAGTGCGGGGTGGAGCAGTTGGTAGCTCGTCGGGCTCATAACCCGAAGGTCATCAGTTCGAGTCTGGTCCCCGCTACCAAGGAAGTTGAAACGACACTTCTTATTTAATGGCCCGTTCGTCTAGGGGTGAGGACGCCAGATTTTCATTCTGGAAACAGGGGTTCGATTCCCCTACGGGCTACGAGAGGGGAAAGGTTCTTAAAAGTGAACTTTTCCCCTTTTTTTATGTTTGGTAATCGCTTGTTTATCAGTAAAATAAGAGCAAGTGGTTCGCTCATCCGAGCGGTTCGATGTTCCTTTCCGTCAAAAAGGATATTTTCGGGATACATCGAACCTATAATCTGTCTTTTTTCGTCATTTTCTGCCTTTAAATTATGGATGCCACAATATTTTTTCCTAGTAAATATAGATCGTAGACGCAGATAAACGAACGGAAAACAAAAGACCAATATTTAAGTATGTAATGCTAAATCCTAGTCAGAACAAAATCTTTTCAGATTGCTTGCGTTAAGTTGATTAAGCATTATTGCATTTTGTAAAAATTATTTACTTTTAACGATAAGTTAACGCTCATCAAACATATCATGAAATTAACAGATCATACAGACCAGTATACCAGACCATTTTTGAGATGGGCCGGTGGAAAGGGCTGGCTGCTGAAATATCTGAAGAATATTAAATCTGGAAAGTTCAATAACTACCACGAGGTATTCCTGGGAGGTGCCGCAACGTACTTTTACCTTCAACCAAAAGGGCATTCCTACCTATCTGATCTCAATGGAGAACTGATAGAGACCTACCAGTCTATTAGGGACGATGCAGACTCTGTCATCAAAAAGCTTGGAACTTTTGCCAACACAAAGGATGATTATTATAAAATCAGGTCGACGGTGTTTGATAGCCCTTCAGAGCGTGCCGCTAGATTTATCTATCTAAACCAAACATCTTTCAATGGTATCTATAGGGTAAACCTTAAAGGGATATACAATGTGCCCTTTGGTTTTAGGAACAAAAATTTTCTTGATAAGGAGAGTCTTTTACAAGCGCAAAAGGCACTTCGGAATACCTCATTGGCCCAGGCTGACTTCTATGACGTAACCAAGAACGTGAAACCAGGGGATTTGGTTTTTCTCGATCCACCCTATACCGTGTCGCACAACCTTAACGGGTTCATTAAATATAACGAAAAAATATTTTCTCTAGACGACCAAATCAGACTTGGCAAACTCATCGACGAACTGAAATCGATGGGCGCCTATTATATCCTAACAAACGCTGCTCACAAAACAATCGAAGAAATCTTTAACAAAGGCGATAGGCAATTTGAATTCCAAAGGGCCAGCCTTATCGGAGGCATTAACTCTCAAAGAGGTCAGACCAGTGAGTTCGTTTTCACTAACGCTGACCTATGACCGAAGAACTGAAGATCAAGCTTATCAGCAAGCTGATAACCGACACCGATATCACCCGGGAACTGAGATTAAAAAAACTTGACTCATATTTTGAGAGCATAAACAATGGTTCAGCGGTATTAAAGGAAAAACTCGCTGAAGGATGGGAGTTGAAGGCAGAAATGAAGACCAAAAGCAGGATCTTCAAGAAGAAGCCGGCTGATATTGCCTTTGAGGACAAGGTTTGGTCGCTCTTTGCGATGTTAGGGTTTAAACTGCTCAATAGAGATCGCTACTTCCATGTGCCCTATGATAAAAAAGACACATCTCTAACCCATCAAGTCGATGTATTTGCAAAGGATGATGAGACGGTACTTATCATCGAGTGCAGATCGACCGAAAAGGACAAGATCGGTGATTTCAAACAGGAACTTGAAGCAATGAAAAGCAAAAAGGCGGGCATTATCAATACCATTTCTGCCCTCTTCCCAGCTACCAAACCAAAGTTCAAGTATATATTGGCCACCAGCAAGCTTGGTATATCGGATAATGATCAGCTTAGGCTGGACAGTGTTGACGGCATACATTTTTCAGAAGAAATCATTGACTATTATTACCTGCTGCATTCACAGATCGGCATCGCAGCCAGATACCAGTTATTGGGCAGTCTTTTTGCTGGGCAGGAAATTCCCGATCTGGACAATAGAATTCCAGCTATTGAGGGAAAGATGGGCGGACATACCTATTACTCTTTTTCGATCGAACCGGAAAAGTTGCTGAAGATCGGCTTTGTGCTGCATAGGAACAAGGCCAACGAAAACATGATGCCGACGTATCAGCGGCTAATTAAAAAGGCGAGACTGAAAGAAATCCATACTTTTATTGATGAGGACAAAGGCTATTTCCCAAATTCGATCATTATCAATATTGTTTCTGACAAGAACAAAAAACTAGTTTTTGACCCAAGCAACAATCAAGTATCAGATGCGATCTCGAGGGTTGGTGTATTACACCTTCCAAAGAAATATAGGTCTGCCTATATCATCGATGGTCAGCACAGGCTTTATGGCTATTCCAATTCCCAATATAAATCAAGCAACACCATTCCGGTTGTAGCGCTTGTCAATCTTGACCGATCTGAACAGGTGCGGTTGTTCATGCAGATCAATGAAAATCAAAAAGCTGTTCCGAAGGACTTAAGAAATACTCTGGATGCCGATTTGTTATGGGACTCAGATAGCTATTCCGATCAGCTCAAGGCACTCAAATCCAAGATTGCCATCAATCTTGGAGAAAACAGAAGATCCCCATTTTTCGGAAAAATTTCTATCGGCGAGGACAAGCGTGCCATTACAACCGAACACGTAAATTTGGCACTCAACCGTTCGGATTTTCTGGGCAAGGTCAAAAAACACGAAATCGAAAAACTAGGAACATTTTACACGGGCGATCTCGACAAAGCCTACCAGAATATATCCGACTTTTTTTTCAGATCATTTGGCTATCTAAAAGAAAGCCTTGAAGAGATGTGGGAACAGGATGGAAATATTATCGTCATCAATAAGGGTTTTTATGGTATTACACTTTTACTGAACGATCTCGTCAACCACATGATTAGAACAGATGTGATAAAGTCCACGGTAAACGTGAAATCAGTATTTGAAGAGATCAAACCATATCTTGATACGGTCATCCACTTTTACAAGGATTTGGACGAAACGAAAACAAACGAACTTAAGACCGCTTATGGTACGCCAGGGGATGCCAAGTATTGGCGGAGCTTGCAGGTTGCCATGCGCGAAGACTATCCTGAAATACATTATGAAGGTCTTGATGACTATCTGAAAAAAGAAGAAAAGGAGAACAACGAAAAGGCCTTCAAATTAATACGGGAAATCGAAAACACCTTTTTAAAAGTTCGTGTTAGGGAAAAACTAGAGGGGGAATTCGGCAAGAGTTGGTTCAAAAGGGGTGTTCCGGAAAAGATCTATTCGGACGCAATCTCGCTCGCTGCAAGAAAAAATCGTGAGATCGAGGATGAAGAAGATGAAAAAGAACCGTGGGACCAATTACACCTGATCGATTATCGGGAAATTATATTGAAAAATTGGCAGAAACTTTTCGAACATAGCTATACCAAGCCTGGTGAGGAAAAGATCGGAAATAAAGATAATAAGACCAAGTGGATGGTGGAACTAAATCGAATCCGGAATGAAAACTACCATACCTACTACGTAACCAGTGAAGAGCTTTCATTTATCGAAGAGATACATGATTGGTTACATGGATAACATTTGAAAATCAATTAGTAAGTATAATATTACCAGTTTGCTACATGCTAAAAAAATCAATGAATTACATTTGGAATGGTATCAGAAAGGTTGCTTCATTTTTATGGAGTCCTTTTGTCGATATAAACTGGAAATCCTTGGGCAACAGCTTCGCCGAAGTACTTTGGATGACCTTGATAGCATTTTCCCCTCTTTTTATAAATATCTTGATTGCTGCGAGCTCTACCAACGATTTGCGGGGAGCTTTCATAGACAAGATCATTCCGGGAGAGATGCTTTCCTATTGCATGAGCTTTCTTGCTCCATCTCTCTACCTCTTGGTAAAGACACATGGAAGCGGCTATACTGTTCCGCTTTTTAAATATTTTTCCATTTCGACGTATTTTATCTATGTCTGTACTGTGGTTTTGTATCTCGCTGCAAAGAACAACTGGGTTAAGGATGTGGACATGCAGCATCATCCATTTGGAATATTTTTCAAGCTTTCCCTCACTTTCCTTGCTATATCTGTGTTATTTAGGATATTTTCTATCTACCATGGTGGTTTTTCGAATTGGACGGCTGAGCGAAAACAGCAACAGGAAACCTTTAATAAGTCACTTGCCGAAAGGTTAAAAACTAACGAGTAATGGAGCAGAAATATATTAGCATTCCGGTTATCAAGATGGCTCAGCCGATGGGTGAATTTTTCATCGGCAGCATTGGGGCCAGGGACTTGGTCAATATTTCCTACGCAGATGTAAGAAGGATCGAAGGTGAGCAGCGAGATGTCGAAAAATACCTTGGCATCCAGCGTCCATTGGACAAGGACAGGGTCAAAAAGATAAAGCAGTACCTCCGGTCTCCAGACGCTTCATTTCCTACTGGTATCGTGCTGGCAGTCGATGAAAATTGTGCCGAATACGATCATGATGGCAAGCTGATCCTCAAAAGCTTTGCCTCTGACTTTGAGGGCGAATCCATTGTTATCGAAAAGGTGGCTAAAGTTCTTGACGGGCAGCACAGGATTGGCGCTTTTCTGGACGACAAGCATCAATTCGACGAGAGCCTTTCTGATATTGCAGATTCCTTCAGGTTCAACATCGTTATATTCGTTGGGATAGACATTGATGAACAGGCCAATATATTCGCAACGGTAAACTTGGCTCAGACCAAGGTAAACAAGAGTCTCGTCTACGATCTGGAAGGCCTTTCCAAGACAAGAAGTCCATTTAAGACTTGCCATCAGATTGCAGTTGCATTGGATAGTCTTGATCCAGTGAGCCCTTTTTACCACCGCATCAAACGTCTTGGAGTAAAAACCAAGGATAGAGAGTCATCGGAGCCGTTGACCCAGGCAGGCTTCGTAGAATCTTTGATCAAACTAATTTCTCCCGATCCCTTTGCCGACCGAACTAGCTTCATGAAAGGTAAATCACCGCGTATCTTACAGGATAAACAAGAGCTTAAGAAATTCCCGTTCAGAAATTTATTTATCCAAGAAAAGGATGATGATATCGCCGTTATTGTATTCAACTATTTTAAGAGTGTGCAGATGCAGTGGCCTACCGCTTGGGCGAACATTGATCTACAGGGAAATATTCTACCTCGGTCAAATGCCTTTAAGGCTTTCATGCGATACTTGAAACCTGCCTATGTTATCCTGGTTGGAGATGACATAGGCCGAGTTCCAACGATTGAGGAATTCCGTACCGTTTTTTCTGGACTACAGGTATTAGATAGTGATTTCACCTCTGGTAATTTCAAGCCCGGAAGTGGCGGAGAGTCTGCTTTTTATAAACTCCTGACCGGGGCCGTTACCATCGCGGATCTAAAAAATCAGCCCACAAATGATCCGATATGAGCGGATATGATCCGTTTCTGATCCGATTACAAAAGCGTATAATACGTTCCTGGACCTATTCCGTGACGCTCGATCAGTTTGTGTTTGATCAGTTTCTCTGCCATCCTTTTGATCGTGGAACCAGATGTGCCTAGCTTGATGGCCAGATCGCTTGTTTTGATGCCTGGATTACTTTCGATAATCGCCAACAGGGTTTTGTCTTTTGGCGACAATGTCTGCTCAATACTGCGGCTTTCCAATTTTCGCATCAGCGACTGATGGATATTTTTAAGGCTTTCGAGAAAAAATGAAATCCATAAAGAAATATCCTCATTTGGCCGTAATGCTTGGCAGGATCGGAGCGCCCCGTAATATTCGGTTTTTTTGCTTTCAATTTCGTGCTCAAAACTTACATACCTGATCCATTGATAGCCATGTTTACGAAGTAATAATGTTGCCAAGAGCCTGCTCAACCTTCCATTGCCATCCTGAAAGGGGTGTATGGATAAAAATTCGTAGCAAAAAAGGGCAGTTTTCACCAATGCATGGGTTTCTATATCGTTTTCATACCATTCGATCAGCGCACGCATCGCATCTTCAGTTGGAAAACCTGGTGGGGTGGTCTCGAAGATGAGTTGTCTACTACCGTCCGCCAAAGTCATCTCTACCGAATTGGTATGCTGTTTATAGCTTCCTTTGTGCCATTGATCCTTTTGGCTGTATCTGAGCAACATGTTATGCAGGTTTTTGAGCTCGGTCTCCGTTACGTTCATGTACTGGTAACTTTCGTCGATTGCATCAAGTACCTCGAAATATCCCACCACTTCCTGCTGATCTCGTTCCTCTAACTTGGTGATGTCGATATTTTTCAAAAGAACGTCTACTTCTTGGTCGCTTAATCGAGATCCTTCGATACGGGTGGATGCTCCAACGCTTCTAACAGTCGCAATAGATTTGAGTTCCCTTAAGGTCTGTCCTTCCCTTCTTTCGATCGATTGCCAAGCAGCATCAAACCTGTCAATATCACTGATAAGACTGATTAATTTCCAATTTAAGTCTAGGCTCTGAGTATGTAGGTTCACTTTGCTCATGAACAAATCTAACAAAATTTTTTAAGATATGAGCCGATATGAGCCGATGTGATCCGAAAATGATCCGATAGATAAGCAACGGTTTTAGAATAAGGTATCCACACACATCCAGTTCAATTGAAGGCAAATGGGATGATGTCTGGAAAAGTAAATGAAGTTGACGTGTATAATTGCTATTTTTACCCCAATGACATTTGATCAATGGGCAAAGTAGATATCAGATTGACACCGACAGCAGCGACGATAAAAAAACTGCTCCTTCGTTCGGGAAACCAGTGTGCGTTTCCCAGTTGTACGGCCGTGCTTTTTGACGATAAGGATGTACTGGTTGCACAATGCTGTCATATCGAAGCAGCAAATGCAGAGGGCCAAAGATACAATGCCGACCAGACTCCCCAGCAACGAAGGGCCTATGAAAATCTTCTGTTCCTTTGCCATAAGCATCATCGGGAAACCGATGACATTTCCTTGTTCGACGTGGCAGCGATGCGGCGCATAAAAAGTGATCATGAAGCACGATTTAGCGAAAAATCGTTTGTGACCAACACAAGTATGGTCTCTCAGGCAAGGGAAAGCCTTGATGTGTTGATTTCCACTATCTACGACACTTCGGAAACAATTAAGCGCATGGAACAGCAGCTCACTGACGTACTAATGGAAAAGCCTAGGCCGCCAGGAACCGAAAAATCCCAATACTTTGGGTTGCCGAAGATCCAACATTTCAGTGGAAGATCAAAAGAAATGGGCGAGCTATACTATGGTTTTGCATCCTACAATACTTTTGTTATTGGAGGTATTTCAGGGACGGGCAAATCCACGCTGACTGTAAAGTTCCTATCTGAACAGGCGGACTATAGAGTGCTATGGATCGATTGCAAGACGATTGATACCATCGAACTCTTCCACAATGAAATTGCCGAATTCTGCGCGCAGGAGTTTGGCGATCAGCAGATTGCGCATGTGCTACGATCTATTGACCAGCAAAGGGTCATCAAGACCATTATTGGCGTTTTGTCCGGAAAGAAGTGCTGCATCGTTTTCGATGGATTAGATGAGCACATGGAGGTCTTTTTGCCGATGCTCAAACAGTTCAACCAGTATCTCGACAGCACAAAGCTGTTTTTGAGTACTACTTCGGATTTGGAAATCCATAGCTGGAGCAATCCGGTATACAAGACGGCGTTGAAGGGGCTCGACTATGCAGGTTTTTCTGCGATGGCAATTGCCCATGGACTAAAGAATATATCGGATGAGGATAACGAACGGTTATATATGCTGATCCAAGGTCATCCCTACCTCTTGAAACTATCCATTACTCTGCTCCAATATCAGCCTGTTCAAACTTTTTTAGGGGAAATCTCCGAAAAAGGCTCTACAGAGATAGATGGATATCTGAGGGAGCGGGCAATTGAGAAGCTAAGTGCAACAGAACTGCGGTTGCTGCAGAAGCTTGTACTTTTCAAAATCCCATTCCGTTACGCTATCGGAAAATTCATCCAAGAAGATAATTTCGACGCGCTGTTCAGGACACTGAAAAACAAATACCTGATAGCATCTTTCCAGGAGGAATTTTTTGACGTTCCTGAACTACTCCGCTCGACGGTGATGAGAACTTTGACCGCACAGCCAGGTAAACATATTTATTCCAGTTTTGTCTCCTATCTTCAATCCCTTGGAGATCAAGTGCCATTTTTTGAACACAATGGGCTGGTGTACCATGCGTCATGTTCTGGGCAACAAGAACTGGCAAAAAAAACGGCACATTCCTGCATATCAGCGCTCATGGGCACAGGAAGATTTGCCCTTGCACTGAGTATCGCTACAAACTATAACCTCAATGAAGACTTCAAGAACTGGCCATTTTTATATTTCATCATGGGAAGGGTGCTCAGGTTTCAAGAGGATTTCAATGGTGCGCTTGCTTGGTATGAAGTGGCACTTTCTCTTGGAGTAGATGATACCAATTATCATTCTATGCTTTCGGAGAAGGCGAGTGTCCTTGCGCTGATAGCGGATGAAAATGACGATCCTGTACTTTTGGAACAGGCTAAGCAGATCTACCGTTCGCTGATCGGCCAAGATTGGAGGTTGACCGTTCAGTCGACTATGAGCATGGTCCTTATCCGTTTAGGGGAAAAAGATCTGAATGGACTAGCGACCGAACTCTTAACGCTCAAAGATGATCCAAGAATTGATCAGCTGCCATCAAATACCCTTGCGGCATTATGGCAAACCATTGGCGATGTGCACCAAGAAGAGAAACGCTATGCAGATGCTTTCAGCGCTTACGATACCAGTATTGATTTTTACAATATTGCCATTAAGGAATTTGGGATGAATGTAATCGATGGCCTTTTCCATCTTTACGGACGCTACGCTTGGAACTATGTTAAGGTAGAAGATTTTCATGGGGCAGTAGAGATGTTCGCATGCCGACTGGGCCTTTGCGAGGAATATGATCTTGGTCTGAAAAGGGAAAGAGCACTTTTTGACCTAGGCTACCACCTGATCCTGATTGGGGATTACCAAAAGGCGGCCGATGTGCTGAGCGAACATTATCAGTACGTCAGAGAACTTCAAATGGAGGATGAGATGGATCAGATGTTGGTACTTGGAGGACTTGCTTTTTCACATTGGTACAGCGGAGATTTTCTCAATGCAGTCGAACTAATGGCCCTTTTGATCATCCAGTTTTCAATAAGAGGCCTACGGCCAGCTGTGATGGTGATGGAAAGGTCGCAGATGACAGAGGAGATCGATGTGATGAAATTTTTTAAAAAAAGAGCATATACCTTTATCATCCCTGCTGAAAAAAGTCTTGCCGACTTCAACGCTTGGGCGGAGGAAGTAAGCGTTTCCAAGCCACATCTAAAAGAAGTGTTGACATCGTTCAAGATAGTTGATAAAAATAGCGTGGCCGATGGCTCGTAACCTGAACGTTTTTATTACCGCTTTGCTCACACTTTAGATTGTCCAAAGTTTTTACACATCATTAGGTCAATATGCGATCTTGTGGTAAGATATAGGCAGCTTGATCATCGAGTGGATGAATTCCATGATCTGCATTTCTTCTTCGGATTGTTTGTTGGGGCCTGCTATGACCAGCTCGACAGGTTTTCCATAATGCATCCCTGCTCTAAAGGCATATCCCATTGCTTGTCCAATACCCTCTAACATACAGTCTGCGGCGTATCTCGCAGTTTTCACTTCGTAGATTACTACCTTTTCAGGTAATTCGACAATAATGTCCGCCCAGTCAGTCTCCATACTTACCTGATCACAGGTTGCGCATAACTGATCATATAAGGCTTGCTGTATGTCATCGTGAAATAAAGTAGCCGTATATCCTGCGCTTCCCGACCTCAGCTGCTCTCCGCCTTTCTTGCTCATAGTTCCCCGCCTGCCCCGCTTTTTGTAGGGCATTGCTGCTGCGCCACGTTTTATACCGTCCAGCTCTGTAAAAAGTTTCCTCATGTATTCCACGACGGTCATATCGAATGGCTTTTTGGACATTAAGTATTCCTGCATCTCCAGGTAGGTAGTTCGACGGTTGGTCACCATTCCCTGTTGGATCGAGATTGCGGTAAGTTTGTTTTTGGCAAAGATGGGTATCAGTCTATTTTGCGAATAAAGATATGCGATCTTCCATCTAAACAGAGAGTAGATGGGCGAGCTTTCAATTGCCTGGAAATTGCCTGCCATTGCCAGATTGGCAATCAATTGGATCTCGGCAATAACTTTGGAAAAAACTGCCTTCTCATCAAGCTTGGGATCAGTAAACTTGGTTTCCCAGGTATATTCATTGTTTGAGACCGTATTTTTCGGCCTGCTTTCTTTATTGCGCTGACGGAATATGCCGAACTTGCTTGAGTTGTTTCCCTTTATGCTTCCAAGTGGTCTCGTCTTGGTCTCAACGCATTGACAAAAAGTTTCCTTATCAAGGGTATGGTTGTATTGCCTGAGGCTCATCGCGTGCAACTTTTCGATGGGCCAGCTGCGAAGAAAGTCCTCGAGCATTTTTTGGTCTATGAACCTTTGTTCTGCTTGATTTGCTGTCATTGGATATCTAATTGTACGGCTAAACTAAATAAATAATGTTAGGCATACAATCATTGCCAACTATGTATGATTAGGACTGTCTTTAGATATAAATATGAGATAGTTGAATAATAGGAAGTCTAAAACGCGTCACAAAAATTCATGCGGGAAGACTTATGAATTCTTTCTTTAATAGCAAATTTGCCCCACGCACAGTGCGGCCTGCGAAACTCCTACGCACATACCCCGCTCATGTTCTCGCTTTTTGCTCCTACGAAATGAGGAATTTAGGGTTATGGGGGGAATTATTTGTTGATGGCGGACTACACAGGTTTGCAGGCTTGTAGTTTTAAAAATAATCCTCTGTTCATAATATTTCGATGTTCATGTTACGTGAACATCGAGATATTATGAACAATATGCTTGACGAAAATGACTTGCTTTAAAAATCCTGGCCAATAGATACAAGAAATCAAACTTTATAAGGTGGTCCTTTTCTAATTAGTATAAATACACTTGATGATGTGTCAAAATTTTCTTATGTTAGCATTATAGACAATTACGGTCAGAAGATATTTGAAAGCAGTGAGTAATTCGGTGAGTCAAGAATTGTGAAGGCTTGAAAACATTGATATTTAGCTAGTTATAAATCGAGTTCGATTCCCCTACGGGCTACAAATTTTAATATCAAAATGTAAAAAAGGCTGCAAACGACAAGTTTGCAGCCTTTTTTACTTTACGAACAGTACAAAAAGTATACGAATTCGGATCAAGCGGGATCCACGAATTCCCATAAAATCAGTGCGTCATTCAGTGAGTTGTATATTCCGATGAAAGTGACCACCGGCCGTATTTCGCGATACATCCGCTTGGGCCGCTATAGATTGCATACTGCCGCCCTGATGGCGCATTCTTAATATGTCTAATCTTGCTCATGCTGATTAAGGTATTACACATAAATAGGTTACAATAAAAACCTGCAAAGGTAGGGAGGCTAGCACAGCATGTTAGGGCATTTTCCAGATCTAAGTATTGTCAAAAAAGTGAATGTCTATTTTTGCTTGGTTTAATTCGGGAATGGCCTGTTGAAGAAAATTTAAGGCCTCTTGAACCGAGGATACATTTTTTAAGGATGTACTTTCTCGCTTTTCTATAAGAGTCTCGCTGATGCTCAATTCTAAATGATTGGGTTTCACAATGACGATATGATTAAGAAGTGGATGAAGAAGTAAAGGTGAAGAGTTTTGTAATTCTTCTAAGGAAAATATTTTGTTCAACGGCGCTAAACGGTTATCAATTATTATTTGAAATGGCCCTTTCACATCCTTTAGTAATTTTTGAGTTTCAGTAAATACACCAATAATATCTTCACGAGTGATTTCCGAATGATAATGAGTTAATGCAGCAACTTTAGTTGCTGATATCCAACCCACTTTGTAATTTGAAGTTCTCATATCGTTGTCTTTTTATTTTTTACCCAATGGATTATATTCTTACTTATAAAGAATAAAATTAATGAAAGACTAATTGCAGCACCTGTCATTTTAATAGTGCTAAATGCACTTGATATGGCTACTCCTAAAACCGATATTGCAGGGAAATTATTCATCAAAATAATTTGCGAAATATTTTCAAAAACATCCGAGAGCGTTAATAAAAGAGGTAAAATAATATACCATTTTTCCTTCTTGACTAAGGCTGCAAGTAATAGAGAATAACCTACGCCGCAAATGGTAGTGTAGAAAAAGTCTACTCCAAGCATTTTTAAGTAAAAATTCCTTCCTTCTTCGCCAAGTTTTTGATATAAGTTCACTAGGTATTCATAGTTATAACTAAAGAACTGGTCAGGATTTTTTACATTATCTGAATAGTGAAGAAATTCAGGAAGATAAGCTAGTATTAGTAATGCTTGTAAAGCAAATCCAAATGCTAATACCGGAAGGGCAATTTTATAATTCCCATTTTTAAAAAAGAAACGCGTTAGTTTTTTCACTTCGAAATAAATTTTATGATTAATAATCGCAAAATTATTCTAATGAATTTCTAATTCTGTTATCAATTGTTATCAGTTCGCACCATCATTGACTTTTTTAAGCGACTGAGTGAAACGGGGGTTATTCCTAAGTATGAGGCTATATAACGTTGAGAAATCTGTCTTTCTAAATTGGGATAAAACGTAATAAATTTCTGGTATTTATCAAGAGCTTTTACTTGCATCAAACAATCGTCTCTGTTCATGAGCCTGGTCAGTTCTCTTTCTTTTATTGCCTTGCCTATTTCAGATAATTTTTTGGTTTCAGATAGTAAATCCTTTAATTGTTTTGAGTCAAATACCAATAACGTTGTACGACATAAAGCTTGATAATTATAGAGAGAAACACCTTTTTTAGTTCTAAGTGACTGGGTACTCATAAACTCTCCTTCCTCAAAAAAGGATGTGCTTTTCTCATTACCATCTTCATCTGTAATAAAGCCTCTAACGATTCCTTTTACCAAAAAAACTTCCTTATTGCCAAGGTCGCCTTTTCGAAAGATGATTTGATCTTTCTTCAAATGAACTGTAGTTCCAATATTTGTTATAGAATTCCATGCTTCTTCATGTATAGCGGTAATTATTTTCATGATCTATTTATTTTCATCAAACTTACAGATAACGTTTGCAGATGTGCGATGCCCGCTGTAAGATAAGTATAACGTGATTTTTGTTTTTAGAATAATGCTATCTGAGGGTCTAATGGTCCTTGTCCTAGAAAAGGATACTTACCAACGATTTCGTACTTTGAATTAGCATAGGTAAATGGTCTTTTTAATAATAGAATACGATTTGCAATTGTACTGGATTGATATGCTAAATTTTCCCAACTTGGCCATGCCTTTAAGAACTCCAACTCTGAGATTCCTTTTGCAATAGTTAGATGAGCATCTTTCGTATTGTAGTGAGGCGGATTGTCCTTCACAGACTTTAGTATTGGTTTGCAAAATTTCCTAATATATCGTACCATGTCTGAAAATTGTTTTTCATTTTTCAGTTTCACATAAAGTGTATAAGTAGGTTTAGAAAAATAGTCAAAACCGCAAAGGTTTATTTGAAAGGGCGAAATATTTACGATATTTCTTTCAAAACATTTAGTTAGTCTTTTTTCATTTGATGTTGGCTGTATAAGGTTAAAGACAGTAAAATGAGGAGTAGAAGAGTCCCAGCCGTAGTCATTCTTACAGCGGGTTTTCATGTCTATTACATCAAGTTTAACAGTCCTATCTGGCTCTATTATTGCCAAATACTCATCATACAGGTGGTTTTCCATACTTAAATTTATCAATTTTTTTATTTGCATGGAAACACGTATATTTTAATATTAATTCACACGTGCTATGACGACTAAACTCACATTAACAATAGAGGATACAGTAATGGATTCTGCTGAAAAATATGCCCGCCAAAAGGGGGAAAGTTTATCGGATATTGTAGAAAACTACCTGAAATCTATAAGTTCCTCCGAAGAGCCTAAGCAGGCATTGTCACCAAGGGTTGCCAAACTAATGGGATCAGTAAAACTACCTGAGGATTTCGATTATAAAAAGGAACTTGGTAAGGCCTTGATAAAGAAACACGGTTAAGCATGAAACGTGTTTCATGGATACCAATATTGTTATTGATTATCCGATGGTATCTCGGTATAATTGCGGTTTAAGGGATTAAGAAGCAATACCTGCCGAGACCCATAGGGTATATGGCGAATACACGGAGCATCTTTATGACAAAAACATTAGCCCCAAAAGCTTACTAATCTTTTGGGGCTAATATTAGCTTGTTACTTCATAATTTCGGCAAGCTTGTTGTTTAAACTTTCGCCGCGTAAATTGTTCCCGATAATTTTGCCATCAGGTCCAACTAAAATGCTGGCAGGCACTGCCCTCACACCATATAGTCTGCCTACCTCGTTGTTCCAACCTTTAAGATCAGATACATGAAGCCAATTTAATCCATCTTGTTTAATGGCCTGTACCCAAAGTGCTTTTTCGCTATCTAATGATACTGATAGGATTTCAAAACCTTTACTTTTATACCTTTCGTACTGTTTCACCAAGTTTGGATTTTCAGCACGGCATGGTCCGCACCAGCTTGCCCAGAACTCTACAAGTACAGTTTTTCCTTTTAAATCAGCTAATGATATTGATTTTCCATTTACGTCATTTTGCGAAAAAACAGGAGCCAATGCGCCAATTCTGGTAATATTCACCGCATTTATTCTTTGTTCAATTTCCTTGCCCGTATCTGTTGCCTTTAAGGCAGGACTAAGTGCATCAAAAATGGGCTTGATCTCTGCTACGTTTACTTTTGAACCAGCACCTTCAGACAGGGCTACTACGGCGAAGTATGAATTCGGAAAATCTTTAGCAAACTTGATCATTTTCGCATTCCTGTCAGCAACCTTTTTGAGATAACGTGTGTTCACATCGGCTACAATTAGCGAATCCTTTTTTTCTCCCTCCGATAAACTATTGAACTCTTCATTTACGGCCTTTGTTAAATCCATAATTGTACCACCTATAAGCTTGTTATAAGCGATATATTCATCATTAATTTTCGAACCTGTAATGGTTGAATTGATCAAAGAATCTTTCGAATCGAGTACTATTTTATCTGCAGAGAAATAAAGATATATCACATCTTTCTCTACATAGATAGAATAGCCCTTGCCTTTCCCATTTCGGCCAATGGCCATTCTTGCATAAGAAATTCCCGACATCTCTCCAGAGAATTTAAAGTTGCCATTTACAATGGCTACAGAGTCCTGATGGTTTTCGCCAGCATTTGTATATTCCAAATAAGCCATGGCTGGGGCATTGAGATTGCCAACTTTGCCTGTAATGCTAAATGTCTTGCTTTTGCTCTGTGCAAATGCCATGATTGGCATTACCAGTGCGATCCAAATTAATGTTCTTTTCATTTGTATTTTATGATTTGTATTGATGTTAAATTATTTAACCACTTGGTCAATTACGTCTCCAGGAATGCCCGTAACGGTTTGAAGGATATCACCATTTTTACCTACGCTTACATCTAAGGTTAATAAAGCACCTTGGTAACCTGCGGTAAGCCGCGTACCGTCGTTGCTCAACTTGATCATGGTTACCTTTTTGCCATTATAAGTTGCGGTTAAAGCAACTAGATCCTCATTCACAGGATTGTACCTGTAAATTTTATCGTTCGAAGTAAAGTAGAAAACGTTAACCACAGATTTCTGCCATTTGGTATCGGCATTCACCAATGTGCTACCTTTGAAAACACGTTTATAGATAGGGCTGATGGTTCTGGTTTGGTAATTGTCTAAAGCCATGCGGAAGCTTAATTCTTGCACGGTACCACTACCATCCTTAAAGAATGCATAGTTGTTGCCTGATGCAGGTTTCATGTAAAGCAGGGTTGCCGAGCCAACATTTTTTGGGTCGAATGAATTCGACTGTGCAATCGAGTTATCTACGGCATAATCACTGCCCCTAAATTCACCTTGAGATTCGAAAGAAACAAAGGACTTGTGTTTTTCATCAAAACCAAAATAATAGGATGAATAATTACCTTGGTTATCGCTACCGATAATCATCGAATAATAAGGCGCCAAAGTATAATCACCATCCGAATAATTGGAAAACTTTCCATAATCTGGCGCAAATGGTGCAGTAGATAATACGCCACGATAAAGTTTGCCGTTAACCGTGCCATGCGCAACGATCCCTTGGTCTTGAATACCTTCTATGCGTCCTACCTGAATGGCTGGCGGAGGTGTAAAAAACTGACTAGAGAACAGCTTGCGGTGTAGTAGGGTAGCGCCATCTAAAATTGGACTTTCCTTAGCAGGGTCGTTACACAATACCCAGATTTCTTCCCTATTGTTTGGTTGGTAGGGAAGTGGTTTTGCATAATATAGTTGCGAAGGATTGTTTGGCAAGACTTGTCCATTTAACCCGTTATAAATATCCCCAATTACTGACCGGTCTGGTCTTATGAACGATAGTTTGGTAACACCATTATCTACACTTAACACGATGGTGCCTTGGGTAAACTGGGTAGTGCCTGCAATTTTAAATGGAATAGTATACCTTAACCCGTTGCGTTTGTCGGTAACTTGAAGTTTAACTCTTCTAGTTCCGGTACCTAAATTGTACAGCATTTTTAACGGGTAGCCGGTATAGGTAACGCTGCGTAGTTCTTCCTGTATCTCAATAATCCATACGAATGAAAGGTCTTTAACAGGGTCAGCATCCGGGAAAGTTACTGTGGGCTTGATGATCAACGAGTCGCCCACTACTGCATTAATGGTCGTATCCTTTAACTTCTCGATTACTGGTTCAGAAGGAGGATGATAATTGTAGTTGCCAAGGTCTTTTTTGCAAGCAGCAAAAAGTAGGATGGCAACAGCTATTACTAAAAAATTTTTCATGTTCTAATTTTTTCTATTCAATTACATTTTGATTTGATTTCCATTTTCATCAAGGAAAACATATTCGTTAGCTGCAGGGAAATATTTGATATGAAACTTTTTGGTTGGTGCATTGGTATTGTAAAAATCATAGTCGCCACTTCCATCGGTTCTCAATTTTACTTCGTAACCACTGTTTGGATGCTGTGTTAGCCACTCTAAAGGATAGGTTACAAAAACACGAAGGTTTTCGATATAATAGAGGGTCCTTGGAATTTCCATGAATGCATCTGGTTTAGACAAATCTGCCAATGCTACCGAGCCGTTCACAATAAGAAATAACTGATGTTTTGTACGACTATAATTTCTCAATTGCCCCCAATACATCCACCACGAAGGTTGTTCTAACCTGTTCGAAAAGGTAATTGTTTTTGTTCTTTTCGTTTCAGGTAAATTGCTTTTAAAGTCATCACCCCCATCAACCTTAACAGTAAGGTTTACAGATTTGTTAGCCAATTCTGGGTCTGTGTTTTTAAGGATAATCGGAACGCGTACAGTGCCCGAATCTTTAGGGATTACATAAAATGATTTTAATGCTTCAAAATGAACTCCGCTTGCGGCAGTGCTAGTTTTTGGAACCACAGACATGCTAAATTTACGGTCATGGCTTTCTCGTATGCCCGATATTTTTACGCGTATCCAAACTGTGTCTTTTTCAATATTTGGTTTTGTAGAAAAAGAATAGGTAAGGGTGTCCAAGTTTGGGTAATCAAGGTAAATGTTATCCTCGGAATTATAAGTATACTCGGTGTCTTTCTTGCAACTAAAGCAAATAACCGCTGCAAGGAATAATAGTATGATATTTTTTTTCATCCTTTTATCGTTTTATAATTGATCATCGGTTAATTAGTTCTATAAGCAAGTTCATCATCAGGTATTGGGGATACGAAAATGGCATCGGTGCCGGATACAATCTGCGTTGGAGAAACCCTGATAGCATGATGCAAACGTTTTAACATAAAAAAGTACTGGCTTTCTCCGTAAAACTCTTTCCGTGCATCTTTTATTAAATATTCTATTAAAGTTGCTTTATCAGTTGCTACCACATTTGTAGGTATCCCTCTTTTTTGCCTAAAAGTATTAAAATACGCTACGGCTGCTGTTGGGTTGGTGTCGTAACTAGCTTCGGCAGCGATATAATACATTTCGCCTAGCTTAATTGCTGGAGCCACCAAAGGATGAAGATTGATAATAGGTGTGGGGTTGCTGCGGTATTTTTGAAGAAACGAGCGTTCGGCACCACCTGTAGTTAAGGTGCCTTTTACAAACCACTGCGAATAACGCCAATCGTAGGCGCCTGCACCATTCTTTTCGAAAATATCATTCACTTTGTCGCTGGTAGCCACAAGCGTTGGATTTGAATTGGTGAAAAGGCTAGTTAAGCGCTTGTCTTGTGTTGGGATACTCCAGGCTGTAATGAGCTCAGGATAAAAGATGCGGTCCTTTTTGGTAAGGTCTGTCGCTACAAAATCAGCCTCTTTTGTCCACGGAAACTTCGCCGAATTAATCACCTCGAGTGCATTGGTTAAACTATTGGGCATGTCGGCTTTATAGAGATAAACACGAGCCAGTTCGGCACAAGTTGAATAGTAATTCATGTGTGTGCGTCTATTTTGCATAAAAAGCTCCTTGTTATCCAACTCCGTTGTACCAATTGCTGCAGGATAACCTACTACATAACTGCTGGCCAAGATAGGGTCACTTTTTTTCAAGAGCGCTTTAGCTTCTGTTAAATCGGTAATGGCTTTATCTAACACCTGAGTAACCGTGCTAAATGGCGTGCTGGTAATTTTTACTTCTGTTACGTAAGGAATAGCTTTTGCCGTTGGGTTGCTTTTGAAAGATGGTGCATAAATTCGCAACATATCAAAATGCAAATAGGCGCGTAGTGCTAATGTTTCGCCTTTAATTAATTCGTAATTGTTTGCTGTAAACACGTCGCGTTTTGCATCAATAGCAGCTAAAATATAGTTACAGTTTACAATGGCTTGGTAAGTCATTGTCCACACTCTATCATTTCTGGAAATGTAATTAGGGTCTTTATAATTAAAGCTTGCTATTTTTTGATAAGAGATGTCTGTAAAATCAAAATTTTGAGACCTTACTTCTAAATCGCCGAAGGTGAGGTATTCGCCATAAAGATAGCCCGAAGAACATAAGGTATATACACCGTTCAAGGCTTCCTTAAAACCGTCTTCGGTATTAAATAAGACATTTTTATCAATTTGGGATTCTGGTTGTACATCCAGAAACTTCTTGCAGGATGTGGTGGCCATCACTGCCAAAATAATTAGATAATATATTTTTTTCATCCGTATAAATTTATTTTCAATGATGATGAAGCTATCATGATTTATTCATTCCACTGTGTGATTTTGAAAATCATGATGGTTTCATCTTCTAATAGATTAAAAAGTAGCTTGAAGTGAAAACATCACAGTTCTAGCAAATGGATAGTTGATACCTCTTTCGATTTGAACACTTGAGCTTTTGAAAATATCGTTGGCCGTAAGTGAAGCCCTTAAAGCTTGCATCGAAAGCTTTTTAGCAATGGCTTTTTTAAGATCATACGACACATAAATCGATCGTAACTCTAACACATTGTCTTTTTGGATAAACCTTGAGGTAGCTTTGGTTTGATTAAGGTCGGCTACATTTTTATAAAAGGCTACATCGCCAGGTTTTTGCCAACGCTCTGAAAATACACGACTGTCGACATTGAAACGTGGATCGGCATTTTCTACGCGATCAACCAATGTTTGGTTGTACATATCACCACCGAAACGGTAATACCAGCTAAAACTTAACAGAAATTGCTTGTAGGTTATGTTGCCGCCAAAGTTTCCTTCTAATGTTGCCGTAGCGTCACCAACTGGTTGCGTATCTTTAATATCATAATCGTAGGTTAATGACCCATCACGTTTAACGTAGATTTCTTTTCCATTTTCAGGGTCGATACCCAATGATTTAACAGCGTAGAAAGTGTTGAGCGACTGACCTTCGTTATACCTCAATAATGGTCGGCCCCCAGCTTTATTGTCTTCGTTAGATTGGAAATCATCGATACTTTGGTTATAGGCCTTTAACGAGTTGCCAATTTTCACAATTGTATTGGTATTATGCGACATGTTGGTCGTTAAATTCACATTCCAATTGGTGGTACGCACTGCATTGTAGGTCCCATAAAGTTCATATCCTTCGTTGGCCATATCACCCAAGTTTTCTTTATAAGTAGTAAAACCAGTTGATGGCACAACGTTGATGTCAATTAACAAACCTTTGGTTAACTTATGGTAGTAACGGGGTGTCAATAATAACTTATCCTTAAAAAAGCCTAAGTCTAAACCTAAATCATAGTTTGTGGTTTTTTGCCATTCTAGGTTTTCGTTGCCATAACCTTGTACTATTGCACCCAAACCAGTTGAGTACCAATTAGCAGTTTGATAAGCGTAAATAGACTTAGATAAATAAGGAGGGAAAGAAACCGATCCGGTTAAACCCATACTTCCGGTTAGTTTTGCCCGGCTCACCACTGGTTGAAGTGGCTCCATGAATTTCTCTTTATGGATATTCCATCCCAAACCTAAAGCATAAAATGGTGCAAATCTATTCGCCGCACCAAATGCTGATGAACCATCTAAACGGAAAGAAGCATCTAAAAGATATTTGTCTTTAAATGAGTAATTGCCTGAAAAGAAATTACCAATAGATCTGTTTTTAGATACATTTCCTGCAGGAGCCCCATTTTCTGTATAGGTACGGGCAAAGCCGATGTTGGTAAAACGATCATTTGAGAAACCCCTAGCCTGTACTGCTTTAAAATCAGAACGGCCCGAAATTACGTTTGTTCCTAATACCAAGTTAAAAAAGTGGTCTTTAATTTGTTTGTTGTAGGCAAGGGTCATGTTTCCATCAAGGGAAAGCATATTACTTGTCGAATAATCATAACTTCCACGGTTTTGGATTTCGGAAGTCGGTCCGTCGAAAAAGCTATTGCTCAGTGGTGATACAAATTTATCAGCAGTAGACTTCATTTTGTTCATGTTCACTTGACCTTTCAATCTCAATGAAGGAGTAATCCTCCAATCAGCCGATAGGTTGTCGATAAACTCGAAGTATTCGTCTCTATTAAAGTTAGCTAAACTGGCCTCATATAATGGATTGTAAACAGGAACGGTCTTGTACTGGTCTGGCCCCGATTTCATGGTATTAACCTGCCAATTGGCGATTTCCCTAATCAATCTCCCACTGGCGTCATTCATTGGATAGTAAGGGTTCATGTATACATACTGGGCAAAGTCGCCAAATTTAGATTGCGCTGCATTTACCTGTGTAACCATGATCTCATTTCTGATCAACAACTTCCGTGTGGGGTTATAATTAAAGCTCATGCCACCACTTATTTGATCTCTTCCCGAACCTTTCATTACGCCCGGACGCGTTTGATATCGGACATCAATCCCATACCTAAAAGTAGAATCTCCTCCTTGGGCATAGATTGATTGCTTTTGGCCATAAGTGTTTCTGAGTGGTTGCGACAGCCAATAAGTATTTACACCACTTGCTACACTTCTCAATTTGCTATAATACTGGGCATCAAGTTCATCAGGAGTACCTACATTGGTATTATTTGGGTTAGAACTATAAAGACCTGCCATTTTTTCGTATTGTAGCTTTTCTGTAGCGTTTAGCACATGGTAGTCTGATAAATCTGGCGCCGTAAATACAAATTCAGAGTTGTAAGCAAACTGCAATTTACCGGGTACAGGTGCTTTGGTAGTAATTACGAGTACGCCGTTAGCCGCCCTCGATCCATATACAGCAGTAGCTGCAGCATCTTTCAGTAAAGTGATAGATTCTATGCGATTAATATCCAAATCGGTCACTTTTTGCAAACTCACCTCAAATCCATCCATGATAAATGCAGGTAGGTTGTAACTGCTTGAAAGATTGTTGCGGTCTAATACATTATCACTAATGGATGGCAAGGCTGTTGCACCACGTACGTTAATTTGTGGTAATGCATTCGGATCTGCGCCCAAAAGATTGTTATCCAATATTTTGAAAGACGGATCAAACGATTGGATACTTTTTAGCAAGTTCTGAGAGTTTACTTTTTTAAGATCCTCACCTTTAATGGTGATTGCCGTACCCGTATAACTTTCCTTTTTGATGGTTTGATAACCCGTAATAACTACATCGTTCATGGTTTTGATTTCCATTTCTAATGCAACGGATAGGGATTTCGAATCAGTAACCTTCACTTCCTTGGTCTTGTAGCCGATATAAGTGAAAACTAAGATATCACCTGGATTTGCGGTAATTTTAAAATCACCATTGCTATTGGTTTGCGTTCGATTGCTGATCTTATCTTTCTGATAGATATTTACGCCGGGAATACCCGCTTTCGAATTGGCATCCAATACTTTCCCTTGGAGTTCGAGCAGCTGAATAGTAACCGGTGGGCTTTTAACAGCTTCTTCGTATTGAAGTACCACAGTATTGTTAATAATGGTATAGGTAAGCTGCTGATTTTTAAGAATCTGCTCTAATGCCTCGTTAATATTAGCGCCTTTTAGGTTAACAGACACCTTTTTCTGCGAAACTTTAGTTTTTCCAGAATAAAAGAAAAGATAGCCAGATTGCTTGTTGACTTCCTTAAAAACAGCCTGCAAATCTGCATTGCGCACTGATAACGTAATGGATTGCGAATAACTCGCGGCCGATAAATGCATCGTGCCAATGAGTAATAAAATAGCGATTAGTTTCATCACTATAAAAAATTTGTACTTCACCGCCCGTATTGAACATACGTAGCGGTAAAGAAAAGTTAATTTCATACTTTTGATTTAAGATGGGTGAATAATAGCAGCGGACGGTGCAATGTTAGCTGCTGACCTTTTTTGCCGGGGGTGCTACAACACTTCCGGTTTTTTATGGATCATGGTTAGTTATTTACTAAAAATCTTTTGTGTAGTCATCTTCTCATAATGGTTTGGTTTAGGTGGTTTATTAGGTTAATTGTCTTCTGTTGAAACGATAATTTGTCGTCCTTTGCTTTTGAAATGAACGTTGTTCAGTTCTAGAATGGCGAAAACTTCGGACAGCTTACTAGTTCTTGAAATCTCTCCGTAGAATTTCTGATCGCCTAAGTTTCCTTGATAGCTAATCTCAACGTCATACCAACGTGATATCTGTCGCATAATAGTCTGAAGGTTATCTCCTTTGAACGAGAATAGGTTGTTTTTCCAAGCAGTTTCCTGCGCTATATCTACAGCTCTTTTTTGTATCGATAAGTTTGATGTGTTTAAATAAGCTTGCTCCCCAGGTTCAATTAGGAGGGCGTCTTTTGCGGTAGAGACTTTAACTGAACCTTCTAACAGGGTTGTTTTAATCCCATCTTCATCTTCATAACTATTGATGTTGAAATGCGTGCCCAAAACTGTTACCTTTTGATTTCGGCAACTTACGATAAACGGCATTTGTTTATTTTTCGTTACTTCGAAATAACCTTCGCCCGTAATTTCTACTAGCCTTTCCTTGTCTTTGAAAATGGTTGGATATCTTAAGCTCGAAGCTGAATTAAGCCAAACATTAGACCCATCTGGTAACACAACATGATATTTTCCACCATTGGGGATCGTAATGGTATTATAGGCAAGGGCTTGTGTTGATGAAACGGCACTCGCTTTATACTCGATCTCACCCGATGCATTTTTGGTAATGGTAAGGCCATCTAGCTTAACAATGGTGCCATTTGTTGCAGTATCCAATAAGATCTCGCTGCCATCGGCCAATTTTAAGATAGCTTTATTTGATCCTGCAACAAAATCATTTGTTTTGCTAACTCGCTGATAAGGCTTTTGGCCAATCATGAGATATGTGCCAATAGATAAGATCAATAGCACACTTGCCGCAGCAAAATATTTAATCCAAGGGCGCTTTTCAATACGTAGGGGGATTGTTTCACCCGAATTAATTTCCCTATCGATATTTAATTTAAGGTCGGCTTTAACCGCATCTTGTATTGCTTGATCGTGTGAAGCAAAAAAGCTTTCTTTCTCCTCAAATAATGCATAATACTTTTCTAAAAAGGTAATTTCCTCAGCCGTTGCTGTGCCTTCTCTATATCTTTTTAAAGCGATGTGCAGGTATTCTTTTTCTTTATTTTTCATGGTGTTGAATGCAAGCCTTCCAAATATTAATTTTGCTAATACTTAAGCTTTTCTATGTCGTTGATGTAAAGCCTCACTATATAGAGTAAATAAAAAGGCGATGCGCCCACGCGGGTGGAAAAAATATTTTCAATTAGGGTGTCGTCATTGCGAGCAAATTTACCGCAACGACGAAAGGCAATAACCTAAAATAAAAATTGTGAATAGCGAAGACCTCAAGGTAGCCAAAGAGCGACCGAGTAAGTTTCTAACTGTTTTTGGGGATATTCCCAGCGCTTCAGCAATTTCTTGACTGCTCATGTCTTGCTCAAAACGCATTTTAAAGATTTGTTGTTGTTGGGGTGGAAGCGTAGCAACCAATTGGGCAAAGCTTTGAACAAATTCCTTATACAGCAGGTGCTGATCTGCATGAGTAGGATCAGGTTGATGGTCAGCAGCCTCTGGATCGGACACAAATTTATGGGCTTGCTCAAAATGTTTAAAGACACCATTTCTGGCAGCAACAAATAAGTAGCTACTCAATTGTTTAATCGGCGTTTTGGTGCGCCGCTGCCATAGTTGTACAAAAACTTCTTGCGCAATATCCTTAGCATCGTCTACACTATCAACCCGTTTATAAGCAGCATCAAATACCATTTTCCAATGTCGGTTATAAAGCACATCAAATGCCGCTCTGTCTCCATTGGTCAATTTAGTGAGTAATTCGGAGTCCTCGGTGCGTTGAAGATTTTCCACTGCCATTTTCATATCCTCCCAAAGCTATAAATAATTCGCTTAACGCAAACTTAGTGTTGTGGTAACACTAAGAGGTGAATGTACGGATTATTAACGAATGGAGATAGCCTTCTCCAAAAAACTGAGAATGGCTGAGGTAGACAAGCCTAACGATACTGCTCTGCTATATCTAGCAATGGTGATGCCGATAAGGTTTCCATTTGAATCTACTATGGGAGTACCACATTGTGCAGGGAGAATAATAGCATCATGCACAAAAACGGAATCAAAGCCATCATGTCGTGCTGAGCTGCCACCAGCAAATCGATCAACAGGGTGACCTGAAGGAACAAAAGGTCTATCAATCAATGGAATTTTTTGCTGATGTTGTTTCCCGGCACTTGTCCATACTACTTGAACTTGCTCTCCAGCCCAAAACTTGGCAAGCGTTGGTGTAAAATCACTGGCTTGGTGTAGGGCAATGCCATTGATGCTTAAAATGGAATCGCCTACTTTGATACCTGCCACTGCTGCGGGACTTCCGGGTTTAATGACCGAAACAGTTGCTGGTTTGGACTTGAATAAAATGGCAATGCCAAGATAGGGAATGCTTGTAGATTTGGGCAGTGCGATGTCTGTTCCCCCAATCACGCTGCTTTCGTATTTGCCATCATGAAATAACGAAGTTACAAAGGTGCCTATACTTGCAGGTTTAAATTTGCCTGGTTCAATCTTAAAACCCCCTTTCAGCTTTGTGGCAGTTCTTAGCAGCACAAGGTCGTTTTGGAGATCTCTTGAAACAACTTCAACTTTAGATTTCTGGTCGCCAACAAGGGTTAATGAGTCACTAAGTAAACTGCTTTTCCCTATCATCCACTGTGTTGTTTTCCCCTTTTTATCTTGAAAATTGATCAAGGTTACTTCTGCATTTATTTTTTTATCATTCAGCAGGGCTTGAACCAAAAGTACGTTATTGGTTAGTTTAGAAGTTTTAGGAAGAGGCTTGGTAGATGAGATTTTCGTTGTCGTACCTTGACTTACGCTCAGACTGTCGGCAACCGGATAAACGCTATAATTTTTTTCTTCATGAAGTGCGGTCCAATATTTTCGGAATACATCAATCGGAACTTCGAAGTTCATATTTTCGGATATATCGATGGCGCTGTGGATTCCAATTACTTTCCCATCGATATCAAATAATGGTCCGCCAGAATCACCCGGCTCCATTTTGCAGCTGGATTGGATAAACCCATATTGGTTTTTGGGGTCAACAATTTGTCCAAATCTAATAGTTGGAAGTGCTTGGTTCAGTTTTTCGGGATAAGAAATACTGATGCATGATGCTGCTTGAATTAAGCTGCTCGAGTTGCCCAACTCGGCAAAAGGGTAAGGGCCATTTTCCATCAATTGTAACATCCCAACATCTGGAATACCGCGATTGTCTGCGAGGTCAATTCTTCCCAATGCCTTTGCAATAGCGGTTCGCCCATCCGGGAAAAATACTTTATAAGTTTGCCCCGGCGAAACAGTGTGTGCTGCGGTAAGGATCACTCCGTCTTTGGTAACAACCACACCACTAAATTGCGCGGAATTGCGTTCGTTCTTTGCTACATCGAAACCCCATAAACGTACACTTGCAGGATAAACTTTCTTAATCACTTCAAGTGTCTTTTGTTGAAGTTCTTTTGATGCAGGTTGTGCGAAAACGGAAGAACTTAATGCCAAGATCAAAAAGAACATTATTATTTGCCCTAGGTTCCAATTATTCATTTAATATTTTTTCAAACCGCAATTTTAAGGTTCTATACTGCCAAAATATGTCAACCATGTTTCTTTCGCCTTCATAAAAATTAAAATCAGAAAAAATAAAGATGTAATGGGCTATTTTGATAATTTCTTACTCCTATAGGCAGAAATAAAATGTAAAAAATAATGAGAAGCAAGATTAATCTTTATGAGAGCTTAGATTACCTCATTTCAGCTAATCGAACAGGAACCCGAAAGCAGCTTGCGATAAAATTTGGGGTAAGTGAAAGAACAATTAGTAGGTATATAGAAATGATGAACGAAAATGGTGCAGCGGTAAAGTACGATCGCCATAAGCGTAGCTTCTGCTATGAAAAGCCTGGACGATTTGTGGTGTTATTGGAATTTCGGTCTAATGCTTAAAACCTACGAAACTGGATTAGTTTCATTGCGCTATCGCATCGAAAATAAATAATTTAGATAAAAACAGGTGCCAGTTGTCCTTTTTGTAAAAAGGCAGCTTGGTATGCTTTCAATTTTTATCACTTCTATCCAGTTCCGTTACGAGGTAGTCGATCTCATTAAGTTTCGCTACCCTCGTTTTAAGGGAAGTATTTAATCGCTCTGCATAACAAAGAATAACCGATCTTTGAGCAGCGTTTAGCATTGCTTTCTTTAATTGGCTAATTGCTAATTCACCATCAGTTAAGCCGTTTTTAGGATGTATCCCATTTGCTTCTACTATACATAAGTCTGCCTTGATTTCAGTAATTTGGTTAATCGCATGTCCACCAAAAGTAATTTGGGCGTCTTTAGAAAATAGCCCCCCAATTAACACCACTTCTAGGTTTTGAAACTTAGTTAGCTCAACAGCGACAAGTGGACTAATGGTGAAAAAAGTTGCAACTAGCGTTTCTGGAAGTTGTTTTACTAATTCAATCGCAATATCACCACCCCCAATTAAGATGACCATCTCATCTTGGATAAGGGGAACAATCTTTTTGGCAATATTTATTTTAGCCTCTTTAACACAAATAGTTAATAACATAAGTACCTAATTTTCTACTTACAAGACAGTAAAAAAGGATGACTTACTTATTCAACTTAAAAAATAACGGTTCTCAATTCGCAAATGGAAGCCGCAAATTGAGAACCGATTGTTTAAAGCGTGCTATTTGGCCGAAGGCCTGGTTTCATTAGGGTGAGACGCATTTGGAGGTGACGATGAACTTAACAACCAAGGTATAGTAGCTAAGCCTGCTAAAGCAAGGGATTCGGCAAGCAAGTAACTTCTTTCGGTAGCTGGCCCAGCAACCCTATTTCCTAATGAACGCCAAGCGTAGCTTGGCAGTAAACCACGTAATCCAAATTCGGCATAATAACCCCTTGTTTCCATTAAGAATGCTGCGAGGCCTCTACCTGGTAATCTGCTATAATTTGCTAAATAAGCTAACTGAGGGTAATTTACAAAATCAGCGGCATGTTGCATCTCATGGCTTACCACATTTGCATAAGTGCTACCGATGGGGTTTGCAACAACATCTACTGTGGGATTAAAAACTGGTCTTTGAAGACCAAGCTTACCCAGCCAGCCAGTTTCTGGAACTAAAGTTAGGCCCCCTCTAGTTACTCCATTTGCCCCTCCCAAAGATCCATTAGGAACCGTAGATGGAGTTGGCATAGCTGCCCGGCCTTCTGAAACTGCCGGCGATAATAATCCGAAGCCACGAAATACTACGCCTATTGTACCACCCGCCACATAATCTGTGGCAATTGTTCCAGGCGAAACTGGATCTACATATTCAGGGAACATACTATTAAATCCATACCTTCCGATTCCTCCTGAAACAGCACTTGAAGTGCCATATAATACAAAGGTTTGCGTAGCCGTTAATGTGGTAGCTGCAGCCCCCGTTCCAGTGGCAAATATGCCAGTACCTCCTGCGGCTAAAACTAACTCCCCTCCAACTACTGCTGCACCGCCAATAATTGCTCCACCAAAGGTATTGGCTAATGGCCTCCAAATACCTGCGGCGCCCTCATACCTGTCGGGATGTTCTGTAGCATCATAAACACTATAACCTGCACCCAGAAGTGCACCACCAATAACGAACGCGGCAACGATAAATGGGATAATAGCGCCATTTGGATCTATGTTGTTGATAGGATCTAGTGCAGCATAGCCGTAAAGTGATGATGAGTCTGCATACCCCTTTGGATCAATCGATAAGAATAAGCCATTTATCGGGTTCATTAATCTTCTTTTTGAAAGATATAAACCTGATAGGGTTAAATAGCGCTGACCTCCATATATCGGTTCTATACCCAATGCCGAATTGGTAATCGTTACCCCAGTTGCGTTAAATAGGGTAGGAGCTCCAAACGATTGATAACGATAGGTTTCAACTAAGTTTCCAGTCACATCTGCTACGCCGATTAAATTATAGCGGCTATCAAACAAGGTATAATGCGTACCCAATGCAGTATGATAAGCGATTGGCACACCAGTGCCTGGATGAAGGGTGATTTGCCTTTGTGCTATTCCATTTTCATTTATCTGCTCCACAAATCCACCTAAATAATGATATGATTTTACAGGCTGCCCAGCTTCTTTCACCTCACTTGGCCTACCAAAAGCATCATACGTAATTTCAGTAATTGTATTAACACCCGATTTTATCGTTACTATTCTGCCTAAAGCATCAGCTACATAGCTAAATGTACCATCAGATTTTAAAGTGCCGTCTGGATGATGCGTATAAGGACTTGTACCGTCATGTTGAATTCTATGTCCGGATAGGTACGTGTAGTTTTTATCTGGAACACCTGTCTCTGTACGTTTCGTCCGTGCATCGGCAGGATTGTAGGAGAAGTTTTCGGCATGAGGTGCTACTGCTGCTGCCAACATAACTGCATTGATAGCAGCATTATGTTCAGCTTGCGTAACCGCATTTGGGATCGCAACGTTAAACGAATCTTTGGTAGTTACGAGTCTATACTTATTGTCAAATTCAAAATAGCTGATTTTAGGGTTTTGTCCCAATAATGCTTCCACTTTTTTAAGCCCCGCCATGTTGTAACGATATTTAACAACTTCGTTGACAGTACCACTTGCCATCGCTATATTGGTAAGCCTTTTACGCTCATCGTAAGTGTTTGATACCGATAGCCCACCTTGGTAAATAGCTTCGCCAAAGGCATTTGGGCCACTTATTTTAAAGGAAGCAATTAAACTGTTACCGCTTCCCAATACCCCATTAGTTGTTTCTTCAATGCGGGTAAGGATGCCATTTAGGTTATGGGATAACCTTTCTGTTCGTCCATCGGGCCATGATTTTTCAACAGTCCCCAAGGCATCGTCGTACTTACAGGCCATGGTTATCCCAAGCGCTGTTTCCGATAGAAGACGACCAATGCTATCATATTTTCTAGCGACAGTTGCTGTGCCAGCTTTTGCATCAAGTACGTTATTTAAACCGTCATACCTAAACTCATGCGTTAATACTGGACTCAAGGGTGCCGGTGATACAGTGTTTTCGATCTTTGAAACTCTATTTGCAAGATCATAGGTGTAAGCAAACTCCGCCCCACTAACCATTTGTTCTTTAATGATTTGATTGTTGGCACTGTACTCTTTATGACTCGAAAAGCCATTTGGGTAATTGATCTGGATGTTTCTGCCAACGGAATCATATTGATAGGTAGATACCTCGGCTGTTGGATCGGTAAAACTTACCATGCGCGACATGCTGTCGAATGTCCATTCTTGTACAATAGTTAAACCCCCGTCGTCTTTTACCTCCCTGATTTTATCGTTGAAAGAATTAAAAGTATTGGTTAAAACAATACCCAAATAATCGGTTTGCCGCACTAATAAGTTCCTGTCATCATATTCAGAAACTACACTAGCACCATCTGGCTCAATGAGTTGAGTTCTTCTATTCCTTTTATCGTATTTAAACTGCCTGGTTACTATCGAAACGCTTCCATTGGGCTCTAGATGATGACTGTCAGTTTGAATTAGATTTCCAGCCTTGTCAAAAGTGTTGTGTTGCTCATTTCCTTCGGCATCTGTGGTAACCGTTGGTCGGCCTACGCCATCATAGCTGGTGGTTGTCACGCCACCTCTGTTATTAATCGATTTAACTATTCTATCTAAGGGGTCATAGAAATGAGTAGTAGTTGAATTAGTGAATACTAAAGGGTCATTGGTAAAGATTTTTACAGTTTCCCTAATCCTTCTGTTTTTTTCATCATAGGTATATGATTTAAAGGATAGCTGCCGGATCGTTCCATTACCATCATCGCCTATCGTTTCTTCACTTTCCAGTAAATCATTCTTTAACCATTTGTTCTTAATTTCTGTGCCATTTGGCAGGGTAATTTTACTAATCCTATTAAATGCATCATACGCATAATGGGTGGTAAGTCCAAAGGGGTTTGTTTCTTGGACCAATTTCCCTAAACGATTATAGACCTTCTCTGAAATGATTTTTTGATGATCAACGCCTATAACCTCCTCGGATAGTGATAAGCCTCTTTCATCAAATGTTTTCCTTATTTTGCTTCCATCAGGATTTAAGGTCTCAATCGGAAACCCTCTGTAATCGTTGCAAATATGCAATACCTTTGCTTCGCCAGTATTATCGCTTAGCATTACTTTGGTAAGGTGACCTAAAACATCTCTTTCAAATTTGTCTACGATAAAGTTGCCAGTAATTACAGCATCGCTAAATGCTCCTTTTGGTTTCTCAGATGCGATTACTTTTTTATCGGTATCGTAATGCAGAATTGTTTCTGCGGCAGTTCCATTTACTAATCCCTGGATTTCTTTTTCAATCAAACCTAGTGCATTGTAAATTTGCTTGGTCGAATTGCCATTGCCATCTATCGTTTCGGTAAGGAAACCATTAACGTCATATTTATATTGATGTTCAATATTTAAATTAGCCACATCAGATAGACACTTAACCAACCTACTTTTCTCATTGCCAACAGTGCCGTATTTATTTTCATTCTGTGTGCCATCCGCTAAAATGGTCGTCAGCATTTGCCCTTTGCTATTGTAAGTAAACGTTGTTTTGGCTACTTGGATCGTTCCATCAGGTAAAGTCGCGTCGGGCTGGTTCACTTCCATTAATTTACCAGTATTTGTTGCGGATGCAGGGCTTAAATCAAAATCATATTGATAAGTGGTGACTTCATTTGTTTCATTTTTTTCTTCAATCAATTGTTGATAATTGGGGTCGTATTTCCCTTTCCAAATTATTCTACTGGGCGATGGAAGACCCGAAGCAGCGGTAATTTCTTTTTGAAGTAGGTTACCTCTCATTCGAGGATCAGGATTGCCAAAATCAAAAATGTTTATTTCATCGCCACCATTAGGGCTCGTTGTTTTGGTAAGATTACCCTGCTCGTCAAATTCATACAACCAAGCCACCACACGAAACGATTTATCTTTATTTAATCGGTAACGTCTATCTAATAGATCGCCGCGATAATTAAAAGTATAAGTTTCTAGACCGAAATCAGGATTCATAACTTCTACCCGTAGCGCAGGAATGTTGATAAAAACAGCATCAGCGGGTACATATTGCAATTGGGTGTATTGAAATTGGTATAGGAAGCCGCCATATAATTGTTCGGTTACTCTTGCATAGCTCATTGATGCAGGGTCTTGCTCGTAGGTGTTTTCTACGTAAATATTACCTTTAGCATCCTCAATGCGCAAAATATTGTGTCGTAACTCTGGTCTAGTCCATGGCTGTTCATAATGATAAATTCGGGTAATGCCTTCAGGATGATCGGTAATAGCAGGAGATTCTACATGGGTTAACTGCATGGTTTGTTCATCATGCTCATAAAGAAACTTTCTTCCGGCATGATCCAGAACGGCCACGAGCAATCCACATAAGTCATATTCTAGCTGAAAGAACCTGTCATCATCATCTCGTACTTCTGCCAACTTATCTTCAGCACCATAAGTAAATCTCAATTGATTTCCATGTTGATCTTGGATCCAAAGTAATGGAATGCGCTCACCATCAAGCCAGCCACTTGGGCGTTCAAAATGAAGTACAACACCTCCTTTTTGCTTAATTTCATAAGCTTGGATTAATCCTGTAATGCGTTCTAATTTTTCAAATACGCCTCTTGGTGGATCGAAATCTAGGCCATTGAATTTGAAAATATCTTCATGTAAATTACGCCATACGGCAATATCGCCGGTGCTTAGTTCACGGATAAATAAATTGAAGTTATGATCCCAGTTCCAACCTAAAGGCCCCATTGCAGCTGCCCCACTTCTATATAATCGAGTAAAACTTAAGGGCAATAGTGTATTTGGAATGGTTAAATCTGTTTCTTCTAAATAGAATGCACCTGTGAAAATATCTACGGGATCGCCAGCATTGGTAGATTGCTGCGGCTGCTCACCACCTCGGGTAGGGTGAGGGTCGCCAACCGGTGGTCGTGTGGGTTCTTCCGTTGGCGGCGGATTAGTTCCACCCGCACCGTCTGTATCACCACCGTCACCTCCTCTCGGTGAACGTCCAACAGTTCCGGCAACTGGTGGGTTTGGGGCAGCCTGACTAGTACCGCCATCACCTCCACTTAATAGCGGGTCGGTTTCAACGGGGGTTGCAGGGTTTGGGGTTACGGGTTGTATTGAGCCATCTGTTGAAAATGAAACGGGACAATTATTCTCTGGTAGGGCAGCAGCCTCTTCCACAGCTTCAAAAAAACCACTTTCTTCTTCGCGTGCGCTCCCTGGTAAGGCCCTCATGAATTGGATCATTTCACAAACATTATCTGTCTCGAATCTTTGTCCTGTAGTGTAGGCCGTATTTCCAAAGTTGACAGTTCTAACTGAACCATCTTCATTTGATCCTATATTATAATACCAATTTGCCATTTTACATTAGTTTATTGCAATTACTACTGCTTTTTCTCCGTTCCAAACCACATCGCCATCATTGATATTGATGACAGGAGTATGCGATAAGCAAGTAGTTGCTTGGGTTAAAAAATTTGAGATTTCTTTTTTGATTTGTTGAGTTTCCGTAGCGTTAAATATCCTTCCCAGGATAGAAGTAATTTCAGCTGGTTTTCGCTTATCGGTTATAAACCGTTCAACCAATAGTAATTCTTCTTGATTAGTTTTTAAATTTATCCGAGAGTGAATTTCAAATGAATCGTTAATCCACTCATTTTTGGTAACCACTACTTTGATAGGCAGCTGTTCATCTTCAATTTCAACAATATCATATACTTTAGCTAAGTTTGAAGCATCACCTTCATCGGTTATTCTTTTTAAGTGGGTCGATAGCGTTTTCAGCTCTTCACAAGCCGCTTTATCACGCGCAATATTTAAAACGAATGATGCTCCATCTGCTAGCGTTACTTTCCAAACACTTGAAGTATGCCCCTCTTTAATGTTCCATAGTTCGCATTCGGGGACTGGACAATAGGTTTCAATATATCGTTGCGCAGCTAAAGTTGAATCAGCAAAGGTTAATACGCCGCATTGTATGGCGTTCTGTTTAAGTATAATCCATTCTTCAGTCTGCAGTTCGTCGGTACCGTATTCAAGCAGGTGTGAATGGGTGTTCCAAATAGAACACCCAATATTTAATAAACCACGACTAATAATTCCATGAAATGGCGTACTTATTTCTTGCTGAATCTTGCCTTCAGCTGAAATTGCAAATGGTAATTTATCAGGTCCGAAAAAATAGTTGAATTTCATGGCGATTGATTTTATTTTTTATTTTTTGATACTTTAACTGCAGCGCTTTTTACTGCATCCTTTTTACCTTCCATCGTATTTAACTGCGAAGCGGTAAACCATTTTAGCCTAGGGTTTGATTCAGTTTGATTAGCAGCCGTAAGTGAAATTCGAAGCTCTTTTACCTCATCGTCAGTTAAGTCGAATACATCTTTTTGCATTTGTATAGGCATTTGCAATAGGCTTGAAAGATTAGCGGTAGCTGCAATCGAAGTGATTTTTGCCTTCAAATTAGCTGATAAATGTTTTACTTTATCAATCCTCAAGTCACTGTTTGTACCTTTAAGTGTGGTGGCCAACATTTTACCAACAAATTGTGTTTCTAAAATACTTACAGCACCTTTTTCATAACGCCTAGCAATATCATTTCCGCTTTTTACAAATTCACGAGCCATAATTTTACTCATGTTATTAGCTTCAGTAATGGTCATTTTTTCCCCAATCATTCTTTCTGAAGCGGCCTTTCTTCCAACAACCTGTTTATATGGTTTTTCCCAGGCCACAAATGGTAGGCTCATTTCACTGTTTTCGCAACAGCAAAGATCACGGGCTGTTAAGAATAAACTCTCTTCATAGCCTGTAATGGTTTGTTTAGGATTAATCTTTTTCAAGAAAATGGTCAAGGTAACATCTAAATTCCCTGGGTAAATTTGATTGCTAAATGAGCCATCAATAAAGGCTGCAGAAACCCTACCCCAAAGCACTAAATGAGTTGCATCAATTTCAGTAACACGGTATTCCTCTACACCAGCAATATCTGGATTAGAAACTCCCCAGCCATTTAAGTTTGCAGAGGCAACATTATAGCCTCCGCTTCTGCCTAAATCAATTTCCCAGCCTGGAGGGGGACTGTAAGTTGCAGAACCTTCTTTAATTCCTATTTTCGAATCTTCACCACCAAAGTGGGTGTCTAATGAATCAGCCGAGGCTCCATCAAAATTAGCCAGGATACTTAGGGATAGTGCATCTGTTGCTGTTACAGGTTCTTCGTACGCTAAGATGGGAACTTTTGCAATGTGACCTGTTTCTAAATATGCTTCAACACAAATTTCCTCCACATCTTTAGGGCGCATAGTTACAAAAAAGAATTCTTGAATTCCTTCAATATTGCGAGGGCCATTTACAAATGTGCGTTCAGTTTCAATGGTATGAGGGCGTGGCAATACAAAGAATACCGCACGGTTAGTACCCATATGGTAACTATCTAATTGATGATACAATTGCGAAATCTGTGTAGTATGTGACTGTGTTTCTCTCGATTCCTGCGATTGATCAGTAGTGCGCACACTGTTCGATTCTGTTTGGCTAATATCTTTTGTGCCCCACTCGCCTGAATGGCTTACGTTAAAGCCACCGCCAGTGCCTGCATATGAACCCTGTGCGCCGAAACTAAAACCATGATCTACGTCTAATACTTCATGTGAATTTAAGGTAGATGAGCCTTTGCCAACGCTTAAGTTCTTGAGTGAACGCGACATAACCTCGCCAGTTTCGGTTGCAATTTCATATAACTCTCTTTTCTTTGGTTCAAAGTCAGAGAAATAAGGGTATTTATTTAATGGGGTATCCTTCTTTTTTGGAGCGACAGCTACTTCGAGGATTGCACCGTAACATGGGTAATAATCCATGATGGTATCTTTTAAAACTTCGCCATTTTCTTTCCAAAAATTGTCGAAGCCTCCTTTGTGTAGACCAATTTCGTCAGGCCCCGCTTGGTAGCCAGTAATAGAACAAGCAACTTTAAGATAGGTGATGAGCATACCTTCAGTAGTTTGATACTCTTCCTCAGGCTGATATTGAAAAATAGCGATGGAAGAGTTCCATCTTTTTGGACGACGAGCGTCACAAATTTTTGGGTCGATCATATCCTTGCTTACGCATATACGTTTCCAAGGAATGTCTGTTGGAAGATTTAATTTGAAGTTTGACATAGGGTTTAAATTTTAAATGTGAACTAAATTATTTTCATACTCTTGGAGAACGTATTTGGCATAATCGAATTTACAGCGCATTATTCCCTAAAGAAAGGTGTGCTCGACGGTTTTTAATACCGTTAAATGACGGTAAATTAGGGGGGTTGATGAACGGAGGTAAAGGCCACAAAAAAGCCGCTTCGGTTAGGAAGCGGCTTTTTTGTGGTATAGGGAGTTTAAAATTAATTCAATTAATCTTTTGCCAATTCAATCATTGCTTCTAATTCGTTGATTAATTCCGAATCGGAAGAGAAACCTAAAGTCGCAAAACGAAGCTTGCCGTTTTTATCAATGATGTATTTTGCAGGAATACCGCTTGGTTTATAAGCAGATAGCGCCTGATAAGCGCCTGGTTTTCCAGTAATTTCACTATCCATTAAGACATGAAAATTGTATTTGTTCTTTGCTATGAACGATTTTACACGTTCAAGGGCACCTTCTTCTTTTTCTTGGGTAGCAATAAATAAGAATGCCACATCTTTGTGCTTCGATACCATTTTTTGCATTGCAGGGAAGGAGGCAATACAGGGCGCACACCAAGTTGCCCAAAAATCTAGTACTACTACCTTTCCTTTTAAGTCGCCAAGCGCTATCTCTTTTCCATTCAAATCTTTCAGGGTAAAAGTCGGTGCTACTGAGTTCAACATCTTGGTTTTCAGCTCTGCTTTAACAGTCGATTTTACGCTTGTTTGCAATTTACTGAAATAGGTTTCAAAACTTGTGGTACTATTATTTTTTTTGGCATATAGTTCTTTCAACTGCGCGTCCATGACAGCGGTTGATTTGCCTGTTTTAACCAACGTTTCTAACAGTTTGAACGCTTGGTCTGCCTTGCCATTAAGCGCCAGTAAATGCGCATATCGTTCAACCGATGATGCCATTCCCTCTTCGGGTGTGCGATCAAAGGCCTTTTCTTGATAGGTAAGCGCCTCTTTGTATTTTCCATTGGCATACAGTGCGCTCGCATAGGAATCGTAATAAGGATATTGTGCAAAATTCATGAAGCGCTTCCAATCTGCAGCCTCCATACCTGCAGGCCTTGCTGTCGAATCATCCTTAAAGGAAAGATATAGGTCAATAGTTTCTTTAGCTATTTGTTCGGCCAGTTTAGTGTTTTTTTCATCCTTAACGATGGTAGATGCTGCCATGTTTAGAAAAGAGGTCTGGTTAAATTTACTGGTCATCTCGTTTATGTAGCGCTTAAAGGCGGTATATTCCCCCTTTTTTAGATAAGTAAGCGCCACAGTTCCCTTCAGCATGTCTATTGTTTCTTCATCTTTGATAGCATCGAGGTTATTGTCTTTAATGATCTTTTTCATTAACACAACGCTCTTTTCAGGGTCGGTTTCACCTGTCATATTCTTTATCTGCTCCATCAGGCTCGAGTTCTGTGCACTTAGTGAAAGACAGAGAAAAGATAGTATAGCTAATAAAGTGTATTTTAAATTTTTCATGTTTACGAATTTTGGCATTCAACAATTGCCGAAGATAAGAAGATTCATAAAGAAAACGGGGATAAAGGTTAGCCCCTTATCCCCATAAATTTACATTAACTCTCTATATATAGACGAGTAAGCAATGCATTTATTATGCAAAACCTGTTTTTTATTATACCCGAAATCTTGTTAGAGCAAAATGAAGTATGTGCTAATTGATAATTTAAAACTGTAGTTTTATAAAACTTATCATTATTACATGTTACATATTATCATTACAAGTATAGGCTGGCTAGGCGTGGTGTTATGTACGCTCGGTTATTTATTATTAAGTATGAAAAAAGTAGGTGCCGAATCGCTTACTTTTCAATTATTAAATATTATCGGTGGTTTATGTTTGGTTGCTACCGCCATAGATAGTTACGATATCCCAAATGCTGCAGCCAATTTATTATGGATGTTTATTGGCGTTTACGCGCTTGGGCGCCAGTTAAAAAGTAAGAACACTGCCGGAAAGAACTGATTTTTTAAGGCCAAGAATTTGATAGGTTAGATTCTTGTAATAATCTAAACGTTCTGCATACACCTTTTTATTGCTTTCGAGCGAGAGGTAAAAATAAGCGCCATCTACCAGGACAAAAATTAAGTCAGCAGTGTTTTGTGGGTCGCTCACTTTAATTAATTCTCTATTGTTGCATTGCTCAAGCATGTTGGCAAGTGCTAAACGAAGCGAATCTAAGATCGTTTTGTATTTTGTCTTTATTTTCTTCTCTCTAAATGCCAATGCATAGAAAGTATAAAACAATCCATCATCAAACAGCAGGTTCCATTTATTAGAGAACAACATTTCAATGGTTCTCTCCAAATCTTCCAAGGTAACTCCATCCTTATGCTTAATGGTGTAAATAAGCAAATAGCGCTCTAAGATATATTCGATAAGGGAATAAGTAAGCTCCTCTTTTGTTTCAAAATAATGAATAATTAAACTTGGGTTAATATCCATCACTTTAGCAATCTTGGCTATAGAAGTATTTTCGTAGCCTTCCTTTTTAGCTACTTTATAAAAGACCTTAATGATTTCTTGTTGTCTTGTTTCTTTAAGACTTTTTCTACCCATAACAATAATTAACAAAGTGGAAAGCTACTAAAAAGGAATGAATTAAATTAAATTATTTATTTTTTAAATTAACTGTATGTTCAATCAATTTTTTAATCTAACTTTAACTTACACTTAATATGGGAAACTGAATTTTGCGCCGGTCAAACGTATTAAGTGTTTAAACCAAATATTAATCTTAAATGTAAAAAATGAAAAAAAAGCTACTCTTTTTTGTCGAAGGAGGTAAAAGGACCAAATCCATCAGATGGATAATTTACCTCTTGTTTTTGACTGTTAATAGTTTTGCCCAGGGTATAACTATCACAGGTAAGGTAACTGACGCAGAAACCAAGGAAACAATTCCCGCAGTAAATATTGGTGTAAAAGGGACCAATCTTCGTACAGCAACAAATGCAAATGGAACGTATACCTTGGCTAACGTAAAAGCTAATTCGATTTTGGTATTTACCTATATCGGTTACAAGCAACAAGAAATTACCCTCAGTGGGCAAACGGTATTAAATGTTGAATTAACAACAGATTACAGTAAACTCGGGGAGGTTGTTGTAGTTGGCTTCGGCACTAAGAAAAAAATTAATATTGCAGGAGCTATTGATCAGATTTCTGGCAAACAGTTGGAATCTCGTCCGGTAGCAAATGTAATCCAAGCCTTGCAAGGGTTAAGCCCTGGTTTAAACATTCGCTATGGTGGCGGTAGTCCGGGTACAGTGCCCGTCATTAACATCAGAGGTTTTACCTCAATCAATGGCGGATCTCCTTTAATTGTAATTGATGGAATTCCTGCAACAAGTAATGATGACCTGCTTAGGCTTACTCCTTCAGATATTTCTTCTTTTACCGTACTTCGTGATGCTGCCTCTGCGGCAATTTATGGAGCAAGAGCAGCATTTGGCGTAATCTTAGTTACTACCAAACAAGGTGCCATTGGTCGTCAAACGATAAGCTACAATGCAAACACTTCGTGGGGAAGACCAACAGTATTGCCTAAGCCAGTAACAGATCCATATATTTATTCTAGGGTATTGGAAACGTCTACAGATAATACCCCATGGGATTACGTAAACTATTCAGACGAACATTACAAATGGGCACGCGAAAGATCAGATAATCCTTCAATTCCAGATACACGGATCAATCCGAGCGATCCAACTAAATGGGCGTATATGGGGAGTAATGATTGGTATAAATTTTTCTTCAATGACGCCAGCTTATCGCAAAATCATACGATCTCTTTATCTGGCGGTGTAAATGTAAACAACACTCCGGTTAACTATTATCTGTCGGCAGATTATGCCAAAGAAAATGGACTGAATAAACTAACTCCAGATTTCTGGGATAGATATGGCATGCGTTCGAGGATAAGTTTTTCTCCTTTAAAATGGCTTAAAGTAGATAACAACCTAAATATATATGAAACAAAACGGGCTTTGCCAAATACCAGCATTACTGATATTTATTATTTACAGCCTACTGATGTAGCCATAAACCCAGATGGTACTTGGGCAAATACTGCTGCAGGCAGATTGGGTGCTAGATTAGTAGACGGGGGTAATAACGATCAAAAGATGTTTGGTTTCCACAATATTACTGGTGCAGTTGCAACATTTTTAAATGGCGATTTACAGGTAAACGCCGATGCTTCGTTTAAAAGAGAACTATGGAAATACCATAACGATTCGAAAAAGTTCAAAATAGGCTACGGGCCAAATGATGTGAGAGAAGAAGGTGGAACAGGTTATGTAGCTGAAAGCAACGGGTTTTTGTATAACAATGCCTTCAACGTGTATAGTACTTATAAGAAAACATTCGGTGATCATTTTATGAGTGCCATGGTTGGTTACAATAGTGAAGATTATAATTATTCGACCATTAATGCGCAAAAAGATGTGCTTATCTCGTCATCACTCCCTTATATTGGCTTAACGAGCGGCCCTGCCACCGTAAGCGCAGGCTATCGTGCTTACGCTACCACGAGTGCATTTAGCCGATTAAACTATACTTTTAAAGAGCGATATATTTTAGAAGGAACAGGTAGATATGACGGCTCATCACGTTTCCCTACGGCAAGAAGATGGGGCTTTTTCCCTTCTGCATCAGTTGCTTGGATAGCTAGTGCGGAACCATTTTTTAAAGCGCTTTCATCAGCGGTATCTACTTTTAAACTTCGTACATCCTATGGCGACCTTGGCAACCAAAATGTGGGCGACTTTGGTTATATCCAGTCTTTACAAACAGGAACTTCAGGCTACCTCATTGGTGGAAATGGTCAAAACCAAATTATTACTGGTGCCCCAGGTTTATCTGTAGATCCAAATACTTACACATGGGAAAGAGTATCTACCCTTAACATGGGTACAGATCTAGCTTTATTAAAAGATAAATTACAGTTTACGTTCGATTATTTTCTACGTGATACGAAAGGAATGCTTGTTCCGGGACAAGAATTGCCAGGTGTATTAGGTACTTCTGTACCAAGCCAGAACTTTGCAGATCTAAGAACAAAGGGATGGGAGTTGACAGTAAGCTACAGAGATAGATTTACAGTGGCCTCGAAGCCCTTTAATTTCGAAACAAAATTATTTCTGGCAGATTCTCGTTCTAAAATTACCAGATTTAAAAATGATCAGAACTTATTCTCTAATTACCGCGTAGGCCAAAATATTGGAGAAATATGGGGCTTGGAAAATGATGGGTACTTCAAAAATCAGGCAGAGATTAATGCATTAGATGAAACTGGTATTATACCATGGGGCGCACTAAGCATTGTGGAAGGCTGGCCTAAATACAAAGACCTTGATGGAAATAAAAAGATTGAAAGAGGTTTAAGCTCAAACAATCCTAAAGATCTTAAAATCATCGGTAATAGCACAGATCGCTATAGTGTTGGCGCTAATTTTAATATGGATTGGAATGGATTTGACTTAAGCGTATTTTTTCAAGGGGTATTGAAAAGAGATTTTTATCCGCATCATTATTTATTTTGGGGCCCTTATCAACAGCCATATGCTAACGTGTATCCATGGAATTTGGACTATTATAGATCAGCTGCCGATTCTCCAGAACAAAGAGCAAAGCACTCCGCATCTTATATTGCAGCGGGTCTGGCCGATCAAAATCTTAATTCTGCTTACCCAATCTTACAATCATGGTTGGCAGATGCCAATGAAGGAAAAGGATTAGATATTCCGCAAACCAGATATTTATTGAATGGGGCTTATCTAAGAATTAAAAATGTTTCAGTTGGCTATACTCTACCTGCTAAAATCACTAATAGGTTTAAAGTAAGCAGACTGCGTGTGTATGTTACGGGAGAAAATTTGTATGAATTCTCTTCAATCAAAAAATATATTGATCCTGAGGCCGTAAATCAAGGCTCAAGTGCTTGGGCTTATCCTTTTCAACGAAAATATGCAATCGGATTAAACCTAGATTTTTAATTCTTATAAAAGAAAATATCATGAAGAAGAACTTATATATCTTATTTATTTTAAGCGTAGGCATACTTGCCGCGTGCAAAAAAGGTAATCTTGATCGATTCCCTCAAACCTCTATCTCGCCTAATCTTTTCTTCAATACAGAAGAAGATTTATCACTATATGTGAATGGACTATTGTCCCAACCTGATAGAAATACCTACTTAAACGACCAGAGCAGCGACAATGTAACTACTACTGCAGCCGTAGAAGTGAAAAATGTGATGGGCGGTAATACCAGTGCACAAACCATTACTGGAGGTTGGAGTTGGTCGAGATTGCGGAACATTAATTATTTTTTAGAAAGCTATAAAAAGGCAAGTGTAACAAACGAAGTAAAAAATCACTATGCTGGCTTAGCAAGATATTATAGAGCAGAGTTTTATCTAGATAAAGTTAAACGCTTTTCTGATGTGCCTTGGTATTCAACCTCTTTAACACCTACCGATGAAGCCTTATATAAAGGTCGTGATCCACGGGCTTTAGTAATGGATAGCGTAATGGCAGATTATGAATTTGCCTACAAGAATGTAAGAGAGAAGGTTGCCGTGGGTACGCCAGGTAAATGGGCAGTTGCGACTGCATACGCTCGAGCAGCCCTTTATGAAGGTACTTATAGAAAGTATCATGCAGAGCTTAATTTAACAGCGAGTGCCAATGTGTTTTTAGCTAATGCAGCTAAAGTTTCCAATGAAATTATCGTTTCAAAAAAATTCTCCATTTACAATACTGGAAAACCTGATCAAGATTATGCAACATTATTTGCTAGTCAAGACCTTACGGGAAATAACGAGGTTATTCTAACAAACATATTTGATTTGAGCAAAAATAAAAGTCAAAATGTAAATAGCGTTGTATTTGGCGACTACGAACAGGCTCCCGCTAAAGATCTTATTCAAAGTTATTTGATGAAAGATGGAAGCCGTTTTACAGATCAGCCTAACTATGCCCAATTAGGCTTTGTAGAGGAATTCCAAAATCGTGATCCTCGTTTAAAGCAAACTATTGCCTATCCAGGATGGGTGAGAGTTCCAGATGCAACTCCTTACATCCAGCGCTTGAATAAGAACTTTACAGGTTACCACCAGTTAAAAGGTTATGTAAACAGTACTGATAATGCAATTTTAAATGGCGTTGATTTTCCCGTTTATCGTTATGCTGAAGTGTTATTGACTTATGCTGAGGCATTAGCTGAAATGGGTACATTAACCCAACCACAACTTGACCTCTCGGTTAATTTGTTGAGAAAAAGAGCTGGATTACCAGATCTAAACCTCGCACAAGCGAACGGCTCACCAGATCCAGTGCTAAAACAACAGTTTGATAATGTAGTGTCAAACATCGGCGTAATCTTAGAAATAAGAAGAGAACGTAGAATAGAGTTCGCTTTTGAAAACACAAGGTATGATGATTTGATGAGATGGAAAGCAGGTAAGTTATTAACTAAAAGCCCTGAAGGCATGTACTTTGCAGGCTTAGGTAAATATGATCTTACCGGTGATGGTATTGAGGATATAATCTTAATAGATAGAACGTTAACCATTCCTGCCGAAGACAAGAAGGAGAAAAATTCGTTAGGCGTAAAATTAGTTTACTATCGTACTGGATTAATTGGGACAGATGCCACTGTGTATTTAAAAAATGGAAGTACAGGTGGTGCGATTGTAACGGAATCTGTGATCCGTAAGTTTGAAGAACCTAAATACTATTATCGTCCAATCCCACAACAACAGATGATCTTAAATCCAAACTTGAAGCAAATCTTCGGATGGTAATTTTTTGAGGCTAATTTAATACCTGTGTTATACCTGTACTACAGTTAACAGGGATCAAACAGGGAGTAAACAGGGACTTTACAGGGGGCAAACAGGGATACATCCGAGTATACTCCCTGTTTACTCCCTGTTTAATTCCTGTTCAATCCGTGCAAATTGTCTTATCATTCCAAAATTGGTGTTAATACTTTCTATTTTAGTGCTGTACATCAACTAAAACCTTATCGTATGGCAGTAGTAAGAAAAGGAACGATTGGTAGCATCTCGGGTAAAGTAGGGTCGGTAATTGCTTACCAATTAAATGGAAGAGACATTGTTAGAAGTATACCCGAAAAAAGAACAAAAAAGGTTAGTCCAAAAGAACAGGCTAATAGGGACAAGTTCGCACTTATGCAGGCTTGGCTCAAGCCGCTAACTGCATATCTCAGGATGGGCTTTAAAAATTATGCGCCTACCTTTCAAGGCTTCGTAGCAGCAAAATCTTATAATAGTAAGCATGCCTTCAGGCAAAATGAAGACGGAGGATATTTTATTGACCCAAGTTTGGCTTTGGTAAGCTATGGGCCTTTGGTTTTGCCACAAACGATGGCTATGGAACGAAATGGAGATGAAATAGTAATTACCTGGAGCACAGAAGATAATCATAATGGATTCGAAACTGCTATGATCTTAGCTTATATTCCAGCAACCGGTAAGTTAAAAGCGGGGTTAGCTGTAGCAAAAAGACTGGAAGGCAGGGCAGTAATTGCCATGCCCTCTGCCTCAAAAAAGCACGAAGTTCACGTTTATCTTACTTTCTTCGCTTACGATCATAGTTCGCAGACCAATAGTCATTATTTAGGGATGATGCTAAGTTAATTTCTATTGCCACTTTTTGCCTCTCTCGCTACAGCATTTGCTTTGAACTTGTAAACGACGCTTAATCTATAGCGCGCGCCATTAAATCGGCTCATGGTACTAAGTTGGTAATCTTGACCGTTTACCGTAGTATAGTTACGTCTTGAATCGAAAAGATTGGTTACATCTGCAATTATCGACATCCGGTCTTGTAAAAGTGTTTTGCCCATCCCAAAATCAATCCAGTGCATACTTTTAACCCGACTTTGCGCATTGGCCAGGGAACCACTGTAATTATACCTTCCCTGCATATTCAACGTTTTGTTGATTTTCCATTGGGTATTTAACCTGCCCGACGAAGAGCTGCTAGCAAATGCAAAGTTAAAACCATCATAAATGCCAGACTGTTTAAAACGATAAATATTCAGATCACCATTTAGCTGTAAATTGCTTAATGGGGTGTACATAATGTTCAGTTCAAATCCTGATCTAGTTTCGTAGTCGATATTAAGTGGTTGGGTGATAAAGATGTTATCTGCATTGCGCGTGGTGTAGTCGGTTACCGGTGCGCTGGTACGTTGTGTGTATAGCGACGGATTAATGGTTAATTTGCCGTTACGATATACATAGCCAAACTCGTACAGATCGGAATAGGAGGGGTCTAAATCTGGATTCCCAATTTCTTGTTCATTTAGGTCTTTGAGATCTGCAAAAGGAGAGATCTGAAATAGTGATGGCCTGTGAATGCGACGGCTATAGTGTGCTTGTACAGTTGCAGCGTCGGTAAGCGTATAATCTAAGTGCAAAGTAGGGAAAAATCGGAGATAATTTTTCTGATCGCGATACACCGCATCTCTACTGTCTATTGCAATGGTTGTCGCTTCCATTCTCAGTCCACCCAGGTAACTTAGCTTGCCAAGCTTGCTGCCAAATTGTGCATAACCGCCATGGATCTGTTCGTTATAGCTTAATCCGTAATCAATACCCTTGTAAATGGCATACGCATCGCCCATCTGCCTTTCGGCAAGAAAGCTATAGGTTACGTTACGGTTTTCGGTCTTTAAACCAAATTCTAGTTTTGTTGCTTTGCCAATCGGGATCACTAAATCTGATTGTACTGATAAGTCGCGGTTTGCCTCTTTGGCATTGGTAAGCAGGTTCGGATAACGCATCGTTACGGGCATAATTTTGCGTGTTTCCAATTGCCAATCCTTGTCACTATCCCACCAGTCGTACTGCAAATCTACAGTCCATTTTTGCCCCGCTTTTGCAAATAGTTGTGTATAGTTATATTCAAGCTGATTGTAATTGCGTCGTTCTTTGGATTCTCCATTTCTTCGCAAAGTACTATCTAGTCCAGCATTGTAAGTATAGTTTAAAACAGTGTTATCATGATCACGGGTTCCGTTCCAGAGATAAGCGGCTGTCATGGTATGTTTGCTGCTGATAAAATAATCAGCTCCAAGGTACAGCATTTTACCATCGTCGTGCCTATTTTCGTCTTCATGCTGATCGATCGTGTTTGGGCCAACAACTTGGTGGCTGTTATAAATTCCCTCATAGTCAGATTTTCGCATGCCAAAAGTAGAAAAGAGATTAATCTTGTTCGATTTGAAATTTAAACTAGGGTTCAGTCGACTGTCATTCGGTAATCCAGCAACCGCCCTAACTTGCCCATTAAAGCCTGCCTTTTTATTTTTTTTCAGAATGATATTGATAATTCCTGCATTGCCGGAGGCATCATATCGCGCAGATGGACTGGTAATCACTTCTATTCGTTCCACTTGGTCGGCCTGCAGCTGCTCCAAGGCATTGCCTTGGGTGAGGCCAGATTTTCTGCCATTTACAAGAATGGTTACTCCTGCGTTTCCGCGTAAAGTTACTTCACCTTGTGGACTCACATTCACAGATGGAATACCATTTAACGCATCGTTGATAGAACCGTTTTGAGAAAGTACATCTTTTCCAACTTCGAAAATCTTTTTGTCGGGCAAGAGCCGAAGTGTGGGCTGTTGACCGCTTATCTCTACTTCTTTAAGCTGTTTAGTGCTGCGGATAAGTAACAAGACACCCATTGCTAATGCTCGATCACTTAAGGCAATCTTCTGGGTAAATACCTCATAGCCTACAAAGCTACAGGTTAAGGTGTATGTACCTGTGGTTGTCTTCAAGGTAAATCTGCCTTTCTCATCACTAAGGATGCTGGCTACAAGTTTATTTGTGCTATCTGAAAGTTGAATGGTGACATTTGCAATAGGATTTTTAGTAGTATTATCTACCAATGTACCTGTTAAGGTTTGTGCATTTGCAACTAAACAACAGAGTGAAATTAAAAGGGTATAGATTGTTTTCATGTAGCAAGATTAGGCAGCTTTCTCCTCAACCCCCTAAAAAAACATACGAACTGCACTTCCAACTTGCTAACGGCACTTAAAAAACAAAACAAGTTGATAACTTTATCACATGCAAAAATCATGGTTTGTTGGATTGCTTATTTTATTGCTTGGCTGTAAATCGGAGGTGAGCTATGAAACTAAAGAATTGCCTATCGTCCGAGCTAATTCGAATTTTAAAGCAGCAGTAGAACTTGAGCTGCTCAGCAAGGATTTCACCACTCCATTAGGGGTAAGGATCCATAGCTTTGGAGCTTTTGAAGTATATTGGGATGGTGTAAGGATTGGTCAGAATGGTGTGCCGGCAAAAGCTGGAAGTGCAGAAGTGCCGGGTACGGAAGCAAGTTTTTACCAAGTACCAGATAGCTTAGCAGCTCTTGGTAAACATGTAATTGAAGTGACAGGCACACAAAGCTACCTTCCTGAGATAGACCGGGGGGTTGTAGCAAAACCTGAAAGCTACCTTCGCTTATTGCGTCAACCGCTGATTGAACTTTCTTTTGTAAACCTCATGGCTGGTGCTTTTCTCATAGCATCCCTCTATTTTACCTTCTTATATTACAATAGCAAAGAAAAACAACAGACTACTTTACTATTCGCGGGAATTTGTTTCTTGTTCTTTGCTTTATTAGGCATGGAGTATTTAAAATTCTATATCGATATTCCCTATACAGCATTTTATACACGTTTAAAAACGGTTGGTTGGCTTACCTTTGCTATTGCTGTACTTATTCCCTTTTACTTTATCATTTACTTTAAAGTTCCTTATCGCAAGGTGTTAATGACAGTCTTGGTGTTGGCCTTGATGGGCATTTATATCAGATACTATTCGTATTACGATCTTACTGCCCATCTTTACAGCTTAACCTTGTGGATTGCTTCGGTGGTTGTTTTGGGTTATGCGGTGGTGAAAAAATATAAGGGTAGTATGCTAGTGTTGGGGGGATTTTTACTTTCGATGGCTATTAACCAATATATCTTTTATGATTTTGGTTTGTATATTGCCTTTACCCTCATTTTAATTTGTATCCTTTATTTGCAAACATTAAGTGCCAAGCAGTTGGAAGAATCCCATCATTCAGCACAACTTTTATCATCTCGACTGCAATTGGAATTGGTAAAGAAAAATATGCAGCCTCATTTTTTGCGCAATACCCTTACCTCGTTAATTGATTGGGTGGAGGAATCACCGAAGGAGGGTGTTAAATTTATTCAGGCATTATCGGAAGAATTCGATATTATGAACGATATTTCGGGACACTCCTTAATCCCCATTCAGCAAGAAATTGAACTCTGCAAACATCATCTGGCAATTATGCAATTTCGGAAGGAAATCAAATACATTTGGGAAGATTTTGGCATTCAAGAAAATGAGATGATCCCTCCCGCAGTGATTCATACTTTGTTAGAAAATGGTATTACCCATAGCATTCCTTCAGCGGATGGTAGCTTAAGGTTTGTACTCACATGCTCCATCCAAGAAGCAACCAAGCAATATGTTTTTGAAGTGTTTGGCGAAAATAGGAATAGGGAGCGTAGTGGAGGGAATGGTTTCCGTTATATTGAGGCTAGGCTGACTGAAAATTTTGGCGAACGTTGGAGTTTTAGTTCTGCTCCATTTAAAGAAGGTTGGCGAAGCATTATAACCCTTACCTAATGAATATACTAATTATAGAGGATGAAGCGCGGATTGCGAAACGTTTGTCGCGCATGACAAAAACTTATTTTGAACATCAACTTAGCTTAACAATTTGCGATTCATTAATTAAGGGCTTGGCACATGTTGAACGAGCGCCTGTAGATTTACTGTTGTTGGATCTTAATTTAAACGGCGAAAATGGATTTGATGTGCTAGAGGCAATGGTGGCACGTCCATTTCAGACCATTGTTGTTTCGGCCTATACCGATAAAGCCATTACCGCATTTGCGTATGGGGTGTTGGATTTTGTGCCGAAGCCCTTCGATGAGGCACGCTTATTTCAAGCTTTTGATCGATTACATACCCAACAAGTTAAGACCGAAGGCCCACTTAAATACCTTGCCGTTAAGAAAGGTGGAATTATTAAAATGATTGATTGCTCATTGCTCCATTATATCCAAGGTGCGGGAATTTACACAGAGTTGCACCTTGAGGATGGGAGTCAAGAATTGCATAATAAAAGCCTTGATGCGCTAGCGCTGCTTCTTCCAGCATCGGATTTTGTACGGATTCATCGATCTTATATCGTGCGCTTACAACAAGCGGCGAAATTGTTGGTAGAGCCAGGGGGTAAATATGCTTTACAGTTAAAGAGTGGTGTAGTTTTACCTGTTGGCCGCTCACGTTACAAGGAATTAAGGCATCAAATGATTTGATTAATATTCTTTTGGCGCGTAGATACACAATTATCTATCTCGGCAGGGCAAAGATTTCTAGACATGATGAACCGAAGAAAATATAGGTTGTGTAGATGTGAGTAGTTGTTTATTACCCCAAACTCGCAATGAAACTCTTACTTTTGTAGTTTAAATTTTATTTCATAAGTATGTCCTATACCTGGGTTTTAGCAAGAAAGATTCTGTTGGTATTTTTAGCCTTAACTATTATATCTTCCATCGCAGCGTTATTTGTTAGGAACAGTATTACAAAAAAACTTGAGGGCCTGACCAAATTAACGATTCATGTTGATGAAGATCAATCTAAGCTTGAGGATGTCTTGCTATTACTGCACTTAGCGGAAAATGATTTTCAAGAATCTTTATTAAATGCAGACGGCAAAAAAAGCATAGCTTATAAGACAAAACTATCTTTAGCTTTTAATCAGATCGATACTTTGTTGACTGCGAATATTGATACCACTCAATTAACAATAGGCCAAAGAAAAAACATCAGAGTTTGGTATAATAAGAAACTGAAATTATCACAAAATCTATTAGTCTCAAAGCATAATTTTGATTCACTGCTTACTTTTTATGCAGGTTTTAATAGTTCTTTAAACGAAAATTTGATAAAAGTCATACCAGAGCCTAGTGATAAAAGTAGTATTACCACCGTAACAAAAATAGAGCCTGTTCAGAAAAAGAAACTCTTTGGGCGATTAAAAGATGCGATTGCTAATAAAAATGTAAATACGATAACAGAAATCCATCAGACCAAAAGTGTTACTAAGGCAGATCCAAATGTCAAAAAAATTATAGACAGGGATAAGAAGGCGTATTTGGTAAAATTGCAGCAATTACAACAACAAAATGTTAAACTTCTTGGTATGCATCGGAAGTTAAGCTCCCTAAATACCTCCATCAATGACCAGCTAGAAGTTATCATCAATGATTTGAAAGATATTAATTATCATATGGCTGATGAATTTAAAGCGATGGCTTTTAAGAATTACCAGGAAACTACCGCCTTGCTTAACAAATTTTACTTAGCCGCCTTATTCCTTGTGTTAATTTTCGCCATTTTGCTGATCATTTTCATTGTTCAATTGAATAATGCCGAACTATTGTTAAGAAAGGAAAATGAGTTATCTATTAACATTGCGCAGCAAAAAATAGACGAATTGATTAAGAAGGTAGAGCTGAGCGAGGATAATCGATCGCCGGTAAGAATGGAGGAACTCAAAGAAATTGTAGAATTAGCTGTTAGCAATAATCCAGCATTTTTAGTGAAATTTAATGCATATGATCCGGCTTTTTGTAAAAAACTCTTAGAGCTCGCGCCTAATCTGGTTGCTGCTGAAATTGAGTTCTGCGTATTGTTACGACTAAATTTTGAAACTAAAGAAATTGCACGTTATACAAAAATATCTGTCCGTGCAGTAGAAGGAAAGAAATATAGAATTAGAAGAAAATTGAATATTCCGTCTGATCAAGACATAAATATTTGGATGACAAATATTTAATAAATATACTGCTAGTTGTTGATTTTGAATAAGTTATAAGTTTTGAGTAGAAGTGAGTATACTAACGGCCATGCTTAGTATAATAAAATCATTTTTTTTGCAAAATACTTTAAAACCAAATTTAGCTAACTATCTATCATGACGGAAGTGCCAAAAAGGAAAATATTAATTTTCGATAATAACAAGATCTTGGTCGATATGATGACCGTTATCATGCGTGACGAGGGCTATAGTGTGAAGGGGTCGCCTTTCACTGTCAATTTTATGCAGATCGTGCAAGATTATAAACCTGATCTGCTTTTGGTTGATCATCATAAAAATCCTCCATTCAATGCCTATAATCTTTGTTCTCAATTAAAGGTTAATCCTCAAACTGCGCATATTCCAGTAATTGTGTTATCTATTTATGGGGGACAAGAGGTAAATACGGTAGATGAAATTGCTCCAGATAGTGTAATTGTAAAGCCTTTTTCTTTAAACAAATTAGCTTGGCAGGTTGAACAGCTCCTTTCTTTAAACAAGCAACTTAAGTAAAGAACAAGCGTAATTGGTCCTTCGAATATAAAGTTAGCCATGGCCATCGGTAAAGTAATCTCATTGCGCTATCGTTAATAAAGCATTTTACTTAGCTGAACCCTTAATGAAGGCCTATTGAGTGAATGTGAGTAGAAATGTTTTGATCTAAAGGCTTTATTTCTTTGTTGTTTTGCAAACATACCCAACAAAAACCAACATTATTAGCTATGCATAAATTCATGAAAAGAAAGATTCTAATTATTGAAGACGACAAAATGATTAACTTCTTTTTGGAAACTCGGTTAAAAAAAGAAGGCTTCGATATTGAGATTACTTATGACGGGCAAAAAGCGCTCGAGCAAGCCAACCGTACCCGCTATGATCTTATCATAACCGATATGATGCTACCAAGTATATCGGGATTGGAGCTGATTGCAAAGATTAAAAGATCTAACCAAAACTTTAATGTGCCTATAATCGTACTTTCAAGCCTGGCATCACCGGATCTTATCGTTGCCGCATTGTCTGCTGGAGTTAGTGATTACATAACAAAGCCATTCTCTATGAAAGTAGTCATGGCCAGAATCACTCAATCTTTAAGAATTAGCCCTGTCATCAGCCCAAATGGAAACCCGGGCTCTATTTCGGGTAAACCTTAAGCTACATGTCGTTCATCACTCATTGTCCACCTATCATTAAAGTGGCAATACTGATTTCCCTATTTGGGTTAATAGCCACTTTTATTGTCTTAATTATCATTTATTTAAAAAGAGTAAGGCTTATCATCGATCAGAAAAAAGAAAAAAAGGCCTTAAAAACTATACTGAATGAATTGTCAACCAATGTACTGATATATAATACTATGGAAGAAATTCCGAAAGGAGAATTAACTCATACAATCCATAATTTGAGCAAACTACAAAAGGCTAGCTTCACGTTTAAGAAAATGCTTATGAGTACCTTATTGCATTTTAGTGTGAATTTAAGCGACACATCAACTCATTTGGTTCATTCAACTTATCAATTACTCGGACTAAGAACATTTTCGTTAAAAAAACTAAGAAGTGTGCATTGGTTTGTAAAAATCGAAGGGATAAATGAGATAGAGAAAATGAATGATATTTCATCAATTCCGATACTAGCAAAATTAACTTCAAATTTAAACTTAGATGTTCGTGTTAGGGCCTATGCAGCGCTAATTAAATTAAATGCCTCCGATGCATTTGGGCTATTAGCTAAAGAAAAATCACAGCTTAGTGAATGGCATCAAATTTTTTTACTTGATGCGATGGATGTGCTATCTATTTCGACTATGCCCGAATTTAGGTCATATTTAACCGCTGCTCAAAAAAGTATTATTCTTCTTGGAATCAAGGCTATTATCCATTTTAAACAATTCAGTTCAATTTCTCAAATGATCGTTTTGCTAGCTCATGAAGATGAGCAGGTAAGGAACCAACTCATACGCGCATTGGGCTTATTAAATGCAAGCACCGCCGAGCCCAAATTGAAAGCAATATATGCTAAAGAAAGCGATAAAAACAAGATTCAAATTCTACTTGCTTTAGGAGATATTGGGAGTGGCGAATCTTTGGATTTTATTGTAGAAGAGTTTTTAAATACCAACAATCACGAGCTTCGAAAGGCAGCTATGTATTCCCTGAACTGCCATTCTGAAGAACTTAGCAGTATGTCGACCCCCAACCTATTTAATCTTAACGACGACCAACAAATGGTTGTTAAACATTTTCAACAACCGCTAAACCTGCATGGAATATATTAAATTTTTAGGAAGCTTATTCTTTGATCATCTGATATTTTATTACAGCATAGCTATTATGATTAGTTATCTGTTACTGGTTGTTTTCAGCATGCTTGAGATTGAAAGATATAAAAATAGAAATGAGTTCATTGACTACAATTTACTTTACAATTCTGATTTTGTGCCTGGCGTATCAATTGTTGCTCCCGCCTATAATGAAAGCGCAACTGTTATTAATGGGGTGCATAACCTGCTCTGTTTAAATTACCCAAAGTTCGAAGTAGTTATCATAAACGATGGCAGTACTGATAATACTTTACAACAGCTAATTGATAAATATGAACTCATAGCGGTAGACTATGCCTATCATGAAACAATCGTTACACAGCCCGTTAAAACAATCTATAAATCGACAAATGCTGTTTACGCTAAATTAATAGTGATCGATAAGCTAAATGGAAAGTGTAAAGCGGATGCCTCAAATGCAGGGATAAACATTGCTTCGTACCCCTTATTTCTGTGCACAGATATTGATTGCATTTTACATAAGGATACCCTGATAAAGATGGTAAAACCTTTTATTGAAGGCACCACCAAAGTAATAGCCACTGGTGCAGCAATTCGTATTGCAAATTCTTGTGAGCTCGAGAATGGCTATATGAAGAAAGTAAAAGTTAGCAATCAGTATTTACCGCTGTTTCAAGAACTGGAATATATTAGAGCTTTTTTAATGGGTAGGATGGCTTGGAGTAATATCAATGGATTAATGTTGGTTTCTGGAGGTTTAGGCTTATTTGATAAAGAAATTGTGTTAAAAGCAGGAGGATATAATCATGTATCATTTGGGGAAGACATTGAGTTAATTGCAAGGATGAGGATATGGATGTATGACCAAAAGCTGAAACATCAGGTTGTTTATATTCCTGAGTCGCTTTGCTGGACGGAAGTGCCTACTACACTGAAGGTTTTTAATAACCAACGTACTCGGTGGTCTAAAGGCTTAATTCAAACTCTTTGGTTTCATAAAAAGGTCTTCTTTAACCCTAAATATAAATTATTTGGGCTCCTATCATTTCCGTATTGGGTATTTTTTGAATGGTTAGCTCCAATAATTGAGGCTTTAGGAGTGATGTATTATATTTATTTAATAGTGACCCATCAGATCGCATGGCCCTATGCCCTCATTCTATTGTTAACAATCTATTCGTTTTCTGTGATGATTACGATTATTTCAATACTGTGGGATGAAATATCTGGACCAAATTATTCAAGAAATCGAGACTTGTTTAAACTTTGCTTAGCCGCATTGATAGAGCCGATTGCTTTCCATCCCCTGACCCTGTTTTTTTCGCTTAAAGGTAATTGGTTCTTTTTTACTAAAAGGAAATTAACATGGGGAGACATGAACAGAACAGGACTTAATAACAGCACTACAGAAATTTAAGCATTAAGATATGATGAGGCTACCTTCTAAAAAAAATCTATTGTTGTTGATTGGTTTATTCAGTTTAATGATGCCGGTGAGTTATGCACAACAGGTGTCGGCCGACGAGTTATTGCACCAAGCATTAACGGAAACTAATGTAAATAAGAATTATAAGCAGGCCATTCAGTTAGCACAACAGGGTTTGAAATTGAGTCCAAACGATGTAGATCTTAGCCTACTGTTGGGACGTCTTTATTTGCTAAGTGAAAAGTATGATGATGCTATTCGAGAATTGGATAAAGTATTGATAAAGCATCCTAATCAAGCAGATGCTTTGAAATACTTGATTAATGCGAACTATCAAAATCACAACCTAAGAGCCGCAATTAAGTACGCTCAGCAATATTTAAAATATTACCCTGTCGATAAGTTAATTGCCATCAAGAAAATTAGCATGCTCAACGAGATTAATGCCTTTACTGATGCAAAAAATGAGATAAAAATTGCTTTGAAAGAAAGCCCACAAGATTCTAATCTTGTTTATTTACACAAGGAAGTACTATTTAATGAAGCAAGATTTTTTCGCGCACAAAAAGATACTTTAACTGCAATAGCAACTTATGAGCAGCTTTTAGCGAATTATCCTGCTGATACATTAGCCCGTAATCAACTAATTGGAATAGAAATTGAAAAGTACGATTATGCTAACGCCTTAAAGCATATTGATTCTGGATTAAAATATTATCCAAATCCAGAAAACTTGCTGCTAAAGAAAGTACTAATTCTTCAAAAAATGGGACATAGTGAAGAGGCGGGTAATTTAGTTAAAGTGCTTTACCGCAATAGTCCGGATAACAAAAAGATTAAATCCATTAATGATGAGCTATTTCTAGTTAATGGAAAAAATCAGTTAATTGTTAACTATGCACTTACAACTTTTAATCAGCCTGCTAAAGAGAACTGGAATCAATATAGTGTTTCCTACATGCGTACGGAGAAATTTGGCGCACTAATAGGTCGAATAAATTATGCCGATAGGATCAACAACAATGGTTACCAGTTTGAACTCGAAGCCTATCCTAAACATGCTGTCGGTTATTCGTTTGTTAATTTTTCTTTTGCTAAGTCGACAGTTTTTCCAAAGCTACGTTGGTCTTATTCTTATTTCTTGCCGCTGAATAAAGGCTGGGGAACGGAATTTGGCTTTAGATATCTTAAAAGTGATACTGACTATTTAGGGTTTACAGGTGCAGTAGATAAATATATTAACCGGTATTGGTTAAATCTGAAAACATTTTTCCTGTTCGACGATAAAAGACTAACGGCATCTTATATGTTAACAGGGAGGTATTATGTAAACGATTCGATTGAAGATTATTTGACGGCCATTGCCGGGTATGGCTTTTCACCTGATGATAGGGGAATGAACTTCGAAATAAACAAACGGCTCAATATGCAATCGATTAGATTTACTCTTGCCTATCAGTTCAAGTTATGGAAGCGTAATGTTATAGGTATTTCTACCACGTTCAATAAACAACAATATCAAACCGGAAGTAATACCAATGAGTTTGAAACTGCTCTTATTGTGAAACACAGATTTTAATCTGTATTTATCTCATCATAAGTAACTTAAATTAGTTGAGTAGATGCGAGTATCCAATTTTTATAATTAAAGCTGATGAATTGCTTTCTTTGATGAACTTGAATTATTATTTATGAAATATTTCCTTTTATTAGTACCATTACTGTTTTTGATAATTTCTTATCGCTATAAGGCGAAATATAAAAGGTTAAAAAACAGTGGGAAAATTGGTGCGTTAATGAATGCGAAGAATAACGCCACTTTGTTTTTAGTTTTAACAATTTTGTTAGTTTTAGGGTTCTTTTTTATGCTAATATTTAACTTTTCCTGAATGGCAGCGAAAGGATAAATGATTGAGCACGAAGTTAGCAATCAATGAATTTAAAAATTAAAAATGCCTCGGCTGCTTGTATAGAAGCAGCTGATCAACCAAACCAAATAAATATAGCTATTGAAGGTGTGCTACCGGAGAGCCTTTTGGATCATGTCGATATTTTGACGGCTATAGATTATTATGGTATTATAGAATTCTTAGATGCTATTGGAGAAGACAAAATAAGATCTTATCTAAACTCCGGTTTGGAATCGTCCTCATAAACGGGTCCATACATATTCGGCACTTTATTCCCTGTAGCCCGTAAATACACAATCATTTCCCCTCTGTGATGATAGATATGGTTAAATAAAAATCCTCGCAATACTGATATTCTTGGCATGGGACCAAGCACTACTTTATCGCCCACTGTCATTTTCCAATCTGTTAATAAATTCTCTTCTGTAAGCGAATTAAATGCATTCCGGGCCAGCTCAACATTACTTTCAAAAAGCGCTAAGGTAGCATTAATGTCATTGGTATCGCCACGCTCTAGCTGCCCAGTGGTCATATCATAAACATCGAGGGTAAAGGCACCAACGTACCAATAGTAAATGGTAGCAATGTGTTGGGCCAGTTCGCCCATGGTCCACGAAATTGGGGAAGGCTTATAATGAATATCCTTTGCCGGAATAGCTTGTAAAAGTTTGCGGGTACTTTTAACTTCGTTTTCAAATTCTTGTAATAAATAGGGTAGCATAATCAAATTTAAATAAGTAAACTACAGTAAAACACTTTTTAAGGGCAATATGTTTAATGTAAAAAAGGTTAACCTTCAATTATTCTACTAGTTCATATTTCACGATCATGATGATGTCTTCCATCCTTTCAAGATCGATTGTATTTTCTCCCATTGTTATTGACCATTCTCCAAGCGGATTTTGCTGAAGAGGAATGGTAGCATTTTTGATCATGTTTTTTCCGTCGGTGAATCCGCCTGGGAAATCAGACCAAGCCCCTGAAGGAGCTGTCTGATTTAATTTGAATGCATTTGCGGTCAAATTAACCTCATCAGTTCCTTTGATTTTCATAAATACTTGAACTTCGGAAACTTTTAGCTCACTGCCCGAAAGAAAATAAGGAAAATGGTTTTGCACGACTGAAAAAGAAGTTTGTGGAATGAGATCTATCGGATATAATAACTGATGAAAGGCATTAGGGAATTCGTGTCTAAGGCTAAATAAACGCGTTGGCCCTCCTTCTCCAAATGTTGCAATTGCACTTCCAATATGCTCTTCCACTTTATCTTTAAATGCACCATCATCTGCTGCTGTATAACTGATATGGAAAATTACGTCGGCAATGGAATCATAATCGAAAGTTCTCACTTTTGCAGGTAAATCTAACTTCCAATTGCTTATGGCACCGGCACCTTCAAATGGAAGATAGCGCTCATCACGGAAATTTAGCTCAAACATACCTCCATCATTTTGTGCAGTGCTTGTGGCAATTGAAGTATTATTTGCGATATTTATGAGAGTAGGTGGTGAAGCGGCATCGGCAATATTATCTGCTTTTCTGATTTTGCTGCTTAACAGTGTAAGTTTTGCGCCAATACTGGTGTAAGGGCCAGCAATGCATGGCATGCTAATTCTTACAGATTTAATAATGCGTTTATATTGACCAGGGTAGGAGAGATCAAATGCAACTTCAGGAATTTCAAATTCACAAGCACCTGATTGTTTTAATTTGAATAGTGCAAGAGGGTTAATGGCCGCCATAGAAATGTTTTGTGTGATTTCTAACTTGCGTTTGTTTTTATCGATATATGCTTTTTCCAATTGTTGTAGTTGAAGGAGTAATTTCTCTCCAGCTAAGAATCCAGCACGGTCTGATTGCCAGTTGTCACCAGCAATAAAATAATTTTGTTCGTCTAGATCAAAGCGGTACGCTTTTTCGGCAAGCTTAGCCATATCTGATGCCATATTATAAGCTTGGCGATATAAACGGCTTAAGCCAGATGATAAAAATGTATATAAACCTAGGTTTGTAAACTTGCCTTTATAAAAGTCGTGCACTTCTTCTAACTGCTCAAATTGTGCATCAAATACAATAAGATCCTTTTCGGCTATATTTTTCCGTATTTCTGCAGCAATAATTCGTTGCTCTATTTCTTTTAGTTCTTGAGTGGCTAAAACTTTTTCTTTTTCCCATTCTTGTTCTCTACGTTGGTTTTCAGCTTGAATGCTTGCCGAAGTGGAAACGGTATCTGCAATTTGCGCTGTACCTCTAAAGAAATCACTCCAGGCCTGCGTGCTTAATCCAATTTGAGTTCCGCCATAATTGAATGCAAACGGACTTCCTGCATCAGGGATAAGATACGATAATGATGATACCGTACGCGCAACGCCTTCTGTCAGTCTTATAGCGGATGCTACGAGTTGTGCTTCCTGTTCGAGGTGTTCCCAGGCGGTAATTCCTTCATCAATCAATGCTGTGTAATGATCAACTCTTTTCTGAATGGTTTTTTTACCTTCTACCAAACTTTGATATTGTGCCTCCGCTTCCTTAATATTTTCCTCTTTTTGATCACGTGAAAGCTTCATGATATTTTGTTCATGAACAGCACGTAGTAAGGTAAGCTCCTCAACATCTTTTTTCTCTAATGCACTTAACAATGCATTGCCAAAACCTTGTACCGTTGCAGTAAATTGTCTGGCTTTGTCCAATAAATAGGTAAATCTATAAGGTGGGATTTCTGCATTTAACATGGCCAATACATCTTCCAAACTTAATCCTGATGCTTTTGCCCTTACCAACATCATTGGGTCAATTGGGGGTTGAAATAGCGCTAATGATCGCCTTACGCCACTAATATTCATGCAATTTCTTATCTTAAATAAGCGGTCCTCCACTCTATCCCAATATTTATGAAGTTCGTAGTTGGGCGGAACACAAAATGCAAGGTTACTCTGCTGGATCACAGCGATTGCAGGAGGCCTATATTTTTCTGCTTTTAAAGTAGCAGTTTCGGCTAAAACATATTTGTTATCATCTTTAATTACTTTATTATTTTCTTTGTCACTTGCTTCTTTTGCCTCTTTTACTCCACTATTGTTCTCATTACGCCTATGCTCGGCAGCTCGAACAGTGATTTTCTTCATTTGTTTGCGTTCTTTATGAAAGCTGGTCGTTTCTATACCCATTTTCCATGCATCGGCTTTTTTAAATTTAGCATTCGAATCTTGCCAATTCTCCAAGGCAATTAAAAATTCAGATCCATCTTCGATCCCTTTTTTTAGTTCATTATAAGTTAAGGCTGCATCGGGAAGAGTTTCACAATCTCCCAATTTTTCGGGTCTTTTGCCAAGCATATCTGAAGCAAGGATATAAAGCATAGACGCTTCATTGATTGATTCCATTGTATCTTGTGTAAAAAGATGATCGCCCCAGTCGAGCAGGTTATCAATGTATTTCATTACAATGGATTTCTGATAGGCGTTTAAACGCAAACGTGCAATAGCATGGGGGTTAAACGGATCCTTTTTATACTTTGCAATAGCATCTTCATCTGTAAGAATTTCTTTTAAGGAGTCGATACTCAGTTTTTTAAATTCAATGTATTGCCAATTGCGGTCGGTCGGATTATCACTGTTTTCTTCTTCGTTAGCAGTAGGATTAAAAATCTTCTCATACCAGTATTTGGCTTCTGCGAATTTTCCATTGGCATTTAAGTGTGCCGCAATCCGAAAAGGAATATGAAAGAATAATTCTCGATAATACTCCCCATAGGCACCTCTAAAATTGATGTGGTTAAACCAATCTGGCCATGCGAAAAGTTGCAACGGATTTTTAAATTGGATGCCTAAGGGTTTTTCTTTTAAGGATTGAGTAGCTAAACTTAAAAATTGATCGATGCCTTTGTTGGTTAGTATCTCTCCTAACTGATCGCTAAGAGAGGTAGTAAGACGGATCATGATCGCATTTAGTCCTGGTACTAAATTGGGTGTAATTAAAAAAGGTCCATTGAGGTTGATGATATATTTTCCAGCTTTCCCATTTACTGTTGTAATCGAGGGATGATATTTAGCATTGGGGAAAGGCTCGGTAAGTGGTACTTGTACACCCTGTCTGCTTTCTAACTGGATATCTGCTTTGGCTTCCGAATTATAAGAACTGTCATCCGTACATAGCATTGAATTTGCCCCAGACTTCAATAATTTAATGCATTTGATAAAATTTTGGGAGGTGAAGGAACTCTTTTTTAAACGATTATAATAGAAATTTATCTCATAAGCGTGAACTCTTTCTGGTTTCCAAGTATATTGGATCTCAACCCTATCATTGTCAGTTAAGCGTGCATAACACTTTAAACCACCCTTGCTGGTCTCAAATTGCTGTTTAAGGTTTTCTTCTTCCTGTTTTCTGTTTTCTATCTGGTTTTGATGAAAATCTTCTGACGATTCAAGAGCAGCTTTCTGAAATGTCAAGGTGGCAATCTCCGACATAATCCTGAGAATTTCAAGATCGTAAGGAGCCAATGCTGCATTGATCTCTTCCTCATCCATATAAAAACCCCAGTCCTCATAAAATTCACGTTGATCTTCTTTCTCTTTCACCACTTCATCTAATTGGGTCTCTAAATCAGTAATCTTAGCTTCAATGTCGTCAATTGCATCTTCTGGGCTCTCAAATTCATCCAATGTCTCCGGGTGTTCAAAATTGAATAATCCATCAAATTTTTGGGCTGCGTTCCATTTGTTGTTTTCTCCTAAATAAGAATAATTAAAGGTCAATTTATAATCGTATTCCTGAAAATCGGAATTGCCGCCAGATACCTTATTTTTCTCTTGTATCAGCATTTCTACCCAAAAAATATAAAGACGCCCCTTTCTTATAAAAGCAGAAACAGTTGGAGCACTAATGTTTACATCTATTTTTTCCCATGCAGTCCATTCTTTTTTATCGATCCACTTCCTGTAATAATATTTAAGTGGGTCGGTGTTCATTCTTCCAAATAGGTAGAAGGTGTCTTTTGCGCTGTGGTAATAACAACCAGCAATTTGCATCCTGGCTAATTCTGAAAACTGCGCAAGGTATTTTTTATAGGCAGCTTCGGCCGATTCCTTACTGATCTTATCTTGTAGTAGTTCATCTTCAAGCTCCTTGAACAAAGGTGTCTTATTATCTCTGAGATCAGGTTCTATATAATTTTCTGGATAAAGGAAGACTTTACGATTGGCTTCCCATACTCGATAGTTCTTACGCCATTGCCATTCATCAACCACCTGTTGCCAAAGCTGACCTTTAACAGCAGCCATTACGCTTGCGTCACTAAATTTATTATTTGTACTGTCTGATTGCTCGAGATTCATCAAACAGCGATGCACATACAACTGCAGACTGGAAATTGCTGCTACAACTTTGGAAGTGCGGAAACATCCCCCCATTTCTACATCGAGTAAAAAGTAGCTGTATAATTCATTATAATCAGAGAAGTTTAGTTCTTTTTCTCGTGCAATAATATATCGACACAAAACATCCCTGACACCTACATTTACCTTGTCGTGGTATAGCTCTTCTTTTTCCTTCCGTTTTTCATCATCTTCAAACTTAGAACGGAATGCACCCAATATAATATTCCATACTTCTGTCCATTCTGCATAGGTATTAGCCATGAATTTTGGAAGCACATAGCCGTTGATGCCTAGTAATTGGCATATTTTTAACCCACCAAATAATTTTTTTAATGCTTCAATAGGTGCAGTAGGTAGTGCTAGCTTTCTGAGCAATGATTTCAATAAACTAGCTTCTGTTTCCCATACGGCAGCCAACAGTTTGATGCTGTTATCATCCAATTCTGCTTCATATGCAATTAGGAATTGCTGGATCTCTTCTTGTTTTAGATCGCCTATTGCTCGTAAATGTTGGCGATAGAATTGAAGATTTGATATCACTTGTATACTAATCAGGTTTGGAATATTCATACCAAATAGAGGAGTATGAATCATGATGAACGGAATTTGCGAAGTATCCATTTTAAGTCTTGTAAACAAGAGGAACATTCGTTCTATGTCCTTTGCAAAATCAATCAATTTATCAGTGAAGGAATCATCAGGCGTATTCTCGGTAAGAATAACATTTTTCAGAACCTGATATTCTTCTTCCAAAAGCTTCGATGGAATGGTGTCGGCAATTGTAGTACTTACGCCTATTTCGGCATCGATAGACTCCGAAATAAGCGTAAGCAAAACATTTTTAATATGAAAGCTATTGAGGATTGATTTAATTTCAGCTTCTTTTAGTTTAAATTTATCAGTTGCATTGATAAGCGTAAACACCTCCGAAAAATCCTGATCCATTAACCAGGAGGGAGAAAGTATGTATTGGTCTTCTCCTTTTTGCACAATAAGCTCTTTTTCTGTTAAACCATTGAGCAATTGCAACATCTCTGCCTGTTCAGTTCCTTCAACTCTATTAATATTTTCAAGCTTAAAATATAGTAGCTCATCCTCGTGTATTTTAGCAATCCACAAATCAAGGAGCTTCTTGTTGGCCTTAAACTTCATTGTTGCCGTATCCTGTGCGGTAACAAGCATCATCAGTTCGTCAATAGCAAAAGGAAGGGCTTTAACGGTTTTTCTCAACTCAATGAAAGTTTCAATTTCACTAATTGTCGAAATAAAAGCTGTATCGGGAGGAAGTGAAAGCCGCACTAAGGAAATAAAATCTGTAATGGTTAGTTTCAGTGCCTTGGCTAATCTTGTGTGTCTATAAATTAGGGATATTTTCCTCCGATTGAGTGTGCAATCGCCATCTTGATCAAAAGGTATTTGCTTGGTCAATAACTCAAACATCATTAATAGTTCTGTTTCAGATATTGACAAACCACTCAATAATATAGGGGTAAGCTCATCGATAGTATCATCTGCCGGGTTATTGGCATTTCGGGAATAATGATGGTATTTAATGGCAGTGTCTATTGAATTTAGCGAGAAATCGGCACCAAATAATCTTTCAAAAAGATCTGGTTTTTTATCTAGGATACTTTCAACGGGAATTATATTTACTATCCCTGCAAGTTCTTCTGGTTTTAAATTTAATTGTTCGGCTATCGCAAAGAGTTTGGAAAGCGTAACGATTGTTTCTTGATCGAGCACATTTGAAGACATCTTTGCCAAGGTTAATTTAGTTTTAGCGATGTCTTTTGAACTGGGCGTTTCTTTAAATCCTTTGTTGCCAATTTCAAATATTTCGTGGTGGTTTTTTTCTTTAAATGGTGTATCTGTTTTGCCTTGAAGATCAATTTTTGGCCCTTTACTAACGCCTCCAAAATCTGTTTTTTGTTTAGTTGAAAAACCTAGATCTGCATGGGTGAGCGTGTCGTTGTCAACCGCATGAATGGTTCTTAAGATTAAATCAAGTTCACGAATTGTCCAAGGAAGCTTCTTCCAGAGTCTAATAAACCTGTGCATAAAATCTAGATGGCTGGTTGTAAGACCAGTAAAGTGTTCAGGAAAATTCTGTATCTCCTCGTCTGAACGGACTTTTGTGATTTGAAGTTTATCTAAAATGTCAGTGCATTTTAGCGCTAATAGTTGGTCCAGATCTTTTCTTTCTATATCCGAATGTTGTAGGACATGATCAATCGTAATGTCTTGATGGCCACCGAACCTTGCTTTAGCAGCAGCGGTATCTGGCTTGCTGATTACATTTAACTCCTCGGCGGCTATTTTTAAATGCTCTAAAGATGAGGCATTTTCAGGCCTGTCAATGAGTTTGAAAATATCACTGAGTTCTATGCCAAAGTATTCAAGATAAATTCGGGATTTTTCGAGTGGAAGATTATAAGGTGCTACAAATGAAGTTTTTTCAGATGAGAGTGCAATTGCTTTGAAAAAATCATTTTTCCCGGTTACTTTCGACAGAAAGTTTTCCAGTACCTCATTTACGACATCCAAATAAGGTATGAGGTCGTTGGTATTGCTGCAAGTTAGCCTTAAGCTCCATAGATCGGGGCGACGAGTTTTAAGGTTAATAGGATGTGTTGGCTTTGTTGCAAAAGTTTTCTCGGTGATATTGCTCTCAATAAAATACATGAGGTCAACAAAGTAGGCTGCGGGACTAAAGATGGAGCGACAATCTTTGCAATCGCAGTAGTCTTGACTGCCAAAAAGATCTTCAAATCCGTCAATTTCTTTTAAGTCATTATACAGGTTTTTAGGTTTAACATTTCCCACCGCCATTTGTCCGAACCCACCTTTAAAAATATCTCTGATTGCCGCTGCATTGTGGGAAGCTTTAGTCGCCGTATGAGTTGCTTTTGCATATACTTTAGTGGCTTTTTCTTTAGACATCCCACTTTTGTTGATAAATTCAGATTGGCTTTGAGTGGTAATGCTGTATGCAGAATCAAATCCATTGCTCAGCAATAATTGCCTGGTCTCGGCATCGTCGCCAAGCTCAATTACCCGCTGAATACCCATCAATTGCTTGCGGATCATTGGTTGTTGTTCTTTGGGTATGTCTTTCCAACTTAATTTTTCTTCACCTTCTTCATCATGCGAATCTTTAAATAAATTGGCATAGGTAAGGTCCATTGCTGGGTTATTGCTAATAAATTTTTCGAAATTAACTAGTCGATCTTGCATCACCTCTTTTTTTGCAGCCTCGCTTGTTTTGGTATCGTTTATGATATCCTTAAACCCCAAGTTGCTATAGGTATTTGCTAAAAGAGGAAGAGAATCGGCTTTGCCAAGGAATTTCTGGCCTGCATCTTTTATTTTATGAAATAATTTTTGTGTTGGAAAGGCATTTTCTATGGTGGCGGCTAGGTCCTCAGCGTATTCTTCGGCTGTGAGTTCTTCAGGGATTTCAACTGCTTTTTTGTTGATTAAATCCAGCCAGTCTACTTTTTCTAAAGGAATAAGGTCAGCGAGAGACTTTACTTTGTTCTCTTTCAATGTTTCGATCAAGGCGAAATTTGAACCTGTAAGACGTGATAGTTCGCCAAAGAATTTTAGGTTGTCTCGTTCTTTAGCATTGATGATACCTTTCTCTTCCATCTGTTGGAAAGTATGGTCGTCTGCCTCTTCTAGGTCAACAGTGTATTCGGTTTTTCCCTTTGGTTTTATTTCGGCGAGAGAAAAGAGCCTTTCATTTTTGGCAATTCTAATTTCTTTTTGAAATGCAGGATGTTCTTTCAAAGTAAGATCCTTTTGTAAGATTGAATCTATTCTTTCGGGTTCTATTGCCTTGATTTTTTTCAATAGTCTTGTAGCTTCCTTTGCGAGCGGTAGATTTTTTGAGAGTGTTGGAAGTAAATTCTCGGTAAACAACTCTTTGATTTCCTGCCCTTCAAACTCCCTAAAATTGGCACCTGCTTTTAATAAAGCTTCTCTCATCGGTAAACTCATTGTGCCAGCTTCCAGGGTTAATTGATCAATAAAATATTCATTCAATCTTGTGTCTACCTGCGTTGCAATCGCCTTGTCTGCCTGTGTTAATCGAGTAGACTTTAGGTTAAAGATCTCTGGCTTTAAGGCAATTTTAGTAAAGACCCTCCCTGGCTTTTTTTCTTTTAGCATAAAAGCACCTTTGGCTTCGAGTACCTCGTTTAACTTATCGGCCGTTATCTTATCCACCTCCTTGGCGATGGGTAGTAAGTGTATTTTTTGAAAACGCTGTATTGCAACAAGTGCAGATTTGCCAAACTGGTTTCGGCTAAGTTCTGATTGCATTATTTTAAAGCCCAGAAATAATAAGGCCTGCAGCAAATTTGAAATTACATCAGCTGATGATTTTGGGTTGATTGGGGAGGTAATCTTTTCCATAGGGATTATTGATTAAATGGTACTGGTTATTATTGCAGTTTACAATTCGAGCCGAAACACCATGCCCTGATTGTTGCCGTATTTCCTTGTCCGCTTCTTGCCTTTGCTTCCAGCAACTTAAATTGCTGGTAATCATATTTACTCGTAAGGTCGAGAATAGTAATATTAGAATCCCAACCAAGATCTAAATCCTCCAGTAAGAATGCATCTTCTACAAAGGCAGGCGTATTAATAAAGTTTTTTCCTGTGCCATATTGGCCATGCCCTCCTGTTCCAATCACTACGTTTTGCCCGCGGGCTTCGAGTTTCAACGCTAGGTCGGCAACAACATGCCCGTCTGTTACCGTTTTATAGCCATACGCATCGCCAACATTTACTTGAACTCTTCTGTGTCCTCTGTACATAGTCGCTACCGTTTGTACCGCATTTGGCTCGTTTATAAGATTGGGCAAAGCTAAAGTTGCATTGGGACTGGGTATTGTTGGCGGCGGGAGCTTTGGTACGGTAGGCATTGGTCTAGCGGCTGCCACCTGTCTCGGCATTTGGACTGCTAAACTTTCCATTAATGCTGCCTCATTTCCCGCCATCATCATTGCAAAATCTAATGCCGCAAGATCAGCAGGTGAGGCGCCCAAATCTGTTGCAATACCTTTCATCGTAGCGCTAATCATCAGCGGTCCACCAGTAGCAGGATTTGCATATAATAAAAATGTGTTAACGTCTTGTATTGCACTATTTGCCTCCTCCCAAAATGAAGGTTCGGGTAATGGTGGGGGTTCGGCTTGTGGTGCTTGTGCTTCCTGTTGCTTTGTTCTCTGGATCATGCGGTTTATTTCTTCGTCAGACTTTGTTCGTTCGTCTGATTTAGGACCTACATCCGTACCACGGGTGTCATTAAATTTCAGCGGATTATTCTTGCCATACTGATAGATATTTAAACCATCTCCAATGCCAATAGGATCGGCGGCCGTCCATCTACCAAGCCATGTGACGTAATATCTTGCGCTATGGTACTCCAAGCCTGTTTCTTCATCCCTTTCCATGCCTGTATATCGATATCTTTTAGCTACAGCTTTAATGGATTTATTATTTGCCTGAAAAGCTGTTGTGCCAAAAGGATGATATTCCTCGTAACTAACTACCTCAGCATTATCAGCTAATTCTAATGCAGAAGATCCTAGGTGGTTAGGTAACTGATATCTGACCAATGTTTTTTCAGAGCCATCATCAATATTATTTCTGGTTTCTATCCTCGCAAAACAATTCCCTTCATCTATTAACCCCAAAGTAACTCTTTCCAGCCCAGCACTATTGCCACTATGTTTTTTGTAAAGTTCATAGCTACTTATATAAATACGCTCTTCTTTTTTTGTGGGGGTAATTCCTGCCGCAACATGATTTTCTGTTATTTTCCGAATGCGTTGTCCCTTTCCGTTGTACTGATAGTAAGTAGTTTCTGCGGTGCCATTTTCGAGGGTTACATTTTGTTTAATGCTCCTAATCATCTCCTCTTTGAAGTTCCAACCCATCTCTTCCAAATGCGGCATTTGTGTAATATAGCCGTGCTGTGCATGATGTGGATATAACGAAGTTTCGCTTCCCAATTGGGTACTGATTAAACGGTTATTATTAGCTTGGTAATGATAATTTCTTGTCCAATTATTTCCTGGGGCCTGATGCCGCATTTGTATCATATTTCCGACCGTGTCATATTGATAAGTTTGCGTATAATTCCGCATCACCATCGGATCGCCGGGACTAAATTGTTGTATAAATGATGCGTCGTTCCAAGTAAATCCTAAAGCAGCGTTATTTTCTCTTCCCGTGGCTTCGGTTAAACGATATAATGCATCGTAGGTGTAATTGGCTATGCCGGTTACTTTTTGGTTGTTAAAAAAAACAGTAGGGATATTTTTATCTTCTATATGGGTAATGTTACCTACCGGGTCATAAGTGTAATTCAGATCCTGAAGTGGATCTCCGTTTTGGCGTTTACTAGTTAGTCTCTTAAGCCTTAAAGTTTCTTTATCATAATGAAATTTGGTACTAACGTTGTTACCATAAACAATTTTTTCGCGCTGTCCTTTTTCGTTATAAGATATGTTATTGATATAAAGTGAACTAACAGTATTACCAGGGTGTAAAACTCTTTGAGTGGTTAACTTACCTGCTTCATTGTAAGTGGGCGTAATTATACTTCCGTCAGGGGCAATCTGTTGGATAATTCTCCCTAGAGCATCATTTTTTGTAATAAAGGTAAAGATAATTTCGGGCTCTAAATCGTTTACTAAATTCTCATTAACCCAATTTGCCACTTCTTTATATTTGCTAAATAGTTTGTAGGTTATGGTAACAGGCTGTCCCTTAAAATCATAAGCAGCGGCTTCGATTAAACCCCCTGTATCATAATGCAGTATAGGTTGTGTAAAAATGTTTCTTAGCTGCAAATCAGTTTCATTACTGCGGTCGGGCATCAGCAAACTCTCGCCATATATTATCCTATCGTACACGTGGTCGAGCATTTCAACACCATCGCCACCAATTACCTTACTATGGGTAGGTCTTTGAATAATATCGTAGAAATACTGAAATTCATGATTTCTTTCATCCCATGTTCGTATGGGTTTCCCAAATATATCAGCTAACAACCATCTTTGTCCAGCATCCATACTGTTTAGATATACCATATTTCCTAACATATCATACAGGTATTGCGACACAACATTTCCTCGAGCATCGGTTACTGATCTTAAATTACCCTCTACATCTAGTTTAATTTTCGTGTGGACAGCTTCAGTTGGCTGGGGCATTACGTTTATCGATAATATTGGCCTACCCAGCGTGTCAAAATGTAATATAACTGGAGTATTTGCATGTTTAGCAGCTTTATCTGCAGCCTGTTTTTCGCTGAGTGGATTTTTTCCTGCAGCGATAAGTTCAGCATCTATGAGGTTGTTAGTTCGATTTTTATACCATGATGAGTCTAAAACAGTATCATTGGTATCATAGCTAGTTTGTTGCCATGAATTGAATGTTACCTTTGAAAAAGTGCCATCTGGCAGTTCAGTTTTGATTAAACGGCCTATAGCATCGTAATACATGATAGGGGTAACACCCGTTTCGACAAGTTCTTTTAGCTCTTCATATTGATGAGTTACTGAGAAATATGGCTCATATTGTTTTACTGCATTGCCTTTGTTATTTAAGATACTTCGGCCGTTGCCTACCCAACGTAATTGTTTGGGATTACTTAATGAAGTATCAATTTCGCTGACAGCAAAACTATCATCTGCCTGTACAATTACCTGTTTTGCCATACCGGGTTCTGCCTGCACTTTTTTCATAACTACCTGCCCTAAACCATTCGAATATTCAAAGCCAATTTGGACAGAAGAATCAACATTTTGTTGAAAATGCTGTTCCCGGTTAATCACACTTACTACTGCCGGTTTCCCCAACTTGATATAAGCATTTAGATCATATACAAATCGTGAAGTAGCATGGTTTAATAAGCTTTTTGCAAGTGCTGTTAATTGAGCAGTATCAGTTTGTTGGAAAAAACTGTCGATCGACGTAAGTTCATTGGCATCCGTTATTTCAGTTATGCCTATTAACTCATCAGCCTCATTTCCTTTGCCTAAGATTGCCACAGCCTTCACAAATCCTAGTTCATCTAGTATGGTTTCAGAAAAATTGCCATTCACATCTTTCATTCTTGTAGCCGCAAGGGCGCGGAAGTTAAAATTAACCACCGTTGAGCGATTGCCTAGGGCATTTACAGTTTCTTCGACAAAAAGAAAATAGTTGCTATCGTATTTTACTGTAGTAATGGCACCGTAGGGATCTGTATAAGAAATAGGAAGGTAAAATCGATTTTTAGCAGTTAAAGTAGTTTCCGCACCTGTAATAAATTGCGCTGTACCAGATCGGATCCACCAATTGTTGTCGCCTTCACTGTTGATGTATTTTCCTTCTGTTAATAGAGAAGTATTAACTTTTGATCCAAAAATATCGTTTACCAATTCTGGCGTAAAGGCCAATTGATAATTTTCAAAAGGAATAGCTAGCGATTCCAATTGATGTAAGGGCAAAGCTTCTTTTAAGTTGTTATCGTAATAAACAGATCGTACGTGTTCAATCAACCTGCTTTGCGAAGGATTAATGTCTTTAAAATCATCGGGACTGTAAAAATTACTGCTTTTAACAACTCCTTTTAATTCAAACGTTTTTACTTCAGAAGGCAAGCGTAATCGATATATCTCGTCTAAAATGATGTCATTGGTAAATTGATTTTGTGTGAAGAGCGTAATCGTTTCATTTTGCTTTTGTCTGGTTTCTGCAGGGAGCGATTGATCTGAAGTTAACCGAGGATAAACTACCGAAGCTGATTGAAGTACGTTGCCATATTCATCAAAATCGATATTCATACTATGCGCTATGCGAGGGTCTTCCGGATTTCGTTCATAACCATAAGTAATTTTCTCTCTTTCTTTTACAAGAAAAACGGCGTGCTTATTTCTGCCTTTGGGTTGTATTAACTTAATCAAACAGTTGTGGGTTGCAACAGAGAAGGGCGTGAGTTCCCTTTGTTTTACTGCATCTTTTGCGAATATTTCTGAACGTAATGGCATGCCTTTACATGCTCTCAATGCCTCACACAATTCATTTGGTTTTAGCTTATCACTAATAATGGGCTTGGTGTTAAGGGTTTCCTGATGAGTTGCTTCAAACTCCTGTCGTTGCATTTCCTGATACCAGTAATCAGCTTCAAATAGATTAGAGGTACCCGTGTGGAACCATGTTTTTGTAACGACAGGCTCCTGATGCAAGGGCTCTGCTACAATATTGGAGGCGTTTCCCTTTTTCCAATGATCAAAGGTTTCGGAATCGGTTTGTTCTACCATGCCAAAGCCGCGAAACTCTCGTTCATCATGGTCGTAATAACCATGATGATATTTATAGGTACTTACAAAAGAATATCCTGAAATTTTATCTTCGATGGTAGTTTTAGAGATGCAATGAACTGGGAAATGCAATTTAGTAACCCAAGGTTTTCCCGCTAACTTGTCTTCCATGTAAAATGCTGTAGAAGGAGTATACTCCAACGATACTTCTTTTCCCAAGTTGTTTTGATAAGAAATGAGGAGGTGCGGTTTCTTGCTATTCATCAAGTCTATATATTTTAAAGAGGCATGCGCATCTTTTGGGATGGAGCTGGACCATACAATGCAAGCTACTCCATTTCCCAATAAATCAGTTATCGTTACGTCAGTGTGGTGATGGATCTCAGGAAATGCAGCTATTTGAAATGGGAGAGACGTAAATGTATTTCCACTTAAGTTCAGCCAGCAAGTGAAATTATTTTTACCTAAATAAATAAGATCTGTAGTGCCCGTCCCATCAATATCAGCTAATCTTAAAAAGGATGGATTAAAACTTTCTGGATGGTCAAATAGTGGAGCGTTATCGAATGATACTTTCTTGCCAAAGTTTCCATAGCCTAAATTTGGCCAATAGCATACTTCAGCATTTTTTATCCTCACAATGTCTGTCATTCCATCGCCCGACATGTCTGCTAAGAAAATGGATTGAGAAGCATCTGCAAATACCATGTGCGGTCCATCTTCCTCGTTAAATGATTTCGATTTTTTTTGTCCTGCGGTAAATCCATTTTTTCCATCAGAAGCATACCAGGTAAAAGCTTCCTCTTCTGTGATTAAAATTTCTGGTTTACCATCTCCATTTAAATCTAACATTCGAAGATTAGGGTCGTTGAAATCTATATTGGGTAGTGTATTAAACGAACAAAATGTTTGCCATAGCTCATCATCATTCAATTCGAAATAACCACGCGGTTCACTTGTTAAACTCAGCAATTGTTTGCTGCCGTCTGCCTCTAGATCAGCAAACTGTAAATGCTTGCCCAAACCGACAAATGAAGGCTTTGGACTTATTGATTTTTCTTTAGCAAATTTACCCCCTCCTATATTATGTTTGTAATACCAACCGTTTGCCTGCTCCATTAAAATTCCGGGTAAGCCTTCATTGAACAGATCAGCAAACTGATACGGTGTTTGATCCATGTTATTTACATACTTGACCTCTTTATTCCAGTCATGCTGTTGATAAGCGAATTTAAGCGGTGGCAATGCTTTATTGGTATAAGTGCCATTTGGCATTTTAATGTAACCCATGGAAGTTACGGAGTTTAGTAAGGTAAAACCCTGCTCAACCGAGGTATTATATTCACAGTTAATTGATTTTATCAAGGCAGATCCATTCGGTAGCTCATCAAAAAAATGAAAAAGTAGCACCCGCTTGCATAGTCGGGTGGTCCTGATTTCAAAGCCAGCTTTATAATCAGAAAACGGATCTATCCTAAAATCCCAATCCTGTACTTTCGTGTGGGTATTGGTATCATATTCTCCATAATCGAAAACGGTTTGGAACATATAAGCTGTTTCGTCCGGAAAAGGATCTCTAAAATGCTTGTATGGTATTTTATTTCCATAAAGCACTTTTTCTAAGTACAGGTTGGTATAAGTAATGTTTCCTGTTTTGAAGCGATTTTTGTTGTGTAATAGAGATTGGTTAAATCCTTTCTGATCTTCTTTTTTATAAATGTATTGAATGGAATTTCCCTTGTCATCAAAGGAGAATTCTGGTAGCCATTCAAATATGTTTTTTGGATCATTAGGGTCTGCAATTACCGAATCAACACTCCATCCAAACAGCGTAGTCTGATTATCTTTGGTAATGATCCGCCATTTTATCTGCCTGGTTGCTTTTTCAGTCCAACGCTCAATACGTGCAAACAGCCCTTCAATCCGAGGTTTATAAAATCTTATTTTAAAAAGGTTATCTAGCGAGTCATTTTCGTTGATAATGTAATTTCCGTTGATATCTACTACAAAATTACCATCGTTTCCTTTTTTAAACTCAGGAACTAACTCTTCTGCACTTGCAAAAAGAAATTCGTCGGAGTCTATTTCATCAAGATACTGTGGGAGCCCTTTGTCGGTTTTGCGCTTAATAGTACCTAGGTTCAAATTCCAACCTAAGCCAAAAATACCATTTCCAGTGCCAGAACTATAGGAAAGATTAAGAGAAGGGACATTACCTCTTCCAGGTGAGAAAGGAAGAGGGATCGAAAATGAAGATGTTCCATTCACAGCATTAACAGAGAATTTTTCATCAATTCCTCTAATTGCACCACCGCCTTTCGGTAAAGAAATAGCAGGAACCTCAATAGCATTTGATTTAGTCTTGCTTCCAGTAGCATTTAGGAATTGTTCAGACGAGGAATTGTTTGATGCGTGCTCTTTCATTATCGTTTTTATAGGATAACAGAAATTCCCTGTGCAGTTAGTAGAGCGGACTAACTCATTTTCACAGCTTTATGATATAAATTTATAAAAATTAGTTTTAATAACAAGATATTAAATTTTCAAAAAAAATGAGAAAATCTGAGGGATATTAAAATTTTGTATCTCCATGAGATGTGCTTATTGAACGTTTCTACAGGGTTTTTGAATAAATCTTCATTTATTTTTAAATTTTGCTTTGAAATGCAAAGTACTTTTATGTAACTTTGTTTTACAAAGCACTTTTGGCTTTAACGAAATTTAACTTAATCATTATCATGACACATCAAGAAAATTTAACAAAACGGTCAATTAATACCACTTTATTAATTAGACATATGCTTATTGGAGCAGGCTTTGGCTTAACGGTTATGGCAGTATTTTTAGCAGGGGTAAATAACCCAAATCCAGCATGGGGCGAACTGTGGTATATTAGACCGCTGGTTATGGCTACGCTGGCTGCTGCTGGAGGAGCTTTGTTTTTTTATTTCATGGACTTTGTATTAGGCTATCAGGGTGGTTGGAGCAAGATTTTTGCCGTAATAATTGGCTTAATAGGCTTCGTTATCGCTTTCTGGCTTGGCTCTGTTTTAGGCATGGCAGGCACACTTTGGAATTAGTAGGCAGATAGTAACATAGATTTTAAAATATAAAACGATGAAGAACGAAATGCTCGCCCACTTAAACGATCCTAAGCAACTGGAAAAAATGTACCGAACTAATAAGGTAGCTTTCAGACGGGAGTTTAATGCTCTATACCCAGGGCTTAAAGGAGATCCAATTGCCGATTCATGGCATGAAAGGCTGAATTACGAAAGTGATGAAATTAATTGGGGAAGTGGCAAAGATCTATTATTTGTAATTATTGCTTCACTGATAGCAGGATTAATTGCAAAGATACCAGCCATCTTTGGAATCAATGAAGATTATTTCTTTCCTAGGAACATTGGCTTTATCGTGTTCCCATTTTTAACAGCTTATTTTGCCTGGAAAAATAACTTATCAACTGGTAAAATTGTGGTGATAGTTGGCGCAATACTGGCTGCGGTAGTTTTCATCAATTTCTTTCCAGATGTTAAAAGCGATGTCCTGGTTTTATCATGCATCCATCTGGGTTTATTCTTATGGTCTATTTTAGGCTTTGCATTTGTTGGGAGCAAAGAGAATAAAGATGAAAAGCGGGTAGGTTTTTTAAAGTATAATGGCGATTTAGTGGTAATGACTGGTCTTATCGGTATAGCAGGGGGAATAATGACCGCTATAACCCTTGGACTTTTCTCGTTGATCGGATTTAATATCGAGGAATTTTATTTTCAAAATATTGGGGTTTTCGGAGCAGCAGCTGCACCAATCGTGGCAACTTATCTTACACAAACTAATCCACAATTGGTGGGTAAGGTTTCACCAGTAATCGCTAAACTTTTTGGGCCACTGGTTTTGGTGATGTTAGTGGTTTATTTGAGTGCCATCGTTTACTCGGGTAAGAACCCTTATAACGACCGTGAATTTTTATTGATTTTTAATGCTTTGTTAATCGGCGTAATGGCTATTATCTTCTTTTCGGTAGCTGAAACCGTAAATTCGACAAAAAGCACTACACAGATCTGGATCCTGTTTTTATTGTCCATTTTAACGATTGTGGTGAATTGCGTTGCATTTTCGGCCATTATATTTAGGATTTCAGAATTTGGAATTACCCCAAATAGGGCGGCAGTTGTAGGAAGCAATTTCTTAATCTTAATCAATTTACTTTTGGTAGCTACAAGGCTCTTTAAAGTGCTGAAAAATGGAGAAGATATTGCCAGTGTAAAGAAAACGATTGCTTTCTATCTACCAATTTATGTGGTGTGGACTATCATCGTAACCTTTATATTTCCTTTGATATTCGGATTTAAATAAAGGTTTTTTAGGACTGGACGGTCTTTCGTGAAATATTTAATAAATGTAATTATAACGTTTATTAAATATTTACTACTTTTATTTAACGCCATCTTTAAATTGGCGGATGACCGTCATGATCAACTTCAGGCAAAGCCTAACCATCTTACTTTTTGCCATTTTAAGCTTGCCAGTGCTTGCGCAGCAAAATGAGGTTATTGTGGTAAACGCTTCAAAGCCTGTAGCTCCTATTTCTCCTACAATGTGGGGTGTGTTTTTTGAAGATATTAACATGGGTGCCGATGGAGGTATTTATGCCGAATTGATCAAAAATCGCTCGTTCGAATTTTCGAAGCCGCTCATGGGCTGGTCTATAAAAGGCAAAAAACCTAATGAAGGCGATGTATTGGTGTTAAACCGCCAAGAAGCAAATACAGCCAACCCTCGTTTTTTACGTGTAAATTTACATCAAGGAACTAAACGGGAATGGGGGATAGCGAATGAAGGATTTAAGGGGATGGGAATTAAAAAAGACCTAAACTACGAATTCTCCTTGCTGTTTAGGCAGCAGACAAAAGCAACAACCTTACACATTGAATTCACTAACGAGGATAATAAGCCCATTGGCGGCACTGCATTAAAACTTGTAGGTGAGCCAGGCGAATGGCATAGGCAGTCGATCAATTTTAAAGCCACAGCTGCTGCTGCAAAAGCAAAATTTACTATTTGGTTTGAAGGCAGTGGGTTAGTTGATCTGGATATGATTTCCCTGTTTCCTAGTGATACCTGGAAAGGGCGCAAGGGAGGTATGCGTGCTGATATGATCCAGATGTTGGCCGACATGAAACCAGGCTTTATCCGTTTCCCAGGGGGCTGTATTGTAGAGGGGATCGATTTAGCGAACCGGTACCAATGGAAAAAAACTTTAGGTCCGCTTGAGGAACGGCAGCTCATCATGAACCGATGGAATGTAGAATTTGCCCATCGTGCTGCACCTGATTATTTTCAAACCTTTGGACTTGGATTTTTTGAATACTTCCAATTGGCTGAAGACATAGGGGCAGAACCGGTGCCAATCTTAAACTGCGGGATGGCTTGTCAATTTAATACCGCCGAACTTGTGCCTATGGAACAATTAGATCCTTATGTACAAGATGCGTTAGATTTGATTGAATTTGCCAACGGAGACGAAACTACCCAATGGGGAAGGGTGAGGATAGGTATGGGACACACAGCGCCTTTTAATTTAAAATACCTTGGCGTTGGGAATGAAAATTGGGGCCCTCAATACATTGAACGTTCAAAAATTTTTCAACAAGCTATCAAAGCTAAATATCCAACCATTAAGCTCATTTATAGTTCTGGTACCAATCCAGAATCAGATCGTTTCCGTTACCTAGATACGGCTCTTCGAAGTATGAAAGCTGATGTAATTGACGAACATTATTATATGCCACCTAATTGGTTTTTGACAAACGCTAGCCGCTATGATAATTATGATAGAAAGGGGCCAAAGATTTTTGCTGGCGAGTATGCTGCACATGTAGAGGGAAAAGCTGTAGGAAGCAGCCGCAATTTATGGCAAGCTGCCATAGCCGAGGCAGCATTTATGACTGGCTTAGAGCGAAATGCAGGGGTGGTAGAAATGGCCTCTTATGCGCCACTTTTTGCCCATGCAGAGGGTTGGCAATGGGCGCCAGATTTAATTTGGTTAGATAACTTGAACATCTATGGTACGCCAAGCTATTATGTACAGAAAATGTTTTCGACTAATAAAGGAACCCAGGTATTAGATGCGTTCATTAATCAAAAGGCAATTGCAGGAGCAGATCAGTTATATATTTCGGCGGTCAGAGACGAAGCTAAAAAAGAGTTAATTGTTAAAATAGTTAATACGGATACGAAACCAAAAACTAAAAAGATTACTTTTCAAGGGGCAAAACTCGCTAAAGCAGCTACGCTATTAACGATGAAAGGCAATCTAAATGATCAAAATACATTAGATGATCCATCCCTAATTAGTCCCAAGGAAGAAACCTTTAAATTAAAAGGTAATTCCACAACAATTCTATTGCCACCTAATTCATTCTCATTACTTAAAGTTGCTTATCAGTAGCGCTATTATAAAACAATAGGCGGTAAATTCATTTTTAGCGTTTCTCCCCTATTTTATGCGGAAATGTCCCTCATTGGGAAGCAAAATATGTGCTTTCTTTAGGCTGCCAAATATAATATCAGCAACATGAGGTTTAAATACACCACCAACGATCCCTAGCATTAGTGCTTTATTTAGTGCGATTATGATCAATTGCCTAAAAAAACTAGAAAAATCAACTAGTCAAACTGACAACTTAAACTTAAACTATGCTAAACTATTACTTAACTATTAAAAATTATAGGGCGAAAAGCCTTGTTTTATTCATTGCACTGCTACTCGCAGCTGGCACTACTTTTGGTCAATCCAAAACGGTAACAGGGGTGGTAACAGATGCAAAAACCGGAGAGGCACTTACAGGTGCTGCTGTAAAGGTTTCGAATTCTCAAGCAACTGCAACAACAGATGCGAGTGGGAAATTCTCTTTAACGGTTCCTAATAATGCCAATTTAACAATTACTTTTATCGGTTACGATTCGCAAACCGTATCTGTGGGCAATTCAACACAGCTCACAATTAAACTTACACCAAATGCAACATTACTATCTGAGGTGCAGGTAGTGAGTGTAGGCTACGGAACGATGCGTAAAAAGGATCTTACAGGTGCGATTGCACAAATCCGACCAGAGAAAATTGCCGACCAAAATCCAAATACTGTTCAAGACATCTTAAGAGGTACACCGGGATTAAGCGTTGGTCTTGATGCTTCGGCAAAGGGGGGAGGTTCTATCCAAATTCGTGGACAACGTTCTATTTATACAGCAGGGGGGCATAATGACCCGTTACTTATTCTTGATGGTAACATATTTTATGGCGAGTTATCGGAGATTAACCCAGACGATATTGAGCAGATTGATGTATTGAAAGATGCTTCTGCATCGGCAGTGTATGGGGCCAAATCTTCAAATGGAGTATTGATTATTACGACTAAAAAAGGAAAAATAGGCAAGCCGAAGATTAATTTCACATCGAACTATAGCTTGAATACTATGGGGGCAAATCGTGAAGTCATGACTGCAGAAGAATATATGCGCTATCGACAAGAGTGGTATTCTGTACCAACATACGGCTTAAACGCAACTACTGGAAACTATGAGGGTTATCGCTCTTCTTTTGCAACGCAACCAGGATATCACCTTGAGCCTACGGAAGCAAATTTGTCTAAATATGGGATCACTCTTGCACAATGGAGAGCCTATACTTCTAGTACTAATGGAACGGCTTCCGACAATGAAATTTGGGCAAAGCGCTTAATAATGGTTGGAACAACTTTGTCAAATTTTGTAAACGGCCAAACCTACGATTGGTATGATCATACGTTCCAAACAGGAAAAAACCAAGACTATAATATTAGCGTGTCTGGTGCAAATGATAAAATGAATTATTATATGTCGCTCGGCTATTTAGATAATGAAGGAGTGATAACAGGTAATAAGTATAGTGCCATTCGTTCCAACATAAAGGTTGAAGGAAAGGTAAATAATTGGTTGGATATTGGTGCAAATGTCAATTTCCAAGATCGAACTGATGGCGATTTAGCGGTTGATTGGGCTAGACAAATTGTAAATAATGCACCTTTTGCAAATTATAGAGATGTGAATGGAAATTTAGCCATCCATCCAATGGGCGAAACGTCTGTAAACAATTACGGTTATAACTACGACTTTGATCGCCAATATAGAGATTTAGAAAAAGGTTATACTGTTTTGAATACCATTTTAACAGCAAAAGTGAAACTCCCATTTGGAATTACCTACGCTTTCAATGGTTCACCCCGTTATCAATTTTTTTACGATCGCTATTTCGAGTCAGCTCGTCACCCAGATTGGAAGGGAAATAATGGGCTCGTAAATCGTGAGCAAACCAGACGTTTTGACTGGTCTTTGAACAACACACTTTATTGGGAAAAAACCTTTGCCCAAAAGCATAGATTAAATGTTACAATCGTGCAAGAAGCCGAAAAACGCCAGTCTTGGATGGATAGGGTTGAGGGTAAAAATATTTTACCAAGTGATGCATTGGGATTGCATGAAAACTCTTACGCAGATCGTCTAACCGTGAAATATGATGCCAATGATGTGAAAGAAACTGCAGATGGGTTGTTAGCTCGCTTATTTTATTCTTTTGACGACCGCTACATGTTAACTACCTCATTCCGTCGCGACGGTTACTCTGCTTTTGGTGCTTCAAATCCGAGAGCTAATTTCTTCTCTACGGCTTTTGCATGGACATTCACAAACGAGAAATTTTTTAAATGGAAACCCCTGACTACAGGTAAATTGAGGGTTTCATGGGGCCAAAATGGCAACAGACAATTAGACAACCCTTATTTGGCGTTATCAAATCTCGGTGCGGGAGAGGGTGCTTCAGCGGGCTATCTAGATAACAATGGAAACTTAATATTGATGAAGTATTTAACAGTTGGTCGTTTAGCTAACCCAGGTTTAACTTGGGAGAAAACTGAATCTTTCAATGTCGGCTTAGATTTCGGCTTCTTCAACAATCGTTTAAGTGGATCATTTGATTACTACAATACACCAACGATTGACATGATTATGAACAGGACCCTTCCTGGGTTCACTGGTTTTACTAGCATTACTACCAATCTTGGCCGTGTAGAGAACAGAGGTTTTGAGATAACCCTTAATTCACAAAACATTAATAGTAAGGATTTCACTTGGGGTACTACTTTCAATTTCTCTAAATACAGAAATGAGATTAAACATCTTCAGTATATTTATGATACAGTACTTGACGCGCAAGGCAATGTTGTTTCGGTTAAAGAACGTGATGACTCTGCTAATGGTTGGTTTATTGGACAACCAATCAGCACCATCTGGAATTACAGGGTAACTGGCATTTGGCAAAAAAATGAAGCTACAGAAGCGGCCAAATACGGTCAACGTCCTGGAGATCCAAAAGTAGAAAACAGCTATACTGCTAATGACATTGTGAATGCCACAACCGGAGCAGTTACCCCAGTTTATGATGAAAATGACAGACAGTTTTTAGGCCAGACCGCCCCTCCAATTATGTTCTCTTTAAGAAATGACTTCGCCTATAAAAACTTTAACTTCTCGTTTAATCTATATTCTTATTGGGGTCACAAAAGCACATATGGAGCTTATTTAAATCAAGATAATGGAACCTCGCTTGTTACCAACTTAGCTAATGCTTACGCTAAGAACTACTGGACTTTAGACAATCCAACTAACGACTACGCTCGATTGGATGCGAAGGGTGTTACAGGGGTAGGAGCTCCAGGAAAGCTGTATGACAGATCCTTTATTCGTCTTGAAAATATAACACTGGGGTATAACTTGCCTAAAAAACTAATTTCTAAGGCAGGCATGGAGCGGTTGAAAGTATTTGCTAACGTGCGAAATGTTGCGGTATGGAAAAAAGATAAAAACTGGGAATACTGGGATATTGAAACGTTCAACACTTCAAATACAACAGGCGGCCAAGCACCAAGAACATTTGCATTTGGTTTAAACGTAATTTTTTAAAAAAAGAGATGAAAAGGAACTTTAAAAACTATAAAATAGACAGCAAAACATCAAAATGGATTTTGATAATTGGGCTGGTCATAACATCTTTCGTTGGATGTAAGAGATCTTATTTAGAACCAGATCCCTTAAACTTGTATGAACCAAACGCAACATTCTCTAGTAAGGCAGGTTTGGATGCGGCCATGGCCATTTGTGATCGGCACATTCGTTCTTATTGGACTTATTTCAATTATCAAGATTTAAGTTTGCCGATTTCTACGGAATACATGTTTTCTGACGTGGCTGTTGCAGCGAAAACCGATGATGGAAATATCTTCGCTGATATTGCTACTAGATTGGCGCCAACAGACATGCCGGAACGATTACCCTTCTTTTGGGACGAAACCTACAATGGGATTAAATACGCTAATACCATTTTAACTTACGCAGATAATGTAACAGATGCAACACAGGCGGTGAAAAATGAATTCAAGGGCCGCGCCCTTTTTCACCGTTCTTTCCGCTACTTAGCCTTGGTTTTTGAATTTAAAGATGTACCACTGGTAACGAAAATCTTGGAAGCACCAAAGGCCAACTATAAATCAACGAAACGTGAAGCTATCTTGCAAATGTTGGTTAAAGATATGGAACAAGCCGTTGAATGGGTGCCAAATCAATCGCAAATGTCTCTAATCGGTTTGGTAAACAAAGGTGCATGTAGACAACTTTTAATCAAATGCTATTTAGCTACCGGACAATATGATAAGGCTATTGAGCAAGCTGATATTTTAATCAACAATTCAGGTTATAGCTTAATGACAAATAATTTTGGTAATTTCATCAATCCTTATCCAAATACCTGGCCTATTACCCGTAATGTTGTGTGGGATTTGCATCGCCCTGAAAATAAAGCTATTAGTTCAAACAAAGAAGTGATTATGATGATGCCAAATCGTCATAATACCGATATGGGGATTAAAATGAATAGCATGCGTAATTGGCTTCCATTTTTGGATAATATTGGTTTGGCAACGCCAGATGGGAAACAAGGGGTCAGATTTTTAGCAGCCTCTAATGCAAGTTATCGTGCAAATTTAGATTATGTGCATGCGATCGGAAGGGGCATTGCCCATATTCGTCCAACTTACTTTGCCCAAAGATCTTTATGGCATGTAAATGGGGTGAATGATGGTGGGGATTTACGTCACAATAATGCGGTAGGAAATTGGATTGAGATGGAAGATCTTAAATACAATGATCCTGCTAGTACATTTTTTGGACAAAATGTGCGTTTGCGTAGCGGTACAGGTGCTCTTTTGTGTGCCGATACGATTCGTCAATACTTTGCCTGGCCACATTACAAATATTATATTGAGGATCCAATCGAATCATCCAATCCAAATGAGGTTAACCATCGTGGTGGGGCAGGTGATTTATACCTTTATCGTTTGGCAGAAACCTATTTGCTTCGTGCTGAGGCTAAGTTTTACAAAGGCGATATTGCAGGAGCAACTGCCGACGTGAATAAAGTTAGAGAACGTGCTAAGTGTACCCAAATGTATGCTACTGTAAGTATTGGAGATATTATGAATGAGCGTGCCCGTGAATTGAACATGGAAGAATGGCGCTTTACAGAATTAAGCCGCGTTTCGTACTCATTAGCCTTAAGTGGTAAAGCAGACGAATGGGGGAATATTTATACAGTTGATAACCTAGCTACCAATAGCTATTGGTACCAACGTATCCAACATTATAGTGATTTCTATAACAAAGGTAAGGTTCAAGTAAAGGGTCGTTCCTTTACAATGGCGCCACATAATATTAACTGGCCAATTCCAAATGGATCAATCCAATCGAATGGTGGAGCTCAACTTTGGCAAAATCAAGGTTACACGGGTTACAATGCCTCCATCAAAAGATGGGAAACCTGGCAGGAAGCTGTAGCTGATGAAGATGTAACGAACTAGGTCGTTATTTTGTAAAAAACACTTTGACAATCTTTAAAGATTGTCAAAGTGTTTTTTTATACTTAGGTTTACCGCTGGTAAACCCTTACATAATCTACCTCAAAACGGTTGGGAAATTTTGTGTCACGCAGTTCACCGCCATTCATACCGCCCATAGCCAAGTTTAATAACATGTAATGAGGTTGTTTAAAAGGATTGATATTACTACCGTCTTTGTTAACTAAGCGATCCATTGGCACACTGATCAATAATTCATCATCTACGAACAACTCAATACTTTTTTCGGTCCAATCCATGCGCCAAATATGGAATTTCGTCGCCCATTCTTTACCACCGAAAGCCGGGATTGTTTTGGTAACGCTAAACCATTCTGCATTATTTTTTTTAGCCGTGCCGATGGCAATGTTAGCTAGCATTTTGCCTGCATAATACTCCATGATATCAATTTCTCCATTTGATGGCCAGGAACCTGCATTACCTAAGGTCCACCACGCCGGCCATAAACCCGCACTTACATCGATTTTGCCGCGCATCACAAAACGGCCATACTGCCAGCTATGCTTGCCTCTGGTGTTAATGCTAGCAGAAGTGTGGGTAATATGCTCACGACTGCTTTTCCAATCTTTAGCATCTTTGTTATACCTAGGGTTTGGTTTAGTTTCTTGTCGACCTTCGATAATGAGCACTCCGTTTTCACACCAAGCATTATCTTGCTGATACCACTGCTGTTCCTGGTTTCGAACAAAGCCCTGTTCATACCTCCAACTTGTGGTATCTGGCTTCCCATTTCTATTAAATTCATCAGCCCAAACTAATTTATAACCATCTTTTTTGTAAAGTGTTTTTGGGTCTTCTTTTTGAGCAAAGGCAGGTGCTAATAGTGTAGCATTGAGTGCTAATAACGAACAAATATGTTTGAGGTTCATGGTTTAATTTTTAGGTAATAAACTTATCGTATAGCTGTAACTATACTTTTTATCAAGTAATAAATATTCTCGATGCGGATAGGCACCCCAGCTATCATCACCTCCAACTCCACGCTGTTTAAGATCTATCGACAAAAATACCTGATTACGAGGAGGCAAATCAGTAGGGTGCTGTTGCTTCTTGGTTAAACCCGGATCTAAGTCTTCTGTACTATGGTTAATCGCAGTAAAAGCAATAGGCTGAATGCCTTCTATTTTTATCCCTTTACCATTTTCATCACTTAAGGTAAACCATCTTACGTCTGTTTTATTGCCACTTTCTTGTGGGCGGATATAGCCTTTATAATATTGGTTTTCTACTTTATCGCTGTATAACCCAATAAAAGTTCCCAAATTACGGTCGGTATAATTTTCGTGCGGACCACGACCATAATAACTTAAATTACCATATGATTTTGGTAAAGTGGTACGCATCCCAAATCGAGGTAGTTCTGGTAATTCTCGTCCCGTCATGTCCAAAGTAGCAGTTAATTTAATGGAACCATCGTTTTGTAATAGGTAGCTTACTTTATAAGGAACATCGATGCTGGTTAACTGCCAAACTACGTCAATTAGTAATCCATTGCTATTTTGCTCGCCTACTACTATGCTTTTAAGTTGTTTTTGTTGATGTGCAGCACGCCAAATACCTAGTCGTGATGGCATTTGGTTACCAAAATCATTGTCTGTTGGTGCTCTCCAAAAATAAGGCTCTGGGAAATTGGTAAATGAGCTGTTTCCGTTAGTATAGCGGGTAAATCTTGCTGATTTCAAATCAAACTCACCAGTTACCTCTCCTGCTGTAAAGCTGAGTTTCTTGTCGTCCTTACTAATGTTTAATTTGCTTTGAGCGGTTAACTCTTTAGCAAAATAATCGCCCGCATAGTTAAACTGTTCACGTGCAATTTCGGTCCCAAGGGGAAGCATTTCAGTACTTACCTTTGTATAAGCATATATATATAGCAAAAATTCGGTGCCTGCAGCAGCTTTATATTTAGGTAAGTTTAAGGGTACTGCTTTAGCTTGATGTGGAGCTAGTTGAACCTCAAAGTTGCCTTCATTTACTTTTTCTCCATTTTTTAGCAGCTCCCAAGTAAACTTATATTCATTAAGGTTGGTGAAATCGAAGCTATTTTCAATTTCAATAATACCTTTGTTTAAATCCTTAGCGGTGAAAATTATATTTTGATAAATCTTTTTAACTTCATACGCACCTGGATCTGGTATGCGATCGGAACTAATGATACCATCGGCAACCCCATTTTCATCGTTCTGTAAGTAAAAACCACCTAGATCTCCCCCATAAGCCCAAAAAGTTTTTCCATTTGCGTCACGGGTTTTAATTCCTTGATCTACCCAATCCCAAATAAAGCCGCCTTGCATGTTCTTGCTCTTCCGCATGATATCGAAATAGGCTTTAAAATTCCCATTGCTATTGCCCATTGCATGTGAATATTCGCACATAATGTAGGGGCGGGTCTTGGTGGTGTCGGAAGCATATCTTTTCATGTTGCCGATACTTGGGTACATAGGTGCAACGATGTCGGTATTCCATTCTTCGCCAGCTTGTTCAGACTGCACAAGCCGGGTATTATCTCTGCTTTTGATCCACTTATAATTATCGTGAAAAACAGGGCCATTGCCACATTCGTTGCCCAGCGACCAGATAATAATCGATGGATGATTTTTGTCACGTTCTACCATGCGAACGGTACGATCTACATGTGCAGCAGCCCATTCTGGTAGATAGGCAGGGTGTTTGCTTTTATCAAACCAAGCCTGAAATTCGGCACCCATACCATGGGTTTCAATATTAGCCTCATCTACTAAATAAAGCCCATACTGATCACATAGTTTATACCAAAGCGGATCATTTGGATAATGCGACAGTCTTACGGAATTGATGTTTAATTCCTTCATGAGCTTGATGTCTTTTAACATCAATTCTTTGGTGGTCGTATGACCGGTAACATCATCATGTTCGTGTCTGTTCACCCCATGAACTGAAATGGCCATGCCGTTAACCAATAACCTTGCATTTTTAATCTCCACTTTACGGAAGCCAACTTTTGAGGCAGTAACTCCAGTTATATCCCCTCTCTCATCACGAAGGGTAATTACGCAATCGTATAGATTCGGCTTTTCTGCGCTCCATTTTAGTGGATTTTTAATTGTTGCTTTAAAGTTTATTGTTTGGATGCTATCCGCAGCGCTTTCAAAATCTTGTTGTTTTTGGTAAATGCTTTTGCCTGCTTTATCAAGGAGGTTTAGCTCTAAACGGCCTTTCTTAGCTACATTTCCACTAAACTTGCGTAAATCTATATCGGCACTAAATAGGCCGTCAGTATATCTCGAGTCGAGGTCGCCCTTGATGAAGAAATCCCATACGGTAAGCTTTGGCATAGCCGTTAAATAAACATTACGTTCTATTCCACTTAGGCGCCAGAAGTCTTGATCTTCCAAGTAACTCCCGTCATGCCACCGAAATACCTCTACAGCTAATAGATTTTGCCCTTTTTTAAGGTGCTTGGTTATATTAAACTCTGCAGGGGTTTTCGACGCTTTTGTCATACCCACTTTAATTCCATTTACATAGATGAACGCGCAACCCGAAATAGAACCGAAATGAAGCATTACCACTTTTTCATCCCAATTTTCGGGTACGGTAAAAGTTTTTCGGTATGTACCAACTGGGTTATCTGAGCCTATAAAGGGAGGGTTTTTTGGGTGTGGATAAGTGATATTGGTGTAAATTGGTATCCCAAATCCATTTAACTCCCAGTTAGAAGGTACATTAAGATTTGCCCAACCCGAATCATCTAATGTAGTTTTGTAAAAATCCATTCTACGATCCTTATACTGGTCGACATAGTTAAACTTCCAAGTTCCATTTAACGATTTGTAGTTTGTTGAAGTAGTATATTCATCGGCTATTGCATCTTGCACTTTGTTGAAGAGCATAAACGCTACACGCGGTTTTTCTTTGCCTACATCTACTAGCTGAGGATTTTCCCAGTCATTTTGCTGCGCTTTTACTTGCGTAATATTTAATAAAATAACTAAAACCAGAGGTAAATAAGTTCTCACTTTCATAATTTGTGCGTTGATAAAATTGTTACTTCTTCCAGGTTAAGACTTGGATAGGGGTAGGTTGTTTGTTTGCCTTCCCCTCACTATCTACCTGTTCAACTTGCTGAACAAACAGATCCAGCCTGTTTTTTTTCTTCCACAGTTCGGTATCGTAATTTGGCTCCCAATCTCCAACACTTTTAGTGGTTAAATCGCTGATGATCCATTTTGGTTGCTTCATATTTTTAGCGGTTACAATTGACACTTTATTCGCTCTTTCCAAATCTCTAAAGATTAAGGCAGCTGACGTGTTTTCTTTGTTTTTCCAAATAACAAGCTGCGGTCTTGAAATTGGAATTTGTTTGGTACCCATGCCCTTTAAACTGAAAGGCGTTTTTCTGAAATTCAGGTTGAGCGTTGTCCAAATCCCATTTAAATGATAAACTATATGATATTGAGGGATTAGAGAGCCTTGATCGCGCCAGTACCCAGCTATGAATGGGTTACCCAAATTATCTGCATACATGGAGGTTTGGTTCATGAGTTCGCTTTGTTGAGGGATTTTTAAGGCATATTCGGCATTAGCTGCATTGATAGGTAATTGGTATAACTCACCGTCCGATTTTTTCCAGGTCAGGCCTCCATCTTCCGATTTTGCGTAACACAGGTCATGGTTGCTAGCTACATCCGGACTTTCTCTCCATACCCAAGAAATGTGGATGGTTCCTTTTTGATCAACTGCAGTTTGCCAATAAGCATTCCGTTTTCCTTGGCCATCAATCAAATTGCTTTGTACTCGATGCCACAGGTTATTTTTAACATCATATCGATTGAGTACTAAATCGCCATTTCCAGACCCCCCATCGCGGTACATGAAAAGAATATCGCCATTAATAAGGGTGTAAAATTCGGGATAACTTACTCGATCTTCTTTTAAGCCTAGCATTGGTGTTGGGTTAGTTAGCGTAAGTGAGCCAGGGGCAATCGATTTAGCATAATTGAGCTTATTATTATGCTGGCCCCAAGCAATATGTAAATAGCCATTGCCATCTATCATAATGCTAATAGATCGATGGGCATCGGTAGCATCTGCTTTATATTGAGTTCGTGAAACAGTCCATTTAGCACTATTGATATTTCTTTTTGCTAAAACCACGTATTGCTCAGCATCGTAATAACTGGTAAATTGCGTATTTTGATAGGTTACCAATGCGTTTTTTCGAAAAATAACGGTATTGACAGAGTTATTGGCCCAACCATTTGTTGCAACAGTTACTATTTTAGCTGGGAGTTGAGCATTTGCAGCGACTATAAAAAATAGGGGTAATATCAAAAGCCGTATAACCTTGCTCAACATCATGATTTTATTTTAGAGTTAAAGTAATAACGGCATGTGGAGGTAATTTTACCAGTAATTGATCACCATTTTTTTTAGCACCATTGAATTTACTCATTCTTACTTTTTGTGGGTCGCCAAAGGTATTATGATCATTAACCGCACTTGAGGTGATGATTGAACCTTCTACACCTGCCCATTTAAATGCCGACATATCAGTGTTGATGTCTATCGTTTTGGTTGCATCAAGGTTAACCAAGGAAATATGTATTGTTCCAGTGCTATCGATAGATGCAGAAGCATTTACAGCTTTAATTTTTTTGCCATTTAATTCATAGTCCGGCGCGCTGAAGTTGAGGTTTAGTTGTTTTGCATCTTGATGAACCTTGTACATATCAAACACATGATAAGTGGGAGTTAGCAGCATTTTGTTCCCTTCGGTAAGGATTAAGGCTTGCAGTACATTAATGGTTTGTGCTAAGTTAGCCATCTTAACTCTGCTCGCATGGTTATTAAAAATATTCAGGGTTGTGCCTGCGATCAGTGCATCGCGTAAACTGTTTTGTTGGTAAAGGAAGCCAGGGTTTGTACCTGGCTCAACATCTGTCCAAACTCCCCATTCATCAACAACTAATGCGACTTTTTTTTGAGGGTCATATTTATCCATAATCGCCTCATGCTTTGAGATAATCTCTTCCATTTTGAGGCAATTTTTCATCGTGTTAAAGTATTGCTCTTCATCAAAATTGGTAGCCGAACCCTTTTTAGTCCAATTTCCAGTAGGTAAAGTGTAGTAATGCAAAGTTAATCCCCACATACCGCCACGAATATTCTTCATGCAGGTTTCTGTCCAATTATAATCTTCGGCATTAGCGCCACTGGCAATTTTTTTAAGTGGAGCGCCTGGATAATTGCGGGCATAAGTTGCATATCTTTTGTACTGATCTGAGTAATATTGAGCGGTCATATTACCTCCACAACCCCAACTTTCGTTACCTACGCCCCAAAAGGAAACTTTCCATGGTTTCTCTTTTCCATTTTGTTTCCTTAAGTCGGCCATTGGGCTCACCCCATCAAAATTTAGGTATTCTACCCATTTCGCCATTTCTTCTACAGTGCCGCTTCCTACATTGCCGGCAATATAAGGTTCGCAGTTTAACATTTCACAAAGCGCTAAAAACTCATGGGTGCCAAAGCTATTATCTTCGGTAACACCACCCCAATTAGTGTTCACCATTTTTGGCCGTAAAGCACTTGGTCCAATCCCATCTCTCCAATGGTATTCATCAGCGAAGCATCCACCAGGCCATCTTAGGTTAGGGATTTTTATTTTTTTAAGCGCATCAACCACATCAAGTCTAATACGGCCTTTATTCGGGATAGTTGAATTTTTATCAACCCAAAAGCCATCATAAATGCATCTTCCTAAATGCTCGGCAAAATGCCCATAAATATGTTTACTAATCATTACACCAGTTTCCTTCTCTACCTTAATACTTAGCTCGGCCTGGGCTGATGCGAAAAGTCCATAGAGTAAAAAGAAGCTGCTAAAAAATAAGGTCTTTTTTATCATCACATTTTTATTTTATCTTTTGATTTAAAAATCGGTGCATTTCGCTGCCGGCCAATAAGAAAGCTCCAACTCCGAACCCTGTGGTTGAGTTTGCATTTACCACTTGACCAGGAATTGCTTTTTCGCCAATAGGTTGTACATAACCTACGCGGCCATCTGGTTGTAGCGCTTGTTCACTAAGGTATTTCCAGCCTTTTAAGGCCGCTGGGAAATATCTTTTTTCTTTTAACAAACCATTATTGATGCCCCATAGCAAGCCATAGGTAAAAAAAGCAGTGCCACTAGTTTCTTTACCTGGTGCGTGTTGAGGGTCTAATAGGCTTCTAGTCCAATACCCCTCCGCTTGTTGGCTTTTTAAAATGGCTTTAGCCATAGCCTTGTACCTATTCACATATAATTTGCGATGTGGATCATCGACTGGTAAGTCTTTCAATACCTTCGCTAGTCCGGCAAATACCCATCCATCGCCCCTTGCCCAAAAATCTTTTATGCCATTTGCAGTTTTGTGTTTTGGATAAATATATTTGGCATCTCGATAGTATAAGTGTTCTTTTTTATCATACATCACACTATCTGCATAAAGAAAATATGCATGTAATTTGTCCAGATATAATTTGTTGCCAGTTAGTTTATACATTTTAGTCATTACAGGCATCACCATATATAAACCATCTGCCCACCACCAGTAGTCTTTCACATGAGTACTCATTTGGTATTCCATTACTTCTTTCGCCCTGGCAATCTTATAGTCTACGGGAGCTATGTTGTAAAGGTCAATGTAAGTTTGAAAGCAGATCTGCCAGTCGCCAAATAATACATTTTCGTCCCTTTCACCGTAATTATATTTCCAGGCGGTTTTGTTGGTAGATTTAGCGCCCATCCATTTATTATGGGTAGCCCATTTCTCAGAGTAGGCTTTATAATCTTCATTTTTGGTAAGGGCGTAGAGTTCCATATTACCAGTATGATAGGCTGCAACATCCCAAAAAGCCCATGCCTCAGGTTTTTGCTGCTGTTGCCAATAAGTATTCGCTTTATGAAGGGCCGATAGTACATCGGCTGTGGTTTGCGCCGCTACCTGTAAGCTGGTAAATAAGAGTACGGCTATGAATATGTTTTTCTTCATTATTGGGTTAATTTTACAGCGCTCACGCCAGTGTGAGTGGGGATTACTAATTTAATGCTTCCGTCTGAATTAAATTCGAGCTTATCTATGCATACTTCTCGATTGTAACCAGCAGCTCTTCCCATTTTAATGCCGTTTGGATAGTTGAAACGATGATATACAATGTACCATTCGTCTTTTCCAGGGAGTTGAATAACGGAATGATGCCCAGTGCCAAAGATGCCGATGTCTTTGTTTTTTGCAAGTACCAAATTATCCGCTGGTATAGTAATTGGCCCTAATGGAGAACTTGACATACCGTAGTGAACCTGATAATCTTCGCTTCGGGTGTCGTTTTCAGACCAGAGAAAATAATAAGTACCATTTCGATAAAATACATGCGTTCCTTCGTTGTAAGATGGTTTTGGCGTAAGTATTTTAATTTTAGTGGTATCCATTGAGCGCATATCGGCATTGAGTTCAACCCCAGCCATATAGCCATTGCCCCAATATAAATAGTCTTTGCCAGTTTTAGGGTCATTAAATACTGCGGGATCAATTTGCTGACCTCTCGTTATGCCACTTGGAAAGGAATTGACTAAGGGCTTACCACTGTCTACAAAAGGACCAGTAGGATTATCAGCAACGGCAACTCCAATCTTTTGTGCTGCGGTGAAATAGTAAAAATACTTGTATACACCATCCATCTTTTTTTCAATGATAGTAGGTGCCCAAGCGTTTTTTTGCCCCCAACTTACATCTTTTGGAAGATCTAAAATCACCCCTTCATCTTTCCAGTTCGTTAAATCGCTAGAAGAAAATGCCTTAAAAGAGGTGCCCGACCAGCTCGTAAATCCATCACTCGTTGGATAGATATAAAATTTCCCGGTCTTCTTTGCATAGATAATCTCTGGGTCAGCATACAAACCACCTAATAAGGGATTATGCTCCTTTTGCACCACTAACTGAAAAGTTTCAGCTGCTTTATCTCCAACCTTAATGGTGTATTTAGGCTGATTGGTATTTTTTGGTATCGTAATCTTCACACCAGGAAAAGCGAAAAAGTTTAGGTGAACTGCCTTAGCTGAAACATCATCTTTTAATGCAACATAAACCTTTTTGCTAACACTATCTAATGCATATATTGATAGAGGTTTTAACGCTGGAGATGAACTAGTATACAATACGTCTTTCGGTGTTATCCATTTATTAACCAAGGCTTTTGCCTCTTTGTTGGTAATGGAGAGCACTGTGCCGTGACGAGGGTGAAAATCCATCGACACTTTTTGATCTACAACCGTAAAGTTTTCAAGATCATTGGTCGTTGTAAACTGGTATTTACCTTTAATATAAACGTCGTACATCAAAACCCAGGTATTAGATTGATTAAGTTTAAAAGTTCCGGCGCCTTCTACTGCTTCGTTGGTTTTTTGAAGATATTGATGGTTAACCATTGTGTAACCACTGGTAAGTTGATTAGAAATGGCTTTCTTAATGCCTGGTTTTTGGTCTTCAGTTTTAAAGAAGAGGTGGTATTTCCCATCTTTAAATACAATATCACCATCTATGCAAGCGGCATTATCGGGACTAAAAAATAATTGTTTCGGAGGGGTTTCTAATCCTGTAAAATCTTTATTGGCATAAGCATAATAGATTTTGTCGGGGTCTTTGCCAAAACGCATAGACCAATAGATCATATATTTTCCTGTGGCAGAATCATAAATGGTTTGCGGTGCCCAAACTCGATTTACATGGGCCATTTCTGGGACGCTTTGAGGGATGCTTACCACTTTGGAAGTCCAGTTTACCAGATCTGTAGATTTTAGCAATACCATTCCCACATTTGGCCCCCAACCATTTTGAGCAACTTTCATGTCGGTGGCAACCATGTAAAATGTTTTTCCATCATGGCTCCTTAAAATATGCGGATCACGAACACCGCCAGTTGAACTTATTTTTTTTGGATCAATTACTGGGTTATTTTGGTTTAAGGCCCTATAAGTGAGGCCATCATTGCTCAATGCGAATCGGATAGACTCTTCGCCATTGCCGTTGCCTGTAAAATAAACAAATAAATAAGCGCTTAAGTTATCACTTTTTCCTGCTTTTTGGGAAAATGCTTGTAGTTGTGCTCCAAGTAATATTAAAAACAACCAACGCTTAATTTTTGATTTTCCTATCCTCATATTTGTTTTTTTCGTGTTTTGTTTGCAATCTTTTGCTAGATACAAAAGAGGCTTTTTTTCTTTTAAACAAAGGGGGATAAATCTTGCAAATTAGAGGGATAAACTATTTTATTGCCTGATAACTCTATACTTGGTAGCTAAGTTGCCTCGATACTTTTTAATATAATCGGAAGGTCTTATGCCAAATAATTTACTGAATTGTTCTCTAAAATATCGCACATCGTTAAAACCGCAAAGCAATGCAGTTTGATTTACATTGTAATCAGAGCTAACCATTAATTGAGCAGCTTTCCTCAATCTTATATATCGGATAAACTCATTTGTACTTTTTCCAGAGATGGACTTTACTTTTCGATAAAGCAGCGAAGGGGAGGTAGCAAGTTCATCGGCCAACGTTTTAACATTGAATTCAGGGTCATCTATATGCTTTTCCGTAATTTCAATGCACTTTTCTAGAAATTCTTTGTATTCGTTAGAAACTTTGAAATCTTCAGATTTTAGGGTGATTTCATTGAAGAAATATCTTTGTAAGGTATTTCGGCTCTTTAGTAGGTTGGCAACTCTTGCTAATAAAATATCCTTATCAAATGGTTTGGTAATAAAATCGTCAGCGCCTTGCTCAATCCCTTTCAATTTAATCTCCGATGATGAACTTGATGTAAGTAGAATTACGGGAATGTGGCTTAACTCTGGGTTGGATTTTATCCTTCTACAAAGTTCTACGCCGCTCACTTCCTTCATAATCACATCGGTGATGATCATATCTGGCGAATGTTTTTTAGCTAGCTCATAGCCCTGACTTCCATCTTCAGCTTCGTAAATCAAATAGTCTGTCCTGAAGATTTGTTTAATATAATTTCTAATATCCTCATTATCCTCCACAATTAAGATGGCTTTTTTCTCTGTGGTAGCGTCTAGGTCAATCGATACCTTAGGCTCTTCGTCATCAAACTGAGCTATTTCAGTTCCTAGTTCGATGTAATTATCTTCCTCAATTAGTTCGGGAATAAACCTTGCATGGTTTTCTTGTTCATGCACATGGTTGCCCGCTAAATGTTCGATTCCTTTTAATAAAGTTACTTTAAAATCTGTTCCTGATCCAATAACACTGCTGTAGCTCACATCACCACCATGCCCCTCTATAAATTTCTTTACTAAAAATAAGCCAATACCAAATCCCGTGGCCGAGCTTTGCGTTGAATCCTGGTAAAACCTTTCGAATATCTTAGGTCCTGTGTCTTCAGCTATTCCTGGACCGCTATCTATTACATGTAACGAAACCATTTGTTCCTCATCATCAATCTTCAAGGTGATGGTGCCATAATCTGGTGTGAATTTAAATGCATTAGCAAGTAGGTTGAATAAAACAATTTCTATTTTCTCGCGATCTGCATAAATCTCTATGTTTTTTTGGATGCACTGAAAGTTGAAATTTATATTTTTTGATCTGGCTTGCTGACTAAAACAGACATAGATCTCTTTACAAAAAGGAACTAGGTCAAACTTCGCTACTTTTAAGCTTTCTACTTCAGATTTTCTGAACAATAGCAGTTGGTCGACTAAACTGAGCAACCTTCGTGCATTTCGGTATACAATAATCAAATCTTTCGAATCAACCTGGCTGTTTCTACTATTGATAAACTCTTTAATGGGATTAATAATAAGCGTTAAAGGCGTCCTAAACTCATGAGAAATATGCGTAAAGAAGGAGAGTTTGTTTTCGCTTAATTCTTGCTCTTGTTTAACTTTTAAATTAGCTAAATCAACTTGGTATTTTAAATAAGATTGGCGCTTTTGGTAAGTTATAAAAACATATACAGTTGCCACAGCTGCCAGTGCATAAAATAAATAAGCCCACCAGCTGCGATACCAAGGCGGTAACACTTTAACGACAATGACCTTTTCATTGGTCATCCATTGACCTTCGGTATTGGTTGATTTAATCCGCAGTTGATAAGTTCCCTCTACCAGTTTGGTATAGGCAGCTGTTCTAAGTTTGTCGGAATAATTCCATCCCTTATCCCATCCTTGCATATAATAGGCATAAGAAATTTTGCCTGGCGCCGTATAATCTAGTGCGGCAAAGTCAAATGCTACAACGGCTTCATCAAATGGGATTTCTAGCGCAGCGATTTGATCTCCATTCGTTTGAGTGATGTAAGAATCAGCAGATGATACCGGTTGGTTATTTATTCTTAATCCCGTAATTAAAATAGGGGGAATGTTTTTGCTGGAGCGGATACTATCGGGATGGAAAATGTTAAATCCTTTAAGTCCACCAAATACAAGTTCGCCCGACTTTAATTTTAACCCTGCATTATCCAAGAACTGGTTACTTTGCAGGCCGTCATCCTGATAAAAATTAAGGAAAGTTTGTTTAGTGGAGTTAAATTTCGACAAACCACTAAAAGTACTGATCCATAAGTTTCCTGCATTATCTTCTACTATGCTTAAAATAGAGTTATTGCATAAACCATTCAGGGTCGAAAATCTTTTAATGATTTTGCCTTCTTTTCTGTCGAATAAAATCAATCCACCTCCTTCAGAGCCAATCCAGAAATTTCCCTTTTTATCTTCATAAATTACACGAACTGGTTTTCCAATTTCGTAATAAGTATGCTTTTTATATTTTTTGTCTATTTTAACGAGTGCGTGTGCATTGCCACCCCATAGCGTTTTATATTTATCTTCCCTAATGGCTATTAAGTCCATTGCCAAGTTTTGATCAAATACTTCAAAACGGTTACGCTGTCGGTTTAAATAATACAGTCTTCCTTTCGAGAAAGTAGTTGCCCACAAGGTTTTATCTTGATCTTCTAGAATTTGCCAAATATCTTCATTCTCTATGCCTGTTGCCTGGTTGATGCATCGAAAATGTTCGAATGTTTGATTGGCTTTGTTAAATTTATTAATCCCCCCGCCAAACGTCGCTACCCATATGTTGCCAAGGTAGTCTTGTTTGATATTGCTGACAAGATTATTGCTTAGTGATTGTTTGTTTCCGGCTTGAAGCTTCAAGTTTGTGAATTTCTTCCTATCGCGATCCCATATACTAATTCCCCCACCGTCGGTTCCAATCCAGAGTTTTCCATCTTGTTCTTCTAAAAAAGAAGAAGCAAAGTTATTGACCAAGCCATTCGGATTTAAAGGGTCGTGTGCAATGGTTTTAAAACTAGCACCTCGTGAGGCGATCATCCTTATTCCTCCTTTTAACGTGCCAATCCATTTACGACCTTCATTGTCTTCGTAAATTGCTTGAACAGGTTCGCTGTTCAGATAATTTTTAACTCCGCCTGCTGAGAGATGAGTTATTTTACCCTGCTTGGGATTTAAAATCATCACTCCAGTTTCTTTAGTGCCAATCCACAATTGCTGCTGCTTATCCATACAGAGGGTTTGTACATAGGCCGAGTTTAAATCTTTATTTTTCGCTTGAAGAGGGGGTAATAAGTTATTCGTTGAAATTTGGTATTGGAATAGCCCTTTAATAGTGCCAACCCATATATTACCGTTGTTATCTGTTTCTATACAGGATGCGGCGGTGATAGTTTGATTAACAACATGTAATTTTTTGGTCTTCATGTCGTAGACACATAGCCCAATTGGATCTATAAAAATCCATATCTTTTGATGCTCTCCAATTTTGATGTCGGTTACATTAAAGTCTATCAATGAATTCCCTTTTTGATGAATGGGGACTTGAAAGGCAGTTGTGGCATTTTTACTTCGCACCATCAATCCCATTCCATTAGTGCCGATCAAAACATCACCATTGGGAGCGGTTTCGATTACATTTACAGGGCCGCTTATTTTTTCTCGTTTTCCAGTTAGCTTGCGAACAAAATAGGCCGGGCCAAATTTGGAAGTTAGGTTGTTGAAAATGCCAATGCCTTGTCCAGTGCCAACCCATAAATTGTTCTCCAAATCTTCATTAATAGTATAAATGTAATTATGAGGTAGGGATGTAATGTCGCCCAATTGGTTTCGAAATACTTTAAACTCATAGCCATCATATCGATTTAACCCATCATGTGTACCAATCCACATAAACCCTTTTCGGTCTTTAAATACACATCTAACCGAATTATTAGAAAGCCCTTTTTCAATCCCTATGGAAACAATAGATGGGTACTCAATTGCAAATGCTTTACAAACGAAGGTAAGCGTGAGGAGAAAGTAAAGAAATAGGCCTCTTTTGCATTTAAGCATCATAGTTTGTGATTTATATTTGGTTTGAATGTGTAAGCTAGGCTTCTAGGTCAAATATACTAATTCTTTCAATAAATGTTAATTTAACGTTTATTGAAAAAGGTCACTATATTTAGCTTTATTAAAAGTAAGAGAATGTTTAAAATTAGCTCGATATTAGTAATGTTAGCCATGGGCATTGGACAGCTTTTCGCACAATCCAATCCAATTTTAATAGTTAGTCCCGATCAACAGCTCCAAGTTGCTGTGTGGAGCAGCGGTGAAGGAGCTATACATTATCAGGTTAAGCATTTTAACAAGATAGTCATAGATCCATCTGTATTAGGCTTTACTTTAAAAAATATGGATCTATCAGCCAAACTTAGTTTCGTATCTGCGTCTGCAACTCGCTTGATGAAGGATAGCTATCAGATGGTTTATGCTAAAAAAACTAAAATTAGTTACGTCGCTCATCAAAGGATTTTGAATTATGTGAATGAAAATAAGCAGGCAATGTCCATCGTATTTCAGGTTGCTAATGATGCAGTCGCTTTTCAATATCGGCTTATTGGGAGTAGTTCGGATGTTAAGCAGGTACTGAAGGAAGGCACAACATTTAATTTTCCTTCTGGTACAAGAACTTGGTTGCAGCCTATGCAAGCTGCTAAAACAGGTTGGGAAGCAACTAATCCGGCCTATGAAGAGCATTACAAAGCTGATGTTGCCATTGAATCGGTAGCTGAAAATAATACCGGCTGGGTTTATCCTGCACTTTTTAAAAGTAATGGGAGCTGGGTACTGCTTACCGAAGCAGGGTTGGATAGTAATTATTGTGCTACGCGCTTATTATCGAGTGCCAAAGCAGGAGAGTTTACAATTGGGTTTCCAGACCCGCGAGAGATTATGCCTGGCAAGGGATTTTTGCCGCAGGGAAAGCTTCCATTTGCTTCACCTTGGCGGATAATTACCATTGGTTCTTTAAAAACGATCATTGAATCGACGGCGGGCACAGATTTAGCAAAACCTGCCCGATTTAAGAATATAGCTTATGTTAAACCGGGTAAAGCGTCGTGGAGCTGGATTAATTCAAAAGACAATTTTATTATTTACGACGAGCAAAAGAAGTATATAGACTTTGCTGCTGACATGAAATGGCAATATTGTTTGATTGATGTAAATTGGGATACTAAGATTGGCTACGCAAAAATCCAGGAATTGGCCGATTATGCGACGACCAAGAATGTTGGATTGTTGCTCTGGTACAATTCGGCGGGCAATTGGAATTCCGTAAAGTACACACCCAAAAATCTGCTATTGAGCCATGAGAGTAGGATGAAAGAGTTCGCCCGAATCAGGCAAATGGGTATTAAAGGCATTAAAGTTGATTTCTTTGCCGGTGATGGACAATCGGTTATCAAATATTATATTGATATTCTACATGATGCAGCGAGCTATGGACTAATGGTTAATTTTCATGGGGCAACTTTACCAAGGGGTTGGGCCCGCACTTTCCCAAATCTGTTAACTGCTGAAGCTGTAAGGGGGTTTGAAAATGTTACTTTTCAACAAAAGGAGGCAGACATGCAGGCCGAAATCTGTACCATACTTCCTTTTACAAGAAACGCTTTCGACCCAATGGATTATACTCCTATGAATTTGTATAAGGTATTGTCAGGCAGTAAGCGCAGAACAAGTAATGGTTTTGAATTGGCTCTGTCTGTCTTGTTCCTATCGGGGATACAACATTATGCAGAGTCGCCAGAGGGCATGGCTCATGTGGATATGGAAGTTAAGAACGTTTTGCGGGAACTGCCTACTCATTGGGATGAGGTTAGGTTCTTGGATGGTTATCCAGGCAAGTATGTGGTAATAGCACGACGGTCAGGAAAAAAATGGTTTATCGCAGGAATCAATGCACAAACTTCGGCCCAGAGAATTAGCCTCAATCTTGCTGATTTTGGTAAATCAAATGCAAAATTGGTAAGCGATGGAAAAGATGCTTTTTCTTTTCAGATTGAAAATATCGCAATAAGTAAGACGTCTGTAAAGGACTTAGAGATGAAACCTGCAGGCGGATTTTTAGTGGCGATAGAATAATTTAAGCTCAAGGCAACCTATTGGAAATTAATAACGTACTATAGGGTATAAACCGTATACATCATGAAAAATATGTTATTAAACCGAATTTATGCGGCAGTTACAGTAGTTGTTCTGCTATGCGCTGTTTCTGCTTGTAAAAAAGACAAAGATCCAGTTGATCTTACAAAAAAGGCTAACGTTACTTTTTCGGGAGCACAAGAGGTGCCCGCTAATGCGAGTACTGGCACTGGTACAGGTAAAGTTTCTTTCGATCCAACTACCAAAGTTATTACCTATAATTTTTCATGGCAGTTGGGGTCGGCTGCAGCTACTACCACTAACATGCACTTTCATGGTGCCGAAGATGGATCGGATCTAAAAAGCTCTGTAGTTGCCATTGGTATTACTGGTTTTCCTACAACAAGTACTGGCACCATGTCGGGCCAAACGGTTGCACTTACCGATGCTCAAGTTAGTCAGCTTTTAGCAGGTAAATGGTATTTGAATATTCATAGCTCAACTGTTCCTGGTGGAGAATTAAGAGGGAATATTAAGTTTTAAATTTTCTTCACGAGGAGGGATTTATCCTTCACAATGGCTGTGCCTCGCAATGACGCACAATTAAAAGCTACAATTTCTCAGATGCCCGATATCAAACGAAATGTTCGATATCGGGCATTTTTTATGTTGTGATATTTTGTAATACATTAATAATAAGTCGTTTAAGTGTGGCATTGGTCTTGTATACTAGGATTGAAGGATTAGGAATATAGATTATAAATATAAGTTTAAGGTTCGCGGGTAATACGACTAAAAAGAAGATAAAATTAAATGGATACATTGATTGAAGAAAAGGTTATTAACCAAAAAAAGAAGAAGCGAATACTGATCGTTTTTGCAGTTATTGCAATGCTCATTGTTACGGTTTGGTTAATTCGTTATTATTTTAAGCCATCGTTAACAACTGCAGATTTTACCACTGCTAAAGTAGCAACAGGGATGATTGAAAATACCATTAATGCTACGGGAGAGGTGTTGCCAGAATTTGAAGAAATTATCGCAAGTCCAATTAGCGCGTCGATTAAAAGTGTATTGATGGATGCTGGCAACAAAATAAGCAAGGGTCAGTCTATTCTAACCTTAGATAAATCAACTACTCAAACAGACTATGAAAAGCTTCGTTTCCAAATGGAATCTAAAGAAAACGAAATCCGTAAATTAAAACTGGACTTGGAGAAAAGCTTTTTTGATATTAAATCCAATAACTCCATTAAGCAATTGCGGATTAGCAATTTAAAAGATGCTGTTTCTTCGGCAAAACGATTACTTAATGCTGGTGGTGGTACTAAGGAAGATGTTGAGCGTGCCCAACTTGATTTGAAGGTTGCCGAGTTGGAGAAATTGCAATTGGAGAACGAAATCAAAAGCAAACAGCAAACTATGAAAATTGAAATTAGAGAGGCTGAAATTGCTTTAGCAATACAGGGCAATGACTTAAATGCGCTAAAAAGAAAATTGGATTTGGCCGAAGTGGTCGCAACCAGAGCAGGAGTAATTACCTGGGTAAACAAAAACATAGGTGCAAGCATTAGGGAAGGCGAAGCATTGGTTCGAATCGCAGATTTAAGCGGCTTTAAGGTTGCAGGGAGTATGTCTGATAATATGCTAGAAAAAGTTAACAACCACATGGCTGCTATTATTCGTGTTGGAGATAAACTGCTTAGAGGAGCTATCGTTAATATTTCTCCAGCAGTAAGCAACGGCATTATTTCTTTTGATATCCAATTGAATGATAAAAGCAATGCCGCTTTAAGGCCGAATCAAAAGGTAGATGTGTTTTTAATCACCGACACTCGAAATGGGGTGTTACGCGTGGCAAATGGTGCTGCTTTTAATGGGTCAAACTTACAGGAGGTATTTGTTATTAAAAATGGGATTGCCGAACGCAGAACCGTAAAAACAGGGCTTAGCAATTTTGATTATATAGAGATCGTAAGTGGACTAAAAGAAGGTGATGAAGTAATTACTTCTGATATGGCCTCTTATAAAAATATTAAAACGATCACCATTGGAAACTAAGGATATGATGAAGAGAATTTTAGTTTTTGTTGCAATGATGGTTGTCGGTTTATACAGTCGCGCTGCCGTAGTAGATACGTTAACTTTATCATTAACCGAAGTCGTTGCCATGGCGAAATCGAATTCTATCGCCGCAAAACAAGCCATTACGGTAAAGGAAACTAAATACTGGGAATGGCGGACTTTTAGAGCGAATTACCAACCTCAATTAGCATTGCAAGGCATTTTGCCAGGTTACACGAAAACTTATACGCAAGTGCAACAGCCAAACGGTACCATTTTATTTCAGCCAGTTCATAATGATAATTCCTCGCTTACACTTAATTTTAGCCAGAGTATAGCAGCAACGGGTGGTACTATCTATGGTACTACCCAGTTGCAGAGGTTCAACGATCTAGACAGGAACAATGTACTATACAATGGAATACCTTATGGACTTGGCTATACGCAGCCTTTATTACAGTTTAATAGTTTAAAATGGGACAAGAAAATCGAACCATTAAAGTTTAATGAGAGTAAGCAAGCCTATATAGAAACGCAAGAAAAAATTGCCATTACAGTTACCGAGTATTTTTTTGACCTTTTGCTGGCGCAAGTAAATTTGTCAATTGCCGAAACAAACTTTGATAATACCCAGCGTATATTAACCATTGCTGATACAAAATTTGAGTTAGGTAAAATTTCAAAAAACGAAATTCTTCAATTACAATTAGAAGTGTTAAATGCAAAAAAAGCAGTAGGTACAGCAAATCGAGATGTAGAAATTGCGACTTTAAATCTTCGGAGCTATGCCGGAATTGGTGGAGATGATAAGATTAAGCTCAATATGCCTAGTGTTGTACAGCAAATGACGGTTGCTGCCGACAAGGTATTGGCTGAAGCTTTTGAAAACAGGTCTGATGCCATAGCATTTGTACGCCGATTGGCAGAAGCACGAAGAGATGTCGCCAAAGCCAAAGGGGAAAATGGTCTTACTGCCACTTTGAGAGCAAATTTAGGATATTCAAATGCAAGCACCAGAATTTTCGATGTTTATCGTTCTCCAAAAAATCAACAGGCAATAGAATTGCAACTTTCAATTCCCATCATGGATTGGGGAAGGTCTAAATCGAGAACAAAAACAGCGTTGGCAAACGAGCAGTTTACAACGTATACAGTTGAACAAGATAAACAAACATTTAAACAGCAGATTGTAACACAAGTGACCTTATTTAATATGATGAAAGAGCAGATCCTGCTTACCGATGCTGCTGAAAAAATCGCTGCCGAAAAGTATAAGATTGCAAGTGAGCGTTATGTGTTGGGCAATCTAAGTATCACCGATTTAAGCATTGCCTTTCAGGAAAACGACCGAGCAAAACGGGATTATGTCTCATCGCTTAGAGATTTTTGGGCGGCTTATTATCAGCTTCGCTATTTATCATTATATGATTTTGAACAAAACAAAAAAATAACTTATTTATAAACTCTTATTTTAAAATATACCAAATGATACGTTTACAAAACATTGAAAAAGTGTACCGTACCGACACGGTCGAAACCCTCGCAATAAATAGTATTAACCTAAATATTGCCAAAGGTGAATTCCTTTCTATTATGGGGCCGTCAGGCTGTGGAAAAAGTACCTTACTTAACATAATGGGTTTATTAGATGAGCCTTCTAAAGGCAATATTAGCATCAACGAACAAGACGTTAGTCAATTTTCAGATCAACGATTAGCGAAGTTTCGAAATGAAAAACTAGGTTTCATTTTTCAGAGTTATCATCTTATAAACGATTTGCAGGTGTTGGACAATGTAGAGTTGCCACTGTTATATCGTAATTCGACAGCCAAAGAACGCAAGCAATTAGCTACCGCTGCGTTGGAAAAAGTTGGACTAAGCAACCGTTTAAAGCACTTTCCAAGCCAGTTGTCTGGCGGGCAACGACAGCGTGTTGCCATTGCAAGAGCAATTGTAGGGAATCCGCAAATTATATTGGCCGATGAGCCTACCGGTAATTTGGACAGTGCCATGGGTAATGAAATTATGGAAATCCTAATCAATTTAAATAACAACGAGGGGACCACCATTGTAATGGTAACGCATGACGAAAACATGGCGAATAAAACACATAGGTTGGTTCGCCTATTTGATGGTTCACAAGTTCAATAAGCAGCTCATGTTAAAAAATTACTTTAAAATCGCTATTGCGGTATTGAAACGAAGAAAATTCTTCACATTTATCAGCTTATTCGGGATCAGTTTTACATTGACGATACTAATGGTAGGTGTTGCCTTTCTCGATAAAGTGATTAGTCCAGATTATCCAGACTATAAAAGAGAAAGGTCTTTATATGTGACCACGATGGAAATGTCGAACTCCAAAGAAGGCTGGCTAAATAGGTCTGATGTTTCTTTTTATTTTTTAGATCACTATGTTTCACGACTAAAAAATATAGAGATGATGGCTATTTCATCAAATTCAAGGTCATCCAATGCTTATGTAAATAACAAAAAAATTGTAATAGGGTACAAGCATACAAATGCGGATTATTGGAAAGTGTTGGAATATAATTTTTTAGAAGGGAAGCCTTACACGCAAAGTCAAATCGATAATGTCGAGTACGTTGCAGTAATATCAATTAAAACAAAACGAGAGTATTTCGGAGATGAGCAAAAAGTTGTTGGTAAATACATTTCTGCTGACAATATAAACTACCGCGTAATAGGCGTGGTTGATAATGTTCCAAAAACACTTCATGGGCTTGCTGGTGATATGTACCTACCATATACAGTGGCAAAAGACAACTACAATAAACCCGAGTTAATGGGTGGCTTTAATGCGGTGCTGTTAGCCAAAACAAAGGCAGATGTTCCTAAGCTGAAAGAAGAATTTGATCAGATGATGAAAAAAATTCCAATCCCTACAAAAGAGTTTGACAAAGTATATAGTCACGCCGATCCGTATTTCACCAGTATAACCAGAAGGATGGCAGGTGATGGAAAAGATTCTGGAACTACAGTTGTAATTGGGGTACTTAGTCTTTTCGTACTTATGTTTTTATTGTTGCCAACCATCAATTTAGTAAACATCAATATCACTCGTATTTTAGAGCGTTCGTCCGAAATCGGAGTTCGAAAGGCTTTCGGTGCTTCTTCTAAAACCCTGGTTTATCAGTTCATTGCAGAAAATATGATATTAACCTTTTTTGGAGGGCTAATTGGGCTATTTCTTTCGGTATTTGTCATTTATTTTCTCAATGATTTGCAGCTAATAGAAAATGTCTATTTGAAAATAAATTTTTCTGTGCTGTTGTATAGCTTCATCGCTTGTTTATTTTTCGGATTGCTATCTGGTGTATATCCGGCCTGGCGAATGTCTAAATTAAATGTAGTAAAAGCTTTAAAAGCACAATAACCCTTAAAGAAATTATCATGTTAAAACATTTATTTAAATTAATATGGAATAAACGGAAGCAAAACTTCCTGTTTTTGTCCGAAATCCTTGTTTCGTTTTTAGTCATCTTTGCCGTATTTTCTTTCCTCACCTTTTACTATCAAAATTACACGAAACCTTTAGGTTTTGAGTATGAGCGTGTTTGGGCTATTAACTATGATAATGAAGGTGTAACGAAGAATACCGACTCGCTACAAATATTTTATCGCAATTTGAAAAATTCGCTTAAAGCTATGCCACAAATTGAAGAGGTGACCTTTTCTGGTGCTAACTTTCCATACTCAAACAGCAATATGAGTACTTCTATAAATAAAAACGGGAAGAGATTTGACTGGGTTAATGTTTATACCGACGCCGAAGACTATATAAAAGTTTGGAACGTAAAACTCCTCGCAGGCAGATGGTTTAACGAAGATGATAAAGTGACAAAAAATAAAAGTATCATTATCAATGAAACTTTACAGACAGCCATATTTGGTAAGGGCAGCGCAGTTGGTCAGTTACTTGGCGATTATGACGATAAGAACAGCATGAAAGTAATTGGTGTAGTGCGAGACATTAAAGCCAATGGCGACTATTGGCCGGCAGGTAATGCAATGTTCAATAGATCAGATACTTCAGATTTACGACATAATCGTAATATTTTGATCAAAGTAAGCGAAGATGCAAATGCTGCTTTCGAGAGCGAGTTATACAAGTTCATGACAAGTACTTTTAAGAATTCGACTATTGGAGTTGAACACCTTACCGAAATGCGTGATGCAAAAAATGAAGTAACGATTATCCCGATGATTATTTTTATCATCATAGCTAGCTTTTTAATCATCAATGTGGCTTTAGGCTTGTTTGGTGTGATGTGGTATAACATTAACAAAAGGAAGGGAGAAATTGGGTTGCGACGTGCAATTGGCGCAAGTGGGGATAGTGTTTCTTATCAATTGGTACAAGAAGCTTTAATTTTGGCAACTTTATCACTAGCAGTGGGCTGTTTCTTTGCCGTTCAGTTCCCACTGCTCAATGTCTTCAATGTGCCTTCAAGTGTTTACCTCATTGCCATACTGCTGGCCGTGGTCTTCATTTATTTGCTAGTCTTTGCTTGCGCATTATATCCGGGCAAACAAGCTGCAGCTATTCATCCTGCAATTGCATTGCATGAAGAATAATACTTATCTTAACTTTGTATATGATCTTAATTGTTGATGACGATATAGCGGTAAGAACCTCGTTAACACTTCTGTTAAAAGGAGCTGGAAATGAAGTAATCACAGCAAGCAATGCCATTCAGGCTTTTGAGCTACTACAAACTCAAAGGCCTGACCTCGTTATTTTAGATTTAAATTTTTCTATAGAAACCTCTGGAGAGGAAGGCATGAGCCTGCTTAAGCAGTTCCGTGCCTATGATAGCGTTTTGCCGATCATTTTAATTACCGGTTGGGCAAGCATCGATTTAGCTGTAAAAGGCATGAAATTGGGCGCAAATGACTTCATTCATAAGCCTTGGAATAACGATCATGTATTGCAAGCAGTTGGCACTTTATTGCAACTAAATAGCGAGAAAAAAACCACTACTAAAACTAGAAAGGAACTCGACAAAAAATATCAATTTAAGCAGATTATTGGTGAGGATGCCAGTTTGTTGAATATCTTAGGAGTTATTGGTCGAGTAGCCGCTACCAATGCATCAGTGTTAATTACCGGTGAAAGTGGAACTGGAAAGGAACTTGTTGCGGAAGCTATTCACGAAAATAGTACAAGAGCTGGAAAACCATTTGTGAAAGTGAATTTAGGTGGCATTGCTACATCTTTATTCGAAAGTGAAATGTTTGGTCACGTTCGCGGTGCGTTTACCGATGCCCGTTTTGACAGAATGGGACGTTTTGAAATGGCACACAAGGGCACCATCTTTCTAGACGAAATAGGAGATCTTGAAGCAAGTAGTCAGGTGAAACTACTAAGAGTTTTACAAGATAGAACTTATGAGGTTTTAGGGAGCAGTAGAACTAAAATGGTTGATACGCGGATAGTATGTGCTACCAATAAGAACTTAAATGAAATGGTTCAGATGGGAACTTTTAGGGAGGATTTATTGTATCGAATTAATCTTGTTACCATTCATTTGCCAGCACTTCATGAGCGAAAAGGAGACATTCCATTATTGGTTAATTTTTTTATAAATAATCTTAAGGAAATCTATGGGAGGCCTAAGTTAACTGTTGCAGCGCCTGCAATGCGTTGGTTACAGCAACTTCCATTGCCAGGGAATATTAGGCAGCTCAAAAATTTAGTTGAGCGCACGGTTCTTATCAGTGATAAAAACGAGTTGGGCATCGATGATTTTCAGGGACAAATAAATTTATCTCCATTAAAGAACAATCAGCTTAAGTTGCCTGGAGTTGGAACCATAACACTCGATCAAATGGAAGCTGAAATGGTAAAGCAAGCAATGAACTTTCATAAAAATAGGATTTCGAAAGCAGCCGCTTCTCTCGGAATAACTAGAAACGCACTATACCGTAGATTGGAGAAGTATCAAATTCCTTTTAATGAAACTGAAGACTAAATATATAAGTTTTATGATAGCGCTACACTTGATTTGTTTAGTGATGAGCTATCTAATCTTTGAGCAGCATAAAGTCATATTTATTTTAGCAGAAGTAGTGATCCTAATTTCTGTGCTTATTTCTTTAAGATTATATAAGCAGCTGATCAATCCACTCATCTATTTAAAGCAAGGTGTAAGCGCTATCAAAGACCAGGATTTTAATGTCAAATTTTTGGCCACTGGCCAGAAAGAAGTTGATGAGTTGGTTGATGTTTATAATAAAATGATCGATGAACTGAGAGCCGAGCGAACCAAACAGCAAGAACAGCATTTTTTTCTGGAAAAGTTAATACAGACTTCTCCAACAGGAATTGTAATACTAGATTATGATGGAGAAATCAAACAGATTAATCCAAAAGCCCAACAGATTGTAAGCATTGCCCCTGATCTTTTGGAGCAAGCGAAATCATTGGAGATAGGACTGGCAAAAATTAGTAGGATAGGTGGACTGCGCACCTACAAGTTACAGAAGTCAAAGTTCATAGATCGTGGTTTTGAACGAACTTTTATGATGATAGAAGAAGTAACGGCTGAAATTTTTGAGGCAGAAAAGAATGTTTATAGCAAGGTGATACGGATGATGGCTCATGAAGTAAATAATACAGTGGGGCCGGTAAATTCGATCATGCATTCTACCTTAGCTTTCACAGAAGGTGATGAGCTATTGAAAAACGCTTTGCAGGTTGCTATAGACAGAAATCAAAACTTAAATATTTTTATGCGAAATTTTGCTGATCTGGTAAAGCTTCCAATGGCAAATAAGCAACAAATTGATTTGGTAGCACTCTTAAAATCCTTGGCAGAACTGATGATGTTTTCTGCCAAGGAAAAGCATATTATGTTTGAACTAGCTTTGCCAGATAAACCTTTTTACATCCACGCTGATATCCAACAGTTGGAGCAAGCATTGATTAATGTTGTGAAAAATGCAATAGAGGCCATTGACCAAGAGGGGGTGATTAATATAACATTAGATTCAAATAAGCGTGAATTAGTGATTTCCGATAATGGCAGAGGGATAGCTAAGGAGGAAGCTGAACACTTGTTTAGTCCGTTCTTTAGCACTAAAAAGGATGGGCAAGGAATTGGACTTACTTTGGTAAGAGAGATTTTATTGAACCATGGATTTGAGTTTTCGTTGGATACAGAAAATGGATTAACAAGATTTAAGGTTGGGAAACTCCGAGTTCAATAAAGCTTCCAGTTAACCACTTTATTTTTAAGGGTATACCCGCATCCTTGCTAGTTTCAAAACTTACATCTTTTCCGGTCCCGTAGTTTATTTGACTAAATGGGTTTTTGTTGATGTTTAATACTAATAGTAATCTACTTCCTTTTTCCAAATGTTTACTAAAAACTCTCGAACGATTAAAAGGTATGCTTTCAAGCTTCTCTGGCCTAAGCAATTTTCGCTTGCTCATGTCTTTTGCATAACTTGCTCGTCCAATATAGTAGGAAAGCTGAAAGTACTCGCCTTTTGCGGTAACTTCATATAACACCAATCCAACATCCATATCTTTTTTATTGATAATCGCCTTTAACTCACCGGTTAATGAGCCAGAAACTGTTGCTGATTTTTCAAATGGAGCAGTCATAAAGAACAGCCCATTAGTTCGGTCTACTTCGTTTCTCACAATAGGGTCGGGGTAATAGTCGTTATTGGTGAAATTTCTATCCACTAAATCAACAGATTGATGAAGGAGAGCTGTTTTTACTGGTTTTTGATCAGTAAGTAAAAGGTGGCCATTTACACTGTCTAAGTAAAATTTGATTTTACGGTCTTCCATTTTTTCCAGAGATGGGGCATGTTTCCAAGTGTTTGCTCCCATTACCTCATAATTTATTTTGTCTTTTATGAGCTTGGGTTTTTCTCCTCCTTTAAAAATATAGTTCAACCATTTAAAAGTAATTTCCCGTGTATTAATAAGTGCAACGGAATCTACTTGATAGCCCCTCAAGTTGGCTACACCACCGTTTTGTGCTCCGAAATGGTCATATGGACCGATAATTAGGTAATGTTCTGCAGCAGGATTGTATTTATAATGTTCACGCAAATAGTTTAGTGCCGAAATCTGTCCATCATCATAATATCCTGTAATGGTAAGTACGGGGATATTTATTTTTTTAAAATCTTTCTTGTAGGGCACCATCGACTGCCAATATTTATCATAACTTGGATGTAGTAACCATTTCTGAAGCCAAGGATTAGGTGTTCCATCAATGCTATCGATTTTATTAAAAGCGGCTCCACTTTCCCACCATATACCGCGCATTTTCCGCCATCGCGCATTGTCATTGTTTACCTTATCATCTGTATATTTATTGTTGGTTACATAAAAGGCCCACTGGTAGTTTGCCATTAAAAAAATATTGTTCTCCATTGGCAATCCTAATCCGGGAATTGAGGCAACATACGGCACAATAGTTTTGAGTGCGGGATGAAGATACTTGGTAGCGGCCCATTGTGCGAAACCAGAATAGCTTCCTCCGTACATACCCACTCTTCCATCACTCCATGGTTGCCTGGTAATCCAATCTATTGCGGCGTTAACATCCTTTACCTCATGCTCATAAGGCTCAGGGTCGTTTGGACTCAGTCGTTTGCCCCTCGAATCTACTACTATGCCAACATAGCCTTGATCTGCAGCATATTTTGCTTCGCCTAAACTTCTGTTGAGGTTAGCATAGATAAAGTAAAATAAGGCTGTTGGTAGTTTTTCTTGAACATGCTTTTTTCTAACTACCGTAGCCGATAAAGTAATGCCATTATTGGTGCTGATCATTACGCTGTCTTGTATGATATAGTGAGCGGTATCTGGCAAAGTTAATTTTTGTTGAGCAACTACTTTAAGGCTCGGTAGTAGGCATAGCACGGCTAAGCCTAAGGTTTTTAAGTTTATTTTCATTCGTGTAATAAGGGTGAATTAAGCTCCTAAGCGCTATGTATATTTATTTTTGTTGAGTGCTCTAAATTTGATTGCCTGTCGTTCTGAAATTCTAATTAACTCTCCAGTGTTCAACTCTACAAACATTCCTTCATTATCTTTTCGCACCTGTTTGATATGGTCTAGGTTGAATAATTGTCCGCGACCCGCTCTGAAGAATTTAGTGCATTGAGGATTTTGTTCCAATTTGTTCAACGAACTTTTTAGCAATACCTGCTCTTTTCCGAAATAGAGCCTCGCATAATTTTCTTCCGATTCAATCAAATGCACATCTTTCCATTTAATGATATAGTAATTACCTCTATCTTTTACAAAAACCGAAGATTGATCTTGGTCATTAACTTTCATCATGTATTGATCAATAGCATGTTTAAAGCGTTCTTCTCTAACAGGTTTCATCAAGTAATCCATTGCACTGACTTCAAAAGCTTGAATGGCATATTGATCATAAGCGGTCACGAAAATCACATTAGGAAGATGTTCTAAGGCCTCTAATAGCTCAAAGCCAGATCTGCCAGGCATTTGGATGTCTAGAAAAATGAGGTCTGGTTTTAACAATCTGATAAGTGATTCTGCTTCATCAGCATTAGCAGCTTCTCCCAATACAATGATTTGTGGATAGTTTCTCAACATCCTCAAGAGTTCCAGTCTCGAACCTCGTTCATCATCAATAATCAATGTTCTAACAGTTTTCATTTTATTGGTATAGTAATTTCTGCAAAAACATGTTGTTCGCTTTCATACAGCTTGAAATTGGCGCGACCATGATAGTTAATTTGAAGTCTCTCCTTTAGATTTTGAAGACCAATACCCAAATGATTTGGATTAATAGCAAGCTTGCCAACGCTACGGACTAGGATGTAGAGGAAATCCCCTTGAGGTTTGACAACGATTTCAATTTCACCACCTTCTTTTTGAATAGATACGCCATGTTTTACAGCATTTTCTACTAGCGTTTGGATGCACATGCGCGGTATCAACTTATCTGAAAGTGAAGTATCAACACTTAATTTATAGCTTAACCGCTCTTCCATTCGGAGCTTTTCGAGCTCCAAATAATCTTTAACCAAGCCTAATTCCTCTTCCAGGCTTATTAGCATATTCTTCCCTTTGTAAAGACCATTTCGCAAGAGTTCACTTAAAAGGTCAACTCCTCTTCCGGCTAGAACGGGATTGGCATAAATAAATGATTTTATGGTGTTAAGTGAATTGAACAAGAAATGAGGGTTTAGCTGCATAGAAAGATTGTCAAGTTGGGCCTGTTTAAAGCTCAACTCTAATTTTGCATTCTCCATAGACAGGCGAATTTCTCTTTTGGCATAGTGATACAGATGATAAGCTAAAAGCCAAATAGCCATTAGCCGGATGCCACCAATAAAAATTCCTAATGCATTTAGGTTAAAGAATTCGGTAAAGCTTTGATTTAAATTGATTGAGAACAAAAGGCGTACAAGGTAAAGTTTTATTAAGGTAACTAGCGTATATAACAAGCCCATAATAGGTATTGCAATTAACATTCTGTTAATTAAGCTGTTTAAGGCAAGGTTGTGCCAATAGTTAGCTAAAGAAAAATTACGGTAGGCATGCGTGATTGAAATGTACATGATTAGATCTAAGACAAATTGTACTACAGCTATGTCCCATCTAAAGTTTCCATAAAACCATCCTCCAAATGCCCAATAAAGTGCAGCAATTGACCAACCAACGAGCTGGCATTTCCAATAAAGAGGTATATGGCGACTGTTTATCATTTTTGCTTCTTATCAAAGCAACGAAAAGTAAATGTAAGAAAAAAGATAAAGTACAGGAACGCCTGGTTTTGGGGATAAGCGTTGCCTTTTTACACTCGCCAATCTTTAATGCTTGATTTAAATGGTAGGCTGAAATAAAAAGTGGAGCCAATATCGTCATTGCTTTTTACTTCAATCTTGCTATCGTGCCGCTTTAAGATTTCTGAAACTAGGTACAATCCAATGCCAAACCCAGATACCGTTTTTAACCTCTCATTGTTAGCACGATAAAAACGTTCGAAAAGGTGTTTTTGATCTTCTTGTTTAATCCCAACGCCCTCATCGCGGATGTATATTTTGATGGTTTGTCCTTGTTTTTCGCATCCTAAAGTAACTTTACCACCGTCGGGAGCATATTTTATGGCATTTGTAAGCAGATTGTTAAGGACTTGACCAAGTTTATCACGATCACCATTTAGCCAAATAGATTCGCAACTAACTAATTCAATATCATGTTTTGAAGTTAAAAATTGTACATCCTGTATGCTTTCAGCTGCTAAAGGATGAAACTCAAATACCTTTTTATAAATAGACATTTCCCCCTCTTCTAACCGCGCTACACTTAAAAAGTCATTGATCATCGACGTCATTTTCTTAGTCTGCACCTCAGCTCGTGTAAGTGCTTTTACATTAAAATCGTTCTCTTCTTTTTGAGATTTTGCTAATAATAATTGAATGTAAGAATGGATGGTTGTTAGTGGTGTTTTGAGTTCATGGCTTACAACAGCTACAAAGTCATTTTTTCGCTGCTCTTCTTGTTTTTTGTAAGTAATGTCTCTCATTATTTTTGAGATTCCAATAATTTGACCTTCCTTATTTTTAACAGGAGAAATAGTTAATGACACATCAATTAACTCCCCGCCTTTCGTCAGTCTCTTGGTTTCGAAATGCTCAACCCGCTCGCCTCTTTTAAGCCGTGAAATGATTTTAGGTTCTTCATCCTTTCTATCCTCAGGAATAAGCTTATAAATTTTTTCGCCAATAATTTCTGTTGCAGTATAGCCAAGCATCCTCATCGCCGAATCATTCCAGCTTGTGATTACACTTTCTAATGTTTTGCTGATAATTGCATCGTCTGATGACTCGATAATGGCGGCCAATTTTGCACTTTTCTCCTCATCTTGTTTAAATTGAGTAGTTTCCCTGCAAATTACTAGTACCCCACCAATATTCCCGTCTATATCTCTTATCGGGCTATAAGAAAAATCAAAATAAGCATCTTCTAGGCTCCCATTCCTATTAAGAGGAACCATGAAATTTGGAAAAGCTATCGATTGGCCTTTCATAACTTTCTCGAACATAGGACCTATGATGTCCCAAACTTCTGAATAGGTATTTTTTGCATTGTCCCCCAAGGCTTGTGGGTGCTTTGTTATCCCATTTATTGGTCTAAAAGCATCATTGTATAATTGAGTATAAGCATCTCCCCAGCAAATAAGCATAGGTAATGTAGCATTAAGTATCATGCTTACGGTTTGTTTTAAAGCAATTGGCCATTGTGTTGGCCTGCCCAATGGAGTAGTAGTCCAATTAAAAGAGCGAATACGTTCGCCCATATCACCGCCACCTTGTAAAAAGGCCTGTTCATTATTCTCTAAAATATAGGATTCGGTCATTAAATTTTAGATTTTAAAAGTATCAAGCTGTTTAGAATAACTGAAAGGAAACTAATTTAACAAATAAAATACAGAACTGTTTGAATAAGGTGTGTAAAAATGCTTAAACCATGATATCTTTATCTACCGAATAATTAGAATGATGAAACACGTTTTAGACAACCCAATTTACAACGCCTTACACACTGCACATAAATCTTATGCCAAAGGAAATGATGAGGTAAATTATTACATCGAAGATGTGGCTCCTTTTGCTGGATTAAAAGATAATTCACATGCCAATTTAGATGAGCTTTTTGAGATGAGTGCGCCTGAAAGTACTTTTGTAGTCTTTACGCCAACGGCTTATGAAATCCCTCATCGCTGGAAGCTGATTACGCAAATTGATATGTTCCAAATGGTGTATAATCATATGCATGCGCCAGAGGAAGTAGCAGGAGACTTTGAAGATCTTGATGAGGGCCATGTATCTGAAATGATCGAGCTTGTTAAGTTAACACAGCCGGGTCCATTTAAAACTAGAACTATTGCACTCGGAAATTATACGGGCGTGTTTGATGGGCAGAAACTGGTCTCTATGGCAGGCCATCGATTTCATCCCGAGCCCTACATTGAAATTAGTGCGGTGTGTACCCATCCAGCTTATTTAGGTAATGGCTATGCCTATCGCTTGTTGCGCGAACAGCTAAAAAGAATATTGGAAAAAGCTCAAATTCCTTTCTTGCATGTTAGAAATGATAATACGGCAGCTGTTAAGCTTTATCAAAAATTGGGCTTTGAGATTAGAATGGGCATGCTCGCCTATGTATTACAAAAGCAATCATAATTTTGGAAAAATGAAATATATAACCGGTTTACTTGTCTTATTATCGGTGTCTGTTTGCAGCTATGCTCAACAAGATTCAACAGAGATTGAACGCGTGTGGGAAAACTATACGCAGTACAAAGAGCCGTCGATCAAAAGCAGATTGTTTAAGCATAGTGATTTATTGCCTTTAATGGAAAAGCATGTAAAGAATAAGCTGCTAAGTGACGAAATTATCGGAGAGTCGGTAGCACACAGAAGTATTCATCATCTAACAACGGGCAAGGGTAAGATTAAAGTACTATTGTGGTCGCAAATGCATGGCGATGAGGCCACGGCAACGATGGCATTATTCGATTTATTTAATTTTCTAGCTGCCAATGATCAATTTAATCCACTGAGAAATAAATTACTTAGCCAACTCGAATTACATTTTGTGCCCATGCTTAATCCAGACGGAGCCCAAGTTTGGACCCGAAGAAATGATATGAATATTGATTTAAATCGCGATGCTAAGAACCTCGCTACGCCAGAGGCACAAGCACTCATGGAACTTGCAAAGCGATTGAAACCTGATTTTGGTTTTAATTTACATGATCAAAGTACGCTTTATGCTGCTGGAAAAAACACTAAAAATCCCGCTACTATTTCCTTTTTAGCCCCAGCCTATAATACGGCAAAAGAGATGAACCCTGTGCGGACAAGGGCTGTGAAGCTTATTGTATCGATCAATAACGCTATTCAAACAAAAATACCTTCACAGGTTGCCAAGTATAATGATACACATGATTCTACCTGCTTTGGTGATACTTTTCAAGGGATGGGAATTTCTACAGTCTTAATCGAATCAGGCGGCTATCAAAATGATCCCGATAAACAGTTTATTAGGCAGGTTAATTTTTATGGCTTATTAACTGCACTAAATGCAATTGCTACTCAATCATACGCTAATGAAAATGAGCTTACTTATTGGTCGCTCCCAAACAACAATAGGAACTTATACGATCTCATAGTTCGTAGCCTGGCTATCTCCACTGATGGCGGAAATGAAAAATTAGATCTAGGGATCAATAGAAGCCAAAACATAAGCTCCGATTTTTTAAGCATGAATTATAAGGGCGTAATTGCAAAGGCTGGCGATCTTGATAGTGCTTACGGCTACCATGAAATTGATGCAGATCAATTAAGCCTTGTATATGGTAAGATTAAAAAGATGCGTAAAAACAAATGGGAGAAATTAACTGCAGCAAAGGAACTTAGGTTAATTAAAAGGGGCTACTTATTTGTTAAATGGAAGGAACAGCAATCTCCAACTAAACCAATTAAAGAAAGAACATTAAATTTAACTAATAAGGAGATGCCTAATAATCTTGAAGCTCCCAATCCAGCAAATTTTATCTTAGCTAGAGGAAGAAAACCCGTTTATGCAATCGTTAATGGTTTTTTGATCGACCTTTCTACAAACGCAAAGCCAGTAGTTAATACAATGGGTTATTAATTACTTGTTTAATAAACACGCGTAAATTAAAATTTGTAATTTTAGACCGAATGGTCTATATTTGGTGAATGTTATCAAAAGCAGAGCAGACTAAACAATTTATTATTGAAAAATCGGCACCTATATTTAATAAAAAAGGTTTCGCAGCTACCTCTATGAACGATATTCTGCAGGCTACTGGGCTTGCAAAAGGTGGTGTATACGGCAATTTTGAGAGCAAGGAAGAAATTGCACTAATGGCTTTTGAATATGCGAACGAATGTTTAATGAAAGCGTTGTCGAGCAGGATTAAGAAAGAGGTTTCGGCAAATGATAAACTGGTAGCTATTTTTAATTTTTACCATAACTATAGCATTGACCCAATATTGGAAGGCGGTTGTCCCTTGCTAAATACCGCAATTGATTCTGACTTTAACTTTCCTGAATTGAAGGAGAAAGCCGCTAGTGCTCTTATTAAGATGTTGGCTTCCTTAGCATATATCATCAATAAAGGTATTGCCAATAAAGAATTTCGTAAGAAGGTTGATGCAAAGGCTGAAGCAAATTTAATTTTCTCTGTGATAGAAGGAGGGATGATGATGAGCCGCTTAAACAACGATCCCAAGTATTTAAACAATCTCCTTACCTATCTTAAGACCCATATTAAAAATTATAGAAAGTAACGATCACTCTTAATCACTTTGACAAACTTAACAAGTTTGTCAAAGTGATTAAGATAAACAAAAAGACCAATTGGTCTATTATAGCTTATGAACAAAGAACCTCAATCATTTCACACCATTCGCTTTAGCGATTGCGATTTATTTGGTCATTTAAATAATGCCCGCTATCTCGATTATTTTTTAAATGCTCGAGAAGATCATTTAAAAGACTATTATCAACTAGATTTATCTTCCTATTATCAACAAGGAATAGGCTGGGTGGTTGGAAGTCACGAAATCAACTATCTTAAACCTGCTAAATACAACGAGAAAATATGTATAAAAAGTTCGCTCATCAAGGCAACTGATCAATATCTTTTAGTGGAGTTGCAGATGTTGGATGCTGAGCAAAAGGCGGTGAAAGCTATTATGTGGACTCGCTTTATTCCCATTAATGTTAAAACCGGACGAAGGGAGAACCACCCAGAAAGCTTTATGCAATTTGCGAAGGGTATTGAGTTAGAAAATGCTTTTGCTGATGCGGGTATCAAGGAGCGGATCTTAATGTTGCTAAAAGAAAGAAGTAAAATTAATGCATCATAGAGAATGGTTCTAAATTAGAATGAGTTAAAGCATTTTCATAGTATTAGCCTAGTTTTGCGCTAAATAAATAAACAAATGGCTACAACAAAACTTACAATTAACAACAACGGATCAGTAAAGATCGAAGGCGATTTCGAAATCGTTGATAGAAGTGGAAATGCTTATGGATTAGAAGGCAGAACCGTTTTATCAATATGTCGTTGTGGCTTGTCACAGAACAAACCTTTTTGTGATGGATCACACAATGGCCATTTTGAGCATGAAGCGGTTGCTTTTAATCTTCCTCCAAAAAAAGTTTAAAACTATTTCTTTTTTGCACTTAGTTTTCGGTGTAAAAAACTGGCCGTTGCCTCACTAACTTTAACCGCATTTGAAAATTTCATCCAATGATGAGTATCATCTGGGATGGCTAGGTATTCGAAATCGAACTGCTTATTTTCAAATCGTCTTGCCAAATCTACACTCTGACTGAAAGGGACATTCCTATCATCATCGGCATGGATAAGTAGTGTAGGCGATGTCCAAGTGCTTAAGTAGGTTAATGGTGAAGATTGCACTACTCTTTCTGCCGCTAATTTAGCATCGGGTGCAACCTCATTTTTTTCGCTAACGCTATTAAACCTACTATTTACGCCGTGGATATCAACCCCCGCGGCAAATAATTTTGAATCTTTTCCAAGTGCAAGGGCCACTAGGTATCCGCCATAAGATCCCCCATAAATACCTATTCTATCAGGGTCAATTCTAGGCTGGTTAGCTAACCATTCGCCAGCCGCTTTAATATCCTGGTATTCTGCTGCGCCCTGTGCACCAGCATCCAAAGGTTTGTGAAACTCATATCCATAGCCTATTCCCAACCTGTAATTTACAGATAATACCACATAACCCAAGCTTACCAAGTATTGGTTTAAAGCATAATCAATGGAATAATAATCCATGTGATTCCAGCCCAATAACATTTGTCTTTGCGGTCCGCCATGTACGTAAACAATGGCTGGCTTTTTGCGCGGACCATCTGTTGGCGTAAATAATTGCCCATACTCTGTTCCGCCATCTGCTGCTTTAAAAGTAACATGAGTTGGCGTTACTAATTCTTTGACAGGGAAGTCGTCGGGAATGAGGTTCTCGCATAATAACTGGCTCTGTTTGCTTTGTTCATTAAGCACGGTAGGCAAAACAGGTTGCTGAGCGGTTGCACTTAAATAAGCAATATGAGCTTGGTCGCCAGTAAATACAGGCAATGTTTCTAAACCTTTTCCAGTGGTTAATGCCTGCATATCTGCTTTATCGATCGAGACTTTGTATAGATGTTTGCGATCAATATCGTCCTTTTCCTTTCCTGTATTTGCACTAAAAATTAAAGATCGTTTATTGGGGCTAAGCCTTACATGCTCAACCATAAAAGCGCCTGGAGTTAATGATGTTTGTTGCGATCCGTCGAGGTTAATGGAATAGAGGTGAGGCCATCCATCTTCATAAGACGTGAAAACTAATCGATCGGCGGCCCATAATAAATTGGCACCACCAGCAACCGATGGAATAGATCCTTGTGGTGTTTGGGGAGCTTTCCAGATTTGCTTACCTACACCAATCTGAAGATTAACCCGCCATATAGCCCAGGGAATATGTTTTCTACTTAATATCGGATCGGGAGATCCGCCATTTCCGGGATTCCTAATAAAGGCAATTTCAGTTCCATCAGGCGACCACCGAGGCGAATTATCTCTAGAAAAAGACGGCAAAAGCCATTGTATCGGTGTTTCGGCATTTGTATAAATGCCAATGAAAGAATGATCATCCCTATTCGATACAAAAGCAATTTTTGAACCATCTGGGCTCCAGCTAGCCGAACCGTTAGCGCCTTTTGCATAAAATAGATTTTTAGCGGGAGTAGTGCCATCAATAGGGCTCGACATAATCTGACCGCTTTTAGTAAAGATTAATTGTGTGCTATTAGGGGAAATAATAGGATTATCACCTTCGCCAATGATATTTATTTTACCACCTAAGAAGGGGATAGACATAACTTGTACCTTAGGCGCCATTGGCATAGAAGCAGCATTCACAGGTGTAGTTCCTTCTCTCGAACCGTGATCGCCACCGCGAACAAAAACAATCCATTTACCATCATCTGAAATGGTCAAGCTGGTGAGCTCTTGCCCATCATCATACGTATAATCAGTTATTTTAATAGGCTTAAAGCTCGGCCCTTCGGCAACATAGATGTTTCTTTTACCTTGTTCATTCATTGCCCACGCAATTTTAGATCCTTTAGCCGCGGCGGTAAGCTCAGAAGGGAAAGGATAGCTTAAAATAGATTTAACAGTAAAGGTTTGGGCATTGAGGTTGAAAGCGATAAAAAGAAATGCTATAAATACGGATAGGCGTTTTATCATAATAGAGGATTAAATAATGGGTATAAAAAAACCCTAACGTTTTAAAGTTAGGGTTTTTACCTTGAATAGGATAGTTAAGTAAGTAAATATTCGATTACTGATCCCACCATAATTTCGTTGTACGCGGAACAGCGGCTGGTACATTTGCACCATTTTTGTATCTTTCGGCTACTAATGGATAATCTAGCCTTCTAATAAATGAAGTAAGTACAGATCCAATCGGAAGAGTGAAATCTTTATAGTTGTAATCATTTCTTCGAACATCATTAAACGCTTCAGGATTTAAGTATGTTGCTATAAATTTTTCTTTAAAGATTAACGCTTTGGTTAGTGCTCCAGATCCTACCGCAACACTTGGCTCAGCTAAATAGGCATTTTTCTCTGCTGTAGGAACTTGAAGCTTGTCCATATTTGCTGCAATTCCAGCTAAATAAGCATTATATGCTCTCGTTTTATCGGTGCTAAATGCAGCCTCCGCTTCTATAAACTTAAGCTCGGCAAAGGTTACAATAAATAGCGGTGAAGTATCGCTGGTCCAGGGCGAGCTAATGGCAATATAATTCTCGTCTTTTACCGTGTTGTTCCCAGGGCCCTTATTTCCTTCGCCGTTTACAGTTCCAACATAAGTTCCACCAACTGTTGGATCAGTAATTTTCTTAAGCCTAGGATCTACTACACCATATGTTTTACCATTTAATTGATCTATTAATTGTTCAGACAACCAACCGCCTAAGGTGAGGGAGGCATTATTACGTGCAACGGTAGCCCAGTTATTGCGGGTTGCGAAGGTGGCCATTCCGGCATCATCGGCGTTTGAAGTGAAAGAACTAGCCAATGCAGTTAATACGTCGGCAGGTTTATAAGATGGCGTTTTACTTACTTTGTTTAATTGTCTTGCCTTTAATGCATAGGCTAATTTTAACCAATTTGCTCTTTCTGTTGCAGCATTGGTGCCATAAATCAAATCGCTTGCATTCGCCAATTTAACAGTAGAATTGGTTTTTGTCAATTCAACTATTGCTTCTTCTATCAAACTCAAGGTCGATGCATAAACAGCCTGTTGTGAGTCGTACTTAGGGTAAAAGTTAGTTGGGTTAAATGCTTCTGAAAAAGGCGCGTCTCCCCATAAATCATTTACCATAATTAAATTGTAGGCTAATATTACATTGGCAACACCAATGTACTCACTTGAGCCTGCTTCTTTTGCAGCTATTTTCAGTTGATTAACATCGGCCATTGCGAAATAGAGTGCATCCCATGTTCCAGAAAAATCGATGGTTTCGTATATATCACTCGCCGCGTTGGCTGATGGATTTGCTGTGTATTGAACGTAAGGGCTAATAGCTGACGCCACTGTATAGCTATTTAAGCCCATTTTGCTTGTTGAAGTAGCTAAAAGAGCGCTAAGTGTAGGCTTACTTACCTGATTTGGATTGGTATTCAGCTCATCGAAATACTCTTTGCTACAACCTTGCATCAATAGTGTGGTTGTGGTAGCAATGAGTAAGGTATATTTATATATTGTTTTCATAATTGATCGTATTAAAATCCAACATTAATTGTAAATAAGAATGTTCTTGCGGCAGGATAGGTGAAACCTGCAGAGCCATCCACGTTGCTACCACTATCGGCCGACACTGATTCTGGGTCTAATCCGTAATAATCTGTATGTAAAAACAGGTTATTTCCAGTAACCGAGAACGATGCGTTACGAATTACTTTTGCTGGTAACCATCGGGTTGGTAAGCTATAGGCAAGGGTAGCAGAACGTAAACGGATCCATGAAGCATCCTGAACAAATGGTTCAGAAAGTACCCTGTGGTATAACCTGTAATAACCTTCGCCATAAGCAACACCATCGGGACCTAATCCTTGTCCTAACCATACTTGTTTGGTGTTTTGTGAGCCATCAGCCAATTTACCATCAAACACTTTATAAGATCTGCGATTGGCAGTATAATCAGCTATACCAAAAGCTGAGTTAAAATTTTCTAAGCGGTTAAATTTCTCAAAACCCCAACGTGCATCAATTAAGGTTGATAGGCTTAGGCGTTTATAACTAAACGTATTGCTAAAGCCACCTACCCAGTCTGGTTGGCTATTCCCTAATAATTTTTGTTTGGTTAGGGAGGAAATTGGGAAGCCATTGGCGCCAATTAATAATGGATTTGATCTATCAGAAAATAATTGATCATCATTGCCCTGATAGCGTACGTAGTAAGAGCCATAAATATTACCGTAAGGTTGGCCTTCTATTAATTTAAAGTTCACTGGGGAGTTGATATAACCTCCCGTTCCAGCCCCATAAGTAATAGGTGCATGATCTTTTAAAGTAAGTACCTTATTTCTGTTGGCAGAGAAATTCAATGAAGATTCCCATGTGAAGTTATCCGATTTAAGTGGGGTTCCACTTAATACCAATTCTATCCCTTTATTTCGGATGTCGCCTGCATTGATAGAGGCTGTAACATAGCCTGTAGCTGAGGAAACGTTTGCCCTGAGGATTTGGTTTTTACTCAAAGAGTAATAATAGGTAAAGTCAAAGCTTAAGCGGTTTTTTAAGAATGACATTTCTAGGCCAGCTTCATAGGTATTGGTAAATTCGGGTTTTAAGTTTGGGTCTCCAAGATTAGCCCCAATGGTTAAGCCTGTTGTGCCTGTTGGTAAACCTGTGTAGGTAGAAAACCCTGTTGATGTTGAATAAGGAGGCGCATCTTTACCAATGCGTGCATACGACAATCTCAATTTACTTTGGCTAATAAAAGCTGGTAATTTAAGGTGGTCAGAAAATACATAGCTTAAACTCGCCGAAGGATAGAAAAAGGATCTATTCGCAGCTGAGAGAGTTGAGGTTATATCGTTTCTACCTGTTATTGATAAGAAAAGGAAGTTTTTGTAATCAAAAGCCGCTTCTCCAAAGAAACCATTAGAGCGATATTGACTTAATGATTGCGAAGCCTCTAATACCTTAGCGTTTACGAGCCTAAAATCGTTGTAAATACTTAATTGGCTTCCTAGAATTCCAGTGCTTTTTAAGCGTCTATCGTAAAGTTCGTAACCTAAGCGTAAGGTACCATTGATGTTTTCGACCAGTTTATGAGATAAAGTAGCTAAAAACGTGGTATTGATGGCCCGATAGGTCGAATTATAATCACCAACAAAACCATCTGCATTGTCGTAAACATTTTCTCCAGGTAGGTTTAATCTACCAGGCGCAGTTCTAAAGCGGTTATCTGTATAAGTATCTACCCCTGCACGATAGCTAAAGTTTAGCCATTCGGTAGGTGCATAAGCAAGATTTAACCCCCCTATAAAACGGTTTACATTATCTTTTAAGCGATTAGTTGCCGCACCAAAGATTGGGTTGTTTGTTCCTCTCCATACTTGAAGACCATTGGGCTGCATATAATCTCTTACGTCCCATCTTCCAGAATAATAGGTTAAGCTTTCGCCAAAACGATCGGCATCGTAACGATAGCCCCCAGAATTGTTAAAACTCATATTTACACCTGCAGTAATTTTATTACTAATTTTTATGTCGGTATTTAATCTTGCAGATAAGTTTTTATAATCTGTAAAAGGGAGCATCCCATCTTGCATAAATGAAGAGATAGAAGAAAAGAACTTAACAGTTTCATTACCTCCAGCTACAGATACACTGTTTCTAAGCTGTGTACCTTGATCGAATGCGTTTTTGTAGTTGTCGAATATTTTATCGGGATGTGTGGGGTCGATGATCTTAGCTTCGGCAATGGTTGGCCCCCAAGCCGGACCTAAGCCAATCGGTGTATATACGCCCAAAATACCAGCAGTATATTCTTGTTGGATGGCAGGTGTTTTGTTAATATTATCAACACCATAAGTACTAGAGAAATTAGTTCTAATGCCATTTCCTTTTCCTTTTTTGGTGGTGATTACTACCACTCCGCTGGCGCCACGTAGACCATATAAAGCTGTAGCAGCTCCACCTTTTAAGATGTTCATGGTCTCGATGTCTTCAGGATTGATATCAGAAACCCTATTACCTACTGATCTAGTATTCGTGCCAGATCCAGATCCTTGCAAAGAGGTTGAGTTGTCTATCTGCACACCATCAATTACATAAAGTGGATCATTAGAGGAGCTAGCATCAATGGAGTTGATACCCCTAATGCGAATGGTAGCACCTTGCCCTGGTCCACCACCAATACTCGAGATGGTAGCACCCGCAATTTTACCCTGTAAGGCGTTGATCAAATTGGGTTGTTTATTAATATTTAAATCTTCAGAAGTAACACCTTGGGCGGCATAGCCTAAAGACCGTTTTTGCCGGGTAATACCCAAAGCTGTTGAAATTGTCACTTCTTGCAATGTTTGACTGTCTACAGTCATCCCAATGTTGATCGTAGTTCTCGATCCCACTGTAATTTCTTGTGTAACAAATCCGATAAACGTAGCAACCAGCACGGAGTTAGTGCCAGAAACCGCTATCGAGTAATTACCACTTTGATCTGAAATAACACTTGTGTTAGTGCCTTTAACTTTAATGCCAACTCCAGGCAATGGCAGGCCATCTTCTGTAGAGGTCACTTTTCCGGATATATTTTTCACCTGAGCCTGTACAGCAGTACTGAGGAAGAAAATAAAGGGAAGAAAAAGTAGTGTAAAAATTTTTCTCATAATCGTTTAGTTTTAAGTTGTTAATGCAATATAACTAAATTTTTATAAAAAAAACAGCACCTTAGTTATCCCGCTAAGGTGCTGTTTGATAAGGCCTTTCTAAACTTTTTACAGCCTAATCTTTATTCCACCATTCATTACAAAACCATCAACAGGAGCGTAAATGTCCCTAAAAACAGGATTGGTAATACTCCCTGTATAGATGGTATCGAATTTGGTTTGACGGGTATCGATGAAGTTTTCGAAATTGATAAAGATGGAGCATTTTTCCCAAAGCTTTTCTACCATAAACCCAGGTGTCCAATAGCTTTTTCCAGTCGTGCCATCGTTTAGCTTTTGTGTACTAAAGTAATAGGCTTCCGCACCAATTTTCCATCTGTCTTCCACTTCGTACATCAATACGTTATTTAACCGATGTTTTGAAACCAGTGGGTAAGCAAAAAATGTATTTCCAGTATGCTGACTTACATCGGCAAAGGTATAGCCTACAAATAATTTAAAATCCTTAAAGGTTAATTTAACATTGGTTTCCATTCCTTTGGTATTCAAATCACCTTTTGGTTGTTGGTACGTTAAGTTTCCCGAAACATTATTGAGCAAAATGGGGTTGTTGATCCTTGTATAAAAAAACAGTTGATTGATACTGAAGCCAACTTGATCGTTAAATAATGGCGTTTTATAGTTGATATCGAAATTAGTGCCATAAGAGCGTTCTGCCTTTGTTTGGTTAACATCAATTGGCAAAACATTGTTAAATTGGATACGCTCTGCATCTTCTGTAAAAACCGACGGAGCTTTATAACCCAAACCACCACCAAGTCGAAAGGTGAACTGATTATTCATTTTCCATAATATGGAAACCTTTGGTAAAAGGAAAAAGCCATAGTCGCTATGATAATCACCTCTCAAACCCGTTTCGAATGTTAATTTTTCAGTTGCCGTAAAGGTGTTTTGTACAAAACCACCAATGGTGTTATTTTGGTAAGATCTTAACGGAAAATTGATTTGTTGATCCTCCTTAAAATCTTCGGTAAGGTAATTTAATCCCATTACCCAATCGGCAGTTTCTCCATCCTTTGAGTAGTTGGCTTCTGTATAGCTAGAAAGCTGCACGCCAGAAAAGAGATAGTTTGGCAAGGCAATAGACCGATCATAATAGCTTAAACTATTTCTCAGTGTCAACTTTTGTTGATCGTTAATTTGATGTTTTAATTCTAGCTGACTGCTGTAACGTTCGGTTTTATTTTCTTCGAAATAAGAATGGCTAGCGTTTCCATTCCCTTTGATATATTGTATATCGCCGCCGATACGTTTTTCAATAGTTGTGTTTAAACCAGCAATTAGGGTTGTTTGATCTGACAAATAGAAGAATAATTTAGGGTTTAACGTAAAACGATCAAATTTTGGAATGGCAGTTAATCCAATATTCACAGGGTCGTAGGCCGAACCATGGTTGTAGGCAGCATACACCGTTGCACCCACCGTTTTAAATTTTTGTGCATAAAACCCACTTGCATCAAGGCCCATTGCCGATGTTCCATTCAATAAAAAACTAAGTTGCTTTTCTTCAGTTGGTGTTTTAGAAACAAGGTTAACCAAACCAGCAATAGCACCTCCACCATATAAGGTAGAGGAAGAACCCTTAATTACCTCCACCTGTTTAAGATCTAGAGGCGCGATTTGGAGCAACCCTAGTCCGCCAGAAAAGCCTGAATACAATGGGAAGCCATCACGGATAATTTGGGTGTATTTTCCATCTAGTCCCTGTATGCGGATGCTTGAATTTCCACTGGTTGCAGAAGTTTGTTGCGTTTGGATTCCAGTAGTTTCTGCAAGCATCATCCTAATGTCTCCAGGTTTCATGTTCGCCTTTTCGTCTATCTCTTCGCCAACAAGGACTTCTATTCGCGTTGGAATATTATCAATTGTCCTGCTACTTCGTGTAGCCGAAACTACTACTTCTGCTAATTCTTCTTCCTCTTCGTTAGGGGTTAATAAGATTACCAGCGTTGAGGGTGGTGATAAGGGGAAGCTTAACGTATCAGTTCTTTTTTCGTAGCCGATATAACTAAATTGAATAATTTGTTTCCCATCAGGAAGATTTGATAAAATAATAGTTCCACTGCTATCTGCTACCGCTCCTTTAGCGAGCTGAGGTAGTTTTACAGATGCTCCCACTAATGGTTGATTCGTTTTGGCATCTTTGATGATTGCCTTAAAGGTATGTTGTGCATAAGTTACGACCGTATATAACATAACAGCCAATAACAAGATTGTTTTCTTCATTGTAAATGTTGAATTGATAGAATTAATATTTTGCTAGAAAAAGAATTTGGTTTAGCTAAAATATTTTGGGGGTTGCCAGATGTTTGGGCGAATGCCATCAGCAAAAGATTGTAAGTAAGCATTGTTAAAGCGGGCAGGAATAACTGCTTGAAGCTGAATGCTAAAACCAATTAAAGGTGAAGTCATAAACCCACTACAGCCACCACAAGTGTAAAATGGAGAGCAATCCTGGCAACAGTCTTCTGTTGGTGTACTTTGCTTTTTTAATCCTACCGCTGTTTTTGTCTGTTTGCTGTGATCCTCTAAAGCACAACAGGGAGCGATAGAAAGTATCATTATAACCAGCGATAAGAGGTAGGCGAGTTTTTTCACAGTTCAAAATTAATAATTAATTTGGATTGCCGAATTAAGCCGGTAAAACAAAGGTAAACGTATGATGAACGTAGGACCTCATAATGTCTTATCTTTATCTTGTGAATCAACTAGAAGTTAAACTAAAAGAAAAGAATATTACGCCTACCGCCATGCGTTTAGTGGTGCTCGATTTTTTATTGAAGCAATCTGTAGCCTTAAGTTTAACCGATCTAGAACTAGGAATGGATCGCACCGATCGAGTAACCTTGTATCGCACTATCAGAACCTTTGAGGAACATGGATTGGTACACCGTATAGAAGACGGGAGTGGAATTACCAAGTTTGCCTTGTGCCAAACAGGTTGCAATATAGAGGGGCATCATGATTTACATATCCATTTCTATTGTACAACGTGTAAGGAAACTCACTGCCTTCCTAAAACCCATATTCCTGAAGTTCAATTGCCAAGTGGGTATTTGTCTGTTGATACCCAATTAATCGTAAAAGGGATATGTGGAAATTGTAATAATTAAAAGATTTTAAATAAATAGTCTATAAAATCGTTTCGTTGTTCTTTGGTTGTATGGTATCAATACCTCAACCAAATATGAACCCGAAAGAAACGAATACATCGCCATAATTTAACAATTTCATAACCTAAAAATTAGGGCGCTGAGCGCTTAACAGTGTATTTTTGAAGATGGAAATTTCGAGTAAGATTTTGAATTATTTTGTTTAATATTGACCTTAAAGTTATTAACCACAGCTAATGAATCAGCATCATGACTGTATTGCATAAAGATTTATGGGTTTCATTTATAAAGGGTGATGATGAAGCTTTAAACACTTTATACAACAACTTTGTGGATGTGTTGTATTCCTTTGGCCTAAGGTTTTCAGATGATGTTGATCTAGTAAAAGACAGCATTCATGATCTTTTTGTTGACCTCTATAAATACCGTAAAACGCTCTCTAATGATGTGAATGTTAAGTCGTATCTCTTTACTGCGCTGAAAAGGAAAATCTGTTTAGTGCTTAAAAAGAAGGCCATACAAGAAAGCCATATTTTTGAAGCTCCTTTTTTACTTTCTTGCAGTATCGAAGAGCAGATAATCGATGGGGAGGAGCAGTCTATATTGCTGGCCAAACTTCGTAAACAATTGGCATTATTGCCGGGCAGACAAAAAGAAGCCGTGTATTTAAGGTTTAACGCAGAGCTAGAATACGAAGAGATCGCAGCAATTATGGATATTTCTCTTGAAACTTGTAGAACCCTCGTTTATCGTGGTCTTAAACAACTTAGAGAACGAATGGTAGTTAATCATATCTATAAAATACTGGCTTAAGTAAAATAGTTAAAATAATTAGTCTATAAGCGAAAGTTTATCTTCTCTGGTTTAATATTAGAAGAGATAAATGAATTCAAATAACAATAATAGGGCAGAAGATTTTTTGTTAGGCAACAATTCGAAAGAAAAAGATAGCCTAATCTCTGATAGCGAAAAGGAACTGGCCGAAGCTTTAAAAACGACGATTAAATCTGTCGGCAACGAAAAACTGCCCTCCTTAGAGGCAGCTGAGCTTTGGTCGAGAATTCAAAAAAGTACACTTCATGCACAAAATGGGATAAATTGGAGGCGATATATGCAAATTGCCGCCATACTCATCGTGGGGCTTGGCATAGGTATCTGGCAATATCAGCGAAATACGAGTACACATAAATTACTTGATTTTGCAGCACAGAACATCAATAAAAAAGAGGTAAGTAAAGTAAAGGCCTTTTCTAAAAAGCATCAGAAAGCACCAGAATTTTTAAGTGAAGAAGAAAACATCATTACTGCAAATGATTTCAATACGTTAGTGGTGGGTGATGGACGCCGATCGGCTATCCATTTACCTGATGGCACAAAAGTGTGGCTTAATTCGGGTTCTAAGCTAATCTATCCAGTTACTTTTACAAAAGATAAAAGAGAAGTGTATTTAGAAGGGGAAGCCTATTTTGATGTTGCCCACAATAAGGAATGGCCGTTTTTTGTGCGTGCTAAAAATCTTGATATTAAAGTATTGGGAACTGAATTTTATGTGAGTTCTAATAAGGATAGTAAGGAAGATTATGCAGTTCTTGTAAATGGAAGTATCACATTCTCCACTGGTCATTGGCTAAATAAAATAGAAAAGATCCTCGTTCCAGGCGAAAGGATCAACTACAATACTGAAAAGAAAGAATTATTGGTCTTAGAAGTGAAAACGGAAGAATTTAAAGCGTGGAAAGAAGGATATGTGAATATCACTAGTGAAACTTTAGATGTGATTGTTCAACGTGTAGCCAAATATTATAACATTGAAATTAGTACCGCTGGATTAGACCTTAGCCATGAGAAATTTACTGGCAGGCTCGATTTTCAGAAAAGTGCAGATGATGTACTCGATATCTTGTGCTTTGGTACCCCTTACGTTTATAATAGCGCAGAAAGGAGGCTGGAAGCGAATAAAAACTAACTACATCTAATAAAAAAAGGAGATGCGCCAACACCTCCTCCAAACAACAACTTAAAAAGCTATTATTTAACTCAACAACAAAAATATGAAAAATATTATTGTATATGATTCCCATGTACACATATCACGACTCAAAACTAAAATAATACGAACGATGAAACTAACAATGGTTTTATTATGGATGGGACTGATGACCACTTATGCCAACACTTATTCTCAAGTTCGGATGAATATTGATTTGGTAAAGGGAAATCTTCCTGAATTGTTCAAGCAAATACAAAAGCAAAGTGATTACCTCATTATCTATAAAGATGATTTTATAAAATTCAATAAATACGAAGAGTTAAATCTTAAACTGAATAATAAAACAGTAAAAGAAATTTTAGACCGAGCGTTACAAGGTAGCGGACTAACCTATGGTATTTCTGGAAGGCAAATCGCTATCATCGCAAGCCCAAAATCAACCGTTGTTAGAGATCTGAAAGATACCTTGCTTACGATCCGTGGCCGAGTATATGATGGCAATGAACCTCCAGGTGCAATTCCAGGTGTCGGCATCAGAATTAAAGGGTCTACGGTTGGCGTCACAACTGATGCCGATGGCTATTTTAGTATTAAGGCTAATAAAAATGATGTACTGGTGTTTTCCATGTTGGGCTTCCTGACCTATGAATATGTAGTGCAGAAAAGCGAAAAAGGACTTAATATTTCGTTAAAAGAAAACGTTGCCGCTTTAAATCAAATCATTATTGTAGGTTTAAACGAACAACAGAAAAAACACATTGCCAGCTCATTGGCATCACTAAATGTAAAATCTAACATTGAGGGCAAGCCGATCACAACACTTTCCCAATCTTTACAGGGCGGTGTAACGGGGATAAACGTTACCCAAGCCTCAGGTTTACCGGGTGGTGATGCTGCAGCCATAAAAATTAGGGGAATTAGCACTTTAGGAAACTCAGAACCTTTAGTGCTTGTTGATGGAGTTCCGATGGATATGAACCATATCGATCCCGTAACGGTAGAGAGTGTTACGGTATTGAAGGATGCTGCTGCTGCGGCAAGTTATGGTTCAAGAGGAGCAAATGGGGTTATTGTAATCACCACAAAAAGAGGGGTGGCAGGAAAAGTTTCTGTAACGTATGATGGATATTATGGTGTTCAACAAGCGTCCGCTTTGCCTTCAACTGTTGATGCCCCAACTTACATGAAAATGTACAATGAAGCCAGCTTTAATGCTAATCCAACAAATAAACTTCCATACTCACAAGAACAGATAGACAATACAAAGAATAGGATGGACCCAGTAGCAAATCCGGATCTTGCATTTGCCAATACAAACTGGCTTGACCTCTTAATAGATGATGCAGCTCCGATTTCAAGTAGTTCACTTTCAATTAGCGGTGGTAGCAGTGTGGCGAGGTTTGCGTTAACGGCCAATTATACTTATCAAAAAGGTATAATTCCGCTAAATCACATGAAACGCTTTAATATTAGAGCAAATACTACTTTCTCGCTTAGCGATAATTTTCAGGTAAATTTAGATTTACTTGCCATTAAAAGAGATACGCAGCAACCAAATAGGCTTAGTGCCTCTGGAAATACTGGAAATAGGATTTTAGAGGATATGTACCGGGTGCCTCCAACAATAATCCCTAAATTCCCAGAAAAGAACGGACGTACTTTTTATGGACAATTTGTTGATATTGTAAACCCTTTGGCCTATACTGAAGTTGGTGGTAAAAGGGCGTTCGAGTTTGGACAAACTGGAATTAACATTCAGCCGAAATGGGAAGTCATGAAAGGCTTGAATTTGAGAGGTCAGTTTAGTTTTAGGTTAAATAGCGACGTAACGCGTGATACAAGAGATAATTTTAACCATTTTGATTATTTTACTGGAAATCTGTTAAGAACATGGGCTTTGCAAAGAGCAACAACCATGGCACGCTCAACCTATTATTATGCAGGTTTAACAGCTGATTATACCTTGAATATTAAAGACCATAGAATATTTGCTTTAGCAGGATATTCTCAAGAAGAAGATAATAGCGGTGCTTGGGATATATTTTCTATGGCATCTGCTTATGCAAAATTAAATTATGCCTATAAAGATAAATACCTACTAGAAAGTACTGTACGTACGGATGGGTCGTCCCGTTTTGGCCCAAATAATAAGTTTGGTGTTTTCCCTTCCGTTGCTTTAGGATGGAATGTGCACAATGAAAGTTTTTTAAAAGGATCTAAACTGATCAACAACTTAAAGTTAAGAGCATCTTATGGAAAGCTAGGAAACGATAATATTGGGCTTTACAAATACCAAACGTTGATCAACGCATCGAGTGGTGTTGAAACAACCTACGGAAATCCTAATATCACTTGGGAGTCGGTAGACATGCTTGATATTGGATTGGATCTTGGACTCTTCAAAAATAATAAAGTAGAATTCACGTTCGATTATTACGACAAACAAACCAAAGACATCATTCTATTCCCATCGCTGCCAATGGTAGGTGGCTTTGAAGCAAATGTTCCTGTAAATGCGGGTCAACTATCGAACAAAGGATGGGAAGCCTCCATAAACTACAACGAGAATATAGGGCAAGACTTCAGTATTTCATTTAGACCGGGTGTTTCTTATAACGAAAACAAAATTCTCAAACTGCAAGGTGGGGATATTGTAACGGCAACCACCATTACCAAAGTAGGTAGTCCTATTAATAGTATTTTTGGTTATAAAACAGATGGTTTATTGCAAACAACAGATTTTGATGCAAACGGTAGTCCGCTTATTCCCGTATTGCCAAATGCTAAGCCTGGCGACATTAAATACCTAGACTTAGATGGAGACAAGGTAATCGGTATTGGCGATCAAGGTGTTATTGGAAATCCGGTACCGAAACTTACTTACTTCGCTAACTTAAGATTAGCCTATAAGAATTTTGATATAGAAAGTTTGTTCCAGGGAGTAGGAGATAATGACGCCGTATTGTATGGCATGTTTGCATTGCCATTAGATTTTAGTGCAGATGGTGGCGTACCCACAACATACTATGCTGATAACTACTGGACAGCTGGGCGTACAAATGCGCGTTTCCCACGCTTGTCTACCGCCCCGGCAAATAATAAATTGTCTTCTGACTTTTGGTTTCAGAATGCCGCATTCTTAAGGGTTAAATATATTCAGCTAGGTTATAATGTACACAACTCTTTCGTGAAAAAGATCGGTGTTTCTGGGATAAGATTGTACTTCAATGCCCAGAATCCATTTACTATTACCGATGTGAAGATTACCGACCCAGAAAGCCGTGGTTATCAGTGGACTTACGGATTGGTGAAGCTTTACACATTTGGTCTTAACGTTAAATTTTAAATAAGATGAAGAAGATATATTATTTAATCTGCACATTAGCTTTGATCCTATTTGCAGGTTGCGAAAAATACTTAACACACGATCACCCAACTAACGTTGACGATGAATCGTGGTGGAATACAGAAGCAGATGTAACTAATGCACTCAATTCCGTGTATGCTGGTATTCCTGATGGTTCGTCGGGAAGGCAGTTGATGTTTTTAGATGCAATGAGCGATAATGCTGTTGCTAGACAAAGTTTAAGAGGTGATTATGAATCGTATGTAAAAGGTTTACAAGGCTCTAACTGGGGCGTTGGAACAATGATATGGAATGATGATTACCTTGATATTAGAAGAGCTAATCGATTTTTAGAAAACATGGGTAGAGCATATATGCCCAATGAAGCATTGAAGAAACAATATATAAATGAAGCCAGGGCTTTAAGGGCTTACTATCATATGGAGTTGTTCATGTTTTTTGGTCCAATAACCATCATGAAACAATCGGTAACACCCGCCGAAAGTGCCTTGCCTAGAAATACTGAAAAACAAGTATATGATTTTATCATTGCAGAGCTTACCGAAAGTGCTAATAACTTGCCTGCTAAGTATACGATAAACGTTGATCTTAAACGATTTTCGGCGGCAACCTGTTGGGGGCTCATTTCTAAACTTGCTTTGTATCACAAGGACTATGAGCTAGCTAAAACAGCGGCTAAAAAGATCATCGATATGAACTTGTACTCACTACGTAAAAGCACCACATTGAAAAATAGTTATGCCGATTTATTCTTATACGTAGGTGAGGTAAACGACGAGCGGATCTTTTTCAGGGAAATTACCGGTAGTGGTGGTCAGTGGACTACATTTGCTCCTCAAGGAACGGGCGGTAAAACAGTTATTTCGCCAACAGCTTCTATGGTTAATGCTTATGAAACTAAACAAGGTAAAACGCTTCAAGAACTTGGACCTGATTCACTAGCGATCTATACGAAGGACCCTAATTATAAAAATAACAGAGATCCAAGAATGCTTGCCTCTATTATTTTACCCGGAACAACATACACTGGTGTGGTGTTAAAACCGTTTGAAAATTCGGGATTGGATAAATTGGGCGAACAAAATTCGACTTCAACAGGTTACTGGGTCAATAAATATTTAGATCCAAAAGATAAAACAGGAACCAGAACCCTAGATTTTATGATTATACGTTATGCAGAAGTATTGTTAAATTATGTTGAATCGTTAATCGAGTTAGGCGATTACAATAATCCTGATGTAGTGAAATATTTGAATGACATTAGAAATAGAGCAACCATGCCTAATGTAAATACAGCCGAGTATAATACCCAAGCAAAGCTACGTGAACTAGTGCGACGTGAGCGTAGGGTTGAATTGGCATTTGAGGGTGTGCGTTATTACGACATCAGAAGATGGGGCATATTTGAGCAAGTGATGAATGGACAGGTTTTAGGTGCCATAAACCCTAATACCAACGAACCTGTAAATGTAGAAGTAAGGTCGGCTAAGGCAAACAGGGATATGGTTTGGCCAATTCCTCAAGCTGAATTACTTTCAAATCCTAAGATGACCCAAAATCCAAATTATAACTAACTTCAGTTTAGTACTTTAAGTTTAGTATTTTTCGTCATTGCGAGCGCAGCGAAGCAATCTCTCGATTAGATTGCTTCGCTGCGCTTGCAATGACGACTATGCTAAAAGAACATTTGCAATACAATTGCACTTAACCTGTGGCTATATTTGAATATAAATTTAAATATATGAAGGATTGCTGCAGTACCGACGAACATCAAGGGCCAAAAAACGAACACAGCCATGCTGAAGAGCATCAACACGGAATTGACTACTCGGTGCAATGGAAACAACATATTGGCTTGTTAGTAAGCTTATTTATGCTAATAACTGTGCTTGTGTTGGACTATGGATTTAAGATAAAGTTTCCAAATTGGGTTTCTTTATCAATCAATGCGTTAGCTTATTTATTAGCAGGATGGGGTGTTCTAGTGTTAGCATTTCGCAAAATAAAAAGAGGTGATTTCTTTAATGAATTTGTGCTGATGAGCGTGGCAACCCTAGGCGCTTTTTATATTGGTGAATATGCAGAAGGAGTAGCCGTAATGGTTTTTTATTCCATGGGCGAGTGGTTTCAAGAGACGGCTGTTAATAGGGCAAAGGCAAGCATCAAAGCCTTACTTGATATCAGACCTGATAAAGTGACCGTAATAAGAGACGGAAATGCTTTACTTATTCATTCCGCTGATGTGAAACTAGCAGAAACTATTCGGGCTAAACCAGGAGAAAAGGTAGGTTTAGATGGAGAATTGATTTCAGAAAGAGGGGCATTTAATACAGCTGCATTAACTGGCGAAAGTACCCCCGATACCAAATATAAAGGCGAGGCAGTTTTAGCTGGAATGATCAACCTCCATACTGTTTCAGACATCAAAGTAACTGCGCTGTTCAAAGACAGTAAGTTGAGTAAGATTTTGGAAATGGTTCAAGATGCTTCGTCCCGAAAGTCGCAAACACAGCTCTTTGTTTCAAGTTTTGCTAAAGTATATACGCCTATTGTATTTTTTATGGCTTTAGCACTTGCACTGGTGCCTTATTTCGTAGTTGAGGCTTATGTGTTTAATGATTGGCTTTATCGTGCACTGGTGTTCTTGGTCATCAGCTGTCCTTGTGCTTTGGTAGTCTCTATCCCGCTTGGTTATTTTGGTGGAATTGGTCTGGCATCAAGAAATGGAATACTTTTTAAGGGAGGGAATTTCCTGGACGTTATGACGCGAATTGATACCGTTGTATTCGATAAAACCGGAACCCTCACTAAAGGAGTTTTTAAAGTGCAGGAGGTGGTAGCGGTTGATTTTAATGAAGGTGAACTGTTAAGCATAGTTGCTTTATTAGAAAGGAATTCGACCCATCCAATAGCACAGGCCATTATTGAGCGTGCTGGGCAGTTAATTGAAGTCGGTAAATATACTAACGTGGAAGAAATTGCCGGTCATGGCTTAAAAGGTAACATCGATGGAAAAGTTGTGTTGGCAGGAAATAGTCAATTGCTGAAGAAATATGCTGTTAAATATCCCGAACATGTTGATGCGATTGCGGAAACTGTGGTTGTTGTGGCAGTTGATCAAAAGTATGTGGGGTATATAACCATTGCTGATGAATTAAAGACGGATGTTATAGAGACTGTAGCACAATTGAATGCACTACGCATCAAAGTTGTGATGCTTTCTGGAGATAAACAAACGGTGGTGGATGAGGTAGCGATGAAGGTGGGAATACGAGATGCTTTTGGAGCGTTGTTGCCTGCAGATAAAGTGGCAAAAATAACAGTATTAAAAGATCGAGGCAGAAAAATTGTTTTTGTTGGTGATGGGATTAATGATGCGCCCGTATTGGCACTTGCCGATGCTGGAATAGCGATGGGAGGTTTGGGGAGTGATGCCGCTATTGAAACGGCAGATATTGTGATCCAAAATGATCAGGTATCAAAAATTGTGACTGCCCTAAAAATTGGCAAATTAACCCGAAATATTGTATGGCAAAATATTGCATTGGCATTGGGAGTTAAAGTACTCGTACTAACCTTCGGAGCATTTGGTGTGGCTAATTTGTGGGAAGCCGTAATTGCGGATGTTGGTGTTGCATTTTTGGCGATACTCAATGCAGTGAGGATCCAGAGAATAAAATTTTGATTAGCCTATTTAATTTTGAATACCTTAATATTGCAAAATGTTTAACAAACAATACAGTTGGTTCTTAGCCGGCATAACTTTTGCAGTTTTTTGGGCTTCTGCATCAACTGCGACAAAAATTGGGCTAATGGTGGCCCAACCCATGGTAATTGCCACAGTTAGGTTTGGAATAGCCGCCCTAATAATGCTATTCTTCTCGCATATAGTACAAAAAAATAGCCTGCCGAAAGGGAAGGAATGGGTACAAGTAGGTGTTTACGGAGCCCTTAACATCAGTGTTTATTTAGGGCTATATATTGTTGCCATGCAAGAGGTAACTGCCGGAATAGGCGCACTGTCTGTTGCAATTAACCCAGTATTAATTAGTTTCTTCTCCGTTTTCTTTTTAAATAAAAAGCTTACTGTAAAACTCATCTTAGCTTTAGGCGTATGCACTTTAGGTGTTATTTGCGCAGCTTGGCCATTATTTGCCACGGCAACAGTAACTACTTGGGGTTTGCTAATTCTTTTTATCAGCATGCTTTCCTATGCTTTAGCCGCAATCTATTTTTCTGCTAAGCAATGGGGAAACTTAACATTGTTAACGATCAATGGTTGGCAAACCTGCATTGGGGGTTTGTTATTACTCCCATTTGTTTTTTATTTCTATGATGAGAACCTTAACAACTTTAACCTAAAATATTGGAGTTCGGTGCTTTGGTTGGCCATACCTGTTTCTATCGGAGCCGTACAACTATGGCTCTGGTTACTAAAAACAAACCCCATCAGGGCTGGCTTATGGTTGTTTTTATGCCCCTTATTCGGTTTTATAATTGCCGCTGTATTGGCAAATGAAACAATTAGCCTGTATACCTTTGGAGGTGTTATTTTAGTGTTGCTGGGTTTGTTCTTCGCGAAGAAATCAAATTAAAAGTCGAAGAAATCATTTAAAAACGACTTCTTTTTGCGATGTGGATGATGGCCACTCTGATGTTGATTGTATTCGTAGTTTTTATAATCTCTTTCGTAATTGTCTTTTTTCGAGTAATGATCTGCAGTGTTATCCATGATTTTATCAAGTTCACCTCGATCTAACCAAATTCCACGGCAATTTGGACAATAATCAATTTCAACTCCACGTTTTTCGGTCATTAAAAGTGTTTCATTACAAGAAGGACATTTCATAGTGCTATTTTTATGATAAGTAGTTTTATACAATATTAACGTAAATTAAGTGTTTTTAGTACTTAATGTAGTTTTTTTAGGAGCGAATATAGTCCAAAAATAGGACCCAAGGCTAATATGATAAAGATATAATTAGCATTCTCTTTTGTTAAAAGCATATTCATTAACTGGATGCTTACAATGGTAATGGTAAAACCAATACAGTTCACAATGGTTAAAGAGGATCCTTTTAATTCCAGTGAAACATTTTGTGCAACTAATGTCGAAAACAACGGTGAGTCGGCAATTACTGCCATGCTCCATACCAGTAAAAACATTATTAAAATGGCGATAGAATTCGTCACCAAAAGAACGGGAGAAACTAGACAGCAAATGCCAGAAATTGCCAAGGCCAAAGTAGCTACTCTTTTAGTACCAAATCTACTTGCCATTATACCGCTTATCACGCAAGAAATGCTTCCTACAACAATAATGATGAAGGATAATAAAGGGATGTTTAACTGTGCATGATAATGGTAATTATAATTGGTTAGCATCACAGGAACAAAAACCCAAAAGGTATATAGCTCCCACATGTGACCGAAATAGCCGAATGCCGCAGATCGAAAATTATTATTCTTAAAACTTTGCCTAAAAGCGCCTAATTTTAATTGCTTACCAGGCTTTCTGTATGGTCCATCTGGCACCCACAAAAGTAAAAGTGCACCGCCAACTAAAGACAGCGCCGAGGTGGTAAAAATTACGTATTTCCAGGGTAAGCTTGCAAAACCACTTTTAAGAAAATGAGGAAACGCAGTTCCCAGCACAAGCGCACCTACCAAAAAGCCCAGTGATCTTCCCAGCCCCTTTTCATAATGGTCGGCCGCAATTTTCATCCCTATCGGATATATTCCAGCTAGAAAAAAACCTGTAAAAAATCTGCAGACAAATAGGAAAGATAAACTGATGCCGCTTAAACCAATAAGGAGATTAAAGGCTGCGGCAATACATGCGCAAATGAAAAAAATTTTAACTGGTGAGAAGCGATCGGCAATACTTAAGATCGCAAAAAGCAAAGTGCCAATGATAAAACCCGCCTGTACACAATTTGTTAGATACGCTAAATAATGGGGCGATAGCTTAAATTGTAAGGCAATATCGCCCATTACTGCGTTGCCCGCAAACCATAAAGACGTGCAAAAGAACTGAGCAATAACAATCGTTGGTAAAATTCTTTTCATTCTTGTGAAGCGTCTAGCGAATTGCAAGGTATAAAATCATCAGTAGTTTTCTATATTTATAGTATGAAAGATCCAGAATTAGTATTAAATGAGTTCGGAAGAGGTGCTTTTCAACTCATAGAAAATAATGAAAAGCTTGGCGAAATGGTAGTTGCTGTAGAAAGTGGGAGGTTAATTGTTTACCATACAGAGGTTAATCCGAAGGAAGAAGGAAAGGGTTTAGCCAAGATCCTGCTTAACGCCATGGTAAGTTATGCGCGTGCAAATCAATTGAAAGTTATTCCATTGTGCCCATATGTACATGCGCAATTTAAGCGCCATCCGAATGAATTTGAAGATATATGGGAAAAAGATGAAGAAGTTTAAAACTATCGTAACATGTTGTTGTTAATATAGTTGCAAATATTCCACCGACATTTATTCTTAAAAATTTAGTTATGAAATCAACCTTGTCTAAAATTAAGAAAATGAACGTTCTCATTACCAATAGAATTATCGAACTTCAAGATCAAGGGTATTTATATGATTTCATGAGCGTTGGAAAGCAACGATTTTTATGTTTACAGGACAGCGTGTGTTTTCATGCGCCAGATGTTTCGATTAAACTGATCGACCAGCTATATGATCAGGTAGGCAAATGTTACAAATATATCCATGCTGTTGAAACGGCGAGTGGTTGCAAAGGCTTGTTGCTCGAAGAACAGATTTACACGAACTAAAAAAATAAGGGAAGTCATCTTTTGATGAAACTTCCCTTACGATTATAGTTTATTTGTTATCGTTATTGGCAGTTTGAAGAGACAAATAGTCCTTCGATGTTTAGTTTGTTTGTTGCCGCATTATAAACAGCTTTTCCAGAGATATCTTTTCCAGCTGGTAATGTAAAGTTGTTTTTATCGAACTTAAACTGGGTATTATACCATTTACCACCCATATAAGCATCGATAATATAGGTTGCTCCATTTTCGAACTTGCCGGTAGCTTTCCCGTTTTGTAGGTATAAATAAGTATAATCATTCCAATTGCCACCTGCTTTTGATACATATACAAAAGCGTTTAAGCCTGTGGCGATCTTTTTGGTGCTACATTTTACCTGAATATTTAATGATACATCTACGATATCTGGTTGAGCTCCTTCTGGAATAGTAAGTACCGTATTCTGTCCACAAAGATTTGCATATTCCTGACTTTCTGCGATCAGTTTATTGCTGTTATCATAAAGTACAAACTTCCCTTTACCAGAAGGCAAGTTTAATAACGTTTTCTTGGTTTCAGTTCCGTTTGCAAGATAGATTGAACCAGGATAATTAGTTTTACCTCCATTTGCCGTAACAACATATAACTTATAATATTGTGAAGTCGAGAATTTTGGTGCCTTAATGGTTAAGGTACCTCCATTATTTCCACAAGTTCCATAATACCAGTCAAAATTCCAGTAAGAAAGGTGGCTTACAGACATTTTTGCTACCAGTTTACCTTCACCATTTTTAACAAAGGTTGAGGTGCCTTCCAATTTCCATTGTCCGGTTTCTTCATTTAAACTCCACAAAGGAATAGTCTCATTTTCTTTTACAACTGCGCCAGTGTTTGGATTGATCAAGGTATTGTTAACTTCCATTTCTACCATAATCGGTTTTGAGAAGCCCTTTACTTCTTTGTTGCCTGCATAAATATCAATTGCTAAAAAGCCCCCAGTTACAAAAACAACACCACCATTTATAGACTGTCCGTTTGCATCAATTGCATTGCCAGAATAGAAACCTCCTGGAAATGCCGCCACTGATTCGGGATTTGATGGCCCATAATGTACAACCTTCGCTTCTATTTGGTTGGCGTTAATTACTTGTCCTGCACCATCTAAAAAGCTTGTTCCGGCTGCGATTGTAATATTTGATTTTTCAGGCATTGCTGAATTTGTTGCTGTAGTTAACACTAGCTCGCTAGTGGCAGTACCATTGGTAATGTTGCGATTAGCTACAACAACGCCAGTGCCGGCAGCTGGATTTGCATACTCTACTAATTGAACGATAAACAAAAGGGGTTCTGTTGCGCTCGTAACGGTGATATTCTGCGTTGTAGGAGCGAAACCCGGAACATTTGCACTTACAGTAAATTTAACTGGATTAGCCTCAGAAGGATTTGCATTTTCTGCCAGGGCCAATTGTAAGAAGCCACGGGAAGTTTCAAAATCTTTCCCCCCGGTATTGGTTACAACTACATTGGCATTTTGACCGCTAATGTTAACTTCAAAATTTTGTGGAGTATTGGTAGCGCCAGTTTTGGCATTTACGAATCTCACCATGATAGGAGATTTGAGGACATCCGTGTTTACGATAATGTCAACGTTTTCAACTGGGTTTTTACAGCTACTATACAGCATGAAAATAACTGCCAATCCAGCTAGTATTTTTTTTGATATGAATTTCATCGAAAGAGTTTTTTAGAATTTGAAATTAAAGTTTAATTGAACTACTGGCATGAAACGGTAATCTTTCATGTTGTCTTGAATGATTACTTCATTCGGATCATTCTCGCTTAATAATTTTGTGCCTACAATTGTTACCGAAGGTGCCGAAAGGTAATAAGCTCCAAGATCTAAGTTTACATTAAATCTTTTCTTTGGAATTCCTTTACCTATACCAAAACCAAAATAAGGTGCGATAGTACCCCAGTCTGCAGTTACATTTAAGGTTCCAATTTCGTCAGGGGTGAAGGTGATGTCTTCAAATTTCTGGGTGTCTTTAGGGGCTAAATAAATGGAGGCTTGTGCGTTGGCAAGATAGGCAACACCCCCAACAATACGAATAGCTTTTAGCGGCATAAACTCTGCTAAAGCGTGTACAGTATTAAATTTACCGCTTGCTTTGTTAGTAGTTTTAAAACCATCGATTTTTAAAAGGTCATTTCCTGATGCTTGTGCGTAGCTGCCGCCAAACCTTAATCCAATTTTAGGACTTAATAGATACCTAAGGTTTACACCAATGCCTTGTGTACCTACCATAACCTGTAGCGACATGTCTTTTTTTGTCTTAGTTGAGTCGGCCACCTGTCCGAACGCCATAGAAACAAAGGCGCAGGCCAAGATGACAAGAGAGAGTAATTTTTTCTTCATGAGTTTTCGTTAGTTTTTTACAAAAATATATTAAAAACTGAAAAACTAGAATATTAGTATGAAGCTGGTAACCTGCACTATTTCTTCCAGTTACCACGCATTAATTTATCGAATATTTAATCTTATTTGGAATAATTTGTATTAATCTTTTTTATAATTTTTTAACCTAAAATATACTTTTTCTACAAGTGTAATTTGTCATTTTTATTTTTATAACTTGATGATAATTAAATAATTATAACCGTAAAATGATATGCTGATGCCAATGATTTATGAAAATGAACATGTGAGAAATCTCGCTAATTTTGACGTTTTAATCGCGAGGATTATGGGTTATGGAAGTCACTATAAACCTACCAAGGGAGGTATTCAACTGGAAGCATTATCCCTTGTTTCGCAAAATGCGAAGGCTTCAATCGCTAATGTAACAATATTGATGGAACAGTACTTGCATACAGTTGCAGTACGGGAACTGTCATTCGAAGCACTGAAAGAGCTAAACAAGAATTTATTCAAAGAACTTAAATCAACCACCACTGTTAGTGAAACAGAAATGTACATGTTAGTAGGGAGTAGTAAGATTATTTACAGTCAATTTGCATCACAACAACGATATGATTTTTTGCTAAGCAACTTTTGTAGCATTATTAAATTATTAAAAACCAATGCTTGTTTTATGCCACCACAAGAAGATCTGAAGATACCATGCTTGGAGGATTTCTACGCAATACTTTACCTTAAAAATAATGAAGTAAAAAGAATTTGTGCATTGTTAAGCAATGCCTGCATCATTCGAAACGAAGTGATGTATAGAGAAATTAACGGACTTGTAGCCCTGGCCACAACAGTGAAAATGTATGTTAAATACCACTATGGTTGGGAAAGCTCCCAGTTTAAACAAGTTGCTGATTTGGTTATAAAAAGGGGAAAGGAACCGATTAAAAAGGTATAATTATTGTTTGATATTTAAGCGCATAAAAATTGAGCGTAAATTAATCCTTATGTGTTTTCTATTGTCATAGAGTCATAATTGAACCACAACTTAATGCTAATGAAACGGATACATAATTCTTACATTTGCCTATTGAGCTTTGGCATGTTAGTAATGCTAGCTTCATTTGTTAATTATACAAGCCTAAACTTGCCCTACAAAAAGGCAGGATTAACAGAGCAACAAGCAGCAGCCCATTTATTAAGTCGCTTTACCTATGGCGCAAAAACAGGGGATGTAGCACACGTTGTAAAAATCGGTCTAACTAAATGGCTTGAACAACAACTAGCTGGAGATTTAGCTGATACAACACTTAACCAAGCCTTAAGTAGGTTTGAGGATATTAACCTAACCAACACGGAGGTAGAAAATAAGTATCCGAGAAATGCACAAGTGGTTAGGTTTGCAGTGAGGGATGGCTATATCCACAAAGATTCGATTGCAAACTCGAAGGGACCAGCCTATCGCGAGTCTATCTTGGCTTATATGAAAACAAAAGGTTATCAACCTCAGCAAGAATTGTATCGTCAATTTATTAACCAAAAGATAACAAGAGCAATATATACCAACAATCAATTTAGGGAGTTGATGACAGATTTTTGGTTCAATCACTTTAACGTTTCGTTAAGTAAGAACCAGTGTGCGGCATATGTTCCAGCATTTGAACGGGATGTTATTAGGCCTCAGGTATTTGGTAAATTCGAAAACCTCGTATTAAGTACTGCCAAATCTCCAGCTATGTTAATGTACCTGGATAATTTTAGTAGTGCGGGTAATAATGTTCCCATGGACGATGCGTCTATGACGCCGCTACAAAATGCTAGGGGCAAAATGGCTAAAGCGAGGATACAAAAATTGAAAACCAAATTGCCTAATGCCAATAAAAAACCAGGGTTAAATGAGAATTATGCACGTGAAGTAATGGAGTTGCATACACTTGGCGTTGATGGTGGCTACACGCAAAGCGATGTAACACAGGCTGCTCGCGTTTTAACGGGTTGGACAATTGCGCCAATGGGTGATAACGGCTATGGCGCTGGAATAAAAAATGTATTGGCAAAAATTGGTGATAGTAATTTAGCGAAACGTGGGTTTGTACGGGATGGCGATTTTCTATTTGCGATGAACCGTCACGATAACGGGGAGAAAATTGTGCTAGGCAAGAAATTCCCAGCTGGGGGGGGCTATGAAGAAGGCGTAACTTTATTGAAAATGCTAGCCCATCATCAGTCCACAGCAAAGTTTATCTCCAAAAAAATAGCTATTCGTTTTGTAAGCGATGCTCCACCTCAAAGCTTGATCGATAAAATGGCTAAAACCTTTTTATCATCAGATGGAGATATTAAAAGTGTAATCATTACCATGGTAAATGCGCCTGAGTTTTGGTCTGCCGATGCGCTTAGAGAAAAAACCAAATCTCCTTTTGAACTAGCAATAAGTGCAGTTAGGGGATTAGATGCAACCGTTAAACAGCCTTATCAGCTTTATACCTGGATTAACAAAATGGGGCAGCAACTTTACTATTATCAAGCTCCTACTGGTTTCCCAGATCGCGGTCAATATTGGATCAATACAGGCTCGCTATTGAATAGAATGAACTTTGGTTTGGCCCTAGCCGCACAACGCATACCTGGAATTACTTTTAATTTATCAGCACTAAACAAAAATAAAGAGCCCGAAAGTGCAGAAGCAGCATTAGTAACTTACAGTAAATTGATGATGCCCGAACGGAAATTAGATGCCACAATTGAACGCTTAAAACCAATGGTGTCTGACCCACAATTAGAAGCAAATGTAGCAGCAGCTGCGGATAAGAATGCAGCTTCAAAGGAAATGAATAGCATGACGAATGAAGATGCTATACTGGAGTTAAAAGGAAAAAAGGCACTAAATAGTACGGTTACTCCATTAAAGGCTGGCAGTAACACGATGTTGGCACAAGTAGTAGGGGTAATTATTGGTTCACCAGAATTTCAACGTAAATAAAATTTATCATGACATCGAGAAGAGGTTTTATCAAAGCTGGCGGACTTGCCTTATTCGGAATCGGTTTAGGGGGCATACCTGGGTTTTTAGCAGATGCGGTTGCAAGTACAACTCCATTAGGCTTGTTTAAAAGACGGAAAATAATGGTGTGTATCTTTCAGCGGGGAGCAATGGACGGTTTAATGGCTGTTGCGCCTTTTACCGACCAATATTTAAAGGCTGCCAGGCCAGGTTTATTCATGTCGGCTGTAGCGGGACAAAAAACAAAGCCATTAGTTGATTTAGATGGACGTTTTGGTCTGCATCCTTCAATGTCAGTTTTTGAACCGATGTTCCGTGAGAAGAGACTAGCGATAGTGCATGGCATAGGCTCTCCAAATAATACCCGGTCACACTTTGATGCACAAGACTTTATGGAATCTGGTACGCCATTTAAAAAGGGAACTGAAAGTGGTTGGTTAAACCGTGCGGTAGGGTTGCTTGGACATGATGCGGCCACTCCTTTTCAAGCCGTAAGTTTAACATCATCCCTACCTAGGTCGTTCTATGGAGATAATCCCGCAGTTGCCATTCGTAACTTGGCCGATTTCAATATTCAAATGAGAGGTAATCAAGCCAGTGTTAATAATGCATCGAAAACATTCGAAGATCTTTATGATCAAACTTCTTCAAGCTTGCTAAAGAACACAGGTAAAGAAAGCTTTGATGCAATTAAAATGCTTCAAAAAACAGCCATAAAAAATTACAAACCAGAAAATAATGTAGTTTATCCTAATACTGCACTAGGCAATTCACTTAAGCAAATTGCACAGCTCATTAAAATGGATGTGGGCATGGAAGTTGCATTTGCAGAATCGGGTGGATGGGATACGCATTTTAACCAGGGGACAGAGGCAGGTGTTTTTGCGAGAAATGTAAACGATTTAAGTAATTGTATCATGGCATTCTGGAATGATATGGCAAAATATCAAGATGATGTAACGGTAATGACCATGACCGAATTTGGTAGAACAGTTGCGCAAAATGGTACTGGAGGTACAGATCATGGCCGCGGATCCTGTAATTTCATTTTAGGAAATGCCGTAAATGGAGGTTTAGTTCATGGGTTAATTAATCCTTTAGCCAAGGAAAACCTAGAAGATGGAAGGGATTTACCTGTAACAACAGATTTTAGAAGTGTATTTAGCGAAGTAGCTGATAAACATTTAGGGATTAACAATGATAAGATCCTTTTCCCCGATTGGAATGGGAAACAAATTGGAGTGATGTTGTAAAATTGTTTCGTTACTTCACAATCACGGAGGTTGCCCCCTTTCCTGTAACAAATTCTCTAGACACCCCGTTTTCCTTGTTAAAATAACAGCAAAGCCTTACCTTTCTCATAACTATTTAACTAATTATGATGAAAATGAAAAATACACTTGGCAATTTCGCCAAGTTGGGCGTTGTTGCAGCTGTATTTTGCAGCAGTGTAGCCTTTGCACAAAGCACAGACCCCATTATTGATAAAATCGTAAAAGAGGCAAGTGAAAATTCGCAGCTTGAAAACTTAGCGCATGAATTATTAGACAAAATCGGACCTCGATTAGTAGGCACACCCCAACTAAAACAAGCGCATGAATGGGCGGTTGCGAAGTATGCTACTTGGGGCATCTCCGCAAAAAATGAACAATGGGGCCAATGGCGCGGTTGGGAAAGAGGCGTTACCCATATCGATTTGGTAAGCCCAAGATTAAGAACATTGGAAGGTACTCAACTAGCTTGGAGCCCATCAACCAAAGGTAAAGGGATAGATGCTGAAGCTATTGTTTTGCCACTAGTGGCAGATTCTACTGCTTTTAAAGCCTGGTTGCCAAGTGTTAAAGGTAAATTAGTATTGATTTCGTTAAACCCAATTTCTGGCCGACCAGATAAGAATTGGGAAGAGTTTGCCACCAAAGACGGATTGGCAAAAATGAAAGCCGACAAAACTGCAGCTGCAACAGCTTGGAGAGACCGATTGGCTAAAACCGGATTAAATGCAAAAAACTTAGCCTTAGCTTTAGAAAATGCTGGCGCTGCCGGAATTATCATCAATAACTGGTCGCAAGGATGGGGCGTTGACAAAGTATTCGGCGCAAATACCACTAAAGTCCCAACGGTAGATTTATCCGTTGAAGATTATGGCCTCGTTTATCGTTTAGCAGAGTCGGGCGCAAAACCAAGGCTTAAAATCGTTTCCGAATCGAAAGAGTTAGGCCTAGTTCCAACGCTAAATACCATTGCCGAAATAAAAGGCAAAGAAAAGCCAAATGAATATGTAATGCTATCGGCTCACTTCGATTCATGGGATGCTGCGAGTGGAGCAACCGATAATGGCTCTGGAACCATTATGATGATGGAGACTATGCGCATCTTAAAGAAATTTTATCCAAATCCAAAAAGAACAATCTTGGTAGGGCATTGGAGTAGTGAAGAGCAAGGTTTAAATGGCTCTAGAGCTTTTGTGGAAGATCATCCAGAAATTGTAAATAACTTACAAGCTTTGTTTAACCAAGATAATGGTACAGGTAGGGTGGTTAATTTATCGGGACAGGGTTTTGCTAAAGCGAAAGACTTTTTGCCACGTTGGTTAGCTGCAGTTCCAGATACTATTAAGAATCAAATCAAAACGAACTTCCCTGGTTCTCCCAGCGGTGGCGGTTCTGATAATGCTTCCTTTGTTGCAGCAGGTGCCCCTGGATTTTCTTTGAGCTCTACTAGCTGGGATTATGGTGCTTATACTTGGCATACCAACCGCGATAGTTATGATAAGATGGTGTTCGATGAGATTAGAAGCAATGCAATTTTAGCGGCTATTTTGGTCTATATGGCCTGCGAAGATCCAGCAAAGATGTCTCACGAAAGAGCCCCTTTAGCAAATAATCCACGTACTGGTGCCCCTGGTACATGGCCTGTACAAACAAAAGCTACCCGCAAAGGCGGAGTTAATTAGTCATTCATACGAAGTTATCAAACACACCCAATGTTTAAAAAATTATTACTGAGTGCCTTTTCGTTGCTGCTCTTAATTAAGGTTTCTGCTGGACAAGAGCGACCTCAGGTTATGCATGAATTTAGGGCAGCTTGGATTGCCTCTGTGGCTAATATCAATTGGCCAAGTAAACCTGGCTTAAGTACAGTCGAACAACAAAAGGAAGCTATTGTGTTATTAGACCTGTTAAAATCGCTAAATTTTAATGCAGCTATTTTGCAGATTAGGCCTCAGGCCGATGCACTTTATAAAAGTGATATAGAGCCTTGGTCGTATTTTTTAACGGGTGTGCAAGGTAAGGCACCAGATCCTTATTATGATCCTTTAGAATTTTGGGTAGAGGCAGCGCATGATCGCGGAATGGAATTGCATGTATGGTTAAATCCATATCGTGCACATCATCTTTCAGGTAAAGAAGTGGGCGAAAAATCTATTGTGAAAACAAATCCATCATTGGTCGTGAAACTAAAAGACGGCCAATACTGGATGGATCCGTCTTTAAAAGGCGTACAAGATTTATCAACCGCTGTTGTGAAAGATATCGTAAAACGTTATGATATTGATGGCGTGCATTTCGATGATTATTTCTATCCTTATGATTCCTATAATGGCGGTGCCGATTTTCCTGATGACAGTAGCTGGGCAGCTTATCAACAAGGAGGTGGAAAATTAAGTCGAGGAGATTGGAGGAGAGAAAGTGTCAATAAATTTATTGAACGGGTTTATAAAGAAATCAAAAAGGAGAAAAAGTATGTAAAGTTCGGATTAAGCCCATTCGGAATTTGGCGCCCGGGCTATCCCGAGTCAATTGAAGGCTATGATCAATATGACAAGCTTTATGCTGATGCAAAACTATGGCTCAACAAAGGTTGGATAGATTATTTTACACCCCAGCTCTATTGGAAGGTAAATCAATACCCACAAAGCTTTCCGGTTTTATTAGGCTGGTGGCAGTCTGAAAATACCAAAGGTAGGCACCTATGGCCAGGTATGAATATTAGCTTAGGTGGTGATGAAAAAAATGCAGATGAAGTAATCAATCAGATTATGATTACCAGAGGTATTACACCTGCAAGTAAGGGCGCGGTACATTGGAGTATTGCGGGTTTGATTAAACACGCTGTACTACGAGAAGGCTTATTAGAAGGCCCATATAAAAACCAAGCAATCGTGCCTTCGAGCCCCTGGCTGGATGATAAAAAACCAGCGATGCCAACATTATCGGCTACCCCTCAAGATAAGTTTGTTCAGCTTAACTGGGACCATCCCCATAAAAAGGATGTTTTCCAATGGGTAGTATATTTTAAATATGGCAATAAATGGTCGTATAAAGTAATGAATAGAAACGATTATAAGCTTGCAGTTTTAGCGGAGATTACCGCCGCAAATGGGGCGAAAAGTGCTTTAACAGCTTATGCTGTAACTGCTGTTGATAGAACTGGTAATGAAAGCGAGTTTAAAGAATATAAGTAAGCCGACTTCGTCATAGAAGATTATGAAAAAACCCTCCAAAGAACTGATTGAAGCTACCGCTAACGCAATCATGCAGCATTTTATCCCAAAAAACAGTGCCGAACAGCAGTTTAGCTTTCATTTTACCATTCCGCCGGCTTTTAATTTTAAGGCCCATTATGAATTGGGAGAAAAGAATCAATGGGTGTTAGTAGGCTATGAAGAAGATAAGTTGGGGGCCTAATTTATTTAATAAGAGAAATTTTTCTTGTATAGCTCTTTGAGCCAATTCTTACACTTAAAACATAGATGCCTCCAGCAAAACTATTAAGCTTAATGTTATTGGTGTAAAGGCCATTAAAATTAACTTTCTCGTCGCTAAATACTACCTGACCTAAGAGATTACTAACTTGAACTTTCACCATTGATCGTTCAGTAATTTCGAACGAAACGGTGATATCATCGTGGGTTGGTACAGGATAAACCCTTAAATTGATGCCTGTTGTGTTAGCTGGTTTAATGTTGGCAACGGTAAAAGCGGCAGAACGAGTTAAACAACCAGTTTCCAACAGAACCTCAACAGTATATTCTCCATTTTTAAGTGGAGTATAAGTTGAGTTTGTAGCGCCAGCAATCAGTTCACCATTTAAATACCATTTGTTGCCGGTTAAGCTGCTCGAAGAAAGCAAATTGTCGGTCTGCGTAATAATTGGCTCATTGATATTTACTGCTAATCTAGGCCCTCCCAAACAACCTGCCGCTCGTACTTTTAAGTCGTAAAAGTAATAATAGAACGTTTTAAAATAATTAGGACTATTAGCTAACGTAGCCGTGTTGCCGGTAATGCTAAATAGATTTAAAGTAGTTTGATATGGATAAGTAGTTGTCGTTGCGTTGTTATTCCTAAAAATGGTTGCGCCGTCAAAGTATTCAATGTTGATGGTGTAATTTCCTGCGTTAGGTAAGGTTAGATTAAGCTGATAAATTTGTCCTTGATCTGTTAAATCGTTCGGTGTTGCGCCTGCAGCTGGATTAGTTTTAGTTGCGGTAACATGCAACAGTACCGAAGAAACTTCCGTGCCCGCACTGTTAACCGCTGTAAATTTAATTTGCCCGGAATTGCCAATGTAAAGCCGAGCACTTTCAATCGTAATTGGTACTAAAGTACTGATAGAAATGCCAGGTGTAAACTGATTGTAGCCACCATCTCCAATTTCGGCTTTGTTTTTAGGGCCAATTTCGGCTTTAAAATCATTTATTCCCACATAATAAGCACGATTTGCAGCTGGAGCAGTTGTGGTTGAAGGATTGTTGCCAAATGCGATAGGGTTGATATCGTTTAAGTTTTTATACCAAAAGGCAGTCGAATTAACCGGGGCAATGGTATTTAAACTATAAGAGCTTAAATTAGTACAAAAATAAGCAGAACCATTTGTGGCGATAGGAGGTATGCCAACTTGAAAGCTGTTACTTGTTTGATTGTTCGTTACATCCAAATCGTTTGCCAAAGTTGTTTTTGCTACAATGGTGTAAGTTTTGCCTGCTTGTGCATTAAAACCAGTTGGCAAGGTAAAATCGATTTCATTCAAATAGGGGAGTGTGCCATTAAATGTAGCATTTAAAGTTGCTATTGGTAATCCATTTTCAGATATAGTAACCGTTAGCGGAACAGCCGTTAAATTTTGGGTACCATTATTCTTTAAAGTAATTGTTACCTGCTGGTTTGTGTTAGCACAAATGGTGCCTGTAGGATTAACGATTGCCTTTAAAGCAACATCAATGGCAGGGTGTAAAAAATTAACCCTGTAATCTATCGTTTCGCCTTTTGCATAAGCACCGCAGGGCGAAACATTGGCCGCAACAGCCGTTTCAGTTAACACAATCCTTAGCAGTGAAAAATTGTTAATATTCACTGTTGCTGGAACTAGTAGGGTAGTAGAAAAAGTGCCAGTTGTAGCTACAACCGGACTTGTAGCCGCCAATTCTTCGGTGTCGGTAAAATCGCCATCCCCATTCCAATCTATAAATACTTTCGCAATTTTATTGAAGCTCGAGCCGCAGGTGCCTAGGGTTAAACTCAAAGGATATGATTTTCCTTTTTCTAAATTAATTACCTGCGACGTAAAATCATGATAACCGGTGCAATTTAAGTCGGCAGTATAGTCGATGTTCGACAATTTAAAGTTGGTTATCTTTGAGTCGAATATGCTATTTGGTGACGAACTGCAATAGGTTGCCCCACCAACGCCGGTTATAACAACAGAAAAGGCTTGTGGTCCACGCAGCAATGTGCCTTTGTGGCTAATCGTTAACGTATAGCTTTTGCCGGGTATCGCATTGGCAATATAAACTTGTTCTACGTTGTCTCTAAAATTATCGCCCGTTGTGGCAGCGGCCGAAGGATTTGCTGGGTCTAGCACCCAGGCGCGGTAAATATTGTTCTGCGCATCCCTCACACTAATGTCTAGATCATTTACCAATCGCAGTGTTTTATTGTCTAATGCTGTTGCCGACGAAACAGGTGTTGCCTCTGGATCCGTCCAACAGATTGTGGCGATCAATGGCCCATCACCAGAAGCAATTAAGTTAATGGTTTGGGTTGCCCCTTGTGCTAGGGTGTTTTCATTGACCAGGCTCTTTACGTTTTTAGTTAAAATTGCTTTTGCTGCCGCCTCCATATTCAGCAGCCCCCAACCAAAGATATAGTCGGGGCCGGGCGCTATCCCAGCTTCTGTAGCCGTACCTAAAACCAAGGCCTTTAAAGTTGCCGAACGCATATAGGCACCTGCATTTTTCTGACTGTACAACTCCTGCAGTAACACCAATGATCCACTTACATTTGGCGAGGCCATAGAGGTGCCCGAAAGGGTAGCGTAGGCTGTTGGACTGCTACTGGTAGTCGACGTTAAATTTACCCCATCGCCAACTAGATCGGGCTTAATCCTTCCATCGTCTGTAGGGCCGCAACTACTAAAATTAGAAATTTGGATGCTCGAAGTAGAAGTGGCGCCATAAGGTAGCGGATTAATTGCTCCAACCGTTAAAATGTTTTTTGCTGTGCCATAGGTCGAAATAATGTCGTACCCATTGTTACTACTAATTCCTTCGGGCCGATTGCCGGCACTCACCATTGTTCCTGAGCTGTTAAATCGATAATAAGGCTCTCCTACGGCAGGCCCGTTTTCATTGCGACTATTACCCGCCGATTTTACAGGAAGGTAATAGGGAGCGTTATAACAAATTAAGTCCCATTCTTTAGCGGCATTGTTATAGTAACCAAACTTAAAATCTTCATTTTCATCTGGCGCTCCCCAAAATTCCCAACGGGCAGGAGTTACATCTGTGTTGTATTGCCAGCCGGCGATAGCACCGTATGAGTGATTTGAAATTAATAATGTAGCCGCATTGGCCGACATTTCGGCAACATCGCTATTAAAATCAAAGGCAGAGAGCTGTGGCAGGCCGAACGACATTCCTTTTGCAACAGGGTTCAAACCAGTAGCAATCATCGTTCCCGCTACGTGGGTTGCATGAGATGATAAGGTAGCGGCATTGTCTTTAGTTTTGATCCTGGCAGGTGCAAATTCGGTATGCGTGGTTAATATGGATCCTCCGTCCCAAATAGCTACTTTATCATTCGGTATGGTGCTGCCACTTAGCGATAAGCCTAAACCCCCATTTGTATATAATTTATTGGTGTTGGTGGTGATGGCTGCCGTACTGTTGTTATCGGTGATATAGTAAATGGGTAAACCTAAATCATCTATACCCTGCAAGGCAATGATGGCACCTGTTTTTGTAACCCTTAACGTTTCCCAACCTTTTTCTTTCGCTACTGAAAATGCTCGTTGCCTATTCGCATCTATTTTTTGCTGTACCACTATGGCATTTTCCTTTAAAAAAGCTACATTGGTTTCTTTATTCGCAATTTGAGCATAGCAATTAAACGACACTAAAAAAAATAGCGTTGTAATTAAGTAAAAGTAGCAGCGCTTGGTCACCAATCAAATAGATATATTGATGAAATATACGAGAATATTTTTATTTACGTTGCTCAGTTTATCGCTGGGTTTTTGCACCACTATTAAAGATGGAAAAAGCACCATTAAACAAGGGGTATTTGGTAGGGTGCTTTGGTTGCAGGGAAATTTGATGCCTTCACCAGATAGGCCTCCAGCTAAAAATGAAACGCCTGCGGTTAGGACGGTTTATATTCACGAGCTCACCAAATTAAGCGATGCCGAAGGTGAGGCGCCTTTATTTTCTAAAATCAATAGCAGTTTGGTGGCAAAAGTAAAAACCAATCAAGATGGTTACTTTCAATGCAAGTTAAAACCTGGGAAGTATTCTATTTTTACCCAAGAAGAGGATGGGAAATTTTTCGCTAGTCTTTTCGAGGGCGATGGTTCCATTGCTTCTTTTGAAGTAAAAGAAGGGGAGGTAACTACTTATCATATCAGCGTAAATTATAAGGCAGCTTATTAGGTGTCTAACAGAATTAGCGGTTCTTTTAAGGTGAGATGTAAATATCACACAGGAATAATAATAAAATTTAATAAAGCTGGAATAGAAAAAACAGTTTCAAAAATTGGAAGCCTTAAGGCAATAGCACTTTGCAATTTAAAGGAGATTCTGGATGAGGCGTAATTCTTGTGGGGAAATAAAGATTTTATAACTGATTGACTAACACCTGATATTCCTCTCTAAATGTCAAGTATTATGTTTCATTTACTTGACATAGAAATAATATTCACTACCTTTGCAGAGCAATGGGAGTTACACAAAACATACAGAAACAAATCAGTACGTTGGCTGACGGAACTACGTTCAAATACGAGCAATTGGATATTGAACCACAGGAGTTTTCTGCGACAGCCAAAGCCATTGAACGACTGATTGCCAAAGGGGTTATCAAAAGAGTTTCGACAGGTGTGTTTTACAAGCCCAAGAAAACTGTTTTTGGCGAACTAAAACCCAACGAAGAAGAAATTTTAAAACCTTATCTTTTTGAAAAAGGCAAACGTATTGCCTACATCACAGGAACTTCCCTATACAACCGTTTGGGTTTAACAACACAAGTTCCAAAGAGCATAAAAATTGCAAGTCGGGATAAACGGATTACCGTTTCAAACGGCAACGTAAAAGCAAGTCCTGTAAAAAGTTATGTGGACGTAACCGATAAAAATTTTTACTTGTTGGAGTTATTGGACGCATTAAAGGATTTCAAAAAAATCCCTGACTTGGATAAAGGTTCTGCAATCAAAATACTTTTAACAAAACTGAAAGAACTCAATCCCACAGAAACAAAACTTTTGATAAAGTGCGGTTTGGCTTATCCACCACGAGTACGGAGTTTTCTTGGTGCGTTATTGGAAAACATACAAACTGAAAGCGATTTAACTGGATTAAAAACAAGTTTAAACCCGCTTTCGGAATACGAATACGGTATTAGCGAAAAACAATTAGCAACTGCAGAAAATTGGAACATCAAATGAAGTTACACGAAAATAAAGAACTGTTTCAAGATGCCGTTATTGCAACATCACAGCAATTGGGTATTCGGGAAATTTATGTAGAAAAGGATTATTGGGTAACGTATGCTTTGTTCCATATTTTCAAAAATGATGTAGGTAAAGTAACCGTTTTTAAAGGAGGTACAGCATTATCAAAATGCTTTGAATTGATACAACGGTTTTCGGAAGATATTGATTTGGTCGTGTTGAGAAATGAAAGCGAAACGGGAAACCAACTGAAAAACAAAATCAAAAAAATCTCCAAATGCGTTTCAGACGTACTTCCCGAAATAGACATTGACGGAATTACCAATAAAGTCGGAATGATACGTAAAACAGCACACAATTACTCACGAACTTTCACAGGACATTTCGGGCAAGTGCGGGATATTATCATTGTTGAATCTACTTGGTTAGGGAATTTTGAACCATACACAACCGCAAAAGTAAGTTCGTTCATTTACGAGATGATGTTGCAGAATAACCAACAGGCACTCATTGACGAATACGGAATGAATCCGTTTGAAGTATTGGCATTAAACCCGAAAAGAACGTTGTGTGAGAAAATTATGAGTTTGGTTCGTTTTTCTCAAACGCAAGAACCTATTACTGATTTACGAAACAAAATCCGTCATACTTACGATATTCATTTGATGCTGAAAAATGAGAAGCTGAAATCTTTCTTTCAATCAGACGAATTTGAAACAATGCTTTTGCGTGTAGCAAATGATGACATCATAAGTTTCAAAAACAACAACAAATGGTTAGCCAATCACCCAACGACAGCAATTATTTTTTCTGACACGACAACCACTTGGAACAAAATCGAAGATGTTTACACAGGAAGTTTCAGCGAATTGGTTTTTGGCGAACTTCCACCCGAAAAGGACATATTAAAAACTTTGACAACAGTAGCGGACAGATTGAAGCCAATAGAATGGAACATAAAACCATAAGATTAAAGCCAGAATAACGCGTTAGCGTTTTCGTTAAAAGCAATTACACAATTTCTTCTGACTTCTAATCGTATTTAGGTAAAAACCGATAGATAGCTCGTGCGAGCCATGATCAAATGCACTTAATTTACTCAAGCTATAATCATAGCCATAGCCAACTCTAAAGTTGGGTTTTACAAAAAATTCGGCAATAAATCCTAAGGCGCTTTTATTAGATAAATCTGCCTGTAGGTTCTTTTTTGGATACATTTTAACGGAGGTGCGATATAGTCCGCCTAACCATATTTTATCCTTGAACAGTAAAAAGGCATTCAGGTCTAAAGATGTTGGGCCGTGCATATCATCCTTAATCAAAAATGAAGGCTTAAAGATCAAGTCTTGGTTAAGTCTATAGATGGTAGCTGCGGTTAAATAGAAATGCGATTCGGCTTTCATACTTAAGATGTCAAAGTTTTTATCCTTTGTTAAATAAGGCGCTATTAGGCTATTGGCCGAGAAGCCAATGAAAAATCTTTCTGATGAATATTGAATACCTGCCCGCGCATCGGGCACGATGTTGGTTTGATTTCCTGTAGGAATTCGAGTATCTCCTATTTCGTTTGGTGTAAGTAAGCTGCCATTAATTCCCATTTGCAATACACCTAACCCTAAGCCAAATGATACCGCTCTGGTACCATCGTCGTTCAGCTTAATTCGATAGGCCAAATTGCCCATGGCATTTAACGAAGTTTGGGCACCAATTTTATCGGTACTGATCAATGCACCTAATCCAAGTTTACTATCACTAAAGGGTGCATCTATCGAAACTGATAAGCTTCTTGGGCCACCTTTAATCCCTGTCCACTGTGCACGGTAAAATGCCTGAAAATAAATTTCATCTTTATAGCCTGCATAGGCTGGATTAATGTATAAGCCATTAAAAACATACTGTCCGTATTGGGCTTCTTGTTGGCCATATGCGTTGAATAACATTAAAAAGAATAAGCCCGATAAAATAATTTTCTTCATGCTGTCAAATTTTAATGAAGTACAGTAACATAACCTTTAAATTCTTGCCATTCGTTTGAAACGTTTTTAACCTTTAGGATATAAAAATAAGTTCCATCGCTCAGTCCATTAGCCGTCCAATCGTTTTGGTATTTCTTTTTCTCGTATACCGGACTTTGCCATCTATTGACAATTGTAATTTCATTCTCGCTGTAAAGCGGTAAACCTATAATCTCGAATGTGTCGTTTTTGCCATCACCATTTGGAGTGAACACATTTGGAATGGTTATTCCCCAGATATATTTAATATCTGTAGCCGTGTTGTTATTTAAATTAGGATCTGGCGGATTACTTGCTGTTACTGTAGTTGTATTAGTGTAAACGCCGTACTTATTGGCTTTTACTTTAATTGCTAAATCTGCCGTTTCGCCGCTGTCTAATTTTGGAATGTTCCAAGTAATTAACCTCGACGATGCATTATAGTCTGCTGTTCCCAGTAGAGGACTAATAATCCGATCAAAAGTTAAGTTTATAGGTAACGGGTCTTTTACCACTACTATGTTTGCGGTACTTGGTCCATTATTTTTAACATTAATTTGATACTCAAATAGATCGTTGATGCTAACAGGTTTGTTATCATTCTTTTTTGTAATAGACAGATCTGCGCTGGCGGCTACAACTGGTGGACCAACAATTACCTCAACTGGTTCGGAAGGGTCGGAAGGGCAACCTTCGGCATTGAATACGATTACATCATACTTACCTGTGTTGCTTACGATGTAGGAGCTAGCTGTGGCACCAGGAATCTGGATACCGTCTTTTCTCCACCAGTAACTACTGGCAGTGGGAGAGTTAGCTTTAAGCTTGAGCGTGCTTCCTTGTGCAATGTTTATCGGTTGCGAATTACCGGATTGCGCAAAGCATGCTGTCGTAAAATACGACAGCAATGCTAGGGCAAGACTTATTCTTATGATAAACATGGAGTGTTTCTAAGTTGTTAACTAGCCAATTGAAATTATTGGTGTAGCTGGAGTAGAACTTACGGTAACTTTTGTTGACGCTACAGGCGTAGAAGGACAACCATTACTACCACCCAAAAATGCACCTCCAGCACCATTTAGTTTGTATTTAACAGCAGTAGAGACTATGTACTCGCCTGCAACAGTAGTATTTACGGTAAAAACTCCAGTTGCAGTGTCAAATGTTCCAACTGTAGATAGATCTGCTACTGCATTGCCATCTTTAGTAGCAGTAAAGCTATATTCTAATACTAAATCTGTGCTGTAATTTGCACCAGCTGGGAAGCCTGCTGGTGTTGCTGTGATCACAGATGAATTTATTGCAGCACTACCGCAGTAAGCAGGATTGGTTGGCGCGGCAAGTGTTAAGCTTAATGCGGGTAGCACATATATGTTACTCAGTTGCGCTGCATTGGGTGCGCAGACCGCAGCATCGGTTGATCCAAAGATTAAAACAATCTCATATTCGCCAGCTCCTGCCCCTGCAGGAATAACGGTAGGTGGTGCATAAGTTGTAGAAGCAGTTGTTGGATAAATACCCCCTATAGATGTATGTACTCCGCCTACAATTTTTTTAATATCCCAACTATAGGTAGTTGTGCCCGGTAGGGCTGGAGTAATAGCGGGAATAGTAAATGTGCCGCCAATACATACATAATTATTTGCTGCAAATGCTGTACTTGTGATGAATAAAAATAAAGCCAATAAGCTCACTTTTAAAAAGTTTGTTTTCGTTTCCATGTTTTTTGTTTTTAGAGATTTAATTTATTTGATGTTTATTATTTTAGTTAATTATTATTGCCGGTGCTGCTGGGTTTGGAGTAACTGTTACCGTTACTTGTTTTGCACTAGATGGTGTAGTCTGGCAAGTTGCCGTTCCTTCTATCGTAACCCAATAGGAAATAGTATTTGTTGGTGTTCCTGCATCATAGGTACTACCGGTAAATAATGGTGTTCCACTGACGTTACTCGTAGCGTACCATTTAAAAATGGGGTTAAGTATTGCAGAATTATTACAACTGGCAGTTAAGGTTGTAGAATGCCCTTGGCAAATAGTTACATCAGGAGCGTCAATGTGAGTCGCCAATGCTTTAGGTATTACGGTTAATTGCACCTCATTCGAATAAGTATCTTGAGGGCAACCTGAATTCCCTCCAGTAACTTTTGTTCTATACTTTGTATTATTCATTGCGTAAGTTACTGTAGGAATACTTAAGCTACTGGTACTTAAATCTGGTGCATTAGTTGTTCCTGAAAGTACATTTTGCCAAACATTACTTGCGTCTAAATATTGCCACTGATAATTGGAAATTACGCCGCCAGATGAGACTGTTGCTCCAGCAGTAAAGCTTGCTGCACTACCTTCACAGATATTAGTAGAGTTGGCGTTAGTTGGTTGAAGAGTGATGTTAGGAAGAGATGGGGTTAAGCTCACCTCATAAACTCTTAATGCGTCCCCTATAACCCCTACATTTACAAGTCCTTGATTATAAACAATCTCAAAACGATCAAATACAAACCCCGGTTTAAATGTAAAATCTAATTTCTTATGGTTAGTACCATTAATTGTAACTAAGTTTAACAAGTTAAGTTGTAGTAAAGACGCAACTGATGCTAAATTAATACTGTCAACTGCGGTTTCACCATTATAGAATTTGAATTTAATTTTGTCATGCCATAACACGCCTAAATCAACAAGGCTTTGCTGAATCCCAAGTTGTACCCGAATGCTGTCTTGAGCGGTTGCTTTATGGTCAAAATAAAGACGCTGTGCTATAGGGTTTACAACGCCCACACTAGCAAAACCTGAAGAAAATGCAGAAAAGTCAGTTGAATTTCCGTTGATTGCCTTTTGAGGGTCTTGTACAATAGTACTTAAACCTAAACCTGCGATTATGTCCAGATTTACACTTATGCCTCCTAAAAGTTCTCCAGGGCTAGTAAATTGTGGGCTTAGGTTACAAGGGCCTCCATCTGCTTGTACGAAAGCATTATAAACATTTACATTTAACGATCTAGCTAAATCTGCTACTCTTAGGTCAGTAGGTAGTACAACTTCTAGTCTTACGGAATTATAAGTTGAGATGGGAGTTACTGCTGCATACCAATTGGTGTTTTTGTCTAGTAGCATTTCAGTGGTCGACGAAATTGGACTGCCAACTATACCTTCGTTACCATTCCAAGTTGCTCCGGCTGCGGTGTTAGCTGAATTTAAGGTATAATTAGTTGTACCTGAATAGCCAAATCCCTTTATGTTTTGAAGTTCTATAATTCCTAATGCTCCTCCAACTGCTACAGAAACGCCGCTTAATATAGGCTTATCTATGCTAAAATACGTGGTTTTGCCACCAGCGATTATTGCATTTCCAGTATTTCTTATTTGGATGTATGCGTTTGCGCCAGCACCTAAGACACCTAATACACCAAGATCTTGAGTTGCACTCACCATAACTGGTGTTGCACTTGCATCACCGTAAAAGAATCTGAATGTACTACCTATATTTAGAAAATTTGCCGTTGAATGAGACGACATAGGGGGTACGCTTAATCCAGAATTTCCTCGTCCCAAGGAAATTAAAGAGCCCCCAAAAACATTACCGGTTTTCTGACCATTTAAATATGTAGGAGTCTGCCCTCTCGCTTCTCCAAGAATTAGAAGCGTAGCTACGAGGACAAGCCAAGGGAGCGCAGTTTTTTTTAGAATAATTAACACTTTGAGAGAGATTAATTTAGCACAGAAACCCGCATTAGATGTTCCAAATGCAGATTTCTTATGTAAACATATCTTTTTTATCGACTCAATACAGTGTTCATTTTATTCAATGCGATGTGCTTTGGAGATTGATTTTGAACAAATCGACCAAGAGCAGGTCTAAATGGATAGGTACTCCCCTTAATTACCCTTCGAGTATCGGTGCTTATTGCTTCTTATCCCCTTAAAGCGCTACTATGCCGAGATACTATCGGATAGGTACCGAATAGCAAGGCAAGGGATATCGACTGGGCGACGGCTAAATATCTTCAGGGAAGACTTACTAGCATACCAAGAAAAACAATGTTGATTTACGACCGTGAGTGTTACTGCGCCACACCCTCTCTTTTCAAGATATAATCGAAAATTCCTTCAATAGGCTTTTGCAAAATCTTACCTACTTTAATCTGGTTTTTTGCGCAAACCTCTCTCAGTTCATCCTGATAATAAAAAGCAATAGAACCTACAAAATTACAAGTAATCGTTTTGTACATCTTGTAATCCTTAATATTGGTGTCTACAAATTCTTGAAAACCATCTTTCAGCATTTGCTGAATAAAAGGATGACTTTTATGAGCGATCATAAAACGGCTGAAAGTAGCCAAATAAGAGTTAGGGAAGGGCTTTTGATAGATATTTTCTATCACAATGTCTTTGGTAACTGCGAAATTTTCAGCAAAAAACTTTCTTAAATCTTCAGGCATGGTTTCATATAAGTAAGAAACCAATACTTTTCGACCAAAGAACGTTCCAGAACCTTCATCGCCCAAAACGTAACCTAAGCCATGTTTTCCATTATGTACACTAACACCATCATAATATGAGATATTAGATCCAGTACCTAAAATACAGGTTAAACCTTCTTTGTTGCCACAGGTAGCATAGGCAGAACCAATTAAATCATGATCAACACTTACAAAAGCCTTGGTAAAAAAGGATGATAAACCATTTGACACAATCTCATGCTTATCGGGAGATGAACAGCCAGATCCAAAAAAGTACACCTCTTTTACCTGCTCGGCAATAATACCCAAACCTTTATTCTTAGATAAGATTTTTACAATGTCATGCGCATTTAAAAAGTAGGGATTGATGCCTTGTGTGCTAAAAGATTGAATTTCGGTAGGACTATAAACCATCCAATCTGTTTTAGACGAACCGCTATCTGCAACTATAATCATAACCAAAAATAGCGATCTTATTGAATATTTAGTGTACCGCTAATCTCTTTTAATGTAATTTCTGCAATTTTTGCTTGATATTGCATCTCAACATAACGAGAATTGGCATCAATTGCATTGCGTTGGGCCTCTCTCAACTCCAAAGGAGCAATACTGCCCAACCTATATTTATCTAAAGTAATGGACAAGTTCTGCTTGGCAATCTCCACATTTTTTCGCTCCAGCTTAACCAACTCCATATAGGTATTGTAGTTTTGAAACGCAGTGGTAAGCTGAGTTAACAAATCCTGCTTGGTTTTATCGAAGGTTAATTCACTAGAACTGATGGCAATTTTTGCATTGCGTTCATTTTGGCGCTGTAAAAAACCGTTGAAGATATTGATGCTCGCCGTTAAGCCATAAGTTAAACCATTGGCTCTAAATTGGGTGTTAAAGCCAGTCGGACTAGTACTTCGATTAAATTCATACCCACTATTTAAGCCAACAAGGGGGTATTTACTTGCTTTAACTTCTTTTAAAGTTAATTCGGCTATTTTTTTGTTGATTAAAGCGGCTTGTAAATTTGGATTTAATTGCTCTGTTTGGCCAGCCAGAGTGCTGTAAACCAAACCTTGATCCATTGTAAGCTCGTTCGAAACACTAAACCTGGTATCAAGCTCACGAACCATTAACTGATTTAACCGCACCATATAAGAAACGCCTAAATTTTGCTGCTGCAAATAATTTGAAGTATCGGTATTGTAATCTACCTGAGCAGCCAAAACATCCAGCTTAGAACCTTTGCCCAATTGTAATTTATTGTCGGCTATTTTTAAGCGCAAAGCGGAAACATCTATGGCACTATCGGCAGCAATGATTAATTGTTGCTGCTTTACTAAATCATAATAAGCATTTACCACCTGGGCAATGGTATTTAAAACTATTCCCTTAGCATTCACTTCTCCTTGTTTTTCGAGTGCCTTCAACTTATCGTAGGTGGCAAACATCTTAAAACCATCAAAAATAGTCCAATCTAACCCAACACCATAACGCAAATTGGTACTCACTGCCCCGTCTATCACTCTTTGCGTACCCGATGCCTGCGTTTGTACAGAATTTTGTCGGCTACCACCGGTGCTAAATGTACCTGTAGCAGCAGGTAAAATTCCGGCATTGCCCAAATTCACATTGTTATGGGCAATAGCTAGGTCGTTACTTACCAATTTGATATCGTAATTATTTTTTAAAGCAATAGTAATGGCCTCTTGGAGAGTAAGCTTTTCTTGGGCAAACAATCCGGTATGGAAACACAACAATCCTACAACTATTAGCAATATAAAGTGCTTGTTTTTCATTTTAATATCTATTTCTCTTCAGCCATTGCTGCATTGATCGAATCAGTTAATTCTTTATTCTCTTTATGTTCTTTAGACCAATAAGAGTAAATCGCTGGAATTACAAAAAGCGTTAACACTAAAGAGAATAAAGTTCCGCCCACAATTACTGTTCCCATACTCATTCTACTTTTTGCAGCCGCCCCTAAAGCCATCGCAATAGGTAATGCGCCAAAGGCAATCGCCATACTCGTCATTAAAATTGGACGTAACCTCGATACCGCAGCCTCTCTAATAGCTTCTTGCACAGGTTTGCCCTGCTCTTTTAACTGATTAGCAAACTCTACAATTAAAATCCCGTTCTTAGTTACCAAGCCGATCAACATAATGGTACCAATCTGACTAAAAATGTTCCAGCTTTGTCCGCATAACCAAAGTGATAAAAATGCCCCAGCAACAGCCATCGGCACAGTTAAAATAATAATGATCGGATCTTTAAAACTTTCAAATTGAGCAGATAAAATTAAGTAAACCAATAATAATGCTAAGCCGAAGGCAAACATCGTGTTAGATGAACTCTCTTGAAAATCTCTGGACTCACCACTTAAATCGGTAGAGAAAGTATCGTCTAATACTTTAGCCGCAATTTCGTCCATCGCTTGGATACCATCGCCTATGCTTTTGCCGGGCGACAATCCCGCAGAAACGGTTGCAGAAATGAAACGGTTGTTCCGGTATAATTGCGGCGGACTGCTTTGCTCTTTCGTTGACACCAAGTTATCCAATTGGATCAATTGCCCTTTATTATTTCTTACATATACCGAACTTAAATCTAATGGATCTTTACGGTCGCTCACATCAAACTGACCAATAACTTGATACTGCTTTCCATTCATAAAGAAATAAGAAAAACGTTGGCCACTTAATCCCAATTGGAGCGTTTGCGCGATATCTACAATAGAAACGCCTAAGTTTTTAGCCTTAGCTCTATCAATAGTTAAATTAATTTCTGGTTTATTAAACTTAAGGTTAACATCTGAAGTGGAGAAGACAGGGTTTTTTGAAACTTCATCCATAAACAAAGGCACCTTTTCTCTTAATTTCTCAAAATTCTGCGCCTGGATAATATAGCTAATGGGTTGTCCGCCTCTACGGCCAACGGCAATTGTTGGCTGCTGACTAACAGTAACTTTCCCTTCCGAATATTTCTTGGTAATTTTTGTAAGCTTCTCAGCTACTTCTTTCTGGCTTTTTTGGCGCTCGCTAGGATCGGTTAAGCCCATTCTAACAAAACCTGAATTGGTAGAACCTGCTCCGCCAAAACCAGGTGAAGTAATGGTAATGCTTACTTTCTTTTCTGGAATAGAATCAAGTACCATTTGGTTGATCTTAGAAACAAACCGATCGGTATAGGCAAATGATGATCCCTCTGGGGTAGATACATTCATGTTAATCGCACTTCTATCGTCATAAGGAGCAGTTTCCTTTGGTAGTAAGTTCCAAAAAAGTACGATTAAACCCGTGCAGACTACAATAATGGGAACGGCTATCCACCTGCGGTTTAAAAAGGCATTTAAATTATCCTTGTAAGCCTCGTTTAACTTAACAAAATAAGGCTCTGTAAACCTATAGAAACGGGAAGGTTTATGTCCGCCTTTTTTCATTAAATAGGCATTTAACATTGGGGTTAATGTTAAGGAAACAAAGGCCGAAATCAATACGGCAGCTCCAATTACTACCCCAAATTCTCGAAATAGCCTGCCCACAAATCCCTGTAAAAAGATAACCGGTAAAAATACCGCTGCAAGGGTAATGGAGATGGAAATAACTGCGAAGAATATTTCATTCGCTCCCTTTATCGCTGCTTCAATTGGTGTATAACCCTCTTCTACTTTTTTAAAGATGTTTTCGGTAACTACAATACCGTCATCAACCACCAAACCTGTAGCCAATACAATGGCCAATAAACTAAGTACATTAATGGAATAACCAAAAATATACATGATAAAGAAGGTGGCAATCAACGATACTGGAATATCAATCAAAGGCCTAAAGGCAATTGCCCAATCTCTAAAAAATAGATAGATAATTAAGATTACCAATACCAACGAGATTAAAATCGTTTCGGCAACTTCGGTAACCGATTTTTTAATAAAGATGGTCGAATCTTGCGAAATATTCAATTTGATATCTGCTGGCATATCTTTTACCAACTTATCATAACGCTTATAGAACTCTTTGCTAATCTCTAAGTAGTTAGCCCCTGGCTGAGGGATGATGGCAACTGCTACCATGGGCTTGCCCGATTCGCGCAGTACGGTTTCTTCGTTTTCAGAACCCATTTCAACCAAAGCAAGGTCTTGTAGCTTAATTACATTGTTACTATCGCTTTTAATAATAAGATTGTTGAATTCTTCGGCGGTAGTTAGTTTCCCCAAGGTTTTTACGGTAAGCTCTGTTGCAGCGCCTGTTAGTTTCCCAGAAGGAAGCTCTACATTTTCGTTGTTAAGTGCCGTTACAATATCTTGCGACGTTAAACCATAAGATGCCAATCTATTAGGGTCTATACGGATTCGCATGGCATACTTGCGTTGCCCTTGGATTTGTACACTACTTACTCCCGGAATAGTTTGGATACGATCGGCAATTACGTTTTCAGCAAAATCACTCAAATCAGTCACGCTTCTTCGATCACTTTGGATAGTCATCGATAAAATGTTGTCTGAATTTGCATCAGCTTTACTCACTACGGGAAGCCCATCTATATCTTTTGGTAAACTACGGGCCGCTTGAGATACTTTATCGCGCACATCGTTGGCCGCCTCTTCAATATTTTTACCAATCTCAAATTCGATGGTAATATTGCTCGTTCCCTGGTTGCTTGATGATGAAATATTTCTAATTCCATCAATAGAGTTGATAGATTTTTCTAATGGTTCGGTAATCTGTGATTCAATAATATCCGAATTGGCACCTGGATAGGAGGTACGTACAGAAACAACTGTTGGATCAATAGAAGGATATTCGCGGATCCCTAAAAAGTTATAACCAATTACCCCAAAAAGGATAATCATTAAGTTCATTACAATAGCAAGAACAGGGCGCTTTATGCTGGTGGTTGATATACTCATGTCCTTAATTTTTCTTTCCTGCAATCTTCACTTTTACAGGAGCATCTGGTTTTAAGGACATTGCGCCTGTTGTGAGCACCGTATCTCCAATAGTTAAGCCCGAAGTGATTACTACGCTTTCAGCAGTTCTTGTGCCTGCTTCAACTATTACCTGTTGGGCTTTTCCATTTTTGGTAACGTAAACCATTTTACCTTTTAAAACCGGAATTACCGCTTCGCTAGGTACCAATATGGCATTTTCTTGTAAACTTAAGGCAAGCTTTACTTTTGCAAACGACCCGGGTAGTAACTCATTATTGGGATTAGGGGCCAATGCCTTTATTTGTAAAGTTCGGGTTTGTTGGTTAATGCCAGGCTCAATTGCAAATACTTTTCCAGTATATGATTTGCCGGATGCATCTGTTAAAAAGGTTATGGGAGAACCTAATTTAATCTGTCCAACGTATTTTTCTGGAATGGAGAAATTAACCTTTACCGGATTGGTGCTCATTAAATTGGCGATTACGGTTGAAGGAGTAAGATATTCGCCAACAGAAATAGAGCGTAAGCCAATTTTACCACTAAAAGGAGCTCTCAATGTTGTTTTAGCCAATTGGGCCCTTACAATTTGTCCCTGAGCTTTTAATGATTTTAGGTTTGCCAATGCAATATCATATTCTTCTTGACTAATGGCTCCCTTTGCCAACAATTGTTTTGCTCTATTTTCGCTGGTAGCCGATAAGTTTTCTTTAGTTAACGCATCTTGTAATTGAGCCTGAATATCTTTATCGTTAATTTTAACTAACACATCTCCTTTACTTACATTGCTACCCTCTTTAAAATTAATTGCTGTTACCAGGCCAGCTACTTCACTGTGCAAAACCACCGATTCATTGGCCTCGATGCTTCCGGTAATTTCTAGGTTGTTGGCGAAAGAATTTGCACTTACCACAATCCCATCCACTGCGAGGGGAGGAGCGTCGCCACCTTTACCACCCTTGGCACCTTTGCCACCTTTAGCTCCGCCTTTTGGCCCTTCGCCCCCAAGCTTTTTATTCTCCGAAATCCTATAATAGATTAAATAGGCGAGCCCAAAAAATAGGAGTATATAAAATATATATCTTTTCTTCATAACATTTGTGTGCTTTTGTTAAAGCAAAAATATTTAATTGTTTCTTTTATCGTTTGATGTACTAAGTATGTTACAGCTTTATATTCAATTTTAGGGAGAAAAAGTTAAATAGTTATATTTTTGCGCAAAGATTTAGAAATGAAGATAAAATCAATTTTTGGATTACTAATCCTACTCACTATTACGATGGCAGCTAAAGCACAAGTAAAGATAGGCTTCGAAGTAAGCTTTAAAGAACCTCAAGCACATTATGCGGAGGTAGAAATGAATATTGCAGGCATTGCCACAAAAAATTATGTAGATGTAAAGATGCCAGTTTGGACACCGGGATCTTACCTAATACGCGAATTTGCAAAGAGTGTAGAAAGTTTTGGTGCAAGTGTTGGCACTAAAGCTGTTAAAACCGAAAAAGTAAGTAAAAATACCTGGAGAGTTTACAGCAATAAAGCCAATGCAGTAAAAATTAATTACCGCGTTTATGCCTTTGAAATTTCGGTTCGTACAGCATTTATCGATGCTAGTCACGCCTTCTTATCGTCGGCAAACATCTTTATGTATCCAGCGGGAATGCTGAAAACACCAAGCACGGTGAAAATTGTTCCTCATGCTACTTGGAATAAAGTAAGCACAGGTTTATCGCCTGTAGCAGGCCAAGAATTTACCTATACTGCTCCAAATTTCGATATCCTATTTGATAGTCCGATAGAGGTTGGAACACAAGATGTTTTTGAATTTACGGCTGCAGGTGTTAAGCACGAAGTTGCCATGTATGGTGGTGGAAACTATGATAAAGAAAAGCTAAAAGTAGATATGGCCAAGATCGTAGAAGAGGCTACTGCTGTGTATGGTGAAAATCCGAATAAGCATTATATGTTTATTGTGCATAACCGCATGCAGGGAAGCGGTGGTTTAGAACATTTAAATTCTTGCGTTTTAGGAGCTTCACGCAATGCCTATTCTGATCCGGCTGGCTATGTTCGTTTCTTAGGTTTAGTTGCCCATGAGTACAATCACCTATGGAATGTAAAACGCCTTCGCCCAATCGCTTTAGGCCCATTCGATTATGAAAATGAAAACTACACCACCAATTTGTGGATTGCAGAAGGTTTTACGTCTTACTACGAGACTAAGTACACCTATAGAGCAGGGTTTAAAGATCAAGCAGGTTTTTTAGCTGGTCAGATGGGTAGTATTGGCACGGTGATGAATACGCCCGGAGCTAAAATAAACTCGGCGGCAGAATCTAGTTTTGATGCTTGGATCAATCCTGCTTATCGTCCGTCAGAGAATTCAAAAAATACCTTTATCTCTTATTATACCAAAGGAGCGGTGATAGGTGTGTTAATGGATCTTGAAATTGCCCATGCAACAAAAGGCGCTAAAAGTTTAGACGATGTAATGAAAGCCATGTACTTGCAATGCAAAACCTTAAAACGTGGTTATACCGATGCAGAATTCAAGGCAATGGTAGAGAAGATAAGTGGTATCAGCTTTACTAATTTCTGGGCTAAATATGTAACTGGCACTGCCGAAATTGAGTATGCAAAGTATTTCGGTTATGCAGGTATCGACGTAACAGCAGAAAATGCAACACCTAATAAGCCTGCTACGGGAGCTGCTTTAACGGTAAACCAAGGTTTGGTCGTTTCGGGAGTGGCGCGTAATTCTACCGCATGGGAAGATGGCTTAAACGTGAATGATATCATTATTAGCATTGATGGGGTTGGCGTGGTATCAGCAATGCGCGATGTTAAATTGCCTAATCCAGCACTTTCCCTTGATATTTTACCAATTGTAAGCAATAAGAAAATCGGCGATAAATTAGTGTTGAAAGTTGTGCGCGATGGTGAGGAAAAAGAAATTACTTTAACGTTGAAAGAAAACCCGAATGTTCGCTTCAAAACAGTCATCAATGAAAACGCTACCCCTGCTCAAATGGCGGTGCGTAAGAAGTGGATGGAAGGTTAGTCGGTTCACAATTTAATTTTGAAGAAAAAAATCCCGTTAGGCCATAAAGCTTAACGGGATTTTTTGTGAGCATCTAATCTTGATGCTAGTTCTCGATCTTATTCCTAGAAAGTAAAACGTAAGCCTAAGCCAACATCACCACCCCAGAAACCTGTGTTAGGTGTTAATTGAAACGCTGGTACCCAATCCAATGAAATATTGAAAGGTACGCCATTAAATTTGTAGTCTAGACCTAAAACACCATTTGCCGATAAATAAACATCACCGTCATAGCCTTTAACTTTAACCGAGCCAATGGTTGCACCACCACCATAGTAGAAGTTTAAACCTTCTGCACCATTAATAGGCTTATAAACTTCATATAAACCTGTTAGGTTAAAATAGTCGTAGGTTTTGTTGCTTCTAAAGTTTCCGATTAACTCTAACATAGCACCTTTGCTTAGGCCAGTTTTAAAACTGATACCATTCGCTGAACCAAAACGACCACCAATCGCATTTTTGTAACCCTGTGCGTTTGCATCAGTTGTGGTCATTGTTAAAAGGGCGAAGCCCGCAATTAAAGTAAAAATTAATTTTTTCATAAACGTTGTTTTTTTGTTTACCCCTTGCAAGATTTATGCCGTAGTGCTGTAGAAGCTAAAAAAAAGTGATAATGCGCTCTAATCGCATGCTATATTAGATAATAGCTTAGGTATTTGTAGGGGCGATTGGGCAATGTTCTGTAAAAATGGACAGATTTATGACATTTTACTATGCATACATAATAAATTTAAAATCGGTTGTTTCACAAAATATTATTTGTTAGATTTGAGAAACGACTATTGAGAAGCCCTACAATGGTGTTTAGCCAAAATAATATCGAGCCATTAAGTATGAAAACCATTACCAGAGTATTCGATCTGCTGCGTTATAATTTAGAGAATTTTCCTAAAGATGAATTTATCAGTGGTAAAATAGCTGGGGTATGGAAAAAATACAGCACACAATCATTTTGTGAGGTTACCGATAATTTAAGCAAGGGCTTAACAACCTTAGGAGTTAAAAAGGAATCTCGGATAGCGGTTATGTCGCCCAATAGACCTGAGTGGAATATTTGCGACTATGCCATTATGCAATTGGGAGCTTATCAGATTCCGCTTTATCCTACCTTGGCCGAACACGATATTAAATTTATTATTGAAAATGCCGAAGTTAGCATCGTGTTTGCAAATGATGAGGCATTATTTCAAAAGCTAACTGCTGTAAATAAAACGCTCGCTAAACCGGTACTTATTTATACACTTAATAAAGTTGAGGGCGCTAAACATTGGGAAGAGTTAGTAGCGCTTGGGAAAGAAACAACAGTAGATCTAGAAGCTTACAGAAAGGAAGTGACTGGCGAGGATATCTTAACTTTGATTTACACCTCTGGTACCACTGGTACGCCAAAAGGTGTAATGCTTACGCATAATAACTTGATCTTAAATTTCGAGAAATCGGCTATTATCTTTCCAGCGGAAGTAAAAACTGCAATTAGCTTTTTACCGCTTTCGCATATTTTTGAGCGGATGATCTCTTATTTATATGCTTATGCAGGTGTGAGTGTTTACTATGCCGAAAGCATGGAAACCATCGTAACAGATATTCAGGAGGTAAAGCCAAATTCATTTTCTACGGTACCTCGTTTACTCGAAAAGGTTTACGATAAGATTATGGAGAAGGGGAAGGATTTAAAAGGGATTAAAAGAGGAATCTTCTTTTGGTCGCTTGCCCTGGCCGAAAAGTATGATTTTAAACAAGGCTGGTGGTATAGCTTTAAGCTAGCCATAGCGCGTAAGCTGGTATTTAAAAAATGGCAAGCCGCTTTGGGAGGTAATATTGTAGTACTAGCCTCGGGGGGTGCTGCTTTAAACCCTCGTTTGGCGCGCATTTTTTGGGCAGCAGGAATGCCTGTTTTCGAGGGCTATGGCCTTACCGAAACTTCGCCTGTGATAACTGTAAATCATTTTGGAGCTACCATGTTTGGTACGGTGGGTACGGTAATAGAAGGCGTTGAAATAAAAATTGCGGAGGATGGCGAGATCTTAACTCGCGGTCACCACATTATGAAAGGCTATTATTTAAGAGAAGATTTAACGGCCGAAAGCATCGACAAAGATGGATGGTTCCATACGGGTGATATTGGGGAGATCTTAAATGGTAAATTCTTAAAAATTACCGATCGTAAAAAGGAGATTTTTAAAACGGCGGGAGGTAAATATATTGCGCCCCAAATGTTGGAGAACCGTTATAAAGAATCGCCCTTAATTGAACAGATTATGGTATTGGGCGAAAACAGGAAATTCCCCGCAGCACTGATTGTACCCACCTTTGCCGCGTTAAAAACATGGTGCCAAAAAAAGGGAATACCTTATACTACCAACGAAGAGATGATTCATAACGAGCAGGTAATTGATAAATACAATCGTGTTATTACTGCGCTGGGTGCTGATTTTGGGAAATGGGAACAAGTAAAACGTTTCGCTTTGTTGGCCAAGGAGTTTAGCATTGATGGAGGCGAGTTAACTCCGAAGCTAAGTTTTAAACGCAAAATAATTTTAGAGAAAAATAACAACATTATAGAGAAAATTTATAAAGATGCAGAGAATTACAAAGGTTAATTTTAACCAGTTAATTGTAGCGTTGCTATGTGCTAATGTATTGTTTGGTTGTGTAGGCGGGCAGCTAGGCAAAAATAACAGCGGCGAGTACAAAAATGGCATGGTGGTTTCGGCAAGTGAAATAGCCTCGAAGGTGGGGATTGACGTATTGAAAAAGGGAGGAAATGCTGTTGATGCTGCAGTTGCGGTACAATTTGCTTTGGCAGTAGTTTATCCAAATGCAGGTAACCTTGGTGGAGGTGGCTTTATGGTGTACAGATCTGCCAAAGGCGAAACGAATACGTTAGATTTTAGAGAGAAGGCAGCCGGAGCTGCAAGTCGCGATATGTATTTAGACTCGGCTGGCAACCCTATTATTGATAAGAGCTTGTATGGGCAACTTGCTGCTGGAGTTCCTGGGTCGGTTGCTGGGATGGAAGAAGCGCACAAAAAATATGGACATTTAGCATGGGAAGAACTCGTTGCGCCGGCACTTGCTTTGGCAGCTGATGGATTTAAGATCACCGCGCGACAAGCCAGAGAGTTAAATGGCATGAAAGCAAGGCTAACGAAATTAAATCCCTTAGGCACCGCATTATTGAAGGAAGCAACATGGGCTGAGGGCGATGTATTGGTTCAAACGGAACTGGCAAACACCTTAAGGCATATTAAGGAAGAAGGCAGGAATGGTTTTTATGAAGGTGCAGTAGCTGATTCAATCGTAGCTGAAATGAAGCGTGGCAACGGTATTATTAGCAAGCAAGACTTAAAAGAATACAAAGCTGTTTGGCGTAAGCCAGTTTTGGGAACCTATAGAGGTTACGATATCATTACCATGCCCCCTTCATCAAGTGGCGGTATTGCGTTGGTGCAATTGCTTAAATCTGTAGAACCTTATCCTTTGTCCCGTTGGGGCTTTAATACCGATTCGACTGTGCAAGTAGTTGTTGAGGCTGAGCGTAGGGTGTATGCCGATCGTGCTTCTCATCTGGGAGATCCTGATTTTTACCCTGTGCCACAACAGAAACTTTTGGAAAATAGCTATAACAAAGAGCGCATGGCCAATTTTAAGTGGGAAAAGGCAACAACAAGTGCTGAAATAAAAGCAGGAGATATTGCACCTGTTGAACATGAGGAAACTACGCATTTCTCTATTGTAGATAGAGACGGGAATGCGGTATCGATAACCACCACGTTAAATGGTTCGTATGGGGCTGGTGTAGTGGTAAAAGGTGCAGGGTTTTTATTGAACAACGAAATGGACGATTTTTCGGTAAAGCCTGGAGCCCCAAATATGTACGGTTTGGTAGGGGGTGAAGCGAATGCCATTGCGCCAAATAAGCGGATGTTGAGCTGTATGACGCCTACCATTATCGCGAAAGATGGAGAATTGTTCATGGTGGTTGGTACACCTGGTGGGTCTACCATTATCACTTCTGTTTTTCAAACCATTATCAATGTAATCGATTTTAACCAGTCGATGCAAACAGCGGTAAACTCGAAGAAATTCCATCACCAATGGCTACCTGATCAAATAGATATCGAGCCCAAGGCATTAGATAGCTTAACGATGGTAAAACTAAAGGCCAAAGGTTATAAAATTGTACCTCGTGGCGCTATAGGTAGAGTTGATGCAATCCTTAAAACCAAATGGGGTTATTATCAAGGAGGTGCAGACCCGAGGGGTGATGATAAGGCAATAGGTTGGTAGAAATTAAAAGCAAAAGGCCGATGTTAAACACCGGCCTTTGTAAATTATACTCCCAACAATAATCTTGCTGGATCTTCCAATAGTTGTTTCACACGTACTAGGAAACCTACAGATTCACGACCATCGATAATGCGGTGGTCATATGATAATGCGATGTACATCATTGGGCGGATAACCACTTCTTTATTCTCGGCAATTGGGCGCTCAATAATATTGTGCATTCCTAAAATAGCCGATTGAGGAGCATTGATAATCGGAGTAGACATCATTGAGCCAAATACACCACCATTGGTAATGGTAAATGTACCGCCAGTCATTTCTTCAATCGTTAATTTGCTATCTCTAGCTTTAGTCGCTAATTCGATTACCGTTTTCTCTATCTGTGCCAAGCTCATGCTATCCGCATTTCTAATAATTGGCACTACCAATCCTTTAGGTGCCGAAACCGCGATAGAAACATCCACAAAGTCATTGTAAACAACTTCTTCGCCTTCGATGCGTGCGTTTACTGCTGGAAAGTCTTTTGCTGCTTCACAAACTGCTTTGGTAAAGAAACTCATGAAACCTAAACCAACACCATGTTTTTCTTTAAACTGATCTTTGTATTTAGCTCTTAAATCCATGATCGGCTTCATGTTCACTTCGTTAAAAGTAGTTAACATGGCCGTTTCATTTTTAACGGTTACTAAACGTTTAGCAACTGTTTTACGCAATGGCGACATTTTTTCTCTACGCTCATTTCTCGCACCTGCTACTGCCGGAGCAGCAGTGACAGCTGGTTTTGCGCTTTCAGTTTTAGCTTTCGGAGCTTCTGCTTTAGTAGCGTCCTCTTTGGTAATTCTGCCATCCACACCAGTGCCTTTAACAGCACCAGCATCAACACCTTTTTCTGCTAAAATTTTAGCTGCCGAAGGGGAAGGAGTTCCTGTAGCATAGCTATCGCCAGTTTTTGCTGCAACTGGTGCACTTACTTTATCAGCAACTGGAGCAGCTGCTTCTGCTTTAGGCGCTGCCGTTGTTGCTGCACCACCTTCTTCAATCGTACAAACTGTAGCGCCAATTGGCAAAGTATCGCCTTCACTAGCTACTGTTTTTAAAGTTCCAGCTTTTTCTGCGGTTAACTCGAAGGTTGCTTTATCAGATTCTAATTCTGCAATGATTTCGTCCATTTCAACAAAATCTCCATCGTTTTTAACCCAACGAGATAAAACTACCTCCGTAATCGACTCGCCAACAGGCGGAACTTTTATTTCTAAACTCATGATTTTAAATATTTTTTTATTGGCTAATCTATGTTAACTAATTTCTTTGTTGCTTTTGCTACTATCTCTTTTACTTTCTCGGTAACCGGAACATCAAAAGTTTTTGCTACGATACGCGCTTGTTGGTTTGCATGTAATTTAGCATAACCCGTTGCTGTACTGCTGCTTTCGTCTCTCGAGATTACGTCTATTGCACTAAATGATGTTTTTCTTAATCTACGCAACAGGTAAGGCCAAGCGCCCATGTTTTCTGGCTCTTCTTGCACCCAAACTGCCTCTTTAGCATTTTTATAACGTTTATAAACAGCCTCCATCTGCGAAACAGGCGTAGGATACAATTGTTCAACACGTACCAAAGCAACATTTCCTTGTTCATGCGCTTTTTGAGTTTCTAATAAATCGTAATATATTTTTCCACTACAGAAAACTACGCGCTTCACATTTGCCGCCGTTACATTTGTATCGTCTATAACTTCTTTGAATTTACCATCTGTAAAATCGGCTAGCGGACTAACACAAAGTGGGTGGCGTAATAAGCTTTTAGGACTAAATACAACCAATGGTTTACGGAAATCGCGTTTAAACTGACGACGGATGGCATGGAAGAAGTTTGCTGGAGTGGTGCAATTAGTTACTTGCATGTTAAAATCAGCGCAAAGCTCCATAAAACGCTCGATACGCGCTGATGAATGCTCTGGTCCTTGACCCTCGTAACCGTGAGGTAACAACATCACTAAACCATTTTCTCTTTGCCACTTCGTTTCAGAACTTGCTACATATTGATCTACTACAATTTGTGCACCATTAAAGAAGTCGCCAAATTGTGCTTCCCAAATGGTTAGGGCATTAGGATTGGCCATGGCATAACCATATTCGAAACCCAATACGCCGTATTCAGACAAATGTGAGTTATAGATATCAAACGGAGCTTGTTGATCGGAAACATTCGCTAGTGGTGTATATTCTTCTTCCGAATCCTCCAAGGTTAGTACTGCATGACGGTGAGAGAAGGTTCCCCTTTTTACATCTTGCCCACTTAAACGAACTCTTTTACCTTCGGCCAATAAAGTACCGTATGCTAGTTGTTCGGCCATTGCCCAATCAAATACATGGGTAGTGGTGGCCATTTTATGACGCTCGTCGAATAATTTTTCAATCTTTTTAAAGAATTTCTTGTCTTTTGGTAACGTAGATATTCTTTTTGCAACTTCTAATAAGGTCGATTTTTTAACGGATGTATCTGGAGAAACATCAAAATCTTTCGCAGTTGCCAATCTCATGTCAGCCCATGCACCACCAAATTTTACATCGCTATAAGTTGATGTTAATTCTTTTGCTTCATTTAAGCGTTCTTGTAAAAGACCCTTAAATTGTTTTTCCATTTCTTTTGCTAGTCCAGCTTCTAACTCGCCAGTTTTAGTCAGCTTTTCGATATAGATGTCGCGTGGATTAGCATGTTTTTCAATCGCTTTGTATAAAAGCGGTTGGGTAAATTTAGGTTCATCAGCCTCATTATGGCCAAACCTACGGTAGCATAAAATATCGATAAATACATCGTTTTTGTATTTCTGACGATATTCCATTGCTAAGTTAATTGCATACACCAAGGCTTCTACATCATCGCCATTTACGTGGAAAACAGGCGATAAAGTTACTTTGGCGATGTCTGTACAATAGGTACTAGAACGTGCGTCTTTATAATTAGTGGTAAAGCCAATTTGGTTGTTAATAACCAAGTGAATAGTTCCACCGGTTTTATAACCTTCGAGGCTTGCCATTTGAATTACTTCGTATACAATACCTTGTCCAGCTACCGAAGCATCACCGTGGATTAAGATTGGCGCCAAGCGGCTATCATCTCCACCATATTTGAAGTCGATTTTTGAGCGGGACATTCCTTCAACTACCCCGTTTACTGTTTCTAGGTGAGAAGGGTTAGGGCATAAACTTAGGTGTACACTTTTACCGGCATTTGTAGTTACATCTGTTGAGTAACCTAAGTGATATTTAACATCACCACCAAAAGGAGAATCAGCACTATAGCCTTTTCCTTCAAATTCGGCAAAAATATCTTTGTAGGTTTTCTGCATAATATTGGCCAGTACATTTAAACGACCTCTATGCGCCATTCCTATTACAAACTCTTCGATACCAAGTTCTGCACCTTTTTCAATTACCGAATCCAGAGCCGGAATTACAGCCTCAGCGCCTTCTAATGAAAAGCGTTTTTGGCCTAAGAATTTAGTGCCTAAGAAGTTTTCAAAACTTACCGCTTCATTTAGCTTACTTAAAATTCTTTTCTTCTCATCGATTGATAACTTTGGCGTGTTGCGCGCAGTTTCCATTTTCGATTCGAGCCAGTTTAAGATTTCAGGCGTACGTACATATTTATACTCTACGCCAATAGAATTGCAGTAGGTTTGTTCTAAAAATGCAACGATATCTATCAATTTTGCAGGGCCAATACCTAATTCAATACTCGAATTAAACACAACCTGTAAATCAGCCTGTGCTAAGCCAAAGTTTTCAATAGCTAAAGTTGGTAAGTGCTTACGTCTTTCTCTAACCGGGTTTGTTTTGGTAAATAGGTGCCCTCTTTGGCGGTATCCATTAATTAAATTAAGGACATTGATTTCTTTTAAAAAGTGTTCTGGGGCTTCATTTGTAACGTGTGCCGCTTCCGAGCCTCTTCCAAAATCAAAGCCTTCAAAAAATTTCTGCCATCCAAATTCAACCGAATTACGGTCTTCTTTATAGCTCTGATATAATGATTCTATATATTCGGCATTAGCGCCATTGAGATAAGATAAGTTATCCATTTGTGTATTTTTACGATAAGTAATGCAAAATTAGGATTTTACCCTTAAAAATGGCAATAAACTTTGTATTAAAATTATGTTATATTTTATGAGCGAGTGAGGGCGATGGGAATTTGGCGCTTAAGCGTTGATCGTTACCCACCCCAGCTACATTGGCCCAATTACCCCAATTACTTGCAGGGCAATAATCAATTAGTTTTTCTTCGAAATAAGCCGCGCCCATTAGCCAATTTACTTTAAGTTCGTTCACTAAATAAGTAGCGGCTAATTGTCTTGAGCTATTGTTAATATAACCAGTGGTATTTAGTTCGGTCATTATCGAGTCGATTAAATCATGACCCGTGCTAGCTGTTTGCCACAATTTTAGCGCTGCAGTTTCTTCAATGGGCATCATTTCTACATCACCCTTAAAACCCCCTTGCTTAAAAAAGGTATTTCTATATTTTTTAAACATAAAACGGAAATAATCTCTCCATAATAAGCCTAATACAATTTGCTTGAAATAAGGTTTTAGTCCATAATTGGCTTCTGCCTCTGTTAATTTCCAATACACTTCGCGGGGCGATAAACTGCCTACCGCCAACCAGGCCGAGAGCTTAGTTACTACTTCGTTCTTTTTAACGGTAGCATTGGCATTGGCCATTCCTTCGCCAGTATGTAAAAAACTATGTAAATGTTTAAATGCTTCTGCTTCGCCTCCTTTGTAAAAAGGATTATCTTCAGTTGGTACCAGCTGTTCGTTTGGCAAAAGCGCTGTTAACAGGGGTAATGTACCCCAGTCTTCTGCTTCCACAAAATTGATGTTGGCAGGTGCTAAAAAGCAAGGTTTCACAAGTGCATCGCGCTCGGTTTTCTTTTTAAACTGCGTAAATACATCAGGTATATCCTTAATAGGAAAAGGAAGGTCTTCTTTGTTGTAAAGCGTGTGACCAATAAAGTGTTTGAGGTTTACTTTTAACTTCCACAATAAATCTTCTACTGCCGTAGAGATGGCTGTTTCTTCACTCGCTACCTCCCGGTGATGGTATACTTCTGTAATTTCGTATTGACTTACCAGATCGGGAAGTAGATCTTCCGGTTTACCCGTTAAGATTAAGATGTCGCCGCCTAGTTTTTTAAACGCATTGCGTAGGGCTTCAACGTTCTCTAGCAGAAATTTTGTTCTGTTTACACCAGTTTTTAGGGTACCGTATATGGTAGGCTCAAATTGACGAGGGTCGAAGAAATAAACTGGTAAAATACTATCCGATTTGGCAATCGCTTCAACCAGCATTTCATTGTCGTGCAAGCGAAGATCATTCCGAAACCAAACCAGTATTTTTTTGCTCATATCCGTAGCCATTTTTATTGGCTTGCAATTTGCACAAATTCTAGGAATTAAACGTTTAAACATTCTATTTTTTACAATGGGGCAACATAAGCAGTAGCGGTTCGGTCTAATTATTGTTGTTCTTAAATTTGATCATTAAGCTATCTCTATGCGTAAAAAAATCTTAATTACCGGGGCAACAGGTTTGGTGGGTAAGCAACTTATTCCATTTCTGCTAATGCGTGGGCATGAAATAAGTGTTTTGTCTACCCGAAAAGTTGTGATACCCGGTGTGCGTGTTTTTGCATGGGATGTTGAAAAGCAAACGATAGAAGAAGGAGCTTTAAATGGTATAAATACCATTATTCATTTAGCAGGGGAAGGTATTGCCGATAAAAAGTGGACTGCAGAGCGGAAGCAGCAAATTATTGACAGCAGGGTTAAGTCGGCCCAACTTTTATATGATACCATTAAAACCAACCACGCGCAAATTCAAACTTTTGTGTCGGCCTCTGCAGTAGGTTATTATGGAGATAGGGGCGACGAGTTCCTGTCTGAAGATAGTGGTCATGGCAAAGGCTTTTTGGCAGATTGTTGCGTGCAATGGGAGGGCGCTGCTGATGAAGGGTTAGCCTTAGGTATTAGGGTGGTTAAAATTAGAATTGGTTTAATACTAAGCAAAAAAGGCGGGGCATTGGCATCCATGGCAAAACCAATTAAATGGTATGTAGGCGCGCCTTTAGGAAGCGGGAAACAATGGATGCCCTGGATACACCTTGATGATATTATAAGGTTGTTTACCAAAGCTGTTGAAAGTAAGACCATGGTTGGAGCCTATAATGCTGCGGCGCCGTACCCCGTAACCAATAAATTATTAACCGAAAGAATTGCTTGGCATTTAAATAGACCAGTTTGGCCGGTTCATGTACCAAAAGCGGTATTAAAGTTAATGCTGGGCGAAATGAGTATTTTACCTTTAATGAGCTCAAATACGGTTGCGCAAAAAGTTTTAGATACGGGGTATTTGTTTAAGTATGTGGATTTGGATGAGGCTTTGAAGGATGCTTTGCAGGTGGGACGGTGAGGGAGCGGGCCGCGTCATTGCGAGGAGTTGCGAAGCATGAAGCAAAGCAATCTCTACGTCATCTTCTAAAGAAAATCAATATAATGATGAACGCGATAAATGGCGTTGTAATTATTGCTAGAATTAATGATCCCCAAAAACCTAATGAAGTGTTTCTGCCAAATTGTGCGACACTATAAATAAGCAAGAAGCCTACTAACACAAGTATAATTTCAGCTGGTCTCATTGTAGAATAAATTATAGAAAGCTAATCTAATAAATTTTGGTCATTAATATCTTACTAGCGCGTCATTGCGAGGACAGGAGAGGTCTATTAAAATATTATATCCAATCGCATATAATTTAGTTAAATTCTATATGTTTATATCCGATAGGATATAAATATGGAAACATTACGCTCTTTTGTAAAGCAGAACGAAAAGAATTGGGGTTAACGCAACAAGAACTAGCTTTAAATGCTGGTGTAGGTTTAAACTTTGTACGCGATTTTGAACAAGGTAAAAAAACACTCCGCTTAGATAAAGTTAATGATGTACTAGCTTTATTCGGGAAAGAAGTTGGGGTAATTGATAAATTAGAGGAATAATGGCACGGAAGGCACTTACTATATTATCAAGACCTTAAAGCAGGGTATTTATCTGAAACGGATGATGGCTATGCTTTTAATTACGATACTACTTATCTAGGATCTGAAATGCAAAGGCTATCAGTTTAACATTGCCATTGTCTCCGTATCAATATAATAGCAAAGTATTATTTCCATTTTTTAATGGTTTAATTCCCGAAGGGTGGTTATTGGATATCGGCGAAAAACATTGGAAGCTTAACCCGCGCGATCGTTTCGAGCTACTTATTAACCTTTGCCGCGATACAATAGGTGCGGTAGCTGTACATCCGATGGAGGCGGAAAACGATGACTAATTGTTTATTCTGTTACCAAAATGTTGAGGATGGAGAATATCATTCGGCCTGCACTAAGAAGTTTTTTGGTACAAGTAGCATTCCTTCGCTCGAATTAGATCAAGAGAAATTAAATAAATTACCTCAGCTCACTGTTAATGAAAGGTTGGCCGTGACCAGTGTACAACCGGGGAATAACGATATGCATCTAAAAAATTTCTCATTAATGCATACTGAGAAAGGTATTTTGCTAGCTCCTGCATACGATCTGTTAAACGTAAACTTGGTTTTTCCAAAGGATGAAGAAGATTTGGCTTTAACTTTAAACGGTAGAAAGAAAAAAATAAAACGAGTAGATTTTGATCAATTCGCATCTAGTTTAGGAATACCAGATAAAGTAAGGGATACAATTTATAAAGCGTTTTCAAGTAAAAATGATGCGGTAAAGACCTTAATTGAGCGGAGCTTTTTGAATGAGGAATATAAAAGTGGTTATTATGGGGTATTTGTGAGGAAGCTCGCACAGGTTGGATTGGTAAACAGTTAAACTAGTGCTTACGTCTTAAATTTATTGCTTTCTTAGTTCCCTCTGTGGCATCGCACATAATAACTTTAACCAAAGTGTTTCTTATTTATATCAATGGATGGTTAAAAGCATTGAAAAATGATAAGAAGTTGATTGTACAAGCGAGCGCACAGGCACAGAAAGCGACTGATTATCTATTGAATTTGCGAGAAGTTGAGGAAGAGTGAATGTAAGACTCTATGATGGGGTCTTTTTTTAATTTATTTGCCAGTTAGATTATTTGCAAATATTTTGTGCTAATAGGTTGTTATTCCGCATCATTTATAAGCGAAGCATCATTAGGTATGACTGATCAAAGAGGGAAATCTTTTCTTCCTTCACCAATCCCTCCCGTAACCGATCAAATATATATTGAACAGTTAACATACCCCTAAACGAAATGTATTACTCCTAGTTCTTTGGTTCAAAATTGTGATAATTTTTCATTTTTCTAAATTAAATATGGTTGTTCCTTGGAGGGATCATGATTTAAATCCAAAATCATCTATAATCCAATCTCGACAATTGCCTCATTATTCAAGCTCTGATGCTCTAAATTAAGATTAAAACGTTATCGAATGTTCCGCTATTTATGGTTAATCAGACCTCATCTGGGGTTTTTTCAGCAAAATTTTAACTGAAACAAACGATATTTTGACTATTATGGCAGTAGGCTTGTTTAGAAGGCCGACTTTTCTTAACTTGGAGTTAAACCAAAAACAAACTGTTATGAAGAAAATTTTTATTCGTCTAAGCGCATTGATTGCATTATCAATGGTAATGTTAACGTGCTCTCGTAATGATGCCGATCAAGATACTGAACGGAACAATGAGGTTGTGGTTTATAAAAAACCTCCTTCTACGGCTTCTCAAAAATCAACTAGCGCAACTACGGAGAAAACTCTTAATTTAAGAGAGTTACTTAAAGAAGTCTCTATTATTCGCTATGAAAATGATATTCTCGATGACGTTAGAGATCAAAGAGAGTGGATTGCTTTGTCAAGAGATTTTTCAATTGATAAAAGGAATATTAAAAAGTCAACGATTGAAGGCTCTGAAATGGTGGTAATTTCGATACCGTTTAAATCAAAAATAGATAGTGGTTTCTTTAATCTTTATAAGACAGGAACAAAAATACGATACTCCAAGATGTCGGTGCTAAAGAGGTCAAATGGAAGGACTAATTATAATGTAACGATGCCAGATAAGGGTCAAATATTGGATATGGACCTAGATAAGGATATGAAAATTTATGATAATTCCCCTAATATCAATGTTTCATCAAACAAAAAAGCTGGCTCAACTGTTATAACTGCTGACCCACCTCCACCGCCTAAATTGGATTGTTTCAAGCCTGGGTTGGGATACTTTAATTGCATTAAGTGTCTAATCCAGGATCATTGTGGACAAGATGGAGTATGTTTTCTTGCTTGTTTGGCTTTTCCAGAAGCCTGTGTTGCTATAGCTATGGTTGCATGTTTGCCTGACTAAACGTTAAATCAATTAAAAAATACATTATGAAAAATTATTCAAAAGCTTACTTTATAACCGTAATAGTTGCAATTCATATACTCGCTGCCTTCGGTTTTTATTCATTTTTTACTACAGGAGATAACACAATGCTAAAAATGGCATTATACAGTCTTCTATTACATGGAGGGTGCTATTTGTTGTTTAATCTAACAAAAAAGAAGTCCTCAAGCTAAAGAAGACACCGTGGGGATGTTACTTTTTATTATAGCACCATATTATCTAACGATGATTTGGTGCTATAAGCATGACTGTCAATTTCGATTTATGATGGTATGTTACTAGGATAAAAAAGTTATTCTTGGAACTAATGTTAAAATTACGGGCGTCTTATTGTGCTTTTAAAATTAGTTTTTCTTTGAACGATATTCAAGTGGGGGTTATCCTAAAAGTGGCCACTCGGCTTGTTTTAACGGATTTTATGCATCAGAAAGAGTGTTTTAAGCTACTAGGTCGAGTTGTTGTCTAAAGTTGAAATCTAGCGCGTTAAATTGGCTAAATCAGTAAAGCTTTCTGGTTGGTAGGTGTATTGGATTTAGAGGTTTGGAATCTCCAGCCTTGGAGGTGTTCTTATCCTCTTTTGCAAAGCAAAAGCATAGGAAGAGCATTGGAGGCGGTAAATCTTTAGACGATCTATTGGTCTCTGAATATCAATCTAGCTTCAACTGTCGTAACTGCTCAAAGGGTATTCAAAATAGGCTGAAGCTAAAGATCAATAAGTTGTTTTATAGTCATTATAGGCTTGGGAGAAACTTTCCGATTCTTTCAATCAACTTATCAAAGTCAGGCTGCCCATTGTAATATAGCGCTTCCGTATTCTTGTATCGTTGAATAAAAGAATCTCTGACTGCCTTATCATCTAGAATAAATGTTTGATTCTCCAAAATTGGTATCTCTTTGTCCGCCTTTGAGAAACGTTTTTCTTTGTGGGCATGGTATTCATCAGTGCCAATAAAGTCCAGTACCTTTTGGTTTTCAAGCAGACTATACACATCGTAATACTGGCGCATAAAGTTCACTCCAGTATTTTTGGTCTCTTGTTCCTTTCTGAATTTTGTTGCGATGGTCTGCAGTTTTTCAACAAAGGTATAGCCCGGGTGATAGCAAGCAATATCGATTGCTCGATTGTCGATAATTTCAATTTTGCTTCTTATTGCTCGGTCATATCCCCATGAAGAGATGGTAATCAATTCATTTGGTGCAACATTATCAAAACCGGCCTCTAGCAATATGCCTTCCTTTAAACCTTGTACTGCTTCGGTTTTGTTATTATAAAGCAGCCTGATCCCACCACTGATATAGGTTCGTTCGTTGTCAAAATCTTTGTCTCTCTGGTTTTCGATATTGTCGTCAATCTTAATATTGTCGTTTAGCCAATCATAAAATTCTTTTCTGCTATTAATTGCATTAGGTTTTGATCCAGTTTCGTTAACACCGAGCTCTGCTGGAGGTGAAATATGAATATCAATATCCTCAGAAAATCGTTCAATAACCCCAAATCCCTTCGAGAGCGATGTACCACCCTTTAGTTCAAAACGGAAACCTTGTTTTTTCAAACCGTAAAGTACATGCATGATCCAGTAGTCTTTTTCCACTAGACCAGGCTGGATACCCATTTCTTCTGCAATGATATTGAGTAGTTCAGGAAATTCTTTGTGGTTGTGCAAGTAATCTGTGGCCATTCTTCTTTTAATTGATCATGGGAGAAAGAAGACGTTTTGCCCTAGTGTTGCCATAGGCTTCAAGAGATGTCTTTAATTTGTGTTGGTCCATCTGCTTCAGCTTAGTCTGTAGTTTTTTTAATACTTCAGGGGTGTCCTCGGCAAGTTTGTCTAGGTTGTTTACAAGATCTACAACCAAAAACTCTGTAGTTAGTTTGGTAGGGAAGTGGTGTCGCATTTGGAAATCAAACTTCTTATTACCCAGTTTGAATTCACCATGGCGCTTGTGGTTGTATACCGTTTTTTTATTGTAGAGTTGTGTGGTACCAACTCCTAAAGAGTTGTAGCTGTTAAGTGAAGTCAAAAGAAATCTGTCATCTTTCAAAAAAGTTCGCACGAGTTCTTGTTCTTCGGCAGGTATTTTTCCGAATACTGATTCTTTTGGATAATGGTAGACCCCGGTGGAAAGTTTCTGAAGTGTTCCCTCTTTAACAAGGGCAGCAAGTAGCCTATCAACGGAGCCAGTCCATTTTTCAAGATCTGCCCTGCGGTAGACCTTTCCCTTTTTGAGGTGCTTTTTGAGTTCCCTTAATTGTGACATCTTTTTTCCTTGCATACAAAGTACGGAAATAAAACAATAAAATGCAAGAAAAGTCATTAAAAATTCATTTATTAAATATATTTAACTTTCAATATATCAAGTATATATGAATAACTAAATTATATGAATGATAATAGGTGCTAAAGTAAGTAAGTCAGTTTGAATGGTCAGTAATAAACCTTCCTTTTTTTATGGATTTAAATTCCGAATAATTATATCTGTATAGGCGATTTGAGATTTTGAAAAGACATTCATTCCTTCAAAAATCTCATTATAAGTTCTTTAACTTTATAAAACATGTAATTAGAAAATTAAGTGAAAATATCTGATTGTCAGCGTTTTAGTATGTTTCGCTTTGTCTCTAGATTGGACTTTTATTTTTGTGACTGATTGTCAGTGAGTTAGCACCAATTAATGCATCGGCAAATGAAGTTTGTAACTATCTGATAATCAATTAGTTTTGCTTTCGGTTGGGAAAGTAAAAAAGTGCCTTAATGCTATCAAATAGGCGTTTTTAGTTTAAATCAGGCACTCATTTATAGATAGTTTTGTCTCAGAATTGGACCCCGGTATTTAAAATCGTCTTCTTGCTGCTCTTTTTTGAATGTATAGATCAGCTTGGGCGGCGATTTCTGTGTTAGTTAGGATGGGTATTTTAGTCATCCATTTTTCCAACTCATCTCTCTTAAAATATAGCCTGCTGCCATTTTTATAAGCAGGTATTTCCCTTCTGCATACTTTTGAGTAGACCGTAGCTTTAGCAAGGTTTAGATACATTGCCGCTTTAGAAATATCTAGATATTCAGAGTGGTCTTTATCTTCCATACCAGAAAGTAGTTTTTCAATTCTTTCAATTTTTTCTAATAAGAGAGCGACTGCTGCGGGGAGCTGTTCGAAGGTTAGGTTTTGCATAATAATTTGATTTAGGTTAAACAATAGATGCGGATTTGTTAACGGTAGTTTCCAATAAGAATTTGATTTATGATGCTGGCATAGGTTATGTACGTTACTAAATAACCTATTTTATCATTGTTCTAATTTTTGTTTTAAAAAAAAGGCTCATACTTAATAACAGTTTAAGATAATTTAAGATTTTCTCCTTAGATTTATTACTAACGCTCCGTTTCCTTAAAAACAATAAAATTGCAACTCAAGCCCTAGGCTACTGCATATAGCTTGCAACTGATCATTGTTAATTTATATAGATTCGGCATGTAGAATTCATATATTTTTGATCAATTAAAAAAAATGACCCTAGGTACATATTCCCAAATAGTAAGTCTTAAAAATCAACAAGATGATATCAGGAGAGGACGCGACTTTGAAATGCTTATTCGAGAAATACAGCCATGGGACCACAGGCCTCCAATAGTTTCAAGCCAAGATAGTGAGCAGTTGGATGGAGTCTTTATTTATAAGGGTCTAACCTTCATAATTGAATCGAAAGCCGTTAAGAAGACTATCACTCCAGGGATGCATGAATGGGAAGATTTTGAACTTAAATTACGTAGACGTAAGGAGAAGAGGATAGTTGGACTTTTTTGTTGCCTTTTCGATGTGAGCGATAAAATAGTGGAAAGGGCGAAGGAGATGAATATGGAAGGAATTCAAACGATAGTTATTGCTGGTAAGCATTGGGACGACCTATATAGTTCAGATATCTATTTTCCATCATTTTTAGATTATATGATGCAGCTTTCGACATTAAAGAATAAACCCATAATGGATTCTATGAAAAATGTCAATTCCTGGATTTATGATTGTAAATCCATAGGTGATAATTTCATTAATAATTCTAAAAAGGTTTCTTCTTCTTTCCTTCGAAGGTTTAAACATAAATTCCACGATCAACTTTTTGTGGAGCGGAACATTGACACTCAAATTGAGGCTCTTGTACAGGCACTTGCTCCCCAAAGCCTACGGACATCTATCTCAGGGAAAACCAAAGATTCTGCAAAGCAAATCCTCATAGTGAGAGATTTCTCAGGCTCAGGAAAGACAACCTTATCAGTTAATCTTACTTCTAATAACGACCATTCATATTGTTTTGCTACCACTGCAAATCTAAATCTCATTGATGAAGTACTTGACAAGTTTCTTGATTTAAATAAGTATCCTAAATATGGAATAAATGAACTTTTGGCCGTTAACAAGCCATTCTTATTTATTATTGATTCGTTAGACGAAACACAGCTTTTTCAACATGTACATAAAAGAAAGGAGATAAAGTCATTATTGAAAAAAGTGGAGGAGCTTAACTCAGACGCTCAGAAGAATAAGCTCGCACTTTTTCCGATAATTTTAATGTTTACTATAAGAGAAGAATATTGGCGGGATTGGGAAGCATCTTTCGAAGGACGTCAAGATGTTGTACAACTAAAAAAAATACTTTCCAATTACAACCCAATCGAGTTTCAGGATGCATTGAAAAAGTATGGTGATGCCTACAATTATGAAATTTCTAACCACCTAAATAAGGAAGCGGAGAATATACTTTCTGTGCCGATAAATTTGGAAATTTTCTCAGAAGCAAATCATTATGAAGGGCACATTAGTGTTCATGATATTTGGGAAGGAAAAATTCTAAGTAGTTACTTTTCAAAAAAAGAAGAGGCTCTTTCAAAACATTATATTGAAAGGTTTAACTCCAAAGTCTTCTATGCATTACTTTGCCTACTTGCAAATAAGTTATTGACAGACAAAACATCATTGTTCTCAAAAGCGGATTTCACCTCAGTTGCTGGATCAATATATCCAGAACTGGCTTTCAGTAGCGACCAGATATTAATAAATTTAATATCTGAGCAACTAATTATTAATGATATCGACAACGTTAAAAACTTTCGGTTTAAATATACTCGGTTTGTAGAATATCTGGCGGCACTTCATATAATTATACAGGTAGAATTGACCAAAGATCTTAGAATTATCGACCCGTTTATTCAGGTCATCTATGATTCGAACCTGGTTTCCATCTATGCTGTGCTTTACAACATCAAACATATTTGTCGGACACAGTATAAGGATATAGAAAACGACATTATCGAACATTACTCGCATTCAGATACCTTTCTTCGTAATTATCTGCCGGAACTGAGAGGTAAGATTGCTCGAGGGGAAAAAATACCAGAAGATGTTATAAAAACTATAATTACCAACAATCTGATACAGTCTGCGGAGACTTCTTGGAATACCTTTTTTATTGTTGCAGCGAAGAATGTTGATGAAAAAAAAGAAATTATAATGGCTGCCTTTGTTCTGGCATGGGAAACAAATGGCAAACACACCCAACGTTGGAAATTAATAAACAAACTTGCCGGACGTGGTTGGTTACTGGAAGAAAGATTGATTTTCACAATGTTCAGGGATAGTAACTCTAGAGATTGGGAAGAGTATTTCGGCAATATTCTTGCTCAAAAACTAAACAATGAATTCTTAGATATTTGGACACAAATAGACGGACTTAGTATTTTTCATAAGATTATCCAAAAGAATCCTTATGAATGGCAATATGCTAATCGTTTACTAGATTTGATATTTAGAGGGGAAGGCTATATTCTTGGAGACATATTTTCCGATGAAGGTCCTAAATCATACGTGACTTTCGAAACTTTGCATACTAGGAAATTACCTGTTTTGTCAACTAACGATAAAAAAGAATGTGATGATTTTGTTTCATATATCACTGAATTGTTCTCTGGGCAGTCGGCGAAAGGATCATTCGAAAAAATCTATTATAATGAGCTGAATAAAGAAGAGAAGCTTTATGTAAATATTACTTTGGAATACTTGTTTCAGGGTAAATATGGAGTAAATGATTTGCCGTTCGTTAACTACATTATCCAACAACTTCCTGAAACAAGCAGTTTAGTGAGGATTGTACTTGAAAATGATTTTTTGGAAGTTTCTCTGAATGAAACTGATAAGAACGGAACAACATTGTTCATGGAAATTATTGATTGCAATTACGAGAACAAACTTGACCTCTTTCAAAATGTTTTTTCAAGGGGATATAAAAAAAATCAGATTGACGAAAGCTACGTTAGTGAAGCCTTAAAGAATATAAATCAACTTAATGCCAAGAAACTTGAAGATCTACTATTCGCATATAGTTTTCTACGGATAAAAAATGTAGCCGACTATAAAAGAATTATTATGATTTACCGAGAGCTTTGTACAATATTTTCGGCCAAATATAATAGGATTATCAATTTTCGCTATACTAACCTTGTACAGGTTGCAAATAATGGACTAGAACATTATAAGGAATTCACAGCATTACTAATGAAAGCTTTCTACATTTATCAAAGACAAGCAGAATTAGAAACTAAGCCTTCTTATTTGAAAAAGGTTGAAGCACTTTCAAATTTCCCAGTTCCGCAATCAACTGAATTTGATAGTGTTCTTTCAGCAATATTTCCCGAATTGTTTTAGTATTTACTTGCTTTAGCAGAAAATGTTGGTTACAATTCGGCTACATTTTTGCTAAACTAATAAATTGTCTAGATTGCATTCAACCCAAAAATATGTACAACGTTTTTTTAGATACGAATATTTATAGATCCTTGGGGATTCGTTTTGCCAAGCATAGAGATTATGAATACCTGAACAAATTTTTGAGCTTAGGTGGAAGTGAGCTTGGAATTATCAAGACTGTAGAACAAGAAATAATAGATTATTATAAAAAAGATGTTTTTGGGAAATTGTTTGCAGATTACCAACGGTCTGTGAGGAATATAAATGACAACCATTATTTAGCAAAGCTTCCTGAAGTGGATTTTACAAATTTCGAGGAAGATGCATTCAGAAAGCTTAGTCTTGATATGGCAACCCATATGGAGCTTGAGGTAGAAACAGTTCCGACGCAGCTGCTAACTGAATTTTTGCTCGACAACAAGGTAGAAAGACGAGGTGACAATGCTAGAGATTTTTTGATTTTTTATTCACTGATGTCAACATGCAAAGATAGTTTAGACGAGTCTTTTATCCTAATCTCAAAAGATAAGATTTTTCAGGAAAATAGCTTTTTCAAGGAGCAACTTAAGCTGAATTCAATAGACAACCTATCTGTTTATGAAAGTATCCCAGCATTCCTTGCTTTCGCAGGTCCAAAAGTCGAATGGCTGACTAATGAACTGATTTTAGAAAATATTGACCCTTCTGTAATTGAAGAAGAATTATTGAACGATATTACTTGCCTCCCTGGATATATCAGTAAATATTATTTGGAAAGGGATGGAAGTGATATTCCGGGGATAGAAAAGCTCACGATAGAAGATTATGAGATTCTAGATTTCTACCTTCACGCTCAGCCAACTTCAGGACAACTTAAAGTAAATGTAGATGTTTCTGTTTCAATTTTAGCTTTGTTTGAGGTTTCGCCTGATCCAGAAAGCCTCAGGAAATTCCTTGAAAAGAATCCAATTAAAACAATTTCTACTCCAGAGAAATTTGATAATCAAGGCCGTCTAATTTACGACGAAGATGTTCTTTTTCTATTTGAGGGCACGCTAGATGAAGAAAATAAAGTTATTAGGGATTTTCATTTTGTGGATTTTTTTCCATCATATTTCCGCTATGATAATTTTCAGTTAGGAACTGGGTTTGATCTGTTGCCACTTGACCCTTATAGGGCTGGTAGTTAACTAATAATGGTTCTTATCCAAAAAGAGAAGAATGTTAATACCATACCTTTTTGCTTCTTTGACTAAATAGATGTATAGATTTATCAGTCTCTGTTAACTAGTAAGTACGCATTTTTTATTGCAAATTTCAAATTTTAGGATGCCCAAACAGTTAATTCGCATGAACTCACATCTTTCAGATAAGTATCAGCTCCAGATAACAAAATCTTGATTCTTTCGAAAGCATTTTGCTGTACAGCTAACAGGTTTTGTGTCTTCAAACCTGGCTGTACAATTGTGATTTCGACTGGAATTATTGGGGTTTCAAACTTGTTTAATATGATTTTAATATCATCCAGTGAGCCTTTCTTTAACTTGTGGTGACTATTGTTTTGGTCTGCACGCTCGCAAATTTGCTTTAGTAAAAGCTTTCGATGCGCCCAGTTCACTGATTTCACGGCCTGTCCAGATACTTCGTAGATATCAGTTACATTACAACTTGGTTCATTTCCAGTTTGGCTTTTGCAATGAAAAAATTGAACTTTTCCTTCTCTAAAGCCAACCACATCTGCAATCTCAAGAGATCCATGATCGTAAAACACTACATCAAAATCATTTATGGCCTGCTGAATGATATAATCATGTATGGAAAACCTGGTGTCATTTGCTGCGGCATTGTCAATCAAGTCCTGATGTGAAAAATATTCTTTTTGGACGTTTACATTTAATGGCCAACCATGGGTTATAATTTTTTCTGGATCTATAGTGGCAATATTATTTCCAAAGTCAAAATATACTTTGCCAATCTGTTTTCCCAAATTTTCATAATAGAGATGTATTGGATAAGAACTAATTAGTTTAAGAAATACATCATTTGAAGTGAAGCGCTCTCCATGGCTTATTGCCAAGGTGTGTTCCGTAGTGGGATCATACTCGAATTTTACCTTGGGACTTATCATATACCTAATCTTTGTACTGATATCTCCTTTTGAGATCAATAGAACTATATAGTCTATGTGTTGCTCAATTACAGTGAGGGTGCAAGAACAAATTAAAGCCTGTTCTGCCGGTTCCCCAACTTCGTTTAGGAAATACACAGAGGTGAGTTTATGATAGAAACTTGGTTCCCAATCGGCAAAAAATATTGGCTCTTCATCAAATTTGCTCACTACTTTGCCACTATCGAGATCAGAAAGAGGTGCGGGTAAATTATCCATTTCTGGATCCCCAACCTTTCTGCTAATAAACTTAAGCCATTCGGTTAGATATTTTATCTTATTGTCTTCTAGTGTCCAAATCTTTGAACTCGTACTTATGCCTATCATTACTTGTTTGTCTAGCAATGGTTCATAACCTCCTCCAAAAGAGTGCCCTCTTGTATAACTATATTTGTCTGTTGAAAGGACGCTTTTTTCTGCTTGGGAACCTAAGATATTTTTATATGACTCGCTATTTCCTTTAGTTTTCCTGCTTTTCATACCAACATTGAACATTTTCGCTTCTTTCCATCCAGCCATTATCCTTTTCAAAAGAGGTAATGGGATCATATCGTGGATAGTGTCTAATGCCAAGTATTGCTCTGCAATATGTTCGTATAGTTCATTTTCCTTAATTGTTGAACAGATGTAAAGAATCCTATTGTCTCTATTGTAATAGATTATTATCAATTCATTTTGGATGTCTTTCAGCATATCATCCTTTAGGTACCACTTAGGTGTTTTCAGCTCAGACACCACAAAGACGGCAACATCAAATTCTGCACTGACATTATGATGGCGGATAATCGGGTTTTTAAATAAACTTGTGCCTTCAAAATTAATTTCTGCAGCGATGTCGATAAGTTCCTCTGTCTGCTCAGGATCAAAAAGTGCATTTTGAGTAGGAGGGATGATCTCATATGCTTTTACGTGGAAAAAGGGTCTTAAATCATCATTATCTACCTCAATCTGTCCCTCATTATCAAAATCAAATAATGGTTTGGGTTCTGTAAGGTTTTCGAACGAATCGAAGAATTCTTGTTCCAATTCGGTCTTTTGGATCTTTGCCTTGTGGAGGTCAGGGAGTACAATTGACCAATCCTTAGTATCATGTCTGAATAGTTGATATGATTCAATTGCAAATTCATGCTCACCTGCTACTACAGTTGCAACATTGCCGTCGGCAATGTTAGTTCTGGAGATCCTGCCTACAAACTGTAAGGTTATCGCAAGCGATTTATGTGGAATATGTACAGCAGCAATCTTAAGGGCTGGAAAATCGTAGCCTTCGCCCATCATATCTACACAGATGATTCCATCTACTTGTCCTTCACGTAATTGCTTAATCCGTATTTTTATGTATTTGTCGGAAAGCTTGCTGTGAATTACATCTAATTTAAGGTCAGTGTGTTCTTCATAAATTTTCTTCAACTGATTAGCGCTTGATTTGGTATCGGTTCTTACGATGATTTTATGTTCAGAATTAGCTCTTTCATTGTATACTGTTTCGGCTTTTTTTGCGATTGCTATGTTTTTGTCTTCTTCAGATTGAAATAGGTTTGTTTTTACTGGAACAAAATTTATCCTACTGAAAAGTTGGTTCTCATATGCCTGTTTCAAGGGATAGCTATATATTAGCCGGGCCTTGATGTCTTTCTTATCTCTTCTAAAAGGCGTTGCTGTAAGTAAAATCTGCTTAGCTGAAGAATAAGTATTCAAAATGAATTTCCAGGATGCGGCTCGACTGTGATGAGCTTCATCAATAAAAACTAAGTCAAAATCTACATTATCAGTTGGATTGGGAGATGCTGGTATTTTATTCAATGTAGCAGGGATACCTACAATTACGTCGCTTTCTTCTAAGATTGTTGTCCAGTCATTATAGTTATTTATTTCTCCTGTTACTTCATATACCCTTGGTAACAGTTCATCATCGATTATTTTTTTTGAAATTAATAATTCCGGATTTCTAAATTGATTGGCAATCTGTTCTCTTACAAGCTGGCTGGGAGTTATTACAAGAACTTTTTTTGCTTTAAGTGCATAACTCAATAAAATCATTACTGCAGTCTTTCCTGTACCGGTTGGCATTGTTATTAGCGCTGGTTCCGTTCTTGTGCTGAAGTGTGCTAGTGCTGCACCTACTGCAGCGATTTGATTATCATATAAGCCTTGTTTCCCCTCTATCTGTGAGAAAAGATTGAGATGTGGGTATCCATCATTAAATACACTCATGAGAATTTCGTTAAGTTAAATGCAAAATATCCAATTTATTTAACAAAAAGCTAGTATTGTTTAATAACCTAAAAAAAAAACACTATTGATAAGTATCATTTTCCAATTTCCTTTTCGCTACATCTAGCTCCTCTCATTGGTTGTAAGCTTCCAAGCTTATACTATGGCGTTGATGATGTGGTGATATATCTTTAACACAGGGGAGGCAATCCAATTTTTTTAATCTAGGTTATGAATGTTTCTGCAGAGAATTGCGATCCCCAATTTTCTTTGTTGGAGGATTGTTTTTGTATCTACTAGATTTTGGTCTAAGGGTGGTAGAGATTGAATCGGATAGAAATCTTTAAGAAATTACATTTTGATGTGTTTTTTTTGATGATTTTTATTTAATTGTTACTAAAAAATACTGATATTTGCGTAAAACCTGCAAATTATGTTAGTTCGTTTTAGTGTCAGCAACTACAAGTCCATTAAAGAGCAAATAACCGTCGACTTTACGGCCAGTTCGCTTTCGGACCATATGGAGACAAATGTGGTTAAAGAAAGTGGAGAGAACCTGCTGAAGACAGTGCTTTTGTATGGCTCTAATGCAAGTGGCAAATCCAAAATATTGGACGCGCTAGTGGTATTCCGTGGACTGATCTTAGAGTCGGGGAGCTATAACAGCAAAAAGACCATCTTGGTGGAACCGTTTTTGCTCAACACCGAGACCATCGGCGAGCCCTCCTCGTTCGAGGCAGAATTCATAGTGGGAGGCAAGCGTTATCGCTATGGTTTTTTGGCCGATAGGAAATCTTTCCCAAGGGAATGGCTGGTGGAGGTCAAGAAGACTACACAAAACCCAGTATTCCTTCGAATCGGGCAGGCCCTCGAGATCGATCACAAGCGTTTTGAGAATGCCCAAGGCTTGGAAAAGCGGGTAGGGGAGAATTCCCTGTTTTTATCGGTAGCCGATCAATGGAACGTGCCGGTTGCCAAGGCAATTTATGGCTGGTTCTACAGCATCTTTACTGTTCATGGAATGATGGATGAGGAATACAGAGATTATACCAATGATCTGTCCACGAGCAAAAAATACCGAAAGATGATTAACCAGATGATGCAAAAGGCGGATTTGGGTATCAATTCGGTGGATGTTTCCGAGATTACCGAGGAATTGCGAAGCGAAAGTCTAAAGCGGACACCTGAAGATTTTAAAGACCGGATGGCCTCGCTTATGGCCGGCAAATTCACCCCTGTGCTGACAAGACACAACATCCTAGACAAAAAGGGAAAGCTGGTTAGGGAAACTGAGTTCGATCTGCAAGGCCAGGAGTCCGAGGGTACTAAAAAATTCTACAACATCATTGGACTGGTACTGTATGCGGTGCTCAACGACCGGCTAGTAGTCATCGACGAGCTGGATGCGCGGCTGCATACCCTATTGTCCAAGTCACTTATCAGACTCTTCAATGGGGAGTTCACCAAGACCAAGGCACAAATTTTTGGGGTGAGCCACGATACGGCATTATTGGACCGGAACTTGCTGAGAAGGGATCAGATCTACTTTGTAGAAAAAGATCAGCATTCTGCCACCAAGATCACAAATCTTGCCGCCTACAAGCTCCGCAAGGATACACCTTTTGATAAGAACTACTTGGAGGGCAGATATGGAGCCATTCCGATGATCGAGAACCTTGAAAACGTATTTGAACATGGCCAGTAAAAAATCAGGGAATGGGGATTTCGATTTTGCGCAGTTCCGTGAACTGTTCAAAGCGCAACAGCCAGGAAAAACGGTGGTCGATTCTAAACAGCAGCGCCGGTATTTTCTGGTTGTGAGCGAGGGAAAGCGGACCGAGCCGATCTATTTTCAGCACCTTAGCGAACAATTACCCAAGCACCTAATGGATACTGTGGAAGTAAATGGGGTTGGCCAGAATACCGTTAGCGTGGTGAAACAAGCAATGATGTTCCGTGACAAACGTCTCGCAAATAAAGAACTGCCCCCTTATGATGAGGTGTGGGCGGTGTATGACAAAGATGATTTTCCAGCTAAACGGTATCATGAGGCGATTACACTTGCTAAATCTCAGGGTATCGAAAGTGGGCATTCCAATCAGTCCTTCGAACTGTGGTATGTGCTACATTTTCAGTACCTGCAGAGCGCTCTCCATCGCAACGATTATATTAGTATACTAACCAAGATACTAAGGAGGAGGTACCAGAAGAACAATGCGAAGATTACCGAGCAGATTTGCACCCAGGGCAATGTCGAACAAGCGATCCTTTGGGCAAAGAAATTAGAGGAGCTTCATCCCGATCCGGACGATGCCACGGCCTGTCCTTATACCAGGATTTATATTTTGGTGGAAAGGCTGCTGGCCTATATACAAGACAGGGAACCACGATACTAAAAGGGTCACTTTTCCGGGCTCAGTTGTTGTCCAAAGTTCACTTAGCTTAAAGGTAACATTGTTTTAAAAGAGAAATTTTATTTTTTTCCTAGTTTAAAGACAAGTTCTTATATTTGTATAGGCGATTTGAGAATTTGAAAAGTTATAAAATACTTTAAAAATCTCATTATCAGTTCTTTAACATTATAAAACATGTAGTCGGAAATTAAGTGAAAATATCTGATTATCAGCGTTTTAGTATGTTTCACTTTGTCTCTAGATTGGATCTTTATTTTTGTGTCTGATTGTCAGTGAGTTAACTCCAATTAATGTATCGGAAAGTGAGTGCACAAACACTATTAAATGTAAATGAAACTCTTTCTTTTAAGAATTAAGCGATTATATTAACTAAATAGTCTCCTCAGGAAAAAATTCCTTTATAGAACACCCTAAAATCTCCGCAATCTTATTTAAGTGATTAAGATTGTATTTAGTAGTTCTTTTACTACTCTCTACATTCCCCACAAACTTTGAGCTGAGCTCCATCTTTATTGATAGCATTTCTTGGCTAATCCCCGCTTTAATACGCAGCTCCCTTACCTTGTCAATTACATATTGCTCAATCTTTGATATTTCACTCATACAGTGACTAAGTAAGAAATAAATATAAAATAATTCGCCCTATTATAGTAGGGTTTGTGTTTGTTTTCTTATCTTTGATTTATAACAAGAAATAACAATTAAGAGTCTTGCGGTTACTGAATCTGAAGCCGTCAACGCAAGACAGCAGGCAATACCGTATCTATGGTTAGATGTGCTATATTTGCACACCTACATAGATGTGGGCTCTGCTGTAAATCCATGTTGACATAAGGCTTCAGAAACTTTTAGGTAACCATGGTTGGCAGATCCCACATTTATGATTCTGCATTCCAAGACTCATTTACCCTGTCACCTAAATGAGAAACATATGCAAACCTTAACCGCCCACACCACCAGCTTCAACGACTTCATTGAGAAACTCGTTAGCAAATTCCAACCCTTACAAATCTTCAGCTTTTCGAAAAACAGTTTAATTAAAACCAACCAAAGCTGTTTCATTAAAGAAACAAGCGAGCTTCAATGCAATCATTGCCTGTTGCTAGTTACCGCAAGTACTACGCGCATCGATTACGAAGTGCAAGACTTTGCCAACCTGCATTATCAGCAAGGTACCATTACAGTAATTTGCCACAGTAAACATTGTATTGAAAAAGCTATCGCAGCAAACAGCTCTTTTTTCATTAGACTATATGCTGAAGCAGAACTTATCTATAACCATAATGGAATGCTTTCAATTGATAAGGCTCCAGCTTACATAGCTACAGATGCCGCTGAAAAGGCACAGAAACATTACGAGCATCGCTTCTCTGTAGCTGAAGGTTTTTATCTTGGTGCGAGCGAATGTTTGCAGAACTGGCAACAGCATGCTGTTTGTGTATTTATGTTGCACCAAGCGGTAGAGCAGCTTTGCATTGGGTTAATTAGAGTTCATTTAGCTTATCGCGCGGAGTTTCATAACCTAAATCGCCTACTCCATTTGTGTGCTTGTTTTTCGCAAGCACCTTTACAATTATTTACCGCAACTGCCGAAGATAGGAGGCTGTTTAATATCCTTACCAAAAGCTATTCGGATGCACGATATCGGGCAAGTTTTACGGTTTCGCAAAAAGATGCTATTGCTTTATGCGATAAGGTATCGGATTTTACAGCTTTGGCTACACGTTTATGTGAAGAGAAGATAGCAGAGTTGGAAGGAGTGAGGGAGATTGAGGGGTAGGTTTGGCATGCTTCGTGCTTCGTAATGATGCAATTATCAAAGGAGAAGTACTCCATCAACATACTTCAACAAACATTTGTTCAAGTAATTTAGCAAAAATACCACCAGCCTATGTACCGTTCATCAAAATTTCTCAGTTAGGCAAAATCTTACCCCATTGCCTCCAATCGCCATGTTTTTCCCTTTCAGTTAGAAATTGACTGAAAAATATCTTGTGATGCCTAATTTAGTCACGTCTTTGCCTAATTTAGTCATCGTTTGCCTAGGATAGTCACACTTTCCATTGCACATTTGTTGTGTTATGGAAACTACCCGCCTTATATTGATCATCGAGCAGATGGAAAAACTCTCCCAGGAGTTTTTTTCCCTGTTGAAGATTCTAGTAGCCGGTAAACACCCATTCCCATCCCAAACGCTTGCAGAAGACAATGAAGAGATGACACGACTCCAAGTGATCAAATACCTGGGCATCTGTGAGCGGACCTATATCCGCAGGGTAAAGGACGGCACCTTGAAGCCAAGGAAATTGCCCGGTGGCGACCGCTTTTACAAGCGCGATCTGGACGAAGCCTACAAAGAAAGTATCAGAAGAGGTAGGGTATAGGATACTGTTCGGACTCTCTTCGTAATTACCTCGCTATTTCTATACCCATTCCTTACCTATCCTATAGCTTTTCTATACCTCCGCCATACTTTTTCCATAGCCAGGGGTATAGAAAAGGTATGGGAAATGTATGGGTGAACTATGGCAGCCTTAGCGCAATTATAAGACAATCCCGAACATAGGGTACACACGGTGTCACTTTTGAGCTAAAATCAGGTGACATTTGGTGACAAAAAGTGACATTACGTGACATTTGATGCCAAAAGTTGAGCAGCAGGGCCAATTGCCATAGGTTTGCCTACATAATCACCTACCGGTAGCAGACGATTATGAACGAACAGATTAATTCACAATTTAAATTTTAAAATCATGGCAAAATATTCAAGAGCCACCTTTGGCAGCATATCGGGAACAGTAAACAACGCAGTTGGCACCAGCTGGCGCGGCGTAGACTACCTGCGCAACGTGGCAAAAAAAAGTAGCAAAGGGCCGTCTGTAAGGCAGCTCACCGTACAGGCCAAACTGGTACTGGCAGCCAACATGTTGGCACGCATCAAGAACGTACTTAACCTGGGCTTTAGCGATAAAAAGCTGAACAAGTTATCGGGCTATAATGCAGCCGTTAGGCAGTTTATCCTTAACGCGGTAATAGGGGAACATCCCGACTTCTCTGTCGATTATACAAAGGTACAGCTGAGCAGGGGATCCCTGAACCAATTAAAGAGCGTCACCTTTGCCCAATCCGAAGGCGTACTTACGCTGAACTGGTCATCAAGGGAAGACGCGATACTTGGCAATGCGGACGACGAGATATTGGTATTGCTGTACAACAGCACCGACGACGAGTTTATGACCAACATGAGTGGAAAGCGCACAGATGGCGAACTGATCGTAGAGCTGACCGAAAGCGCCGATAGCAACATCGAGTTTTGGCTGTTCTGTGTTAGCAAGGACAGGAAATCAGTTTCTACCAGCCAGTACATCGGCAACTTTACCATGCCACCGCTGGTATCCATTTAATAATTAAACCCAGATCTGCTGCACCGCTTTTGCTGGTGCAGCGGATTTTTAAAAACTTAAAGAAATGAGAACATTTAAACATGGAATATTAGGTAAATGCTCCGGTAAGATCGGCAACCTAATAGCATATAATTACAGAGGTACGCAAGTTTTTAGGTCAGTTGCGAAGAAGAGTACCAAACCCGCAACTACGGCACAAGAAGAACAGCGGATGCGCTTTGGCTTAATATCGCATTTCCTCGCTCCCTTAAAAAGTATTGTAAACAAGGGATATGGCAATAACAAGGCAACTAAATCGCAATTGGGGCAATGCATTGCCTACCATACCAAGCATGCCGTAAAAGGAATATTTCCAGAGCTTGAAATAGACTATAGCAAGGTAGTGCTTACCACGGGAAGGCTCTTGGGGGTAAGTTACGCCGAGGTGTTCAGCGACAATGCAGGATGCCTAAATTTTAGCTGGATCGATCACCGGGCTGAAACGGATGGCGGAACGGACAATGTTATACTAATGGTATACAGCCCGGCTAGGGACAGGCACGAGTTTTTAAGAACGTCTTACAACCGTACCTCCGGATTTGCAATGCTGCATGTGCCATTGGGGTTCTTGGGCGACAAGGTGCACTGCTGGATGGCTTTTATCTCTGAGAACGGAAAGGAGTTTTCTGCCAGCAGCTACTTGGGGGCTGTTGCTATCACTTAATTAATCAAATCATAAACCCTTAATCAAAAAACATCATGACAACAATTAGCTTAAAAAAATACACTAGGCCAATGCCCATACCGGCTCTGGCAGGTTTACTGGCCGCCTTTTTACTATGGCTGTTCATCGCACATTTGCAAAATGGAAATGCCGCTATTGGAACCCTAGACCCTAGTATCTTACAGGTAATTATGCTCGGAATGGGTACTTGGCTGGTGATCTTGGCCATTGCATTGTCCATTATCGGCTGGCTACTCTCGAAGGTCATCTCGCAACTAGAAGATTTATTTGAACCACTTAAAAAACTTACATCATGGCAACAGCACCTATTATATTTGGTATTATTTGCAGTATTGGTATTATCGGGCACGGGCTGCCTGATCGCAATCTGTTAGAAACCCCGACCCAAAAAAGGATCTTGGACATTGCCCGTTCACAGCTCTGCGTAAGGGAAACAGGCAGGAACAATTTCGGCAAAGAGATTAAAGCATACCTAGCCTACACCCGACTTCCGGAAGGAAACCCCTACTGCGCGGCTTTTGTAAGCTGGTGCTATTTTAAAGCAGGATATAAACAGCCAAGAACCGCGTGGTCTCCTGCTTTGTTCCCGGTAGCTAGGAGGACTTTGATTCCCAAGTCTGCCGATGTATTAGGCATCTATTCGCAAAAGCTAAAACGAATTGCCCATGCAGGTTTGGTAGAGCGTAAACAGCATGACTGGGTTATCTCGATAGAAGGAAACACCAATGCAGATGGAAGCAGGGAAGGAGATGGGGTGTACCGCAAGTGGCGACATATTAGGACTATTGCAAGGTTTGGCAGGTGGGTTGATTAGGTGTTGGGTGTATTATGAGTTGTGTGTCTGGATGTCTATAGCATAGTGTGCTTGTTAAGGCGGAGATTGCTTTGCTTCATGCTTCGCAACTCCTCGCAATGACGCCAAGGTTAAAACACCATGCTACCAATCTGAGGGGTATGCGCCCTGCTTGCTGGCCTCGAATCTTAAGGAAGAGAGGAGCTAATTGTGATACCAATAATTTGTATTTAACCAAAATTAAACAAGATGGGCAAGTGGAGCCCTTCAGCGAAACGACTTCATCTTGTGGCTAAAAAACAATTGGCGAACTATCTGAACTTAAGATTCGCAGCCTTGATTTTTGGCTACCTTTTTATCAAGAAAAAGGTAGGAGCCACTCTGCGGCGATGAGCCGAAACCAATTCGTGTTAACGAATAAGAACTGCTATATAGATGCCATTTAACAATTAACCTAAAAAAGAAACTATGAAAACATCATACCTCAACATAACTTTCGCACTAGCAACCTTAACCTCTTGCCACATCTTACAAAAAGACAAGCGTACACTAAAGAGCCTAGCGCAAAAAGAGCAACTTCAACTTATTGAACAACGTAATACGCTAAGCGAACAAAGCCACCTTGTTCTCATTGACAGCAGCCATAACGATTTTAAAATGACGCTTTGGCCAAAAGGCAAATTTACATACAGCCTGGCAAAAGGTTTTGAAGGAGAAGCAGAAAAGATAATGATAACAGGTGTACAGGTCCACCAAAAGGTATTAAAGCTTAAACAAGAAAAAAAACACGATAGCACTAAATTGACACTACATTATCAAAATGAAGCAAAAACTAAAACCATTACTCAGAAGAATAAATTTAACGTTGGTTACAGTTGGGGATGGGTAATAGTTTTGGTCATAATCTTGGTCGCGATTTGGATATATCGAAAACTGAAATGGTAAGTTTATGAGCAATCCTCCAACTCCCAAATTTCGTAAGTTTGCCATATGAAGCAAGAAAATGAGATAAGCATCTGTTGGTTACGACGCGACCTGCGCTTAAACGATAACGCTGCCTTATACCATGCGCTCAAAAGCAATTACCCAGTACTGGTGCTATTCATTTTTGATGAAAATATTTTGCACAAACTCACCAATAAAGCCGATGCGAGAGTAACATTTATCCATCAAGCTTTAACTAAAATACAAGCTGAGCTTGCTGAAAAAGGATCTTCTTTAATGGTGAAGTATGGTAAACCAGAAGAAATTTGGCCTGCAATTTTAAGAGAACACAAGGTTAAAGCCGTGTATGCTAACCACGATTATGAACCTTATGCGCGAGAACGAGACAAGACTATTGCTGATGTTTTAGCGAGGAACACCACCGAGTTTAAGACCTTTAAAGATCAAATAGTTTTTGAAAAAGACGAAGTTGTTAAAACAGATGGAAAACCCTATACCGTATTTACCCCGTATTACCGAGTTTGGCTTAAAAAATTAAACGATTTCTATCTCAAATCTTATCATGCAACACCATATTTTAAGAACTTACTAAGCATTAAAACCTTGCCTTTTCCCGCTTTAAAAGAAATAGGTTTTGAAGAATCTACGCAGCATTTTCCAAGCTCAAATTTCGAAGTAAAGCTGAACAGGTACGATCAAGAAAGAGACTACCCTGCAGCAGATGCCACTACCCATCTGGGTATTCATTTACGCTTTGGAACGGTGAGTATAAGAGCGGTAGTGAAGGAAGCGCTAAAACAAGGTGCAGATAAATGGCTTTCTGAATTGGCATGGAGAGAGTTTTACATGATGATTTTATGGCATTTTCCTTATAGTGCCACTCGCTCGTTTAAACCGGCCTATGATAAGATTAACTGGCGGAATGATGAAAAGGACTTTACAGCGTGGTGCGAAGGAAAAACAGGCTACCCATTAGTTGATGCAGGTATGCGCCAATTAAATGAAACCGGCTTTATGCACAATAGGGTAAGGATGGTAGTAGCAAGCTTTTTATGTAAGCACTTGCTAATTGATTGGCGTTGGGGCGAAGCTTATTTTGCAGAGAAATTGCTAGACTATGAACAGGCGAGTAACGTTGGTGGCTGGCAATGGGCTTGTGGTTCGGGAAATGATGCGGCGCCCTATTTTAGGGTATTTAATCCAGAACTACAGCTAAAAAAGTTCGACCCCAAAATGGAATATGTTTATAGATGGGCACCAGAGTATCAATTGGCTATTGCGCCAATACCGATAGTGAATCATGAGTTTGCAAGAGATAGAGCCTTAAGCGTATATAAAAAAGCATTAGCATAAAAAAAGCCACCTTTTTGAAGGGTGGCTTATACTAATATCATAAAGCTTAAATTATTTTACATCGACTATTTCGATATCGAAATCTAAAACAGAATTTGCAGGGATTGCACCCGAGACAGTAGTACCATAGCCCAAATCTGATGGGATAAAAACTCTCAATTTGGTTCCTTTGGTAACCCCAATTAATACTTTTTGCCATCCACGAACAAGCTGGTTTAACGTGCTTTCCATGTCAGTTGCTCCCGATTCGTCGAATTGAGCACCAGTTAACAGCCTACCTTTGTATTTAGCAACAATAGTTGAGCCGGCGTTAATAGCGTCGCCAGTGCCTACCACACTAATATTTTGATAAACTCTAGAAGGATGTTTTGTAAAACCTGTTAAACCTTTATCTGTTAAGAATTTTTTGATGATGTTATCGTCAGCTTCTATCTGGGAAGCTTCCTTAAAAATAGAGATTTCGGCTACAATAATTTCATTGGGAGGAACATTACCTTTGCCGTTTTTTCCGTAGGCTAAATATGAAGGTACAATAATACGTACTTTACCTCCCCTGTTTACCGCAAGCATGGCGATTCTATAAGATTCGGCAGTTAAAAAGCCTACATAACCCAAATAAGTTCCTTGGTTACTGAAAACCGTAGGGGACGAATAAACAGTGCCAGTTAATGATTGCTCAGTTAAATTAAATAAAACTGAATCTTTATTTAGTAATGGTCCGCCAGTACCTTGATCTAATATTTGATAGTAAAAGCCACTTGGATCTTTCACAGCAGGGATATTATTCTTTTGGATATAAGCTTGGATTTTTGCGTCATCAATACTTTCAATACTTTCATATTCCTTTTTACAAGAACTAAAAAGCACAATCATACCTAATAACGCAAGGGTATATTTTGTAATTTTTTTGCTGATTTGCATTTTATTGTACATTAGTTAATTCAACTGTAAAGTCTAAAATAGAATTTTTGGGAATAGAACCGTTTGCTTCATTGCCATATGCTAGAACGGAGGGAATGATCAGCCTAATTTTACCGCCTTTTTGAATCATGGGAATCCCAATTTGCCAGCCTGGTATAACGCCACCTAATGGGAAATCATAAGACGCTTTTTGGAATACTGAACCATTTAATAGTCGCCCTTCATAACTTGCCGATATTTGTGTTGATGCACTATAAATTACATTTCCAGTTCCTGGAGCAATAATTTGATAATATATTCCAGAATCGTGTTTAATAGCAGGAATATTGTTTTTAGCTATAAATTCCTTGATTAATGCGTCATCTACTTGTAACTGTTTTTCTGGATCGTAATCTTCTTTTTTACATGATGAGAAAGCCCCAACCGCTAAAAAGAGTATTAAAATAAGCTTCGTTTTTAACATAATTGCACAAAAATAAGCTTTTATTGTGGATGGCACAATATTTAACCAATTTTAACAATTTAAAGCACGGAGCCACGAGCGTATAGTCTTATTACGCCCGGCCCCATACTTTTATGCTCATTGCCCTATCCGCGTTGCTAAAAACAATACTTCTCGGCCGCAATAATCTGCTGTGCTACGTCCTGACGGGCTTGTTTTACATTAAACGGTTCCATTTTGGTAAACCTGCGCAAGCCCACCAACATCATACGTTGCTCATCACCTTCGGCAAATGCCCAAAGTGCTTCTTTTCCTGCTTTTTGTATACCATCAACAGCTTCTACAAAGTAAATCCGCATCATATTTAGTTGTCCCTTACAGGCTTCTTCGCCCCGTAAGCTCACTAGTTTTTCTGTTCTTAACATGGCCGATTCGGCGATGTAAACGTAACTTGCCATATCAGCAATATTCATCAAGATTTCTTGCTCTTTTGAGAGGCTCATCATCAGCTTTTGAACGGCTGCGCCCGCTACCATCAGCGTTGCTTTTTTTAGATTGGCGATGATTTTCTTTTCAGGAGCAAATAGGGTAGTGTCTTCCTCGCCAAAATCAGGAATCGACATTAGCTCGGCCGCAACTGCCGTAGCCGGCGTCATCAAATCTAACTCGCCTTTCATAGCGCGTTTTAACATCATATCAACAGTTAAAAGCCTATTGATTTCATTGGTGCCTTCAAAAATCCGATTAATACGGGCATCGCGATATGATCTGTCCATTGGCGCATCGGCACTAAAGCCCATGCCACCATAAATTTGAACGCCCTCATCTGTTACATAATCTAACACCTCTGAACCCCAAACTTTTAAAATAGCACACTCTACCGCAAACTGTTCTGTAGACTTTAATTTTGCTTTTCCCGCATCCATGCCCTCGGCAACCAACGCATCATAGGCATCATCAATATTTTGCCCAGCTCTGTAATTTGCCGATTCTACGGCATATATTTTAGTGGCCATTTCGGCGATCTTATAACGGATTGCACCATATTTAGAAATCTGCCTATCAAACTGGATACGCTCATTCGCATATTTAACAGCATGATTTAATACTTCTCTACTTCCGCCAATTGCGGCAGCAGATAATTTAATTCTACCAATATTTAAAATGTTTACTGCAATCTTAAATCCATTTTCTCGCTCAGAAAGCATGTTCTCTACAGGAACATGGCAATCGTTAAAGAAAACCTGGCGTGTTGACGAACCTTTAATTCCCATTTTATGTTCTTCGGGATTCATCGTAATGCCACCGAATTCTTTTTCGATAATAAAGGCAGTTAAGTTTTTGTCGTCATCTATCTTTGCGAAAACAATAAAGATATCTGCAAAGCCACCATTGGTAATCCACATTTTCTGGCCATTGATGACATAATGTTTCCCATCATCGCTTAATTTTGCTTTTGTTTTACCTGAGTTGGCATCCGAACCAGAGTTTGGTTCTGTAAGGCAATAAGATGCCTTCCACTCGCCAGTGCCCAGCTTAGGAATGTATTTGGCTTTTTGTGCCTCATTACCATAATATAAGATAGGCAAGGTGCCGATTCCTGTATGAGCCGAAAGGGCAACGGCAAAAGAATGGCCAGCCCCACAAACATCAGCTACCAACATAGAGGTGTTAAAGTTTTTACCGAAACCACCATACTCTTCAGGAATTGAAACGCCCAAAATCCCTAGCTCGCCAGCTTTATCCATCAAAGCAGGCATCAAGCCTTCTTCCTGACTATCTATTCTATCCAAAATTGGATTTATTTCACTAGCTAAGAAATCGCGACAAGTTTGTGCAATCATTTGCTGCTCCTCATCAAATTCTTCTGGGATAAATACATCCTGATAAGTGGTTTCTGTGATTAGGAATTCTCCTCCTTTGATTGTTTTTTTCATGTTACTAGTATCAAGTAGCGAGTGTCAAGTATCAAGATATGATGCTTAGCGAGTCGCTTTATGTTTAATTTTTTTATTAATTTTTCTTTTCCGTCATGCGAGGAGTTGCGAAGCCCCTTCATTGCGAGGTACGAAGCAATCTCCTCATAGCATCTTTCTTTAAGATTGCTTTGCTTCATGCTTCGCAACTCCTCGCAATGACGACTAGCTTAGCTATAGCATTTCAAAAATACCTGCGGCTCCTTGCCCTGTTCCCACGCACATTGTTACCATGCCATATTTTTTATTTTGTCTTTTTAGTTCGTTAAAGATTTGAACAGAAAGCTTTGCGCCAGTACATCCCAGTGGGTGACCTAAAGCAATAGCACCTCCATTTACATTGATCTTATTTTGGTCGAGTCCCAAAGTTCTAATAATGGCGAGCGATTGAGAAGCAAAGGCTTCATTCAGCTCAATGAGCTCTATATCATCTTGTTTTAAGCCAGCCTGTTTGAGCGCTTTCGGAATAGCTTCTATCGGACCAATACCCATTATACGAGGAGGCACACCTGCAACACCATAACTTACTAGGCGCGCAATTGGCTCAACACCCAATTCCTTCATTTTCTTTTCCGAAACTACCAATACAAAAGCAGCTCCATCTGATGTTTGCGAAGAATTACCGGCAGTAATAACACCATCTGCAGCAAAGACAGGTTTTAATTTCGCTAATTTCTCTATGGTCGTATCTGCCCTTGGCCCTTCGTCAGTATCAACTACATAGGAACGGGTTTGCTTCTTCATGTTTCCATCTAAAAAGGTTTCATTTACGGTAATTGGTAAAACCCCTGCCTTTAAGTGGCCATTCTTAATAGCTTCAACAGCTTTTAAATGCGAATGATAAGAAAACTCATCTTGATCTTCTCTGCTTACCTTATATTCTTTCGCCACAGCCTCGGCAGTTAAACCCATTCCCCAATACCAGTCGGGATTAGTTTTCGCTACTTCGGGATTCGGAACAAGTTTCCATCCGCCAAATGGCATACCTGACATAATTTCTACGCCTCCGGCAACGATACAATCGGCCATCCCAGCTTTGATCTTAGCAACTGCAGTGGCAATGGTCTCTAAGCCCGAAGCGCAATACCTGTTAATGGTTACACCTGGAACTTTGTCGGTATCCAAACCCATTAAACTGATCATGCGGGCAATATTTAAGCCCTGCTCTGCTTCTGGTGTAGCATTGCCTACAATTACATCGTCAATCTGCTCATTATCCAGATTGGGTATCGATGCAACCAGCTCTCTAATTACGCTGGCTGCCAATTCATCGGCACGAGTAAAACGAAATACACCCCTTGGGGCTTTTCCAACTGCTGTTCTTAAACCGGCTATTATGTATGCTTCCATTTTTTATAGTATCAAGTAGCGAGTATAAAGTATCAAGACGTGATGCCAAGATTGCTCGCTTTATATTTAGTTTTTAATTAATCTTCAACTCCTCGCAATGACGATCGTGTTCACCAACTACTCCCTTAATTTCTCAAAGGTTTCCCCTTGGTTACAATACTCTGGATCCTTTCCAAAGTCTTTCTTTCGCCACAAAGTGATAGGAAAGCTTCACGTTCTAAATCCAATAAGTATTGCTCGCTAACTTCTGTTGGCGATGATAAATCGCCTCCGCACATTACCCAGCCTAATTTCTCCGAGATTTTTTTATCATGTTCAGAAATATAATGGCCAGCGTACATGCTATTCGCACCAGCATATACAATTCCTAAACCTTGCTTGCCTAATACCTTGATATCTTTTCTTTGAATAGGTTTAGTATAACCTGCGTCGGCCAACTCAATTGCTTTAGCTTTAGCATCAGCTATTAGGCGACTTCTATTCATAGAAATTGCGTACTTGTCTTTTTGGAGGTAACCCAATTCGAATGCCTCAACAGCTGATGTAGATACTTTTGCCATACCGATGGTTAAAAAGCGATCTTTCATGGTGTTCTGTGCAATTTGATCGGCCTTATATTCATCAGATGCCCGCAAAGCAAATTCTTTAGACCCGCCGCCGCCTGGAATAACGCCCACACCAAATTCAACCAAGCCCATATAAGTTTCGGCATTTAGCTGTACAAAATCGGCGTGTAAACTAAATTCGCAACCTCCGCCCAATGTTAAATTATGAGGAGCCACAACCACAGGAATTGAAGAATATCTAATTCGCATAGAAGTATTTTGAAACAAACGAACAGCTATATTTAATTCTTCCCATTCTTGCTCAACCGCCATCATAAAGATCATTCCTACATTGGCACCGGCCGAGAAGTTTGCACCATCATTGCCAATTACCACACCGCGATAATCCTTTTCGGCCATATCTATAGCCTTGTTTATGGCAGCAAGTGTGTCGCCGCCAATGGTATTCATTTTAGAATGAAACTCTACATTAAGAATGCCATCGCCAAGGTCGATAATGGAGGCACCCGAATTTTTCCATAAAACTTTATTAGCGCGCAAGTTATCGAGAATGATAAAGTCATCGGTTCCTGGAATAACTTTATAACTCTTAGAAGGGATGTCGTAATACTTTTTAACACCATCTTCTACTTTATAAAAGGTGGTATTGCCTGCGGCAAGCATTTCGCTTACCCATGGGGCAGGTGCATGCCCATACTTTTTCATACCTTCAATAGCGTCGGTAATACCAACAGCGTCCCATACTTCGAACGGACCTAAATCCCATCCAAAACCTGCGCGCATGGCATCGTCTATTCGATACAGTTCATCGGCTATTTCTGGAATACGATCTGATACATATTCAAATAAACCAAAGAAAGATGCTCTAAAAAGTTCGCCTGCTTTATCTTTTCCAGCAGCAAAAACTTTCATCCTATCTTTTACATTGTCGATGGTTTTAGTGATTTCTAATGTGGCCGATTTTACTTTTTCTTGCGGCCTATATTCGAGAGTCTTTAAATCAAGTGCTAAAATTTCAGTTTTACCGTCGGCAGATTTCGTCTTCTTGTAAAAACCTTGCTTGGTTTTATCGCCCAACCAGTTATTAGCTTCCATTTTTTGCACATAGGCAGGAAGTTTAAACAAGTCGTGCGCTTTATCATTCGGGCAGTTATCGTAAAGGCCTTTTGATACCTTAATCATCGTATCTAAACCTACCACATCAGTAGTTCGGAAAGTAGCCGATTTTGGTCGACCTAGCGCCGGGCCAGTAAACTTATCTACCTCTTCTACCGTTAACTCCATTTTTTCTACCAAATGAAGTAATGACATAATGGAATAAACGCCCACACGATTGGCAATAAATGCTGGCGTATCTTTACATAGTACAGTGGTTTTACCCAAGAATTTATCACCGTAATGCATCAAAAAATCAACCAGCTCTGGTTTAGTATGTGGAGTTGGAATAATCTCTAAGAGGCGCAAATAACGAGGTGGGTTAAAAAAGTGCGTTCCACAAAAGTGAGCCTTAAAATCATCGCTTCTCCCTTCGGCCATCATGTGGATTGGGATGCCCGAAGTGTTGGATGTAACTAAAGTTCCTGGCTTGCGAAACTGTTCAACTTGCTCAAAAACCTTTTGCTTAATGGTTAGGTTTTCTACTACAACTTCAATAATCCAATCGTAATTTGCAATTTTAGACATGTCGTCTTCAAAATTGCCAGTGGTAATTCTGCTCAGGTACGATTTGCTATATATAGGAGAGGGGTTAGTTTTAAGCGTAGTTTGCAAGGCCGTATTTACCAATCGGTTTTTCACCGCCGGATGTGTTAGCGCTAAACCTTTTGCCTGCTCTTCGGCATTGAGTTCTTTCGGAGCAATATCTAAGAGTAAAACCTCTACGCCAATGTTTGCGAAATGGCAGGCAATACGAGAACCCATAATACCCGATCCTAATACGGCTACTTTATTTACTTTTTTCATCTTGATCTTTTTGAGCATAAGCCAGGGTTAATTGGTTTACTTTGTTTAAGGATTCAATCAGTTGCATTTTTTCTTTAGCAGAGATATGTTGATTTAGGTATTCATTAAATGAAATAACCACGTTTCTGGCAAGTTTCCTTTTTTCAATGCCAAATGGAGTTAAAAATACTTTTACCGATCTTTTATCACCACTCGCAGTTTCTCGGTAAATAAGTCCCGATTCTTCCATGTTACTGAGCATACGGGATAAACTTGTTGCCTTTACGCCAAGTAATGCTGCTAGCGCAGAAACTGCAGTGCCCTCTGCTTCGATGTTTATTAAAACATAGCCTATGGCCTGTGTGATTCCAAAGCCTGAAGCGATTTGGTTATAGGTGTTGGACACATTTTGCCATACTACCTTTAGAAAATAATCTACTGTATCTTGTTGTTTCATTTAATTGCTATGCTTGCATAACAAATTTAAATGAATTAATATTATAATGCAAGGAGAAATTGAAAAAAGATTTAGGATTAGCGCTAATCTTATTTAATATCCCCGGCAAATTTCCATTTCGTAGTAAAGTTTTCGGGAAGTACCTGATTGGTTAAAAGTGCGCGTACCATTTCTACAGGCATGTTGTTCTCTTTTAAAATGCGGTCATGGAACTGGATATTGCTCATTTTGCCACTGGTAACCAATTCTTTATGGAGAGCCCTAAATTCTAAACCGCCCAACATATAACCAATTTGATATAACGGCCCATAACCGCCAGTAAACGAGCGGCGAACTTCGGCTTCGGCATTGGCACGTTCAAAACCTACGCGATCTACCAAAAAGTCTATACATTGCTTAGGTGTCCATTTATTTAAGTGATAATTCATGGAGAATATAATCCTCGCACAACGGTGCATACGCCAAAAAAGCATGCCTATCTTGTCTTCGGGTGTTTTAGGGAAGTTTTTATCCCACAGCAACATCTCCCAATATAACGACCAACCTTCTGTCCAAAATGGCGTGCCAAATCCTCTTCTATAAGGTTTATATCTGCTTTGCATAAAGTATTGGAGGTTGTGGCCAGGAATTAACTCATGGAAAACTACAGCTCTCGAAAAATGTCGGTTATTACCTCTTAAGGTCATCATTTTAGCCTCTTCGCTCATATCTTCAGTGGGGTAGGCAATAAGCACCGATTCGCCCCCCAGAAAGAAAGGAGCATATAATTGTTCTTGCGGCGTAAGCATTCGCATTCGCCAACCTTCTTTTGCCATTTCAGGTACGTCAAGCAATTTATTTTGCTCCACAAAGTTGATCGCTTCATTGGCTAATTCGTATACAAATTCTGGTTGTTTACCCAAAGCCGGGTAGTCAGTTTTAACTTTTTCCAATGCCTTTTTCCAATCGTTGCCAAATCCCATTGCTGCACTTGCCTTTAGCATTTCTGCATCACACCAAGCAAACTCTCTCCTAGCAATCGCTTCAATTTGCTCGGGTGTATAGGCAATCATTTCATCATTCAATAGGCTCAAAAAGGCTGTTCTCCCAATTGGGTTGCCTAAAATGCCACTTCCATCATCTTTTGCGATAGAAAGTTTGGCCATTTTACCTAATCCATCAGCATAGTCTTTTAAAGCTCTAGCCGCGTCTTGATAACTAGTTTTAGTTGCCTTGGTAAATTGAGGGTCGTAACCATCATAAAACTTGTAGGATTCATTAAAAACAGTGAGGTATTGATTTACAGTTTGCTCTGCCCAATTTGCTTGAATTGGATTTAGGGCTAGCTGTTTACTGTTAACTGATTTGCTGATCGTATTGATGTCTGTTTTTAGTTTTTCAAAAGCAGTATTTAGCACTGCGCCATTTTGTTGGGTGCCTATTCTTCTTTTTTGCTCAAAATCTATAATTGTTTGGGCAAAGGGGATTGTAAAATTGGTATTTTTAAACTCGGTGTAGCTATCTTGTAGATTTTTAGCATCTACATTGATATCGCGTTTAAGCAAAATATAATCTACTCGCTCGTTTACACTTAGTTTTTCAAATGGCAATGCTTTTAACTTCGCAATCCACTCGCTATAAAAACGTTGCATCCGTTGAAAATATTCTTCAGAACGCTTTAAAGTATACTTTCTATTTAGCATGTTTTCATCAGCCTGGTATTGGTTAATGAAGGGACTTAAGGCGCTTGCTTCGGTTGGGGGAAGGCTTGATGTTTTATTTTGAGCAGTTGCTAATTGACAAATTAATGTAAGGACTAAGAGAGCGAATATAGGCTTGCGCATAGTTATAAAAGATTAAAAAGTTAAGATACAAATTATCTTCTAACAACATAAGATACGTTAGTTACTTCACTGAAACGTTACGCTTGATTATTCGTTTTATTTCTAAGTTTAAGATTTCAAAGTAAATTCAGATGAAACGAATATTATTAGCAGTTGCTTTCTTATTAACCACTTATCAACTATCAGCACAAACAAAAAAGGAAAATACAGGGTGGTTATTCTTATTGAACAGTACTAAATTTAGCCAAAAATGGGGGATGCATCTTGATGTGCAAGTGCGCTCAAACGACAATTGGGATGGTACAAAAAATATATTATTTCGGCCAGGTATCACTTATTTTATTAATGATAAGCAGAATGTAACAGCAGGATACTTAATGGCATCTACTGATCTCGGTACAAATACTTTAGTTGAACATCGTATTTGGGAACAGTATATCTTTAACCATAAAATTCAACACATTTTTGTAGCGCATCGCTTAAGACTGGAGCAAAGGTTTTTAGATCAGATAGGTGAGAATTTTACGCAGCGCTTACGCTATTTTATTAGAATGGTTAAACCCCTCCATCACGTGCCAACAGGTTTTACAAAAGGACCTTTTGTAGCGCTACAAAATGAAATGTTTTTTAACATCCAAAATAAGGGTCTTATTAATAATAGTCTTTTTGATCAGAATAGATTGTATTTAGCAGCTGGTTATCGCTTTTCAAAAAAAGTAGATTTAGAACTTGGTTATCTTAACCAGGCAGTGCATGGTAGGAACAACAACACAGTTAACAATGTAGCTCAGTTGGCCCTATACACAAGGTTTTGATTTTTTGTAAAACTAAATTTGGATAGCTGGGAGATTTTGTTATTTTAACTTTGTCAAAGTGTGGGCACTTTGACAAAGTCCCGGATGTGCGATTGACCATTAATGCGGCAATCTTTCTTTTAAATACCCATATACCCAAGTGCCAGCAAGAGCACTTATAAAAGTAACAAGCACAACAAGAAATCCGCTGCCTATTTGTGCAAATAGGGGACCCGGACAAGCGCCTGTAATTGCCCAACCAATCCCAAAGATAAGGCCGCCATAAATTTGACCTTTATGAAACTTTTTATCTTCAATTTCAATAGGTTCGCCATTTAATGCTTTTACTTTAAATCGTTTGATTAACCAAATGGAGATGATGCCAACGAATATAGCGGTTCCGATAACGCCAAACATAAAGAAAGATTGTAGCCGGAACATTTCTTGGATGCGGAACCAGCTAATGATTTCGGCTTTTACGAATACAATTCCAAATAGTGTACCCACAACAAGATACTTGATATTAGCCAAAAAAGAAGACTTTGCTTTTGGCGAGGTAGGTTGAATAGGGATGCTCATTCTTAAAATAAATTAAATAACAATGGGAGCAGGATGTTTGCTGAAAAAAAACCGCCTATCATAAAACAACAAGTAGCAATAAGAGAGGGTAATTGTAAGTTGGAGATCCCCATAATGGAATGTCCACTGGTGCAACCGCCAGCGTATCGGGTTCCAAAGCCCACCAAAAAACCACCCATTATAAAGAACACAAAGCCTTTTAGGGTAAAAAGATTATCGAAGCTAAAGATTTGAACTGGCATTAGTTTACTAAAATCGGTGATGCCAAATTTTGCTAAACTTACTTTGGTACTATCGGCGACAACAATATCATTTGGGTTGGTTAAAAATTGGGCTGCTAAAAAGCCACCTATCAAAACTCCTATCACAAAAAAGATGTTCCAAAGTTCTTTTCGCCATTCATATTTGAAGAAAGGAATACCACTAGGAATGCACATCGCACAAATGTGCCTGAGCGATGAGGAGATGCCAAATTTTTTGTTGCCAATGAGTAATAGGGTAGGAACGGTTAACCCAATTAGTATACCAGCTACTGCCCAGTGCCAGGGTTGTTTAATGAGTTCTAACATAATCCCACTAAGATAGGGCAATTACTTTGCATAAAAAAAGGCCAGTACTTTGACAAACTTTAGAAGTTTGTCAAAGTGCTAGCCTTAGCTTTTGTGTGTGTTAAAAGCGTTTATATTTTTCTAACAGAGCCTGAGCCGGTTACTCTTTTCTCAACACTAGCATTACCACTATAAGTAATTGAACCCGATCCGCTGATTACCGCCTCAATGTGCTTACTTGCGTTTATGTTTACAGAGCCTGATCCGCTAATTACGGCCGATAAGCTTCCTACAGAAAATCCTTTTTTAGTGAAAGAGCCTGAGCCACTGATTACAATGCTAGCAGCATCAGCTGCGCCAGAGAAATTTAAATTCCCCGATCCGCTAATTACACCATTAAAATTATCAGTATCAGCACTTGCCGAGATACTGCCCGAGCCGCTTAATGTAGCTGCTAGGGAAGGTCCTTGGATCTTGCCATTTACAGTCATGCTGCCATTTCCACTCATGGTTAAACTTTTAATAGTTTTAGCAGAAACGTAAGCGGTTATTTTTTTATTTTCATATTTTCTAGCCCAGCTTGTCCAGCTATTTTGAGGTCTGATAATTAGGATGCTTCCTTTAACTTCGGTAATTAACGTTGCAATAGCATCAGCATCACCTTCAAACCTTACGCCTTCGGTGTTCCCCAAGGTAATTACTACGGTAAGAGGTCCGCCAGCAGCAACACCATTAAAGTTTTTTACTTCTCTTTGTTGTTTGTTTATTTTATATAGGCTAGCTACTTTAGGGTGTGAAGCCAAAGCAGGCATCAAAAGGATGCTTACTATAGCCAAAACTAGACTTAATGATAGGAATTTTGCTTTCATAGCTTTTTGTTTTTTTAGGGGTTTTATCATAAGACGATGGTTAGGTAAGAAAAGTTGCATCGGCTAGAAAAAAAGTTCAAGCCATTAACCATTAAACCCCCTTCTGTATCTTTACATAAAAATTTGGATCAGCCTTAAACGTTTCGCTGGTAATAGTAGCATCAACTTTACTGCTTTTCCATTCATTGGTTGGATAAACCAAGGTATAGTTACCTGCGCTCAATGAAACTTTTATAGGTATATCAAATCCTTTAACGTCTGTGAGCCAACGATATTGAACTTGCCCGTTCTCCACTTTATATTCCAATACCGGGATTTTAGCAAAGCGCAGATACTGATCAAAAACTTTATCAAGCTTCAAACCACTTTGCTTAGCGATATAATCTTCAACCGCTGCAGAGGTTGTTGTGGTATGATAAAAAGTCTTATTAATACCTCTTAAAATCTGCCTAAATTTCTCATCATTATTCACTAACTGACGAATGGTATGGATCATATTAGCCCCTTTGGGGTACATGTCACCACTACCTTCTTTATTAACATTATAGGGCCCGATAATTGGTCCTCGGTTTCCAATTCCTCTTCTTAAACCTATTACATATTCTTCTCCAGCCTTTTTGCCTTGGGTAAATTCTGTAAATAGGGCTTCAGAATAGGTGGTAAATCCTTCATGAACCCACATATCAGCGATATCTTTGGTGGTTACATTGTTAGCAAACCATTCGTGCCCACTTTCGTGAACGGTAATGTAATCCCATTTTAAACCGTGACCAGTGCCCGACATGTCGCCTCCCATGTACCCTTTTTTAAACTGATTGCCATAAGCAACCGCGCTTTGATGCTCCATGCCCAAATGTGGCGCCTGCACTAATTTATATCCATCTTTATACCAAGGATAAGGGCCAAACCAGTGTTCAAACGCAGCAAGCATCGGTTTTACATCTGCATCCCAATGTGGACGAGCAACGGCACTGTCTTCTTTTAACGACCAATAATCAATTGTTAACGGACCGCTTTCGCCTTGATAGCTGTCGGTCCAATGAGCATATTTGCCGATATAAAACGAAACCGTATAATTGTTAATCGGGTTGCCTACAAACCAATTATGTTCACGATAACCATCTCCCTTATCTACAATACTGCGCAAACGACCATTAGAAACTTCGTTTAAATCTTTAGGTACCGAAATACTGATTAACATGCTATCTACTTCATCGCTCTGATGATCCTTGGTTGGCCACCATACGCTGGCACCCAAACCCTGGCAAGCTACAGAAACAAAGGGATTGCCACCTTTGTCCTTTCTAAAAATAAAACCTCCATCCCAAGGCGGATTGCGAGCAATGCGAGGTGTACCGCCATAAAATACTGTGAAGCGATCTTTAGTGCCTTTTTTAATCACTTTAGGGAAAGTTACAAACACAGCCCCAAACTCGCGGGTGTAAGGAATCTCTGTGCCTTGATAAACCACCTTTTCAATTTTTAGATTTTCGAATAAGTCAAACTGCAACTTTGTAAAATCTTGCGTTGCCGTGAAGGCAAATTCATTACTGCCGCTTACCGATTTATTGTCGATATCAATTTTTACGGCCAAGTGGTAATAATTGATATCATAGCAGGTACGCGGTGGAGTAAGCATACCTCTTAAGGTATCAGCTTTGGTATAATTTTGCTTGTTGTTTAAAAGTTGTGCCTGTGTGCTGTGGTTAAAAAAAACCAGCGCAAAGAGCAAGAATATGATTTGTTTCATCTTTTGTTGAGTTTACCTTTAATTGTTTTTCATCCCGTCATTGCGAGCGCAGCGAAGCAATCTGATGGTGAGATTGCTTCGTACCTCGCAATGATGACTATTAACGTGTTAAAACTTTTACGGTTATAAAAGAGCTATTATGCGTATCGTGATAAATTCTATGGGTTGCCTTTTGAAAATCTTTAGGCTCTGCCTGATAAATATTCATGAATTTCTGAGGGTTCCTATCAGCTAATGGAAACCAAGAATTTTGGATCTGGATCATGATACGGTGTCCTTTTTTAAAAGTATGCGCTACATCAGGAAGGGCATAATTTACCTTAGTAATAGCTCCAGGAACAAATGGCTCTGGTTTCTCGAAACTATTACGGTATTTTCCTCTTAAAATTTCGCCGCGAACCAGCATCTCATAACCGCCCATCATAACTCCAGTTGGGTTTGGTGAAGGATTTTCGGCGTCTTCAGGATATACATCGATTAATTTTACCACATAGTCAGCGTCAGTGCCGGTGGTTGATACCACTAGATTGGCTAAAACTGGCCCGGTTAAGGTAATGTCTTCCGTTAAAATATCAGTTTGGTAAGTTTTAACATCCGGCCTGCGTGCGGCGAAGCGCTGATCGTCGATCATATATTCTCTCGTACGCTTGGCTTGTACGCCATTTTGATAGGGAACCGGGTTCGCAGGGTCACTTACATATTCATCCCAGCTATCGGTACGGCCTACTTTTTCAAAGGCTAATTTGTCATTGGGATGAAGGTATATATTTTTATTTTCAGTTTCTGCAGGAGGCCAAGCATTAAATCTTTTCCATTGGTTACTGCCTGTTACAAAGATATTGGCTTCGGCAGGCTTAAAATCGCCCTCACCTTTTAAGTAATATTTAAAGAAAGGAAGCTCTAAATTTTCTTGGTAATAGGTACTGGTAGGTTGACCGAATTGGATATCACCAAAGCTACTTCCGGTACTGCGAACCCATCCACCATGAAACCAAGGTCCCGCCACCAAAATGTTGTTCGCATTAGGGTTTTGTTTTTCGATTGCCTTGTAGGTGGCAAAAGTTCCATAAGCATCTTCAGCGTCAAAAAAACCACCTACCACCATAACCGCTGGTTTGATATTAGTTAAGTGTTGGGTAATTGTTCTGGCTTTCCAAAATGTATCGAGGTTTGGATGTTTAAATAGGTTATTCCAAAATTTAATGCTATCAGCAAAATATTTATCCTTTAGGTTTTTAACTGAACCGGCTTCTAAATAGAAACGGTAATTATCTTGAATATTAAATTTAAATGGTTTTGGACCTTGATCAGGTGTAATGGGTTTAGGACGAGGAACGCCAAAGCTAGTCATAAAGCTAAATGCATCCATCAAAAATAAGGCACCGCCATGGTGAAAATCATCCCCAATAAACCAATCGGTTACCGGTGCCTGTGGCGAAACTGCTTTTAATGCAGGGTGTGCGTTAGGCAAAGAGGTAGTTGAGTAAAATCCAGGATAAGAGATGCCCGAAATTCCAACCTTGCCATTGTTATTTTGGATGTTTTTAATCAGCCAATCGATGGTATCGTAAGTATCGGTACTCTCATCAATATCTTTTGGGCCTTTCTTTAAGGTTTGAGGCCTAATGTCTTCAAAATTACCTTCGCTCATCCAACGTCCGCGAACGTCTTGGTAAACAAATATAAATCCTTCCTTCATAAGCCCAGGGAATGTTCCCAAACTCAATTTGTATTTATCTTCGCCATAAGGGGCAACCGTATAAGGTGTACGGGACATTAAAAATGGATACTTTTTGCTTTGATCCTTCGGAATGTAAATTGCTGTAAACAACTTAACCCCATCGCGCATGGGAATTTGTCTTTCAATTTTGGTGTAATGGCTTCTTACATAAGCTGAGTCTGTTTCTTGAGCAACAACAGCAGTTGAAAATAAACAGGCAAATAGGATAATTAGGCTTAAATTCTTCATGGACATGAGGTTGAATTAAAATTTAAAGATAGAAAATAGTCGGTTAAATGTGATATGACGATAAATAAGTTACAAGGTTTCCTTACCTTTGCCCTATAAAATTCTTGAAAAATATGCAATACGATGTCGTAGTTATAGGCTCGGGTCCGGGCGGTTATGTTGGTGCCATTCGCTGTGCACAATTAGGTTTAAAAACAGCAGTTATCGAAAAATATAAAACTTATGGTGGAACCTGCTTAAACGTAGGCTGTATTCCATCAAAAGCATTGTTAGATTCTTCTGAACATTTCCATAACGCTGCTCATAGTTTTACTACCCATGGTATTAACCTTAAAGATTTAAAGGTTGATATGAAGCAAATGATTGCCCGCAAGGATGATGTAGTTTCTCAAAATACTGCAGGCATTACTTATTTATTTAAGAAAAATAAAATTGATGCCTTTGAAGGTGTTGGCTCTTTTGTTGATAAAAACACTATTTTGGTTACTAAAGCCGATGGATCTACCGAAACTTTAACGGCTAAAAATGTAATTATCGCAACAGGTTCTAAACCTACTGCGCTTCCATTTTTACCAATCGATAAAAAACGGATCATTACCTCAACAGAGGCCTTGAATATTAAAGAAGTGCCAAAAACCATGGTAGTAATTGGCGGTGGGGTAATTGGTTTGGAATTGGGTTCCGTGTATGCGCGCTTAGGTACAAAAGTTTCTGTAATCGAATTTATGCCTTCTATCATTGGTACAATGGATGCTGGCTTAGGCAAAGAGCTGCAACGTGTACTAAAGAAATCATTGGGAATGGAATTTTTTATGGGCCACAAAGTTACCGGTGCCACTACTAAAGGCAAAACGGTTACGGTTACGGCAGACAATGCCAAAGGTGAAGCAGTTAAATTTGATGCAGATTATTGTATAGTTGCCGTTGGTAGGACAGCCTATAGCGAGGGCTTAGGGCTTGAGAAAATCGGGATTACTGTAGAAGAAAGAGGGAAGAAAATTCCAGTTAATGCGCATTTAGAAACAGCTGTTCAAGGGGTTTATGCTATTGGCGATGTAATTACAGGTGCCATGTTAGCACATAAAGCCGAAGATGAAGGAATTTATGTTGCCGAAACGATAGCTGGACAAAAACCACATATCAATTATAACCTAATTCCAGGGGTAGTTTATACTTGGCCAGAGGTAGCTTCGGTTGGACAAACTGAGGAACAGTTGAAAGCGGCAGGCATAAAATATAAAGCAGGTTCATTTCCCTTTAAAGCAAGCGGAAGAGCGAAAGCGAGCATGGATACCGATGGTTTTGTGAAAGTTTTAGCTGATGAAGCAACAGACGAAGTATTAGGTGTACATATGATTGGGCCACGTGCAGCTGATATGATTGCAGAAGCAGTTGTAGCAATGGAATTCCGTGCTTCGGCAGAGGATATTGCTAGAATTTGCCATGCCCACCCAACCTATACTGAAGCGCTAAAAGAAGCTGCGATGGCGGCGACTGAAAACAGAGCGATACATATATAAATGAAACCGACTTACAAAGTCGGATAAATTGATAAAAGCCACGGATAGAGAAATTTTCTTTACCACCGTGGCTTTTTAGGTAGAGCACTATTGCAATTAAGCTACTTCTATAATCATCAAAATTACTGTAAATGCGAATTTGCTTTAATAAATTGTAATAATGTTTCGTTCTGAAACATATTTCTATTTACATCACTTTTGGGGTTAATTTTTGGTTCAATTGTTTCTTCTGTCAAGTGGACTATTACATTATTTTCTCTAGTTTCTTTAGTGACAGAAGTCTTCGTTATCGGAAATTTAATTAGCGGGTTGCTTTCCGTCATAAAATCAAAACAGCCATTTAAGATCAATCCTTTTACGTCTTGAATAGTTATCCCATTTGCCAGAATCTCATTGGCTATAAATGCCTGCTTTTTAACATCATTGATTTCAAGTAGGATTTTGACATAATCCCATGAGATTGTTTCTGCCATTTCCTGTTGTTTATCGGGGTTTTTATATGATTGGGCAAATTTGATGCAGTAAGGAAGTTCTGAGTTGTTGAAAATTGATGGAAAATCTTTGTGAAGTTCTTGAATGCAATGTTCCATCAAACTATTCGCTACTGGGGTACTAGACGGGCTTGAATGAGATAGTATCTCATTACCTATGTCCCATAACAATGTATTGAACTGTAGATTAAGCATGTACTGAGCATTAGATTGACAATCTAGTATTAATTGAAAGATGGTTTGGTAAGTTGTCTTGTTGATACTATTTTTAATAGTTATATCTTCTCTTTCTTTTGGCTCAAAGAGTTTTCGGAATTTCTCAGCATGTTCTTTACCAAAATACAATTCAATTGTATTTTGGTAAAAGGGTTTTGAATAGGATTGCAGAAAAGCATTTTCATTATATACTATACCTTTTTCAAATGTTCCAGCTAGAATTTCTTTGTTCAAGTCACTAGGATTTAATGATTTGACGTGAATCAATTGCATATAATATATATATGCCTTCTCGCCTTCTATATTCAGCAAATAAGGGATGTATTCCCAATTTATCGCCGCTGCAATTTTGCTGATTGTGTCAAGTGAGCATTTATCGGCAAACCTTCTCATTAACTTGAGATTATGAATACTAAAATAACCTCCAAAAATAGGCATGAAATCACGAGAAAGGTCTTCTAAAAGGTTATTTTCAATTCCTAGGCCTTTTGTAGTGTCTTGTGCGAGTTCGTTTAGTTCGTTTCCAATACTCCAGAAGAGGACTACAACTTCTGCATTAATTGTCGCCAGAAGCGCAGAATGCTGGTCCTTAATAATTTGCCGTAAATTATCAATTAACATATCGTCAAATTTTTGCTTTATCATTTTGTAATTAATTCGTTATCATTGCGAAGACAATCAAAATTCAAATTCAATACTGCTTGTTGTATACGCATTTACAACTGCATGTTTACTGTGTTCAGTTTGGAACGATTCCGTACCATTAAGAAAGCTATATCGATAATTGAGTTCCCAGAACCAAGATATACTTGCTACTTGACGCGCTGGATCGATGAGCTTAAAAGGTGGAAGTGGGATTACGATAGCAATATTTCTCGTAACAGGTCCTTTAGTAGGATGTCCATATGCCACATTGGTTATTCCTTCCAAATAAGGCCTTTGCATCGTAACCGACGAGATATACCTTATTCCAAAACGCGAATACCGCCTAACGTCCGCTTTTAATCTAACTACCGGCATAGCGGGTTCACCAAAACTAGGGCCACTTGTGGTGTACATTCCATTTTCAGAATTATCAACTGGATATACTGTAAAACCTTCTTCAGTTTCAACCTCTAAATCCTCTGGTTCTTCTGGAGTGCCTCCACCACCTCCACCAGTCTCACCATCACATTCCGTATATAGATAGTCCCATTCTTCGTAAGTACCACCTTCGCCATCATAATATGTGGTAACTAAAAAGAAATCAACGCAGTCTTCAGGTAACTGAGCATTTTTCAGTGTCGGTTGATTACTTTTCTTTACTGTAGGACTTACTTTTCTCTTCGCTTGCTTAGCTATGAGCTTTTCAACTTCTTCTCTGTTAGTAGTTGTGGACCAAGATGATAGTTTGCCATTTTTATATCCCATTTGTTGTTGAAGTCTTCCTTTTAGGTCAATAAATTTGAACACTCCTTCATCTGCAACGGGCTTGTTGTTTAATATGTTCTGCAGCGTTCCTTGAGATAGTATTGTGTGCCTTTTGCCATCTGTTGGAAGATAAGAAACAATAGACGACCATCTCAATTTTCCTACTTTGCTTCTTACAATCATAAGATTTAAAATTGAATTTTCCTCGAGTTTAAGATACTTTGCATTGAGGTTTAAATATTCTTTAATGTTTCCCTTTATTGGGATAATAATTATATCTTCACCATTGTCTCGGGTTTCAATAGTAATCTCATCATAATTTAAGTTGTTGCCGACTAACTCTAGAGTTTGTTTATCATTGTTGTTTCTCACATCATGAGCTACAAGCCAGTCTTTAATAAGTTGCTTTTCTTTAAAGCTTGTTAGTTGTTTTCCATTTTTACCTTTGCTATAGACTATGGATTCTTCTTGTAATTTATCCTTTCTACAGGAAAGGATAAATGTAAAAAAGGGTAAGAGAGCGAGGAATAGAATTTTTTGATGGTTTTTCATTTTGAATGAGTTCGTTTTAGATTTGAATGATTAATCGTCTATCCTTTGTTTAAAATAAAGTTTTAATTAATCAACTACAAATTAAATCAATTTTATCATTTACAGGCTCCGCTAAAACACCATAATTATATCCGTTAATCAACGGTATTATTTATGGTGTTTTAACGCTCCAAGTATTTAAGTAGAAAATAAATTGTGGTATAAAGAATGAAAAGAAGATACTTTGGTTTAAATAGCATAACTTTTTTATACAGAAACCATGATTTTCTATACGAGGAGAGTATAAATGCAGAACGAACCTTTAAAATACTTCAGTAACTTTATTATACTTGCAGCTGTTACTATCAAAGAAGTTCGTCTAGGATGACGCGCTTTTATGACGACTTAAAAAATGAAGTAACAAAAAAGAGTGCCTGATAGAGGTCTTAGTTAAACAAATTTTGGATCGTCTTCTAATACCTTTAAAACACCTTTGATATATTCGGCACATCTTCAGAGAAATTTTCTTTATCACTGCGGCTTTTTTGTGTTAAATTAATATGTTTCTACTTTTAAAATTTAACGGAATGGTAACATAAAACAACCATATTTCGTGGTTTGGACTAATATTTTTGTGAAAAAATAAAGATATAAAATGACCATGAATGTTAAATTATTCGCTGCACTTGTAGCGATCACGTTTGCCTTTAGTGCGTGTAAAAAAAATGAAGTTGTTGAAACAGCAATTGAAGATGTTGCCAACTTTAAAGAAGTTGCAATGATAGACCTAGGTGGGACAACTGCGGCAGAAATATCGGCCTATGATCCATCTACCAAAAAACTTTTCGTAGTAAGCAATGATGGCGGCACAAAGGTAGAGGTAGTGGATTTAGCAGCCTATCCATCAGTTACGAGGTTAAAAACACTTAGCTATCCAAACAATGCAGGTATAAATAGTGTAGCGGTAAGCAATGGTTTGCTGGCCATTGCGCTAAATGGAGTGAATGCCCAAGCGAATGGAGATATAGTTGTTTTAAAAACAGCAACTTTAGAAGAAGTTAAAAAAATTAGCGTAGGAGCAATGCCTGATATGGTAACTTTTAGTCCGGATGGAAATTACCTAATGTCTGCAAATGAAGGTGAGCCTAGTGATGATTATACGATTGACCCAGTTGGTTCCATTTCTGTCATCGACGTAAAAAATAATTATACTGTTAAGACGTTGGATTTTGCAGGTTTTGCCAGTAATAAAGCTGCACTTGTAGCTGCGGGCTTAAGGATTTATGGTCTTAATGCTAGTTTTGCGCAAGACATAGAGCCAGAATATATTGCGGTAGCGGCCGACTCGAAAAAGGCATTTGTAACATTGCAAGAGAATAATGCTGTTGCAGAAGTGGATTTAGTTGCGGGTACCATTACGAAGATTATGCCACTTGGCGTTAGAGATATTAGCCTTGCCGAAAATGCATTCGATGTGAGTGACCTTGACTCGAAAATACAATTAGGCACTTGGCCAATTAAAGCGTTTTATTTGCCAGATGCAATTTCCTATTTTTCGGCGAATGGCACTAATTATTTAGCATTGGCCAACGAAGGTGATACACGTGCTTGGAAAGGTTTTGATGAGGAAGCTAGAGTTAAAAGTTTAACGTTAGATGCTGTTAAGTTTCCTAATGCAGCCACTTTAAAGCTTGATGCAAACTTAGGTAGGTTAACTGTTACGAAAGCTTTTGGCGACACTGATGGCGATGGAGATTTTGATGAATTGTATGCCACTGGTGGGAGAAGTATGAGTATTATTAATGCAAATACTGGGCAGCTGATAGCGAATATTGGTAAAGACTTAGAGCAACACGTAATTGATGCAGGTAAATATGATGATACCCGTTCTGATAACAAAGGTGTTGAAGTTGAAAGCGTAACCGTTGCATCGATTAGCGGAAAAACCTTGGCTTTTATAGGAATGGAGCGTGTAGATATGGTAGCTATATATGATGTAAGCACTCCAACAGCACCCAAATTTGTACAATTGTTTGCCACCGGAGATGCGCCAGAAGGCCTTATGTTCGTAAAGGCAAAAGATAGTCCGAATGGACGGAGTTTACTCATAGTTTCGAGCGAGGAAGATGGAACAGTAAGATTTTATCAGCCTAATAAAATATAGTTAAGAAAATTAAATAAGCCGTAGATGCACAGTTTAAAGCTGAACATCTGCGGCTTTTTTGTGTTTATTAATTTCTTATTTTTAACCAATGAGAAAAATTTTTACAATTCTTATATTGTTGCTCTTTTTAGCTGCTTGTGCTCCGCTAACGGCAACGCGATATCTAGTTCCGGATTCAAAAGATAGTGCTAGGTTTAACAACGTGAAGATTGAAAGATCAATTACCCCATTTCGCTTTCACAATAATTACCCTAATGAAAAATATAGATCTCTAAAAGCAAGGATTGATAGTTCGCTACTGGAAACGAAAACTAATGTCTTTTTAGTTATCAAAAATGATAGCATTATTTATCAATACTTAGCTGAGGGAACAAGTTTAGCTGATAAGCAGGCCAGTTTCTCTATGGTAAAATCTTTTGTTGGGACGCTCGTTGGCATTGCAGTAGATCGCGGTCAAATTACATCTACCAACGATTTGGTCATCAAATATCTTCCAGAATTGGAAAAGAATGATTTGCGTTTTAAGCGGTTAACGATCCAACATGTATTGGATATGAAAAGTGGTTTTGATATGAATGAGCGGGCATTTAATCCTTTTTCGAAAATTGTACGCATGTACTACGGTGCTGATTTATCGAAGATAGTGCGAAAGCTAAGGATGAAACATGAACCGAATACTGTTTTCGAATATCAAAGTATTAACACGCAAGTGCTAGCCATGATTTTGGAAAAAGCAACAGGAAAAAAACTCCAAGTTCTGTTGCAGGAAGATCTTTGGAAGCCATTGGGAACAGAAAGTGAGGCGTTATGGAGTTTAGATAACAAAAATAACATCAAGGCATTTTGTTGTATGTATGCTACCGCACTCGATTTCGCAAAATTTGGCCGATTATACTTGAACAAAGGCAATTGGGAAGGCAAGCAAATTATCTCAAAAAAGTGGGTTGATCTGACTACAAACCCTGATACGCTAACTAAAAATCGATATAAAAACCAATTTTGGTCGGGCCGAAACTATCGGTACTTCGACGATCCTGTAAGCAGTGCTACATCACAAGGCAAGCAATTAGTTTATGATTATAAAGCGCAAGGGATGTTCAATCAGTCGATCTATGTAAACCCGCAAAACAAAGTTATCATTGTTCGTTTAGGTGGCCGACAAAAGAGGCTGAACTTTCACAACTTTATACGGGAAATTGGTCGCTCAATAGAACATTAAACTAAAATGATAAAATTGCCAATAGATTTGAAGACCTTTGTAAAGCTAAAAATCCCTTAAAATATGGCCGAAATAATAGATGCTACCAACATGCTGCCGCAATCTCCTTACAGTAAAAAACGTGTTAGGTTTGCGATCTCCTTATTTTATTTTGGGCAAGGGGTTGTTTTTGCTACCTGGGCAAGTCGTATTCCAGATTTAAAATCAACTTTGCAGCTTTCTGATGCTGCGTTAGGGAGCGTTTTATTGGCTTTACCGGTAGGACAATTGGTAACTATGCCAATTTCAGGGAAGTTAACCACCAGTTTTGGAAGTAGGAGGATGCTGGCAATTGCAACACCATTATATGCCCTAGCATTAACAGTTTTAGCTTTAGCCACTGCGGGTTGGCAGTTGGGTTTGTTCCTTTTCCTCTTTGGCGTATCAGGTAATCTCTGCAACATCGCGTTAAATACCCAAGGTGTAGGAGGAGAAAGATATTATGGGAAACCAATCATGACCTCGTTTCATGGTGCATGGAGCATCGGTGGTTTCTCAGGTGCCCTAATTGGTTTATTGATGGTGAATTTGCACCTTACGCCCTTGGTTCATTTTTGGATAATTGCAGGCCTTGCCTGGTTTCATATATTTATTAATTATAGGTTTTTGATTGTTAAGCAGGGCTCACAGCAACCAGAAAAATCAAAGTTATTTACAAAACCGCAGGGAGTGCTGGTTCAATTGGGAATTATTGGCTTTTGTAGCATGGCTACCGAAGGGGCGATGTTTGATTGGAGTGGTGTGTACTTCAAGGATATTGTAAAAGCGCCACATTCATTGATTATCTTAGGTTATGCATCTTTTATGATCATGATGGCCTGCGGAAGGTTTTTAGGCGATAAAGTTATTGCACGCTACGGCAGGAAGAGATCACTACAAGTGAGTGGGGTAGTTATGTCAACGGGAATGTTTATTTCTGTATTATTCCCCCATATTATCCCAGCAACCATTGGCTTTATGCTGGTTGGGTTAGGCGTTTCGGGTATAGTACCAATGGTTTATAGTATCGCTGGCACGAATACTAAAGTTGCACCAGGCATTGCTTTGGCGATGGTATCGGGGGTAAGTTATTTTGGCTTTTTAATGGGGCCGCCCTTAATTGGTTATATTTCGGCTCTTTCTAGCTTACAATATTCTTATGCAATCATTGCTTGTTTTGGCTTGGTAATTACGCTAATTGTTGCGAAGATTAGTGCTATTCGTTAGGATTGCTTGTCATCCGGATGACAAACTCTATCACAAAAAAAAGGTCGCCAATTTCTTGACGACCTTTTCTATTTTAAAGTAAAAAAATTACTCTTTTTCTTCAACTACAATTGGTGCTTCGACCATTACCGGTTTTTTCTTAAACCATCCTTTAACTCTTTTCGACCCTTTATCCATTGTAATATACATACAAGGAACCAAGATCAAAGTAAGGAATGTTGCGAAACTTAAACCAAATATCATTGTCCATGATAAAGGTCCCCAGAAAGCTACGTTATCACCACCAAAATATAAATGTGGTTTAAATTCTGAGAATAAGGTTACGAAATCGATATTTAAACCTACAGCTAATGGAATTAATCCAAGCATGGTTGCAGTTGCCGTTAACAATACTGGCGTCATACGAGTACGGCCAGCTTCGATAACTGCTTCTTTAACAGCAATACCCTGCGATACTAGCAATTCTGTAAATTCTACCAAAAGGATACCATTTCTTACTACGATACCTATTAAGGCCACAATACCAAGCATCGACATCATTACCGAGAATGGCATGTTAAATAGCATACAGCCACCCAACACCCCAATTAAACTAAACAATACCTCCACTAAAATGATAATAGGTTTACTGATCGAGTTAAATTGAGTTACCAAGATAATTAAGATAACACCAATGGCAGTTAAAAACGCACCTCCTAGGAAGCCCATTGTTTCTGCTTGTTCTTCTTGATCACCAGCCATTTTAATTTCTACGCCAGCAGGTGTTTTAAACTGGGCAACCTCAGCAGTTACATTAGCTACTACCTGATTAGGGTTAAAATCGCCTAATACATTTGATGATAAGATAATGATTCTTTTCTGTTGCTTACGTTTAATACCACCATAAGTGTTTACATATTGAATATCAGCAAATGAAGAAATAGGAACTTGTCTAATCTGACCGCCCATTGCCATATCGCGATAGGTCATCTTCATATTTCTTAGGGCTTCCAAATTGTTTTTCTGATCATCCTGTGCACGAACATTGATCTCGTAATCTTCGTTGTCATCTCTGAATTTCGAAAGTTCGCGGCCATATAAAGCTGCGCGAAGATCATTTGCAATCTGACCCGAAGAAATACCTTCACGGTTAGCTCTTTCTCTATCAATGTTAAAGATTACCTCAGGTTTATTATTTTGAAAATCTGATTTTAATTCTTCCACACCTGCAATTTGCTTGCTGATTAAGTGTTTCTTCAATCGTTCAGAAGTATTTACAATAGAATCCAGGTTATCACCAGTAATTTCAATACTAATTGGTTTTGCCGTTGGCGGACCACCTTGTTCTTGGGCTACCGAAATTTCGGCGCCAGGAATGTTTTGAACAGCCTTTCTAATTTTATCCAAATATTCGGAAGTATTAACTCCATTTCTTTTTCCAAATTCAATAAAAGAAACGGTTACTTTTCCTTTATTTGGATATTCACCCTGATCTTCATCCTGTGGATCGGTTACCCCTTTGGTTACGTTAGAAATAATAGAAGTAACAACAGGATCTATTTTGCCTTTATCTGACAATACATTTGTTACTCTTTCTTCTACCTTTTTAACTATTTCGTTGGTATAAGCTTGATCTGTTCCAACGGGTAAACCAACATATACATATACAAAGTTTGGATCAGCAGAAGGGAAGAAGATAACTTTTTGTCTTCCGCTCATCACTAAAGCGAAGAATATTACAAACGTAGCAACGAATAATCCAAGTGTACCCCATATTAACTTTAAAGGGTGTTCTACTGCCCAATGCAATACTTTTACATATTTGTTTTGGAATGCAGGCCAGATTTTTTGCTGGAATTTCTTTACCGCATTCGTTAATACAAAGTGGTTTAGCAAATATAATAAGGCAATAAATACGGCAAAGTTTCCTATACCAACATTTATTAAATAACCTAAAACAGCAACCCCGCCAATAATCAACAGATTCTTTCTTATCTTTTTGTCAAAAGTTGGTTTTTTAGCTGCTTCATGATCGTCATGTGCCATAAAATCAACCGCAAATACCGGGTTAATAATATAGGCTACAATTAAGGAAGCTAGCAAGGTTACAATTAGGGTTACGGGTAAGAAGAACATAAACTCACCAATAATGCCCGGCCAAAATAACAATGGCGCAAAAGGAGCAAGGGTGGTTAAAGTTCCAGAGAAAACCGGTAAAAATACCTCTCCGGCTGCCATTTTAGCTGCTTTAACAATAGGCACCTTTCCATTGTCGAAAATCCTATGCGTGTTTTCAATTACCACAATCGCATCATCCACTACAATTCCCAGTCCTAATAAGAACGAGAAGAGTACTATCATATTCATTGAGAAATTAAAGCCAAAAATGCCACCTAAAATAGGCATCGCTAAGAAGGCAATAAACATCGACAAGGGAACGGATGAAGCTACAAATATCGCATTGGTTACACCCATAAAGAACATTAGGATGATGGTTACCAATACGAAACCAATAATAATGGTATTGATCAGGTCATGTAACGTAACACGGGTTTGATCTGATTGATCACCAGTAACTTTAATTTCTAAACCTTTAGGCAAAACGGTCGACTTCATATCTTTTAAAATCTCGTTGATCTTATCAGAAGCCTCAATTAAGTTTTGTCCAGAGCGTTTTTTAACGTTCAGTGTAATTACATTTTTTCCGAACAAACGGGCATAACTAGTTTGTTCTTTAAATGAATCTTTTACCTCGGCAATATCTCTTAAATAAACAGATGCACCAACAGGTGTTTTAATGACAAGATTTGCGATTTCTTCAGCAGTTTTGAATTCTTTTTTGATATTTAAAGTACGGCGTAAACCATCCATTTTTACCGTACCACCCGAAGCGGTTAAGTTTTCATAACCAACAGCATTTTGGATATCGCCAAAAGAAATTTGAGCAGCCGACATTTTGTTCATGTCAACATTGATCTGAATTTCTGGATCTAATGCTCCAACAATATCAACACCCGAAATTTCTGGTAATGCCTCAACTCTATCTTGAATATCATCGGCATATTGTTTTAATTTCTTCAAATCAAAATCGCCAGAAATATTCAGATACATAATCGGCATGTCAGATAAGTTAATATCCATTACCACCGGATCGTCGGGTAAATCGTTTGGTAAATCTGTTTTGGCTTTATCTACAGCATCTTTAATACGCTGTTTTGCATCTTTAATATCCACATTTGTACCAAACTCTGCAGTAATGATCGAGAAATCCTGGTAAGAATTAGAAGTAACCTTCTTTAATCCTTGGGTAGATTTGATCTGTTTCTCCAATTGTTTGGTTACCAAGTTCTCCATATTTTCTGGAGAAGTACCTGGATACACAGTCTGTACAAATATTTTTGGAATAATTACCTCTGGGAAATTCTCTTTTGGAGTAGAATTATAGGCGAAAATTCCGGCGATAGTAATCATGATCGTCAGCACATAAATGGCTGTTTTATTATCTATCGCCCAACTAGAGGGTTTAAATTCTTTGTTAACGTCTTTCATATATTGTTGCGTTATGGTTTAAAATTTAACTGTGTCGCCTTCATTAAGGTTATCACCACCGGTAACGATTAATTTATCACCTGCTTTTAAACCTGATAAAATTTCGCTTTTGCCATCAATTGTTCTGCCCACTGTAATTACAGCACGTTTTGCTTTTCCATTTTCAGAGATAAGCACATAAGAACCGCTTTCTGATTTTTGGATAACATTTACAGGGATTACAATGGCTTTACTGTTTTTATAATCAACCACTTTTAAAATAGCGATCATATTAGCACGGTATTTATTGTTCGAAGGTAATTTAACCTCCACACTAAAACTACGAGAAGCTGGGTCGATTACCCTCGAAGCAAAAGAAACTTTGGTAGTTAAGCTATCCTTCAAATCTGGGAAGATAACCCTAACATCATCACCTTGTCCAACTTTGCCTAAATACGATTCGGCCACTAATGCTTTTGCTTTTAGGCTGTTAGTGTTAACCACTCTAATGGCATTCATGCCAGGCATTGCAGCTTGACCAACTTTTAGGTCCATTTGTTCAACAGTACCTGAAATAGGCGACTTAATTTTATACATCGATTGTTGGGTGCGTAAAACGCTCATTTGACGGTCTAAGCCATCTTTTTGTGTTTTGGCATTTAAAAATTGAACCTCAGTACCAATTTTTTGGTCCCATAAGTTCTTCTGGCGATTGTATAGGTTGTTCGCTAAATCGATTTGGGTTTGCAATTGAGCCATGTTCTGACGCAATACATTGTCGTCTATTTGCGCTAATACCTGACCTTTACTAACCGATTGACCGATACTTGCATATACAGCGGTAACGATACCTTGTGCTTCAGGATTAACGGATACGTTTTGTTCAGCATCAACTTTTCCCTGAATTTCTACATAATTGCTAAATGATGTAGTTTGAAGTTCTAAAACACTTACTTCTTTTGTGGCAACCGAATCTTTAGCACCTACTTCAGTTTCTAAAGCAGCAATTTTGCTGTCTAGTTCACTGCGTTGTTTCTTTAGGTCTGCCAATTCTGTTTTTTTATCTTTTGGCTGTGAACAGGCAGCTAAAAATGCGATAGTCGATAGGAATAATATTCGTCTCATTGTATAATAATTTGTAAGGTTTAATAATTAATGTTTCCTAATGCTTTATCCAGATTTACTTTGTTGATTAGCATATCGTATAAGGCACTGATATAGTTGTTTTGAGCTTCTTTTAACGAGGTTTCGGCCGTAGTAACTTCTAAACTAGAACCCACACCCTGCTCGTATTTTATTTTGGTAACACGTAATACTTCTTTAGCTAAATCCATGTTCCTTTGCTGGTTTTCCAACGATTTTTGACCATTTAAATAAGTGGTTTGTGCTTGGGAAACTTCAAGGTCAATTGAATTTTGAAGATTGATCAAGTTATTTTGAGTTTTCAAGGATTCTAACTTTGCATTTCGCAACTGATATGTTTTTTGTCCACCAGAATAAAGTGGAATAGAAAGTTTGAGACCAATGACTGTACTTGGAAAACTTTTATCGTACAAATTAGAAAACTTATTATCCTGGAAGTTAGCCGAGGTATTGCCAAATGCTGCTAGCGACGGTAAAAATAAGCTCTTGTAGCGTTTAACATCTAACTCATTTAATTTATGCTGTGTTAGCAATAAAGAATATTCAATTCTTTTTTGGTATGCCTGGCCATCGTTTAGGATAGGGGTGCTGTCTACATTGATCGTAGTAATTTGATCTGTTAAAGACAGTGTACTTCCAATTGTCATGCCCATTTGAAATTTTAAAAGATTTACATTTAAAGCCAATAATCTAATTACATTTTCACGTTCTGTAAGTAAATTATTGTTTAATACTGTTAAACGATCTACATCAATTTTTTCGGCAAAACCATTCTTAAATAATTGTTCTGTATCATTTAATGTTTTTTTGAGGCGCTCAATGTTGGCATCAATCAACGCTAATTGTTCTTTGCTTACCAAAACAGAATAATAGGCTTTAGTAACAGCAACAGTTGTCTCGATCTTGGTTCTTTTCGTGTTTTTTACAGATAGCTCTTTATAGGTTTTGGATGCTTGAAGACCTACTAGGTAGCTTCCATCAAACAAAAGTTGAGTTAACTGTAAGCTGGCCGACGAGGTATACTTTGTGCCAAATTGAACTGGCGTTGATCCCCCAAGTCCAGCAGGCATCGTAATTGGGTTCCCGTTTCCATCTTTTACGTTGTTATCTGTAAAGGCTTTGTAAACCAATGGCGAGATAAAATCAGGGAAGATAGAAGTCGGCATTTTCAAAAAGTCATTAAAATCAGCATTTGCACTTAGTTGTGGTAAGCCGATACCGATTGTTTGTTTTACGGTATTCTTAGCAATCTGCTCATCAATTTGGGCATTCAAAATACTAGATTGATGAGTTTGCGCGTAGCTGATAGCTTGATTTAAGGTAAAAGTAGCAACGGTATCTTTTTGTTGCGCCTTGGTTGGGATTGCCCAGCTTAAGCAAAAAAGGAAGATGTAAAGTTGATGTTTCATCAGGTTGTTTATATTGTTTTTAGTTGTTTGATGGAGCCTTTGATTTTAAAAATAATAAGAACTAAATTTTGTTGATTATTTTTAAATGTCGGGTTCATAATTTATGATTGGGTAGCTAGTTGTTTGTAATATTTAATTTTCTCTAATCCTTTGGCATTGCAAATTCCATACAAGAAATGTTCGGTTATTTCTACCATCACCTGAGTGATGCTGTATTTGTTAGCGGTATAATTGTTGGGTTGACTAAAAAGCAAATCAACCTGCTCTAAACGCATTTGCCCTATAATGTCTGTTTTAATTTCGCTGCGGTAAAGATCTTCTGCAATGCCCCGTTCTAAATTTGCGAGGATACATTTGCCGAGGTTCTCTTCTTTAAAAGCTTTAAAAGCTACCCACGCCTTTGGATGGTATTTTTGTAAATCGTAAAAGAGCTTTGGGTTCATGTTTGATAATATTTCATGAATATTTGTTATCGCAAAAAATAGTTCCTCAACTGCATCCTTGGCCTTGGAAGCACATGAATTCATGACAAATTGCTGCGCCCCTAACTTCTCTTTTATTAAAATATTAACCAGTTCATCTTTATCACTAAAATGCTGATAAATAGTTTTCTTAGACATTCCCAAATGTTTGGCAATATCATCCATGGTCACACTCTTGAAGCCAAACTGGCAAAAGAGTTTATCCGATTCCTCAACTATGTATTCTTTTACTTCCAATTTTTACACCCTCTATTTCAATGTTCCACTTTAAGATTTTGGTTCTTCGCAACAACGAAGAATCGAACCTTTAAGCCTATGCTAAATTCGGAAGCAAAACTATGGAAACTTTTTTCAATTCCAAAGTTTCCTGATTAATATTTTAATTTCTTCCGCTAAACTTATTTTTTCGGCGGTTAGAACGAGCTCACCATGACTAAAATTAGCTTGGTCTTGCACATTTATTTTAATCACGGATTGTTTTTCTCTCGATTTCGATTTTGATTGTTGACTTTCCATGATACAAAAAAATGAAAATAGCCACGCTTACTATAGGCTTTGTCGGTGAAGTACGGATTTTATTAGGTGAATGGAGATTTAGGAAAAAACGTATATCTTTAAAACGTACAAAAATAATCTCAAGCTAAACATCATGAAGAAAGGAAGAATTGAAGCATTTAGTGATGGCGTAATCGCTATTATCATCACCATCATGGTGCTCGAGCTAAAAGTGCCCCATGCGAGTGAATTTAATGATGTATTAGCTTTATGGCCTGTTTTTTTAAGTTATGTGTTGAGTTTTGTGTATGTGGGAATCTATTGGAATAACCATCATCATTTGTTTGTAGTGGTAAATAAAGTGAATGGAGGGGTGCTCTGGGCTAATATGCATTTGTTGTTTTGGCTGTCGATGGTGCCCTTTGCCACCGCTTGGATGGGCGAAAACCATTTCGCACCAGCACCAGTTGCACTTTATGGATTTGTACTCTTGATGGATGGGGTTGCCTATAGTATATTAACACGGCAATTAATTAGTCACCATGGTGATGATTCTGTTTTAGCAAAAGCAGTAGGCAGTGGCATTAAGGGAAAGCTTTCGGTTGCTTGTTATGCACTAGCTATTGGTGCATCATTTTATGAGGTATGGATTTCAGGGGCATTTTATGTGTTCGTGGCACTGATGTGGTTAATCCCTGATAAGAGGATTGAAAAAACCTTAAATGAAGCTCAAGGCGCTTCAGACTAATTACTATCTTTGCGTTAATCAACAATATTTACATGTCTTCCTTACAACAACACGTTTCTTTAAAGCCTTATAATACTTTTAGCATTCAGGCTAATGCTGATTTTTTTGTAGATATTAAAGAAGAGTCTGATTTAAAGGAACTGTTTAAGGATGTTGATCAAAAAGGGCAAGAAATTTTAATACTTGGCGGTGGAAGTAATATGCTTTTTACGAAAGATTTTGAAGGGTTGGTGGTAAAAATAAGTATCCCAGGTATTAACTATACAGAAAATGGCGACGAAGTAATGGTTACGGCAGGAGGGGGCGTTGTTTGGAATGATCTTGTTAGTTTTTGTGTGGCGAAAGGCTTTGCTGGTATAGAGAACTTAACTTTAATACCTGGTACTGTTGGCGCATCGCCCATTCAAAATATTGGAGCTTATGGCGTTGAACTTAAAGATGTTTTTTTCAGTTGCCGGGCTTTTGAGCTAGCTACTGGGAAAATGGTAACCTTTCAACATGCAGATTGTAATTTTGGATACCGAGAAAGTGTTTTTAAGAATGAGCTAAAAGGCAAATATATCCTAACTTCAGTAACGTTTAAATTAAATAAAAAGGCAATCATCCGCACTCAATACGGTGCAATTACTGATGAGTTGGCTAAAAGAAATATTAAGCAACCCACTATTGATGATGTTTCAAAAGTTGTGGCTGCTATTCGCGTAAGTAAATTGCCAGATCCAAGTACCATTGGCAATGCAGGAAGTTTTTTTAAAAATCCAATCATTGAGGAAACGCAATTTGATAGAATAATTGCTGAATTTCCAGAGGTGGTTCATTATCCAGCGCCTGCTGGAAAAATAAAGCTGGCTGCTGGCTGGTTAATTGAGCAATGCGGTTTTAAAGGGAAAATTGTTGGAGAAACTGGAACTTGGAAAAATCAGGCTTTAGTATTAGTTAATCACGGGAAGGCAACTGGACAGGAAGTGTATGATTTTTCAGAACAAATCATTAATTCGGTGCATGCCAAGTTTGGTGTGGTACTAAGTAGGGAAGTAAACATTTTTTAGTAAAATGCAAAAGGAAGCCGTTAGGCTGTTTTTTCTCTGTAGAATATAAGTTTTAAGATTTTTGGTATTAAAGTTGTATAGCTATCAGCATACAACGAGCAGTTTGCAGAACCACGTCACGCAGCTGTTTCTTTTTTAAAAATTAAAACTAAAACTATGACACAGCTTCAATTTAACCACCAATTGCATGATTATTCTAGTTCTTTACAGTCATTCGCTTTAAATTTTACGAAAGATATCGAAGATGCCAATGACTTGGTTCAAGATACGATGTTAAAAGCAGTAACCTATTATAGTAAATTTAAAGAAGGTACAAATCTTAAAGGATGGTTATTTACCATTATGAGAAATACGTTTATCAATAACTATAGACGTATGGTTAAAACAAATACCTTAATTACGCAGTCGGATGATATTTCGTCGGCAAACTTACATTATAGCGCAAGTAGAAATGCAGTAGAAAGCAAATTTGTAATGGGCGATATCCATAAAGCACTTGCTACTTTACAGCCAGAGTACTACGTGCCATTTATTAAATATTTCGAAGGGTTTAAATATCATGAAATAGCCGAAGAGTTGCAGATTCCGATCGGAACGGTAAAAACACGTATTCATGTAGCTAGGGGGATATTAAAAAAATATCTTAAAACGTATGCGAAAGATATGGTAGATACCGCCAGTTAAGAAATTATTTTAGTGCAAAAATGCTCCCTCATGTAAAAATGAGGGAGCATTTTTGTTTCAGTCAAAATCGTTACTTTTGGAATTGTATTTAAGACCAACTAATGACGCACATCTTCCTTTACCTTAATTTATTTCTTTTTCTCATTCCGGTTGTTTTTACCATCGATAAAAAACACTTTTCCTTTGCTGATATTTGGGCGCTTTTTATCCCCTCCTTAGTAGTAACCGTTGTTTTCTCGGAAACAGGCGTTTTTTTAGCAGGTCTAAAAGTTTGGGTTTTTAATCCCGAATATCTGCTAGGGATTATTTATAGGCAAATCCCATTGGAAATGTATTTGTTCTACTTCACCTCTAGTTTTGCCTCATTGGGTATTTATGCTTATTTAAATGCCAAGTTTCCTAAAAACGATTTGCAGAAATATAGTTTATCTCTCAGCAATTTATTGCTGGGCATCATGATTGCGGTTTTATTTTTCGCCTACTCAAAGTGGTATACTGCAACAACATTTGGAATTTTGTTTTTGCTCCTATTTTTTATAGAGTATAAAAATCAGCTTCGGTTTATGTATAGGTTTTATAGAGCTTTTATCATTTGCTTAATTCCCTTTTACATAAGCTTTGGTATTCTTTGTAACATGCCTATTATTAGCTATAAAACCACTGATACAATTGAGGTAAACCTTTTTAACATACCTTTCGAGAATCATTTTTATATGATGGGCATGCTATTGCTAGGAGTGTATGTAATGGAACTCATTAAAAGCAGGCGGGCTAAATAATGGAGTTACCAATTTATACCAAGCAACAACTTGCCTTACGGAACGGACAAGATAAGCCACAAATTTGGATAGCCTATAAGGGATTGATCTATGACGTTGGCAGTAGTAGGTTATGGAAAAATGGAAAGCATTATGAGCATTGGGCAGGACAAGATTTAACAAATGAACTACCCGATGCACCACATACTGATACTGTATTTGAAAAGTTTGAAATTATTGGACAGCTTGCCTTTGTTTAATTAAGTTGTAAGAAAATCCCTTGTCGTTGTCGCCCAAAACAGCTACAAATAAAGTACTGTCATTTCGTTTGGTGTATTGAATTTTCTTTGGAAAATCATGTGTTAAGTTCTCAAAGGAGAATTTATCTTTTACAGTTTTGTTTAATACAAACTCGATCGTCTGACCGTTGTTTTGGTTCAATACTTTCGCCGAGTAGGTGATTTTGTTGCTGTTTATCTTAATCGATAAATACTCTTCAACCCTTTTACTGCCGTTTTTTATTTTATAAGAATTACCTTCAAGAGCGCCGTTGTCTTTAATAGTCCAGGTTTCGTAGCTTTCTTTATTTGCTACTTTCCAAGTGCCAGCTAAAAAATGAAGTTCCTTAACTTGTTGGTGTGAAGTAGTTTTAAAAGCAATAAGCAGTACAAGGAGAGCTGAGAGTAATTTCATGTCTATAAATTTAAAGGTTTATTTAGCAAATATCACCTTCCATCAGTCAGTAAAATTGTAAAAATGCGACATGTTATTGGCTTAGTAAGTTGAGTTTTTTTACAGATTTAAGAATTCGATTTCGAGAACAGGCTCGACATTTTCAAATTGGTTGAGTAGAATTTTTTAGGATTAACCCCAGTAAACTCTTTAAAATCCTTTATAAAATGCGCTTGATCAAAATAATCACCTTCATAAGCTAAGCTTGTCAAACTTTCAAAATCTTTATTTAGCATTGTGTTTAAGGTAATCTGTAATCTGATGATCTTGGCTAACTGTTTGGGACTTAACCCTATTGTGTCAGCAAATCGGCGTTCAAGTTGTCGGCGATTAATGTTTACCTTTTCAGATAATTCTGAGACCGAAAGTTGTCCTTTTAACTTTAATATTGTTTTAACACTTGATTTTATTACTCGATTGATTAACTCGGGCGCAACTAATCGAGCTAGTAAAAAGCTTTCAATTAGCACTATTCTGGCTTCGGTGCTTTCTGCATTTAATATTTTAATTTCTAACTCTCGTCCTTCATCTCCAAACAGCTCCCAAAGTGATACGGCTTTATTTTCCATTTGTTTCAGTGGGAGGGTAGCAAATGGCGTAAATCCATCGGGCTGAAAACGTACTGCAAATATGCTGGTAACTCCGGTCGGCTCAATTTCTAAAGCTTTAGTGATTTGGCCGAATACGAAGCAATGGGGCTGATCAATAATTTGTCCATCCTGCAAATATTGCCTGTAATGATCACCGCGATGAAAGATCATCTCCATACATCCATCGGGCACAATTCGTTGTTTTTCGGGCGGATCTTGTGGAGCTGCTGCTAATGTCCAATAACACTTTACAAAAGAATTAATGGGAGAATTTGGCTCGAAGGTTTGATAATCCATGCTTTAGAGTTAAAAGTACCGACTTCGTAAGTTGGTCAACTTACGAAGTCGGTACTTTGCTAAACCGCATCCGATAGCGAAGTGAACGTAAAGTCACGTATTTTTAACGGAGGCAATAAGTAATTAGCATTTGATTCGGCGCTTACAGTTCTTTCCGATTTGCCCATTTCCTCTAAATTATTCAGCATGATGATTGGGCTTTCATTAAAACGGAAATTCTTTACCGGGAACTTGATTTCACCATTTTCAATATAAAAAGTACCGTCTCTCGTTAATCCCGTAAGTAATAATGTTTGCGGATCTACCGGGCGGATATACCATAAACGTGTTACCAAAATCCCTTTTTCGGTGCCTTTGATCAACTCCTCTAGTGTTTTGGTTCCACCTTGCATAATCACTCCGTCTGGACTTGGGATAGGTTTAATTCCTGTTTTTTGCGCCCAATAACGAGAACTATATAAATTTTTAACTACACCTTTTTCAATCCAGTTAATTTTTTGTTGAGGTCGACCATCGTTTGTCCAAACCGCTGTTGGTAATTCCGGATTCCATGGGTCTGAATAAATATTTACTCTTTCATCTAGTAATTGTTCGCCAACTTTTGTTTTGCCGCCTGGCTTGCTCAAAGAACTTCTACCTTCGTCTGCCTGACGAGCATCCATGTCGAAAAATAGGTTCTCTAACATTACTGCCACAGCGGTAGGCTCTAGGATAACTGTGTATTTGCCAGGTTCAATGGCTTTGGCTGTAACAGAAGCTAAGGCTTTTTTGCAGGCAATAGCGGTATCGGTTTTGGTATTTAATTTTTTAAAATCATTATATCCTTTGGTTGCATAGCCCGAGCCTTTACCGTCTTCGGTTCTAACGGTAATGTTAAAAGCTACATCGGTAGCTTTATGGTAGGCAAATAAGCCCTTGCTATTTAACATAGCCGAAAATCCCATGCTATTAGAGAGAAACCCTGCGGCAGTTAATTTATTTTCTTTTGCCTGAATAAGACTTGCTTGTACAGCATCAGCTCTTTCTTTGGCGCCCATTGCAGCTGTTGATTCAGAAAAAGTGGGTGAGTCTGGTCCGTATTGCTGCGGTCCTAAGAAGGGCATAAATTCTGGGTTCTCTGGTGCCAGTTGTGCCAGCTCTTCTGCTCTTCGAACTACTTTTTCTAAGGAAGCATCGTCAAATTCATTAATTGTTGCAACACCTAGCTTTTTTCCGAATGCAGCAGAAACAACCATGCTATTCGTACTGGTTCCACCACTGGTAGAAACAGAATTTCTGGCATATCTAACATTCCCGCTATCAGAACCTGATAAATTTATTTCACATTGTTCTGCTTTTGAGTAGCTAAGTGCTTTAGTTAAAAGGGCTTTAGCTTGTTCTTTAGTTAATATTGGCATAATTTCTATCAGATTTTTCTAGCGGTGTTTATTACATTAACATTATTAAAACGAGCAGTAGCTGATCCATGAGATACTGCACTTGATTGGCTTGGTTGTCCTTTGCCATCAAAAAAGGAACCTCCTAAGCGGTAATCTCTCTCGTCGCAAACAGCGACACAAGAATTCCAAAACTCCTGCGTGTTTGCCTGATAGGCCACGTCTTTCAGCATGCCAACAATTTTTCCATCTTTAATTTCATAGTAAAGCTGACCGCCAAATTGGAAGTTATAGCGCTGCTGATCGATAGAGAAAGAACCGTCGCCAACAATATAAATTCCTTTTGCCACATTTTTAATCTGATCTGCTATCGTTAATGGTTGCTTGCCAGGTTGTAAAGAGATGTTTGCCATACGTTGGAATTGTACACTGCTCCAATTATCGGCATAGCAACATCCTTGCGAATGGTCTAGGCCAACAATGTGCGCTTGATCTCTGATGGCTTGATAGTTTACCAAAACACCGTCCTTAATTACATCCCATTTGCCGCATTTTACCCCTTCATCATCATATCCTACAGCACCTAATGAACCTACTTCAGTTTTATCAGCGGTGATATTTACTTCTTTACTGCCATAAGCAAATTTTTTAGATTCCCATTTATCTAGAGTAAGGAAGCTTGTGCCTGCAAAATTAGCTTCGTAGCCCAGCACACGGTCGAGTTCTGTAGGGTGGCCACAAGATTCATGAATGGTTAACCACAAATGCGAAGGGTCTAGTACAAGGTCGTATTTTCCCGCTTCTACAGATTTAGCTTTCATTTTTTCACCTACTTGAACGGCTGCTTGTTTAGCATCCTCGAGCATATCATAGCGACCTTTATATAGGGTGCCTGTTGCAGTTTGTATTTTATCTTCTGGTCGCGCGTTTAAATATTCGTAACCCTTGCCGCTTGGTGCGCTGAGGGCATTTCTTGTTTCAAATTTGCCTGTTGCCTTATCAATCTTGGTAAGGAAGAAGGTAGGCCAGATTCGGTGAATATCTTGATCAATGTAAGATCCATCGGTTGAGGCGAAGTATTTTTGTTCATTTACCATAAACAAAATGGAGTTCACATAGTCTGCACCGCCTTTCATTGCGGCGTCATTTACCGAAAGTAACAAGTCTACTTTTTCTTTAATCGGCACTTCAAATGAATTTTTTTCGATAGGTGCTTTCCAGCTCACTTCTCCATAGCCTTTTTGAGGAGCTAATTGTACGGGTTCCATTTGCAAACGAGAATTCTCCTTAGCAATAGATACCGCCAATTCAGCTGCTTTGGCAATGCTATCTTTATCTAACTTGTCTGTTGCTGCAAAACCCCAGCAGCCGTTTGCAATTACGCGAATACCGATGCCGTACGACTCTGTGTTTACAATATTCTCTACTTTGTCTTCTCGGGTAACTACAAATTGGTTCAAGTATCTGCCTACTCGTACATCGGTATAGGTGGCTCCTTTGGAGCGTGCAGCATTGAGGGCCACATCAGACATGATTTTTTTAGCTGCGGGATCGATATACTCTAATGCGCGCTCAGGAGAGATCTCGTTCCCCATAACCGGAATAGCGGGAAGCATTGCTGCAGCAGCGCCGAATCCGGTTAAATAAATAAAATTTCTACGTTTCAAGTTTTGTTGGTTTAAAGGTTAGCTAAATATAGCTATTGAAACGCAGTGTAAGAAATTTAGTAGGAGTGATTTTTATGATACAAAGAGGGAGGTATCACAAGTATGACAGTAGGGTAAACGATGGCTAACTTTTTACCACTTCCTTCGGAGCTGCTTCGGAGCTCCTTCGGATGAGCTTCGGAGAAGTATCGGTATAATTCCGAAGGAGCTCCGACTGAGAATCGAATAAATACCGATGTTACTGGCCTAAGTGTATCTCTCTTTCCCCTCGGTGTTACCTTCACAGCAACACTGGTCACTCAGTAATTACAAAAAATCAAAGCAAACTATGGAGCCCATGCTTATAGGTCCAGGACGAACTGTGAGGAGAGGTGCAATAAAAAACGCGTTGTACATATTAACTATCCTTAACGATTGTTAATATGTACAACGCGTGAGCTTAAAAGACTGGTATTTTGGTTTAGTCTTGTGTGATTTCGAAGCTACTTAAACTTACAAATTGCTGTAGGCGTTCAGCAATCGTTGCTTTATCTAATTCTAATAAGCGTTCTGTGCCAAATTTTTCTACGCAGAATGAAGCCAATGCTGATCCATAAATCAGTGCGTTTTTCATGTTATTGAAGTTGATGGTGCCAACTTGCGCTAAATAACCTATAAAGCCACCTGCAAAAGTATCGCCAGCTCCCGTAGGGTCAAACACGTCAGCTAATGGTAGGGCAGGTGCCGAGAAGATTTTATCTTCATGGAACAACAACGCGCCATGCTCACCTTTTTTTATAATTAAGTATTTCGGTCCCATGGTTAATATTTTCTTGGCGGCTTTAACTAAAGAGTATTCGCCAGATAACTGACGGGCTTCCGAATCGTTAATTGTGAGCACATCAACCATTTTGATCGTTTCTAATAAATCGTCCATCATAATGTCCATCCAAAAATTCATGGTGTCTAATACGATTAGTTTCGGACGGTTTTTAAGTCTTTCGATGACTGTTTTTTGAATTTGGGGAGTTAAATTCCCTAGCATTAAATATTCGCAGTCTTGGTAGCTTTCTGGAATGATCGGGTCAAAATGTTCCAAAACGTTCAGTTCGGTAACCAGGGTATCGCGGCTATTCATGTCGTTATGGTATTTGCCGCTCCAGAAGAATGATTTTTCGCCGGCTTTAATTTGAAGGCCTTCTGTATCGATGCCGTGTTTAGTAAAGGTTTCGATGTCTTCTTTTTTAAAGTCATCACCCACAACAGCAACAATTTTAGCTTTATTGTAGAAGTAAGAAGCGGCTAAACTAGCGTAAGTTGCAGCACCACCTACTATTTTATCTGTTTTTCCGAAGGGTGTTTCGATGGCATCGAAAGCCACAGTACCTATGATTATCAGGCTCATATGATTATTATTAAAATTATTTTCATTTTTTTCACTGCAAATATTGCATAAATAATTTAAAAGCCCTAATATTGCATTCCCAAAACGAACGAGGCTTTATGTTCATTACATCAAACCAAAGCCGTTTTAGGAATAACCAGTACTCCTTCTTAGCTCAGCTGGTTAGAGCATCTGACTGTTAATCAGAGGGTCGCTGGTTCGAGCCCAGCAGAGGGAGCTCACAATCAGTGAGTTAGCCCCACTCCGTCCGAGTGGGGCTTTTTATTTGCACACAATTTGCACACAAAAAAACAAAGAATTAGCATAGAAAATAATTTTCCACAACACGTTTGTAACATTAAAATCTAAGATCTTCCTGTTGCTATTTAGAGGATAAATTGGTATGCTTAGTCTAGTGCGCGTACTGGCCCGCTTGAACACCCAGTTCATTACTGCTATGAAATCCTCACTTCGTAGGAGCGAAAGTGAAAACCAAAAGGGAAGAGCGGTGGCCGTTTTCACAGGCCGCAAATGCGCGAGGGGATTGCATTTTAACTCAATTAAAATCTAAGGTCTATTTTTATGTAGTTGACGAAAAGCTTAAGAATTGGGCACCAAAGCTTATAGGCACTCGATAGATATACCAACGCTCGTTTTCTGCCAGCAAAACTTCGTTCTTGCGTTGCATCTGGGAATATTGCTCTGATGGTATCTCAGTTAAAATCTGTAACAAGCCACCCTCCATCAAAATCCCAAACCGTTGCCTTGTCCTTTGTCGCGTTCTGGCTTGATATCAATGGACTTCCCTTGAATTTTATCTTTTGTCTCCATTTGGGGAAAAAGGCGCTGAGGCTGCATGGTCATCTGGCCCAATCTTGTTTCGATCGATTTCCAGTTATAATTGTTGCCAAGCATCTGAATTGGTTCAAGAAAATCAATGTCCTTATGATAATCCAATGCCTTTACCAACATGGCTGGATTGCGGTTTCCGTATTTTTCGCAGAAGGCATCGATCATTTGTGAAAGACTTAGCGAAGAAGATAGATAGGCAACATCTATAAAGTCTTTAAGCCGTGTGCCATTTCCAGATATGGAATTAAGCTTCATAGCAGCAATATCCTCGGCAGATGCCATGCGGACATCGTCCACAACTAGCAAATCGTTGACCAGCGGGTAACTGTGTGTAATAAGGTCAACCTGCACCCCGTCGATACTTCCCTTTAGCGTATGCCTAGCTTGGTAGTTAAGTTGGAAAGGATAACTGGCTTCGATTTCTGCGAGTAACTGGTCGGCATCAAAGGGTTTCTGAGAAAAAAGATCAATGTCGATACTCAACCTATGGCCAATCTGTAGTGCAAGTGCAGTGCCGCCGACGAGAAAAAAATCCTCTAATAAAGGATCTTTCATCAAAGTGGTTAGGAGTTCCAGTGTAGATTGGCTGACTGTTTCTTTTCGTAACATTTCATTTCACTTAAGGGGATACCAAACTGATGGCTTACAAAATACATGTCCTTGTCATTCAGGTATCCGATTTTCTTGATTGACTCCTTGATGCCTGCAACACCATAATAGTTAAGGATAAAATACCAATCCTGCGGCCATCCACGTTCGATCACCCGCTGTACCACAACATTACGCAGGCTATTAAGTTCGACCTTATCAAGGTCGTATTCCCAGAGCAGTTTCATGTCCAGCTGGGCATCGGGAAATTGTTTATAATTGTCGAAATACATAGGCTTGCCTCTATCAAAAATACGCATTTTTCTTGATAATAACAACAAAAACTAGGCCGAATGGATGTCTGGACTACCCATTAAAAGGCAGCTGAATTATTTTTTCTTCCTCTTTTTTTTCAGTTCGGGCAGCTGTAAAAGCGAATCGGCGACAGATAACAAGCCCTTGCTGTTATTGCGATAGGCTTCGTCTAATTCTTTAGATTGTAGGGGATAGAATGCCCTTACAACCTTATACTTTTCGGCATCGGCTGATAACTGGTAGTTTCTAATCAGCATCGATACACAACTTCCCAAACTAGCCGACACTGTAATAAAGATCGCTACCAGCCACCAAACCCTTGACCTGCTTTTAATATCCAGGTGGTGATAATGTAGGGTCTCCGATTTTTTTGAATTGAGCTCCATCTGTTCGCGTAATTGCGAGAGTGAATTTTTAACCTCATCCAAGCTTGCCTTCTGGTCCATACGCCTTATTAGCTCGATTATTGATCGTAGGGTCTCTCCATAATCCTTGGGCTCATTCTCTGCAAGACCGCCGACTACAATTTCAATATTCCTGCACCTGCCGATCAATGCCTCGATCACCTGCTCCAGTGCTTCTATCTTTTCTTCCAATTTATCCATGTTATTTTCTTATAATCCAAATCCGAGCTCATAAGGTTTATCCTTTTTTCTCCTCCCGATCGGCCCGACGGATTCCGACTCTTGCTGTTCCTTTTTGAGCAATAAATCCAGGATATGGGTTTCGGCACTGTGACTTTGATTTTTATCCATTACAGAAGTTTCTTGAACATTTCCGTCATTTCTTTTTTCTGTGATATTCTTGGAAAGATTCCGGCCAAGCTGCTGCTGGATAGCCGATAGACTCATTTTCCTGTCGACGGCTGAACCTTTCAACGTAACTTCTCCATATTTAAAGGAAATACCCTGTACGGCGTTATTTTTTTCATTTAGCTTATAGGCTACAGAAATGCCCTCTTTCGCAAGACGGTTTTCCAGTTCAGCAAAGCTCCTTGATTTGGGGATTGCCGACTTCAATCTATCGTAGATGATATAACGTACCTGATCTTTCCCTTTAAGGCGTTCAAGTTTCACGTCATTTTTGCCTTCCGCCATATAAAGCCCATACTTTTTGTTCATCCGCTGGCACACTTCGATGTTCCTGCGTTTCAAAAAGTTGTCAGGAATGGTTTTCCCATTATTGCCTACCCTGTTGTAGATCAAATGAAGATGGGGATGTTTAGCATCATAGTGCCTAACGAATAACACCTGCGTATCGTTGATCTTCATTCTTTTAAGGTATTCCGTTCCCATTTTCTCCATTGCTTTTGAATCTAGCTTGCCCATATCCTCCCTACTCCAATTGAGGGAAATATGCCCAACCGCTTCTCCAAGGCCAGGCCGTAATTTTCGTTGTAGGTTGAAATCCTCAGTTGCTAATTTTGCACTTTCTATTCGAACTCCAATTCCCGCCACAACTTCAGCCCCGGGTTTCTCCATCACATATCTTACGCAGCCCCCAAAACTTTTTCCGCTCAAAACCTTACCGATCATCGCTGTTTACTTTTTTGATGACAAGGGCAATCTGGCCGATCAGTTCCCTGCACTTACGCTGTACAACCAGTAACCCCTGTGAATGGGCAAGTTTGGTCAACTGGTTGAGATTATTGGCCATTCCAGACAGCATTCTGAGGCAATTCATTTCTTCGATGGATAGTTTCGACGTTACCTTGCCTTTTAGTGCCGCTTTTCGGAACCAGTCACTGATCGTCAGCTTCGCTCGTATCGCCTTGTCTTCTATCCTGAAATGTTCTGTAGGGGTCAGCCTCACCCTGATGTGCCGGTCTCTTTTCACCTTCTTCAGTGGGCGTCCACCTTTTGCTCTTTTTGACTGCACGTTCTCCATAGTTAAAAGGTCAATTTATTAGTGACTCTTTTTGCGACCATCGGGAGCAAAAAGCAAGTTTCAGTCCAGCGCAGCGGACGGGTTTTTGTGGAACAAAAACACAAACTTGCTCCTTACAAACGCACAAAAAGAGTTTGCCACATTGAGGGGTTAAATGTTGTAAATGATGAAGAGTAAAGTTATCTGTGTTTCCGATGTAGCCTAGTCAAGCGCCCTTGGACGGCTAGGATTGTTTCAGCTTGTGTGGGTTCTTTGCCTTCGGTGATCCATTCAATCAGTTCGCTCCTAGAAAAGTAAAGCCTTTTTCCCTTTTTGCAATAAGGGATTTCTTTTAGGCTTACCTTACTGTAAAGTGTAGCCACGGCAAGGTTAACTAGTTCCGAGGCCTGTTGTACGGTAAGCAGCTCATCAGAAGTTATGGTCTTTTGCTGTCGATTACTAAGCAGTAATTTTTCAATGCTGTCCAATCGTTGATGTAGTTTATTGACTGCAATGGGCAGTTCTTCAAAGGTGTAATGCATAAGCGGTATATTTAATGTATACACCGCAAGGATAGGTATCTATGTGGCAGGGTTACAAGTAGGTAGAGCGTAACCTGCCTTTAACCCACCTATTTTTTAAAGATAGTATTAGAATTTTATATTTTTCTTATTCCGAAGACTGGAGACGATGACATACCGATCTTCTTTTTTCTTGACCTCTAAGATAGGGGATTTGCAAGGCTTGACATCGCTGGAAATAATTCCATTTAAATAGCCTTCGGTAAATTCCTTGTTTGCATTCTTATAGCGATAAACAAAGTGCTTAGCAATCCATTTTTCCAATTCATTTTTTTTACATCCAACAATCAAATTGGCTTCAAAAAGCTGCTTAAAAGCATCGGCAAGCTGATTTCCGTTGCCTTTAAAAACTAAAGTCCCTTCGTGGCCAGCAGTAGTTTGAATCAGTGCTGCTAAGTTTGAGTGTTGCTCTTCTGGGAAATAAGGGAGTAAGACCTCAACAAAGGCAACATCCGTGCCCAAGGTAAACTGCGGTACGCCATGCAGGCTTAACGATGTATCCACGGGAGTTGGACTTGCTCCATTTGTGATCTCCAGGAGTTGTGGAGGATAAAGCAATTGTTCGATTTCGAAGATAAGTTCGTTCAGCATTCGTTCCCTTAGTTTCGCCGAATCGCTTAAGCTCTCAACAAAATCCTCTGCAATAACGATATCATCGCGATTCCCCAAAAGACCATTGACAAGGAAAATCCCGGGCAGATCGATGTCAAGTATATAGTCTGTAGGATACTCATGTAAATCTTCTTCCAAATGGAAGTGATAGCTTGTCCAGAACTTTTGGAAACGGTTCTGCACTTTTTTCAGTTGAAAAAGTACCAGCTCTAGCTCGGGATTGCGCAGAACCAAGAGATTGACCAGCGCCATATCTTTTAATAATCGAAGTTCGCTTTGGATATTGGAATATTCCAAATGTCCACTTTCCTCACCTATCCAGTAGGAGTCCTTACCGTTATCCATATCGTTGGCAAGTAGATCTTTTACGGTAAGAAGCGGGATGATCTTTAAATTAAAAGTCTGGATCCTGCTCAGAAATTTCGTTAAGTCCTGCATATGGCGTCAAAAGATGGCTCGGATTTTACCTGCAAATTTTAGTCCAATTTTTCAAGTTGAAAATGGAAGGGTATTTCTTTCATTGTTTTCCTAAATGGTCAAACAGTATTTTTGGGAGCGATTCGGAAAAGAATTTATTTCTTATCAATAGTGGAGAATATTGCATTTGACCCAATCTCGTTAAATCTGATGCTGGATTTTTTTAATGAGGTAACTAGCATAGCCTAGCCTTCTTGTATGGTATTGATATTTTTTCCATAACTTTATAGCGTCTTATAAAGAAAGTATGTTTACCAGAACAATATTAGTGGATGAAGAGTTACTTTCTTTATTGAAGACAGAGGATAAGCATGGTCTCCAACTTATCTATAGCAAATATTGGGAGCAATTATATTTAGCAGCATTTAGCATTCTGCGCGATCCAGACCCCTGTAAAGATATTGTACAAGATGTGCTATTACAATTGTGGATTCGACGCAATGAGGTTAAAATAGATTCACTCAAATCTTATTTATTTACCGCTGTTCGTTATAAAGTACTCACTTATATTAAGTCAGCAAGTAATCGCAAGGTGTTTATCGAAGACGGTGAGTTAGAAAGGCTAGCCGGTTTTGATACTATGAGCGACAGTCTCCATCAACAAGACGTCGAGAAGTTGCTAGAAAAGGGCATTGAACTTCTTCCCAAACGATGTAAGGAGGTTTTCCTATTAAGCAGAAAAGAATTCTTAAGTAATAAAGAGATTGCTGTAAGAATGGGCATCAGTGTGAAAACTGTTGAAGCCCAAATGTCTATCGCATTAAAGCACCTACGAATAGTGATGGGGGAGGTACTTTTTCTGCTCTGTATGTTCTCCACTTTCTGATCTAATAATTTTTTTCATTCTTCTTAGGGGTTAGGGGTTTTCATATAGACTTAACTATATAACGATTAATACCAACCAAGCTAACCAAACCATTAACACCAAACCAAACTAAGTATGATGCGAAAATTTACTTAACTTCCTATAACAGCGCTAAAAAAATAAGCCAAGAGTGGTTGCACACCCCTGGCTTTAGTTTAATGCCATTCATCAAACCCGATACAATCGGGAAACGCGAAATAATTATTAATGAACCATGAGGGTGCCAAACTATCAGATTTAGACATCCCGCATTATCTTATTAAACTAATTCAAATGTATGAATTTTTACTTTAAAAGGCTATACAGGCCACCAGCTTGTACAGCCAAAATTTTGCTCGTAATGAAACTAATCATTGTATTGTTAACAGCTACATTTTTACAAGTAAGCGCAAGCACCTATGCTCAGAACGTGACCTTAAGGCAAAAAAATGCCAAATTGGTTAGCATATTTAAGCAAATCCGCAAGCAGACAGGCTATGATTTTATCTACAGCGATAGGCTGATGGAAAATGCAGGCGTGGTAAACCTCAACCTCAGCAATGTCTCTATCATCGAAGCGTTGAATAAAGCCTTCGAAAACCAGCCTTTTTTATATGAGATTGAGAATAAAACTATTGTGGTTAAAGCTAAACCCGCTCAAAACTATGAGTTTGCAAATCGATTGCATATAGTAACGGGAACAGTAACCGATGAAAAGGGAGAAATACTGATTGGAGTAACTGTGAAGAGTAAGAAAACCAATACCGTGGTAACTACCGATAAAAACGGAAGGTATTCGATTAAAGTAGATGATAATGCAGATATACTTAACTTTTCATATATCGGATATAAGGCTAAAGAAATAACCTTAACTGCCAATGATTTAGTAGTAAACGTAACATTGATACCGGATGTAACTACCATTAAAGAAGTAGTGATTACAACAGGTATTTTTAAAAAAGTAGATCAAAGTTTTACAGGTGCTTCCACAACCGTTTCTGCTAAAGAATTAGAACAATTTGGTAATCGTAATCTACTTACATCTCTTCGTAACGTTGATCCTTCATTCAATATCATTGAAAGCAACTCCTTCGGTACAGATCCTAATCGCATCCCTGAAATACAAATCAGAGGAAACTCAAGTTTACCCAATGTAGATGATTTGCAAAATGAATCTCGTGTTGCCTTAAATACACCATTAATCATTCTGGATGGTTTTCAAACGACCTTGCAAAAATTATTGGATATGAACTCAAATGAGGTAGAATCACTTACCATATTAAAAGATGCATCGGCAACTGCTATTTACGGTTCCAGAGGAGCCAATGGGGTAATTGTAATCACTACTAAAGCTCCCAAAGAGGGGAAACTTCGGGTAACCTACCGCGCTGATTTGAATGTTGAAGCACCTGATTTAAGTACTTACAACCTTTTACATGCGAACGAGAAACTGTCACTTGAAAACACGATGGGTTTGTACAACGGGGAACGACCTGATTACGACATCCCGCTTAAGCGTTATTATAGCGTTCTTTTAACTGATGTTAACAGTGGAGTTGATACCTACTGGCTTTCAAAACCACTGAGTACTGGTGTTGGGCAACGCCACAATCTACGGTTAGAAGGTGGAGATCGAACCTTCCGCTATTCTGCATCCATGCAAATGAACGACATTCAGGGTGTAATGATTGGTTCGAAACGGAGAACTTATAACGGAACTATTAACCTTTCTTACACCTATAACAAGGTGAAGTTTAGCAACAACTTAATGATTTCAGAAGGGAGTTCGGCCAATTCACCTTATGGAAACTTTAGCGATTACGTTAAACTGAATCCGTATTGGAGGGCTTATGATGATAATGGTCAAGTTATTAAAATTTTGGGTGATCCAGGTAACGCTGACTATGTAGGTCGTTGGTCTACACTACCAACCAATCCTCAATACAATGCGAATTTGAATACTTTTGATAAGACCAGTACTTCAGAAATAACCAATAATACGGCAGTTGAATGGCAGATTACCCATGATTTAGTGATGAGGGGGCGACTTGGCATTAGCAAAACTAAGACAGAAAATAACAAATTTAGACCTGCGGAACATACTGCATTTGCAAATTATAGCGATGCAGATATTTTTAGAAAAGGAGATTATAACTATGGCACAGGAAACAGATTTTCTTATGACGCCTCTGTAAACTTAAGCTATTCTAGAACATTCCATAACAAACATACCGTCTTCGGTGGTGTCGATTATAACATGCGACAAAATGAATACTCGGATTACGGTTTTCTTGCAGAAGGGTTTACCAACTCCAATTTTGACTTTATTTCTATGGCGCAACAATACGCCAAAGATGGTAGACCTACCGGATCGGAAGGACTAACAAGAGCAATTGGGGTAACAGGTAACGCCACTTATACTTATGACAACCGCTATTTCATTGACGGTTCATTCCGCATAGATGGGTCTTCCCAATTTGGTGCTAATAAACGTTTTGCACCATTCTGGTCTGTAGGAGCAGGTTGGAACATTCATAATGAAGAGTTTTTCAAGAAAATATCAGTCATTAACCGTCTAAAACTTCGTGGATCAGTAGGCCCAACAGGCTCACAGAACTTCAGTGCCTATCAAGCGCTGTCTTCTTATCGCTATTATACAGACGATCGTTACATTAACTCGAATGGTGCTTATTTAATTGGATTGGGCAATAGTGATTTGAAGTGGCAGCAAACCATGAAATATGATGTGGGTGTAGATGCCGAATTTCTAGATAGACGCCTGAAATTAACGGCAGACTACTATATTCAAAAAACAAATGATCTCGTTTCTTCTGTAAATCTGCCTGCTTCTAATGGATTTACCAGCTATGTAGAAAATATCGGTAAGATGAATAATGAGGGATTCGAACTGAAACTGACCGGCTTTATCGTGCGTAATGCTGCATTTACTTGGAGCGTTACAACGGCCATGATGCATAATAAGAACAAGATTGTTCAAATTTCGCAAGCATTGAAGGATGCCCAAAAAGCAATCGAAAATTCTACCGGAGCAACACCAAGTACATTATTTAAGGAAGGATATTCATCTAATTCTATATGGGTAGTTCCATCGCTGGGTATCGATCCAAGTACAGGTAAGGAGCTTTATTTAACTAAAGACGGACAACATACTTATACCTGGGATCCAGCTAACCTTGCGGCAGTAGGCTCAACAGATCCAAAAATTCAGGGTAATTTAAGTACAATGGTTCGTTACAAAGACTTGTCGTTAAATATGTCTTTCGGATATCGCTCTGGTGGACAACTTTATAATCAGACCTTGATTAACAAAGTAGAAAATGCAGACTATACTTATAACGTAGATGCCCGAGTTTACAACGACCGTTGGAGAGCCCCAGGTGACCTAGTTGAGTTTAAAGGCTTGATGGTGACGCAAGCAACCAGCAAGACTTCAAGATTTGTTAAAGATGAAAACACGATAACCTGCCAGAATATTAATATGCAATATAACAATGGTTATTTGAGTAAGAAATTGGGTGTTGAAGCATTGACGATTTCTTTAAGTGTTGCTGATGCTTTCTATTTCTCTACTGTAAAGCAAGAGCGCGGAATACAATACCCATTCTCGAGACAATTTTCATTAAGTATTAATACTACATTTTAATAATTAAGGATATGAAGAATTTAAAATATATCATCGTTATGTTGTTGTTGGTAGCATTAACAACTCCATCATGTAAGGATTATTTAACGGTTGATCCTAAAACTGAAATGACCCAAGACATGCTTTTTTCTACAGAAGGTGGATTTAAGGATGCGCTAAGCGGAATTTACATTCAGATGAAAGGTGCGAACGTATATGGAAGAGCCATGACCATGACCACCATTGAGTATCCGATTTCTAACTGGGACGGGGATGCTACCATTAGCACATCGGTCGCCTATAAATTAGCACGTTTTAATTACACCGATGCTGCAGTTGAAAATTCATTGGCCACAATATATGGTACAGAGTACAAAATTGTTGCAGGCATCAATGCTATTCTTGATCACATTGATCAAAATAAATATGTCTTTAAAAGTCCAGGTGTGTATGAAACTATTAAATCTGAGTGCTTAGCACTGCGTGCTTATTGCCATTTAGATATTCTTCGTTTATTCGGGCCCATCCCTACAGATGTAAATACTGGAAATAAGTTGCCTTACGTCACTCATTTATCTAAAACGCCAAATGCACTTTTATCATTTGCTGACTTTCAAGAGACTATGTTAAAAGACTTGGCTGAGGCAGAAGCACTAGTAAAAGATATTGATCCAATCGTCAAAAATACGACTATCACAGATCCTTACTTCGCATATCGCCCTTTAAAAATGAATTACTATGCAGTAAAAGCATTGCAAGCACGTGCTTACTTGTGGTTTAATAATAAAGCAAAGGCTTATGAGTGTGCTAAAATTGTTATTGATGCCAGAGATGCGAAAGTCAATCCTACATTCCGTTTAGGAACTGCCACCGACATGGCGGCAAAAGATTACGTATTAACTGCCGAACATATTTTTGCCCTAGATGATTTTGCCCTGTATACGAAGTATAGCTCACTATTTGCCAATGGCGTTTTAAGAAAGGGTAGTTCCAATGCAGTTATTAATGCACAGCTGTATGGCAATACCGGAACTGACATTCGTGAAGTAAATCTCTGGGAATTAATTAATTTGCCTTCTAGTATAGTGCAAGGCTATGTCCTAAAGAAATACAAAGTTGACGAGTCAGGTAAGAGCTTTAAGCAAATCCCGTTATTGCGCATTAGCGAAATGTATTTGATCGCTATTGAAACTACGCAAGCTGGAAATGCCCAGGCCTTATGGGCTTCATTTTGCACCTCACGTAATATTCAACAAACTACCTTACCATCAGATCCTGTTTTACTTCAAAATGAACTACTTAAGGAATATCGGAAGGAATTTTACGCAGAAGGGCAATCGTTTTTTGCTTATAAGCGATTGAATGCGCCAAAGGCTAACATCATATTCGTTCCGGGTGATGCAATACTCAATTATTTAATTCCGATGCCTAAAACTGAGGCAATTAATCTTAATTAATGTTTATGAAAACAAGATATTTTTTAATAACGCTATTCATCATGACTTTGGGTTCATGCAAAGAGGATAAGCTGCTATTTAATGAGGAAGCAACTCTGCAATTTGGTCCCCCAATCGCTGCCATATATCAACCTGGTGCAAATGGACTAGGATCGCAGATCGCCTATACTTTTTTTTACAAGAGTGCGGATACACGCCAAGATTCGGTATATTTTGACATCTATGCCGTTGGAGGAGTGTCTACAAAGGACCGCAGTTTTAAACTGGAACAAGTACAGGTTGATGGGGTAATCAATGCAGTTCCAGGAACACACTTTATTTCATTCAATGATCCTGAAGTGAGCAAAAACTTAGTGATTAAGGCTGGTCAGGTCCACAGCCGGGTTCCCGTCATCTTATTGCGTGATGCCTCTTTAAAGACTTCTGATGCCGCACTAAGGTTTACCATTGTAGCAAATGAAAATTTCAAAAAAGGTGAAACTAATTACCTGTGGAGAAGAGTAGATTTTACGGATCGTATTAATAAACCTGCTGCTTGGGCTGGTACCTACCAAAATACATACTATGGTAAGTACAGTACTGTAAAACACAAATTTATGATGGATGCCACAGGAGAACTCTGGGACCAAGACTTTATGATGGTGCTCCAAGATCCGCTCCTTCCAGATCCGTCTAGAATTATGTTTTACATGGGCGTAATTAAGACCGCCTTAATTAATTATAACAATGCTCACCTAGGCAATGCGCTAAGAGATGAGATTGGTGATTTAGTAGTATTTCCATAATTCTAAAGATGTTATCATGAAAAAAATATATACAATTCTAATCCTTGCACTAAGCCTTTTGATTTTTAGTTGCTCCAAGGATAAGGGCAATTACGATTACGCGCCAAAAGAAGTTATTACTATCGAAGGGATAGAAAGTTCCTATACAAAAATTGCTGCTGTAGATAAGATTACCCTAGATCCACAGGTTTCTTCTACTGAAAAAGATGCTGAATTTGAATGTTTTTGGGGCATTTATGATGGTCTGGTATCTGGTGCAATTGTAATGGATACGCTTGCTAAAACGAAAGCTATCGACTACCAAATTTCACAAAGTCCCAAAACATGGACATTAGTATTTGGTGCTAAAAACAAAAAGACAGGGGTTTCGAAATACGTAACTACTTCTTTAAAAATTGGAACACAATTTACGCGTGGATGGTATGTGCTAAAAGACGACGGTAATCAAACCGATCTTGATTTATTTAAATCAACTGTTTCTATTGTTCCAGATGATAAGGTTGAAAACGTTTATAGTGTAATTAATGGGCGAAAACTCAATGGCAAAGCCTCGCTTTTAAATTTTCAATTTAATTATCGGACGAACCCGACAGGAACGTACGCCAATTTTCGCTCTTTTTTTTTAATGAGCGATAAAGATTTAAGCGTAGTAGATATTAGTTCAATGAAGGAACTCAATAATTTCAACAGCGTTTTTTACGAAGCACCTGCAGTTAAAGCACCAAACATTACAACTTGGGGTGCCCTCGGTGGTTTGTATGTGGTTAACGACGGACAGCTCCATTCTATTAATACAAATCTTTCAACCAACACCGGACATTTCGGAGCTAGAAGATTAAAAGATGGTGTAAATACGCCGTATAAGTTATCCAAATACTTCATGATGGGTAACGGACAAAACCCAGTTTTCTTTGATGAGTTGAGCAGTTCTTTTGTTTCTTGTGCAGCGAGTACGACAGTGTTAAACTTACTTACTGACGGCACTAATACAGCGATTAGTGTAAATAATAGCAATAAGAATTTATTATTTATGGGCACAAAAACGGCTTCTCCATATACGGGATATGCTATTTTACAAGACAAAACCAATCCCACTTTAAAGGTATTATCATCTCTTACCCCTGCATTTCCTAAATTGACTATAGGGAGCGAGCCCATAAAGGTTACTGATAAACTTTATGCCGGAACCAATTATACATTGATATTGGATGATGAGAACATTCTATATTTTACGTTGGGCAATCAGGTTTGGTCACGAAATTTGTCAAACCAAAATGAACAACTTCAATATACCGTGCCTGCTGGAGAGGAAATTACTTTTATTCGACACCGAAAATACGCTTCGACTGTACCGGCAGAAGCTCCTTTCAGATACAATTATGTAATGATTGGAACCAAAGTCGGCGCTAATTATAAGGTACGGATGTTTACCAAAACATCGGGAAATCTTTCTCCTAGTCCTGAATTTACATTGGATGGAAAAGGCTCGGTAGGGGATGTCATGTACATATCACCTTCAAATTCTGTTTACCTCAATAATTTTTAACGTTGATGTTAGCAGTGAGTGAGTAAGTATTTTTTATTTTTTTAGGGGTTAATCCCTTTTGTTTAGACGTACCTATATGAAAGCCATCATGACTGATCGTGAATTTAAGGAATTGGCAATTAAATGCCATGAAGGAACTGCAACTGAAGCAGAGCAAAAGGCTTTTGATGAGGCTTATGGCTTATTGCTTCAAAGGCATTCTTCTTGGGATACATATGTCATGGGGGAGAAAGAGTCAGTTCAAAATGAAATATATCAGTCACTTCTTAACAAGGTAGCGAATCAACAAAAAAGTGTTCGAATATTCCCTCTATGGAAATATTTGTCTGCGGCAGTGATTTTGATTATTGCAGGCTTTAGTGTTTATTTTTTCTCCATTAAAACAAACGTAGAAAGCCAGCAACAAAATGCCGCTATCGTACCTGGATCCAATAATGCAGTGCTTACTTTGGCTGACGGACGAAAAGTTAATTTAAGTAAGGTGGGGAACGGAGCTTTATTAAAGCAAGCTGGGATTCAGATTACAAAATCAGCAGATGGTCAGTTGTTATATAGTGTTTTGGATCAAGGTAATACAGCTAGCTTAGCCACCTATAACACCATAGAGACACCAAGAGGTGGACAGTACCAAGTTATACTGCCTGATGGAACTAAAGTGTGGCTGAATGCGGCATCGGCCTTGAAATTCCCTTTATCTTTTGCGTCTATGCCCGATCGAAAAGTGGAACTTAAAGGTGAGGCTTATTTTGAAGTCGCAAAAGACAAGACTCATCCGTTTCGGGTTATCAGCCAAGATCAGGAAGTAAAAGTGCTAGGAACACATTTTAATATCAATAGTTATAAAGAAGAGGGTGCTATTAAAACAACTTTATTGGAAGGAAGTGTCGTAGTAACCTCTAATTACAATAAAAATGGTTCGGAATCTGTGAGGATTAAGCCAGGCGAGCAGGCAGTATTGACCGATAAAGGTATCAACGTTGTTGAAAAAGATGTAGAGCAAGTAATTGATTGGAAGAATGGTGATTTTATCTTTCAACAAGAAAGCTTAAAGCAGATTATGAATAGAATTGGTAGATGGTATGACGTGAAAGTCGTCTATGATCAAGATGTAAACCAATCATTGACTTTTAGTGGCCAAGTATCAAGGTCTAAAAACATTGCCGAAATTCTTAAAAACCTAGAATCGACAGGAGAAATCAGGTTCGAAGTAAATGGGGCCAACATCAAGGTGAAGAATAACGAATAAGCCCCTTCGACAGGCTCAGGATGACAAACGAATAAAAACCAAACAAACTAACCAACTAACCAACAAACAATTTAACCAAACCAACCGTAATGAGAGAATTCACTTAAATTTTTACGAAAGTAGCTTAAAAAATAAGCCAAGAGTGGTTGCACACCCTTGGCCGTCGTTTAATGCTATTCATCAAACCCGATGTTGATCGGGAAACGCGAAATAATTATTAATGAAACTATGAGGGTGCCAAATTATCAGATTTAGACCTCCCGCATTCTCGTATTAAACTAATTCAAATGTATGAATTTTTACGCTAAAAGGAAGTACAGGCCAACCACCTGTATTATCCGAGTTTTGCTCGTAATGAAACTAATCATTATCTTATTAACAACCACATTTTTGCAGCTAAGCGCGAGCAGTTTTGCGCAGAAAGTAACCCTAAAGCAGAAGAAAGTCAAACTAGTTACTGTATTTAAAGAAATCCGTAAGCAAACAGGCTATGATTTCATTTATAGCGACCGGATGATGGGAAATGCTGCAGTGGTAAATCTTGACATGATCAATGTTTCAGTTATCGAAGCATTGAATAAGGCTTTTGAGAATCAGCCCTTCTTATATGAAATTGAGAATAAAACCATTGTAGTAAAAGCCAAACCTACAACAGATCATGTTTTCGGTAACGAACTACGGATTATCACAGGCACAGTTACCGATGAAGATAATGTTGCGCTACCTGGAGTAATGGTAAGAAGCAAAAAAGGCAATTTTGTGGTTAGAACGGATAAGGATGGAAAATATTCCATTTCAGTTAGTGACAATACTGACGAGCTCACTTTTTCATTTATTGGGTTCGAGTCAAAAATATTAACAGTTCCGAGTAAGAATATCTTAAATGTTCAACTTAAATCTTCAGTTAGTAAACTAGATCAGGTAGTAGTTACAGGCACAGGTATTGAAAGAAAGAAAGAAAGTTTTACTGGAGCAACCGCTACATTTTCCGGAGCCGATTTAAAAGCCATAGGAAACAATAATATTATTTCAAGTTTAAAATCGTTAGATCCCTCTTTTTTGGTGATTGATAATGATTTAAAAGGGTCAAATCCCAATCAGTTGCCTAATCTTGAACTTCGTGGTAAGACAACAACTCCTGAACTTTCTTTAAAAGACCAGTTTGGGACGGATCCTAATCAGCCATTGTTTGTTTTAGATGGTTTTGAAACCAATTTGCAAACCATTATAGATTTGGACATGAACCGAGTTGCTTCGGTAACTATTCTTAAAGATGCGGCTTCGACAGCTTTATATGGATCAAAAGCAGCAAACGGTGTTATCGTCATAGAAACAGTTAAACCTGTTCCTGGTAAATTACGTTTTACTTATAACAACGATATGAGGTTTGAAGGCCCGGATTTGTCTGTTTATAACATGATGAATGCTGCGGAAAAACTGGAGTTTGAAAGACTTTCAGGAAGATATACGGCATTGGATGCTGTAGGACAAATCCCCTTAGACTCTATATACAATGTGCATTTGATAGATGTAGCCCGCGGGGTTGATACCTATTGGTTATCAGAACCCGTTCGCAATATCGTATCTGAAAACCATTCTGTGAATGCAAGTGGGGGTGATGCGGCTTTTCAATACAGTGTGAGTTTTAATTACAAAACGAATCCTGGGGTAATGAAAGGATCAGCCCGTAATTCATGGGGCAGTAATGTTAACCTTATCTATAGAAAAGGCAAGGTTAATATTACCAACTCATTTTCTGTAGACGGTAATAAAAGTAATGAATCACCTTATGGAGGCTTTCAGTCTTATGTAAATGCGAATCCATATTACGAGAAACAAAGTACACAACCTGATCTGGATCGTTCGAGGACTTTTGTAATTGGTAATCCTTTTATAACCACAGGTATCTCGATAGCAAATCCACTATACAATGCTTCATTGCCATTTAAAAATGAAAGTGAAGGAATGAGAATCAATAATAATTTGAGTGTACGTTATGATATTTCTTCAAAAATCAGATTAAACGGTGGATTATCTATAGCTAAAGGTGTAGGCGAAACGGATGTATTCACATCGCCTGATCATACCTCTTTTTCTTCATTGGTACCGATGCTGCGGGGTAAGTACTCCAATTCAAAATCCAATAGCTTTTCATACAGTACCAATGCTTTAATTTCTTATGGAAATGTATTTGCGAAGAAACATTCCGTTACGGCCAATATCAGAGGCCAGTTGAGCCATAATTATTCCAGATCAGAATCTTTTGTAGCTCAGGGATTTCCGACTAATGTTGAGCCTGCTTTAAGATTTGCCTATGGTTATGAACTCAATGGCTTACCTAGTGCTACTACTTCTGCACACCGTAATGTAAACGCTACAGGATCAGTTAACTATGCCTATGATTCACGTTATTTGTTTGATGCTTCATACCGCATAGACGGATCAACCAGTTTTGGTAGGAATAATCCATGGTCTCCGTATTGGTCAACAGGTATTGGTTGGAACGTTCAGAATGAAGCTTTCATGAAAAATCACCTTAAATTCATCAGCCGTTTGAAACTTTTTTCAAACATTGGTGTAACGGGAAATCAGGTAATGGGTGCCCCGGTGTCGACAAGTGTTTATCAATATCTAAAAAATTATAATCAGGCCGGTTTGGGGATATCACTTCAAGCTCTTGGTAATCCTGATTTACTGCCATCGAGAACAACCCAGATTAGTAGCGGTATTGCTTTTGGTTTGTTTGAAAGTCGTTTAACTGTTTCTGTTACTTATTATACCAAAAATACAGATAACCAGATTGTCGGTTTTAATTATCCAACTTCCACGGGTATTTCAAGTTATAATTTCAATGTAGGTCATTTATATACCAAAGGCGGAGAGTTTAACCTGAGTTATGCGGTAATTAATAACCGTAGCAATCGTTTTGTTTGGAGAGTTGGAATTATGGGTGCCAGAACGGATAGTAAATACGGTGGGTTCGGAGATGCTTTAGAGCAGCTCGATAAAAAACAGATCAACGAAAAAGCTTTAACGCGTTTCAGAGATGGTTCCAGTCCTAATGATATGTTCACCGCTATATCTTTAGGGATTGACCCGGCTACGGGCCGCGAAGTATACCTAAAAGAAAACGGGGAACATACACTTGATTATATTGATGCTTATCAACCTAAAGTTGGCAGTTCTAAGCCGTTTTTGGAAGGTGTGATTTCAAATAATATCAACTATAAAAATGTATCGTTGTCATTTATGATGCGTTATAAGGCTAAATCAAATGTTTTCAATTCAGCGCTGTTAAATAAAGTAGAAAATATTGATTACAATGATATTGTTAACAACCAAGATAAAAGGGCTTTATATGACCGTTGGAAAAAGCCCGGAGATATTTCTCAATTCAGGAGTATTTCATTAACTGCAGAAACGCCAATGTCATCCCGTTTTCTTCAGGAAGAAAACACACTTTCTATTGAGTCAATTAATGTGAATTATGTATTCCAAAATTCTAAATGGATGAAGGCTATTGGTTTGCAGAATTTAAATCTTTCAGCTTATGCCAACGATATTGCACGTTTTTCGACGGTTAAGCGCGAGCGCGGAACAGACTATCCGTTTGCACGTTCAATTTCATTTAGTTTAAGAACTTCATTCTAAAATACAAAGACAATGAGAAATATATATAAGTATTTAATCGCTGCTACTTTCGCCGCAACTTCGCTTTCATCATGTACAAAATTTTTGGATTTGAAGCCTGAAGATAGGCTGCTGGAAGAACAGGTTTTTAGTTCAGCAGCTAATACTACTGCGTATTTAAATGGTATTTACGTAAAATTGGGTACCGCACAATTATATGGTGAAAACCTTACATTGACCATTCCCGATATCCTGGCCCAACAATATAACATGACCTATGGGTCGACCCCGAGTACGTATTTTACCTACTCTCAATATCAGTATACGTCAGCTCAGGTAGCCAATAAAACTACTGAAATCTGGACAAATGCTTACAATGCGATATTTAATGCAAATAGGTTGATTTCAGGAATGGATAGAAATCCGGGCGTGCTGGATCCCAAAACAACGGCTACCTTTCGGGGCGAAGCTATGGCTATGCGTGCAATGCTGCACTTTGATCTGCTGCGCTTATTCGGTCCTATGTATAGCTCGCCCGATTCTGTTTTGAAAAGCATTCCTTATAATACTTCTGCTGAAATCACTGTGAATCCTTTCTTGCCGGCCAATGAAGTGATGAGTCTTATCATGTCTGATTTAAGTAAGGCTGAAAGTCTGCTTTCAACCGATAAAACAATGACTTTTGGCAAGAAATATAAATTCAATTATTATACAGTAAAGGCGCTGCAAGCAAGGGTGAATCTATACAGAGGCAATAAAGAAGCTGCCTTGGCCTGCGCAAAAGTGCTGATTGATAATTCGGCCCTGTTTCCCTGGGTAGATAAGTTTTTCCTTAACGAAAAGGGAAATCCGGATAGAATTTTCTCAACAGAAATGATCCTGGGGATTTATAATGATAACCTATCCAATACGTCTAATGGTTACCTGAAGATTTTTAGTGGTGGTCTGGCCGATAACGCTATCCTGGCTCCAAAAGATGAACGCCTTACTGCTTTGTACGCAGATGCAAGTGCTGACTGGAGATACTCATCGCAGTTTTGGGATGTGCCCGGAAGTAAAATCTATAGAACATTTTTAAAATACGCTGATGTTGAGGATAGGACCAAGCCTTTCAGAAATACAATTCCATTGTTAAAACTTAGCGAAATGTATTATATCGCTGCTGAATGTGAAACCGATCCTAATATAGCTAGTGGCTATTTGAATAAGGTTAGAAATCAAAGAGGTATAGATATCACTACTAATTCTGTTCCTGCTACAGAAGCTCAAATACGGAAAGAGTACAAAAAGGAATTCCTTGGAGAAGGGCAGTTATTCTATTATTATAAACGGACCAATACAACGACTATCCCTAATGGCAGTAAAGCATCTGATACAGATGCTCCAATTGCAATGGGTGCTGTGCAATATGTTATCCCGATTCCAAATGTTGAAGTTGAAAATCGTTAAGCAATAAAAAACATGAAAAAATTCTTATTTAAAATTACTTTATTATTTGCGACAGTTTCACTCCTATCATGTGAAAAGGGGCTGATAACTTATGATAATAAAAACTCAGATGTTTATTTTTTTGACGCGGGAAAGTCAACCCAGCCAAATTTTGATCAATCTTATATTTCATTTCAGTATGTTACCAAGCCCGACACTACGGTAAATATCATTGTGGCAACATCCGGACTTGCTGCCGATCATGACAGAGAATATAAACTGGTGTTAGGTCATTTATCTCAGGAGGAGTTGTTGTATGACCATGATGGTAACGCAACTACACCGACTATTCCGATGTTAGAAGCTATTGAGGGTAAGCATTTTGAAAAATTACCTGAAAAATTTGTGATTAAAAAAGGGGTCTATAGGGATACCATTAAAGTAAAACTGTTACGTTCCCCTGATATCATCACCAATCGTCTTGCTTTAGTCTTTGATTTACAGGCGAATGAGAATTTTGGCAACAGCCTTAAATCCCGTCTTGTAGGCGGTAAACCCATTAGTACAATCAAGACCACAATTTTATTTGATGATAAAGACACCAAGCCTAAATACTGGTTAGACAATTCATTTGGTACCTATTCCCGTGAAAAGCTATTTTTCATCTGTGACTTGTTTGGCATTTCACCTCGGTATTTTGAAACACCTCAGGACATTGGAGAGATAAATGGCTATGGTAAGTTTGCTCAGCGACGTTTAAATGAATTGGCGGCGGCAGGTACTCCAGTTTACGAAAAAAATGGGACTACCCGGATGGTAATGGGATTTAATGCACAGTAAAGTTAATTTTTTAATCAATGAGGAATGTTATGCTAAAAAAATATATTTATGCCTGCTTACTAGCGGCTACCACCTTATTCACCACTTCGTGTAGCAAAAAGGATTTGGGGAATTATGATTATCACGAAATCAATGAAGTTAAATTTTCAGATTTAAACGGAACTATTTCTGCAGATATGCTGAGCCAGCTAAAAATCACACCTAAATTTGATTTTACCATGGATCCTGATGTGAAAAACCCGGATCGTTATAAGTACGAATGGTCTTATTTGACCAATGAAACCTCGCCTGCAAAAGCGATATTGTCCACAACAAAAGATCTGGATTATTTTGTAACCCTTGGTCCTGGTAATTATGCCACCACTTATAAAATTACCGATAAAGAAACAGGAGTGGAATTTATAAAACGGTTTCAAATCTCGGTTAGGGTGGCAAACATGGAGGGCTGGTTGCTGATGACCGAGGTTAACGGTAGCGCCAGACTGGATATGCTATCTAAACAAGCTGATGGTAGTATGGTGGCTGTAACAGATCTGTATGGAAATGCAAACCCTGGCATGCAACTAAAAGGGAAACCTAGAGTGGTTTACAGCTATGATTGCGGAGCCCTTAAAGGATTTGGAATTAATTTGCCCTGGGCAATTTATTTAGGAACAGATCAAAGCACTGATAGAGTAAATCAGGATAATTATATATGGAAACCTGAATACAATGTAAAAAAGGAAATGTTAAGCGGACAATCTCTTCCTGTGGATTTTCATGTTGATTTGATCAAGCGTGTATATGGCACTACGCTTGCTGGTAGTCCCTGCTATATGATATCTTCAACCGGAGATTTATACATGACTGCTTCAGTTCCAGCCACTAAATACGGTGTAGAGCTTAATGTGGATGCTAATGGAAAATACAAGATAGCCCCATTTATCGGAGCCTACGAAAATTCAGTTCCAGCACCGAACGCAACATCAACCAGCTGGTTTTATGATATTACCAATAAACGGTTTGTAAAGCAAACTGGCCCCAGTGTACCAATTGTAGCGGTTCCTAATCCGCCTGTCGGTAATGCGGCCAAACCTTTTTTGTTTCCCTTTGTGAATACAGGTATGGACCTGTTGTACATGAACGGGGTAAACAAAAGAGAAGTAGTTGCTGTACTCAGAGACCCTGTATCACGTAAGTGTTATTTGGCCCGTTGGGAAAGCGGCACCGAAAAACAGCTAGCCTATCAGGAAATTGTATCTACGGATTTTGATAAGGCAGAAAACCTTACCGTGAGTAATTTGTCGAAGTATCTTTTTTATAATGTGGGAGGCAAAGTTTATTTATATAATCCAGGAGTATCTTTAGCTACAGCTTCAAGTCGAGAGGTATTCGATTATGGTGCTTCTAAAGTCAGTGCAATGAAATTCCAGATTTATTACACGAATTTCCAAAAATATCCTGAGTCAGAAACGGATAGGTTATTGATTTGTAGCTATGATCCGGCACTTCCGGAAGGCAAGAATGGAAAGTTGGAGAAATTTGATATCCAAATTGCCGGGGCAGGGTTGACTAAAGTGGCTAACTATACATTTTCAGGTTTTGGTAAAGTACAGAGCTTCGCCTATAGAGAAAGAAAATAGAATTTAGAATTTTATGAAAAAATTGATTTTAATTGCCGCAATAATTTGCGGATTAGGCACTTCATTGCCTGTTTTTGCCGAAACTGGTAACAAAGTAGTGGTAAAAGGACAGTTGACAACCAAACAAGGCATAGCCTACCTATTTATTAGAGATTTTGCGATGCACCAAAAGGGAAAAGCTAGTCTTGCCAATGGCACGTTTAGTATGGAAACAACCTTGGAAAAGCCTACCTTTTGTATCCTAACTACAAGTGATCCACTTGCAAAAGAATTTAACCTCTTTTTGAAGCCTGGCGATGACGTTTTAGTAACGGTAAAAGACAAGGCAGTTGTATTAAGCGGTAAAGGAAGTAAGCTGAACCAGTTTTATATAGACCTTTCGACAAAGTATAGTTATAAGAACAAGAGCTATACTTTAAAGGAGATCTATGATAATCGGGTAAAGGCAATTAATGCTTGTGACATTGAAGAAGTTAAACAGGATAAAAATGCTTTACTAGGTTATCTACAGGGTGAATACTTCGATAAAGTATTCGGGCCTTATATTGAGGCTAAAGTTAGTGGCGAAACAGATGCAATCAATAAAACGAATTTCGATGACTTCAATATCAGATTTGAACCTAAGATTGTGAATTATTTTAACTGGTTTAAAACGATTAATGAGATCATGTATGCTAAAATGGAAGCGGGGAAGCTTACGGTACGTAATTCAAATACCTGGATCGCTGATTTTGCAAAAAGCATTGATGATCAAGAATTAAGAGAGGCCTACATTGTTAAGTTGTTGGATTTTGCACTGTTAGAAGAAGATGTTTTTAAAGTAAAAAGTTTGGCAAAAGAAGCTAACAACCTAGTAAGAGATCCAAACAATATTGCTAAAATAAACGCCATTCTAAGTAAAGCTGATAAAAATACACGCTATCAAAATGCACTTCCAGGCACCGATTTCAGCGCTTATACTTTTCAAAAACCAGATGGTTCCATAGCAAAAATTAGCGATTATAAGGGAAAATATATCTTCATTGATATTTGGAGCACCTGGTGCCATCCATGCGTGGCAGAGATGCCTTTCCTGAAAAAGCTGGAGCATGAAATGGACGGAAAAAATGTGGTCTTTCTTTCTTTGAACGGTGATATTAAAGAAAGCTACTGGCACGATTTCATGAAAAAAAGAAACCTTACCGGAAACCAAATCAAGATGGAAAAGGGCCTTAAAGATGATCCGTTCTTTAATCAAATTGGGGTTACAGGTATTCCCCGTTTTGTAATTATCGACAAAGAAGGCAAAATGGTAAATGCTAAATGCTGCCTGCGCCCTTCCAACCCTGTATTAAAAGTCTACCTCAATGAATTGCTGAGTAAATAGCGAAGCTTGCCAAATTCAGTAAATGCAAGTAAAAGACAATCAACATTAAATCAATAATACACCAATGAAGAAATTATTAATCATAGCAGCTTTACTTTTGACCAAGGTGTCGTTTGCTCAAATGAGCGAAATTCGCGGGGTCATGAAAAATGGCACGCAGAAGGATATCTATCTTTATAGTATTGTAGATGGAAAGACCGAATTATTAGCCGGTACACAATTGGGTGAAGACGGTTCGTTCGGCTTCTTATTTACCCCTTCTAATGAGGGCTTTTTCACCGTAGGTTATAACAAAATAGAAAAAGGTTCTCTTTTTCCAGTTTACATGAAGAAGGGCGATAAAGCCGAAATCGCAATCGATAAAAGAAGGATGATGTTTGTAGGGAAACAAACACCCGAAAATACTATTCTTTCCTCGTGGACAAATCTGACACAGGAACTGAAGGTTAAATCGGTTTATTTCATGGAACCACCCTTGAGTACTTATGTAGATTTTTTTCCAGCATTAACCGAAGTTGCCGCTCAAGCGGATTCGTTTAGAAAGACGATTAAAACGAAGAATGAAAATTTCAATCGTTTGATGACATCCATAACCCATTTTGATCTAGATTATTACGCCTTGGCACTTATTCGTACGCCAAGAAAAGCTCATCCACAAGAATCAGATTATGTAACTTATTATAAAACGATGAAAGTTGACAACAAATTCAAAAACGACGATATCTTATCTTACCTATTCGGTGAACAATTGATGAATCTGTATGCTGACTATGCAGGTGGAAAAACAACCATTGATGAGAAAATGAAGCACCTCTCAACAGATCGACAAAAAGGTGTATATGCGCTATTCAAGCAGACTCCTTTTATTCAATCTTATCCTCAGTATGAGGGCTTGCTTAGAAAATTTGGACAATATTTTAAATCACCTACCTTGAAAGCAAGAGTTGATGCGATGGGTGCTAAATTATATATCACTACAGCAGGTGGTAAAGCGGTCGATTTTACATTTGCAGACCAAACAGGTAAAATGGTCTCTTTAGCTGATTTCAAAGGTAAGGTTGTGGTACTTGATATTTGGGCAACTTGGTGTGCACCCTGCAAAGCGGAAATTCCTTTTTTAAAGAAGCTAGAAGCTGAACTTCATGATAAAGATGTTGTTTTTATAAGCATTTCTACAGACGAGCAAAAAGATAAAGATAAATGGTTGAAAATGGTTGGAGACATGAAATTAGGAGGTGTGCAATTATATGCTGGTGGTTTTGCAAATAAAGTAACCGATTTCTATAAAATTGAAACTATACCTCGTTTTATCGTAATAGATCGCAATGGAATGTTGGTAAATCCCAATTCGCCACGTCCGTCAGACCCCAAATTGAAAGCTTTGCTTGAAAACGAAATAGCGAAGGCTAAATAAGATTAAACACATAGACACATAGGAATAGATAGTTGGCGAAACTCAAATGTGTTCTATGTTTCCATGTGGTGAAAAAATAAAAAACTGATGAAAAATATACTATTCAGCTTCGTGTTTATGCTGTTCAATTTTTGTACATCTGCCCAGATGACCCAAATTTGGGGTACAGTAAAATCGGAAGGTTTTGATGATACAGATATTACCTTGTATGCCATCAAAAATGGCGAGGCCAAAGAGATTACAAAAACCCATTTGGGGGAAGATGGTTCTTTTGGTTTTATGTTCAACCCCTCTGAAGAAGGCTTCTATGCCATAGGTTGGGGAGAATTTATTAGAGGGAAATTTCCAGTTTATTTAAAAAGAGGCGATAAGGTAGAAGTTGCCATTAATCATAGGAAATTTGATTTTATTGGCCAACAAACACCAGAAAACGCCGTCTTATATAAATGGATCCAAATGAGCGATTCTGTACGATATAATGCCTTTTATTCCATGCAGCGATATGATGAATTCTTCCCTGCATTAACCAAGCTTGCCGCACAAGCAACACGATTTCAAAAAGCTATTCAAACTAAAAATGTAGCATTTAACGAAGCAATGAGGCAAGTTGTTGGCTATGATTTAGATTTATATGCGCTAAATTTCTTTGCTGTTCCAAGAGGCGAATTCATTAAAAGACAACAATTAACGCCTTACTATAATACCATAGTGAATCCGAAAAAGTTTAAGGCAGATGGGGTATTGGGCATGCTTCACGGACAACGTTTTTTGGATTTGTATGCCAGCTTTGCAACCGCTGGAGATAAGGAAACTTATATGAATTCGGTGGTAGTTAGCCGCAAATCAGTTGATGAAAAAATTACAGCATTTAATAATGATCATGTTAAAGGGGCCTATATTTTAAATAAAGGAAAGATGCCTACTGATTATAAAGCTTATTTAGACTATGCGCATAAATATGGGCAGTATTTTCAAACTAAACACCAAAAATCAATCATAGAAGAACTAGGCACAAAGCTGTATAGTAAGGAAGCCGGCCCCAAGCCAGCTGCTAATTTCACCTATCCCGATCAAAATGGCAAGATGGTTTCTTTAAGCGATTTTAAGGGGGAGGTAGTCATCGTTGATGTTTGGGCAACTTGGTGTGCCCCTTGCAAAGCCGAAATTCCATACCTGAAAAAGCTAGAACAAGAATTTAAGGATAAAAAGGTAGTCTTTATATCGGTTTCAGTCGATTATGAAAAAGACAAGCAGAAGTGGGTGGCAATGCTGAAGGGTTTGAATTTACATGGAATACAATTGTTTGCTGGTGGTTGGACGAAAATAACAAAGGATTATGCCATTGGATCTATTCCACGATTTATGGTTTTTGATAAAAGGGGATACGTGGTCTCAACCGATTCTCCTCGACCTTCTGATCCAAGATTGAAAGCATTGCTTGAAAAGGAATTATTAAAATAATTAAATAAAGATGAAAAAGATTTTAATCAGCTGCGTTATCTTATTTATTGCGTTGAGTGGTTTTGCTCAAGGCATCGAATTTGAACATACCAGCTGGAGCGAAGCCGTAAAAAAAGCAAAGCAATTAAATAAACCCATTTTCGTAGATGTGTACACCAGTTGGTGCGGTCCGTGCAAAGTGATGGCCGCCCAAGTGTTTACAAGACCTGAAGTTGGTGCCAAGTACAATGAAGGATTTGTGAATGTAAAAATTGACGCAGAAAAAGGAGAAGGGATCGCTTTAGCGAAAAAATATGAGGTAAGATCATACCCTACCTATTTGTTCATTAACCCATCAGATCAATCTTTAATAGACCGGTCTAAGAGTTCCATGGCTACGGCAGATTTCAACGATTTGGGAGATAAAATGCTTTTCAAGTTTTCGGGTAAATATCAAATCAGTCTTGCTGAATTGGATGCAAAGTATAAAACCGATAATTATGATGAAGCCTTCGTTAAAACCTATATCAAGCGGCTTAAAGCAGAAGGAAAAGCTAGTGTGCCTGTGCTGAGTAGATACATCGACAAATTTGTAAATAAAACACCGTCTGCAGATCAACTTTATTTCATCGGATTAAACTTTCCCAAAGGTGCTGATGCTATCATTTACAATTATATAGTCAATCACTATAAAGCAATTGACGCGGTTCTATGCAAAAAAGATGGAATTGCCGCCGCCTCCCTTTATTTCAATATTCGGGCTGAGATAATTGCCAAGATTGAGGAGACACTTCCCCTAAAAAATGAGGCACAATTGAATCCGCTTTTCGCAAACCTCAATACTGTTGAAATAGAGGAGAGAAAAAATAAGAAAGTTCTTGAATTTAAAATACGATTATACACTTTGAAAGCTGACACTGTGCAACTTTTACAGGCTTATAGAGCATACATCAATGGGTTTTTACTACCGCCAAATAAAACAGCTTCTATAGGTAGGGAAACCTTTGTGCTTAATAAAAATGAACCTGTTGCGGTACTTCCAGTTGATTCTGCTAGCGCTTCCATGTGGTGCTCAAATTATGCGGTGAAACTTGCTAAGCTCTCCAAAGACGTTCAAGATCAAAAGTTGATAAGTAACTTATTTGATAAGGCAATAGCATTAAGTAATTCATCAATAGTTAAAAATAATAAGAATGTAACCGCCTATAATTTTGGTGATCAAGAGAAAGCGATTAAGCAGCAATCTGAATTGATCGCTGAGATGAAAAGTAAGAACGACGAATACTTGACTGATGCCGAAATGAGGTTTCAGCAAATGAAGAATAATGAAATTAACATTTCCATTTTGTCGCCAAAAAGGAAGGCCGTAAAAAAAGCATCAACTACTCATTAAACTATATAAAATGAAAAAGCTATTTGCATTTGTGTTAATGATGTTGTTGAACATCTATGCCATTGCCCAAACAACGGAAGTACAGGGAATACTCAAACCTGCTATAAGCAAAGTTGTATACCTATTTCAGTTGGAAGATGGAGAGGCCAAAGTGGTCAAATCGACTACACTTGCAGCCGATGGATCTTTCGGAATTTCTTTCAACCCATCATCTGAGGGTTTTTACATGATTGGTGGCTTCACGGCTGCGGCCGGGCAATTTCCAGTATACCTGAAAAAGGGTGATCGAGCTCAGGTGTCGATTGATAATCGCCAAATGGAATTTATTGGCAAGCAAACTGAAGAGAATACGGTTTTACATGAATGGATAAAGCTAACAAAGGAGCTAAAAAGTCAAGTAGTAATTGCCGGGCCTAAACGCAACCTAGATCCTATTGCCGAATTTGCATCTGTTAAGGAAAAAACTAAAAATTTTCAAAAGGGCGTTAATACCAAGAACACCAAGTTTAACCTGTTAATGGCACAGTTTGTTGACTATGACATGGATCTTTATGCGCTTAGCCTGATCAAAAAAAATGTAGGAATAATCCCAGAAAGCTTGGCTGAATATAGTAAAACACTTTTGCAGAAGGACAAATTTAAAAGTGATGACGTATTTCTTTATCCCAATGGAAAAGCACTGATCATCCTTTATGCGGATTATGCAGCAAGTTTAAATAAAATGGAAGAAGGTTTTAATTTTCTTTCTACTAATCGTCAAAAAGGGGTTTACCTTTTTGATAGGATGAGTTATAAAATTAAAGACTATGCGCAGTTTGAAGAAATGATTAAAGCGTATGGAAAACACTTTAGCTATCCTACGTTAAAAGCTAAGGTTGATGCATTAGGAGCTAAGTTGTATAATGCGACACCTGGTCGTAAAGCAGCAAATTTCAGTTTTCCTGATAGGAATGGAAAAATGGTTTCTCTGAGCGATTTTAAAGGGAAAGTTGTTTTGGTTGACGTTTGGGCGACTTTTTGCGGACCCTGTCTGGAGCTCGTTCCAGCTTTAAATAAATTGGAGGCAGAATTACATGATCGAAAGGATGTGATCTTTATTGGCGTAGCCCAAGACGGCCCAAGAGCTAAAGACACTTGGTTAAAGTTAATTAAGGAAAGGCAAATGGGAGGGATTCAACTGTTCGCCGGAGGAGGAAATAATGTATTGGCAAATGACTATAAAATTAAGGTAATGCCGCGCTACCTGATTTTTGATAGACAAGGAAATGTCGTTACCGCCGAAGCTCCGCTTCCAAATAACCCAGAGTTAAAGAAATTGCTACTTGCAACATTAGCCAAATAATCCAACGTAAATTAGATGAGAAAAATAATATTCCTGTTCGTTTGCCTACAAATGATCAGACCTGCCTTTGCCCAAAATGATGTCTTCAATGGCGAACAATTAGAGCAAGAAGTTAAGCGCAATCTGCAAAAAGCCTATGCTGCCTCTGTTCGAATTGCTAATTTAAACGCCAACAACCAGAAGGTGGGTGGCTACTTTAGTGGTGTAGTAGTTGATGCTGAAGGCCATATTCTTACGGCCGCCCATGCCGTTAATCCAAATAACCTATATCTTATTACGTTTCCAGATGGTCGCGAATTCAAAGCAAAAGGACTGGGCGTTATTCACAACATTGATGCGGCAATGATGATTATCACTGAAAAAGGTAAATGGCCTTATGCCAAAATGGGCTGGTCATCTTTACTAGAACCTAACATGCCCTGTCTTAGCATTGCCTATCCAGGCAATCTAATAATGGCTACTCAGCCTACGATTAGACTTGGATATATCGCTGAGCTTAAACATGAAACTGGGTTTATGCGCTCTACTTGCTTAATGGAACCGGGAGATTCCGGAGGTCCTCTATTTGATTTAAAAGGAAGAGTAATTGGTGTTCACAGTAGGATAAGCATGCGATTGGACGTTAATCTTGAAGTTCCGGTAGATAATTTTAGGAAATATTGGACGGCGCTAAAAACAGCTGCTGTTCATACGTCATTTATCCCTGAGGATAAGATTAAGGTTGATAAAAAAGTAGAACAGGTTAAACCAATTCCGCAAATGGAACATTTAATTTCAAGCTTTGAACCTCAGGATTCAGAACTCAAAAAAAATGTATTTACAATTATTGACTCAATGAAGGTTAGCATATTGAGTACACTGGTAAACTTGAAGGGTTTAATTCCTGAATCGATGTTAAAGGGTAAAAGTTATTTCATTAGTAAAAGTTCAATGATAGGGTCAAATCCGAAAGTTGAAATGCTAGATGGAAGTATGATTGATGCCAAAGTTTTAAGTCGGGATGCATCAAAGGATTTAGCGTTGCTTCAAATACCACAAGAAATTGCAGGTGGAATAAATTTAAGCGCCGCAACTCTCCATTATAGCTTTGCTCAATTGGGGAATATTTTAATTTCACCAAAACCAAAAAGTGCTGGTGAGTTAAGCATATTGGGGAATATTCAGGTCAATATCCCTAAATCTGCAGCGGTATATTTAGGAATTGGATCAAATTTTAGAATTGAAGATCGTGCGATAGTGGTAACTGGAATATATCCCCTCCAATCTGAAAAACAAGAAAGAGGAGCAAATGACATTGCTGTCATGGATGTATTGAAGAAAATAAATAATCGTCAAGTTTTGACTGTTGATGATTTGCCAGATGAATTATCAAGGTACAAAACAAATGATACGGTTATGATTCAGTATGCCAAACGATCTGGCGCTCTTTACACCAAGACATTTATGCTAAAACCTCGTGGCATAAAAACAAGTTCCCAAGAAGATAAATTCATGGACGGTAAAAGTCAGAGACGGGATAATTTTAAGGAAGTATTGGTTCACGATGGTCAATTAAAGCCATCAGATTGCGGTGGGCCATTGTTCGATATTAAAGGAAATTTTTACGGGATAAATATTGCTAGGTTAAGTCGTACCTGTAGTTTCACGATACCCGCTAATACAATTGTGCTTTTTGTGAAAGAAGTACCTGAATTTAGACTTTAGGCTTGTTTAATAGATTTGAGCCAACAATAATTTCAATATGCAAGTCGCTCTTTTACCTATCTCTTTCTAAAGTAAAGTTAAAACATACAATAAAATCAAATGAAAAAAAAACGCTTATACACCTGTATTTTTATGGTGGCCATGCACTTGATTTCGGTAGATATTAGTCTCGCACAATCGATAAAAAAACAACAAGAAACACCGGGTGGCCCTGAAAATTCATCAGCTAAAATAAAACTTGGCAACGATGGTAAAAGCCTGCATTTGATTTATAATGGTGCTGAAATTTTTGAAGCACAGTTTAGCGAAAAGGTTAAGGTTACAACTACCTCAACTGGTAAAGATGCTATTACCCAAAAGATTATAATTCAATTGCCTAAAAATCACGGTTTTAAAGGGATGGTAGATGGAAGTGCAGAAGCACTAGCTGCCGAAACTGGCGGAAAAGCCCAGCAAGCTTTTGCAATGATAAGGACTTCACACGGGCTAAGTAATAATTTAAGAAACAATGCTATCTATGATCGAAATCTCGATTGGATGTTGCAAGCCGCAGAGGGTACAGTGATCAAATCAAGAAAAAATGCTGACGGAAATACCAGTTTTGCACTCACATTTAAAAACAATAAAGAAGAGCTTATATTTTATCCTAGATATTATCAAAAGCATAAAAATCTTCCACACTACCAACCATGGACTTACAAAGTAAATAAAGAATCTATTACAGGTTGGTCTTCATGGTGGGCTTACTTCAAACATTTTACAGAAGGTGAGCATAAGAAATTATTAGATGTATGGCAGCGAAAGCACTTCGCTGACTATGGATACCGTTTTGTTCAGATAGACGATGTGTATCAGGGTGAAAATGATAAGGGCAGAGAAAACAGTGAAAAGTCAAATGGTTATATAGGCGGACGTCCAACTACGTGGCTCGATTGGAAGAAAAATATATTTCCTGGAGGGTTAACTAATTATGTCAAAAATACCAACGCTGCAGGCTTTAATTCGGCAGTATGGTTGGGTTCTTATTTTTCAGATAAGAAAACAGCACAAGATCACCCGGATTGGTTTGTGACGGATAAGAATGGAAGACCAGTATCAGCTCCATGGGTTGGTTATACGATGGATGCCACAAATCCTGAAGTGGTCGAAGCGCTTATCCGTCCAACTTTCAGAGGATTAAAAAATGCAGGAGTGAAATATGTAAAAATAGACCAACTTCGTCATTTTCTCTATGACTGCTTACACAATAACTTGGAATGGTGTAAAAAAAGAGGGGTTACTCCCGATCAGGTGATCAGAGCTTACCTCCAAGTTGCTCGAGAAGAATTAGGAAACGAAACTTTCATTCTTTCCTGTTGGGGTACACTTCCTGAGGCCATAGGTTTGGCAGATGCTTGCCGCATAGGCGGTGATGGCTTTGGGCCAGTAACTATGCAGCAATATAATTCCTGGAATGGTATCATCTGGCGTAATGATCCTGACCATTGCGATATACTTCCAAAAAAGGCGGGGAAAGGTATTGGTAATATCACACAAACAAAAGATGTAAAAGCGATAAGCAATGAGTCTATCATTAGGCCGGCACTAGCCTCGATAGCTGGAGCAATGCTTTTATTGAGCGATATGCCAAGTGTATACGAAAATGAAAATAATCTTGTTGGTCTTCGGCGTTCATCGCCAGTATTATTCTCTGTTCCTGGTCAATTATACGACTTTGATGCCACAAAAACAGATTGGTTGACAAATCATCAAAGGACTGAAATTACCTCTGGAGCAAACCCTACCCCAATAGATGCTAACCAGTTTGGTACTGTATGCCCTTATTGGCTCAACGAATTCAATACAGGCGTTGATTACTGGAATGTTTTGCACATCCTTAATTGGTCAGAAAAAAACAAAACAGGCTCTGCCATTTCAGCCATCAATTTCAAAGATTTGGGCCTTGATTCATCGAAAGAATATCTTGTTTATGAGTTCTGGAGCAATCAATTTTTAGGGGTTTTGAAAAATCAAATACGACCAGAAGGATTGGCCCCTTATGGCTTACAATCTTTTGCAATTCGTGAAAAAATCAATCGCCCTCAGCTAGTTTCTACCAATAGGCATTTATCACAAGGAGCAGTAGAAATTGAAATGATGCGATGGGAATCAAATTGTATCAAAGGTCGTAGCCGTATGATTGTTGATGATAAATATATAATGAGTTTTTATGTGCCAGATGGCTACAAATTCAAAGCTGCTTTTGTCGACGGAAAACCTGTAGTTGGTGAACTAAACGGTAATTTGCTAAAGATGAGTTATACACCTTCGCAAACTGTTTCATTGAGTTGGGAGATCAGTTTCGAGAAAATCTGAAAGATTAATGGAATTTAAATTGTTTGCGTTGGAACAAGGATTGAACTTACAACGGAAAAGGTGGATTTGTAAGAGATATTGTATTAACCCAATGATGAATTATTTGCTTAGGCTGTGCCCCACCAGATTTACAAAATACTTGGGCGTATTTTTCATTTTAATAATATGGGCAACAACAGGTTATGGTCAGATCGTTATTAAGGCGGCCGATTTTGGCGTTAAGAAAAATAGTTTCGAAAATGCAGCAGGTAGCTTACAAAAAGCACTAAACGCCTGCAAGGATAAGAAGAATGTGGTGCTGCAATTGCCAGGAGGACGGATTGATGTTTGGTCAGAAGGCAGTCCGAAACGCGAATTATACATTTCAAATAGCACCGAGAATGACACGCTGTCGAAAGTAAAGAATATTGCTTTTCTTTTCGAAAATACAAACGATCTAATCCTTGACGGGAATAACACCTTAATTGTACTGCATGGTAAGATGGTGTCGTTTGCATTATTAAATTGTAAAAATGTTGAGCTTAAACATATTAGGTTTGATTATGAAAGGCCCACCATGTCTGAAATGACAATAAGATCGGTAGCTCCAAATGCGATTGAAACCACAATTCATCCAGATAGTAAATATGCAATAGATAATGGTCGAATTAGTTTTTACGGCGAAGGTTGGAAAACCAATTCATACCATACCACTCTGTTCGATACCGTAAATAAATTTCTGCACTACAGTTCAATGAAGCCTTTTTCAGAAAGTAAGGCAGTTGAAACAAGCCCGTATAACGTGCGATTCGAAGGTAACTTTAGCAGAACAGCCTTAGAAGCAGGCAATATCCTTAGCATCAGGGATCCTTATCGTGATAATTGTGGTGGATTTATTTCGAGAAGCAAGAATATTAAGTTGGAAGATGTAAAAATGCATTTTATGCATGGCTTAGGCATTGTATCTCAATTTTCTGAAAATATATCTTTATTGAAAGTATCGGTAGCGCCTAGAGAAAATTCGGGTCGTATAATTGCTTCTTTTGCAGATTGCTTTCATTTCTCGGGCTGTAAAGGTCTAATTAAAATAGATAGTTGCTTTACCTCAGGCTCTCATGACGATGCAGTGAACGTTCATGGTACTCATCTACAAATAGCGGCTGTTCAAGAAAACAAAATTAGGGTTCGCTTTATGCACCATCAGACTTATGGTTTTGAGGCCGTTTTTGGCGGAGATAGTATTGCATTTATCGACCCAAAAACATTACTTCCTCTAGGCGCGGCGAAATTAAAAAATGCAAAATTGATTAATAAACGTGAAATGGAAATTGAAGTGGATGGGACATTGCCTTCAGTTGTTACTGCCGGACTTTGTATTGAAAACTTAACTTGGACTCCTGAAGTAATCATTAAGAATAGCCGATTTGAACGAACAAATACCCGCTGATTGCTACTTACTACACGACGCAAAGTACTGATTGAAAATAACGTTTTTTACCGAATAGGTATGTTTCCTATTTTAATTGCTGATGACGCTGCAAGTTGGTTTGAATCGGGAGCAGTTCAGGATGTGACCGTTAGAAATAATACATTCCGGGAATGTGGGTATAACTCAGTTAGCGGAGCCATCAATATAGCCCCCGAAAATCGGGAATTTGTACCAGAAAGTTCAGTACATCGTAATATTCGTATCATCGATAATTCTTTTATCTTAATTAACGCCGGCTTGTTGAATGCCAAAAGCGTTAGTAATCTTGTGTTTACTGGAAATAAAATTAGCTGGACAAGTTTGCTGTCAAATAAAGTGGAGAACCCAAGCATTAATCTTAACTCTTGTAGAAATGTGTTGATCAAGAAAAATAGGTTTAACTCAATTGAACTTCCTTTGGTGAAAACAACTAACATGATAACCAAAGATTTGAAAACTGATTTGAAAACCGATTTCTAGTGATACAACTAGTTTGCGTCTTTCCAAAATCAAGAACGTCCTACATTTAACGGAATGGCGTTGGAGTTGTAAAATTAGCTTTGATCAAGATCTTGTATCTTCTTACTGATGACCTGTATTACCCCATCAAGTTCGTGGGCACAATTGTCAACCATTCCGACAAGTTCCTCTTTTTCTTTAGGGTCTGCAGATAGCCTGATCAGGTTCATCAGGCCCATGATCGAGGCGACCGGTTTTCTTATTTCATGTGAACTGCTCCATGAAATTTCACGCAGAACGGTATTCTGGCGCAAGATTTCCTCCTCTGCTTTTACTCGGCTGGTCACATCGCGGAAATTGCAAACAATGGCGTTAATGTGTTCATCTGATAACATATTGGCGAACACGCATTCAAGCCAGATATAGTATCCATCGTGATGTAGCGACCGATAGGTAATTTCAATCGGCTCTGCGGGATCCTGGATAATTTTATTGAACAAGTTCTCTACCCGTTCCCTGTCCTCGGGATGGATGAGCTTATGGATATTGCTGTTGAGCTGCTCATTGTTCCAGCCGCTGATTCTTGTGGCGGATAGGCTCCTAAAGAACACGCTGAAATTCCGATCCAAAAGACTGATTCCATCATGGCTATGCTCGATCAATTTACGGAAGCGAAGTTCATTAGCCAGGACTTTGCTTGTCTGCTGTTTTACGCGTTTTTCGAGTTCATGTTGCATCGCCTCGCGCTGCTCTTCAACTATCTTGCGCTCGGTCTGGTCGCGCGTCATTTTTGCAAATCCGATATGCTTTCCGTCCTGATAAACCGGAGTAAATATGATATTGGCCCAGAACAGGGAGCCATTGCGCCTTACCCGCCATCCTTCACTTTCATAGGTGCCATTTTCCAGTGAGAGTTTAAGGTTGTGCTGGGGCTCGTTGCCCAAGATGTCGTCAGGGGTGTAGAAGATTGAAATGTGCTTTCCAATAACATCTGTTCCCTGATAGCCCTTTATTCTCGCCGCACCGTCGTTCCATGTGAGGATATAGCCCTGGGGATCGATCATAAATATGGCATACTCCTTTACACTACCAACCAATAGCTGGAACAAAGTGCCATCAATGTGGGGCGAGAAATCGGAAACATTTTGCATGGCGGTATCAAAGGGTTGGTTGTTAATGCAATTTAGGTTTTTTTACACATATTAAAACTACATATTTTGGATTTATCTTTCGGCTTTAGGAGCTGCAAATTGGAAGGTAACCTAGAATGAGAGGTCTATAACGCATAGGAAGCGTCAGTAATATTTTAGCTTGTTGTAGTCGCTGCGAGCAAGCTTTGTTTGAGGTCATTGACTTTTACCTCATATCCAGTATTAGTAGATTCAGAGCTGAAGATGTGCGAAAAGGAGCTTCTTTATTGCGTTTTATTGAAAATCATGCGCTAAGTAGGGGTTGACAATAGGGTATTCTCCACAATATAGATATTAAATATTGCCTTTAAATTAGTTTAAACCATGGTTTTTGCTTATCTTTATTTTAATCAAATCAATAAAAACTCTGCCAAATTACCCAAAATGACAAATAAAAAACCGCTTTTAAGCTATCAAAAACAGCGTCTGGAGCACGCAATTGATGCAGTGTCCACTCCGATATTCTCAACTTGATATTTGAGTTGATTGTTTTAAATAAAATCTAGCAATTTCTCTGCAACTTCCTTTTTAACCTTGCTTTCAAAGCCTGCCCAGTATTTTTGTGTAGTGGCAAGGGTCGTATGTCCGAGCGCTTCCTGTGCAAACTCCAATCCCGCTTCCCTAGTTACCATAGTTGTAAAGGAATGCCTTGCGTACATAGTCCCAAGATTGAAAGAAACGCCCACCATTTTAGCCAGCCTTTTCATGTGCTGATTCACAAATCGAATGAAGTTCTGGTTAACTCGGTGCTTTTCCTTAGCATTCATGCCTAGTTCGAATATCGGAAAAACATAATCTCGATCATCTCCGTTTTTCCTTCCATACTTTGAAATGATCCTGCCAACGGCCGCAGTAATGGGCACCACAATCGGCGTTGGATCTTCTCGAGTGGTATTGAGCGTCTTTTGGCGCAGGAACGAAAAATAATCATCGGTGAGGTTCTTGAACTTCAATTCGGCAATATCTCGAAAATTCATCCCGTTGCACTGATAGCTGAAGAACCAGAAATCCCTAGCTTTGATGATATATTCATCATCCGTCTCCCAAGTATAAAGCAGTTTTAAGGTATCCTTTTCGATCGTCTTTTTGATGTTCCTTCCCGCAGGAATCTTATACTTTTTAAAGGGATAGATCTCTGGGTCAATATCGCCATTCGCTATAGCGGTGTTAAACAACTTCCTCAATGGTCGCAAATATATCCCAACCGTACTTCTGCTCATTTCCTTGTTCATCATCCACCGTTCGTACCGCTGAAGGAACTCGTAACTGATGGTGTCAAATGCAAGCCTTTCCACTTGATGTTTTCGGTCGTGGTTTACAAATTGCAAAATGGAATTCATGCTGCATCTATAGTTAGACGCCGTTCCAATCCGTTCCTGATCTTCCAGCTCGGATATGTATTCGCTGTAATGATCAATTACATTGGTAATGCTCGACTTGCTCCGGAACAATGCCCATTCAAATTTAGGAAACGTAAAAAAACGCAAAGTATCGGCAGCTTCAATGCCCTTGGCCTCAACAGCCTTCAACTGAATCTGAATTTTCTTGAACCTTCCACGTGGTGATTCTTGCAAATACCCATACTTAAATTCTTCCTCCGAAACTGATATTCCCGTCTCATACATCTTAGCTTTTTCAAAGTAGACACGCAACTTTACGGGGTATGTGTTGTCTGAAAGCTCCCGTCGGGTATCATGATAGAGCGAAATTAATGCCTTTTTCATAGTGTAAACAGATTTTTTTGGTGTTTTCATTTGCACAAAATTTGCATAAAAACACCATAATTAACCCAAAAATGGTATAAACAAAGATAATAATAAAAAATGTAAATACCTGATAAACAGACTATTTATAAATAAATAGAAGCATCACAAAACACCAAAAAATCCTGTTAATCAGAGGGTCGCTGGTTCGAGCCCAGCAGAGGGAGCCATAATGGGCAAGCACGGTAAAACGGTCGCTTGCCCTCTTTTTTTAGCCCATAATTTGCTGTTAATCTGATAGATAAGGGATCAGGGCCAAAACCCTGTGGACTAAGCAATTAATTTGGTTAGCCTGAACAGGAAAAAATTGATGTCTCCACATCCCTGAACTGTGACATGAAGGCTTTGATCTTGGCATTGAAAGATTCTGCCGAGGCATTGGTACTTTTGTTATCAAAGTAGTTCAGTATTTTCCTGTGGTGCAGGATAATGGTTCTTGATACGGTGTTAAAAGATTTGAAACCTGATTGTTCTACCTTTTCGTTCCATTTTGCCAGTCTGGCAAACGCATAGAGTTTATCTGCCGTGTTGTTGAATATCCAGCAGAGCTGTTGGCTAAGCCCATATGCCTTCTCACCCGAAAAATTCTTTGTGTCTAGCTATTTTAAGATTGGGAAATTTGGCAACTCAAATTCTGACCTGAAATTTCAAGATTTAGTTGAAGGTAATGTATTTGAAATGGCCGAAAAGGTAATGAAACTATTGAGAGATAGGTATCTTTTGTCGCCCATTAAATATGACTGCATACAACGGATAGAAAAATTGGAATATCCAGAAGATGAATTAGGGGAGGCGGTATTGAATGCCATTGTTCATAGAGACTACACTGGAGGAACAATCCAATTGAGCATTTATGACGATAAAATCTTACTGTGGAATCCTGGAGAGCTGACCGATGGACTAACCATTGAGAAATTAAAATCCAAACATCCGTCAAAATCTAGGAATCGGAAACAGCAACCATTGCTTTTAAATTCACAAATAAGTATCTTCAAAGCTTATTAAATTTACTTTTAATGCTTAAGAGAATAATCAAAGTTAGTGTTTGTTTATTGTTGATCTTGTCTAATTCAGTTTATTCACAGAAAAATGAATCTGTCCTTTGGGAGATAACAGGTAATGGACTAAAATCAAAATCATACCTCTTTGGAACATTTCATACGGTAAGCATTAAACTCATAGATAGTTTTCCTGATTTAAAAAATATTATAGGTAAATGTGACTTTGGGATATTTGAAAAATCTCCACATGCTATTGGAGAGGTTATAGATATAGATATCAAAACTCCTCCGTTAGATTCTGTTTTTACGAAAACAGAATATCTATTAGTCGATAGTTTCTTTACAAAATCTCCATTTGGAAGTATTAAACCGCATAATAACGAAGCTTCGTTATTAGCGATGGCCCAGGCTGTAATGATGCTTAATAATAAACAAACAAAGGATCAGGATATGTTTTTTGACGATTACATCCAGTCTTATATGATTGATAGCTTGAAAAGAAAAACTTTTGGCCTTGATGAGCCACTAGAGATGGCCGAATCTGCAAAAAAAACAGACAACAAACGTCTAGCGAAGCTTATTGTTTACTTGATCGAATCAAAAGTAAATCTATCCGCATCTGATAAGTTGTTTGACGAACCACTTTACATAAAGACCATGCAATCAGACATGAAGCTTTCTGATGAGGTGAAAATACAAGAACTAAAAGATGGTACAATAAATAGAAATCAAATCTGGCTTCCTAAAATTATCACTAAAACTAAGGAAGGTTCATGTTTTATTGCAGTTGGTCTTGGACATTTACAATACAAAACAGGTATAATTGCATTATTACTTGCTAATGGTTACACACTAAGACCTATAAAATTAACAAGACTTTAATTCTTATCTGCTTGGAAAATAAATCAACTCTTTAATCACTTTAGAAAATGGAGCATAAATTATTAGTTTTTCGTCCGAAAATTTCTTTTGTAAAACTGGTAAAATGTTGTTTTAGAGTCTAAAATATGGCTTACGTGTATTGATGGATATTTATGTTATGTTGGAGTTTTGTTTTAATCGTCCGATTATCGTCCGATTGGTTCGAGCCCAGCAGAGGGAGCAGATTAAAAGCCTTACTTTAATTAGTGAGGCTTTTTTTGTTTTAAGCTGTACTCTTTTTTGCTGAAAAGTTTGCAAATCCACTGGCCATAAATCAAAATTTATGGTACAAGTTAAAATAGTATTGGATAAAAGACGATTGAAGTCTGACAATACATATCCAGTTATACCTTTTAATTCAGTATAGTTGCTGAAAAAACACAAGATAAACGGTTTTTAATCGTTTATCTTGTTATTATTCTGCATATTTAAATATTTTATGTAGTTTTGATGTAAGATAAACGAAATTTAATCGTTTATCTTATTAATATTTTACAATGGATATTCAAGTAGCATTAAGAGAACTATCTAACCAACCGCTGACCCATCAGCTACTAGCAGGCCTTTTGAAAGACTATAAACGACCGAACGATAAAATATTAGCTTTAAAAGCAGATGGCCTGATCGAACCGATCAAAAAAGGACTTTACATAGTCGGTAGGTCTCTTGGCTCTGAACGACCTGAAAGCGCACTGCTTGCCAACCATATACTCGGACCAAGCTACCTTTCAATGGAAAGTGCACTCGCCCATTACGGGCTGATTCCAGAGAAGGTTTTTGCGGTCACTTCAATGACTACAAAAGCATCGAGGAAATTTCAGACCAACATTGGACTATATACCTATACCAACCTGCCATTGCCTTATTACGCATTCGGTCTTGCTACCGTGAGCCTGTCTAAAGACCAGCAAGCCATAATGGCAATCCCCGAAAAGGCATTATGCGATAAAATAGCTACAACAGCAGGCATAACCTTAAGAAGCCAATCTTCTGCAAGGGACTATGTTTTTGGAAATCTGAGAATGGAGGAAGAAGATCTCGTTAAGTTTGATTTAAATGCAATGTTAAGTTGGCTGGAAAATGCACCCAAAAGGGAAAGTCTGGAAATGTTAATCAAAATGATCGAAAAAATATGATAAAAGAATGGCTGGAAAGTTATCATCCTGCAAATAGGGAAGAAGCAAAAGATGCATTGAGGGAAATCATGCAGGAGATTACACTGGCAGGACTTAATCGTGCCGGTTTTTTTGAGAAAGCGGCATTCTATGGCGGAACTGCGCTCAGGATCTTCTACGGGCTAGATCGATTTTCAGAAGATCTGGACTTTTCATTACTTGCCGTTGACCCGGATTTTTCACTGGAAAAATACCAGGATGCTATCATAAATGAGTTCGCTGCCCTCGGGATGCAGGTATCTATTTCGGAAAAACAGAAGGCAGTGAAGAGCAACATCAACTCTGCCTTTCTAAAATCGGAAACCATTTGGAAGGAACTTGTGTTGGAGGGTGTCATCCCACAGAACGGACTTAAGGAAGTAGCCAGCATTAAAATCAAGATAGAAGTGGATATAGAGCCACCATTAGGGTTTTCTACTGAGGAAAGGTTATTGCTTAAGCCTTTTTCTTTTTACGTGAAGTGCCTGTCGCTTCCCGACCTTTTTGCTGGAAAGATGCATGCATTGCTTTTTCGCAAGTGGGGTACGAATGTAAAAGGACGGGACTGGTATGATATGGAATGGTACATCAAAAAAGGATATCCCCTCAATCTCGATCATTTCTTGCTAAGGGCGATCGATAGCGGTGACTGGAAAAAAGAGGCCATCAACGAAGAGGAGTTCAGGAAATTATTGAGCGAAAAAATCGAAAGTGTTAAAATGGACTTTGTCAAAGCTGACATCTCTAGATTTATAAAGGATCCAAAAGTACTTGAAATATGGTCCCCAAGTTATTTCCACGATCTGAGCGCAAAACTAAAAATCAATACATCCAGTTAAGCTCTAGACTTTGTTAATCAGAGGGTCGCTGGTTCGAGCCCAGCAGAGGGAGCAGATTAAAAGCCTCACTTTAATTAGTGAGGCTTTTTTTGTTTTAAACTGTACTAACCTGTATAGCTATATACGGATAAGACAGTTCAACCGGTACTGTAATCCTCTGATCAAATAGCGGTAATCTTTATCACAACACTACTCCTTTTACTACCAACCTGGGGATTGAAACCAATGTTCATCAAGAAATCACCTGAATAAACCCTCGTGTTATCTATAGGAGATTTGGTGTCAGGGTATAGATTAATCTCCTCTATTTTGTACCGCTTGTTCCTATCCAGACCTTTCAAGATAATGGGAAGAGCCTGCTTAGTGGCATTTCTTGTGGCCATGAAATAATTAAACACAATAGCCTGATCTTTGGTGTCGTTTACATAAGAAATGGATGCTATATCGTTTTGATAAGGATCCTGCAATCTGTACTGTTGCCCGTGCCATATAATATCCTTGAAGTCATTATAGGTTTTAACTGCATTTTGGCAGAAAAGGAGATCCGATTCAGATAAATGGTGAATGTTCACATCATAGCCTAATTTGCCCATCATCGCAACATCAGTTTTAAACTTTATTGGTTGTGCACCCATATCAGTAACATGATTGTCTACCGCAATTGAAGGGAAATAATAAGAATACTCCCACTGAATGAAAATTCTATCGAAAGGATTGGTGTTGTCACTTGGCCAAAATTCAGTAAAATATTTAAGCGCAGCATAATCTACCCTGGAGCCGCCACCGGCACATAACATCATGGAGATTTTAGGATGTTTTTTTCTGATTCTTTCCAATACACTATTCAGCCCGCGTACATATTCGATGTAAAAATGGTCCTGATTTTTTAGCGTAGAGGAGTTGGCATTATAAATTAATGAATTACAATCCCATTTTATAAAGGCCAGATCTGGAACCTGGGTAAATGTTTCTTCAACAACATTAAAAATATAGTCCTGCACTTTTTTATTCGTTAGGTCCAATACTAATTGGTTCCTCATGTAATATTCTTTTCTATCGGGTTGTTTAATAACCCAATCGGGGTGTTGTTCATATAGTTCACTTTTCGGATTAACCATTTCGGGTTCCAGCCAAATGCCAAATTTGACACCGTTTATAGTTGCTTCTTTTCCTACAGCACTAATACCATCCTTCAGTTTTTGCTTATTGAATTGCCAATCACCAAGTCCAGCATCTGGCCCATTTCTTGGATATTTATTCCCAAACCAGCCATCATCTAATAAAAAGACGTCTACTCCAAGTTTTTTGGTATCCTGTACAAGCCCTTTTAATTTTTTATCATTAAAATCAAAGTAGGTTGTTTCCCAATTGTTTAAAAGGGTAGACCTTTCACCATTCCCCTCAAGCAATTGATATTTTCTGGCCCAATTTTGAAGGTTCCTGCTGGCTAGCCCTGTTCCACTTCTGGAATAGGTATACACAAAGCGTGGTGTTACAAAATGTTCCCCGGCTTCAAGGGTGTAGTTTGAAGAAAAGTTATTTATTCCCGTAGTAATCCTTAGGTAATAATCATCAAAAGTCTCGAAATCCAATTTGAAATTTCCTGTCCATTCTAAAGAACCGGCCAAAATGTTACCGGTATCTTCTGCTGAAGGGCCATCGATAGCCACCATGAATGAGGATGAATGTAAAAGATTGGTACGTGTACCCAGTTTCGAATCAAGTGTTCTGAGTCCATGCAATAATTGTTGTTCTTCAGATCTCATTTCTCTCAGGGCACTACTATAATGATTTTTTAAATAGAATTTTTTACCATTTAAGGTCAGGTTAGCTGACGCATATTTGTTTAATACAACGCTGCCTTTCTCCTTGTGCAGGATGTCTACCCATTGCTCTATCACATCTTCATCAAAATAGGCAAGGTAGTTTAAGGTAACCCAGAAATTGTATTTAGGGTCTTTTAGTACGATGGAGGTTAATTTTCGGTTGTTGTCAATTGCTGTTTCTTTAACATCCTGAAAGATCAGAACCGTAGATTTATTACCATCAGCATGGGTAACACTCAACGCGGGCTCTAATAGATTTATAGTGCCAGAAGCGATATATGCTTCCCGTTTATTGTATAAATCATCCGATCCGGGTGTATACTTGTCGAGCGTAGGTATCGTTGCATATTCCTCCTTATTGGCAATTTTTTTGCCAAAATAGCTTGAAATTAGGGAATGATCTGCATCTACAGACAGTAAAAGTGCATTGTTATGAGTTTCAATTGTAATTTGCTTTTGTGCCATAGTCTTTCCCTGAACCATTATTAGGAGGAAGGTAAAATAAAAATATATTTTTATCATGTTTAATTCTTTAATGTAAGCGCTTAATTGTTTGGATAGAATCTAAGTCTTTAATTTTTTGCAATTCCTGCTTTCGAGAAAAGTAAAAACAGGACAATCATGATCACCAGTAAAAGTGCATTGACCCAATGCCGATTTTTCCAGGGTTTTATATCGACCACCTGTTTGTCTTGTGCAACATAAGCAGTGCTCATAGGCAGAAACTTTCCTATCATAAGCATGATGATTGTCGTTACTAAAAAGAGAATCGCTAGAATATGCAGAAAATGGATGCCGGTATCAAACACAATTTGAGTTAGTATATAGCCTGTAAAACAAAATGCAAGTCCTATTTTAGCTGCAATAGGAGGAACTTTTTTAGTTACAAATCCTACAAACATAATCGTGAATATAGGAATGCTGAAAGCGGCATTCATCTTCTGCATAAAAGTGTAAAAACTGTCGTTGGAGAAGATAATGAGGGGAGCGATAAACATGGCCAATAATGAAGCGAACATTTCAAATCTTTTAGAGCTTTTAAGTAGGTTTGCTTCCGTAACCACTATTCCTTTTTTCTCCTTTAAAGGTTTGTATAAGTTTAAAGTAAATAATGTACTGGCACTGTTTAATCCTGGAGAAAAGGAGGTTATTGCAGCACCGAAAATAACCGCTGCAATAAAGCCTGTTAAAATAGGGGGAGAAACATCACTAACTACCATAGAAAATACATCAGCTGTATTTCCTACCTTATGATACATATGAACCGCAATTATCCCCGGTAAAATGAACAGGAGCGGGCCCATTAGTTTCCCAGCACAGGCCAGGGCGATACCCTTTTGACTGGTTTTCAGATCAGAAGATGCGAGTGCCTGCTGTACGATAACCTGTTCGGTGCCCCAGTAAAAAAGATTCATTAAGATCATACCGGTAAAAATTGTAGAAAATGGTACGGCATCCGTCGATGTTCCAATAGAATTGAAATGTGTTGTTTTTGAGGAAAGGATAGTTTGAAACCCCTGCTGAAGATTTCCGTTACCAATATGGCTCAATCCAAAGTAAGCTAGTAACAATGCTCCAGTAAACATGCAAATTCCTAGAACCAGATCAGAGATTACTATAGCCTTTAAGCCACCAAGAATAGAATATAAGCTGCCAACAAGGCCTATGCACCAAACCAGAATCCAAATGCTGCTTTCATAACTGATGCCCCATATATCCGAAAAATGAAATAAACCATTCAACGCAACAGCGCCGCTATAGAGTACAATTGGAAGGAGGTTAACCATGTAACTGATCAGGAACAGAAAGGAAACTAATTTCTTTGTTCCAGGATCATATCTGCTTTCCAGAAAGTCAGGTGTAGTTAACATGGCTCCTTTTAGGTAAACTGGAATTACAAATTCTGAAACGATCAGCATTGCAAAGACAGAGCTGATTCCCCAAGCCATTACGGTCATGTTGTTTACGAAAACAGATTCGCTGCTGCCCACAAACTCGGCTGCACTAATGTTGGTGAAAAACAGGGCGCTACCAACGGCTGTAAAGCTTAAGGTACGGTTGGCCAAAAAAAGACCTGTTGAGGTGGTTATTTTATGCCTTCTGGTTTTAAGCCAGGAGATCGCCCCTACAAGAAAAGTTACAATAACAAAGGTGGCAAGGGCTGTTGTGCTCATGTTACCTGACTATAACGATTTTCTTCTGGTTAATACAGTAGGGATGATTTCTTGTACTTTCTCTTTCTTTAATATTGCCTGGGCCACTTTTTTGCCCATCAGGGAAAAATCAGCCGAATAGGTAGTAAGGCCACCGCCAATAATTTCTTTAACAATTTCGTCATTATGAGATAAGATGCCTATATCACGACCAAGTTCGAGTTGTTTTATTTCGCAGTCCTTCATAATTTTCCATATCTCGGAGTTGTCCAATGTAAAATAAACCTTTCCTTTTTCGACGCTTCCAGGCTTGTATTCGTTTAGTATCTTAGTTTTTATATTAAAGTCTTTGGCGAATTTTTTAAAGGATTTAATAATTTCGATTGGATCGAGGGAACCTGGTACATGAAAAAGAATCATTTCATCAAATTTCATGATGGTTTCTGCAAGCTCAGCAAGTACCTTGTAAGTAGATTGTTCAAATTCCTGGGTAACGTAGTTAAACTCTCCATCAAGTGGTTCATATCGGTCAAACATGATGAATTTATTACTGGGCAGCATGCTCAGCAGTTTTTTTGTCTTAGGGTGAGGAATCGGTGAAATCACATAAACGCCGTATTTGCCTTTGATCATGTCCAGCATAGTTTCAAAAATCGTGATGTTGCCATGATGAAAGAATACATCGATATGAACATTTGGTCCTAGTTCATTTCGAAAGTTTCTATAAAATTGTTCCTGGAATGAATCGATCAGGTACATCAGTAAAGCCACTTTTAACGATTGCTCAGTATCATCATTTGCTACGAAATAACCCAATCTGTTCTTAGATTCAACTATGCCCCGACTAATCAGTTCCCTGTAACCTTTCATGATCGTTTCCCTGGCGAAGCCAAGTTTTTTAATTAGGACGTTTATAGAGGGAAGGGCTTCCCCTTTAGAGATGATTCTCTCGTCGATGGCATTAATGATCCCTTGCACGAATTGCTCATGTTTTGAGTAGGATGGTACTTCTTCGAGTTCTTGAATCTTTTCAAAAATAGTGGTCATATCGGAACAGTTGATCTGTATTAATGGATGAAACTTCTTTCAGGCTAACTTATAAGCGTATAAAATTTACATAGGTTATTCATCAGTAGAAGAAACGTTAAAATTAAGATATTTTATTAAAAATATTTTTCGTTGGCTCATTTCAAAATTGATATTGTAGCAGGAGTTACACAAACCTAAACAATAGGGAATGATCTGCCTTATAGATCATTCCCTATATTGTTAATTCGGATAGTCTGGATTCTGAGTTAGTTTTGTCCGGTTCATTTCGCTTTTAGGTATAGGTAGTAGGTAGTGCTGAGGTTTAAATACCCTTGTTTGCACTTGGCTATAATTATAACTTTTACTGCCATTACCATTTTTAGTAATGATTACGCCCATCAATGGTTTATTTTCCGTGATATTGGCAATTTTCCAACGGCGAACGTCGTAATAACGATGCCCTTCCAGGCATAATTCAACCTGTCTTTCATTTCTGATTTTGTTTTCGAGCGCCGCGCCTGACAGTGTGTTTGGAAGTTTGTTTTTGATTCCCGCCCGCTGCCTGATTAAATCTAAATACTCTATTGCTTTGGCATTGTTTCCAAGATAAAACTGAGCCTCGGCATAATTCAAATAGATCTCGCTTAGGCGGCTGATCACCCAAAATTTATTTGTTTGGGTTTCATCATTGAAATTAAAGGTGGTATCGCAATATTTTCTGAAGGTATAACGGGTTACACTGTTGTTCCATTTGTCCCAACCCTGGGGCGAATCTAATCCACCTTCGTAAAACTCCGCGGCATTTGTACTTCCTACATTGTACCTGTCTTTACAGAATTCTGGTTTTCCAAAGGGTCTTCCATCGAAAACGATATCCTGGTAAAAACGGGGATCCCTGTTTACATAAGGTTGCTGTGGGTTATAGCCCGAAGCTGGGTCCGTAATCTCTTTTCCATCTGCCGTTCCAAATGCATCTACTAGGTTTTGGCTTGGGGCAAATGAAGCCCACCCGTGGAATCCGCTGGGAGATAGGAACATTTCTACCCCTTGGAAAGCATTCCACATATATTGTTTATTCGTTAACCTAACCATGATCAATTCGGAATTTTTAGTGGTAAAAAGATCAGGATAGTTGCCCGTGAAAAGCTGAAATGGCAAATCAATCACCACTTTTGCTGCATCAGATGCTTTCTTCCACTTCGCTTGATCGTTTGTTGGATTCCATTGCGGACTAGCCGCATACAGCAAAGCTGTAGATTTCAGGGCAAGAGCTGCAGCAGCGGTAACTCGTCCATAAGTTGTTGTACCTTTCAGCAGACCTGCAGTTTTGTCCAGTTCATCAGCAATGAAATTAGAACACTCGTCATAAGTATTGCGACCCTTTTCAAAATTACTATTCAGATCAAAGGGTTCTTTAATCAATGGAACACCACCATAGTCTCTGATTAACTTAAAATAGGCATAGGCCCTTAAATAAGTAACTTCACCTTTTAGTCTGTCACGTTTAGCCTGGTCGCCTGGAACATTGTCTATCTTTGATAAAAAGATATTGCAGTTTTGAATAATGCCATAGGTTGGTGCCCAGATGTCAAAATTTCCCAGGTTGTCGGGAGTAAGGGAACCTGAGTTCATCACCGAGGCGTTGTAATCGTCAAATTTGTTATAGGCTTCATCCGAAGCTGAAGATAAGGCCCAAGTTCTGTTGGTTGTATTATCCCAGTTGTGTTCAGCATTGGGTAATACGTTGTACAGATTGTTGGTGAAAGCTTCTGCAAGACTTAAATCGTTCCACACAGATTGATCGGTATAGGAGTCAAGCGGTGTTTTGTTTAAGATGTCCTTTTTGCAGGATGTCATTATAGCGCATAGGATATAACAACAGATGAATATTTTATTTTTCATAAATCTCATTTCTATAAATTAACATTTAAACCGAATCTGAAAATCCGGCTTTGAGGATAGTTGATGCCTGTAATGTTGTTGGTCTCTGGGTCAACACCGTATTTCTTCATGCTGCCAAAAGTCAATAAATTGGTCGCTCCGGCGAATACTTTCACGGCACCTATGCCATATTTCTCAAAGCTGCTAGCAGGTAAGGCATAAGATAACTCAATTGTTTTTAGACGTATAAATGCAGCATTTCTCAACCAAAAATCAGCAGATAGTGAGTTTCTCGGATCGGTAGCGTTAAAGGCTCTTGGATATTCTGCATTAGGATTATCAGCTGTCCAGCGCCCATCGTATAAATACTGAGGAGGTGCTACCAGTGAACCCTGTGACTGTGGCAGTATCATTTGTTTGGCCATTGCTTGGCCAGACCATACCATGTTAAGACCAACACCTTTGTATTCAGCCCCCATTATAAAGCCGTACATAATCTTTGGCGTAGCTGATTCGGGAACTCTAACCATATCATCGCTAGTAATACTACCGTCGCCACTTTTGTCAATGATCCATAGGTCTCCAGGTTTTACGCCAGACATGTGAGGAGAATTGTCTACCTCAGCCTGGGTATGATAAATACCCTTTGTCTGGTACACTAACCAAGAGTCGATTGCGTAACCAGTTGATTTTTGCCATTCAGGGATATTTGGTGATTCATCGCGGAATATAATCTTACTCTTGGTATAGGTGAAATTAGTGCCGAAATTATACTTGAATGTATTTTGGGTTTCACTGTAGTTAATAGAGAAATCAATACCTCGATTAAGGGATTTGCCAATGTTTTCAGGCGGAAGCGACAAGCCGGTGTATTGTGGCACTGAAGCGTTCCGCCTTGCCAGGATATCTCTTCTTAAAAAACGGAATGCATCAAAAGTAACATTTAATCTGTTAGATAGGAAAGCCGCATCAAATCCAATATTTCTGGTGTCTTGTTTTTCCCAGGTAATGTTGGGATTTGGTGTTGCAGAAAGATACAGATTTTTCACTTCTGTATAATTCTCCCCGAAGTAGGTGTAATAGATAGGATTGTTTACCAATTGGTATCGGGTCACGTATAGGTACTGTGCCACGGCATCACTCCCCATTAATCCCCAGGAAGCACGTAATTTTAACTGGTCTATACCTTTTATGTTGTCCTTAAAAAAACCTTCTTCAGAAATTTTCCATCCCAAAGATACCGAAGGGAACAGGCCCCATCTTTTATTGACAGGGAAATTAAAAGAACCATTATACCGAAATGAAGCTTCGGCAAGGTATTTATTTTTATAGGCATAAGACAACCTGCCTAAATAGCTTTTACGTCCATCTTGAGAAGCTGAACCAGTAGCATTCTGATCTATCGCACTTCCGGTGAAAAGTTGATCAAGTTGATTGCTCAAGAGATCCCTGCGATAGGCATAAGTATCACTCCAGTTGCTTGTGGTTTGTTCCACTCCCGTAAATGCATTAATGCTATGATCGCCGAATTTTTGATCATAAGCTAATTTTAGGAAATAGGTATTCTGATTATTTAATTGAGCGTCCTGGGCAAGGCTTAGAATACTGGTGCTACTTCTTTGGTTGTTGTAGGTCTTACTTGTGGCATCATAGGTGTAAGCATCCCAGGGTTGACGAAAGGTTTTCCGCTCCGTATATTTATAATCGAAAGCTGCATAACCGTTCAGTGATAAGCCCTTAACGACATAAGGTAGTTTTAGATCAAATCCAAGTGTAGGATTTACGGTATAATAATTTGTGTGATCATAACCTGGTAATGAAGAGGTCATTATGGCGGGGTTTCGTCCGTTCGAGACCCCCGCATTTGCAGACCCATTTGGCCAGTATACTGGTAAAAAGGGATACATACTTACTGCTTCATGTAAAGTTTGACTTAAAGAAACCACTGGATTATTCTTATCTTCTTTGCGTGCAGCGATGTCCAGATTAACTTTTAGATTTGGCGATATAGTAGCATCGATGTTGGAGCGGATGTTGAATTGCTTAAACCGCTGGTCGCTATTTCTCAAGTTACTTTGCTGATCAAGCGCTTGTGCAGAGAAATAATATTTCACCTGCTCACCACCACCCTGTACAGAAAGAGAATGACTTGTTAGGGGTGCATTTTTCCTAAACACGGCATCCATCCAGTCTGTACTGGTGTAATTTGGGTCGTTACCTGCTTTGTATTTATCAATTTCACTTTGTGCATATGGTGCGGTATTTCCTTGATTAAGGTTTAACTCATTAAAATAATTCATGTATTGCCAGGCATTAACACGGTGTGTAAACCTAGTTAATTGCTGGATGCTGTAAGATCCGTCATAATGGATGGCGGCCTTACCTGTTTTCCCTCTTTTAGTGGTAATTAAAATAACACCATTAGCCGATCTGACACCGTAGATTGCCGCAGAAGCATCTTTTAAGATGGTTACATTTTCTATATCATCGGGGTTAAGTCTGTTCAAGTCCCTGTCGGGTATTCCATCTATCACTACAAGAGGACTTGTGCCACCACCAAACGAGTTCAATCCTCTGATTAACAGGCTTGCCCCATCGGATCCTGGTTCCCCCGAACGATTGCTGACAATTAATCCAGGCACACGTCCCGCTAAGGAGTTTGATAGAGATGGCGATGCATTTTGCAATACTGCTTCACCTTTTACAGTACTCACCGCACCAACAACATCTGCTTTTTTCTGGGTGCCATAGCCTACCACTACAACCTCGTTAAGGTCGGCGTTCTTGCTCATCAGCACAACATTAATCGTAGTTGAATTACCTACTTTCTGCTCATGAATATTATAGCCAACATAACTGAATACCAGAACAGTTTGATCATTTGGGACATTAATGGTATAGTCGCCATTTTTATCCGTTTGAGTACCTCCTGGTGTACCCTGGATTTTTACATTTACGGCAGGTAAGGGCAATCCCTTTTCGTCCGTAACTTTACCTTTCACATTAATTGCATTTATGGGAAGGTTTAGGATTGAACTGTTTATTCTTGGCTCGCTTATAAAGCCGGTTTTAATGCTGTATTTTGCATTTGCTTGCCCACAAACTGCTGAAATGACAAGTGCAGTGAGGGGTAATGCGAGTAATGTTTTGGGAAAATGAGGCCATAGCATCAGCTTGGCTTTTGATTTTAAATTCATACTTTTGAAAAGTTTGGGTTAAAAAATGATGTCGATTACTCAATAGGCTGATATTAACCCGGCTATATTCCGGAAAGTGGTAAGAACACTTTCCGGTTTTTACAAGAGGGTTACCCGATCGTTTTTTTATGCTCGTATCTTTCTGGTCATAGTTTGATTGGTTAAGTTTATAATTTGGTTATTTATTAAGTCGTTCAGGATGTACCCTTTATCTGGCATCCTTCTTTTCTTCACAGTTTAATTTGAGCCATTTCTCCATCGGAGATCGTATAAGTACGTCTGTCCTTTGCTGTAATTATGGTAATCAATATTTTGCCGTTTTTTAGTCTTTCAACTTTCAGATCGAAAGAGGTGTTAAATGCATTGATGTTGCGTAGTGCCATCTGCTTCCAATCTTTTGGCAATCGGGGAGTACAATTAAAACTCTTGAAGCTGGTAGGCCTCATGCCAAATAAACCCTCAGTAAACACCCGGCAATACAAACCGCTTTCTGCCGATAAGTGCCTTTGACTACCTTCTGGATAAGCCTCAACAGGATAGGGCACGTGTTCGCCCAATAACCTTCGGCGTGAATAATAACGCAGGAATTCCATAGCTCTATCCGTTGCTCCGGCCTGCAACACACCACGAAGTCCATACAAAGTGGAACGATCCCAAAAAGTTTCTTTACCAGCCTCGGTTGCTAAACCATCAGCTGTCCAGAGCTGCGGCGAAAATAGGGCAGCAATGGTTCCCATACTTCGGTTGTATATGCCCATTGCCAGCGGCATGCTGATCCAGGCTCGAAGGGTATTGTTGGTTTCGTAATATTTATAGGTGTCAAAACCTGATATATTGGCCCCGAAATACTTCTCAATATTCAGCTTAAGTGTATTTGCACCGGAGGTGTAACTGGCAACCTGGTGTGGCGGTAAATGCAGCTGTTTAGCTAACAAAGCTGCCGAAACAAGGGCATCATAATATAAACAGTTGGTAGAAAGATTGGCTTTTCCGGCCGGGAATCTGCCTTCGAGTTCATCGCTTTGCGACTCAACCACGCCTTGTCCATTAATATGTCTGCGACAGTATTCCAAACACCAGCTGATTAACGGCCATAATACTTTTGCCGAATCAGTTTTACCGTAAGTAAGTGCAAATCTGGAAGCACCGTAAGCAATCATCGCCTGGTCTCCTCTGTCGCCCGCACCATTCCATACCGCATCTCCTTCAGCTACAATTGAACTAGGTAATGGAGTATATTCCGAATTCATATAAGTGGCAAATAACCGATAGCTATTCATCGCAGACAAAATTCCGGTTCGATCTCCAGAAAAAGCAAAATAAGGGTTGATGTACTCTGCCTGATCGTTGGCCCATATTGCTGCATAATATTCTAGTCCGCCAGGACCATGAAGGTATCCGCGTTTGGTTTTAAAAATACTTTCTGTTGCCCGTATTTTTGCAAAGGCGAAAGCTGTATTTAGCATAGTATCTGGTGTTTCCAACTGCAGGGGAAATAAAATTTCGCCAATCCGTTTAGCCCTTTTTTGTTCCTCTAATTGGGGGTCGATAGGAAAGGGCTTTTCAGGATGATCTGTAGCGAAATAGCTAATTGCAAAAACTGTAGATTGTCCAGGTTCCAAAGTACGGCTGCCATCATTAACTGTTTTCATGATAACGGTATGCGGAGATAACTTACTTCGCAAGGTGTCAGTTGTAACTGAGCGATTTAGCTTTTCCATTGCAATAATTATCGCTTTGTTACCTGTATTGGTGAAAGTGAATTTTTCAATAGCCATGGGTTGGTCAACGGAAGGGAAAAGGCTGCGTTCAATTTTCACCTCCTCTGATTTCCCCGCTGTAGCCATGATTCGCATTATGCCATAATGGTTAATGCTTTTGGAAACAAATGCATAGCTACCCTTTTGTTCTCTTTTGGAAACATCAATTTTTAGCAGCTTGTTATTGATATAAATTTGTGGCAGTTCATTATCCTGAAATGTATAGGTAATATGGCTCCTGGTTTCGTCAGGTAACATCCTGAAGGTTGGAAAAACCACTTTGCGGATTATTTTAGTTATGCCAGCGGTATCAACACGATAATCAAGCCATAGAGAAACCTTTTCTCCCGACATTTCGATATGATCTGAATGTGGCAGGCCTTCGTTTGTTTGCCAGGAGATGCTTCCATTTGATTGGATAGACCACCTGTCTTTTTGCACAGGTAGGGTTATTTGCTGACTATATATTGTCAGGCTTATCGCTAAAAGTGCCGTAGTCAGGAAGGCTTTCTTTTTCAGGGTATTCATACAATATTTTATAATTTAAAATTGGATTATGGATTTACATGAACTGCTACATGCATTCCAGGTTTTACATTTACCAGCACCCAGCTAGTTGCCTTTCCCTGGGCATTCGTTTCTTGTTTTGTGATTTGTGCTGTACCATTTATAGATGCTTGAGCATGATTCCCAGAGAAAACAGCCTTCCACTTTATGGTCTTTTTTCCTGAATTAAAGATTGAAGTTTGGTAGGTACTCGTGTGGCTCAGGTTGATTGTAGTTCCTAGTATAGGTAAATGATTAACAGTAGCTGAACCCTTGTTATTACTTCTGAATAATGTGCTGATTGTATTGGTTTGAGCATCAGGCGTAATGCCCATTAATCCCTGTACAATCCCATCGATCACTCCAAAGGAAACCTCTGGATATTCTCTTCTTGGCGTGGCAGGGTCTGAAAGATAAAGAAGATATTGCCTTGCTTGGTTCCATTCGCCATTTTTATAGAATAAGTATGGAAAATAAGAGGTGGTTTCTACATTACTCCTTGTTGCAGCAATTTGAGCCATATGGCGCTTAATTCTGGAGGTATCTTTTAACACATTAAACCAAAGCAAGTACGGAACAGGACCGTCTTTTACAAACTTACCGTCGCTGGTATAATAAAGGTAATAATGCCCCTGCTTCTTATTCCACCAATCGGCCTCCAATCGTTTCCGGTAATGCTCCGCTTTTTGGGTATATGACTTAGCTTCTTTATATCGTCCCTTCGCTGTAAGTATATCTGAATAAGTTTGCAGCCCACGATAAATCGCCGCAATAAGGTCAATCCCTGTTCTCATGTTTGGTATTCCCTCAGAATAGGAAGGCAGGCCACGACAACTATGGAAATAATCCTGCTCATTATAAGGAATTGGGGTATGAAGATGTGCTGGTCTTTTTAATAGGGAATCGGCAGAGAGTACCCAGGTGTCAATGTATTCTTTAACTGTTTTTTCTTGGAAACGTACAAAAGACGGATTATTGATGTAATAGTTGTTCCCTGTCCATTTATACAAGCGCCAGGTTGCGAAAAGCACGTCAAAATTAGCAGGTAAGTTGTACCAAAATTCTTTGTCGTTCCTGTAGTCTTCGGGTGCAGGTTTTCCAAATTTATTGATCTCCCAGTAGGAACACCAGTTTTTAGCAGCTGATATGTTTTTGGTAAACAAAGTAAACATATTCAGGTTCTCCCTATTCATTCCCAATATTTCGGCTCCAATGCTTTGGTGTGCCGCGTCACGCATACAAAATGCATATCGTGAGGGAAGTGCAGCTTCGTACCATGGCCCAACAGGATCGGTATCTGCTCCCTTATACTGAAGTGCCGTTTCTTTCGCCCATTTGAAAGCACGTTCCACTTCTTTGTCTGAAGAGATAAAATCAACCTGCCCAACCTGCGCTGATGCGAAGGAAAATCCATAAAATATAGCTGTCAAAAGAATCGATCTATATCGAGATAAAATCATGTTGTATGAAATAAGGGTGTTATTTGTATTTGTCTAGTCTAATCTGGTCTATAGTACAATACTAAAGAATTGCTTTCTTATTTGCAAATTTTATTTTATAAGATAGATACACTTGAGAAATAGAGCCGATCTTGTTTAATGCCCTATTATTTTCAAATATATCGTAAGAATTACGAATTTTAACTGCTTCTTTGCACTATATAGATAACCTTAATGCAACGTTCGAAATTAATCGCATTTCTTTTTTTTATTTTGCTAAGTCAGGCAGCAGAAGCACAAAATATTATACTCAAAGGCATCATTATTGATCAGCAGACCAAGCAACCGCTAGAGTATGCTAGTATAGCACTTTTAAAAAGTGCAGATTCTACAGTTACTGCAGGCGTATTGACTAAACACAATGGGTCATTTGAACTTGATAAACTTCGAGATGGTCAATATGTGTTAAAAATCGCCTTCATAGGGTACAAGAATAAGTTTGTTCCAATAGTTGTAAGCGACAAAAGAATGATTGATCTAGGTTCAATTCCCATTTCTCCTGCAAGTGAGTCTTTGAGCCAAGTTAATATTGTTGGAACAAAAGTAAACGCTTCCAATAAAATTGATAAGCAATCCTATCGGGCAGACCAGTTTGAAAGTGCAAAAGGAGGGACAGCAATAGATGTGTTGAAGAATTTACCTTCGGTCGCTGTTAATGGAGAAGGGCAGATTAGTGTTAGAGGTTCAACGGGATTTCTTGTCTTGGTAAACGGCAAGCCTGTATTGGCTGATGCGCAGACTGTTTTAAGTCAATTACCTGCTAATACGCTTGAAAATATTGAACTGATTACCTCTCCATCTGCAAAATATGATCCCGATGGCAAAGCAGGAATCATCAACATCATAACCAAAAAAGGGGCTAATGACGGATTTACCTTGAGTGCTAATGCACAGGCTGGATTGCCAAGTACCACTGATCATCATAACAAGGAGCAGCCAAAACGATTTGGGGGAGATCTTACACTGAATTTCAGAAAGGGAGCATGGGATATTTCAGTAGGCGGAAATTACTTGAGAAATGACAATACAGGCTTTAGAGAAGGAGATGTATATACCAAGAATTTCACCAATAATACCATCACGAGATTCCCTTCTAATGGTGAACGTAGCTTCGATAAATATAATTATGCCGGAAGGATGTCGGTTGTTTACACCGCAGATAAGAATAATGTTGTTTCTGGTGGCTTTTTTAGGGGAAAACGTTTTCAATCTCGTTTAGCAGATTTAGTTTATACCAATAGTACCTCCGATCTTTCAACTGGGGCGCCGTTAAAGTCCACAACCTATTACAATTCTAATTTGCAAACCAAACAAGGTATGTTCACTCTTGGTAATTTAGATTATACGCATACGTTTGGGAATAAATCTTCCTTAACGGCATCTTTGCTATACGAAAATGCAAATCTTTATGGTAATACGAAGAACAGAAATCTAGGATATCCAAACACATCAGACACTATACAGTATGTTTTCAATCCCTACAATAATCCGATCAATGGGTATAGGGCGAAACTTGATTACGCGGTGAATGTAGGCAAGGGCAAACTGGAAAGCGGTTATCAATACAGATATGATACGCAAGATGGAGAATTCGATTATTTTGTGACGCCTGTAACTTCACAACCAGATGCCAGTCGTTTTAGAGGGGGTGCTAAAGCTAAGAATCAGATCCATTCTGTTTATTCGCAGTACTCGGGCAAACAAGGTAACTTGGAATATATTGGCGGATTGCGCTACGAATATGCTAAAAGAACTGTAGCGCTTTCTTATGATCCAACAGACCACAAATTAAACCTTTCGAACCTTTTCCCTTCTTTAAACCTCCTTTATAGTGTTAATAATAGTGTAAAGTTAAAAGCTGGATATTCGACAAGAATACAGCGTACTAATAATTACGAACTTAATCCTATACCTGAAAGAGAACACTCAGAGACTTTGGAGCAGGGCGATCCAGATTTAAAACCATCTTTTATTGATCTTGTGGAACTTGGAATGATTAGAACTTTTAAAAAGGGTTCTTTTTTTACCACACTATATTATCAACATGTCAAGAATCCAATTCAGCGAGTAAATAGCGTTTATGCGGATACTATCTTGAACAGGGTATTTACGAATGCAGAAAACGCACGGTCTTTTGGTCTTGAGTTAGGTGCAAATATTCAAACTCTTAAATGGTGGAACCTTTATTTTGGTGGCAATGTTTACAACTATAAGGTATCCGGCAATTTGAATGTGCTTGGCAACAGCTCTATTGTCGACAATTCAAATTGGGTATATTCTGTGAATATGAATAATAACTTCAAACTGAATAAAACCTGGAGCATGCAGGCAAGTATAAATTACCTATCTAAGCGACCAACGGCACAAGGAGAGGATTCGAAGTTTCTGATTCCAAATACCTCCGTAAAGAAAACATTTAAGGATGGACTTTTTTCGGCTAGTTTACAGTGGCAAAATATGGATCTGGGAATGAAGCAATCAAATAGGCAGCGTATAACTACATTTGGAAATGACTTTTATACAACCACTAATTATATTTATGAAACAGATGTTTTCTTGTTGAATTTCAGCTTTAACCTGAATAAGCTTTTAGGCAAATCTAAACTTCCAACAAGTGAGTTCGGGGATAAAGAATTTTAAATCCCACTATTATTTGCTGGCTATAATATTATACGAATTCTTGTTCTCAGACATTACAAAGGTGCTGTGCGTACTGCCAATGCTGGTTACCGAACCCAGCTTGTTAAATACAAAATCCTGGTAATGTTTCATGTCTCGTGCATGTACTTTAAGGAGGAAATCAAAATCGCCAGAGATATTATAACATTCTACAACTTCTTCGATCTGCAAAATGTCGCTTACAAATTGGTAACCAATACTTTTATCATGCTGCTTAAGCTTGATGTTGCAGAACACAATTAATCCATAACCAAGTTTTTCGGCATCCAACAGGGCAATATATTTTTTGATATAACCCTGTTCTTCCAGTTTCTTCACCCTTTCAAATACTGGGGAGGTAGAGAGGTTTACCTTTGCTGCCAGCTCTTTTGTGGTGAAACTCGAATCGTTTCCTAATATTTTCAAGAGCTTTAAATCTATTTCATCGAGGTCATTCATAGCATAATTTTCTTTTTAGTGATTATAAAAGAATATTCAAAGGTACAATTTTCTGTCATATCAGTAATGAAAGGTTTTTATCCTGAAAAATTAGTGATAAGCAGGTTGTAAAATCTTAATATCTATTTTTGGATAGCAATTTTATCCGTGGATGTGGAGTTACATCCAAGGCTATAAGCGCATATTAAAGATGATCATTAACCATTTAAAAAGTTAAAAATGCAAACGCAAAACCTGGGCTACCCTAGAATTGGTAGTCAACGAGAATTAAAAAAAGCCTGTGAAAATTACTGGGCAGGTAAAATTACCTTCAAGAACCTTTTACAAGTAGGACGGAACATTCGCCATGAAAATTGGAATATACAAAAGGAAGCAGGGATTGATGTAATCCCTTCGAACGATTTTTCTTTTTATGATCAAGTACTGGATCACTCGCTTTTGTTCGGTGCTATTCCAAAGCGATATAATGACGTAATCTTAAAACACGGAAACAACGAGTTAGACCTTTATTTTGCAATGGCTCGAGGCTATCAAAAGGATGGGCTGGATATTGTTGCCATGGAGATGACGAAATGGTTTGATACAAATTATCATTATATCGTTCCCGAATTCTACAAAGATCAACAATTCAGGCTATTCTCTACCAAGATCATCGATGAATATTACGAAGCGAAACAGCTTGGCATAAATACTAAACCTGTATTGCTAGGTCCAGTTTCTTATATTCTACTTGGAAAAGAAAAAGAAGAGGGCTTTGAGAAAATAGATCTGATCAAGGGGCTTTTGCCAGTATACCTTGAGATATTAAGTAAATTGGACGCGTTGGAGGTGCAATATGTGCAACTTGATGAACCATTCCTAGCTTTAACGTTGTCGGAAAAGGAGCAACAGGCATACAGGCACGTCTATGCTGAAATCAAAAAATCATTCCCGAGATTAAAGATTGTGCTAGCAACTTATTTCGAGGGACTTGAAGATAATTTTTCGCTCACCCTTTCTCTGCCATTTGAAGTTTTGCACATCGATTTGGTTAGGGCACCAGGACAACTAGATCGCATACTTAATGAGTTGCCTGCGCAGAAATCACTTTCCCTCGGGATCGTAGATGGGCGGAACATTTGGAAAAATAATTTCGACGAATCTTTAGCTATCATTACAAAAGCGATCGAATCGATTGGCCAAGCTAGAATATTTGTCGCCCCTTCATGTTCATTGATCCACACCCCGGTTGATCTTGACAATGAAACTAATGAAGAAAATCTTCCAATTGAAGTGAAACAATGGCTTGCTTTTGCTAAACAGAAAATCGTTGAGGTAGTTACCTTAAAACGGCTTGCCGACAAGGATCCATCATTCTCAATGGGTGGTAGGCTAGAAGAAAATCGGATTGCGCAGCAGCATAGAAGCACATCCACGCTTATTCACGAGCAATCGGTAAAGGCAAGAATTGGGGGTATCAAAGAAGCGGATGCCCAGCGTGCGCACAACTTTAGCATCAGGAGAGAAAAGCAACAGAAGGTGTTAAAACTACCCCAATATGCCACCACTACAATTGGTTCATTTCCACAAACTCTGGAGGTTCGAAGCTGGAGGGCGAAGTTCAAAAATGGTACATTCTCTAAAGTTGATTATGAAAAACTGATTGCTAATGAAACAGCGAAAGCAGTGAAATGGCAAGAGGAGATTGGTCTTGACGTATTAGTTCATGGAGAGTTTGAGCGCAACGACATGGTGGAGTATTTCGGTGAGCAGCTTAATGGATTTGCATTTTCAAAGAATGGATGGGTGCAAAGCTATGGGTCGCGCTGCGTAAAACCTCCAATCATTTATGGAGATGTATCGCGTCCTGCGCCAATGACGGTAGAGTGGACGGCATATGCCCAGTCGCTAACTGCTAAATTTATGAAGGGAATGCTTACCGGACCCGTAACAATACTACAGTGGTCTTTTGTGCGTAATGACCAGCCCCGATCAGAAACTTGTATGCAGATTGCGTTAGCTATACGTGATGAAGTTGTAGATTTGGAAAAAGCTGGTATTAGGATTATCCAGATAGATGAACCTGCGATTAGAGAAGGATTGCCACTGAAAAAGGCAGATTGGAAATCTTATTTAGATTGGGCCGTGAGAGCTTTCCGAATTTCGGCAAGTGCTGTACAAGATGTAACCCAAATCCATACCCATATGTGTTATTCAGAATTTAATGACATCATTGAACATATCGCCGATATGGATGCCGATGTGATTACCATAGAAACCTCAAGGTCACAAATGGATCTCCTCGATGCCTTTGCCGATTTCAATTATCCAAATGAGATTGGTCCCGGTGTTTATGACATCCATTCTCCACGCGTTCCGAAACGGGAAGAAATGGTACACTTGCTTAAAAAAGCAAAAACTGTTATTCCATCAGCACAACTTTGGGTAAATCCCGATTGTGGACTTAAGACCAGAGGTTGGGAGGAAACCAAAAAGGCCTTGATAGAAATGGTAGAGGCTGCAAAGGAAATGCGAACTTTAAATTAGCCAAGTACTTAAGATTTGCTAATAATGGTTAGTGTATACTGTTTAATTGTATGTACATTTAGCCTGCATAGTATTAATGATTTTTACGGACCAAATAATTGTTTTTAATTATTTTGGACTATTACAGTTAATTTTATTTGTAAAATTAACTGTAATTTTTTTGTTATTTAAGTTATTAGATGTATTTATGTATGTACAATTATATTTCAAAGCCTTATCCAATAAGAGATAGAAGCCGTGTTAACAGCATATCATAGCTATACAGACCTACAATTAACCGAAATGCTTCGGGCTGGGAATCGTATTGCTTATACCGAAATATATAATCGTTATAAAAGATTGTTATATCTTTTTGCTTTTAAAAGATTAGGCGAAAAAGAAGAAGTTTGGGATCTTGTTCATGAGGTATTTCTTTCGCTATGGTTAAATCATGAAAGTTTGCATATAAATTATACGCTATCTACTTATTTACATTCGGCTGTTAGAAACAAAGTAGCAAATGTGATTACACGTAAACAGTTATCTATCAGGTATCTGGATAGTTTTACCAGTTATCTTTTAACTGAGCCAAATCATACAGATAGTTTGGTAAGACATCATGAATTGGAGAAATTAATAGAAAGAGAAATTCAAGCACTGCCCCCAAAAATGCGGGAAGTGTTTGAACTTAGTCGTAAAACTGAATACAGCCGCAAACAAATTGCCGAAGAACTTGGTCTGTCAGAGGAAACAGTAAAAAGCCATATGCATCAGGCACTCAAAAAGTTAAAATTAAGATTTGGCTCTTTATTGGGGATGTTATTGATGTTTTAACAGGAAATTAAAAATAATTTAATTTAGCCTAACCCTAATGAGCTACTTAATGGACTAACTACTAAATAACCAAATATTTTTAGTAGATGGATCAGCAACAAGGAAAAGAGCTTCTTGAAAAATACAAGTTAGGCCAGTGTACTGCTGCCGAGAAAGCGCAGGTAGAAGATTGGATAGCTTTTGGCCATTTCCCAGATGTTAACATTACCGAAGAAGAATTAAGTGAACAGCTTAGTTTGATGGATAATGCACTGCCTTTGTATAAAGAGAGACGATTGTGGCCCCGCATGCTCGTTGCTGCAGCAATTGCAGCTCTGGCTTTTAGCGTATGGGTTTTCTATCCCGAAAACAACACGCTTACAAAACTAGCCGAAACCCATGCCCAAGATATTAAACCGGGCAGTGTTGGCGCAACTTTAACTTTAGCCAATGGTAAAAAAATTCGATTGGCCGATGCAGATAAGGGGGAAATAGCTAAAGAAGCTGGGATAGTAGTTAGCAAAACCGCGGATGGCCAGCTCGTTTATCAGATTAAATCAGCATCAGGTACAAGCGAAAATCAAAATACAATCAATACACTTTCTACTGCCCGTGGAGAAACCTACATGGTTATTCTGCCAGATGGATCGAAAGTTTGGTTGAACGCGGCTTCGAGTTTAACCTATGCTGCTAACCTTTTAGATAAAGGCATTCGCAAAGTTAAACTTGAAGGAGAAGCCTATTTTGAAATTTTCAAGGATAAATCGCATCCTTTTGTGGTAGCTACTGCAGGCCAGCAGGTAGAAGTATTGGGAACTCATTTTAATATCAACAGTTATGCTGATGAGAGCGTAACTACTACCACACTTTTAGAAGGCAGTGTAAAAGTGAGTAAAGGTCAGCTAAGCCAAACACTTAAACCAGATCAGCAATCCTTGCTTACTTCAGGCAACCTCATTGTTAAAAACGTAAGTGCACAGGATGCAATTGCTTGGAAAGAAGGAGTTTTTTTATTTGAGGAAGAGCCATTGGAAAGCATTATGAAGAATATTTCAAGATGGTACGATGTTGATGTAGTGTTTGAAAAAGATGTAGATAAAAAAAGGCTTTACAGTGGTGGAATGTCAAAATATGGGCATGTGTCGGCGGTTTTAGAAATGCTAGAGGCCACTAAAAATATTCACTTTAAAATTGAAGGAAGGAGATTGTTGGTTATGAAATAAACACGGTTTTAAAATAGGTGAAAAATCAGACTCCAGTATGAACCAGAATCTGATTTTATGCCTTGATCAATTAACCCATAAGGGAAATATTTTACTATTTATTGTGTGGTAACCTTCAAATTTTCGACGATCCAGAGGTAATCACAAATCAACCAAAACAACCAAATATATGAAATTTATTCATCCATTTAGGTGCTATGTTCAACATATCGCATCTAAGCAAATGCTCCGCGTTATGAAGTTAATTCTTCTCCTCATGACAACATTGATGATGCAAGTAAGTGCATCTTCCTTTGCGCAACGTATTACGCTAAAGGAAAATAATACAAATCTTAAGAATGTTTTCGCTCAAATTAGGAAGCAAACAGGATATATTGTATTGTATGAATCTAATCTGTTAAGTAATGCTTCAAAGGTTAACGTTAATTTCGTGAAAACGCCATTAGAAGAAGTGTTAACTTCTATTCTCAAGGATCAAAACCTAGCGTTTGAAATTAAACAGAATTCGATTATCCTGCATAAGAAAAATCCAAGTACCGAACAGCTTAAAATTAGTAATCCAGTTCAACAAAATGATATAAAAGGTAAAGTGGTAGACCAAAATGGAAAGCCCATTCCTGGCGTAAATATTATCATTAAGGGCACTAGTAAGGGGGTTTCGACTGATGAAAATGGAAACTTTTCTATTGCACTAGCAGCAGGAGAGAACGAAATTACCATATCTTCAATAGGTTTTGAGTCGCAAACCATTGTAGTAAATAATCAAACCAATTTTAACATTGTCCTAAAAGAAAGTTTAGATAGGATGAACGAAGTGATAGTGGTGGGCTATGGTAGCCAGCAAAAAAAGACCCTCACTACATCAGTTTCTACTGTTAGGCAAATTAAAGATCTCCCAGTAACAAGTCCCGGAGCAGCATTAGCGGGCCAAGTTTCTGGAGTTAGCGTACAAAGCACTAATGGTTCGCCGGGGCAACCACCGGTAATTAGGGTAAGGGGTATTGGCTCTATACAGGCTGGAAACGGACCTTTATATGTAGTGGATGGCTATCCACTTGAAAATGCAACAGCTTTTAATTTGATCAGCCCTCAAGACATCTTGGATATCCAAATATTAAAAGATGCAGCTGCGGCAGCTATTTATGGTTCAAGAGGTGGTAACGGTGTGGTTATTGTAACGACCAAAAGAGGTGAAAAGGGCCCTGCAAAGATCTCATTTAATTCCTATGTTGGTGTACAACAAGTAGCCAAAAAAGTAGGGGTTTTAAATACAGCACAGTTTTTTGATTATTTGAAAGACGTTTTTGTAAACCAAGGAAAACCAGTGCCCAATATCGTGGCAAACCCACCTGCTAATACACCAAATACCGATTGGCAAAACGAAATTTTCCACAATGCGCTGCAACATAGCTATCAATTAGGTGTTACCGGCGGCTCTGATGCTGTTAGATATTCGGTGTCTGGCGGATATCTATCGCAAGAAGGTATCGTAGATTTAACCAAATACACTCGATTTAACCTAAGAATGAGCCTTGATGCGCAACTTACTGAAAAGTTAAAAGTGGGTGCTACCATCACACCATCTTATACCATTAATGATAACAAATCTACCCAGGGTATTATAAACGGTGGAAATCCTGAAGGAGGAGGCGGTATAGCTGCCGGTGGTGTAGTAAATACAGCAACCTCTTTTCCATCATTCTACCCGGTTAGGTATGCCAATGGCGATTATGCGCAACCAATGGTTGATCCAATATTTAATCCAACAACAATACCTGGTCTTTCACCAAACTTTACCAATCCAATTGCTTCGCTTAATTTATACGAGGATCGCGAAAAAACACCTTTATTCCTAGGGTCGGTATATGCAGAATATAATTTGTTAAAAGATTTAAAGTTTAAGACTACTTTCGGTTTTCAAACAAGTAACTCGGCTAGGAATGTATATGTGCCAGCTACTTTGGGTAGGCCAGCTTTGCTTACAGCATCGTTGTCAAAACCCGACCTCCTTGCTGTCGCTGCTCAAAGGATAGTAGGTTTAACTTATAACTGGGTGTCAGAGAATTTCTTCTCTTACGATAAGACTTTTGGACAAGATCATGCTTTATCTGCTATTGTAGGTTATTCTGCTCAACAAAATACGGCAACACAAGAAGTCTTAAACGGGCAAGGCGGAACTTATTCTAATGATCAGGTTCACTATGTATCAAACGCGGGACAGATCTTCGCTAACACAGCGTACAATGAAAATACACTGGTTTCTGTGTATGGTAGGGTTAACTATGGATACATGAGTAAATACTTGTTGTCGGCAACAATTAGACGGGACGGATCTTCGCGTTTTGGTACCAATAAAAAGTATGCAAGTTTTCCATCGATATCAGCCGCATGGCGTGTGAGTGAGGAAAAATTCATGAAAGAGCTACCTGCAATTAGCGAACTGAAAATAAGAGCTAGTTATGGTTTATCAGGAAATAACAATATACCTAATTATCAATGGCAAAGTTATCAAACTCAGGTTAACTATATTTTTGGCGCGGGGAATGGATCAAGGAACTTTGGTTACATACCAAGCGGTGTTACCAATAAGGATTTAACATGGGAAACCAACAGCTCAACAGATATTGGCTTAGACGTAGGCTTGTTTCATGATCGAGTGACTTTTACGGGTGATTATTATAAACGTATTACCAGTGATTTGCTTTATGGCAGGGGAGTGCCTGCTTTAGTAGGCTTTGCGAATACAGTTGTTGAAAATATCGGTAAAGTAGAAAACAAAGGCTTAGAGCTCGCAGTAACAGGAAAAATTTTAACAGGAGGTTTAAAATGGACTTCAAATGCCAACATTACCTTTAACAAAAATAAGGTGCTACAGTTGGCTAATGCCAATTATATCAATATAAGCGCTGGTGCGCTAACCAATTCAGTAAGATTAGCGCCGGGAATGCCATTTGGCGCATTTTATGGGTACAAGCACATTGGTGTTTATAAGGATCAAGCGGATATTAATAGCAGTCCTGTTTATGCTGCTGCTGTTGTAAAACCTGGTGATATCAAATACGCCGATATGAATGGTGATCACAAAATTACACTTGATGATTATACTTATCTCGGAAGTCCACAGCCAGAATTTACCTATGGGTTTGTAAATACTTTTGAGTTTAACAATTTCGATTTAAATATTATCATGCGTGGCTCAAAAGGTAACATGATTTTGAATGCAAACGATAGAAATCCGATGCGATTTAATGGAGCTGTAAATCCAAGAACGAACGTATTAGATAGGTGGAGATCGGAACAGGAGCCGGGCAATGGTATGGAGCCGAGAGTTGGTGGCGTAGGACAGGGCGATTTCTCTAATCGTTTTTTACACGATGCTTCCTTCTTGCAAATTTCTAATGTAACCTTAGGCTATAATATCCCTGCAAGTGTATTTAAATCACATATTAAAGGGTTACGTATCTATGGTGCGGTTCAAAATTTAGCCACATTTAGCAAGTACAAAGCCGGCTTTAATCCTGAAGCTGATATCTCAAACGAAGGCGCAAGTACAACGATAGGCGTTGATTGGGGCTCATACCCGATTGCTCGCACCTTTTTATTCGGTCTTAATTTGAATTTTTAATTAAATAAGCACAATATCATGAAAATGAATCAGCATAATATGAAAAAAAATATAGTTACCGTAATGGCTCTCTTTCTGCCATTTACTTTAACATTTACGGGGTGTAAAAAGGATTTTATCGATCGGTCAGATCCCACCCGACTATACGCTGGCGATGCTGTTAACAGTGTAGCGAGTTTAAATAGCGCTGTAACTGCTGCATATGGAACACTCATGCCATCATATAACAACGGCCAAAATGGTATTCAGTTGTTTGGCGATGTTGCATCAGATAATACAACAACACAAATAGGGGGAACGGGCTCACAAATAGTTGATCGTTTTATTTTTGATGCTTCTTATATTGGCTTCAGCCAGTTTTGGAATAGCGCTTATCGCAGCATCGCAGAGTGTAATATCATTTTAAGTAGAGGACCAAAAATCACAATGGATGCCACACTTCAAAATAGGTATTTGGCAGAAGCCAAGTTTATACGCGCTTTAAATTACTTTAATTTAGTTAGGATATTTGGGGATGTTCCGTTGATAACCGCAGAACTAGCCGACTATAAAGATGCTTATAGCTATGGTAGAAAGCCTGTTGCAGATGTGTATGCGCAAATTGTTAAAGATCTTACTGAAGCATCAACTATTTTGCCAGCAACTTATACGGGAGCTGATATTGGTCGTGTTACTAGTGGGGCAGCTAGAGGCATATTAGGGAAAGTGTATTTAACTCAAGGTAAATACGCCGAAGCCTTAACCGCCTTAACGAGTGTTATAACTTCAAATACGTATAACCTATTACCTAATTTTAACGATGTTTTTAGCCCGGCAAACGAAATGAACAAGGAAATTATTTTTGCTGTACGTTATGCTAGAGGTGGACTTGGATTGGGTAGTTCGTTTGGCTATAGTATGACAGGCGGGAATTTTAATAACGAAATGCCAGAGTTTGGAAGCCTATATGATAGTTCAGACAAAAGGAAAGCAATTTCGGCGGTGCCTGATGCTGTAGGGCCGCAGTATCACTGTAATAAATTTATTGATCCAACTCCTACTTCTTTAGGCGATTACGAAAATGATTGGATCGTATTACGTTATGCTGATGTTTTGTTAATGCAAGCTGAAGCACTCAATGAATTGAACAGGACTTTAGAAGCAGAACCTTACCTTACTCAAGTTCGTCAACGCGCCGGTTTAACTCCATTGCTGGCTTTAAGCCAGGTTGATTTCAGATTGGCTGTTGAAAAAGAACGCCGTTTGGAATTGGCGCTGGAAGCTCATCGTTGGTTCGATCTAGTAAGAACTAATAGAGCTGTTACCGTGATGAATGCGCATTTTGCGGCTAATGCAGCTTTTTATGGTGGCACTACCTATACGGTTAAACCTACTCAGGTACTTTTTCCTATTCCGTTAACCGAAATTCAAATTAATCCAAAGCTTGCGCAAAATGCTGGGTATTAAAACCTAAGCGAGGCAGTGAAGAACTTCTAGTTTAAGCACTAGTATGTTTGGTTAAAGGGGGGCATTTGGATTGATGCTCCCCTTTTAATGTTCGCAAATTGACTCTCTTTTTTCGCAAACTGCCAAATTTGTCTCAAAACAGCCATGTAGCTTTATAAACCAAATTTAAACCTTTATTGATGAAGTACTCCATCTTTTTAATTGCACTAGTTTTTACGCTAACGGTTGGACACGCGCAAACTGTTAAACCTAGGTTGCCGTTTCTTGCCGATATGGTACATAACAATCCAGGCGAAGCTCCTTTTTCCGACTCTTGGTTCTATTCTCCCGAAAACCTTAAATCATGGGGTTATACGGCTCAGATTCCCCGGATGTTCATTAACTGCGCTATTACTTATGATAAATCCTTTCCTGGTACTTTTAAAAAAGGTTCGAAAGAAAGAAAATGGGTAGATAGCATTGCTTTTCGCTATGATCAAGTAATCAGCGATGCAAAGAAAAATCATATTGAATTACTTCCCTTTACTGATTTTTTAGTGCTTCCAGAAGCGATTGTTAAAAAGTATGGGAGCCAGATTGTGAGTAAATCAGGACTTGCCGATGGAGAACACTCGTCGCTTACCCAGGGTAAGATCCAGCCAGATCTAAGCTTGCCTATGACTCAAAAATTGTTGCGTACCATGATAGGTGAACTGTTTGCCCGATTCCCAGATTTAGATGGATTAACCGTAAGAACTGGTGAAATCTATTTGCAGGACTGTCCTTATCATACAGGCGGTAATATTATTCAAGGGAAAATTGAAAACCACATTCTATTAGCCAATATTTTGCGCGAAGAGGTTTGTGTGAAACGCAATAAAAAAATTATTTACCGTACCTGGGACTTTGGGATGTTGCATACCAATGCGGATAACTATTTGAAGTTGGCAAGTGCAGTACAGCCTCATGCCAATTTTGTCTTCTCCATCAAATACCAAAAAGGTGATTTTCATCGGTTTACTGTTTTTAACCCAACGCTTGGCATTGGCAATCATAAACAAATTGTAGAAGTGCAAGGGCAATCTGAAGCTTACGGAAAAATGGCTCATCCTTACTATATCAGCAAAGGGGTGATTGATGGTTGGGAGGAATATAAATTTATCCAACCAAATGCAACTTATAACGGTTTAAGAGACCTTTTAAAAAGCCCTAATTTTGCAGGGATCTGGACTTGGTCTAGGGGCGGGGGATGGAAAGGCCCTTATATCAAAAATGAATTATGGACTTCCCTTAATACTTTTGTTGTGGCTAAATGGAGCCAAAATCCAGAGCGCACAGAGGAAGATGTTTTTAACGAGTTCTGTACGCAGCAGCTACACCTTACAGGAAGAAATATTGATATATTTAGACAAATCGCTTTATTGTCGGAGAAAGGAACAGTTAGAGGAAAACTTACATTCTTTAGGCCCGAGCTAAACGTATGGTGGGAAAGAGATGAGTTTTTGGGTGGGTTTGCAGAGCTTAAAAAAGATTTTGATGCGATTATAGCCAAAAACTTAACAGAGAAAGTGCTTTGGGAAAAGCAGGAGGCCGTTGATATCTGGAAACAGATAGAAGCGCTATCATATCAAATTGAAACGCCTGATCCTAAACTAACAAACTTTATTCAGATTTCTAGCGCTTACGGACGCTTAAAATTTGAAGTTATTCAGCACGGTTGGGCAATTATGTTGTTAGGTTTAACAGGTGATAAAACAGGCCAGTACGATCTAGCGCGTATTAAAAAACATATACAGGCTTATGATCAGGCATGGGCTAATTGGAAAGAGCTGGTTAACACGAATCCAGCTAGCGCCACAATTTACCAAGATAAGGCTTTTATGGGCGATAAACCTGGCTTGGGTGAAACCGTAAATAAGTACCGATCACTTTAACAAACGTTTGCGCATTGTTTTTATCTTCCTGTTTTTATTCTTTTGGGTAACTTCCTGCTCAGTTTAAAAAGAATACACACAACATGGAAAAATCTAGTTTTTTAAGATGTAGCTTTTTGTTGCTAATGGTTATTTTAGGCAGCAATTTAGCGAAAGGGCAATCAGTATTTTATGTGCCCGCAAATAAGGGTTATGTCGAACCATTTTCGAGTGGTAGGCAACAAGGCGTTAATGTTCCGGTTGGATACCCAGAAAGCAAGGGAATAGTTTCAAGATGGACAGATCAAACCAAAAGCGTTGTTTGGTATTTATATCATAAAAAGGGTGAATATGCCTTTTCTATCATTAACGAAGTAAAAAATAACGTGAACCTCGATTTTCAGCTCAGTATTAAACCTAGTGCTGGCAATGAGAAATTTAAAAACATAACACGCAAAATAAAATTCAAAGGCACGGGCCAAAGAGATTCCTTATTTATCGCTAAAATAGCTGTGCCAGAAACTGGCTATTTTAGGTATGAACTTAAACCCATTTCGCCACCGGCTGATGCCATTAAAATCAACAGTTTGGTTTTTAGCGCTAAAACACCGGGAGCACAGGTAAACCAAACAGATTATCAATCATCACCATCTGTACATTTATCTTTTAAATCAACCGACAACACTTCTAAGTTATATAACTGGATTTATCAGGAAATTCTCGTGCCCGAAGGGCAAGATCCGCTAGCCACCTACTACATGAGCCTAGGTTTTTTTAGAGGCTATATGGGTATTCAAACCAATTCCCCAACCGAAAGAAGAGTATTGTTCTCTGTTTGGGATAGTAAAGATTCTGAAAAAGATAAAACGATGACCAAGGAGGATTATGTTACCTTGGTAGATAAAGGAGAAAATACCACAACAAACAGCTTCGGGGGAGAGGGTACTGGGGGACAATCTTATGTAAAAGGCGCAAACTGGAAGACTGGTAAGCCAGTAAAATTTTTAATGAATGCTGCTGTGCAGGATGATAATTCGGTGGTTTTGTCTGCCTGGTATAAACTCGAAAATGAAGATTGGGTCTATGTTGCCAGTTGGAAAGCGCCAAAGGAAATGCGCTTATTTGATGGCTTTTATTCATTCCTAGAAAACTTTGGTTATACAAACGGACAAATTAGAAGAGAAGCCTATTATTACAATGCTTGGGGTTTCGATACCAAACTTGATAAATGGGTGAATTTTAATAAGGTTCGCTTTAGCAATACAGATGGTAAAGAAGGGCAACGGATTGATTATGAACAAGGGGTGTCAAGTAAGTTTCCAGATCGTTTTTATATGTCATCTGGAGGTTATACCCCAACCGTGAAAACTGCCGACGAAATTCCGCTAGCGAAAACCAATTTTGACCTAGACTTGAAGCCGTTTGCGCAAAGAGTTGAGCAAGCTTTAACCCGACTTCGCAAGTAGCCAATTAGCGAAAAATTCGCAAATTGACCCTTTTTTTTCGCAAACTGACAAATTAGTTTCGAAACTGCCACGTAGATTTATAGAACCAAGTTTAAACTTAAAAACGGAACTATGAATCTACTTGCTGGAAGGAAATCTTCTTGGATCTTTAGAAAGCTGCTATCTCTATCATTTTTTTTAACGCTGATCATTTCTAAAGGCTATAGCCAGCAACCAGCAGACTTAGCAAACCCATTGGTAGCTACAGAAAAACCGCGCTTTGATTTTTTTGCTGCTGCAGCTTTGCCTTATGGGATGGTTACCCTGAGCCCAGATACCAAACATGGCGATTTATGGGATGCAGGTTACAGATACAATGATCCTTATATCTTAAATTTTAGCCACGTACATAATACACAAACAGCGGGCATTCCGTTAATGCCGGCTGTAGGGCCATGTAAAGCCTTGCAAGGTTTACAAGCTTCGAAAAGTAAGCTTAGTCACGAAGGTGAAATCGCCAAATTGGGTTACCATAAATTACTGATCGATGGTGGTATCACTGCAGAGCTAACGGCCTCGCAACGTGTGGGCTTTCATCGTTATACTTTTCCAGCCGCACAAGAAGCACACATCATCATGGATTTAACGGCTTCCATAGGTCCGGTAAATATGAAGAACGGCTATGCTAAAAAAGTAAGCAGTACCGAAATAGCAGGATACTCGGTAAATGCACCCACTTTTAGAAGAACGAATGATGTTACCGTGTACTTTTTTGCCAGATTTAGCAAGCCATTCAAAAAGGTAAATTTCTGGAAGGCTGCTGATGATAAATCACCAAATAAAGTATTGGTTAATGGTGATGTTGTTGCCGATCGCAAAGCGGGACTTTATGTGAGTTATGAGGATCTGAAACAGAACGAACAAATTATGGTTCAGGTTGGGATTTCGTTTGTAAGCATGGAAAATGCAAAGATGAACCTCGATAAAGAAATGCCTAATTGGGATTTTGAACAAACCGTAGCTAAGGCGAAAAAGGCTTGGAACGATTACCTAGGTCGAATAGAAGTAACTGGTGGCACCAAAAAACAACAAATTAAATTTTATACTGATTTAATGCACACCGCTATTGGGCGTAGGATAGCAGAAGATGTAAATGGGGCATATACTGAAAATAATGGCCCTAAACCTGTTACAAGATATGTGCCCATGAATAAGGGCGTGCCTGCTTATCATTTTTTGGATGCTGATGGTTTATGGGGCAGCCATTGGAACCTTAATGTTTTATGGTCAATGGTTTATCCAGATTATGGAAATGATGTGGCCTCTACTTTCCTTAGTTATTATAAAAATATGGGGCTTCTGGGAAGAACCTCTTGGGGTGGACAAGAGTGTTACGTAATGGTGGGCGATCAAACTGTTCCTTTGTTAGCCGCGCTGATGCAAACCGGTCAGGCAACATTTGACAAAGAAATGGCTTATAAAGCCGCCTATAAAAACGCATTCCCAGGTGGTATAAAAGATCGGGCAGGTTATGAGCATGGGCCGTCGCCCAGTGGTGGAGGTATAGATTGGTATGTTAAATACGGTTATGTACCTGTTGAAATTAAGGATCGTGGTGCTGGGTTTCACAGAGGTGGAGCAGCAATGACCCTTGAATATGCTTATCAAGATTGGTGTTTAGCCAATATGGCTCTCACGATGGGTAAAAAGAAAGATAGTGAATTGTTCCTAAAGAGAGCGGGCAATTGGAAAAATATATTTGATACCAAAGGCGGTTATATCCGTCCAAAGGATACACTAGGTAATTGGCTAACACCTTTCCAACCGATAAGTGTAAAAGGTACTTTTGCTTCGCCTGGTTTTATTGAGGCCAGCAGTGCGATATACAGCTATTATGTGCCACAAAATGTAACTGGATTAGTTAAAGAGATGGGCGGGAATAATACCTTCAATAATCGACTAAATGCCAGTTTTGAAAGTGCCATAAGTACTAAATTTGCTGCTAATCACGGCGAACACGGGGCTGCATTGGTAGATTATGATAATCAACCAAGCTGTCATTTAGCTCATTTATTCAGCTATGCTGGTGAACCGTGGAAAACCCAATACTGGGTAAGGCAGGTAAAGGAAGCTACTTTTGGTGGCATTACACCTTTTGATGGGTATAAGGGTGATGAGGATCAAGGGCAAATGAGCGCTTTAAGTACCTTAATGTCGGTTGGTTTGTTTGATGTACAAGGCTTAGCCAATGTAAATCCAACGCTGGAAATTACTTCTCCTATTTTTGATAAAATTATCTTTCATCTTCCTGGTAAAAAAACTTTTGTAATAGAAACTACCTCTCCAAAAGGGAAAGATAATACCTATATCCAATCTGTATCGATAAATGGTAAATCATGGAACAACTTTCAATTTCCTTTTAGTGTTTTTGCTAAGGGAGGGTCTATGAAGATAGCCCTAGGGCCAGAAGCTAACAAGAAGTGGGGACTAGGAGACTAAACAAAAACATATGCGTCGTATATTTTCTTTTATCATTTTTGCATTAACATTTCATTGGGCAAATGCACAGGTAATACCATTACCCACCGCTGCAGATACTGCACGGCTGGTTGATTTATCGAGCCTAAAAAGCGACCGTAGAACGATGGTTGCACTCGTTTTTGGCCAATCGAATGCGGCCAATAATGGCAAAGTCCCTTATACCCCTCATCATGCTTCGGTATTAAATTATTATGATGGAAAATTATATACTGCCAAAGATCCTATGCTCGGTAATACTGGCGCAGGAGGAAGTGTATGGACCCATTTAGGCGATATGCTGGTTGATAGTGGTGTTTACGATAAAGTAATATTTATTCCCATTGCTGTTGGTGGGTCGTCTATTGATTACTGGGTAAATGGCGATGGTGCTAAGAAACTACAAAAAACGCTGCAGCAATTAGCAGAACAAAAGGTAAAAGTAACACACATTTTGTGGCATCAAGGTGAAACAGATAATATCAATAATACTTCTACAGCGAAATATAAAGAACAACTCACTGTAATTTTAAAAAACCTGCGTCAATCACAATCGGCCGATTTTTATGTATCATTGGTTTCTTATCATCCAGGCCCGGTTGCTAAACCTTTGGGTGTAGATGTCGTTATCAGGAATGGACAGCAAGAATTTATCAACGAAAACAAAGGTGTATTGTTAGGTCCGGATACAGATACCATCATTTATGCTATTCACCGGTACGATGGTGTGCATTTTTCTGATTTTGGAATGAAAGAATATGCAAAACTATGGTTCTCAGCGCTCAAGGAGAAGAAAGAGAAAGTAGGACGGGTTAAATAAAATACTGATATGCAAAACATTAGCCATACACTTATAAATGACCTTGCTAACTATGGGAGTCCGGTTAGCAATTTGTTCGAGCAGCCAAAAACTGCTGCCGAATGGGAACAATATGTACTTTCTAAGGAGCAGATTGATTTCTTTAAGGAGAACGGATACCTGTCTGGCGTTAAGATCTTGAGCGGCGAACAGGTCAATGCACTGAATGTGGAACTGGAACGCCTGCAGGTTGGTAGCAGGGAAGACAGGGAACTGTTCTATCACTATGAAAGCAACGAATCTGAAGATCCGGACAAAGTGCTTTTCCATGCCATTGGCGGCTGGAGGGTTACCCCGGGCTTCCACGACCTGATCTGGGCACCTGCCTATCGCATGGCTGCCTACCAGTTATTGGGCCAGCCCTTTAGGCTGTTCCACGACCAGTTGTTCTGCAAGCCTGCCAAGCATGGCGGGGTAGTGGCCTGGCACCAGGATTTTTCCTATTGGACCTTTACCAAGCCCATGCAGCACCTTACCTGTTGGATTGGCCTGGACGATGCCAACGTTGACAATGGCTGCCTGTACTACATACCCGGCAGCCACAAATGGGGACTGCTGCCGATTACCGGTCTGGCCGGCGACATGGATGCCGTGAAGACCGTACTGGATGCCGGTCAGCAGGTTACCTTTGGGAACAAGTTTGCCAATGAGCTGTCGAGGGGCTATGCAAGCTTCCACCACCCATTAATGATGCACGGTTCCTATGCCAATTCTTCGGAAAGGTCAAGAAGGGCCGTTGTGATCAATGCCATGGGGCACCAGACCCTGGGCAATACCGCAAGCTATGAGCGCCTGGAAGCGCTGGCAAGTTTCCCGCCAATGCCGCAAGATCAAATACTTGATAGTAAATTTTTCCCAAAATTGTTCCCTGAGGATCCCGCAATGGAAGCCCTTATCGCTCATATTCCAACTATAAACTCTTAAACGCTTTATTTTGAACACATCAACAACACAAGTTACGGCTATGAATGCAGACGGCACAAGCAAACTAAACATAAAGTTTATTGCACTTGCCAGCGGTGTTGCGGCATTAGGGGGACTATTATTTGGTTTTGATACCGCCATTATTTCGGGGACTATCCCTTACATTAAATCCTATTTTGCACTTGATGAATATATGCTGGGCTGGTCGGTAAGCTCAATTTTAATCGGTTGTGCTGCTGGAGCAATGTTTGCCGGTAAAGTTGCCGATCGCTTTGGTCGCCGATGGGCATTAATTGTATGCGCTATTTTATTCGCCATTTCAGGAATCGGAGCAGGCCTTTCCCATTCACTGGTTACCTTTATACTCTTTCGTTTAATTGGTGGACTTGGTGTTGGAGCTGCGGCGATGGTGTCACCTATGTATATTTCCGAAATAGCGCCTGCAAAATGGCGAGGCCGACTGGTTGCCTGCTATCAAATGGCAATTGTAGTTGGTATTTTAGTAGCTTATTTTACCAATTATTTTTTAGATGGCCTGGGAGAAAATAGCTGGAGATGGATGTTTTCTTCACAAACTGTTCCTTCGATACTATTTTTAGCGTTGTTGCTCTTAGTGCCTGAAACCCCAAGGTGGTTAATCATGAAAGGAAGGAAACAAGAGGCTGCAGCTATTCTCGAAAGAATTGCTACTGGTTCGTCTGCTGGTAGCGAATTAGCAGAAATTGAACAGAGCTTCCATCATCAAGATCAAGTTACTTTGAAGCTATTACTTAGCAAAACTTATCGTCCTGTATTGTTTATTGGGATATTGATTGCCGTTTTTCAACAAGTAACCGGCATCAATGCCATTATTTATTATGCACCTGTTATTTTTAAGGAAACAGGGATCGACAGTAGCTCTTCATTGATCCAAACCATTATTATTGGAGTGGTAAATGTAATTGCTACGTTTATCGCTATTGGTTTAGTTGATAAAATTGGAAGGCGAAAGTTGTTGCTGATAGGTAGTGTACTCATGGGTTTGTCATTAACAGCTGTAGGTTTATGCTTCCATTATCAATTTTTTGACTACTATATCGTGCTTATTTTTATGCTGCTTTATGTGGCTTCATTTGGGGCTACTATGGGTGCGGTAGTTTGGGTATACATCTCCGAGATTTTTCCAAACTTGGTACGTAGCTTGGCCTTATCTATTGCCACACTTTCTTTATGGTTGGCCGATTTTGCGGTTACACTTAGCTTTCCGATTATGGCTAAACAATTGGGTGTGTCGGCAACGATGTTTTGCTACGCTTTTTTCTGTGTTATTGCTTTTATATACATGTTTTTTAAAGTAAAAGAAACCAAAGGGAAATCGCTAGAAGAAATTGAAACAATATTTATCTCTTAGTTATCTGTTATGAACAAAGACCACTCATACATTACAAACGGTAGCATTTCAAATGAAAATGTCGCTTTTTATAAAGAATACGGCTATCTAATTGCGGCAGATTTATTGTCGCTTAGCGAAGTTTCCGACCTTAAAAGCGAAACTGCTGCTATATTTCGTGGTAAAAGAGGCGTGGTAGATGGAATGTTGGCTGTTGGAGAAAATGAAACAGATGCCGATGTTTTGAAAAAATATGTAGCTATTCATTTTCCCCATAAAATATCTCCGCTTATTCATAACTACCTTTTTCATCATAAAATAGTAGATGTATTAACTAATATCATCAGTCCTAATGTAAAATGCATGCAGTCGATGTTGTTTGTAAAAGGTCCAGGTAAGGCCGGACAAGCATGGCATCAGGATGAGTTTTATATCCCAACTAGAGATCGTTCACTTATTGGTGTATGGATCGCAATCGATGACGCAGATGTTGAAAATGGCTGTTTATGGATTATTCCTGGCAGACCCAAATATATGATGCCAAGAATCGATAACCATAGCGATGAATACGCCGATGTGGATACCATTGATGTGTCGGCATATGGACCAGGTGGTCCAATTCCGGTGGAAGTAAAAAAAGGTGCTGTCGTTTTTTTTGATGGATATACTTTGCACAGCTCTAAACGCAATAAAACTGCCGATTGTTTCCGTACTGCCTTGGTTAATCATTACATGAGTGCAGAATCGATGTTGCCTTGGGATCAAGATGGTAAGCTTACATCGACAGAAGATCTTAGAGATATTGTAATGGTTGCTGGCGAGGATCCCTATGCATGGAAAGGAATTATAGATGCAAATCAACCTTACCTGCGCCCAGAAGTATTGAAGATTAAAACCGCAAACGATTAAATTATATCGCTTTCTTTTGAGCGATATTTATCTATATAAGCGACTCCATTGTCACATTGATCCAAATTCGGCTATGCTCGACCATTTTTAACCAACAATTGTTATTTATTCTCCACTATTGCTAAATAATATCCCATTCTGATTAAAATAGTTTAAATATTCATTAAATGAGTGCATAAAATTTGGGGTTCCCTAAATTATTTTTGAGATATGAAATCTGAATATTAGTTGGGGATTAAAGAAATTGCACAATAACGAGCGGAGTCTACATATGGTATTTTCATTTAGTGTTCGTTGCTTTTTTTAAATAGTTTCTTTATTTACATATATTAAAAACCGAACATTTTTGAGCTTCAGGCTTATAATGGCTTAATTTTTTGGCTTTAATGTTTTTGTCCACCACAAAAAATAATCGATTAAATAAGTGTAATAATTTTGTTATTTAAAATATTACATGTAAATATGTATATACAAATAGCTGAAAAGGGTTAGGCCATTCAATTATTTGTGTAGTAAACAACCAAATTAAAAATAATATCCTACCTGAGGGACTGCGAGTCGACTATGTGTGAATATAACTTATTTAGTGATGATGAATTAGTAGCACTCATGAGACGTGGCGATTTAGATGCGTTTACTACTATCCATCAGCGGTATTACGGGATTTTGTACAGTCACGCTTATAAACGCTTACCCGACAGAGAAGAAATTAAAGATCTTTTGCAGGAGCTTTTTGCCAATATCTGGAATAATAAGGAATCCATTCAAATAAATGTCAATCTTCAGGCCTACTTATATACTGCTACCAGAAATAGGGTGTTAAACATATATAAGCACCAAAAAATTAAATCACACTATTTAACCTCTCTAACACAATTTATTGAAAATCGAGAACCAATTCCAGATGAAACTTTGAGAGTTAAGGAATTGTTGAATCTAATAAATACAGAGGTAAGTGCCTTACCCTCTCAAATGAGAAAGATATTTGAGATGAGCAGAAATGCTGATCTTTCTCACCGTGAAATTGCTGAAGAGTTAAATATTAGTCCGCTCACAGTAAAAAAGCAAATCAATAATTCTCTTCGGATCCTTCGGTTAAAACTGAACACCTTTTTCTATATGTTTTTTTAAATTTTTTTCGAATCAGCCTACTCCCATCGGTACTTTCGATTGTATATACATTTATAATGACCTTTAAGTCATTTGATGATAATGCAGCTCAAAGAAATAGAGGATTTATTAGAAAGATACAATGCGGGAACGGCAAGTCCTGCCGAAAAAGCTATTGTTGAGGCTTGGTATTTAAAATACAAGCATTCAGATCCTTTTTTGTCTTCAGATCAGTTAGAGGATGATCAAAGAGATAGTCTTGATGAATTGTTGAAACGAATCAACGTTCGTTCAAAAGGAGTATTATGGCCTCGCATTGCTGCTGCGATCCTTATCTTTTTTATTGGAGGTTATGTATTGTATTCAAATAAGGCTCCACAGCAAACACTCGCAATTGTAAAGCCCCAGCAACCTGCAATCGCTCCAGGAGGAAACAAGGCTATTATAACTTTAGGGAATGGTAGCAAAATCGTATTAAATGGGGCTCAAGTTGGAAACCTTGCTTATGAAGGCAGTACTGTTATCAAAAAAAACCGCAACGGGCAAATTACCTATGTAAACTCCAATACGAAAGCTTTAGCTAAAAAGCTAGTTTACAATACGGCAACTACCCCATTAGGGGGGCAATATCAATTCATTTTATCAGACGGCACAAAAGTATGGTTAAATGCAGCATCTTCTATCACCTATCCGATAGCATTTATTGGTAAGGAACGTAAAGTGGAATTAACAGGTGAAGCTTATTTTGAAGTTGCACATGATACGAAAATGCCATTTAAGGTTATTTCTAATAACCAAACAGTAGAGGTTTTAGGGACAAACTTTAATGTCAATGCTTATAACGATGAAGGTGTGATTAAAACTACGCTCCTTGAAGGAAGTGTGAAGGTATTGGCAGAAGGGACAAGTAATATGATCAGACCAGGAGAACAGGCATTGTTCAATCACGGCAAAATTCGCGTGGCAACTGTTGATGTGGATCAGGTTGTTGCCTGGAAAAATGGGTTTTTCAATTTCGAACACAATAATCTCCCGGAGATTATGCGGCAATTATCCCGTTGGTATGGGATTGAAGTAATATATGAGGGACCCATACCTGTCAGGAAGTTTTCGGGAGAAATATCAAGGAGTATTAACGTATCGCAAATGCTGGACATCTTGACCTTTAAAAAGATACATTACAAAATTGATGGGAAGACGATAACCATTATGAATTAACCATATATAAACCGATTATTCACTAAAAACAAAACGATATGATGAAATAAATACTTAATCAACCTTAAAATTCAGGTTCAAGCTACATAAAACTAATAAAAACGCATCCCGACGGCAATCGGAATGCGCATAAATTTTGAGCTAACCATCCCATAAAACGGGAACAAATTACTTTATCTAACCATATGTTAACCCAAACTAAACAAAAGTATGAAAATAAATGCTTTGTCACTAGCCCTGCTTAAGCCATGGCTGCGTAAAATACCTTTAGCTATGAAACTTACAACCTTGATTATGTTGGTGGCCCTTTTGCAATGTAGTGCAAAAGGATTTGGCCAAAAAATTAATCTCGATGAAACAAATGCTCCATTAAAAAAAGTATTAGAGCAAATTAAAAAACAAACAGGCTACGTTTTTTTTTACGATTCGAAAGATGTCAACAATAAAAGCGTTAGTGTACACCTAACCGAAGCATCAATTGATGAAGCATTAAAACAATGTTTAAAGAACCAATCCTTAACTTATAAGGTTGTAAACAATACCGTTGTTTTGCAGCAAAAAGAAGTTGTGTTTACCATAAAGGATAAAATAACTCAACAAGCCGTTGCGCCAATAACCATAACAGGCCAGATTCTTGGTGCTGATAATACACCATTAGGAGGTGCAACTGTTAAAACAAAAGATGGTAAAGCAACAAGCGTAACTGATGCCAACGGTAAATTTAAGATCACTGTTCCTGATAATACTGTGGTGCTTGTTTTTTCATTTGTGGGTTATAAAACACAAGAAATAAATATTGCAGGTCGCACAGTTATCGATGTACAGTTGCTGGAAGACAATAATGCCTTAAATGAAGTTAATGTTGTAGTGGCTTACGGGACGCAAAAGAAGGAAAGTATGGTAAGTTCTATTACCTCTATTAATCCTAAAGAACTAAAAGGGCCTACGAGTAATTTAACTACTATGTTAGCTGGTAAAATAGCGGGGGTAGTTGCTTTTCAAAGGAGCGGAGAACCTGGGCAGGATAATGCAAATTTCTTAATTAGGGGAGTTGGTTCTTTTGGAACCGGAAAAATTGATCCCTTGATATTGATAGATGGGATGGAATCAACTCCCACTGATCTTGCAAGAATGCAACCCGATGATATTGCTGGTTTCTCGGTATTAAAGGATGCCGCTGCAGCATCATTATATGGTGCTAGGGGAGCGAATGGTGTCATATTGGTTAATACCAAATCTGGTGCCGAGGGTAAAACAAAATTTAACTTCAGGGCAGAGAATTCAGTTTCTAGTAATACGCAGAATTTTAAACTAGCAGATAATATTACCTATATGAAGTTGGCAAATGAAGCTGTATTAACCAGGACCTTACCAGGCTTCAAATCTGCACCACAACCTTATTCACAAACCAAGATAGACCGTACTGCTGCAGGATGGAATCCGCTGTTGTATCCGAATAACGACTGGATAGGTGCGTTGATCAAAGATTATACGATGAATCAGCGTTTTAACATGAACATGAGTGGAGGGGGCAAGGGAGCGCGTTATTATATTGCGGGTACTTTTAACCGGGATAATGGAGTGTTAAAGAGTGGGGCCCTTAATAAATACGATAATAACATCAAATTAAAGACCTCTCAAGTACGTTCAAATGTCGATGTTAATTTAACACCAACTACTACAGGAACAATAAGGACCTCTGGTACTTTTGACGATTATCAAGGGCCAATAGGTGGTGGATCTAACGTTTTTAGTCAGGCATTGTGGTCTAATCCGGTCTTGTTTCCCGCTGTTTATCCAGCATCGGCATTACCATTGGTAAAACATCCTCTATTTGGGAATACCCCTATTGGCAGTGGAAATGTTTATTACAATAATCCATACGCCAATATGGTTTCAGGCTTCCAGCAATACAATACTTCAACGTTAAATGTACAGTTAGAAATAAAACAAGACTTTAAATTTGTTACACCAGGACTTACGGCTAGAGCTATGGGTTATACAACTAGGTACTCTTATTTTGATTTAAGTAGAAGGTTTAATCCTTTCTTTTATAGTGCAACGCCCAAAGATTCAAAAGGAGAAAATTATGAATTATCCTTGTTAAACGAACAGGCAAGTCCAGCACCTACAGAATACTTAAACTATACACCAGGCTCAAGAACTGCAAATACAACCACCTACCTGGAGGCCGCTGTAAATTATAACAGAACCTTTAAAGAGAAGCACGCAGTTGCTGCGTTATTGATTACCACTATGCGTAATTACTTGACTGCAAATGCGAATGATCTTCAAGCAGCACTTCCAGCTAGAAATCAAGGACTTTCGGGTAGATTTACTTATGCTTACGCTAGCAGGTACCTTTTTGAAGCAAATTTTGGATACAATGGTTCTGAACGTTTTGCCAGAAACAATAGATTTGGGTTTTTCCCGTCAATCGGGGTGGGCTGGAATGTATCCAATGAGCAGTTTTTCGAATCGCTAAAATCTACGATTTCTAACCTAAAGTTTAGAGCTACTTTTGGTTTAGTTGGTAATGACCAGATTGGAAATCCAGCAGACCGTTTCTTTTATCTGGCCAATGTTAATTTAAACGGTGGTCTTTTAGGAGGGTTCGGTACCGATTTCAATACTTCTAGACCAAGTATTGGCATTTCAAGATATCCGAACGAGAATATTACTTGGGAAGTATCGAAGAGCACAAATTTAGGGATGGATTTGAGCTTATTTAACAGCTTAAACCTAGTTGTTGATATTTACAAAAATCATAGAAGTAATATCTTAATGACAAGAAGTTATATTCCAAGTACCATGGGACTTGCTGCTGCTATCCAATCTAACGTAGGTGAAGCTGAATCAAAAGGTCTTGATCTTTCTTTGGATTACAATAAAACGATTGGCAAGCTCTGGCTTCAGGGAAGAGGTACATTTACCTATGCTACTAGCAAATTATTGGTTAATGAAGAACCAAATTATGGTAAGTTAACTTATCTTTCTAAAGTGGGTAACTCGCTAGGCCAAAATTATGGTTATATAGCCGAAAGATTATTTGTAGATGATGAAGAAGTAAGAAATTCTCCTCGTCAATCTTTCGGGAGTGAGCCAGTGAGGGGTGGTGATATCAAATATAGAGATGTGAACGGTGATGGTGCTATTAGTTCACTAGATATCGTGCCTTTAGGCCTGCCAGTAACTCCTGAGATCATATATGGTTTGGTACTGTCTGCAGGCTATAAAAATTTCGACATTAGCGCGGCCTTCCAAGGTTCTGACAGGTCGTCATTATTTATTAATCCTTCAAACATTACACCCTTTGCGCTAAATGGAAGTAATCAGAATGGGCTTTTACAGAGTATTGCCGATAGCTATTGGTCTGAAGATAACAGAAATATGCAGGCATTTTGGCCTCGTTTAAGTCCTAGCTTTAGTTCAAACAATTCACAAATCTCTAATTGGTGGATGCGAAGCGGTAGCTTTTTAAGATTAAAATCGGCAGAGGTGGGATATAATTTCTCAGGGGATATAACCAAGAGAATTGGTGTTAATTCTTTGAGACTTTATGCCAGTGGTACCAATTTGTTTGTAAAAAGCAGCTTCAAGATGTGGGATCCTGAACAAGGTGGTAACGGATTAGGTTATCCTCTTCAAAAGGTATTCAATTTTGGGCTTAACGTCCAATTCTAAATTTTAATTAAGAAAAGAGATGAAAATATTTAAAACAACATATTTTATTTTATCGGCAATGGTACTAACACTTGTTATGCCATCGTGTAAAAAAGCTTTTCTGGACATTGTGCCAGACAATTTGCCTACACTTGATAATGCCTTTGTTAATCGTAATGAAGCAGAAAAATTTCTATTTACCTGTTACGGTGCGTTGCCAAATGATGCAAATCCCAATTTTAATCCCGGAATGAATACTGGAGACGAGTTTTGGATTTACCAGCCTGTTGAGGTTAGTCGTTACAATTCTCTAGAACCTTTTAATATAGCACAAGGTCTTCAGAATAAAATAAATCCAGGCATGAATTATTGGGATGGCTCTGGTGGCGCTAAATCATTGTGGTTAGGTATTCGTAACTGCAATATTTTCTTAGAAAATATTGATAAACCAATCGATCTGGCTCCGTTTGAAAAAGAACGTTGGATTGCCGAAGTAAAGTTCTTAAAAGCTTATTTGCATTGGTATCTGTTCAGAATGTATGGGCCTATTCCAATCGTTGATAAAAATTTAGCTATCGATGCAAGCCCGGAAGATGTAAAAGTAAGCCGTCAGCCAGTTGATTCTGTCGTGAATTATATTTCGAATTTATTAGACGAGGCAGCAGCAGGGCAAGGAACTGGGTTGCCAGATAAGATTTTGAACGTATCAACCGAATTAGGACGTATTACGAAACCTGCAGTCTTGGCTATTAAGGCTCGTTTGTTAGTAACCGCTGCTAGTCCTCTGTTTAACGGAAATACAGATTTTGGTGGTTTAAAGAATAAGGATGGGAAAGCACTGTTTAATCCTACTTACAATGTAAAAAAATGGGAACGAGCTGCAGCTGCTTGTAAAGCAGCAATTGATGCAGCTGAAGCTACTGGAGTGGGTTTGTATAAATTTGTTCCAAGTAGTCTTCAAACTGCAGACAAGGCCACAACAATAGAAATGAGTATTAGGAATGCGGTATGCGAAAAATGGAACAAAGAATTATTATTCGGTAGCACAGCATCTACGCAGACGCTACAGTTAACAGCTTGTCCCAATTTATTTGCGGCCCCACAATTCAGTAATGACTTTAGAGGCGAATTGGCACCGACCCTAAAGATGGCCGAATTATTTTATACGAAAAATGGAGTGCCTATCACGGAAGACAAAACTTGGGATTATGCCAATCGTTACGTGTTGAAAACAGTTACCGTTCAAGACTCTGCCATGCAGAAAGACTACCAAACGGTGGGGCTACATTTTGAAAGAGAACCCCGTTTTTATGCGGACCTTGCATTTGACGGTTCAAAAATGTATATGAACTCTAATCAAAAGCCTCCAATAAATATTCAGGCTAAATTGGAACAGATATCTGGAAGGAAACAAACCCTTTTCTATTCGATAAGCGGGTATTATACCAAGAAACTAATCAATTGGAACCTGACTGTTCCTGCAAATGGAGGATGGGCTATCGAAAATTATCCATGGCCAATTATGAGACTGGGAGATCTTTACATGCTTTATGCAGAAGCCTTAAATGAAAGTGGCGATTTGACAACACCGCTAGTCTATCTGAATAAGATTAGGGAAAGAGCGGGTTTACAAACCGTTGAAAGTTCATGGGCTAATTTCTCAACAAATCCAGGTAAATACACTAATCAAGCTGGTTTAAGAGAGATTATACAACAGGAACGTGGTATCGAAATGGCATTTGAAGGTAGTCGCTTTTGGGATTTAAGAAGGTGGAAAAAAGCCAGTTCAGTGTTGAACAAGCCTATTTATGGTTGGAATGTTGCAACAAAATCATACGCCGATTATAATACTAGAGTGCTTCTGTTTAACCAAACCTTTGTTAGTCCAAGAGATTATTTTTGGCCAATCAAGGAAAGTAACTTACAGGTAAACCCGAATTTAGTGCAAAACCCGGGGTGGTAAGAGCATAGTTCATAAATTATTTAAAATATAAACTTAAGTAAAATGAAAAGATTAATTAATAGATTGTGCATCGGCTTGTTGGTTTTAATGACTACACAGGCCTGTAAACAATCACCAATAACACCGGTAGTTAACGATGGGGTTGCACCTGGTCCAGTAACGGGGGTAAGCGTAACAAATCTTAGTGGCGCAGCAACCCTGAAATATAATTTACCATCAGATCCTGATGTACTGTACGTCAAAGCTGTGTATAAAACCAAGCAAGGTGTAGAAAGGGAAACCAAAGTAAGTTATTACAATAATACCATTACAGTGGTAGGTTTTGCAGATACAGACCCATATGAAGTAAAATTATATGCAATAGATAAAGGTGGAAATCAGTCTCAAGCAACATCGGTTACCGTTAATCCCTTAACACCACCATATAAGGTAATCCGTAATAGCCTACAAGCAATAGCTAATTTTGGAGGTATTGATGTAAGTTTCCAAAACGCTACCGAAGCTGATGTAGCGATGGTCGTAATAGCACCCAATTCTCTGGGCGATTTGGCCATCATTAATACCAATTATACCAATATCAAGGAGGGTACTTTTATGACTAGAGACCTTAAGGCGGTTGAAACAAAGTTTGGGATATATGTACGTGATAGATGGGGTAATATTTCGGACACTTTAAAAGTGACACTTACACCTATTTATGAAGAAAGATTAGATCGAACAAAGATGAAGGCATTGGTTTTGCCAACAAATACTGATGCGCCTACAGGCTATGGAGGGTCAATAGGGGGTCTTTTTGATGGGAGCTTAACTGGCGGGATGTATCATGCAGGCGATGCTGCGCGAATGCCACAATGGTTTACTTACGACATGGGGGTAAGTGCCAAAATAAGTCGTATGGCCTGGTGGATGAGGCAAGGATATTATTACAATCTACACAGCCCAAGAAAGGTGGAGATTTGGGGTTCAAATAACCCTAATCCGAATGGAAGTTTTGATGGATGGGTATTGCTAACTACACATGAGCAGATTAAGCCTTCGGGTTTGCCAAATGGACAGTTAAGTACGGCTGATAATGAAGCTGCCAATGCAGGTGAAACTATCACCATACCATTGGATGCGCCAAAAGTACGTTATATCAGGTTTAAAACCTTAAGTAACTGGTCTGCAGGAACATATGTTCAGATTTTTGAAATAGCTATGTGGGGTAATCCGCAGTAATAGAATTATAATTATTTAATCAATTAAATCATGGAAAAGATAAAATATTTGATTTATCCTTTTCTTATTGTAGCAGGGTTATGCATAATCTCTTGTACAAAAGAAAACGATTATACAAAATTTACAAAAGATGGGGAAATCACTTATCCAGGAAAGGTAAGTAGTGTCCTTGCTCAAGCAGGAAATAAAAGGATTCGATTAAGGGTGGCATTAGGTCCAGATCCTGCAATTACCAAAATAAAGACTTATTGGAATAGTGGCGCCGATTCTTTAGAAACAGCTGTTGTAAGAAGCAATAGCGATACCGTAAACATCTTGATTGATAAGAACCTTAGTGAAGGCACGAATAATTTCGAAGTGTACACTTATAATAATAAAGGTGACAAATCTGTAGTAACTAACGTTTCTGGAACGATGTTTAGCGACAGTTACCTGAGCACTGTTCCAACTGCCAATAGGTCTATCACCTCTGTTCAACTAAGTGCGTTTAATAAAGCTATTATTAACTGGGGCATTGCTTTGACTAGCGAACAATGGATTGAACTAAAGTATACTGATATAACTGGAGCCGCCAAAGTACTAACGGTTCCTTCACAACCGATAACTATAATAGCCGATTATAAATTGGGAAGTGAAATTACCTATCGTTCTATTTATGCGCCAGAACCAACGGCCTATGATGTGTTATCGGTTGCACCCAGTACCGTTGATTTAACTAAAGCAACCTATTCGGCCGTTACAACCGGTTACATGATGCTCCCTACTAGTCAGAGGGTATTAGGAGCTACAAAAGCTTGGGTTCCAAGCGGTGCAAATGGGATTATTATAGATGCAGCCGACTTAGGAGGTAGTGGCTACAAAGCTTTAATGGTTGTTAACCCTGATAATTCCGTAACTATTACGGCTGCACCAGGTTCGGCTGGAGCTCCGTTTACAATGTTTACTGCAGGATTCCCGGCACCTTATGTTCCTACTTGGATTAATTCGGCGGCTTGTAACAACACATATGATCCAGTTACCAAAACCTATAAGGTAAGGTATGGATATGGTACACCAGGAGCCTATCGTGTGATTGAAGAGATCATTGTACTTAACTAATATATTGCCTTTTATTGCTACCATTCAGCCCAAGTAATCGCGCTGAATGGTAGTAATAATTTTTCATTTATAACTAAATGCACAAATTAAAACTTGTTATATTCTTTTTAACAGTTGTATGCTTTGCCGAAAACAATGTTTGGGCGCAAAAAGCTGAAAATACTTCAATCAATAAAAATGTTAAAGAAGTCATTGTAGTCTTTAAAACTCATTTTGATATTGGCTATACGCATCGCGTAAACGATGTGGTTCAATATTACCGAACTGAGATGATTGATAAAGCGCTTAAAGCCATGAGCACTTCGGACGCTGTGCCAAAAGGACAAGAATTTAAATGGACTGCTCCGGGATGGGTGATGTCTAAGGTAATGGACCCTTGGCAAGGGCAAACGGATGAGCGTAGTAAAAAATTGGATGAAGCATTTCGCAATGGAAGATTCATTACCCATGCAATGCCATTTACAATGGAAACCGATATAAGTGAACCGGAAGTAATCGCAAGAGGACTTGGTTTCGCAGCTCAACTCTCCAGAAAATATCAGCTCCCACTACCAATCTCGGCAAAGGTTACCGATATGCCCTCACATTCGGGAGAACTAGCAACAGTTTTGGCAAATGCAGGAGTGAAATTTTTACATATAGGTTGTAATTGGCCGAGTGGTTATGTACGTACACCAGGTTTATTTTGGTGGGAAGGCCCAGATGGTTCACGTGTGCTTACTTTTTATTCGCCTAACTACGGCACGGCAACGGCGTTAAACTGGCCACATAAATGGAGTGTAAACGAACCCTATGTTGGTCGGAATTTAATTCCACCAGCCGATTGGCCTTATAAAGTATGGCCTGCAATTTTAGTAACGATGGACAATAGCGGACCGCCAAAAGCGCAGGATATAAAAGCACTGTTTGATGAAATCCATCAAAAAATGCCTGGTGTTAAGGTAAGGACAGGTAGTATGGACGAATTTTATAAAGCTTTTATGGCTGATAAACCAAGCGTACCAGTTTTTAAACAAGAAATGCCCGATACTTGGGTACATGGGATGATGTCTGATCCAGGTGGCTCGAAATTATCGAGGGCAACAACCCCCTTATTGGCCGCCGATGAATTATTGAATACGCAGTTGAAAAATTGGGGAATGCCCGTGGCTTCAATTGCCGACTCTCTCAAAATAGCTTTTGAGAAAATGGCTTTATATGCAGAGCATACTTGGGGAGGGGCTGCTTCTGTAAACGTTTATGGCGAAGCCTTTAAAAAACAACCCGCCAATAAATACGCCGACTTAGAAGCGTCATGGAATGATAAAACTGGGTATGTTGTGCATGCTTCGCATATCGCTGCCCAGGTAAAGCAAGATAACTTAAAACGGTTGGCACAAGCTGTGAAGGCTGCTCCCAATAGCTTAATCGTTTATAACCCATTGCCATGGAAACGGAATGGGCTTGTGGAAGTGAACGGAGAACAGTTATTGGTGAAGAATGTTCCAGCGGGAGGATATTCCACAGTTCCGTTGCCTGCTAAGCAGACCGCGGTTATTTCGACTAACCAATTTATTGAAAATCAATTTTATAAAATTACTTTCGATGTAGATAAAGGTGGCATCAAATCATTCATAGATAAACGTACTGGTCATGATTGGGCGGCAAAAATTGCAGGCAACCAAACAGCAACCTATATCAATGAGCGGTTTACTTATGAGCAAACAGCCAAATATACATCAGCTTATCAGCAGCAAAGGGGACGTAGCGAAGATAATGAAAAGGGAGAATGGCTGCACCCAGGAATCGCCAAGCCAGGGATGATTTCTGAAAAAGAAGTGCCATATCGAAAAGCATCTCCTATGGGTGGTAAATTAACCATCGAAAATAATGCCTTACAACAAAGCGCAACACTAAAAATGCCCGCCGATACAGCCAATCATTTGCCCGCAACACAATTAAAGGTAACTTTAGTAGCGGGACAGCCGTATCTCGATCTAGAAATAACAATCCTTAACAAGGCAAAAGACAATTGGCCTGAAGCCGACTGGTTGGCACTTCCATTTAATATCAAGGATCCTATTTTTAAGGTATACCGTCCGTTGGGCATAATGAATCCTGCAACAGATATCGCAACAGGTGCCAACAAGAATATCTATTCGGTAGGCCAGGGTGTTACTATAACAGATAAATCAGGTCGCGGTATTGCAGTATCACCACTTGATCATCCGCTCATTAGTTTAGATACAACAGGCATCTGGCAGTTCTCACTTGATTTTGTGCCAAAAAAACCTGTTGTGTATCTCAATTTATACAACAACCAATGGAATACTAATTATCGCTATTGGTATCCTTGGAGCTGGAGTTCTCGCGTTCGAATTTGGAGTTTTGATAGCCATACAGCAAAGGATGATCAGATGGCGGTGCCTGCATTAGAAGCAAGAAACCCTTTGCAGGCAATTGTGTCACAAAATAGTACAGGTAAGCTACCTGCGCAACAAAAAGGAATTGAACTTTCTCGTAAAGGCATTGTGGTAACTGCCTATGGGCAAGATCCTGATGGTAATAAAGGCACGTTGTTGCGTATATGGGAAGAAGCTGGAAATGGTGATGTGGTGAGTATTACATTGCCTGTAGGCAAAACATTTCGTAAGGCCACGCCTGTAAACCTTCGCGGAGAAGCCAATGGAAAAACAATTAATATTGTACAGGGAAAATTCAGTTGCGCAGTGAAGGCATTCGGACCAGCTAGTTTTATATTGGAGTAAGTTAATTATGAAGATTAGAAATATAAAATACCTTTTACCCCTTTTATTGTTAACTAGTTCGGCACCAATTTGGGCGCAAAGTGGGCCTGTATCACCAATACCGGTGCCTGCGCGACCTGCTAATTTATTGCCAGGCAAAGTAGCACCCGCGGTAACTGATATTTGGGTAGTTTTTAAAACCCATTGTGATTTGGGTTATACCACCTCTGCCGAAGAGGTATTTAAAGAATACCGGGAGCCCATGATGGATAATGCCCTCCGTTTATTTGAAGCAGATAAGAAAAAACCTGTCGAAGAACGATTTAAATGGACAATAGCGGGATGGCCGATGAAAGGAGCAATCCTTGGTCCACTGCAAACGCCAGCACGAAGACAAAAGGTAGAACAGGCAATTAGAGACGGAGTGATCAATGTCCATGCCTTACCGGTAACTTTAGAGTCGGATGCCATGGACCAGGAAGATTATGTACGGGGTCTGATCTTTTCTTCGCAGATTGCAAGAGATTATGGACACAAATTACCCATTGCTGCGAAAATGACCGACGTACCGGCACACAGCTGGTTCTTACCTACCTTGCTTCAGCAAGCAGGAATTAAGTTTATACAAATTGGTTGTAATGGTTCATATCGGTCGCCATTGTTGCCCCAACTATTTTGGTGGGTTGCTCCTGATGGCTCAAAGGTGCTTTGTAATTACTCCACTAATTATGGTTCTTCTGTAAAACCACCACCCAACTGGCCCGCAAAAAATTACCTTACCGTTCGCATGACGTCTGATAACGAAGGGCCTCCTTCGCCCAAGGAAATTGAAGAGGTAAAAAAGCAAGTTGCCGAGATGAAAGGTGTAAAACTGCATTTCGCCACATTGGATGAGTATGCCCAAGCAGTGTTGGCAGAAAACCTTGCCATTCCTACCATAAAAGGAGATATGGTCGACCCTTGGATCCATGGCATCATGGCCATGCCACAGGCTACAAAAACAGCTAGAAATGTACGCCCACTTACAACAGCATTAGCTGTTCTTAATACACAGCTAAACACCTGGGGAATACCTACAAGTTCTTTGCTGAAAGATCTGGGTGTTGCTTATGAAAATAGTATCCTATTTGGTGAACATACATGGGGCGCGAAATCACCTGGCTGGGGCTTCTTTTCAATGGATGGAAAAACCAAGGGAATTGAACGTTATTTATACGATGATGCCTTTGTTAAAGCAAGAGAGCAAGGTTTCTATCAGAAATTTGAATCCAGTTTTAAAGATAAAGCACAGTATATCAATACCACCGATCAAATAGTTTCGACGGCTTTGAATGAACGGCTTACGATTTTAGCGAATACCGTAAAGGCGGCTGCGGGCGAATACATCGTATATAACCCATTACCCTGGGTACGCAGTGGCATGATAGCGATAAACGGCCAGAATGTATGGGCCAATAATGTTCCGGCCAGTGGTTACAAAACAATAAAGCTGCCAAAGGAAACGGTAACAACCGCAAATGCTAGCTCTTCCCTACTAAGTACCCGCTTTTATACTATTCGTTTTGATACAAAGAGAGGAGGGATTGCGTCGATGATAGAGAAAGCTACAGGTAAAGAAATGGTAGATCAAAGTGCAAAATATGTACTAGGGCAATACTTGCATGAACGATTTAGTTATGCACAAACGATGGATTATTTTAATCGAGCATGTGTTACAAACAATCAATTCAATACCACAAAACCAAATATGCCCAAAGATATAACCTATGCCGCCATGACACCTGAAGGTTGGAACATGAGCATAGCGCATTCAGCTGCGGCAGATGTAGTAACGCTTACTTCAAAAAATAGCAACGTTCTTGCCAAATCGGTCTCAATTGTCTTTACTTTTAATAATAATCAGCCTTTTGTTGATGTTGAATGGAAAGTTGATGGTAAAGTACCCAATACCGTACCAGAAGGAGGTTGGCTTTGTTTTCCTCTCAACGTTGATAAACCTAAATATATATTGGGTCGTTTAGGTGGTGCAATGGACTTGGCTAAAGACCAGATTACGGGTGGTAACAGGTATTTGTATGCTGTACAAAGTGGTGCCTCTGTGGTTGCCCCCGATCAATCTGGAGTTGGGCTTTGTGCTATGGACGCACCGTTATTAAGTTTTGGTGAACCTGGACTTTGGAAATACGACTATGATTATTTTCCCAAAAAACCAACGTTATTTGTGAATTTGTACAACAACATGTGGAATGTTAATTTCCCATATTGGACAGAAGGTTCATGGACCGAAAGGGTACGCATTTGGGGTATTCAAGCCAGCGTAAAAACCGCTGAAAACCTTGCCGTAAAATCATGGGAAACAAGATTGCCACTTTTAGTAGTGAAAGCTAGTGGAGAAAGAACAAAGCTTCCATCGCAGCAAACTGGTATTTCAATTTCGCGTAAAGGGATACTCGTTACCGCTTTTGGTGAAGACCCAGACGGTAATAAAGGTACCTTATTGAGAATATGGGAGCAGGCGGGCAATAGTGGGATGGTTAGTATAACCCTTCCAACAGGCAAAACCTTCGGTAAAGCAACGCCAGTAAACCTTAGAGGAGAAGTAAGTGGAAAGGCTGTCAATATTGTTCAAGGGAAATTTAGTTGTACAATTAAAGCATTCGGGCCCGCAAGTTTTATATTGGAATAGTACACCAGAAACAAATAAGAATTATGAAGAAATTATCGATCTTTTTAGCTATTGTACTCACAGCATTGAATGTTTTTGCACAAAAAAAGACCTTCAAAATAAATCAAAGCATTAATGCATATGATATCTCCATCACTGCATCTGGTAGTTTTGGGAAAGAGCAAGCCGTAAGTCATTTAATAGATGGTTCTGGTATGCTCAATGATGTTCATGATACAAATGGTAGTGCACAAACCATGTGGCATTCACCTGAAAATCCATCGCCGAGTGCCCCCGCGAAGGGTTTACCTGCTTTCAAAGCTTGGGTTAAGTTTGATTTCAAGGCAGCTAAGTCTCCTAACAAGCTTTTGATATGGAACCATAATCAGCAAAACTTAACCAACCGTGGATTTCGATTAACCAAGGTATATGGTACCAGTAATGGAGCAGATTGGGTTGAGCTGGCAGCGGTTGAACTGCCGAAAGCTAAAGATGGAAAAGCTACCGAAATCCAACTTAAGGAAATAGGAACCTTAAAAGCAATAATTGTTGCTGCAGAAACTAATTGGGGAGGGAATGTTTACGGCTTGAGCGAAGTAAAATTCTTAGCTGAGCGAGCGTTGAGCGAAGCAGCATTACCATTTCCAACAGCGCTAACCATTGTTCCTACAAGCTTTTTTCGCTATGGCAAAGATGGGAAGCCAGTAAGAGAAGTCGTCCTCAAATTTAAAGGTGAAAATTTATACGCCAATGCCGAAATAGTCGTAACTGCCGAAGGAAAGACGGAAACAACAGCTATACCCTTTAGTAAAGACGGAATAGAATCTGCCAGACTAATATTGCCATCGGGAATTAGCGCAGACAAAGAGGTGCAGCTCTCAGTTCAATTAAAATCTGGTAAAAGGATATTGAATAATTCAGTTCTTTTACCGAAACAGCGTCAATGGACCGTAATGATCTACCCACATTCGCATGTAGATATTGGCTATACCAATACCCAGGAAAACGTAGAGACCATACATAAACGAAACCTAATAAATGGGATTAATTTAGCCAAAAAGACTGCGAATTATCCAGAAGGTGCTCGTTACTTATGGAACCCAGAAGTACTTTGGCCTGTAGAAAGATACCTGAAAAATGCTACACTGGCTCAGAAGCAATACATTATCGATGCAGTTCAAAAAGGCTATTTACAACTCGATGCCAGCTATGTTAATACCAATACCAGTGTTGCAGCAGATGAAGAAATGTTTGAATTTTTGGGTCACGGTAGCGAACTTGAAAAGTTAACCGGAAAAAAGATTGAAACCTATGTTCAAGTAGACGTACCTGGCATGTCGTGGGGCATAGTTCCCGTTGCAGCTAAACGAGGCATCAAATATATTCTCGCCATGAATAATGGCTCGGACCGGGTAGGACTTACAACTAATTTAAGTTTTAGGCCATTTTGGTGGAAAAGTATTGATGGTAAATCGAAAGTTCTTTTTCTGCAGCCCGGTAGTTACGCACCTGGTGCAGCTGCAAAAGGCTATGAATTTTGGCCTAAATTAGCCGGACAAACGGATACATCGAAATTACTCCAAATCGTAAAGACAGACCATCCACGTCATCATTTTATCGATCAATATCTCGCTGATAAATTACCTGAATTAGAAAAGTCAGCCTATTACCCCTATGATATTTTTGCAATGTCGTGGGCGATGGCCGATAATACCCCAATTGATGCCGATTTACCAGATGCGGTTAAGAGCTGGAACGAAGAGTATGCTTTCCCACACTTGGTAATTGCTAGTGCAACAGACATCATGCAAACCTTTGAGAAAAAATACGGGGATCAATTACCCGTTCTTTCGGGAGACTTTACCGAGACCTGGACTGATGGGTTAGGCTCAGCAGCAAAGCAAACCAGCATGAATCGTAACGCAAAGGAAAGACTCATACAAGATGAAACACTTTGGACCATGATCAATCCTGGTAAACCTGCACCACGTGCCGAAATAAAAGAAGCATGGAGAAATGTGAGCATGGGTACCGAGCATACCTGGTGCTACATGGATCCCTCAAAACAACCCATTACCAATAATATCCTGAAAGTTAAGTTCGACTATTTTCAGACAGCAGAGGATAAGAGTAAATCATTGATGGACTTAGCGCTAAAAGGAGTTTCACAAAATTCAAGTACAACTATAGGCGTGTTTAACACACTTTCTTGGTCGCGCAGTGGATTGGTTTATATACCTGCAAACCAGAGCGAAAAATTTAGTGGTGTTGTTGATGATAAAGGGGGAGCTATTTTAACGCAAAGACTTTCATCAGGCGAGCTCGTTTTTCTTGCTAACGATATTCCAGCCTTTGGCTCAAAAAACTATTCGCTGAACAATAAAAAAAGTAACCCCATAAAAAATCTTGTGAAGGATAATATCCTAGATAACGGAATAGTAAGGTTGATAATCGACCCCCTAACTGGCGATATAGCTAGTTTAACGAAAGGGCAAAATGAATTTGTTGATGCAAATGCTTCAGTTAAACTCAATAGTTTCCGGTACTTATATGGTAGCGATAAGACGGGAAAAGGAATTGCTCCCAGCAATGCAAAAATATCCATTAAAGAAAATGGCCCGTTATTGGCAACGATACAGATCCAATCAGAGGCAGAGGGCTGCAATAGCTTAACCCGAGAGGTAACGATTATTGCAGGGCAACCGCACATCGAAATCAGGAATATTGTAGATAAAAAAGCTGTCCTTAAAAAAGAAGGTATTCACTTTGGGTTTGCTTTTGATATTAAAAACCCCACTATGAGGGCTGATATTCCTTGGGGTATCATGAAAGTAGATAGCGATCAATTACCTGCGGCAAATAGGAATTGGATTGCTTTTCAACGATGGCTTGATATTGCAGGCAACCAAAAGGGAATTACTTGGTGCGCCCTCGACGCGCCAACTTTTGAAGTTGGAAGTATGACTGCGAATATTATTGGCGGCGCAACCAACTCACCGAGCTGGATCAAAAAAATAGACCCGAGCGCTACCATTTATTCATGGGCACTTAATAATCATTGGCATACCAATTTCCCGCTAAGTCAGGAGGGTAAAATAGAATTTAGGTATAGGCTTTTACCGTATACCACTGGTTATGATGCAGGAAAATCAAATCGTTTTGGACTGGAACAGGCGCAACCATTAATTGCCGCGCCAGTAGATAAACAGGTCCAATATAAACCACTTTTATCATTGGAAGGAAGTAAAAAAGTATTCATATCCATCCTTAAAACCGATGATACGGGAACATCTACCAAAGTAAGAATTCGCTCGGTGTCTGATAAAGATGAAACAGTAAAGTTAAACTGGTTTAGCCGCAAACCTGAATCGATCAGGATAGTTGATGACATTAAAGAAACTAATAAAACAGTGCAAGAAACTATCGTTGTTCCAGCAATGGGTTTCATTACCATGGAAGCGAAATTTGTTAAATAGTAAATGGAAAATATTGCTTCAGCTGAGAAGGCATTTTGAAACTAATAGATACAAATATTAATAATAGTGAAATTTATGTTGACTAAAAATTTATTGAGCCTGACTTTATTGAGTTTAGTTCTTTCCATGCAAGTTACAGCACAAGAAGTTAAGGGAAATGTACCTTTATCGCCAATACCTGTGCCTGCGATGCCTGCTAATTTATTGCCAGGAAAGAAAGCTCCTACAGTTACCGATATCTGGGTGGTGTTTAAAACCCACTGTGATTTGGGCTATACGATGCCTGCCGAAGCTGTATTTAAAAAATATAGGGAAAGCATGATGGACAATGCCATTCGCTTAATGGAAAAAGATAAGCAAAAACCTGTTGAGGAGCGGTTTAAATGGACAATTGCTGGCTGGCCAATGAAAGGAGCCATATTAGGGCCTTTGCAAACTCCTGAGCGGAAAAAGAAAGTGGAACAAGCACTCAGAGATGGTACCATTAGTGTACATGCATTGCCTGCAACGATGGAATCGGATGTAATGGAACAGGAAGATTATGTTAGAAGTCTGATTTTTTCTTCTCAAATAGCACGCGATTATGGTCATTCGTTGCCCATTGCAGCAAAGATGACCGATGTGCCTGCACATAGTTGGTTATTACCGACCCTATTACATAATGCGGGTATAAAATTCTTACAAATTGGTTGTAATTATACCGTACAGCCTATGCGACTTCCACAGCTTTTTTGGTGGGAGGGACCGGATGGTTCAAAGGTGTTGTGTAATTACACGCCACATTATGGTTCGGGTGTAAAGCCTCCAGAGAATTGGCCTTCTAAAAATTACCTAGCTGTAATTATGACGCACGACAATGAAGGGCCTCCTTCGCCCAAAGAAATTGAAGATGTGAAAAAACAGGTTGCTGCAATGAAAGGAGTTCGTTTGCATTTAACTGATTTAGACGAGTACGCGAAAGTACTGTTGAAAGAAAATCCAGCTGTGCCAACTATTCGTGGCGATATGGTAGACCCTTGGATACATGGCGTAATGGCTATGCCACAGGAATCGAAAACGGCTAGAAATGCTCGTCCGATGGCTCCAGCTTTGGATATCCTTAACACACAAATTAAAAATTGGGGCATTGCAACAGCTTCATTGTCGGCACCATTAGCCCAAGCTTATGAGAATAGCATGCTCTTTAGCGAACATACTTTTGGCGCTTGGGGTCCTGGGAATGGGGTTTTTTCGGTCGACGGAAAAACAAACCTGCCGGTAGAAAGCCGTTATTTATACAATGATGATTTTGTAAAAGCTAGAAAAGAAGGTTTTTACGACAAGTTTGAAGCAAGTTTTAGGGATAAGGCGCACTATATAAACATAACAGATAGCATTGTTTCTGGCAATTTCACCGCACGGATGCAATTGCTGGCAAAAAACGTTAGCGCGAAAGCAGGAGACATCATTGTCTACAATCCATTACCATGGGTACGGAGTGGGATGGTAGAAGTAAACGGAGAAAAAATACTGGCTGAAAATATTCCTGCCCACGGTTACAAAGTTATTGCAAGGCCCAAATTGGGAGAGCTGCGTGAGGTAAGTCCAGATAAAACCGGTACAACGGTAAATACTAAGTTTTACACAGTAAAGTTCGACATCAAGAAGGGCGGTATTAGTTCATTAATTGAAAAAAGTAGTGGCAAAGAATTGGTTGATCAAAAATCGGATTATGTGCTAGGACAATTTTTACATGAACGTTTTAGCTATGCACAAACAAAAGATTACCATGATCGCAATTATACATTGAACAACCCTTTGGCAGGGTTAAAACCTAATATGCCAAAAGATATTTCTTATCTAGCTACTACACCCACAGATTGGACAATCAATACAACAGAATCACCAACAGAACTAAAAGTTACGCTCACCACAATAAAGGCTAATCCAATCGCACAGGCTGTTTCCATTAGCTTCATATTTCCACGAGCGTTCGCTTATGTGGATGTGGAATGGAACGTTAAAGACAAGACACCTAACACCGTGCCTGATGGAGGATGGCTTTGCTTTCCGTTTAAAGTAGCTAAGCCGAAATATATCTTGGGTCGTTTAGGAGGTGCGATGGATCTTTCTAAAGACCAAATTGTTGGTGGAAATCGCTATTTATATGCCGTACAAAGTGGTACATCCATTGTAGCACCCGATCAATCGGGAGTTGGCCTTTGTGCAATTGATGCCCCGCTAATGAGTTTTGGTGAACCCGGGCTTTGGAAATATGACTATGATTATTTTCCTAAACAACCTACGGTATTTGTGAATTTGTATAACAATATGTGGAACACCAATTTTCCTTATTGGACTGAAGGTTCATGGAGCGAACGGGTGCGCATCTGGGGTATTCAATCAAATACAAAAACTACCGAAAACTTGGCGATTAAATCGTGGGAAGCAAGACTGCCATTGGTAGCAGTCGAGGCTAGTGGCCAAGGAACAAAATTTCCTGTTCAAAAAAGTGGTATTTCTGTTTCGCGAAAAGGAATCCTCGTAACAGCCTTTGGGGATGATCCTGATAGTAGTAATGGGACATTACTGCGACTTTGGGAGCAGGCAGGTAAGAGTAGTTTAGTTAGCGTTACGCTACCAACAGGTAAACAATTCCGCAAAGCTATTCCTGTAAACCTTCGAGGAGAAGTAAGTGGGAAGGCTGTAAACATTGTTAATGGAAAACTCACTTGCTCAATTAAAGCATATGGACCGGTTAGTTTTATATTGGAATAAAAAACACATGTTAAAAATATGAAAACCACTAAACTATAAAAATGACGAGACTTTTTAATTCCTCAAACTGGAAGAGCCTAGGCGTTGCTTGCTTCTTAGTTGCCAGTAGCCTAATAGCTTATGCCGGACCAGGAAGTATTGCTAGCAAAGCAAGGATAACTGCTTCATCCGAAACCGCTAATGGAAAAGCTACTTCCCTTATTGATAACGTTATCCGGATCGACGGCAAGGGCGAATGGGTATCGAAAAGTACGGTTACCTTTTGGGGACAAATCGATTATCCCTGGATACAACTGGATTGGGATAAACCCCAAGCGATTAATCAAATTATATTATATGACCGTGTTTCGCCTAAATCACATAACGCTGGAGGAACGCTTATTTTTAGCAATGGCACACGAATTCCAGTATTTGCAATCCCCAACAATGGAGCGCCAAAAATTGTAAGCTTCCCTGAACAGGATGTGAAATGGGTGCGTTTCGAAACTACCGATGCCGATGGACCAAGTATTGGCTTATCAGAGATAGAAGTGTATCCTGGTCCTTCACAAATTGCTGATCCTATTTCATGGGTCGACCCTTATATAGAATCGGCAAGAGGACGATATTTTTTCTTTGTAACCGGTAGCCAGCCTTTTGGAATGATCAGTGCGGCCCCATTAACGCGTAATAAAAACCAATATGGCGGAGGATACAACTATAATTCCACCGAAGTTTTAGGCTTTCCACAGGTGCATTGTTGGATGCTATCGGGTATTACCCTCATGCCTACAACTGGAACTATCGATCCTAACAAGGGGGAACAAGAATGGAAATCTACTTTTTCGCATGAGGGCGAAATAGTACAACCAGGTTATCACCGATTATATCTCGACAACTATCATACTTGGGTAGAACAAACAGCTGGCGATCGGGTAAGTTTTTATCGATATACCTATACCCAAGATGCGACAGCTAATATTTTGGTTAACCTAGGAGGTTATGTATCTACAGCCACTATGAACGACGCCAAGTTAGAACGAGTAAGCAATACCCGCATTGAAGGTTCAGTAAATACAACAGGCAGACTATGGGGTGGACCTGAAAATGTGCGTATTTATTTTGCGATCGATTTTGAAAAGCCATTCGAAAAATTAAATGGCTGGGATGGAAAACAAGCATTAGCAGATGTAAAAACATTAACTGGTAGTAAAGAAAAGATCGCAAAAACCGCTAACTCTAGCATGAGTTATTATGATGCACCTACAACTGGTGTATCGGCCCAATATGAAGTTAAGGCAGGGGAAACGCTTCAAATGAAAGTAGCTGTTTCCTATACAAGTGTTGAAAATGCTAGGCAAAATCTGCTATCGGAAAGCAAACACTGGAATTTCGATCAGCTTCGCGAAAAATCACAGGGCGAATGGAATGAAATGCTAGGACGTATTGCCGTTAAAGGGGGAAGTGCCGATCAAAAGAAAAAGTTTTATACCGATTTATGGCACGTTTTGCTAGGCCGACATAAATTAGATGATGTGTCAGGAGATTATCCCGACAATACAGAAGGAGAAAGAAAGGGAAATGCAACGATAAATACTAAGTTTAAAGTAAGGACATTACCTAAGGATAAAAATGGTCGTGTTAAATTTCATATGTACAACTCAGATGCATTTTGGTTAACACAATGGAATTTAAACGTGCTTTGGGGCTTAGCATGGCCTGAGGTACTCGATGATTTCTCTGCTTCGCTGATCCAATATGCAGAAAATGGAAAGTTACTTCCAAGAGGGCCATCGGGTGGTGGCTATAGTTATATCATGACGGGTTGTCCAGCTACTAACTTAATCACCAGTGCTTTCCAGAAAGGAGTATTAACCAAAAAACCTGTGGATATTGCCTATCAGATGATGAAAAACAATCATGCCCCAGGGGGGATGATGGGGGATAAAGAACCAATGGAGTTCTACATTCAAAATGGATTTTACCCTGGCAATGCAGGTATTACGCTTGAAATTGCTTTTCAAGATTGGGCATTGGCACAAATGGCGAAAAAATTAGGTAAAAAAGAGGACGCCATCTATTTTACCAAACGCTCACAAGGCTGGACAAAACTTTTTGATGCTGAGCAAAAATTAATCTTCCCCAAGAAAACGGATGGAACCTGGTTGCATAAAAATCCGTTAAGCGGCAATGGTTGGATAGAGGCAAATGCTTGGCAGGCAACTTGGTCGGTGTCACATGGTATTGATCAATTAGCGAAAATGATGGGAGGTGCGGATACACTTTGCAGCAAGCTTAATTATGCCTTTGAAAAAGCTAAAGACCAAGATTTTGTATTCGGTTATGGAGCAGGCTATGTAAGCTATGCCAACCAGCCAGGGTGTTCTAATGCACATGTGTTTAATTATGCTGGTAGACCAGATTTAACCCAATATTGGGTGCGCAGGGTAAATGAACAGGCCTATGGTGGCGTAACGCCAGACAAAGGATATGGGGGGCATGATGAAGATCAAGGGCAAATGGGAGGGGTAAGCGCCTTAACAGCGATTGGTTTGTTTAGCTTAAACGGCAACACTTCTATCAACCCTACTTATGATATTACGAGTCCTGTTTTTGATGAAGTGGTGATCAAGTTGAATAAAGATTATTACAAAGGAAATGAGTTCATTATTAAAACACATCATAATGCTAAGGAAAATTGTTACATTCAACGGGCTTCACTGAATGGTAAAGCACATCAACAATTCTCTTTTTCACATCAGGATTTTGCTAAAGGAGGGGTGCTAGAATTGTGGCTGGGGCCAAAAGCTAATTTAACATGGGGAAAATAGGCTTTGCATGGTATTCGCAAATTGACTCTTTTTTTTCGCAAACAGCCAAAATAGTGTGTAAATAGGTGACTAAATTTATAAACCAATTATAAACTTAATGATGATACAATTTTTTTGCCCCCGATGGGGAAGCGACGCGCTAAGCTGGGATGCATTTTGCCAAAAAGTAAGCGCTGCGGGCTATGATGGTTTTGAAGTTGGGATTAAACAAGCTACTACAGAAGCAGAAATGCATGAGATATGGAATGCAGCTGAAAAATCCAAACTGCAGATCATCATTCAGCACTTTGATACTTATGAACCCGATTATGCGAAGCATTACGATCTTTATGCTAACTGGCTTCAAAAAGTAAAAGGGTTACCTTGCGTAAAAATCAACTCGCAAACTGGGAAAGACTTTTTCAGCTTTGAGCAAAATAGTGCATTGATAGCAGCTGCACAGCAGTTGAGTGACCAAAATGGTATCTCCATTGCTCACGAAACACACCGCAATAAATTTTCTTTCGCCTCGCATATTACCAAACAATATTTGGAGAAGATACCAAGTTTGAAACTCACATTAGATATATCTCATTGGGTTTGCGTGGCTGAATCGTTTTTGGAAGACCAGCAAGAAGCGGTTGAACTCGCACTTAGTCGTGCGGAGCATTTCCATGCTAGGGTAGGTTATCCTTGTGGGCCACAGGTTCCTGATCCACGAGTGCCTGAATGGCAAAACGCCCTGAATACGCACCTAAATTGGTGGGATAAAATCGCTGCACGTAAAAAAAAAGAAAATACCCTCTTAACAATTACACCAGAATTTGGCCCTTATCCTTACATGGTGCATTTGCCTACAACCTCAACAGCTATTGCTAACCAGTGGGATATAAATGTTTATATGATGGAACTATTAAAAGAAAGATATAACTAAGAATTAATGAAAAATAGTAAGAATAATGTGAAAATGGTCATAATGGCACTACTGTTAATGCCATCTGTATTATATGCGCAAAAACAAACGGTTGCCGCACCCAAACCTTTTTTGCCCATTCCCAATGCCGCACAATTGCGCTGGCATAAGGCCGAATACCTCATGTTCGTTCACTTTGGCATGAAAACATTTTATCCTAGCGATGATCACATGGGTTATGGGGCAGAGGATCCAAAGAAATTTAATCCAGTACATTTTGATGCAAATCAATGGACAGCTGCAGCGAAAGCTGGCGGTTTTAAAGGTATTGTACTTACCTCTAAACATCATGATGGTTTTAGTAATTGGCAAACCAGTACCAATACACATAGTGTGAAATTTGCACCATGGAAAAATGGTAAAGGTGACGTAGTAAGGGAAGTAGCTGACGCCTGTCGGAAAGCAAATATGCAGTTTGGTATTTATGTTTCGATTATCGACAAACATTTTGAGCGCGCAGGGTCACCAGATTACAAGAACTATGGCGATTATTACTATGCACAGTTAAAGGAATTGAGTACCAAGTATGGCAAAATAGATGAATACTGGTTCGATGGATACAAGGCAGATGGGCTAAAAATGGATTATCCAAAAATTGCCAAAATGATCGTTGCCGAACAACCAGATGCAGTGGTTTATGATTCAAAAATGTTGGTTAATTCAATTCCTGATCGAAGCTTAGCATTTCCAGGAAATCATGGAGGTATCACACCCGATCAAAATTATCGCCAATTGGTGAATGATACGCTACGCTGGTATCCTAATGAACCATCAATTATCTTTCAAGGTAATTGGTTTCACGATGGCAAACCGGCTGTTCCACTGTCGCAAATGCAGGATTATTATCTTTCATCGGTGGGCTATGGACTTACTTCACTCATGAATATTTCGCCAAATACCGATGGGTTAATTGACAATGCTACGGTTACTCAACTTGCACAATTTAAAAAATGGGTTGATCAATTACATTCAAGCAATCCTGCCTTATTAAAGAAAGCACGCTCTTTAGCACCTTGCAGAGGCAACGATCCGAAATATGCAGCTAGCAAGGTGAACGATAATAAGTATGAAACCTATTTTGCAACAGATGACAATGTGACCACTGCTACAGTTGAGGTTGAACTTGGTAAACCAACAAAGATTGATGGTTTTATCTTACAAGAATACATTCCACTTGGACAAAGGGTTGATGCTTACATAATTGAATGTCGCGTGAACGGGAAATGGCAACAAGTATTTGAGGGTAAAAATATTGGGTTTAAGCGAATTATTCTAGCTGGTAGCGTATCGGCCAAGGATATAAAATTCCCTGTTTCGGACGCTGTGAGGCTTAATATCACCAAAGCAGGTGCCTCACCGCTTATCAATAACTTTCAGGTGATAAGCCTACCATAACATCATGAAAAAAATATTGATTACATCATTCTTACTTGGCTGTTTGTTTGCTTTCGCGCAAGCAAAAGAAATTCATGTATCAATAAAAGGAGATGATGCTAATGATGGATCGGCAGGAAGACCCCTAAAAACTATTATGGCTGCGGCCAATAAAGCTATGCCGGGTGATGTAATTACAGTGCATGCAGGTATTTACCGTGAAGAAATCATTCCTCCACGTGGCGGAACGTCTAATAGTAAACGCATTACCTATCAGGCAGCCAAAGGCGAAAAAGTTACGATCACCGGTTCTAATCTTTTCAAAACCTGGGAAAAGGTTTCTAATGATACTTGGAAACTCACGATCCCTAATGCCAGTTTCGGCGAATTTAATCCTTACGTCGCCATGGTTTATGGAGGCTGGTTCGATTCGAAAGGCCGCACCCACCGCCGAGGAAATATATATGTTAATGGCGAATGGATACCCGAAGCGCCTAACTTAGATAGCGTTAAAGCAGGCCAAAAGTCGGCTTGGTTCTCTGTAGTTGATGGATTGGTAGAGAAAAAAATCGCTTCCGAACTAGTTCATCTTGCTTCCATCAAGATTGGTAATAACAAACCCATCCCTGCTTATAAGCCTACAGAAACAAACAGCTGGCGATGCCTGCCAAATGCGAAGGAGGCTAACCATATCATTTTTATTGCCAGTAATTGTTGGATGACCTACGATAAAGTTGATTTCGGAGCGGGCAGCGAAAGCATATCATTAAACGCTGCTGCTATCCCCGAAGGTGGTGGAACGATTGAACTGCGTGATGGCATGTTTGACGGCCCCTTACTTGGTACCTGTGAAGTTTTACCAACGGGCGATTGGAAAGCCTGGAAAACCTTTACGGCTAAAATTAAAAGAACCGCTGGTGTTAGAAAACTCTCCCTGATTATTAAATCGAAAGTGGGTTTGGAAAATGAATTACGTACCAAGGTAGTGGGTGGTAATACGACGATTTATGCCAAGTTTCCAGGTGCGAAGAACCCTAATGATGGTTCTGTAGAAGTATGTATGCGTCCTTCAGTTTTCTCGCCTGCGAAAACCAATATAAACTTTATCACCTTACGTGGTTTTGATCTGCGAAACGCCGCTACCAATTGGGCCTCTCCCAGTGTAGGACAGAAAGGTTTAGTTTCTGCCTACTGGAACAAAGGCTGGATTATTGAAGATAACGAAATCAGTTACTCACGCTGTAGCGGTATCGCATTAGGTAAGTATTCCGACGAATGGGATGGGCATCGCAGCTCTACGGAAGGCTATTACCATACGATTGAAGATGCCTACAAAAAAGACGGATGGAATAAAGCTACTATCGGAAGCCATTTGGTTCGAAATAACACTATTCATCACTGTGGACAGGCAGGTATAGTTGGTAGTCTTGGTGCAGTCTTCAGTACAATCGAAGGCAATGAAATCCACGACATCGCTGCACAAAACATTTGGGGTGGTGCAGAGATGGCTGGAATCAAATTCCATGCAGCTATCGATGTAGTTATTAAAGACAATCACATTCACAATTGTGCACAGTTTGGAGGAATTTGGTTCGATTGGATGGCCCAAGGGACAATTGTTACTGGCAATTTGCTTCACGACAATTGGCAGGATCTTTTTACAGAGGTAGATCACGGGCCTTTTCTAATTGCAAATAATATCTTTCTCTCAGACAAGATGCAACGTTGCGACTGGGGTGGCTCGCAAGGAGGCGCCTTCGCACACAATTTCATCGGGGGATTCATTAGCCGTTTCCGTCCCGACGCCAGAAAAACCCAAGTGCTCAAGCCGCATAGTACCGAAGTGGTCGACATACGCGATAATCCTGTGGGAGATGTTCGCTGGTATAATAACATCCTTGCAGGCCCCGCCGATTTGTCAAGTCACGACGATGCTACACTTCCTTGCGCTTGGGGAGGCAATGTCTTCACAAAAGGTTCCAAGAAATCAAAATTTGAGCAAGAATTTCTCGATCTGCCAAATTTTAATACCAATTCAAAGCTGGTTAAAAAAGTAGATGGCTGGTATCTTGTTCAGCATATCGATCCAAGTTGGGCAACCCAGCAAAAACGTAAACTGGTAACCACCGAACTGCTGGGCAAAGCCATAATTCCAAATCAGGCATTTGAGCAACCAGATGGTACGGCTTTTATCCTCAATACCGACTATTTTGGTAATAAACGCAATACGGCAAATCCATTTCCCGGTGCCTTTGAAACACCAATAAGTGGTGAGGTAAAAGTGTGGCCGAAACTTAAAAATAAACGTAATTAGTTTTTTAATTATATTGTAAGGTTGAAACGAAAATAATTTATTCAATAAAAATAAAATAAAGATATGGCTAACACTAAGTATGATGCAATTGTAGTTGGTTCCGGTATTAGTGGCGGATGGGCAGCTAAAGAACTTTGCGAAAAAGGGCTTAAAGTACTCTTATTAGAAAGAGGCGCCCCTCATGAGCATATTAAAGATTATAAAACGGCTACAATGATGCCTTGGGAGTTTGAACATCGTGGCAACCTTAGCATTGAACAGAAACAACTGAGACCGGTAATGAGCCGCACAGGTTTTCTTGGAGAAGCAAATTTTGATGCTTGGGCAAATGAACAAGATTGTCCTTATACAGAAGTTAAACCATTTAACTGGCTTCGAAGCTATCGGATGGGTGGACGTTCGATTTTATGGGGCAGACAAAGTTACCGATGGAGCGAAATGGACTTTAAAGGAAATGAAAAGGATGGTATTGCCGTGCCATGGCCAATTGGCTATGCAGATTTGGCCCCTTGGTATGATCATGTAGAAAGATTTGCAGGTGTGAGCGGTTCTTTAGAAGGCGTACCAACTTTGCCCGATGGACAGTTCCTTCCTCCAATGGACTTAAATTGCGTAGAAAAGGATGTGGCAGCAAGAATAAAAAAACAATATGGTGGAACCCGACATATGTTTATTGGAAGGGTAGCTCACGTTACAGCACCAATACCAGGAAGATCACAATGCCAGTTTAGAAATCGATGTGGTGAAGGCTGCCCTTTTGGAGGTTATTTTAGCACCCAATCGTCTACCTTACCTGCGGCATTAAAAACAGGTAATCTAACTGTTCGACCTTATTCAATAGTAACCCAGGTACTTTACGATAAAGATAAGAAGAAAGCTAAAGGGGTCGAAGTATTAGATACTGAAACCAATCAAACCTATGAGTTTGAAAGCCGAATTGTTTTCCTATGTGCCTCTGCCCTTAACTCAGCATGGGTTCTTTTAAATTCGGCCACCGATGTGTGGTCGGGAGGTTTAGGAAGTAGCAGCGATCAGCTCGGACATAACGTGATGGATCATCATTACAATATCGGTGCTAGTGGGAGAGTAGAAGGTTTTGAAGACAAACAAGTATTTGGAAGAAGACCGAATGGGTTTTATATACCTCGATTTGCAAATGTTGGCGATGATAAAAGAGATTACCTGCGAGGATTTGGTTACCAAGGTGGTGCTGGTAGAGCAGGATGGTCACGTGAAATAGCCGAACTAACAATAGGCGGTAATTTTAAAGAAGCATTAACCGAACCAGGGGGATGGACCATAGGGGCTACTGGTTTTGGAGAGATCTTGCCTGATCACAGTAACAAGGTTACCTTAGACCCTAACAAAAAAGATAAATGGGGCTTACCTGTGTTGGCCATGGATGCCGAACTCAAAGAAAATGAATTAAAAATGCGCAAGGACATGGCCGTAGAAATGAAAGCGATGTTTGAGGCCGCCGGGGTAAAAGAGGTAACAACCTGGGATAACGGACATGCAATGGGACATGGAATTCATGAAATGGGAACTGCCAGAATGGGTAAGGATCCTAAAACTTCGGTGCTCAATAAATGGAACCAGGTATGGGATTGCGAGAATGTATTTGTAACTGATGGAGCTGCAATGACATCTTCTGCTTGTCAAAATCCATCCCTCACCTATATGGCACTTACAGCCCGTGCTGCAGATTACGCCGCGAATGAAATGAAAAAACTAAATTTATAATTTACAAAGCTTATCAAATTATGGAAAGAAGAGAACTTTTAAAAATGATTGCCGTATTAACTGGCGGTGCCTTGATAGGCGGTAATGCTTTTTTAACCGGTTGTGCAAATCCATCGACCGCATCAAAAGGCGTATGGTCTTCAGCAAACCTAGCACTGCTAGATGAAGTAGGCGAAACAATATTGCCAACAACGGCTTCATCGCCAGGAGCTAAAGAAGCAAAAGTCGCTGAGTTTATGAATAAGTTTGTAAATGATTGCTATGAAGAAATGCATCAGAAAGCGCTCATTGCAGGAATCGATAAAATCGATCAAGATTGCCAAACTAAAACTGGCAAATCATTTATGAAATGCAGCGCTAAAGAACGAGAAGATTTTTTAATAGCGCTTGAAAAGGAAGCCAAGGAATTAAACCTGCAAATTGAAGAAAAAGAAAAAGCTGAAAGGGAAAAGAATAAAGATTTTAAAGGCTTACCTAAACACTATTTCACATATATGAAACAGCTCACATTATTGGGTTATTTCACTTCAGAAATCGGTTATACCAAGGCTCGTCGCTATGAGGCTGTGCCAGGCCGATATGATGGCAATGTGCCTTATGTTAAAGGAGAAAAAGTTTGGGCCTAATGCCCAAACTTTTCAATCCTCTGCATCATCTCTCTACTTCAAACTTAACTCAAAGTCTACGATAATCTTACTTTGCCTACTTTGTAGGATATTAAGTTAGCACATCGATCAATTCCAGTTATTTTTCTAGTTTTATGCAATTGTCCCGAACTTTGTATAAAGAAAAATACTCTTCGCAAATTGACAATATGTTGTTGCAAACCGACAAGTCAATCTCCCTCAAAAAAAAGAATACCACGTTGCTATAGGTGTCAAAAAAGCCAATAAATTTAATATTTAAGTCTTTTGATACGGTTCGCAAATTGACTTTATTTTTTCGCAAACCGACAAATTAATCTAATCCTAGCATACTAGCTTTATAGAAGTCCTTTTTTTAAAAAGACAACCAAATATTTATACCCTTTAAACCAAACAGTATGAACACATCAAAAAACAAATTAATTCTTGTTTTGATTATGTTTTTCACAGTGAATAGATTATTTGCTGCGGATGTACCCATTAGTCAATTAGGCAAACAATCTGCCCAAAGGTCTAAAAAAACACTTTCAAGCAATGCAGTTAACATGCAGAACATCATAACCGGAACTGTGGTTGACAAAGATGGTAAACCAGTTATCGGAGCCAATGTAAAAGAGAAAGAAAATCCATCAAACAACGCCATTACTGGTTCAGATGGGTCATTTCGCCTTGATGTTTCGGATAAATCCACGCTTATTGTGTCTTACACTGGGTTTGTCCAACAAGAAATCAAAATTGGAAGCAAGAAGACATTCCGGATTACCTTATCGGAAGATTCGCAAACCTTACAGGAAACCGTAATTGTAGGTTATGGTACACAAAAGAAGGTAAACCTAACCGGTGCAGTTGGTATCATTACGGCCAAACAATTGGAAAATCGTCCAATTACGAGTGGTGTAGCTTTATTGCAGGGTTTAGCCCCAGGAATGTCATTCGTACAATCGTCTGGTGGAAACACACCGGGTTCAAGGCCCACTGTTGAAATTAGAGGAAGAGCCGCGCTAGGAAGTGTTACTGAACCACTCGTTGTAATTGATAATATACCTTCAAACATGAATGACTTCAACCAGCTTAACCCTAATGATATAGAAAGTATTTCATTATTAAAAGATGCGGCTGCGGCAGCTATATATGGTGCCCGCGCACCTTATGGTGTACTCCTCGTGAATACCAAAATAGGTAAAGCAAATGAAAAACCGGTGTTAACTTATAGTGATAACTTTTCTTTGGTAACCACTGTAAGAACACCACATACCGTTGACTCCTATACCAGTGCAATATTAAGAAATCAAGGAACTACAGATGCAAGAGTAGGTAATTATTTCACAGAAGCTGCTTTAGATATCATTAAGGATAATATCGAGAATCCCGGGAAATATACCCTAGAACAACTTAATCCTAAAGCCGGAGCCAATCAGTGGGGAAATCCTCCGCTGATGTACAACAACACTGATCCAATGGATATATGGTTGCGTCCAACCTCACTTCGCCAACAGCACAATTTATCGCTAAAAGGTGGGTCAGACAAAACCAGCTACTTCGTATCTGCTGCTTATGTATACCAACCAGGAGTTTTAAATTTTGTTGAAAAAATAGATAATTATAAACAGGCAAACTTGAATGCTGCAGTAGTTACTCAAGTAAATGATTGGTTGAAGTTAACCTATCGTGCCCGCTTTTCAAATGACATAGCAACGCAGCCAAGTTTTGGTAGAAATAACATCTTTCTGTTTGGCTATGGTGCTTGGCCAACCAGCCCTTTAAAGCTTCCCAATGGAGAGTATAATGATGGATTGAGAATCAGGCAGTCAATGCTTGGCGGAGCTGCAACCAATACAGTGAATCGCTTCGATAATATACTTGGATTAGACCTTAATATATTAAAAGGTTGGACAGCGCATGCTGATGGAACTTGGCGAATGGCTTTTACTGATAATCAAACGCTTAATATACCTGTTCCAGGAAACACGAACCCTCTTGGAGATATTCCAGCAGTTGGACCAGGCTCATTGGCTAAAGCTACCGCGCTTGATGCATACTGGACCATTCAGGGATATACAGCATACGAACATAGCATTAAAAAACACACCTTCAGAGTACAGTTAGGTGCTTCAGTTGAAGAAAGCAATTCTCGACAACTATCAGGTACTGCAGCTGATCTTTTCATCCCTACATTACCTTCGGTACAAATTGCCAACGGAATACGTACATTGAACGATGCAGTATCTACTTGGGCAACTGCTGGTTTCTTTGGAAGGTTTAATTACGACTATGACAATAAATACTTATTGGAAATAAATGGAAGATACGATGGCTCGGGAAGATATGCGAGTGATCAACGTTGGGGATTCTTTCCTTCAGCATCAGCTGGATGGAATATAGATAGAGAAAATTTCTGGAAGGGAATTTCGAAAGTTGTGAGTCGCGCTAAAATACGGGGATCGTATGGTACATTAGGTAATCAGGGAAGTGTAGCAGGTTATCTATATGTGCCAACCATGACAGTAGGCTCCCAAACACCGTGGATCTTTAACGGAGCGCGTATACCTTATGTGAATACACCAGGCATATTGAACCCAGATCTTACCTGGGAAAAATTAACCACAGCTAATATTGGATTCGAATTAGGCTTCTTCAAAAACCGCCTGTCTACAGAATTTGATTATTTCAAAAGAAAAACCAGGGATTTGATTGGGCCGGCTACTCCAGTACCATCAGTATTAGGTGTAAGTGCGCCATCTGCAAACAATGCCGAGCTTGCAACCAACGGTTTTGAGTTACAAGTAAAATGGAACGATAACATCGGTACCAGATGGAACTACAGTGTGGGGGTAAATCTATCGGACGCTATCTCCCACGTAACCAAATACAATACAACAATCAATGCCATTAACGGATATTATCCAGGCAAAGATATCAATGAGATCTGGGGTTACACAGCTAATCGTTTACTCAATAAAGCTGATTTTGATGCTGCATCAAAACTGTTAATATCTCAAAGTGGAATAAGTACATTTTGGTATCCTGGTGATGTAAGATATGAAGATTTAGATGGTAATTCAGTCATCAACGCTGGAGCGAGTACCGTTGAAAATCATGGTGACTTGAAAAAGATAGGAAACAGCACACCTCGCTACCAATTCGGCATTAATTTGGCCGCTGGTTATAGTTTTCTAAAAGCTGGGCGTTTAGATTTCTCCATGTTTTTAGAAGGAGTGGGCAAGCAAGACATATTTATGAACAGCAGTTACTTTTATTGGGGAGGACCTTTTGACAGTAATGGTTCCGTAACTGGAACCAACATCTATCCCGGAGAACATTTGGATTTCTATAGAGATGAAAATAGTCTTCCTAGAGTGCTTCAGGCGCTTGGACAAAACGTAAATGCTTACTTTCCTAGACCTTATTTCAATGGGAATGAAGGTGCAAAGAACTTCCAAACTAGTAGTAGATATTTGTTGAGTGGAGCCTATATGAGATTAAGAAATGTTCAGTTAAGCTACACTCTTCCAATCACTTGGTTAGAACACGTTAAAATAAAGAAATGTCAGATTTATTTTGCTGGAGAAAACCTTTTTGTGTTGTCGAGCCTACCTTATTATATCGATCCAGAAACAGCCAATTTTGGCGGTGCTACGGGTAGGGTTTATCCACAGCAAGCCGTGTATTCAATGGGCTTAAATATTGGCTTTTAACAAATTAAATTTAACGATGATGAAAAATATTTCAATAGAAAAAATAATAAGTCGCACCCTCATATGGGGGGCTTCATGCTGTCTCATCTTGTCTTTTGTTTCTTGCAAGAAATTTCTAGACAGGACGCCATTAGATCAGGTATCGGAACCTGAATTCTGGAAAACACCACAACAACTGGATGCCTACATTGTAGGAAAATACGATTGGCTACCCGGCCAATTAGGGGCAAACGCACAGGTAGGCTATTATGCAGATGATGTATCATCAGATAATATGGTTAATGGTTTAGCTTATAACAAATTTCTAAATGGAAATGAAAGTGCAATTACCCCTGCGAGTGGGGGTGCATGGAATTGGGGAGCAATAAGAGAAATTAACATTTTTTTTGACAACTATAAAAAATGTACTACACCTTTTGCAACTTACCAACAAACCTATGGAGAAGCCTGCTTTTTGAAAGCACTTAGATATCATCAATTGGTAATGGCTTTAGGAGATGTGCCTTGGTACAGCAATAGTATATCAATGAGCGATCAAGCTGCATTGCAAAAAGCTAGAGATCCAAGGGCATTGGTAGTAGACTCGATCATGGGCTTAATTAACCAGTCAATCACTTACCTAAAACCTCGGGCAAGTGTTGGTGTAAACAGGATCAATAGAGAAACAGCCTTGATCTATAAATCACGTGTAGCTTTGTTCGAGGCCAGCTGGTCCAAATATCACGCAGGAACACCTTCGGCTTCGAGCGTAAATGCCAATAAATATTTCCAAATTGCCATCGATGCATTCAATACATTTAAAACAGATTATGGATTCACTGGTAAGCTTTATACCGCCGATGGACCGACAAAGAGTTATTACAACCTATTCGGCAAATTTGATTACGCAGCCATACCAGAAGTTACGCTAAGCAAGAGTTATTCGGTAGCATTAGGTGTGGTAAATGGAATGGGTATAATTTATCAATATGCCTACGGTGGTGGTAACTCATACACCTTATCATTGGCACAAAGCTACCTTAAAAACGATGGAACGTCCATTGATATTTTAAGTCCGGGAGCAATAAGCGGAGCAGGAAGCGCTTACTTAACTGATTTGGCGAACAAGCTTGACCCTAGGTTCAAACAAAGTGTATTTATTCCAGGCGATCCGATAAGTAATTTTGCACCTTATGTAGGCGTATTATTTACGGCACCTCAAGCAGGTACTACCGATGCAGGTGCATTGGTTGGTTTTACGCCCAAGAAAGGACACAATGTTGCGACGAGTTTGGCTGCAGCAGATCCGCAAGTAGCAGGTATTTCTTTTAGGATCCCAGAACTGATGCTGAACTATGTAGAAGCCTATGTAGAGCTGAATGGAACATTCCCAAACCTTTCAGATAACATTGATTTGTTGCGCCAACGTGTGGGTATGCCTACACTAACAAGTGTGAAACCAGTGGTGACAGCGTCATGGCCAAATTATGGTTACCCAGTATCAGACGCTATAGCGATTGTGAGACAAGAGCGCAGAGTAGAATTGGCTGGCGAAGGTTATAGAACTAACGATTGGAAAAGATGGCGTGCTCATGCCTTATTCTCTGGTAAACGTCCAAGGGGATTTTTGTACAGTGCAGCCGATTATGGCCCTGGTACCACAGGTGGAAAGGTTGTTTACCTGGATGCCAACGGTTATACTGATCCATATAAGAACTCCTTACCTGGTAGTTATCAGTTTAGCAAGCCTGATCGAGATTACCTTTCTCCACTTCCAATGGATCAGCTGATACTTAATAAAAAGCTAGTGCAAAACCCTAATTGGGATAAGCCTTAAGACCTGTTTTATTTAATAGTGAAACAAAGGGTGTATTGCTTTAAAAAAGCAGTATACCCTTTCCTTATAGTTTTACACAATGGTAACAACATGAAAAATCTTTTTATTGCCTTATTTTTACTCCTTAACTTATCAGTTTTTGCAAAAGCCAAATTTCCACCAAATAGAACGTACCACGTTTCTGTAAATGGTAACGATGCGAATACTGGTTCGCTAACCAAGCCACTTAAAACAATTATGGCTGCCGCTCATAAAGCTATGCCAGGAGATGTAATTACGGTGCATGCTGGTACTTATCGTGAAACTGTTGCACCCCCACGTGGTGGAACCGACGACAAGCACCGCATTACCTACCAAGCCGCCAAAGGTGAAAAAGTTATCATCACCGGTTCGGAAATTGTTAAGGGTTGGGTGAAAATGGAAAATGATGTCTGGAAAATCGTTCTTCCTAATAGTTTTTTTGGGGTTTTTAACCCCTTTAGCGACTTGATTACAGGCGATTGGTTTAATGCGCAAGGACGCAAGGCTCACACTGGTTCGGTTTATATTGACGAACAATGGTTGAAAGAAGCCGTATCGCTTGATCAAGTATTTAGCCCTAAAGGTAACGACTTGTTCTTTGCGGAAGTTGGTCAGGAAACCACCACCATCCATGCGCACTTTTCAGAAAAGAATCCTAACAACGCACAAACGGAAGTAAATGTGCGTCAGACTGTTTTCTATCCCACTAAAAATTTCATCAACTACATTACTGTTCGCGGCTTCACGCTACAAAATGCTGCGCCAAACTGGGCACCACCCACTGTTGAACAAAAAGCTATAATCGGTACCAATTGGAGTAAAGGCTGGATTATTGAACAAAACCTCATTCGCCGCTCTTCCTGTACAGGTCTTTCGCTGGGTAAATATGGCGATGATTGGGGGAATGATGGGCCTGGTTTCAAGGATTGGAACCTCACCATAGCTCGCGCGCTTAAAAATGGCTGGAATAAGGAAATTATCGGTCATCATTTGGTGCGTGACAACGAAATTTACGATTGTGATGAAGCAGGTATCATCGGTGCATTCGGCTGTGCTTTTAGCATCATCGAACGAAACCATATTCATGATATCGCTGTGCGCGGACTTCTTGGTGGCGCTGAGCTCGCAGGCCTCAAATTCCATGGTCCCGTTGATGCTGTAATCCGAGATAATTGGTTTCATCACTGTCTTCGTGGGATGCATCTCGATTGGATGACCCAAGGTACACAGATTACGGGTAATCTAATGCATAACAATGAAGGTAAAGCTTCTGGTAAGGTTGGTTTTTACGAGACTGGCGGAGGCCAAGATATTTTCTTGGAGGTTAACCATGGGCCCTGTCTCGTTGCTAATAATATTATGCTCTCTGGTCAGTCGTCTTTTAATGCTTCGCAAGGCACAGCTTATGCCCATAATCTGATGCGAGGTGTTACTCCGACTATAGCGCGTTGGCTCCCACGCAAAACGCCTTATCTCGTTCCCCATGGTACCGCCATTGTAGGGCAATACGATAACCGAAGCGGAGATGATCGTTTTATCAACAACCTCTTCATCAGTCCAAGTTCACTAGAACATCACAGTAAAGATTCATTGCCGTCTATAATGGAAGGCAATGTGTTTACCAGAGGAACAAGTCCTTCAGAATCGGAAACTACCGCGCTACTTGCCCCAGATTTTGAACCTAAGCCAATCATCGAAATCCGCAACGGTGAAGCCTATCTTAGTTTCAAAAGTGATCCACTATGGGCGAAACAAAACAAACGTAAACTCGTAACTACCAAATTGCTTGGTAAAGCTGTAGTGCCCAACCAGAATTTTACCAATCCCGATGGCACTCCACTAAGTATAGAGAAAGACTATTTTGGCAAGAAACGTAATATTGATAACCCTTTTCCTGGTGCGTTCGAGACACCAGTAAATGGAGAAATTAAAGTGTGGCCGAAAACTAAAAATTAAAAAAATCATGAAAAACCTAATGCTCAATTTTCTTCTTTGGGTCATCATAACACCGGCGTTAGCTACTGAATACCATGTATCCGTAAATGGCAACGATGCAAATGATGGCTCATTAACCAAGCCCCTTAAAACTATTATGGCGGCCGCCAATAAAGCTATGCCTGGTGATATAATTACTGTGCATGCAGGCATATATCGCGAATCTATTGTGCCACCTAGAGGAGGTGATTCAAACAACAAGCGAATTACTTATCAAGCTGCCAAAGGCGAGAAAGTAGTAGTTAAAGGGTCAGAGCTGATCAAGGGCTGGAAAAAACTAGCAAATGATACTTGGGAAGTAAAAATCCCAAATGTTTTCTTCGGGAAATTTAATCCTTATAAAGAATTGATCAAAGGAGACTGGTTTGCGCCTAAACCTAAGGATAGAAAATACCTGAGGGGCGAGGTATACCTCAATGGCAATTGGCTCATGGAAGCAGCAGCAAAGGAAGAGGTATTTAAGGTTGCAAATGATAAAAATTTGCTTTGGACTGCACAAGTAGATTCTAGTACTACCACCATTTGGGCACAGTTTAAAAATAGCGATCCAAATCAAGAAAGCGTAGAGATAAATGCAAGAGAAACGGTTTTTTATCCCAATAAACCATTCATAAACTATCTAACTGTTAAAGGATTTATACTAGAACAGGCGGCTACCAATTGGGCGCCACCTACGGCCGAGCAACAAGGATTGATTGGTACAAACTGGAGTAAAGGATGGATTATAGAAAACAATATCGTTCGATATTCCAAATGTTCGGGTATTTCTTTAGGGAAGTATGGTGATGAACACGACAATAAAGGCACAGAATCTGCCGAAGGGTATGCGGGAACTATTGATCGAGCATTGGCATTTGGCTGGAATAAGGGTACTGTTGGAGGTCATATTGTTCGGAATAATACGGTCGCCTATTGCGAGCAAACAGGAATTGTAGGTAGTATGGGTTGCGCTTTTAGTAAAATAGAAGGTAATACCATTCATGATATACATATGTCTCGCTTATTTGGAGGCTGGGAAATGGCAGGCATAAAATTCCATGGAGCAGTAGATGTTGAAATTAACAATAATCAGATTTACAATACTGTTTTGGGTGTATGGTTAGATTGGATGGCACAAGGCGCACAGCTGAAAAATAATTTGATGTACGATAATGATTGTGATTTATTTATAGAAGTAAGCCACGGGCCAACCTTGGTAGCTAATAATATATTTTTATCTAAATGGAATTTGATGATGAATAGTCAGGGTACTGCCATTGTACATAATATGTTAGCTGGTGGTATTCATCCTTACTCACATGATCTTCGTTTAACACCTTATCACCTTCCTCATGCTACTTTTGTAGTTGCATTGCCAGATAATCCCGGTGGCGATGTTCAGCTTATCAATAATCTTTATGTGAGAAACGGCGATGTAACAGGTTACCATAAAAGCCTGTTGCAATCGACTATGGCAGGCAATGTTTATACGAAAGGTGTAAATCTTCGCAAAGTAAAAAATGTGTTTGGCTGGCCGGGATTAAGTGCCACTGAAGCTCTTAAAGCAAAAAACACAAAGGCAAGTGGTGAATTAAACAAGCCAGATTTTGATGCAGCACCCAAACTTATCAAGGAGAAAGATGGTATTTACCTAGAAATCAGTTTAGATAAAAACTGGCTTCTAGAGCAGAAAAGGGAACTGGTAACCACGCAAACCTTAAAACCTGCAGTTATTCCTAACTTACCTTTCGAGAACACAGATGGCTCGGTATTAAAAATCAATACCGATTACTTAGGGAATAAACGTAATTCAGCCAACCCCTCACCTGGAGCCTTTGAGATTAAACAAAGTGGTAAACAAAGGATAAAAGTTTGGTAGCCATTTTTGCCCTTTAGATTTATTTGTTCTGTTCCCATTTGTGGGTTAAAGATTTTCATTACTTTTAGGATGAAAAAAAGGACGAATGAAAAAAAAGCTGAAGATTGCTGTATTGCTTGATATTTCTCGAACATATGATCGGGATTTACTTCAAGGAATTACAAAGTATAACAAGCTTCACGGTAAGTTTAATTTCTTTTTTCATTCTCCAAAATACATCCATGGCGAAAATGATGTAAGCCTTATTAATAGAGTAATTGATTGGAAGCCTGATGGCGTCCTGACGAGAGAAATTGAAGGGTTGCAAAGTTTGATTGAATTAAATATCCCTCTCATCATTGTACCCTATAAAAAAATGTTTGAGGGGCATATCAATATTTGGGGCAATAACAGGGGTATGGGGGAGATGGCGGCTAAGTACTTCATTGAAAAGGGGTATAAAAACTATGCGTTTTTTGGTTTTAAAGATTATCAATGGTCCGTAGAAAGACAGGAAGGATTTGAAGCTATCGTTAACGAGGAAGGATTTAAGGTTAGCCACTTCATTTTTGATAGCGCTAATTTGTTGTGGGAACAAGTTCCTCCAAAGCTGTTAGCCTGGTTGTCGAGCCTGCAAAAACCCTGTGCAGTATTTTCTGCAAATGATGAAATGAATATCCATTTGCTGGAGACTGCGCACGAAATCAATGCAAAGATCCCAGATGATTTATCGGTTATTGGTGTAGACAACGATGTGATGATCTGTGAAATGGTATCACCCACATTGTCTAGTATAGATCACAATGCTATATGGGCGGGTTATGAGGCAGCAACAGCACTTAGAAATTGGATGGAGTTTGGTACTAGACCATCAGGTAATATTTTTGCAGATTATGCAAGTATCATCAACAGGAACTCTACCGATGCTTTAGCAATTGAAGACGATCAAGTGAGGATTGCGCTACATTATATAGCCAATACAGCTGTAGCTGAAGATATTTCTGTCGATGATGTGGTACGGGCTACTAACTTGTCAAGACGGATATTAGAAATGAGATTTCATTCAACAGTAAAAAGTTCAATTCTTGAAGAAATAAAAAAGGTAAGAATTGGACGAATTAAATCTCTGCTAGAAAATTCAAAACTTTCCGTTCAACAGATCGCATTTGAATTAAATTTTAAAAATGTCGACAATATTACGCGTTACTTTAGGCAATATACTGGATTAACGCCTTTGGAATATCGGAATAAAAATAGAAAAGCATAACTATGCCAAAGCTTCCTTCTTTTGTTTTCGCAATTGTTTTCTCACTGATGTTAGTACTCACGCAGTTACTAACATATCAGCAATATAAAATATCGATAGAGAAACAAAAGAATGAACTAACACAAGAAGCTGCGGCAGCAAAAGATCGTTTCCGGAATATCTTGGTGGGGGATATTGCTGTAGCTAAAACCTTAGCAGTTATATACAAACAATACGGCGTTCCAGCTAAATTTGATAGTGTTGCTAGTCAGATATTAAACCATAGTCCCTACGCACAAGCGCTTCAAATAACTGAAAATGGCACTGTAATGAATGCTTACCCAGATGTACTTTATAAAGGGACAATTGGAACTAATGTAAATGATGATCCTATTCGTAAAGCAGAAGAGGAGCGTGCTGAGGATCGAAAGGACATCTATTTTGCCGGTCCAAGAAGACTGCGTTTCGGCGATACCGGTATCTTGGGTAAAGTGCCAATCTTAAAGAATAACAAAGTAATTGCAGTTGCCACAGTGCTCACCCGAATTGACATTATTAAAAAAGCACTTGCAAATACAGGCATTAATAAGAAAAAATTTGCCTATCAATTGATAAAAAGCCAAAATGGACAAACATCACCTTTTCCGATGTCGGATGCAAAGCCTGCCAAGGAAAGTGATTTTATTGATAATAAAATACCTGAAGGAGATTGGTTGTTACGCACAAGTTATGCTGAAGGCTATGCTATCAATAAATTTCCTTATGAATTGTCGGGTATGGGGCTTCTATTGTCATTTGTTGTGGGGCTACTTGCTTACAGGAGGGCACGAGAGCCTTACAAACTGAATAAGATAATTGATGTTAAAACAGCTCAACTTAATAAAGCAAATAAAGAACTGAACTTGCTGAACGAGATAAACGATATCATTTTAGATGAAGATGATATCGATACCCTCTATCATAGAGTTTGTAGCTGTATTGTAGAATCGGGTAGATACGAGATGGCTTGGATAAGAAATGGGGAAGATGCTAGCACTGTAACACCATCCGTTACACTGCCTTTTGAGGAGGGTGGTCATAAAATTTCGGAATTATGTATTTACACGGAACAGACTGATGCCATCGATGAAGATGAAATAATTATGCTTAATCGCCTTGTCTCCAATTTATCAATCGCGGTGCAGCACATTCAGAACCGGGTGGAACTTGCTGAATCAGAGAATAGGTTTCGTGGAGCTTTTGAAGATTCGGCAATAGGGATGGGGCTTACTTCCATAGCAGAAGATTCTTTAGGTAAGTGGTTAAAAGTAAACAAGGCATTATGCAATATGTTGGGCTATAGTGAAGAAGAACTTTTAGCGCGCACTTTCATGCAAATTACCCATCCTGATGATATCGCAATGGATCTAGCTGCGCAAGACAAACTTTTGCAAGGCGAATCGGGAACTTACAGATTGGATAAAAGGTATCTACACAAGGATGGGAGTATCATTTGGATAAGTCTAAATGTATCGCTAGTTAAAAATAAGGATAAGCATCCGTTGTATCTTGTTACCCAGGTAGAAAATATTAGTGAAAAAATAGAATCTCAAAGTAAGTTCCAAAACCTCGTAGAGAATTTTACTGTAGGTGTTTACATCGTTCAAAACGGGAAAATTGTATACGTAAATCCGCGGATTGTTGAGGAGTTTGGCTACTTGAGGGAAGAAATTATCAATAAACAACTGGAAACCTTTATTTATCCAGATGATATTGAAATGGTTAGGCAAAATATCAAAGAACGCTTGGAAACCGATGGTAAATCTAACAGCAGGTATGAGGTGCGGATAGTTAACAAAGAAGGTAAACCGCTTTGGTTTGAGGTTTTAGGCGGAACAACATTATACCGCGGACAACCAGCACTGATCGGAACAATGATAAACATCACCGAACGGAAAGCAGTTTATGATGAGCTGGAACGATCGGAAAAAAGATATAGCAACTTGTTTAATTTCAGTCCATTGCCTGCATGGGTTGCGGAGGTGGGCACTTTACGATTCCTAGATGTTAATAATGCGGCCATAGCTCATTACGGCTACAGTCGTGAGGAGTTTTTGTCGATGACTTTACGAGATATCAGACCAGCTGAAGAGCTTGAAAATATGTACGGTACGATTAATGAACATATGGCGCAAAAAGACGGTATTTTCCATGTAATTATGACTCATCAGAAAAAGAATGGTGAATTAATGGACGTTGAAATCCAAGTAGCTCCAATTCATTACGCTGAATTTGAGGCTAATATGGCAATTGGCACGGATATAACAGAAAGACAGAATTATATCCATGCCATTGAAGCCCAGAACGAAAGGTTGCGCGAAATTTCGTGGATCCAATCTCACACCGTACGTGCACCGCTATCAAGGATAATGGGATTAGCACATATGTTGGAAGATTTAACCGAAAGCACGGAAGAGCAAAAAAAGGTTCTTAATTATCTTTTAACATCGGCAAATGAACTAGATGAAATTATCAAAGCTATAACCGATAAATCAAAAATATAAAACCACTACTTGAATCTTTTTAGGTAATCGTCAGACTGTTTTAAGGCAACACGATAAAGACTGTCCATTGTATTTAATTTTGTTTTTTCTCCGTTAAAATAGGCAACTGCCTGTGCATTGTTCTTCTGACCAATATCCGCCTGAAAGTCGTGCATCCAGTCCATCATATGCTCATCAGCTTTATTTAGCATCTGTATGAGCGATGCAATCTGCTGTTTTTCTTTTAAAGTGTCTAGAGTCGGATCAACCAACTTTAATTTTTTGAGCCCCTCATTTGAAAGAGTGTCAAGCTGCATTTTGTTTTTAATGGCAATCTCTCCATCAATCATCAGTTGATCGTGATGGTCCATTACTTGTTGCCGAACTACTTTGTAGTCGGGTTCATTTTTACAGCCGAACCAAAGGGCGGCAATAACGAGGATGAATGCTGTTTTTGTTTTCATAATTATATTTTAAAGTTAGTTAATTTATTAAAATGCGATCGAAGTATGGACCATCAACCGATTGCCAGCATTTGCCCTGCCTCCAGCTAGGTTTTGCGAATGTACTTGCTGATAATTTGCGCCGACAGAAAACCTATCCATCGTCATTTCTATACCAGCTACAGCCGACAAGGAATGGCCGCCAGATACCTCCACTGCATACTTTTTGCTTTCGATGTCCTGCTCCGCGGTTTCATAAAGTACACCAGCATTTGGTGCCAATGTTAACCTGTTGGCAATTCGGAACTTGTAGTAAGCCAAAATGTTTGTAGTGAACTTATTACCGTACCTATATTCATGCTCGTTTGCTGTATTGATCTTATAATTTAGGTTAACATCGAGTCCTGCATCTTGTAGGCGGATATCATAGGTAGCATTGAGCGTGAAATCTGTACTTGCCGTTCCGAGTTGAAAATTGTTGGGCGACTCAGACAGGATAAGTCGTTCGGAAGGCTCGTACTTTCCAGTAGGGATCTTTACGCCAATTCCTAGCCAGAGCGACTGTACTAAAAGTTTGCTCCCAATGGTCGCTTTATGGTCTACTAAACTGTAATAACCCATTGCTGCAATATCACCAAGGCCATTCTTTGTACCATTGCCTGTTTGACCATTCCTTTCATTAAAATTGTAAGGTACAAAGGCAAGTACCCGAAATTTCTTCCCTATATTCCAGCCACCCCATATTTCGACACTCTGGTAGGTTTCATCAGTCGTGTTGGGAGTACGTTCTCCAAAAGGGCCAAGATGCGTAACAAGTGTTTTATGTTGATAGCGCAGTCCCACAAATCGCTTGTTGAATTGTGGTAAGATGCCAATGTAATAACTACCTATGCCGCAACCACAGATGTCACATGCCGAACTGGTACTGATGGTGGATACAAATAATATAAATGCGAGTATGCTATTTTTTCTCATGTCTTATTGTTCTGAAAATCGTTTGTCTTTGATAAATTCTTCATCGTTCAAGGTCAATAGGAAAGTAATAATCCTACTTTTTTCGCTAGCAGTAAGAGCAATACCTAGCCTTGGTCCCATTAACAGGGGGTCAAGGTTTTGTGTAGTTGTTACCTCCAAATTATAATGTTCTAATACAGCTGATAGGGTAAGAAATCTGCCATCATGCATATAAGGAGCTGTATAAGCTAGGTTTCTAAGCGACGGTACCTTGAACTTATATCTGTCTGTAGATTTTAATGTGGCAGTATACAACCCAAGATCGTTTATCCGACTTGCTGGCAATCCATTGTTGCGAAAAGAACTATCGGTAAAGAGTGGCTCAGCGTGACAAGAAGCGCATTTTTCTTTGAAAAGTTGATATCCCTCCATTTCTTCGATTGTAAAAGAAGCATTCCCCTCTTTGCGCATAACTTTGTCGTATTTCGAATTGCTGCTTATGCACATAACCATAAATTGCGACAATGCCTTCATGAAACGTACCGTTGTAATTTCTTCCGATCCAAATGTTGCCTTGAACATTGCCGTATATTTTGGTATTGCCTGAAGCTTTGCGAAAACATTGGCTAAATTCTCATCCATTTCTTCATGGCTTGTGATTGGAGCGATTGGCTGCAAATCAAGGTCATAAACTCCACCTCCCCACATAAACGCTTTGTTCCATGCCAGGTTCATAATTGGTGGTGAGTTTCTTGTGCCGAGCCTGTCATCTATCCCGTGGCTCACATCGTGGCCGTGTTGTGTAAAAGCAGATGACTGGATATGGCAGGATCCACAGGCAATAGTATTGTTCCTCGACAGCCTGGGTTCATAGAAAAGTGCTCTTCCCAATTCAAATCCTTCTTTGCTTACCTTATTGCTAGCAAGATTATATACAGGCTCTGGGAAATTCGAAGGTTTTTGAAAGCCTAAGAAATGTTGGATGTGTTCAATTATCGGATCACTTTTTTTGCAGGCAAAAACAAACAGTGCGATAGCTAATAAAACCGTAAAGTGCTTACTGTTCATGTTGCTAATTTTCGGTATGGTCGTGCTTAAACATTTCGGCAAGATTTGATGCCACATTCATGCTATAATCGCTGAACATAACACTCGGATGAGCTGCGATACTGAATGCATTTTTTCCATTGAATACTTTCATCACATCTACTAAAAGATGAACATTGCTCTCGCGATCCTTGCGTACTTTGGCTATGCCGCCTGCACTGAGATCGATGGTAATGGTTTTGATATTGTTGATTGTTGGTGCACTATAACCGCCGAAACCACCGATATGGTACTTGAACTGTTTCTTTCCCGTTGGATCTCCATTAACATCATCGGTAATGACCGATGAATTTCCTTCGAATCTGAAAAAGATGTAGCCTGAATTCCATCCCCAGTACATTCCTTCAGGTTGAGCGGGATCAAGTACGCCTATACGTTTGTCTAAGGCCATGGTGCTTCTCAGGCTGTCTACGCCAAGGGTAAAGGTAACCTTGTTATAATTTCCCTCAGGTACTTCAATGTTGGTAAAACGGGTCGATTTATCGGCTCCATTTATCAAAAAATAGCTTTTATCCTGTGGCACAGTGTAAGTTTTGCCACTGGTAGTTGTTACCTTAATATTGCTGATGAAATATTGCAAAAAGGAGATGGAGAATTTCTCGCCTGCTGCATTTGTATATAAACTGGCAGTATTGTTTAATGAAAGCGTACGATCTCCAACAATGTTATCAAATTCAAGAGAGAAAGGTGCTAGTTTAGCTTCATCAAACTCAGGTTCTGGGTCTTTTTTTCGGGAACATGCTGGCAATATCAGTAGTAAAGAGATGATTAGGAGCGTAGATTTTATAAGTAGTGTTTTCATTTTTTTTATAATATTTTCCTTTTGGGAAGCGCATAGGAATCCCAGTGAATAATCGATTAAGAACTAAAATTTGGAAAGGCAGGTCAAAATCAGGTCAAGACCTTAAATTAAGCGTGCTTTGGTGGTTGGAAAATAGAAAATGAACGACCTATTGGGTGAGGAGTTAAATCCTCTGGGTAGGAAACTTTAAAACGGATTTTTTTAACTTCGAGAGCGCAGGCAAAAGCAGTTGGCAATACTTCGTGGTAGCGGTTGCGCTGATTTTCACGCTCTTGTTTTTTTTCTTTTTCTTCAGCCTCTTTTAGTTTCTTCTTCACGAAACACTTACCGTTACAATGAAGTTCTGGCTTATCCCTGTTCTCGCATAATGCTTGGGCAATGTAGGTACGGTTAATTTCAAAACCTGCATAGATGAAAAAGCGAGAGAAGTTTCCGCTTATCATCACAAGTAAAAGAAATATGGATAAATACCGTTTTAACATGGTGGCGCAAATATAGGGATCAAAATTTAAAACTGTTGATTAAGGGTCTGATTATGACACAAACTTACCGCAAATCAGCAAGGCGACAGAATTTTGAGCTAAAATGAGCTGAAATGAGCTAAAATGAGCCGAAGCCTATGTCTGTCTCGTTCCAGAAAAGGTTACATTAAAGTCAAAACAGAAAAAAACTTATTCCAGTATCGGACATACTGAAAATTATTCCAGTATAGGACACAGCATACCCTTGCACTGAGACAGCTCTGAGACTCCGCTACTTTTTCTATACCTAAACAATACCTTTTGCATACCTAGCGGGTATAAAAAAGGTATTGTTTAAGTATGCAGCTGGTAGTGGAGTCTCAGAGCAATCCCAGAGCAACCCTATCGTTATACAGGTTTAGTGAATTGATGAATCCGGTTTAGGTTAAGCTAATATAGCTAAATATGTGTGTACATTAAAGGTTTTATTCTCTGCGGCTTTCTAAGCAATATACAAAGCTATCGGCTCTGTAATAGCCCAAATTGAATTCAATTGGACGGTCGCCTTGGTCGTACACATAGCGTTTTCTGAACAAAATTGGACTGCCAGGTTCAACCTCAAGTTTTCCGCTAATAAATTTATCGGCCTCTTTTGCACTTATTTCTTCTTTAGAAAGATTAGCCACTACAGCATGATCTTTTTCTAAGACTTCATAAAGAGGGCGTTTAAAATCTTCATCTCCAGTTAACCCTACACGTGGATGGAAATAGGAAATGAAATAGACGAATGGTCCTTCTGTTCTACCTCTAAGGCGTTCCAATTTAAGTATTTTCTTGTCTAAGGGAATATCAAAAAAGTGCGCTAATTTTTCGTCGGGGTTTACCCAGCTAATATGAAGCTCGAAGTTTTTAATTGGTATACCCCGCGCTTGCATTTCTTGTGAAAAACTTAACCAATTGTTCGATTTTGAACTTACTGAAACTTCGGCAACCTTAGTTCCAACGCCTTTTTTTCGAATCAATAATCCCTCGTAAACCAATTTGTTTAAAGCCTGTCTTAATGTAGTCCTGGAGATGGCTAATTGTTTAGCCATATCAACTTCATTAGGAAGTAATTTTGTTGCATATTGCGGATCCTTAATTAAGTTTCTGAGCAATTCTTCTGCCTGAATGTGCAACGGAATAGGGCTTTTGTGATCTAGAGAAAACTTCATTTTTGAGCTGATTGGTTTAATAGCTGAAAGCTAATAAAAATAAGTGAAAGCAAACATATAAAAAAATTTGTTTTGCTCCCAAATGTTTATATGTTTGTACATACATAATAAACTTTAAGTGAATAAATGTATTTACTTAAATGTTGAAATGAGATTTATATGGAATTAACGACAGGTATATTAAATAATAATGAGGTAATTGGCGATAATTGGAGACGTAGTTCGGAAGCTATTTTGCCGCAAAATATAAATAATAGAAATAAAAATGTTGATGGATACGATATTTATCCATACCATGCATTAGGAGATGGGAAAATTTTTAAAGGTTATGAATCCCTTGTTCAGTATATTATAGCGCAAAAGAATGTAAGAATTGACGGTTTTAATGGTGTTTTTTGGACTAATTTTCAACAAGATATTCAAAGACAATTAAGTAAAAAAGGCGTTACCGTTAATTGGATTAGTGTTGCTGGGGAAATGAAAAGCAGTGACGAAATCGAGAAACTGGTTAGTCCATTTTTAGGTGAGCAAGGGAGTGTTTGGGGAACAAAATGCACACTTCAGTTAACAGATTTCTTCCAAATGGATCAACTTGCTAAGCTAAAACCAAATAATGGGTTCGAAGTAAACATTGCTTTTGGAATAGGTGCCGCATTATTGGAATGGGAGAGCCCGCTGATTTACCTAGATCTTCCGAAAAATGAAATCCAATATCGTTTTAGGGCAGGTACGATCAGTAATTTTGGAACTGCGCAAAAAACAGCTCAGTCTGAGATGTACAAACGTAGCTATTTTGTTGATTGGACAATCCTTAATGCGCATAAGCAAGCAATAATTCATGATATTACAGTTGTTGCCGACGTACAATGGAGGGATTCGCTCAATTGGACTTTCAATAGTACGCTGCAAAAGGGACTAAAAGACATAAGCCAGTCTGTTTTTCGTGTTCGCCCCTGGTTTGAAGCAGGAGCGTGGGGTGGTCACTGGATGCAAGATCGGATAAATGGGCTTAATAAAGCGGAGGTTAATTATGCTTGGTCTTTCGAACTGATCGTTCCAGAAAATGGTCTCCTTTTTGAAAGTGATGGAAATTTGTTGGAAGTTTCTTTTGACTTCTTAATGTTCAATGAAAATAAAGCTGTTTTAGGTAAACATGCTCCAGTTTTTGGAACTGAATTCCCAATTCGTTTCGATTTCCTAGATACATTTGATGGAGGAAACCTTTCTATTCAATGCCATCCATCATTATCGTATATTCAAAATGAATTTGGAGAGAATATTACGCAAGACGAAACCTATTATATTCTTGATTGTAAGCAAGATGCCGAAGTATACCTCGGTTTTCAGGAAGATATTAATGCAGAAGAATTTGAAGCAGCACTAGTGGAAAGTCAGGCATTAACCCAGGAAATAGACATTACTAAATATGTGCAATCACACCAAGCAAGAAAGCACGATTTATTCCTTATTCCGAATGGGACTGTACATAGTGCGGGTGCTCAAAATTTAGTGTTAGAAATTAGTGCAACTCCCTACATCTTTACCTTTAAAATGTATGACTGGGTTCGTATGGGACTTGATGGAAAGCCTCGACCAATTAATATTGATCGCGCATTCAAGAATTTAGACTTTGAGCGAAAAGGAGAACGTGTACAAGCAGAATTAATCTCCAAGCCTAAGCAAATAGCACAAGGTAAAGACTGGGAATTAATCCACTTACCTACCCATGAGCAACATTTTTACGATGTACATCGAATAGAGTTCGATTCGGAAATCACTGTTGAAACCTCAGCTGTATGCCACATCTTAATGCTTGTAGAAGGATCTAAAATCAGTGTGGAAACTGAAAATGGCGTTGCTTTAAATTTTAGCTATGCCGAAACATTTGTAATTCCAGCAGCTGCAAAAGGCTATAAACTAATTAATCTTGGTAACGAGAAAGCAAAAGTTGTGAAAGCATTTGTGAAGGATATGTAATAACAGAACCAAATAAACCAAATATAAACTTATATGAATAACGAGACTAAACGCATTAGCCTATTCATTATCATTCTTGTAGCTTCCCTTGGAGGCTTCTTGTTTGGTTTTGATATGGCAGTAATTTCCGGTGTTTTGCCACTGGTAGAAAAACAATTTGCACTAACAGCTGCGCAAGCAGGATGGTTCGTGTCATCAGCGTTACTTGGCTGTATCATTGGTGTTTCGTTTTCGGGCGAACTAAGTGATCGCTTAGGACGTAAAAAGCCACTTTTTATAACTGCCATTCTATTTGTGATGTCTGCTTTAGGCTGTGCAATGATGCCAACATTATCAGGGGTTATTTTTTCGAGATTAATTGGTGGTATAGGTATAGGAATTGCTTCGAACGTTGTTCCGCTATATATTTCTGAAATAGCGCCAGCTAAAATTCGAGGTCGTTTAGTTACCTATTATCAATTTGCCATCACCTTTGGTATATTGGTAGCCTATCTTAGTAATGCAGCTTTATTAAACGGGGCGTCGGCAAGCGAAGTTACTCATACCGCATCGGGTTTCGCCGCTATTTTTAATGCCGAAGTATGGAGGGGCATGTTAGGTTTGGGTGTTATTCCTGCAGTGCTATTTTTGATAGGTTTGATCATCATTCCTGAAAGTCCGCGTTGGTTGATCCAAAAAGGCAGGGTAGCAGAAGGAATAGCTATTATCAATAGAATTACCCAGCAACCAATAGCTGAAATTGAAGCAGAGCAAGCGAAATTGCCTAAACAAACAGAAAAGATATCTTATAAGGATTTACTTGCACCAAGTATGCGTAAAGCCTTATTGATTGGAATATTACTACCCTTATTCTCTCAGTTTAGTGGGATAAATGCTATTATTTATTATGGACCGAGTATTTTAAGCAATGCTGGCGTTTCATTGAGCAATTCATTACTAAGTCAGGTTATTTTTGGCCTGGCAAATGTACTCTTTACCTTAGTGGCTATTTGGAAAGTAGATAGTTGGGGACGTAGGCCTTTGTATTTATGTGGAACAGCAGGAGCAACGATTGCTTTAATTTTAACAGGATATTGCTTTTATAGTGGTGCAACTGGAAGTGTCTGGCTATTAGTGAGTGTGCTCGGATTTTTAGCTTGCTTTGCCTTTTCTATTGGTCCATTAAAGTTTGTAATAGCCGCAGAAATCTTCCCAAGTGCCATTAGAGGAAGGGCATTAGCTATTAGCATTATGGTAATGTGGGTTGCTGATACGATTGCGGGGCAAATAACACCTATGCTATTAAAGGAAATTGGAAGCGCCGGAACATTTTGGTTCTTTGCCTTTTTCTGCTTAGTAGCTTTTTTTGTGGTGTACAAGTTGTTGCCAGAAACGAAGGGCAAATCATTAGAGGAGATTGAGAGCGAATGGGAACAACCACCTATTCTTCATTAAAACAGTAAACGATGAGCAGTAATACATTAGCAATAGGGGCGGATATAGGGGGGACTCATATTACCGCTGCATTAGTAGATTTGGAAACAAAATCAATTATTTCGGGTTCCGCAAATCGCCTTAAGGTCGATTCGCATGCCCCATCAGATCAAATCTTGGCTGCATGGTGTGAAGCTATTAAAAGTGCCCAGCAAGAATTTAGTATGCAGAAAGTGAGTTTAGCAATGCCGGGGCCGTTTGATTATGAAAGAGGAATTTGCCTAATTAAAGACCAAGATAAATTCGAAAATCTCTATGGTTTAAATATTAAAGAACTGTTGGCCGAAAGCCTGAACATTCAGCCAGAAGATATTAGCATGCTTAATGATGCCGCGTCCTTTTTACAAGGCGAAGTTTTTGGCGGAGCTGCAAAGGGATTTAAAACGGCAATAGGGATTACTTTAGGGACGGGTTTAGGTACTTCTTCGTATCAAGATCAAATTGCACATGATTCGAATCTCTGGAATATGCCTTTTAAAGATGGTATTGCTGAAGATTATTTATCAACCCGTTGGTTTATTGATCGCTTTTTTGTTTTAACGGGACAAAAGATTAGTGGAGTAAGGGAATTAACCACATTGATTGGCCGAAATCCCGTTGTAAATGAAATTTTTGATGAATTCGGAAGAAATCTAGCTAGCTTTGTAATTGAATTTTTAAAAGTCGCACCAGCAGATGTGATCGTTATTGGAGGTAACATCTCCAAAAGCTTTAATTTTTTTAAAGCTGCTTTTTTCGACATTCGACATAAGCATTTTCCTGATGTCGTTATTAGAACAGCAACATTAGGCGAAGAAGCAGCCTTAATGGGTGCTGCAAGTTTTTGGAAATAGGCTATTTAGTATGAAGAAACTTGTATTTTCCTTTACCGTACTTTTTTTAAGCCTAGGCTTAGGTGCAGCGGCTCAGTTCAGCAAAGATCTACTTCAATATGTGGATCCTAAGATTGGAACAGCACACAGTCGTTGGTTTTTCTTTACCCCAGGTGCCGTTCCTTTTGCCATGGCCAAACCCGCCCCATCTACCAATGGATCCTATGGGAATGCAAGTGGGTGGGAAGCTGTAGGATATGACGAACGGCATCATTCGATTGAAGGTTTTGCTAATTTTCATGAATTTCAGGTTGGAGGGATTGTGTTTGCGCCAATTACTGGAAAGCTGCAAACCCTAGCCGGTAAATTGGAAACACCAGATGATGGTTATCGTTCTAGATTTGACCGAAAAGATGAAGTTGCGTCGCCAGGATACTATGCTGTACTTTTGAAAGACTATGGCGTTAAAGCAGAGCTTACCTCAACACCTAGAGTAGCATTTCATCGCTATACCTTTCCGGCTTCGAAAGAAGCCCATATTCTTTTTGATATTGGCCACAAACAGGGTGAAGGGGGAGAGGTAAAAGACGCAAAAGTTTACCTAACTCCAGACGGTAGGATAGAAGGTTATGTGATCACTTATCCTGTGTATGTTCAAAAATATCAACAAGGAGCCGATGTAAAGATGTTCTTTTCAGCGGTGCTGGACAAAAAGCCAAACGGCTACGGTACATTTAAAGGAGCAGAAATTTTTGCTGGGAAAAAGGATATTTCAGGTAAGGGAGCGGGTTTGTATCTAAGTTTTGCAACAGCAGCTCAAGAATCGATTACGATAAAAGCCGGACTTTCATATACTTCAATTGAAAATGCTCGCCTAAATTTAAACACTGAAGCGAAGAAATTAACTTTTGCAAAAGCCAAGACAAACGCTGCCAAAACATGGGGCAGTTATCTTGGTAGAATTAAAGTAAGCTCTTCAGAAAGAAAGAACATGGTCAAGTTCTATACAGGTCTGTATCATGCCTTGCTGGGTCGTGGTTTGGCGAGTGATGTTAATGGCGCCTATCCAAAAAACGATGGTACGATTGGGCAAATTGCACTAGCAGCCAATGGCAAGCCACTTCATAATCATTATAATACAGATGCAATTTGGGGTGCTTTTTGGAATTTAACTCAGCTTTGGGCAATTGCTTATCCAGCCTATTATTCTGACTGGATAAAAAGCCAGCTTTTAGTCTATAAAGATTCAGGTTGGCTGGCTGATGGAATTGCCAATAGTCGTTTTGTATCTGGTGTGGGTACCAACTTTGTAAGTTTAGCCATGTCTAGCGCCTATATGGCCGGAATTAGGGATTTTGATGTGGAACTAGCTTATGAAGCATCGCTCAAGAACGAATTGGAGGGAAATAATCGCCCTCGGGGGGCTGGGAAGTTAGACGTTGCTAAGTTTGTTAAATTTGGATACGTGCCTCATGTAGAAAATGGCAAAGGAAGTTCAGAAGAGTGGCAATTTTCGGCATCGCATACGTTAGAATATTCTTACAGTGCATATGCAGTGGCACAATGGGCTAAATCATTGGGTAAAACCGCAGATTATGAAAAGTTAAATCGATTAGCCAAAGGCTGGGAAAAGATCTATAACCCTAAAACCAATCTTGTACAGCCGAAATGGGAAGATGGAAGCTTCATTCAAAACTTTAAACCAAGTCAAAGTTGGCGAGGTTTCCAAGAAGGAAATGCATGGCAATATACTTTTTACGTGCCTCACGAACCAGAGGCGTTAATTGCAAAAATGGGTAAAAAAGATTTTAATATTAGGTTAGATAGCATTTTTACAACTTCGCAAAAAAATAGTTTTGGAGGAGGGACCAAGTTAGATGCTTTTTCTGGATTGGAGGGTTTATATAACCATGGCAATCAGCCAAACCTTCATATTTCGTGGATGTTTAATTTTTCTGGAAAACCATCGCTTACGCAAAAATGGGTCCGTACTATTTGTGATGAGTTTTATGGAACAGATGGTGTCCATGGTTACGGTTATGGACAGGATGAGGATCAAGGGCAGCTAGGGGCTTGGTATGTAATTTCTAGCTTGGGATTATTCGATGTAAAGGGATTTACCGCGATGGATCCGCAAATAGGTTTGGGAAGCCCTCTTTTTGATCAAATTTTAATTAAGGGAAATAAGAAATATTATAGGGGAGGTGATTTTAAAATCGAACTAAAAAATAATACCTTAGAAAATAAGTATGTGCAATCCTTTAACCTAAATGGGAAAATTTTAAACCAGCCATTTATGTCATTAAAAGATCTTCAAAAAGGTGGTAAGTTGGTGCTAGAGATGGGAGCAACACCGAAGGACGACTACAGACTACCAGGATTGTAGGATTAGGGTTGTAGGACTAGGATGGTTAGTTTATTTCTTAAAGAAAACATGAAAACATTTACGCTTTTTGCCTTAAGTTTATTTCTCTCTTTAAACGTTTTGGCGCAAAAAAATATTACTGAGAAAGAAATTAAAAACCACATTACCTATCTAACTGCTGATAAATTGCAGGGGCGCTTTCCTGGGACACAAGAAAGTTCACAAGTAGTAAAATACATCGTTAAGCAATTTAAAAGGGCTGGTATAAAGGCTATTGATCATAATTATTTACAGGAGTTTACTGCTAAAATAAGGGTGAAAAAAGGTGTCACAGATATACCTAGTGTTAAAACATGCAACGTTGTAGGTCTGTTGGAGGGGACAGATCCAATTTTAAAGAATGAGTATATTGTTTTGGGTGCGCATTATGATCATTTAGGTTTAAATGGTGCATCTTCAAAAAAACCAGATACAGTGGGCATCCATCATGGAGCAGATGATAATGCAAGTGGTACGGCCGCTTTGCTTGCATTAGCTGAGAAGCTTGCCGCTGATAAAACTAAATTAAAGCGTAGCGTTATTTTTATTGCTTTTGGTGCCGAGGAACAAGGTTTATTAGGCTCAAAGTATTTTGTAGAACATCCTTTAGTTCCATTAACTCAGATAAAATTGATGATGAATATGGACATGGTTGGGCGGATGAATGCCGAAAAACACTTATATATGGGCGGTGCAGCAAGTTTTACAGGTGGCATGGAGTTAATGAAAGGGCTTGGGCCAGTGGCCAACATTAATCCAATTGTTATTGCTTATGATGTGGGTGGCTCCGATCATGTATCTTTCTTTAAGAAGAATATTCCAGTGTTAGGTTTTCATACAGGTGGGCATCCCCAATACCATACACCTGAGGATACGGTAGATTTAATAAATTTCCATGGTGAAAAATTAATCTGCGATTATTTATACCAAGCAATGCTAAATGTGGCCAATAGGGCTGAGCCAATAGTTTTTGTGGCCGAGAAAAAGAATTAAATTTTATCTGCTGATAAGTATATCTTTAAACGCTGGTGTCTAGAACAAAGATGCCAGCGTTTAGCTAATGCAGTTTAATTTGATGCCAGAACAAAAAGAAAAGATCCTTTCACTCTTTAGTGAAATACAAAACGGGAATAAGCTTGCATTCAATGAGCTTTTCTTATCGTATTACTCCAGGTTGCTGGCCTTTGCTAAGCAGTATACCAAAAATCAAGAAAGTGCTGAGGAAATAACTTCTGAATTATTTGTTAAAATATGGCTTAAGCGTACCGGATTGTCAAGTATACTTAATCCAGAGGTCTATCTTTTTATTGCAATTAAAAATGCTTGCCTTAATGTAATTAGATCCGAGAAAAAACGATTTATGTTCTTTAATGAACAATCGAATGATCAATTGGTCGAAAAAATTGCTGATGAGGGTGAAGTGAAGATGGAGGATAAGGAACTCAAAAAATTATTAGACCTGGCTGTAAACTCGCTGCCTGATCAGCGTAAAATAATCTTTAAACTGGTTAAAGAGGATGGGTTGAAAGCACAGGAAGTCGCCTCGATCTTGGGCATTTCTGTAAGAACGGTCGAAAACCAATTGTATAAAGCTATAAAAACGCTTGCCGAATCCATTAGTGATTATATTGGTTATCATCCTCAGAAAAAAATATCCAGAAAACAAGCGCTGTCCGATTTGTCCTTGCTATTTTTCTTGTAGAAGATGAGTACTTTCTAAAAACCCAGTGTCTTTAAGTTAAACAGTAGATTAGTAGCAATTGAATACAGATGAAACCATCATGATAGCTTCATCACCATTGAAAACAAATTTATACAGATAAAACCATCATGATTTTCAAGATCACACAGTAGAATGAACAAATCATGATAGCTTCATCACCATTGAAAACAAATTTATACAGATGAAACCATCATGATTTTCAAGATCACACAGTAGAATAAACAAATCATGATAGCTTCATCACCATTGAAAACAAATTTATACAGATGAAACCATCATGATTTTCAAGATCACACAGTAGAATAAACAAATCATGATAGCTTCATCACCATTGAAAACAAATTTATACAGATGAAAAAGGATGAATTCTTAGCACGCTTATCCCGTAAATTCTCAGGCGAAATTTCGGACGCGGATAAAGCGGTTTTGGAACAGGCAATAGAAAACAACGAAGAGTTTAAATTGCTGGCAAGTGAAATTGACAATTATTTTAATCAAAAAATAATTGATAAACCTAACACAGAAAAACTTAACCAAACATGGGAAAAGATTTCGGCGGCCGAAAGTGAAGGCTTGGCTCAACAATTCAATTATTCATCGCCGAGAAGGGTTTTTACGAGTTCGCCTTTATTAAAAATAGCTGCCATGCTTATAATTTTTATTAGCGCTGGTTTACTGGGCTATCAGTTCTTATATCGCAGTAGCAACTCGGAGTTTATTAAAATCGTAGCAACAGATCAAAAATCCTTTAAAGTATTAGCTGATGGCACCAAAATATGGTTGAATAAAAAATCGATTCTAAGTTATAATAAAGATTACGGCAAGCATACCCGAGAAATATTTCTAGAAGGGGAGGCTTATTTCGACGTAACGAAGAATAAAACAGTTCCATTAATTATTCACGCTAGTAACATAGATATTGAAGTAAAAGGTACTGCCTTTAATGTAAACGCCTACAAGGAAAATAAGGAAATCCAGGTTGCCCTGGTAAGAGGTTTAATAGAGGTTACAGATAAGTTGGATAACAGCCATAAAGTGTTACTGAAACCTAATGAGAAACTTATTTTTTCAACAACCAATTCAGGCAAACACCAAAATGATTTCACGGTGCTTTCGCTAGCTTCAAGAGTATTGTTAAGTGATACAAAGTGGATTGCCGATACGCTTGTATTCCGTAAAGAAAAGCTTAAAGACCTAGTATTGCGAATGGAAAAGAAATACGACTTGAAAATAGAAGTCCAAAGCGAGCAGTTGAAGGAAAAAAGGTTTAGTGGAACCTTTACAAATGAAACAATCCATCAGGCATTAACTGCACTTAAACTTTCCTATCCATTAACGTATACCATCAACAATAGGTTGGTAGTGATTAAAGATTGATTATGAAGGGATTAGTATTGTTAATGATGTTGCTATTCAGTGGTAGCACGCTTTATGCTCAAGATCGTAAATTAACGTTGAACCTAAACAAACAGCCTATACAATCTTTTTTTAAACAGATTGAACAGCAATGTGGCTATACTTTTGTGTACAGTAATGAAGTTATATCAGATTCGATTCTCGTTTCTTTGAATGTTGTTCGTGTGCCAGTTTCACAGGTGCTTGCAAATGTTCTTCCAGAGAAAAAGCTTATCTATCGAATGATTTCGGATAAATTAATTGCTATTGGAGGCAAAAGCCAGCTTACAAAAGAAACTAATTTGCTGTCGAAAACTGTATTAAATGGAATTGTTGTTGATCAAAAGGGAAAAGGAATTCCATTTGCCTCCGTTAGTCTTTTCGAATCGACTGTCTTACTTGAAGGGACTATCAGCACTGAAACAGGAAATTACCAACTTTCTCGTCGCTTGGAAGTACAGCATACCTATAAGTTAAAAGTTTCGTCTATTGGCTATGAGATAATGGAACTTAGCTTTAACTATCCAGATACAAATGCAATTAAGCGTATTGTGATGACGGAGGACAGAAAGACTTTAAAAGCTGTAAACGTGACTAGTGAGAAACCATTGATCGAAAGAAGGACTGACCGATTTATTGTAAATGTTGAAGGGAGTATTTTGGAAACTGGAAACAATGGTCTTGAAGTGCTTCAGAAATCTCCTGGAATTTGGGTAAGTAATGACGGTTCGATCAAGATCAAGGGGAATCAATCGGTTATGGTAATGATCAATAATGTGGTTCAAAGGATGTCTGAAAGCGATCTCGCAGAATATTTACGTACTTTAAGATCAGAAGATATCAGCAAGATCGAGATTATTTCTAGTCCACCTTCAGAGTTTGAGGCTGCTGGTTCTGGTGGTATTATCCATATTTTACTTAAAAAGACACGGAAAGACGGTCTTGTTGGCTCGTTGTCCAGTCAATATAGGCAGCAAGTAAATCGACCAGCTTGGAGTTCTGGTATTTCACTGAATTATAAACTTAAGAGTTTGTATTTATCTGGAAATTTATCTGGCGGCAAAGAAGAGAGCGACTACATAGCGACTACAAAAATCAATTACCCGAATCAAGATTTTTATGTCAGTAGCACAGATAGATATAATAATAATGGCAGATTAATGTATAGGGTCAGTGCTGCTTACGACCTTGGCAAAAATCAATCTTTGAGTTTCCAATCGATACAAAACGAGAATAAAATGAATCAATATTTTGATACCCATATTTCTTTCCAGGGGATTCAGCCGTTAAAGGGAGAAGCTAGGTCAGAGTGGTTCAGAAGGCCGTCGCTTCATTCTTCAACACTTAATTATTTGTTGAAAACAGATAGCCTTGGTTCGGAATTGAAGATCATTGCAGATTATGTTTATAGCGCTAGAACAGAGTTGAATAATTTTAGTTCGGTGTATAGCTTTGCTCCTAAAAATTCGACTTATCGAAATAATACGCCGAATAAAACTAATCTTTATAGCTTGCAGACTGACTATACTAAGTTTTTTGACAAGACAGTTTCTTTTAAAACAGGGCTTAAATTTGTTGCCACAAAAAGAGATAATGAGGTTTTAAATGAAAATTTAATTGGCGGCAATTGGCAGTTAAATCCTAAATTAAGTAATCGCTTTATTTATAACGAGAATTTATCGATGGCCTATGTGTCATTAGAAAAAACTTGGGGTAAACTGAGTGCCAAAGTAGGGCTTAGGGCCGAGTATACAGATATGGAAGGTAATTCTATTACAGGGAATTCAAAGTTCAACCGAGATTACTTAGGGCTGTTTCCTTCATTTTTCATTAACCAAAAATTGAATGAGAAAAGTGGAAGCGCTCTTTATTTAAGTTATGCGAGAAGATTACAGCGTCCTAGCTTTTCAGATCTTAATCCTTATAGGTTGCAGTTTGATGATTATTTAACCCAGTTAGGAAATCCAGCGCTAACGCCAGAGTACACGCACAAGATTGAAGTGGGAACGATTTTTTGGAAAGGCTTCTCTGCAGACATTTATTATGCATTAACACTTGATAAGATAGCTCAATTAGCAAATCCAGTAGGAAATGTGATTGAATATCAGACCAGGAATTTCAATAATAGCAATGAATATGGATTTTCTTTTAATGCTCCAATAAAAATCTTAAAATGGTGGACAACTAATAGTTCATTGGCAGGCTACAATCTGAGTTATAAGTTAAATGATTATCGTATAAGTCAAACCACCTTTTACGCACGATCTAGCCATATCTTTGCTTTAAAGAATCTCTTGGATCTGGATGCGGGGATAGATTATCGCTCACCATTTGTACGTGCCAATACCAAAGTTTCTTACCAACTTTATACCGATTTTGGTGCTTCCAAGCGACTCTTAAATAAGAGCTTAATGTTACGTTTTTACGTGTCTGACGTGTTTAATACGGCTAGAGAAAAAGATTATACAGCGTTTGCCGATACAAGGATAGATTTTTATCAGAAGAGGCCAACCCGAAATTTTAGTTTGTCTGTAAGCTATAATTTTAGTTCGGGTAAAAAATTCAATGCGAAAAGGATTGAGCAAAGTAACGATGAAGAAAAACGAAGGATCGGAAATTAATTAGCAATCGAATCAATTAGCTATGGGTAAATTTTTGTTGCTAGTCATATTTATATTTAATGTAACGGCTGCTATAGCCCAAGACCGAAAAATAACGCTCAAGTTAGTAAATAAGCCTATTATTGCGCTTTTTAAGGAAATTCAACAGCAAAGTGGCTACAACATTATTTTTAGTGATGAGGTAGTTTCCGACACGACGTTTATTTCTATTAATGCAGTGCGGTTAGCTGTTTCTAGCGTACTAGATAGTGTTCTTCCTAAAAAGCAGCTTTTTTATCAGATGCTCTCCGAAGGAATGATTGTAATTGGGAGTAAAAAACTTTTAAAAAATGAGGACACTACGCTATTGAAGACAGCGCTGTCTGGTTTAATTGTTGATTTAGAAGGTAAACCGATGCCATTTGCCACCATATCGCTGGTCCATGATTCGGTGCAAGTAGCTGGTGTAGTGGCAAACGAACATGGAAGCTTTAAACTTGAATACGCGCTGCAGGCAAATCTGAAATATGTTTTAAAGATATCTTCTTTAGGTTATGAAGGTTTAGACATTAAGCTTTCAGGTGCAGCTACTAAGTTTGATCCAATACTATTTGGTAAGCTAAAGCTAAAACCTAAAGCCAGGCAGCTAAAGGAAGTAAACGTAAATGGGAATCAACAAGTGATAGAAATGGATGGAGGAAATATTGTTTTTAATGTTTCCAAAAGCATCAATGCTCAAGGATTGAATGCACTCGATTTGTTAGGAAGGGCACCAGGGGTAACTGTGGGAACTGATCACAATGTTTCTCTAAATGGTAAATCTGGCGCCTCTATACTTATTGATGGAAAGCAAACTTATCTTTCAGCTAGGGAGATAGCAGAAGTATTAAGGTCAATGTCTTCCTCGAATATCAGGTCGATAGAGGTCATCAGCAGTCCGAGTGCAAAGTATGATGCTGCTGGTACCGCGGGCATCATCAATGTAAAAACATTGAAATCGCTGGTGCAGGGTTTTAGTGCCGGTTTCACTTCAGGTTTGAGCTATGGTGTATACCTTAGAAATAACCAAGATCTATCACTTAGTTATAGAAAGAATAGATTTAATATATACGGTAATTACAATCACTTTTTAGGTAATTTTTCTTATCTATATGGCGCTGATAGGCTTCAAGAAGGGAAATTCTTTAATAGTTTTACCGACGACATAGATAAAAGGAAAAAAATGGGGTCTAGGTTGGGAGCCGATTTTTCAATTGATAAAAATCAAACAGTGGGGATTTTGCTAAATGGAAATTTTATTTTTGGAGGGGGAATTACCGATACCCGAACTGATATTGGCGATGGGCAAACTACCCAAATCGATCAGCGGCTTACTGCGATCAACGACTATTATTATCAGCAAACCCAGCGCTACAATGTTAATCTAAACTATAAGTATGAAGATACGCTGGGGAGGATGGTTAATATTGATGTAGATTATGGTGATTTTACCAAAGGTTCAGGTAATCTACAATCAAATAAGTATACAACTGCTCATAACATAGTGTTAAGTGATAATCTTTATCGTTCATTGAATGGGATTGATATTGGCTTAAAGGCTATAAAGTTAGATTATACTACTAACCTATGGAAAGGTAAATTGGAGACAGGAACCAAGTATTCGTCAGTATTGTCCGGAAATGATTCAAGGTTTTTGGCAGTACAAGCAGCTGGGGAAATTTTAGACCCATCACGGTCCAACAGATTTGCTTATGGGGAAGAAATTGCAAGTGCTTATGTCAATTATAGCAAAACTTTGCATAAATGGCAGCTTCAGGGTGGGTTAAGGGTCGAAAACTCTTCTTCTGTAGGTACGCTTGAAGAGATTTCTGCGATATCAGGGAATGCGAAATCAATAGCTAGAAATTATACAAACCTGTTTCCTTTCTTTTCTGCAAATGTGAAGCTTGCTGCCTCGCACAATTTTTCTATTAGTTATTCTAGAAGGATTGATCGTCCAGCGTACCAAAACCTCAATCCATTTATTTACTTGTTAGATGAGCTTTCTTATTGGCAGGGAAACCCATTTCTGCAACCGCAATTAAGTCATCGTGGCTTGCTTCAATATGTTTATAAAAGCTCTACCATTTTAGGATTGAGCTATACTTATACCGATAATTTTAGCGTTGAGGTAACCGATACGGTTGATAAGGCAAGAATTGTGATGGTTCCCCGTAACCTAGGCGTGCAACAGCATATGGCGCTCACCCTTACGCAAACGCTAACACCAAATAAATGGTTGAATGTAACATTTAATGGTACCCTATTTCATCTTTTTAATGACATCAATTTCGGAGCAGGTAGGGAGCTGGATCTCCAGCAAACTGCAGTTAGGATGAATCTGCAACAAGTTTTTAAATTGCCTTATCAAATTAGCGCTGAAGTGACAGGCACGTTTAACTCTAAGCGTTTAACGGGCGCCAATCAATTTGCTAGGGCTAATAGTTTAGTTGATTTAGGTTTACAGCGCAGTTTTATAGACCGAAAAGCTAATTTGAGGCTTGTTTTTAGTGATATTTTTAAAGGGAGTAAAGCCAGGTCGGTACAAAACGTTGGCGGTTTAGCTATTCAAAACTACAGTTACTTTGAAACTAGGCAAGTGAGGCTTAATTTTACTTACCGATTTGCTTCAACCAACGCAAAGGGTCCCCGAAATAGAAGTTCAGCGCTTGAAAACGAAAACGGAAGGATCAAATAAGATAATAAATGGTTTTTGGTCGGGAATTTCTTTCTTAAGCTATTTTTTTATACTTTCGCCGCCCCACCAATTTTTTATAGTTTAGCTCCCTCCTGTAATGAAGAAATTTTTATATGGAATTGACTTTGGTACAACCAATTCTGCACTCGCTATTTACGACGAGGATTCGAAAGAAATTCATAGTACCATTATTATTCCTTCACTTATTTACTTTTATCATCAGTTAAATGCGGGAGGCGAAAAGAGCTATGTAGTAGGGGAAGAGGCTATTGCAGCCTATCTTAATGACGGCATGAGAGGAAGGTTTATTAAATCTATTAAACAGATCTTATCAAGAAGTAGTTTTACCGAAACGCGCATCCATAATAGAAGATACAATGCTTCGGATCTGGTAGCTATCATTTTGAAGGAATTGAAAGAGCGAGCAGATAAATTAATTGGTCAGGATTGTGGTAAAGCGATTATTGGAAGGCCAGTTTTTTTTGATGATGACAATGTACAAAAAGATACCTTGGCTCAAACCCGACTTAACAAGGCGGCCCAGCTTGCGGGTTTTACAGAGATACGATTCCAGTTTGAACCTATTGGAGCAGCTTTTTCCTATGAAAAAACACTTGTAAAGAAAGAGAAAGTATTAGTTGCTGATTTGGGTGGAGGAACGACAGACTTCACTTATTTAGTGCTCGATCCTGCAAAAGTTGGAAGTTTGGATCGTAAAGATGATATGATGGCTACAGGAGGGATTTATGTGGGGGGCGACAGTTTCGACTCTGCTTTTATGTGGGAGAGGGGTACGCCGTACTTTGGTAAACATACTACTTACGAAGCAACTCCAGGAAAAGTATTAACTGTGCCGAAATCGCTTTTTGCAAACATCTGTTCATGGGAGCAAATGAATTTCTTTAATGGATTACGCATTAAGAAAGACATTGAAGATTATTATTATTTTTCTGGTAAGGATAGCAAGTTTAAAAACCTTATTACACTTATAGAAAATAATTTAGGTTATTCCATATTCCAAGCAATCGAAAAAACTAAGATTACCCTTTCTAATGCGGCAGTGTCGAAATTTAGCTACCGTAAAATGGATATTCAAATTGAAGAAGAAATATCTTTGCAAGATTACGAGCAAATTATCAAAAAAGATGTAGATCGAATAACCAATTACCTAAATGAATTTATGCGACTCCATGGCATAAGTGAAAAAGATATTGATAGTCTCTTTTTAACAGGTGGCACCTCAATGGTTGCGAGCATTCAAAAATTATTTAGAGAGAAATTCCCTCATATAAGTTTAAACTCGGGCGATAACTTTAAGAGTGTGGCCAAAGGCTTAGCCTATAGCGGCTATTTGTTTAATGATAAATAAATGTAAGTACTTACATAATTAACAAATTTTAACATTAGTTTTGAAAATGTTATGCTACATTTACTTTGTTAATGAGGCTGTGTTGACGTAACTTTTTTCAATTTGTTGAGTCATACCTTATAATAACATCCAAAAAACTATTTAAGTCATGAGAAGTATCAAAAAAAATTCGGTTCTATTTGCCATTATAGTTTATGTAAGTACTTACGTAAACTACGCTAAGGCGCAAGATAAGCCAATGTTTTCTTTAAAAGGGAAGTTAACGGCGGTGCAAAATTCAAAGTTAGATGAGATTACCGTTCAATTGCTAAAGGCAAGTGACAAAAAACTTGTTAAATTGGAGAACTCAAGTCCCGATGGTGTTTTTGTTTTCGAGAAGATACCTGAAGGAAGCTATGTATTGGTAACGCAGAGCATGAATTTTGTAAAGTACGAATCTCCTGTCATTACTTTGGATAAGGATTTAGTACTCAATTCTATTGAGTTACAAGTAACATCTAAAAATTTGAAGGAAGTTAATGTTACTGCAACGAAACCATTTGTTCAGCAACAATTTGATAAAACAGTTATCAATGTAAGTAGTTCTATTTCGGCTGTGGGCAATACCGCCTTAGAGGTATTGGCAAAAGCACCCGGTATTACAATTGACCAGAATGATAACATTGCCATGCGTGGTAAACAAGGCGTGTTGGTGATGATCGATGGTAAACAAGTGCCTATGTCAGGGCAAGATTTAGCTAATATGCTTAAAAGTATGCAAGCTACTCAAATTGAAAAAATTGATCTGGTAACCAATCCTTCTGCAAAATATGATGCTGCCGGAAACGCAGGGATTATCGATATCCGCCTAAAAAAAGGAGCCAATGTTGGAACAAATGCAAACGTAACAATGAGCTTTGGACAAGGGAAATATGCCAAAATAAACCCGAGTATTAATTTTAATCATCGTACTAAAGTAGTTAATGTTTTTGGTTCTTATAACTATGGATCTAATGAGAATTTTAATAAACTTGATATTCTCAGGGACTTTTATTCTCCTACAAATCAATTAACAGGAAGCAATAATTACAATAATTATTTTAAATTCCATTTTGATAATCATAATGCTAGAGTGGGAAGTGATTTTTATGTGAATAAGAACATTGTTGTCGGTTTTTCAGCAAATGGAAGCTATAGCGACGGAGAAGTAAGTACAGATAGTCACGCCAAATCACTTAATGGGCAATCGCAAAGCACCGGGACATTTAATACTATAGGAACAAATACACCATCAAGAAGTAACAATAGTCTTAACTTGAATTACAGGCAAATTATAGACACTACTGGCAAGGAGCTTTCGGCTGATTTTGACTATGCCCGTTTTGCTTCGAATGAAATACAACAAAACTTAACTAATTACTTAAATGCAGGTGGCGGACAAGCGCGTACGCCTTATCAGCTACAGGGCAATTTAGGTGGGGTATTGAGCATCAAATCATTCAAGATCGACTATCAGCAACAAATTAAATCGCTTAAGACAAAGATTGAACTAGGGGTTAAAAGTAGTTGGGTAACATCAGATAACGATGTCCAGTTCTACGACAAGAGCAATGGTGGTTCAGTGCTAGACGTTGCGAAAAGTAATCATTTTATATATGATGAAAATATCAATGCGGCTTATTTAAATGCCAATCGTTCTTGGAAAAAATTTAGCTTACAATTGGGACTAAGGTTAGAAAATACCAATGCAAATGGCCTGCAGGTAACAGATAAAAGTACATTTGACCGAAATTACACCCAGTTATTTCCAAGTGGTTACGTTGGCTATAAATTCACTGAAAATAGCGATTTAGGCCTTTCCTTGAGTAAACGAATAAATAGACCTTCTTATCGCCAATTAAATCCGTTTAAAGTTTTCCTAGACCCTTTAACCTATTCAACGGGTAATCCTTATTTGAAACCTGAGCTAAGTAATTCGTTTGAGTTAACACATACCTACAAACAAAAATATATCACCAAATTGGGCTATAGTAAAACTACAGATAATATTCTTACTGTTCTTTCTCCAGATGAGCAACCTAATTCTGTTATCCAAACCAATAGAAATTTAGCAGAATTTGATTATTATAACTTTAGCTTCGGTTTTCCGATTAGTGTAGGCAAATGGTTAACTAGCACCAATAATGCTTTGGCCTATTACGGAAAATACAAAGGAAATTTAGCTAATACAGACCTAGATGCAAGCAGGGTAAGTTTTAACCTGAATTCTAACAATGTGGTTAAAATAGACCCTACTACCACCGCTGAGATAACTGGGACTTATCAAAGCAGATCTTACTATGGTCCATTAGATATTAAAGCAAACTGGGCATTAACAGTTGGTTTACAAAAACAAATGTTAGCGAAAAAAGCTTCGCTTCGCTTAAGTGTAAGTGATATTTTTTATACCCAAAAAGTTGACGCATATACCTTGCTAACTGGGTATGGCGAGCAGTTTTATCAGAGTAGAGACACTCGTGTTGCCACCTTGAGCTTTAGTTACCGCTTTGGTAGGTCGCAGGTGGCTAGCTCTAAAAGAACAGGAGCGGCTGATGAAGAAAAGAGGAGGGCTGGTTAATTCATGCTAAATCTTTAACTTAGTTTCAAAAAAATAATTGATGGATTTGGTGAATGAATTAGCAGAACTAGCTGTAGCTACCCGTTTAAAAAGATTAAGCGACCGTCTTTCTAATGATGTAAGTAAGATATATAAGGAGTCTGATGTAGATTTTGAAGCCAGATGGTTTCTTATTTTGTCTATTTTGGAAAAGGAAAAATTAATGGCTATCACAGCAATAGCAGACTCCCTACAACTTACTCACCCTGCGATCATTCAGTTAGTGCAAGAACTGGAAAAAAAAAAATTAATAAAGGCTTCCATAGATAAAAATGATGGACGGAAAAGAATGGTTTCATTAACGGCTTCTGGGAAAAAAACTTTAGCTCAGATAGAACCCGTTTTAATGAGCATCAAAGCCGAAAATAAGAAGTGGATTGAAGCAGCTAGTGCAAATATCTTGGATGTTTTAACAGAACTCGAGCAATCATTAACTGATCAAAGCATGTATCATCGTATTAAGCTTAATATTTTGCAGCAAAAACCAGGACAATAGGGAAGGCGACTTTTAATAATTCTTAAAACTTTTTTTGAGTTCAACGCATTTATAATATAGTTAAACTTAATATTATGGCAAAGTATTCGGAAAAAGCAGGTGAAAAAGTTGAGAAAACCATGCATGAGATGAAAGAGGGCACCTTGAAAACGGGCAGCGGAAAAAAAGTTACTTCAAAAAAACAGGCGATAGCAATAGGATTATCAGAAGCTAAAAAGGCGGGAGCAAAAGTGCCTAAAAAGAAAGACTAATTAAATAAATTTCTTTATAGTTCTTTCTAATTCCCATAAGTCAAAGGGTTTTTGAATATAAGCATCGCAATGAGAATCTCGCAATAAGATGTCTGAAATCCTGTTTGCTGAAAATAGAATGACAGGAATCTGTTTAGTGCGTTCATCTTCTTTTAGCTCTTTGCAAATGGTAAAACCATCTTTGTATGGCAAGCCGTAATCTATTAGAAATAAATCTGGTAAGTAGTTCGCTAAATGATCTGCTAATTGTTCGGGATTGCCAATTAATTGTACACTAAAATTAATGGAAAGTGCAGAGTCGAGCACATCCAATATCGCCGAGTCATCATCAACAATTAGAATTGTTTTTTCCATTGTGAAAGGTAATTTAGATAGGATTAATTTTAGTTGTCTTTTTTGCTTTTATCTTTATTGAATTCTTGATCTTCCCATGCGCCATTTTCATTAGGTTCTTCACCCGATTGCGCATATTTCGGCGAATTTCCTTCACCGTTTTGGTCAAAAGTTGCCTTTCCTTTTGCGTCGCCAGATTGCTTTGGCTGTTCTTTTTTTTCGCTTTGCTTTCCCATAATTTGATAAATTAAATTGTAATCCTTCCACCTGTTACGGGAATAGTAGCTCCGGCAATATAACTAGCTTCGTCACTCGCTAAAAATACAAAAGCAGGTGCTACTTCCACTGGCTGTCCGGGCCTACCCATGGGGGTATCTCGGCCAAAAGTATCTGCATCGGGCATTGTTGAGGGGATGAGCGGAGTCCAGATCGGCCCAGGAGCAACGGCATTTACCCTAATTCCTTTACCAGCCATGAGCAATATTTGGGCAAGATTAGCTGTGAAATTTTGGATTGCGCCTTTGGTGGCAGCATATGGTAATAAACCTGGCGAAGGCGAATACGCATTTACAGAAGTAGTATTGATAATACTGCTACCAGGTTTCATATGTGGCTCGGCTGCCTTGCATAAAAAGAACATTGCATGGATATTTGTATCGAAAGTCTCGGTCCACTCTGCAGTAGAAATTTCTTTCATGGCGTTTCTCGCCATCTGAAAGGCAGCGTTGTTAACGAGGATGTCTATCCTGCCAAATTCCTTAACAGTTTGTGCTACAATATCTTTGCAATGGTTTTCTTTGCGGATGTCACCTTTAATCAGCAATGCCTTTCGACCAGCAGCTGCCACATACTTGGCTGTATCCTTTGCATCGGGAGTTTCTCTATCGTTTAAATAGCTTATAACCACATCGGCGCCTTCTCTTGCAAAAGCTATCGCTACAGCTTTTCCAATGCCAGAGTCACCACCTGTAATTATGGCAATTTTATTTTTCAACTTGCCAAAGCCATGATAGCTGTCTTCTCCATGATCTGCCAATGGCTTCATGTTTTTCTCGATTCCCGGTGGTTTTTGCTTTTGCTTTGGGAATGGAGGTACAGGTTGCTTTTGATCTGGATGCTTAATGTTTTTTAACTTTCCCATAACTACTTTCTTAAAGAAAACAGTTAGGGTTGAAAAATGTTTTGCGCTGCCGTTTAAACACGAAGGCACCAAGAACGCAAAGCTGAATGTTAACTCTTTGCGTTCTTGGTGCCCTTGGTGTCGACTTAGTGCTGAATTACCAGTAAACGGTATATAATGCTACTAATAATCCAACAATGATCAAGGCTCCTACAGCAAAGCCTTTAGTTGTTTTAAACATACCGGTTTCAATTTCCAAACCTTTAGTTACTACACCTCGTTTGGTTTCGAATAAACTGATAAAGTACATTACTATAATACAGATTAAGAATACAAAGCCCATTCTATCCAAGAAAGGTATTTCGTAAAGCATTGACCCATCTTTTTGTGCTACAAGTTTAGAGAAGCCAGTTGAACTTAAAAATTCTAGGTTCATGATAAATGGAAGGAATTTTAGGAATACCGAAAGGGCAAAACCTCCAATTGTTGCAAATAAAGCAGCATTAGAAGTTGTTTTTTTCCAGAAGAAGCCCAAAATAAACATCGCAAAGATACCTGGTGAGAAGAAACCAGTATATTCTTGGATGAATTGAAATCCACCTTTTTTATCGATGCCCAATAATGGGGCGATCAAAATGGCAATTAGCATGGCTGCAATTACGGTGTATCTTCCAATCACTACTTGTTTGTCTTCATTCGCGTTTTTATTGATAACTTTTTTGTAGATATCTAAAGTGAAAATGGTAGCGATACTATTTGCTTTACCGGCTAATGAGGCTACTACTGCTGCGGTTAGTGCCGCAAATGACAAACCTTTTAATCCGGCAGGCAATAAGTTAAGCAAAACAGGATAAGCTGTGTCTGGAGCAACCTCTCCACCTTGAAGCATACTCGTCTTAAAATCACCATAACCTTCTTTATAGAGTACATATGCAGCGATACCTGGTAAAACTACGATCACTGGCATTAATAATTTTAAGAAGGCAGCGAAAAGAATTCCACTTCTTGCAGTTTTCAAATCAGCCCCTAAAGCTCTTTGGGTGATGTATTGATTACATCCCCAATAGTTCAAGTTCACGATCCACATACCACCAATCAATACGGTTAATCCCGGAAGATCAAGATAATTTTCATTGTCTTTTTGGAAGATCATATGAAAATGGTCGCCCGCTTGCTCCTTTAATATATTGAAACCATTTAACACTCCAGTGGTACCAAAGTGCGTTGATACAAGATTTAGTGCTAGATAAGTAGTGGCTAGTCCGCCTAAAATTAAAAAGAAAACTTGGATCACGTCTGTGTAGCCAATTACTTTCATACCTCCTAGGGTAATAATAATAGAGAATGCAGCCAACAAATACATACAGGCTGTAAGATTAATACCTGAGATGCTGTGGATTGCTAAGGCGCCCAAATATAAAATAGAGGTAAGGTTAACCACTACATACAGTAACAACCAAAACACGGCCATGATCATTGCAACAGTGCCATTATAACGTTGATGCAAGAATTGGGGCATCGTATAAATCTTATTCTTTAGGTATACTGGTATAAAGAATACGGCAACGATCACTAAGGTAGCTGCGGCCATCCACTCATAGGTAGCAATAGCGAGCCCCATTTTAAATCCCGATCCACTCATTCCGATAAACTGTTCGGCAGAGATGTTCGAAGCAATCAGGGAAGCGCCAATAGCCCACCAGGTTAGCGAATCTTTAGCAAGGAAAAAGTCTTTTGAATTTTCATGATCAGCTTTTTTCCTGCGGTATATCCACCAGCCATATAAAGCGACGATAAGAAAATAGACTAAAAAGACAGCGTAGTCTAGGGTACCCAGAGTTTTCATATAAAATTTTAGTTTTAAAGTGTGTTGATTATTCGCTAAATATATCTATTTATTAGGTTTTCAAGAAACTCTTGTTTTCCGCTACGAGTTTCTGGTTCGCCATTAGCTGCTGCATAATCTCTTAAATCCTCTAAACTTAACTTTCCTTGTTCAAATTCAGCTCCTTTACCGCTATCAAATGAAGCATAACGATCGGATCTGATTTTTTGATAGTCAGATTTTTGCAAAATCGCATCGGCTGTAACAAGTGCTCTTGCAAAAATATCCATTGCGCCAACATGGGCGTAAAATAGATCTGCTTGATCGGTAGAGTTACGGCGAATTTTAGCATCAAAATTCACTCCGCCACCTTGTAAACCGCCACCTTCAAGAATGATCAACATAGCCTCTGTCAATTCATTGATGTCATTTGGGAACTGGTCGGTATCCCATCCATTTTGATAATCACCACGGTTAGCGTCAATTGATCCTAGTAATCCATTATCAACGGCTACTTGAAGCTCATGTTGAAAAGTATGACCAGCAAGTGTGGCATGGTTAACTTCTAAGTTTAATTTAAAATCACCTAGTAAATCATATTGTTGCAAGAAACTTTTTACCGTCGCAGCATCATAGTCATATTGGTGCTTAGATGGTTCACAAGGTTTTGGTTCGATAAAGAACGTTCCTTTAAAACCCTGTTTGCGTGCATAGTCTTTAGCTGCATGTAAAAATTTAGCTAAATGTTCTTGCTCACGTTTCATATTGGTGTTCAATAGGCTCATATAGCCTTCTCTTCCTCCCCAAAAAACGTAGTTTTCGCCGCCAAGGGCAATTGTTGCATCTAATGCCGCTTTTACTTGTGCTGCTCCATGAGCCAATACATGAAAATCTGGATTAGTTGAGGCACCATTCATATAACGTCTGTGGCTAAAGAGGTTTGCAGTTCCCCAAAGTAATTTTACACCACTGTCTGCCTGTTTTTGTTTTGCATATTCAACTAATGCTTGTAATCTACGTTCATTGTCGGCAACGTCGTCTGTATAGTCAACAACATCCACATCGTGGAAACAGTAGTAAGGCAACTGCATCTTGGTAATAAATTCAAATGCTGCATCCATTTTATCTTTTGCGCGCTCAACTGCATCTTTCTTTTCATCCCATGGAAAAATATGTGTTGCGCCACCGAAAGGATCTGCACCATTGCCATTAAATGAATGCCAATATGCACAAGCAAATTTGAAATGTTCATTCATGGTTTTTCCTGCAACTACTTTGTTCGCATCATACCATCTAAATGCTAATGGATTATCGCTTTGCAAACCTTCAAATTTTACTTGCTCAATGCCTTTAAAAAATTCCTTTGCTCCTGTTACTACTTTTGTCATTGTTTTAAAATTAATTAGTTGTGTTTAGTTGACGTTCGAGCAATTTTTTCCACTTTTGGTATTGCTCTTCTATGTTTTCAAAATTAGGCTCAATTAACCTAATCGGTTTTTTGTAGGTAAATGCTTCGTCGGCAGATTGATAAATTCCAGCTCCGATGCCAGCTCCAACTGCAGCGCCATAACTGCCATCATTTTCATAAAGCTCCACAGGTACACCCGTAATATTTACAAATGATTGAGCAAAAATGTCACTTAAAAAAAGATTTGACCTTCCTGCTCTTATAATAGATGGCTGCATTCCATTTTCTTTTAAGATATCTAAACCATAGCGGAACGCAAAAGCAATACCTTCTTGAACGGCTCTAAAAATATGCGCTTTGGTGTGTAAATTTAGGTCGATATGTTGAAAGTGAACGCCAACCATTTTGTTATTTAGCATTCTTTCTGCTCCATTTCCAAAAGGTAATACCAGTAAACCATCGCTTCCGGGAGCTACATTTTTTGCAACATTGTTCATGGTTGCATAGTTCATACTCGAGTCGAATAAGCTTTTTGTCCACCTGTTCATACTGCCCGTACCATTAATACAGAGCAAAACGCCTAATCGTTGTTCAGCTAGGCTGTGATTAACATGCGCAAAGGTATTTACCCTCGATTGCTTGTCGCTCAGTAATTGATCCGTAACCCCATAAATAACCCCAGAAGTGCCAGCTGTTGCCGCAACTTCACCAGGCTTGGTTACATTGAGCGACAAGGCATTGTTGGGTTGGTCGCCAGCTTTATAAGCAACTGGAATACCAGCTTTTAAACCCAAATTTTGGGCAATACTTGCTGTTAGTTGTCCATGTTCGGCAAAAACCGGTTTAACTGTTGGGATTAATGAGTCTGTAAAACCAAAATAATCCATTACTTCCTTTGATAAGGAATTTGTTGCGAAATCCCAAAATATACCTTCAGATAAGGCTGAGATACTCGTGGTTATTTCTCCAGTGAGTTTCATCGCAATAAAATCTCCTGGTAACATCATTTTGGCTATTTTACTGTAAACCTCTGGTTCATTTTCTTTCACCCATGCCAGTTTCGAAGCGGTAAAATTTCCTGGAGAATTAAGGAGATGTTTTAGAGCGAATTCCTCGCCCAAATGTGCTAGTGCTTTTTCACCAACTTTAACAGCTCTACTATCGCACCATATGATGCTGTTTCTCAAGTTTTGTTGGTTTTTATCAACGATCACAAGTCCGTGCATTTGATAGGCTATACCAATTGCAGCTATCGCTGAAGGATCGTATTTTTTTTGAGCATTACAAATTAATATAGCCTTTTGCACATGTTCCCACCATAAATCTGGTGATTGTTCTGCCCAGCCATATTTAGGTGCCAGGATTTCGGTTTCAATTTCAGGATATTGTGCACTTGAAAGGATGTTACCTGATGCAGAATCTACAACCGAAACTTTTATGGATGATGTACCTACATCGATGCCTAATAATAACATGCTTTTTAACTATTTTTGTGTCCAGTATAAAGAATTAACCTGACGAAAATAAACAAATATTTAATAAAAGCAATCGATTGCTTTTATTAAATATTAAATTTGAACAAATCAAACCAATATCAAGCAACTATAGCCATTGAAAAATCAAAAGAGGACAACAATTTATGATATTGCGAAGAAGCTCAATTTAAATGCTTCATCTGTTTCGCGTGCATTAAGTAATAGTAGTAATGTAAGTGAAGCTACCCGAGATTTAATCTTAAGAACGGCGAAGGAATTAAATTATAAGCAGAATAGTTTGGCATCTAACCTTCGAAAGGGCCACAATCAAACTATTGGTGTAATTGTTCCACGCATCAATCAAAATTTCTTTGCTGATGTTATTGCGGGTTTAGAAGAAGTAACTTATCAAAAAGGTTATAACCTAATTATTTGTCAATCTAACGAATCTTATGCTAGAGAGGTGGAAAGTGTGAATACGCTTATTAATCAGCATGTAAGTTGTATTATTATTTCGGTGAGTGCCGATTTTGAGGATGATAGTCATTTACGAAATATTATAGCACAGGGAATTCAGCTAATTCAATTTGATAGGGTAGCAGATAATTTGGCGACCTTTAAGGTTGTAAATGACAATGAGCTTGCCTCGAGAGAAGCTGTAAGCCATTTAATTGAACAGGGTTATAAAAGGATTGCTTTGCTTGAGGGACCACAAAATCTGAATATTTTTAAACAAAGAAGGGATGGGTATGTTGCTGCTTTAGAGGAACACGGTTTCGAGGTGCTGCCAGAATTAATGATCGAAAATGCGTGGACAAAAGAATTAGGTGCAGTGGCTACGCGCAAATTGCTCAGCATGGCAAATCCTCCAGATGCGATATTTGCTTCTACCTCAGATTTTTCGGCTTTGGGTGTATTAGAAGTTGCGCATAAAATGGGAGTTGTTGTGCCTGATGAATTGGGGATTTGTGGCTATTCGAATGAGGCTTTTACCGAAATTACAACTCCTTCTATAACCACTATTGATCAATATAGCGTAGACATGGGGAAAACAATTGCGACTTTATTTTTCCAAGAAATTAAATCCGAGGATAAAGATGTTGTGCCTAAAATTGTAAACATTCAACCTAAGTTGATCATTAGGTCATCAACCCTTAGAAATAGAAAACCTTTATAGTCAATTAGCTAATGCTTTTTCGATTTTCTGTAGGAGCGAATCAATGTCAAATGGCTTTGGTAAAAAATCATCGGCCCCTGCATTTTCGGCAGATCGTTTTAAGTCGTTGCTTGCAGAAATTAAAATAACAGGTATATGTTTGGTTTTTTCTGCACTTTTCAACTTTTTGCAAAGTTCTCTTCCGTCTGATCCAGACATCCATATATCTAGAATATATATATGTGGCAACTCACTTTGGGTGAGAACTGTATTGCCATTTAAAGTAGTATTAACCTCATAGCCTTCCATTTCGAGCATCATAGCAACAGCATCTAATATTCCAGGATCGTCATCCGCAACAGTGATTCTCTTATGTTTCTTCATAGTTTTTCGGCTCCAAAAAGACGGGTGTCTTAACTTAAAATTAAAGAAAATTAATCTAACAACAAAGCTAGTAACCTTTTTTGTCTTAAGAAAATTCTGCTATGAATTAATTCAAATGGCTAAAGTGGTCGGGTGATATGAACTTCTACTGGTAGCAGGCAAACAACTTGATCTTTGTGGCTATTTGCGGCATAGGCCTCTTTTCCTAGTTTTCGCAACATGCGATAGTGGGATCCTAATGCACTTAAAAAGGTAGGACTTTCTATGTAAGGTAAATTAAATTCAATGGCCGTTTCTTTTACAATTTTTCCAATAGCTGGATAATGGATATGGCAGATTTTTGGGAATAGATGATGTTCAACTTGCCTGTTTAAGCCGCCGCATAAAAAACCGGCAAGTTTACTATCTACGGCAAAGTTAGCGGTAGTCATCATTTGATGGGCTGCCCAAGCTTCTTCTATGTTTCCTTCGATGTTTGGATGAGGAAAACTAGTGCCTTCAACTACGTGTGCGAGTTGAAAAACTAAGCCTAATACCAGCCCTTGAGCAAATTGCATCGTTAAAAAACCAATCATAAATTGCCACCAAGTAATATCTAAAACGATCAAAGGCAAAATAATAAATAGGAAATAATACAAAAATTTAAAGAAAAATAGATTGAAGTATTCAATTTTAGGATGGTTTGCCACCTGACAACCAATTTTAGTCTGAAAGAATTTTTTATAGTCTTTTCTAAAAACCCATGAAAGCATCGCTAAGCTATACAGACCAAATGCATACACATGCTGATATCGTTGTATTTTATTTACAGGTTCTTTTTCACAAAAGCGAATTAAACCTGGGGCTACATCTATATCTTCATCGTGACCGGAAATATTAGTATAGGTATGGTGCACAATATTGTGGCAGATACTCCAAACATATGCACTGGCACCAATAAGGCTAAATAAAAAACTGAATGACTTATTGATAAAAGGCTTGTCGGAAAAAGCTTTATGTATTGCATCATGACAAATGTTAAAACCTACAAATGCACCGAATACGCCCAGTACCATCGACATGGTAAGCATGGTGAGCGGACTAAAATTGCCCAATAAAATCAAAAGATATAAAGTGATGAATGTTCCTAAAAAAAACACTGCTTTAAACCACATGGCGCCATTTGCATGAACGCTTAAATTTTGGTCTTCGAAATGCGCATCAACACGTTTGCGTAAGGTGGCATAAAAGGTAGATTTGTTAACGTTGGTAAACTTGACTTTCTTTGTCATACTTTGAGAGAGCGTGATTTAGGCGGTTTTATAATTTTACTAATGTACTTTAATTAATGTGTTAATTGCTAGAAATGTCATTTTAATTTCATTTATCTTTATAAGATGCTTGTATTCAGTAGTTAAGTTATTTTTTAGTAATTAGCACTTTAATCACTCTATTTACGAAATAATTATTAATTTAGATTTTCTAACCCATTCCCCCTATGAATAAAGTAATATGTTACATGAGCTTTTTGCTCTTTTTTGTTTTAAGTTGTAAAAAATCGGGAACGTTCCCAGTTCCCGAACCAACACCTCCAATTGTGGTAAACCCACCAACAAATTTACCTGCTGGGGCTAAAGATGGAGTTGTTTTTATCAATAACGGAACCTCTGCATTAGTCACATTATATGCACCCGGTAAAACATCGGTTGCCTTAATCGGCGATTTTAATAACTGGTCTACCACGACAAATAGAATGACAAAAACTTCTGATGGTTTAATGTGGTGGGTACAAGTTGATAATTTAAATCCTAATACAGAATACGCTTATCAATTTTTGGTAGATGATAATTTAAAGGTTGCCGATCCATATTGTGAAAAAGTATTAGACCCGACTAATGACAGTTACATTTCGGCTTCCGTGTATCCCAACTTAAAGGCATACCCCACAGGTAAAACTACAGGAATCGTAAGCATTATGCAGGCAAACCAGTCTGTGTATGCTTGGAAAAGCAATAACTTTGTTCGTCCTGATAAAAATAACCTAGTGATTTACGAATTATTAATCCGTGATTTTACCCAAGGTCACAGCTATGCATCCACGCTTGAAAAACTAGATTATCTAGTTAATTTGGGTATTAATGCCATCGAATTAATGCCGGTTAATGAATTTGAAGGCAATTTAAGCTGGGGCTATAATCCTTCATTTTATTTTGCGGCAGACAAATATTACGGTACTAAAACAGCTCTTCAAAATTTTATTGACGAATGCCACTTGCGTGGGGTAGCCGTAATTATAGATATGGTGTTGAACCACTCATTTGGCCAATCGCCCATGGCGCAATTGTATTTTAACAGTGGTAAACCTTCAAGTGATAATCCATGGTTTAATGTTGACGCCAAGCACCCTTTTAATGTAGGCTATGACTTTAACCATGAAAGTGCCGCAACTAAATATTTTACGAAAAACGTCATTAAATTTTGGATGCAAAACTATAAGGTTGATGGATTTCGCTTTGATCTGTCTAAAGGCTTTACGCAAAAAAGTTCAACAGATGATAATGTTTTTAGACAATATGATGCTGGGAGAATTGCAATTTGGAAGGAATATAATAGCTTTATTAAAAGTGTAGACAATGCTAATTTTTACGTGATTTTGGAGCATTTTGCCGAAGAAACAGAAGAACGTACTTTGGCAGATGATGGAATGATGCTTTGGAATAACCTTAATTATAGCATGAATGAAGCTACCATGGGCTGGCTAAATAATGCTGATTTTTCATGGGGATTTTATACGAAACATGGTTTTGCTAAATCCGAAAATTTAGTAAGCTACATAGAAAGCCATGACGAAGAACGATTGAATTTTAAGAACATCAATTTTGGTAATGCATCAGGATCTTATGTTATAAAAGATTTAACTACGGCCTTAAAAAGAGAAGAAATGGCAGCAGCTTTTCTTTTTGCCATGCCTGGTCCCAAAATGATTTGGCAATTTGGTGAATTAGGTTATGATACAAGTATTGATTTTAATGGTAGAACAGGCGATAAACCTATTAAATGGGAATATTTTAATGATCCTCGGCGGAAAGCTTTATATGATGCTTACGCTAAATTTATAAAGCTTAAAAAAAATAATGCGATATTTAGTTCGGCAACAGTGAGCTATAATTTAACTGGAGCGATTAAATATATTAAATTGGTTAATAGTACAAACACGGTTATAGTGGTAGGTAATTTCGATGTAAATGCACAAGTTGCTGCCATTGATTTTGGTACTAGTGGATTATGGATGGATGCCCTTGGTGGTGCAAATATTACGCTTGCTACTACACAGTATAGTGCTACACTTGCTCCTGGGGCATATCATATATTTAGTAGACAAACTTTAAATTGATGAAAGGAATTAAGTTCTTAACGTTACTCTTGATTTTAGCCTTATCGACGAATGCTCAAATTGATACGCTACAAAAAATAGTTCTTGGGCGAACAAATAGCATTGAGCAACAGCAAAAACCTTATGTGATTTTAATTTCTATTGATGGTTTTAGGTGGGATTTAGCCGATAAATACCAAGCTAAGAATCTCCTAAAACTGAGATCGGCTGGAGTTCAGGCCGCCAATCTAAAGTCTTCATTTCCTTCCTTTACATTTCCAAATCATTATACCATTGTAACGGGCCTTTATCCCTCGCACCACGGTATAGTTGATAATATTTTTTATGATAAATCACGAGCCATTTTGTATAAAAAGTCAGATAAAAAAATGGCTGTTGATAGTTCTTGGTACGGGGGTAAACCGCTTTGGGTACTTGCAGAGCAACAACAAATGTTAAGTGCCGTCTTTTATTGGCCCGGATCCGAAATATCGATGGATGGAATTAGACCAACTTATTATTATAATTATAACGAAGTAATTACCCTAAATAGAAGAGTGGCCATTGTTAAGGATTGGCTTCAACTGTCGACAGAGAAAAGGCCACATTTTATGGCGCTTTATTTTCACCAGGTAGACAAATCGGGACATAAGTTTACACTCGAATCTGAAAATACCAGGGAGGCGGTACAATTGGTTGATGAAGCGGTTGGTAAAATAGTCGATGCGGCGAAGGCTACTGGGTTACCTGTAAACTTTATAGTAGTTTCTGATCATGGCATGGCCGCTGTGGATAGCGAAAACACTATTCCCTTGCCGAATATATTAAATAGTGAAAAGTTTATTGTTCCTCCCGGTAATGCCATGCTTCATGTTTATGCAAAAAATAAGGCTGATGTAAAACCTACCTATCATGCATTAAAAAGAATGGCTGGCGATTATGATGTATATTTAGCAAAGAACATCCCTAAATCCTGGCACTACAATAAAAAGGAAGATTATTTTAAAAGGGTAGGCGATATGGTTCTAATTCCTCATTTACCGAAAGTTTTTAACATAAATGGTGTGAAGCCCGATGTGGGTCAACATGGTTTTGATCCCGAATTTGAAAATATGCGAGGTATTTTTTATGCATGGGGTCCTCAATTTAAAGATGGTTTAAGTATATCTTCTTTTGAAAATGTGCACATTTATCCTTTAATTGCAAATGTATTGGGCTTAAGCTACCCTCAAGCAATTGATGGTAAAAAGAAAATACTTATTAAAACATTGAAATAATTCTGAACCAAAAAACTCCTGTTATGATTAAAAGAGCACTAATTGTAGGCTTCATTTTGCTATTCACTTTGTCGGGCTTTAGCCAAAGTTACGTTCCATCAGCTTCAAACCTTGAAGCTAGGAAGTGGTTTAACGACGCAAGATTTGGATTATTTATTCATTGGGGCCCTTTTAGTATTCCTGGTAGTGGAGAGTGGGTGATGAACAATCGTAAGATCACGGTTAAAAACTATGTACGATTGCAGGACTTTTTTAATCCCACAGCTTTCGATGCAGCCCATTACGTAACAATGGCAAAAAATGCAGGAATGAAGTACATTACGCTAATTACTCGCCACCATGATAGTTTTAGCATGTGGGACACCAAGTATTCGGATTTTAACATTATGAATACTCCATATAAAAAAGATATTGTTAAAATGATGGCCGATGAATGTCATAAACAAGGCATAAAGCTCTTTTTGTATTATTCTTTATTGGATTGGACTAGAGAAGATTATCCGCATGAAACAGGAAGGACAGGTCAGTTTAGCGATAGAAAAGGAAAAGGTAATTATGCCACTTATCTGCAGTTCATGAAAAACCAGCTAACCGAACTGTTAACTAACTATGGTGAGATAGCCGGTATTTGGTTTGATGGACATTGGGATCAAACAGCTCCAGAAGGAAATAAAGATAGGAGCTCGAGAATAGATTGGAAATACGATGAAATTTATAATTTAATCCACAAATTGCAGCCTCAATGTCTAATAGGTAACAATCATCATTTATCACCTTTTCCGGGCGAAGACTTTCAAATGTTCGAAAAAGATTTACCTGGGGAGAATAAATCAGGATTAAGCTTTCAAGAAGCATCTAATAAATTGCCTTTAGAAACCTGTGAAACTATTAATGGATCTTGGGGCTTTAATTTAACTGATACCACCTATAAATCGAACAAACAGTTGATTGAATATTTAGTAAAGGCAGCCTCTTTAGGAACGAATTTATTGCTTAATATTGGTCCAATGCCAAATGGTAAAGTACAACCGGAATTTGAAGACCGTTTACAAGCTATGGGAACCTGGCTTAAAACTTATGGCGAAAGTATTTATGGAACAGAAGCAGGATATTTAAAGCCGCAAGAATGGGGATGTATGACTAGAAAGGGAAACAAAATCTTTGTACATGTTTTAAATGATCAAATAAACCAACTGACATTGCCTCAATTTTCAGCAAAAAAAGTTAAAAAAGCATACTTACTTAAAGATAGTTCAGTAGTTGAAACAAAGCTATCAAAGGGCAACTTAACAATAACCGTTAATGGGGATCCTAAAGAAATGGATCGTGTTGTGGTATTAGAAATATAAGCTAAGCGAATGGCGTAACAATTTCGTGCTTATGCTAGTTATGCTTTCCAATTTTTTGATATTTATAGCCATACAACCAAAAACAATCAGATGAAGAAATTTTTTACCTTAACACTTATTGCATTAAGCTTTGTGAGCTTTTCGCAAGCCCAACAACGCGGTCAAGGTCAACGACCAACAACTGCTCCAAGTACTACTCCCGGCACCCCTGCGGTGCGAGAAGAGCCAGCTGCTAGGCCTTCGAGTGTTGGATCAAGAACTATTGTTCCAGAGAGTTCAGTCATAACCAATCATACAGTTACCATTAAAGGGAAAACCGTTCCATATAAGGCTACTACAGGTACATTGCCAGTTTGGGATGAAGAAGGCAAAGCCATTGCTGGTTTATTCTATACTTATTATGAGCGTTCTGATATCCAGAATAGGGATAGTAGACCTTTGGTAATTTCATTTAATGGTGGCCCAGGTTCCGCATCAGTTTGGATGCACATTGCCTATACGGGTCCTGTGGTTCTAAATATTGATGATGAGGGATACCCTATTCAGCCATATGGTTATAAAGATAACAACGCTTCAATTTTAGATGTAGCAGATATCGTATACATAGATCCCGTAAATACTGGATATTCTCGCGCAACTAGCAAAGATGTGCCCACTAATAAATTTTTTGGCGTTAGAGCAGATATTCGCTATTTAGCCGAATGGTTAAATACTTTTGTAACCCGCAATAACCGTTGGGCATCTCCAAAATATCTAATCGGTGAAAGTTATGGTACCACACGTGTCTCAGGTCTTGCCTTAGAGTTACAAAGCAATCAATGGATGTATTTAAATGGTGTGATTTTAGTTTCGCCAACCGAATTGGGAATTGAAAGAGGTACCGTTTTAGATGCAGCCTTACGTTTACCTTATTTCGCTGCAACGGCTTGGTACCACAAAGTATTGCCTGCTGATTTGCAAGGGAAAAAATTAACTGATATGTTACCAGAGGTGGAGAACTTTACGGTAAATGAACTTATTCCGGCCATTGCTAAAGGAGGATTTTTGCCAATGGCTGATAAGCAGAAGATAGCGAGTAAGATGGCTCGTTTTTCAGGTTTATCAGAAAAAGTGATTTTGCAAAATAACTTAGATGTATCCACTAATTTATTCTGGAAAGAATTATTGCGAGACAAGGGATATACCGTAGGTAGATTAGATTCAAGATATAAAGGGATTGATAAAGCAGATGCAGGTGATGGCCCGGACTATAATGCAGAATTAACCTCATGGTTACATTCATTTACACCAGCAATTAATATGTATATCCGCAATGAACTCAACTATAAAACTGATTTAAAGTATAATATGTTCGGCCCGGTTAATCCTTGGGATAGGAGTGGTGATCAAACAGGTGAAAATTTAAGAGCAGCTATGGCTCAAAATCCTTACCTGCATGTGTTGGTGCAGTCTGGTTATTATGATGGTGCTTGTGATTACTTTAATGCAAAGTATAATATGTGGCAAATGGATCCGAGTGGCAAATTAAAGGATAGAATGAGCTGGGAAGGTTATGAAAGTGGCCACATGATGTACCTACGCAAACCAGATTTAACGCTGGGTAATGATCATATTCGTGATTTTATAGAGAAGACATTGCCTAAAAAGGGCGTTCCTGCTAAATTTTAAAACATGTTTAACAAAAATTGTCCCGAATTATTCGGGACAATTTGATGTTATATATTCGCTTGCAATCAAAAAAAGTTACATTTATAAATGTTTTTTCAAATATTTATAAATATGTAACAATGAAACAAATCATTATTCTAATTCGGGTGATTGCGGCAATCATGCTCATTACATTAGGTGTAAATAATTTAAGTGAACCTTCTAATGTAGAGGTGGCAATTGGTGTGTTCGAAATTATATTGGGACTAGCAATTGTATTTAAGCCGATAACTAACTTATTTAAAAAGATTTAAACATGGACTTTCAGCAAACCGACAAACCTATGGCAAAGAAAATTATCAAGTATGTATTAATATTGGTTGGATTTTTAGCATTCTTAATCATTCAACCTTTTACCTATGAGAATATTGACGCCGGGAATGTTGGTATAAAAATTAATTTATATGGTACTAATAGAGGGGTTGATAATATTACGATTGTAACCGGGCGTGTTTGGTATAATACATGGACAACTAAAATCATTGAATTTCCTACGTTTACACAGTCTGTAGATTATGATCCATTTGTAGTAACTACAAAAGATGCGGCCGAATTTAAGGTTGACCCTAAACTAAACTATCATGTTAATCCGGCAATGGTACCACAAATTTATAGACAATATCGCAAAACATTAAGTGAGATTGAACAACAGTTTATGCGTAATACTATTTACGATGCGTACCGGATTGTTGCCAACTCTTTTAGTTCTGACTCGGTGATGTCTAACCGAGAAAAATTTGAGGATAGAATTCAGATTATCTTAACCAAGAATTTAAGTAAAGATGGTTTTGTTTACGATCAATTAACTTCGGCTATAACGCCCCCAGAGAGTTTGAGACAAATGATCGATGAAAAAAATGCATCAATCCAAGCTAGATTGAAAGCAGAAAATCAAGCTAAACAAGCTGACGCTGAAGCAAAAGTTAAGGTTGCTACTGCAACAGGTGAGGCACAAGCTTTATTAGTTAGGGCTAAAGCCGAAGCTGAGGCAAACAGATTAAGACAAACTTCGCTAACACCATTATTGGTACAACAGCAATGGATACAAAAATGGGATGGTAAATTGCCTACAACACAAGCAGGAGCAGGTACAAGTTTTATGATGCCCCTTAAATAATATAATTGTTCGCATACATTTGGCAAACCTTATGATCTTTTTATCATTATTTTTTTTAAAAGGTTTCACCTAGCTGCTGTATGTTTGTAGCTTGAAGCTTTATTATTTGATTTTTTCTTGCACTTTATTTAATCAATATTCCGTATTTTTACACCCCGCATATGGAACAGATCAAAACATCATTCGATTTCGAAAAGCCCTTAGCTGATTTAATGCAGCAAATTGAAAAGGTAAAACAGGTTGCTGATAAAACTAAAGTAGACATGTCTGCAACTTTAGCAGAGCTCGACGAAAAGGTTGCCAATACAAGTAAAAACCTTTATAGCAACTTAACAGGATGGCAAAAAGTACAAATGTCTCGCCATGCTGAAAGACCTCAAACTTTGGATTATATCAATTTTATTTGCGATGATTTCATTGAAATGCATGGCGATAGGACTGTTAAAGATGACAAAGCAATTATAGGCGGTTTTGCTTCTATTGATGGACAAACAGTGATGATTATTGGCCATCAAAAAGGAAAAAACACTAAGGAACGGCAATTTCGTAATTTCGGGATGGCTAACCCAGAAGGTTACCGTAAAGCTTTACGCTTAATGCGTTTAGCCGAGAAATTTAATAAACCGGTAATTTCGTTTATTGATACAATGGGCGCTTACCCTGGTTTAGAAGCTGAAGAGCGTGGGCAAGGCGAAGCAATTGCAAGAAATTTGTTGGAGATGTCGGTGCTTAAAGTGCCTATCTTGTGTTTTGTGGTTGGTGAAGGTGCATCTGGCGGCGCCTTAGGTATTGGTATTGGTGATAAAGTTTATATGCTAGAGCATACTTGGTACTCGGTTATTTCTCCAGAGTCTTGCTCGTCCATTTTATGGAGAAGCTGGGATTTCAAAGAGAAAGCGGCTGAATGCTTAAAGCTTACGTCGGACGATATGTTTAAGAATAAATTAATTGATGGCATTGTGAAAGAACCACTGGGTGGAGCTCATCAAAATCCAGAATTGATGGGACAAACGCTCAAGAAACAAATAATAAAAGACCTTAAAGAATTAACTAAAGTACCTACAGAGAAACTTATTGCAACAAGAATTGATAAATTCTGTGCAATGGGTGTTGTAGTAGAAGGCTAATGATTATTGGTGTAACTAACTTTCTTCGAACACGGTAGCTGATTCATTCCTAATATTGCCGGAATAAGTATAATATAAACCTAGCTTAAGTCTAGGTTTAAGCGACGAATTTATTCGATAAAGCCTAATGCTTCAGCTTCGCTTTGAATAATTTCTCTAGTTTTTCCATTTTTGGTAAAATTACAATCCTGCAATAGGGCAATTCTCCATTTTTAGTGAAGTAATCTTGGTGGTAATTTTCAGCAACATAAAAGGTTTCAGCTTTATCAATGCTGGTTACTACCGGTTTTCCAAAAGCGTTGTCCTTATTAAGTGCAGCCTTATATTTTTCGGCAATTTCTTTTTGTTCAGGGCTATGATAAAAAATAACTGAACGATATTGGGTGCCAACATCTGCACCTTGTCGGTTTAGCGTAGTAGCGTCATGGCTTTTCCAAAAAACTTCTAAAAGTTCATCGTAACTAATTTTGGCTGGATCATATTCCATCTCAATTACTTCAGCATGGTTGGTTAATCCGCCACAAACCTCTTCATAAGTGGGATTAGGGGTGTTGCCACCTTCATAGCCAGATTTGACATTGGTAACGCCATTTAAACGTTGAAATAAAGCTTCGGTGCACCAAAAACAGCCCATGCCGAAAGTAGCTTTTTGTAATTTTTTTTGTTGGGCATCTGCAGTTTCCATAGATAGAATTACTAAAATTAATAATAGGAGATGTTTCATTTTTTTACGAATTACGTTCAGTAATTATACGCAAAACAAAGGAGTTTAGTTTTTCATTAACTAAAATGCTAAATATTATTGACAATAGGATGGCGATTTGGCAATAAGTTTCTAAATTTATATCATAATTAAAATTAAACGATATGTCTACACCTTACATTCCATGCCTTGATTTAGGCACATATATTAATGGCACAGAAGAGCAACGTAAAAAGTTTTCTGATGAGCTTGGAAGAGCTTTTAATGATTCGGGTTTTGTAACCATCACCAATCATGGTGTTAGTCAGGAGTTAATAGATAAGTTATATGCGAATATTAAGGCAGTATTTAGTTTGCCGGTAGAAGTAAAACGTAAATATGAGAAAGTTGAACTGGCAGGACAAAGAGGATATACCAGTGCTGGAAAAGAAACAGCAAAAGGGGCGAAGACTGCCGATTTAAAAGAGTTTTGGCAAATAGGACAGGAGGTGAGCGATGGCGACCCGATTAAAAGTGAATATCCAGCTAATGAAGTGCTTGAAGAAATTGAAGGCTTTAATGCTGTTACTAGAGAAATTTATCAAAAACTGGAAGAAAATGGCAAACATTTGCTACGTGCCATTGCTACCTATTTAAACTTGCCAATTAATTATTTTGATGAGCATGTTCACAATGGGAATTCCATTTTAAGGGGTATTCACTATTTTCCGATAGAAAATCCCGACGCTTTGCCAGACGATGCTGTGCGTGCTGGAGCACATGAGGATATTAATTTAATTACCTTATTAATTGGGGCTAGTGCTGATGGTTTGGAAGTGCTTACCCGCAGTAACGAATGGTTGCCGATTAAAGCGCACCATACGGATATTGTAGTGAATGTTGGCGATATGCTGCAGCGCTTAACCAATAATAAGCTTAAATCTACCACTCATAGAGTTGTTAATCCACCTCGCGAATTGATGAAAACTTCCCGTTTCTCGGTTCCGTTCTTTTTGCACCCCCGTAGTGATATGGATTTAACCAGCTTGCCATCAACAATAGACGCGGAACATCCAAAAGCTTATAGCGATATGACTGCTGGAGAGTATTTAGATGAGCGATTAAGAGAGATCGGGCTTAAAAAATAGTTCTTTTACAGTTTTTAGTTAACAGTTTTCAATTGCGACTTGTAAAAAAATCTTCTTCAACAGAAAGAGATCTTTATGCAATCAATTGTGAACTGTTAACCTAAACATGGGAACAGTTATCCCTTTTTCAAAAACTCGGTTTTTAATACCACGCGCATTTTATCGGCTTTGCAATCTACTTCTCTAGGGTCATCAGTTAATTTAATATTCTTGATTACCATTCCCTTTTTCAAGGTTACCGATGTTCCCTTTACAGGCAAACTTTTAATTAATATAACTGAGTCGCCATCCATTAAACGATTACCATTGCTATCTTTTACAATTAATTCTTCTTCCATGCTGTTGTGATTTTTCACAAAGGTAAATATTTTATGTTAACAGGAATCTATTTCTTCCCTTTGTCAACCGCTCTAATAATTGCATCTTGTATTCTGGGACGAATATTTAGTCTTCCCAATTGTTCACTAACTGTAGGATTTACGCGGTTAGACAAAAATACATAGATCAAACCCCGAGCAGGATCAGTCCAAACGGCAATGCCTGTATAGCCTGTGTGGCCAAATGTTTGTGGTGAGGCTAGCGACGAAGGATATTTCTTGGTTAAATCGGGGTCCCAACGATCAAATCCCAATCCCCTTCTGCTTACGTTAGACTGCTTTGAGGTAAACATATCAACAGTTTGTGGTTTGAAATACTGTTCGCCCCCATAGGTTCCTTTATTAAGCATCAGCTGATAAAAGATGGCCAAGTCATTTGCCGTGGCAAATAAGCCAGCGTGACCTGCCACACCGCCTTTTAAAGCAGCCCCCTGGTCATGTACATATCCTTCTAATAGGGTTTTCCGGAAAACTTTATCATCCTCAGTCGGCACTATCCTATCTTTTGGGAAACGGTTCCTAGGTAAATAGCCAGCAGTATGCATACCTAATGGAGTATAAAAATTGCTTAAAACATATTGGTCTTCGGGTTTCTCTGTAATATGCTCAACAATATCTTGCATCACATACATGCTGATATCGCTGTAAACATAACTTCCTCTAGTTTTTATTGGGGAATTTAACATTTTTGGCCACATAAAATCGTTAAAAAACCCCTTTTTAATATAGTAGTTGTCTGCAACTTTTGTTGGAAATGCAGCTGTTGAATCTCTGCTATAATCTCCTGCTTTTACATAATCATGAAATGGGATATAAGGAATAAACCCAGCCTGATGTAGCATCACTTCACGAACATTAATACTATTCATGGGCGTATTTCTTGCTTTTGCGATGTAATAGCCAATGTTTGTGTCAAGTTTTAGTTTATTTTGTTCAACCAATCGCATTACGCTCGGTGTAGTAGCTGTAACTTTGGTAACCGACGCAAGGTCAAATATATCAGTTATTTTATCAGCTCTTTGGTTGTCATAAGTATGATAGCCAAAAGCCTTGTTGTAAATTACTTTCCCATCTTTTGCTACTAAAACTACCATACCCGGGGCAGCCTTTTTAGCAATTCCTTCTTGCACAATGTCATCGATCTCTTTCAAGTCTTCGGAATTAATTTCCGCATCTTCTGGTACCGTATATTTTAATCGGGTAGCCATCGTTTGATAACCCGACCCTGCGGTATATTTTCCTGAATACCCTTTGGCTAGGATTTGCTGAGCGGGTATCCCTCCAAAAATAATTTGGGGAATTACCATGCTAGATTCTTCATTGGTTTGTGGTGTCCAAATGATGGGCGCCATTAACTGATCTAGGTTAGCTAAACTTTTACCGTCCCCAAATAATGCTACAATTACGTTTTTATTTTTAGCGATGTTGTTTACGAAATTTAAATACTTTCCATTGGAAGTCATTTCATCTGTCAATGCAATGATAACCGTATTAAAATACTTTAAATCATCTTCCAAATCGTTTAAGGTAGTAGAATCTTTATATGGAAGGGCACTTAAAGTGGTTACGTTAGCATATTTATATAGTAAACTGTCAAAAGCTAGCTGGTGTTCGAAACCTAAATTGACCGAAGCAAAATGTTTATCGGCCAGGCCTACAATAGGGATTAAGTTTTTTTGATTGTTAAGGAGTACTGAGCTTTTAGCAATGGAATTGATTGCTTTTAAACGGTTTTCGTTGTGTTTATGTTCTTGGGCGCAGGCACTTAAGGTGAAAATTAGAGCTAGAGATGCAACAACTGTACTTACTAATTTATTTTTTTTCATATACTTTTTCTCCATTAACGTAAGTTTTCAGGACCTTATTTTGTAAAATTTGTGATGCGGTAGCTTTCATGATATCATTTTCCAGTACAATAAAATCGGCAAATTTGCCCACTTCAAGGCTTCCTTTTTCTTTTTCTTCAAAGTTTGCTTTTGCTGCCCAAATCGTCATTCCTCTTAGGGCTTGCTCGGCAGTTAAGGCATTTTCCATTTGGTAGCCATTTTTTGGGAAATCTTTAGCGTCTTTTCTGGCTGTTGCTGCAAAAAATGTAAACATAGGGTTAATTTGTTCCACAGGAAAATCAGTTCCCAAAGGAATCCAACCATTTTGTTCCATTAATTGTTTGTAGGCATAAGCACCTTTTACTCTTTCAGCACCTAATCGATCGCCAGCCCAATACATGTCTGAAGTGGCATGCGTAGGCTGTACTGATGGGATGATACTTGCGCTTCCAAATAAGTTGAAATCACTTTGTGCTACTACCTGAGCGTGCTCAATTCTCCATCTCTTATCATTTTTAGCACCTAGAACCTGGTTATAGATTTTAAGAATCGTACGGTTTGCAGAATCTCCGATAGCGTGTGTGCACATTTGAAAGTTGTGATCGTTTATTTTTTTTGCCACTTCTTCGAAATGTTTAGTTTCGCTTAATAGGAATCCTCTTTTATGGGGCATATCACTATAGTCATGTAACAAGCAAGCACCACGTGAGCCAAGTGCGCCATCAGCATATACTTTGAAAGCTCTTACATTTAATCGATCAGTTTTAATTGCCCCGCGTTTAAATAAATAATCGAAATTTTTCTCAGTATCTGATAACATTACGTATAAACGCATCTTCAATGAGTTTTTTGCCTGCATTTTTTCAATAAAATCTACTGCCTCAAAGTCTAAACCGCAGTCGTCTATCGTAGTTAAACCAACTGAAAAGCAATTCTTTTGTGCATCTAGAAAAATTTTCTCCATTTGTTTTGAGTCTGGAGCAGGGATTTTATTTTGAACTAAACCAACTGCATTGTCAATTAATAAACCAGTTAGTTTTCCATCTTTCTCTACAATATCCCCTCCTGTTAAGGCAAACGACTTGCTGAGACCTGCCTCATCTAATGCTTTTTGGTTAACTATAGCTGCATGGCCGTCAATTCTCTCTAATAAAACTGGCCTATTAGGGAACATCAGATCTAATTTTTCTTTAGTGGGAAATTGTTTAATAGCCCAATCATTTTGGTCCCATCCTCTGCCAATTAACCATCCATCAGGATTAGTTTTTGCAAATGCACTTAGCCTTGTTAAAACATCCTCCCAACTGGTTGTTTCTCTTAAATCAGCACTTTGCAAACTTTGCCCATAGCCCATAAAATGAGCATGAGCATCAATAAAGCCTGGAAATACGGCCTTTCCGTTTACGTTAAGCTCTTCTTTGGCCGCGAACTGTTTTCGGATATCGTTAGTTGTACCAACGCCAATAATTTTGCCATCCTTTGTTGCAATTGCTTCAGCAATATCAAATTTTTCGTTTACAGTATAAATTTTACCATTATAGATAATTAAATCTGCTTTTTGCTTGCTACAACTAGCCACGATGAATAACAATGCAATTAAGAAAGGGGATCTTTTCATATTTTAAAGATAGAAAAAGGTTGGGTTTTATCTATGAACTTTTTCTTATAGTAAATTTCATAGATAAGTCATTTAGAGTCAACAATATAAAAACAGACTTAGGGATAAGGCTAATTTTCGCTAAATTAGCAACCTTACAATACTAATAAATGTCTGATATTATACAACTTTTACCTGATAGTGTTGCCAATCAAATTGCCGCTGGGGAGGTGGTTCAGCGACCCGCATCAGCAGTAAAAGAGTTGCTTGAAAATGCGATTGATGCAGGGGCTGATAAAATACAATTGATTGTTAAAGATGCAGGGAAGGCCTTGATCCAGGTGATCGATAATGGTTGTGGAATGAGCGTTACTGACGCGAGAATGTGCTTTGAGCGCCATGCTACTTCAAAAGTCCGCAAAGCGGAAGACTTATTTGCAATTCGTACCATGGGTTTTAGAGGCGAAGCAATGGCTTCGATTGCTGCAATAGCCCAAGTAGAGTTGAAGACTAAACGCCATGAAGATGAAGTAGGTACTTTAGTTCAAATTGAAGGAGCTTCATTTATCAAGCAAGAGCCTATTGCTACACCCGGAGGAAGTAGTATCTCGATTAAAAATCTATTTTATAATACGCCAGCTCGCCGTAATTTTTTAAAAAGTAACCCTGCTGAGATGCGTCACATTATTGATGAATTTCAGCGCGTGGCTATGGCAAAACCAACCATTGCTTTTAGTTTACATCATGATGGCGTCGAGATTTACCGTTTGCCTGCATCGGCATTAAAACAACGCATTGTCCATTTATTTGGTAGTAATTATAACCAACGATTAATTCCGGTTGAGGAAGAAACGACCATCATTAATCTAAAGGGATATATTGGAAAACCGGAGTTTGCAAAAAAGACTAGGGGTGAGCAGTTTTTCTTTGTAAACGATCGTTTTATTAAAGATGCTTATTTAAATCATGCAGTGAATAAAGCTTATCAAGAGTTGCTGCCCGACGATAATTATCCATTGTATGTGTTGTTTATCGATATCGATCCTGCAAAAATTGATGTAAATGTACATCCAACTAAAACTGAAATTAAGTATTTGGATGAAAAGTCTATTTATGCAATTATTCATTCGGCCGTTAAAAGATCTTTGGGAAGGTTTAATATTAGTCCTACGATAGATTTTAATCAGGAAACTGGTTTTAATCAAATGATAAGTCCGATAGCACACGAGGATATAGTGCCTCCAAGTATTGCTTTTAATCCTGATTTCAATCCTTTTGCCCCAAGTAGATCTCCCGTTAAAGAATCTTCATCCGCATCCTATTTACGTAGCCATGGCAATGCGGGTAGTAGCACGCAAAATTGGGGTTCGTTATACGAAGTTACCGAGCATAAGGTGGTAGAGCAATCGGCCCTCCCTTTAACGCCTGCATACGAAGGAGATCAATTTGAACCCGTTCAGAAGCAATTTATGCAAGTGCATAATCGTTACATTGTTTCACAGATTAAATCGGGTGTAATGGTAATTGATCAGCAGGCTGCACATGAAAGAATTTTATATGAGCGATTTTTACTTCATTTAGAAGATAGAAAGGGAGCTTCGCAACAAAGTCTTTTTCCGCAAACCGTGACGCTAAGTCCGAATGATTACGAATTAGCTAAAAGTTTATTAGAGGATATTAAAAGTTTAGGTTTCGAGGTAAGGGAGTTCGGTAAAAATACTTTAGTAATTGAGGGTGTTCCTGTTGATTTAGGGAGTACAACGATTAATGAGACGCAATTATTTGAACATTTGATAGAAGGATATAAAAATTCGCAGCAAGAGCTAAAGCTCGATAAAAGAGACTCCTTAGCCAGAAGTATGGCAAAGAATAGTGCTATTAAAGTAGGAACTGCATTAAGTCAACAAGAAATGAATACTTTAATTGAAGAACTTTTTGCCTGTAAAACTCCTAACTTTAGCATTAATGGCAAACCTGTAATACAAACTATTGCATTAAGTGAATTAGCGCAGAAGTTTGAGCGTTAGCAGACAGGATTTAGGCACAGGTATTGATGATCAGTGATATAAATGAACCAAGATTATAAATATGAATAACATTCCACCAGTAGTAAAAAATTTGCTAATTATTAATATACTTTTTTTTGTAGCCAAATGGATTTTCGAGCAACAAGGAATTCCATTTGTTGAATATTTGGCAGTATTCTACTTTGATTCGCCTTTTTTTAAAATATGGCAGCCATTAACATATATGTTTATGCACGGAAATACCATGCATATTTTCTTCAATATGTTTGCGCTTTATTCTTTTGGAGGGATATTGGAAGCACATTGGGGACCAAAACGATTTATTAATTTTTACTTGATTACTGGATTTGGTGCATTAGCGTTGCAATGGGCAGTACAAGCATTCGAAGTTTACCAAATAACCGGTTCAGCGATTAATAATCTTGAAACGCTTTCAGTAGCTAGCGCAATAGATGTTGAGACACTTAAATCTATTTATTTTGGACCAATGGTTGGTGCTTCAGGTGCTATTTTTGGACTTTTAGTGGCTTTTGCTATGTTATATCCAAATATAGAAATGTATATTATGTTTATCCCGGTTCCCGTTAAAGCAAAATATATTATTCCTGTATATATAGTAATTGAGTTATTTTTAGGTGTGGGTAAATTTGCGGGGGATTCTGTGGCTCATTTTGCCCATTTGGGTGGAGCACTAATTGGCTATATTTTGGTAAGAATGTGGCGAAACAAAACAACTTATTTCGATTATTATGATTAGTGGCCTTTGGCGTGATTTGCAGGTTAAGTTTTTTAAGTCTGGAAGTCCGGCTATGTTATACATCGGCATTAACGGGCTTATATTTATTGTAACCTCTTTGCTTGGGTTGATAATGACTTTTGCTGGTAAGAAAGATTGGGTGGCCTTGCAAATTCAAGAGTATTTCGCTTTTCCGGCAGCAATAGGTAGTTTGCCAGTTAAGTTTTATACCATTTTAACCTATCAGTTTTTTGATGGAGATTTTTTTCATATTCTCTTCAATATGTTATGGCTGTATTGGATCGGGCAAATCTTCTTATCTTTTTTAAAGCCTCGCCAATTTCACTTTGTGTATATAGGAGGGGGGATTTTAGGAGCCGTATTCTTTATCCTCATAAGTAATTTGGTGCCTGCTTATCAGGTTTCAGTTCCTAGCGCAACAATTATTGGCTCTTCGGCGGCAGTAATGGCAATCTTTACTGCAGTAACTACATTGGTGCCTAATTATAACATGAGATTGATGTTTATTGGTGATGTGAAGCTTAAGTACCTGTTTGCTGTATATTTGGTTATAGACATCTTGGGGACAAAATTTGACAACGCTAATGCTGCTGGAAATTTCTCACATTTAGGTGGTTTGATATTTGGATTGATTTTTATTAAATTATTGCAAAATGGTAAAGACTGGAGTACTATCTTTAAAAGAAAACCAAAATTAAAAGTAGTTAAAAACAACGCGCCTAAAAAGAGCGAAACCAATGTTAATCAACAAGAAATAGACAGGGTATTAGATAAAATTTCTAAGTCCGGATATGATCAGTTAAGCAAAGAAGAAAAGGAAATTTTATTTAAGGCAAGTAAAAATTAATGAAGAAAAAGAGGATAACATTTTTTGATAAATTAATATTCGTAATAGCTGTCGTTATGGCTATTGGAATGTTTCTGGGGATCAGAGCTGGTGTTAGTGATCCTCGTCAACATATGATTATTGCCTTCTTTGGTCTAGCTTATCCATTTTTTCTTTTTGCAAATATCTTAATTCTAATCTACTGGGCTTTGAGGGCAAAGTGGGTAATTGCTATCCTAACCTTGGTTTTAATAGGGTATGGAGGCCATACTTTAATTGCCACATTCGGCTTTTTTGGAAAAAAGGGATCACTTCAGAAGGAAGATGATAAATTGATAAGGATGATGACCTATAATGTGCATAATTTCACACCTTATGGGGAAAAGATATCAATTGAAACAAAGGGGAAAATGCTCGATCTAGTAGCAGCACAAATGCCTGATGTGATATGCTTTCAAGAATTTTATACAAGAAAAAAGGGCCCGTTTGATATCATAGATAGTTTAAAAAAGTTATTGAATATAAAGTACTATTATTTTGAACCGACCATGACAAGTGAGAGGGAATCGATTGGAATGGCAATTTTTTCTCGCTATCCAATAAAAAATATTGGTAAAATTGAATTTCCTGATGTCAGGGGAAATGAGAGTATCTATGTTGATTTGCTTATTAACAATAAAGTAATCAGGATTTATAATGTTCATTTACAGTCTATATCGTTTGGTAAAGAAGATTATACCTATTTAGATCAAGTTACCAAAGAAATGGATCCCAAGGTAACATCGTCTAAACGAATTGTGAGGATGTTAAAAGGCGCTTTTAAAAAACGAAGTGAGCAGGTTGATTTAATGAAAGCACATATGAGGACGTGTAAAACACCTTATATTATTGCTGGAGATTTTAATGATACGCCAGCATCTTACGTAGTTACCAAAATGACGGATTCCTTAAATAATGCATTTATTAAAAAAGGGCAGGGTTTTGGAAAAACTTATAATGGTAAATTTCCAAATTTTCAGATAGATTATATTGCAACCACCAAAGATATTGAAGTGATAAATTATCAGATTATCGAAGCTAGGCTGTCTGATCATTTTCCGGTTCGTAGCGATTTGCGTTTAAAAGAGTAGCCGATTTCAACAACAATTACCATACTAAGTATTAAATTTGCACCATGATACAAAACCTACAGTTATACAATACAATTTCACGAAAAAAGGAACAATTCGAACCACTAAATGCCCCTCACGTAGGCATGTATGTATGTGGTCCAACGGTTTATAGTGATGTGCATCTTGGTAATTGTAGGACATTTATTTCATTCGATTTAATTTTTCGTTATCTAAAGTTTAGTGGATACAAGGTTCGCTATGTGCGCAATCTAACCGATGCTGGGCATTTGGAGGGCGATCGCGATGAAGGTGACGATAAATTTGCTAAACGGGCAAAGCTTGAACAGCTTGAACCAATGGAAATTGTGCAGAAGTATACCCTTGGTTTTCATGATGTAATGCGGATGTTTAATACTTTACCTCCAAGTATTGAGCCTACTGCAACTGGGCACATTATTGAGCAAATTGAAATGATCAAAACCATTATCGCCAATGGATATGGGTATGAAGTGGATGGGACGATTTACTTTGATGTAGAAAAATACAGTAAACAATATAATTATACCATACTCACCAATCGTAATTTAGAAGATATGCTTGCTAATACGAGGGAATTGGGGGGGCAAGATGATAAACGTGGTAGATTGGATTTTGCACTTTGGATTAAAGCCAAGCCAGAAACATTGATGCAATGGGCCTCGCCATGGGGTGCTGGTTTTCCGGGCTGGCATATTGAATGTTCGGCAATGAGCGCGAAATATTTGGGGCAGGAATTTGATATTCACGGAGGGGGTTTAGATTTAGCTGCAACTCATCATACCAATGAAATTGCGCAGTCAGAAGCATGTAGCCATCATCAACCTGCGAAATATTGGATGCATACCAATATGCTAACAGTTAATGGTACCAGGATGTCAAAATCAGCAGGAAATGGTTTCTTGCCAGGTGAGCTATTTACGGGTAATCATCCCCTGTTAAAAAAGGGGTATAGCCCTATGACTGTTAAGTTTTTCATGTTGCAGGCTCATTATCGAAGTACCTTGGATTTTTCTAATGAAGCGCTAGATGCATCTGAAAAAGGATTTCGACGTTTAATGACAGCTATAAACTTATTGCCAAAGCTAACAGTTAGCGAGCAAAGTGATGTTGAAATTGAACAACTTCGTACCAACTGCATCAATGCAATGAATGATGATTTTAATAGTCCAATAGTTATTGCTGAATTATTTGAGGCCGTTAGGATAATCAATACCGTTTATGATGGAGGAACAAAAATTTCTTCAACGGAGCTGGAAAAATTAAAGTCATTAATGAACGATTTTGTATTTGAAGTGTTTGGATTGAAAGATGAAGATAGCAGCAATGTTGAGTTAAACGATGTTTTGGATATGGTTATCGCCCTTAGAAAAGACGCCAAAGAAAACAAAGATTATGCTACCTCTGATAAGATTAGAATTGGCTTGCAAGAAATGGGCATCCAATTAAAAGATAGCAAGGAAGGAACAACCTGGAGTAAGAGTTAATCGATACATCCCTTTTGAAAGTTTAAATATTTAAGCCAAATAAAATGGGTAAGGAAGAAGATAAATAACTTAAAGCAAATTAAAATAATGAATAGAAGATTTTTAACGTTTGTTCTGCTAGCGGCTGTATGTTTTTTGGGGTGTAATTCAGATCAAAAACAAGAATCGACAACGGAGGAAAAAGAAGTGGTTACCTTAACGTCTCCTGATTTTAATGCTGATAGTGCTTTTGCATATACGAAAGCACAGGTTGATTTTGGGCCTCGAATTCCATCAACAGATGCGCATTCAAAATGTGCAAATTACTTGGCAGAAAAATTAAGATCATTTGGAGGCGATGTTTTTATACAGCAAGCGCCTGTTAAAACTTTTGATGGAAAGACACATCAATTAAAAAATATCATTGCAGCATTTTACCCCGAAAAAAGGCAACGTGTTTTGATAACCGCCCATTGGGATGCGCGTCCTTTTTCTGATCAGGACTTAGACGAAGCGAATAGGGATAAAGCATTTGATGCTGCAAATGATGGAGCAAGTGGAGTTGCTGTGATTCTTGAAATGGCACGTCAAATTCAAATAAAGCAACCAAATATAGGCGTCGACTTTATTTTATGGGATATTGAAGATTATGGGAAATCAAATGATGAAACCGAAAAGGAAACTACTTGGTGCATTGGATCTCAGTACTGGTATAAAAATCCACCTGTAAAAGGTTATAAGCCATTGTATGCTATAAATTTAGACATGGTAGGTGGTGGAAGTGCCCAATTTGCGATGGATGAAGTATCTCGAAAATATGCACCAGCGGTGGTGCAAAAAGTATGGGGTATTGCTAGTGAGATCGGTTATTCGAATTATTTCATTAACCTAAATTCGGGCAGCCTAATTGATGATCATTATTGGGTTAACCAAGCTGGTATACCTTGTATAGATATTATTCATTTTACAGATGCTGCAGGATTTTATAAGAATTGGCACACCCAATTGGATAACTTAAATAATATTGATCGTAACACCTTAAAAGCTGTAGGCCAGGTTGTTTTAGAGACTATTTATAGAGAGAAGCCAGCCGCATAATGTTAATTGTTGATTAATTTTTGTCTATCTATTACATTTCATACCTTATATTCGCCTAATATTTATTCCCTATGAAAAGAATTATTTATACTTTATTTGTTTTGTCGGCCGGGTTTTCAGCAGTTGCTCAGAAATCAGACGGTAGTGCAAAGTCATTAGCAAAAACTGAAATTGCGTTTTCAGATAATGCGATCAAAAATGGAACAAATGCAGCATTTAATACGTTTGCAGCACCAGATGCAATTGTTTTTAGGCCAAATGCAGTAAATGCACGGCAATTTTATACCAGCGCTCCCGATATGAAAAATTTATCGTGGACGCCAAGTTATACGCAAATGTCGCGCAGTAGAGACTGGGGTTTTACAACCGGAGCCTATGTTGTTGATGGAGAACAGAAATCATATGGACAGTACGTGTCTGTGTGGCGTGGTAAAGACGGTAATTGGGAGTTAATTTTAGACATGGGCACTGAGACGAATAAGCCTTTAGAAAAAGTAGTTCCAGTTATCATAGAACCAAAGGATAAATTTAAGCCGGTTTTTGCAACAGAAAAGGAGTTAAAAACTAGCAGAGATATTATTTATACCACTGAAAAAACACTAAACACGACATTAAAAACATACGGATCAAGCGCGTTTTCTGGATTTTTAAGTGCTAATTCTCGGTTGTTATTTCCTGGAACTGAACCAATCATTGGAAAAGAGAATATTCAGGCTTTTAACAATAGAATGATTGATAAAATAAGCTTAAAAACTACCTCGGCTGATAAAGCATTGGGCGGTGATCTTGCTTATTCATATGGTATAGCTACGATAGATTACAAAACTGACTTACGTGAAAGTTTCAATTATCTATATATATGGGAGCGTCAAGCAGATTTTAGTTGGAATATATTAGTTCAAATTTATACTTTAGCCGAGCGTTAAACCAAACCAAATATAAACTTAAAGGATTTCGGCCCATGCTGAAGTCCTTTTTTTATGAAAAGCTTGGTGTGAAGTTGGATAGGCCAAGTGCCGAGCAAACTTCGTAAGTTATATAAATTGAAGATAATTTACGTTACTAATACATATGAAGAAACCTATATTTTTATTTGCCATTTTACTAACTACTTTAAGTTGCTTTGCCCAAGAAAAATTTGACATACAAGGTAAAGCTGGCTGTCGCGGAATTATGCCCGAAAATACAATTGCTGGAATGATTAGAGCGCTAACATTAGGGGTTACTACCTTAGAAATGGATGCAGTAATTTCGAAAGATTTACAAGTAGTTTTATCTCAAGAGCCTTACTTCAACCACGAAATTAGCCTTTCTCCAGACGGGAAATCAATCCCTTTGAAAGATGAGAAAAAACATAATATCTATAAGATGGATTATGTTGATATTCAGAAATACGATGTGGGAAGTAAACCCCATCCTCGATTTCCCGGTCAGCAAAAATATAAGGCATATAAACCGCTATTAGGTGAAATGATTGATTCTGTAGAAAACTATGTGAAATTAAATCGTTTAGCAAAGCCAGATTACAGTATTGAAACGAAATTAATTCCCAAAGGAGATAATGAGTTTCAGCCCGATGCTGCAACCTATGTTGAACTCATTATGGCTATTGTTAAAAAGAAAAAAATTGAAAAACGAGTGATCATCCAATCTTTTGATGTGAGAACACTTCAGTATTTGCACAAAAAATACCCTAAAATAAGAACTTCTCTTTTAATTGATGAGAAAGAAGATTTTGAAGATAACATTAAGGAATTGGGATTTAACCCAACTATTTATAGTCCATATTCTATTTTAGTTGGTAAAACATTGGTAGAAAAATGTCATGCCTTAGGGATTAAAATTATCCCGTGGACTATTAATTCAACAAAAGATATCAAGTATTTGATGAATTTAGGAGTTGATGGAATAATTACCGATTATCCCAATGTAATGGGGCAGCTCAATAACTAGCTGTCTTTTTTATTTTTTAAGGTTAATAATACATTGTCGAGTTCGTTAAATCTACTTTCCCAGATTTTCTTAAACTGCTCCAGCCATTTGTCTATTTCCTGCATTTTTGTGGCATTTAGTTGATAGTAGATCTCTCTTCCAGATTGCTCCTGTTCTACAAGTTTACATTCGGTTAGAATGCGCAGATGTTTAGAAACAGCTTGACGAGTAGTAGCAAAATGTTCTGCAATAGTATTTGGTGTCATTGCTTGAACCGCAATGAGTAAAATAATTGCGCGACGAGTTGGATCGGCGATTGCTTGGAAAATATCTCTTCTCATTTGTGAAACTGTATGGTTGCGAATATACGCAATTATTTGGTTGCGAGAAAATATTGAAATGTTTTTTCCAATTGTTCAAGGAAGCTTAATCCGAAGGTAATGAAGTTGCGCCGTTTTAAAACAAGTCCTTGATGATTTGCTCTATAGATAGTCCTTCAGCCTCTGCTCTGTAGTTACGCACAATACGGTGGCGCAAAATGGGTTCAGCTACTGCTTGAACATCCTCGATATCTGGAGCATATTTTCCAGAAACAGCGGCATGACATTTAGCACCTAATACTAAAAATTGAGAGGCTCTTGGTCCAGCGCCCCAACTTACATAATTATTAATAGCAGCGGAGGCTAGGGGTGTGTTAGGGCGGGTTTTTGAGGCTAATTTAACGGCATATTCTAAAACATGATCTGTAACTGGAATACTACGGATCAGCTTTTGAAAATATTGGATTTCGTTAGCGTCGATCACTTTTTCTAATTTAACTTCTCTATTACTGGTGGTGTTTTTAACAATCGTAAGTTCATCAGCAAATGAGGGATAATCTAGATGAATGTTAAACATGAAACGATCTAATTGTGCTTCGGGAAGGGGATAAGTACCTTCTTGTTCGATCGGATTTTGCGTTGCCAGTACAAAAAACGGTTGTGGCAGTGTATGCGTTTGACCGGCTATAGTTACTGCTTTCTCCTGCATGGCTTCCAATAATGCAGCTTGAGTTTTTGGGGGCGTTCTGTTAATTTCGTCCGCTAAAATAATATTAGAAAAAATTGGGCCCTTGATAAATTTAAGGTGACGATCTTCTCCCAGTATTTCTGCTCCAATAATATCACTTGGCATCAAATCTGGGGTGAATTGAATACGGTTGAAAGAAAGGTCTAAAACACTCGAAACAGTTTGCACCAGTAAAGTTTTAGCTAAACCCGGTACACCAACTAAAAGGCAATGGCCATTACTGAAAATAGCAACCAATACCGATTTAATTACCTCATCTTGCCCAATAACTACTTTATTAATTTCGGATTGGATTTTTTTAAAGGACTGATGCAATGCATCGACAGCTTTTACTTCGTTTTCAAACTGCATGCAACTTATTTTTTTTCATTTTTCGACCAAAGTTTCATTTCATCACAAGTTGCAAATTCCTCGTCAACTTTGATGTAAGTTGTTTCCTTACGTTTTTGGAACCATTCACTTACCACTCGATCTTCTTTTTCTTTTTGTGCGCGTTCCTTAAATTTAGGGTAATCTTGTTCTAGATTTCCTTTATGTGGTGGGATTTTAGATTTTAATAAAAAGATCTTATAACCTTCTTTACCTTGCTCTGGACTTGAAAAAGCAACTGGCTTAGAAATTTCGCCAACTTTCATGGTGTCAATGACAACAAAAACAGTTGGATCTAGTTTCTCTACCGGAATAAATGTTGTTCTAGCGGTAACATCATCTGCATATAACATCATTCCCCCATTGTATTGGGTTTCTTTGTTATCAGAGAAATTTGATGCTGCATAAGCAAATGGCATTTTATTTACGGTAAGATCTTTGTAAATACTATCAGCTTTTAATTTTAATCTATTCAAGCTTTCTGGCGTAGTTTGAGGCTTAACTAATATATGGCGTACATGAGCCTGTTCTCCCCGACGTTCTAAAACCTGAACAATGTGGTAGCCATATTCTGTTTCAAAAACTGGCGACATTTCTCCAGCTTTTAACTTAAATGCCCAAGCAGTAAATTCTTTAACCATCGTTGTTCTGTCGATAAACCCATAATCACCACCTTCTGGTGCCGAACCGGGGTCTTCTGAATAACTTTTCGCTAAAAATCCAAAATCTTCTCCATTTTTAATCCTAACCCTCATTTCCTCTAATTTGTCGTAAGATTTTTGTTTTTCAGCCTTGGTTAATTTTGGATATAAAACAATTTCTCCAACCTCTACTTCAGTACCAATGTCTGGTAAGCTATCCTTTTTGTAAGAATCGAAATATTTTTTTACTTCCAATGGCGTAACGCTGATATTTTCAGTGATCTTAGCCTGCATTTTTTGAGCAATCAAACCTTCTTTTACATCAGGTCTCATCTCATCTTTATACTGCAATGCCGATTTATGTAAAAATTGTTCCAATTGATCTTGTCCACCCATACGCTTAATTTGATAGCGCATACGTTTGTCTAACTCGTCATCAACCTGAGTATCTTCTACCACAATTGAATCGATTTCAGCTTGTTGCTTTAAAAGTTTCTGGATCAGCATTTGCTGAAGATATACGCATTTGATGCGATCATCGGCAGGATTGCCTTGGTTTAAATAGATAGCATATTGCTGATTCAACTCAGAAAGCAGAATGATATTGCTACCTACAACTGCTACTACTTTATCTACGTTTTTCTTTTGTGCTTGTACATTTATAAACAGACACATTAATGCAACTGCTATGCCTAAGGTTTTCTTCATTCTATATATTCAATTCTAAATGTTTGCAAAGTTAATATTATTTGAATAAGAATTTAGCTATAGCTTAGCCAAATGCCTTAGTTCATCATCATTAATCTTAACTGTATATTTTGTTCTTAGTATTTTAATCCATTCATTTTCCAAACTTTGCTGATAATCTGCAATAACTTGGCCCCTTACCTCATCAAATGCCTTATTTGAATATTTTGAAGCATTCGCATTGTGAAATTCTCTTAACTTACTTTCATTATCCCATGCCTTGCTCCAAATTTTTTTCTCTGAAATGTTAAACATTAAAACACCTTCACGATATTCATTCATAATATAGGCATATTCTAAGTTTTTCGGGGATGCCTTTTTTTGTGCTTTTAAAGCCCTTTCATAGCCATTAATTTCTGCCTTGTAAGCTGTATCTGCATCCAGTCCCATTGAACGGGCATCGATCACCTTGAGCTTAAAGTTGATGTAAAGGTTTAAATAAGAAGCCAAATCAGCATATGTTGCATTGGCAACACCGCTATGATTCTTTTTATAAACCCACATAAATTCTTTAGTGCTTATAGATTTTCCATTTACAGACGCCACATTTTGCGCGTATGCAATGAAATTTAAAGAGCACAAGAAAAAAATGCAACAGACTTTTCTCACAAAAGACAACAGCTATATATATTAATGGATAAAAATAACAATTTAAGACTCTATAATAAGATATTTAACTAATTTTAACAGAAAAAAAATCTGCTAATATTAATATGGCTAACCAACTTACAAGTAACGCCGAAGCCTTACGTTTATTTTTTACTGAAGATATTTATTTAGTTGCTACAAGCAATGTAACTACTGGTAATGAACAAGTTGTTGACCGCCTTTCTCCAATTTCCGAAATTGAAGTGCCAGTTGTAAAGCCAGTAGCGGCTAAAGTCGCATTTAAATATCTAGGTAAAAATCAAAAGAACATTTTAATTTTGGTAAATGACCAACAAAATGATGTTAGTACCGAGCAAGGGAGAGAATTGTTAAGGAAATTGGTAAAGGCTATCGATCTTACTGCCAATGATTTTGCTTTAGTTAATTATTCAAATTATAAAGGTCAAAATTATCATGATTTTAAATCAGCTTTTAATTGTCAACTGATTTTAGCTTTTGGCGTCGACGCAATTGAGCTCAATTTACCTGCCCAGCCATTGCATAGACTAAATAATTACGATGATATTAAATTGGTATTTACCTCAAATTTGGATGAGCTAGATCGTGATTTAACTAGTAAGAAAACATTGTGGACAAGTTTACAGCAGTTAAAGTCATGAACCAAATAGTATTCGCAACCAACAATTTAAAGAAAACAGAAGAAGTTAAAGCGATTTTATCGCCAGATTATCAGGTGCTTAATTTGAATGATATTGGTTGTTTAGTTGATATTCCTGAAACAGGAAATAGTTTCGCTGAAAATGCAACGTTAAAGAGCACCTATGTTATGTCGCATTATCAATTAGATTGTTTTGCAGATGATAGCGGACTGGAAGTTGAAGCATTGAATAATGAACCAGGCATTTTTTCTGCCAGATATAGTGGTTCGAGAGGAGATGAAGTTAATTTAAATTACCTCCTTTCGAAGATGGAAGGGATTAAGAACAGGAAAGCAAGGTTTAAAACGGTAATCTCACTTATACAGAATGGGAAGAATTATCTTTTCGAAGGTGTTATCAATGGAACATTACGTAGTCAGCCAATCGGAACCATGGGCTTTGGCTACGATCCTATCTTTCAGCCAGATGGGTATACCGATACATTTGCACAAATGACTTTGGAGCAAAAGAATGAAATCAGTCACAGAGCGATTGCGATGCGAAAATTGATTGAATTTTTAAAAAGGGATCCGTCATTGCGAGGAGCGTAGCGACGAAGCAATCTTAAGTAGTTAATTAGATTGCTTCGCTAAGCTCGCAATGACACATCGCTATGATTTACCAATAACCTTAATTGAATCTCTTTTAGCTGAATCTATTTTTAGGGGCTGTGTTTTAATAGGTTCACTCGGCTTTTTGGGAGCAGGAACAGCTTTAGGAGGTGTTTTCTTTGTATTACCCTTCGGTGCTGTTTTCGGTTTAACCGTATTAACTTTGGGTTTTCCAGAAAGATTATTGATAATATCATTCTTGCTTTTGGGCCTTATTTCCGGCTTCCATATGAAACCAGTTAAGATAGCATCTTTGGTAAGCTTATCTGCAGGTGAAAATGTACCTTCAATTCCTTTAACAATTTTAATATAGGAGATATCCTTATCGGCAAAAGTTATTTTTATCCGAGCACTAATAGTTTGATTTTGCTGATACTTTCCGTCAGTTTTTTTATCATAACTGATACTCTCAGCATTTCCATCAACAAACATGTTCCTTATTTCGCCATTGTTAAAAAAGGCAGTAATTATTTTGCCCTTTACTTGATTAAATTTAGTGGTGTCTGATTCTTGGTCTACAATGAACGCATTTTGTAATACCTGGGCACTATTAATTTTCTTATTCTTAAACTGTACATGGATGGTGTCACCTGTTTGTTGTGAGCTGTCAGACCACAAGATAGGATTTTGATATAACCTCAAAGTAGAATCGGCTGCGGTGAAAAATAACGAGTCTGATTTTGCCTGTAGGTTAGTTTTAAAAACGCGAACATTGTGGTAAGCACGAATGGTTCGGGTTCTAACGGTATCGGCAGGACTAAAAGGTACAGTATCTTTAACCGACTCACTTTTCTTCAATGAAGGTAGCGTTTTGGTAGGAATAGCAGAAGGAGGCGTATTTTTTTTAATTAGCGCTGGAGCATTAATTTTATTATTAGCCTTTGGTGTAAGTTTAACCGAGTCCTTAACAGGTAATTTTTGAGTCTTAATCAAGCTATCTTTAACAAGGCTATCCTTTGCTAAACTATCAGTTTTTGCATTTAATTTTAACTTCAAACTAATCGAGTCTGTCCCAGATTTGAGCGAATCAATCGGTTTTTTCACCAGAGAATCCGGACTGCTTATTGACTTTTCAAGTTTTGCGTTTCTTTTATCTTTTCTGCTTTGTTTCGCAGTTACTTTTGGCTTTGTGGGTGCAACTGGAGTTTTCTTAGGTAACCCCGAGTTGTTAGCAGGTGTACCGGGGGCCTCTGCTTCTGTTTTCGTTTTTTCATCTTCAACGCCAATCTCATCATCCGCCAAAACAGTTGGTTTTTCAATTAACTTCAATGTCTTTTGTAAAGTCATCTGTGCTTCCAATATATCTGCGCCAAGCCACAATGAATCAGGGACTAGCTTTTCATTAACAGTTACAGAGTCTGCTGTTCCCATCCCTACGTAGGCGTTTATCTGCACCTTAATTCGCTCGCCATCCTTGAAGTATTCGCCTAATTGTCCCCGCAATTCTAGCTTATCTTCTGTGTCATTGAACATGATGTTTTTAACCGCTTTTCCATAGCCTCTTTTACCATCATAATATAAACTATCACCTTTTAAGGTTTTAGTCCCTTGCGTATATAGATTCTTTTTGCCAAAAAATGCTTTTTCAGTTTTTGTATTATATTCGCCATTTTCAGTATAAAGGTTATCGTCTTTCCCTTTTATATTTGTTGGTCCATAAAAATACGTCTGATTGGTAAAAGTGTTATACCGTAAAGTGTCGGATTTTATCGTTGCCTGGTCCGTAACCACCACAACATTGTATTTAAAATAGGCGTCTTTAGTACTAGCTAAATAATATCCCCTTTTACTGGTCACCGTAACCTTCTCTTTATTATTTACTATTTTTCCATTTTCTACGTAAGTGCCTACCCGAGTATTCATGTTGTAGTCTAAAATATTGGTGGTAAGGGTAGAGGATGGGTCAGACATGCGCACGTTGTTCATTAAATGTGCCATTTTAGCGTTACCATCGTAGTTGAGCAAATCTGAATAGATGTTTATCGTGTCTTGGTTAATATGAACATTGCCAAATGCTTCAAAATAGTTCAGTTCACTCCATAATCGAGCGCTATCACAGGTTAATATAGCTCCATCATGTTCGAAAATAGGGTTTTTAATGTGGGTAATATTTGTTTTATTGTCCACATCAGCTACATCTGATTTTATCAGCCTAACCTTCGTTCGTTGTTGGGCGAACATGATACTTGGAAGCAGCATTAAAAAGAAAAAGAAGCGTAATTTCTGCACTTTACAAAGTTAAGTTTAATTTTTTTTTAATGAGATAGACTTTGCTGGTTTAAATTAAATATTTTTGGATGATGTTACCATTAAGCAGCTTCGTTGACTATATCAAAAAAAACAACCTTTTTAGCCCGGAGGATAAAATTCTTTTGGCCGTAAGTGGAGGTAAAGACTCGGTGCTTATGGCTCAGCTATTTAAACTCGCAGGTTTTAATTTTAGTATAGCACATTGCAATTTTAATTTAAGGGGCGACGAGTCGCAGCGGGATGAAGCTTTTGTTAAGTTGTTGGCAGCTGTATTAGAAGTACCGTTTTATGTTACCCATTTTGATACAAAGAACTTCGCCAAGCTGAATCATTTATCTACCCAAATGGCGGCTAGAACGCTGCGATACAACTGGTTTGAGGAAGTAAGGGTTCGCAATAAGTATAGTTATATTGCTATAGCACATCATCAAAATGATTCTATCGAAACGTTATTGCTCAATTTAACTAGAGGAACTGGGATTAGCGGGATGCATGGTATCCTACCCAAAAGGGGCTACCTAGTTAGGCCCTTATTGTTTTTGTCGAGAGAACAGATTGATGATTTAATAAAGGAAAACCATATCGACTTTGTAGAAGATAGTTCAAATCAAAGTGACAATTATGCGCGGAATAGCATTAGGCTTAACGTAGTTCCGGTTTTAAAAGAATTAAATCCAAGTTTGGAAGAAACTTTTGTGCAAAATTTTATTCGTTTTGCCGAAACTGAAATAGTATTGCAAAATGTTGTTGCCAAAACGCGGGAAAGCTTATGTGAAAACAGGAATGAAGATATTTATATTGCTATCGACGAAATTAAGTTGTTAAAACCGCAGTATCTGTTGTTTTTTGAATTACTTAAGCCTTATCATTTTTCGCCTACAGTTGTGCAAGAGGTTTTAGAGTCGCTAACAAAACAAAGTGGTACCCTGTTTTACAGCCCTAGTCATTGCATCACTATTAATAGAAAAGAAATTATCATCTCACCATTGTCGGAATTAAGGAAAAATGAAAGTCATCTTTTTATTCATCCAGCTGATAGTGAAGTTTTAATAGGACAACAGAAAATTACAATTTCTTATGCTACCTCACCGTACTTTGAATCTGCTTTAGATAAAGCCTTTGTGGATGCTGACAAGTTGATTTTTCCATTAATTATACGCTTTTGGTATGATGGTGATAAGTTTATGCCATTAGGGATGAGACATCACAAAAAAATAAGTGATTTTTTAATTGATCAAAAAGTACCAATCCCCAAAAAGTCCAAAATTCCCTTGCTTGTTAACGGCAATGGTGAAATAGTATGGGTAGCCGGATTAAGACAGGATAATAGATATAAAGTAAATACAACAACAAAAAAAGTTGTTATATTCGAACTATTAAATCAATAATGGATCAGAAACACGTTTATATCGAAAAACAATACATCGGCCGCGATTACATCCGTATTTGCATCCGGTTAATTATGGCTGCTTTTTGCTTTGGAGCTTATGTGTATGAGCGTGACCGTGACAATACTGTTGATCTTTTTTTGGTAGTTGGGTTCGGCATTATTGGCGTATCTATCATCCTTTTATTTCTTATTCAGTATAAAATTCGCATTGAAAATAAAAGTGTAGTCATAGATGGCTTATGGACCGCAAAAAAAGTTAAGATTGATTTAAATAGTATTGTTAAAGTTCGAAAAGACACATATAGTAGTTATTTATTTAATAATCCAGTATATAATCTACATAAAAAGGGAAGTATACGTTTTTATTCTTCAGGTAAAGATGCAATTGTGTTAACAGATCGTGATGGATTAGAATATTTTATCGGGACCCAACGACCGAATGAAATGTATTTGGTTATTCAGAATGAAATGAAGCAATAATTTTCATCTTCTTATTTATTTTTTTAATTAAATCTATTTTTATGAGCACTAAATTTACTTTTTTAATAGGAGGCTTTGCACTTTTGTTTGGTACAACGGTAAGAGCACAAAGTTATATGCCAAATGTGTCAAAAGATTCTTTAAATGTTTTAAAGGATCGAGTAACAATTTTAAAGGCAAGTCTGAAAATTCAGGAACTCAAAATTAAAGAGTCGGAAGAAGAAGGCGATGTTGAAAGACTGAGAATTAAGTTATTGGCTGCGAATGCAAATTCTAAAGAATCAGCATCCAAAAATAGTGAGCTATCGAAAAAGCTAAGTTCAGGAACGTTAGATGCAAAAGCGATAGAAAAGATTGCAAGAAAGGCAAAAGACGATATGGCTAGCGCTCAAAAGGCATTAGATTCTTATAATAAACAGATAAAGAGAGTGGAAGACATTAGAAGTGATATCCGTGTTGAAGAAGAAAAATTAAAAGGGATGAAGCCTTATCTCAGTTTTGATCGCAAGTAATTGAAAAAGGGATATTATTACCAACAGATAACACAAATTAAATAAGATATAGGTTAATTTGCTTTTACTAAATTGGTTTGATCTACAAATTGTTTTTAGTTTAAACAGCGTTATTAATGAAAATAGGAATTGTTTGTTACCCTACATTTGGTGGAAGTGGCGTAGTAGCTACAGAATTGGGAAAAGCCTTGGCTAATGAAGGCCATCAGGTTCATTTTATAACCTATAGCCAACCAGCTCGTCTTGATTTTTTTTCAGCAAATTTGTTTTACCACGAGGTTTCAGTAAGAGATTATCCCTTATTTGACTATGCACCTTACGAATCGGCTTTGGCAAGTAAATTGGTTGATGTAGTTCGTTTTGAAAAATTAGACATTTTGCATGTGCATTACGCAATACCACATGCATCTGCGGCTTTTATGGCGAAGCAAATTTTAGCCACCTTTGGTATTAATATTCCTTTTGTAACTACACTACATGGTACTGATATCACACTTGTAGGAAAAGACGCGACTTATAAGCCGGTAGTAACTTTTTCCATTAACCAAAGCGATGGTGTTACTACGGTTTCGGAAGACCTGAAGGAAGACACTTATAAGCATTTCGAAATTGAGAAGAATATCAAGGTTATCCCTAATTTTATTGATTTTAACCGGTTTAGTTTACAACCAAAAGATCACTTTAAAAAGGCAATAGCACCAAATAATGAGCGGATTTTAATCCATACGTCGAATTTTAGAAAGGTAAAACGTACAGAAGATGTGATTAAGATGTTTCAAAAAGTACAGGCGAGAATACCATCTAAATTGTTAATGGTAGGAGATGGACCGGAACGTACGGCAAATGAGCAACTTTGCCGTGAGCTTAATATTTGTGAGAATGTGCGGTTTTTAGGTAAACAAGATGCCGTTGAAGAGATTTTATCTGTATCTGATCTTTTTATTATGCCTTCTGAATCCGAAAGTTTTGGTTTGGCAGCCTTAGAAGCAATGGCTTGTAAAGTGCCAGTAATCACTTCAAATGCGGGCGGTTTACCGGAGCTAAATATCGATGATTTTTGTGGATATATGTGTGATGTGGGCGATGTTGATGATATGGCCAATAAAGCAATTACGATTTTAAGCAACGAAGATACGCTACGCTATTTTAAAGAAAATGCCTTAAAAAGAGCGCAAGATTTCGACCTTAAGAAGATTTTGCCGATGTATATTGAGTTATATAGCGAAGTTTTAGCCCAGTCGCTAATTACTGAGCAATGATAGTTTTTGATCTATTTAGGGCTTGCTAAAAACTAAACAAACTGGCGCACCAACATTTATTCTTTTTCCGCTGTCGGTTAACCTGCCTGTTTTTTTATTACGACTAAAAACAACCACATCGTTAGTATATTGATGTGCCACCAATAAGAAGTTGCCACTTGGATCTATGCTAAAATTCCTTGGTCCTTTTCCTAATGTACTAACGATTTCCACTAGTTTGAGAGTTCCATTTGACTGGATTTCAAATACACTCACTGAATTTGCATCTCCTCTATTACTTTCATACAAAAATTTGCCATCGGCTGATACATGGATATCCGCTGCATCAACGTTACCTGAGAAATCTTTTGCAGTAGTTTCAATTTCCTGCATTTTTTGCAAATGAGCATTTGAGTAACGGAAGGCAGTTATTTTTCCATTAAACTCATGTGCTAGGTATGCGAATTTCCCATTTGGACTAAAAGTTAAATGCCTAGGGCCAGTGCCTGGATTAGTTTTAGTAACGCTTTTTTGGATTAGCTCGCTAGGGGAGCTTGTCCTAGTAGCGTAAATATAAATTTGATCCTCTCCCAAATCTGTAACAATATAATTTTTATCGGGCGTTAATTGTATTTGATGTACGTGAGCGCTTAATTGCCTCTTAGGGTCGATACTTTTCCCCGTATGTTGTATCACTTGTTTTGTTTCCAAAAACTTTCCGTCTTGCCCAGTAGCAAATACCGCAACGCTTCCGCCAGAATAATTGGCAGTTAAAACTTTGTGGCCATTTGTGATGATATAACAAGGATCAGCTCCTTCAGCTGGTTTTTTGTCCAAAAATTGAAGTGCACCGCTTTTAGAATCAAAACTAAACGCGCTTACCTCACTGTTTTTGCCATTCTCGTTTACACTATATAGAAATTTCTTATCAGCGCTAAGTGCCAAATAGCTGGGGTTAACGACATCCTTTGCAATGCTTTTTAATTTTGTATCACCAGTTAAGCTATTGAAATCATAAACGTAAATACCTTCACTAGTACCTTTATTGGTATAAGTTCCAATGAGGAGGTTATAGTGTTGGGCTTCCACTTCATGTGCCAAAAAAAGAATTGAAAATAAAAGGAGAAGAGTTTTCTTTTGCATAGCGGTTATTTTACCGCAAAATACACAAAGAAACCATCATGAGCAAACGCTTTAAACACACAAGAATTTCAGTAGGATAGCTTATCACTAAAAAATATTCCAATGAAAAAGAAACGCAAGGGAAAATTTTAATTAGCATAAAATGCAAAGGTCGCTAGTGAATTATCAACTTAGCGACCTTTGCGAAAATAGCTGCTTTAAAAGCTATGTTATTTTATCAAATGTTTAATTTGGATTAACTCATGCTCTTCTAAAAAGCGCCATCTGCCACGAGGTAGATCTTTTTTGGTTAAGTTACCATAAACAACACGATCTAGTTTTACTACATCATATCCTAAGTGTTCGAAAATACGACGTACAATACGGTTTTTTCCACTATGTATTTGAATTCCAATCTCTTTTTTGCTAGCTCCCGCAACATAAGATACATTATCTGGTTTAATCAAGCCATCTTCGAGCTCTAAGCCAAACTGAATTTTATTAAAATCACCCTGACTTAAGTTTTTACTTAATTCAACATGGTAAATTTTCGTAATGCCATTTTTTGGATGCGATAATTTATCGGCAAGGTCCCCATCGTTGGTCATTAAGATTAGTCCAGTAGTATTTCTATCTAAACGGCCAACAGGGTAAATACGCTCTCTGCTTGCTTTTTCTACTAATTGCATTACCGTTTTACGTTCCTGCGGATCGTCGGTGGTAGTTATATAATCTTTAGGCTTATTTAATAAAACGTAAACTTTCTTTTCGCGTTTTAGGAGCTCGCCATTATAACGTACTTCATCTTTATAAGGATCTACTTTATGGCCTAATTCTGTTACAGGTACGTTATTTACAGAAACAACACCTGCCTCAATTAATTCGTCAGCTTTACGACGAGAACAAATTCCGGAATTGGCAATATAGCGGTTTAAGCGAATTAACCCGTCATCTTTAGGTTCTACAGTTTTTCTCGCCCTCGTTGTTGGAGCAACTCTTTCACCACGATCATCCTTACGTTTAAAGTCGCCATCTTCGCGTTTTCTATAAGGACGGCTATCAGTACTTCGTGATGAACCTCCTTTTTTATCGGCAAATTTAGATTTATCGCCGTCTGTTACATAATTATCTTTTTTAACGTAGCTACGTTTGCCTTCTGTAGAATCATCTCTCGAACTTCCTTCTTTATATGCTCTAGGTTTGTAGTCTGAGTTTCCGCTATCCTTCTTTTCCCATGGTTTGAAACCACCTTTGCTTTCGGTTCTAGGTTTAAATGATTTTGAATCGCCGTCTCTTGAAGTTCTTGGTTTAAAATCTTTTGAGAAGCCTTCTTTATCAGCCCTCGGTTTGTAATCTTTTCCCGCTGATGGCCTGGCTGTATATGGCTTTGAATCGCCGTCTCTTGAAGTTCTTGGTTTAAAATCTTTTGAGAAGCCTTCTTTATCAGCCCTTGGTTTGTAATCGTTTCCTGCTGATGGCCTGGCTGTATATGGCTTTGAATCGCCGTCTCTTGATGTTCTTGGTTTGTATGTTGACTTATCGCCTGTTGCAAAAGGCTTACGTTTATCTTTATCCTCTTTGTCGGAATTACTTTTTCCGTCTTTATCACTATATCTTCCCTTGGGCTTATCAGTGCCAGCAGGTCTTCTGCTTTTACTCCCTTCGCCCGCTTTGGACTTGTCATCGCGACTGTTCCTGTTATTGTTTTTTATCATGATACGCTTTTAACCACATAATTTATGCGGGTGCAAACTTACGAAAAAATGATGTCATTTCAATTACCTTTTATTTTATGCACCTTCTTCGGTATCGCAATGCGCCGACAACCCTTTTTATATTATTGCGATGCCTTCGGTATTACCTACGCTTATGCTAGGATAATGCTAGGATAATGGTATTATTCATCTATATCGCTATAAGGTCACTGTAAGGTCGCTTTGACCTCGCTGTATGTAATAGAAAATAAAGATCTTTAAATAGGATAATCTGCCGATTTGGAGATTTTGAGTTGAGAACTTAAATATACACAATTAGGTACAAAGTGAAGAAAAAATTCTCTTAAGTAAGAGCAGTAACGAGCCTGAGTTAGCCGCTAACGTTTGCTCTTTTTACGGTATTGATTTTTTAGCTATCCCGAATTTTGGTTCTTATATTTTTCATTAAAAAACATTAAAAATGGCAAAATTAGAATCGCCGTTTAACCAACTTTAAACGGCGATTTTTGAGTGTATTTTTGTAACTATTTGATAATTAGATTAATATATTGTATCTTTGTAGCCGATTTATAATTGTTCACCAAAAAAAGGAGGAAGATGATAAAGAAACACCTCATTCCATCGATGGTAATCATTGCATTACTAGTGATGGCAAAAGTGTTTGCTTACACACTACCAAATGAAAAAACAAGTCTAAAGAATAACAATCTCACCACCATAAAAGAAGAACCCGAAGAGCCGGAATTTACATTAGCTCAATTAGAATTTGCCAACGAAAACTTGCCTTTGGGCGATACTAAAGTAGCTGGTAAAATGAAAAGAATTTTGGCGTCTTATGGCTATCAAAATTTACAAACCAATCGTTTACATCGTAAAGCAGCAGAATGGTTCCCAATAATTGAACCTATTTTAGCAATTTATGGTATTCCTAACGATTTTAAGTACATGCCCTTAGTTGAGTCTGGCTTGCAAAGCGGAACTTCACCAAAAGGAGCTGCAGGATTTTGGCAATTTATGCCTGGAACAGCGCGTACCTATGGTTTAAAAGTAAATAGCCAGATTGATGAGCGTAAAAATCTTCGTAAATCTACAATTGCAGCATGTAAGTATATGAAAGAGCTGTATGGTATTTTTAACAATTGGACTTTGGTTGCGGCAGCCTATAATGTAGGTGATGTGCATCTGAAAAGACAGATCAACAAACAGAATCAAGACAATTATTTCAAAATGAAGTTAAATCGTGAAACAGGTGGATATGTTTACAAATTAATTTCAGTGAAAGAAATTCTTGAAAACCCTGTTCGTAATGGTTATTCAACTCAAAAAGCATTGATAGCTTTTACCGAAAGCCCTGTAAAAACAGTAGAATAAAATTTAAACCATCATCGGTTGGGTAAGCAACAACTGATGATGGGTTAAGACTTACGAACTTTACGCTGCTCTTGGTCTATATAACTTTCCAAGTCATGTAGCTAATTTTTACTTATTTTTGCAGCATGCCTTTGCAAAAACTCCGCGTAATTTCAGTAAGCAAGCAGCCAACAGAAGTGATTAAGATCTGCTTCGAAACGCTCAATGGCGAAAGTTTAAACTATAAAGCTGGACAATTTTTAACTTTGGTCTTCAATGTTAATCAAAGGGAGTTACGCAGGTCTTATTCTTTTTGCAGCTCGCCAATTATTAATGAACCTATTGCAATTGCGGTTAAGCTTGTAGAAAATGGAGAGATTTCTAGGTTTATCCATCATCAATTGCGAAGAGGTGACATTGTTGAGATTGCCGAACCTAACGGACAATTCGTGTATGAGCCAATTGTTGAAACACAAAGAACCATCTTTTTATTCGCTGCCGGAGTAGGAATTACACCGTTGTTTTCAATTTTGAAAACAGTATTGCTCAGTGAAAAAACAGCTAAAATTGTGTTAATCTACAGTAGCCGGAATTTAGATGATACACTTTTTGCAGAGGAAATTGAAGTATGGAGAAATTTATACCCTGATCGCCTAACAGTAATTCATCTATATAGTAATCATAAAAATCTATTACGCGCGAGGCTGAACGGCGTGCTAATTAATCAGCTGGTAAAAGAACAGCTGGAATTTGAGAGGGAGGACGCATTGTTTTATATATGCGGGCCTGTCGACTACATGGATGTTTGTCGTATTACTTTATTGAGTGCAGGTTTTAAGCCCTATCAGTTAAAACGGGAAACTTTTGTATTACCCCAGGATGAAGTTGATGAAGACGATGGCACGGAGAAAATAATAGATAAAAATACTTATTCAATCGTTCTGCATTTTAACGGACAAATACATCATTTGTTAGTACCCTATCCTAAGAGAATCTTAGAGGTTGCTTTGGAAAACAAAATTCATTTGCCTTATAGTTGTAGTGGTGGAGTGTGCAGTACATGTATTGCAACTTGTGTGAAAGGTGGTGTAAGAATGGATTATAATGAGGTATTAACTGAAGAGGAGGTTGCTAAAGGCAGAGTTTTAGTTTGTACTGGACATCCAACGGAGAATGAAACGACTATTTCATGGGAATAATGAGTTTATAATTTATATCCTCGGTTCTGGCAAAGGAACAAATTCAGTCTCCCCTGGAACTGGTGCAAAATCTTGCGCTAACCAACGCTCTTTTGCAGCTTCGATCAAAGATTTATCACTAGCTACGAAGTTCCAATAGATAAACCGTTCCTCAGGAAATGGATCACCTCCAAAAATGTAAATTGTTGTGTTTTCTTGCATTGTAAACTCACAAAGTGAACTGTCTTTTGCTACTAAAAGTTGTTTGGGGCCAAAGATATTTCCCTCGCTAGCAATCGCGCCTTCCAAGATATAAATGCCGCTTTCACCAAAAAGATGCTCGCCAATTTTAAGCGGAGTACTATTTTTGCTTTTTAGTTCTATTAGATATAGCGGACTATATACTGGGATTGGTGATTGGTAACCAAACGCATTACCAGCAATTAATTTATAGTTAATCCCCTTATTCTCCCAACTAGGGAGTTCATGTGCATCTGCATGAAAAAATTCAGGTTCCATTTGTTCCAAATGCTTAGGTAAAGCCACCCAAATTTGTAAGCCATGTAGCATTTTGTCACTCTTACGGAGGTAGGCTGGGGTGCGCTCTGAATGGGCAATGCCTTTTCCGGCTGTCATCCAATTAACTTGGCCAGGTTTAATTTCGATGGAAGTTCCTAAGCCATCTTTGTGCATAATGCTCCCTTCGAATAGGTAAGTAAGCGTAGATAAGCCAATATGTGGGTGTGGGGGAATATTGATATTTTGATGATCATTCATCGCTGCCGGACCCATATGATCAATGAATGAAAAAGGACCAACCATTCTTTTTTCTCTGAATGGAAGTAATCTGCCAACTAAGAAAGTCCCTATGTTGGTAGGACGTTCTTCAATTATGAGTTTAATATTCGACATCTAAATTTTTATTTAAAGATAATAATTTGTTTTACAATAATCTTTATCGTAATATTGCGATATAAAAATCCACAAGTATGGGCACTTCTAAAACTGAACATTTTTCTGCTAGAGAAAATGAAATGGCATTACTCATGAAAGCGTTGGGGCATCCCGCTAGGATTGCTATTATTGATTACCTGTTAAAAGTGAATACCTGCATATGTGGTGATATTGTAAATGAATTGCCTTTGGCACAACCTACAGTCTCCCAGCATTTAAAAGAGTTGAAAAATGCAGGCTTAATTAAAGGTAATATAGAAGGTAATGCGATTTGCTATTGTATTAATGGAGAGACTTTTTTTAAGTTTCAAGACTTTCTTTCCCTAATATTCGAAAAAATTCAAAACCAAAAAGATAATTGTTGTTAATTATAAATTATATAAAGATGAAACTATCAGAAATAAAAAACATTTTGAATACAGTTGAAAATGTAAACTTTAAATTGTCAGATGGGACATTTGTACCCGAACATTTCCACGTTACTGAGGTTGGCGTAGTGAGTAAACATTTTATTGATTGCGGTGGAGTGGTTCGTAAAGAGCATAAAGCTAATTTTCAGTTATGGGATGCTAATGATTACGAGCATCGTTTAAAACCCACTAAATTATTAAACATTATTGCCCTTTCTGAAAAAGTTTTAGGAATGGAAGATTTAGAGATAGAGGTAGAATACCAAAGTAACACCATTGGTAGGTATATGCTCGACTTTAATGGCAAGGATTTTTTATTGATGGAAATGCAAACTGCCTGCTTGGCAAAAGATGCATGCGGTGTTGAACCGGCTCAGCTGTTAAAATTCCCTACCGCCAATTCCTGTACACCGGGAGGAGGTTGTTGCTAATTTTAAATCATGAAAAAAATATTAGTATTGTGCACAGGTAATAGCTGCCGCAGTCAGATTGCTGAAGGTTATTTGAGATATTTCGCAGGTAAAGAGGCGGAAATTTATAGCGCGGGAATTGAAACTCATGGTGTAAATCCAAGAGCAATTTTAACAATGCGGGCGGATGGTATTGATATTTCAAATCAAACCTCCAATCATTTAGATGAATACAAAAACATTGACTTCGATTACGTAATTACCGTTTGTGATAACGCTAAAGAGCATTGTCCCTATTTCCCCAGTCAAGCCAAAAGGTTACATTTCAATTTTCCTGACCCAGCAAAAGCGAGTGGAAGCGATGATGAAATTAAGAGACAATTTGAAATTGTTAGGGATTTGATTAAGGATTACTGTATCAACTTCGTTAAACAATACTTAAAATAGGAGCATGAAACGCTACTTGAACCTGTTCGATTTTACACAAAGTGTGGATTACAAAAAAGAAGTGTTGGCAGGGTTAACCGTAGCGATGACGATGATTCCAGAATCACTTTCATTTGCTATACTTGCCGGTTTTCCACCTTTAATGGGCTTGTATGCAGCATTTATAATGGGCTTAGTTACGGCGGTTTTTGGTGGCAGGCCAGGGTTGATTTCTGGTGGGGCAGGAGCAACGGTTATAGTACTCATTGCTTTAATGAAATCAAATGGTTTAGAGTATGTATTTGCGGCAGTTGCACTTGCTGGGGCGATTCAGATTTTAGTTGGACTTTTTAAACTCGGAAAATTTATTCGATTAGTGCCACAACCTGTCATGTTTGGCTTTGTAAATGGATTGGCTGTAGTAATCTTTATGTCGCAAATAAATCAATTTAAAATTCAAGGTACAGAAACTTGGCTGGCTGGTTCTCCCTTATATATAATGCTGGCCTTGGTAGGGCTAACCATTGCAATTGTAATTGGATTTCCAAAAATTACAAAGGCAGTTCCAGCATCTTTAGTTGCTATTATTATAGTTTTTGTTTTGGTTGCTGGACTTGGTATCCATACAAAAACCGTTAGCGACATTGCATCTGTTGCTGGAGGATTCCCTCCTTTTCACATCCCCGAGATTCCCTTCAATTTAGAAACTTTGAAGGTGGTTTTTCCGTATGCATTAATTATGGCATGTGTGGGGTTAACTGAAGGTTTGTTGACTTTGAATTTAGTAGATGAAATTACTGCAACAAAAGGAAATGGAAACCGAGAATGTATTGCGCAAGGGAGTGCTAATATTTTAAACGGATTTTTCTTTGGCATGGGTGGTTGCCCAATGATCGCTCAAACGTTAGTTAATCTTTCTGCAGGTTCTAGAGCTCGTTTGTCTGGAATAATTGCTTCGATTACTATTTTGTTAATCGTTTTATTTGGCGCGCCTATTATAGGCAAACTGCCCATGGCAGCACTGGTTGGAGTGATGATTATGGTTGCAATTGGGACCTTTGAATGGGCAAGTTTTAAAGTTATTACAAAAATGCCCAAGCATGATATTTTTGTAGGGATTTTGGTCGCTGTAATTACCGTTATGCTTCATAATTTGGCTTTAGCGGTTTTAATAGGAGTAATTATTTCGGCTTTAGTATTTGCTTGGGAAAGCGCTAAGCGCATTCGCGCTAAAAAATATGTTGACGAAAGCGGAGTAAAACATTATGAAATTTTCGGGCCATTATTTTTCGGTTCAACAGCCACATTTGCCGAGAAATTCGATGTGTTAAATGATCCCGAACAGATTATCATCGATTTTAAAGAAAGTAGAATAAATGATATGAGTGCAATTGACGCTGTAAATAAAATTACAGAGCGCTATGCTGCTTTGAATAAAACGGTTCGTTTGCGTCACTTAAGCAGTGATTGTAAGGAGCTTTTACAAAATGCAAGTGGTATTATTGAAGTCAATATAATGGAAGACCCAACCTATAAAGTGGCTAATAAATAAATGCCTCACAGGTTTCTAACCTGCGAGGCATTTATCTTAAACAGTCGGATTTTCAACTAAACCTGGTATATCAACCATTTCATTTGCGTCTGCTTGGTAATCAATGCCTGCAACATCAAAGCCAAAAAGATTTAAGAAATCAGTTTTATAACCTGCTAAATCACCTGCTGAAGGTAGATTTTCTGTGGTAGATTCTTTCCATAATGCAGCTATACGCTCTTGAACGTCATCGCGCATTTCCCAGTCGTCTATTCTAATACGACCTTGCGCATCAACAGGAACGGCGCCATCAGTGTATAGCCTTTCCTTGAATAAACGCTGAATCTGCTCGATACAACCTTCATGAATACCTTTTTCTTTCATTATTTTATATAATAATGAAATGTATAATGGGATTACTGGAATTGCGGAACTTGCTTGGGTTACTAGTGCTTTATTCACAGAGACATACGCTTTTCCATTTAAATCAGCTAATTTGTCGGTAATTGTAAAGGCTGTGGCTTCTAAATGATCTTTAGCCCTGCCAATGGTACCTTTTCGGTATACGGCCTCTGTTACTGCGGGGCCAATGTAAGAATAGGCAACTGTAGTAAAGCCATTTGCCAATAAATTTTCTGCTTTTAAAGCTTCAATCCACATTTCCCAATCTTCACCTCCCATAACAGCGACAGTGTTTTCTATTTCTTCTTCATTAGCAGGTTCTATCGATATCTCGGACACGATACCTGTATGAAAATCAACAGTTTTATTCGTAAAGGTAGCACCTATGGGTTTTAAGGTAGAGCGATGCAAAATTCCAGTATTTGGATTTGTCCTAACAGGAGAGGCTAAGCTATAGATCACTAAATCAATTTGCCCTAAATCAGCTTTAATTAAGTCAATGGTTTGTTGTTTTATTTCATTAGAAAATGCATCTCCATTAATGCTTTTTGCATAAAGTCCTGCCTTTATAGCTTCGGTTTCAAAAGCTGCGGTATTATACCATCCTGGTGAGGCAGTTTTACCCTCTTTTGGTGGTTTTTCAAAATAGACTCCTATGGTAGCTGCTTCTGAACCAAAGGCACTCGTAATTCTTGAGGCTAATCCAAAGCCAGTAGAAGCTCCAATAACTAATACCCTTTTTGGGCCATTTATTGGGCCTTTAGATTTTATATAATTAATTTGATTGATGATGTTCTGCTCACACCCCTTTGGATGTGCCGTTAAACATATAAATCCTCGCATTCTAGGTTCAATAATCATAATCTTCTAAGCTAAAACTTAAATAAAATAACGCCATTTTAAATTTGGACGTTTTGTTCCTCAAAACTATCCTTAATTTCTTTCCATTCCAAATATATCGTTGTTTTGTTGTTCTGGTATTGGTATGTTAATTATAAACCTCGTAATATTGGTTATAAACTTAAATATTTAACCTAGGCTTGTCCCACCACTTCCACTTTGACAATCTTTAAAGATTGTCAAAGTGGAAGAAGTTCTGTATTTTTGCAGGCTGTTTTTTAATGCAGTTACCCATAAATTTATGAGCAAAAAGAATATAGACCTAGGCGAGCAAAAAGATGTTGAAGTGTATGGTGCTAGGGTGCATAATCTTAAAAATATCGATGTCAGTTTCCCTCGCAATCAGCTGGTAGTCATTACAGGTTTAAGTGGAAGTGGAAAGTCTTCACTCGCTTTTGACACTATTTATGCCGAAGGACAACGACGCTATATGGAAACTTTTAGCGCTTATTCACGTCAGTTTATGGGTGGAATGGAGCGCCCTGATGTAGATAAAGTTTCTGGGCTTAGTCCAGTTATTGCTATAGAGCAAAAAACGACTAGCAAAAACCCCCGCTCTACAGTAGGTACGATTACAGAAATCTACGATTTTATGCGTTTGCTCTATGCACGCGTTGCCGATGCTTTTTCTTATAATACTGGAGAGAAAATGGAGCGAATGAGTGAAGATCAAATTCTGAAAAATATCTACAAAAAGTTCGATGCAATGCCTGTAAATATTTTGGCACCTGTTGTTAAGGGACGTAAAGGGCATTACCGCGAGTTATTTGAACAAATTCGTAAACAAGGCTATGTCAAAGTTCGCATTGACGGCGAAATTCAAGATCTAACTGCAAAAATGCAGGTCGATCGATATAAAATACATGATATTGAAATTGTAGTTGATCGGTTAATCATTGAAGAAAAGGACCATAAGAGATTATTAGATAGCATTCAAACTGCTATGCGCTTAGGAAAAGGGATTATTAAAATTAGTGACAAAGAGAACAACGTTGCTCATTTTAGTAAGTTTTTAATGTGCCCAACTACTGGTATTTCTTATGATGAACCACAACCAAACAGTTTTTCATTCAATTCGCCTTATGGGGCATGCGAACGATGCGATGGCTTAGGTTACATCTTTGTTGTCGACAAGGAATCCGTGATGCCAAATATGAAATTGAGCATTTTAAATGGAGGCTTAGCACCATTGGGTGAATATCGTGATGTTTGGATGTTTCAGGTGTTAAAAGCACTTGCTAAAAAATATAATTTTTCACTTTCAACTCCATTAGATAAGTTGGGTGATGAAAATATAGATATTATCTTAAATGGAACGCATGAATTATTAAGCGTTGCAGTGGAATATAATAAATGGAATGTACAGAATTATCAGGTTACTTTTGACGGAATTATAAAACTTTTAGAAGAACAGCAGGATAAAAGAGGAGATACAGCTCCTGATGATATGGATACATTTCGGAAGCTAAAGACTTGTCCAGAATGTAATGGGGCACGTTTAAAGAAAGAAAGTCTACATTTTAAAGTAGATGGTAAAAATATCTTTCAGTTGGCTGAAATGGATATCAATGGGCTCAAGGCATGGTTTGTGGATGTGGAGGCTAGGTTAAATGACCGTCAAAATGTGATTGCCAAAGAAATTTTGAAAGAAATTAGAGCGAGAATAGGATTTTTAACTGATGTTGGACTAACTTATTTATCATTAGATAGGACAGCAAGAACACTATCCGGGGGGGAAGCTCAAAGAATTAGATTAGCAACTCAAATAGGTTCGCAATTGATGAACGTAATGTACATACTAGACGAGCCTAGTATTGGTTTACATCAAAGAGATAATGAGCGACTTATCGGTGCTTTAAAAAATTTGCGGGACTTAGGCAATACAGTGCTGGTTGTTGAGCATGATAAGGATATGATTCTTGAAGCCGACCATGTAATCGACATCGGTCCAGCTGCGGGCGTTCACGGTGGTGAAGTGGTAGCACAAGGAACGCCAGCAGAAATTTTAAAATCTGGTACATTGACAGCGGCCTATTTAAATGGGAAAAAAGGAATTGAAGTGCCAAAAAAACGTCGAAAAGGCAATGGATATAAATTGTCAATCATTAAAGCCACTGGCCATAACCTTAAAGAAGTTTCAGTTGATTTTCCTTTAGGTAAATTTATTGCAGTAACTGGAGTTTCAGGAAGTGGCAAGTCAAGTTTAATTACAGAGACGTTATATCCAATCTTAAATCATCATTTCTTTAGGGCAAAGAAACATCCTCTTCCTTACGAGAAGATCGTGGGTTTAAAAGAAATCGATAAGGTAATCGAAATTGATCAAGCTCCGATCGGACGTACCCCTCGTTCAAATCCTTCAACTTATACCGGGGTATTTTCAGACATTCGCAACCTATTTGTGCTATTGCCTGAAGCAAAAATTCGTGGCTATAAGCCAGGTCGTTTTTCATTTAATGTAAAAGGCGGACGCTGTGAAACTTGTCAGGGTGCCGGTATGAAGGTTATTGAGATGAATTTCTTACCAGATGTTGCAGTGCCTTGTGAGGAATGTGGGGGAAGAAGGTATAACCGTGAAACCTTAGAGGTTCGATATAGAGGGAAATCTATCAGTGACATATTGGACATGAGCATCGAAGAGGCCTGTGTTTTTTTTGAACATATGCCTGCAATTTACCGTAAGATTAAAACCTTAAATGATGTGGGCTTGGGTTATATTAGACTAGGCCAATCGTCTACTACTTTATCTGGTGGTGAAGCCCAAAGGGTTAAATTGGCTACAGAACTCTCGAAAAAAGATACTGGAAAGACTTTTTACATTTTGGATGAACCAACTACAGGTTTGCACTTTGAAGATATCAACGTTCTTTTGGGTGTCTTAAATGAGTTAGTGGAAAAAGGAAATACCGTATTGGTAATTGAACATAACTTAGATGTAGTAAAAGTGGCCGATTGGGTGATAGATTTAGGCGAGGAAGGTGGTATTGGAGGCGGAAGAATTATATTTGAAGGTACTCCTGAAGGCTTGATTCAAAACCCCATCAGCTTAACCGGAAAATTCTTGAAAAAGGAAATGCAAGGTTAAGTTATTGATATTACCATTGTATTAAGATTCGCTGGGCAGAGAAACCTGGACCAAAACTTAGCATCAAACCTTTTTCTCCAGGTTTTGGCTGGGCATCCATAAATCTTTCTAATACATATAATATCGTAGCGCTCGACATGTTTCCATATAAACTTAAGACCTCTTTGGTGTCATTGATATTTTTTCCCAGATCGGTAAATAAGTCTTCAATTAAGTGTACAATCTTTTTACCCCCAGGATGAAAGATTAAGTGGTCGATATCCTTAATTGTGAGATTGTTTTTATGCAGAAATGGATGGATTATCGCTTCGAAATGTTCCGCTATTATTTCTGGGACGGCTGGATCAAGCACCATGTGCAACCCCGTATTGTGCATATTGAAGCCCATCAAATGTGTGTTGTTAAAAAAATGGTACATTTCTTCAGCAATAATTTCAGGCCCAACATCATTTTCGTGTGAACTCAGTAGTACACAGGCTGCACCATCACCAAAAATTGCAGCACTTACAATGTTTGCCATCGAAAAATCATTAAGTTGAAACGTAGCAGTTGGGGATTCTACAGCTACAACAGCCGCCCTTTTTCCTGGATTGGATTTTAAAAAATTTTTTGCGTAGATCATTCCAGAAACACCTGCAGCACAACCCATTTCCGTAACCGGTAATCTTACAATGTCTTGTCTAAGGCCTAATTCATTAATTAGATAGGCGTCTAACGAAGGAATCATTATTCCTGTACAACTTACTGTGATAATATAGTCTAAGTCTTGCGGTCGCCAATTAGCTTTTTTTAGGGCAGAGCTTAAGCATTCTGACCCATACCTAATCCCTTCTTGTATGTAAATGTTATTTTTCTCTTCGAAACTTAAATTGCTAAAAACCTCTTCCGGAGATAAAATTGAATAACGTCTATCTACTTCGGCACTTTCGATAATTTTTAAGGCCTTTCTTATAAATCGTGGATCTTGTCCCTGTAGCCAACTCTCAAAAAATGGAATAATCTCCGATGTTGGTCTCGAATATTTTGGTAGTGCCTTAGAAACGGCTGTTACTCTTACACTCATACTGTTTTAATAATCCACTGATAACGGAATGCCCATTTCCATGTTATGGAAAAATAGCTTAATTTCAATAAACTGGAATAACGCTGTAAATCTTCTCTTTTAAAACCCCTTAATATTGAAATAAGACCATCTTCTCTTGACATGTCGTTTAGGTTAAAACAAAAACAAAGCGCTTTAAATAAATAATAAGCTAGTGCACTTCGTTGCAAATCGTTAACTACTATACCAACCTTTGTCAAAGGTAAAATGTTTGATAAAAGAGTAGCTATTTCTTCATCCTTAAAATGATGAAGCGTTAATGTACACAGTATAATATCATACTCTTCATTAAAATTTTCAAATATATCTTTACATTCATAGTTAATATTTGGGTAGTTGATAGAAAGCTGTTTAGCATGTTGGATAGTGAAACTATTCGCATCGATACCGGTAAGGCAAAAATCCAGCTTATTTTTTCTAGCATATTGGGTTAATGCTCTTAACATATCGCCGTTACCACAGCCAATATCGAGAATCTTAATGGGTGTTTGCGCCTGATGACTTTTAAGTAATGATTTTACTCCTTCGATGGTAATTTTGTTTCCGCCTAGTAGCTGGTTTATTTTAGCAATCTTATCTAAAGCATCTTTTAATACTTCTCCTTTCATATCGAAGTCATCCATCATCTCTGATAGATTGCTTCTATCCGTTGTATCTATCCACATCATTTATAATAGGTTTTCCATGTGTTTTTTCAATAATCTTATTTAAAAGGCTGGGGAACTTTGCTAGTCCGCTGATTAGTAAATTGGAGAGACTTTCTTTTCTGAATGCAGTAGCTAAGATGCGCCCCATCTTTAGGCGAGTGCTAAATTCAAAATTCCATTGTTGCCTATATAAAGTTTCTAATTCTTCCCGCGAACCGATTTTTCCATGCTTATATTTTGTAAGTAACTCAGAGACAATTTTGGCGCCATGAATTGCCATCGCCATCCCATTACCACAAAGTGGATGAATAAGCCCAGCGGTATCTCCAATCATTAATATATGGTTTTCTACCATTTTCTTTTCTCCGAAATAAAGCTGACTAATTACCAATGGTTCATGATACAGGGGAGTAAATTCTCTAAATATAGTTTCTAAATTCTTATTTTGATACAAAACCTTTTCTTGATAGTTTTTAATATTCTTATGCTGCTTGAATGAATCATAATCTGCTAAATAGCAAATGTTTATCTTTTCATCTTCAACCTTAGAAACGCCACAATACCCCCCCTTAAAATTGTGTATTGCTACCAATCCATTTGGAAAGTCTCCTTTATAATGTCCCTTCACTGCCAAAAAAGGAGAGGTTTTTTGAATAAATGCTCTGCCTAATTTTACATCTATTGCCGAACGTTTTCCATAGGCACCAATGATTTGTTTAGCGGTTAATTCTTTTCCACTAGCCAAGGTAATAAGGAATTGGTCATCTCTAAATTCAATAGTTATTACCCTATCTTTAATAACGTGAATTCCCCGCTTAATCAACTGTTGATAAAGATAGTAATCGAGCATATATCTGCTAATTCCAAATCCACCTTGCGATAAATTTGTGTTTAGGCTCGAATTATTAAGAGTAGTTAATTGAAATTGATGAATTATATTCGGTTTAAGGTTTGCTACATCGAGATCGAGCCACCTGAAATAGGGAAGGACTTCATTCGAAATATATTCACCACAAACCTTGTGCTGGGGAAATTCATTTTTCTCAATTAACGTAACGCATGCACTAACCCTTTGGAGATGAAGTGCAGCGGTTAAGCCAGCAAGCCCACCTCCGATAATTAAGATTTCTAACTCTTCTTGCATAGGATAATAAGATAAAAATACACGATTTGTTTTGAGTTTAGTAACTTAGTATAGATGAAAAACTTACTCAGTTCCGATCAGATGCGAGAAGCAGATGCCTATACAATTAAGCATGAGCCTATTTTATCCTTAGCATTAATGGAGCGCGCTGCTGTCGCATTTACAGAAGTTTTTAAAAGAGATTTTCCAGATAAAAGTAAATCTATTGCGATTTTGTGCGGACCGGGGAATAATGGAGGCGATGGATTGGCAATTGGCAGAATCTTACATAGTAAGCATCATAAGTATGAGAACATTTCGGTTTATCTAATTAATTTTTCTGGAAAGCAAAGCGATGATTACAGTGAGAATTTGGAACATCTTCCTAAATTAATCAAACGCTTTACGGTTACCGAACCAAGCCAATTAAAAGCACTCAAAGCAGATTTGATTATTGATGCAATTCTTGGCTCTGGACTAAATAAGCCTCTTGCAGGTAAATATGCTGATTTAACTGGCCTAATAAATAATTTGAATAAAACTATAATCGCTGTCGATGTGCCTACAGGTTTCCCGAGTGAGGACCCAATTCATGAAAATTATAAGGGAATTAAAGCTAGTTTAACTATTAGTTTCCAACGACCTAAAATCAACTTTTTCTTCCCAGAATCAGCATTAGCTTTAGAGCGATTTGAGGTTGTAGATATAGGTTTGGATGAAGATTTTATCGAGAGGCAGCAAAGCGATTGGAAATTAAATAATAAACCATCTGTTAAACAAATTTTAAAACTTAGGAAAAATTTTACCCATAAGGGAACTTACGGACATGCTTTGATCGTTGCTGGAAATACTACAACAATGGGTGCCGCTTTGTTAGCTGCTCGAAGTTGCTTACGTACAGGAGCGGGTTTAACTACCGTTTGTTTGCCACAAAGTGGTTTGATGGCACTAAATGCAACTTTGCCAGAGGTGATGGCCCTTCCACGAAATGAAGATTTAGCCATAGAAGCTTTTGAAAAATATACTTCAATTGCTATTGGTCCAGGTTTAGGTATTACAAACGAAAGCGAAATGATTTTAGGTAGGTTGATCAACTTAAAAAAACCAATGCTACTAGATGCCGACGCTCTTTCTTTGCTGGCTAACAGGAAGGAGTTATTTGATAAATTACCCGAACAATCAATACTCACACCTCACCTAAAAGAATTTGACCGTTTATTTGGCGAACATCAAACTTGGTGGGAAAGGGTGAAAGCAGCTAAAGAACAAGCTATTAAAAGAAAGTTGATTATTGTTCTTAAAAATCAATATACTTTTATTTGTTTGCCAGATAGTAAAGTTTATATCAATCAAACTGGTAACCCAGGGATGGCTTCAGGAGGCATGGGTGATGTTTTAACTGGTATAATTGCAGGTTTGCTAGCTCAATCATATTCATCCGAAGATGCAGCAAGGTTGGCGGTTTATATACATGGAAAGGCAGGAGATGAATTGACGCCCAAGAGATTTACTGTAAGCGCTTCACAAGTTGCAGAGCAAATCCCGAAAGTAATGAAAAAATTAGCTGTTTAATCTTTAAATTGCTCCCATTACCACCATTTTTTCCATGGTAGGATTTAGGCTGCCTCCAATTGGCTCAATTGTTACAGCAAATGCCTGAGCTTTTTCAATCGCTTCCATTTGCTTAACAGCTTCTTTAGCATTTTCTGTACTGCCAAAAATACCTAGGCTAACAGGTTTTCCATCAACCAATGCCCATAACTGATATTCGTGTGATTGGTCGGTTTTAGGGAGATCCATTGCCGAATAATTGATGAGGATGTTTTTATTGGTCTTATTCCAGTATACCAGCATTTCAGCTTTAGGAGCATTTTTTACACCTGCAAGTTTAACCGTTGTCCATTCATCAGTTTTGGTCATCGCTATGCGATTTTCCATTCCTGAATTTTCAAATTCTAACTTAGCAGCAGTTTGCGCAAATTTTTCTCTATCTGTACTTAATGCAGTGATTTGAAAATTAGCATCCTTAAGTTCTTTGTGTGCTGAAAATAGTGCCCCTAAACTAATGGCTAATAAAATGCTGCATGCAACTAAAGCATATTTAAGTTTCCTTACTTTTCCATCATTTTCATTAGCACGTAGTGGAATGATTTTTGGTTCGGCAGCGACAACGTCTTTAGCACCTTCATTACTTATTTTAGCAAAAATTTGCTTTTCGATAGTGGTAGAAGGTTCAACTGCGTTTTGTAAGGCATAAGTTTCCATAGCAAGCTCAATAGCTAAAATCTCTGCTTTTACTTCAGGGTATTTATGAGCCATTTCTGCTACTTCGCTACATTCTTCGGCAGATAATTGCCCTAGAACGTAAAGTTCAAGTATGCCTGATTCAATATATGCTTTTACTTCTTCCACCTCAATTAAAATTTTTCCTTAATGCTAAAATAGCCATGCGAATGCGAGTTTTTACTGTACCTAATGGTAAATTCAATTCCTCTGCGGCTTCAACATGCGTATATCCTTTAAAATAAATCATATCCAAGACATCTTTAAATTCTGGTTTTAGCTGAGTAACTAACTCTTTCAAACCCAAAGTGTCGGCATTAAAAGTAACCTTTTTTTGCTCGTCAATGAAATCTACGTTATTTTCTATATCTTGGTTTTTAACAGAATTTTTAAAGTCTTTGGATCTTAGTTTGTCGATCGATAAATTTCTGGCAACATTCATCATCCATGTAAATAAACGCCCTTTTGAACTATCGTAGCTTGCTGCGGAATTCCAGACCTTTACAAAAGTTTCTTGCAGCAGATCTTCTGCAACTTCTGTTTGAATAACAATTCTTGAAATAACACCAAGTAATGCTCCCGAGTACATATCATACAACGCTTTAATAGCGATGGTGTCTTGCCTCTTTAAGGCATTAACCAATTCTTCTTCCGATAAAGATATTTTTTTTGCTGGTGCCAAGACTACTAATATACAATCAAATTGTGATAAAAGAAATTTTAAACGAGATACAACTTTTAGCTCTAGAAATCAAACAGATGTTTTTCGGCATGATACGAAGAACGCACAAGTGGTCCACTTTCAACATACCTTAATCCTTTTGACAATCCAATTTCTTTGTATTTAGCAAATTGATCGGGGTGTATCCAATCGACCACTGGATGATGATTTTTAGTTGGCTGTAAATATTGGCCCAAAGTTAAAATATGCACTCCATTAGCTACCAAGTCATCCATTGCCTCTAATACATCATCTTCTGTTTCACCTAAGCCAAGCATAATACCAGTCTTTGTTCTTAAGCCAAATTCTGAAATTCTTCTTAAAGCCTCTAAACTCCTGTCGTATTTAGCTTGGATCCGTACTTGTTTAGTTAAGCGTTTTACAGTCTCCACATTGTGTGACATAACCTCAGGACGCTCTTCTAGAACTCTGTATAAGTTATCCCATTGACCTTTGAAATCAGGAATTAATGTTTCTAAAGTAGTTTCTGGACTTTCCCGTCTTATTGCCTGTAATGTCTCGGCCCAAATAATAGAACCGCCATCCTTTAAATCATCTCGATCTACTGAAGTAATTACACAATGTTTTACTTTCATTAGCTTAACCGAATTAGCTACACGATTAGGCTCGTCCAAATCAACTGCTAATGGTCTCCCAGTTGCAACAGCACAAAATGAGCATGAACGTGTGCAGATATTTCCCAATATCATGAAGGTAGCAGTTCCCGCTCCCCAGCATTCGCCCATATTAGGACAATTCCCACTTTCACAAATAGTGTGTAATTTATGTGTATCGACAAGGCTACGCACCTGTGCATATTCTTTCCCCACAGGTAATTTAACGCGTAACCAATCTGGTTTACGAGGCTTTTCTGTAACGGCTGCAACTACAGGAAGTTCAATCATGGAACAAAGTTACGGATTAGGATTGAAATGTTTAAGTACTTAAATGTTGGTAGGTTGTAAATTTAGCATAGTAATGGTTGCTTAAATGAATTAAGTAGCAGTAGCGAAGAACATAGAGGGAATTTCAAAAACAAGTTGCTTTTTCTTCGAAACAAATCCGATATGTTGATAAAATCGATGACTTTCACTTCTAATTTCATTAGATCGAACCGTAATTCGGCGAACATTAAAGGGTTGTGCCCATGTTCCAACAGCTTCAATTAATTTTTTTCCAATCTGCTGCTTTCTACATTGTTCATGTACAACTAGGCCTGCAATTTCAACAAAAGCGTCACTTTCAATTCTCAGCGTATAGAACCCATGAATCCACCCAAGTATTTTTTGATTTTGAACGGCAATAAAAATGCAATTGTCCTTGTTCGATATAATTTTATCGATGTTGTTTAAAGTTTCGATTGCTGTAGCATCATAGCCAAGTTGATGAGATAACAAAGAAATCTCATTTGCTTGTTCTGCTGTTACAGTCGATAGTAGTGTAATTATCGTTTTCAAGGAATAAATTTATAGTATAAATATTGAACAATATTAAGAGTCATTAAGCTAAAAACACTAATTTAGTGCTAAAATTTATAACATGGCTACTTCAAAAATTACCTACACTGGCGGACTAAGAACTTCGTCTGTACATCTAAAATCAGGAATAGAGATTATTACAGACGCGCCTGTAGATAATCAGGGCAAGGGTGAAGCCTTTTCTCCAACAGATTTATTAGCTACTTCTTTGGGTAATTGTATGTTAACCATTGTTGGTATTGCTGCTAGAACACATGGTTTTTATATTGATGGAACAACTGCCGAAGTTACCAAAATTATGGGCGAAAATCCACGTAGAGTAACCGGAATTGTGGTAAATCTTCAATTCCCTGGGAATAATTATAGCGATAAGGATAAGGAAATCATAGAGCGTTCTGCAAAAACTTGTCCAGTTGCTTTTAGTCTACATCCTGATATCAAGCAAGAAATTACCTTTAACTATTAGTCTGTAACTTAACCACCGACAACCATTCCAACAACTTCCTCAGCAGAGATATCTCCATGAGATTGATCAAGAATACATTCTCCATTCTTGATGAGTAACAACTGTGGGGATTCATGGTGTACCTGGAACATTTCAGCAATTTCTGCTGATATATTCCTATAGCTAATTAAATCTAAAAAGAAAAGGTCAATCTCTTTAGGAAGGATGTCCCCATCCATTTCGAAACGTCTTTTTGCCATCGCACTAATAGAACAGCGCGTGCTATGCTTAAAAATTATACTATAGTTATCGGCTTTTTTTATCTCATTTAATTGATCAGAATCAATTAAGTTTGTCCATTGCATATTATCCTCTTTTCTTTTTTCCCTCTGGATACGTACTATAGGCTGGGCATAAACGAGATGAACATGATTCTAATACAACTATTGCACAGAATACAATTAATAAGAGTACGGCTATCTTCTTCATCTTAGTTTGATTTAATTCTTACAAGCCTAAAATACTAATTTTTATGAATAACGAATAACTCTTTAAATTGTTGTAGCGAAATCTGCCATTTTTATCGCAGTTATCGCCGCTTCGTCACCTTTATTGCCGTGTTTGCCACCCGCCCTATCTAAAGCCTGTTCTTCATTGTTTGTAGTGAGGACGCCAAAAATAACTGGTTTACTATGCTTAATGCTGATATTTGTAATGCCATGAGCAACTGCATCGCAAATAAAGTCAAAGTGCTTAGTGTCACCTTGGATTACACAACCCAGACAAATTACTGCGTCAAGGTCTGGCTGGCGATTTAAAAATATTTCAGCGGCCGCTGTAAGCTCAAAGCTGCCAGGAACTGCTGCGGTATAAATGTTATCTTCCTTTACACCGTGTTTCAGTAAAGTTTGTAAAGCGCCATCATACAAAGCACCTGTAATTTTTGCATTCCATTCTGCAACTATAATTGCGATTTTGAAGGCACTGCCATTTGGAATACTGGTATGTGAAAAGTCAGAAAGATTTTTTAAATGTGAAGCCATGGCGCAAAGATAAATTAAATAGTCGGAAAGTCCGAGAATACCGACCGTCTAGATTCGAAATCCTATAATCTAATTGCCCTAAAAGTTTTGGCAAAAAAAAAGGATTAAAAGTTTCGAAACTTTTAATCCTAATATCGTATTGGCCTAATTAATTTTAGGTTTATTTTACTTGTACTTGTACACGAGCGATATATTCATCGATCATGGCCGCTTCCTGACTTTCAGGGAATTGAGTTTTGATTTTTGTATAAGCATCCTCAGCAGCTTTAAAATCCTTAAGATTTTCATTTACCAAGCCTAATTTTTTAAGGAACATCGGTGAAGTAAATTTATTGCTCGCTTTGTCGGCTGCTTTTTGATAATATGTGGCCGCTTGTTTATAATCTTTTAACTCGCTATAGGCATCACCTAATAGGCCCAAAGCTAAGGGGTCTGCTACCGGACTACCTGTTGCTGTATATTTTCCCAAAGCTTCAGTTGCTTTTTTATATTCACCTTTACGTAAATAAATGCCACCTAAGTATAGGTTTGCAAGATTGGCTGATTTAGTATTGTCGTATTCTTCAGCAATTTTTGCCAAGCCTGGATACCCACCTTCACCGTCAATTGCTTTATTGGCTAATGAATCGACACCTACATACTGCTCTGCCTTAAACATTTTAGCAGCCGCTTCTTCAGCGCGACCAGGTAAATAAGATGCGAAATAGTAAAGCGCGATCGCTCCTAAAGCAACTACTGCTGCAGCTATAAAAAGCAAACTTTTGCCATTCTCTTCAACGAAAGAATTTTTTTTCACAGGTTGTGTTGTTTTATCTGTTGTAGACATGTATTTAATCTATTTGTTTTTAATTGTCTTCAATTGTTAGATTGAGCTTGGTGCATTAAAACTGTTATTTTTTGTTTTGTTGTTAATTTTAATGCAGCTGGTCTAAAAATTAAGATTGCAAAAATACGTTTTTCAACCGAAGTATCAACTCCTTTTTTAACTATTTCATAAAGAGCCTATTTAATAGCTCAGAATGATTGAATTAATGGCTGGTTGAATTAGTGAATGAATGAAGGATTAAATATCTTTGTAAGCAAACTATGTGGTTAAAAAATATCACCCTTTTAAATTTCAAGAATTACGCATCAGCCGAGCTTAGCTTTGCAAAAACAGTTAATGCTTTTGTAGGGAATAATGGCGCAGGTAAAACTAATTTATTAGATGCCATCCATTATTTATGTTTATGTAAGGGGTATTTTAACCCTATAGATAGTCATCAAATTAAAAGTGATGAAGACTTGTTTTTAATTCAAGGAGATTTTGATCGAGCAGAAAAAAATGAAAAGATTACTTGTGGTTTAAAGCGAAATCAAAAAAAGCAATTTAAAAGGAATAAAAAGGAATATGATAAACTAGCTAATCATATTGGACTTTTTCCATTGGTAATGATTTCTCCATACGACGTGAACATCATTATGGATGGGAGTGAAGAACGGCGTCGCTTTGTCGATAATGTAATTTCACAAACTGATGGAAATTATTTGGATGAGTTAATCGTTTATAATAAACATTTATTAAATCGAAACGCGCTTTTAAAGCAAGTTGCATTAACACGGAAGTTAGATCTTGGTTTGTTAGAGATTTTAGATACACAGCTTATTAATTCTGGTAATAAGATTTTCGAAAAAAGAAAGCAATTTATGCTCGACTTTATTCCGCTCTTTACTAAACATTACAGTTTTATTACTGATGACGCAGAAAGTGTGGCCCTAACTTATCAATCTCAATTAAATGAGGAAGCATTTGATGATTTGCTTACTAGAACAATCGAAAAGGATAGAGTATTAGAAAGAACAACCACTGGGATTCATAAGGACGATCTGCAGTTTACTATTGGTAACTCCCCATTAAAAAGGTATGGCTCCCAAGGGCAGCAAAAATCATTTTTAATTGCATTGAAACTTGCCCAGTACGTTTATTTACAAAAACATAAAGGGTTTAAGCCCATTTTATTACTCGATGATATTTTTGATAAGTTAGATGATTTAAGAGTTCGTAAGCTAATGGAGATGGTGTCCCATCACGATTTTGGACAAATTTTCATCACAGATACTGGTAAAGAAAGAGTGCTTTCCATTTTTAATAACATTAAAGTTGAAGTAACTTTGTTTGAAGTAGAAAGTGGGGTAATCAAACATGCGTAAGCCAAATGATATCAGTTTAAAGGACGCCATCAGCAAGATGTTGGCTGTATATAAGCTAAGGGGCAAATATGATGAAACGGGAGTGGTTGCCCATTGGCCAGAATTAATGGGAACAGCAGTCGCCAACCGAACTACACAAATCTATGTAAGTCAAAAAAAGTTATTTGTACGGATAGAATCTTCTGTAATCAAAAACGAGCTTTTGATGGTACGAACGGGTATTATCCAAAAATTGAACGAAAGAGCTGGCGCAGAAATAATTACTGAGATCATATTTCTTTAAACTTACGAAGTTTATTAGCCTTCGTAAGTTTTTTAGACTTTGTAAGCTTTTAGCCTTTGCCGCCAAATATTTTAGAAATTAGCCAAATAACGAGTGCTATTGCTATCACTACTACAATTATACCGGTCCAAACACCAGCTTTAAAAATTCCTTCAATTAAGTCGCAGCTAGTTAATGCCGTGCAGGCAAGGGCGATGAATGCTAATGGGATATGTTTTTTCATAACTATTCAAGTTTAATCTGCTGTAAGAACAAACCTGAATAGTTAATGTTTTTGAATGAGCACTAAGACTTGCGAAATTGTTTGTAAGTTGTGCTATTCAAACTTGATAAGTCATAATTATTCGCCACCAACTTTAATTAGCTCTATTTCAAAAATTAACGTGCTAAAAGGAGGGATATCACCCATGGCTCTACCTCCGTATGCTAGGTTGTAGGGAATGAAGAACCGGTATTTTGCGCCTTCTTGCATTAATTGAACTCCTTCAGTCCAACCCGAAATTACTTGGTTAAGTCCAAAAGTAGCTGGTTCACCACGTTTGTAAGAACTGTCGAATTCCATTCCAGTTAATAATGTTCCTTTATAATTAACGGTTACTTTATCGGTAGCAATTGGTTTAACTCCTGTGCCAGGCATCAGGATTTCGTACTGTAATCCACTTGCTGTGGTTTTAACTCCATCTTTAGTTTTGTTTTGGGCTAAAAATGTTGCGCCTTCATTGATCGTTGGCATATGCTTTTGTTTTTCTATTTCTTCGTTTTTCTTTGCTAGCTCTTCTCTTTGTTTGCTGAAGCCTTCAAAAAGAGTTTCAATCGCTTCTTGACATTGTTGTTGTGTCAAAGTTGGGTTAGCTCCAGCAAAAACATCTCTTATTCCTTTATTTAGAAGATCAAAGTTAAGTACGCTTAAACCGCCAGATTTAAAGCTACTTCCCACATTTACGCCTAATGCATAACTTGCCGAGTCAAGATTACTTTTAAAAGGTTGTGGTTTTATTACAGACTTAGTTGCGGTTTTTGATACTGTACCTGGTTTTTTTACAGTCGTTACTGCTACTTTTTTAGCGGGAATTGGTTTCTTTGTAGTTTGTGCACTTGCAGTAAATCCAATAAGGGATATTGTGGTTGCAATTAATAATCGTTTCATTATTCAATTAGGTTTAAGATCGAAATATAATAAATAATCCAAAAAAAAGTCATTTCGTTAACGCGAAATGACTTTCAGCTTTCAGTTAACCAATTAAACGGCTAACCAATCATTTTATTTTTAGAATCTTTCAGCAGCAGTGAAGAAGAAGTCGCCTTCAATTTGTGCATTCTCATCAGAATCTGAACCATGAACAGCATTTGCATCAATAGATTTAGCATATTTCTGACGGATAGTTCCTTCTGCAGCTTCTGCTGGATTAGTAGCGCCAATTAATTTTCTGAAATCTTCAATTGCATTCTCTTTTTCTAAAATAGCGGCTACAATTGGTCCTGAAGACATAAAGCTTACTAAATCGCCATAAAAAGGACGTGCTTTGTGAACTGCATAAAACTCTCCAGCAGTTTCAGCTGTTAATTGTGTGTATTTTAATGCAATGATTTTAAAACCAGCATTTGTAATGTCATTAATGATAGCACCAATGTGACCGTTTGCAACAGCATCAGGCTTAATCATGGTAAATGTTCTATTTGTACTCATCTTATTTGTTTCAAATTTTTTGCAAAAATACACTTTATATAATTAATATTATAGCTTCATTAATAAAAGCTATCAATTAAACCTAAAATCATTAGCTTTGCGTCCTAATTATGATATCCTTAGACGAATTAAAAACAGTACTTGCTACGCCACAGAAAATTGTGATTACAACGCATCATAAGCCTGACGGCGATGCGATGGGCTCTTCTTTGGGTTTATATGCCTATTTAATTCAAAAAGGCCATCACGTTTCTGTCATTACACCAACTGATTATCCCGATTTTTTACATTGGTTGCCAAATAACTCAGATGTTATTATTTATACTGAAGCGGTGGATAAATCGCTGCAACTTGTTGATGAGGCGGCTGTCATATTCTGTTTAGATTTTAATACTTTAGGTAGAATCAACGAACTTGGAGAGCATATTCGTGGTGCGAGTGCTATAAAGGTCATGATTGATCATCATTTGGAGCCAGAGGATTTTGATGATTATAGACATTGGAATATTAATGCCTGCGCAGCAGCACAATTAGTGTATGATTTTATAGTTAACGAGCTAGAGGATGTAGTATTGATCAATAAGGATGTAGCTACCTGCTTGTATACTGGTATTATGACCGATTCAGGATCGTTCCGTTTTCCTTCAGCAACGTCGTTAGTATATAGGATAGCTGCTGATCTAATTGATTTAGGAGCCGAACACTGGCGTATTCATCAATTGGTTTACGACAATGCATCAGAGAATAGACTTCGCTTTTTGGGACATTGTTTATCAAATAAGTTAGAGATCTTAAGAGAGTTTAATACAGCTATTATTTCCGTAAATGCCGAAGAGCTTAAAAATTATCATATCGCAACCGGAGATACCGAAGGAATCGTAAATTATGCACTTTCGATTAATGGGATTAAGTTAGCTGCATTTATTATAGAAAGAACTGATAAAGTTAAATTATCTTTGCGTTCAACTGGAGACTTTCCTGCTAATGAAATATGTAAAAAGTATTTTGAAGGCGGGGGGCATAGAAATGCTGCTGGTGGTGTTTCAGAGAAAGATCTAGCAGCAACAATTGATACTTTTAAAGCAATATTACCAGAGTATAAAACACAATTAATACAATAGATAAATTTAAAAAAACAACAAAAAATCAAATAGAAAAATAATGAAACCATCATCCGTCTCAAATCAATTAAATAGAAAACGGATGATAGCTTCATAACAATTAAAAATCAAATAGAGAAATAATGAAAAAAAGTTTAGTAATTCTTTTAGCAGCGTCAACAGTTCTAGCTGCTTGTAATAAGGAACAAAAAGGTAAGGGAGGCTTATTGTACACTGTTCATCACGATGCCGGTGCTACCAAAATTAAAGAAGGTGATTTCATCAAAATTGACTTTATCCAAAAAAACGATAAGGATTCTATTCTTGACGCTACTTATGACCACGAACAATCGAGAATTTTTCCAGTGGGTAAAAAAGTTTACGCTGGAGACATGAATGATGTATTGACACTTTTTGGTGAAGGTGATAGTGTTACCTTTAAATTGAATATCGATACAATGGTGTTTTATAACAAACAACCTCGTCCAGATCAGTTTAAAGATCAAAAATATTTAAACTATACTATAAAGATCCAGAAGGTATTGAGCAAAAAGCCAAATGAGGTTGATTCTGTTTATCAGAAAAGAGCGAATGAGTTCTTTACTGCAGATTATAAAGCTAATTTAGATAAGAAAAAAGCAGGCGAAGCTGCTAAAATGAAAAAATATGCTGAAGACAATAATCTTAAAGTAACAACAACTGCAAGCGGTTTACAATATGTTATTTTAGCACCTGGAACTGGTCCGAAACCAGTTTGGGGAGATACAGCTGTAGTTGATTATACAGGTAAATTAACGTTCAAAAAAATATCTGGAGTTGATAATGTATTCGATACCAGTATTAAAGCTATTGCTGAAAAAACAATGACTCCTAATCCAATGAAGCAGTTTGCTCCAACTCCAATTCCTTTGGCCGAAAATATTGCTAAAGGATTTGTAGAAGCATTACAATTGATCGGTAAAGGTGGTAAAATTACTGTAATCATGCCATCAAAATTAGGATATGGTGAGCAAGGTGGTGGTCCAATCGGCCCATATAGCCCACTTGTTTTTGATATCGAGATTAAAAATATCATCAAAGGAAACCCATCAGCTATTGCACCACCGGCGCCAGTGGCACCAGCACCAGCTGCGCAATAATATTTAACTGATTATAAGGACCCCCGATTTGCATCGGGGGTTTTTTTGTGCTTTTTTAATTAAGAATAGATACTTTTGTACATGCTTTTAACGGATACACATACACATCTTTATTACGAAACTGATAGCGATAAACAGGCCCAACTAATGGATCGGTGCTTTGAAAACGGAGTAGAAAGGCTCTTTTTACCCAATGTAGACGTAGCTTCCATAGAAATGATTAACAACTTGGTTAAAAGATATCCAGCAAATTGTTTTGCAATGGCTGGTCTACACCCTTGTGATGTGAAAGATGATTATCAACAACAATTGTCGGCTATTTATACCAGCATAGCGGGGCGTGAAATTTATGCCATAGGTGAAATTGGCATTGATTTATACTGGGATAAAACCACCTTACAAATTCAGCAGGATGCTTTTATCCAGCAAATAAAGTGGGCTAAAAATTTGGGTCTACCCATTGTAATCCACTGCCGTGAAGCTTTCGATGAAGTTTTTGAAGTTTTGGAATCTGAAAGTGACGAAAAATTAAGAGGTATTTTTCATTGTTTTACAGGAGATTTGGAACAAGCGAAAAAAGCAATTGCATTGAATTTTTATTTAGGAATAGGTGGGGTTGTAACCTATAAAAAAGCGGGGCTAGATTTAGTTTTGGAAGATATTCCAATAGCCCATATTGTATTAGAAACAGATTCGCCATATTTGGCTCCAGTTCCGTTTCGGGGCAAACCAAATGAAAGCAGTTACTTAATCCATATTGCACAAAAAGTAGCAGACATTTATCAAATAAGCTTGGAAGAAACCGCAAATATAACTACCGAAAATTCGAAAAAGGTATTTGGAGTTTAGTATCGTTAAAACCATTTATCCTTTGCATCTTTGTGTTCATAGACATGACAAAAATTCTAATCATATATACTGGTGGTACCATTGGAATGGTAAATGACGCCAAAACTGGAACGCTCATCCCATTTGATTTTGCACAGATTAAGGAAAATGTTCCTGAATTAGCACGTTTGGATTATGAGTTATCTGTTCATTCTTTTGATCCGATTTTAGATTCTTCTAATATGAATCCAGAAGTTTGGGCGCAGCTAGCTAACCTAATTCAGACTAAATATGATGATTTTGATGGGTTTGTGATTTTACATGGATCTGATACAATGTCTTTTACTGCATCAGCGCTAAGCTTTATGTTGCAGAATTTAGGTAAAGCAGTAGTTTTAACGGGCTCTCAATTGCCTATTGGTGAGATTCGAACAGATGCAAAAGAGAATTTAATTACTGCTTTAGAAATTGCTGCGACAAAAAATGGTAATAAAGCCATGGTTCCTGAAGTCTGCATTTATTTCGACTATCAATTGTTTAGAGGAAACCGATCAATAAAATATAACTCAGAAAAGTTTGAAGCATTCCAATCCCCTAATTATTCGATCTTAGCCGAAGCTGGAGTGAACTTATCATTCTACCACAATTATATATTGCCCTACCCAGCGCAAAACTTTAAGATACACACCGAGTTAAATGCAAATATTGGCGTGTTAAAAATGTATCCTGGTATCACCGAATTAGCCGTTAAGGCAATTACCGAATCTGCTGTAGATGCTATTGTTCTAGAGGCTTTTGGTTCGGGAAATACCACTACTGCACAATGGTTTATTAGTTGCTTAGAAAATGCCATTGCACAAGATAAAATTATTATAGACATCTCCCAGTGTAAGGGTGGATCAGTGCAATTAGGTGTATACGAAACCAGTAGAAAGCTACAGGAAATGGGTGTTTTGAGCGGTTATGATATGACTTTTGAAGCCACGGTAACAAAGCTAATGTTTTTAATGGGACAACAACTGCCTATTGCTGAAGTTAAGCGATTGATGGAAGTATCGATAGCTGGAGAACTGACTAATTAAGGTAACCCGAGGTTTGCGAAATTAGCTGTGAGACTTTAGTTGTCGATAAGAAAAACACATTATTATGATGAAGGTCATAATACTTTTAGTAGATTAAGTCTTATTTTTGTAACGTTTAGATTTTGGTAGACGCTTGGTCCCATATCTCATACAATACTTAAATCTCACATCTCAAAAAATGAAAATAGAACAAATATATACCGGATGTTTAGCTGAGGCAGCTTATTATATTGAAAGTGATGGTGAAGCGGCAATAATTGACCCACTTCGTGAGGTAAGTCCTTATCTGAAAAAAGCTGAACAAAACGGAGCGACTATTAAATATATTTTCGAAACACATTTTCATGCTGATTTCGTATCAGGGCACGTTGATTTAGCGGAGAAATCTGGAGCAACCATTGTTTATGGGCCAACTGCTAAAACGGATTTCAAATCTCATATTGCAAAAGATGGAGAGCAATTTAAAATCGGGCGACTTACTGTTACAGCACTACACACACCAGGTCATACGCTTGAATCAACTACCTATTTATTAAATGATGAAAATGGGAAAGAGTATTGCATTTTTACGGGAGACACACTATTTATAGGTGATGTTGGCAGACCAGATTTAGCTCAGAAAGGCAAATTAACAATGAATGATCTCGCTGGGATGCTTTATGATTCGTTAACTAATAAAATAAAACCTTTGGCAAATGAGGTAATAGTTTATCCAGCTCACGGTGCGGGATCTGCTTGTGGTAAAAGCATGAGTAAAGAAACATTTGATACTTTAGGTCATCAGAAGGAAGTTAATTATGCTTTAAGGGCTAGCTCTAAGGAACAATTTATTAAAGAAGTAACTGACGGAATTCTCCCTCCGCCACAATATTTTGCCCAAAATGTTGCAATGAATAAAGGCGGTTATGAAAGTATTGATGATGTATATAAAAAAGGTTTGGTAGCATTATCGCCTGCTGAATTCGAGAACTTGGCTAACCTAACCGGCGCATTGATCCTAGATACTAGAGATCCCCAAATTTTTGCAAAAGGATTTATCCCTAATTCAATTAATGTTGGTTTAAACGGTCAATTTGCCCCATGGGTTGGTGCATTAATTACAGATTTAAAGCAAGAAATTTTGCTGGTTACCGATGAAAGCAAGGAACAAGAAACTATTACACGTTTAGCAAGAGTGGGTTATGATAATACAATCGGTTATCTCAAGGGTGGCTTTAATGCTTGGGAAGTATCAGGTAAAGAGGTCGATAACGTGCATTCTATCTCTGCAGACGAGTTTGAAGCGGCAATTTTAGCTGGTAAAAACATAAATGCCCTTGATGTTCGCAAACCAGGTGAATATGAAGCTGAACATCTAGAAGTTACGCTAACGCGTCCATTGGATTATATTAACGAATGGACTAGTTCATTGGATCCACAAGAAACTTATTATATTCATTGTGCAGGAGGATATCGTTCTATGATAGCAGCTTCCATTTTAAAAGCACGTGGTATCGAAAATGTAATTGACATCGCTGGTGGCTACGGGGCTATTAAAGAAACGAACCTTAAAAGAACCGATTTTGCTTGTCCGAGCAAGGCCATGAAAGCATAATGAATTAAGGTATTCGTGTGTTTTTCTCTTTATTTTTTAATTGGGTAACTACCTTGTCAATGTTTTTCTTAAGCGTTTCTTCTGTTTTAACATAAAACAGATATTTCAAAATGTCTTTTATCCTGGTTGGCGTTAATTGATTGAAATCATCTGTCAACTGATGATATTCAAGTGTATCAGCCAGTAACTTAGGCATGGGATATATTTTATCAACATGGGTATGATTTTGTTCAATTTCAAAGCTAGCGATTTCTCCAACTGCCGTCTTGCCGCCTTTCATCATGATGAAGTTAACAAAAAGCCGGTAGGGCGCATTTTTTACAGGTACTAATGTCTGGATAAAATCAAAATGGTTGATTTGACCCTTTATTCTGATATATCCCTTTTCAGGTAGCATCTTTTCTGATATATCCCTTGGAACATCGACTGCCCAATTAATGCCTATTGTATAGATTTTTGCTTTAAAAGTATGCTTCATCAAATCATTATCCTAATACATGATAGGCAAGTACATTTTGAACTTCATATACGTTTACGGACTTATTGAATTTTTTCTTGATGCTTGGGAGCGTTTCACTTGAAACCCAAATTTTTAGCTCAGCTTCTAAATCGAATGTGCCTGCTGTTTCTACACTGAATTTGGAAATGCTTTTGTAAGAAACGGACAAGTATTCAGTTTTGTTGCCTGTAATGCCTTGTATATCAATAACTATTAGTCGTTTGTTGGTGAAGATAAAGGTATCCCTAAGTAATTTGAAACCTAATTCTATTTCTTCTCCTTGTATCAGCAACAATCCGAAATTCTTTTTTAACTCTTCTGGAGCCACTGCTCCTGCATTTCCCATTAATGCCGAAAATAATCCCATATTTTTTTGCTATTTATTTTACTTCAATCTTTCCTTGATAAAACGATCCATTGCTTTTTCTACACCTTTGATATCTTTTGAGGTAATGGATGAACCAATTACATGGTTGCCTGTTTTTGGTAAGGCAACTTTTTGTTTATCCTTGGCTGGAGTGCCTAATTCCTCAAACATTTTTAACATCGCATCTACTCGTACAACTGGGTCTTGCTCAGTTTCATTCTTGTAATAATAGAGCATGAGTACAGGCTGTTTAACTTTATTAAAAAGTTCGGTATTCATACTGCTTTCCAATAATTCCTCTAATTGTACCACAGACTCTAGTCTATAATTTGTATACCAAAACTTCTTATAAAGTGGGCTTTTCCCTTCAACCTTTCTTTCATCACCTCCAGTCACCTGTCTGGCAATTTGCAATCCCCATGGATTATTTAAAAGCCAAGCCTTACTATCGTTAATTGCAATATTAGGCGACATAAGTACTAGACTATTAATTTCAGGGTACGCAGCTGCCAATTGTAAGGCTAAAGTTCCACCCGTTGAAGTACCAACTAAAATTACTTTCTTTCCTAATTTCTTGCCGATCGCATAAGCTTGCTTTCCACTTTCCCACAGACGTTCTGCTGTAAAGTATTCCATAGGCGCAATAGTATCTAAGCCATGGTCGGCCAACCGAGCTAGATACATGTTTGCTTTTAGTGATTTTGCGAGGTAAGTATAAGCAGGGTCTCCTTCTGCTTTGGAGGCTGAAAATCCATGCAAGTAAACTATCGCATAGTCCGTTTGTTCTTGTTTTGAAGGGTCGGCCCAGACAATTTCTGCTTCATTTCCAGGCTTCACACTATATTTAGCTTCCTGTGTTCCAACATATTTAGGTAAGTCCCTAAGTTCTGGAACCTTAGGGAGTTTAGTTGCATACACAGGTTTTGGCGGTTTAGGGCCGATAAAGTAAAGCGTTAACAGAACGATGATCAGTGCTAAAAAGGAACTTAGAAATATTTTCATTCACAGAAAGTTGTTTTTTTAACGGTAATGAAGTGATCATGGTTTTAGTAGTTTCAAAATCATGACGATTTCACATTAATAATTTGATTAAAAATACGCTTTTAATAAGTAAGTTTGCAAACACATTTTTTAGCTGAATGCCCGGAATAAATCAGATAAAACTACCTATAGCCGCCGAAATTGATGCGTTTGAAGCAAAATTTAAAGCATCAATGCAAAGTGAAGCTCCGTTACTGAACCGCATTACCCATTATATTGTAAAAAGTAAGGGTAAACAAATGCGTCCAATGTTTGTTTTTTTTGCAGCTAAACTTTGCGGGGGTATCATCGAATCAACACATCGCGGCGCAGCATTAGTAGAGTTACTTCATACCGCAACCTTGGTGCACGACGATGTGGTAGATAATGCATACGAAAGAAGAGGTTTTTTTTCTATCAATGCACTATGGAAAAATAAAATTGCGGTATTAGTAGGTGATTTCTTATTGGCAAAAGGCCTCTTGTTATCGGTGAACAATAATGAATTTGCCTTATTGAAAATTGTATCCGAAGCAGTTCAGCAAATGAGCGAAGGCGAATTATTGCAAATTGAAAAGGTAAGGAGAATGGATATTAGTGAGGAGCTTTACTTTGACGTAATAAGGCAAAAAACCGCCTCCTTAATTGCTTCTTGTTGTGCATGTGGGGCAGCTTCAGCTGGTGCTAATGAAGAAACAATTGAAAAAATGCGCCTGTTTGGAGAAAAAGTAGGAATTGCTTTTCAGATTAAGGATGATACTTTTGATTTTGGAACGGATGATGTTGGTAAACCTCTTGGAATAGATATTAAAGAAAAGAAGGTTACTTTACCGTTAATTTACGCCTTAAATTCAGTTGATAAAACGGAACGAAAAAGAGTAATCAACCTAGTCAAAAATCATCAAGATGACCCTAAAAAAATACAGGATATCATTGACTTTGTAAACAGTAAAAGAGGGGTTCATTATGCGAATCAAAAGATGCTCGAATACCAGCAAGAGGCTTTTGATATCTTACATACATTTGAAGAAAGCGAGGCGAGAAACGGTCTCGAGCAATTAGTTAGATATACTACAGAACGCAAAAAATAATGTCACACGAACTTTTATTTATTTCTGGTTTTTTACTATTTATCATGCTTATTTTGGCGCTTGATTTGGGTTTATTTAGTAAAAGAGATCATACCATTAGTTTAAAGCAGGCAGCCATTATGAGTTTTGTAATGGTGGTGTTAGCACTAAGTTTTTATATGTTGCTCGTATTAGAAGGGCAATATTTACATGGCATTGATAGTTATGCAAAGCTCGAACAAATTGTAGAAGCGAACAAACACCCAATTACCTTAATTCCAGGGCACTTTGAAGAGAGCTTAGTTGTTTACAAAAAGAACTTAGGAATGGAGTTCTTAACTGGATATGTAATTGAATATGCATTATCTGTAGATAATATTTTCGTAATTGTACTCGTTTTTTCAGCATTTGCGGTACCTGAGAAGTACTATCATAGGGTATTATTCTGGGGTATTTTAGGCGCTATTGTAATGCGTTTCATCTTTATTTTTGCTGGCGCAGCATTAATTAATGAATTCTCTTGGATATTATACGTTTTTGGAGCTTTTTTGCTCTTCACGGGAATAAAAATGTTTTTCTCGAAAGAAGAGGATGATAAAATAGACCCGGAAAATCATCCAGTAGTAAAGTTTGCATCAAGATTCTTTAAAATTCACCCAAGATATGAAGGGAAGAAGTTCTTCCATAAAGTTGGCGGCAAAAAGCTATTAACCCCACTATTTTTAGTGCTGTTAATTGTTGAATTTACAGATCTAATATTCGCAGTAGATTCCATCCCTGCGATTTTTGCTGTTACAAAAGACGCATATATTGTTTTCTTCTCAAATATTTTCGCAATAATGGGATTGCGTTCGATGTTTTTTTTACTGGTTAATATTATTCATAAGTTTCACTATCTAAAAACGGGATTAGCGGTATTATTAACTTTTATAGGGGTGAAAATGCTTGGACACCATTATTTAAAGGAATGGGGATTTACCACAGAACATTCATTGTTAGTTATTGTCTTTATTTTAACCACTAGTATCGTAGCATCATTGGCATTCCCGAAGAAAATTAATAGGTCGGCCTTGTAATTGGGTATTGTAACTAATTAGTGAAATCGTTAATCTGTACATTCCTTTTTCAAAAAAAAACTTAATTTCACGAAAAATATTAGCAATGAAGAATTTCTTTTTCCTGGCATTAGCATCGCTTTGCCTTACTACTCATGCTCAAGATAATTTTGGTTTAGCATTCAAACAAATTAATAATGAAGTGCAAACTAATTCTAATGCTTATGCAAACTTAAAAGATGCATCAAGTACTATTGGACATAGATTAACAGGTTCGGCTAACGGTGCAAAGGCTGAGGAATACGCCTATAATCTTTTAAAATCTTATGGATGTGAGGTAAAGTATCAACCTTTTGAAGTAGAAAGCTGGAATAGAAAAACTATTGCTGTTAAAGTTGGACCTTCAACAAGTGATATGAGTACAGTGAGAGCTGTAACGTTAGCACATTCACCTGTGGAATCGAAAGTTACAGGTGAAATTATTGATGTTGGTAATGGATTGGAGGCTGATTATCAACCTCTCTTGGCACAAGTTAAAGGAAAGATAGCTTTGATTTATTTGGGAGTTTTACCCGGCTCACCTCAAGGGACTGGCTCATTACACCGTTCTGAAAAAACCGCGATTGCTACAAAATATGGTGCTATAGGGGTTATCATAATCAACACCGTAAAGAATGGAGTGCTATTAACAGGTACTGCCTCTGTTACGGGGAAATTAATTCCTATTCCTGCAGTATGCATTGGTCTAGAGAATGGAATGGAACTAAAAGAAAAACTTAAAACTTCAAAGCAATTCTCGACAATTGAAATGACAAATTTTTCTGGACTAATAAAAGCAAGAAATGTAATTGCCACTTTTAAAGGAACCGATTTTCCAAAGGAGAAAATTGTTGTTGGAGGACATTTAGATAGTTGGGATTTAGCAACAGGTGCGATTGATAATGGCATTGGATCTTTCTCGGTAATTGATATGGCAAGAACATTCAAAAAGCTAAATCTTAAAACGAAAAGAACGGTTGAGTTTGTTTTATTTATGGGAGAGGAACAGGGCCTTTTGGGATCCAAAGCTTATGTTGCGCAAAGTAAAAAGAACAAAACGTTAGATCAGGTTAGTTTTATGCTAAATTACGATATGACAAATGATCCTAAGGGGTTTTCGACTTCTAGGGAGGAGATGGAGCCATTATTTACCGCTTGGGGAGCAGAAGTTGTGAAAATTGATACAAATTTTAAAAACCTGTTCCTAGCTGGAGCAAGTTTACATAGCGACCATCAACCATTTTTATTAGAAGGTATTCCAACTGGGGGCGGTGCTGGTGGAAGACTGCCAAATAATTCGGGCCCATTTTATCACTCAGATGGAGATACATTTAAATTAGTTGATGAGCAAGGCTTGAAAAATACTGTTCGCTACGGTGCAATGCTTACCTATGGATTGGCAAATACCGGTAAAATCCCTGTACAAAAACAAACAGAAGAAAAATTGGAAGCATTCTTAATTTCTCAGCGTTTAAAAGAGCCGTTAAAAATAGCAGGAGAGTGGAGATGGAAAGATTAGGAGTTAATATAACTCTCTAACTGTGAAATAGTTTGTTTTTGATCAGCTATGATAAACTTAACTACGTCACCAATAGATATCATTCCTGCAACTTGATTTTCATTTAGTACCGGTAAATGCCTGATGTGTTTTTCAGTCATAATTTCCATGCATAATTCGATCGTGTCTGTTAAGGTCACTGTTATTGGATTAATGGTCATGGCTTCGCTAATTGGCGTATCTTTTGAGGCCTTACCATGGAGTACAATCTTACGAGCATAATCACGTTCGGTAAAGATGCCATGTAAAGCTTCGCCTTCCATGATTAATAATGCACTGATATTTTTTTCAGTCATCATTTTTAAGCCATCCAAAACAGAGCTGGATGCGGTTATACTGTACACTTGAACAGGTTTGGTATTTAATACATGCTGAACGGTTCTCATAATGGTTTGTTTATTAGCTACTTAAATTTAAACAAAAATTTTGAGAATCAAAAAAGGATTTTTCTACAGCATTTCCAAAATCTCATCTACGTATTGACGGTCATTGGCTAAGCGTGGAACTTTATGCTGCCCACCTAGTTTACCTCTTTTTTTGAGCCAATTGTAAAAGGTATTTGAAGGTGCATTGTGTACCTTTGGTCTTTGTAATGCCATGTCTTTAAAGCGCTTAGCATCGTAATCAGAATTGATTTTCCTCAGCGTTTGGTCCAAGGTGTCGATAAATAATTCAAAGTTGGAGGGTTGAACTTCAAACTCGATGATCCATTCATGACCTCCAGCATTTTCTCCCTTAAAGTAAATTGGGCAAGCAGTATAATCCTTTATTTTAGCTGATGTAACTTCACATGCCTTTGCAAGTGCCTGTTCTGCATTATCAATGATAACTTCTTCGCCAAAAGCATTGATGAAATGTTTGGTTCTACCGGTAATTTTAATCCTAAAAGGATGAAGAGATGTAAATTGGATAGTATCTCCAATTAGATAACGCCATAATCCAGCATTGGTTGAAATGATAATAGCATAGTTCTTATGCAACTCAACCTGATCTAATGAAAGTGTTTTAGGTTGTTCGGCTTCAATATTTTCTAGCGGTAAAAATTCATAATATATGCCATAATCGAGCATTAGCAATAGCTCTTCAGATTGATCTTGATCCTGTATGCCGAAAAAACCTTCTGATGCATTATAGGTCTCTAAATAATACATATCGGGAGAGGGGATCAATTCTTTAAATTGCTCACGATAGGGGCCAAAATTTACCGCTCCATGAAAGTATAGCTCCAAGTTAGGCCACACTTCTAATAAATTTTTCTTTCCAGTAATTTCTAGTACTTTTTTCGCTAGCACAATCGTCCATGTAGGAACCCCAGCTATATTGGTTACGTTTTCTTTAATGGTAGCTTCAGCCATTTTATCCATTTTTTCTTCGTAATTGTCCATTAAAGCTATTGAAATGTTGGGCGTTCGGTAATATTCAGCCCACATAGGAAGGTTTTTGATTAGTACAGCTGAAAGATCGCCAAAATGTATATCATCACAAAGCTGGTTAATTTGGTGGCTTCCACCGAGTACCAATCCTTTGCCGGTAAACATTTGGGTGTCTGGTCTGTGATTGCAATAAATGGAAATCATGTCCTTACCGCCCTTAAAATGACATTCTGCCAATGCTTCCTCTGAAACTGGAATGAACTTACTTCGATCACTTGTTGTGCCAGATGATTTCGCAAACCATTTTATTTCTGATGGCCAAAGTACATTTTGTTCACCTTTGAGCATACGCTCGATATAAGGTTTTAAGGTGTCGTAATTTTGAATGGGAACTCGTTCCTTATATTGTGCAACTGTTAAAATAGACTTATAGTCGTATTGCTTTCCCCATTCGGTGTTCTGGGCGCTCGCAATCAAGCTGTGTAACCATTCTTCTTGAACATCTAACGGATACTTCATAAAAAGCTCAATCTGATGAATGCGCTTTTTCATATACCACGTAAATATTGAATTAACAATTGCCATTGAATAGAATTTTATAGCTTTTTACGACGGAGTACAAAATTTGAGCCTAAATATACCTTTCTTACCATTTCATTGGCAGCCAATACTTCAGGCGTACCTGATTCTAGTATTTTACCTTCAAACAAAAGGTAAGCACGATCGGTGATTGACAAGGTTTCTTGTACATTATGGTCTGTGATGAGGATGCCGATGTTTTTTTCTTTTAAACGAGCTACGATGGTTTGAATTTCTTCTACAGCGATTGGATCGACACCAGCGAATGGCTCATCCAATAAAATAAAATTTGGATTTGCAGCAAGGGCCCTAGCTATCTCTGTACGCCTGCGTTCGCCCCCAGAAAGCAAATCTCCTCTGTTTTTCCTTACTTTATGTAAACTAAATTCATTAATCAGTTCTTCTAACTTTTCTCTTCGCTCTTCCGCCCCTAGGCCTGCCATTTCTAAGATGGCCATGATATTGTCTTCAACGGTTAATTTTCTAAAAACACTAGCTTCTTGAGCCAAGTAACCTATGCCTTTTTGCGCCCTTCGATACATAGGGTCTTTGGTAATGTTTTCACCCTCTAAATAGATGTTTCCCTCATTTGGTTTGATCAATCCAACAATCATGTAAAATGAAGTGGTTTTTCCCGCTCCGTTTGGGCCAAGTAAACCAACAATTTCTCCTTGACTTACATCAAAAGAGACATCATTTACAACAGTACGTTGTTTATATTTTTTAACCAGATTCTCGGCTTTTAAAATCATTCTATTTTTATTCCTTTAATATTTAATTGCAATCTTCTTTTCCCTTTCCATACATTTTCCTCTATCATATAACAGATAGAAAATAGCATATTTGGCTTTAGCAAATCTTCAAAGCTCGCCAAGCCAAAGGCAATGCTTTCAAAAATAGCTGAATTTTGTTGTTTTACACTTAACTTTAAGTGATTTGTACCAACAATTTGCGGAAAACCCGCCAAACTAACACCACGACTAACAAAAGTAGGATTCATATTTAACGGTCCGAACGGTCCAATCTGTGTTAAAACCCGATAAAATTTCGAATCTATTTGCATTAAATTTATTTCCGCATCAATGATTATTTCAGGAACCAATAAATTTGGATGAATGGTTGCGGCGACTACACGTTCAAATTTTTCAGAGAATGACAATAGGTTTTCAGGTTTCAATGTTAACCCAGCTGCAAATTTATGTCCACCAAATTGTTCTAAAAGATCTGAACACTCAACAAGAGCTTCATATAAATCGTAGCCTGCCACCGAACGGGCTGATCCGGTATAATATCCATTCGACTCGGTTAAAACAATGGTAGGACGGTAATATTTTTCTGTTAAGCGGGATGCTACGATTCCAATTACACCTTTATTCCAATCTTGCTGGTATACTACGGTTGTTTTTCGTCGAATAAGTTCCTCACTTTCTTCAATAATAGCTAATGCTTCTAGTGTGATATTTTGGTCAAACGATTTACGGTCAGTGTTCTGTGCATTGATCAAATTACTTTGAGCTAAAGCGATGTCACCTTCACAAAGCAACATTTTTACAGCTTCATTGCCATGGCCCATTCGTCCAGCAGCATTAATGCGAGGTGCTAATATAAAGACAACATCAGTAATGGTATAATTTGCTGTCTTACCTGCAATTTCCATCAGGGCTTTGAGTCCTTGACATGGATTTTCGTTTAATTTTAATAGACCATGATGTGCAAGTACTCTATTTTCATCCACCACAGGTACAATATCTGCTGCAATACTTACCATTGCTAGATCTAAATATTGCGTATAAAGATTGTCTGGTAAATTCATGATCTCACAGTAAGCCTGCGCTAGCTTAAAGCCAATTCCACAACCTGATAATTCTTTAAACGGATAGCTACAGTCGGCCTGTTTCGGGTCTAATACCGCAATTGCAGATGGAATTTCATTGCCAGGTAAATGGTGGTCACAAATAATAAAATCTATGCCTAAACTATTTGCATAATCAACTTTATCAACCGAACGAATTCCACAATCCAATGCAATGATTAAACTATAACCATGCTCCTTTGCATAATCAATTCCTAATGTGGAAATGCCGTAGCCTTCTTTATGCCTATCGGGGATATAATAGGTAATATCCTGGGTAAATTGTTTAAAAAAGCTATAGGTTAAAGCTACTGCAGTAGTACCATCTACATCGTAATCCCCGTAGACCATTATTTTCTCTCCATTTTCTAACGCAGCTATAATCCGGTCAATTGCCTGCTCCATACCCTTCATTAAAAAAGGGTCATGCAGATGTGTTAATAGCGGTCTAAAGAAGTAGCGCGCTTCTTCAAAGCTTGAAATTCCTCTCTGGGCTAAGATTTGTGCTAAGCTTTGGTCAATATTCAATTCGCGGGCAAGTAGATTGCTTATAGTAAGATTCCCTTGTTCAACTTGCGCCCATCTTTTTTCCATCTCGTTTATATTTATTAGTAAAGCATAGATACAAAAAAGAGATGAATTAATCCCACCTCGTTCCTTATATTTGTCCTAATATTTCTAAATATATCTTTTCTAGCTTATGCCGATGCAAGTTTTTACTTTAAATGAAGGTTCTTATTCTGTAGATTCAACTAAGAAATTTATTCCATTTAACCCGCTTAAGGACAATCCAAAAGACAGACCTGCTTCTTTATTTATCCATGTGCAACCTTTTTTAATCAAATTAGCTAATCAATTGATTCTATTAGATGCTGGCTTAGGATATAGCGATGAGGAAGGAGAATTGCATTTGCATAAAAACATAAAAAAGGCAGGATTTGATCCAGAGGATGTAGATTTAGTACTGATGTCGCATTTACATTTTGATCATTCAGGCGGTATGGTTCACCATGTTGGAGAGAAGATGGAGCTTAGCTTCCCTAATGCAACTTATGTGATGCAAAGAGGGGAGTGGGAAAGTGCATTTACAAGTCCCTCATCATCTTATCATACCGAGATCTTTGAATTTTTACAACGTAATGCGCAGATGAAATTGGTAGAAGGTAATGGCAAACTAACAGATCAGATTAGTTTTGAACTGACTGGCGCACATTGTCCTTATCATCAAGTTTTTTTGATAGACGATGGAGAAGACAAAGTATTTTTTGGTGGTGATGTTTTACCTGAACCCGAGGAACTAATTCGCAAATTTATCGCGAAGTATGACTTTGATGGCAGAAAAGCAATGGAATTAAGGGATGAATATGGTAAAAAAGCTGTAGCGGGAAATTGGAAATGCTTATTTTATCATTCAAAATCTAAAACTCAGGCTTATATTGAAATTGAAGACGATCGGTTCAAGATTATTTAACATTCGAGTTCCCACCGGCATTAGTTATATATTATGCAAGTGTGGAGATTTGTTAATGCCTTATTGCTTTAATCAATTCCGTTAAGCGTTCCATTGAAAGGGGTTTAGAGATAAAACCTCTTACAGTTTTGTATCCCTTAGTTTTTTCAATATCATTTTCGTAAACAGATGAAGAGAGAATATACATGTCTACCTTTTGCTCAATGCTGAGCTCTTCATAAGCCTCAATAAACTCCCAGCCATTCATTACAGGCATATTAATGTCTATTAACACTAGACTAGGCAAAGCTTTTTTTTGAGAGATGGTCTCGTTTAGATAATCCAGTGCTTGTTGACCGTTATTTCTGGCAACCATCTCAATGTCAAAGCCTGTTTTTTCAACAATCTTTTTAATGATAAATATGTTAATATCATCATCATCAATAACTAAAAGGTTGAGTTTGGAATCTGACATTTGATGGATTATGTGGCTACTTCGTTAAAGGTATATATTGAAAGTCGAATTAACAAATCCGTTTTCAATAAAAAAGGCAGTTATCACTTTGTCAAACACTTAAGGTTTGCCAATATAATAACTGCCTTACAAAAGAATAAGAGGTACTTATTTTTTTACAACTAATTTCACAGAAATGGTGAACACATCTTCAATCATTTTATTGCCGATATCAGAGAATACCGATTTAGATCTATATTCAATACCATATTTAACACGGTCGATTTCAATTTTCTCAGCCACTGCTGAAATTGTTTTATCTGCATTCCATGTTAATGTTGCAGGGAAAGTAATCGAATTAGTTTTGCCTTTAATAGTTAAATCTCCAGTAACATTTACATTAGCACCACTACCTGCTATTTTTTTGATGGCAAAGGTTGATGTTGGAAATTTCTCTACACCAAAAAAGTCATCTGATTTTAAATGTTTATCTAATCCCGGGTTTGGTTTCTCGTTGTCCATCACTTTTAAACTAGCCATACTAGCTACAAAACCACCGCCAGTTAATTTTTTACCTGAAAAAACTAAGTTTCCTGAGGTTAGATCAATAAATCCAGTGTGTCCACCAACTAATTTTTTTGCTTCCCAAGAAATACTAGATTTGGTTAAATCTACAGTATAAGTATCTGCTTTTGGTGTAAAAGCCAAGAATGATGCGCTCGCGATAAGCGCTACTACTAAAATTGCACTAAGTTTTAATTTCATTTTAAGTTTTTTTAATTGCGATAAAGATATTTATTTTTTTGGGATGCTTTCTTATCCTATGTTAAGAATTGGAAAAATAGAAAAGGTTTAGTTCAGAAAGGAATGATAACATAATTTTTACAACAAAAAAGAGCCCCTTAATCTATTTTTGCGACCTTTAAAAAGTTGTCGAATAGATTAAGGGGCCCTTTAAATTACTTTAATCTTATTGTTGCGGACCAAAATATAGGCTAAACCTGCTATATAACTCGTTATATTGTTTCTCCAAATCTTGGGCCAATTTAGTTTGTTGGTATTGCCCTGCTACTTTAGTCATGGGCTCTAAGCCATATACTAAGGCGATTTGTACATTCTGTCCACCCACTAAAGAGCCTTTGCTCTTTGAAACGTCGGCTAAATAGCTAATTTCTTTTTGGATATACGCAGCCGACTTTTTAATAAGTTGGTTTGCTTTCTCCGTTTCTCCTAAAATGTAAAGATTTTGAGCCATCGTTGCAACAGTCATCATCGTTCTGATGCCGTAAATTTTAGTTGGCATTACCTCATCATATTTACGCATCACCTTCTTAGCATCTTCTAATCTGCCTGCTTTAATTAAACCAGTAGTTAGATTATTAAATATGTTATTAAAAATAGAAATGTCATCTGCCGACTGAGAGTCTAAATAGCTAGCTGTTTTAACATTGCCCCATTTAAATTTATTCATTACATGGTTGTACATTGGCTCTAAATTAATGGCTTGGTCACCATTATTATTTAAACTATCAGGCTTTAATGGTAATAAGCGTAAAGCCAAGCCCTCAGTGTACAAGTAATTATCCAGGCCATTGAACTGCTCAGAAGGTACCGTACTGCAAAAATAGATAGGGCGTTTCCAATTGTTATGCGCTAAGATATCAAACATCGCTAAGGTGCCTTTCGTTACATACTCTTTATTAAACTTCCACTCCATAGATGGTGCAATCTTATCAGCCGCGGTAGCTGGAAGTGTGCCTGTACTAATAACTTCTTGTGGATTGACAGTTAACTTGAAGTTTTTTGTCGGAATAAAGTTAGTCTTACTGCCATTGCTAAGTGCTAACTTATCCGATTCGCTCTCAGAAAGGAGCAGGTCAACAATTTGCTTCAGCTCAACTGACTCGGCAATTTTATAATCTTGATAATACATTACATCACGTACACCTGAAACATATTGATTTGGTTTCATAGAAAGCGGCAATGCTTCTGATTCATGAACTTTTCGTTGCATGTTATTAATGTACCAATCGGTATCAAAGAGACTTAAATTTACCAAACGAATATCTGGGCGAACATTTTCTACTTCTTGGGCATACCAGAGCGGATAAGTATCATTATCCCCATAAGTAAATAAGATGGCGTTTGGTGCGCAAGATTCGAGATAGCTTACAGCAATATCATGAGGTACCATTTTACCTGAACGATCATGATCGTCCCAACCTTGCACTGCCATGATTAGTGGAGCACAGGCCAATGCAATTACGGTGGCGCCAATTGCCGCTGTTTTTGGTACCACTAATTTAGTTAACCATTCTCTGATGGCCAATACGCCTAGTCCAATCCAGATAGCAAAAGCATAGAATGAACCTACATAAGCATAATCTCGTTCACGAGGCTCTAGTGGTTTTTGATTCAAATATAATACAATGGCTATTCCTGTAAAGAAAAACAAAAGGCCAATAATACCAGCGTCTTTTTGATTGCGTTTAAAATGCCATATTGCGCCTAAAAGTCCTAAAATTAACGGTAAAAAGAAGAAACGGTTATAAGATTTACTTTCAACAATAGAAGGAGGTAAATTAGTTTGATCACCTAATAACATTGCATCAACGGGTTTGATACCGCTAAGCCATTGGCCTTCATATACACTACCCTGACCTTGATCATCATTTTGGCGGCCGGCAAAATTCCACATAAAATAGCGCATGTACATTAAGCCAGTTTGGTATTTCAAAAAGAAACCAAAGTTTTTTCCAAACCCAGGAAAATCCGTGGCATTTAAGTTCATCATGTCTTTATAGTAGTCAACATGCCTAGGATCGTCACTATACATTCTTGGAAAAAATACCTGATGTTGTAATCTTCTGATGCTGTCAGGAAAACCTTCATTTTCTCCATAGATTTGCTTAGTTTTTTTTCCAGCTATCTCATATTTGGTTGCGCCTTTTCTATATATGGTGCCAGTTTCTACACTAATTGGTCTACTTCCGTCATCCTCGTATTTAACAACTGAATTGTAATTTTGACCAAATAAAAGGGGTCTATCACCATATTGCTCACGATTTAAATAACTTAAAAAGGAGAAAGCATTATCAGGATCACTGTTATTTAAATTTGGTTTAGCTTGAGCTCTAATTACGATCATTGCAAAAGAAGCATAACCGAAAATTACAAGTACGGTAGATAAAAGCGCAAGATTTAAGATTCTTTTTTGGTGCTTGATAGAATACCTAATTCCCCATGTAAGTGAGATGATTACCAAAATAGCAAATACTAATACGCCTGATCCAAAACCCATGCCTAGTGTGTTTACGAAGAATAAGTCAAAATAGGCTCCGAAAGAAACTAAATATTGAATAATACCATATTGGATGACTGCCAAGATTAATATGCCAATTCCAAAAGTTTTAAGAATTCCTTTGGTGGTGGCTTGATTGGTTTTTCTAAAGTAATAAACAAAAGCTATTGCTGGGATGGTTAATAAGTTTAGTAGGTGAATTCCTATAGATAAACCCATAATGTAAGCAATAAATAATAGCCATTTATCAGCATGCGGTTCATCGGCGATGGCTTCCCATTTCAAGATGGCCCAAAATACAATCGCTGTAAATAGTGATGATAAGGCATAAACTTCTGACTCTACCGCTGAGAACCAAAAACTGTCTGAAAAAGTATAAGCTAGTGCACCCACCATACCTGCGCCCATGATACTGATTAATTTTGAAGAGGTAAGTTCCTCACCTGCTTTGATCAATACTTTTTTGGCTAACGCTGTAATGGTCCAAAATAGGAATAATATTGTTGCACCACTGGCAACTGCCGATCCAACATTCATAAAATAAGCAACCTTATTTACATCGCCCATAGCGAAAATGGAAAAGAAGCGTTGAATCATTAAGAATAATGGAGCACCTGGTTGGTGAACAACTTGCATTTTTAGCGCTGAAGCAATGAATTCTCCGCAATCCCAAAAACTAACCGAGGGCTCTAATGTTAAAATATAGGTTAATGTGGCTATGAAAAAACAAATCCAGCCTATGATATTGTTCGTTTTTGAATAATTCATGGTATTAATTGGTGATTACAAAATGTTTATTGCATGAAATGCAGCCGAAAATAAAGAATTAGATTGATATTAATATAAATATTTAATGAGTTTAATAATTTTTTAGCGTTTAAAGGCACTTAGAACGGGGTTTTAATAAAAATTTAATTTTTTTTCATTTCGGACTTGCAGCTGTAAAAAATATACGTAAATTTGCATTCCATTTCAGAACAACGTTTGTGATGAAAGATTGTCCGATAGTATAAGGGTAGTACAACGGTTTTTGGTACCGTTTGTCTTGGTTCGAATCCAGGTCGGACAACAAATTTTTTTCGGATTGTGAATAAAACCGCAATCCGAT